>Ga0308157_10000010_pt1 | contig 996378 bp, 809 predicted proteins | sample PhyBR1_FD_201035 | JGI IMG/M metagenome (GOLD analysis project Ga0308157, IMG submission 201035) | Phyllosphere microbial communities from UC Gill Tract Community Farm, Albany, California, United States - DLSLB.R1 | ecosystem: Host-associated > Plants > Phyllosphere > Unclassified | place...
ACCTACTAATTTTTGAAGTGATAACTGTGTAGAGAAATCTTTACGATTTTTCTTTAAGTGTTCTGTTAAGTGCGCAATACGGTATGTAAATAACGCTACTTGACCTTCTGCAGAACCAGTGTTGGTTTCTACTTCGCCGTGTGCTTTGAAGATTTCGGCTTTCTTTTCTTTACTTAAATACATTCTTGAATGATACTAAAGTGTTTATAAATTAATTAATTGAGCGCAAAGATAAGTATAATTAACTAATTAACAAATTGGATAGTTAGCTAATTATTTTACTTTTGTATCGATGATCAAAAACCAATATAGCATTTTTGAAACAGAGTTAGCCGTTCGTCCAGATGATATAGATATGTTTAATCATGTACATAACAGCAAGTATTTAGACTATGTATTGGCTGCCCGTTATGAACAAATGGAAAGATGTTATGGCATGAGCTGGAAACAGTTTACTGAACAGGGGTTTGGATGGGTGGTAGCTAAAGTAACCATCAACTTTAAAAGACCGCTAAAAATCGGAGAAAAGATGGTTGTTAGAACAGGGATTTTGGAGATGAATGAAAAAGGAAGTAATGTACAATTCGAAATTTTAAACAAAACCACTGGAAAGATTTCTGCAGATGGCATTTTTGATTATGTAATGATCGATTTGCAAACCCAGCGCTCATGTAAAGTAAACGAAGAGATGATCAAGGCTTATAGCATATAAATCACATCAGCTCCCTTAAATCCATCCTAGGGTATTTCCATAAAAAAACAAAAGTCGAACAAATCAATAAAGTTAAGCTATATACCACATAATAGCCAGCTAACACACTTAACATTGTTGTAAAAAAGAGGAATAATAAGCACTTCATATAACGCTCCATATCTGCTTTAATCACATATATTAGCACAAAAAGAGACAACATTGCCCCACAACAAAACAAAAGCTCATACGCTAATCGTAAAATATCAAAATCTGTTAACCAAATCAATAACCCCAACTCTGGAATTAACAGTAACATTAATAAGATAACCCAATTAAGTAAAGTTCTTACCCTATTAATTGCCAAGCTTCTCGCAAATGAACGATAAAAAACATCAAATTTTATTAAATTAAAAATCAAGATAGCATGGCTTAAAACAACTGTCAGTAATGCTGTTAAATAAACACGAATATCATTCCCAACATCGGCAAAAAGTAATAGCATTGCCTTTAAAAACAGCAGGGATAAAACCTTACAGGCAAATAACATTAAACGCTGTTCATTTAACAAATGAAACAATGGCCAAAGCCAGAAAGGTCTGTTCAATTTAACCGATGGAATACTTACCCACTGCTTAGACATTTTAAAAGCAAAATTTGTAAACCTATAAGTATAGCGTACCAAAGCAAAATGAAGCAGTACTAATCCAAATATGGTGGCTATGACACTCCAATATAACTGATGCATGATAGCAATCGCAATCATTAACAAGGCATAACTTAAAATTGGGAGCAACAGAAATGCATAAGTTTTTAGCCATAAATGATATTGTTGTTTCCGGGGCAAACGACTAGCTTCTTTCATAAAAGCGTAAGATTCGCCTTTCAATTGTTGCTTCACAAAGAATACGCTTTTTAAAGCATACAAAACCCATACACCAAAAAGTAGAAGCAAAATAAAGGGCGACAAGCAAATAGCTATTAATATAGCATAATGATAACTAATGAGTTGCGACCCCTCAACTGCACCAAAAAGCAAGTAAAAAACGACTAAAAATAAACCTATATGTTGTCTGTAAAAAGACAAACCAATAGTTTTAGTGACCAACTTCAACATTGAACAATCGCTTTGTTTTTAATTTCAAAAATTGCATCAATAGGTAATATTTCATTATTGATCTCTTGATGGGAGGATATTATAAAACTTTTCCCTTCGCAGGCTTTCGTGCAAATTAATTTATAAAGTTTACGTGCCGATTCAACATCTATCGTGATTAAAGGCTCGTCGAGGATGTACAACTCTACTTCACCCAAAAAAGCACAAATTAAAGATAGCTTCTTCAGCATGCCACTAGAGTAACCACCAATTTTTTGATCCAAAAAAGAATCCATCTCAAACAGTTTACTGAGCTCCCTTACTTCCTGTAGCGTAGCTTTTCTTACCTCTTGATAAAACTGCAATAACTCTCTGCCTGTAATAAATAAGGGATATTGTGGTTCGGCTTCGGCATAACTAATAAGCGATTTAAAAGTCTGGGGCTGTCTCTTTAGAGAGGTATCTTTTAGTAAAACTTCCCCATCAAATGGGGTCTGACCAGCGATAATTCTAAATAAGGTAGTTTTTCCAGTGCCATTTCCACCTTTTAACCAATAAATACCTTGATTGATTTCCCATTTATCGAATGACAAAACATGATGAGAACCATATTTTTTGTTGATCAGGTTTAAGCTTAGCATTTAGATAGTTTCTATTTTGATGCTGAATTTGAGATGATGTTACAAATGGTGAACTAACTTTTCTTCTTAAAACCGATTTGTGTTCGCCTCCACAAACGGAAAAATCACTTCATTAATTTTTAATTTAAAATGTAATTATATTTTCCTAATTCTTTCCCACATTTGTGCATGACTTTTAAAGAAAAACTAAGTGCCATCCGTGAGCAAATGAAAACTGATGGTATTGATGCCTACGTAATTCCTTCGGCAGACCCGCATATGAGCGAATACCTTCCCAATCATTATAAATGTATCTCATTTGCAACTGGGTTTAAGGGTTCGGTAAGTACCGTGGTAATTACACAGGATTTTGCTGGCTTATGGGCTGATTTTAGATATTTTGAACAAGCAGAAGAGCAGTTAAAAGGAAGTGGTTACCAGCTTGTAAAATTAAGAGCGCAACATACACCCGAATATATCACTTGGCTTGGAGAAACACTAGCTAACGGAGCTGTTATTGGTTTTGATGAAAAATTAGTTTCGATTGCCCTTGGCGAATTGTTTTATAAGCAGTTAGCCTATAAGAATATCAAATTTAAGCATAAAGATTATCTGCAACCTATTTGGAAAGAAAGACCTGCTTTACCCTCTGCACCGGCTTTCTTAATTGCTGATGAATTTACAGGTCAGTCTACAATAGAGAAATTAACTTTGGTAAGGAATATGATGAAACAACATTATGTTCAACACCATCTTATTTCATCACTTGATGATATCGCTTGGATCTTTAACTTAAGGGGAAAAGATGTAAATTATAACCCAGTTGTATTAAGTTTTGCCTTAATAAGCGAAAATCAGGCTACGTTATATATACAAAGTGATAAGTTAACAAAAGAAGATAAAACCCACTTGCTAGCAAGCGGCGTTGAACTCTTAAATTATGAGTCTATTGCAAAAGACCTACAGTTTATCCCTGCAGAAAGCAGTATTTTAATTGATCCTAGAAGAAATTGCTTCGCATTATACAAGCTCATACCTTCCTCGGTAAATATTGTTAAGGAAACCAACCCCTCTACTCATTTAAAATCTTTAAAAAACGGTACTGAAATTGAGCATACACGGGTTGCCATGCGCAAAGACGGAGTTGCTATTACGCGTTTTTTAAAGTGGGTAAAAGAGCATGTGGGAAAGATAAAGATCACAGAGATCTCTGCAGCTGCACAGCTACGCAGTTTTAGAGAGATGGAAGAAGGATTTATTGGCGAAAGCTTTAACACTATCTCAGCTTATAAAGCACATGGGGCCCTACCCCATTACGCAGCGACTATGGAAAGTGATGTAGAAATTAATCCTGAAGGCTTATTTTTAGTCGACTCTGGTGGCCAATACTATTATGGAACAACAGATGTTACACGGGTAATTCCTCTGGGAAATATCACAGAAGAGGAAAAAACAGACTATACGCTAGTTCTTAAAGGAATGATCGAAGGATGCAAAACTAGATTTCCAAAAGGCACTTGTGGCTATCAGATTGATGCAATAACTAGACGACCGTTATGGGATTATGCAATTAATTTCGGTCATGGAACTGGCCATGGAGTGGGTTATTTGCTAAACGTACACGAAGGCCCACAAGTTTTTAATGCAAGTGCCACCCCTATTCCAATAGCTTTAGGGATGATTACATCTATAGAACCTGGCATATATCGCCCTGGAAAGCATGGTATTCGAATAGAAAACCTTGTGTTGACCATTCAAGACGAAACCAATCAATTTAATGAATTTTATGCTTTCGAAGCATTAACCTTAGCTCCTATCGATACAAGTATAGTAAAAGCAGAACTCTTGGAACAATCACATATCAATTGGTTAAATACTTATCACCATTTGGTTTTTGAAAAGCTAAGTCCGTTTTTAGATAATGAAGAAAAGGAATTTTTAAAAGAGATGACAAAGGATATTTAGCAAACTAATTAAGAACAATTCTATCTTTTCTCTATATTTGTCGAACGTTCCCGTAGTTCAATGGATAGAATTATGGTTTCCGGTACCATCGATATGAGTTCGAATCTCGTCGGGAACACTAAAAGGCTTGCAAAATTGCAGGCCTTTTTTTTTGCAAAAAAAATACTTCTTAAAACCTTTTTTTTTCAAAGCTGTTACTTTTATATAAAATCAATTACCATGGAAACAAAATCGAAAAAAACAATGCCGACAGGAAAAAGTGGAAAAATGGAAGATTCAGAATTTCACGATTTTTTTATTGATGAGTTAAAAGATATTTATTGGGCTGAGAATCATTTGGCAAAAGCCTTACCAAAAATGCAAAAAGCCGCAACAAGTCCAGACTTAGCAGCAGCGTTTGAAAAGCATACCCAAGAAACAGAAGAGCACATTGCTCGCCTAGAGGAAGTTTTTCAACTGTTGGGCGAAAAAGCTCAGGCAAAGAAATGTGATGCAATGGCAGGCTTATTAGAAGAAGCAAAAGGTGTAATAGAAGACACGGATAAAGGTACGATGGTTCGCGATGCAGGATTAATAATTGCTGCACAAAAAGTGGAGCATTATGAAATCGCTACTTATGGAACTTTACGTGCATTTGCCGAAACAATGGGCCACACTGATGTTCAAAATTTATTACAAGAGACCCTGGATAATGAAAAAGCAACAGATGTAGCTTTAACAGAACTTGCAATGAGTTGCGTAAATGAAGCGGCTGCAATGGAATAGCTATAACTCAACTAATAGCAAAAAAGCACCTCAATTTGATGAAGGTGCTTTTTTATTTAGTAATGACCAGAAGTATCTTTTGCATTCGCAGCATTTTCTTCTTTATGGTCCGAATCTTTTGTTTGATCATGGTGATCTTTTAATTCCTTTAAATCAGATTGATTGACCGAATCGCTTTCCTGCTGTTGACTATTGCGAGTTCCCCCACTAGCGCCATCATTAGGTTGGGTCCCAGGAATGCTTGCTGCAACATCAGCATCGGAGCCTTGTTGGTTTTCCTCCTTAGTTTGATCATGATGAGGTTCATTTTTTTTGCTCCATTGGTTGTCTTTTTCCGACTGATCTTTAAAATCTCCCCGTTGTTCATTTTGCTTTTCCATCATATTTGATTTTAGGTAACTAATAAATTTTCTGGACAGCATTAATTATATGGATTACTTATATAATATGCATTTGCCCAAAAATGTTCTGAAAACAATTAAAAAAGCAGAAAACATGGATTTCTAGGTATTTTAATATAAGAATCAAATATTAGTTATGAATAAAAAACTGAACACTAAACAACAAATTCGCAAATACGGGTAGACATTCGGTAAATACGTAAAGTGTTGGTTAAAATACGGTATTTTGCAATCAAACCTTTAAACTAGCAGTTATAATATTTGCGTTAAATCAGCATTTATTTGGTTTCAACGATTATTGAAGCTGAAAATGAATTAAATATCTTTCGATTATCGCTAAACGACAAAAAAAATCGACCGCAACTGGTATTAAGTTTGTGCTAAGATTATAAATTTCAATTCATTTTATCTTTAAACTTGAAACTTATGGCTATCGAAACATTAAATTTTGATTTATTGATTGTTGAATATCGCTCAAGGCTAAAAACTTATGCGATGAATTTTACACATGATGAAGACGATGCAGATGATCTTATTCAAGATACCCTGCTAAAAGCATTCACCTATTTTGCCAATTTTAAACCAGGAACAAATTTTCGTGGGTGGCTTTTTACCATCATGAAAAATACATTTATTAATAATTATCGGAGAAATACAAGATCAAGAACGCTGATCATTACAGAAGAAAATATTTCTTCAAATAACTTAGTACATAGTGCAGCAAGAAATAATGGAGAGTTAAAATTCATTAACGAAGATATTTCCAAAGCGCTAAAAACATTACCTACTAATTTATACGAACCATTTATTAGATACTTTGAAGGCTATAAGTATCATGAAATAGCTGAGGAATTTAACATGCCCGTTGGAACTGTCAAGACACGTATTCACCACGCACGGGTACAGCTTAAAAAGTATCTCAAAGTATATGAAGAATCGAAAGGCAACTTGAGCTAGGACTTATACTTCGGCTACTTTTTCAGCGTGATAATATTTCTTGATCTTTCTATTTAAAAAAGTCCCTTTCGAAATCGAGGCTTTAAAATCTTTGTATACCTTTTCAGGCACTTCGCTATAAGCGTATACGTCGCCCGATACAAATACAACGTAAAGTATTTGCTTTACTTGATCATAGCTTATTTTTGAAACAACTGAAGAAGGCATGTGATTAGCTTTTAAACTACATTTTATCAACCAATTTTATAGCTAAAGGGTTTTTATTTTTCCTAAAAAAAATCAGAAACCTAACTCATAAAAAATTGTTAAGTTATTAACTCAAGTATTTCACAAACATTATCTGTATGAAAAATGACAACTTAAATTTGGTTGCACAACTACTTATTAAACACAAACTCCATATCGCATTTGCAGAAAGTGCTACTGCAGGGCGTTTAGCGGCTGAATTTTCGTTATTGGAAGATGCAGGTGATTTTTTAATGGGAGCATTTGTATGCTACGACGCTTGTTTAAAGGAAAACGTGCTTGCCATACCCCATGAATTGATTGAAGAATACACCCCTGAATCAATGGAAGTAACTAAAGCAATAGCCTTGGGCCTACAAAAATTAATTGATTCAGATATCTATGTTGGCGTAACTGGGTTACCTGCAGCTGGTGGCAGCGAAAGTGAGCATAAACCTGTTGGCACCATGTTCATTTATGGATTTCATCATAAGCTGAAGATTTTTAGCAAAAGAGTGGTCTTAACTGGAACTCCAGAGCAAATTATATTAAAAACTGTTGATGAAGTTGGCAATCTCCTAAAAAAATACTTATTACAATTGGATGCAAACTCATCAATATGAAACAGAAAAACTTAAAAACATACAATTACTTCTACCGTAATGGATTGAGCATTGTTTTTATGTCCTTATTTACCATCACTTTGGTAGGTCAGTCGCTTACAGGATGGAAAGAACATAATAATGAACTTATACAAGCTCATTTTAACCAAATTTCATTTAGCAAATATCTATGTAGCGGACATTTTATCTCGGCAACCTTTGAAAATTTTGAAAGTGAATTTCTTCAAATGGCCTTATATGTATTACTCACCATTAGGCTGAGACAAATGGGTTCTGCTGAATCTAAAAAATTAACTGGAAAAGAAGAAGTTGATCGCGAACCGAAAATCCACCCAAATGCTCCATGGGCTGTAAAAAAAGGAGGTTGGTATCTTAAAATTTATAAGAATTCTCTATCTCTATGCTTCGCAATATTATTTTTTGCAAGTTGGGCACTTCATTATTACGGCAGTTGGCAAAAATATAATATCGAGCAGCTCATGGAAAAACAACCAGTAGTGTCATTTGCTAACTATTTGATAGAACCAGTATTCTGGTTCGAAACTTTTCAAAACTGGCAAAGTGAATTTCTTTCAGTCGCCTCAATTGTATTTCTTTCAATTTTTCTTCGTCAAAAGGGATCTCCGGAGTCAAAACCTGTTGATGCAGCAGATAATGAAACTGGCAAATAATAAAGCTATTTAGCTAAAGTTTGGAAACAAATTTTCAAAATATTGGTTTAACAGATATGGAACCATTCAATATACACATTCATCAGAATGACAAGGAAATAACGCTAACAGTGCTACCAGAAAACAATTACTTTAAACTAATCTATTTTGGAGGTATCATTGGCGCAATCAGAGAACTGGATGGGGAGTGGGAATTATTACCCGAAGAAGAAATTGAGCCGGGTGGATTACCATTTTATGAAGATAAAAAAAGCTTTACTGATCAGCCAGAGCTAATATTGAGTTTACCAAAAATAAATCAAATCGCGGCTGAAATCGAAAATGCAATTTATTGATATTAACAATACATTACCATGAGATCAAAATGGATTTTACTATTTTTCATCGGGTTACAAATTGCCTGTAGCAACGAGCAAAAAGAACAAAAAACTGAGTCTGCTAAAACCGTTACTTCTAATGACACTAATATCGTTAGAAAAAGCGACGAGAAAATGAAGAACGAAGATAGAACTACTTTCTTTAACAATGCAGCAATCGGCGGACTAATGGAAGTAGAAGTAAGCAAGAAGCTGCTACAAACTGCACCAACTAATCAGCGTGTTACTTCATACGCGCAAATGATAGAAAAAGATCATTTAAAAGCCAATGAAGAGCTTAAACTAATGGCGCAGAGGGAAAGCTTTGTACTTCCAACTGTATTGCCTACGGCAAAATTAAAACTATTGAAACAGTTTGAGGGGCTTAATGAGGAAGCAAAGAATGAGTTTTACGTTAAGTTAATGATATCAGAACACGATGAAGCTATTAATTTATTTGGTTTAGCAAAGAGCATGGACGATGCCGCCATCGCTAGTTTTGCCGCTAAAACATTGCCCACTTTAAAAAATCATTACAAAATGGCAGTTGAGCTTAAAGACTCTTTACAAAATGTTAAAAAGAACCAAGGCGACGATGTGTTAAAAATTAGTAATAAAACTGAAAACAATCCTTCAAAAAATCATTAGTATGTGCATAAGTTTTCCCTAACCTGCAAAAACAACTAACAACATCATTGTGTTATGTTGATAAAATCTTTTTTAACAAAAATTTCTTATATGTATTTTCGTTATTCAAATCAACCTATTGAAATGTCACCTGCATTTACTTGTATATATTTCTTGGAAAATACTGACACCTATATATTGGAGATCAAAAGAAATGATCTTCCTCAGGATGAGGATATTTCCAAAATTTACCAATGGATGAGGGTAAGCAAAGACTTTCAAGAAGCAAGTCCATTAACTTTCAGATCCATGGATTCATCAATGGAAGTAGAAGAACGATATTTTGAAGAAGGTTTTCTTAAGTTCAATCGGGATAGTGGAACATTTATCGAAAAATACAACTCCGCTCAACATAAACTCGAGGCCAAAAGTAATGACGAAATTCCAGCAGACCTAGCAGAAGCGATCAACAAGTTCTGTGAAAAAACTAAACTATAAAAAAAGACCTACAAATTGTAGGTCTTTTTCTTTAATAATCAAGCTCAAAAATTATTATTTCGCGCTGTTTTTCTTTTCAGTTACTTCTGTACGGATTTCTTGAGCTAAACCTTTAAGGTCTTGCATTGCTTTACGTACTCTTGTACCTGCTGCAGCATTACCACCATTATAAAATTTTTCTGCATCTGCCTCAATCGCAGCGATTACTTCTTTAACTTTTGAGAATTTTTCCATGTTTTTAATTTAATTTGATTTCAAATATATCATTTAAACCGAATAAACAAGTATCAATAGAATTATTTATTTATTGCCCTGCAAGCACATTAAGCCACTTTTTTCTCAAAAATACCTGAATCGCAATTTGTTAGCTAACGACTGCTCATCATAAAAAAAACTAGCTTAAGGCTATCTAAAGAGCGTTAACACACAAATACTATCTGAAATTGCCAATGCATTGAACGACAACTCTTGATGGACGGTTAACAACTGTCCTTCATTAACAGTAGTTATAGTACCCAAACTTTCAAAAGATAACTGTCCATTTATGAGATGTATGCTCATAATTGCTGTTACTTCTGATGGGCCAGGATGAAAGTTTTGCCCTTTTTTTAAGGCTATTAACGTAATCGTAATCCTATCAGATTTAAAAACAGTTATCGCATTTTTACCATTTTTATCATATGCTTCTTCCTGTTTTAACTGATTAATATATTTTGGAATATCAATGGGTATAATCGCAGCATCGAGCGGCCTCGCTCCCTCTGGTCTTTGGGCAGTTGCATTGTTATGTTTCTCTTCCATATTATAAATTTAAATTAAAACAGTAGTTTAAAGAAGTTGTTTTACTCGGCTAGGCTAAAATGTTTATAATTTTCTGTATTTAAATTTAACGAATTTATTTCCTTTGTATACTATGTCGTTATTTATCTCATCTCTTAATACGGGCAGCAATGGAAATTGTTTTTACATTGGTAATCACAATGAAGCAGTTTTAGTTGATGTAGGATTAACCTGTAAGGAAACGGAGGTTAGGATGCAAAGATTAAATTTGAGCATGAGCAATGTAAAAGCCATCTTCATTTCGCATGAACATAGTGATCATATACGTGGACTTCCGGTAATTGCCAAAAAATATCAAATACCAGTGTTCATTACGCAGTCAACTTTGTTAAGTGGAAAACAACAGTTACCCCAGCATTTATTAAACAGTTTTATAGCTTATGCCCCCGTTCAAATAGGTGGTTTAGAGATTATTGCCTTCCCTAAAAAGCACGATGCTATTGAACCCCATAGCTTTACGGTTGGCTGTAATGGAATTAAGGTCGGTGTGTTCACCGATATCGGTCAACATTGCGACCATGTTATCAGTAATTTTAAGCAATGTCACGCCGTATTTTTAGAGGCTAATTATGACGATGAGATGCTCGATCGTGGTAGGTATCCATATTTCTTGAAAAATAGAATTAGAAGCGGTCATGGCCATTTATCCAACTCACAAGCATTGGCTTTGTTTATGAGCCACAAATCCGCGCATCTCAGCCATTTATTCTTATCGCACTTAAGCAAGGATAATAATTGTCCGGATCTTGTACAGCGCTTGTTTAGCACCCATGCAAATGGCACTGAAATTATCGTCGCGTCGAGGTTACAAGAAACTGCGGTTTATCACATTTCCCTTCCAAACGATTTACGAAAGTTAAATAAGACGCAAAGTAACAGTGTAAGTCAGTAAACAGCAACTTCGTGAGATATTCGGGGGCCTTTAGAAAGGGAAGCCTATACCGAAGTTATACTGCATAAATCGATATACATCAGGGTTATGTGAAATTCCATAAATTCTCTTAAACTCTTTACCGCCATTGAAGAACTTATTGATTACCCATTGTTCTGAACCAACAAATTGAGGATCTTTAATCTTTAAGCCTAAGTCAAATCTAAACACAAAGAATTCTACATCATACCTAAACCCAACTCCAGTACCAATTGCTATTTGCTTACCCAACCGATCTAGCTTAAAATAAGTTTCCGGCTGAGGATTTCCCGCAGAAATATTCCATATGTTGCCCATATCAAGAAATGCCGCTCCTTTTAGTTTTGCCCCAAAAAGCTTATTTATGAGCAAATAACGGTATTCGAAGTTCGTTTCTATTCTCATCTGGCCAAGTTGGTCTATCCCAAATGAGGCACTCCTCGCTATTGAATCTGCAATTACCTCACGGTTATAGTTACCAGGGCCGAGGGTTCTCGCCTGCCATGCACGAACGCCACTTGAACCACCTGCATAAAATAATTTCTCGAAAGGCATTGCTGTCGAGTTTCCATAAGCATAACCTATCCCTGTATTAACTCTGGCAATAAACTGTCTGTCACCTCCAAGGCTTTTATACCAGCGAAGATCAACCTCAGGACGAACGTATTGATTAAAGGGTAGGCCGAAAATCTTCCCAAAATCACCATTCTTAGGATCATGTTTGTCGCCAAATGCACTGGTAGAAAGCTGCAAAAAATTTCCCGCAATATCTACGTTTCCCCTAAAATAAACGAACGATCTATTTTGCAATAACTTATCGCCATTAAGCGTGTAGGCATATTTCATCCCTAAGGTAAAATCCTTACGTCCCAACAATTTGATATTATAAAAATTGCTTTCCAGAAGTTTTTTGTTTGAATTGTATTTATCAATATCAGTTTTATCTAGCGTATCAATAAGTATACTCCCAAACCTATATTCCACATTTAATGGTGTAAAGGAGTGCAACTTCGATTTTGTTTCTACCCAATCATAACTAACAGAGTTGATAAAGATACGACGTACCGTTATGTTCTTTTGCAAAGCATACAAATAGCTTGATGAGAAAGTGGTATAAGGCATTCCATTTTTACCCATCATCGGAATAGTAACAAAGGGAATCATTAACCTAGCAACAGAAAGGCTGGCACCAACAGAAAAATCACGTTGGTAGATATCGTTAAATATCGATTTATTATCAATCCTTCTAGCTTGCAAACCACCTTTAACCTGGAATTGAAATCGCTCAGCTCCCTTTAAGAAATTGTTGTCAGTATAGGTATTGCTTAGCGTAAAACCTACTGTACCATTATTAAAAGGGACCTCACCTTCAATTCTATTACTCATTCGCTGTTGCGGAATTAGCATAATCACCGGATTTATCTTATTGCTGCTATCCTTTGCTAATGTGTAATCAATCTTTACATTTTTAAAAACATTTAACTGATACAACCTATCGTAAGTTAAATTCTCCTTTCGAATATCATAAATCTCCCCTGCTCTCAAAAAATCATATCGTACGATTGGGTTTCTTCTAAACTTTCCAGAAAGATCCACAAATCGCACACCTCTAAACGCCCTTTTAGTTTTTAGGGAATCAGACAATCTGTCCATGTCCGAAAAACCCCCAGAATTTTCTGCAATAATGATATTAGTACTATCTATCGTATAAACTTTGTGTTTAGTCCCGTCAATTGGATCATCAATAATTAGCTTAACGCTTACCTTGCTATTATGCTGGCTTGAATCTGGTTCATATCTTACATGTTGGCGTTCAAAAAAACGATAGCCGTTTTGACGCATAACCTGATAAATCTGCTCCCTTTCTAAAGCTAACGAATCTTCATCATAGCGCATACCTTCATGTAAATGGGTAAAAGCTGTTTTGTTTGCCAAATACAAAGATTTAACATGCTCGTCAGGAATTTGATAGCTTACTTCATTAACAGCAAAAGCTGGGCCCGGATTAGCAACAAATCTAAGTTTCGCCTTTTTGTGAAGAACATTGATCTCGGATTTAACCTTAGCATTGAAATATCCTTTGCTTTTTAAGAATTTTTCAATTTGATTTCGTGAAATTTCTACCAAAGCACTATCTAAAATTGGTGGCGGCGAGCCCAATGGCTTAATATTAGCAGTTTTATATTTACCATCTTTAGTATTAAAGATATTGTAAATACCAACATTCAAACCTATAGTACCAGAAGGACGTATATCTTTCTGAACATAGTTATAAGCCTGCTCTTCAAATTGCTTATCTATGCTATCAATTTTAACTTTTGTAACGATGGCCTGATAGTCTTCAATATATTTTGTAGAAGCACAACCTGCTATAAAAACAAGAATAAATAGTAATATTGTAAGAATTTGTACCTGCTGTTTATAGTTAAATTTATATGCTTTCAAAATCTCAAATCAGTTTTATTAAATCTTTACATCAAAAAAAGTACCGTAAAGAAAGTGGAATATTTATTATTGAAGGTATAAAATCTATTGTAGAGTTTATTAATTCCAACTATCAATTGCATAGTATTTATTACGATCCTACTTATTTTCAATCCTTACCAAAATTCCCTACAAATATAAAGTTATTCGAGGTAAACAACGTGGAAATAACTAAGATTAGTACGCTCCAAGCTCCTCAAGGTATTTTAGCACTTGTTAATGTCCCTGTAAAGCAAAAATTAGACCTGAATTTATTGAAAGGTAAATTTTCTTTAGTCTTAGATGATGTGCAGGATCCAGGTAACTTAGGTACAATTATTCGAACGGCAGATTGGTTTGGGATCGATCAAATTATTTGTTCCGAGCAAACGGTTGAGGTTTATAATCCGAAAACGGTACAATCAACTATGGGTTCTTTAGCTAGGATGAATATTTTTTACACTAATTTAGAAGCCTTTATTGCAGCTACTAAGCTTCCCATTTTTGGCGCATTATTAGATGGTAATAACATTTATGAAGTTAATTGGGGCCAAGAAGGATTAATTTTATTGGGAAATGAAGGACATGGAATTTCCCAAAATCTAATTAATAAGATTACAATGCCGGTAACAATCCCTAGAATAGGCAAAGCTGAATCATTAAATGTAGCAGTTTCAGCAGCTATATTCTGCAGTGAATTAGGCAAGTTGAGCCTAAAACGTTAATATGTTAACAAGTATTGACATTATTTTATTTGCTTTCTTTTTGCATCCTCATATATAATTACTATTTTTGCAACCTTGAATTTAAAGGGTCGAGTGGCCGAGTGGCTAGGCAGAGGTCTGCAAAACCTTCTACAGCGGTTCGAATCCGCTCTCGACCTCAGGTTTATATTAATTAAAGAAATAAAAAACGCATTATCATGGCAGTTACAAGATTAAAAAGAAAAGACAGATACAATAAAACAGTTTCTCGTTTAGAAGTAAAAACATTAAAATTAGCGACTAACATTGAATTAGGAAGTCGTTCACAGCAATCTACTAAAGATCAATTGGCTAAAAATAATGCTGTATTAGCTAAACTTACAGCTTCAGCTTAGTCTTTTATTCTTTTAAAACTTTAAAAAAGCATCTTGAATTTATTTTTGAGATGCTTTTTTGTGCGCGTTAATCGCCCCTTCTTCCCTCCCAACGTTATTCTTTTAGATCAAATTTCTTCCTTAGCACAGAACTATATTTTCTGGAAGATTGTATGCTCTTTTCAATAGGTCTTACTCGGATATCATTCGGATATTATTCGGATATTGTTCGGATATATGACAATTATACCCGAATAATATCCAGTTAAAAACCGAATAATATTTAAATATAATCTAGTCTGTAAGACTAGATAGTATAGTACCAGCCTATTCATCATATTATACACTTAATAAAAAGAATAAAAAAACACTTGCGTAAGTAATTACTTACATATATATTTGTAAGCAAATACTTACATATCAAAAAATGAGAAGAGATGTTTTTCAGGCAATTGCAGACCCAACGAGAAGGGAAATCATAAATTTAATAGCATTTAAGTCGTTAAACTTAAATGCTATTTCAGAAAATTTTGACATGAGCCGACCGGCCATATCACAACACATCAAAATTCTTACTGAATGTGGTCTGGTTACCATTAAAAAAGAAGGAAGAGAGCGGTTTTGCAAAGTTCGGTTTCAGAAACTAAATGAAGTAGCAGATTGGATTGAACAATACCGAACATTTTGGACAAACAAATTGGATGCACTTGAGGTTCATCTATCAGACAATGAACTTAATATTAAACCTAAATTATAATAAGATGAATAAGCAACCTGTGATTGTAGAAAGATTATTTAATGCTCCCAGCGCTAAAGTTTGGAGTGCAATAACAACTAATGAGGAAATGAAAAAATGGTATTTCCAACTAGCAGACTTCAAGCCCAAAGTGGGCTTTAAATTTGATTTTATGGGTGGCCCAGATGCTAATACGCAATATCTACATCTTTGCGAGGTAACGGAAGTAATTGAAGGCAAGAAAATAGCTTATACCTGGCGCTATGATAATTACCCAGGAAATTCATTGGTAACTTGGGAAGTGTTCGATAAAGGAGAACAAACGTTAGTAAGAATTACACATACAGGCCTGGAATCATTTGAAGAAGCTGGAAAAGATTTTGCGAAAAGCAACTTTAACGAAGGCTGGACGCACTTCTTATATACAGCCTTAAAGGGATATTTGGAACCGGCAGCCTAAATTAAATTAATTTACTTTTTGCAAATCCTTAAATTTCAGTTAATTTTAGGAATGAGCCAAAATGTAGATCCTTCACTACCAGAATTGAGTTTTAGTGCCGATGGACAACTAATCATCCTGCCTTCAACATCATCATCAAAATCAGATTTTGATTTTTTTGAAGGTAAATGGAATCTTCGAAATAAAAAATTACAAACTCGATTTGCAAATTGCACAACCTGGGTTGAGTTTAATTCAACCCAGGAAATGTACCCAATCTTAAACGGAATTGGTAATATTGATAATTTCCTGGCCAAATTTGACGGTGAACCATTTGAAGGAATGACAGTTCGATTATTCAATCCAAAAACGCGGTTATGGAGTATTTATTGGGCCGATTCAAATACTGGAGTGTTAGACCCTCCGGTTTTAGGCTCCTTCGATGAAAATAATATAGGTCATTTCTTCACAAAGGATGTACATGAAGGCAAAGAAATTATCATGGCCTTTCGTTGGGACGCTAGAGATAAGAATAACCCTATTTGGAGCCAGGCTTGCTCAATGGATAGAGGGATAACATGGGAATGGAATTGGTATATGTATATGAGTAAAATTAGCACCTAACATGCAGGCAACAAAACTAACTACAATAGATGAATATATTGCTGGCTTTCCTATAGAAGTGCAAGAACATTTATATCAGATTAGGGAAACTATCAAAAAAGCAGCTCCTACTGCGACAGAAAAAATAAGTTATGGCATGCCAACTTTCCATTTACACGGAAACTTGATACATTTTGCAGGCTACAAAAACCATATTGGCCTCTACCCCGCCCCGCAAGGAATTGAAGCATTTAAAGAAGAGCTATCAGTTTATAAAGGAGCAAAAGGATCTGTGCAATTCCCCTTGGATAAACCAATGCCTTTAGACCTTATTGCGAGGATAACTATGTATAGAGTAGCGCAACAATTAAAAAAAGCTAAATAAAAGATATACTTATCGCTAGATCTTTTCATTGAATTCTATTTATTGTAACCTTTTTATTTCTGACCTACTCTATGTAAATAGAAAGCAGAAATTATAACTAAACAAGCTAAAAATGGAAACAATTAATTTAAATCAATCGATTAAGCCTACATTTAATTTATTAAAGCTAACCTATGGCATTGTGCCCGTAGTTGCAGGACTTGATAAATTTACAAATCTATTAACGCAATGGGATCAATATCTTAATCCGGATGTAGCTCAACTTCTTCCATTCTCGGGACAAACCTTGATGATGGCTGTTGGATGCATAGAAATAATTGCCGGCATTATCGTATTAATTAAGCCCGCTATTGGTGGGTTAATTGTAGCCGCATGGCTAACATTGATAGCTCTTACACTTTTAACAAGTGGTCATTTTTTAGATGTTGCAGTAAGAGACCTTGTAATGGCGATTGGAGCCTTTTCACTAGCAAGAATTACTAAGTGCGTTTCTTAGCCAGGCTTTAATGAAAGAGCTCGAACAATATACCGATAAAGAAATTATCGAAAAAATTCTCGACGGACAAGTTCCATTATTTGAAATTTTAATCCGCCGCAATAACCCTTTTTTATACAAAGTAGGAAGATCATACAACTTCAATCTTGAAGACACGCAAGATTTGATGCAGGATACCTTTATTGATGCTTATCGTAATTTATCAAAGTTTCAACAGCGATCATCATTCAAAACTTGGCTTATTAAAATCATGTTAAATAACTGCTTTAGAAAGCAGCAAAAATTTAGCTATAAGAAGGAAGAAGTTTGTGAAATTAAGGAGGAAAGCATCCCAATGTTTACGTTAGTAAATCAAGGAAATACAAATCATCAAATAATGAATAAAGAGTTAAATAATATTATTGAAAATGCAATACAAAAAGTACCATCAGACTATAGAATAGTTTTTTCTTTACGAGAAATCAATGGCCTAAGCATTAAAGAAACAGCCGAAACGTTAAACATTAGCGAATCAAATGTGAAAGTTCGATTAAATAGAGCTAAAGCTATGTTGAGAAAAGAAGTAGAAAAATATTACACGACGGAAGACATCTTTGAATTCAATCTAGTTTATTGTAATAAGATGGTTAAAAATGTAATGGCTAAACTAAGCGTATTATATCAATCAAATTAATTCTTTACAGATCCGCTTAATCAAACCTGGCCCTTCGTAGATAAAACCAGTATATAGCTGCACCAAAGCTGCCCCAGCTGCTATTTTTTCTTTCGCATCCTCTGGCGAGTGAATTCCTCCAACACCAATGATAGGAAAGGCATTCCCAGATTTTTCAGTTAGATAGCGTATAACTTCAGTTGATCTTTTTGTAAGTGGCTTACCACTTAAACCACCCATTTCACTTTTCAATTTTTCTTCAGTATAAAGTCCATCGCGATCAATAGTGGTATTTGTTGCAATAACACCCGCGATTCCAGTCTCCTTAACAATCTCCACAATATCATCCAATTGTTCATTGGTTAAATCAGGTGCGATTTTAAGTAAAATAGGGCGTGAAATATCGTTTTTACGATTGCGTTGTTGTAAAGTATTAAGCAATTCTTTTAACGGTTCTTTCTCCTGTAAAGCTCTTAGACCTGGTGTATTAGGAGAGCTAACGTTTACCACAAAATAATCAACCACATCGAATAACCGATCAAAACATTTGATATAATCACTTACCGCGTCTTCATTGGGCGTATTCTTATTTTTCCCAATATTGCCACCTACTACAATAGAAGGGTCTTTTTCCTTAAGCAATCTTAAGCGTTCGGCCATTACATCAACCCCTTTATTATTAAAACCCATTCTATTGATGATCGCGCTATCATCTTGTAAGCGGAACATACGGGGCTTATCATTGCCTGGTTGAGGTAAAGGAGTAACCGTTCCAACCTCAATAAAACCAAAGCCAAGGTTACTCAATGCTTCAACATATTCACCATTTTTATCGAAACCAGCTGCTAAACCTACTGGATTTCTAAATTTAATGCCAAAAACTTCTCGCTCTAAGCCCTTCAGATTGATATCAAAACTACTTCGCAAAATGGTTTTCCCCAATGGAAAATAATCATGGAACCATTTTAAACGTTTAACTACGAAATAATGAACCTTTTCTGGGTCGAATTGAAAGAAAACGGGTTTAACGAGGCGATACATTTGGCAAAGATATTAAATTTTAGGAAATAGAGAATGGGAATAAAATAGCAAAAAATGTACATTAGAATTTCGTATTTTTGCTTCGAAATGATTTCTATAAACGACTTAACCTTCCTAATTGGCTCTAGAGCCTTATACGACGAAGCAAACTGGCATATTAAGCCAGGTGATAGAGTTGGACTTATTGGTGCAAATGGCACTGGAAAGTCTACTTTACTTAAAATAATTGTTGGCGAATATGCGCCATCATCGGGAAGCATCTCGATGGCGAAAGATTTAAAAATTGGTTATTTGAACCAGGATTTACTTTCGTATGAATCTCACCATACTATTTTACATGTTGCAATGGAAGCTTTTGAGCGTCAAAATCAATTGCATGATGAGATTGAAGAACTACTGAAAAAGATTGAAACTGACTACAGTGAAGAAACTTTATACAAACTAAGTGATAAACAACAAGAGTTTGAAGCTTTAGATGGCTACAACATTGAATACCGTGCAAATGAGATTTTAGCGGGTTTAGGCTTTAGCACCGAAGATCAGCACCGTCCGCTGAACACCTTTTCTGGAGGTTGGAGAATGCGGGTAATGTTGGCTAAAATTCTTTTGCAAACGCCTGATATCCTTTTATTAGATGAGCCTACCAACCACATGGATTTACCATCGATTAAATGGTTGGAAAACTATTTAGGTGGTTTTGAAGGCGCAATTGTAATCGTTTCCCACGATCGATATTTTTTAGATAAGATTGTACGTAAAACAGTTGAGTCGAGAAAAGGAAAACTGACGGTCTATGCAGGAAATTATTCATTCTACGTAGAAGAAAAATCTCTTCGTGGCGAGATTCAAAAAGGAGAATTTAAAAACCAACAAGCTAAAATTAAGCAAGAAGAGCGTTTAATAGAGCGTTTTAAAGCTAAAGCGAGTAAGGCTAAAATGGCGCAGTCGCGGATGAAAGCATTGGATAAAATGGAGCGCGTAGAAGATGTGGATGATGATAACCCCACTGTAAACTTTAGCTTTAAATTCTCTAAACCAAGTGGTAGGCACGTAATAAAGGTTGAGAATGCGACAAAATCATATCCTAATATTGATATTCTAGAAAATGCTGATGGCCTGATCGAAAAAGGCGATAAAATTGCATTAATTGGTGCTAACGGTAAAGGTAAATCTACCTTATTAAGAATGATTGCTGGTACCGAAGGGTTTAGCGGGAAAGTAGAAACCGGACATAACGTGACTACCACTTTCTTTGCTCAACATCAGCTAGAATCATTACACCTAGACAATACCATTTTAGAAGAATTGCAGGCATTTGCACCTAAACACACCGATACAGAATTACGTTCTATTTTAGGTTGCTTCCTCTTTACGGGTGATGATGTCTTCAAAAAAATTAAAGTATTGTCTGGTGGCGAAAAATCAAGGGTAGCTTTAGCTAAATCATTAACAACAGATTCGAACTTCCTGATTCTGGATGAGCCTACCAATCACTTAGATATTCAGTCAGTGAATATTTTAATTCAGGCTTTACAGCAATATGAAGGAACATTTATTTCTGTTTCTCACGATCGGTACTTCTTGGACAATGTAGCAAACAAAATCTGGTTCATTGAAGAAGAAAAAATTAAAGAATATCCTGGAACTTACGCTGAGTATGAAGAATGGAATAGTAAGAGGGTAATCCCAACCCCTAAACCGATTCCTGTTAAACCAGCAGAAGACAAAAAACCAAAGGTAATAGAACCCCTTCCGTTAAATACACAACAACAACTAAAAAAGCTAAACGATAAGTTAAAACGAATTGAAGAAGAAATAGCTGCTTTTGAATTAAGTGTTAAAGCAGTAGAGGCAGAATTAGCTGATGAGGATGTTTATTCACACAAACAGAAGCTTGAAGAAACGAATAAGCGCTATTTAGCTGAGAAGGCATTATTAGATCATGCGCAAAGTACTTGGGAAGAGCTTGCCAGTGAAATAATGGAGCTGGAGGGATAAAAAGTAAATAAGAAAGATTGTCATTGCGAGCGTAGCAAGGTAGTCTAACGATCAGATTGCTTCGCTACGCTCGCAATGACGGATGTCCGGTAACGAGTATAGAAGGTGGTAAAAACAGATAAAGTTTAGAATAATTGAAATTAGTAATCTTGAAATTAGTTTTTTTATTATCGATTTGGATATCATGCGTACTCCAGGGCTTTGCGCAAAATGCTTTTGTTTATGAGAATAAAGTTTATCAGCCTAGCATTAAAACTGTTGAATGCTACAATTCTAAAAAGGAACAATCAGTACCTATTTATACTTTAAAAAGCAATGAAAGTATCGCTTTTAGCTTCGACGACCTAAAAGGTGGGAATCGCGGCTATAGCTATACAGTAGAGCATTGCTCGTCTGACTGGAAACCTTCAAAAATTAATGCTATCGATTATTTAGAAAGTTTCAATGAAGACATTATCATTAAATATCGTTACTCCTTTAATACCCTTCAAAAGTTTACGCATTACGAACTTAAGCTACCGAATGACCAGATTAAACCTAAAATAGCAGGAAATTATCTTTTAAAGGTTTATGAAAATGGTAACAAAAACAAACCTGTAATCTCTCAACGTTTTTTTGTGCTCGATCCCCTATTCAACGTTGGAGCTGAAATTGTTCCCAGCAGTCAAGTTGCAGATAGAACCAAAAAGCAAAAGGTTAACTTCACTATTTTCCATCAAACGCCTATTTCAAACCCTTCTCAGGATATAAAGGCTATTGTAATGCAGAATATGAATACCCATACTGCAATTTTAAATACTAAACCCATATTTATAAAGCCAGGTTCGTTGGTATATAACGAACTAAATGCAAACGAATTTTGGGCGGGAAACGAATATCGAAAATTTGATACAAGAAGTTTTCGCTTTAAGGCAGAACATGTTCAAGAGATTTTTGTAGACACGATCAATAGTGCCCAACTATTTACCGATGTATCTGGCAGCATGCCAAAATACACTAATCAGTTTGATGAAAATGGAAATTTCTTTATCCGTAATCAAGATGCGCGCGAGGCTGCAACAGATAGTGATTATGCAAAAGTTATTTTTAGCTTAAGTGCTACTCCACCAAATGATAAAGGCAATATCTATGTGGTCGGCAGGTTTAATAATTTTAACCTTAGCGACGAAAACAAATTGATTTATGATAATAGTAGGAGAAAATATTTTTCAACCATTAAACTTAAACAGGGGCTATATGATTACAAATATGTTTGGGTAGACGAAAATGGAAAATTTGATGATACTTATTTTGAAGGGTCATTTTTTGAAACAGACAACAGCTATCAAGTGTTCGTTTACTATCGCAAACCGGGCGGTAGATGGGATGAACTAGTGGGTTTTAATAATGTGAACAGTTTAAAAAGGTAAGTATCATTCTGTTAATTTAACTATCCAAACCGACACGCTTCCCCCCTTGCAGAAGAACACACCTTTACCGTTTTCATTTAAGATTACTTCCTCTGGTCTATTTCCTAATGCATCAACAAACGTTTTGCCCGCAAAAGCCTCACCTACTTCCATTTCTTTAAAACCTTCGTCTCCATTGCTAAGCAGTACAGCAAGGCCAGCATTTGGATGTTCTTGATCCCCTCGTCGTGTCCACCCAATACAATTTGGATGATCTAGGTAATCGATTTGTTCACCATAGGCTAAATCTCTTCTAATAGCTAACAATTGAGGTAATTCCTTCAATCCTATTATTTCTATCTGCTTTCCATCTTCCTCATACTTAGCGCCATATATATCAGTATAAAAAACACAAGGAATTCCTGCTTCTCTAAGTAAAATCATTGCATAAGCTAACGGCCTAAACCAAAAATCGACAAATGATTCAAGGGCTTGTAAAGGTTGAGAATCATGGTTATCGACAAATGTAACCGCACGAAAAGGATTTCTTTGCGCAACAGTATTGTCAAAAATCCCTGCCAAATTATAAGTGCTTCCTTCAATTGAAGCTACATAAAAATTATGATGAAGAAGCGAATCAAATAATTGTGTTCTTCCAGCTGTTAGCTCGATATATGTTTCTAATTCATTAACATCTTTAATATTCCAATTTTCGGCAACAAAAAAGAAATCTCTACCGAAATTACTCTTCATATCATCAATCCAACTATTCAAAAAATCAACAGAGATATGTTTTACAGCATCTAGACGAAAACCATCAACTTTAGTAGTTTCATAAAACCAATGGCCCCAGTTTTTTAGTTCTTGCTGAACTGCTTCATTTCTATAATCGATATCATTAAACATAAGATAATCATAATTACCAAGTTCATTTGAAGGTACTTTCTCCCAGCGTTCACCATATCCATTTTGAATGGCAAAAATTGCAGACTCATTTAAATCCTGTGCCCAATCTACTCCACTAAAACATTGATAATCCCAAATAAATTTACTGTATTTACCATTTCTACCTGCAAATGTAAATTTGGTCCAAGCCTCTATTTCCATCTCATCAGAGATAAACTCCTCTCTATTGTCTTTATTTACCTTTCTTACCGTTATTTTCTCTAGTTCGTCTCCGCCTGCTTTATGGTTAAAAACAACATCGGCTAAAACAGTGATCTCATTTTCATGAAGCTTTTCTATTGCCGTGAGATACTCATCTTTACTTCCGTACTTGGTATTCACACTATTTTTTTGGTCAAATTCGCCAAGATCATATAAATCATATGAGTCATACCCTATTGAATAACCGCCATTACTTCCTTTGTTTGCTGGCGGAAACCAAACAGTACTAATACCCATTTTCTTTAAGTTGCTGGCTTCCTTTGCGGCCTTAACCCATAAAGTCTCCGGTTCGTTATAATACCAATGAAAATATTGGATGAGCGTTTGATTCTGCATGCTAGAGGTTTTGACTATATAACGTTAAAAGGAAGATTTTGTTTAAACTTACCAATTCCCAGACATTTTCATTATTTTGCGACATGATGAGCATTAAAGCAAAAAGCCCTAAAGATTCTTTTACTATTATGAACGAATTGGTGTTACCAAATGACACTAATACTTTGAACAATTTAATGGGCGGTCGTTTATTGCATTGGATGGATATTGCAGCGGCAATTTCTGCCCAAAAACATTGTAATAGAATTGTAGTAACTGCTTCTGTAGATAATGTCTCCTTTAAACAAGCTATTAAACTGGGCGATGTAATCACTATAGAAGCAAAGGTTACCAGGGCTTTCCATACTTCAGTTGAAGTCCGCTTAGATGTTTGGGCCGAGAATATACCTTCAGGTACCAGAGCTAAATCCAATGAAGCTTATTATACATTTGTAGCTGTTGATCAAACTGGAAGGACTATTCCAGTTCCCGACCTAAAGGCAGAAACACCTGATGAAATCGAGTTATATAGTGGAGCTTTACGCCGTAGACAACTGCGTTTAATTTTAGCTGGCAAGATGGAACCTAATGATGCCAATGAATTAAAAGCCTTATTTTTTAAAGCATAAAACAAACGTGCATGACTACTTACACAACTCTAATAGCATTAAGTGGACTAGTCATTTTCTCTTACCTGTTCGACCTTTTTGCTAGTAAAACAAAGCTCCCTTCGGTATTGCTTCTGTTGTTATTGGGAATTGGCTTAAAATTGCTGTCGGATCAGTTTCAGTGGCAGACCATAAATTTCTTGAGAATATTACCAGCATTAGGTACCGTTGGTTTAATTCTTATTGTATTTGAGGGCTCTTTAGAACTTAAATATAATAAGCAAAAGAACAAAGTAATTAAAGATGCATTTTTTGCTGCCTTTTTTATTCTACTCATAACAGTAATAACCATTACAATCATCATTCAGCAAATTACCGGAAAAGATCTTTATCTGTGCTTCACTAACGCTATTCCATTTAGTGTAATAAGTTCTTCAATTGCAATACCATCGGTAGCTGGATTAAGTAAAAAAACAAGGGAGTTTATCATTTATGAAAGCTCTTTCTCTGACATTCTAGGAATTATCTTATTCAATTTTGCGGTATCCAACCCACAGATTTCTTTGAGTTCTTTTGCTGGTTTAGGCTTAAATATGGCATTGATTACTGGTCTATCAATCATTGCTTGTGTTTTATTGCTCTATATTATGGGAAGACTTTCTCATCATGTGAAATTCTTTTTGATTATTTCTATTTTGATCTTGGTATATGCAATTGGCCAATCTTACCATCTTTCTTCCTTAGTTCTGGTCTTGGCATTTGGCCTATTTTTAAATAATGCCGATCAGATTAAACATGCTTGGTTTAGAAGCATTTTTTTGTATAAAAATTTGGCAAATGATTTAGCACAGCTTCATCAACTATCAGCCGAAACCGCATTTATACTAAGAACCTTCTTCTTTGTAATATTTGGTTTTACAATTGATATTTTTAAGCTAGATGATCAACATATTTTCCTCAACGGCTTATTGATCTTGTTTACTATTTACTTAATTCGATTTACTTACCTAAGAATTTTCAAAAAAGAAAATACAATTCCCGAAGGTTTTGTAACCCCTCGCGGGTTAATTAGCATTCTTTTGTATTATAACTTACCTGATAAATTAAAAATACCAGAGATTGGCACCTCCTTTTTGTTTATGGTTGTATTGGGAACCAGTATTATTATGACAATTGGATTAATGACTAGTAAACGAGGTACAATACCAATTACCTAGTTGTATTGAGGTTTTTTTCAAGATAGTAAGCTTTAGAATATTTTTCTAGCTTTAGATATTCCTTTTCAAATGTTTGGGCATTTAAATTTATTTTTAGCCTTAGTTTGGTGTTCAGCGCTTCGCCTACTAACCCTCCTAACGTTCCTCCAATAGCGCCAACTCCTGTTAAAAATGCAGTACCGAAGGCCTTTTCTCCAAAATCATCGAAAGTATCATTTGTAAAAAAAATGGCCACTCCAGCCGAAAGACCAATTGCAGACCCAGTTCCCAAACCTTCCGCTACTGTTAATCCCTTTCTCCTTACCTTGATCTTCACGATATCTTTTGCTTTAAAAATATAATAATTACCTCGAAAGTCTTGTATCGCAATTCCTTCTGGAGATACTTTTTGCAGAGTCCCTCTTATATTTTTGAAACTATCTAGCACAACTTTTACCTCATAGTTAACATATTGGGCAAAACCCGAGGTAGCACAAGCTAAAAGCATTACTAAAAGGCAAAAAAATACTTTTTTCATCAGCTTCCCATTGCTAAGATTTTATCGAATTCATGAGCTCTTAAAGGCATTACCGATAATCGGCCTTGCCTAACTAAAGAGATATCTTTCAAACTTTCTTCGGCCTTAATTTGCGCTAACGTTACAGGATTTTTAAGTGCTTCTACTGGCGCAAGGTCTACCACCACCCAATTAGGATCGCTAGTTGTAGGATCTTGATATGCTTCTTTAACAACTTTAGCAACCCCAACCACATTTTTACCTTCATTGCTATGATAAAACAATACTAGATCCCCTTCCTTCATCTCTCTGAGATTGTTTCTCGCCTGATAATTCCGAACTCCATCCCAAAAGGTGCGGCCATCTTTATTAAATTTCTCCCAACTATATTTAAAAGGTTCGCTCTTTACTAGCCAATGCTTCATTTTTTAGATTCTTTATAGCCCAAAACTAACAAATCTAAATGGATTAAAAAATGCTAGTTTTTTTTATAAAAAACATTGGTTGCCATCTTACTTTTTTCAAAATCAGGTCCTTTCCACTTCAAATCGAATACTACTTTTTCTTTCCCTGAGCAATATAATTTAAAAGGGTGATAGCCTGCTTTAAGTTTTATCACTGCATCTTTAGTCGTGTTAGGCGCATAATTATAATCTTCATCGATCACTGTTGCATTGTGAATACGTAAAAGTGCTTTTTCTCCCGAACTCAGGTAAAACGTGTACGCTCCATCTGCGGGCACTTTAATATAGCCTTCAAATAAATAAATAGAATGGCCTGTCATTGATGTTGGTGAAGCCGAAAGCCCTTTAGCAGCGGCTTCCATTGCTGACACTTCCGGTAACCAGGGGTAATTACCGTTAAACGCTTTCCAGGCTATTCCTGGTTTAACTTTCTTTACAGAAGAAGCAGGAATTAATGCATCATCATATGGCCTTTTTGCCGACGAGTCTGGCCTACGAACCTGCAACATCATTTGCTTCATTCGTTGTGCCAACTCAGGCATTTTAGCAGCCAAGTTGTTGCTTTGACGTGAGTCCTTTACCACATCAAAAATCGCTACGTCATCATCGGCTGTTTTCACATTATACCTTAATCCAACGAAATTGCCCACTCTTACCATCTGCATTTGTTTACGGGTTTTCTGGCGGTTATCTGGTGAAAATTCTGGGTAGTTCGGTGACCTTCCGCCTTCAAAATACTCAGAATAAATAATACCATCGCTTTGTTTTCCTTTACCCGTGAGTGCCGGAAGGATAGAACGACCATCTGCGTTGGCTGGTGGAGGTAATCCCGCGGCGGCTGTCATCGTTGGTAACCAATCGTACGAAATGGTAGGCGTTCTCAGCTCCCTACCAGCAGGTACATGGCCTGGCCAGCGCACGATCACTGGCATACGCATCCCTCCTTCCAATTCATCACGTTTGATACCATCAAATGGCCCTGTACTTCCGAAAAAATTTGCTGCATAATCTACCTGTGGTTTAGGTAGATAGCTTTCAATGGACGGACCATTATCTGAGCTAAAAATAACGAGGGTATTATCGTCAATCTTAAGATCTACTAATAATTTAAGAATATCACCAATGGCTTCATCAATTCGGCGTACGCTACTTGCGTATCGTTTGTAAGTATCTGGCCATGGAACTTCGGGTGTTAATGGGTTATGATCATTGTCGTATTTGGCAGTTGCATAATCTGGATAGGTATAACTATCGATATTACCCTTTGCTGTGTTTATCATATGACCTGGTTGTCCTAACCATTGCACACCTCCTTGCAACCCTCCTCCTGCCGGATATGGACCGGTAGGCAATTCAAGTACAGCATGGGGAGCATCATAAGCAAGATACATGAAAAACGGCTGCTTGCTATTTGTTTTTTCTTGTAGGTCAACAATCCATTTCTTTGCTACCGCAGTCCAAAGATCGGTGGTATATGATTTATCCAAATCTTTGCTCACCTCCTTCCTATTTTCCCATACCTCTTTTGGCTTACGGTACAAACCCTCTTTCGGGTAATGTTCATGCCCATCGCTATGGCGCATATAACCATAGTAATAATCAAAACCTCTATTCAATGGATGTGCAGACCATTCATTGGTTCCTTGTAAGCCCCATTTACCGATTGCGGCAGTGGCATAACCCGCTTTCTGCAATACATTTCCCAGCGTATGGTTATCAGCAAGATCTTTATCAAATTGATTATCACGAACTCTCGCATGTCCTTGGCTCAAACCAGAAAGCAAAGACGATCTTGAAGGGGCACAAACTGGAGCGGCGGCATAGGCCTGGGTAAGGATTGCACCTTCGGCAGCCATCTTATCCAAATTAGGTGTGGAAGTCCAGGGTTTAGTGCGGTCGCCTAGCTTGGCACGTTGATTTTGCCAAAAGACACCCACATCACCATAACCAAGATCATCAGTGAGTACAAAGATGATATTAGGTTTTTTTGATTGCCCAAAGGCTAGATTTACCGATATAATTAAAATAGTGGTTAATGTGCAGTATTTTCTCATTACGCTAGTGGCCATTGATTGTGTTTGAGCGTTAAACACAAATATATTTTATTTTTGTACATAAACCTAAAGCCCACCATTGAAGCGCTTAGCTGTACAAAAATCATTCATATTTTAAGGCATTCACTGGCGATTTCTTAACAGTTTTTATTGCTTGAAATGAAACCGTAACTATAGTAAGCCCCAAGCAAATCCCTAGCGCAATTACAAAAGGCACGTATGATAAATCTTCGCGATAGTAAAAACTGTTTAGCCATTCCTTGATCAAATAATAAGCGGCCGGCCAAATTAATAGATTTCCTACAATCACAACCTTTACGAAACTCTTGTTCAATAACGTTAATAAATCTTTAATCGATGCACCTAATACTTTACGAACAGCAATCTCTTTAGTTCGCTGTTCTACTTCAAAAAACACCATACCAAACAGCCCTATACAACATAAAAAGATGGCAATACCTGCAAAGGTGATAAATATGGAACCTAATCTCATTTCCGATTGATAAAGCTGTTCTAAATGAACATCCAAGAACTGCAAGTCGGGAGGAATTGTTGGAAAATGTTTCTTCCACAATTGTTCAATCATTGCCCTGGTTGATGATAAGTTGCCTGGATTCATTTTTACATATAAATAACCAGAGGTAACTTTTAACTCTAAATTAATTGCTAAGGGAGTAACTTTTTGATGGAGCGACATCCCGTTAAAATCAGCTACAATTCCAATAACCTTACCTTGTAAACCACTATAACTTAAAACGGTGTCTATGGGATTACTAAGGTTTAGTACTTTAACAGCTGCTTCGTTTAATAAAATAGGTCTTTGAGCAGAAATTTTTAGAGATTCTTCATAGGAAACATTTTCACCAGCTTTTGCGTAATCAATTATATCCGTTCCGAATTTCGATGAAAAACCTCTTCCTTTCAGTACCTTAATATTTAAGGTATGTAGGAAATTTAGATCAGCAAAAATATGATCCAATTCATATTCTGTAGTATCATTATCATTTGTCCAAGTAGCTGTTCCGCCATAGGAGTTTCCTGAATTAAAAGAGGATATGCTTAATGATCTTATACCCGCTTTATGTTGGAGTTCTTCCTTAAAATTAACATAATTTGGTCCAAACATGTTAAAGGAAGAAACTAAAATCTGCTCTTTATCAAAACCCAAGTTTTTATGCTTAATAAAATTCAGTTGTGCATATATCGCTAGCGTGCAAATAATCAGAAATGCAGAGATACAAAACTGAAAGACCATTAAGATCTTTTTAAAACCAAACTTCCCAGGTGTATGCCCCGTATATCCCTTGAGTGTTTTAACCGGCATTAATTTAGAAAGGATAATGGCTGGATACAAACCTGCCACAAAACCTGCAACGATAATGATTGCCAAAGAAATTAAAACGCTCTTAAAATCAAGCATATTATAAAGCGAGAGATCAATCCCCATTTTAGCTCCTAAAAGCGGTATTAGATCATGTGTTAAGATTAAAACTAGTATCGCAGCTAAAATAAAGTACAAATAACTCTCACTTAAAAACTGGACTATTAATTGGTTAGGTGATGCACCCATCACCTTCTTTACTCCTATTTCCTTTCCTCGTTTTATGGATGCTGCAATGGTTAGGTTAATGAAGTTTACAATTGCTATCAATAAAATAAAAAATGCAACTAGAGAAAAGATATAAATATATTTAATATCACTATTTGCCTCCATTTCACCTGTTGCATGTGAATACAAATGAATTTTGCTTAGCGGCATTAAGTTGATTTTTATGGTTTTTGGAAATTTATATTTTCCATAAAGTGCTTTCAATTTCTGTTCAATAACCAATGGAGATACACCTTTCCTTAATTGTATGTACTGAGGAATTGAAGAATAACCCCTCCAATTTAATTTTTGTGAAAGGCCAGTCTTGGTAATTAAATCCGCACGAAAATGTGAAGCTTTTGGTAAATCTTTCATTATTCCAACCACTTGATACGCCTTAGTATAATTTGCTAATGTTATAAGCTGTCCTATTGCATGGCCTTCGGGAAATGCAGTTTTTGCAAAACTCTCTGAAATAATTAATGTATTGGGTTCTTTTAAAAGAGTTTTGCTATCACCTATTATTAATGGAACTGTGAATATATTGAAGAAAGTATTTTCAGTAGATACTAAATGTTCTTTAAAGAAATTTTCTCCTACTTTAACTTGTACTTCATTGCTACGTAACATCGTTATATTGCTCACTTCTGGAATTTCATCCTGTAGCATTTTAGCTAATCCAGATGGCAAATGGATATCCTCCTTTTGATCCTTACTATTGATAGATTGCAAGCGGTAAATCTGATCTACATTTGTATTGTGTTTATCAAATGAAAGTTCAAACATTACATAGGAAACTAGCAAAACCACTGTGCTTAAACCAACAATTAACCCAACTAACTTAATTGCTGTAGTCAGTTTATGGTTCCAGATATTTCTTAATACAATTTTGAGGTTGAGTTTGAACATTTTCTTTCAGGTTGAGGTTGAGTGCTTTGGATACTATTCGTACTTAAGCGCATTTACTGGCGATTTCTTAATGGTTTTTATTGCCTGTAACGAAACCGTAACTATAGTAAGAACCAGACAAATCCCAAGTGCAATTGCAAAAGGTAGGTATGATAGCTCTGTACGATAATAAAAACCGTTTAGCCATTCCTTAATTAAATAATACGCAGCTGGCCAGATTAATAAATTTGCGACAATAACTACTTTAACGAAACTACTATTTAGTAATCCTAATAAATCTTTAATCGATGCGCCTAATATCTTGCGAACTGCGATTTCTTTAGTTCGCTGTTCTACTTCAAAAAACACCATACCAAACAAACCAATACAGCATAAAAAAATAGCAATACCTGCAAAGGTGATAAATATAGAACCTAATCTCATTTCCGATTGATAAAGCTGTTCTATGCGAGCATCCAAGAACTGTAAATCAGGCGGAACCTCTGAAAAATACTTCTTCCACAATTGTTCTATTCTCGCTTTGGTTGAAGATAAACTGCCTGGATTCAATTTTATATATAAATGTCCGGCAGTTCTACTTAGCACTAATTTAATTGCCAAAGGAGCAACTTTTTGATGGAGTGACATTCCGTTAAAATCGTTTACCACTCCGATAACCTTACCTTGTAAACCACCGGTACTTAATATAGTGTCTATTGGATGAGTAAGGTTTAGTAATTTAACTGCTGCTTCATTCAATAACATGGGCCTTTGAGCAGCAATTTTATCAAATTCATCCTCAGGAAGATCCCAATATTTATCATAATCTATTAAGTCTGCCCCAAACTTCGAAGAAAAAGCTCTTCCCATTATTACCTTTATATTTAAGGTATGTAGGAAGTTTAAATCGGCACCAATAAAATCAGCTTTATAAGATGTCGTATCCTTATCGTTTTTCCAAGACACACCACCATTAGATTTACCTGGATTAAAACCTGATAAACTTATTGATTTCACACCTGGTTGATGCTCTAGCTCTTCTTTAAAACTAGCATAATTGACACCAAAATCGTTATAGTGTGATGAAACTAAAACCTGCTCTTTATCGAAACCTAGATTTTTATCCCTAATAAAGTTCAGTTGTGCATAAATTGCTAAGGTGCAAACAATCAAAAATGCAGAGATCGAAAATTGAAACACCATTAAAACCTTTTTAAACCCAAATTTCCCAGAAGTATGGCCAGTATATCCTTTTAAGATTTTTACCGGCATTAGTTTAGAAAGTATTATGGCGGGATACAAACCTGCAACAAAACCTGCAACAATGATGATCGCTAAAGATATTAAGGCCGTTTTAAAATTTACCATGCCAGCGAGTGAAACGTCAATCCCTAGTTTGGTCCCTAAAAATGGAATTAAATCGTGAGTTAAAATTAAAACTAATAACGCTGCTAAAATGAAATACAAATAACTCTCGCTTAAAAACTGAACCCTTAGCTGTCTGGGCGATGCTCCCATAACCTTTTTCACCCCTATTTCTTTTCCTCTTTTTATGGACGCCGCGATGGTTAAGTTAATAAAGTTTACTATAGCAATTAGTAAAATAAAAAAAGCAACGGTAGAAAAAATATAAATATATTTAATATCACTATTTGCTTGTATCTCATTTGCGGTGTGCGAGTACAAATGAATTTTACTTAGTGGCATTAAGGTTATTTTTATAGTTTCCGGAAAGTTGTATTTTTTATACACTCTTTGCAGTTTCCGCTCAAAAGCAGCCGCTGAAACTCCTTTTTTTAATTGTATATATTGCGGAACTGGTCCATAAGCTTTCCAATTTAATTTTTGAGAGCCTTCCTTGGTTATCAGATCTGCCCTAAAATGAGCGGTAGTAGGTAGATCTTTTATAATCCCAACTATCTCATAGACCTGTCGATAATTAGTTAAATTAATACGTTGTCCAATAGCATTCCCTTTGGGAAAAGCAGTTTTCGCAAAACTCTCGGAAATAAGAAGCGTATTTGGTTCCTTTAATGCTTTTTTAGCATCTCCAACAATTATTGGGGCCGTAAACATCTCAAAGAAGGCGTTTTCAGTTCTTAACAAATATTGATTAAAAAAATGCTCGCCTACTTTAAATTGCACTTCGTTACTTTGCAACATCGTTACCCTGCTCACTTCCGGAAACTCATCACGCAACATATCAGCTAAACCAGATGGTAAATTGATTTCTTCTTTCTGGTCTTTGCTATTGATAGAGTGTAAGCGGTAAATTTCATTTACGTTTACATTATGTTGATCATAAGATAGTTCGAACATCACATAAGCAACTAACAATACCACGGTACTCAAGCCAACAATTAGCCCTGTTAACTTAATGGATGTTGTTAATTTATGGTTCCATATATTTCGTAAGGCGATTTTTAGGTTGAGTTTAAACATCTTTTTTGTATCAAGTATTTTGTATCAAGACTGGATTCTTTAAATTATTCGTACTTCAATGCATTAACGGGGTTACCTATTGCAGCTTTTCTAGCTTGCAGGCTAACTGTAAATATGGCAATTGCAACAGATAACGCCGTAGCAATTAAAAAAGGCCAGATAGGCATATCAATACGATAAGCAAAACCCGCCAGCCATTTCCTAGTTAAAATAAAGGCAATTGGCCAACTTATGAAATTTGCCATCAATACCAGTAATAGAAATGACCGATTTAGCATATTCATCAATTGTAAATTAGAGGCGCCTAATATTTTTCGAATAGCAATTTCTTTCGTTCTCCGTTTCGCCATGAAAGTTGAAAGCGCAAATAGGCCTAGTAGTGAAAGAGATATAGAAACTACACTAAAAAGTACAATCATGTTTATAAATCGCCTATTCTCTTCCAATATTTTCTCAAAGGAATCATTTAATGCAGCATATTGCATGGGGTAATTAGGGTAGGCAAGTCGCCATTCTCGGGCGATTTTTTCTAAAATCTGCTTACTATTTTCCGAAGAAAATCTCACTAACATGTTATTGGTATTAGAACTACTTCCCAGTTTAGTAATTTTATACATTGTTGGTAGAACAGCTTTATCAAAACCTTCATTATGATAGTCTTTAATTACCCCCACAATTTGTAAGACAGCTTTTCCGCTATTTTGACTAAAGTTTTTACCGATAACATCTTTACCCAGTAATTGGGCGGCAGACTCGTTAAGAACTGCAGAAGTTAAGGTATCTGCTTTGTATTGTGGAGAAAAAATACGACCCTCCACCACTTTTACGCCTAAAGCCGGTAATGCCTCCATGGTAACAGTTACACTGTTGATGTCGATTTTCTTACCTTCATAATCAATCGGAGCGGTGAAATTAAAGGCATTTCCAAGAACTTGCGTGGTAGTACCTACATATTGGACTCCCGCAATCCGCCTTATTTTGCTCGCAAAATTTTCATCGTAACTTGATTTAATGTTGATGACTTTTGATTTGTCAAAACCCAAGTCTTTATGATTAATATAGTCAGTTTGCAGCTGCATTACACCAATACTAATCATAAACGTAACCGAAATAATGAACTGAAAAATTACAAGTGCATTCCTAAGAAAAATTCCTTTAAGCCCATTTTCGTAATTGCCCTTTAATACTGAAACTGGGTTATAGTTTGACAATATCCAAGCTGGATAAAAACCAGCAAGTAAAGTAACCAGCAAAAATAGTCCGATAAGTTGGATGACCAAGGCAGGCAGCTGAGCATTGTGCCAAAAGCTTAAGTTGACATTAAAATATGTATTGAAAGAAGGCAACAGCACTTCAATTAATATAACTGAGAAAAATAATGCAGCTACACTTTGCAACGCCGATTCCAAAAGAAATTGAATAATTAGTTGCTTCTTATAAGATCCTAATACCTTTTTGACTCCCACCTCTTTGGCTCTCTGAACAGACTGGGCAGTGGCTAGGTTAACAAAGTTGATAATTGAAATCAATAATAGAAATATGGAAATAGCGATAATCGGCTTTACCTTCTCCAGCCAATTTACCGTTAAAGTTGGATTTCCGTGGACGGCCTGTAAGCTCACTAATTTTAAACCCGGACTTTTGCTTTTGTCTTTATAATACTCTTCAAAGCTCACTTCTTTTCCAACAAAAGTTTTCTTTTTAAACGCCACGTAAACGTTCTGTACAAGCTTATTTAGTTTAGTGGTATCGCTATTATCTGTGATTTTTGCGTAAATCTGACAATAATTAGTTGTTCCAGGATTTTCAGGATCATTATCTTTATTACCTGTGCGTGTAATTGCGTTGAATACTACGGTCTCAGGTGTCGAAGGAGCAGCTACCACACCGGTAACAGTAAGTGAATTACCTTCATCTCCTTGCCAAGCTAGCGTTTTAACTTGCTTTCCTAAAACATTCAAACTTCCAAATAACTGTAAGGCAATCGCTTCCTTAAGGACGATAGAATTTGGCTTTTCTAAGGCGGTTTGTTCGTCGCCCCTTAAAAATTTATACGGAAAAACATGAAAAAAATGATGATCTGCATCTCTGATATTCCGAATCATCACTGGATCAGTATGCTCAATCTTCACCGCAGTTCCATCGCTGAACGACCACACCTTATCTATCTTTGTAATTACCTCAATTTGAGGAATATGCTCCTTTAATAAATTGGCAACCCTGCTATTGTTAGATTCCTGCCAATGTTCGAGATTATCAGGTGTGTAAAAGCTATGTCTTTCTCTCACTTGATAGATATTTTTCAAGTCTGTAGACCACTTATCATAACTCTCTTCATGATTGATATACAGCAATATAAACAAGAACGCAGTTAAACCAAGTGCTAGTCCGCCAATATTAATAGCAGCATAAACCTTATTTTTAAATAAATTTCGGAGTGCGATTTTTAGATTGAGTTTAAACATAGCCTACTTGTTAGTTTGTTTGGTTTTTTTGAGCTTTTGGTGTGAGTTATTTGGAAACCGATATATCCTCCTTAATTACGCCGTCCTCAATCGTCAAAATCCTGTTTCCATATTGCGCATTTTTCTCAGAATGGGTAACCTGTAGGATTGTAATATTTTCTTCTTGATTAAGTTTTCTAAAAAGGTCCATAATCTGCTCTGCTTGGGCCGATTGTAGATTGCCAGTAGGTTCATCAGCCAAAATAATAGAAGGCTGCGCAACAAGCGCTCTGGCTATACCCACCAACTGTTGCTGTCCGCCGGACAATTGATTTGGAAATAAGTCTTTTTTTGCAACCATGTTAAAACGATCAAGTACGTCTGCAATACGGCTTTTACGTTCAGCGCTAGCTATTTTTTTATATAGTAGTGGAGCTTCAATGTTCTCTGCAACCGTCATTTCGTCAATTAAATGATAAGCTTGGAATACAAAACCAATATGGTTTCGATATAACTCAATCCGCTTACGCTCATTCATGGCGGTTACATCTTCACCCATAAAATGATATTCCCCATAAGTAGGTTCTTCTAACATCCCTAGGATATTTAGCAATGTAGATTTACCAGCACCAGATGGGCCCATAATTGATACAAATTCGCCTTGTTTAATACTTGTTGTTACATGACGTAAAATGTAACTCTTTACACCTTTGTTGGCGTAATATTTCTCTATATTTTTTAACTCTATCATTTTTTGTATTAAGATTGACTAATTTTTAAAACTTTATTCATATTTAAGTGCATCAATGGTATTTGCTATAGCTGCGCGGTACGACCTCAGTGTAACGGTAATTAACGTGATGAACATTGAAATCACCATTGCTATCACAAACGGCCAAATGCTCAAATCTATCCTGTACTCAAAGCTAGCTAACCATTTAGAAATAAAGATATACGCTAACGGCCAGGCAACCATATTTGCAACAAGCACCATCCATAAAAATGTACTATTAAGCATTTTAACCAATTCCATTGTTGATGCACCCAGCACCTTGCGAATAGCTATTTCTCTGGTGCGCTGTGTTGCCACAAAAGAAATAAGCCCGAATAAACCAATAAATGAAATAAAGATTACAACTCCTGCGAAAACCTTAAACAATACCCCCATTACCTGTTCAGTTTGATAGAAATTGGTAATTTGATCATCTAAAAAATTTACATCATATACATAATCTGGGAAAGTTCTATTAAAGGTTTCTTCTATCGACTTCATCGTAGTTAACAACTCTTTCTTTTCCAATTTAACCGCCATTGTATAATAGCTGGTTTTATTAGAAAAAATCGCGATTGGAGAAATTTCATCGTGTAGGGAGAGGTTATTAAAATCTTTCACAACCCCTACTATTGAACCTTTTGCACCCCATAGCCCAACTATTTTACCTAAGGCTTCTTCAGGGTTTTTAACACTTAGTTTTTTAAGGAATGTTTCATTCACTACAAACTCCTTAATTGTATCACTTTTTGCTAAGGTTCTACCCGCAACTAACTGCAAACCAAATGTTTTAAAGTAAGCATCATCAGCAACTTTAGTATTAACCTGAAAATCAGCATTCTTAGAACTATTATAACTGAAACTTGTTTCGTTGTTGTTATCGGCAGAAGGGGCTGCACTACAAAAACTTACACTCTTAACACCATTCTTTGCAAGAATTTGTTCTTTCATCGTATTATACTTCAATCTGCTTAAGCTATCTCCTGGAACATACATTAGCGCTACCGCTTTGGTGTCAAACCCAAGCGGTTTATTACGGATGTAGCTCATCTGTTTAATTACCACCAAAGTGCTAACAATTAAAATAGAAGTAATTGCAAACTGCACAACAACTAGTGTTTTTCTTAAGCCAACACCACCGCTATTAGCCGTACTCACCCTATTTTTAATGGCTAATGCAGGACTAAAACCAGACATCACCAGCGCAGGGTACAAGCCAGCCAAGAAGCTTACCAAAACAACTAACGAAATTAAAAACACAAAAATAATAGGGTGTCCGAATAAACTGAATGAAATGTCTGCTCCAAAAAGCCTTTCCATGCTTGGCAACGCTAATTCAGTTAATACACAGGCCAACATCAAGGCAATAATGGTAATAAGGGTAGTTTCGCTTAAGAACTGCCAAATCAACTGATTTCTGCGGCTTCCCATTACTTTACGAACACCAACTTCTTTTGATCTGCTAATTGCTTGTGCAGTTGCCAAATTAATGAAATTGATACATGCAGTAAGTAATAAAAAAAGTCCAATCACGCTTAACCCTATCAGTTCTTTATACGGCGATGTATTGTCTGCAAAATTCCCATATTTTTCGTTATGGTGAATATTTGCTAAAGGTTGAAATTGATGGTCTTCTTGACCTGTTCCTTTTTCTACATAATATTTCTTCTTAAACTGCGCTAATGGTCTACTTAACTCGTCCACAGAAACCCCTTGTTTCAACAATGCATAACACTCTGAATTTGAAGACACTGAAGTCCAGCTTTTCTGATTTCTATTTACATAACTCGAATAGCTAAATATAATCTTAAATGGAAAACTACTGTTTTGGGGCATATCTTTAATAACACCAGTAACTTTGTAGTCTGTTTTACTATCGAAGTTAACACTTTGGCCAACTGCTTTTCTCCAATCGCTAAAATATACATTAGCCATTTCTTCTGTCAAAACAACACTATGAGGTGACGTTAGGGATTGCTTTGCATTTCCAGCCAGCCATTGATAATCGAAAATCTCAAAAAATGATGGTTCAACATAGTAAACATCTTCTGCAGCTTTAATCTCAGCTTTATTAGCCTGTGCACGAATCTTGATAATGCCTCCCTCCTTTTGAACTGCAGCAACTTTTTCAAATTGTGAAAAATCGTTTCTCACCGCAGCAGCAAGAGGACGTGGGACACCTTGAGAAAAGAATTCATTTCCATCTGAATAAGTAAATGATGAAACTACCCTGTAGATCCGATCGCCGTTTTTATGTCCCTTATCATAGCTGAGTTGATATCTTACAAAAATGAAGATCAAAATGCAACTCGCCAGTCCTATAGATAGTCCAAATACATTAATTGCCGTGTAACCTTTATATTTCCAAAGGTTACGCATAGCTATTTTTAAATTTAACTTAAACATGCTTTATTGTTGTTTGGTTTGTTAGTTTATTGGTTTGTGTTTACCGTTTAATGAATGCCAATTTTGTACCAAGGTTACCCAAGAACATAAATAACTACATATCAGCCTTTTACTAAAATAAGGATTTCAAAAATGTTCGTTAACGAACACCTATCTGTACAATTGTGAACGGTTAATTACTCGTACTTTAAAGCATCAACAGGATTTGCTTTTGCTGCCTTTCGTGCTTGTAAGCTTACGGTAACTAAGGTTAACACTATGGTTATAACGGCACTCAAAATAAATGGCAATATTGGAATGTCGATACTATAGGCAAACGTTTTAAGCCATTTTTTGGTAAGAATATAAGCTAATGGCCACGATATAAAGTTGGCAATAACTACCATTACAAAAAATGAAGTATTAATTAACTTTAAAACTTGTAAGTCTGTAGCACCTAAAATCTTACGTATTGCAATTTCTTTCATCCGTCCATTCGTTACATATTTTGCGAAAGCAAACAAACCTAACCCAGCTATAAAGATCGTGAGGATAGCTGCAGCGAAAAAAACTGATTGTAATTGCTCTTGTTTTTTGAAAAGTTTTCCATATAATTCATCTAAGAACTCATAACGAAAATCTTCCCCATCTAATGGATTAATCTCTGGCCATTTCGCTTTCAAGGCAGCCAAAGCACTGGCCATTTGATGCCCATCTACTTTGAGCATAATCTGCGTTTTAAAGTTGCTACATGGATCCTTAATCATATAAATAGTTGGTTGAACTGCGTTTTCAAAACCTTGTGATTTAAAATCTTTGATTACACCAACAATTTTATAATCGATTTCGCAGCCTCTAATAATTTTCCCAATGGGATTCTTAAGGCCATACTTGGCGATAGCACTTTCATTAATTATCGCAGAATTTGCAGTGTCTGTTTTGAAGTCTCTAGAGAAAAAACGACCTTCTCGAAGCTTTATATCCAAGGTTTCGAAATAGTCGAAATCAACATCTACGAAATCTATATTTGCCGAAATACCGTTAGCGGTGTAACTATTTATACCATTTGCTTTTCCATCGGGGATAAAACTTGCCACCGTTGCAGATTGAACTCCGGGGATTTTCAGAATCTTATCTCTTACTGGTTCAAATTTAGGAGGTTGATTAAAGAACGAGATATTTTTAATGTACACCACTTGGTTCGGGGTAAATCCTAAATCTTCGTTCTGCATATATTTAAGTTGCGAGTTGATTATTAACAAGCCAATAATGAACACAACCGCAATACTAAATTGAAAGACCAATAGGCCGTTACGTAGCCAAGAACTCTGCTTGCTTGTGGAAAAGTTACCTTTTAATACCAATGCTGGCTTGAAGCCAGCTAGAACTACCGCAGGATAAATACCTGCTACTACGGTAATGATACATAGAATAAGCGGCAATTGCAGTGATAAATCATTTCCAAAATTCCAAATTGATAGCTTAACTTGGAAGAGGTTATTAAAGCTCGGCAATACTAATTCTGCTAAAATCAAGGCTAAAATTGTAGCCGCCATACATTGCATAAAGATCTCAAGTAGAAATTGTATGGTGAGTTGAAGTCGATAAGCACCTAGCACCTTTTTTACGCCAACTTCTTTAGCTCGTTTAGTTGCTTGGGCAATGCTCAAATTAGTAAAATTGATACAGGCAATGACTAGAATTAAAATCGCTAATACCGAGAGTGCTATCAATATTTTGTAAGGTCCATTATTGCCTGCTTTCGGTCTTAGATGAAGGTTCGACAATGGGTCTAAAAATGTAGCAATGCTTTTTACTCCGTCAATTGTTTTCTTACTGCTACTTTTCAATAACTCTGCTCTATATAGATCCGTAATTTTTTGGGATAGCTTAACTACATCCGTTTCAGGTTTAACTTGCAGATAAATGGTGTAGTCATTCATATCATAATTATCTCCTCCACCAAACTCATTACCTATTGATATCCCATCGAAACTAAAGTTTGATTGTACATTTTTTTTGATAGACCCATCAATTATTCCGGTTATCCCAGAGTTACTTGCGCCAAAGCCAACCATTTCAGGTTTATGATCTTTTTTATTGGGAAATAGCGTACGCATATTTTCCTCGCTCAAATAAGTGAGCCTGTCTACATCTCCGCTTGGTTTTTGTAAGCCGCCGTTAGGCTGGATATTCAATATCTTCGCTGCTTGATAATCGGCCTGAAGAATATTATTGGTAAAAATAGTGTTTTTGCCATTCTTGATCACCAGTTCAAAAGAACTTCCTTTCACAAGGCCAGCTAACTCAACTTCTGGGAGATTTTGCTTGATAGCTTTCGCAAATGGGGCAGCTACATAATTAGTTTTAAATTCGGGATAAGCGATACCTACCGCATAAATCCTATCATAATTCGGATTTTCTTTATCAAAACTGGTTTCATAAGTAGCATACATCATTAATAAAATAAAGGCAGCCAGAGCAATGGCTAATCCACCAACATTAATGGCAGTTATTCCTTTATTTTTCCAAAGATTCCGAAGCGCTATTTTCAGGTTAAGTTTGAACATTTGCAATATGATTATGGATAATACTTTATTCGTACTTAAGAGCATCTACTGGATTCGCATTAGCAGCTTTAAAAGATTGTAAGCTAACAATAATGACGGTAAGCAAAAGGGTAAATACGCCCGATAGGATAAATGGTAAGATTGGCATGCTTATCCTAAAAGCAAACTCACTAAGCCATTGATTTAAAATTAAATAAGCAACTGGCCAAGCAATTAAGTTGGCTATAATTACTAGAATGGCAAAATTTCTATTTAATAACTTAAGTATATCCATTAGTGAGGCACCGAGTACCTTTCTAATATTAATCTCTTTGCTTCTCCGTTGAGTGGTAAATGCGGCAATAGCAAATAACCCCATCAAAGCCAAAATAATTGTTACAGCAGATAGCATACCGATTAACTTTCTTAATTGTGCCTGACTTGCCAATAATTTTTCAAATGACTTATTCAAGAAATTATATTTAATTGGAAATTCTGGTTCAAGTTTCGTCCATTGTTGTTCTATTTCAGCCAATGTTGCTGCAGACTGCGCTGGATTAATATTTACGATCACATAGCGTAACGGATTACCTCTCATATATTGAAACACAATAGGTTGATAACTTTTCTCAGGACTATAATGGTTAAAATCTTTTACCAAGCCGATAATATTTACATCTTCTCCGTGAAATTTGAGGGTTTTTCCTACAGGGCTGGTGATACCAAAGGTTTTAGCAGCTGTCTCGGTTAAAATAATAGACTTTGCTGTGTCTGAGGTATTTGTTGCACTATAGCCTCTCCCTGCCAATAGTTTCATACCCATGGCATTAAAATAATCCACATCGACGGCTATAAAATTACCGGTATAAGTATTTCCATTAGCGCTATAGCTATTTCCGCCCATGTCTTCACCTGGAATATGATCGGCCCTCGAAATCGTATTAACTCCAGCAATACCTTTCAACACATTTTTAATCTTATTGAAATGCTGATCGCTATTATCCTGCATCATATTAATAGCCAAAACCTGTTGAGGTTGATACCCAAGATCCTTAGTTTGCATGTAATTAAGCTGACTGTTAATCACCCAAATACCAGAGATAAACAATATTGCAATAGCAAATTGAGCTACTATCAGCGTATTTCTAACCCAATATCCTTTATTGCTGGTATTAAAATTGCCCTTAAGAACGGTTGCTGGTAAGTAGTTACTAATTAATAGCGCTGGATAAAGACCTACCAACAGCGTAATCAATACCAAAGCGACGGCAATTTGTATCAAGATTTGTTGATAGTCGCTTAAATTCTCAAGTACTATGGTAGTGCTCAATACAGCATTAAAGGATGGTAGAAATAACTCTACCAAGATTAAAGCAATAGTTAAACTAAAAACACATTGTAATCCAGTTTCAAGAATGAATTGAATACCAAGTTGCATTTTTTGCGCACCAAGCACCTTTCTAACACTTGTCTCTTTCGCTCTTCTGGTGGCCATCGTGACTGCTAAATTGGTAAAGTTGATAGCGGCAATAATTAGAACTAAAAATGCAACAACAAGCATAATGTACATGTAATTTCCAATACCATTATTCGGAAACTCATATTCCACTTTGCTTTTTGTAAGATGAATATCTTTAATCGGTTGGAGGTATAGGCTGTTGTTATTGATAAAGTTGGTAAAACCAGCCTGATCCTCAACTGGCAATTTTTTAAGTTCAGCCAGCAAAATTTCTTTTCTAGTTTTGTTAAAATTAAGTTTAGTCTGCGCTAAGTCAGCATTACTTGTTAGTTTCACATAGGTGTAATAGTTGTTGCTATAGAAATCGGCCGAAGCACTTTTTTTAAACCTCCTGATAAGGTTAAATTTAAAATGTGACGGATGACGGGCTACATCAACTACAGCTTCTACTAAGTATCCTGTATTATTATCGAGTGTGATGGTTTCTCCTACCGGATTTACACCTTTTCCGTACAAAATTTCGCTGTATTCTTTACTTAACACAACAGATTGAGGAGTATTTAAGGCGCTGTTTACTTCGCCATAAACGGCTTGATACTGAAATACTTTAAAGAAGTTACTATCGGCAAGCAAAATATCTTTCATGTAGAGACTCTTTCCCTTTGCTTTTACCAACATTTCACCAAACCAATAATCTTGTATGCGAGTGGCAGCGGTCACAGCTGGAATATTTTCTCTGCTAACTGTGGCTAGATTGCCTGGACTCAAGGCAACATCTTCCCCATCTGTCGACGTGTAATTTACCCTATAAATCTGTTGGTAATCTTTATTCCAAGTATCGTAACCGCGTTGATAGTTGGCATACAGCATTGCCAAAATAAAAATTGTTAGGGCAACCGCTAGGCCTGAGATACTAATGAATGTGTAGTTCTTGTTCTTCCACAGATTACGAAAGGCAATTTTTAAGTTAAGTTTAAACATCGTTTACAATTTATTACGTGTGAGATATAGTTCTACCTTGATTTTACAGCCTTTTGAGACTATTCGTATTTCAAAGCATCAACCGCATTTGCTTTAGCAACCTTAAACGTTTGCAGGCTTACTGTTAGCAAAGCAATTAAGATAGAGGCAACTACAGCTAGTAGAAATGGTAAATAGTTAACATCAATCTTATAATCATACTTCTTTAACCAGTTAGTCATTAAGATATAGGCAATTGGTATGGCAATGACATTTGCAATTACGACAAGTTTCATGAAGTCCTTGTTAAGTAGTACAAGAATATCTGACAAACCTGCTCCCAAAACCTTTCTAATGCTAATTTCTTTGCTTCGTTGCTCAGCCATATAGAGTGCCAAGCCCAGTAAGCCCAAGCAAGAAATGAAGATAGCAAAGCCACCGAAAACATTAGAAAGAATACTTAAGAGTCGTTCGCTCTGTAGTTTTGTTTGCATGCCCTCACTTACGAAGGTTATGTCGGCTGGATAAGCAGGGTTAAATTTTTGACTGCTTTTTTTAATCTGCTCAATTGAAGCGGTTAATGATTGATTAGGATTTAATCGAAGCAGCAAAACTCCACTGGTCTTAACATTGTAATAGAATAAAGTCGGTTCACCAATTTTGCCTAGTCGCTCACTGAAATAATCCTGAATAACGCCAACTATTTTTAAGGGCTCATTATCTCCCCAATGGATAATTGTTCCAACCGGCTTTTTCAAGTTCATTAATTTAACAGCGGCCTCATTTAGCAATACAGAAGTACTGGTGTCTGCCGAGAATTGAGGAGAAAAATCTCTACCTGCCAAAACTTTTGCTCCTATGGTATTTGTGAAAGCAAAGCCTGTACTTCGGTAATTGATAATTGATCTGTCAGTTGCCGGCTTACCTGGCCAACTTACATCTCCGGTTATCGTTCCACCCTCGGTAAATGGGCTTGCAAATTCTGAGGCAGCAACTATCGCACCCTCTTTGAGGAGTTCCTTTTTAAAGATTTCAATTTTACTCGGATCTTTAAACGCTCCTTCTAAATCCAATTGGACCATATTATTTTGATCAAATCCTAAAGGTCTATTTTTCAGAAATTGAATTTGACTGTACACTACAATGGCCGATATAATCATGCATACTGACAAACTAAACTGGAGTACCACTAATACCTTTCTAAATGATAAAGTACCGATAGATCCCTTAAACCCTTTGAGCACCTTAACGGGGATAAAAGACGATAAATAAAAGGCAGGATAACTGCCTGCTAGTAGACCAGTGATTAGGATCAAACCAATAATCACTGTCCAAAACAGATACGAACTATAATTTATTTCAATTGTAACTGCCAATAAATTATTGAAGTATGGAAGGGAAACTTCAACCAAAGCAAAGGCAATCATCATAGAGAAAAGCGAAAGCATTAGCGATTCTAGGATGAATTGACCCATGATGGTTTGTCTGCTCGACCCTAAAGCTTTTCTCACCCCAACCTCTCTTGCTCTCTTTTCTGAACGAGCTGTAGATAAATTCATATAATTTATACAGGCCACAAGTAGTACACATAATGCTAAAAAAGCAAATAACTTAACTTGGTCGATTCCACCTCCCACAACTTTTCCATTTTCAAATTCGCTGTACAAATGAATTTTACTAAGCGGAAAAAGAAACGGCTCATAGATATAGGATTTTAATTCAGGCTCTTTATGAACGATAAAATTCTTCAGTAATCCATTAATTTGCTCAATAGAGGTATTGTCTTTAAGTTCAAATAGCGCTGCACAATCAATACTCCCCCATCCACTTGTTTTTACACTGGAATCGATCTGTTCAAAAAATGCCCAGGGTTGCAGGATTTCAAATTGTATACTTTGGTTTTTTGGCAAGTCTTCGATTACCCCCGTAACCTGTAGCTCTTTTAAATTATCCCACTTTACACTTTTACCGATTGGATTTTCAGCTCCAAATAGCTTTTTTGCTGTTGAGGCTGTTAAAATTAGTGAATTTGGTTTGCTAAGAGCATTGCCTTCATTACCGTATAAGAAATTATAGCGTAAGATTTGAATAAAGGAAGGATCCACATAAAGAGACTTTAACTTAAATTTATTCTCGCCCTTGCTAAACAATTTACTTCCATGATGAACATAAAAGCGACTTGCTCTTTTGATACCTGGAATTTCTTCCATTACTGCTCCCGTTAACTTATAAGGAACCGCTCCGGTTGTTGCAATATTTCCATTAAACTTGAGATTAAGCTTGGCTAAATAGATTTTATCAAAATTTTTAAGCTGTTTATCAAAACTCCATTCGTAATTCACATACAACAAAAGCATCAACGAACAAGCCAAGCCAATTGCTAATCCGCCAATATTGATTAGAGAAAAGCCTTTGTTCTTCCAAAGGTTACGTAGGGCAATTTTTAAGTTTAATTTGAACATCTTAATGAGATTTATAGATTTTCTGACTTATTCATATTTCAAAGCATCAACTGGATTAGCTTTGGCCGATTTATAGGCTTGAAAACTAACGGTCATAAGTGCCATTGTTAAGGTTGCAAAACCAGCAACTGGAATAATCCACCAGCTTATTTCCGTATGGTATTCGAATTTAGTTAGCCACTTGCCCATTGCATAATAACTTAATGGAGTTGCGATTACAATGGCTACCACAATCATTTTAATAAAAGAGACAGATAAAAGCTGCATCAGGTTTGCTACCGATGCACCAAGTACTTTTCGTACACCAAATTCTTTGGTACGTTGTTCGGCACTGTAAGCTACTAAGCCAAATAAACCGAGGCAAGAAACAAAAATTGCTAAACCGCCGAAGAGATTGGAAAGTATGCCCAATGTTTTCTCTTTCTGTAAGAGTTCTGCATAAACATCATCCACAAAGCTAATTTCTACCGGATAGGCAGGATTAAGCTCTTTAGTGATTTTAGAAACTGCTTCTATGTTTTGTTGAATGCTATGCGCTGTGTTTAACTTCATGGTAATAAAACTGGTATACTTATCGGCGAACATTACAACCATTGGGCTATTTGATTTGTACGGTGTATCCCAAACATAATCATCAAATAGTCCAACCACCTGATATTTATCACCCAAAATAGTAATGCTCTCTCCAATTGGGTTTTTAAGGTTCATCACTTTTGCCGCCGATGCGCTAATCAGAACAGCGGAGGTATCTGAAGCAAACTGTTTAGAAAAATCTCTACCGCTAATTAGCTTAATTCCGTTTGTTTTAGCGAAATCATACCCCGCCATCACTTTATTAAAAATGGTTAAATTTCTTTCCTGGGTCATGCCATCCCAACGGATATCTAAAAAGTTTGAATTATGGTGTGATAATTTGGTAGAGGTATTATTGATACTTGTAATTGCCCCAGACCGTAATAATTTACCTTTATACAATTCGTATTTATCTTTTAACGTACCTTCTTGCGGAATTTCAATCAAAGCATTGATATCTACGCCTAATGGCCTATTCTTTACATATTGAAGCTGGCGATAAATAACCAATGTAGAGATGATCAATAGAATGGCAAAACAAAATTGCCCAACTACCAATACCTGACGTAGACTTATTGAGAAGTAGCCTTTGCCTTGGATCTTCTTTTTTAAAGTTTGAATAGGGCTAAATGAAGATAGATAGAATGCTGGGTAACTTCCAGCAATCAAGCCCGTAACTAAAACAATTCCTAAAATACCCACCCAACTAGAGGCACTGAAATAAAATATATCCATTTTTATGCCTAATAATTGGTTGAAAGTGGGCAGGAATATTTCCAACATTGCCACAGCAAGAATTACCGCAGTTATTGTTAGCACCATCGATTCTGTTAAGAACTGCGTGATCAAAGAAATTCTGTTTGCACCGATCGTTTTCTTAATACCAACTTCCTTAGCTCTTTTTTCGGATTTTGCGGTTGCCATGTTCATAAAATTGATACAGGCAATCATCAATATGCCAAAAGCCAGTCCCACAAACAGATAAATTTGCTCGATATCTCCCCCAACGCTTACACCATTCTCAAACTTTCCATAAAGGTGAAGTTTATTAAATTGATAAATACTATAGGGTTGTGTTGCCTGGTTAAGGTGGGTTTTAACCACCTTATCTACTTTTTCGCTCACCTTAGCTACATCAGCTTCTGAATCGAGTAAAAACATCGTCACATAACTGAAATTCCCCCAGTTTAAGCTTTTCGCATCAGCATCAACCATTTCATAAAAAGCCCATGGCATTAAATAGTCAAATTTTAACGTAGCTGATGTATTATCTGGTAGGTCTTTAATTACAGCTGATACGGTTAAATCTTCCATATCTTGGTAACGAATTACCTTGTTTAGCACATTAGTAGATCCAAATAAAGCGTCTGCCGTGCTCTCTGTAATAATGATCGACTTCGGGTTTTGCATGGCTGTTGCTGCATTACCCTCTATAAACTCATAGTCGAAAAGTTTTAAGATTTCTGGCTCTGCAAATTTCCCCAATTTTTTAAAATTATTTTCGCCCACAGCTATCAATCCTTTTTTGAGGTAATTCATTCTGGCTAAATGTTTAATTTCAGGTATCTCTGCTTTTAACAGAGGACCCAGTGCTGTTGTTGATCCTTCAAAAGTTTTAAATATCTTACCATCATCACCAGGGATATTGGTCATCACCGTATACAGCTTCGCAGAATTTTTTCCATGTTTATCAAAATTCCATTCGTACGACACGTATACTAGTAGCATCAAACAGGCCGCCAAGCCAATGGCTAAACCGATTACATTGATCAATGAGGAAGTTTTATTCTTCCAGAGGTTTCGCAACGCGATTTTAAGGTTTAATTTGAACATCTTTGCTTAGTATTGACTAGTGATATAAGATTTTTGAGCTGTGATTATTCGTATTTTAAGGCATCGATTGGGTTGGCTTTCGCAACTTTGACCGATTGGATGCTGACTGTTAAAAACGCAATTAACAGGGAGATCACAACAGCCAAGGCAAAAGGCAAAACCGAGATAGTTATACGATACTCAAAAGCAGAAAGCCATTGGTTAATCACGATGTAAGCTATCGGAAAAGCAATAAGATTAGCGATAGCTACTAGCTTAATGAACTCCTTATTGAGCAATGCTAAAATATTACCTGTACTGGCTCCTAAAACTTTACGGATGCTGATCTCCTTTTTGCGCTGCTCCGCCATAAATAAAGCTAAACCTAACAACCCAAGGCAAGAAATAAAAATGGCAAAACCGCCAAACCAGTTAGAAAGTGTCCCTAATAGTTTCTCGTCTTTAAATTTAACCTCGAACCCCTCATCTACAAACTTCCTATTTACAGGGTAGTTAGGTTCTATTCCCTTAACAATAGCATCAATTGCTTCTAAAGAAGAACTAAGATTCTGGTCGGGGTTTAAACGAGCGATGATAACCGAAGCACTCCAAGTTGAACTTGGAAAAAATATCATCGGAGCTACTTTTTGGTAAGCGCTTTCCACTACAAAATCTTTAACGATACCAACATTTTTCCGCTCATTTCCCCAAAATCTGATGGTCGCACCAATAGGATCTTTAAGCCTCATCATTTTAACTGCAGCTTCATTTAGCATCACGCTATTGGTATCGCTTACTCCATTTGTTAAAAATTCTCTTCCAGCAACCAACTCGGTACCAATCGTCTTTATAAAATCACCCCCAATTCCTCTATTATTAAAAAGAATAGATTCGCCTGGGATTTTTCCTTTCCAAGACACATCGGTGGTGTTATTGCCACTTTCGGTTATATCCTGACTAAAGAAAGTTACATTAGATACAGCGCCTGATTTTAACAATTGTGTTTTAACTAAATCAAGCTTCTTTTGGTCGGCCATTTTACCTTGAACAGCAATCTGCACTAAGTTTGCCTTGTTGTAGCCAATGGGTTTATTCTTTACATAACTAAGTTGTTGATAAATTACTGCGGTACAAACGATTAAACAAGCAGCAAAGACAAATTGCCCTACAACTAGAACTTTTCTAACTGAAACCGACGAATCTGTTTTAATCCTAAAACCTTTCAAGACTTTAATCGGTTCAAAAGACGATAGGTATAAGGCTGGATAACTTCCTGCAACAAGTCCAGTAAAAACCATCAACATCAACAGCGTTAACCAAAATCTGCTATTGCTATAGTCAATTTCCAATTTGATGTCTAGCAGATTATTGAAGTAGGGTACACTAACCTCAACAAGGATAAACGCCAATACAGTAGAGATAACGGTTAGCAATACTGATTCTAATAAAAACTGATTGATCAATGAGCTACGAGAAGAACCGATTGCTTTGCGAACACCTACTTCCTTAGCCCTACCTTCGGAGCGGGCGGTCGATAAGTTCATAAAATTAACACAAGCAATCAACAGGATACAAAAGGCGAGCATTAAAAATATTTTCAGCTGATCTATTTTACCACCTACAGACTTACCATTTTCGAAGTCGCCATATAAATGCCATTTGGTTAAAGGATGTAATAAGGCCTCTGCTGTATTTCCTTTTTGATTGCGCTTATAAATACCATGCATTTGAGCGTTTGCTGCCTCGAAGAAACTATTATCCTTTAACTGCACTATCGTAAGACACATATTGTTTCCCCAATTATCGTCCTTTGCCCAGCCCTCTCTCTTTACAAAAAGTTGCCAAGGCATTATACATTCGAGGTATATACTGGTATTGGCAGGCACATCTTCAATTACCGCAACTACTTTTAAGACGTCTTCGTTTTCTAACTTAACCGACTTATTAATAGGGTCTTCAGCTCCAAAAAGTTTTTCGGCAAATGTTTTAGTTAGGATAATAGAATTAACGTCTTTTAATACCTGATTTGCACTGCCCTTAATAAATTTATAGTCAAATATTTTAACGAAAGATGGATCCGCAAAAACTGCTTTACTACCTATTTTCTTTTCACCATAAGAAATAAGTTTTGCATTTGGATAGGTGGAATGAGATGCAAATTTAACTCCTGGAATTTTTGCTTCAACTTCCTTAGCCATTGCATTAGGCGTCCAAGCCCAGCTAAAGGTTTTTCCATTGGCGACTGAGTTTTGATAAACAACGTAAGTTTTATCATTATCAGTAAATTGCTTATCATAGCTCCACTCATAGGCTACATACAACAACAATACCATGCAGCTAGCTAAACCAATAGCTAAGCCACCAATATTAATTAATGAAAAGCCTTTATTCTTCCAAAGGTTACGCAGGGCAATTTTAAGATTTAGTTTAAACATTTTTTTTGAGGTTGTTGTGCGTTTTAAGTTGTGAGTTGTAAGTTGTAAGTTGCAAGTTGTGACGTATAACGACATCCTGGTTATTTAGAAGTCTAGTTAAGCGCTCAGACTTGCAACAGGCAACTCATAACACGCAACACACTAGATAAGTTCTTCGGTTCTTCCTTTGTTTATTTTTTCGGAAATAACGTGACCATCTTTCAAATTGATGATGCGGTTAGAAAAACTTGCATCGTGGCTCGAGTGGGTAACCATTACGATAGTTGTTCCGGTTTCATTTAACTCGCAAAGTAATTCCATTACTTCATTGCCATGTGTACTATCTAAGTTTCCAGTTGGCTCATCGGCAAGTACGAGTTTCGGTTTGGTTACCAATGCTCTTGCCACTGCCACCCGTTGTTGCTGACCACCTGATAATTGTTGCGGAAAGTGACCACTGCGATTAACAATGTTCATGCGACCAATAATCTCATTAACCAATTTCTTGCGTTCACCTGCAGGAACTTTGTTGTAAATTAAAGGCAATTCAATATTCTCGAATACCGTTAGCTCGTCGATCAGGTTAAAGTTTTGAAACACAAAACCCATGTTACGCTTTCTAAAATTAGAACGTTCTCTATCATTCAAGGTTAACAGTTCGGTTTCTACAAATTTGTAACTACCACTTTCAGGCTTATCCAAAAGCCCCATCACGTTTAATAAAGTGGATTTACCACAACCAGACGGCCCCATAATAGAAACAAACTCTCCCTCTTTCACAGAAAGATTTATTCCGTTTAAAGCTGTTGTTTCAATTTCTTCAGTTTTGTAAACTTTTTCGAGATTTTCAATTTTGATCATTTTTATAGTATCTAGTTGTTAGTATCGAGTATCAAGATCGATTACTCGTATTAAATAATTTATTTAGTGATAATTGTTCAATCTTTTTTTTAAGTTGGTGCCCCGATCAACGCACCTGATACGGAGCTTAACCAACCTAATTTCTTGTTTGTTTGGTTTTTTGGTTTTTTGGTTGTTGGTTTTTTGGTTTTTTAATTGGTTACTTATTAATTTCAATAATATCGTACTGATTAAATTGATCATAGGATGAAGTAATTACTTCTTCACCTTTCTGCAAACCTTCTAGCACTTCATAGTATAAATAATTTTTACGGCCAATTTTCACATTACGTTTAGTTGCTTTTCCATTATTGATTACGAAAACCCAACTACCCCCAGTACTTTGAAAAAACTGTCCTTGGGCCAATAAAAGAGATTTACTATTATCTGATAAGGTTAATTTTATTTGCAATGAAAGCCCCCTTCTTAATTCGTCCGGCGATTTGCCTTCAAAAACTAACTCAACCTGGAACTGACCTGCAGTAACTTCCGGAATAACTTTTCTCACGGTAAGCGCATAGGTTTTTCCATTAAATTCACACTGTGCAGTTTGTCCTTCTTTAACTCTGTTGATATAATATTCATCAACTCCAGCTTGCAATTTATACCCCTGCAAAACATCTATTTTACCTAGCATCTCATTTGCACCATACGATTTTCCAATTACTGGATCGTAAGATGATAAACGACCCGAAACAGGCGCTTTAATAGTCATGTTCTCAATATTTTGTCTAATAGTTTGTAAACTTTCGTTCATCCTTGTTATCGAAAACTCTATTTGCTGTAATTGCATTACACGACTTTGATTTTCTTGCTTAACAGCTTGTTTTAATAAGGCTTTTCTACCAAGGTAATATTCATAATCTTGACTAGAATTATTAAACTCTTGTAAGGTGATTACTTTTTTAGAGAATAGTGAACTATCGATCTTATACTTCCTTGTTGCAGTTCTTAAACTATTCTCAATATCCATCATATCTTGGCTCATGATTCTTTGATTTTGTTCCAAGTCTAACCTCAATTTTCTTAACTGATTAATTTGTTCTGTAATACTAGTTTCACTCGAAGTATAACTAGATAACGCATTTGGATTTGCAATACGCAATAAAGGCGTTCCTACAGCTACGGTTGCTCCATTCTCTGTAAAAATCTCTGCAACAGTTCCACCTTCAGATGAACTAACAATTACCGACGTTAGTGGGACTACACTGGCATTTAAAAGTACTACATCCTCAAAATCCCCGTATTGAACTTTGCTGATGGTAATTTTTTCAGCCTCAGCCTTATAAACCTTGTTTAAGGATAAGCTATACCCATAGGCAACCAATGCTATAAAAGCAATTGCCCCTACCATAATTAATATCGTCTTTTTATTAAACCTTTTCTTCTGAATTACTTTGTCCATTTTAAAATTTGTAGTATGCTATGCCATTTACCAAGTTTATGCCAAGAGACAAATAAATTTTAAAACACTATAAATCAGCAATTTAAAATTATCTTCCAAAAAATCATGTTCAATATCGAACAGTATATGTGCGTGAACGGACAGTTTCTACTAGCTTTACAAAATGACCGATGCCAACATATTAGTAATTGACGACGACGACGATATATTGTTGAGTGCCCGACTTTTTTTAAAGCAGCATTTTAATCAAATCCTCACTTGTAAATCGCCTAGAGAAATTAATGTTCTATTATCTAAAAATGAAATAGACATCATTTTATTGGATATGAATTACCAAAAAGGTGCGAGCGACGGCAGAGAAGGCTTATATTGGCTAGAACATATTCTATCTATTGATAAAGACTATATTGTTATCTTAATGACAGCCTTCGGCAATGTGGAGTTAGCCGTTCAAGCGATTAAAAAGGGGGCGATAGACTTTATTTTAAAACCTTGGGAAAACGAGAAGTTATTTGCCACATTGTCAGCTGCAGCCAAACTCAGACAATCAAATAAGAAAGTTAAAAAGCTAGAAAAAATCCATTCTTCCTTGCAGCATGACATGGAGCGTAAATTTGAAAATATCATTGGTAACAACGAAAACGTTCAACATTTACAGAGAACGATGATCAAAGTTGCCCCTACAGATGCAAATGTGTTAATACTGGGAGAAAACGGGACAGGAAAACAGGTTTTTGCTTACGAACTACATAAAAACTCCTTAAGAAGAAAACAGTTTTTTATGCATGTCGACCTAGGTTCCTTAAGTGAAAATCTATTTGAAAGTGAACTTTTTGGATACACCAAAGGCGCGTTTACAGATGCCAAAGAAGATAAACCCGGTCGTTTTGAAATGGCAGATGGGGGAACTATTTTTCTTGACGAAATCGGAAACCTCTCCCTTCCTTTGCAAGCAAAACTGCTAAGTGTCCTTCAAAATCAAACGGTAACACGCTTAGGCGACAGCAAAGCGCGAAAAATTGATGTTCGCTTAATCAGCGCTACCAATATGCCCCTAAACGATATGGTTGCTAAGGGAACATTTAGACAGGATCTTTTATTTAGGATCAACACAGTAGAATTAATCTTACCTCCCCTACGTGATCGCGGAAATGACATCAACCTTTTGGCTTTACATTTTTTAAACACATTTGCTACTAAATACCATAAATTAATTAAAACGATAAGCCCATCTGCTAGACAGGCAATGTTGACCTATAATTGGCCAGGTAATATTAGAGAGCTACAACATGTAATTGAAAGAGCTGTTATTATGAGCGATGGCCTTGAGGTAAGTATAGAAGACTTGCAGCTTTCTCCTCAAAAATTCGGAAGTCAAGCTACCTTACAAACCGATATGCCTTTGGATGAAATGGAAAAATTAATGGTGAATAAGGCGATTGAAAAACATAAAGGTAATATCTCCAGGGCGGCAGCCGAACTTGGTTTAACTAGAGCCGCCTTGTACAGAAGAATTGAGAAGTTTGGACTTTAGAGGATTGATGGCATTAAGTTCTCAGAAAAAATTACCAATTTTATAATCCAGATGATGAAATCCATAAGTAACGTATGCCTTTAAGCGCACCAACTTCTCCTTCTTTTCACCAACGATTTACTTTTAGGTTAATCTTTAGATTACTATGTATTAATTTAATGGCTATTCTATTGTATTACTTAATAAGCAATACAGAATTGTGGTTTACCATAACCGGCGTTAGCCTTATTTTATTAATTAGTATTATCTCCCTTTACTTTTACATTAACGAAATTAGGGATGATATTAAACGCTTTATTTTAGCGGTTAAAACTCGTGATCATACTTTAAATTTTAAGAATAAAGCTACCAAAGGGAGTTTCCCAGAATTATATGAATCATTTAACGAAATCATTCAGATCCATAAGGACATTCAACTAGAACAGGATGCTATTTTCCAGTTAATTAAAACCATTTTAGAGCAGGTTCCAGTTGGCGTAATTGTTGTAAAAAAAGAAAATAACAAAATCCCCATCGCTATTGGGTCTGAAATATCCTTCTTCAATCAAGCTGCCACAAATTTATTAAATGTACCTGCTTATCGTTATTGGCATCGTTTCCAAGAACACCTCCCTATTTTTACCGGCGAAATAAATAAGATTTGTGAGGGTGGTAAACGATTCTTAGAAATTAAACTCCAAGAAAAATTCATTCAGTTATCAATTGAAGTAATTCCTATTAATCTATACGGTGCTGATCATCTCATTATTTCTTTCCAAAACATTAAAGATGAAATTGAACAGAAGGAAACCGAGGCATGGAATCGTTTAATTGGAGTTATTTCTCATGAAATCTTAAATTCAATCACGCCCATCAGCTCTCTTTCGGATACCGTAAACCAAATGATCTCCGATAAAACAAGTTTAAGCAATGAAGATTTAGAAGATTTAAAACCTGCCTTGCAGACCATTAAAAGACGATCAGAAGGTTTACTTGATTTTGTGAAAGATTATCGTTTAATCGCTGAATTACCTACGCCTAATACTGAACAATATAGTGTTGGAGAGGTTTTACAACATATCAAAGTGCTTATGCAGCCTATGGTGGCTGCCAAACACATCCAATTCCAGGTTTTGCAAACTGCCTCAAAAATCACCTTACAACTAGATTTTAAATTAATTGAGCAAGCAATCATCAACTTAATTACCAATAGCATTTATGCACTTGAAGATATTGAAAAACCTATTATTCAGGTTACTTATCGTTTAGTGCACAATAAGGTTTACATCGATGTGATAGATAACGGTAAGGGGATTGAAAAAGAAGATATAGAAAGGATATTTGTTCCTTTTTATACTACCCGAAAAAATGGCTCGGGTATAGGTTTAACTATCACCAGAAATATCATGAAAATGCACCAGGGAAGTTTGGAGGTAAACTCAGTACCACATAGCTCAACTACATTCTCCTTGGTTTTCAATTATTTATAAGCAGTGAGTTAGCCTCCTAACATATCAATGGCTTCTGTGTTTCCTTGCTGTGCAGCAATTTCAAATACCGTTAAACCTCTTGCATCACAAATATCTGTTTTAGCACCATGTAATAACAACAGCTTCACAAGGTCATTTCTTCCAAACATGACTGCAAACATTAAAGCTGTACCACCATTTCCATGTTGTTTATTTAAATCTGCTCCATTTTCGATCAATAATTCGGCAATTTCAGGATATCCCTTAAATGCTACTCCCATTAACGCAGTATTGCCGCCATTATCAACCGCATTCACATCGGCACCATACTCAATCAACAACTTAGCGGCTTCGAATTGCTTGTTATAGCAGGCAATAATTAATGGAGTATACCCCTTCTCATCTTTTACATTAAGATCGGTATCTCCTTTAATTAATTCTGACAACACTTGTAGGTTCCCTGTTCGAGATGCATGGATTAAAAGTTCTGGTTCTAGCTCCATTTTATCTTTTAAGTGATAAACATACAACTGGATCAATAAGTTTTTATTGATCAGCTATTTGGATCCAGACTGGACAATGATCACTTGTTTTTTCCCAACCCCTTACATGCCGATCAACAGCGCCACCGGCTAACCGAGGTGCCAATTGTGGGCTCAGTAAAAAATGGTCTATCCGCAAACCAGCATCTCTACCATATGCATTCCTAAAATAATCGTAGAAAGTATAAATCTTCTGATCTGGGTATAAAGTTCTAATTGCGTCAGTCCACCCTTGATCTATTACGCCCTTAAAAGCTGCACGGGTTTCTGGTCTAAACAAGGCATCTTCTACCCAGCGTTCTGGTTTATAAACATCTAATTCTGTTGGCATTACATTGTAATCACCAACTAGTACTACAGGTAAATTAGAATCAAGTAATTGTTTAGCATGTAGGCCAAACCGTTCAAACCAGTCTAATTTATAATCGAATTTTGGCCCAGGTGCAGGATTTCCATTCGGGAGGTATAAACACCCTATCACCACCCCATTAATAAAGGCCTCAATGTATCTACTCGGACTATCCTCCTCATCTCCTGGCAGTCCTCTCCTAAGTTCCTTAATTGCTAATCCACGAGTTAAAATGGCAACACCGTTCCAGCTTTTCTGTCCGTGCCAAATAGCCTCATAACCAGCATCATTAATGGCTTGTAGCGGAAACTTCTCTTGAGGTGCTTTTAATTCTTGCAAGCAAACCACATCTGGTTTCGTTTCTTCCAGCCAACGAAGTAAAACTGGCAACCTCCCATTCACTCCATTTACATTGTACGTTGCTATTTTCATACAGTATTAATTTAAGCTGAAGTCTAGCTGTTTAAATATTTACTTTTCTTAAATTCAATTCCTTTTCTAATTAAAATGGCGTGGTAAAAACTTGGAATATCATGCGTCCATTTTGGCAAAAACAAAATGATCAAAATTACATCCAATTGAGAAATTAACCCCAAAATGATACATATTTTCATCATCCAACCACTATATGCGAAGCCTAACAAGCATGTAAATGTAGCTAGCAAGGTAAGCCCCCATATCTTTGAAACAAATGCATGGGTACAAGTTTCCTTTCCAAATTTGATTAAACTTACCCCGTAACACATCACCTCCATTATAATGACAGCTAAAATACCAATCCAATTTTCTTTAATTAAGGTTGGATAAATCAAATAACAACTAAAGCCAATACTTAACCAAAATATTAAATCTATCTGACTATCCAATCTTCTCATTTTCTCGGTATCAATTTTCATCTTCCTAGCAATAATACCATCAAAAATATCAGATAACAATCCTAAGAACATCAAAATTAACACAATATAGGTGGCCTGCTCTTTCATCAAAAAAGAAAGAACAATAATTGCAGGGGCTACTAAAAATCGGAATAGGATTAACAAATATGGAATACTCATCAATAAATTATATCACTGTTCCATTCGGTATGGTTACTCCTTTTTTAATAACTACAATACCGTCTTTCACTACATACAAGCCATAATCGCCTTCATCCAAATGCGAGCCTCCATTAATTCGCACATCGTTACCAATACTACAATTTTTATCTACAATAGCATTATTGATATAGCAACGGTCGCCAATACCTAATAACGGACTTCCTAAATTACTTGCTTCATTTATTTCTGGTAATGTTTGATAATGATCGCTACCCATTACATAAGAATTAACAATAGTCGTTCCCCTACCTATTCTGCACCGGATACCTAAAACCGATCGTTCAACTCTACTTGCTTGTACAATACAACCTTCGGCAATAATGGTACGCTCTAAAGTAGTTCCCGATATTTTAGACGGCGGTAGCATCCTTGCACGGGTAAAGATCGTATGGGCATGATCGAACATATTAAAGAGTGGTAATTCATCAGTTAAGCCCAAGTTAGCCTCGAAGAAAGAAGAGATATTACCAATATCAGTCCAGTATCCCTCATACTGATAACTCAATACATTATTTGAAATCAAAGAGCGTGGAATAATCTCTTTGCCAAAATCTTTCTCCTCAGGATTTTCCTTTAACAACTTAATAAGCAGATCACGATTAAAGATATAAATACCCATTGAGGCTAGGTAGTTTCTACCTTGACCTTTCATTTCGTCGCTCGTTTCCGATACCCAGTCTGGCAATAATTCTGCTTTAGGCTTTTCAATAAACGATGAAATAAAGCTTTCTTCATCAGTTTTTAAGATACCGAAGTCGGTAGCATCCTTTGCATTAACAGGAATAGTTGCGATAGAGATCTCGGCATTTTTATCAATATGGGCCTTAAGCATTGCCCTAAAGTCCATTTGATACAATTGATCACCTGATAAAATGAGAATGTATTCGAACTCATGGTTCATGATATGATGCATACACTGCCTTACTGCATCGGCTGTACCTTGAAACCAAGTTGGATTTTCAGGAGTTTGTTCAGCAGCCAAAATATCAACAAATGCTTTGGAAAAATGACTAAAGTGGTAGGTGTTTTTAATGTGTTTGTTTAATGATGCAGAATTAAACTGGGTTAACACAAACATCCTATGAATGCCAGAGTTGATGCAGTTTGAAATAGGAATATCAACTAAGCGGTATTTACCGCCTATTGGTACCGCAGGTTTAGAACGAGTTTGTGTTAACGGAGACAATCTTGATCCCTGACCACCGCCAAGGATTACGCCCAATACTTTATCTGTCATACTTATTATTGCTTTATATGTGGTATAAATCTATATATTGTTGTGCCGCTCTATCCCAAGAGTGGTCTAAGTTCATGATAAACTTACGAATTTCCTTAAGCTTTTTCTGGTCTAAATAAAGTTCATATGCCCTGCCAATAGCGTGCCCAACATCCCACACATTAGTTTGATCATGGCAAATTCCATATCCTCCATCACCTATATCAATTACGGTATCTTTTAGTCCTCCTATGCGCCTCACAATTGGAATTGTACCATAACGCAATGCATACATCTGGTTTAAACCACAAGGTTCAACCCGGGACGGCATTAAAAGGAAGTCTGCCCCTGCATAAATCTGATGAGACAAAGCTTCGTTATAGCCAATATAAGCATTATAAGAGCCAGGAAATTGATGCGTTAAATCATTTAAACGATCTTCAACATGCGGATCACCTGAGCCCAATACCAAGATATTGATCTCCCCATCACTTTGCTGCAAGGCATTATGGAAAATATCTGGTAATAGATCTGCCCCTTTTTCACCAACTAACCTACCAATAAAGGTATATAAGGGCTTGGTTTTATCTAAATTAAAAACATCGCATAAGGCTTCCTTGTTTGCTTTCTTTCCGCTTTCTACGGTTCTGTTGGTAAAACCTTTTTTAAGCATTGGATCTGTTTGCGGATTCCAAACTTCATTGTCTATCCCATTTAATATGCCAGCAGATTTACCTCTCTCCTGCGCCAATAAATTTTCTAAGCCATTGGCTTGATAACTAATCTCATCTAAATAGCTTGGCGATACAGTAGTAACTCGCCATGCGCACTTTATTGCTGATGCAAGAGGATTTATACAATTCCCCCAATCCAGTTTACTAGAATTCCGCAAATCATAACTTGGCAAATAATATAGCTTATCCCAACCAAATTGCCCTTGATACTGCGCATTATGAATAGTTAAAATTGTGGGGATATGGTTTAAATGACGGTACTGATGACAATTGCCAATCATGAATGGTACTAATCCTGTATGATGATCGTGACAATGTATCACATTAGGTTTGTGCTCCCATTGAGCTATCCAGTCTAATGCAGCAATCTGAAAAGCCAGGAAGCGTTCTGTATCATCATCATATCCATAAACTTTCTCACGATCTAACAACCCCGCAATATGCACTAGGAATAAATCAAAACCTAGTTTATTTGTCTTTTCCCTAAAAATACGAGCTTGTATATTATTGTTTCCCAACCTCAGCCATCCATCGTATACTACTTCGAATTCGTTATCATATAAAAACTTATTGCTATAGGCTGGCATTACCACTTTGGCTACATGGCCAAGCTTATTTTGATACTTCGGCAAAGCGCCAACAACATCTCCCAAACCGCCAACTTTTGCAACCGGATAGCATTCTGCACTAAAGTGTATAATTTCCATATTCACAGGGTAAAAAAACTTCAGTCAAAATAGGCAATAGATTGAGGAATACAAATAAATAGCTGAAATAATTTCAATAAACATTTCGTCAACTTTCTTTGTTCATTAAAACATTGAATTCAATATCAATAAACTTACTGATAAGCTTTATTCTTGGTTGATTGAGAAGGGTCCTAGCTTTTTATTAGGAGTACTCGTACTATTTGTAGGTCTCTGGTTGATAAAAACATTAGCTAGATGGTTAACGTCCAGAATGCATCACAATGAAATAGACCCATCCTTAAAGCCTTTCCTACTTAGTTTAGTGGTTACCGTTTTAAGAGTACTACTCATTCTCGGAGCGATGCAGATTATGGGTATAGAAATGACCATTTTTGCAGCCTTAATTGCCGCTATGGGTGTTGCATTGGGCTTGGCCTTGTCTGGCACCTTACAAAATTTTGCCAGCGGACTAATTATCCTTATCCTTAAACCATTTGCCGTAGGTGATAACATCATTGCGTCTGGTCAGGAGGGAACGGTTACATCTATTCAAATTTTTTATACGGTGGTCACTACCTTCGACAACAGAGTTGTCATCTATCCTAATAGCAAACTATCCAACGAAGTTATTATCAATATTAGCCGAATTGGAAACAGGAGATTAGACATTGAACTAAAATTCACAAATGCCATTGATTTGAACGTTGTTAAGGAGATAATCAATAAAACAGTAGATGAGAACAAATCTATTCTTAAGAGACCTGAACGAAGAATTGGGATTTCATCTATTGAAGCAGATGGTTATAAAGTAAGTATTAGTGTTTGGATTAACGCTCATGGATTTATCGATACAAAATTTGCCTTTCAAGAGAAACTAGTGACTGACCTGAGAAACGCAGGCTTAAAACTTCCTGGAATGTAGCATTGAAACTATACCAAAGTTAACTGCTAGCAAAGTTTAATTCAAAGTAGGCATGAAGTAGGTATCAAGTAGGTATTAAGTAGGTATTAAGTAGTCTTTTTAGCTTACATCAAACTTACTTCATCCCTACTTGATGATTACTTAATGGTTAGTTCAGTGAACGTTATAAAACGAAAAAGCCAGGTTTTAAAACCCAGCCTTTTACATACCAAACAAAAAAAAATAAACCTGTTCTGAAGATTACTCTTCTTGCGCCATAATGGCGTAAAATTCTTTTATTGCATTAAATTGTGGATGGAGTGATACTACTTGCCCAAATACCAGTAGTGCTGGCGATTTAATGTGTTTTTCTATAATCAATTCTTCAATCGTATCAACAATACCAACTACAACATTTTCGTTTGCAGATGAGCCATTTTCGATTACTGCAACAGGAAGGTTTTCTTTGCCCTCACTTTTAAAAATCGCTGCTATTTCTTTAATCTTTTCGATGCCCATTAAAACAACTATGGTTGCATCCGATTTAGCGGCAACATGTAAATCTGATGAAATCTGTCCTTTAGCATTTGTGCCGGTAACTACCCAAAAGCTTTCACTTAGTGTACTATAAACCATCGGTATTTTCTGTAAGCCCGGAACCCCTAAAGCACTTGATATACCTGGGATAATCTCGGTAGGAATACTATAAGATTCGGCTACATCAATTTCTTCATACCCACGGGCAAATACAAAAGGATCACCACTTTTCAAGCGCACTACATGACCATAGTTTAAAGCGTAATCGATCATTAATTTATTTACCAATTCTTGCGAAAACGATTCATCTCCAGATCTTTTGCCTACATAAACTTTAATAGCATGTTCGGGTGCATGATTCAGCAATGCTTCATTTACCAATGCATCATACAAAACTACATCTGCTGCTTGTAATGCCTTCACTCCTTTCAAAGTCAACAAATCTGGGTCGCCAGGACCAGCACCCACTAAACTTATCTTAGGTTCTACTATTGTATTCTTTACTTTTTCTACAATCATCGCTCTACGTAAATTGGTTCAACAATACAAATGTATATAATATCTATATAAATAGTAGTATTTATTTTAAAATAATTTAATTACTTGGTTTAATGAGCTTATTAACCGTCATTGCGAGGCACGAAGCAATCTTACGGACCCACAATGACGCTATGTTTATTACTCTACAGAGGCTCTGAACATGAGCGCGCCAACTGTTAGGTTTGTTCTGCTATCGATTAAAATTGCTGAACCATTTGCTCTATTATCTCCGTATATATCAAAAGCCAAGGCCTCTGCAGTTTTAACAACTACTCTACCTATATCATTCAATTTAAAATCATCTGCTGCCGCTTTCTCTAAAGTATTGATATCAACTTTATAGATAATCTCTGCGATCTTACACTTACTTATTTTACTGTTATGTTGGATGAGGTAAGTTACGGAACTATCTAAAGGTCTGGCATCCATCCAACATAGATCTGCTTCAATAAGTTTAGATTCTACTGGCTTGGCTATCGCATTCACTAAGGTATCCCCGCGACTAATATCAATATTATCATTTAAATGGATTACAACCGACTGACCGGCTGAAGCTTCGGTAAATTCATTTTCGAAGAACTCTATCTTTTTAATAGATGAGTTAATGTTTGAGGGTAACACGGTAACTTGGTCATTTACTTTAAATGTTCCACTCAAAATCCTTCCGGCATAACCTCTATAATCATGTAAACCATCCGTTTGAGGTCTAATAATCCACTGAATAGGCATTCTGGCAGATGCCGACTTATCAAGTACATCAACTTCCACTTGTTCCAAGAAATGCAACAAACTCTCGCCTTCATACCAATCCATAGCAGAAGAAGATTGCACAATATTATCACCTTTTAAGGCACTAACTGGAATATAGGTTACATTTTTTAAGCCTAAGTTTTGTGCTAATGCTTTATATTTTTCAATGATGGCATTAAATACAGTTTCACTGTAATTAACCATATCCATTTTATTGATGCACACTACAATATGCTCTATTTCTAAAAGGGAAACCAGATACGAGTGACGAATAGTTTGCTCTATTACCCCATTCCTAGCATCAATTAAAATAATAGCAAGATTTGAAGTAGATGCGCCCGTCACCATGTTACGGGTATATTGAATGTGGCCCGGTGTATCGGCTATAATAAATTTTCGTTTTTCGGTTTGAAAGTATTTATAGGCCACATCAATCGTTATACCCTGTTCTCTTTCGGCCCTTAAGCCGTCTGTTAAAATTGCTAAATCAATTGTTCCATCGTCATTTTTGCGATTAGCATGCTGCAAAGCTTCTAATTGATCAGCTAAAATGGAATCGGTATCGTAAAGCAAACGCCCAATTAAGGTACTCTTGCCATCGTCTACGCTACCTGCGGTGAAAAATTTTAATATATTCATCTGTTTCGTTCTATTTAATTAAAAGTATCCGCCTTTTTTTCTATCCTCCATGGCAGCTTCCGACACTTTATCGTCCATACGTGCGCCACGTTCCGAGATCTTCGAAGCTGCAATTTCTGCGATAATATCATCAATTTGATCAGCCTCTGATTCTACTGCTGCAGTACAAGACATATCGCCTACCGTACGAAACCGCACTTTTCTATTTACTACCACATCCTCATGGTCCATATTTAAGAAAGGTGAAGCAGCCATTAACTGCCCATTTCTTGTAATACAATCGCGATGATGTGCAAAATAGATACTTGGCAAGGCTATCTTTTCTCTGCGGATATAATTCCAAACATCAAGTTCAGTCCAATTGCTAATTGGAAATACACGAACATTCTCTCCCTTATGGATCTTACCGTTATAGATATTCCATAATTCAGGGCGTTGTCGTTTGGGATCCCATTGTCCAAACTCATCCCGGACCGAGAAAATGCGCTCTTTTGCCCTTGCTTTTTCCTCATCTCTACGAGCCCCGCCTATACAAGCATCAAAGCCATGAGCCTGAATGGTATCTAAAAGAGTAACCGTTTGAAGTGTATTTCTACTTGCATTTTTACCGGTCTGCTCAATTACTTTTCCTTCATCTATCGATTGCTGTACGGAGCCAACGATCAATCTTTCTCCTATGCGTTTTACCATGTCATCACGGTATTGAATAGTTTCGTCGAAATTATGGCCAGTATCGATATGGACCAATGGAAATGGGAATTTACCCGGACGAAAAGCTTTCTCCGCTAATCGAACCAAAGTAATCGAATCTTTTCCGCCTGAAAATAATAGCGCCGGCTTCTCAAATTGGCCTGCAACCTCTCTTAATATATGAATCGATTCTGATTCTAATTCGTCTAAATAATCCATTTACTTGTTATTCTTTATTTGTTATATACTTTAGTCCTTCCCTCAACACTTCAACCTGCGTGCAGCCCACATTCTTTCTTTGATTGATCTTCCCACCACCATCGGCCAGCCCTAAAATCCTCTCCAGGTTGTACCGCTCTGGTACAGGGAGCGCAACCTATGCTAGGGAAACCTTTATCGTGCAGCGGGTTGTAAACAATATTATGCTGTTTAATGTAGTCTCTTACTTCATCCAAACTCCAATTAAAGATGGGATGGAATTTAATGAGCTTATTTCCCTCATCCCATTCTAAATTCTCCATATCATCTCTATTGGAACTTTGTTCGGCCCTAATGCCAGTAATCCATATTTCGTTATTGGCCAAAGCTCTCTTTAAAGGTTCTATCTTACGGATAAAACAACACTCTTTTCTATTTTCAACAGATTCATAAAAGCTACTTGGACCTTTGGCATTCACCATCTCCTGCACAGCTTCTGTTTGCGGATAATAGGCATGTATCGGCTGGTTATAAATTTCTAAAGTCCTATTCCAAACGTAATATGTTTCTGGAAATAACCTTCCCGTTTCTAGCGTAAATACTTTGATCGGGATATTATTGCTAAATATCAAATGTGTAATTACCTGGTCTTCCCAGCCAAAACTCGTAGAGAACACAATCTTATCTTTAAATTGTTCAGCCAAATACTGTAGTTGCTGTACAGGATCTAAATTATCAAGTTTATATTTTAATCGTTCTAACTCCATCCTATATTAATTTTAACATAAAATTGATTATACTTCTCAAACTAACAGCCATTACAATAATGCCAACGGCAACCATAATGGTTTTTGCAGAAATCTTATTAGAAACCCGGGCAGCAATTGGTGACGCTAATGCGCTGCCGATTACCAACCCTAAAACTGCTTCCCAATATCTGCCACCCAACATCGTAAAGAAAGTTAGGGAACTCAGTGTAGCAATAAAAAAGCGGCTAATCTTCACTGTTCCCAAAGAGAACAAGGGATGTCGGCCCCCAGCAATTAAGCTCGATAGCACAATAGAACCCCATCCACCACCAAAGGCAGCATCAATAAAGCCACCCAGGAAACCCAGAATACCTATTTTTTTAATCTTCCCAGTGTCTCTTGTTCGTTTAACATTAAAAGCTTTCATTAAAATAATACCTCCCAGCACAAGTGTGTATATGGCTACAACAGGTTTGGTATATTGACTATAGTGTTCGAGTGATGATAATAAAAATGCCCCAATAATGGCTCCGGTAATTGCCGGAATAATTAAAATCTTAAACAATTTCCAGTTCACATTCCCCATCCTAAAATGCATCCAGCCTGCTATTCCATTGCTTAATACCTCAGATATATGGATTGCCATACTGGCAGATGCAGGTGGTAAACCCATTGCCAAAGAAAAAGAGGCTGTAGTAACACCGTATGACATGCCAATGGCACCATCAATCATAGCGAACACAAAGCCAGCACCTAAGAACCAATAAAATAAAGGATCAATATTAATCAGGAATGTCTGAAATTCGGGTTCCGTATTCCATAAAGTAACCCCTACTACCCCAATAAATGAAACAATTACTAACCAGATTAGCCATTTTATATTAGTTTCTAAGAAACTTTTCTTGGGACTAATTAATCGTTCTGTTACTTTATTTAACTTTTTAACCTTAGCAGCAAAATCGCCATTTAATTGCTCCCTAAGAGAACTCATTTGCTGTAGAGTCGTATCTAACTCATCGGGCAAGCTTTCTGCCAATAGTTGCTTTAATCTTTTAGCGATTGTTGGCGACTTGCCATTTGTGGAAATAGCAATTTTTAAATCACCCTTCTTTACGACAGAGCCTAAATAAAAATCGCAGAGCGCAGGTTTATCGGCAACATTGATTAAGAGACCTCGTTGGTGGGCATCTTCCCTAATTTCTTCGTTTAATATATTATCATTTGTCGCAACAAAAACAATATCAATATCATTTAAATCACTTGAATCATAGCTCTTTTGATCAATTTTAAGTTTAGGATACCTTAATACAAGTTCGCTAATTGCAGGGCTTACTTCTTTAGCTACCAGTGATATATTCGTTTGTTCACTGTTTTTTAAGATTGCTGTTAATTTCTCCAATGCAACAGGGCCTCCGCCAATAACCAAAGTACGCAACTGGTTCAGTTTAATAAAAACTGGAAACAGTTGATTTCCCTTTTCTGATTGAGGGACCTGTACTTCTTCTTTTAGCTTAGGCGATGTTAACATACGGTTTAATTAACTTGGTAAACGAAGGGTGAAGAGACACAACTTCGCCGAAAATCAACAAGGCGGGTGCTGCTATTTTCTCTTCTGCTACTTTATTTACAATAGTATCAACTTTGCCTATAACTAACTTTTCATCTGCTGAAGAGCCATTTTGAACTACAGCGACTGGTAAATCGTTTCTTCCTGCAGCACTAAAAATATCAACAATTTGTGAAAGTTTTTTTAAACCCATTAATATAATTACCGTAGCCTTAGAGTTTGCTGCCTGATAAATATCATCAGATACAGTACCCGACGAGGTTGTACCGGTAATCACCCAAAAGCTTTCGCTCATTCCACGATGGGTAACTGGGATCTGCTGCAAACCAGGTACACCGATAGAGCTCGAAATACCAGGAATAACAGTTACGGGAATATGAAAGGAAGCTGCAAAGTCTAATTCTTCATAACCTCTCCCAAAAACAAATGGATCACCACCTTTTAGGCGCACTACATGTCCATAGTTAAGCGCATAATCAACCATCAGTTTGTTAATGGCATCTTGCTCAAATGAATGTTCACCTGAGCGCTTGCCTACATATACTTTAATAGCATGCTGAGGCGCATGGCTCAATAAAGCCTCATCTGTTAAGGCATCATAAAGCACCACATCAGCACTTTGCAAAGCAATAACACCTTTCAAGGTGATTAATTCCGGATCACCAGGACCAGCACCTAATAGTGTTATTTTTGGTTCTATATGTTGTTTATCTATCTGCATGGTTAAGCAATTATACGTATTTCATTAATCTGTTCTAAAAACTCTTTAGCATTATTTAAATATTGTTCTGCAAACTCCTGTGAAGGTTCGTTCTTATTAATTTGGAGTACCAGTTCAGCAAACGTGGTGGTTAATTTCACCTCCCCGCTTGCCACAAAGTGATTATCAAATTCTCTAATAACGCCTACTTGGGTACTACTGTTAATCCCCTTATCGAGCAATAAAGATTTGGCTGTGCTAATAAATGTGCTATAGCTATGATAAATAGCATCTGCATAGGCTTGTTTTGCAAAGGCCTGTTTTGCCCAATCCAATTTTTCCTCAGCCTCCAATAGCAAAGTTGCCACAAGATCTATAATCACTCCTGCACATTCACCCACTCCTATAGCGGTTTGGAAAGTTTCTTCATGGCCCCAATCTACAAATTCATCGTTCTGTAAGGTTGTTAAATCGGACACTGGCTTTAATAGTTGATAGAAATAATCTTTCCCCTGTCTATCGTAATAGGCATGGAAATTCTCCTCTGCCGGACTATTTGCTTTAAAATCGTTTAAAATTAAATGGAGTACTTGAGGTGCTCTTTTTGAAGGCACTTTAATTACCCGCTCAGCAACTCTTCCCACACCATCTCCAACGGTGCCGCCTCCCAACATTACCTGTACTGCTGGTACAACTTTACCATTGGCTTTAACAGAACTACCATGGAAACCGATCTCAGCCAAACCATGCTGACCACAAGAATTCATACATCCACTGATTTTGATATTGATGTTCTTCTCATAAATAAGTTCAGGAAAGTCTTCGTAAATTACCTCCTCCAATACTTCAGCTAAAGTCATGCTATTCGAAATCCCTAAATTACAGGTATCTGTACCAGGACAAGTAGTTATATCGGCAATACTATCAAAACCTGCGTCCGCTAAATCTACTTCTAGCAATGCTTGATAAAGTGATGGCAATGCATTCTTAGCAACGTATTTAAGCAATAGACCTTGATTTTGAGTAACCCTAATTTCATCAGCTACATAAGGTTTCACCGCTGCAACAAAAGCTCTTGCTTGAGCTGTTTTAATATCGCCAACTTTAACCTTTACATACACAGCGAAAAACCCGTTTTGCTTTTGTGGCACTACATTGGTAGCCAACCAATGTTCGTAATGTTTTTCGTTTTCAATCTTTACGGTTGGATAATCCTGTGTAAATGGAAAATAAGGAAGTGGAACGCTGTTTAAATCTATTGGAAAGGTTTTTACCTTATTAGCAATTCTTTCCTCAGCAACTAATCTTAACACTTCTTCTAAGCCTAGTTTTTGTACCAAATATTTTAAGCGAGCTTTATTTCGGTTTGTGCGTTCGCCATAGCGATCAAACACTCTTAATACCGATTCAGCAAAAGGAATTAATTCATCTTCCGGTAAGAACTCTGTAATGGCACTTGCCAAAAAGGGTTGCGCTCCTAATCCACCGGCAAATAAAACCTTAAAGCCACGCTCTCCCTTTTCGTTTATCTTTGGTATAAAGCCCAAATCGTGGATATAGCTAAAAGCGGTATCTTTGTCGCTTGAGGAGAAAGAGATTTTAATTTTTCTTCCCATTTCCTGGCAAATTGGATTACGTAAAAAATAGGCAAAAACTGCCTGTGCATAAGGCGAAACATCAAATGGTTCGTCGGGATCTATTCCTGCATTTGGCGATGAGGTCACATTACGAACGGTATTACCACAAGCTTCTCTAATCGTAACGTCATCTCGTTCTAATTTTTCCCAAAGCTCTGGTGTACGGTCTAAACTCACATAGTGGATTTGAATATCCTGACGGGTAGTTAAGTGCAAATTGCCGCTAGCATACTCGTCCGAGATATCTGCAATGCGCAATAATTGCTTAAAGGTTACTTTACCAAATGGTAATTTAATACGGATCATCTGCACGCCTGGTTGGCGCTGTCCGTAAATACCTCTTGCCAATCGTAAACTTCTAAACTTCTCGTCATGAATTTTTCCAGAACGAAAATCGTTGATCTTTCTTTCTAGATCGATAATATCTTGTTGGACGATTGGGTTTTCTAATTCTGTTCTAAAACTATTCATATACTTACTAAGGTTGTTAGGTTAACTAGGTCTTCTCCACCAAATATCATTCGTTTTTTTATGCCAGATAACCCGACAAACCAAACAATGATTTGCAAATATATATAAAGTATATAGATTTAGTAGTTTATTAGAACAGAAAAAATAAACTTTTTTTAAAATACTGCTTCTACGGGAATATAAGCGGGGTTTTCTCTTTGTTGATAATATCAGCTACGCTGGTTTCGCTCAACACTTTTAGGGATGCATCTCGTACTTCGATAAAGGCCTTGCGGATACCGCAGGTAATTTCATCATGGCATTCTTCGCACTTGTGATAAAATTTAATACTTGCACAGGGCACCATAGCAATTGGTCCATCGGTAATACGAAGGATATCTACTAAATAAATATCTTTTGGATCTTTGTTAAGACTATAGCCCCCTCCTGCTCCCTTTTTACTATATAAATACCCAGCGTTACGAAGGTCTAATAGAATTTGCTCAAGAAATTTCTTAGGAATACGTTCGTCTTCGGCTATACGGGCTATTTGCATAGGCGGTTGATCCATATTTTTACCGAGCATTACGAGTGCTTTAATGGCGTATTTTGTCTTTTTCGATAGCATTAGAACAAAGTTAATAAAATTTGGCAGTTTATGGAAGTAAGTTAGTCGATGTAAAAACTATATGCATAGTTAATTTATGAAATTTATTATCTTAACCCCCTCATCTATTTTAATCGTCTATGACCAATTATTACCTGAATCGAACCTTGATCAAAGCTATCATTTTATTAATTGCAATAGGTCAACTTTCATTTAAAGGTTTCTCACAACAAAAACAAACTTATAACCTACTTTGGGAAATTAAAGGAAAATCGCTAACTAAGCCATCATATCTATTCGGGTCAGCCAGTTTTAAAGATCGCAGGGTTTTTAACTTTAGCGACTCGGTAATGGTGGCCTTGCAAGCTAGTACTGTTTTTGTAATGGAAGACCATCCAGATAGCTTAGTAAAACTAGCATTCCAGCAACTTCAAAACCTTAAAGCACTTAAAGATTTATTAACACCAGCGCAAACCAAATTAATATTTGAGCAATTTAAAAACAAAAATGGCTATGACGCAGATTCATCTCTGCTGGGAAATCCATTTCAACTTACTGAAGTATTACAACCAAACCATTCAAGCGCTACAGACATGCCATCTTCTGTAGAAAACTACTTATATGGTATAGCAAGAACCTTAAAAAAGAAAATAGTAGGCTTTAACAAAAGCCCTAAAAAAATAGATTATGAGGATGTTATCAATCAGCTAGGTAACCTTATTGATAATCCAGAAGAAGAAGATCAGCAAGGTTTTGAAGATATGATAAATGTTTTTGAAACAGGAAATATAAATGATATCCTAAATTTCATTAATGCAAGCTATGAGGAAGGAATCGACTTTGCTGAACAGAGTAAGGAAGTATCCAACCACATTACAAGCATGCTGAACAATGAGGGCGCATTTTTCGCAGTGAATGTAGCCTATTTAGCTGGCCCAAACGGCATTATTGCTTTATTACAAAAAGCAGGCTATCAGGTTCGCGCAGTAAATGCATCATTTACAGGAGTAGCCAAAACCTATGCAATAGATTTTAGTAAAATGGAATGGCAGCCTTACGAGGATAAAGCAGATCAATTCAGTGTAAGTTTTCCATCCAATCCGATTGCACTTGCAAGAACTGGCGGTGCTAAAGCAGTGGGTTATGCCGATGCCACAAACAATATACTTTATACCGTTACCTCCTTATTTACCGGTCCGTTAATTAATTCTACCAGTGAAAGTTACATCGACACAGTTTTAAATTTTCATTCGAGAAATAAAAGTTTTGATGTACTCAGTAAGAAAAAATACGCCAAATATGGCACTACCGTACTAGATGTTGATTTCAGAAAAAATGGAAAATATGCAAGAATGCTCCTTGTTCATCATAATCAGATCTATTATACAATTTCGATAGAAAGCAAGATCAATAACTTGCATGAACCCTTTGCCGATTTATTTTTCAACTCCTTTAAAATGACGGCGCCTCTTACCATAAGTGCTGCAGACTGGATTAACCATGAAGACAAAATAGGTGCATTTAGTTTAAAGATACCTGTAAAAGCCGAAGGAGGAACCAGGGAGGTGGCTAACGAAGCTATGCCCGATCGCCCTTACTTCATCAATATGTTCAGTGCTTCTGACAAGGCAAACCAAGTTAATTACATTTTTAGATATAATGATTTTCCAACAGGAATGTATCTATCCGAAAAGAAAGCAGTATTCGATGCTTTAACAAAAAATGTTGAACAAAATGGTAAAATAATTGAGCAAAGACGCACAATTTACAAAGATGGTTATGAAGGTTGTACTTTAAGTGCAATAGTGGAGGGTATGTATATGGAAATTCAAATCTATATACGTGGAAATAGAACCTATGTCCTTTTACTCCAAAACATGAAAGGCGTTGAAAAACCAAAGAACAATATCTTTTTCGAATCTTTTAGGTTTTTACCGTATAGCTCGTCTGTTGGAGAATTAACAACCTCCGGTAATATGGAAATTACCATGCCAACTGCGCCTTTACTTGCCAAAGAGGAAACTAATAAAGAAGATGACGAAGATCAGTACACCTCATTTCTAGGCGATAGTAAAACAATTTCTGCGGTAAATAAAAATACTGGCGGAGCCTATAGTGTTGAAAAAAGCACAATTAGTAAATACTTTAGGTCAAAAGATTTAGACTCTCTTTATAATCAATTTATAGATCGTTTAAACCCTAACATTGGCGCAGCGAAGGCTATAGATGTAATGATTGGCAATTTAAAAGGCAAAGAAATAGTTACCGTTGATAGTTTGGCTAATACAAGCAAAAGAACAAAACTTTGGTTTCAGGGGGATAAATTTTACTATCAAACCTTGATTTCATCAAAAGAGGAGATTGAAAAGGGCGAATTGGCTAATATATTCTTTAGCAATTCAAGGGTAAAAACCGATGAGCCTTTATTTGATTTTAACAGTTCAAAAGCTAAGCTAATTATCCAAGATTTGCGCAGCAAAGATACGCTTACCTATAAAAAGGCACTTGGTGCATTATCCTATTATAAATTTGAAAAAGACGAATTACCGCTCATTTATGCGGCACTTGATCAAAAATACACGGATGATACTACCTCTTCAGGTGCTAGGGCAGTGCTAATAAATAATTTAGTAGTCGTAAAGGATGATCAAACTACGGGAGTTTTAAAAAATCTGTATCAGCAAAGTAAAAACAGTGGTGTTATCCAAAGTGAAATTCTTAAAGTTATCACTCAAATAAGCAAAGATAACTATGATTGGTATTTGAAATCGTTAACTGAAGCGAAGGGTTTATCGATGAAAGATCGTTGGGACCTATTTAGACCTTTAACAGATTCTATCTCCTATGCAGTTGCCCATTTAGATCAAATATTGCCCTTAATGGAGGTTGAAGAATATAGGCCCATGATCTTAAATACAATATCTTCCATGCTTAACGAAAAGAATATCGCAAGCTATCAAGCGCTTGTAAGCACTAAAAAGAACTTAATCGTTAAACATGTGGCTCATGACTTAGCAGAAGATATTAAAAACTTAAAAGCAAATCAGTTTCCTACTACCGCTTATAGTTATTTAGCTATTTTGCCAGTACTTGATTCGAAATTAACAGATGAATTTACCAAACAACTATTGCTATTAGATTCTGTTCCCTACGTGATTACCGAAGCTGTTGTGGCACGAATTAAAGCAAAGCTATCTTTAGATGAGCAACTATTAAGTGCGCAGTTAGCTAATTTAACTAGCAGGTTGCAAATTATGCAGGCATTTATTAAAGCAGGCAAACTAGCCAGTATACCTCCTCAATATAAAAAGTTGGAAGAAGTTGCTAGACTTATCTTACACAATTACCTCATAGAAGAATACGAAGAACCTAAAGAACTTAAATATCTAGGTACAATTAAAGAGGGAAAGGATACCCATTTCATCTTTGATTTTTCGTATGAGGAAGATGGGAAAACTGTAACCTATATTGGTTTAGCAGGACCATTTAATACTGCAAGTGAGGCACTTGATTTTGATAATTATATCGGTTATTCAGATTTCGAACCAAAAAGTAAAGATTGGATGAAACAGGCAAAGAAAATATTAAAAGAGCTTAAATAAAAACTTATTGTACATACATACTCTTTTTTGCTTGCACAAAATTAATTATCTTTCCAGCTTGAAACCATCATGATTGTTCCAAATACACCTGGAAAAATCATGATTACTTAAAAACACACAAATGAAACTAATTAATTTTTTTTACGCTTCGGCATTATTGGTCTCTACAATGACTGTAAATGCCGACGATGGCCCTAAAGCCAAATTATGGTATACGCAGCCGGCAAAAAATTGGGAAAGCGAGGCTCTACCCATAGGAAACGGCAGATTAGGTGCCATGTTATTTGGTGATATCGATACCGAGCACATCCAATTTAACGAGATCAGTTTATGGTCTGGCGACAATAATTGGGATGGCACCTATAACACTGGTGATCGTGGCTTTGGCTCCTATCGCAACTTTGGCGATTTTACCATTAAATTTGATAAAATTGCTAAAACCAGCGCTTATACCCGCTCTTTAGATTTAAATACGGGCATCCACCGCACTACTTTCAGTAACAACGGAACAACGATACAACGCGAAGCTTTCGCAAGTCACCCAGACCAAGTGCTTGTATTTAGCTATACAGCGAATAAAAAAGCAGCCTTTTCTGGAAAGATTTCGTTAACATCTGGACAAGGAGCTATCAGCGCTGCTCAAGATAATGAGCTAAGTTTTTCGGGCATTATGCCAAATCAGTTAAAATATGCTGCTAACCTTCACTTAACACATACGGGCGGAACCGTTCGGGTAGAAGGCAATAGCTTAGTATTCGACAAGTGCACTACTTTAACGATTTACTTAACTGCTCATACCAATTACAAGCCAGACTATGCTTCAAATTGGCGAGGTGCGGATCCAATGCCGCTTGTGCAGGAGGAACAATCGGCTGTGCAAAAATTGACCTATAAAAAATTAGTCAAACGTCATATCGATGATATTACGAAACTTACTAAGGCAGCCACCATTGATATTGGAAAGACCGCTGATAGTATTTTAGTACAACCTACCGATATACGTTTAAAAAAATATATTGCTGGAGGTATTGATCCCGACCTGGAAGAAACTATGTTCCAATATGGCCGTTATTTATTGGTAAGCTCTTCACGAAAAGGCGGCTTACCAGCAAATCTTCAAGGCTTGTGGAACAACAGCAATACACCACCTTGGGCTGGCGATTACCATAACAACATTAACATCCAAATGAATTACTGGGGAGCAGAAACCACTGGCTTATCTGAGTGCCATGTTCCATTAATTGATTTTATTGTTGCCGCAGAAGAACCTAGCCGCATTGCTACCCGTAAAGCATTTGGAGAAAAAACCCGCGGGTGGACGGCCCGTACCAGTCAGAGTATATTTGGTGGTCACGGTTGGGAATGGAATATCCCTGCCAGTGCTTGGTATGCCCAACATGTATTTGAACACTGGGCTTTTACGATGGACAACTCTTATCTTGAAAAAACAGCCTATCCTATTTTAAAAGAAATCTGTCAATATTGGGAAGATCGTTTAAAGCAAAGCCCTGACGGAAGTTTAGTAGTACCTATGGGTTGGTCGCCCGAGCATGGACCAAGAGAAGACGGTGTAATGCACGATCAGCAACTGGTATGGGATTTATTTCAAAACTACCTAGATGCCGCAAAGGCTTTAGGTATTGATGCCGACTACCAAACAAAGGTAGCTAACATGCAACAACATTTAGCGCCAAATAAAATTGGAAAATGGGGTCAGCTGCAAGAGTGGCAAACTGATAGAGACGACCCTAATGATCAACATAGGCATACGTCACATTTATTCGCTGTATATCCTGGTCGACAGATCAGTCTTACCCAAACACCAGATTTAGCTAAAGCCGCTATTATTTCCCTACGCAGCCGAAGTGGTAATTATGGCGTAAACAAGGACAAGCCATTTACGGTGGCATCGACTGTTGGCGATAGTCGCCGTTCGTGGTCGTGGCCATGGCGCGGTGGCATGTGGGCTCGATTAGGTGAAGGTGAAAAAGCAGGAATCATGGTTAGAGGACTGCTAACTTACAATACCTCTCCCAATCTTTTAACCACCCACCCTCCTTTTCAAATTGATGGCAACTTAGGTATCATTGGTGCCATTCCAGAAATGCTAATGCAAAGTCATGCCGGCGAAGTTCAGCTCCTACCTGCTATTCCAAAAGCTTGGCAAGCGAATGGGTCCTTTTCTGGCTTAAAGGCACGTGGAGGCTTCACTGTTGATTGTGCTTGGCAGGATGGAAAAGTAACTTCCTACAAAATAAGTTCTGTAGTACCGAAAAAAGTTAAGGTTCGTGTAAACAATGAGTTAAAAGAGGTAACCTCTACAAAAATATAACGGATAATATCCATATAGAAAAATATTAAACATGAAGAAAATTATACTGCTTCTATCGTTATGCGCTACTACTTGGCTTGCCAAGGCGCAAACATTAGCCCCAATTATTCCACTACCCGTAAATCTCCAAATGAGTGGCGGTAGTTTTATCATCGACCAACAGGTAGCTTTCAAAATCAAATCGGCCGACAAATCAGCTAAAGACGCTGCTAATTTTTTCAGTCACTATATTGAACAGGTAAGTGGCTTTTCCCCTACCAAAGCAAAAAAAGCAGATCGTTTTATAGCGTTTAAGCAGGTATCATTAGCCCAACTGGGCGAAGAAGGTTATACTATTTCGGTTAAACCAACAGGCATTTTAATTCAGGCTAACCAAGCAAAAGGCTTCTTTTATGCGGTTCAATCCCTAATCCAAACCTTACCAGCCATCCGCACTAACGAAACATTACAAGTACCTTGCATGGAAATCGAAGATTACCCTCGTTTTAAATGGCGTGGACTAATGCTCGATGTAAGTCGTCATTTCTTTGCACCTCAATTAGTAAAGGAATTTATTGATTTGCTGGCATTGTATAAAATGAATGTTTTTCACTGGCATTTAGTTGATGGTGCTGGTTGGAGACTAGAAATTAAAAAATATCCCAAGCTTACCCAACAAGCTGCATGGCGGGTGAGCGAGGGCGACAAAACTTGGAACTGGGGTGAAGTACAGTTCAATGCTGATCGATCAAAAGCCACTTATGGTGGTTATTATACGCAAGAACAAGTAAAAGACATTATCAACTATGCTAAAGACCGAAACATCACAGTAGTTCCAGAAATTGAAATGCCCGGGCATTCTGAAGCTGCATTGGCAGCTTATCCAGAACTATCGTGCACGCCAAAAAGCACCTTTGCCCAAAGTGGCAATTTTTATGGCCGCGATGTACAAGCCAATTATTGCGCAGGTAATGACAGTGCCTTTGTATTCTTACAAAATGTGCTGCAAGAAGTAATCGATCTCTTTCCTTCTACTTACATCCACATTGGTGGTGATGAAGTTGATAAGGCAAGTTGGAAAACATGCCCAAAGTGTCATGCCAGAATGAAGAGTGAGAACTTAAAAAACGAGGAAGAATTACAAAGTTATTTCATCCGTCGCATGGAGAAGTTCTTAATTTCTAAAAACCGAAAATTAATTGGATGGGACGAAATTTTAGAGGGTGGACTAGCGCCTGAGGCAACCGTAATGAGCTGGCGTGGTGAAAGTGGCGGCATTAAAGCAGCTCAAATGAACCATGATGTGGTAATGACACCGGGCTCTCCGTTATATTTCGACCATTACCAAGGCGACCCGCAAACTGAGCCTATCGCCATTGGCGGATTTAATACCTTGCGCAAAGTATATCAGTACGATCCAATCCCAGTTGAGTTAACGCAAAAACAAGGCACTCATATATTAGGGGCACAAGCTAACTTGTGGACAGAGTATATTCCAACTTTCGAACAAGCAGAGTATATGATCCTTCCAAGGATGCTAGCTTTAGCTGAAGTAGTATGGACACCTAAAGCACAGAAAAACTGGGATGACTTTAACAAACGCCTCCAACCCCATTTAATTGGCTTTCAGCAACGAGGTTTACATTATTCAAAGGGTAATTTTAAAGTGGATATTAAACCTGTAATGAAAGACGGGAAATTATTCGTTACCCTCGAAACTGAAAATCCTGAAGCCACCATTCATTATACTACTGATGGCACCCTGCCCAATACTGGTAGTGCGAAATATACAGCACCATTAGAATTTTCATCTTCTGTTATCATCAAAGCAGCTATGGCTTTAAACAATAGTATTGTTAGCCCAAAACCTGCTGAACAAGCTTTTAGCTTTAACAAAACTACCGGAAAAACGGTAAGCTACACTCATCCAAATAGTCGTTACTACCCTGCTTTAGGGCCAAATACCCTTACCGATGGAATCCGTGGTTTGCTAGATCCTGGTAAAGGCTGGCATGCATTTAACAATAGTGATATGATCGCTACTGTTGATTTGGGAACTGCCCTAAATGCGACTTCCATCACCCTTGGTTGCTTGCAGAATTATAGTCAGTGGATCTTCTTCCCGCAATCGGTAAAATTCGAAGTCTCTACAGATGGTATCACATTCAAAGAACTAAATACCCTTACCAATACAATTCCTGTAACAGACCGCAATGCGCAGGTAAAAGATTTCAGTATCAAATTCCCTCAGCAATTAATCAAGGTAGTTCGCATTACGGCAAAGAAATTGGATGTTTGTCCCCCAGGGCATCCTGGCGAGAACCAGCCGGCATGGTTGTTCTGCGATGAAATTATTGTAGAATAAATTAACCAAAAAGGTACATATCGTGCCTTTTACCGGGCACAATATTGTACAGACATATGAACATGAATAAGAATCAGACTATGCTTAAAGTTAAACTCCTGTTATTAATTGCAGCCTGTATCCTGAATGTGGAAGCAAGTGCGCAATTAAAAAGAACAGCAGAAAATTTTGATAAGGGATGGTTATTTGCGCGCTATGGTTTACAAGCCGATGGCACCACCAAACCAGAGCCTAAAGCTTTATTTCAAACTTCAACAAGTGAGATGGGTTGGCGCAAGTTAAATTTGCCGCACGACTGGGCTATTGAAGGTCCTTTTAGGAGCGACCTAGACGGCTATACCGGCAAACTTCCATGGAAAGGGATTGGTTGGTACCGTAAACATTTTAACATAGCAGCAAGCGAAAAAGGCAAACAAGTATATATTGATTTTGATGGAGCTATGGCCAATGCTGAGGTATGGATTAATGGACATAAAATTGGCGAACACCCTTTTGGATACACCTCATTTCGGGTAAACCTTACACCTTATGTTGCGTGGGGTAAGGACAATATTATCGCTGTAAGGCTTAATACCGAAGAATTAGGTTCAAGGTGGTATCCCGGTGCCGGCATTTACCGCCATGTTCGTTTGGTGAAGACTAACGCTGTACATGTAGCACAATGGGGTGTATTTGTAACCACTCCCCTGGTTACTGCGAAGCTGGCAAAAGCGAATATTGAAGTCGGCATAGCGAACAACCTGCCAACAGTTGCCGACATACGTTATACTGCCGAACTGTATGAATTAGATGGAAATGATCAACCTATAAAAAAGGTAGCCCAAACCGGGCAACAGCATTTGAAGATAAAAGCAAATACCACTGATACTGGTGTACTCAAACTTCAAATAACCAATCCCCGTCTGTGGAGCATTGAGCAAACAAATCGCTACGTGGCAAGAGTTAAACTATATCGCAACAAACAGTTAATAGATAGTTACGATGTTCCTTTTGGCTTTAGGACCATTCAATTTACGCACGACAATGGATTTTTGTTAAATGGGAAACGGGTGCAAATACAAGGCACTTGCAATCATCACGATTTAGGGGCGCTTGGGGCTGCAATGAACATTCATGCGCTACAAAGACAGCTTCGCATTTTAAAGGAGATGGGCTGTAATGCGCTTCGCACTTCACACAATCCGCCTGCACCAGAGCTACTACAACTTGCAGATAAAATGGGCTTCCTTGTTATGGACGAAGCATTTGATTGCTTTATGATATCAAAAGATAAAGCGGGGAATGATTATGCTCGTTGGTTTGAAAAGTGGCATGAAAGGGATTTAGCTGCTTTAGTTATGCGCGATAGAAACCATCCTTCGGTAATTATGTGGAGTATGGGGAATGAAATTCCAGAGCAACATGAGCCTGCAAAGTTTCATTTGTTTGCAGAGCTTAGGAATGTTATCCGTCGTTATGATACTACGAGACCTGTAACTTGCGGTATTTCGGCGCCTAAGGAAACCGCATTTAGCGGTGTTGAACTCAACGTAGATGTGCATGGTATGAACTATGCTGCTGGCAAAGCCTATGGCGGCCCGGATCTTTATGGTCGTTTTCTCGATTTTAAAGGGCATGAACAATTAGCTGGATATAGTAGTGAAAGCAGTTCTACCATGAGCTCGAGGGGCGAATATTTTCCTTCACGCTTCCAAATGTCGTCTTATGATTTATCTGAACCAGGTTGGGGCTCTTTACCAGATGCCGAGTTTGCAGCATTCGATAAATATCCTGCCATTATGGGCGAATTTGTATGGACAGGCTTTGATTATTTAGGAGAACCCACTCCTTTTAACAGCGATGCCAGTGTATTGCTTAACCATGCTTCGATGAGCGCTGACGAATTAGCCAAAGAAAAACAGAAACTGGAAGAGATAAAAAAGAACCGACCGCCATCTCGGAGTAGTTACTTTGGAATTGTAGATCTAGCAGGTTTTCCAAAAGATCGCTACTATTTATATCAGTCGCGTTGGCGACCTGATTTACCCATGGTACATATTTTACCCCATTGGAACTTCCCAGATCGCCTAGGGAAAATAACCCCAGTATTTATTTATACATCGGGTGATGAAGCCGAATTATTTTTAAACGGTAAATCGCTTGGTCGAAAAAAGAAAGCGCAATACGAATATCGCTTACGGTGGAATGATGTAGTTTATGAGCCTGGAGAATTAAGAGCAGTAGCCTATAAAAATGGTAAAGAATGGGCTACTTCCATCGTTAAAACAACTGGTACTGCTGCACAAATCGTGGCCACAGCAGATAAAAAGAGACTAAAGAATGATGGAACCGACTTGGCATTTGTAACTGTTAAGGTAAATGATGCAAATGGCAACATGATGCCCACTGCAATGAATGAGATAGCATGTAGTATTGAAGGGAATGGAGAAATAGTAGCAACAGATAATGGTGATGCTACAAGTCTTGTGGCCTTTTCTTCACCAGTTCGTAAAGCATTTAACGGAATGCTGCTAGTGATTGTGAAGGCCAAAGAAGGCGCCAGAGGAACCATAAAACTGACCCTTAAATCGGCAGGATTAAAACAAGAACAGTTACAAATAAACATACAAGCACCAAACTTGTAAGATTTAAAAAGATAATTATATGAAAAGAAGAGATCTCGTAAAAGGTATAGGGCTCGTTGCCGGAAGCTTATCGTTAGCCACAGCTGCCAATATCGCAAATGCCGCGGTAGTTAGGCCACCAAAGGAAAAGCGCGTATTCCGTATCGCACACATTACAGATATCCACATCCGCCCCGAGCATAATGCACCCAATCGTTTTCGGCAGTGCATGGCGGCTATCAAAAAGCATAAGGTAGATTTTTTCATGAATGGCGGCGATACGATTTATGCGGCCGACTACGGAAACATCACCCGTGAAAGAGTAAATGAACAATGGAATATCTGGAAAGAATTACGGGGAGAAATTGCCAATTATGAGGTACATAGTTGTTTAGGCAATCATGATATGTGGTGGGCTGCACCCGATAAAAATGACGCCATGTACGGCAAGCCCCATGTTGTACAGCAATTGGGGATCGCTAATCGCTATTATAGTTTTAACAAGGGAGATTGGCATTTTGTAGTGTTAGATAGCAATAACAAAAATGCCGGTTCGCTAGACGATGAGCAACGTACCTGGTTGGAAAAAGATTTATCGAAATTACCAAAAGGAACGCCAGTATTGTGTATGAGCCACTATCCAATTTTAGGGGTTTCTACCATTATGGAAGGCGGTAACCATACCGATTCACGGTATATTACCAATTTGTTTCAACAACATGCAGATAAGAAAATAACCTGTATCAGTGGCCATATCCATTTACAGGATGCTGCGGTTTATAATAATGTACATTATTATTGCAACGGTGCATTAAGCGGCTTTTGGTGGGAAGAAGGGGATAAAGATTCAGCTGGTAAAGGCTATTACAGAGAAACGCCTTCAGGTTATGCTATCCTCGATTTGTATGCCGATGGAACGGTTGTAAACGAATATATACCTCATTCATTCTAACACATTAAAAAATATCATATGAAAACAAAATGCTATATGCTTTTCTTACTATCGATGATTTCTACATTAATGGTAACTGCACAAGAAAAAACAACAGAAAAAACTGTATTTGCAGATAAAGTAAAAACCAACCCCTATTTCAACTTTGTAAAAACAAAAGCATTGGCCGTTATGAAAACAGGCTTTAATGCGGGCGATGGTTATCGAGAAGTTTGGATTAGAGACTACAATACCTTTATCGAATTGGCAGCGCAAGTAAACCAAAAAGAGGTGTTAAAAGAAAACCTGCTTGTCTTTTTTAGGATGCAGGGCGATGATGGAAACATTATTGATGGCTTTACGCCGGCTGAAAAAGTTAGCAAAAAAGAAACAGACTTCTCCTACTCCAAATTAGAGCCACGGTATGCAGCGCACAAAAATACTGTAGAAACGGATCAGGAAACATCTTTAGTTCAAGCGGTTTACAAATATATTCAGCTTACGGGCGACAGAACCATTTTAACCGAAATGGTGGGAGATAAAACTGTGACTGAGCGCCTAGTTTGGGCAATGGATTTTCTGATGAAAAACCGGTTCAACGCCAAATACGGACTGATCATCGGTGCTACTACTGCCGATTGGGGGGATGTGCAACCGGAGCATGGTTGGGGTGTAGATTTGGATCAAAATACACATCAAGCCATTGATATTTACGACAACGCCATGTTTATTGTTGCCTTAAATAATTTGATGGAAATGATTCCTGCAACAAGTCAAAAATGGAGCAAGATTAAAAAGGGCATTGAACAAAATAGCCGAAAATACTTATGGGATAAAAAGGAGCAAAAGTTTATTCCACATATCTATTTAAACGGTTCTCCTTTCCCTGCAGATTTTGATGAAAATAAAATCTATTATTTCGGGGGAACTACAGTTGCCATTGAAGCCGGATTGTTAAGTCCAAAAGAGATCAAGGCTTCCTTAGAAGAAATGAAAAAAAGGGTAAAACAAGCCGGAGCGCCTTCCATTGGCCTTACGCTTTATCCACCCTATCCAGATGGTTATTTTGCAAATAAGATCATGAACCCTATTTACAGTTACCAAAATGGCGGCGACTGGACCTGGTTTGGTGCACGCATGATCCAACAATTGGTAAAATATGGCTTTTTAGAAGATGCCTATGAGCAAATCCAGCCCATGGTAAAAAGAGTACAAGATAACAATGGTTTTTATGAGTGGTATTCTGTTGATAACAAGCCTCGTGGTTCGGGCACTTTTAGAGGCGAAGCCGGGGTTTTGTATACCGCGATAACGATGATGGAGAAACTGAATTAAAGGGAAAAGATCGTCAACGCAATGACGGTGATTAGCCCACTGAATGAACTATTAAACCAATAAACAAATGATCCCAACCAAAATAAAAATATTTGTAAGTCTGTTGCTATTCTCCAGCATGCTACTTACTAATATTACTTATGCACAAATGCCCTCTGCCAAACAAATTATTGGTAAGTACAAAAACGTTTTTTCTACCCCCCCTGCTAAAACACCCGGTAGAGTTGCTGTAGATGGACCATTGTTGGGAAATGGTTCGGTTGCCGTAGCTATAGCTGGCAAACCAGAACAGCAGGTTTATTACTTGGCAAGAAATGACTTTTGGAGATTAAAATCGGCTTACAATGAATCTTTTCCGGCTGTGCTGGGTCAGTTACAGGTTGATATTCCAGCCTTGAGAGATGCTTCGTACAACATACAGCAAGATTTATACGATGCGGTAACCACTTCAAATTTTACCAAGAACGATGTATCTGCACTTATTCAATCAGAGGTTGCAGCCACCAAAGATTGGTTAATTATCACGATCGCAAATAAAGGCAAAGCAATGCTAAAGGGAAAGGTTGCTTTGTTACTCCCACAAGCTGATCAGTTTTATGTAAAGCCGCCTGGGGATGTTAAATATCCTGATAGCACCAGTTCTGGCATCAATAAAGAAGGGTTGCAATGGATACAACGTGGTTTTGCGAAAGAAGTAACCATCCCCACCAATGCCACTGCAGCTTTAAAAATAATCGGACACCACTCAAATGAGTTCTCGCTCAAGCCAAGTGAAAAAATAACCATAGTTTGCGCTTTGTTAAGCAATTTTAAAGCCGTTACCCCCCTCCAAATAGTGCAGCAACAAGTTGAGCTGGCCTCTGCGCAAAAGATAACAACTGCAAAAAATGACCATCTTGCGTGGTGGCATCATTTCTGGAACGAAAGCAAAGTGAGCATTGCCGATTCTGTTATTGAGCATCAATACTACAAATCACAATATAACATGGCTTCCTGCAGCCGAGACCCTAAATTTCCGCCTGGTATTTTTGGTAGTTGGGTAACCAAAGAAATTCCTAACTGGAGCGGCGACTATCACCTGAATTACAATTATACAGCACCCTTTTATGGTCTGTATTCTTCTAATCATTTAGCGCAGGCCATGCCTTATTACGAACCTTTGCTCAACTTTATGCAAAGGGGAAAATACTATTCAACAAAAATAGCGCAAATTCCAGAGGGCATCTTATATCCAGTTGGCATTGGTCCGTTGGGTATAGAAACTACCCGAAAAACCAAACTTATGGGTTATGAAGATGAGTACGACGGCTTATTCTTTGGCCAAAAAAGTAATGCAATGTATTGTGCAGTTACCATGTCTATGCACTTTTACAAAACTTATGATGTTGGATTTGCGAAGAAAATGTATCCTTATATTAAATCGGTGGCTGTTTTCTGGCAACATTATCTTAAAAAAGAAGGCGACCGTTATATCATCGAAAACGATGCTATCCATGAAGGAACTATTGGAACAATGAATCCTATCCTTTCGCTGGGAATGGTTCCCATGTTATTGAAAACTGCGATCGACATGAGTGTGTTACTTAAAACAGATGTAGCCTTGCGTGATAACTGGAAGGAAAAAATAGCTCATCTCTCCACTTATACCTTTCAAGAAAAGAATGGAAAAACTGTATTCCGGTACAGCGAAAAAGGCACAGCTTGGTGGAATGATAACACCTTGGGTATTCAGCATATCTATCCGGCCGGACAAATCGGATTAGAAAGCGATAGTACCCTATTGCAAGTTGCCAAAAATACAATGGATGTTATGCGCAGGTGGAAAGATTACAATGGTTCCAATAGCTTTTTCCCAGCTGCGGTGAGAGTTGGCTACAATGCCGATACCATTCTTACGAAATTGCGTGATTATAGCCTACATACCTATCCCAATGGTTTTCAATTAGGCAATCCCCATGGCATTGAGAATTGCAGTACAGTACCCAATACCATAAACGAAATGCTCTGCATGAGTAACCAAAATGTATTGCGTGTATTTACCGTTTGGCCTAAAGAAAAAGATGCAGCATTTGCTAATATTAGATGTGATGGGGCTTTTTTGGTTTCTGCAGAATTAAAAAATCAAGTAGTTAAGTATATTCAGCTAGTTAGCGAAAAAGGACGTGAGGCCGTACTACAAAACCCTTGGAAGGGCAAAACTTTAAGCTTCACGAGCAATAAAAGAAAATCTTGGCAACAAAAGGGCGAACGCATTAAATTCTCTACTCTAGTGGCCGAAACATTACACATAAGCCCTTTATAACACGTCATCGATTTCGCAAATTGACCTTTTTTTTTCGCAAACAGCCAAAATAGTCTAGAGATAGGCTTGTATTTTTAAAATTAATATAAAAGATTAAAACTGTATTCATGAAAAAAACTTTACGCTACAGTAAACTCGTCTTATGTTTTACAATAACATTCAGTGCTACTACGCTATTGGCTCAATCGAGAAATGCCGAAAGAAAGTGGATAGCATGGTCGGCAAAACCTGCGCTCGAATGGCAGGATGCCTTCGTAACCGGCAATGGAAAGCATGGTACAATGGTGACTGGAAATCCAGGCGATGAAAGTATCATCAATGTGCATGAGGAGCTCTTTATCAGGGCATGGGACCGCAACAAAATTGCCGTGGGAAATGTGGCAAACCTCTTGCCTCAAGTAAGAGCTTTGGCAGACTCGGGCAAGTTTGATCGAGCGGCAAGGCTGGGCACTGATGAAGCAAGAAAGCAATTAACAGCTATGGGTGCTCCACAAGCATGGTCGGTTTCTCCCCATCCTGCGTTTAACCTTAATGTGAAAATTGAACATACAGGTACACTAAACGCTTATCGCCGAGAATTGAACATGCAAACGGGTGAAACAAAAACCAGTTGGAATGACCAAAGCGGTACAATAAACGAAAGCGTTTTTTCTTCTAGAACAAATAATGTCAACATAGTTAGTATAAAGGCTACAAAAGGAAAAAAACTAAACGTTGCCCTTAACCTTAACGAAACACCAGGGCGCAAAGGTGAAGTAGCGGGTTTAGCCTTAAACAATGTATTTAGCAGCGTTACTAATGAGGCAACGTTGGGCTGGTTAAAATATCATGCCAGCTACACGAATGATCCTGGTGGTTATGACGGACTTGCCCGTGTAACGATCAAAGGTGGCCAGATGAAGGTTGTCGGAAACCAGCTTTTAATAAAAGATGCAGCCGAAATTTTAGTACTTATACGCATCACGCCTTTAGCATTTGGTTTAACTTCTCAGGAAGCATCGACAAAAAATGAGCTCGAAATCTTACCCAACGACTATGGACAATTATTAACATCGCACGTCAAAATACATGGCGAAATGTTTAAACGCGTAGTGCTCGATTTAGGAGCAGCGGCGCAATGGACTAGTACACCAACAGAAAAAATGCTTGCCGATGCAAACAAAAATGGCATTACTCCTTTATTTTTAGAACAGATGCATGCCATGGGCAGGTATTTATTGATTTCCTCCTCAGGCAAATACCCACCTCCTTTACAAGGAATTTGGGGTGGTGGCTGGAATCCAGCTTGGATTGGTGGCTTTGTGATGGACTCTAATGTGAACTTGGCCATATCGGCCATTTCTACGGGCGATTTAGCCGAGTGTGCAGAATCTTATTTTGGGTGGGTTGAGCGCATGTTGCCTGCATGGAGATTAAATGCAAAGAGCTATTTAGGTACCCGTGGCTTTTTGATACCACATTATAGCGATCCCGAAAAAGGTTATTTAAATCATTTTGGCGCAGATTACCCTTGGATGTATTGGCCGGGTGGTGCTGGTTGGAACCTGATGCCTTTTTATGAACATGCAATGCTATATGGCGATAAAGATTTTCTTCGCAAACGTGTATTGCCTCTTTATATAGAAATGGCACAGTTTTACGAAGATTACCTAAGCAAAGAAAAGGACGGATTTTATCATATTTCGCCTGGTATTTCGCCAGAAAACCAAATTGCTGGTAACAGCACTAACCTTAGTAAAGATGCTACTTTTGATATCGCTATTGCGCGGGAAGTATTTGATCACCTGCTAAAAATGGGCGCGCTATTTAAGCTTGATCAAGCTGATATGTCGAAATGGAAACAATACAGGGATAAGCTGGTACCCTATCGCATTAATAAGGATGGTGCCTTAGCAGAATGGATCCCTGCTCAATATCCAGATAACTATGCCCATCGTCACAACTCGCATCTTTATCCTATTTTCCCTGGTACAGAATTTCTTCAGCCAACTGCTGATCAAGCCTTGCTTGACGCTGCAAAAGTAGCGCTTAATAAGCGATTTATATCAGATACAGAATCGGCCCATGGGTTGATCCATTTGGCGATGATGGCTGCCAGACTTCATGATAGGGAAAAGGTAATGGCCAACCTTAACCGTTTCGCACAGCGGAGTTATGTGTACACTGGCTTGTCTACCTCCCACAATCCGAATCATGAGATTTACAATTTAGATGCAGCCTTAAGCTTACAGCGCCTCCTAGCCGATATCGTTGTGTTTTCGCAGCCTGGTCGTATTGATCTTTTACCTGCTTATACTAAAGCCTTTCCCAATGGAAAATTAACTGGCGTTAGAATACACGGCGGACATAAGTTGGATATCCAATGGGCTGATGGGAAATTAAAGTCGGCCATTATTCATGCTGGCAAAAGCGAAGTCTGTACGTTTTTATACAAGGGTAAAGAGAGAAAACTACAGTTGGTAGCAGGGAAGGATATACGGTTAGTGGGTTTTAGTACCAAGTAGCGAGTATCAAGACATGGAGCAATAAACCTCGAACTTCCATACTAAAAAAAATAAACTGACTAACCAATCAGCCATTGACTATCAACCATTGACCATGGACCATTAGCTATCAACCATTGACCATCAACAAATTAGCATTGAACAAAAAACCACCACACAAATGAAACAAATTACACTATTTCTCCTTTTAACCTTAAGCACTCAGGCTTTTAGCCAAAAAAAGGTTGTTAAAGCAGCCTCTGCACCATCGGGACATGAATACCATGTATCTGTAAATGGAAACAATGCAAATAATGGTAGCTTAACCAAACCCTTTAAAACCATTATGGCCGCTGCAAATGTTGCCATGCCGGGCGATATAATTACGGTACATGCCGGTATCTATCGTGAATCTATCGTCCCACCTAGAGGCGGAGATTCTGATAGTAAGCGCATCACCTATCAAGCAGCTAAAGGTGAAAAAGTAACCATCAAAGGTTCTGAAGTTGCCAAAGGCTGGAAAAAATTAGACAATGATACTTGGGAAATACAAATACCCAATAGCTTTTTTGGAAAGTTTAATCCTTACAAAGAGCTGATTAAAGGCGATTGGTTTAATCCAATGCCTAAAGATAGAAAATACCTAAGAGGTGCTGTATACCTCAATGGCGACTGGTTAATGGAAGCTGCTAAAAAAGAAGAAGTATTTAAAGCGGCTGATGAAAAAAACCAATTGTGGGCAGCCACAACCGACTCAACCACCACGACCATTTGGGCTCAGTTTAAAAATGTAGATCCCAATACCCAAAACGTTGAAGTCAATGCTAGGGAAACAGTTTTTTACCCAAGCACACCGTTCATTAATTACCTCACTATTAGTGGTTTTACAATGGAACATGCCGCTACTAACTGGGCACCTCCTACTGCAGAGCAACATGGGTTAATTGGTACACATTGGAGCAAGGGATGGATCATTGAGAACAATACAATTCAATATTCAAAATGTGTGGGCATTGCTTTGGGTAAATATGGCGACCAGTATGACAATAAAGACACCGAATCGGCAGAAGGCTATGTTGGTACCATTAATAGAGCATTAGCCTTTGGATGGAACAAAAGTACCGTTGGCGGACATATTGTGCGTAATAACAAAATTGCCTATTGTGAGCAAGCAGGTATTGTTGGAAGCATGGGCTGCTCATTTAGTTTAATTGAAAACAACGAAATTCACGACATTCATATCCGTAGATTATTTGGTGGAGCTGAAATGGCTGGCATTAAATTTCATGGCGCTGTAGATGTTCAAATTCGCAACAACCATATTTATCACAATGGTTATTTCGGAATTTGGTTAGATTGGATGGCACAGGGTGCACAAATCACAAATAACTTAATTTACGATAACAAGGCACAAGATATATTTTTAGAGGTAACTCATGGCCCTATGCTCATCAGCAATAATATTTTATTGTCAAAAGCCAATTTATTAATGAACGCTAGTGGAGCAGCTTTTGTGCATAATATATTTGGTGGCAAAATAGATGTTATCAGTTACGATGCGAGGTTAACTCCTTACCTAATGCCTCATTCAACTTTTGTGGTGGCTCTTCCTGATAATGCAGGTGGTGGTGTTCAATTTGTAAATAATCTGTTTGTAAATGGTGGCAATGCTAGTCAGTATGCTAAGGCACTTTTACCTGTAATGTTTAATGGCAATGTATATACCCAAGGATCGGTAATGGCGAAACTTAACGATAAAGACAAGCAGCGCTTTGGCGAAATGAATAAGAACGCTGCAGCACAAATGAAAAAGTACAAAGATCAGCTCGCTGTTGAAAACAATGCTTTGGTTACCGCCGACTTTGATGCAGGCGCTGCTCTTTCTAAAACAGGTAACAATATGTACTTGGAGATTAATTTGGATAACAGTTGGTTAAAAGCTAAAAGAAGCTTGGTTACCAGTTCCTCACTTACCAAAGCCATCGTTCCTAATCTACCTTTTGTAAATGTTGATGATAGTCCGCTTCGCATAAATAAAGATTATTTTGGCAAAATGAGAAATGAAGCTAATCCTTCTCCTGGTCCGTTCGAAATAACCAAAACTGGAAAACAGAAAATCAAGGTTTGGTAAGGGGTTAATGGGAAAGAATTTAAAGTTGGCGCGTCATTGCGAGGCACGACGCAATCTAACGACCAGATTGCTTCGTTCCTCGCAATGACGATTTTTATTTTATTTATAAATGCAAATAATTCATCAGTTTTCGTCAAAATAACAGCTTTTTAGTTGGGTGCTTATAAATACCTTAGTATTAGTAAATACACCCAACTATTATGAAACTTAGCTTCCTTAAAATTGCTTTGGCATTGGCATTAGTTGTGCCTTTTTCTGCGCTTGCACAATACAGTTTTAGCACCGATTATTTTAAGATCAACATTAACAACAAAGGCTTTATCACCAGCATGAAAAACATCACGGTTAAGCCTAACCGCGAATTTAGTCCTGCCGATAAGCCTTCAGCACTAATGAGCTTACATGATAGCAAGAAAAACATTTACTATCAACCAATTCGTGCAAACTATACCCAAGCCACCAAAACAATGGTGCTTACCTATCCCAATGGCTCTGTAGCCAAAATCGGTATAGTCTCAAAAAAGAAATATTTTAAACTAACGCTCAAATCATTTTCACCACGAAACGGAATTGATGCTATTCAATGGGGTCATTACCATACTAATATCACCAATCTGTTAGGTGAAATTATCGGTGTAGCCCGCGATACCAGCGAAAAGGTTAATTATGCAATTGGTATGCTTGCCTTAAACGATAATACTTTAGGTGGTACAGCAGATATTGAAGGCGATGCTGCTGCATTTCAATACATTATTCACACGCCAGATGCAAAACGTTTTCCTTTGCCTGCAGACTTATATGAAGGACAAATCTTCACCTTGGGTGGTGATGGACGAAATGATGTTGCTTTTTATGGGCATAAAGAACCTTGGTACCGTATTATGTATGGTAATGCCGCTGGAGTTGATCGAAAAGGAAGAATTTCTATCGCTTACCAGTCCAGAGACAGGACGCAGAAAAGGCAGGTTTACTTTTCATTGATCCCAAATATGAAAGTCAACAAACCCAATCACATCGATGTGCAGCCCTTACCAGGCATAGACTTTATTGGCTCTACTGTAGCTTTATGGGGCAGTCCAGATAGCACCGCTTTGATGGATGTTATCCAAGATATTGTCATAAAAGAAGGGCTTCCCTATCCTACCATTAATGGTAAATGGATCAAAGACCCGGCAGCGTTTGTACCCGATGCAATTACCAGTGGAAGATTATATGACAGTATTGTTCCCTATACTGCACGTTTAGGTTTTAAGGCTATAAGCTTGTACGACCAAGGCTTTGTACGGGCCGACAGGGGTAATGAGGGATGGCTTGATGGTAAGAATTTTGAGAAAAAACCTTTGAAATTTACTTCAGGGAATCTTTCTCACAAAGAGTTTTCAGCTATAGCGGCTAAAGCAGGAATTATTATTGGTAGAACCCCGATTACCACTTCATTGGCCCCTGGCACTAAAGATGCGAGTCCTATTCCTAGCGATAGCTTGTGTTGTCAGCAAACACGTTTATTAGTTCAAAAAATAAATCCAACCGATACCCTAATCTTTGTAAACGACCCCCAATATTTGGAAGAAATTGCAAGTTGGGAGGCCCACCGTCCAAACCTTAATATGGTAAAAATTGGGAAGGAGCTTATTCATTATATGGGTGTATCGACCACCAAACCCTATCGCTTGTTAAATGTAACCCGTGGCTACTGGAAAACTACGCCAACAGTTCACCAAGTGGGCGATACGATTTGCAAATTGCAGGTAACCATTAATGCGGGTTACGATGGCGTTATTCCAAACATGCAGTTGCAGGATAAAATTGCCGAGTACTTTGCCGAAGTTTGCCAGAAAAATGGCTTGGCATATTATGATTTCGATGGACAAGAGTTCTTGTTCAACAATGGGCATGGTTATTATTCGGCCAAGCGTTTCTTTAGTAAGATGTTCGAAAAAGCCCGTGCGCTTGGTGTTCCCTATATCCGTTTCACTGGAGCTACCCTCTCCGAAGGTTCGTGGCATTACCAAAGTATCTGGAATGTGGGAGGTGGAAAAAACCTATACGATGCCGAAACCCGCGAATGGGGAAGCACAACAAGTCAGGGAAAAGATCTTAGAGATGTAACCTTGGGCAACTTTTTCCCAGTAGGTATGGGAGGTAACTTCCCTATCAAAGCGAATTCAAAAGTTGCCGATTATGAACATGTACAAGCTATTTCTGTAGGTGTTGGTACCACTTACAGCCTTACCTTAAACCAAAAGGATGTAGAGAGTTGTCCGCAAAAAGACGCTATTTTCAAAGTAATCAGAACTTGGGAAGATGCCCGTGCTGCCAATGCCTTTCCGCGTTGGGTAAAAAAGGAGCTCTCAGATGCTACTCAATCTTTTCACCTAGAAGCTGTAGATGCTAACCATTGGGAGTTGTTTAAAACCGATAGAGATGGCAGTAATAGGAGATTATTTGTGAAAGTTAGGAGGGCAAATGGCTACTAAACTTTATCGAGGCTTCATAATTGGTTTGCTAAGCCTATCGCTCACTGCAAACGCGCAAAAAGACCCTGATGTATTTGTTGGTTTTGCCCTTCAGCAAAGAGAGAAAGTACCTGGTTTACAAAAAAATCCTGCACCAGTATTTCCTCAAGTTCTTTTACCTTGGGATGCAACACCTGCCAAAGCATTTGCCTATGGGAATGCCATTCATACACAGCAACAGCTGGATGTCGAATTAAGCAGGATGCGCAAGCAGTTTGCACCTTTTATGTTAAATCTAGCACCGGCCTTACCTTTTAAACGGTTAACAGTTCCACTAAATGAATTTGAATGGAAGCTGGTGGCTTCCGAAATGACCAGAGATGCGAATGGCAGTTGGTATCCGGTGTCTACCCTGCGCAATGTTTCAGATTCAACACAATGGAAAAAAGTGACTATCCCACATTATGAAGGTCCTATTAACAAAGCCGAAGCAATTTATCGCAAAGAAATAACCATTACAAAAGATCAGTTAACAGCGGGCAAATTATTCTTGCATTTTAATGGCGTCGATTATATCAGCAAGGTATTTATTAACCACAAGTTGGTGGGCGAACATACTGGTTTATCGGGTGCTTTTGAGTTCGATATCCGTTCTTATCTGCATACCGGCAAAAACCTGCTCGAAATAAAGGTTTACAACGATGCCATTATGATGGGTGATAATTTCTTTACTGGTCCAGGTAGGAAGTTTGGGACGAAACTGGCCGCAAGTGGCGGACCAGGCTGGGATCAACAAGGTTGGTGGGCTAACTGTCCGCCGGGCTTTGGCATTTGGCAAAAATGTTATCTCGAAAAACGGGCCCCTGTTTTTATCAACGATTTATATGTCCGTCCTTTATTGCAGCAATCTGCCGCAATGGTGAGTGTTCAAATACCAGCTGATGCAAAAGATGTATCTCTATTCTACTCGCTTTATGGACAGAACTTTAAAGCTACTATTCACAAAAAAAATAGCATCAATCAAAAGGCAATAGCGTCACAAGAGGGAAACAGCCGCTTCAAAACCATCACCTTTAGGGTTAATATCCCTAAAGATGCGCTGCGTAGCTGGTCGCCCGATGCACCTTGGCTATACCAATTACAAGTTTATGTGGTTAAGCATGGCAAGGCTGTAGATGCTGTTAGTAAACAATTTGGCATGCGTTCTTTCGAACAATCAAGCACCAGTATCCCTAAAGGACGCTTTTATCTAAACGGCGCCGAAATAAAACTTAGAGGGGCTAACATGATGGGCAACATTATGCAATGTGTGATGCAAAAAAACTGGCGCCAATTGGAAGACGATATCTTGTTGGCTAAGATTGTAGGTATGAATTTTTGGCGAATGACACAGCAACCTTGTCAGGAAGAAGCTTACGATTATTTTGATAAGTTGGGCTTAATGGCACAAACCGATATGCCTGCCTTTAACGGTTATCGGAAGGATGTAGTAGATGAAGTACTTTCACAGTTTAAAGAAACCATGCATTTAATCCGCAACCATCCGAGCAATATCGTTCTTAGCTATTTGAATGAACCAGATTTTTCGAAGCCGATGATGCTAAGCAGAAAAGAGCATGAGCAGTTGTTTTATAGTTTTGATTCCTTGGCACGAAAGATAAATCCAGGTCAGGTAACCAAATGGATTGATGGCGACTATGTAAACCTATCGCCTCGTTTTTCTGATCACCACGATTACTCGATCTGGTATGGTGATGGGATCCGCAGTAAATATTTTGGCGAATGGCACGATACCCGTGCAAACTGGATGTATGGCTGTGGCGAATTTGGAGCAGAGGGACTAGATGATATAGAGTTAATGCAGAAAAGGTACCCTTTAAGTTGGATCCAACCTAATAGTGAGGGCAAATGGAATCCAGCAGTTATCTTTCGCTGTCAAACCCCTACCGTAGGCAAAAAATGGTTGGCCCTAAAAGATTCGACACAAGCAACCTGGGTAACCGAAAGTCGTGCCTATCAACAATCTGCCATCCGTTTATTTAGTGAAGCACTGCGCCGAAATAACCATATGAATTCCTTTGCAGTGCATTTGCTCATTGATGCTTGGCCTGCAGGCTGGCTAAAATCGTTGGTGGGTGTAGACCGCAGGGCCAAACCAGCGTATTTCGAATACCGAAATGCCTTGCGCCCTGTTGCAGTTAACTTGCGTCCCGATGCTTTTTATGGTTTCTCGGGCGATAGCAGCCACATTGCCGTTTTTGTTTGCAATGATAAGGCCAATGCCATTAGCGGTGCTCATTTACGTTACCAGGTGTTGCAAAATGGGCAAGTTTTATACACAGGAATTCGATCGGCAGCAATTCGTGCCAGCGAAGCAGCTTACCAAGGTTCACTGAAGTTTAAATTACCTATTGTGCAGCAACGAGAACCAATAACTGTGGTTGTAGCTTTGTTTGATGCGAAGAATAAATTAATACACGATAGTGCACACAACATTGAGGTGTTTCCTGCGAGCGATAGAGGGAAAAAGTTGGATCGCCCTGGGGGCTATGCACAGGTATTGATTGCAAAGTGATGGGGGTACGTTCGAAGAGTGTACTAAGAGTGTTCGGAAAGGGAGTATTATACAGAAGGAAGTACGAATGCCCTTGGGAGGTCGCCTGGCTGTGAATAGTCAAATGGAGTTTTATTAGGTTTCAAATTTTGTCAATAGACTAAGATAACATCATATAAAAAAAGACTAAAAATGCCGCGCCTATATCGAGCCTATATGGGGCTTATATCGCGCCTATACCGACGGCAAACGACAGAGGCATATATAGGGGTCTAAAAAGGCGTTTTCTGTAGGAAATTATCATAATTAATGCTATTGAGGTTTACAATCTGGACTTTTAGAAAAACATATATCAACATGTTATTCTTTTTAGGTTAATTGTTATTGGTTTTTCCTGAACAATTATTGGTTTCACGTTAATCCTTGTTTTTGGAGGCATTCACTGTTCTCAAAATTGAAAGATACTTCTTCATTTTTAAGACGCTGCACATATTTTATGCTGGATTTTAAGGATCTAAACTAATTAAATAAGCGAAATTTTTAAATTAAAAGACATTTTAATTTGCTTTCTGGAAAATTAATATCATCAATTTCTTAAAAATTAATTTTTTACATTTACTAAATTAATATGAAATGAATGTTATTGAAAAACATAAGAGATATAGAAATTGAAAATGGGATATGGACGATTACTAGATCTGATATATTAAGTTTAGATATTATATATAATAATTTAACTGACCTATCTTACTCAGGAACTTCTCGTATAAAAGATGAGAAAGTCGAAAATGCAAGATTTCCATCTTTTGCACAGGTCTTCTATTCTTTAATTTATCAATTTAAAAAAATTCCTTCAGAAGAGCTTTTGTTTACCGAATATTTGAAATGGCTGAAAGTTGAATTTACAAATTTTCATTTTATATATCAAAATGAACAGTATTTACTTGAAGGATTAAAAGCAAGGATATTAAGAACATATCCATCTTTAATAAGAGATATACATTTTTATTATTATTTACTTAATTCTAAAAAATTTGATGGAGTTAACTACTCATTGTCAAGAGATTATTATGATGGAATAGATATTACCATTACCCATAACAATATACAATATGCCATTTCATTACATATTGGTACAATTCGAGGTAGAGAATACAAGAGTAGAAAAAAATATAGACATAATTATAATCATGTAAACGAGATTGTATTATCCAGTGATTTTAATAGATTAACTAAGTTTGGAAACTTTTATCTATTAGGAGATTTACAATTAAAAGAACTTATAGAAATTTTAAACAAGCAAGATTAATCTGATTCATTTTCAATGCAAATTTAAACTCAAATAAAATGTTAACAATTTTTAAGAATCTCCATAAAAAAGATTTCTAAATTGCGATATCTAAAGTGCAGTTACTAAAAATGAATTTAAAGGAAAAGATATCACTGGAAGAAGTTAATGGCAAGAGATTCAAAACTAGAATTTTAGAGCCTGATGACAATAAAGAAGCCATTCTCACTCATTATCTGCATAATAGTAGAAATGGTGTATCTCAATTTTATAAAAGAGACGCTATTGAATATACTAAAGAAATATTAAGCTATAAGTATCCCGAAGAAACAATTACTAATTTTGTTGCTGAAGAAGCATTACAATATGGGATATTTAAAACATTTGAAATACCATTTAAACCTATAGATGATCCACAATTTAAATTTATTGACTTATTCGCAGGTATAGGTGGTTTTAGGTTAGCATTACAGAATTTAAAAGGTAAATGCATATTTACCAGCGAGTGGGATAAAGAGGCAAAACGGACATATAAAGCAAATTTCGGTGAGACACCCTTTGGAGATATTACTAAAGAAGAAACCAAAAAATTTATACCAGATAATTTCGATTTACTTTGTGCAGGCTTTCCCTGCCAAGCATTTTCAATTGCAGGCAAAAGAGGTGGATTTGAAGATACGAGAGGGACTTTATTTTTTGAGGTGGCTGAAATTATAAAACGTAAGCAACCAAAAGCTATCTTTTTGGAAAATGTAAAAGGATTAAGAAATCATAATGGTGGTAAAACTTTAGCGACCATAATAAATGTCCTTAGAAACGATCTTGGTTATTATGTTCCAGAGCCCCAAATTATAAATGCAAAAGATTTTGGTTTACCTCAAAACAGAGAACGAATATATATAGTGGGTTTTAGAGGCGATTTAGGAATAGATAAATTTCAATATCCTGTACCTTCAGAAAAGAAAGTTACCTTTTCACAAGTAAAAGAAGAAAATGTACCGCCAACAAAATTCTTTTTATCAACACAGTATTTAAAAACTTTGGTAAATCATAAAGAAAGACATGCAAATAAAGGTAACGGCTTTGGATATGCAATAATTCCCGATGATGGTATAAGCAATGCCATTGTTGTTGGTGGTATGGGTAGAGAAAGAAATCTAGTAATTGATAAGAGAATAACTGATTTTACTCCAACTACCCACATCAAAGGAGAAGTAAACAGAGAAGGAATTAGAAAAATGACACCAAGAGAATGGGCAAGATTACAAGGCTTTCCTGACAACTATTTAATTCCTGTTGCTGATGCTTCTGCTTATAAGCAATTTGGAAATTCTGTTGCAGTACCGGCAATTCAGGCAACTGCAAACGAAATACTGAAGCTAATCAAAATCAATCATGACAGGAAATAAAGGAGAATGGAGTGAACCGTATACATTGCTGAAATTGGTTGCCGAAGGTCGTTTAAATTTAGGTAAAGAAAATTATGAAATTCTCGAAGGTGTTTTTTATCCAATAATAGGTATTATTAGACACGAAAAAGCAAAAAATGTTCATTTCAGCTATGGCAATAATCTTGTGATTATAAATAATGGAGTTGAATCGTTTCAATTACCTGTAAATACCTTTTTGGAATACAGCAAGCTGTGTCTTGATAGAATCAAAAACATTACCTCTAAAGACGGTACATTCTCGATTCCAGAAATTGCAAGTTTCCTAAACAGCATATCACTTGACGGATTAAAATCAAAAGCAAAAAACAAACATGATATAACAATACAATTTAATGACCCTAAACTATTGTTTAGTCCGACTTTAGGGTTTAGTATAAAGTCACAACTTGGAAGTCCCTCCACACTCGTTAACGCAAGCAATGCAACAAGTTTCACCTACCTTATAGATGGTTATCTTTCCTATACAGATATTGAAAAGATAAATGGTTTAAGAAAATTTTCCGACAAGCTATCCTTAATTCAAAATCTAGGTGGCAGTTTGACTTTTGAAAAAGTTGATAATGAGATTTTCAAAATTAACCTTCAAACTATTGACTACAACTTCCCAAAAGTTATCTCAGACATCCTGCTTGATTATCACAAAAATAACATTCCGAAAAATAATAATATCCCCTATTTTATAGATCAAATAAGTAACAAAAACGAATTTGGATATAACTTAGCTCTTAATAGTGACATTTACAAAATGATGATGAAAAAATTCTTGGTCGATTATGCTTTAGGGATGAGAGCAGCAGAAGTATGGAAACGTGATTACCAAGCTAGTGGAGGATATTTAATAGTAAGAAATGATGGTGAAATTTTGTGTTATCATTTTTATTTTACCAAGTTGTTCGAAGATTACCTATTTGCCAATACAAAACTCGAAACACCTGATGTAAAAAGATATAATACGGGGAGAATTTACCTAGAAGATGGTCTTCAAAAAATTAAAATGAATCTTCAAATAAGATTTAATAAATAGTTTCTGTGGAGAAGATATCCTACCTTTAAGGGAATATTTACTCATTGCGAAAATTCTAAGCTTCCCGCCTCCACATACAACATCACCTGATTTACACAAGCCTTCAAATTCCCTCTCACTTCATTTTCCCAAAACCGCATAACATTATAACCCATTTCAGTTAAGGATTCGTTTACAAAGCGATCTCTTTGCATATTCCTTTCAATTTTAGCAATCCAAAAAGCTTGATTGGTCACTGGCTTCCTCTTCTCCCACTCATAGCCATGCCAAAAGTCACCATCTACAAATATGGCAAGCTTATATTTTTCAATTACAATATCTGGCCTACCTGGTAAATCTTTGCGATGAATACGAAAACGGATATTCTTTGCCCAAAGTGCCTTACGAAGCAATAGCTCGGGTACACTGTTTTTACTTCGAATTTTAGACATGTTTTTACTACGCTGTTTCGTAGTAGTAAAACCAGCCTTTTCCTCGAACCGAGGAACTCTAATAACATCTTTTTCTTTAGGGTATGATTTGGTAACCATAGGTTTAAAACTACGAAAAAAGAGAAATTGTTTAGGGATGGGTTAAGAATTTGGTTTAACTACAGATTCCGACCGAGATTGCCTCGTACCTCGCAATGACGACACCACCTACCCGCTTGCCAATAATCGCTAAAATAACGTAACCCCTACATTCCAACCCCACCAACCTTGGTTATTACCGCTAAACTGATGGTGTTTAGCTGGCACAACGTTTTGTTTATAGCCTTTTGCGCTTGAACCAGCTGGTGCATCGCTATTGTAATAAGCATAAGAAGGGCCTCCAAATAGGGCAAAGCCTTTAAAGAGCTTTATCTCTAGGTTAGCCTGAAAACGCATTAATATATTCGCGTAATCCCAATTACCCAGATGCAAATATTGCGTGATCATTTCTGTTTCGATGGTTACATGATTGCTTAATAAGAAATCGTGACCAAAACCAACGCCTATTGTTTCTAGTTTTGCGGTATCCGAATAGTTTTTACCAGCAATTAAAAGGGTATATAAGTTAGCATTACCAGTTTTGAGGGCAACATTGGCATTCACTAAATCATTGCTAAAGAAACTTATTTTTTGATATCCGTTTTTGGAGAGATTAAGTAAGCCAATAGACGTACCAGAACTACTATCGGCTAAATTGATCAATCCAATTTGCAGACCTTTAAAGTTTTTGGCATAATTAAAAATACCAGCCACCTGCGTACCTGTAAATTTATGGGAAGCGATATTGCCTACGCCAACAATTTGTAGTCCTTTTACGTTGCCACTGGCAATATTAGCCACCCCAGCAATTTGCACACCATCAACATCTTTACGCACAATATTTGTTACACCACCAGTTTGTACACCATTTAAGTTTGTACTCACCACATTCGCTACGCCGGCTGCCTGAAAACCATTTACATTTTGCTTATCATAATTAATCAAACCGGCGAATTGAGTTCCTTTAATATCTCCTCCTACGGCATTGAATAAGCCCGCAGCCTGAAAAGAGTTTACCTTCCCTATAGTTAAATTAAATAATCCAGCTACCTCTACCCCATTAACACCTGCCGTATAGCCACCTAGCACGTTCAGGGAAGCCTTATTTACCACTCTGCTGCTCATCATCCCATGCGAACTTAAACCAGGCAAGAGCGAGGCTTGAAATGGCGTATTAGCAAAGAAGTTTGGAATATTGAGGTTTTGGATCCGCTGCTTGGATGATAAAAGGAATTTACTTATTCCTAGCTCTTCAATGGTATTAGAAAAGATGGTTCCTTTTTCTTTATCAGGATCATTATAACTTTGAGGTTCAATTTTAATGTCGGCAAGGAAAACTAAGGCCGTATCTCTATAGGTTTCTTTACTAGCAGTTAATATAACTTCTTTATGTTCGCCTTTAAAACGTAAAGTAAAAAACCCATCATCATCCGTTAGTGTACTTTGCAATAGTCGTTTTTCGTAAACGCTGGCCTGCTTTATTTTTTTTCCTGTTTTAGTGTCTACAATATAGCCACTGATAAGATATAAGTTTTCGGCAGTAGTAATATTCTCTGGTTCAATAGTTAAATGATTTACGGCATACCGCAAAATCACATAGCCTTCACTTTCTTTATAAGCAACCTTGCCAGCAAACATTTGATCAAGCACATCTCGTACTGGCATACGCTGTACATTTAAATTGACGATGCTGTCTTGATTAATTAATTTTCCGTTATAGGAAAAATAGAAATTACCTGCGGTACTAATGTGCTGTAAAGCTTCTCGAACGCTTTGCTGCTTAATGTTAAAGGTTACTAATTTGGATAAATTGTTTCGGTAACTTTGCGCCCAAGCGATTTGAGAAAGCAAAATAAGGAAGAGGATAATTTTATGCTTCATTCGCTTAGTAAGACAGTATAATTTCGTTTTGGTTACGCTTTAACTTTAAATTATCAAAAGTGCTTATAATGACTTTCAAATTTTGGTCTAATGAGCTTTCGTAAGACAAAGTTGTGTTAATAGTTAAATCTCTTGCAGCACCCGCTACCACCACATTACTTCCATAAGCCTCATTTAAAATGGCAATTAAGACTGGCAAAGGTGTTTGATCGGCGATAAATAACTTAGTTCTATAATAGTTATACAGCTGATCGTTAACTGGTAGTTTAGCTAACTTAGCGGCTCCTTTTTGTAAAATTACTTTTTCCCCTTTATGCAATAAGATAATAGAATTACCCATGCTCACTTTTACGATACCTGTTTCAACAACTACTTCAGTTAATTCTTTTAAGTGTTTGATATTGAATGATGTTCCAACTACTTGAACAGTTACTTGATCAATCTCGATGGTAAAGGGTTTAGCTTTATCTTTGGCCACTTTAAAAAACACATCGCCACTGTCTAGTTTAATATTCCTGTTGTTTTTAAAGTTGCTGGCATATTCAATATGCGAAAACTTATTAAGCGTAAGTTCAGAGCCATCTGGAAGCAATTGTGAGATCACTTGTGCATCAGCATTCACATCGGTGTAACCGTCGGTTTTAAAGATGGTATACAGCGCCCAGGACCCGATGGCTAACACAAACACCGCAGCGATTCGCATTAAAACACTGAGGGGCTTTAATTTTACCGTTACGCTTGGTTTTACATCTTTCGTTCTACTTTTAAATCTTACCCATGCGGCATCTACGTCTACCTCACTTTTACTTGCTAAGCTTTTACTTTCAGTCCAAATTCTTGTTAAAGAAGTGAAATATGCACGGTTCTCTTCACTCGTTTCAAGCCAAGCGTTAACGGCTAAATTTTCTTCAACAGTAGTTTCCTTTAGTAAGAATTTAATTAATAATTCATCTTCCATCGCTTATCTCTCTTATTTTAAAAAATCTTTGTAATACATTAAACACGAAAGCACTAGAATGAGGAAATCGGCTAATTTGATCCGCATAATCCGCAAAGCTTTTCCCATTTGGTTTTCGATGGTTTTGATAGATAAACCGAGTTGGTCGGCTATTTCTCTATATTTTAATTCTTCAAACCTGCTCATTTGAAAAATGGTCCTACATTGCTCAGGTAATTCGTTTAATGCTAAGTTAATTTGTTGTTGCAATTCTGTAAGCTCCAAGCGATCAACAGCCGTATGATGAGTGGTTTCCATGCTATGCTGGGTATAATCCTGATACTTTGATTTAACTTTTTGGTGTTTTAGATAATTTAAACTATCGTGGTACACACACTTATAGAGGTAAGCTTTTAAAGAAGTTTGTACGTTTAGCTGTTCTCTTTTCTCCCAAAACCTTAAAAATAGCTGCTGTACGATTTCCTCGGCATCATCTTCATCTTTTAAAATTACAGCTGCATAAGCAAGCAAAGCCTTATAATGCAACTTGAATAAGGATTCAAAGTCTGCATCAGCTAGATAATGACCTGAAGATGGGCTCGCTAATTTCACTGGCTCAAATATATTGTTTTTCGTTATTCCGTTGTTTGTTGTTAGTTATTGGTTAGTTCGTTGCCATCAAATCGTCTAATAGTTAGATAATCGTCATTGCGAGCGTAGCGAAGCAATCTCACATGATGATGGCAAAGAGATTGCTTCGCTACGCTCGCAATGACGTACGTACCTCGCAATGACGGGCCGCCTCTCCTCGCAAGGACGAATTGATGTTTAGAAAAATCCTATGCATCCAAACTCTCAACTGGCAACTCTCAACTTGCAACTCCAAACCCCAACGTCCCAACTTAAATCGCTATTCGCTTAATAATCTCTTTACCTGTTTCGCTATTCGCCGTTATCAAATCGATATATTGCACTTTCGGAAACCAGAACGTTCCACCGTCTACTTTTACAAATACTCTTTTAAGTAATAAATTATCGCTACCATTTTTAATATACATCTTATAAGTATTGTCAACTGTTGATCTCCTTAAATAAAGTGGCATTTTCTTGTAGGCCGCTAAGCGGATTTCAAACTCATCATTTCCAATGGGTTTACATTTTACTCCATAAGCAAATCGCTGCTCTATCCGAGTTAAAGGTTTATATTTTTGCTCTTCTTCGTACCTAATCCACGAACCAACAACTGGCTTTTGAGGATCAATAGTACCATCCTTCTTAAAATTAATTTCATAAATAACAGTATTGGCATCTGGAGTTCGCTGTAAGAAAAACAATAGATTTTTCCCTACAGGTGTAGGTAGTACTTCATTTTTTTGAGCGCTTACTACACTTGTTAACAGCAAGATAAGCATCACCATAATAACTATAACTTTAAAATAACTGCTATTAGTCGATCTCCTTTCGCCAACAGCAACTGGAACCAATTTTCGGTGATGGATTTTACCCGGACTAGCAAAAATGAAAAACAGTGCTTCTTTTAACCCGTTGCTTCTTTTAACATCATTAAACATATCAATATATTCCTGAAAGTTTAGCCTAAAGGGATTGGTTTTATAGGTTACTGGCTTGGTTAAGCCATAAATAGGCTTTTCTTCTTCGTATTGAAATGAATTAAACAGATGGTCCCAAATCATAAATGTGGCACCAAAATTCTTATCTAGATACTTTTCCTGACTTCCATGATGCACGCGGTGATTTGAAGGGGTACCACAGTATTTCTCGATCAACGGATGCAATTTACCAATAGCTTCGGTGTGCACCCAAAATTGATATAAAGTACTTAACTGACTCACTACCATAAATATAACTGGATGAAAGCCAATTAAAACTACAGGTATAAAGAAAACTACTTTGAAATGTTGCACCCAACTTTGTCTAAATGCCACCGTTAAATTGTAATGCTCTGCCGAATGATGCACTACATGGGTTGCCCAAAAGAAACGGTTATAGTGTGAAATTCTGTGCGACCAATAACTGCAGAAATCGTACACAATAAAGGCTGGAATTAACATATACCAGTTCAAAAACATACGCCATGGCAACAGATTGTACAAGCAAATTGCACCATACACCAAAACTACCTTCATTAATAGGTTTACAGTTAAATTACCCAAGCCAATAAGCAATGAACCTAAAGTTTCTTTATTTTCATACGTTTTATGTTCACCAAAATGGGAAACCAAAAATTCGATGATGGTAAAGAAAAACACTGCCGGCAAGGCGTATAGCATTAAATCTGGTGCTTTAGCCTGCAACAAATTAATATCTGAAAAGTTAATTTCAGCTGCACCAAATAAGCTGGATAGGATTAACATAACCTTAAAACTTAATTACTTTACCTGAACCTGTAATTTTAGTATCCAGTTGAGGGTGTCCTTGGTAATATACCTCCCCACTACCGCTAATCCTGGTCTTTAAGAATTCTGTAACCTGTAAATGCACATCACCACTACCAGATACCCTAATATCTGCTTCTTTTGCGATTGCCTTTTGGAAGAATGCTTTTCCAGAACCAGCGATAGCTATTTCTAGATGGTTAATAGTTAATGATTGGTTAACGGAAACATCTCCCGAGCCACTTATTGTCAAATCGAAATCGGCAATCGGTTCAAAACTACCATCAATAGCAACACTACCACTTCCACTTAGTGAAGCTCCTTTGATGTAGGGCATGGTTACAAATATTTCGAGATCATCATGGTTAACATTGGCATTTTGATAGCCTAAGTTAAGGCGTTTACCATCCAGGGTTGTTTTAAAATAAGGAATGAGATTGCTTGATCCTTTTAAAACTACCTTATATTCATTACCATAGGCAACATGGACGGGATTAGCTCCACTAATATCAAGGCTGGTAAATTCGCTTAAGGTACGTGTATCGATAATACGATCGCCATTAGCTGTTAAACGATCTCTTTTGCAAGAGCTTAGCATTAAGATGCTTGCTAGGATTAATAGGAATTGTTTCATCTGTGCTTTATTGATTATTCGGGTGATTGGTTAAATGGTTAATCGGTTAAAATATAAGATGGAAACCGGCAGTGTAGCCTAGGTACAGCGCGCTGTAATCGTTAGGCTGTTTGTTGTTCCAGTGCCTTAGGTTTTTGGTATACAATGCTTTACCTTCAACTGTATTAGTAGTAACATAGTTGAATGATGGTCCGCCAAAAAAGCCGACTGTTTTGAGTAGCTTAATATTTGGCATTAACCTGAAGGAAGTTTTGAAATATTCGCCTGCTTTAAAGCTTTCTAGGGTATTAGCAACTAACTCAGCATTCAGGCTAAATACATCCGATGGAAAGAAATGAGCTCCTAAACCAAGTTCCATTGCATATACTTCGCTTTCGTTCTTTAAGTTATATCCTAGGCCGATAATGCCATATAAACCTTTCCCTCCCGACCGGAAACTGAGCATGGCAGTTTGTGTTTCATCAATGGTTACTCCGATGCTTTTTTCACCATTTTTAATGATGTTAATGATTCCTATTGGATAATCTGAACTATCGGCAATGTTGATGAAACCTGCAATTTGGGTACCTTTTACTTTTTGAGCGATATTGATAAAGCCTGCAATTTGTGTTCCTTTCACATCTGCCCCCTTATTTAGGAAACCAGCTAATTGAGATTCATTACTACCCTGACTAGAGATATTAGCAAAGCCAGCAAACTGTGGTCCTTTGATGCTATGTGCATAATTTAAGAAACCTGCAAACTGGGCTCCCTTGGTTTTACGAGCAATATTGGCAAAACCGGCAAACTGAGCACCTTTTACATCGCCATGGGCAATATTGGCAAAACCAGCAAAGGCCGCTCCTTTACCACCGCCATAAGTATTGGCAAACCCAGCAAACTGTGTACCTTCTGCTTTGCCACCTATATGGTTCGAGAAACCGGCAAACTGACTACCAATTGCATCTGTTCGTATAAAATTGCTAAGCCCAGCAAAGGTTAAACCTTTTTCGGCAGCAGAAACACCTGCAATTAAATGGATAGAGAAATTATTGGTATCTAATGGTGCATGTGTACCATTGGAGCTTAAAGGATAGATAAAGCCTACATGGATTTTGCCTGGAGCCTGCGCAAAAACATGGAAGCTGGTTAATAACAATAAAGCAACAACGATTGCTTTTAAAAGAGAAATTCTTGAGGTTAAAAGTTTCATTTATGTCTGATTTTAAAATGAGACAACAAAATGAAGCTATACCCCTACGTGGGATTAAAAAAAACCATTCATCGATTATTTAATCACGCTCATCGATTATTTTAACGCCAAATCCTGTACTAAATTAACTTTAAGTCTCAAACGAAATTTATCTATGAAAAAGAAATCAAATCATTTAATGCTTAAAGTTTTAAGCATTTTATTAGTAGGAACAATGATCACCTCTTGTGGTAAAGATGGCGCAGTTGGTCCAAAAGGAGACACAGGTGCGACTGGTGCAAATGGGGCTCCGGGTGCTCCCGGTGCAACTGGTACCCAGGGTATTCCAGGCAAAGATGGGGCTGTAATTATTGCAGGTACTGGAGCACCAGCTTCAACAACTGGAAATAATGGCGACATGTATTTAGACAAAAGCACCAGTAATTTATATGGACCGAAAACTACTGCGGGTTGGGGCTTATCGCTTAGCTTAAAGGGAGATGCAGGTCAAACAGGCGCAAATGGTTCGACCATTTTAAATGGCACAGTTGCTCCAACGGCGGCTATTGGTGTAAATGGTGATTATTTCTTGAATAAAACAACGGCTGATCTATATGGCCCAAAAACGGCTGGAGCTTGGGGTACCGCAATTAATTTGCGTGGTACAGCCAATGTGGTGGCCACTACTTGGATGAACTTAAAACCTTGGGAACCTAATCCATCAATTATTACTAGATTTGCACATTATCCTATTCCAAATCCAGTACTGAATGCAGTTGGCTACGCGGACTTAGATGCTATGCTTGATAAGGGTGGTATTTTATTAGTGTTTTTTGCCAACGGTGCTTTTTCTTATCCAGTGCCGTCATCGCCCTATCTCTTTGATGTAAGTATGTATAGCCAAAGAAATACCAATTCTTTCGATTTTGTTGTTACTGGTACAAATAATACTGCACTTCCAGCAGCATTGAATAACACACCTGATAATGGAACTTACAAAATCCGTTACGTATTAGTTCCGGCAGGCCTTCAAATTACAGCTAACTTGAAAAGCAAAAGCTTCGACGAAGTAAAGACTTTATTTAATTTAAAGGATTAACCTATAATATTATCTCAAAGAGTCAAACTATAATATTACCAATCGGCACGGATTTATCAGGGGCGTCATTGCGCAGTCGAGATTGCTTCGTACCTCGCAATGACGCCCCTGATGTTTTATTTCAACACGTCGTAAGCAAACCTTAAAATGGTACCAAATATGACGATGAGAAAGAAAATCCTTACAAACTTGTTTCCTTTTAGCAGCGCAAGCCTTGCACCAAAAAATGACCCTATGATATTAAATATCGCCATGGGGATGGCATATTGAAAGAGTACGTGGCCTGTTGAGGTAAAATAAATCAATGCAGCTAAATTAGTTGCCATGTTAACAATTTTTGCATGGGCACTCGCACCCACAAAATCGAAACCTAGCACGGCTATAAAAACCAAGATCAAAAAGGAGCCTGTACCGGGACCGATCAAGCCATCATAAAAACCGATAATTAGTCCGAATAGCCCAGCTAAAAATACTTGCTTTGTAGCTGAATGTTCCTTTTGTTGGTGAATACCGAATTGTTTATTGAAATAGGTGTAAGCGGCTACCACAATCAGCACCACCAAAATAATGGGCTTAATTAATTCATTGTTTAATTTACTAACTGAGTATGCGCCCATTAAAGCAGCGCAAAAGGCCGCAATAACGCAAGCAATTAAAACTTTATAGTTTAGCTTAATTTGCTTTGCATACTTAAAGGCAGCCACACTCGTACCGGCTAAGGAAGGAATTTTTACTGTTCCAAAAATGGTAGCCACTGGATAGTGAGGCAAAATAAGCAAGGTTGCTGGCGTTTGCAATAATCCACCGCCACCTACAATGGCATCAATAAAACCAGCAGCAAAAGCAACTATGCAAAGTAAAATAAGTTCTTGAGCCACAATTAATCAACCATTACATTCTCTCAGGAACATTAATTCCCAATATCTTGGTACCTGCTTTCAATACATCAGCCGTAAGGCGGCAAATATTTAATCGGTGTTGCTTAATATTGGCATTTTCTTCTTTAACGATCGGTGGTACTTCGTGGTAAAACTTATTGAAAAGCTTCGCCAATTCATACAAGTAATTCGCTAAAAATGCTGGACTATAAGCCTTAGCTGCATTGCTCAGTTCGGTGGGATATTTCGACAACAACATAATCATATCCAACTCCGTAACCGTTAAAGCTCCATGCTCCATACTCTTTGCCGCCTGGTATTGCGCCTTACTTAGCAAAGATTTAATCCTAGCATGGGTATATTGGATAAAAGGTCCTGTGTTACCTTGAAAATCAATCGATTCAGAAGGATCGAATAATAGTCGCTTTTTAGGTTCTACTTTTAATAGAAAATATTTAAGGGCACCTAAGCCAATATTGGTATATAATTCAGCTTTTTCTGCGTCAGAGAAATCATTAATTTTACCTAGGGCTTCAGTTTTTTGCTTAGCAGTTTCAACCATTTCAGCCACCAAATCATCAGCGTCTACCACAGTTCCCTCTCTACTCTTCATTTTACCGCTTGGCAAATCAACCATCCCATAAGATAAATGGTATAATCCCTTGGCCCAACTTTTACCTAGTTTCTCCAGAATTAAAAACAATACCTTAAAATGATAGTCCTGCTCGTTACCAACCACATAAATGGATTGATCCATATGGAAATCATCATATTTCATTTGTGCGGTGCCCAAATCTTGCGTAATATAAACTGAAGTTCCATCGGCTCTTAGCACCAATTTTTGGTCTAGCCCATCGGCAGTTAAATCGATCCAAACAGAGCCATCTTCTTTTTTAAAGAATACACCTTTGGCCAATCCTTCATCAACGGTATCTTTACCTAATAAGTAAGTATTGCTTTCGTAATAATATTTATCAAAATCTACACCGAGGTTTTTGTAGCTAATCTCAAAACCTTCGTAAACCCAGCCATTCATCTTTTTCCAGAGCGCAATAACCTCTTCATCTCCAGCTTCCCATTTCAACAACATTTGTTGGGCTTCTTTAATGAGAGGTGCATTCTTTTTGGCTTCTTCTTCGGTCTGACCGGCAGACTTTAGGATATCAATCTCTTTTTTATACTCTTTATCGAAGATCACATAGTATTTCCCAACTAAATGATCGCCTTTTAAGCCAGAACTTTCAGGAGTTTCGCCATTCCCCCACTTTTCCCAAGCTAACATTGATTTGCAGATATGAATACCTCTATCGTTAACCAAATTCACTTTAAACACCTCAAATCCATCAGCCTTAAGCAACTCGGCAACCGAATAACCCAATAAGTTATTTCGTACATGGCCCAAATGCAGGGGTTTGTTGGTATTTGGTGATGAATACTCGACCATTACTTTTTTGCCATTTGGCTTAACAGTTAAGAAATCATCGTTTAAGAGCTCGTTATTGAAAAGATTTAACCAATATGAATCTGCTATACTTAAATTTAAAAACCCTTTAACTACATTAAAAGCAGTAACCTGCTCTACATTTTGCAAGAGGTATTCGCCAATGGCATTGGCAGTTTCTTCGGGTGATTTTTTCGAAAAACGAACAATAGGAAATACTACCAGGGTAATTTGCCCTTCAAATTCCTTTCTTGTTTCTTGTATGTTGATGACACTCTCTGCTACTTCTTCATTATAAAGTTGCTTAATAGCATTCAGTGTTTCGGTAATGATAAAATTCATGCTGCGAAAATAGGGAATAAAGGTAAGATTAAAAAGATTTAGCCAATTTGCCAAGTATATCGGTCATTGCGAGGGTTCTCTTATTGCTTAAACAAACTTCTGTTTCAGAAAAAATCTTCTAGCTTTGCAGTACTACAAACCAAATATATGAGCGAGCAGAAAGATAATTTCAAAATACAGGTTAATACAGAAATAGGTCGGTTAAGAAAATTATTAATTCATAGTCCCGATAGTGGACTGGGTAAAGTTGTACCCTCCAAAGCTCAAGATTGGCTATTCGAAGATATTGTTCATTTAGATACCATTCGTAAAGACGAATACGATCATTATATTAAATTATTGATGTATTTCTTGGACCCTGCTAAGATTAAAGGAAAGTTAGCAACTATTGACTCAGAAGAAGCTGATAGATCATTTTTTAAACCTGATAGTAAAGATTTTCACGCTTCAGAAAATGTAATCGAATTACAACAATTGTTGGGAGATGTCTTAGAAAACACTGCTATTAAAAAGAAATTAAGTGCTTCGGTTTGCGCCATTGAGGGCTGTACCTATAAGCTTCAATTACAATTAATCGAAACTGACCCTAAAGAACTGGCAAAGACTTTAATTTCTGGCTCGCTACCGGATGGAAGGATGATTTTCTCTCCCATTCCGAATTTGATCTTTACCAGAGATGTAGGTACTACCATTAATGATTATATCTTACTCAACAAACCTGCTAAAAAAGCTAGGGTGCGCGAAAGTTTATTGATGCGTTATATTTTCTTTAACCACCCATTATTTGATAATTACAAAGATCATGTATTAGAAATTCCTGATTCGGAGCATCATTTTCTCCGCCCTGGCGAAGAACTAGAGAACAGAACTACTTTGGAAGGCGGTGATGTGATGATGATTAGTCCGAATCACGTGCTCATAGGTTGTAGCGAACGTACTTCGCCCTATGGCGCTAACGAGGCTATGAAATTGTTATTCGAAAACAATGTGGTGGAGAAAGTTACGGTGGTAAGAATCCCAAATAAACGGGATTTTATGCATCTAGACACTGTGTTTACGCAAGTAAAGCGAAATGTTTGGGTACTCTTACACTCGATAGCCAGTGTTGATGAAAATAAATATAAAACCCCAATTGATTTCTTAGTGCAACCTGAACCTAAAGAGCAGACTGAAATTATCCAGTTTTACAAGGATAAAAGTAAACCTAAGCATTTTGTGAGCATGGAACAGCTTTTTGAAGATATTAGCACAAACGACCTTAAGAGCACCGAACCTGTTGAATTTATTTACAGTGGCAATGGTGTTTTCCCTTTTGATGCACGTGAACAATGGACAGACTCTTGTAACCTTTTGGCCATTAAAGAAGGCGTAGTATTAGGTTACGATAGAAATGACAAAACGATTGAAGCTTTTAAAGCAAAGGGCTTTAATATCGTTAAGGTAAAGGATTTGATTAATGATTTAGAAAGCGGTAAAGCTAATGCAGATACGATAGTGGATACGCTGATTTTAATGCCTTCGGCTGAATTATCTAGGGCTCGTGGCGGATTTCACTGTATGAGTCTTCCTTTATTAAGGGATAACTTAAGTTAAATTAACCGATTAAAACAATTCATCAATTTAAACAGTTAACCTATCGTGCAGACTACCAACCATATTTTAATGATTAGGCCAGTTGATTTTAAGTTCAATGCGCAAACGGCTGGCAATAATAAATTTCAACAAGAGTCGTCAGACGAAAATGTACAAAGCTTAGCATTGAAAGAGTTCGATGGCTTTGTAGCGATGTTAAGGAATAATGGCGTTGAAGTAACAGTAATTGATGACACCTTAACTCCAGAAACGCCAGATTCTATTTTCCCCAATAACTGGGTTTCGTTTCACGATAATGGAGAAGTAATCCTGTATCCGATGTTCTCTGAGAACAGAAGGGCAGAACGCAGAAAGGAAATCATAGACCGTGTCCATGAAAATTTTGTTATTACGAGGATAATAGATTTGAGTGCAAATGAGGCTAACAATGTATTCTTAGAAGGAACCGGAAGTCTGGTTTTAGATAGGGTAAATAGAATTGCATATGCCTGTTTATCATTAAGAACAGATGAAAAGGTTTTAGCAGAGTTTTGCAGCAAGGCCGGCTATAAATCAGTAGTTTTCAGCGCGCTTGATGATCAAGGCTTCCCTATTTACCATACTAACGTGATGATGTGTATTGGCAGTCGGTTCGCTGTAGTTTGTTTTGATTCAATACCTGATGAAACAGAAAAAAACACATTAAGACAAAGCCTGGTCGACACAAATAAAGAAATTATTGAAATCAGTTTTCTGCAAATGAACCAATTTGCGGGTAATATGTTAGAGGTAAAAAGCAACACGGGTGATGACTTATTGGTAATGTCGGAGCAAGCATACCTATCGTTAGATAGCAATCAACTTGCTTCATTATCGAAATATTGCAAACTTGTGCATGCGCCTTTGTACACGATTGAGAAAAATGGAGGTGGCAGCGCAAGGTGTATGTTAGCAGAGGTACATTTACCGAAGGTTTAGCTGTTAATCATTGTTTGAGGTATGCTATTTCGTTTAAGGTATGCTACTTCCATCATTGGGGGCATCCTATTCCGTCATTGCGAGGTACGAAGCAATCTAATCTAATTGAGATTGCTTCGTACCTCGCAATGACGGTCCTGCCTCGCATGACGTCCCTACCTCGCAAAAACAGCACTATAAAGTTCGCTGTATAAACGAATAATATTTCAGCTCAATGATATCGTTCGGAATTGGATTATCGTTCCAATCATCATTAATTGATAATGCTGTACCTATTGCCGTTGCTTGTGAAACTGACGAAGCATACACTTCGATATCAGGAATGGAAATAGCCAAGAGATGCATATAAATTGCATTTTTACCAAAGCCTCCATCAACAAAAACCCTTTTTACTCCAGGATTTAAGATTAACCGCAACGAATAGACCTGCTGTTTAACTAAATCGAAAATCAATTGATGATAAGCTTCTTCTGCAGTTTTAAATAAACTAAGGTCCCTTTTTCCAAATGCAGAAGTAGCAGAAAATGTTAGTTGCGGAAATTGATTTTCAGGAATTTTAGTTCCAAGCTTTAAAAACAATCCAGGGTTAAACTTTAAGTGCTTAAAAAGATAAGCTGCACGATCGTAATGCTCAGCAATTCGCTTTAATTGCTGATCGTGTTCATTACCAGCAAAGATTCTAGATGCTTTAACGGCTTTACCTTTAAAATGCATATAACAAAGGCAGTCTTGTTTCAGCTCGTCGGCTGTTAAAGGATCTTGGTTAAATGGATTTAAACTGATGCACCAAGTTCCTGTTGATAAAAGGACAAAAGGAACAGAAAAGTTGGCTAGATAAGGGATCAAGGCAGCCGAACTATCATGTAAACCAACGCCAACCTGATAACTTTTACCTTCAAATTGGCATACTGAACTCGAATCGGCTGGCGTAAAAGTTCCAAATTTAGCATCTAGTCCTTCTTCAATTACCCATTGATGGTATTGGTTTTTAGTAAAATCCCACAGGTGGGTATGACAACCAATACTGGTAATATCGGCAACTGCCTTACCCGTAATTAAATAACTTAAATACTGTGGCAAATGAAGTGCGTATTTAATTTTGGCGAAAAGTTCGGGTCTTTCCTTTTTAAGTCGATAAAGTTGCAGCCCAGAATTTAAGCTCCCTAACACTGGTGAAGCTGTTTGGAGTGAGAGCTGTTCTTCTCCCCCATACTTCGCATAAAATTCATTTTTTAATGCTTCTGGATAGTTTTTTAAATAATTATACAATGGGGTTAAGGGCTCACCATTTTCGTCTAGGTAAACAAAGCTTGCACCGTAGGTAGAAAAATTAATCGCCTTAATCTCATACTCGTCCATTTTTGCTACTTGTTGCAATGAATCGTATACTGATGAGCGGAGGCTCTCTAAGTTTTCGCAGGGCTCTCCATCTTCATCAACAGTTTCAACAAACCGTGCCGAACGTTCGTATACTATCTGATAGTTCTCATCGATCAAGAAGAGTTTCTTATTGGTTTTTCCAACATCAAATATGGCAATAACTGGTATAGACATCTTAACTATTGATTATAAACCGGTAGCAACAGTGTTTTGTCCGCGTTCGCCTATTAAGGTTTTTCTACACGCTAAATTACGATATAAATTTAAAGGTGATAAGGCTGCACCTGCTCTAAGTCTTGCTTCGGCTACTAATGCTCTTAAATCACTTCTAAAAGTATGTTGTAGTATTTCCTGACAAGCAACCACATCGTTATTTTGTTGCGCTTCAGTTAAGGCTTTTCGATCCACTAGTAACGCTTGCGCATAAGCAATCATAATAGCCTCGATAGATTGCAATAAATCCTCTAAAGGGTCTTTAACATTGTGTGAGGCATCAATCATCCAGCCTAAGCTAGTTGCATGATCCATATTGCGTGCATCCATTCCTTCAACCAGCTCGTTAAAGATCAAGAAAAGTTGATATGGTTTAATACTTCCTGTTGTTAAATCATCATCTCCATATTTGGAATCATTGAAGTGGAAACCACCCAACTTACCTTCCATTAACAATAACGAAACAATTTGCTCAATATTAGCATTTGGCAAATGGTGACCTAAATCAACCAATGTATAGGCTTGTTTACCTAGTTTACTAGCATATAGTAACGACTGCCCCCAATCGCCAACAGTGGTAGAATAGAAATTTGGTTCATATGCTTTATACTCCACAAACATCTTCCAATTGGAAGGTAATGCAGCATAAATCTCTTGTAAGCTGTTTAAAGTATTTTCGAAAGCCTTCCTAAAGTTAAGCTGTCCTGGGAAGCAAGATCCATCAGCTAACCAAACAGTTAAGGATTCTGAACCCAAGGCTATACCTTGTTTAATTACTTCAACATTATGCTCAATGGCCAACTTTCTAACCGCTTTATCCACATGTTGCAAAGATCCGAATTTATAGCTTAAAGCTTGTCCGGGCTGATCTTGGAAAGTGTTAGAGTTTACAGCGTCGAACTTAAGTCCGTAGCTGGCAGCTAGGCTTTTAATCTGCTCGGGATTTTGAGGAATATCCCAGGGAATATGCAATGATATCGCTCCGCTTGAAGCATTTAATGCATGTAATAAACCGACATCTTCGATTTTCTCTTCAATATTTCGAGGTTCGCCTCCATTGATAGCGAAACGGCCAAAGCGGGTGCCGCCAGTGCCTAAAGCCCAGCTTGGGATAGCAATTTGAAAGTTTACCAGTTTTTGAATCACTTTCTCTATATCCACAGATTCCCATTCATTTTTTAAATGAGTAAGTTGTTTTTGATGCTTACCTAAAAGCGTATCGTTATGCTGTGCTATTTGATTTTTCTCGATGTTCATGTTAAGTATTTTATTTTTTTTTCCACACTTTTCTCGCCCTTTCCCCCCCACTTTGTCAATCTTTAAAGATTGACAAAGTGGGGGGGAAATTATTGTTAACTTTGACAACCATCCGGTTGTCAAAGTGCTTTACCTCACAAATGCCACTGCTACCCCGCCATCAACATTCAAAACGTTTCCAGTCGATTTGTTTAATAAGCCTCCTACAAAGGCAAAACAAGCATTCGCAATATCATCAGGCAAAATAATTTGGTTCAATAAGGTACGTTTCGCATAATATGCCGGTAATTCGGCTACCGTTACACCATATGCTTTTGCCCGTCCTTCGGCCCAGCCTCCTGCCCAAATGTTACTATCGCTAATTACAGCATCAGGGTTAACTACGTTTACGCGAATATTATTAGCACCTAATTCTGCGGCATTTAATCTACTCAAATGCAATTGTGCCGCTTTGGCGCTTCCATAACCTGCATTATTGGGACCGCTAACCAGGGCATTCTTACTTACAATATTAATAATATCGCCACCAATATCTTGCTTTTGCATCGTATTTGTTGCAGCTTGGGTAATAAAAAACTGACCTTTTACTAAAACGTCATATAATAAATCCCAATCTTTTTCGGTATGATCGGCTATGGTTTTTGAAATGGATAATCCGGCATTGTTCACCACAATATCAATTCCACCAAAAGCTAATGCAGCTACTTCAAAAGCATAATTAATGTCTTCAGCACTGGTTACATTTAATAAAACTGTATGATAGGCATCTCTTCCAAAGCTAGCCTTAAACTCCTCTCCTGCTTCGGCTAACCGATCTGCATTCATATCATTTAAAAGCACAACGGCTCCTTCGGCAACAAATCTCTTAGCAATCGCTTTACCAATTCCCCCAGCACTGCCAGTTATTAAGGCAATTTTACCTGTAAGAGGTTTTGGTTTTGGCATTCGTTGTAATTTAGCTTCTTCTAACAACCAGTATTCGATATTAAAGGCCTCTTGGTGGGGTAGCGAAGTATATTCAGAAATTGCTTCCGCACCTTTCATTACATTAATGGCATTGATATAAAATTCGGCCGCTACGCGGGCAGTCTGCTTATCTTTAGAAAAGGTAAACATCCCGATGCCAGGATATAAAATTACTACAGGATTGGCATCGCGTATAGCCGGACTATTAGCATGTTTACAGCTTTCATAATAATCGGTATACATAGCTCTATAAGCCTCGAACGCAGGTGTTAACAATGCCTTTACAGCACTGGCATCGCTTAAATCGGCATTACTTGGCAAGTCTAATACCAGCGGACTTATTTTGGTCCTTAAGAAGTGGTCTGGACAACTAGTCCCCATAGGCGCCAAGCGCGCTAGGTCTTTCGAATTGATAAACTCCAATACTCTTGGATCATCCGTAAAATGGCCGATCATATGCTGTTTTGATGAGCATAAACCACGAAGTACAGGCGCTAAAGCTGCTGCTTGTTTTTGACGTTGTGCTGATCCTGCACTTTCTATCTGCTGCCCCCCAAACACAGGCCCATTTTTACCATAGCTATTATGCAGATAATCAGAACATATTTCTATTACATCTAAAGTATTAATATAACTTTCGTAAGCAGTATCTCCCCAGGTAAATAAGCCATGTGAACCTAACATAATTCCTCGAATACCGGGATTTTCATCTAGGCATTGTTTCAATTGCAAGCCTAATTCAAAGCCTGGTTTTTTCCATTCTACCCAACCTATTGTACCATTAAATAGTTCTTGCGTAATTCTCTTCCCGTCTTTTGCTGCCGCAATTGCAATCGCAGCATCGGGATGGAGATGATCAATATGTTTAAAAGGTAAAAAACCATGCAATGGCGTATCAATGGAAGGGGCCTTGGAACTTAAATCAAAAATACAATGGTTAAATAATTCAACCATCTCATCTTCATGTTCAACTCCCCTATAAATATTTTTCAGGCTACGTAAACGATCTACATAAAGAGCAGCCAATCCGCTTTTCTTTAATGTACCTAAATCGCCCCCCGAGCCTTTTACCCACATCACTTCAGTTGCTAACCCAGTTAACGGATCTTTTTCCATTAATTTACAAGAAGTATTACCACCACCATAATTCGTTAAACGCAAATCTGCGCCTAGCAAATTAGAGCGATAAATCAATAGCGCAACTTCATCTCCAGCCATTTTATTGGCCTCTGCCTCACCCCATAGGTAACTTACGTACTTGTATTCTTTAACCGACATATATTGAATTGTTTATAATATTATTTAACGTCTTTTTTGTAAACTGAAAATTATTTAATTGAATTCCCGTAACCTACAATTAGCACAGAGGCTATAATGGTGATAATACCCACCAGCACGGTGATAAAGGTTTTTTTAGACACGCCTTTCCATTCTTTTAAGATGATTCCCCACATGTTGGCAACGAGAATGATAAAGGCCATGTGCAAGATCCACGAACTTGCCCCATTGCCCATTTTACTTTCTCCCATACCATAAAAGAAAAATTGTAAAAACCAGGTTGTGCCTGCAAGAGCCGAAAATATATAATTTTTAAGCAGCGGAACGGTCGGTTTCTTATAATCACCAAAAGTTTTATTACGGGCGTTCAGGATCATACACCAAATAAAATTGGTAGTTAAGCCTCCCCAAAGCACAACGATATAAGTTACGTTGTTTTGAAATAGGAAATTTCCAGTCTCATGTGGATTTGCCGCCTTCCATATTGAATTTGCCACATCGGCCATGGGTTTGCCAGCTTCAATTCCAAAATTAAAACAAGCACTTAATACGCCCGAAACAATACCCACAAATAATCCTAGGCCGAATTTATATTCAGTTTTAACTTCCATGCCATGTGGGTCGGTAACAGCGGCCTTTAACTCCTTTTCCTTCATCATTCCTGCTTTACCACAAATTATAATACCAACCACACAAACTACTAAGCCAACTAGCACCATCCTACCCCATTCTGTACTTAAAAACATGGAGAATGTATCTTTACCTTCTTTCGGAAAGAAATCAAAATAGATGGAAGGTAAAATGGAACCTAAAACCATGCAAAGTCCCAAAATAATGCTACTACCTAAAGAAACTCCTAAATAACGTACTCCAAGTCCATATGTTAACCCACCAATTCCCCATAGTACACCAAAGAAATAAGTGAGCGTTAAAATTTGTCCGCTAGCACTGGAAATAATTCCCGGAAAATCTGGAATGGTTAAGTAGGCGGCCAATGGAGGAATGATAAGCCATGAAAAAATTCCGCCTACAATCCAATAGCTTTCCCAGGCCCAACCTTTCACCTTTTTATATGGAATGTAGAAACTACCTGAAGCAAAGCCTCCGATAAAATGAAAGAATACCCCTAAAATTGCTTGCATGTTTATTTATGTTTGGTTAGCCGAAAATAGAAATTGCTTAAAATTTAACTGTTATGAACTGTTATGTAAAATTAAAATTTAGCGGCTGTAACCCTCTTTTTTAATTTGGCGTCGTATTGCTAAATAAGTAACCATGCGCAACTTCCTTTTACTCATGCTCTGTGTAAGCTCTATTAATTTAGCTGCCCAAGGTCAAACAATCGATAAGTCAACATTATATTCATATGAAGGGACATATGACTTTGGAAATCAACACAGAATAACATTAGGAATATTTGATGAAGTCAATCAAAGCTTAGTCTATCTAGACCTTACATCGCGCCAATTAGGGGCTCTGATACCAGTCGGAAAAAATACCTTTAGGGATAACAATGATAGTACTAAAACTTTTTCATTTGTTTTGAAAGATAAAAAAGTAGAGGGATTACAAATTAAAAATGGAACTACGCTACTTCTCGGGAAGAAAGTTAATCATCATATTAGAAAAGAAGTTTCGTTTAAAAACGATACAACTGTATTAAAGGGCGACTTATACCTGCCAATTGCCAAGGGTTCACATCCGGTGGTTGTATTTGCGCATGGTTCTGGAGCAACTACACGGGGTGTGGGCTTTTTCACTACGTACTTTCTACAACTGGGTATTGGTGTGCTAACGTTTGATAAAAGGGGCGCTGGTGCATCTACTGGCGATTGGGAAACAGCTAGTTTCGAAACTTTAGCGAACGATATTTGTGCTGGGATTGACTTTTTAAAAACTCAAGCCGGAGTAAATCCTAAGAAAATCGGGTTATTGGGCAATAGTCAGGGTGGATGGGTTGGATCTATCGCAGCAGCAAAAACAAAGTCATTAGCCTTTTTACTGATGCGTGTAGGTGCTGGAGAAAGTGTATTGGCAACTATCAGTCATGAATATAGAGGTTCTTTGTTAGCAGATGGTTTTAGTAACAGCGAAGTTGATGAAATAATACCTATGTACCAAAAACATTGGCTAGCGGCCGCTTCTGGAAAAACATGGGATGAAGGAAATGAGATCTTGAAAAGTTACGCTAATAACAGTTGGTATAAAAAGATCTTTCCTCAAGAAAGACTAAAATCCTCGGGTTCAGAAAAATGGTGGACTTGGTTAAAGGCTAACTTAAAATACGACTCCTATAGCTATTTGAGAAATATTAAAACTCCTACACTGTGGTTAATGGCAGAAAAAGATTGGAACGTTAACTCACAAAAAAGTTATCCTAGAATTAAAGAAGCATTAGCATTAGCTGGCAACCAAGATTATACTGTTGCAATTGTGCCTAATATGGGACATACCGGAATGACCGTTGCTACTGGCTACTATAACGAAGCTTTATCATGGCAGTATGCGGATGGATTTTGGAACAGGGTGGAAAGTTGGTTAATCAATAGGAAAATTGCCAAAAAGAACTAGTTCTTAGTTAAAGTATAATTGCTGATTAAGTAACATTTCTATCCTAATTCGTAAAGCCGCTGTAAAAATTTTTAATTTACATCGAATTTAAGATTCCTACTAGGAAGACCATTAAAAACAATAATGTATGAATAGATATTTACTATTGGCAACAGGGTTTGCACTCACTTTGAGCGCTACAGCCCAACAAGGCAGGTCATTAACCGATAAGGATTATGAACGTGCCGAAAAATTTATGGCTTATAACACCGAGTCCTTTATAGACAAGAGCAATTTGAGGCCTAATTGGCTTGCTGGAGATCGTTTTTGGTATTCGATTGCTAGCGCTCAGGGAACGGAATTTATTTTGGTAGATCCTGCTAAAAAGGGCAAATCACCGGCATTCGATCATCAAAAAATGGCTACTGCTCTTTCTTCGGCGGCTGGAACAAGCTACCAAGCGAACAAATTACCTATTACGGCAATTAATTATGCGGCCGACGGGAAATCAATTGGGGTTACTGTGGATGGCAAAAGATGGAAAGTTGAACTACCGAGTTACAAAGTAACGGTAGATAATTCTACACCTACAGCACCAATCGCTACAGCTCCGCAAGTTGGCAGAGGTAGAGGCGCTGGAGCGGGTTTTGGCGGCGGTATACCAGAAACCTTATCGCCAGACGGCAAAAAAGCAGTATTTATTAAAGATTATAACTTATGGGTACGTGATGTTGCTACCAATGAAAAAAAGCAGCTTACGAAAGACGGGATTAAAGATTATGGCTATGCTACAGATAATGCAGGATGGAAATCTAGTGAAAGAGCCATTGTAAGATGGTCGCCCGATTCGAAAAAAGTAGCCACTTTTCAACAAGACCAAAGAATGTCGAGCGACATGTACCTTGTAACTACCAATGTTGGTGCTCCTGTTTTAAAAGCATGGAAATACCCTCTTCCAGGGGATAAGGAAATTCCGACTATCAGGCGAGTTATTATCGATGTGGAAGCAGGTACCGTAGTTAACCTACAAATCCCAGCTGATCCACATCGTGCTACTATGAGCGATGACATTGCTAGCAGTGGTACTTTTGATGATATTGATTGGAAAGCTGATGGTTCAGAAATGGCATTCTTATCGACCTCGAGAGATCATAAGCAAGAGAAATTCCGTATTGCAAATGCTACTACAGGCGAGGTTAGAGAGGTTTTTGAAGAGGTGGTGAAAACACAGTTCGAATCTGGCCGAGGCGCTATCAATTGGCGCTACTTACCCAACTCAAATGAGATACTATGGTATTCGGAACGCGACAACTGGGGGCATATGTATTTGTATGATGCTAAAACTGGAAAACTTAAAAATCAAATTACCAAAGGTGAATGGGTAGTAACCCGTTTATTAAAGGTTGATGAAAAGAACCGTCAACTGGTATTTATGGCAGTTGGTAGAGAACCAGGCAACCCATATTTTGCGCATCTTTATAAAATTGGCTTTGATGGCAAGAATTTAGTCTCACTTTCACCAGAGGAAGGAAACCATCAGATATCATTTTCACCATCAGAAAATTACTTTATCGACACTTATTCTCAGCCAAATGTTCCCCCTGTAATGACATATCGTAGCATGACAGGTAAATTGATTAGCGAATTAGAGAGAACCGATTTATCACGTTTGCAGGCTACTGGGTGGAAGGCACCTACTCCAGTTGCTGTGAAAGCGAATGATGGTAAAACCGATATTTATGGTTTGGTATTTACGCCAACTAATATGGACCCTCAAAAGAAATATCCTGTAATCGATTATATTTACCCGGGTCCGCAAGGTGGTAGTGTAGGCAGTTGGTCGTTTTCGGCTTCAAGAGGCGATCATCAGGCTTTGGCTGAATTAGGCTTTATCGTAGTAATGATCGAGGGTACAAGCAATCCTTTCCGTTCTAAAAGCTATCATGATATGAGCTATGGCAATATGGCCGAAAATACTTTGCCTGATCAGATTACGGCAATTAGACAACTTTCGGCAAAATACCCGATTGATACAAATAAAGTAGGTATCTGGGGACATTCTGGAGGTGGATTTGCAACCGCGGCAGCTTTATTGCGTTATCCAGATTTCTTTAAAGTTGGAATTGCAGAATCGGGTAACCATGAGAACCGTAATTATGAGGATGATTGGGGCGAGCGTTATAACGGTTTAGTTGAAAACTCTAACTATGAAGCACAGGCTAATCAGAATTATGCCAAGAACTTAAAAGGTAAATTGATGTTAGCGCATGGCATGATGGATAATAACGTACCTCCATCTAATACAATGTTGGTTGTTGACGCTTTGATTAAAGCAAACAAAACATTCGATTTACTATTGTTCCCAAATAGTGCACATGGCTTTGGTGCTTTTAGTCCGTATATGATGCGACGCAGATGGGATTATTTTGTAACCAATCTGTTAAATGCGACGCCACCTAAAGATTATCAAATGCGTGGCGGAAGAAATTAAAGTATTAGACACTTTGACAATCTTTAAAGATTGTCAAAGTGTCTAATTATCCTACTTGGCTGGGTCGAATCTTACCACTTGATTCTTGATTGGTTTTACTGTTCGTAAATAGGCATAAACCGCTGCTAAATCACTAGCTTTCATGCCGCCATACATAGTCCATGGCATTGGCGTATTCATCCCTCCTTCTACCTTTGGCGATTTATAGTCGGGAGCTACATAGCTTTGAAAACGTTGTACAAAAGTTTCCTTCGTCCAACTTCCTATCCCTGTTTCGTTATCTGAAGTAATATTAACTGAACGTGTAATGCTACCATTTGGAAATTTAAATTCCATCCCCCCTCCAAACTCAGTGCCGGCAACAATATCTCCTTTTTCCCTTTTACTATGGCAGTCTATACAACCCGCTGCGTTTACAATATAACCACCGTATCTAACCACATCTGTTTCTTTGGGTATCGTAGTAAATGCGGGCTTTTTAGGCATCGTATTAATTAAAAAGTTAACTGGAAAATCTGGTTCCGAAGCGGCGATTACCTTATTACTAGCAGGCAACGAACGTATATAGGTGATGATAGAATTAATATCTTCCCTATCCATTTGCCCGAAACGGTGGGCGGCCATTAAAGGAAACAAAGCTTTGCCCTCTTTATTCACGCCGCTGGTAATGGCACGAAAGAGCTCTCCATCTGTCCACCCCTTAATTTTACCAGGTGTAATGTTAGGTGCGCGGAAAACACCTGGAAAGCCCATGTTTTGATCAAACACTTCTCCCCCTGCCCCAACATCTTTTGGCAGCATCGGACCGGCATATAAGCTCCAATCTCGTGTACCATGGCAATCGATACATACGGTTACGTTATTGGCTAAATACCTGCCTCGTTCTAGCCGTTGGGGGGTTGCTTTAATTGTCATTTTTGGTGGCGGACCAACATCTGGCAATGCGAATTTTACATAGGTGCCTCCCGCTAATACAAGCAGCAGCACTAGGCCTACTATGCCCAATAATACTTTTAAGACTTTCATACTTAGGTTGTTGTTTGGTTATGATAAATATATGAATTTCCTTATAAATAAAAATACCCACAAGTTTTGCTTGCAGGTATCTGTTTTTTCAGTAAAGTTTTAATTCTTATTTCTTCTCAAAAATGTCGCCAGGGTTCCAACTTGGTCTTTGCTCATCATTAGCCACTAAATAACCTATTAAGAAATTAAGTTGTGCATATTTACGGCCTGCTTCAAAATCGAATATACCATTGATATCATCTTGAGGTTTATGGTAATATTTAGCACGCCATTTTTCAACAAATAAATTCAGATCATTTTTGCCATCGGCTGTCTTATTACCGTATTTAATGTGCAGGGCGGGAATTCCTTGTTTAATAAAACTGTATTGATCGCTGCGTACAAATCTATTTTCTTTTGGCTCTGGGTCTGGTTCAACTGTTAATCCGAGATGGCTTGCCGCTTCAGAAACTGGATTCATAAGGGTAGAATGGTCGGCACCTAACGGAGCTACAGAAAGTAAAGGTGCAATGATTGCCGGCATATCGGTGTTCACGTTTGCTACCATATTTTTAACCGGAATAGTTGGTTTAATTGCGAAATAACTAGAACCTAACAAGCCCATTTCCTCACCTGTAACCATTAAAATAAGCACAGAACGTTTAGGTTTAACCTTTAAATTTTGGTATATCTTGGTGATCTGCAATAAACTTGCAACACCAGAAGCATTGTCATGCGCACCATTATAGATAGAATCACCTGCTACAGCTGCACCAACGCCCATATGATCTAGGTGAGCACTATGCACCACATATTCTTTTTTTAATTTAGCATCGGTTCCTTCTATTTTACCAGCTACATTGAATGTATTAAAATCAACATAGGTATTTTCATAAGAAGCTTTAAGTTTAAAGTCTGTAACAAAAGATTGTGGTTTACCACTCTTTAAAAGTGCTACTGTTTCTTCTAGTTTTTTGCCTGCTTTATCAAAAATAGTATTACAAATTGGATTGCTCAAGGTACCTACAATTTTCATTTTAGGGAAAGGATAAGAAGATGATGAAACCAGCTTCCCTTTATTATCGAGCATACTTGTACTTGGTCTTGAATTCATTAAACCACGCCCATTGTTAGTTGCTGTACATAAAATAACACCTACTGCACCATGTGCCATCGCATTGCTTTGAATAGTAACTAAATTCTGATGATGGGAAGCATCAGATGAAGGAAAGCTTGCTGGTGCACCACGCACAACTAAAACCAATTTTCCTTTTACATTAAGGTCTTTATAATCATCGTAATCCAAACCAGCAGCAGTGATGCCATAGCCAACAAAAACCAAACTTGCATCTACAGTGCTTTGTTTAGCAATTGGATTAGGTGTAAGGGAAATATCTTTTCCGCCAACGAGCACAGTTTCAGTACCGTTTGCATTTAGGGAAGCGGTAAATCCTGGTGTAACTGTTGCTCTACGCATTAAAATGGTTTGTAACCACGTGCCTTTCTCGCCCGCCGGTTTTACACCATTTTTCTGCAGTTCACTAATTACATAATCTACTGCCATTTGATACCCAGGTTTTCCTGGTTGTCTGCCTAAAAGTTTATCATCGGCCAGATAGGCTATGTTAGCTTTCATAAGATCGGCGCTAGCATGTTGCATAGCAGCAGTTACGTCTGCATTGATCCGTTCTTGCCCATATACGTCGCTAATTATACTTAATAAACAAAGTAGCGCTAAAATTTTTGTTTTCATGTCGCAATTAACAAAAAAATGGGTGGTTTTAAAAAATCGCAATAAAAATGCTACATTGGGAGCAATAAATCATAGCCGTTACCTTTATATAAAGATGAATATTGAAATACACCAGCGAGGTGAGACGAAAATAGCAGAACTTAGTTCACAAGGGTTCTTAATAACTAATGCCGAAGATGGCTTACAATTATTGGTAGATTTATACTATCAGGGTTTCGATAAGATTATTCTCTCGCAAGAAAACATTACTGCTTCATTTTTCGATCTACAAAATGGACTAGCTGGTGAGATACTGCAGAAATTTTCGAATTTTAGAGTGCAGCTTGCAATTGTTGGCGAGTTTGACCAATACCCAAGCAAAAGCCTTAAACAATTTATTTCAGAGAGCAATAATGGTAATCAGGTTAATTTTTTAGCCACGGCTGAAGAAGCTAAAGAGAAGCTTTTCCGCTGAGTTATTAGCTTCAACACATTTGATCTTTAATCATGATCTTTTTGTCTGTGATAACAATGAATCCTTTCTGATTGAACTCATTTAACACTTTGAATACTGTTTCGTAAGTGGTACCAGCAAATGATGAGATATCCTGCCTGCTGATTGTTGAGGCAATATACCCCATTTCATCTACTCCAAAAATTTCCTCGAGCTTGATCAATGCTTTAGCAATGCGACCCCTAACATCCATATGCACAAGGTCCCTCATATTAAGCTCAGCCTCCCTTAACTCATTGGCATAATATAACATCAGCTCATAACTGAGCTCTGAGTTCACTTTTAAGGTTGTTTTTAAAAATTCGGCAGTTATTAAACACATCTCAGTGTTTTCTAGTGCTGTTGCCGACACTGGATACTGTTGATCGGCACCAATGCCTCTATGTCCGAGTACCTCACCTCCTTTAGCAATTTTAATAATTAGATCTTTATCCGTGCCCCATTGTTTATGGACTTTAACCTTTCCGCTATGCAAGAAATAAAAACCTTGGGCTTGTTCTCCTTCAGCAAAAATCTGCTGCCCTTTTTTAAAATGTAGTATTTCTGTGCGACTTGTGATCAGCTCCCGCCATTCGGGTAAGCTGTGTTTACAAAGAAAACAGTTTGGATGCGTTTGTTCTTTATTCATTATTATTGCTAAAACAATATAAAAGTAACAATTATTTTAAAATAAATTAAAATTAGTATTGCTAAAACAATACTTTTGCAAAATAATTACAATTCCCATGTTTAAATCTTCCAGAGGAAAAATACCTATTGCTCCATCCCTTGCAGACCTTGATGCTTATTTAGAACCATCAGAAAATTTAGTCACTAAGCGACTATTATTGATCAGCTTACAAGCTATCATGAATGCAGTTATTATTGGTGGCATTGCTAAGCTCCTGGTATTGTTGATCGACCTGATTACTAACCTCTCATTTTATGGAGTATTATCTGTCGAGGAACGTTCTCCAGCTGGCCACCAATTGGGTATACTTGTAATAATTGTTCCGGTAATTGGAGCGCTAATTGTTGGTTTAATGGCAAGATATGGCTCACAAGCCATTAGAGGCCATGGCATTCCAGAAGCAATGGAACAGGTGCTCACGAATGAAAGTAGAATTAAACCTATTATTACCCTATTAAAACCGTTATCTGCTGCTATTTCAATTGGTACCGGTGGACCATTTGGAGCGGAAGGCCCCATCATTTCTACCGGAGGCGCATTAGGTTCGTTCGCTGGTCAGCTAATGCATATTACCCCAAACGAACGCAAAATAATGCTTACCGCGGGCGCAACAGCAGGTATGGCTGCCATATTTGGTACGCCAATGGCTGCTGTACTGTTGGCTATTGAGCTATTACTATTCGAATTCTCTGCACGTTCTATTATTCCCGTAGCTTTAGCTTGCGTAACAGGTACTGCGATGCATCATTTACTTTTTGGTAGTGCACCAGTGTTCGAAATGTCGGCATTACCCACTCCAAGTTACCAAAATATGATTGCTTATACCTTAATGGGTGCTGTAATTGGGGTTATTGCGACTGGTGTATCAAAAAGTGTTTATTGGATTGAGGATCTGTTTGAACATCTCCCTTTCCATTGGATGTTTTGGCCTGCTATTGGTGCAATTGCGGTTGGTGTAGTTGGTTATTTTGCACCTTATACACTTGGTGTAGGCTATACAAATATAACTTTGCTACTTAGCGGGTCTATGACTCTTCAAATGGTGCTGGGATTGTGTTTTCTTAAATTTATTTCATGGGCTGTATCGTTAGGTAGTGGAACTTCTGGCGGGACGTTGGCACCGCTATTAACTATTGGCGGGGCAACGGGTTTAGGAATTGGAATGTTAGTGATGTATTTCTACCCCTCAAGCGGCATCAATTTGCCTACATGTGCACTTATTGGCATGGCCGCTATGTTTGCAGGTGCGTCGAGAGCGTTACTGACCTCGATTGTATTTGCTTTTGAAACTACCATGCAGCCTCATGGGCTTTTACCTTTAATGGGCGCTTGTACAGCCGCTTATTTCGTTTCTTTCTTATTGATGAAGGGCACCATCATGACGGAGAAGATACAACGCAGGGGTATTACTACTCCCAATGCCTATGAGCCTGATGCGCTTCAGGGAATAAATGCAGGAGAACTCATGCTTACAGAAATTCCAGTTGTATCTCCTCAAAGCTTGGTAGAAGAGGTTAAAAAAAGCATTGAGCATCGAAAAGGCAATAAACTTAAGGGCTTCATTGCATGCGACAAAGAAGGCAATATGGTAGGCCGGGTAAATGTGAGTACGCTCTATAGTTTTAAAGCGGAAAAGGATACTGTAATTGCAGAATTGATTAACCCTCAACCAGTGTATGTTTATCCCGATAGTCGCGTTGGATTAGCCATACAGCTCATGGACAGATACCAAACTGATTTTATCCCGGTAGTAGAGAGGGATCAAAAAAACAAAGCCATTGGAATACTTACGGCACCAATGATATTTGCTGCCTACAGTAAACATAAGGGTACAGACCAACGTTACCAGCGAGCAATCTCCATTAAACGTCGTGGGTATAAGTTAGTTGTGTATGGCAAACAGTTGCTCGGGAAAGACTCGTAATTTTATTCTTTGATTGCTTTATTATATTGCTTGAAAATGATAAACATCGTAATCAGCGATAAAAAGATCAGCACAGCATAGCTATAAGTTAAATTGAGTTGATCTTTTGCAGGAATAGCTGCGATAATACCATAACTTAAAAAGGAAACAATTACGTAATTAATACCACCGGTGAGACCACTGGCTATGCCTGCATTTTGTGGAAATCGACTTAAACAGAAGGTAAAAAAGGTATTAAATGTGTAACCTGAAGATGCGTGAATAATAAAAGCAAAAAATACCATCGAGTATAGGTTTTCCACAAAAAACACGCTAACTAGCATCGTTAAACAAAAAAAGAATTGAAGTGCAAGATTAACAGATAACTTCTTAATAAATGGTTTATTGATAGTAGCCTTACCCAAAAAGCCACCAAGCATTACCGCCCCTCCTAGCAAAAGAGAGCTATAACCTGCAACAATCGGACTTAAGCCTAATTTATGTTCAATGATAAATGGGCCTGTCATGTTATAAACCATCACCATTGAGTATGATAGACCAAGCATCACAATACCTAAAGTAAAGCTAGCCGTACCAATCATGGAACTATAAACGTTGGCAATCTTCTTTAAACTAAAAACCATAGGCTGTTTGATGGTTTCTCCGCTAAATATCAACTCCAATGTAAAGATTGTGACTGCGAATAAAGCCAAAAAATAAAAGTTTGCTTGCCAATCAAAATAGCTCTGCAAATAACCACCTACAAAAGGAGCAACAATGGGGGCAGTTGCCCAAATGATGGAAAACATACTGAGGTAGTTCTTCAATTTATCGCCAGTATAAACATCCACAAAATAAGCTCTCTTGGAAACCACAATTGCCGCAACTGTTATCCCATGTACAATGCGCATCGCGTAAATAAGATAAATATTCGCAGTATTGGCAATAACCACACTTGCAATGGCAAAAATGATCAAGCTTATTAAATTGATGCGAAATCTACCAAAACTATCTAACAAGCTTCCCACAAATAGCTGCGCAACGCCGTAGCTAATTAAAAACATCCCCAAGGTTAATTGCACTGCTAGCTGACTTACCCCTAACGTTTCCGCCATAGTTGGGAGCGAGGGAATATAGATATCAGTAGCAAAGCCCGACATGGGTATGAGTGAAAAAGCCAATAAAGTAGCTATTTGCTGATTTTTTGGCTTTAATGGAGTGGTAAACATAGCACGTGATTTACGCAAAGGTAAGCTTAGTACCCGTTCATATTCACATGAAATTGTAATAAATATTAGTTCCTCACTCTACCTTGCTCCGCTTCTGCCCCATTTGCATTGTGCTTACGCAAATCGGCCAATGCTTTACCAAAACGATAAGAAAATGAAAGCACAACCGTTCTGGTATCGCCTTCATTACGCCAATTAGCTTTGGTATTAGCTAAATTATTGATTACCCCAGTGTTAAGGTTTGTATAAAAAAGATCGTTCCCAACTAATCGGATTGTTGCTGATGGAGACAATTTTTTGGCAATCGCCATGTTCACCCGCCACCTTGCACCAGCGGTAAATTGGGCATTCGTAATTTTACTTTGATAATTACCATCTAATTGTGCCGACCAATCTTTTGGTAACTTGAATTGAAACATTCCTCTTGTAAAGTAATAAGTACCCTGTGTGTTTAAAATACCGGTATAAAAATTACTGACGGTATGGATATTAATTGCCTCTGCACCAAAATTAAAAGACAACATCTTTGAAAGATCAAATGCCCCATCAACACCAATACCTTTGATTACTGTGCTACCTAAGTTTCCTGGCCTGCTGTAGTAAATGCCATTTAAGATTTCTATCGTCTCGTCTACCTGGTCTTTAGCCTTAGTATAACTTAAGGTGGTTGAGAATTTTTTATAACTGTAGATAAGTTCAACGTTATTTGAATACGATGGTTTTAGAAAGGGATTACCAGTATAATAGGTAAACTTATCTAAGGGTGATAAAAATGGATTTAATGATTGATAATAGGGTCTATCTATACGGCGTCCATAATTTAAGTTTATATTTTGGTTACCGGTAGTATCTAATTTATATTGCACATAAGCTGTAGGAAACAAGCCTGTATAATCTCGCTTAAACACCGAATCTGGTTTTTGTACATTACCTAGCTGATGACCATTGGCATTGGTATTTTCTAATCTTAAACCTAATTGCATCGAAAACCGCTTAAAGTCTTTGTTTAAATTTACATATGCTGCATTAATTTGTTCTTTGTAAATAAAATGATTGGTTTTATCGTAATCTGGTAAGGTTATATTATTTCTTGTAACAAAATAATCTGCAACATTATCTGTTTCGGTATAACTCGATTTTAATCCTGTTTCAAACTTATATCCGTTGGTAAATGCTTTGCTAAAATCTGTTTTTGCGGCATAAATATTTATATGGGCGGGTAGTGAACCAACCAGTATATCAGCTACTTTTAAGGTGCCATTTGGCAAATAGCTGCTATTATCAAAAGTTTGATCGGCATCTGTCTGGTAATTTAAATAGTCGAAATCTGCACTTATTTCATCACCTTGCTTGCTTAATTGCCTGCGAAAATTTAAGTTGACCCCTCCATTTTCGAAACTTCTTTTTTGGTTGTTCAATGCTACTATACTGGAATCTAATCCATTGCTAGCATTAAACAACTTGCTTATATTTCTTGTTTTTTCTTGACTTGGATTTAATAAGCCTGTAAAGCCAATACCAAAAGTGGTATTTTCGGTAGCATAATAATCTAAACCAATTTTGGCATTGTAGCTTTGATTGGTGCGACGAATAAAGGAGTTCTGTAAAAATGTTGGCGATACCCCGGCATTTGAAAAATATCTATTGATATCTAGATCAGAAAAACCACTATTAGCGCTTGCACTTACATTACCAAACACATTGATCTTTTGATTTCTGTAGTTAAAGTTCCCACTGTTATTGGTTTTTGAATAAACACCTTGAGTATAACTTAAGTTAAGTCCGCCATTAAACCCTTTTACCCTATTCTTTTTTGTTTTAATATTGATTACTCCCCCATTGCCGGCTGCGTCGTATTTGGCAGGCGGATTGGTCATTAGTTCTATTTGATCTAATGCACTCGCACTTAAAGAGCGAAGGTAAGCAGCTAAATCTGAACCCGAAAGGTAAGACGGTTTTCCATCTATGAATATGGTTACACTATTTTTTCCTTTTAAACTTATTCCTCCATTTTGGTCAACCAATACACCTGGAGCTTTTTCTAACACATCCATAGCTGTTGCTCCACCTGAACTGATTAATGCATCAACATTCATCACGGTGCGATCAATTTTCTGTTCAATTAGCTTTTTTTCTCCAGCTATGGTTACCCCCTTAAGTGCGGTTGCTTTTTCCCTTAGCCTTATATCGTTTAAAGTTTTATTGGCAGTAAGCGTAATCGTTTCACTTTGATAAGTTTCGTAACCTAACATGGCTATTGTAAGGTAATAGCTACCCGCTTGTAGTTTTTCAAAACTAAATTTGCCATCAGCCCCAGATACTTCCGTTTTCACTAAAACAGAATCTAGTACTCGTTTTAAATAAATAGTTGCTGGCGCTAAAGGCTTATTTTGTGCATCAATTACTTTGCTGGTTAGGGCAAAGCTGCTTTGTGTTTGAGCACTGGCATTTGCGCTATAAAGGAAGAGGGCAATTAATGTTGTGAAAATAATCTTCATCAGAATAATTTGGTTTTATAATTGGTTGGTTTTATCGTTATCTGGGCACAGCGAAGCCAATCCAAAAGCTTCTTTTGGATTAAAACAGCTGTTTTTATTTAATTTACTATAGTGTTAATGGTTTTTCTGGCATTGTAGTTTCGATATAATTTCCAGCCATTGTTGCCTACGTTTGGCACATACTTAGTTTTATATCGCTCGTAAATTTCTTGGGGTTGCTTTTCGCCATTTACGATCAATTCGCTCTTACTTAATACAAAAGAAGATTTTAAATTGGTTTTATTGATGAGACCGTCTTTGATAAGTTCATTTTCAACAATATCACTGAGATCAAGATATTGTGGTTTGTAAGGTTGATAATTGCCGGCACTAATGGGAGTTGAAACGTTTATTTTTAGTGGTGAAATCTTTATTTCGAGCGATTCCCTTCTTGGAATATTATTTAGATAATTTACAGTTCGGCAAATGGAGTCGGCATGCCTAGTGTTTTCGATTTCGGTTACGTTAGCACGAACAGAATCAACCTTGGCAGCAATCAACTTATTGGTTATTTCTTTTAAGGTGTTTAATTGATCACTTTTGGCATTGAGCTCATGCAAAGCCTTGAGGCGCTTTAAGGAATCTTCATTTAGTGGCAAATCCTTTTGCGTAGTCGTTACAACCGATTGAATTGTTTTAGCAGTGCGCTTAACTACTTTTTCAATCTTTGTTTCGCTGGTAAAAGCTAACAAACATACACTTGCAATAACAATGCAAAGCATTAAAACAGATTTTTCAATTCCATTTAATGATTGATTAGTGTTACGCAATAATCTATTAACCCTGCTTTTTAATTGCCCCTTTTTACTAAATGCCATAGCGAAAGCAGGTAAAGCTAATTGATATTCTTGGCAGGAAACCAATGCATTGATATAGTTAATTTTACTACTGGTTAATCCAACAGCAATATCATCGCAACAATTTTCTCTTTCGGCTTTAATTAAGGCCGATAACCACAGTACTGCAGGATTAAAGAAAAACAAAATCTCCAGTAAACTTTGTAAAATATTAACCAAATAATCTCTACGATATATATGGGCCAGTTCATGAATTAAAATGGCTTCTATCTCTTTTGGTGGCAATGCCGTTAGCAAACCTATTGGCAGTAAAATCAAAGGTTTTAAATGTCCTATCACCATAGGCACTTTAATTAAATTAGATTCTGCAAAACCAATTGCCTGTTTTATACCCAACTGTTGCGCAAGATCACTTACTCGATTTTGCCAAATGCTATTTAATCCAAAAATGGCTTTAGCCCTTAAATGCCTAAGTCCGATTAAACCTATTGTTAATTGCACACTCCGGGAACATATTATCAAGAACCAGATGAGCACTAAAGTACCGTTATTATTGCTCAGATAATCAGTTATTTGACTAAGAAACGTTGTATTAACACTATTTGTAGTAGTGATTGCCAGCTTAGTTGTTAGTGGAATAGCTAGTTTCACACTGCTAGAAAACGAGATGGCATTAATGAAAGTAAAAATGGTAGTTATAAAAAAAGCAAGCATAGCTATGATCAATAAATTATAGCGTAATGCAGGTTTTTGCGATCGGGTTAAGATAATAATAAGTCCAGTTACAGTTGCCAATGCCAAACCTTGCCATAATGAGTGGAATAAGGTATTGCCGATTGCATTTACAATTTGTCGCGAAAACTCCATAATCGTTTGTTTTAATGGTTATTTTTCCAGTTTTTCTAGTAGCGCTTTTATTTCCTGAAGTTCGGTTGCCGAAGTATTCTTATTCCCAAGCAGCTGCATTACCAATTTACTGCTAGAGCCCTTGTACATCGAATCGATAAATTTATCTAGTAAATGGCTCTTTGTTTTCTCTTCAGGTTCTACCACGCTGTAGATATGTTTCATTTGCGTTTCGTCTCTTTTTAAGATCCCCTTCTCTGCCATTATCTGCATCAACTTCAAGGTGGTTGTGTAATTAACATCTTTTTGTTTTGACAGTTCATCGTTCACTACCCTTACAGTGGCAGCACCAATCTCCCAAAGAACTTGGAGGATTTCAAGTTCCGACTTAGTGGGATCTAAAGGTTTATTTTCAGCTTTCTTACTCATCACAAATCAAAGGTAGGAAATTTTTCGTACGAAACAAATATTATGTTATAACAATAAAAAAACCTATTCAGTTTAATGAATAGGCTCTTTTTGTTTAATAATTTATTAACCTGAATGATCATGAAGGATTTTCCATCCATCCTTTTCACGGGTAAAGATTACAGAAAAAGTTCCTTTTCGTTCTTTTAATTTGTCATTTGCCTTTAGTATGAATATACCTGTTAACAACGCATTATCTTTTCCGAGCATGGTAACTTCATAGTTCGCATAATTTAGTTCTTGCTTAGGTTTCCCGCCTTCAAAATAATATTTAACATATAGATCCCTAATGCTAGCTAACCCCGATCTTCCAGTTGTCATCATCATGGTTGCTTTTGGTGAATAAAGTGCCATGTAGCCATCTAAATTGCCTTTATTCCACGCTACAGTTGCTTCATCCATTAACTTAATAAGTTGAGCACTTGCGTCTTGTGCTTTTACATTCGCTGTAAACAACAGCATACAGCCTACTAACAAAATTTTAATTGTCTTCATATCTGGTTTAATTTAATAACTCATTTCTAATATTTCACTTTCTCAATAGTAACCGACCCCGTTAAACCAGAGGGCTGTAAAGCACTATCAGGTTTATACGGATTTACAAATGTCTTGGTTGAGCGTTCTGCAATTGACAGCCTACTATCGCCAATTAGCCGGTTCATCCAGTTGTTCACGACGGATATTTCTATGGTATTATTTCCTTTTTTAACGGCCTTAGTAATGTCGATGCGCCAGGGAGCTGTCCAAATCCCCCCTACTTCTACTTCATTAACTTTTACTTTAACCATCCCATTTAATTCGGTGATCCTAAGGTAATAACTTTCTTCATTTAACAAGTCTTGAAGTGAAAAGTTATTTTGATAAATGGCTGTACCAGCATAGTATTTTATCTGCTCATCGCTATGTTTAGTCCAATCGGTCAACTCTTCAAATTTTACGGTATGGCTTGGCCTGCCTAAATTTGCATTAAAGGTAACTTGCCAAGGCCTATTGATAGTTGCTACTGTTTCTGCTTTAGGAAAATTAATTTCTGCTTTAGGGGTACTGATTGTGGCATCAGCTTTCCTAAATACAATAAATAGACTTTGTAAAGGTGCCAATTGCAGCTCGAGCTGGGTTCGATTATCTTTTTCGTGATAAGAGGCTAGCTTACGGATGGTTCCCGATACAGGATCCCAAACTTCTGGGATTAACTTTGATACATTAAATATTGGACTGGCTTCAACCATTTGCTCCTGCTGATTACTTACATAATAGATTTCCCGATCAGGCAGGCTACGATGAATAAAAAGTAATGAATCATTTGCTGCTTGCTCAAAGTCGGGTTTTAGATGAAGACTGGCTAGCACCTTATCAATTTGGTTGCTAGTGGTTACGTTGGGATTTAGCCAGAGTTTCTGAGCGATCCTTTTTACTGCTATGTCAGCATTTGGGTAATCTTCCAGGCTTGGCGAGCGCAGGGGTGCAGGTCCTAGTACATGCAGACCTTGGTTAACCAAATCGTTGATCTTTTTAAGTAATGAAGGCCTCATTGTGTTCATCGGTGGCAATACCAAAAGTCCATAACTCATCCCTCCTGGTAAAACCATCCGCCCTTTCACTACTTTTGCACGTTCCATTAGCACTTCTGCATTGATATAGTCAAATGAATAACCTTTTGGTAAAGCGGGAGAAGTTATGCCTGTCATTTTCGGAGCATCTTCTCCTATAAAGTAAGCTACATCGGCCACATAGGTGCCTTGCTGCAACAGGTAATTACAACGCTTAAGGTAGGTTGTAAAAAGATCTAAATAAGGAAACCAGGTATTGTGCCGATTAAATTCATTGCCAAACCAAGCATTTACGCCTGGCATTTGTTCATCAGGTTGATGGATAAATAAATGAAGCAAAGAATTATTGATTCCTTCTGTAAAAAACCGATCTCCACGCTGTTTCATCATATAGGGAAATCTTCCAAAGGTTTTTCCGGCTGCAGTAAACGATTCGGCAGAGACCTTTCTCTTGCCATAAATATGGGCCGTGGATGAGGCTGCCCTGTTTTCAATATCTCCAAGTTGCCCTTCACTCCAAAATTCTCCTGCTACCTCGTCACTTTGTCCCCCATACTGCAAAAATTCCCCTGGAAAACCCCAATGTCCATATCCCTCAAGCCAGGTTTTTAAGCCATGTTGATGACTAATTTCCCTTAAACCTCCAACATAATCATAGGCAACACGATCCGCAATCAACCTGCGCAAATCCCATAAAAATCGGTCACTTTGTTCCGCATTCCCCACCACACTCCCTTGCATTACAGGCAAATAAGGCAATGGATCATAATGATATTTTTCTTTAAAGTGCGTAAACATATCATCTGTCCAATTTTGTCCACCTGTTTCATAGCTGTCTTGCACAACCATTTTCCATGATTTCCTGTCATTCGCAGGAATGCGCCTAATCAATTCTCCCAAAAAAGCATCAAAGTGGTCTTTAATATGCTTCTTACTCATTTTATCGGTTTCTAAACCAGTGCCTTCAGGTGTAGCAGGCGCATTGATAACACCAGTTGGCAACATTCCTATCCGTTTAACAATCCAATCGCCTTCGGGCACATTCCATTTAAAGGTACCGTCTGGCTGCATTGAGCTAGAGATATCAACCACTGTTTTTGGGTCAATAGCCATCTCATCCTGACCACTAATAGGCTGCAGCGGCCATTGGTAGGCTGTCCAATATGGCAAGGGATCTTGGAACATTTTTGCCAAGGTCTTTTCAATATAATTTTCCACCACAGGTGATGTCGACAATTCTACCTTCGACAAAGAGAACCCATTTTTAGCACCACTAAACAACAGCCTAAAATTTTTCGCTTTAATGCTCGGTACTGCTATGGTAATGGGGCCATAAGGTATAAAGCCTACATTAAGCGCACCGTTATGCCTATCAATGATAAATTCTTTGACGGTTTGATAAGTTCCATTGAGCTTTGCCTGCAGTTTTGCTTGCACTAATAATGGTTTGCTTGCTGGGAAAATTCTAATGCTTCTTAATAGAAAATCACTTTGCTGATCGAAATTTAGGCTTGCAGTATCCGTACTTACAGTTAACGACTTAATTAATGAATTACCCCCATAACCTTGAGGCGCTTTATAAGCAATCACTTTAAGGTCCTGAAAATCCCCTATTGGCTTAGTTAATTTCTGCTCTGTGAGCACAGGTCCTTTCACCACCACTTCGGTGGCCGTAAGGTAACGCATAGCTTGATGCGGCTTTACCCATGGCCCGCCGCTTTGACTCCATCCCGGACTATTGAATATGCCAATTTCTATACCTAAACGGGTAGCCGTTTTTAAAGCAACATGCATAGCTTCCCACCATGCTTCAGAAAAAAGCTTAACCTTTCCGTAGGGAACATCCATCCCAATATTTGCAATAAAAGCTCTATTGATGCCTACCTTTTTCATCGCTTCGAGGTCTTTAACTATTCCCTCTTTTGAAATGTTATCCGAAATCCAATACCAATACACACTGGTTTGAATTGAGTCGGGAGTTTTAACAAAACCCATCGCAAGTTTGTCCTGCGCCGCCAATTGGGTTATGCTCAGGAGCGTTAATACAACAATTAATAAAAAGCTTTTCGGGTAAATATTCATTACGTTATTGCAAGTTAGCACAGTATTGTCTGATAAAATCTTTTCTTGGTATCATATGCAGATAGGCATAATTGCCATTTAACTGACTTCGTTGTTTTAATTGATATAAAAAATAACCTCCAAGATCTATCATAATTGGACATTTGGCTTCATACCACACCCGGTGGGGATGTAACCAGCGAAAAGAATAATAATAAGAAGTTAGCGGAATGGTTCTGAGCTCGGGGTGATGAAAAGTCATTACTTTAGGCTTATCTACACCTAAAAGGACATCGCTTTTGCGAACCATTGTTAAATTAGCGGTATGAGAAAATTCGTAGGCAGACAGCTTCGAGTCATCCACATCGGGCAGATGCTTTAACACTTTAAACCCTTTAAACTTTGCTCCGTTTACCACCCAAATCAAATTCGGGTAGAAAGCCTCTCTACTATGAAGTTCTTCTAAACAGATTGGTGAGTTCTGAAATTCTATGGCTGTACCACATGGCGTGAAGATATCGGCACGATGGTAATACCCGATTGTACGGTTTAGAAATGTCTTTTCGCGGTAACTTTCTGGAAAGGCCTTTTTCCAATCGCTATGCCAAGCAGTTTCATTGGGATATGAGCGTAATATATTCTCAGAAACTGTTGTTCCCGCTTCCAATATATCAAGGCTTGTCGTTTCCATTTTACTATAAAGTTGTCATGATTGCTTAACAACTCAAAGCTAGGAAATAACAGTTAAAAAAATCAACTTAATACTAATAAATTTAGTAGAAACAAAAAAAGCCTTCGTTAAACAATATGTTTAGCAAAGGCTTTTTGGTAATTTCTTTGGGGATGCCTAGCAACCATTATAAGGGGAACCTATAGGAACCATATAGAAACATGCCTGCTACTGTGGACTTCAGGTGGACTTAGTGTGGACTTGAGGTGGACTCGCTTTAATGGGATAAACTTTGCGTAATATTTGATTACAGATTCACAAGGTAGTGAATATATAAAGATACTGAAAATACTACAAAATTTACCTCATTTAAAGCACTATTTTCCTTGTCCTAACCAAATTTTTCTAATTGCTAACTGCTCAGGTGTAGCATCAGGTATAAGCTCTAATCTGTTATAGTCGATTTTTTTAATAAATTGTACAGGTTGAGATAAAGTAACCTCTTCTTTAACGCCGCTGTCGTTTTTGCGGTTTACTACGATCGTTAATTTATCGCCTTCTTTGGCATTAAGGTTAAAATTCCCGGTAACTGTTCCGAAGTTTGCTGCTGTTAACTTAACATCATTCATACTAACAATTTCATCACCTAGTTTATAACCCATCGCCTTACCAAAATCATTTAAACGATCTACATTAGCAATAAAAATAGCACCCTCAGCATTTAAACCAGGCATAAAACCGCCCATCGTAGCAGCCTTGATTTCAGTTTCTGGTATGTGTTTCACACCTGCATAAGCGAAAAACTGATCGTAAGGAATTGGTGTACCCCCTTCTACATATTTACTAAAAAACGTACGGATCTCGGGGTAGGTCATTTTGGTAATAACATCAAAAAGCTCATCGTCATTAAAATATTTATCCTTACCGTACTTTGCACCCAATTCTTGTTTCAGGTTAGCTAAACCATATTTACCATTAGATAATTTTAATAAATATAAATCAAGCGATGCCGAGATTAAAGCTCCCTTTTCGTACACATTTCCATATTCATTTTTCCACTTTCCAGCACTTTCTTTACTCAGTTCAGTAAAACTTAAGGTATCATTTAACTGCTGACGAGAATTGGTAATTTTTGCACTGAGTTTCTTTAAGAATTGTTGGGTAGTATTGATTCCATATTGCACCTGTACATGATGAGCATCGTATTCCGTACTACCTTCATATAGCCATAAGTGCTTAGAAAGCACCGGATTATTGAAGTCAAACTTCTTTACTTCTTTAGAACTGATAGTTAACGGCGTTACTATATGGAAAAATTCGTGCGCAGACATGTCAACCCAACTGCCAATAGCTTCGTCTTGTGGCTGTTCGTTTAAACTATAAAACGATGAATAAGAGTGCTCCCAAGCACCAGAAATACCGAAAGGCGTTTGTTCACCATTAAAATAATAGATAAAAGCGTATTTGTTTACCGGTAACTTGCCCCCTAAATATTGATTTGTAGCTAATAAAATTTCTTTTAGATGTTCGGCAATGAAAGCCGATTTAGCCAACTTATTTGGAGAATATACCGAAACAAGAACTTCTGTATTACCAACTTTTACTGAGGTAGTATCTGGCAAGCTGAACATGATAGGCGAATCGTACAAATGATCTGCGTTGTTGCATTTATAGCTATCGGCATTGGCCGAAGTTTTAACCGGTATTAAACCCGTTGAGCCATAAAAGCCTTGCGGTTTCGTAATATCTAGTTCGAAGGGAATATCTTTCAATTTATCGAGGTAGCCAAATACACCGCAGGTATTGAATACAAAGTTTTTACCTTGTTCGAAATTAGTGCCCGCCATAGGATATACAAAGCCTTTGATACTGGTGTCCCAGGTATCCTCTACATCATAAACAATTTTGGCAAGGGTTTTTGCATTGGTAATTTCCCAACTATTGTCACTCGTTCTTTTAACATCAAGCGGTTTGCCTGCTTTGTTTAAGGCTTTAAGATCATGTACAAAGCGACCATAATCGCTATACATATAGGTACCAGGAACAATTTTAGGTAGATAAAATGTAGTGGTAGCTGTTGTTACTTTTGGAGTTTGCAAAGTAATCGTTAAACGATCGTCTTTTACTTCATTTAAGTTTACACTGTACTTATAACTGTTTTGTGCCATCGTTGTAAAGGCACTTATAAGCAAAGCTGAACATAGGCTTATTTGTTTAATTTTTGAAATCATCTCTCTAGAAATTTATAGGTTTTGCGTCACAAATGTAACGATAATCACCAAGATAAATTATCACTTTGGTAAAGCTCGGTAAACCACGTCTTGGATCCGGCTTCTGATGTTCAGCTGGTATAATTTATCGGTAATTTTAGGGTGCACGCGATTTGAAAGAAATACGTAAATCAAATTATATTTTGGATCAACCCAAACGCATATACCGGTAAAACCTGTATGTCCATATGTTCCAGGGCTGGCCAATTTCGAAGGATAGCTTTTGGAAGTATCGGGGTCATACATATCAAATCCAAGAGCCCTCCTACTCACTTCAGATTGTTTGGAAGTAAATAATTTAACTGTTTCTGATTTAAAATAGCGGTCGCCACCGTAAGTACCTTTATTGAGCAACATTTGATACAATATCCCAAGGTCATTTGCACTGGCAAATAATCCTGCATGTCCAGAAACTCCTCCCATTAACGATGCGCCAGGGTCGTGTACATAACCATGGAGCAAAGATTTTCGGAAATTAGCCTCCTCTTCGGTAGGTACAATTTGGCTTTTCTCGAAACGATTTCTTGGTAAAAATCCGGCAGTATACATTCCAAGTGGTCTATAAAACTGATCCTGTACATATTTTTCAATCGGAATACCCGATTGCCACTCCACTATCTCTTTCATCACATACATGTTCATATCTGTATAAAGATAGGTGCCACGATTTTTTAATGGAGCTTTTAGAAAGGCCGGCCAAAACATCTCCCTAAAATAACCTGGTTTGAAGTAGTAGCCATCAGTAACTTTAACAGGATAAAACCTTGACGAGTCGGCACTATGCTCTTCGGGCTTTAATTTGAGGTAAAACGACACTGCCGTAACACCAGATTGGTGGGTAAGTAGCTCACGAATCTTGATATCTTCCTTATTTGAATTCCTCGCATTGGGTACATAGTCGCCTATAGTTTTATCGAGGCTGATCTTTTGCTGTTCATAAAGTTTCATGGCAGACACCGTTGTTGCAGAAACCTTTGTAACTGAAGCAAGATCATAGATATCAGTTAATTTTGTTGGCATAGTCCCATCATAAGTATGAGATCCGTAAGCCTTATTAAAAATTACACTGCCATCTTTTATAACCAGTACAACAGCGCTTGGCGTAGCTTTTTCACGAATTGCCTCTGCCGCAATTAGATCGATGCTATCTAAATCTGAAGATTTAATACCGACAGCTTCAGGTAAAGCATATCGTAAACGGGTTTTCGTTGTACTATAACCTGAGCCAATCTTATATTTAGCACTTATTGTTTGCTTTAATGTTCCTTTTGCGGCAATGCCACCAAAGATCAATTGTGCAGTTTCATTTGCCGCTTCTGCACTACCTGCCGTACTCCATACTACAGGGCTAGTGATAAAATCTAGCTTTTTAAGTGCGCTAAGCGCCCCAAACCCTGCAATTATTATCTTTTTTCTTTGCTGGTTTTCAGCGATAAATTTGATAATTTCTGGATCATTCACCGATTGATCGGTAACTTGGATTATTAATGTATTATAAAATTTAAGATGATCACCTGTTAAGTTCGCTAAATGAAGCGAGTCTGTTCGGTAGGCCGCAGATTCAAAACTCCGAATAGATGCGTACTTACTAAGCAAGCTATCAAAAACGCTTGCATGCATTGAGCCAAAGTTAATGCTGGCTATTTTTCTTTCGGCAAGCCCTTTTAATGGGATGACTTTTACCTGATTATTGAATAGAAAAATGGGTGTCGTAGTTTGACTATAGCCTACCGCCGAGTTTAACGCGCAGCATAGGAACAATAACAGTAGTTTGATAGCCCTTTTTTTCATTCTATAACTTATTAATCTCCTCGTTAGTTAGCACTTTATTAAAGACCTGAAGACTTCCTACAGCACCTTTAAAGCTATTTTGCGTATCGCCAATATATTTTAAAGGAAAAAATAATGTTTGCACCTTGGCTATTTTACCCTTAGTATTGGTAAATGTCTGCATGGCTCCTTCTAAACGTTCGGTAAATACACCGTTTATATATAACGACGTACCTTTATTGTTTCCAGTGATTGTTATCTTAGTCCACACATTTTCGGGAACAGCGTAGTTAAAGTTATAATGATACCCTTCTCTTGAAAAACCCAACATCCCCGTATTTAATTGTTTAAGTTTAACTTCTGCGTTTGCAGACGAAAAGATCACTGCATTAGCTGGATTTCCGGCACTAGGGTTTATAGTGAAAGAAACTGTATAATCATAACCAATTTCACTTAATGGAGTTTGAATAAAGCTTTCCTTACCGGCTAAGTTAACTTGATTTTGAGTGGATTTTGAAAAATCAATTCCTGATTGACCGCGGGCATTTCGACCGTTTCCGCTTTTATCTTTAATTTTTGAATTACTAAAATCATACTTTAGTACCAAACTATCCTTTCCATTGATCTTGCCGCGAAGATTTAAGCTTGGCCCCTCTCCGATTTTTTTGCTTGAAATACTGAAAACATCAAATTTCAGTAAACTGTCGGCAGTATTTCCTATCCACATCTTTTGCGATAATACTTGTAATGCTGGGAAAACGCGATCCGTTACGTCTTCTTGCGTAATTCCATTACCAACATGATCATTCCAAACTGCAAAAGCGCCACCTCTTATTTGATTATTATCCTCTGAAAATACTTCCTTTCCTATTACATTCGGCGCCCACTTTTGATATATATTTTTTAGGTTCAAGTAATCATAGTAATAACCTGCTTTAGGAACAATGTATAACCACCCATCGGGTGTACTAATACCTTTGTAACCTAATTTAAACATGTCGGCAGGTTCGGCATAACCATTATACCAAAGATTCATCGTAACATTTGCCGATTTCACTGGAGTTTGCCCTTTTGCATGCGTAAGTGCTCCCCAAAGTCTTACTGTTTTACCAAAGCTCTCTACATATTTTATGGTACTATCAGTAAACTTTCTGAAGTTTTCAGCTTCAGCTTTTGCATATTCATCGGTACCGATATGTACTTCCTTATTGATGAATACAGGGTTAGGTCCCTGTAAATATTCCTTAAAAATGTTATGAACTACTTCGTAGGTCAATGGATTCGTAATATCTAAGTGGTCATCTCCGTATTTTTTACTAGCTGTTCCGGGCACTGCTTTGGTGATTGATAGTGCATGGGCAGGAGCATCAATCTCTGGTACAATAGTAACTCCATAAGTATTACCCAATTTCTGCAAGTCGATAAACTCTTTCTTACTATAACTACCATCTTTAGCAGTGAGTCCTGGGTAGGTATTATTCTCTAACCTAAACGCTGAATAGGTTTTGCTCCAATCGTCATTAAAAAATTGCTTGAATCCATTGTCATTTAAGTGGATCTGGAAATCGTTCATTTTATAATAAGACAAAAGCTTAACATAGTTCCTTAAAAAATCTATTGTAAAAAACTTTCGCCCAACATCTAATACAAAGCCTCTAACCTCGTATTTGGGAAAGTCGTTAGCTATACCTTTTGGAATTTTGAGGTGTTTAGGATCTTGCTCCAAAATTTGAAGAATTGTTCTAGTTGCCCAAAATGCACCTAAAGAAGTTTTTGCATTTATCGCTAAATGATCGGCCACTTGAAGCTCATAGCCTTCATTCGCAATCAATTTGTTGGTGCTATCAACATGAAAATAAATATCTCCTTTTTCAGGCTTACCAGTTTTTATCCGGATGTTTTTATTTGGATAAACTGCTTTTAAGTCATCGGCAAATGTTTGCAAGTAAGCTGTTAAGGATGTATTATTTTTATTATCCACAACTAAATTTACATTGGATTTTAAACTGTAAAAACCTGTGCCACCTTTCCATTCTTGTAATTTTGGAATTACGAATGGGGCACTATTTTGTGCATAAACATTACAAACAAAGAGGATCGGAAGAAAAATTAAAGCTAGTTTTAGTTTCATGTATGTTATTTTTTTGAGCCTTTTGGGCTTTTGATGACTAAAATAAATATTTTAATCGTATTAGGTTCGCGAGGGACTAATATAGTTAGATTTTGGCTAATTTATAAACCCTTACATAATCTACTTGCATTGAGAAAGGAAGCTTTGCATTGTTAATTGGGCCTGGCCAGCCCTCGCCACCAGCCTGATTAAGGATTATATAAAATGGTACATCGAAAGGCCATTGCTTAAACCCTCCTTCTGCAGCTTTATTATAAGTGTATATTAAGTCCTTATTAACATAAAATTTGATACTCATAGGCGTCCATTCAATCGAGTATATATTATAATCATTTTGGTGATATAATGCCGGGCTTGAAGCCTTACTTCCGCCATTTGCATTGGTTACCATACTGTTATGGATTGTCTGATAAACTACACTATCACTATTTACATGTTCCATTATATCAATTTCTCCACCCGCTGGCCAGCCATTTCCATGAGCGGTTGCTGGTTCAGGCATCATCCATATTGCAGGCCATGAACCTTTACCTTCCGTAAATTTTGCCCTTACGACTACTTTGCCGTAGGCGACATTAAATTTACCCGACGATTGTACACCGCCAGCATGGTATGGCAATGGATCATTAGGAATCACTGCGTTGTCCATTCTCAATAAAAGATTTCCCTTTTTTAAAGAGGCATAAGCTGGTAGTGGGGTCATATACTTATTCCAAGCTACTTTTCCACGAGGGCAATACTGCCATTTTATTAAATCAAAACTTCCTTTTCCTTTAAATTCATCCGACCAAACAAGTTTATAATTAGGCTGCTTTTGAGCAAAACCAGTAGAAATAAGGCAAATGAAAATTAGGGTAACAATATTTCTTCGAAAATTAGTCATATATATAAATATTTAATCCTTTGCCACTTCAACAAAAGTAAACATCCATTTCTCTGGGTTGTTCCAATTTTTACCATTAAAGCTGCCTATTGGCGCCTTTACCTTAACAATATTCCATCCTTTTTTTAGTTTCAATGCTGTTGGTAGCCTATACTCATAACCTTCATCCGCCAAAGGAATTTCCAGATTGCCCTTTTGCCCAGCATGAAGCCATGACGGCGGCAAAATTAACGTGTTATTTAACCAAATCGCGGAACCATGTGTATCCCATTGTCCAGCAGGCGGACTATCTGTAGCCTGGGATCTAGATGGATTACTAAACCCGATCCAAAAATCTTTGGTTGTATCCTCGTCAGACCAGATTTTCCTAAAAGCATACCAAGTTGTATTTTGAGCAGGATCAACTAAGGCACCTTTAATTTTCGGAGCCCACCAGTGTCTTAGAATAATTGTTCCACCTACGGTGATTTGCTGCGCCAACACTTCGTCGGGCTTAAAATCAACGTTCTCTGGTTCGAATGTTTTTTTAAGGTCGCCTGCGTTAGCATAAGGGCCATATAGTTGCCAACTTACCGTTGATTGTTCTTGATAAGGGAACGATAACCTAGTAAAGTATTGTTTTTGATGATCCAATAACCTTCCTTCAAATTCTTTAAACTCATTCAAGGCTTGTTCGCCATGCAAATTCATATTAGCTACCCAACCTTTATAGCCTTTTCCTAGCCAACTGCGCTCAGCAAAAGCCAGCATAGCAGGATAAACGCCATTCATTCGAAGCACATCATTTTCATTCGCAACGGCACGATCTGGCCACAAGCACAAGGTAGCTCCTAAAGCTTCGTTGTTCCCAAAATCCACGTCTGCTAATTGTCGGTTATAAATGGTAACTACACTTTCCAAAGGATCCATATGGTTTAGGTATAGATGTCGCGAATCGATATATTGAATCTTTGTTTTTCCGCCAGTTAGTCCAGCATCGTCCATCCATAATTGCCTAATAGTTGACTCATTAAAATTAGCTCCTGGTTCCCATCCAATCACCTTTTTATTTAATGATTTTAAAAAAGCCAAAATCTCTGGAATAAAATTTTTGTTGGTAATCTTCACTTCATCAGCTCCGATATGTATATAAGGGAAATCGTAGGTTTCACAAAGCTCTTTAAGAATATTTTTCACTATTACTAAACCAGAGTCACTTTGCATATCAACTTTCATCGCTCTTTTAAAAGCAGCGCTGTGACCTGGCATATCAATTTCTGGGACGAACTGTATGCTCCTTTCTCGGCAATAAGTTATCAGTTCTTTAATTTCAGCAGTGGTATAATACATACCCTTATTCCTCTCCATGTACTGTGGACTAGTTAATTCAGGGTAACTTTTAATAGCCAAACGCCAAGCAATATCTTCTGTTAAATGCATATGAAATACATTCAATTTGTTGGCAGCCATTACATCAATTTGCTGCTTTAATAAGGACATTGATTGGTAATTACGACCAACATCAACCATATAGCCTCTCCATGCAAAAGCTGGAGAATCTTTAATATCAACCGCATTGACGAAAAAGCCATCTCTCGCCAGTTGTTTTAAAGTTTGAATACCGTAAAAAATGCCCGTTCGAGTGTTTGCCCTTACGACAATTTTTTCTGAGTCTACTTTTAAATGATAGGCTCCTTTATTTTTATCAACAGGTATAAGACCACCTATTTCCAGTTTGATAAAAGGACTACCTATGTTTGGTAGATTTTTTCCGATTGTTGCTATGATTCCAAGAGTTGCTAAATTTTTTTGAACTAGTAATGCTTCGGTTTTCAGTGAATCTGAAGTATAGCTAATCTGTTTTACTTTGTAAAGTGGAAAAAGTTCTTTTGCATTTACTCGCATTTTTGGTTTGGGAATAACTGCCGCTTCTTGTTGCAAGCCAAATACATAAGGATAAACTAAATGTTGCCACAAAGCATAACCAGCACCTTTTAAGTGTAAACCATCATTCGTAAACTCTTTCTTAAGTTTCCCATTATGATCACAAAACCAAGGGTACAGATTAATAAAAGTGTAGCTGTTTGCAGCTACAGCAAGTTTCTTATTTAGCTCAATAACTAAACTCCCTTTGCTGGTATGTGCAGAAAATGTCTTGAACTCGTTGTTAATTGGCATAATACTCTGTACAAAAATCTCTGTACTAGCACTTTCCTGTTTAATGTAATTTACACCGAGTTTAATGTTTTTATAGATACTGTCTACACTGATATTTCTTGCTAGATCGTTTATTCCTATCAAGATAAATATTTTCTTCGGCTTCCGCTTTACAATGTCTGGTAAACGGTTAATTAGTCCCGCACTTATATCGCCACTAATACCCATATTAACAACGCTTGCATTGTTAAAAAGATTAGACCACTCTGCGCCATCCGTTATACTGTCGCCAATAAAAATACTTAAGTTATCCTTTTTGGGGATAGTTTCGAAGTGTGTTACATTTTGCCAGTAAAGCGTTGAAAAAGTTGCTTCGGGATAAACGGGTAAAGTTATCTGTCCGTGAATATATGTGCAGCAAAAAATTAAAAAGACAGACAGTAAATATTTAATTGAATTCATTTGAGGTTTTGGTTGTTAATATCCTAAACTCTGTAATAACTGTGCACAATACCATTCTTGCCTGGGTAAATGAAAAGGACCTTTGAATAAATTTCCCTTGGCTGTTTGCGCTAATGAGCCATCTTTATGCAGATAGCCAAACCACTCTCCATGTTCGGGATCGTGAAACTTATCATAAGCATAGTCATGAACCATTTTATGCCAGCGAGCGTATTTTTCATCTCCCGTTATGGTGTAAGCGAGAAGTGTTGCAATGATGGTTTCGTTATGGGGCCACCAAAATTTCATATCCTGCCAATATTCTTGTACTGGTTTATGGTATACATCTCTAAAATATAAAATCCCTCCATGTTCCTTGTCCCAGCCTCTTTCCCACATATAATCGAGCATTTTACATCCCAATGCAATCAATTCGGGGTCGTTATTTCGATATTTTGCCTCATGTAAAATAAACCATGCCCCTTCAATGGCATGACCGGGATTTAGGGTTCTACCATCTATATGATCTATAATAGATCCATCAGGTGCCACTTGCTCCATTACACATTGAATATCATCTTTCACGAAACTATTTTTGATTTCTTCAATCCATTTCATGATCCATTCGTCACAACGCACATCACCAATAGTTTCCCTTAATTGTTGCGCTGTGTTAATCATAATCATTGGCACACCTATCCCTTTTGAAGGGCGAGTTCCAGTATATTTTGGGGGCAATAAACCTTGTGTAGTTGCGTATTCAATGCACTTTCCAAAAAGATATCGTGCTTTTTTAGCAGCTGTTTCATCACCACTGGCTTTTGCATAGGCAGCATTTGCGATAGCGGCAAAGGTTTCAGAAAAATAATATCTACGCTTACGAATGGGACTTCCATCTCTCGTTACATGGAAAAACATCTGGCCATCTGTATCAAAACAGTATTTATTCAAGAAATCTATACCAGATTTTGCGCCATCTAGCCACTCTTTTTTAGGTACAATGGTATTACAAAGTGTTGATAAGAGCCAAGCAGCACGTCCCTGGATCCAAACAGCTTTGTCGTCGTCAATTAAGCTTCCATCTTGATCCCTCATTAACAGATAACCCCCATATTCTTGATCAATAGATCTGGGAAACCAAAAGGGAATAGTGTTATTCAATAACTGCTTTTCATAAAATGCTGAAAGACTTTTCAATTCTTCAATCGTATAACTCATAAGATTTATTTTACATTAATGGAAAATGTTGAAGCTGGCAGTTTAGCTTCATTAACTAAATTGGCTCTTGTAAATGGTTGCCAACCATAAAGCACTTTGGTAATTTTCGACTTAGGAGGAATGATTAAATGAACCTCATTTTTATGAATAGTTGCTTTAACTACTGAGTGATTTCCCTTTTCGTCTTGAACTTCAAAGCCGTTTAATAGAGAACCTGTATTTGGTTGTAATTTTTGTGCTTGATTAAATGTAACCACAATGTTGTTTTCCTTTCGAACAGCTTTGATAGCAATAGGACCACTTGCAATGATGTTTTTGTGATAAGTATTTTTTAATGCTAGTAAAGCTAATCGTTCGCCTACTTCTTTTTTACGAACAGGATGTACATTTAGCGAATCTCCAAGATCAGAACTTACTGCCATGCCCGAATTGGGAATAACTGACTGTAGTTTTCGTTGGGCGTCTCTGAAATATGGCCATGAAGGGCGGTCAATAGCCGATAATTGCACGTAATAAAAGGGAAAATTAGTTTTCCATTTTTCTCTCCAACTTTTAACCAACAGCGGCAATTCGTGGTTAAAAAGTTCAACATTGTGCGCATTGCTCTCTCCCTGATACCAGATAACCCCTTTTATGGAGAACCTGATCAATTTAGAAATTCCAGCTTCATAATTATAAGCGGGTTCATATGGATGTCTCTGTTTTGGATTAATAGCATTTTTTAAATTCATGTCGGCCCTACCCTTTGCCCAATCCTGAATAAAATCTGACTTCCGCCAACCACCTATTAAATCTACCAGTAGATTATCATTTTCCAAGGTTCTTCTATCTATCCATGATTCGAGTGTTGAGCCACCTACTGCCATTTGAATTAAACCAATAGGAACATTTTCTTGAGTAGCTAATTGCTCGCCGAAATAATAAGCAATTGCAGAGAAGTTGGCTATGCTTTGCGGTTCCAACGTTGCCCAACTTCCAGAAAAATACTCAAGCTCATTAATAGAATTTAATGTCTGCTGATCCCAGGATACATTATCCGTTTCGGCTATAGCATTATATTTTAGTAACCTTATGGGTAATTTTTTGTTCAGATTTGCTAATGTTGCAGGGCCGGTAGCAGCTGATTTTAAGGGAAAAACCATATTCGATTGGCCAGCGCAAAGCCAAACATCTCCAATAAGTACGTTTTTTAAATTCTGCGTTTGAGAACCAGAAATAATTTTGAACTCATAAGGTCCACCAAACTTCATGGCAGGAAATTGAACTTTCCATTTTCCATCTTTGCCTGTTACTGTACGCCGAACACTTTTATTAAAATAGACGGATATTTGTTCATCTGCAATGCCAGTGCCATATAGTAGAATGGGTTGGTCGCGTTGGAGTACCATATGATCGGAAAACAAAGGATCCAACCTAAAGGGACCAAAGTTGCCTGTTAAAGCTTGATAAACTGTGTTAGCGATGATTCCTGCTCCTTTTTTATCAGGATGTAGATTATCTGCAAAAAGCTCTGGACGGTTATTTAAGGCTCCATTAAGATCTATCAATTGCAGCTTATTTGCTTTTGCAATCAGCTCAATTTTCTCCTGAACCTGCCAATACCAATCACGGGTGCCCGACTTAAACCGCGGATGTCCGCTAAAAATAGGCGTTAACTTACAGATATAAATCTTTACCGTAGGGTTATGTTGTTTCAAAGTATCTATCAACCACTGGTAATCAGCCTGAAACTCATCTTTATAATTTGGCCAATTCCTTGGATCTGTATCATTTAACCCTAAATGAATAATAACTATATCAGCTTTAAAGCTTATTAAATTAGTAAACTCTTTGGTTTTATAATATGGTCTATGTCCCTTTTTTAATAGCGTTGCTCCACTTAAACCAAAATTACCCACCCCATATTTATCGCCCAGCAATTGCTGTAATTGGGCAGGATAGGCGTCTTGTTGTGGATTAGCTAATAGGTAACCTGCAGTTACAGAATTCCCTATACAGGCAACTTTAATTTTTTGTCCAAGAACATTGGCATTGCATAAAATTATTATTCCAATTGCTATCCTAACAACAATTTTCATTTATTTAAGGATTTCGTTTACTGGAATACGAACGAAATACATATCTCTCACCCCTTCATAAAAAATCCCAATTGTATGATCATCAATCTTTGTTAAGGAAGAATAACCAAATAGTTTTCGGTCATCAAGCAGTAACTCATTTTTTTTGCTCCAGCTCTCGCCTAGATCTGTGCTTGCTTTGATGGTTAAATTATATCTACCGCTCTGGGTATTATCATTTCCAAAAAAGACGATTTCTTTTTGCTTGCCTTTAAAACTCACATTTGCTTTAATAAAGCTAGCCATACAAACTGGATCTTGTAATGCTTGATAGGAAGTATGGTGTTCTACCCAAGTTTTACCTAAATCAGCAGTCGTTGCCACACTTCTAAAACTCCCGCGATTATCTCTCATATTTAGCATTAAAATTCCGGGCTGAGTTTCTATAATCTGGGCTTCTGTAGTATTGGCAATCGGTCCATCTTCTGTTTTCCAAGTAGTTCCATGATCTGCACTATATATCAATGTTGAGTGTGGCATTGCATTTTCATCCCAGTATTGAGCTGCAAAAACTATTTTACCATCTGCCATTGCAATACCGCTTCCAGGCCCATTAAAAAATAAATTCCATTCTGGATCTTTAACTCCCGCTGTTATACTTTTCGGTTTCGACCAAGTGATACCATCGTCATCACTACTTACCACAACCAACTGTCCGGTAACATCTTCTGAAAGCCCAGGCTTTGATCCTGCAATTGAACGATTTCCTTTGCTCCACAATGCGATTACCCAAATCTTTTTGGAAATAGGATCAAAAAGTACCGCAGGGTCACCCACACCATTGTTCTCATGAGGTTCGCCCATGTCGATAATCACTTTCATTGGCTCCCAACTTTTACCACCATCGGTGCTTCTGTTCATACCTACATCAATATTTGCGGGAAGATCTCTTGAATTCTTATAACGAATATCGTAAACCGAAATTAGCGCACCTGTATTGGTTGTTGCTATACCTGGTATCCTTAAGGTATGAATGCCATTTTCACCACCTTTTTTAACCACTATACCAAGGCGTTTCACGAAGCCATCTCCTACTTCCATTATTGGATATTTTTTTGAGTTTACATCCTCAACTTGGCTAACATGAAATTCGATTTTGGAATCGATATCTGCCTCCTCTTTAAGTTTAGCACTAATCCAAATATAATGTACACCAGGTTTTAAGGTAAGGTTAAGCGATAATCCTTGATTGATCTTTGAAGGATCAAGCTGTGACAAGAGTTCCTTTTCATTGAAAGAAGCTTTTCTTCCAGTAAAATAGATATTTATATTTTCAATAGCCTGCGATCCAGCTGGGTTTACTTTGAATGCCATTTTTTTCAATGTAATTGATTTCTCTCCTGCGGGAATATAAATCCTGACATATAAGAGGGGGTTTGATTCAATTCCTTTAAAAATTGGTGATACTGGTGCTGATGAAGTAAAAGTTACCCCTTGAGATGAGAAAGCTTGATATGCGCTCACCATTAACAGGAATAAGAAACTAACGCATAATTTTATTTTTATAGTTTTCATATTTTCTTGGATTTAGACGTCGTTAAAGTCGTTAAACTTCGGACGCAGGAAATAAAGTTGGATCAATAAGGCTACAAAGACAATGATAGAAAGCATTGCGAAATCATGGCCCAAACTCCCAGAATCTGTTGATTTTCCGAGCAAATTTGTGATAAAGGCACCCGCAAAAACACCTGTCATATTCATTAATCCGTAAGCCGTTGCTCGGTATTTTGAGGAAACAAATTGGCATAGTATGGGCATATTATTTGCATCAAACATCCCAAAACCTACCCCAAAGCAAAGTGCAGCACCCACAACATGAAATAATGAGTGACCAAATCCTATTAACAATAAGGAGGGAATAGTGAGCCCTAAGCCTATGGCGCTTGTATAAATGCGGCCCTTGATATTTTTCTGTACCCATTTATCTGATAGGATACCACCAAATATAACACCGATAAAAGAGGAAGCTGCCAAGGTGATAGTTGATAACGGACCTGCCTGTTCCATTGGCAGATTTAGGTTCTGCGAAAATAAAGTTGGAAGCCAATTTTTTACACCCCAGCCTGGCAAACTTGGTATGGCAAAATACATTAGGATAATCCAAAAAGAAATATTACTCAATAACAAGACTAGCCCCTTGATAATAGGCACTTTAGATGGATTTAATGTTTTAATAGCAATTTCTACTTCAGTAACCTTTTTTTCTCGCAAAAAGAAGATTAAGATTACCGCATATACAATACCTATCATGCCAAAGACGTGAAACGTAGCTTGCCAGGTATAGTTTTTGGCAACAGTTGCACCAAAACCTCCAAGCGCCTGCCCCATGTACAAACCTGTCATATGAATGCCGATAGCAAGAGACCTTGTTCTTGAACTATGGAAATCGGCAATCAGCGATAATCCTGCCGGAATATACAATGCTTCGCTAACTCCCATAATAGCTCTTAAAATATAAAGCTGATTAAATGTGGTTGCATAGCCCATGGCAAAAGTCACTACGCTCCATACAAATAGGCTTCCAATAATTAACCACTTTCTATTAAACTTGTCGGCAATAATCCCCGAAACTGGACTCATGAAACCATAAATCCATAAAAAAATAGCCATTAAATAACCAAAATTTGTAGCCGATTGTAGGTCTGCAATATCAATTTGCATAGCAGGTTTCATTGTAGATAGCATTTGGCGATCCATGTAATTTAGCAGCGCAACCACCCAAAGCAGGCCAACTACTACCCAAGCGTATCTTTTGGTTTCTGTCATTTTGTTCATTTAAATTTACCTACAATAATATTTGGTGTTCTTACACCTGCCCTTATCTCACCACCAGCAACAATTACTTGGTTATTTGCTAACACGGCATTGGTAGTTACTGTACCATATGGCATCTTGCTTTTCAATGTCGTCCAAATTCCAGCTACAAGGTCATATTTCAAAACTGTTTTGCTAAAACCGGGGTGACTACGCTGCAACTTAATTTTTTCCTGGTTTAAAGCTTCTTTTTTTGTAGGATCTTTTTCAAGGTCTATAGTTGCAATTAGTTTTTCTACTTTGTGAAAAGTTTCTCCTGTATCACCACTAAAAATCAATATACTTTGTCCTTTTATAATTCCAGTAGCAGCTGATATTGGATATGGAAGTGATTTTTTTGCCTGCCAAACCTGCTGCTTAACATTGAAGCTATACATTTCGTTATAAAGCGTACTAGTATCTCCGATGTTTCTCTTTCTACCGCTAATGAGATATATTTCATGAGCTCCTTTCTCTTCTCTGCTTAATAATACAGTATGAGAAACGGCCTGCGGAAGGCAAGCAAGTTTGTTCCAACCTTCATTTTGTGATTTGAGATCTAATGATAGAAATTGATCTGTTGCCCCACCTCCAACTTCACCACCAGCTAAATACAGTTTATTTTCAATAGCCGTTAAAGCACCATTGGTTAAACCTTCCGGCAAGTCGGGAAGGTAGTCGATGGTTAGTCGGCCAGCTTTCCAATTCAACAACAACACCTTTTTGCTCAATCCCTTCTCGTTTTCTCCGCCAGCAATTACAATTCCATAAGGAGTACTGCAAACTGCACCATAGGCTAAGTTAAAAGGAAGTTTAAATTGGGTATCCGATGTATCTAAAAAAAGTCCCCGTGCACTAATCTTATATAAAAAAACATCATTATAATAACTCTTTTTACCGCCATCCCAAGGCATTTGGTCAGGAAAATTTGTACCACCTGCAATTAGTAATTTAGGGCCTATAATTCCAATAACAGTACCCGCAAGCCCCAGAGACTTGTCTTGTTTGAAGGTAGGAGGAATTTGGGCAGCAATATCCCAACAGATATTGTCGACATAGGCCTTCTGGGCCAATAATTCTGGAGAAAAGATTGTAGTAATCAAGAAAGTAAGATATAAAATAATGTTTTTCATAAAAAAGGCTTGAGATAAAGGTAACATTGCCAGCTTATAATTTGACAATACGATTTCTTTAGGCCTTCAGGGATTCATTTAGTGTATTTATCGATTTAAAAACCTGAAAATTTAGATCCTCAACGTCTCTATTAAAAAGTTCAAATGTTGATGCATCCATATTCTTAACAGGTAGCCTAAATCCTCCGAAATCAAAATCTACTAATTTCATATAACTTTTGCCAGTGGCAATACCCCCATATTTACCTAACAAACGAATAAAGTCGATTGATTTTTGTTGGAGCGCTCCAGCTATTTTTAGTTCATTATTCTCAAAGGCTTCGATCATTTGCGTATATAAAGGAGCAAGATAGTTAAATGTGCTACCTACTGCCCCTTTTGTACCTAGAACCAATGCCGAAAGCATGTTTTCATCCCTGCCCCAAAGCATATCATACTTTCCGTCATTGAAATTCTTGCAGGAAAGGAAGTCCATAAAATCTTCATGTGTATATTTTATACCAGCAAAATTGGGAATGGAACCAGCTACAGCATTTAAAAGTTCAATCATTGGGATATTTGCTCCAGTTAACACGGGGATATGATAGTAATAAAAAGGCATTTTAGGTACTTCTGCAGCGATTTCACCACAAATTTCGGCCAAAACAGTTGCATTTCCGGGTTTAAAATATGAAGGAGCAGTAAAAGAAACTGCATATAACCCAATAGACTCTGCATGTTTAGCAAGTGTTTTACAATCTGCAATGCAAGTACCCCCTAATAAGGTCATTACTTTAAAATCTGCATCATCTTTTGTAGCCTCTGCCCAGGCTTCAGCTATGTGCATCTTTTCTTGCAGCGTGAGAGAAACTCCTTCTCCTGTTGATCCGCAAATAAAAGCACCGGTGACCTTATTATTTTTTAAAAACTGATAATATGCTGGAATTAAAGATGGGTTTAAATCTCCATTGGCATGCATAGGTGTAAATGGAGCTGCAATTAAACCGATAAGTGGTTTGAAATTCATACGTTATTCTCTTAGTTAGCTATAAAAAGGCGTAAGCAGTAGGTTTACTACTTACGCTAAATAGAAATTAAATTAAGTTCCTGTATATCCAGGATTTTGATCGCCTTTTAACAATTCATCATTGGTAAGTGTACTCAGATCAATCGGTAATATAATTTTATGGTTTTGTCCTGGTATATTATCTAATACCCCAACCAATGGTAAATCTTTTCTAAATACCAAGGGATTGCCACTTGCATCTTGCATGCGGCGAAGATCCCACCAACGTTTTCCTTCGGCAACAAATTCCTTGCTTCTTTCGGCAAAGATGGCAAGCTCATTTTTTTCGAAAGATCCATTTACAAACTGAGGAGCCATAGCTGGAGCATATGCTCTATTACGAACTGCCATAATTTCGGCAGTAGGATCTTGACCTTGTTTGTTTTTTACTTCTGCAAGCATTAAAAGGGCTTCAGACAAACGGTAAATAGGATAATCATCTGAAAAATTACGTGCACCTTCTACAATAGTACCTATAAATTTACGCAAATTAGTTGCTCTTATACTGCCTTTATTAAAATTTAGGAAGGTAGCATTAGCTCTTGTATCAGCTGCTTCAAACTGATCATAAGTTTCTATTTTATATTCATAACGAATAATCGTACCCCCGCCATTTACTTGTAAAGGATCAGATGAAGGAATAGCAGCTCCCTTATCATCAACATAACCACTTAAGGGATCTGATACCGCATAGATAAATTGGTTAAAGTTATTTGTGGCTTCGCCAGATTGGTATCTAATCGCAAATATAATTTCATTATTTCCTTTACTTGCACTTATACTGGCCGACTTAAATACATTAGCGAAACTTGGTTGCAAGCTGTATCTCGGAATTACATCTTCCAACGCAGTTCTTGCAATGGCTAAATCTGCTACTGTGGTGGCAGGTGCATTGCCATCTATTTTAACTTTGGCCGACCATAGATATACATCTGCTTTAAGCATTTGTGTAGCAGCTAAAGACCATTGTGCTTTTTGAAATTTAGTGGTATAAACACCAGCGAAGTTAGTTACTGATTTATCTACATCAGCTTTGATAAAATCTAGCGTCTCCTTTTCAGTTTTTGTTCTTGCCAGATACATTTCTGCTGTTGATTTTGGGTTACTGGTTAATACTTTTGGCTCTGTGGCTAAAGGTACCCTACCGTAGGTACGGAACAGATAAAAATAATAGTAAGCTCTCAAGCCATAAGCCTGACCTAAATAATATGATTTATCGGTAGCCGATAGGTAATCAGCCTTTTCAACCTGATAGATGAAATTATTAATATTAAAAATAGAGGTATTGTAAAGACCTGCCCAGCCGCTATATCCTGGGCTAGATTCCCTAATGTCTTGATTAATAAAGCCTGCGGAGTTTAATGACGCCGTGCCAGTAAAACTAGTTCCTGTTCTTAATGTACCTGCTCTTAATTCCCCTAGTCCAAATAAGGTAAATTGATTTCCTCTCAATTGAGAATGTATCCCAATCATAGCTCCATCTACCTGTGCTGGTGTCTTCCAGAAACTTTCACTTGCAAAATAATCTTCAGGTGTTAATTCCAATTTATTACAAGCAGTAAACGTTACGCTTAATGCTAGTGCGGCAAAGCCGATTATAATTTTCTTCATCTTGTTTTAAAATATAAATTGAGCTCCAAAAATAAATGTACGTGGTAATGGATAACCTCCACTGCCAGCCCCATCAATAGCTATACCGCCAGCTTCAGGAGAATATAAGGTTGATTTACTGAAATAGGTAAGATTTTGACCGCTCACAGAAAAATTAACTCCTTGGCTTTTAATTCTTGCTGCAATTTTTGCTGGCAACGAATAAGTTAAATTTATTTCCCTAACCGCTAAATAATCTCCCTTATTGTAAAACATACTAGATGGGCGGAATGTATTGTTTTTAAATAATTGATCGGCCCAATAATAGGTAGGCCATTTAGCATTTGGATTACTCGGCGACCAGGTATCTTTCGTTTCCACAGTAGTGTTAAATGTACCTTGAGCATTACTTAAGAACCAAGCGCGAGGACCATCAATGGCTACAAATCCCAATGCATAATCAAATCTTGCACTTAAGGTTAAAGCCTTCCATTTCACATTCGTACCAAATCCACCCGTCCAACGAGGTACGGTACGTCCCTGATAAACTCTATCAAATGAATTGATAATTCCATCACCATTAACATCTCTCCACATTACATCGCCTAATGCAATTGGAAAATACAAGTTTTTTTGAGCTGCAGGTAACGCATTATATACGTCAGGATGTACTAAAGTTCTAGCGCCTAATAAATCTTTTAATTTTAAAGCATACGAGTCGAGCTGTTCTTTCGTTCTAATAATGCCCTCTGCTTGGTAAGCATAAGCTACATTTGGATCTTGTCCTTCTTGCGTTCCTCCTACCCAAATTAATTCTTTCGTATTAGGATCATATACTTGGAAGCCCCCTTGTCTATTATTAGGCAATCCATTAGAAGGTAATTTTAATACCTTGTTGGCATTATAGGCCGTATTAAAATTAAAACTTATGTTCCACTCTTTATTCCTAAATGCTGCATAATTCAAATCTATTTCAACACCTTGATTTTGCATATCACCGTTATTGGTACTAATTCCTGTAATACCCGCAGTTACCGGGAATGCTAGCGTTGCAATCTTATCGCTGGTAGTTCTGTGATAGTATGCTACTCCTAAATCTAGTCTATTAAATAAGCGAGCGTCGAAACCAACTTCTTTCGTAATTAGTGCTTCCCAACGAAGAGATGGATTAGGCAAGCTGCCTACTATATAACCAATGCTGCTATTATATCTATTTTGTGAATAGTTACCTTGAAGGGTATAAGCTCCAATTCCGTTAATATTTCCAATCGCGCCATAACTACCACGAAGTTTTAAGGTGTTAACAACATTAGTGAGTGATTTAAAGAACTCTTCGTTGTGAATATTCCATCCTACCGAAACGCCTCCATAATTACCCCATCTATTATCTAGCATTCTAGAGTAACCTTCACGTCTAAAATTTCCTGTTATTAAAAACCTGTTATCGAACAGATTAAAAGTGGCACGACTAAAGAATGATAAAATACGTTGACGGGTATGTTGCGTATCAATGCTTCTTCTGTCTTTATCAGTACTGGTTAAAGCTAAATCCATAAAATCATCGGTCGGAGCACCAGATCCTGAAGCTGATAGTCCAGCTGAATAATTATCAGCATACTCAGAGCCTACCATAAAATCAAGTGTGTGACGCTTGGTGATGTTAGCATTGTAATTTAAGGCCGCGTTATATTGCTGATTTATCCCTCTATCATAAGATGCACTCGAATTACGTGTACGGTTATAATTATTCGGACTAGCTAAAAAGTCTTTCGTAAATGCTTCATAAAATCCTTGATCATAAGACAGAGCACCACTTACATTGAACCTCAAGTTGGAGAGGAAGTTTACGGCTAAATCCTGTATTAATACAAATTTTTCAGTATTGTTATTGATGATAAACTTATCATCATTTACCGCCGGATTACCATCTGAAGCATCTCTCCCAACCAGTAAATCTCCTTTTTCATTTGTCCCACGCATAGTTGGAGGCGCGCCCAAAGCACGAGTTAAATAATTTCCTTCACCGTTTATAGCAGTATTTCTCCATTTTGCTTTTACAAAATTTAATTTCGAAGTTGATATCAACCAAGGTTTTAACTTATATTCTCCATTAAGTACAAAAGATAAGCGGTTGTAATAGGTATTAATAGGCATCCCCTTTTCGTCATAACTACCAATTCCTGCATAATATTTACCATTTTCATTACCACCGCTCATATTCAGGTTATAATCTTGGGTTAAGGCATGAGGTCTTAAAGCATATTGTGTATAATCGAAATTTTTGAAAATTATCTCTTTATTTGTACCATTTGGATCATAGGCTCCAGCAGCATTTGTTTTAACTGGGTCAAACATGGAAAGCCAACCTTTGCTTAGTAACTCCTCGTTATTAGCATTTCTAAACATAGGACTCCACACCGCTCCAGCATTAATATTTCCATCGTAAGGATTACCATTTGCATCTTTGTATAAATTAGCAGTACCAAATGGCCCAGTCGTATTTAATTGACCTAAACGACTTGCATCATAAGAACCTGAAGTTTCGATTGCTTTACGTGACCAATAAAGATATTCCTCACCCGTCAAAAATTCGAATGGAATATTTAATTTATTAATACCAACTTTAGATTTTAGTGAAATACTTGAAGACCCTGTCTTACCTTGCTTGGTTGTTATTAAAATCACTCCGTTCGCAGCTCTCGCTCCATAGATCGAGGCTGCTGAAGCATCTTTCAATACCTCGATAGATTCGATATCATCCTGATTGATATCACTTAAACCGCCCCTTACTAAACCATCAACAACAACTAAAGGAGATCCACCGCCTGTAAAAGAAGTACCCCCCCGTAACACAATATTAGGCGTTGCCCCTGGTCGACCACTGGTTTGTTGTACCCTTAAACCTGCAATGGTACCAGCCAATGCTGATCCAGGATTAGAGCGAACGCCTGTTTCTAATACTCTTGCATCTAGTTTTGCTACCGACCCGGTTAAATTAGATTTCTTAATCGTACCATAGCCAACTACAACCACTTCTTCAAGAGCTTGTTTATCCTCCTCTAAAGTTACGCTGATCGAGGATTGATCGCCAACAACAACCTCTTTAGTAACAAGACCAATAAAGGAGAAAACTAATATGTCTCCCTTTTTTGCTGGAATACTAAAATTTCCTACGCCATCTGTTAAGGTAGAAATCTTGGTGCCTTTTATAAGTATGCCAGCGCTTGGAATCCCTCCTCCTGAAGAGTCGGTTACACGCCCAGTAATATTTCTATTTTGGGCATAAGTGATAAGCATCATCAAGCTTAACACCATTGTTAGCATAAATTTACTAACGTTTCTTTGGTAATTTTTTCTCATACATCATGGTTTTATTTAATTATTATGTTATACATAATACTTCGAAGTACGGGATTATTTTGATTGCTTCCAAATATTTTGTTGATTTTTATTGAAGATTTTTTCTAATCAATGTTATATATTTGCCTCTCATGAAGGAAAAATATATTTCCGCTATTAATAAATAATACATAATAATGGATCTTTTGACCAATTTTAAGCAAGTGGATACCAGTTCCTTGGTGGATCGGGTTGAAGACAACATTGTGCAATTGTTACAAGAAAAAAAACTTAAAGTTGGAGATAGCATCCCCACAGAACTAGAACTTTGCAGCAGTTTAGGTGTAAGTAGAACTGTGGTAAGAGAGGCGTTGCTGAGATTAAGAATGATGGGATTAATAGAATCGAAAAAGAAAAAAGGTTCTGTAATCACTTCACCTGATATATTTGGCGTACTGAGTAAAAGTATGAATCCCCATATTTTAGACCAAGGTACACTTAAAGATATATTTGAAATAAGATTAGTATTAGAAATTGGAATGGCTGATTTCATCTTTCTGCATATTACTAAAGAAGATATAGACGAGCTAAAGGCAATCGTAGGTAATGAGCCTGACGCTTCACAAAACCATCTATTTAATATAGATCATGAAATTGCCTTCCACGGAAAGTTGTATGATATTACTGGCAACGCTACACTCAAGAAATTCCAAAGTATGTTATTGCCGATTTTTGATTATGTACATAACAGTGGTTTGCTAAAAAAACAAGTGCAGTTTGATCGATACGTATCACATAAAGGATTAGTAGATATATTAGAAAACGGCTCCCCCGAACTCTTTAGAAATGCGATGAGAAATCATCTTGAAAATCATTTTAACCGTCTCTTTTCAGAAATGTAATAAGCTTTATGAAACACCAAAGATTCTAGTCTTAGGTTAGCAAATACCCTATAAATTAGACTAATAATTATTTTAAATTATTAGTATATTAGCGTAAATACGACTATGAAGAATATTACAGACAGACATCAGTTTATCTTAAAAAAACTGAAGCAAGAAGGCAAGGTTAACATCTTAGAACTTATTGAAGAAATGCAAGTGTCTGGCGTGACAATAAGAAAAGACTTAAAAATTCTAGAAAGCAAAAATCTACTTTTTCGTACTAGAGGTGGGGGTTCTATCAATAACCCATATGCTATAGATCGACCAATTAATGAAAAAGCATTCATAAATTTGGACGAAAAAATGAGAATTGCCAAAGCTGCCTTAGAACTGGTTGGCAATACAGATGCAATTATGATCGGCTCAGGCACAACCGCTTATGAGTTCGCCAAAGCTTTACATAGCAACAAAAATTTAACTGTTATTACTCCTGCGGTAAAAGTTGGCTTAGAATTAAGTAGCCGTCCAAATATGGATGTCCTATTACTTGGTGGTATGATTAGAAAAAACTCTTCATCGGTAGCGGGCTCATATGCGATACGTATTCTGGAAGAGATTTCTTGTGATATTTTGTTCTTAGGTGTTGATGGTATTGACTTAGATTTTGGTGTGTCTATTTCTAACCTAGCCGAAGCATCGCTTAATCAAAAAATGATTGAAACCGCTCAAACAGTAGTATTATTGGCCGATAGCACTAAATTTGACCGAAGAGGATTAGGCAGGATATGTGGTTTAGAACAGGTTCACTATATTATTACCGACAGTAAAGTTGCCGACGAAACTGCTAAGGCGATCAAAGCTAGAGCAATTAAACTAATTTTAGTTTAAATAATTTAGCTTATCTTCTATAACTTAACTCTTTGTCATTTCCGCACTAAAGCCAATCCTTCAAAAACGATTCCTTGCCAACCATATGCCATGAACTGTCTAATATTTTGGTGGTCGCTTGCTTTTGGATTTCCCAGTACCGCTTGATAATGTTCTGCAAATAAGTGAAGAGTATCGCTCTCACTTAATTCATTAAGCAGTGCAAAAGCAAAAACCTTTGCGCTACCTTGATTTTGAGTAGCTTCATTATAGGTATCTCCATTCTTAAACGCAGTTGGTTGATGCTGGTAATAATTTTCTATAAAAGATATAACTTTAGTAAAGGATATAGAATTTATTTTTAAGTCGGCAAGTAAAGCAGCTAATTCTGATCTCATTATTGGATTTTAAAAAGGTAAAATTACAAATACCTAGAGATATTAGCCATTCTTTTTGATAAAATCAATAATTACTGTCGCAGGCATAATAACGGTTATTGTTCGACTGTACCTAGCGATATTAATTCCATAAAAATTTCCTTCCATATCAAACACAGGCCCACCACACTTAGCCGCTGGAATGGTACCATCGTGAAATAAAACTTTAGAGAAACCATCTGATACATCGCTTCGTCCACCCATAAATTTATCGGCTATATGATTACGTCCATTATATTGAGTAAGGCCAATTTTCAATTGAATTTCCTTTCCATCCCTCATTGCTTCTACAGTAATAGAATCGCCAACAAGATACTTCGATAGCTCTGATCCGTATTCTGGTGGTCTGCTAATCGCTTTACCATTAATACCTGTGATTTGATCTCTCAGTTTCAATAGATTTGCTGCCGGACTTCCCTTTGCGATATCCGTTATGGTTATCTTTTGATCAATAAATCGAGCATTTGCTCCAAAGTAACCAACACTGAATCTTCTCGGCATCTGGGTAAATTGTGAGCTAAGCACACTAGTATAGTGTTGATCATTACTAAATGGCGAAAACAAGAATTTACCGAGCTTATCAAATGTAACATTCACGGTGTCTTTGTTTTCTAGCTTAACAGCTTTTACGTTAAGTGATTTGGGCGCTTCTAACATCACCAGATCATTTTCTTTGTCTCTTGCTAGCACTTTCACCGCTATTTCACTACCCTTATGAGTTAATAAAACACCTATCCCTGTTTGGGAACTTTTGGAAATGATATAGTTTAATACCCTGCCTGCTTCTGTGAACTTTATGAGGGTTCCTAAAGTAGTACAATCTACCCCTTTAATTTTGCTATTAAGAACTACTGTACTGCCTGTTAATCTTTTAGGCATTTTTTTAAGCGATTGAATTGGGGCAATTTCGATCGCAGTTGTCTTATTATTTTGCCATATGGTTGTATCTGGATAGGTTTTATAATCTACTGGCATAGACAATGCTGTCCAATATTTTCGGTAAAGGTTAATGGGTACTTCATAATTATCATCTTCGCTAATTTTAATCCAACTATGAATCCCAAGCAGTTTACCCTCTATATCATAAATGGGGCCGCCCGAATCACCTGGTTCCATTTTACAGGTTGATTCGAAGTATCCACTATTTACGTCAGTTCCTGATACTACACCGAAACGGATATTTGGCAATTGGCCAACTGTAGATCCGGGATAGGATATACTAATGGTTGGTTGATTTAATTTTAACGTTGAAGTAGACCCCATTTCTGCAAATGGCCATTCACCTTTATCTTGAATTTGAATCATTGCCAGATCAAGATTACGTTCTTTTTCTTTAATGGCTATTCTTCCTAAACCCTTACCTAGAGCACTTTTACCATCATTAAACTGTATTAAATAGATTTCGTTAGGTTTTGAAGCGTGTGCGGCAGTAAGGACTCGCCCATCTGCACTTACTACTACCCCACTAAAAACACTTGATGTCTTTTTCCGTAAAGTGTCATAAACGGACACCTTAACAGAAGATTTATATGCCACACGAATTCCTGCCGATATAAGCTTTTCGATTTTCTGGATATCGGACACAGTCTGGGCCGTACCCTGCCGAAAGCTAAAAGCTAAAATCACTATCAAATTAAATAGACTTAATTTCATGCTTTATTTCTTCTATAAACTAATATAGCGCAGGTAATTAAGTCTGCGCTATACTAGTACTTTATTTATGATTTAAATTTCTTATTTCAGTACCTCTTGAAGTTTTTTATTTAGATCCTCGCCACGTAAATTACTTGCAATGATTTTACCATCAGGATCAATCAAATAATTTTGTGGAATCGCCCTAATACCGTAAATACCAGCTATTTCATTTTGCCACCCTTTTAAATCAGATACCTGGGTCCAATCTAATTTATCATCAGCAACTGCTTTTAACCAAGTTTCTTTCGTCGTTTTAGTCGTACCTCCGTCAAAAGACACGCCCAAAATAGTGAAGTTCTTATTTTTGAACTTATTAAAGGCTGCCACTACATTAGGGTTCTCTGCTCTACATGGACCGCACCATGCAGCCCAGAAATCTAAAAGCACATATTTACCTCTAAAATCTGACAATTTAACCGCCTTATCATTCGAATCATTTTGTGTGAAGTCTGGAGCCATCGCGCCAACAACAGTTTTCTTTGCAATCTCCATTTGTTTTACAAAGCTTTGTGCCGTTGGCGTATTTTTTAGTTCAGGAGACAAGCTATTAAATATAGGTTCTACAATAGCCACATTTTCAATCCTTGAACCACCAATCTCTTTGATTGCGACTAAACTAAAATACGAATCTGGGTTTTTCCTAATGTATTCCTTTTGTAGTTTCTGCTTTGCCTCATTGATGGGAATGCTTTTAGCTACTAAGCGTTTTGCTAAGCTTCCATCTTTCTTTTCTTCAGCGGATCCTTCGGCCCATTCCTTATCTAAACCCGCTAGTGCTAATGTTTGTTCGGCAATAAGCTTGCTATATTTAACATAATCTATGCTTAATTTGGCTCCAGAAATGGTTGCATTCTTAATAGAATCTTTAGCAGCTAACACAATAGCTCCTTTATCTAGGTAAACTGTGTAGTTGTCTCTTGATCCAGTTATCTTACGCAAACCAACACCCATATGATCGAGCGTTAAAGTCGCGGAGGTTGGAACTGAGACCTTACCCGAAAATGAAAATTTACCCTCTACCAATGCCGCCGAGTCGACATTGTTCTTATTACCTGCTCTATAGGTTAGGTAAGCTTTTGCTCCCGCTTTTTGATTTCCAATCTTACCCTCAATGTTAAAGGTATCATTTTGAGCCATAGCCAAAAGTGGCAATGACATTGTAAGTGTTAAAAGTGTTTTTTTCATATTTTAAATTTTCGTATCTTAAACTTTGTGGGGGTTAAACTTTATTATTAATTTTAATTTAATCTCGTTTTTACTTTTATCCCTTTTACCATCGTTATCTTCTCGTCAATACTTTTAGTCGACATTCCATTTTTGATAGCATCGTCCCGCATTTCATTCGCAACCAGCAATGCTTTTTCGATAAAATTATTTCTCCATAAAATATAAAAATAAGTATCTAGGTAACTGGGCTTGCGATTGCGAGCTAAAAGATCTTCCATCCATTTTATCCCCCCTTCTCCAGCTCCCCCTTGAAATATAGAAGCTAAGGAAATTGTATAATTATCGTTTTTCTTACCATATTTTTCCAAAAACGTAGTTCCGAGTGCTAAATATTCCTTTGTAACAACTTCTTTATCTGCTACCATTTCAAATAAATTATAAAACTGTGCGTATTCTTCATAATAAGAGTAGTTTTTCATTTTAAACTTGGCCATAGCTGCTTTATAGGCTAATCGAGGCCCTTTTTCAATCATCCCTTTTAAATACCATAAATAAGCATTCCCAACATATTTATCTACTTCCTCTATCCCCACGGATTTAGCATATTGATTTCGATTTTTTTCAACATATTCAAATACTGGCGAAAAAGGTGCGGGTGCTATCGTTTTGATTATTTCAAAGGTGTTTTTAGTTGCCTTCTCTTCCGCACTTAACTTGTTAAAGTAGGCATTAAAATCATCGTTGGCTTTCTCATATAGATACACACTTTTCAGTCTTTTAAAATAATTTGCTGCAAACTCTTTACTTCTATCTCCAGAATTCCATTTTTTTATTGCAGACATCAAGTTTCTATCTGGGTTCAAGGCGACCTTTGCAGCGTCGATTAATCCATTTCCACTTGTGGATCCAACAAAAGAATGCACTAGCTCCCCATCTCCATTCAAGAAAAATAAGGTAGGATAAGCGATGATTTTGTATTTATTTCCGAGCTCAACACCTACTCCTTTATCGTCACATTGAACTTTACAACTGATAAAATTTGAATTAAAATAATCTCCTACAATCGGCAATGGGAATACTTCGGCCGTCATTACCTTACAAGGGCCACACCATGAAGTGTAAAAATCCACAAAGACCAGTTTTTTCTGGGCTTTAGCTTTCACCAATGCAGAATCAAGGTTATGCATAAAGTTAATACCCTGGGCATAACTTAATACAGAAGTAGCCATCATTGTCAAAACAGCGATTAGGACAATGGATATTTTTCTATTTTTTTTCATCTGTTTTAAGTTCTATTTAACTGCTTTGTCGGCATATTTCAACATCATTCCTTTAATCATTGCAATCTGCCCATCAGAGTCCTTTGTAGATTCTCCAACCTTAATCTTGTAATCCTTTATTTCGGTTGCTACTTCAAGAGCTTTGTCTAAATGGTAATTTCTCCAAAGTATATAGCAATAGATTGGCAAATATTTGGGATTGCGATTTTTTGCTAGCAAATCTTCCATCCATTTTATACCTGCCTTGCCCTTATCTGGACCGCCAGTCCAATTACCCAACATACTTGATAAAGAAACAGCATATGCTTCATTCTTCATCCCATATTTGTTCAAAAAATCCGTACCTCTTTGCATATAAATGTTGATATCCGTTTTTCCTTGCTCATTTCTTGAGTCAAATACCTCATAAAATTCTGCATATTCATCGTAAAAAGGGTATTTCTTATCTTTGAATAGTTTCATCTTGGCATTAAATTCACTTAAATCATAATTATTGCTTAGCCCCCCAGAGTGTAATCCTTTAAAATACCATAAATAAGAAGCTGCAATACCACTATCAATTTTTATTTTTCCAATGGTTTTGTAATAATCTTTCGTGTTTTTCTCCATGTACTCGAAAGCGGGTGAAAATGGGCCCACGTTTACTACTTTCATTAATGAATAGGTATCTTTGGAAGCCTTTTTCTCTTTAGGAAGTGACGCAAAATATTCACCAAAATCATCATGTGCTTTTTCTATGCGGTAGGTTTTCATTAATGTCTGAAAATATTTAACCATAAAAGCTTGATCTCTATTACCAGCGTCCCATGCTTTAATCATCACTAGTTGATTTTTATTAGGATCCAAGGCTGTTTTACCTAACTCGATAAATCCTCGTCCCTCTAAGCCACCAGCCATAGAGTGTACATTTACACCATTGGCATCTAAGTACATTAATGTTGGATAAGCTATTACGCTGTATTTTTTACCTAAAGCTACTCCGTATCCCGAATCATCACATTGGATTTTAACATTGATAAATTTGTCATTGTAAAAGTCACCCACGGATTTCAAGGGAAATGTCTCTGCCGACATAACTTTACATGGACCACACCATGAGGTATAGAAGTCTACAAAGACCATCTTCTTCTCAGCCTTTGCTTTTATCAATGCAGAATCAAGGTTATGCATAAATTCAATACCTTGCGCAAAACTTAGTATAGGAGTTGTTATCATTGCCAAAATAGTTATCATCATGGCAGATATTTTGTTAATTTTTTTCATGTTTATTTTTTTAATCACAAGTAGATTTCAATACTCGTGATGGTTCTATTGATTAGTTTTTATCGTTATATCTGAATACCAAATGCGGTAATCCTGCCAAACCCATCATAAGTTCGTATGTAATCTGGATTGGTAACCAAACCACCCACCCCTAGTGTTTCTATAGGAATGGTAATAATCTTTCCTTCTTTAGTACTTTCATTGTAGGTACTAAGCATAACCAACCGCTGAGAGGCATTTACAGCTAACCGTTTAGTCCAATCTGTCGGATTACTGGTGTTTGGCAGATACATACGACCAGCCCCACCATCATAAATCCCAGCCCCATAGTAAATACTCATTCCAGTGATTTTCTCACCAGGCTTAACGGTATAACGCAGGTTAGTTAAGGAGGGTGACCCGATTTCAACAATCGTCGTATAAACTTTTTCCTCGGTAGCATAGAATAAAACCTGTTCCATGTTAGACGAAGCAAAATATTTTGCAGATTTAATATCCGGATTTAGACTGAGGTCATTCACCGCAACCCCCATAAAGCCCGAAAGCGGATTCACTAGCTTAAGCTGGTATGCATAATACTTGTCCTGATCCCGCTCCTTCATAATAGAGATAATACGTGAATCGTAACCTTCAAATAGGTGTAAACAGGTTTTGTTTCCCATGTTGTTCGGGTCGAATTTAGTTGCTGTATTTGCAAAATCTGTGGCAGGAAAAACCCTCATAGGATCCGCATTGGAAGTCATCCTTGGCAGTAAAAGAAAGCGATTGTTCAACTCGTCGTACAACACTCCTCCAGATTGTACAGCTCCGGGATTCTGTATACCAACAATTTTATTCGCTTTATAACCTTTGCTATCAGCAGATAAGAATGAATAGATAAATTGACGATTGTCTCCGTACCTACCAAAGCCCTTTCCATCATTAAGGATATACTGGTGTTGGTTACCATAGTGAGCTGTAGAGATATCATTTGGGAGGATTTTTTCCGGTGCAATTACAAAAAGGCCGGCATCAACATCTTTTTTCTGATAGGAATTTGGATCAATTCGAATATAAGATTTGTCAGTCATGAAAGTGACGTCTTTATACGCATTATACTTATGGAAAGCTAACTGCTTAACGATGCCGTTTATTTTCGCACCATTGGCTGTACTATAAGCATTACGCATGATGTTTGTATTTGCGCTGTCTCGTAGTAAGGAGGTAGTAAAGTTAAATGCCATAATTAAGTTAACGTCAGTAGTCTGCTCATCGCGGGTATCAGCTACAATAAGGCCTTGACCAAATGGAGAGATAACAGTAATATCCCAGGTAAAAAATGCCTTGATATTATTACCAGAATCTGTTGCCGTGAATATCAACTTGTAAGCTGTTGCGGATGGCACCTCGGTGATTTCAGCATCGAGTTGGGCTGCTGTACCTACAATGCGTTCATAACCTTGATAGGCATTCATCGTCCATTTATAGATCAGATTTTCCTTTTTCCCATTTTCAATAGTTACAGTAGGCTTTACAACTAATCTTCCTCTCTGGAATACCGTATATTGAATAGGTAGCCCTGCAGTATCTATGCCAATATTGGAAACCTCACGTAACTTAAGAGTAGATTTATCCTTCATGCAGGAGCCCATTATTACGGCAATACAAAATAATATATAGGTTATATGTTTCATGTCTTTAGTTTAATTATAAAGTAACTGGAAGACCTTTGTTAGGGCCATCATCATGGAGGAAAGGCTCGTTAGGGTGTTCTAAATTATATTTGATAAGTGCTTCCTTCACTTTCAACCCCCAACCTTGTATTTCACCAGCAGACATCCACCAGGTAGTAGGGTCACTGGTGGCAAGCGTTGGATAATAAGGGAAAGAGGTTTTACCCGTAACTTCCATCACAAATTTGTACCATGCCGTTGAGTAAGCGACGCCAAAATAATAGCGCAGCCATTGTCGCCAGTTAACAGGTTCAATAATTTTTGCGGTCCAGGTTACTTTCGATTTGGTAACCAACATTGTACCAAGTTCCTTGGATGGAACCACTTGTAGAGTGAGGTCAACCAGGTTAGCATCTACAGTCGGATTGCGTTTCAAAACGATAGCTACACGTCCTTCTGTGCTATTTTTAGGAAGTACCCCCTCCTTAATTTCAAACCAATCTGGATTAGCGGTGGTTGTGTTATCAAAGATAGGCTCTACTTTGAAGCTGCGATCATAATCCTTCGGTTCTCCAGATAATTTGACGGTAAGATAAATGGTTTTCGACTGCGCTGTCATATCCTCAATGAAGGAATAAGAATAGCCCGAAAGCGCGTACAGCGATGGTGTTTCATCTTTGTAGATTTTTAATTCCTCTTTCTGGCAAGCGCCTAAAAACAGTAATAGGAAGAAAAAGGGAACGCTAAATAATACTTTGTTTCGTTTCATAATATTTTTTTTTAGAGTTTTAACTATTAATTACCCATTTCAAGTTCACGTTGTGGAAGCGGAAGCATATATATGCTATTATCCATCACTTTATTGGTACTCGGAATAGCCGTATTGCCCCTTCTTTTAAAGAAATAGAAAAGCTGGCCTTCGCTGATAAATTCCTTTCGGTATTCAAGTTCTATTTCAGCCCTAATTTGTGCCTGGGTTAAAGTTTCACTGAGCTTGTAAGTGGTAGCAATCCCCCTATTAGTGCGCACAGTATTCAATTGTTCTACCGCCAGTGCGCTATTTCCAGCTTCATTATAACATTCAGCTAAAATGTAATACATTTCTGGAAGTTTAATTAAAGGCATGCGATCTTTAAAAGTTGAATTTGTGACAAAGTTGAACTTCATCAACAAATATTCAGTTGTGGTAACCTTATTATATAGTTCTTTGTATCGATAATCTGAAAGAGACATACCAGTTTTAGTATTGATCTCATAAAGCGTATTGGCAATGCTACCTACCTGTGCCAATCTCCTACTGTTTACATTCAAGCCATCCGGACCATACTGGGTAATGTAGGGCTTAACATACTCGAACATATTCTGTAAATTTAATGCAAAGATATGCTCGGTACTAAAAGTATAATCTTTAAGCACTGTATTGGCATTATTGATATTACCATTGTGGAAGGATACAAGCGTACCAATCGCTTTGGTAGTAACAATTTCTGCTGCAGCTTTTGCTTTTTCATAATCGCCTAACCATAGGTACAATCGAGCTTGGGTGGCTTTCGCAGCATAATAGTTGAAGCGCATTCTTCTATTACTATAGAATTGGTCTTGGTTTGGAATTTCTACACCTAAATTGGAGTTTGCAGTATTTAAAACAATGTCATATTTAGACATTAAGGCTTCAGATTCTGCTAAATCTTTCGCTACATTTTCCAAAAAAACTTTACCAGTTACAGGTTTGGGAATCTGTTTAGAATAAGAGTTCACATAAGGCAAGCCAACAACAGCTAGACCTACAGGCGCATTTTTTAAGTTGCCATTACCAAAAAGTCTGTAAAGATCTAGATGTATAAAAGCTCTTAAACCCAATGCTTCTCCTTTTATCATTGCATAATGGGTAGGATGCATCTTATCTTTATAGCTGTCGATTGTATTGATAATATTATTCAAATTGGCAATAGCAGCATAGTTTTTAGACCAAATATTATCTTTAAAACTTATTACAGCTCCATTTAGATATTGGTAAGTAGACACGTTAGCATACGGATGTCCTGAGGCCGTGGTCAGATATTGCTGAGCCAAACAATCGACAAAACCGATAGTACTTTCAAATCCATAGGTTCCTCTATCGGTCATCAATAAATAGGAGCCCATCAACGCATCCTTAAAGCCCTGCTCAGATTGAAAAAGGTCTGTAGAAGCTATTTCCGATTTAGGTGAAATGGAAAGCCATTTTTTGCAGGAACATAAGCTAAGTATGACTAAAATAGGAATTATAATTTTTTTCATATTCTTTAGTTTTAAAATGTAGCGTTTAAGCTAAATGAAAATTTTCTAGCAAATGGATAACTTAATCCACGCTCGATAGGAATGCTCGATGCTGTAAACACATCATTGGTGTATAAAGCACAGCGTAAGCGCTGAATCCCCATTTGTTTAAGGTAGCTCCAGCGGTAGAAATCATAAGATACACTCAAAGAGGCAAGTGATATTTCATTCTGGTTCATCACAAAGCGGTCTGATGCTTGAGTGCGTACAAATTGTCTTAACCAAGTTCCATCTGCCTGCTGAATTTCGACAGAACCTAATGCTTTAAATGGTTTAACATCTCCCGGTTGATGCCAAGTGCTATTGAGTACACGTTTATCAACATTATAGCTCATGTCCACATTTTCCACTCGGTCAACTAAAGTTTGATTGTACATTTGTCCACCATATAGGAACCTGAAATAAGCCGAGAATCCAATGCCCTTATATTCACCATTCATGCCGAATGTACCCGACACTTTAGGCATTTTATCTCCAACTACAACCTGATCAGCAGGAGAATAAGTATAGGTCTTTTGATTATTTCTGTCCAAAAATATCTCCTGGCCATTCGCTGGATCTATCCCTAGAGAACGCACCGCCCAAATCGCATCCATCGAAACACCATCGTAATATTTAGTCACAGGTTTATTGTTAAATCTATCACCTGCTACCCTATCCTGCGCTTCATTATAGGCTTTCAAAGCATCTGAGATAGATACAATTACGTTCTTGTTTTTAATAGCAGAACCTGTAACTGAAAAGTAAGAGCGATTTTTAGGGTCGGAATAAACATTATAACTCAGCATCAGTTCCATACCGGTATTTCTGATCTTACCCATATTTTCTTTTACACTCGAGAAACCAGTAGAAGGTGGAAGTGTAAAATCTACCAGCGTATTTTCAGTAATTGATCTATAATAGTCAAATCTACCAGTTAGTTTACGCTTGATAGAGAAATCCAATCCAACATTATAATCCATTTTCTGTTGCCATTTCAAATCTTGATTGGCTAATCCCTTTAAGTATGATCCTAGGAAACCTTGGTATACCTTGTCCATGAAATAGCTGTAAGTGGCGATCGATTGATATGAGCTGAAGTTTTGCGACCCTGTAGACCCTACTGAAGCTCTTAACTTAAATCTTTCAAAAAGCTTAAGATCACTCATCCATTTTTCATTGTGAATATTCCACCCCACACCAGTGCTCCAGAATGTACCCCAACGTTTATTGGCACCAAATTGCGAAGAGGCCGAACCACGAACAGACGCATCCGCAAAAAATCTATTATCATAGGAATAACTGGCTATAGACAAGATACCCAAATCGCGGGTCGTTCCTTCTGATCCTGCTGGTCTACTTTGGAATTCACTATATTGCTTAGCAAATAGGATATCGTTCATCCTATCATTTGGAAATCCCTCGGTATTGTAGATAACTTCCTCAAATGAACGCTGGCTAATATTTGCCCCTACATTCAGGAATAGCAAATGTTTTTCTCCAAATGGTTTGTTATAGTTGATGTTAAAATCGCCAGAATAGCGCATTTGTGTACCTTCATTCTTTTTGTAAGTACCCTTTTTAAAAAAATCATCGCCTGTCAAATTATCGAACTTAAGGTGATTGGCTGGATAAAATTCATCCGCTTCGTTCTTTGTATTGGTAAAACTTCCGCGCAAGAGCATTTTCAAGCCAGTTACCAAAGTTATTTCAGAATACAGATTATTCGAAAACTCGGTGTATTGCTTGGACAATTTCGTATTTAATGTAGAATTGTACAAAGGGTTTGCAAAAGCAATCGTAGCTGTAGATGTGCTTCCTACATAAGGGACAAGCCCTGTTTCCGCATTTTTCTTTAAATTCCCTAAATCATCATAGGGTGTCCAGTAAGGATTCATTTTCGAATAATCTGCAAAAGTTCCATATGGAGAATCGTTACTACCTCCATCGGTATAACTGATGATATTGCGAAATAAGAAATTCTTAAAACGATAGGACATCATTGCAGAAGTAGCCACTACTGCTCTATTCGACCCCTTCATAACACCAGCTACGTTATTGTATGAAAAATCGGTTATCAATTGCAAATCACGATCTCCCAATTCAATAGATATACCATTTTTTTGACCAACGGCATTGCGGAGTGGTAAAGACATCCAATCTGTGTTTACACCAGAAAGTACTGCTTTAAGGCGTTGATTATATTGCTGATCCAGTGTTAATTGAGTGGCATAGTTAGGTGCATATGGACTAATTTGTGAGTACATTCCATAAATTCGCTCTGCTTCTAATTTTTCGGCTGAATTAGTTAGGCTATAACTGCTTAAATTTGGTAATTCTGCATCTAAACTGCCATTATACGTAATCAAAACTTTCGCTTGTGTACTTTTCTTGGTCTCGATAACAACAACTCCATTAGCAGCTTTCGAGCCGTAAATTGCTTTGGCAGAAGCATCTTTGAGGATAGTGACGCTTTCAATACGATTCATATCCAAATCGACAACTTTAGTCATATTAACTTCAAAACCGTCTAATATAAAAAGAGGCTGATTGGGGTTGTTAATATAGTCGCCTCTCAAATCGGTTGAAGTACTTTGAGGGAATGATGAATTACCCCGTAGTGTCATTTGAGCCATAGCGTTTGGGTCTGACCCTACATTCAAATTATCAAAAATCATTAAAGATGGTTCCAATACCTTTAAGCTTTGAATTATATTCTTGTGGCTAACACGCTGCAATTCTTCTTTGGAAATACGGTTAGCTGCACCAGTGAAGGTATTTAGATTTCTATCAATTATACCTGTAGAAACCACATTCACACCTTCTAACTCGGCCGATTGTATTTCCATCGTAATTGTAAGAGGATTTTTCTGATTAGCTTCAACCTCTTTGGTTTTATAACCAAGAAAAGAAATAACTAATATCGCTTTATCATCTATTCCTTTTAATTCGAATTCTCCCTGGTTATTGGTTTTGGTCGCCTTAGTGGCATTTTTAATTTTAACATTGGCATTGACTAAGGGCTTTCCCCTTTCGTCGAGCACTAGACCTCTTACATCGATATCCTTAATCAAATTAAACGATAGTGCCGTTTTTTTAACAATCACTGTTTTTTCTTCTAAAACATAAGCCAATTGTTGGTCGGCAAAACAACGGTCAAGTACATCTTTTAGCTCAACCTGACGTACATTAATACTAATGGGCTTAGTTGCCTTCATCAGCTCTGAATCATAAAAAAAATCGTACCCAGTTTGTTTCCTGATTTCCTTAAATACTTTTTGAAGAGGTACATTCTTTTCATTTAATGTTACAAGCTGTCCTCTAGCCGCGAGTGAAACCTGTAAAAAAGCAGTAACCAATATTAATAAAGTCAAATTGATTCGCATAAGCAGCTTTCTCCTATTTGCCTGCCAGTTGTAGTTAAAGACTGATAAGCACTTAATGATGTAGCCAAAAAGACTACATACAAATTCGTAAAAATTCATACATTTGAATAGTTTAGGTTTTGAGTTTAAATCATTTATAAATTGCATCATTTTTTGACGCATGGCCTGAACGCTGTCGGAGATGTTACCGCATCTCCGACTTTGTTTTCTTGAAAGGCGATAATTAAGGAGCGTTTTTTTCTTTCATTCTTTGTTTGTTTTTTTGGTTTATAGGTTGTTAGTTATTTGCTTACAGTTATGCTACGTTCATGCATTTTAAAGCTTACTCTACCAGTTGTTTGCATAATTTTTAATACGGCGGATATATTTTTTTTCCTAGAAACAAATCCACTGAAATGCATTTTCTTATCTATCTTCTCATCGTAAACGACATCTACATCATACCATCTTGATACTTTACGCATAATAGACTCTAAGTCATCGTCTTCAAATACAAAATCGCCATTCTTCCATGCTATCTCATTTTCTGCATCAATCTCTCTAACTTTTATGCCGTTACTGAATATTGCTTGCTGATTTGGTACCAAAATGACTTGTGCATCATTAGCAGACACGCTCACGCTACCTTCAGTTAAGGTAGTTCTGATACAATTTTCATCTTCGTAAGCATTAACATTAAAATGTGTTCCAAGCACTTGAACCTCTTGCGCACCACTTTTTACGATAAAAGGCATGTTCTTATTTTTGGCTACTTCAAAATAAGCTTCACCAATCAATTCAACTTTTCGCAAATTCGAATGAATAAAATTGGCAGGAAACTTTAATCTAGACGCTGCATTAAGCCATACTCGACTCCCATCTGCTAAAACAATTTGATAACTTCCACCTCGAGGTGTCGAAACTACTAGTTCTTGAACAAATCCTTTGTTTTCTTCTCCGGTTAAATGCGTAATTTCATTTGGGGAAACTATGGTTCCATCATTATAAGTTAATTTACTGGCTACCACAACACTGGCTTTTGCCTCACTCAAATTAACTACTTTACCATTTGGCAATAGTAAGGTGGCTTTATTTTTACCTGGAGCAATATCTATAGCCGCAATAGCATCATTACTTACTACCTTATCTTGCCCATTTATATAGAATAATATACCAAGGCCAAAAATAATCACTACACTTGCTGCAGCTGCAACATACGACCATTTAAATTTGCTAATTTTAACAGGAACTTCTCGTTCCTGTAATTTTATGGGCAGTTCACGATCCAAACGAGAAAGCAGTGATTGAACAGCCGGATGAGATTCATACCCGTTGTCTTCACTTTCGAGTTCTCGTTGAATTAGGAGGTTTAATTCAGTACGACTATCTGCATCATAAAAATATCCCAACAATTCATCGAGCTCTTCTGCTGTGTAGTTATTATCAAGATATTTGAGGTAAAGTGCTTTTATGCGTTGCAAGTTTTCCAATTTTTCTGTCCTTTAACAGCTAATACGCTTACGACAGTAAAAGTACTTAGTCTAAAATAAAAGAAAATGAATTTATTTTTGCTTTAACTCAAAATTCCCCAAAGAAGGATAACAAGTTCTCTCCCTGGTTTGGAAAGAAAATATTTTTTCAAAAATCTATTAGCTTGATATAGATGGCTATTAATCGTTTTCTCATTTACCCCTAATAACTCCTCTATCTCTTTGTACGATTTACCTTCGAGCTTAAATAATGTAAATACACGCTTTCGCTGGGGTGGCATCAAGTCTATTGCCTCATGAAGGAGTTCTATATTTTCCCGTCTAAATACTTGCTCTTCAATATGTGTATAAATTTCAGTACTTAATACCATCATTTTATCGCGCATCATCTTATCGCGAGCTGCTTTACGGTAATAGTCATTCACTAAATTTACCGCAATCTTAAATAGGTATGATTTAAACGATTTCTCTGGATCAATCTGGGCTCTATTATCCCAAATTTTTAAAAACAATTCTTGTAAAACCTCAAATGTAAGATCTTCAGATTTTAGCAGCTTAAATAAGCTCCCAGCAAGTTGCCTTTTATACTGATCATAAAGTACTACAAATGCTTTATTACTGCCATTCCTTAATGAGACAACCAATTCTTTCTCAGAAAAATTGCTTTTTGTGCTCATGCCCTCCCCTGTTAACCAATAATTAATACTTCCACAATCTTAAATATTTATTTTCAAATGACAGTTATTTATTTAAATATAAACTTGCTTCATCTATTTTGTCAATGGCGTTGAAAATATTTTTGCTGCATCTGGATCATCATATTTATCAATCTGATTTTTTAGCTCACTCATTAGATCTTGCGTAATCTTTTCATACCCCTTCTTGCCAAAAAGATTACTAACCTCATGCGGATCTTTCTGAAGATCATAGAGCTCCCATGTATTTACCCGAGTATAAAAACGAATGAGCTTATAGCGTTTAGTTTTAACGCCAAAATGTGGGGAAACCGAATGCTCTTTATTTTCATAATAGTGATAATAAATAGCATCACGTCCTTGGGCTTTCGCGCCATTTACCAAAGGCAAAAACGATTCGCCCTGAATATCTTTTGGAATAGCGATACCTGCGGCATTCAACACTGTTGGCGCAATATCCATATTCAACACAAAATCGTCTGATTTGGTTCCCGGCTTTACTACATCTGGATAACGCATCACCATAGGAGTCCTGAAAGATTCCTCGTACATAAAACGCTTATCAAACCAACCATGTTCTCCTAAATAAAAGCCTTGATCCGACAAATAGATCACAATGGTATTTTTAGAAAGATTGTTTTTATCAAGATAATCCAAAGTACGGCCTATGTTTCTATCTAAAGAAGCTGCTGTACTAAAATAATCACGCATATAACGTTGATACTTCCATTCAACCAACTCCTTACCACTCAAATTACGCGCTTTTAAATCATCGTCAATTGGCTTATAATAAGCATCAAATTTCGCTCTTTGTTCTGGGTTCATTCTATTTGCCGTAGGATCCCCATTTTTACTGTAAGAAAACATTTTTAAGTCATATGCCATCAGCATTGTTTTATCAATACTCATATCTTGAACCTTAGCTGCTTCACGATTAGCATAATTATCATAAAAGTTTTTAGGCAAAGGAAAAGTAACCTTATCATACATTCCCATGTCACAAGTGTCTGGAATCCAAGTACGATGCGTTGCTTTATGACCTATCACTACACAAAATGGTTGGCTTTTATCCCTTGAATCTAAGTATTTTTCCACTTCATCCTCTATCACATTACTTACATAGCCCTTTATATGCTCTATTTTGCCATCCATATTAATAAAATCTGGATTGTAATACTGTCCTTGGCCTTGTAAAATTTTGTGGTAGTTAAAACCCTGAGGTGTGCTTTCTAAGTGCCACTTCCCGATCCAGGCAGTTTGGTAACCAGCTGTTTGTAGCTGTTTTACAAACTGATCCTGACTGCCATCAAATTTATAGCTTACATTATCTTTAAAACCATTTTTATGACTGTACTTACCAGTTAGGATTACTGCCCTGCTTGGTCCACAAATAGAATTCGTCACATACGCCTTGTTAAAGGTTACACCTTCTTTAGCTATTCGATCTATGTTAGGTGTTTTAGCGATTTTACCCCCATAAGCGCCTATTGCTTGATAGGCGTGATCATCAGATATGATAATTACAATATTAGGTTTTTGCTGAGCTAAACTAATATTAATTACAAATAATAGGAAACTGGCTATAAGTATGTTTTTCTTCATTAGACTAGAATTGGGCTAAGATTAATAGGATCGGACTAGGGTTATAGGATTAATTGGAAAGGTCTAATTTATTCGGCCGGGTTCTCTCACGTTTTGGCCTTTTCTTTTTGTTAGATCATCACCTAGATCAGCTCTTGCCTCTTCTACATATTGCATAATCTTCTCAACCATCGATGGATATAACGTCTGCACATCATAATTTTCACCTGGATCGTGAGCTAAGTTATACAATGCCATTTTCACAGGTAAGAATTGCGAATTTCCTGGCACTCCATCTTTACCAACGAGACCTGCATACGTTTGGGAGTTATTAGGCAATACCAGTTTCCAATTTTTATACCTTACTGCCTTCAAATTATTGGTATCATAGTAGTAATAAAATACCTCACGTACTGGTACTGTTGATTTCCCAAGCAACAAGTCGGCAAAATTTAATCCATCGATCCTATTTTTAGGAAGGGTACTATTTGCAAATGATACAATGGTAGGTAGCAAGTCCATATTAGTCATTAAATTACTATTTACTGCACCCGCTTTAATCTTGCCTGGCCATCTAATGATGAAAGGCACGCGCGTACCTCCATCCCATGCTGTACCCTTTCCCTCGCGTAAACCTCCTGTAGATCCTGCATGATCGCCAAAACGAATCCAAGGGCCGTTATCACTAGTGATAATCAGAATTGTGTTTTCTGATAAATTATTTTTATCTAAAGTATTTATAATCTGTCCTATAGACCAATCTAATTCCATAATTACATCCCCAAAAAGTCCTGCTCCGCTTTTACCTTTAAACTTTGCTGAGGCGGCTAAAGGAACGTGTGGCATTGGTTGAGCCAAGTACAAAAAGAAAGGCTGTTTTTTATTCGCCTCAATAAAATCAATGGCTTTATAGGTAAACTTGCTTGTTAGCTCTGCTTGTTCCTCAAGTGTTTGATTAGTACCTACAACTTTATCTCCATCATAAATTGGTAGAGGCGGGTATTTGCTTTGCGGGCTATTTGGTTTAGCTGGTGTACCATCATAACCAACCGGCCACATATCATGTGAATACGGAATCCCGTAAAAGCTATCAAAACCAAAATGAATTGGTAGAAAAGGTGGTTGTGCGCCAAGATGCCATTTACCTACCATTGCTGTTTTATAACCCGTTTTTTTAAGGAGAGAGGCTATTGTTTCTTCAGATGTATTTAAAGCAATCTTGGTCCAAGGCATAAAAGCCCCGGATAGACCTAATCTATTTGGATAACACCCAGTTAAAAGTCCAGCTCTAGATGGACTACAAACTGCCTGAACTGCATTGAAATGAGTAAGGCGCATCCCTTGCTCAGCTGCTTTGTTAAAATTAGGTGTTGCAATGCCTGTCATCCCAAATGGCTCGGTATCTGCATACCCCATATCATCCATATTAATGATAATCACATTAGGGTGCTTTTTTTTGGCGTGTGCAAATGCAATAACACTTGCAAATGCCATGCAAATGGTAAAAAGTATTTTTTTAGATTTCAATAACATGCTAAACTGATATTTGGTTGGTCACACAAATTTAGGTAAGGTACAGATAAATTAAAATAGACAAAGCTATATTATCACTGGACTATTCTACGATACCTTATTATTTCTGTGCTATTAAATGAAATTATTACTTATTTTACCTCAATATTTAATCTTGTGAACAATACTATAAAAAGGCGTGATGGATTTACTGGGGAAAAGATGATCAGCATCCCCTCTAAAATATGGAGAGAAGCTAAGGAAAAAAACCCTTCCATTTTTCACTTATTCCTTACCCATATTGGTTATTTTCCACGTGCTGCAGGACACTACCGAGAGCGAAGAAAAGGTTGTGAAGATAACATTCTTATTTATTGCTTACAAGGAAAGGGGCATCTTGTAATAGGAAACGAAAAACACGTAATTCATCCAAACGAATATATTTTACTTCCAGCTACAGACCAATATATCCGTTACCAAGCAGACAAGAAAAATCCATGGACAATATACTGGGTTCACTTTTCTGGAGATGACATTCATTTATTCAATAAATCTCTTAATCTTGATAATTTTAAAAAACCAATTGCTATACCATTTAGTGACCACACCATTAGCATATGGCAAAATATCTATCAGACACTGGAAATGGGTTATAGTCTCGAAAACCTATGCAGCGCAGCCTTTTGTTTACATCATCTTTTAGCAATCTTCCTGTTTCCACAGAGGCATATCAGCAGTGATAAAGAAGAAGATTTGATTACACAAACTATTATCAAAATGCGCAGTAATTTAAATAAAAAGTTAACCGTTGAGGACATGGCACTACAACATGGCTTATCAGTATCGCATTTTTCAAGCATTTTCAGAAAATCGACAGGTTTCCCTCCCATTGATTATTTTATTCATTTAAAAATGCAGCAGGCATCGCAGCAGCTATATACTAGCAATGATAAGATTAAGATTATAGCCGCAGAATTAGGTTATGAAGACCCCTACTATTTCTCACGAGTATTCAAGAAGTACATTGGCACTTCGCCAGAGCAGTATCGTCTTTCGGCAAATACTACAGGCTAAACAAAAAGTCCTGGTTACTTTCGTAACCAAGACTTCCATGTATATGCTAATAATTTATTACCACCCTGGGTTTTGAACCAATTTAGGATTGATGACTAGCTCTTGCAAGGGAACAGGTTCCAAATAGAATTTATCATTCCATCCATTAGCTGGATTAAAATATTTGACATAACCAACTGTTCCACCACCATCTATCTGTATACCCGCAACATTCCCATAGTCAGCTTTATTAATCTTTACACCTAATGGATAATTATTAAGATAGGTTCCTTTCTTCCACCTTTTTAAATCATTGAACCTAAATCCGTCGCCGAATAATTCCACTCTTCGTTCTCTTCTAATTTCCCATAATACAGGATCAACTGAGGCATCTCTTTTGGCATCAAAACTATTGTTAATGTTAGCTACAACCATGTTCGCCACGTTTGCTCTCGCACGTAATTTATTAATAGTGATATCTGCTACAGACTGATCAAATACTCCCAATTCAAAAGTAGCCTCTGCGTAATTTAACATAACTTCTTCAATATGGAATAATGGACAGTCCTGCGTATTATTGGTTGCTCCATCTTGCGGTAACCTATTGTAAAACTTCCAAAAATAATAGCCTAGCTGACCAACCATCTGACCTATAGCTATATTTTGCTGAGGAATGCCATACCAATTGCTTAAACTTCTATTAAAAGCCGAAAAATGAGGCATATTTGGTATTACATTACCAGATTTCATATCACTGGTTTGTGATAATACTGGAATTGTTTTATTCACATTCCCTGGAATCGCTTTAAGCAAATCAATATAATAACTGTATTCCGCATTTGCATCACGCTCCCAAAGACCATCAGAAGCACCAGCAGCACTAGTTTGTGTTGGATTTTTAAACTTCACTCGATATGGGGGGATAACATTAAGGTATAACCTTCTATCACGATTTTTAAACGCATTGTATACCGAAGCATCACCTTGATAAACTGAACTAGTTGAAACTGGTTTACCATCCGTACAAAGAAAACTTTCTATTGCATCTTTCGGCACCTCTGCAGGCCAATTTGTACTTCCTGTATAACGCGTAATTGCAGGATTGATGCTACCAGTGCTACTGTTAATACTGGTATTAGCCACATATTGTTTATATAGAATTATCCCCGCTTTCCCAGTTAAATCTTCGCTATTATATAGGTCGTCATAATTGGCCATGATAGTTGGAAAAGTTGTCAATAGCTTTTTCGAATAAACAGAAGCAGCCGTTAAATAGATATTGGCATCAGCTAGATTGTGGTATTTTCTCCAAGTACCTTCAAACAAACCAAACCTCGAAATCAATGCTCTAACCACATTTACATTAATGGTATTATTGCCATCACCTGTTGGATTAATATGGCTTTCGGCCCATTCTAAATCCCTTAGTACATTAGCCGCAACAACATCTCTTTTTGTTTGTGTAGCAAACAATGCAGTTGTATCATTGATGTTAACCGCATGTTCTATCCAAGGCACATCACCAAATGCGGCAATTAGATCATGGTAACGCAATGCGCGAAAAAACAATCCTACACTTCGCCAGTGATCCTTATCTTTCTGAACCATCGCAGAACCGTCAATATTATCCAACATCACATTCACTCTACGGATATAACCGAAGTTCCAACCCGAGGTAAGTAACATACTAGCGTTCCCTCCCGCAGCAGCTGTTGCTTGTTTAGTACCCGTGGCATAACTAGATTGGCCGTTGGCTATTGTTTGGGCAAAGTTATCTGAATTGAACTCCTGACTTGCAAAATAAGTAGGGTATTGTGCTGCTCCGCCGCCATAAGCGCCAAAGTAATCGTAAAACCCCCATGAGTATGTTTTAAAATTCTCATAAGTAATAAATGAGGTACCATCAGTAAGCTGATCTACCGGTTTAAGGTCTAAAAAACCCTTTTTACATGCCGACAAGCTAATTGCAAGCATGGAAAAGATTATTATATATTTCTTCATTGTTCTGATTTTAAATATTTTTAAAGTGTAAGGTTTAAACTAATAGACCATTTGCGCATAAATGGATAGCCTAAACCGCCACCTGCAGTACCGCCTATACTAGTAATGTCTGGATATAATCCTTTAGGCATATGATCAAACGTAAAAGGATTTTCTACACTGGCACTCATAGCTAATTTGTTAACGAATAATTTTTTAGCAATCATGTCGGTAAAACGATACCTTAAGGTTAAGTTTTGCACTCGTAAGTAAGCTCCATTCTGTAAAAACTTGGTTTGAACAATCTGATTATTCGTTTGCGCCGTGCCTCCAGCAGCATCCGTATAGATACGTCCGTAATATGAGTTTACATTTAAAGGCGTCCAATAATTGGTCTCATGCGAATATAACGCACCGTAAGTTTGCCAAAGATTAGGGAAAATTAATTGATCAGAACGCCACTGATCTTGTTTAGCAACACCCGACAATACAAATGAAAATTCTACACCTTTATAACTCGCACCACCTCTTAGGCCATATTGGTATTTAGGCGTATTATCGCCAATAATCTTTCTATCGCCTGGATTAGCCAAAGTACTGGCGCCAGCATTTATAAGACCATTTCCATCTAGATCTTTATACATGATATCTCCTGGATTTGGCGACTGCCCTGCCAATTTTGGAACATTGGGCTTCAATGTGCCATTTTTAAGTGATGCATCTAAAGTACCTGGCACAAAATCATCAACGGTAAAAAATCTGTCTGTAACATAACCCCAGATCTCGCCCATGTTTCTACCAATGTAAAGCTGTGAAGTAAGGTTACCAGGATTAAATATGTTAGTAACTACCGACTTGAAATTAAATAGGTTCGCTCCTACATAATAGCCAACACTCCCAATTTTATCCTTCCAGCTTAAGTCAATTTCAAACCCATTTGTTTTTAAAGATGCAGCATTTACCAAAGGCGCGCTAGTGCCTAATGTAGCTGGAACTGGTGTATCATTAGAACTCAAAATATCTTTTGTATGACGCTCATATACATCAACAGAGCCTACTAAACGATTTTTCAATAACTCGAAATTAACACCTAAATTCTTTGTGGTAACTGTTTCCCAGGTAAAATCAGGGCTTATCAATCCTGGAGCACTTAGCGTAGTAACTGGCACGCTATTATTTAACCAAGTAGGCTGTGTTGGGTTCATTCCTGCAAAAAAACTATACTCAGCAATGTTCTGATTGCCAACCGTTCCATAAGAAGCTCTAAGCTTAAACTCGTTTAACCATGATTTGGTAAAGTCCATAAAGCTTTCTTTGGTAACTCTCCATGCTACAGAACCGGAAGGGAAAAAGCCCCATCTATGTCCATCAGGAAAACGAGAAGAACCATCATATCTTCCATTAATTTCCATTAAATATTTACCATCGTAGTCATAATTAAATCTTCCAAAAAAACCTCTGGTTGCAAACTCACTATAATTGTCTGTTCCGTCAATAACTCCAGTACCAGTAGAAATTGATGGAATACTTGAATTGATCATATCAACCCTAGAAACAAACTCATATTCATATTTTCTGTATTCCTGATTGAAACCCATCATTAAACTACCCGTATGTTTCTTGATATTTTTATCGTAAGAACCAAAAACATTGAGCGTTTCATATTTCGTATAGTTGTTATTTTTAGAGAATTTACCTGTGCCATAGCTTACCGGAGTAAGGCCGTAAGCATTTAATTGCCCTGTTACGATCTTATCATAATTTGTGACTAGATTTTTAACATTATCAAAAGTATACTCACCTGTGAAAGTAAGGTTACGTATTGGTTTAAGGATCGCTCTTCCCGTTACGCGCATCTCATCAGAACCAGTTGTAGCTGGCTCCGTGGCCATAATCATATTTCTAGCAGAGTTGATAATCCCAGGTACTCCCGGAATAGCATCTGTTTCTATGAACGAAGGCACATTGGTGGCATCTCCAAAAGCATTGTTATAGGATGGTCTGATTGTTAAGGAATTAAAGTAATTGGCATCGAATTGGGTGGTAAACCAAGACGTAATATCCGTAGTTACTACTGATTTAAAGTTATATCTATTAAATTTATCTTGATTGGCTTTGGGCACCAAAATCCCTTTTTCATTGGTAGATCCCAGTGAAATGCGATAAGTAGTTTTTTCAGACCCTCCATTAACTGAAAGGCTTTGCATAAACTGTTTAGAATTATTTCCTAACAAATCACCTATTGCATCATCTGGTGTTAGTTTATAGAACACATTATTTTCAAAAGTATATCCATCAGGGTATTTGGTTTTATCCGCTTCATACGCTTTAAGCAACTTTATCCAAGTTACAAGGTCTTGATTTCCGTAATAAGAAGTTCTACCACCATCAAGATAATGCTGAGCAGTTTGTAACGGACTAGCTTTTTCTGGTAAATTAGTGGCGGTAGCAAAAATTAAATTGCTTGAATAGTTAAATTGTGTCGCCTGATTTTTTGCTCCTTTTTTGGTAGTGATTAAAATAACCCCAAATGCAGAACGAGCACCATAAATCGCAGCTGAACCAGCATCTTTTAAAACTGTAATAGTTTCGATATCATTAGGGTCAATTAAATTTAATGGACCATTTAAGGGAGCATTATCTACTAAAATTAACGGAGCAGATGTTTGCACCGCAGAACCTAAAGATGTACCAAAATCAGTACCTCCGCGAACATTAAAACTTGCAGAAGCACCAGGTTGTCCAGAGGTAATACCTACCTGTACCCCAGGAATCACTCCTTTTAATAGCGAAGCCGTTGTACTTACAGGTCTGTCACCTAAAACCTCACTCATATTGATAGACGCAACTGCTCCTGTTAGGTTCTTCTTCTTTTGAGTTCCAAAACCGACAATCACCACCTCATTTAAACTTGAGGATGCTGTTAAAATGATGGTACTGGAAAAATCTTTTGCGGCCGCATTAACCTCAATAGTTGCATATCCAACATAACTTATAGTCAAAAAGTCTTTTCCAGGAGGCAGCGTGATTTTAAAAGCACCTTTATCATCTGTAGTTGTACCTAAAGTGGTGCCTTTTACTTTTACCGATGCGGCTATCAAAGGGCCATCGGCATCTTTTACAACTCCAGCTATTAGACGAGAGTTGATGTTTTGTGCAAAGGTGGTTACTGAAAGCAATATCAGTAAAAACCCGAGCATGAGCTTGTTTTTAATCTTCATATAATTACACATTTGGTCCGCGCAAAAATAGAAGCTTAAAATTGTGCAAAAAATAGACTATCCATAGGAAAGTAATGGACTATCCAACTAAAAAATCAAAAATATGCAATTGAAAAAGCAGCTTTAATTATAAATTAAAACGTTTGATTAAAAAAACGAATAATTTGGTGCTTGCTAATTACCGAATGGGAAGCAAACATTAAATGTATTATTTTCTGGTAAAACGTGCTCTTTATTCCCAGCAGAAGGTTCCTTAATTGAAGCCGCAGCAAACAGCGCCAATGGCTGCCCATTTTTATCGGTTACCACAAAAGGCCTTTCTAAATGTGCCAAGGAAATTTTCCGCCCATCTTTCATTTCCAATTGGCGCAATGAAATTAAAGGATGCTTAGCAGCTTGCCAATGAAGACCATCTTCCGAAGTTATTAAGGCTAGCGCACCAAATTCGGGAACTAGCTTTTTACTATGTGAGTAATATTTTACCGCAGCATAAAACCGCTTCCTCTTTTGATCATACCATGTACAAGGATCTTCGCAGGCCATATCCGCACTGGTAAATACTTCGGAAGCAAATTGATAGGATCCATCTGGTTTATCGCTCACTGCCATCCAGAAAGTCATATTACCTACGTTAGGCTTGCGTGATTTATACATCATGTAATACTTACCATTTGGTCCCTGGGTAACTGTGGGGTTTGTTGTAACTTCAAACGTACGCTTATTGTCGGGTACCATTAATGGCTTGCCTGCTTTTTCATATTTTCCACTTAGCAAATCATTAAAAGTCTTAAACTTAAGCACACCGATTTTTTGTGTCGCATTATATTGCAACCAATGTCTCCACTCCTTCGTAAAATTTGGATTATCAAATTTCAAGGTCGAGTCATAGCTATTGCTGATATAATATAGATAATAGTACTTACCAAACTTCCTTATTTGTGGATTGTGCATTGTAAAACGATCCCATTTATTTGGATCACCATCGCCTTTTAAAATAGTTTTAACATATTTGTATGGACCGCCAATCTTATCTGAAACAGCATAAGCAATTTCCGAATACTTATTCCAGCCACTAAAACCGTCAAAAATATAATTCATGGCATCATCATTTAGCACACGTTTACCATGTGGCCATCTCGAATAAAACATGTGATACTTCCCATCTTCGCCCTTAATTACACTGCTGCACCAAGAATAAAAGCGCTCATCTTTAAATATGTTTACCGAATCAATTGGCTTAATCAACTTATTAAGGTCAAGATCGTCCTGAGCATGAGCATCCATAACTATGGATACTACCCCAATTAAAATTAAAAGTTGCAGTATATATATTTTAATAATTTGCATATTATTCATTTGTATGGATCGAGCTTAAAAAGTTACCTACAAAGATACTTACCTAAGCATAAAATTAAATAGATTATAGTAGGGTAATAATGGATTTTTCGACGAATATCATCCAAGTTAGATGCCAAAATCGTTGAAGAATTCGCTAGTTGGAAAGAACTTTGCTGAATAAAATTTTTGCTATTTGTACAAAAAAAGAATTATGCGATTACCTGTCCTATTATCCTTGCTCACTTGTTCATTGCTCCATGTGCATGCTCAACAAAAAACAATGAACGAAATGTGGGGCAACTCAACTGCCGTTACCAAAACAAGTGATGACGCTAAGTACAAGTTGTTTGATAAGGGAAATTATGCCATGTTTATCCATTTTGGCATGTATTCTCAATTAGGAGGCAAATGGGATGGCAAAACCTATTATGGTATTTCAGAATGGCTAATGAATAATAACGTAGCAAATATCCCTGTGAAGGAATATATGGAACAGGCCAAAAACTTCAACCCAGCTAAGTTTGATGGAAGGGCAATTGCCAAATTAGCGAAGAATGCTGGAATGAAATATATCGTTGTCACTGCCAAACACCATGATGGTTTTGCGATGTACGATTCTAAAGTAAGTGACTTTAATGTTGTAAAGCAAACACCTTTTGCAAGAGATCCGATCAAAGAACTTGCCCAAGCTTGTAGGGACGAAGGCTTAGGCTTTGGATTCTACTATTCGCATAACCAAGACTGGACTTTTCCTGGTGGAAATGGCGGACCACAAATAAATGAAAATGGAGAGAAGGTTGGGTTCGACTATTATTTCAAGCATAAATGCCTCCCTCAAGTAGAAGAGATTACTACAAAATATGGCCCTCTTTGCTTAATATGGTTTGATACTCCTGGCAATATGCCCGAAAAATATGTAAAAGAGCTTATCGCTGTAGTTCGAAAAAATCAACCTAACGCACTTGTCTCTGGCCGAGCTGGTCACGGTTTGGGAGATTACGAAACTTTTGGCGATATGGAGGTTCCGTTAAAACGAAAGGATGGATATTGGGAAACTGTTGACGTAACGAACGATTCGTGGGGCTATGCATGGTATGATGAGCATTGGAAAAGTAGCAAAACAATTTTAACCAATCTTATCTCAACGGTGGCTAGAGGAGGCACCTATATGCTTAATATTGGTCCTTCTCCAGATGGTACCGTTAATCCAGTTGCAAATGAAGTATTAACCCAATCTGGCGAATTCATTAAGCGATACCCTCAAGTTATATATGACGCAAAACCCTCACCTTGGCTTATTGAGCAGCCTTGGGGGGATGCTACCGTGCAGGGCAAGAAACTAAATTTGTGTATTTACAATTGGCCCGAAAATAATCAGCTAAATCTATACGGCCTGAAAAACAAAATAACCAAAGCTAATATTTGGCATAACGGAAAGAAGAAACCAGTAGTATTCAACAAAGATGGCAATTGGACAAAAATAAGCTTACCTATACAGAAGCCAGAAAAATGGATTTCGGTAATTGAATTGGAACTAGATGGCATACCAGCGGTTGAGGAAGGCTTAGGTGTTGACAGGCAACTAGCCTTAAACCTCAATGTTATTTTGGGAAAAGCAGTTAATTGCGCTGTAGATAAGAAAGAGTGGATGGAAAAATTCGGTGAGTGGAAACACATTTATCAAGCCAAACAATGGAAACCCAATTCTGAGCTAAGCTGGGAGGTTAATTTTAAAACGGCTGGACTTTACTCATTCGAGCTGAACTATACTGGTAAAGGCCGCATGGCTTGGCGAATCACGGTTGATGATCAAAGTTTTATTCAAAACCAACAAAATTCTTCTAACATCTATCAATATTTCCCAATGGGAGTTTTAAAAATTGATAGACCAGGAAAGCATAAAATTTCAGTATCACTTATAGAAGGTTCCTTTGAGGAAGCGAGTTTGAAAAGTATCAAAATAGGCGCATTTGAATAATACGCCTATTTTGTTAATCTTAAAGTTTTAAACTTTCCATTCTTTTTTTAGCTGCCTACCAATTAGCTTATCAGCTTCTTTATCATTAATGAATTTTTCCTTTTCAGGATTCCATTTTAGTGGTCGCTTTAATTCATAAGCAATGTTAGCCAGATTACAAACTGTTGCGGTGCGATGTCCTGTTTCAACTGGCGCTACAGTATTTCCTCTAGTTTGCACAGCATCTAAGAAATCTTGGTAATGATTTTTACTTAAATAAACTTGTTTATCATTATCGCCAAATTTATAATCTTGCAATGAAACTGGGTCTGTAACCAATTTACCACGTTGAACTTCTAACTTACCTTTAGTACCAATAATTTGGATTGCGTTACCTATGCCAAAATTTTCATGGCTAACCTGAATCCCATTTGCATAAGTGAAATTTAAATATTTATTGTCATTACTAGGCGGATTAAATGCTATCGGACCACTTTTATCCATATCTAAGCCCCATTGCACAATATCGAACATATGAGCACCCCAATCGGTTACCATACCACCACCTATGCCTTTATACAAACGCCAATCTGCCCAGGCAGGTTGTTCATCAAAATTTGGAGCTATTCGGCTGTTGTAGTCAATGTATTCATTTGGTCCAAGCCACATATTCCAGTCTAAATCTGCCGGCACTTCCTGCTTTGGCAAATTGTATGGTACTGGTGGAGGTCCAACACTTACTTTAATAGATTTAATATCACCCAAAAGACCATTGCGCATAATGTTGGCTGTTTGCCTAAACTCAGCCCACGAACGTTGCATGCAACCTGTTTGAAAAACTCTTTTATACTTCTTTGCTGCATCAACCATTGCCCTACCCTCTGCAATGCTTAACGATAATGGTTTTTCGCAATAAATATCTTTACCTGCTGCGGCTGCCCTAACTGCTGCCGCGGCATGCCAATGATCTGGTAATGCCATCACTACCGCATCAATATCTTTACGTTCCAAAATTTCTCTAAAATCAGCATATTCCTGACAAGAATTTTGAACTGACGTATTATTTTTCTTTGCATAATACTCGTTTGCTTGTCTCGCAAATGATTTCAGTTTTCTACCATAAACATCACTAGCAGCAACAATTCTTGCTTTCTCTAAACCTATAAACGAATTTTTTAAGCCAACACCTTGACGGCCTACCCCAATAAAGCCTAAACTTACCTGATCGCTAGGCGCTAAATAACCTACGCCACCCATTACGTGCCTAGGGATAATGGTAAATGCAGTTAAAATACCTGCACTTTTAATAAAATTCCGTCTAGATTGGGAATTAATTTTTTCTTTTTCTTTGTCCATTTGTGTATAACTGGTTAGATTGATAATTGTATTTGATACACTAATATAGAAATACTTTTAACAAAAAACAATCGATTGTTTTTTTTATTTAAAATGTGATAATCTGTAAAGGTCTTAACATACTAAACACCTATCTTCCTATCTCTAGCTACTATTTTCCATATTTTATCCAGTTCACGATCTTTGATACTAACAGCATGTTCATACAAAGCGCAAGTTGGACAAATATGAGACGGCAAAGCATATAACACATCACCCATTTGATAGCTATGATTCTCCGGTGCTTTTAAAACCAAATGTTCTTCACTATGGGAAACTGCATGCAGATCGGGCGCATTTAAGAACCGTACTCTTCGAGAAAGCTCATATTCTGAGGAGATCGACTTATGTCCAATATCAACCGTTAAAAGCTCTGGTGAAGGCATAGATATAATCCTTCCCACTACCAAAGCAGCTGGTAAAAAATTTTGTTCCGGTAAGCTGTTTTGGTAATTTCCATCCCAATAAACAAAAGTTCCAGGGCTACACTCAACGTCCTTTAGTTGTGCGTAAATAGGAAAAGAAGGTGAACCGCCCATAATCAACTCCACTTTTTCAAATCCATTTGCTACAAGCATTTCCTTCAAACCCAATACCCGATTATAAATTTCCATACATTCGTGTGTACGTTTCACGAAATCTGTCTCATCAATATGTCCATCATAGGCATGCAAGCCCATAAAGCTAAGAGAAGGTAATTCTGCTATTTTCTTACAAAGTTGAAATGCATTTTCTGGTGCTATCCCTGTCCTATTCATCCCTACATTTAAATCGAGATATACAGAAATTGTGATCCCATTCTTTTGCGCTGCATCAGCCAACTGCTCCGCAATCGCTATATGATCAACCAAGCAAGAGAATTTTGTTGTGGGATATTTCTCGATGAGTTTAATAAACCGTTTCATCTTTGGCCTGTTAGGCTGATAAGCTAATAGTACATCTTTACTCTTACTCATTGCCAACATTTCGGCTTCGGCAATCGTAGCGCATTTAAACTTATTGATGCCTGCTAAAATCATCAATTCTGTAGCCTCTATACATTTATGGGTCTTTACATGAGGACGTAATTGATCTATATGACTAACATTATTGATAAGTGTTTGAATATTCTTTTTTACACGATCTGCATAGATTACCAATGCAGGCGAATCTAATTGATCAACGTTATTTATTTCATACCAGGCTTTTTCGTTTAATAGCATAGTCCAAAATACAAATAATTAGCTTATTAGTTAGATAGCTTCTCGGAATTTGCAGATAGGCGTTCTTTTAGCTAAGTTTGGAATACGTCTTATCCAATTTTATGACCGATATTGAAAAAAGAAATAACGTATCCATTGTTGGATCTGGGATTAAAACCATGGTGCTTGCCCACGGCTACGGCTGCGACAAACAGGTATGGAGTGAGATCTCTGCCGCGTTTGAAAAGGATTACCGGATTGTAACATTCGATTACGTTGGCGCAGGTGGTTCAGACCTTGATGCTTATAACAGCGAACGATATTCAACGCTTGATGGCTATGCCAAAGACATTCTTGATATATACCAGGCACTGGGACTAAAAGACACCATATTTGTGGGACACTCAGTTTCATCGATGATTGGATTACTGGCAGCGAACCAACATCCAGCATATTTTGAAAAACTCATTTTCCTAGGTCCGTCGCCCCGATACCTTAATGATGAGGGCTATCATGGTGGGTTTGAGTTACCAGACTTAGAAGACTTGTTCGAGATGATGGACAACAACTATCTAGGCTGGTCAAAAGCACTTGCACCAGCGTTTATGGGAAACCCCGATCGGCCCGAGCTTGGAGAAAGACTCACTAATAATTTTTGTGCTACTGATCCAAATATTGCTCGAGAATTTGCGAGAACTACATTCCTTTCCGACAACAGGCAAGATCTTAAAAACTTAACTATTCCATCGCTAACCCTACAATGCACATCAGATATTGTTGCACCAATGGAAGTTGGCCAGTATATACACGAGCATGTGAAAGATAATACTTTGATTATTCTAGAGGCAACTGGTCACTGCCCACACATGAGCGCTCCAGAAGAAACAATTAAGGCAATGAAAGCCTATTTAAACTAAATATAAGAGTGGATAGCAAGTTTTTGGATTCCCTTACCGACCCTGTTGCTCTTTATGAGAATGCTCCATGTGGGTACCTATCTTTCATGGCTGACGGGACGATTATCAAAATCAACCAAACCCTGCTCAACTGGCTGGAGTTGGAACGGAAAAACGTATACCACAAGTTAAGCCTTAAAGATTTGCTTAGTCGTGGGGGAAGCGTCTATTATGAGATGTTTTATTTTCCTTTACTCAAGCTTCAAGATTCGGTGCAAGAAATTAGTTTTGATTTTGTTCGCAGCGACGGCTCGAAGTTCCCTGGTTTGATGAATTCCAACACTGTAAAATCTGAAAGTGGTGAAATCCTTGCCATCAATAGCACGATTTTCAATATTACCGATCGAAAAAAATATGAGCATGACCTGCTTCAAGCAAAAAGAACAGCTGACGAGGAACGCAATCGTTTTGAGTTCCTATCAGACTTCGTTCCGGAAATGATTTGGACTGCAAATAACCAGGGCATCATCAACTATGTGAACAAACGCTTTACTAGCTTCTTTGGCAGCGATACCCAATTGATAAAATTGTATACAAGAATTCATGAAAACGATCGCATATCTTTCCTCCGCATGTGGATATCATCGCTCCGCGCAGGGACAGGCTTTGCTAAACAGATTAGATTAAGAGACCTCTTAGGCAGTTATCAATGGTATCTCATCCAAGCTTTACCCAACAGGGACGAAGAAAACCAAATCAGTAAATGGGTTGGCACCTGTAACAACGTCAATGAGCAAGTAACTGAGTTTAACCGAATGGACGAATTCATTTCAGTAGCCAGCCATGAATTAAAAACACCTATTACTACGCTAAAAACTGCCGTACAGCTCATGGAAAGGGCAAAACACACCTTAGAACCTACTTCCAGAATACCAGGATTAATTGAGAAAGCATCACGTAGTGTAGAACGAGTGAGTATATTGATTGATGACCTCCTAAATACAGAGCGTATGAAAGAAGGACAGATGGAACTTAAATATTCAGTTTTCGACCTTCATCAATTTCTTGCTGAACTACTCAAAGACCTTCCAGTAAACTCAGATCAACAGCTTATCCTTAACGCACCTGCTGATATACAGTTTAGAGCCGATGCACAGCGAATTGAACAAGTAATTCTCAACTTCATTACGAATGCTACCAAATACGCAACAAAATCTAAAGTAATAGAACTAAGGGCAGAACAACTTGATGCTGAAATCAAAATCTCAGTTATAGATAAGGGAGAAGGTATAACAGCCGAAAAATTACCGCACCTTTTTGATCGATACTATCGTGCAGATAACCTCGGTCGGCAATACTCTGGCCTAGGTTTGGGGCTCTATATATCAAGTGAGATTATTAAGCGACATGGAGGTAAAATTGGTGCTGAAAGCACCCCTGGCGAAGGGAGTATCTTTTGGTTTAGCTTGCCAAAGTATAGCTAATAAGTATCGCGGACTATTTGGCGCAGTAAATTGAGGTCTGCGTAAGCTGCCCCCATGGTGTTATTAAAATAGACATAAACTTTTTTCCCTTCCCTAAGCCAATCGGTTATGTAGCTTGCATATTCATATAGCACGTCATCGCTATAACTACCTCGATAGTCCCCCCCTGGCCCATGAAAGCGTAGGTACACAAAATCTGGGTGAGTTTCCATAACAGGACTATTTGCAGGAATTTTATCGTGGATGACCATTCCCAACTGGTAGGCATCCAGAAGCTCATAGATTTCTGAGATATAAAGAGATGGGTGGCGAAACTCCAGGGCAATGTTCCATTCAAGTTGGGGATCATTATCCCTCAAAACCGACATTAAAAATTTCAATTGTCCAAATTGTCCTATCCGAACACTAGGGGGAAACTGTACTAACAAACATCCCTTCTTAGTTCCAACATTACCGATCACCTCAAAAAAACGGGAAACTAGCACTGGATCAAAAGCTAAATCCTTGTTGTGGGTAATTTCTTTAAAGAGCTTAAAAGTGAACCGAAATCTCTCAGGAACATCAGCTGCCCATTTATGCACTGTAGTACCCAGTGGCATTTTATAAAACGAACTATTAATTTCAATACTATCCATCAATGATGCATAATAGCATAACCGTGACTTTTCCTTATACGCTTCAGGATAGTATAACTTATTAGGAACTGGCAATAACAAGCCACTGGTTCCCGAATAATAATTTTTAAATTGTAGGTCCATCAGCAAAATAACACTTAATGCTCCTAATTGTTGTAAATAATACTTAACCTGTCAAAAAGACAGATAAGACACCGTAAATCAACACTTTAGTCATTATAATGTAAACACAATCTTCACAAACATCTTTCGGCATTTACTTTGCGTTTATCATTAAAACAATATGCAAAACAACTATCCAACACAAATAAAACACAGAGATCATGAGAAAACAATTTTTCATTTTACTGGCGTTGGCAGTTGGACTGTCCGCCTGTAGCAGCTATAATTATTATGCTGTAAGCAATAAAAAAATAAACAATAACTATCAGAGCTTTGCTTGGCTACCAGAGGGGAAATCAAAAGCTTCCAAAGTATATGACAATGATGTTGCAACCGAACGAATTATGGAAGCAACAACCACAGCACTTACTAATCGTGGATTAAAACTGGATAATAAACATCCCGATTTATTGATTAAATATACTGCGGGTGTGAGTACCAAGACTAAAGAGTATAATGAACCAGTATATTATAATCCACCAGCAAGGTATGTTCCAAGAGTAGGTTTTAGCAGAGGTCGTGCATTCTACTACTATTCTTATATAAATCCGTTTCCTGTTTATGTAGGTTCTGAATTAAGAAGGGTTCATATTAAAGAAGGCAGCTTGATGATTGATCTAATAGATCGTAAAAGTGGTAAGCTTCTTTGGAGAGGCTGGGCTGAAGGAGAAATCACTAGTCCCGAGAAAGCCATCAATGATATCCCGAAAGTTGTGGACAACATTTTTAAAAAGCTATCCTCTTAAATAAATAAAGCGCCTATTGGCGCTTTATTTATATGGTGTACGTCTATTGATAATTTAATCAAATGATTAAAACAATTTGTTAAATCAGAAATTAGTCTTTACATTTGCGTTAAGATGGCGAAAAAAAGTACAGCAGAGAAACTTGATATTTCTACAGAAGCAAAGATAAAAGAAGCAGCTCGCATTGTTTTTTATCAGAAAGGCTTTGCAGCCACCCGCACGAGAGATATTGCAGATGAAGCTGGCATAAACCTAGCTTTATTGAATTACTATTTTCGTTCTAAACAAAAATTGTTTGAGATTATTATGATCGAGACATTAACGGGATTTATACAGAATTTACTCGTTGTTGTAAACGATGAACAAACCACTTTAACAAAAAAAATAGCCGAAATTGCCTCGAGATATATAGATCTGATTATCAAGGAGCCCGAGATTCCAACTTTCATTGTAGCAGAGATTCGCAATAACCCAACAATGCTATTAGAAAAGCTCCCAATAAAAAATGTGTTAACTAATTCAATCTTCTTTAAACAACATCAACAAGCAGTAAATGAAGGAAAAATAGCTGAGCCCAATCCTCTACATTTTTTAATGAACTTGATGGGATTGATTATTTTCCCATTTATCGCGAAACCCTTATTAATGGGAGGAAGTGGAATTAACATTTCAGCTTTCAATAAGTTGATGGAGGAACGTAAAAACTTGATCCCGATGTGGATTGAAACGATGATGATTACAAAATAAAAAAATTTGCACACCAATTAATCAGATGATTAAAACAAAAAGACAAACAACATGATTAGCTTTAACATTAAACAAAAAACTGGATGGCTTGTCCTTTTGCTATTGCTGCTTAATCATTCGGCAATGGCACAAACCAATGATAAGTTAACCCTCGAAGAATGTTATCAGTTGGCAAAAATAAACTATCCAGCTATTCAAAAACTGGATTTGGTGGCTAAAACAAGTGATCTAGAAGTTCAGAATGCCAGTAAAAGGTTTCTTCCACAGCTTTCTTTTTCTGGGCAAGCTACTTATCAGTCGCAAGCAATTAGTTTTGCTAATGCTTTAGCTTCTTTGCCCATGGGTGCATCTCTCCCATCGGTTAGCAAAGATCAGTACAAAATTCAAGGAGAAATTAACCAACTTTTGTACGATGGCGGTATCACCCATAGTCAAAAAGAACTTATTAAAGCCAATTCAGCCCTACAAGCACAAAATATTGAAGGCGTACTTTATGCCATTAAGCATCGAATCAATGGACTATTCTTTTCCATTTTACTCATAGAGGCACAGTTGAAGCAAAACGAGCTAAATAAAGTCAGTTTAGCAACACAGATCCAAAAGACAGAAGCAGCGTTGGCTAATGGTATAGCCTTTCGTAGCAATGTAGATGAATTGAAGGCAGAAATACTAAACTTAGAAATGATTCATACCGACTATCAATCCAATAGAACAGCATATCTACAAATGCTATCTCTATTTATTGGAAAAACACTACCGGCAAACATACAACTCGTATTAAATGAGACTGACCTTGCAGAAACAACCCTAAATAGGCCTGAGATCAAAGCTTTTGAGCTTCAGAAATCCATTTTTGATAAACAGGAAAAACAATTGAAGGTTGATTACTTACCACAAATAAATGCTTTTTTTCAAAGTGCCTACGGCCGGCCAACGCTCAATATAATTGAAAACAAATTTGGCCCATGGTATATCACTGGCATTCGATTTAATTGGTCTCTAGGGAGCCTTTACACCTCAAAGAATAAGAAAAGAATCTTAAACCTAAACAGGCAGGTCGTTGATGCAGACAAGGAAATATTTTTACTAAATACCAAGATAGATTTAACGCTGCAAGAAGAGCAAATTCTCAAATATCAATCGCTTTTGAACCAGGATGAAAAAGCGATTGCATTACGCCAATCTGTTACTAGATCAGCCGAAGCGCAATTGGCTAATGGGGTAATCACTACACATGAGTACATTCAAAAAATAAATGCAGAACACCTTGCCCGTCAATCTTTGATACTTCATCAGATACAGCTGCTACAAGCAAAATACAATAAAAAATATTTAAGTGGTAATTAACAATCAATATAAAAAATGAAAAAACTTATGCTTCTTCTTAGCACCGCCTTGCTATTGAACGCTTGTAAACAAAAAGATAGTTTTGATGCTTCTGGAAATTTCGAGGCAGACGAAGTGATTGTCTCAGCGCAGCAAAACGGCATACTAACCAATTACCTAGTTCAGGAAGGAACCTTATTAAAAACAGGCGATAAAGTTGGACAAATCGACGTTCATTTAATAGAACTTCAAAAAGAACAGATAGAAGCTAGTATTAGTGCTTTAAATCAGAAAACCGCTAGTCCGAATAATCAGACAGAGCTGGTAGAGCGTCAACTGGAAGTACAACAAGCTCAATTGGCACAACAATTACGCGAACGCACACGCACCGAAAATCTGGTAAAAGCAGATGCTGCTACACGTAAGCAACTTGACGACATCAATGCCAGTATAGAGCAATTACGTAAACAAATTAATGTTACACGTCAACAAATTGCCGTAAACACCTCCAACACAAATACACAGAACCGCAGCATCTTAAGCGAAAAAGGCCCGATGGAAAAAACTGCAGCACAGTTTACCGAACAGATTAAAAAGGGTCAAGTTATTAACCCCATCAAAGGAACTGTATTGGCAAACTATGCACTAAGAGGAGAAATGCAAATCGTTGGTAAACCCTTATATAAGATTGCTAATACCGATACGCTTAATTTGAGGGCTTATATTATTGGTACCCAACTTTCACAAATTAAAGTTGGTCAAAAAGTGAAAACAAGAATTGATCAAGGTGAAAAAGGTTACAAGGAGTATCAGGGAACGATTGTATGGATTTCGAGTAAAGCCGAATTTTCACCCAAAACTATTCAAACCAAAGATGAAAGAGCTAACCTTGTTTATGCCATTAAAGTACGGGTAAAAAATGATGGATATTTAAAAATCGGAATGTATGGTGAAGTCATCTTTTAACTCAGTTATCGTAAAGAATTTAACTAAAACCTACGGCGAATTAAAAGCAGTAGACGATATTTCTTTCGAAGTAGCAAAAGGAGAATTATTTGGGCTTATTGGTCCCGATGGTGCAGGTAAAACCTCCATCTTCAGAATATTGACTACCCTATTGCTTGCCGATAGAGGAACGGCCATCGTAGAAGGCTATGACGTTGTAAAAGATTATCAGGCAATCCGCAATAAAGTTGGCTATATGCCTGGGCGCTTCTCCTTGTACCAAGATCTAACTGTAGCAGAAAATCTTAACTTTTTCGCAACATTATTCGGTACAACTATTCAAGAAAACCGTGAATTAATTAAAGATATTTATGAGCAGATTGAGCCCTTTAACAATCGTAGGGCTGGAAAACTCTCGGGCGGCATGAAACAGAAGTTGGCACTATGCTGTGCTTTAATTCATAAGCCAGAAGTACTGTTCCTCGATGAGCCTACTACTGGCGTAGATGTAGTTTCGAGAAAGGAATTTTGGGAAATGCTCGCCAAACTTAAAAAACAAAACATCAGCATTATTGTGTCAACCCCCTATATGGACGAGGCTACCCGTTGCGATCGAATTGCTTTAATGCAGGATGGGAAAATTATGTCGATTGACAAGCCAGCGCAAATCATCAAGAATTATCCAAAGCCATTGTTTGCGATAAAGGCAAATAATATATCCAAACTCTTGGCCGATTTTCGCTCGGATAATAGTATTGAGAGCTGTTACGCCTTTGGAGAATACCTACACATTACCTTAGCAGATACAGCCAACAACGAAGAACGCTTGAAATTACTGGCTAACAAATATGATCACCAAGGTTTTGAAGTACAAAAAATTATGCCAACTATCGAAGACAGTTTCATCCGCCTAATGCGAGAACAACAATTGACTAACAATTTAAAGGGAAAAGCCAATGGAAACTAAAGCGATTATTTGTAAAGACCTTACAAAGCAATTTGGTGATTTTAAAGCCGTCGACGGCATTTCTTTTGATGTAGACAAGGGAGAAATATTTGGCTTTCTTGGTGCAAATGGCGCAGGTAAAACAACTGCCATGCGAGTTCTTTGTGGCTTGTCTTACCCAACTGCCGGAACCGCTACAGTAGCAGGTTTCGATGTATACAAACAGCAAGAGCAAATTAAACAGAACATCGGTTATATGAGTCAGAAATTTTCTTTGTATGACAACCTAAGCTTATTGGAAAACATTGAGTTCTACGGTGGGGTATACGGTGTTTCAAGGGCCGACATCAAACAACGGAGCAATGAACTAGTAACTACCTTGGGCTTAACAAATGAAGCAAAAAAATTAGTAGGCTCATTACCATTGGGATGGAAACAAAAATTAGCCTTCTCAGTAGCGATATTTCATCGTCCTAAAATTGTTTTTTTAGATGAACCAACAGGGGGTGTAGACCCAATCACCAGGCGCCAATTTTGGGATATGATTTATCAGGCAGCTGCCGATGGCATCACCATCTTTGTAACCACCCACTATATGGATGAGGCTGAATACTGTAACCGAATTTCGGTAATGGTAGATGGACGTGTAGAAGCGATGGATACTCCCGCAAATTTGAAAAAGCAATTTAATACTAAATCGATGGACGAAGTTTTTTATCAACTCGCACGTGGCGCTAAAAGGTCAGGAGATTAACATGAAACAATTACTTGTATTCGTTAGAAAAGAATTTTACCATGTATTTAGAGACCGCAGAACCTTGCTTATTCTCTTTGGACTTCCAATTATGCAGATCATTTTATTTGGTTTTGCCTTAAGCAGCGAAGTAAAAAACATAGGGATAGCTGTAATGGATAATGCCAAAGATGTACATTCACAACAAATCATTACAAAAATAAAATCTAGCTCTTATTTTAAAGTAAATGACCCCCTGCTCAATTATCCTGATATTGAGCGAAAGTTTAAAGATGGCAGCATCAAATGCGCTCTTGTATTTCCTGCAAATTTTAGCGCTGAAATATATCAAAATGGAGGTGCCAAAATACAGTTAATTGCAGATGCTTCCGATCCTAATACCGCTACCATTGTTACCAATTATTTAACCTCTATTGTTAATAATTACCAAGGGGAACTTAATCCAAATACCAAACCATCTTATCAGATCGTGCCAGAGTTGAGACAGCTTTATAATGAAGAGCAAAATGGCTCGCTGAATTTCATCCCAGGCGTTATTGCATTAATCTTTATGATTGTTAGCACTGCTTTAACTTCTGTTGCAGTAGTTCGCGAAAAAGAACTGGGAACAATGGAAATTCTTTTAGTATCGCCTTTTAAACCAATTATGGTGTTAATTGCAAAGGCGATTCCCTATTTAATACTTTCCTTAGTTAATTTTATCATTATTTTACTGCTTTCCGTTTATCTATTAGATGTCCAAATCAAAGGAAGTCTGATTTTGCTTTTTGGAGAAAGCATTCTCTTCATCATTACCTGTCTTTCTTTAGGGCTATTGATTTCTAATGTTACCGATTCTCAGCAAACTGCTATGCTAATAGCGATGATGGGAATGATGTTGCCTACCTTATTACTTACGGGTTTTATGTTTCCACTCGAAAATATGCCCCTGGTATTTCGCATCATTTCACATATTGTTCCCTCTAGGTACTATTATGCTATTGTGAAAGCAGTAATGTTAAAAGGCCTAGGTTTCAGCTACGTATGGAAAGAAACCTTAATCCTGATAGGGATGTCGAGCATACTATTAACAATTGCATTGAAAAAATTTAAAATCAGGTTATCGTGAAAGTATTAGGTTTTATATTGCAAAAGGAGTTTCGTCAGATATTTAGAGATAAAACCATTTTGGCGATGATGTTCATTATGCCAACCATCCAATTGATCATTATGCCTTTGGCGGCAAATTTTGAAGTGAAGAATGTAAATGTTGCTTATGTAGATCACGATCATAGTAGCTATTCACAAAAATTGATCAACAAAATTGCAGCTTCAGGTTATTTCAAAATTGCTGGCAATCCAAACTCTTATAAGGCAGGCTTAAAAATGATCGAGGATGGAGATGCTGATCTTATATTGGAGATCCCTGCGGGCTTTGAGCGAAATTTAGTTCGGGAAGGCATTCAAAAGCTAAACCTTTCTGTTGATGCAATTAATGGTACAAAATCTTCCCTTGGCGGTGGCTACTTAACAGCTGTCATTGCAGATTTCAGCACTAATCTTGAGGTAAAAACCAAATATCCGAAGCATGTCAACACCGTAAATCAAGCTAATCTTAATATCTCAAGTGTTAACTGGTATAATCCACGGGCAGAATATAAGTATTACATGGTTCCAGGCATCCTAGTATTACTTTTAACCTTGATTGGGGGATTTATTACTGCACTAAATATAGTTAAGGAAAAAGAGATTGGAACTATAGAACAGATTAATGTAACTCCTATTAAAAAGTGGCAATTTATTTTAGGCAAGCTTATTCCCTTCTGGATTGTTGGAATAATCGTTTTTACAGTTGGATTAATAGTGATGTTTGTTGTTTATGGTATAATTCCACAGGGAAGTTTTCTGCTACTTTACCTGTTTGCTGGTGTTTATCTCGTTGCATTATTAGGCTTAGGACTTTTGATCTCAACTTTTGCTGATACGCAATTGCAGGCTATGTTTATTGCATTTTTCTTCATGATGATATTCATGCTAATGAGTGGTTTTTTTACCAGTACAGATAGTATGCCCGATTGGGCAAGAACAATGTCTAATTTAACGCCTGTAACTCACTTCATAACGGTGGTACGGCTCATTGTACTAAAAGGAAGTGGTTTTCAAGAAGTGAAATATGAATTACTTTACTTAATTGGTTTTGCTTTGCTTTTAAATGGGTTGGCGATTTATAATTATAGAAAAACGAGCTAGTATAAAAACACTCCTATCATTGCCCATGTGGATAAGTTCACTTCCACATCGCTAAACAAACATTTACCTTAGCAGCTCCAAACCTATACCTATTTTTAATGACCCTGGATTCGCTGCACGAGCTCATCATCGATTTTATAGAAAACACTAATCGCCCAATCTTCTTAACAGGGAAAGCAGGAACTGGAAAGACAACGTTCTTGCGCTATATTCGATCGAACACTACAAAGACTCTGGCGGTAGTTGCCCCTACCGCCGTTGCCGCCATCAATGCTGGAGGCGTTACTATCCATTCCTTTTTCCAAGTCCCTTTTGGTCCAATACCCCCATTAACGGGTTCCTTATTTACAGAATTTTCTGGTAAAAGCTTTGGCGAAGAAAAGTCGAAAATCATTAAATGCCTTGATTTACTGATTATTGATGAAATCAGTATGGTAAGAGCTGATACATTAGACTTTATCGATAGAGCTTTGAGATTTATAAAAGGGACAAACCGCCCATTTGGTGGCGTGCAAATACTCATGATTGGTGACCTTTATCAATTACCTCCAGTTTTTCAAAACGACTGGCATGTATTAGGAAGGTTTTATAAAGGCCCTTATTTTTTTGATAGTCTCATCTTCAAGGAAGTTCCCTTGCTTACGTTCGAACTGGCAAAGGTCCACAGACAGAGCGACCCAGTTTTTATAGAAATCCTAAACGAAATCCGCAATGGCATTGCAAGGGAGGCACTGCTAACGAGGCTGAACGAACATTATCAGGCAAATCCCAATAGTGAAGACCTAGCTGATTATGTAACTTTAACTACACACAACCCATTAGTTAAAACAATTAACGAAGAACGATTACAACAGTTAAAAGGCGAAACTTTTATATTTAAAGCAACCGTAACAGGCGAATTCCCAAAAGAAGCATTTCCAACAGAAGAAGAACTAGTGCTTAAAACTGGTGCAATGGTGATGTTCATCAAGAATGACAGTTCTGGCAAAAAACAATTTTACAACGGCAGAACTGCCAAAGTAGCCAACATTAGCGGCGATATTATCAATGTTACGTTTTTAGATGATGGAACTTCTTTCGAGGCGACAAAAGAAATTTGGGAAAACACCAAATATGCGTTGTCCGATACCGATCAAAAGGTTACACAGACTAGCGCAGGTTCTTTTGCGCAATTCCCTTTGCGATTAGCTTGGGCAATTACCATTCACAAGAGCCAAGGACTTACATTTGACAAAGCGGTTATTGACGTTGGCGCCGCATTTGCCCATGGACAAACCTATGTAGCTCTGAGCCGCTGCCGGAATTTGGACGGACTTATACTCAAACATAAAGTCGATGCAAAGAACATCATTACCGATCCTGCAGTTTCTACTTTCATGAAAAAAGCACAAGAACAGATTCCAGATCAGCAAACACTGAAAGATACGGTTGCAACAATGGATATGGAAACGTTAATTGAAAGCTTTGACTTTGAACCAATTACCCACACTCATCAACAACTCAAAATAGTAATCTTGGAACTATTGCCAGATGAAGCTATTATAAACCAAAAATTAGCTTCGCTAACGGAACTCGCCGAAAAAAAGATCCAAGTCATTGCCAAACGCTTTAGTGAAAAAGAGCTCATCGCAATTAAGAAGTTAAATTTAGCCGAAATTAAGCCTCGCTTACATCAAGCATCCGAGTATTTTCGTCCCAATCTTATCTCCCTGCACGAACAGATTTTGGAACTACACAAATTAATGGAAGGTACTCCCTTCCATACAGATTATTTCCCTACACTTAATCTATTAATTGAACAATTGGAATCAAAAATCGAAGTATTTAAACTACTCGCGGATTTTACAACTATACAAGCCATTAACAAGGCCATTAAAAGTAACGCAGCTAAATACAAAGCACTAGACGGTTGGAAGAAAAAACAAACTAAAGTTGCCGCTGTAGAAAACCCAGTTCTTTATTCGAAGCTACTAGACTGGCGGAAAAAGACTGCTGAAGAAAAGAAGCTGTTAGGTTACCATCTTATATCAGATGTAGCTTTAATAGAAATCTCTGCCAAACTTCCAAAATCGCTCACTGCATTAGCAAAGATTAAAAGCGTTGGCGAGGGAAAAGCAGCCGAATATGGCGAGCAAATTCTAAGGCTCATCAAGCAGCATCTGGGAGAGCATGATTTGTTTGGATAGCGATATGAAAAATTCTTATGATTTTGTTTCCTTTAAGTAATCTGTTTTTCTAAGGATCTCCTTTATTACTTCGTCCAATTCATCAGCTGATGTTTTTAGCATTGCTAAAAACTTACCCGCATCAGCATTGCTTGGGTTATCAATTAATAGCTCCGTTAATCCCATAATCCTAGCCAATGGTGCCCTCATAATATGCGACTGGAACCAGGCAATTTCCCTTAACTGTGCATTTTGTTCTTCAATGGCTGTAAGGTAGTTCATGCGTTCGGTAATATCCCGTTCGATAGTAATGTAATTTTTAACATTACCTGCATCATCTCGTACTGGTGAAATTGCTAGCGATGCCCAATATTGCGCTCCACTTTTCTTGTAAAAAACAGCTTGTATCTGACAGCTCTTTTGCTGCTTCATTGCCTCTTTAAGTTTATCAATCTGTGTCAAATCTGTTTCAGCTCCATGAAGCAAACGCATTCCAAACTTCTTGATTTCTTTAGGGGTATATCCCGTCATCGTGTAAAATGCGGGATTGGCAAAAATAACCTCTGGAGTATCCATCACACTTGAAACAGCAGATATAATAATTACTGCGTCCGTAGCATTAGTGATTACCGATTCTAGCAATTTAAGATGATATTCTTCTTCCTTAACGTTAGTTACGTCTTTCATCGCCCCTATCATCCTTAAAGGTTTACCCTCCTCGTCACGGATCAGTACAATACTATTGCAAATAATCGCATAGGTACCATCGGCTTTTCTAAAACGGTATTCATCCTGCCAATGATCTTGTTTGTTACCACTTAATACTGTTTCAAATTTATCGATAACCCTCGAACGTTCGTCGGGGTGCAACTTCTCTTCAATCCAACCTCTTTCAACTGTTTCCCCAGTATTAACATAGCCAAAAAGTGTATCAAATCCTTCGCCCAAAAAAATAGTATTAGCAGTGAAATCCCAATCCCATATAGCATCTGAAGATGCGCGAGCAGCCTGTCGAAACCGTTCATTACTGCGCATCAACGCCGCTTGATTTTTGATCTTTTCTGTTACATCTCTACAAATTACCATTCGTGCGTTCCTACCATTATATTCAATCGGGTGACCAGTAATATCTACCAACATAATGTCGCCATTTTTTTTCCGGTGCCGCCAAAAATTCAATGGTTTTTCAAGACTTTGCTCCAAGCCCCGTAACACCTCATGAACTGCATCTATATCTTCTGGTGGACGAATATCTAAAATTGTCATCGACAAGAACTCCTCACGAGTATATCCATAATGCCTCAATGCCTCCTCATTTACTTCGAGAATGCAAAGAGTTTGCAGGTCATATATCCATTTTGGCATCGGGCTAAGGTTAAATATCTTGCGGTATTTTTCTTCAGATTTAGCTGTCTCACGCTGAGCCTCCATAAGCTCCTGCTCAGCCTTTTTTTGCTTTGTAATCTCTCTTCCCGAAATACAAAGACCCACAACTTTATTTACTTCCTTAACTGGATTTACTGAAAAAGAAAACCAACGTATTTCACCTCCCTCAAAGGCATACTCCTTTTCATATTCGACCGCATAACCTGATATTGCGCGTGCAGCAACTTGACGAAAAGCTTCTCTACGGTCCTTCGGAAGATAATCAAGTAGATTGGACCCCTCGGCGACAGCCTTTCGAGTATTGTGTTCAAAAATAATTTCCCCAGCTTTATCATTAAATGTAATGATCTCCAATTTTGTATTAACCAGCACAAATCCTTCAGTGGTATGGTCAAAAATTGCCCGAAGATTTTCTTCAGAACGACGCAATTTATCTTCAGCACTTTTCCATTTACGGATATCAATGATCTCTGTACTATTTCTCCGCTGACCTTCGGATGTAATAAATTTAACCGAAGAATATTCGCAAGGAAACCTTTCTCCGTTTTTACAAATACCTGTTACCTCCCCCTGCGCCTTCCCTTCTTTTTCGCCTGCAATGAGTAGTTGCCGCAGTTTTTCATCGAATTGGAGTATATCTGGTATAGTCAACGCTTTCAATTCAGGTTCAGAATAACCGAATAAAATGCAGGCGGCTTCGTTCACTGCTAAAACTTTACCCTCGCTATTGGATAGGAATAAGGCATTTTTGGTCATAGCAAAAACACTTTCATTAGGGAGTCTCAGCATAGGTTACAATTTAAAAATAGGTGCCTTTAGTAAACCTAAGTATGTTCTAATTAGCTTTAAAACATAACAATACCTTAGTGTAAATGTTTTAAAAAATCCCATGACCAGAATAAAATAAGTTAGAAAAAACGCTCTTTTGAGCTAATAGACCAAGGGGTACCTTCAAATTACGGTACCCAGGGTACTGCCAGGATATTATCCATTTCCATATCCTTGTTTCAAGTATGAGTTACCGGTTTATACGCTAGGACAAACCTAGTCTATCGCTAGTCCAACTCAGACTATTGTTAGAGTCTTGTCAGACTTGGGTTAGACTTTGTTAGACCTAAAGTCTAAACAAAGGCAGTTTGCAGACCAATGACAGGCTGAGTTGAAAGGAACGACGTACGAAGAATTAATAACGAATAATAAAACATAAACAAAATGGCAAAGATTAAAAAAGGAATTTTAGGGCCCTTATCAGGGAAATTAGGGCCTGTTATTGGTGGAATGTGGAAAACCATCGCCTACATTAGAATTGCTCCCTCAAGGAAAGCTAAAAGCAAGCGCACTGCTGGCCAAATAGCTACGCAGGAAAAAATGAAGTTTATCAACAACTTTCTAGTTCCTTTTCATGCATACATTACGGTGGGCATGAAGAATGAAGCAGCAAGTCAAACTGAAATTAGTGCGGCATTTTCGGCAAATTACCATGAGGCCATTGGAGGTACCTCTCCCGCCTTTAGTGTTGATTATAGTAAATTCATTTTTAGTAAAGGGATTTTACCAATGGTAAGCAATATGGCGGTAACATTGAGTAATGATAGCCTTCAAATTACCTGGGAATCACAAAACGAAAAAATAGCCACCTATAACGACCAGTTGATGCTTGTAATCTATGCCAGTGAATTGAATGAAACAGATGGCTTTATAGGTGGCGTTAATCGAAGTGCAAAAAAGTGCACGTTCCAGTTAAATGAAGCGTTTAAAGGTAAATCAATTGAAGTATATATGAGTATGACCTCGTTAGATAGAAAAAGAATAGCTAATAATGTACATCTGGGAAGTTTTACTGCAACACAAAACTTACCGGAGCAAATGCCGGAAGGTTTACCTGTAGTTTCCCATTAACGATGGGTAATTTATTGCCTGCATTTTCACCGCGAAGATTTACTGGTTGGGCATAGCCAAACTTACCCGCTATGGGTAAGTTCACTTCCACTGTACCAGATTTCCCCGCTTGCTCCCATAGTCTTAATATAGTTCCATTTCCATCTGGATTTGGACCAAATGCGGTTACCATAACTCCTTTTCTAGATAGTTGGATACCTGATTGTATACTTGGTAATTGCCCTTTTTGAAGTTTAGATCCAGCAGCCAGTAGTGGAACCCTTGTTTCCATAGCAGGCGTAATCAATGATGACTCTGCGTTGAACTTATCAAAACTCCAAAGCCTTACGCTTGCACTCATGCGTTGTCCGCTGCCTATCCATGCCGGAAAATTAGTACGCCAATGGTTGTTGTATAAATTGAGGTATATCCAAGATTTACCTGAGGTAAAATGACTATCAAATTTATATTCACCAGGTTCGCCCACACTTAGCAATGGCGCATCGGGCGAATAAAAACCAACTCCACTACCAGTGTTGCTATCATAAACAGCAGCACCTGTATTCATCCACCATAAGTGGTGATTGGCATTTTCAATATTCATATCTTTAACTGGATCAGCAATCCCACCCAATCTTCCAAGTTGAAATACCGGATTATCTACCTTAAAAGGCAAACATAACCAGGCCGCTTCAGGCCATGAATCTGGCTGTTTTTGCCAGCTTAAGGCTACATCAGCGATGGGTTCATATCCACTTAACCTAAGCGTCATGCTTATCTCTTGCGGTTCACCAGCGTTGTACATCGTACAGGTAAGCACAGCTTTTACATCAATTTCAGATGCCTGGAAATCGATGGTCATATTGGCTGGTAGCGAAGAACTATAAGCTCCATCTTGCGGCATATCATAAGCAGCAAAGCAGAATTTATGAGCCACATACTGGGGATATAAGGATTGCTGCAGCCAATTATCAAGCTGTGCATAACTGAAGCGCTCATGAAAATACTGGCCAAAACCTTGTGGCGCCTCACGATCTACCAACTCTTTTCCACTTCGTTTATCGATCAAACTTACAATCCGACCTTTTTTGGCATCTAATGTTGCTTTAAAGAATGGACTTTCCATTATCCCTTCTTCTTTATTAAATGAAAGAATAGGTTTTTTAGCCACCTCTGTAGAGGCAATATAAGTCCGATAGCCCATGGCAGGAATGTCATTTACTACAAAACGGCTAAAGGGTTGTTTGTCTTCAATGGCGCTTAGTTCATGTGAAACAGCAATGGGCTCACCACCATCAACCGGCTTAAGCGAAACAAATCCATTCCCTAATAACAATCTGGAGTCGAACTCGATTTCACCATTTCTTTTCCATGGCAAGGGGTTATAAACAACGATACGATTTTCAGTAACCTTAACATTATCGGCCAAAGAAGCCACGGCATCTTTATATGGATTATCTACCAACTGCTCAACTTTTTCTATATAACCACCATGGTCATTCCATGATTTTTCGAGCAACGAAAATTGGGGAGGAAGTCCTTTTTTCCATTGCTCTTGCCATTGTTTTCCGTAAGGAAGCTTTACATAGTGTTGATTGGCGAGGCCCCATGTATGTTCGCTATACAATAAACTGTTTTCGTATGCACTGCCCACTATTCCAGAAATATTAGTTCTATAAATACCCCAAATTTTTTCTAAGCTGGCTAATCCATCAAGTCCGGCAATTGATGGGCGAATATGCATGGCTTGCTTGGTCGCTTCGGGCATCGCCATTGTGCCATGAATCCATGGATCGCCAATATCACTACGTATAATGGGTAACTTGCTTAAATCTTCCTGTAGTACGAGGCGAGCAAAATCATCTAAAGCTCCTACGGTTGCTTTGATACCCAACTTTTGATAAAATGCAACATCTTTGGCTACCGTTTCTGGTGAAGGCGGCCCCTCATTGTCGCCAGTCATGCTCACATATACCCATGTTTTAAATGGCCAATTTGCTGGAGGCAGCGGACTACTCCCATAGCCATTGTTATAGAGTGTAAGTAATCTTGAGCCATCAGGTCCTTCCCACCAGAAAAATGGTGGCAAGCCAAAAGTTTTGTTAACTACTGGACCTCCCATATGGTAAAACTTAATGCCTGCACGCGTTAAAATTGTTGGCATAATCCAACTCTGACCGGGTACATCGCTCATTTTTGCGCTAATAGGCAAAGGCAAGCTATACTTTCGAGCAAGGGTTGAAGAGATATTTAATCCCCGAACCAAGTCTTCAGGCTCAGAGGTTTCAACGTGCATGCTAAAAGGGAAGGCATGAACGGCAAGATTGCCCTTTTTAATAGCTTCTTCGATTTTAAGTTTGCGATTAGGTGATTGTCCATCCCACAATATCTGTTTCATTGGCCACCCAGACACTGTCCACACAAATTGTTTGTCTTTAGGTTGGTTTTTGTTTTTCTCGATCGCATCTAAAACCTTATCAGCCATGGCTGTTCTATAATCGTGCACCACCTGCTGTACTGTTTCACTATACCCAATATCGAAGTGCGTTTTGTACACAATGATCACTTGCTTTAAAGCTGTTGGTTTAGCACCGGCCTTAACACCTGCATTTGCTGCTAGTGGCTTTTTGCCCGGCAAGGTATTTTGCGGATCGTAATTCTGTGCCTTTAGCATTATTGAAGTGCAAAATAAGAGCGCGGTCGCCACAGTGGTTGTTACATTTTTCATCTGCTACTTTATTGGGATATGAATAGTTTTATTTTCTCCTGATTTAACATTTATTTTTTGCCAATTAATAAACCCATTTAGGGGTAAAGGTATCTTGGCCTGTGCAGCTGTTTCAGCTAAGATTGAAACATCAGCATCGTAAGCTGTCGGGTTGATTACTTGCATAGTTATGCTAGTTTGATTTCGTTTGATGATTTTGGCTTCGATATGATCCATTACCAAAAATGTTGAGTCGTTAGTATGCAAATAAATGCTGGGGTTCATCGTAGCAGAAAGTGCTGCCAATATTTCCCATGCAGTGTTAGAATCTCCGTAACTCACAAATCCTTGATCATTTCCCTCCCAATCTGATAGTTGCACTCTTTCTGTAACAAAACCACTTTCCTTTCGCAAGGGGTTATGCGGAGCGCCTACATATTGAATAACATTATGTGTTTGATCTTTATATAGTGCCGCAATTTTTTCATCACCGGTGGCGCGATAAAGCTTCAACAACATATCGCCCGGCAAAATATAGTATCCTGGCGCACTGTGATTATTCTGAGAACTAGCAAATAGACTTCCTGTAGCGTGTGTTCCAGCTTTCTGCATGGCGCTTCCTTTTGGAAATTGATAATCGTAGGAAACCATAAACGTTGCCATGTAGTGGGCTATAAATTTGGCCTTTTCAATCCATTCATCCTTTTGGGTAACATCGAAAAGCACCATACATGCTTCGAGCATATTGGCAAGCGATTCGCTATCAGGAGATTGTAAGATCTCTGCTGGTGCGCCGCCCGAATAGCCCTTTAGGAAATAGTTGTTATAATAATAATTGGTAGATTTTTCGGCAAGATCTAAGTATTTATTATCCTTAAAATAAACCGATGCCAAAGCTAGGCCAGCTCCTGCATACCCGCCAACAGAGGAACCATTAATAGTCATTTTTAAATTATCAACATTGATAAATTGTCCATATTGCCCGTACTTATTCCAAACCTGCACAAGTCCATCAGCACACCGCTTCAAGTTTAACTCCCATTGAGGCTTGATCATTTCGCCATGGTGTTGCTTTTTAAACATATCAAGTGATTTGATTCCAAAGTATAAAACTTCCATACTGCGGCGTACCATAGCTATATTGCTTAATTTCTCCATCTCTCCATGCGGGTCGCCATAAATTTTTCCATTTCTATTTACCGCATAAAATAGCCCTGTTGGAGCTTGAGCTTTAAAAAGCATATCATCAAACGAACGGGCAACTCGTTCTAAACGCTCTGGCGTAGCCATAATTAATTGCGGAAAAGAAAAGGTAGGTAAACCGCTCCAACCAATCTGATAAGAATAGGGATTTGTATCGCCAGGCCTATGGCAATAATAGCCAAGCGTATCATTACTGAACCACTTATTTTTATTGTGCATATTGGTGATCAGGCTGGCCGCTGCACTATAAGGCGTAACATTTGAAAAACTGTTTTGACCACTCAAAGCTTTTCGTTCTGAAAAAACTTTTTGATAAAATCCAGGTAGATCATTTGCTTTAAAATTATACAACTTAAAACGAAATACAACCTCATCACCTGCTTTCCAATCAACTGCTTTGTCTCCAGATGCTTCCCTCCCACACATTACATATTTTTCTTTTCTCACACCGGGTGCATTTACGATAAAACTAATCTGCTTATTTACACGCTCATTTGCTGCATCTTCTTCTATAATCATCCCGTTATTTCCAAAACGCGTGGCTTGTTCGGTTAACAACAAAAAACCAGCATTTATCTTAGGGTTAAAAAAACCCATCATCGGGGTCGCTAAATTTCCCGTATTCATTTCTACTTTAGCATGGCTCCCATCTTGATTAAAGTGTAGAATATTAGTTGTAGTAATTGGCATGTCCATTGCCCGATCCTTTTCATCATGTAAGTAAGGCGGGTACTGCATAGGAATGATTTTAAACCTATTGCCACCATATAACATGGCTGGTGCGAATACATAATTATTGATATCCCAATTATCGAAATCAATCGCTAATGCTACACCAGCGGAGCTTATGTTACCACTCAGCAATTTAAATCTTACTTCAGCACTCAATTCATCTCTTTGGGTAGCAGATTGCGTAACTTTTAATTCAGCTTTCCATGTGCAGTTTCCAGTGTTCAACAAATCACCGTCGAAGCAGTACTTATTTTTAGGTAAGTTATTTTCGTATTGGCTTACCATCAACCGCATCTTCCCTTTTAGGTTATGCAAAAAATCATTAATGCTTGATGGAGTTTTTTCATGCTTAGCTGGCAACCATGAACCCTGATCCTTTTCTTCAACATGTTGCGAAAAGACACCTTTAGTTATCATAAGTAAAGCAAGTAACAATCCTATCTTTTTGCTAATTTTCATGAAAAATGGACTTTAAATTCTGAGGTAATTGAGTATTTAAAAAAAGAATAAGGAGAGCCCATAGAAGCCCTCCAAATCCAACGATCAAACTTTAAAAATTATTGAAATGGGTCGAAGCTACCTCCCCATGTATTGGTTTGCTGTAATTTAGGATTACGGGATAAAAAGCTATATGGCAGTCCATAAATGTACATTTTATCCGGTATCGAAAGATTAGCAGCATCAGTGGTGATAACAGTATAATTAAACTTATTATACACTTGATTAATATCATCCATTGGTGCAGGATCTGCAGTACCAGGTTTTAGGGTTACTGCTAAACCATGTCGTTGTTTTCCTCTTAATAAGTCGAATCTTTTCCAGCGTCTTAAGTCATCCCAACGCTTGCCTTCAAATGCAAATTCTACAAAACGTTCTTCCTGATAGGCAGTTCTTATATCCCCTTGTGAAGATGCGGTAATCCCATAGTTACCTCCTCCTTGAATTCCTGCCCGGTTACGGATAGCATATAGAACCTGAAGTGCCTCCTGTGTTTTACCGATTTCATTGGCAGCTTCACCAAAATTCATTAAAACTTCAGCATAGCGTATTTCTGGCCAATCAATATCTGATTGTTCTACAATAGCAGCATGGCGATCAACGCCTTTTAATTTTAAGAAAAACCCATTCAACTCGCCCATACCTTCGCCAACCCAACCCGCAGATAGTTTATTAAAGGTACCAAGAACACCACCAGCTGGTGTAAATGTGGGATCAACCAAGTAAGACCAGTAATATTCCTTATTGGTAACCATTTTAGATGTAAACTGCACAGGTGAACCATTATAATGAATAGTAGCATAGAATCTATCATCTCTATTTTGAAATAAAGTTGGGTATGTACTAGCAGAACCTACAAACTTGCTTCCGTTTTTCATAGGATATGCATTTACCAATTCTAATGAAGGCATGTCATTATCCCAGTCATCACTAGAATATCTTATTGGTGCATTTCCAGGTGCGGCATAATAGGCATCTGGATAGCTAAACCGACGGAACATAATCTGTTCTTTATTTAACTCCACATTCCAAATATCACCGTAAACGGGATACAGACCTTTTCCTTTGCCATCTAAAAAATTCTTGGCAGCTAAATTGGCGTCATACGCCTTTTGCCAGCTTGCTACACCGCCTAAGCCATTGAATAAGGGACTAGCAAAAAACAATAATACTCTGCCCTTAAAAGCCATGGCTGCTCCTTTGTCAATTCGTCCCAAATTAGCACCACTCCAACTTTCTGGCAACAAAGCTATCGCATCATCTAAATCCTTCAAAATTTGCGCAACACATTCTGATGTCTTACTACGTGGTAATTGTATTTCTGTAAGGTTTCCAACGGCGTCCTGAGGTTTTAAAATTAATGGTACACCACCTACATCTTTTACTAATTTGTTGTATGCCCAGGCTCTCCAGAATAGGGCTTGTCCTTTTATTGAACTTTTAGATGCTGCATCAAAAGTTGCACCATCAATATGTGCTAGGATATTGTTGCATCCGCGAATGTCTGCATAGGTATTTACGGCCCAATTTAGTTTCACTCCAAGAGCCGAATTATCATAGTTTTCTAACCAATCGTATGTTGCTGTTCCTAATAAAATCTTATCCGAATACCTGTGTGGTGAAATAGCCTCATCGGTACCATTACCATTACCGAAATTTACATATTGCCAATTCTTTACCCAACCATCCCAAAACCAATTGTTATACACTCTTGAGCACCCTCCCGCGTTTCCCATGCCATATGGCCATCCAGGCATCTGATTGTTTTGTATACCGTCTAAATAAGCGTTGGTGGCCTGTGTAGATTGCCATAACTGTTCGCCTGTAACGGCATTCAGCGGTTCCTTATCCAATATTTTTTTACAACTACCAAACACCGCTGGTACAAACAACAGGATAAGTATATTTTTAATGAAATTCGTTTTCATATGAATTAAAGATTAAATAGTTAGAATTTAAGATTGAAGCCAACCGAATAAGATGTCATAATTGGATAGCTTCCGAAAGAATAGACTTCAGGATCATATAATTTAAATTTCCTAAAGCATAGCAAGTTGGTTCCACCAGCGAATATTTGCACTGAATTAATTTTTGCGGCACGTAGAAAACTTGACGGTAAGTTATATGACAGATTTAAGTTTTTTAATCTCAGGAATGCACCGTTGAAAGTATTGAGTGCCGAAACCACAGAGTAATCTGAACGTTGATTACCAGAAGCATTATATAACATAGGAAAGCTACCATCCTGGTTAGTTGCAGAATATGAATCACCATAATATGCCGGGAAAGCTATATTTGCCATGTTTGCTCTACCCCAGGAATCATTGTAATTTACTTTATACCCTGCTAATCCCGCGAACAGCACATTTAATGCAAATCCTTTATAGTTCATATTAATTGTAAGCCCATATGAAATAGGCGCATTTAATGAACTACCCGAGGCGCCATACCCACCTGAAGAAACGTTTGAGTAATTAGCTAACACTACCTTGTCGTAATTATCAATTATACCATCAGCTTTACCATTTGGGCCACTTACATCTTGAAAATTCATCATGCCTTTTGCAGGGGCAACGCCGAAAATTTTATATCCTGATGGTAGTGCATTCACATCGGCATCTGTTCTAAGTATACCTGTAGCATTATATCCAACCAAATAGTTCAGTGGTTTGCCAACCGGATCTTCAGCAGGTAAAGCACCTAGTGGTTTGTCTTTTAAAACCACATTGGTAGTCGCCAACCCAAAATTTGCCTTTACATCGAATGTAAAATCCCTGCCTATTTGGCCATTCATATAACTTAGTTCTATTTCTAGTCCTTTAGCACTCATTTTCCCATAATTTTCAACAGGATAGCTTGAGCCAAATTCAATTGGTGTTTGCAACACCCGTTGTCCTAAAATATCGTAGGTCTTTTTTGTCCAAATATCAGCGGTAAAATTCCAATGTTTTAAAAGATTAAGTTCAACACCCGCATCAAATGAACTGGATCCTTCCCAAGTATAATTAGGTTGTGCCATTCCATTGTAAGCCAGTGTAGATTGCAATCCACCTGGAGTACCTAAATAGTAAGGGTTGGGAGATGCATTATAATACTCCTTGAATAAATATGGAGTGATGTTATCATTACCAGTTGCACCATAAGAGGCGCGTAGTTTTAACAAATCTATTACTTTTGATTTATTAAGATTGAGGAAATTCTCTTTTGATACTACCCATCCAGCAGAAACGGCCGGAAAGTATCCCCAACGCTTATCTGTTGAAAATTTAGAAGATCCATCAGCCCTTACCGAAGCAGAAAAAAGATACTTTGAATTAAAATCATAGTTTACCCTTCCAACATATGACATTCGTGCATCCAGGTTATTCTCGTAACCGTTTGCTTTGGTATCACCTGCATTTGGACTTGCAAAAGGAAATTGATCTGTTTGAAGAATTGGAAAATCGTACTTATATAAACTTGAGTAATATAAATATCCTTCGGACTGCTCATAAACACCTACCACATTTAAATGATGATCACCAAACTGTTTGTCATATGTTAAGATACCATTTAGCTGGTACGATTTGGTTCTTGTATTCTCATTGCCAACGAATGGTTGTGTAGGAGAACCCGCATATGCAGAACTGATTACTTCATTTGTAAATATTTGCTGAATACCACTGTTCGGATCTTTTTTGAATTTATATAGCATTGGACGTATGGCGTATGCCTTCGTAAAATCGTTAGTATGGTACAAATCGGCAACACCTTTGAGACTTAAGCCTTTAATGAAGGGCACTTTGTAATCGAGCGTAATCATTGCATCGAGGTTTGCCTTATTGGTACGTCTGTAGCCACCATTTAGAAGAGCTTCAACTGGATTCGTAACCCAATCTGTAGCGATAGGTTTCCCATCAATATATGCAAAAGAAACAGGCGACATAATGTATTTTAAATAGGAAATATTGTAGTCGGGAGCATCCCCTCCTTTTCTCATCCCATCATTATAATTCAAGTTCAATCCAAGAGAAAGATCTTTAGTTATATTCATCTGAACATTACTTCTTAAATTATATTTGCCATAATTCATATTTGGAAGAAACCCTTTTTCATTATAATAAGAACCTCCAATAAAATATTTCACAAATTCATCGCCGCCTGCTACATTAAGTGAATATCTTTGGTTATTGGGATTTTGGTATAACTCGTCGTAATGTAAGTTACCTTTTGGATTATTCTTATGTATCCAATCTCTGTCGTAATCATTAAACCTAGCATCTCCAGGCTGTGAGTGCATGGCATTATACATGTCCATGCTTTCATCCATACTTAAATACGAAACGTCAATTTCTGGTTTACTATACAAGCCAAATACTGAATTGAATTGTACTGTTGGTTTTCCTTTTGTACCATTCTTAGTGGTTACCAACACAACACCATCAGAGGCACGAGAGCCATAAATAGCTGCTGATGCAGCATCCTTTAGAATAACTAAATCTTGTACCTGATTTGGATCCAGCGCATCGAATGTAGCCTGGTCTCTCACTATACCATCAATTACAAAAATTGAACCTGCACTATTCCACGAAGATGTAGAACGAATACGAACAGATGAAGAACTTCCTGGAACCCCAGCCCCAGTTTGTACAAATACGCCCGAAGCTCTACCCGCTAGGATATTGGATAAACTTGAAGTAGAAATGTTGCTCATTTCTTTCGTATTTACCGTACTAATCGCACTAGTTAAACTAGCTTTCTTTTGTGTACCATAGCCAACCACTACCACTTCATTTAAACCACTATTAGGATCAGGTAATAAGGTGATATTAAGAAAATTTTGTGAACCTATAGCAACCTCTTGTTTCAAGTACCCGACATACGAAAACACCAATACACTGTTATCAGGTACCATAATCGAAAAACTTCCATCAGCGGAGGTACTCACACTCTTTGTGGTGTTTTTTATCGTAACGTTGGCATTTGGTATGGGCTTCCCATTCTCATCTACAATTTTTCCCTTGATCTCTGTTGCAGGAACAGCTAATTTCGGAACGATTGGGCTTGTAAGTGGCATAACCCTTTTTTCGAGTATAATTATTTTACCCGAAAAGCTATAGGTAAGCGATTGATTACTTAAAACCTGTTCGAGTACGGTTTCCAATGGTTGGTCTTTTACACTTACAGTAACGTTGTGCGTGTTTTTTAAAAGGGCAGTTTCGTAGAAAAAAGTATAACCGCTTTGTTTCTTTATTTCTTTAAAAATCTTTATAAGCGATACATTTCTTTCAGATAATGTAACCTTTTGAGCAAAAGATGACGCACTCACCTGGAGCGTTGCGACAATGGTTAAAAAAAAGATGATCTTCATAACGAGTAAATATTTGCGATACACAAATAGATACTCATGGAGTTTTTTGCCATGTAAATAAATATTCATAGTTTTGGTTTAATTGGGTTAGAGATTTAATGATTTGTGTTGCATTTCAAAAAACATTAACTCACTTTGCTGATTCAGCAAAAGGTGTCGAAGGTGTTCCAGCACTTTCGGCATTTTTATGAGCTAATGGTTTCGGTTGGATCAGTCCGGCCCCTTCTTCTTCATCATAATTTGGTTTATTTGGTTAGGTATTGGTTAGGTATTGGTTAAGGGTAAACTGTAACTTTTTCACCCTCTATTTTGAAATTAATCTTATTCATTTTAAGCGCTTTTAATACTTCCGAAAGGCGTGCATCTTTTGATATTTCGCCAGAAAACAATCTTTCAGTAGAAATATTCCCCTTAAAACTTACTTCAACATTATACCATCTCGCTAGTTGGCGCATAATGGTTTTGATATCGGTATCATTAAAGGAGAACATACCGTTTCTCCAAGCCACAGCATCATCAAGGTCCACATTCTTAACAGAGAGGTTATTACTTGCTGTATTAATAATAGCTTGTTGTCCTGGTATTAATTTAACACCAGCTTTTTCCTTGATCGAGGAAGCGTTAGCTAGTGATACCTTTACACTTCCCTCCAATAGGGTGGTTTTAATTGCTGGTTCATCATCATAAGCATTAACATTGAAATGAGTGCCTATATCCTCAATAATTTGTCCTTTCGTTAAAACTTTAAAAGGTAAAGCATCATTGTGAACAACTTCAAAATAAACTTCTCCAGTAACTTTTACAATGCGTTCTTTCCCCTTAAAAGCAGTAGGAAAGGTGATGGACGACAGTGCATTTAACCAAATCTTAGTTCCATCGGCCAATACTAGTGGATAAGGAGATTCTTCACCTTTGGCAGTTGATAAGGTATTATACTCAACCGGGGCATTTGAATTTACATTGTTACTGGTGTAAGCTATTGCATTTTTACCATTTACCTGGATCAGCGTATTACCTTCTTGCGCCAATGTACCTGACAAGCCTTTTGTAAGTGTAATTTTCTTTCCATTTGCTAAGGTCAAGGTAGCTTGATTACGTCCAGGAACAATATGGTCAATTTGTTGTTGTACAAGTTGCGTTGTAGGCTCACTTTTGTAAAGGAAGAAATAACTACCAACAGATACGAATACAAGAATGATTGCCGCAATGCGCAACCATAGATATTTCCTAGGATTTGCTTGCGTGCTTCCCTCTGCTATGATTTGTGCACTAAGCTGCTGATAAATTAAACTTAGTTTTGGCTGATAATCAGATGTATCATTCTCTAAAGTTGAATCATCGAGCAATGCAGCACTGATGAACCCTCTTAGTTTTGTTTCATCGGCCGCTTGGAAAAAAATAATCAATTGATCTACTTCCTCTTTAGTACAACGATTATTCAAGTAACGTTGAAACAGTTCTTTATGGTGTTGCTGTGAATCCAAAATTATATCCTTTTTCTCCTAATACGTTTGGAAAAAGAAAACACACTACTCCATCTCAAAAAAAATAAAAAATAAATTAACGAATTGGAAAAACCACAGCCAGTACAGTTAATGCTAAACTGCTTTCAATCGAAACATAATCTCTGATAGATTTTGTAGCCTTAACAAGTTGATTGCTGATTGTTGATTCTGAAATTCCTAACAGTTCGCTAGCTTCGTGATAACTTTTCCCATCGATCTTACAGAGTTGAAAAATTTTTCTACGCTGTGTTTGAAGTTTTTCTAGCGCATGTTGAATTAAACGTTCGTTTTCTTTTTTAAAAATATCCTCTTCAATATGAACATACAATTCGGAAGTCATCTGGCGTAACCTTACCTGGAGCCTTAAATCTCTGGCTACTTTGCGAAAATGATCATATACAAAATTCTCAGCAATTTTGTATAGATAAGCCTTAAATGGTTGTTCAGGATCAATTTTATCTCTGCGTTCCCATATTCTCAGGAAAACATCTTGCAATACTGAATCTGCAACGTCTTCATCTTTCAACAATTTAATCAGCCGGCCATAAATACGTTCGCTATATAAGCTATAGATTTGATGAAATGCCCGCTCACTGCCCTCTTTGAGTTGCGCGAGTATAGCCTTATCTGGATCAACATATTTGTTAGCTTGGGGCATTTCTGTTATAAATAGAATTAAATAACAGGCACAATTTAGGTTTAATCATGATGCTAAACCTAGTCAATATTGACAAAATCTGATGTTATTTTGACCCTATAAAAAACGCTTATCGTTGATACATGCGTTATTTTGCTACAAATAAATTTTGATTTGTGAGTGTGCGCAAACGTTTGTTCCTAACTATCTTCTTAAAATATAACTACCTACCTCTAAGCCAGAATCACCTTGCATGCTCACCTTTAGTTCAGTTTTAGTTGCTACTACCTTAGTGATGGTTCTTTTACCTTTTGTGGGTCCACCACCAATAATAATTGGATAGTTATTTAAACCTTTAGCAGGCGGGTGAACCTTATAGCTGTGTGTATGTCCACTCAAAACAATATCAACTTTACCACGATTCATGATGGGTTCAAAAAGCGCGGTACAATGCTTTGGTCCATGTGCATCTCCAGAGTAACGTGGTGGTATATGCATCAATACAATACGGAAAGATGCTTTTTTGAATTCTTTCTTGTTAATTTCTCTCTCCAGCCAAATTGCTTGTTGCGCTCTATAGTGATCAAAATCAACTAAATCAGCGTACACTGTATGATTATCTTCCTTGTCCTCTCCCGTGTCTAAAATTACAAAGCGTACTGGCCCTAATGTAAATGCAGTATAACCTACCTGATTAAAGTATGCCTTAAAGTCGCGCGCAAACACTCCCCTAGTTTCATGATTGCCTCTAACGTACAAAAAAGGCGTTGTTTTAGCGAAATAATCTATACATGGCTGAAGCATGTGATCTATAATCTGCTGCTCATTTGTTTGGTAGTCGAAAACATCTCCGTTAAAGAATACAAAGTCGCGTTGATTTCCTTTATCTAAATCTAAAAGTTCAGGAATGGAATTCGGTCTATCATGGATATCGTTTAACATGACAAAAGAAACCTCTTCCTTTTTTAAGTCAACACTTAAAAAATGTTCAGTCGTTCCAAAAATAGTTTCGCCATAAGTAACTTTATATGGTTGAAAATTTGTTATTTCTTTCGATGCTATTTTGTAATAATACGTGTTGTTTGGTTTTAGATCCTGCAATTTGATGCAATGTAAGCGTCCAGCAGGCAGCAGTCCTAATTCACCATCACCGTAGGCCTTTTTATTCATATCACTGGCCGAATCGCCATATTCTACCCAACTATTGCAGTTCTTATTCGTAATCCAAAGAACAGACATTCCGTTGTTAAAATCTGTTTGTAAATACGGTCCCGCAATGATCTTAAAATCTTTATCGTCATTTACAATCGGGCTAGAAACAGCCATCATTGGATTTAACAAAGAGAGACCTCCCAGCGCAAGCCCCCCTTTTAGGAAGCTTCTTCTGTTTGCTGATATATTTTCCTTCATGTGTTTATATTTCTTTGGTTATAGATGTCTTGTTATTCGAAAGTTACATACAGTTTAACCTCAAAAAGAAAATATTAATAAATAAGATTGCGCAAACGTTTGACAGATAAACAATAGGTAAAAAATACCCCCTTGCATTTGCGCTTAACCCTTGCTATCTTAGCCAAACACAACGCATCAAATGAAATACCACTACCAAAACGTCTCCAAAAATACAGTTAGAATTCAACTTCTTCCTGAAAACCCCAAAGAAACCCAACTGCTTAACTCATTAACCGACGAGCAGCCCGACAATGCCAAGGTAACTGAGCTGTTTCAGTTGGCTGTAGAGCATTATAGTACCGGGTCGACTCTTACTAAGACCAGGTTTATGGATTTCCCTAAGGTGGCGCTTTGTACTATTGTTCAACCTCAGAAAATAAACCAAGTAGCCTAACATATTGAATAGCTTAGCAAATTAACAAATGAAATCAACAACAGTATTTTTAGCTTTTTTATGCTGTATAGGCATCACTTTTACCTCGTTTGCACAAACCAATACCCCTTCAAAACCAGCCACATTAAACCATATTGCATTATATGTAGCCGATTTAAAAGTAGCTTCAGATTTTTATCATCATTTTTTTGAACTCCAAGAAATACCCAATCCTTTTAACGATCAAAAACATACCTGGTTTAGCTTAGGACCCAATTCAGCACTTCATATCATATCTGGTGCAAAAGTTAAAGGCAATTATTTTATCGAGGAGCATTTATGCTTCAGCACACCCTCTATGCAAACATTTATAAAGAAGCTACAGGACAAAAAAATCACCTACATGAACTTTAGCAAAGTCATAAATGAAGTCACGCTTAGACCAGATGGTATTCATCAAATCTATCTTCAGGATCCAGATGGACATTGGATTGAAGTAAATGATGCAAAGATCTAGCTATTTTTTTTCAACTACATCAGACGGTTTACTTTCTTGGTTATCAGTATTTAATGTTGAAACCGCATAATATCCATTGGTAGGGATTGAAATGGTATTTCCTTTGATAATCGTGAGTACCTTTCCTTCTTTCTTTAAATCCGAAAAATAGTAAACAACAGATTTTTCATTTCCTGAAGTATTCCATTTTAATTCTCCATTTTCTATCCTAACATTTGTAGCGGCAGTAGGAACAGGTGCTACAGCACGACCTACAAAAGGCATAACAGCGGGATCTTTATAAATTGCAGCAAGCTTATCGGTAATACCTACTTTGTTAGCATTAATATACTTAGCACTGTACATTGCATTTCCTATTACTTTTTTATTCAGCCGAGTTAAGTCAAATTGCCTTTGTAATTCTCCCGATGTTTGGAAAGCCGAAGGCATGGTAGCATCTCCAAATTTATAAAAGCCATGTCCCACCATTAAAGCTGCTTTATAGCTATTATTCGTCCATTCTGCAAGTCGCAATTGGAAATCGTTGTATTGATTACCAATCTCTTGGTATAGTTGAGGAATTACCACATCCACCCATCCTTCTTGATTCCATTTTTTAACATCGGCATATAGGCTATTAAAGTTTTTAGTAATTTCTGGAGCAGGCGAAACAGAAAACACTACCCCTGGTTTCGTTGCTACAATAACATCATACACACCTTTTATTGCCTTATTTACATTCTCGCGCCTAAAATCTTGAATGTTGCTTAATCCAGCCCCGTATTTTACAAAATCTGCCTGATCTGAAAACGTTTGGCCTTCTGGATAAAAATAATCATCGAAATGTATCCCATCAACATCATATTTGGTGATGGTTTCTTTGACAATATCAACTAGTCGCTGTCTTACTTCGGGTAATGCTGGGTTATAAATTTGAATGGTTGGAAAGTCTAGCACCCATTCTGCTTTAACAGAAGAATGAAGGGCAGGAAATGAACTACTGGCACTGGCTCGTGTTGCTACCCGATAGGGATTCATCCATGCATGAAATTCAATATCTCTGGCATGAGCTTCATCAATCATAAACTTAAGCACGTCATATCCTGGATCTACTCCTCTCGTTCCGGTGATGGCTGCGCTCCATGGCTCATAACTAGAACTATAAAACGCATCTCCCATTCCTTTAACCTGAAAATAGATAGCATTGATATTGAGCTGCTTAAATTTTTCAAGATAGTTTATGTATTGCTGCTTCTGGCCTGCTATGGTATACACACTTTGGGGCCAGTCTAAACCATAAACCGAGGCAATCCAAACCGCTCTCATTTCCTTTTTAGGGAAAAGGAGTTCTGTATTTACTGGTGGTTTAGGCGGATCGGGGTTAACATCGTCGTCACCTTTCTTACAGGCATTTAATAGCAGTGCTGTTAAAAGCACTGCTATTAGGTATAAAGGATTTTTCTTCATCGATTTAATCTAAAGCAACTTTCTTTTGAAATTCAAAAAACACGAATCCTGCATCATTTGCACCAGCATACAGCATTAACGATACATCGTTACCCGAGCCATCTTTTTTAACATAAAAACCTGTTTGCGAAGCGGGCGATGTGTTTACAGGACCCATTAGCGAATACTGAAATACCGGAACTACAGAAGGCTGATTATTTAAATTTGTCAAAGCATCTTTTACATTATCACCTTTGGTGATGTCATAAACTAGGAAATTTGTTGCTTCCGAACCCGTTCTCGCTGCAGTGGTTACAATGAGGTAACGCTCACTATTAAAGTAAACTATACGAGCATCTGACCCTCTTACAGGGATGGCTGTTCTGCTCATGGTAAATGCCGCTGCACCTCCTTCCGAAACTAATGCAACTGGTGCATCATGACCTGTAAACAAATATTCGCTAGTATTACCGATCCTGTTATAGGATGTCCAAGACCCAGCTCCTGCCACCGGAACTGCAAAAACGGTTGGATTACTTACAGTTGTATAGTTAGCAACGTCGAATCTTAATATTTTACCACCGGCATTATCGCCAAAAAAGAAATAGCCATTTCCTTGATTATCTAGGCTAACAGAAAAATTATCTCCATGTCTAACTCCAGCTCCAGTGATAGTTCCTACATTGATATTATTGATTATTTGAGGAGCAGTACTTGGATTAGTCCAATGATAGATTTTTAAAGGACTAGCAGCAGTATTACCAGATAGGTTTGCAATATAAGTGTGGCCGTTTACTTGGGCACCCATATTTAAGATGAAAGTTCCCTGTGAAACTCCGGTCATATTTAGCGGAATCTTATTGATCACTCCAGTTTTCAGATCCGACACATTTAACAAGTGCGGAGCTTCTCTCCTCACAACTAATACTTGTTGTCCGTCGAACCCACTTCCGCGAGTTAAAGCACCAGTAAAGGAGTCGTAAATTGGATTTCCTAAAGGATTGGTCGTAAAGTCATAGGTAGTTCCTTTTTCAAAATCAGCACCAAACACAGGCACTTTTAACCTTAGCTTAACCAAATATTCGCGGAAACGAGGACTATTTAAAACTTTAACTACAATAACTTTCTCCGATTGCCCGTCTTCAAAGGTAACTGGGTAGGTATCCTGACTCAATTTAGCGCCAGCCGATAGACTTGCTTCAAATTTGAGATTAGCGAAATTGGTACTTGGATCTATTCTTGGAAATGATACTGTTTTAGCATCTTCGTCAACCACCCCTTCTAATACCGTAGTTCCATTGGCCCCAGCATTGGTTATTTTAATGGAATTTAAAATAGTCACATTAGCAGATGTATCAAGTGCTTCCGGTAAATCATCTTTACATGAAGCTAGGGTCAGCAAGCCCATAAAGGTTGCTAAAAGTCCTATTTTTGATGTTTTATATGTCATTTTCATACTTTATCTTTCTATTATTATAATATAGCTTAGTTCTGTGGCCAGCCTTGTGTTTGCAGTAATTTATATCCCCTCGTCGCATAATCGTCTATTTGTACAAGCCCAATCGGTGCTAAATATGGATTAATATTAGGTTGGTTTAAAAATGGTAAGCGGCCTTTATTGACGGTATTTTTATAAAAACCTATCATTGCTGCACCATTTGTTCCACTATAAACGGTCTCTGCTCCAGCTAAGTTTACAACTGCAATTTTCCCCACATTCGCAGCAGTTAAAGCGCCCGGAAGTTGTGCAGGAAAGTTCACCCATCCGCCAGTTATTAAATCTGTGTTCAGGTCATTATCCATATATTCTAATTTTGACCATCTTTTTAAATCTGCCAAACGGAAAATTTCAAAAGCAAACTCCATTCTGCGCTCTCGTCTAATTTCCCATATCAGTGCAGAAACTTGTGGATCTCTACTTGGATCTGTTGGGAGTGATGCTAAGCTAAGAGGAGCTGTTTTCGTTACACCTCTCGTTACTGCCTCTGGGGCCAGAGGTCTGTTTCTAATTTTATTGATTGATTTATCTATATCACTTTGTAGAACTGCAGAACCGCCCAGATTTGCCAATTCAGCTTTGGCTTCAATCCAATTTAACAATACCTCAGCATAGCGTAATACTGGCGCGTCAGTTTCATTTTTGTCTCCAGTAAATTCAGGTGGCATACCCAGTAGATCTACTTGTGTGCGTTTTTCAACTTCTCGCGGCAAAAACTTCGTAATGTAGTAAAATGAGCCCTTATTTAGCAGACTTGGTTTGCTGTAAAAAGTTGCTTCAAATCTCGAATCACGCGTTGCGATCATATTATCTAAACTGAAAGCCGCTGTTGCAGGAGCTGCATTTTGCCATACCTCACCTGTCGTTAAAATATACGATTTCAGTAAATCTGAAGTAGGCCCATTTAGTGTCGATTCTGCTAAATTACCGTATGATGCTATTGCATGAGTAACGCCTGCAGCAGGATCATAATTTCTATACAAAACACATTCCTTATTTCCTTTTAGCTCTTTAGAAGTAAATATTGTTTTGTAATCGGTATTAATATCGTATTTACCACTTGAGATATCAAGATCGGCAGCCTCTACAGCCAGCTCTAAAAATTTCTTGGCTTGTTCATTATCCTTATAATAATATTTTTGCCAAGTACCTTCTGTCAAAGCCAATCTAGAAACAAAGCCAGCAACAATATATCTGTTTACATTTTGGTCTCCATCGTCTAGGCGAACATTTTGAAGGGCAAATTTCAAATCCTCATATACGCCATTCATTACTTCCTTGCGAGACGTCCTAGGTTTATATAATTCATCCAGTTCGTTATTATAGATCTCTCTTGTATAATAAGGAACATCTCCGTAAGCTTGCACTAATTCAGCGTATCTAAGTGCTCTAAAAAAGCGGCCAATACCTGTCCAATGTGCTTTTGCACTAGAAGATAAAACGCCCGACATTCTAGTTTCTATCCTATCTAACATGATATTAACGGAGCGGATAGTTGTGTAGCTCCAAATCGAACTATTAGGAACTGAGCGAGTAAAGTTCGGTTGATTCCCTTGAACAACCATATCATCACTGTTGGTATAACCTACCAGAGGCGCTCCAGTGGTAGTGAAACCATTACCATAACCATCAAAAAATTCTGTATAATATTTGTTTGCGTACAGACGCAGTTTTTCTTCGCTTGTCCAAGCCGTGTCATCAGTTTCGGAAGTCAAAGGTGGTCGGTCTAAAAATTTCTTACAGCCCACAAAGACGATGATGATAAAGACGAATGCTATTTTAAATGTTATTTTCATTTCTTTATTCCTTTAAATTAAAAACCAATTTGAAGCCCTGCAGAAGCCGATTTAAATGCAGGATTTGAAGTACCAGTACGGCCTAAATTATAATTCGAACTGCCAGAACCCAACATAGAATATCCTGAAATTGCTTCTGGATCAATTGGCAGTCCCCTCAAATTATCGAACGTAATAAAGTTTTCTAGCGAAACATACACTCTAGCATTCGCAACCTTAATTCTCTTAAGTAAAGAAGCAGGTACGTTATAACCTAAAGTAATATTCTTTATCTTCAAGTAAGACATGTCTAGCATATATTTGGTTTGAGGTCTCATTACATAGCCTTCATCAGCACCACCCATATTCCATGCTCTTGGATAAAAAGCATCCGTACGATCTGCTTTCCAATAATCTCCTGCTATAGCTTGCGGCATCGCTCCTTCTTTAGCAAAATACCCTGGTATAGCCAATTGTCCGCTACCCCAAATTTTTCTTTCCCCCACACCTTGGAAGAAAACAGCTAAGTCAAACCCTTTGAAATCGGCGCCCACACGGAAGCCATATTGATATCTCGGTGTTATATTTCCAATTACTACCCTATCACCAGGATCGCCGTTTGTGCCTTTTCCTGCATCAATGTAACCATCACCATTTAAGTCTTTAAACTTTACATCTCCAGGACTAATGAGTAAGGTTTGGTTACCATCTTCGAAATAGGTTTGATAAACAGGGTTATTTCCAACTAGTTTATTTGTTCGTTTACTGGTGCCATTGTATACAATATTTGTTTGCACGAAATTGCCATTAGCATCGTACACAAAATCGTCTTTTTGATATAAGCGATCAGTTACAAAACCATACACATCACCATATCTTCTACCAGTGGCATAAGTTGAGCTTAGGCTTCTATTTTCCCATGGTAAGTTAGCGTCAACATATTTTGTGATAAAGGTTACTGCATCTGCAATATTTGCATCAATGCTTAAACGCAATCCATTATCAAATTGATGATTAAAATCTAAATTAAATTCCCATCCACGGGTTCTTAAGTCACCATGATTACCCTTAGGTGCACTAGTACCATAGGTAGCAGGCAGCGCATCACCTGGGAGAATCATATTTCTAGTATATCGCTGAAACACTTCAGCAGTAATACCCAACTTATTATCAAAGAATCTGAAATCAACTCCTAAGTTCATATGCTCGATATCTTGCCAAGAAACATCTTGAGAAACTGCAGGCGGATTTCCCAATTGATAATAAGGAATACCACCACTATTTAACCATGAGTTTTTGCCAATAGCCATTAGAGGTACATACAAGGAGTTAGCTACCGATTGATCTCCAATATTACCCCATGATGCACGAAGTTTGGCAAAACTCAATACAGGTTTTGCAGATTCCATAAAACTTTCATTAGAGATAACCCAACCTCCAGAAACTCCAGGATAAGTTCTCCATCTCAATCGTGTTGGAAATTTTGAAGTTGCATCTCGTCTTAGCGTGGTTTCAAAAAGGTATTTATCTTTATAAGTATAATTGATTCTTCCAAAAAAACCAGCTTGTGAGTCCCAGTTCGCCCCTCCGCCTGACGTTTCAGTTCCAACACCAAAATTATACTGCGGATTGTCATTATTCAACAAATTGCCATGGGTTGAGTATTGGCTAGAAAAGTCGTAGGAAACGATGTTACTTCCTACTAAAAATTTAAAATGATGATCATTTAAGTTCAAGTTGTAATTTGTTAGGACATTCAAAGTGTTTCGCTTTGACCTAAAATTACTCTGAGAGTAGAATGTATTTGCCTTTACCGTATGATCTGTTAAAGGAAAGCGGTAAGCCGGCATACCGCCCGTAGTGGTAACATTTCCATTTTCATCAACATATACCTGACCATTTGCATCTTTAAGAGCCTCAACACCGTACCAGTGCGTACGGCCCTGTACATAAGGAACTGATGACGTTGTCAGGTTATTTTCTGTACTATAGGCGTAATCAGCCTGCACATCCCAATTTTTAGTTAAATTAAGTGTGGCTCCAAAATTCATATTTAAATACTTTTCAGCACGAATTTGATCATTTGACATACGAGCTGAAAAAGCTGGATCTATAATATCTTCTCCTTGCTCTTGCACGCCAATTGGAAACAAACGGCTCCAGCGATACAAGTATAACCAAGGATCTGCCGTGAAAGCATCGGCATTTAACGAATACGGGTTCCGTTTTGTTCCATCTGCATATCTCACACCACCTCGAATTGTTAAATAGTCGGTAGCTTTAGTAGATAAAGTTAATGCAGGGGTAAATCTTTTGTAATCATCATGTTTGGCAGGTTTCATCATACCCTCTTGACCCAAATACCCGATACTTAAATTATAGTTTGTATTTCCACTTTTTCCGTTTAAGCCAAGATTATGAATTTGCGAAGAATTGTTGTCTTTGACCATTGCCTCCACTGGATCATAAATCCGATAGCCAAATTTTTGAGCGCCATCCCAATACCAGTCACGTCCATAAATAATAGGGTCATTATTGCCTACCACACCTGCATATTTTGTTTGCCATTCTTTAATCTTCCCGAAGCTCGTTCTGTCTATACGCCAAAATCCTCCGGCGGGACCAGGTTGTTTCATGTTTTCATGCGCATCTAAGGTGTATTCCAAACCATCAATACCTGCAATATCAATATCTTTAAAGGGCGACTGCCACACAAAGTTATTCGAGTAAGTAAATTTATTTCCGTTTGCGTTAGCACCTTTTTTTGTAGTGATTAGGATTACACCAAAAGCAGCTTTAGAGCCATAAATGGCACTTGAAGCGGCGTCTTTTAACACAGAGATATCTTCAATATCATTTGGATTTACATATTGAATACTTGGAACTTCTACGTTATCGACTAAAATGAGTGGAGTACTAGTTCCTTCTATTGAACCTATTTGACCGCGAATCTTGATGATTGGATCTGAGCCTACCTCACCGCTCGGAACAACTACCGAAAGACCAGGAACAGCACCTTGTAAACCTCTCCCTACATCAGGTATGGGACGGTTACCAAATACTTTCGCTACGTTAACCGAAGTAATTGCACCTGTTAAACTTTCTTTCTTTTGGGTACCATATCCAACTACAACCACTTGTTCAAGTGATTTTGAGTCGTAAACTAGGGTTACATCAATTGTAGTACTGTTCCCAACACTTCTTTCTAAAGAAGTATAACCTATATAACTAAAAACCAAGACATCGCTTGTAGAGGCTTTAATAGCATAAGTTCCATCGCCATTCGTTTGGGTTGACACCTTTGCTCCCTTTACTTTAATGGAAACGCCCGGTAGTGGACCATCTGAAGAATTAACTTTTCCCGTAATGGTTATCTGTTGTCCTTGCGCAAACGCCTGCGCAAAAACTAGCAATGTTCCGAGAAAAATTAAGAGTAATTTTTTTTTCATAAACGCCGTTCTGGTTAATAATTTAAATTTTATTTATTTATATCTGGTTGCTCGCTAAACCTGCATTAATACGCAAGAATAACAATTCGAAAGTAAATATGATTAATATTTTTGAGTTTAAAAAGAATATATTGCTTAATAATTGTAACAAACCCAATATATATTGCAAAAACCCGCAATAACCTGCATTTTATTTTTTTATATTTATACATTCGTATTATTAATGGGATATCAATGTTAAAAAAAGAAAGACATGACTTTGTGATGCGACAAATCAACCTGCACAACCGGGTATTAACGGCTGATTTAGTTCAATTATTAAATGTTTCTGAAGACACCATTAGGCGAGACCTGCAAGAAATGTCTAGCGAAAGCCTATTATATAAAGTACATGGTGGTGCACTCTCAAAGTCTTATCATACTAGTTTTAACAGTGGTACCGTTTATGCCAAGGAAGCGAAAATTACGATTGCCAAAAAAACTATTCCTTTAATCAAAGACTCCATGGTTATTTTAACCAGTGGTGGCACTACCATTATAGAATTGATTAAACAACTTCCAGAAAATTTAAAAGCTACTTTTTTTACTGTTAGTCCCTTAGTAGCGGTCGAGCTTTCTAAATATCCCAAAATTGAAGTCATTTTAATTGGGGGATTATTCTCTAAAAATTCTCAAATTACCTGTGGTGGCCATGCTATTGGTCAACTTTCTGAAATCAACGTAGACCTGTGTTTATTGGGTACAAGTGCCTTACATCCTAAAGATGGTCTAACCGATACCGACTGGGAAATAAATCAGTTAAAACGAAAAATGTTGAATGCTGCTAAAAAAACAGCCGTACTTTGCATTTCTGAAAAGCTTAACATTTCTTTGAGATTAAAAGTTGCAGCATTAGAAAATATAGATTTTTTAATCACAGAATTAGAATCTACAGACGAAAGATTGATAGATTATCAAACTAAAGAGTTAAAGATCATTTAATCGCCCTCAAGCCAAGAGCTAATGCGTGCAAATGTATAGCTTATTATAGGGTAAGACAAATTTCGTATCTGGTTTGGGATATTTAACTATCTTAGTAGAGCAATGAGGAAAATTTGTCCAGCCATACTATTAATTACTACTATACTTTGCATTTTCGCTCAGCACAGTGCCGCACAAACCGAGCACATTATACGGGGGAAAATTTTGGGCGCGGGTGGCAAGAAAATTTTCTTGGTAGAAGACATGTTCTATAAGCAAAACAATCTGATAGACTCTGTGACGGCTGCAGCTGATGGATCTTTTATATTTAAAAAGATGCTTTCCGAACCTGCCATTTATGTATTGGGAGTTAAAGGAGGGCCAAAAGTAGATAACCGCTTTATTGTTGATGGACTGTTGACCACCATTCACGGAAATGCCGATTCAATTACCATTTTAAGGGTCAGTGGATCTAAGGAAGATATTTTATTCAAACGAGTATTGCATGGGTTCAATGCCCAAAAAACCATGGATGGGTTTAAAAAAGCAATTGACAGCGCTATTGCTAACAAAAACCTAACTGAAGCGAAAAGACTTCAAGATAGGAGCGCGAACTGGACCTTAACATCCCTTAAAGATTCTATTGTCAATTTTATCGCCAACAACAAAGGCACCTTAGTTTCTGCTATCTGTCTAGTACAGATCAAGAACGCGCTGACTGCAGAAGATTACAAAAATTACCTTAAATTGGTTCAATCCGGATCAGCAGGACCATCTATCATCGCCTATCTACAAAAGCCCGGCCGATCGTTTGGTCCAAAGGAAGGAGATATAGCTATCGGTTTTTCTCAACCAGATCTAAATGGAAACCCAGTGGATCTGAATTCATGCAAAGGAAAATATGTATTGATCGATTTTTGGGCAAGTTGGTGCGCGCCCTGCCGATTGGAACATCCAAACTTGATTAATTCCTATACCAAATTTAAGGACAAAGGCTTTACCATTATTTCGGTATCGCTCGATTCGTCAAAAGAAAATTGGCAAAAGGCCGTTGCCCAAGATGGGTTACCATGGACTAATGTAAGCGATTTAACTTCAATGGACAACTATGTCGCTAAAATATATGGCATACAGAGCCTGCCCGCTAATTATTTGATCGATCCCCAGGGAAAGATCATTGCCAAAAACCTACGGGACACGGATTTGAACAAAAAACTAATTGAAATATTTCAGCAGAAGTAAAACTGATTAAACGGAGTCTCCTTTAGTTGCTCTTCCTCAAAACTGCCTATTGATTAAGATCGATAGCCTCCCCCTTGCTGGTATTCTGTGGCAACGGACCCAACAGCAAAGTAAAATGAACCTCACAACAAACCTTAACAGCTGTTTATCCTGCACCTTTGTACTATAAAATTTAAACAAGATGAGTAAAATAGTTTTAATTACAGGAGCCTCTTCAGGCATTGGGAAATCAACAGCTAAACACTTGGCAGCAAATGGCTACACTGTTTACGGTGCGGCTCGTAGGACTGGACTGATGAATGAGCTCAAAAATGCAGGAATCAAATTATTGGAAATGGATGTAACTGATGAGCAGTCTGTTAAAACCGGAATTGATACCATTATCAGATCCCATGGCAAGATTGATATCCTTATCAATAATGCGGGATTTGGTTCTTATGGAGCATTGGAAGAAGTATCGATTACCGACGCAAAATACCAGATGGAGGTGAACGTATTTGGCGCGATGAATGTAACTAAAATGGCACTGCCCTTTATGATTGAAAATAATTATGGTAAAATTGTAAATATTTCCTCCATTGGCGGAAAAGTTGCAAGCCCCTTGGGTGGCTGGTACCATGCGAGCAAGTTTGCCATGGAAGCTTTGAGCGACAGCTTAAGGAATGAAGTAAGAGATTTTGGTGTAGACGTTATTGTTATTGAACCTGGGGGTATCAAAACAGAATGGGGTGGAATCGCAGCAGACAATCTGCTTAAAGTATCTGGCGATGGCCGATATGCGGAAATGGCACATAAATTTGCTGACACCCTTAGAGTCGTAGATTCTAAATTTGGGATGGATCCGATAGTCATCGCCCAGCTGATTGAAAAGGCCCTCACTGCAAGCCAGCCAGAAGCCAGGTATGCTGCTGGATTTATGGCAGAAGAAGTTTTAGAGATGAGAAAGCATATGAGCGACCGTGAACTGGATAAAGTATTGACCAACAGATTTGAGATCAACCAAAAGCAATGATAAAGACCTATCAAAGTATTCCTATTGACAACCTCCTTTACTCCTGCACCAGTGAGGTGCAGCGTAGTACCGAAAAGTTTTTGGGTATACATGCGATATCCTGCATATTGGAAGGTGAACTTCACATCACTACCACTAAAGGCATAACGGTCCTTAACGCCGGATCGATTGGTTTAGTGGAAAGAAACCAATTGATCCGGTCAATCAAACTACCTAAGTCAGGTGGTGAGTTCAAGGCGATCAACATCTTTCTCGATGTTGATATTCTTAGAAAATACAGCATAGAAAACAATATCCAATCGGAAGGCAACAGACATGAAAGGGACGTTTACAAACTCCCCAATGATGCATTTATCAAAGCTTTTTTTGAATCGATACAGCCCTATTTCAGCCAGCCGCAGCGGATGGGGCCATCGATGGCCGAACTCAAGACTTTTGAAGTGATTGAGCTGATGCTAAACGCCTCTTCATACTTAAAGGATATTCTCTTTGATTTTTCGCAGCTAGGTAAGATTGACCTAGAAGCATTCATGTTGCAACATTATATGTTCAACGTGCCGATAGATACCCTGGCAAAACTAACAGGTAGAAGTAGGACCGGATTCAAGCGTGACTTTCAGAAGGTCTTAGGTAGTACACCATATCAATGGCTGAAGCTCAAAAGATTGCAACAGGCTTACTATTTAATTAAGAACAAAAGCATCAAACCATCAGCTGCCTATCTAGAAGTCGGCTTTGAAAACCTTTCCCACTTTTCGCTTGCCTTCAAACAGCAATTCGGGATAAATCCATCTGCTTTGTCCAATGTTAAAGAAGATAATGTAAAGTAATTTCTTTGTTTTCACAGAGGTTAATTTAATCTGAACAATATTTGAATTTAGATTATTTTTTTTTACAAATTAGCTAATAAGATATCTCCAAATGAAAATAGGAATTAATTCTATCATTCTTTGCATAGCAGTTTGTGTGTTTTCTTGTAAGAAAGAAGTAGGAACTTTTGTCAGCACTAATGTGGAATTTAATGTCGTAAATGCACGAGGACAGGATTTGTTGAACTCGGTTTTTACCAAAGATAATATTCAGGTCACCCATCTTGTAAATGGCGAGTATGTGAAACCATCACAAGAAATCAGAATTCACAAAGAAACACTTCATGTACTGACTGTTTTTGATAAAAGCATGAGCGAGCCTAACATTACCCTTATACAATTTGGAAATTCAAAGCCTGATACCATTCGCAAAGAACTGTTAATAACTGACAACAGCGTTTATTGCTCCAAAGTTTGGATTAATGGGGAACTTAAATTTGACGACAGCAACCAAACCAACCTGATCCCACGCCGATTTACCCTTGTCAAGTAGTAGCGATAAATTCGCTGTGGCAAAACTGGCAGATTCATTGGACTTTAATATTGGAACTCATGGGTAGATATTTCACCGTTTACGGAACAAATTTACGCAAAACGGTGCAAAAGGGAGAAAAGGGGATGATTCTACGTGTTTACTTTCCAATACATAAAGCGAAGCTAACTCACTGACAATCAGTCCTAATAAAAAAGGACCAAACTAGGGACAAACAAAAACATACATAAAACACTGATAATCAGACAATTATAATTAATTTTTCCAACTACTTGTTTTAAGATGTTAAAGAACTGGTAATGAGATGTTTGGTTGAATTACTTTCTATCCAAATACCCACAACGCCTTAACAAATATACAAATTTGCCGATTAAACCCACAAATAAAAATGATTTTTCTTTCCAAAAACAGAGATTATCTCCGTGCTGTTCCTATTAAACCTTGTTGTGTTAATTCTATTAAACCTTGTTAAGTGAAATCAAATCCCCAAAAATTAACTTAGATCTTCTTTGTAATTGTCTTTTCGTTATCGTGCTTTGTATACCAACGAACAAGAGATCATAGGTATGAGAGATAACAAAACACCTGAAAAAGGGAAAGATATACCGCAGAGCAAATTTCAAGAAATGGACTGGATCGGTGGATCGGATACTTGCTGCCCTTTTCCAAGAGGGAACGCTACAGAAACCTTCCACAGGAACCTATCACTATCCTAAGCATTCGGTATTTGGAAAAGTTCCCGCTTGAGGAAAAGGAACTTGTACTGAGCTTTCTCAGGGATGACAGGTTTCTGGTGACCTCGCTGAACAGCTATAACGCTCCTGGCGCTGACATTACCCTGCTGTACAACAAAAAAAGTATATAACCACAAACGGCATGGCGCAAACATACTGGGTAACCTTCAGTTTGATTTTCGTAAACGCCGTCGCTTCCCCAGCAAGCTCAGCCTAGAATTTTTAATAGTGGATCTTGTAAACAATCTTGACCAGCTTGCCGAAGATAGCCCCCAAAACATTGTAGCTAAAATTTTCCCCACAATGTTTCGCAATCATGCGTAAACATGTAACGCCGCGATCCATTTGATCGGGCTTTCTGTAGAATGGGAAATTTTTCAATTGGGTAGCCTTAATTAAATAGTGTGTTAAGGCATTAACTCTTTTAACTTATTTTGAAGTTCACTTCCACGTAAATTCATTGCTATTATTCGCCCCGTAGAGTCGACTAAAAAATTTGTAGGTATGGCCACAATCTTTAATTCTTTAGCCAAACCAGATCGATCGTTGCCGTTGAATAAGTTAATGAATGTACTCATTTTATCACTTTCAATAACCTCAAGCCATTTCTTTTGAGCTGAATTTTCGTCGATGGAAATGGTAATTACCTTAAACCCTTTTTCCTTAAACTTGCTATTCGCCACTATTAGATTGGGCGTTTCTTGTCTGCAAGGGCCGCACCATGTTGCCCAAAAATCTATCAGCGTATATTTGCTAAAAGAGTTGATGCTTTTTATCATCTTATCTTGATTATCCATAAGCTCAAAATCAGGGAACTTCATACCAACGGTATATGGCGGATTTCCCGAAGTTCTTTCCATTCTGATCCTATCATCAACGTCTCTTTTGATATTAATTCCATATTCTGAACTTTTAAGCCTATCGGATAACCGATTAAATGTCTCCTCAACTTCCGCGGCAGAAGTCAACTGATTAATTATTACAGGCATAATATTAATTAGCGAAGCTTCGGAATCAGAATTTTCACCGATTAACTTAATCATTTGATCTACCGCCTCCTTAAACAATCTTTTGGCTTCAGCAACCTTGGCGGCTTCGTCATTAGTATTTATCTTATCTAGACTCGCATAAGCACTATCACGCCTATTCCTATATGATGTATTAACTTTCACAAATTTATTTTGCACTTTATTCGGAGCTCCCCCATCTAGTAAGAATGACCTCGTGTCGGTATTGTATTGTAAACTGATTTTCTCTTCCAGCATTACCCGGCAGTTATGGTGTTTACGATTAGACAGCGACCCGTCTGATACAACCGCATCACTATTATCTTCATTGCTTAGTACAACTATAGAAAACGCTGGCTCACCGAACTTATGCACGGGATTATAAGTGCCATTCAATAAAAACCTGCCCTCTTTAATTTCGGATCTTTGAATTAACTTATATTCATTATCAAATGCGTAAACATATTTAAATACATCTGCACCTTTCACTTCGCCATCTATTCTGAACGGCTTTTCTTGTGCATTTACATTGAGGCCAACGGCACACGCTATTATAATCAGTAGTCTTATCATATCAGTTTAATTAGGAGGATAATCATCAGATTATCCTCTTTTAATTGTTAACAAGCGCCTGTTAATGCACAACACTCATCAATTTTTTGCTGAGTTTGCTCTGTAGTATGCGAACCAGAGTCCCAACCCGACATGCAATTATTATATTGACACATTACTTTATCCAGTCCGGTTAATTGGTCACAGTTACTTGCAGGAGCATCGCCCCCCATTACTTTTTTCATTTCAGCTCTGCTGAGTAAATTTACTTTTTTCATTGTTTAAATTTTAATTTTGGTTCAAATAGTTTTTTTAGCACGTAAAAACATAAAACGGCATGTGTTTTACAACATCATTGCTGGTTGGCACAATTACGTTGCAACGTATTGCGCGTTTGATCAAAAATCTTTACTAGAAGCTTAGGCTAATAAGTGCTTAATATCTTCTAATTGGTACGGATCTGGCAACTTATAGCCATTAATAAAAATTGTTGGCGTAACTTTAACTTCTACCATATCAAACCAAGCATTCTGTTTTTCGGTTACTGCTTTCATTTCACCATTTAACTCAAGAGGATAATTATTTGCCCATGCCTCATACGTTTTATATCTTTTGGAATACCAATCATTCAAAGCATTTTCTAATAAAAGTGTATCATTAAGTAAGCTTAATGCAGAAACATGCTGCGCAACCTTTGCTTTCTTATTATCCACATCATTCCTTGTGGTAAAAATTATTTTAACTTTAATATCGTCTCTCGTTTTTAACCATTGATCTAGTATTTTGTGTGTATGAGCACAAGGTCCACAAAAAGGATTACTTACCATCGTAATTGTAGTTTCTGCATTTGGATTACCCAATATAATTGGCATTAAATCATCAGGCACCGCATAGCATGGTTGGTTTTTTAAGGCCTGATTAAACAACTCGCTATTGTACTTAAACTTCTTAAGCTGTTGTTTCAATAAATTAATTTCGCTGGCATACGTAAAAAAAGGTTTTAAAAAAGACCAAATGAGAATTGCTGCTAAAAAGCATATTGGTGTTATTAGTCCGAAAGTAGGAAAGACTGAGAGCTTATAAGACCGGGCGCTTAAAAAGGCTACTGTCTCAAGCACCAATAGAGCCTGTACCGAACAACATAGTATACACCAATTTTTGTTTCGATACTGATAAATAATGGAATAGATGGTGTAGGGTAAAGCGAATAGATTTAGCCACGCAAGAATGAGCAAAGATGAAGGCGCAAAGAGTAAAGACAAAAAACTTCCTGTAAAATAAAAGAAGCCAACTTCGCTCCAGCTTAACCAGCTTGTAACCTTAGCAGCATCTGATTTTAGAATCGCATTACAATCATTTTTACCGTTTAATGTGCAAAGATTTTTTATAAAAGAATTATTTGCGTTTAAGCTTTGCATAAGTAACAATATGCTAATCCCAATACCAATTAATTTTAATAAACTCAATGCTAAAACGGGCAAATTACCGTATTGATTGGCAAAAGCATTATACAAGATAACTGAAAGCGTTAGAAAAGCGATTGGAGCCATCAAAAACCTCAAAAACTCGTTCAACCTTCCTGTAATATAATTTACCTCCCCGCTTTGCGGCAAGGGTTCGGCATGTAGGCCAATGCCGTCCCAACGTTTCAAAAATTCCTTTTCATCCAATACCCCCTTATCAGTTGACTCATCCGTGTAAAAAATCTGTTCTCCGTCTATGGTATTTACCAGTATAAAACGACCGCCACTTTCTGGAAAATGAGCAATAAAGGGAAATAGCAAATCTTCTTTATAGTTCTCCTTATCGATACGATACGTTTTATTTTCGACCTTCCAATCTGTTAGGCAATTCCCGATAGCAAGTATGCTGGGGTAATTTGGATGATTGTGCAAACAGGACTTAGCAGTAGATTCGGTCACCTTGATCTTCAGTGCCTTAATCAAGCTAATCAACGCCTGATCTGTGGTATGGGTCTTGGATTTGAACAGGTTCCTCATTGAATTGTAGTTGAACTACATCGAAATTATCCACTATAAATTTAATTGCAAACTTTCGGGACGAATCGTAGATTTTTCTGTGCCAATAGACATTTTTTCTATTCGAATACCATTCTGGCAATTGAAAGCTCACTACTCTCCGACACCCCGGAGTATAACGAATTTCTGCGGAAGCGCATCTCAATGCTTTCAGGTATAGCGGGCTCTGAGCTATCCCACACTTACGGGAAGTAACCGGGAAAACGCGAACTAATTATCTAAAAACTTGGAAAAGTTAGTAGTTTAGGTTCAAATAACCCTTCGAATGAAATACCAATACCAGTACATCTCCCCGATCAACATTCGGGGAGAACTCATTTGGCACTAGTGTCATAAAAAATCAAATATTATGAAACAGAAAAATGTAAAAATCAGCTCAAACACCTTATTTGTGTACCAATCCGCTAACCGTCCAAAGGGTAAGGTAGCAAAAGAGACCGGCTTGACAATGAACACGACTAATACGACCACCACTTCGCTTACCTGCTAATCTATAGCGTCCATTTACTTTTGGCGGGAACACAACTGTTTTCCCACTTTAAGCGACCAATCCGACATAAAAGAGGCAAACTGTTCACGAAACGCATTGCCTACCACAATTTTAGCCCCGTTGCTCAATTTAACCGTGTTGCCATCCACCATTTCGATTTGCTGCTGGTTGACCACATAACTTCGGTGAACCTGCAAAAAGCCTGGATAATCCGCCAGCACCTTCACCATTTCCCCCAGGGAGATGTAGGTCATTATTTTTTTGGCTAAGGTATGGATCAGGACATAGTTCCTTTGCCCTTCAACCACTACAATGTCCGCAAAGTTGACCCTAACTACTTGCAGCTCATCCTCCTTGCTCTTGACAAAGAAAAAATCCTTCTTTTTGGGAATATCCGGTAAAAATTCACCCTTTATCGACTGAGATTCAGGAAAAAGCTTATTGATCGTCAGGATGAATTTGCCCAGCGAAAATGGCTTTAACAGATAGCAGTCCGCATTCAGTTCAAAAGCCTCAAAAGCATACTTGGTATGCCCGGTCGTATAAACTAACTTCCTCACTTTCCCCCTAATTTCCTTCCCTAGCTCGATTCCATTGATCTTAGGCATATCCACATCCAAAAAAAGCACGTCGACCACGCCCAGACAATCGATTTCTCGAAGGGCGATCAGAGGATCGGTGTAGGCTTTGACCAAGGTCAACTCGGGAACCGATTCAATGTAGCGCGTCAGCCCCTCAACAGCATGAGCCTCATCATCTATAATAACGCATCTGTGCATATATCTATCATTTGTGAAGGTTAAATATGCACAAAAATGCTGGCTTACCAAAAGATAGCCAGCTCCATACGAAAAATCATCCTTTTCCCCGCTCGTTACCAAACTCTGTCGTCCCGAAAATAGCTTTTTCCATCCTTGAGATCAAGCTTTCGGTAGAAGAAAATTGCAAATCTGCCGCGCTCCCCTTAGCTTAATTTTATATTATCCTTTAAGCCCTACATCTCCTAAAACCTTTGATGATGACTATCTTGCAGGAACCATTTTAAAGAACCTCCTAAAATCTAGACACTACAGCCAAAAGCAATTTGCCGATCAGCTGATCGTGAGCCGGCCAATCTATTAACGGCATGAAAATGACAGCGTTGAAATCCCACTATCCAAGCTATGCGCGATAGCGCGGTTCTACCAAATCGAACCGCTCGAACTCATCGGTCTTGTACCCAGCGCCGATACGATGATTTCCCGAATGAACCGCAACAGGTCCAATGTTCACTTGACGCAGCGCAAGACCGAAACGGATAGGTCCTCAAAAACTAGTTGCAGCTGTGGAATTGCAATTATGCCCGATCTTTAACGAGATCTAATTATCCTATCCCTTGAACAGGTTTTCCCTGTGCCAGCCTATGTATTCCTGTGAGGGATATTGTGCAGGCTCTTGGGGTAAGGCAATCTGCTTGCCATGTAGCCTGCGGATACCGTAACTGTGCTCAATGTCTTCCAGTACATGTGCCGATATGAGCATGTTATATTTTTCATCGATACTCACTAATCCCCTGTCAAAGGCGCGGTGGAGATTGGGACACAGGGCGATCCCATTGGTAACCTTATCGTTATGGGTAAGAGAAAAAGGTACGATATGGCAGGCATCAACAAAAGAGTGCCCAAAGGTGCTTGAAAGCTGCATTCCGGTAAAGCTGCAACGGTTACCATAGATCTTTGGCACCATTTTTTTAAACAGTCCGTTACGCACGAACACATCTTCTTCGCTGTGGATACTGATGTGGCGTGTTTTGGCCGCGGGTTCATTTAATATATCAGAGAGCTGTTCGTGAAGATAGCCTTCACCCTTCCCCTTAGCGGTATAGAATTTAGCTTTTTGAAGTTTGAAATAAGTATCCAAAAGCACTTCGCTAAGTATCGCTCTACCTTCAGTATCAACTAACAACAGAAAAAGCTCCTCAGCAAAATAGCCGTATGCGCACACCTCACTTAGCCTTGAAACAGATTTGATGTGCGAATTGATCTGGCAACCTGGATTGGGTTTCAATGTCCAAAAAGGTTCGACCATTCCCCGTTCGCTCTGCAGATAAAAATAGGGCTGGGTAAAATCAGGCTGATGTAGCGTTGGTACTAGCAGCTGCCAGTTTTCCTTGAAAGTTCCCACAAGATCTGCTGTAACTGCAAATTGGTTGCACTGAACGATACCTTTTTCTATCAGTTCGATCAGGGAAATCAATAGCACCGGTTTATGCGGAGCCAGTCCATAACGGGTCCCTCCTCGTTTTAACTTTGAGAAGGCACCGACATACTTTGTGAGCGTTTGGTCCAAGATAATCTTGCTTTTGTTTTTACAATCATAGCCATAAAATCTGGATCCTCAAATAGACATTACATCACTTCAGCGTGGTGCAGCATGCAAGCGGCAAAAAACAGCCGCTTGCATTCATAGCTTATTATCCTCGCAAAATTCTCTGACAGCCCCTTCCAGCCCATCTTCCCATAGCCTTCCCTTGTCCTCCCTTTCAAACCTAGAGGTCATTTCCCTTGCCAATTCATACAGTCCTGTCCGTCCATGCACAAGGTTTCGAAAGAACCCATGGGACCCCTGCCTTAAGGGTACCATATTCGACACGAATTCAAAATAGGTATTGATCCAAGAATCAAACTGGGTCGAAATGATCCAGCCAGTGTTCGGCCTGCCTGACCGAAAGTCCCTCGGTCAAAATATCCCTAGGCGATAGCACACCAAAAACGTGGATCGACCTGTAATAAAAAGCTACTTTATTCAGCTGCCCTTTTTCCATCACAAACTGCCCGCGCAGGCGATGGATATAATTTTCCTTTTCAAGGCCATCATTGATCTCCTTGATCTTCTTTTTAAAAAAAACTTACGTTATGTTTCATCTTTATAGGTTTAAGTTTTAAACTGGGATGCTCACCTAGAAGTGGAGTCGCCCCGATTGCTCGGGACAACTTGTTAGCAGGTTTCATCCATGATCTCCTTTAAGCAACGTTTGTACAGATCGCTTCGGTAATCGACCTTGGAATCCAGCACGTGTTTTCTTTCACCTTTGTGATTGTTCCAGACCACACCGTTAAAATCAATTTCGTTGCCTGTTGCATAGCCCGCCAGCTTTCCGCCTCTCCATCTTCTGCTGCCCATTTCCCAGAAAGCCGAATAAGTGACTGCATAATGCTGCAATTCTTCGATCGAATCGGATACAACGGTGATCCTTGGCGCGCCGAGCCCTGCCAGCACGACGGACATTTTTCCTTTGTCGAGTGTTTCGCCCTTTTTCAAGATTTCCATGGTTAATCGTAGATTAGGTTGAATAATTCCTCATTGCTAAGCTCAAGATCTTCTGCAGTCGCGTAGTAGGCGATTCTTTCATCCAAAAGCGTTGCCTCAACTGAACCGTTGCCGCTTGCATCCAGATTATTGATGGCTTTTGATAGCGCGACGGGCGCAACGGTTAAGGTAAAATCTCTGTCGTGCAGGTCGGGTATCTCCCTGCACGAATATTCGATACCCTGAAAGATTAGCGGCACCCATTCGATTCCGTTGTCCTCTGCTGAATCTGGGACGATATAGCTCAGGTAACCATCTATTACCTCCCATGTAATGCCGATATTGCAATCATGTTTTTCTTTGAGCAATTCAAGTACTTTTTGCGCATCGCCCTCCTTGAGTTCATAACCATTATCTTTGGCACGATCTTCCACGTCCTGCAATCCCCACACGATCGAAATCGTACCCCGCTGCTCCCGTTGAAAGCCTATGATTGCACGTTCGTACACATATTTACAGGAATGATCAAATGCAGCAGTAGCCAGTTCTAAATCTTCCCCAAATTCCTTGGTAAACATTTCTTCCGCATCGCCATTGAGGTCTCCGTTTACGATCTTGCAAAGGTCATTGTTACGCATGATCTCATTGCAACAGTGATAATTCGAATAGTATTTTTCTACAAATTCCCAAACTCCATCGTCCTGTCTTGGATCAGGCGCATAGATTTCTGCTTCCTCCGCAATCTTATTGACCTTATATGCGTTCAAAGAAAACGATTTGCTATTGATGACATTGATCATCATGTCATTTATAAAATTTTCTATATCGGTTTTTGATCTACTTATTTCGCCCTCTAGGGTGAGGGTAAGCGTTACTTTAATTTCCTGTGTCATAACATTGGTTTTAATTGGGGCAGTTTCCCGCCCCTGTTAAAAATTAGTTGAATTGGAGCTCCCTGCCGTTTGCAAAATCTGTACACAAATTAAAGGCAACTTGAGCCCTTTGCTTGGCCGTGCCATCGATGATGGATTTAAATTTTGCTTCGCCATCCTTGAACTTCCGCACATTCTGAAAGTAGCCCGTAACGGCATTATAGGCACCAAAAACGGTTCCCGCAGTTGTTTCCATTTGTTGGGTCTGGTTGCCCATCGCATAGCTATACACCTCTTCGATGATATTGCGGTAAACGCTAGACTGCTCGTCATCGGCACCATTGCGCAACCTTTGAAGCACTTCTTTATTCGGCGCCATGGCAACCTGCACCAGTTTCTTGACTTCGGTATCCGAAATGCGAACTTTTGTCCATTGGTTGAAAAGTCCTTCCAATTCCCCCGCAAGCATACTTGAAATGCCCATCAGGGTATGCGCTTGTTTAAGCCTGTCACCTGCTCCCGAGGAGTGGCGAATACGGATGGCATTTTGATGGTTGCGCATGGCTGCATTCAGTGTGTTGTTGCACACGATGCGAACGGGCGTAAATGCCGCGGTGATGCTACCTCCCCCGTCGTGCGAGGTGGTCAAAAATAGATATTGCTCGATCAGATCATCATTTCCCACACGTATATAAGCTGGAAGTTTTGCGGTGATAAAAATACGCTCGCCCTTTCCGAGTGCCCCTGCGGTCTCGTACTGGATACCCTCGCCCCCACCTACGATGCTATCAAAAAACGAAAAGGCATCAATATTCTGTACAACGCTATAGTCTTTCCCCACCACCCCGAGCACCTGCTCGGTATCGGTACGCATGGTGGCGAAGAAATTTGGAACGGCAACATCTGCCGATGTTGGGATGATTCGGTCATCTTTAAACTCATTGTTAAAATTATCCATCGTAAAAAGCGGGCGTTTGACGACCGAGTAGTCCAGTCCTGCAAACTTTACCGCTTCGGCAGAAGTAGGGTATTGGTCGACAATGGTGCCCAGTCCGTGCCATGCTTTTTCTTTTACTGAAAAGAAAGCATGTTTTTGTGTATCCTCGTTAAAATTTAAGTTATGTGCCATGATATAAAATGTTATTGCCTAATAAAAAATTGAACTGCTATAAAAAAACGGACTTCATTAGTCACCAGAAGTTTTTACTCCCTGCCCCGATGCGGTAAATCCTTCTTTTAGGGGTTTAGAAGTTCCTCCGAAAAATTTAAGGTCAGCAACCTGAAACGTTAACGAAGCCCCCGCTTCTGCCTCCTTGGTCACATACGCTCTAACGCCGACCCTTCCAAATACCTGCACGACGTCTCCTTTTTTCAAATACTCCGCAACCCCTGGGTTCCGCCAATAACTACATTCAAAAAAGGTGGTCAAAACCTTGCGCTCCTCCCCGTTCCAATAGCTGTCGTTCACCGCAACCGTAAAGCCCACTACCTTAGTATCACCCGATACCGTTCTTACGACCGCATCAGCGGTCAATCTTCCTGTAATTTCCATAACAATGGTTTTTTAAGTAAAAAATTAAACTGTCGTTTTTGCCTTAGAGCCCAATCCCCCACATATTTTTTGGAGTTAGGGGACAAAAACTTGCAAGGAAAAGCAGGAGCTTATAAGCGCAGCAGAGAACTAGAAATTACGGGACGGAACCGCGAAGCGGTAATTTCGCCGTTCGTCGCCAGCGAAGGTCCATAGCTTTGCCGAGTTTTTGTCCCCACGATCAAAAAATTACCTAAAGTGAGTAACCTAATCGCTCATGGGGAACTAAATCTCAGCAGAACTTAAAACTAGAAAGAACGGGATAGTAATAAATCATACAGGTAGCCCGGTAGCAGGGCCAACGACCCCACGTCCGAAAAGGCGCATGGCGATTTCGATGGCTGAAAGGATCGCACTACATTTTGCAAGCCCCATTCCTGAGAACCGTGCCAGCTTTTTATAGTTCGCCTTCACCAGACTTTGGAGCCCGTCGAATGCCGTTAGGATACGTGCGGCAAGGCCGACCGCTGTCTCTTTGGGAGTGCCGGAGCCGATTAGCATCGCCAGTAGCTCCGCATCAGAAAGTGCCACTGGTCCATGGGCAAGCATGCGTTCCCTTGGTTTCATGTCCGGTTCCCAGGAAGGAATGCCCCGTTCTCGTTTGCCCTGCGAACCGTGATTTAAGCCCTTCAGCTTCAAGTGCCCTGCATGATGACATAGCGATGCTAAAGCCTGCACCACCAGGTGCAGATCCCGCTCAAAAAAGACGATTGTATTTCGATGGTAGCCACCATCTCGAAGTTTTTCGCTACAGGTAAGCTGCACGAATAGGTGCCCCATTGCACCTTGTTTGTAATCAAAAAAATAATGTCTCATCGGCCCAGATGGAAAGGCCTCGCTGTATAAGATATTGCTTTCCATAACAAATTGATTTTGGTGAACAGCAAAGGTGGAAAGGAGCGAAAAAAATAGTCGGTTGCAAAATAAGTTATCCGTTTAAAACGTTTATATACCGGATATCTACCTGGATACCAAGACATAGCTTATGCCAACCGTTCAATATGAGTTCGAGCACCGATGCGGCTATTGCGACAAAGAACTTTTTGGCCGCAGCGATAAGAAGTACTGCAATGACACCTGCCGTAATAAGGGCAACAGTAACAAGCGCAAACGTATCAAATGGGACGAGCCCAAACATGTCTACCAGATTTCAAGGGACCTGCTGAGAAATCGAAAGATCATGGCCGATACCAAGGCCTGGGCAGGCGAACCAAAATTCCTCACCCGTGGGCAGATGCTCGACAAGGGATTCAACTTCAATTTCTACACCAATATCCTTGAGACCAAAAAGGGAAGGTACTATTATTGCTATGAATATGGCTATAAGGAACTTGAAAACGGGAAGATCATGATCGTGATGACCGAGAAATACTTCAAGATGACCATCATGGTTAAAGACTACGATAGGGAATAAAACAAGAAAGCGGGAAAAACCAAAGGCCCTTCCCGCTCATCTAAATTAACGCTCTTGAAATATTAAACGCACAGAACACCAATATGTTTCATGCAGCTAAAAAAATATCAAATCATTTATCTCCAGCCAAGCCCTGGCGCCACATGTTCCAAGATCGCCGACAGCACATGGACATTATAATCAACGCCTAACGTATTTGGTATGGTCAACAAAACGGTATCGGCTTCCTGTATCGCCTCGTCCTGGGAAAGTTCCTTGATCAATTGATCGGGCTCAGCCGCATAACCCCTGCCAAAAACCGCCCTCTGGGTAGGTTCGATATAGCCAAAGCTATCTTCACCTCTTCCCTGCTGCCCAAAATACATCCTGTCCGTCTCGTTCATCAGTGCAAAGATCGAACGGCTGACAGAAACCCTTGGCTCGCGAGAATGCCCAGCTTTTTTCCACGCATCCTTATAAAGCCTGATCTGCTCGGCCTGCTGGATGTGGAATGGCTTACCGTTCTCGTCAAACTTCAAGGTGGAACTCTGCAGGTACATCCCATTTTCAGCCGCCCAAATCGCCGTCGCATTGGAAGCAGCTCCCCACCAGATGCGCTCGCGCAACCCTTGCGAATACGGTTCAAGCCGCAACAGCCCCGGGGGATTGGGGAACATCGGATTGGGATTGGGCTCAGCAAACCCCTCGCCTTTCAATCTTTCCAAAAACTCCAAAGCCTTTTGCCTTCCCATATCGGCATCATTCCTGCCTTGCTCAGGGGCATAGCCAAAGTGACTCCAACCGTCGATCACCTGCTCGGGCGAACCACGGCTAATGCCCAGCTGCAGCCTACCGCCCGAGATCAGATCGGCCGCTCCAGCATCCTCCGCCATATATAATGGATTTTCATAGCGCATATCAATTACCCCGGTTCCGATTTCGATCCTAGAGGTCTTTGCTCCAATTGCCGCGAGCAATGGAAAGGGCGAAGCCAACTGTTTGGCAAAATGGTGTACCCTAAAATAAGCGCCATCCAGACCAATCTCTTCAGCAGCAACAGCAAGATCAATCGACTGCAACAGCGTATCACTAGCAGTACGCGCCTGATATGAGGGGTGATCAGCCCAGTGCCCAAACGATAAAAATCCTATTTTCTTCATATTTAAATTGCTAAATCCAAAGTTAGCAATACGCTCCCATGGCAAAGGTCATCAGGCAGTCATAAGCACTATACTCCAAGGCAAACAATAGTCCCTCCCAATTGTTCCAAAATCAATCATGTCACGAACAAAGCAGATACGGTCAAAGGAGCAGTTCGCTGCCGCGCTCGAACTGGAAAAAGCGGGCGATACCACTGGCGCATTAAAACTATACCAGAAATCCACCGCAACCGATCCAGCCAATTCCCATGCATGGAACAGGCAGATGATCCTTTTGCGTAAGGCCAAATCGAGGGAAGAAGAGGCCAAGCTCATCAAGCTAGCGATAGCAGCATTCCAGAAATCGCACCAAACCAAACAACAGGATTGGCTAAAGGAAAACCAGGCCAAAGCAGACAGTACCCGCGAACTGGCACAAGTTCTGGGCTTACTAGAACCAACAGGGCTTCCAAAAAGCGACGACACTGTCATTGAAAAATGGCAGACCAGGCTCTACCTGCTAGAATACCGCATCAAAAATGCCCGTAAAAAGAAAATATCTTCCAAAAAACCTAAAAGCAAAGCTCCAAAAACTGTAACCTCGGCATCCACAAAAACCAAAAGAAAGGCTGCAAGTAAGCCAAAAAAACTTAACAAGCATAATTCAATCAAGCCTGAATAGGTCAACATGACCGTTTACATGCGATTGCCTAATTTATTTTCAAGAGCTCGCCTCCCAACGCCATGGGCTACCAGCAGGTTGCTAGCAACTAATCCCTTACCACCCTAACTGACCTTAGTTATTCTACCCAAAAGTTTGGTTTGGTATCGGCAATCGCGTTATCTTTGCCCCTGATGAAACAGCACCTTGCCGATACCTTCGGAAACCTAGATATCTATTTATTCGACCAGCTGCTAAAAGGCACCTATGATAATTGCCATACGATTTTAGATGCAGGTTGCGGAACCGGAAGAAACCTACTGTATTTCCTGCAAAGCGGGACCCAGGTGTTTGGTGTTGATCAAGATCCAGAAGCAATCGCACAGTTAAGACTCCAGGCAAGCTCCTTTGCGCATATCGATCCACAAGAGCACTTTCAGGTGGCCCCGGTCGAACAGCTCCCTTTTGAAAAACAAACCTTTGACCTAGTGATCAGTAGTGCGGTACTGCATTTTGCCCAAAACCTGGATCATTTTGAAGCGATGCTACAATCGATGTGGGATGTGCTCAAGCCTGGCGGATATTTCTTCTGCCGATTGGCCTCGGAAATCGGGATCGAATCGCTGGTCCAGTTCATCGGAAATGGCAGGTACCTGCTGCCCGACGGATCTGAACGCTTTTTGGTCAATCAGGAGATGCTGCTCAGGCTCACCAAGAAACTCGGTGGCGAACTTCACGAGCCCCTAAAGACAACCAACGTTCAAAACCTGAGAAGCATGACCACTTGGTGCGTGAGAAAGTCATCCTGATCTTAAATATCTCTAGCTTAAAAAGCACACCAATGCAAGAAATTACCATCACAAAAGCAAACCATACCGATCTGCAGACACTGATTGAACTTGGAAAAAAGACTTTTTTTGAGACCTATGCCCAGCGCAATAGCGAGGCGGACATGAAGGCTTACCTTACGGATAATTTCAATGATAAAATCATAAACGGCCAGTTGGAAAACCCAAATTCGGAATTCTATATCGCTTGGGACGACGAGCAGCCTATTGGCTACCTAAAGGTAAACGAAGGTGCCGCCCAGACCGACCTAAAGGAAGAAGGTTCGCTAGAAATCGAACGCATCTATGTGCTGGCTAGCTATCACGGAAAAGGGATCGGACATTTGCTGTATGAAAAAGCAACAGAAATCGCAAAGCGAAAAAACAAAACCTCCATCTGGCTCGGGGTATGGGAAGAGAATCCAAGGGCGATCCGCTTCTATGAAAAAAACGGATTTAAAACATTTGCCCAGCATCTATTCATTGTCGGCTCAGAAGAGCAGACCGACCATTTGATGCGAAAATTGCTCTAAAAACTACAGCAGGTGATTTTTCCACAGCATCCGGTAAACAACAAAGCCTTCCGGCCAATTGACCAGAAGGCTCTCCATTTCCCAAAACAGCAAAAAGGCTAAAACCTATTTCGCATTTTTCTTTTCCGTTACCTCAGCGCGTATCGTCTGGGCCAGGTTTTTCAAATTCTGCATGCCTTTTCTAACCCTAGTTCCTGCGGCAGCGTTGCCATTCTCATAGAACTTTTTAGCATCTGCTTCTACTGAAGCGATCAATTCTTTTACTTTTCCGAAATTTTCCATTTTAAAAATTTTAATCGTATATATTTAGTTTAGCCCGCTAAAGTAATAAAAACCTTTAAACGCCCAAACCCTGCTCCTGCTCTTTTTTCACCGATTTATCCTTGCCCAGGGACACCTCGGCAATTTTCTCTTCTTTCATGTGCTGCTCACGTTTGATCGAGCGGCCCTCTAGCGAATATAAATTTACCTGCTTGAATTCTGGCAATGCTTCTACCAAAATCGCTTCTTTCTTGCCCCCTAAATCTACCGTTACCACCGCACGGTCACCGTTCATCAGGGTAGCTTCAAGCGCTGCACGTTTATCCGCTGATCCCAGTTCCTTGAAATCAAAGCGGTCCAAGACCGCAGAAAGATCAAAGCCATACCCTTCAGTAAAGTTCTTGGTCTTTAATGTCCCGTTCTTGTCCCTGTCCCCATCAAAATCCAGCTTCACCCAGGCCGAATACTCCTTGTGCTTGATATCCAGCATATCGGCACGATACACCGAGCGGCCCGCCAGCAAATTCAGCCCTTGGGCCAGGGTAAACCCATTGCCCTTTTCTACATAGCAGCTCATCGCTGGCGCAGGATCTTTCAAGGTTTTATAGAACGCTGGATCGACATTGATGAGCTTCCCGTCACCCATGGTAGCCAGTTCCCTGGAATCGGCAAGTGACTTTCCTGCGTAAAGCTGTGCTGCCCCGCGGATATGCTCTGAAGCAGCCATGCGTGCATTGAATTCCCTTACCGCAAGTGCAGGCATCTCAAACTCCTTCAACATCACCTCTTCGCTCTGGCGCTGCGAGGAAACAAAATATTTCTCGCCCGGGGAAAGTGGCGGCTGGATCTCTTTGACCAGATCAAACTTGTTGAAATAATAATATTCCGAAGTCCTGCTCTGATTGAAGTGAAGCGCCATTTCCACCCTTCCCTTTTCTCCCTGCAGCTCGTCGTACAAAATAAACTTCGGTTCCCCGGCCTCCATCTTCTCCTGCATCCGACCGATCAGGTCTTCAGAAAACCCCAGTCTAATCATTTCCTCTTTCAAATGTTCTAAATTGTTCGCATTCATAATTTCTCTTGTTTTAGGACCGGTGGCCCAGGCCAGTTCTGCCAGTTCCGCCAGTCGATGAATAGTATTTTCGTTTTGTAGCTCTTCGATATGCAGGTGCGGTGGAAAAGTAAACTGCTCATAAAAGGCATCCCTCCAACCGCGGTGATGGCGTATCAGGTGATCTTCAAACCCGTTTCCAGCGCCGTAGTTGATATAGATTCCGTTGCGAAGCTCGTTCAGCTGATGGATCATCGCTCCATCGCGGGCGAACTCATAAAGGTCAGCCAGCTCATTCATCGCAGAAAGTAGATGGTCATAATGCACATTGCCGGTAAGCCGGTCCTGTCCCCTATATTCCGCTACCTTGATCTGGCTATAATCGATCACCGCAAATTTTTTCTCCAGCTCGGCCGTATCCTTTCCCCCAAGCACAAAGTGACCAATTTCAGGCGCCTCCCTTCTGACCATTACCTGGTAGCCGATTAGATCTAGCGAGCTAAAGGGCGGCTTGGCCGCTACAAGCGCTTCGACCTTTCCCTTACCACCCCACAGCTCAATGTTCAGTGGCTGGCTACCTTCTACGATATACCAACTAGTGATCTTTTTCCCAATTCCCTTCTGGTAGAGCCCAATAGCACGAAGCTGGCCTTCCAGTTTTCTAGCCGTTTGTTCACTTTGGTTTTCCACCCGAGATTGTCCTTCGGAGCTATTGACCAGCTTTTGCTCCATTAGCCCTTATTGATCCGAAGCAGTACTTTATCTCCCGCCCGAATCCTCACCCGTACCACTTTTACCTTCCTTGAAAAAAGTGATTTTGCTGCATCAATGCCTGCACCTGCCACCTGTCCTGCCACCCCTTCCATCCCATAGACCGAAATGCCCGACGCCGCATCTACTGCCCCAGTTGAAGCCGCATCACCCACCAGCGCATCGGGAGCCGAGATTCCAGCCATCCCATCTAGGCCGTAAACCGTTAGATCCACTGGAATGATCTGCTCGCCCAGACGAATGTTCTTGATATCGAGCAAAAGACGCTGATTAACGATCCTGCATAGCCCGAACACAAAATGGCCCGATGGTATCATAACATTCTTCAACCTTACCGAATCCAGCAAACGAAGCCGAATGGTTGATCCCTGCATGGCTTTCATCCCATCGGCAATTTCTGCCCGCAGGGCTTGAAAAGCCGACCTATCCTCCCCGCCATAAATCTTATGCTCAGTCTTCGCCTGCGCCCGAGCAGGATTTTGGATCTCCATGATCTTTTCCAAAAGCACGTTCATCTGCTCCATCTCCGGATCGGCTCCCTTATCTTCCTTTATCGAGGCCATTAGCATTTCCAAACGGTCGACATCGGATTTCATCGGGCCATCTGCCCCCTTATTTTTTGGGACCTGGGAAGAGGCGGAGGTCTTCCCACTACCAAGTTCCATCGAAGGCGAATTAATCTCTTTATGCAGGGCCGCCAGCTTCGCATCGATTTCCGCCTTCTTCGCGTCCGCTGTATTCGGCTTAAAGCCTAAACCACCAGCCAATTTCTCCGCACCTACCGCAACCGAACTATCCGAACCGCCCTTGGCATAAAAACCCATCTTATCTAGCGGTTCCTCCTTCTTAAAACTCGCATCGGGAAGTGTAGGATTGATCCCTGAAGCAACCACCATACCCGAACTCACCTTTCCCCCGCCCATTGCATAAAAGCCCAAGGCCAATAACGGGGTGACCAGCAGCGGCAACAGCAGCAGCACTTTTCGTTTATCCCTTTTTTGTGTTTCCATCATACATTGATTTTAAATGAATAAATAATTGAATTGATTTTCTTTAGAATAGTACCCCAACGATCAGCCAACCGAACCATAGTCCAAACCCAAGCCCCATGATCACCAGGATCAAAAGGACGTTTGCTTGCCCAATTTTTTTAGCTTTGATGTTCAGCCAGGTGGCTGAACATCGCTGAACTCCTAACAACCGACTTGCAATCCTACCTGCTATAGCCTCCTGGTTTCCATCAAGCGGCTTCTCCTTTCTTCTTCGAAATAACCCCATAACTTTAGCGTTTAACTACATCCTCGTTCAACAGCGTCTCCCACTTTTGGATCAAAAATCCGTGGGGATTGTTATCCGAGCGCGATACGCTCCTCACCGATCCCCTGGTCACCAGCTTCCGCTCTACCGTTGAAGTAGAGCGGACGAGCTGCTGGGAAGCATAGTAGATAAAGCCATACGGATAGACATCCAGATCCAGCGCCACCGAATCCACTTCGATCTGCTGGGAAATATTCCCCGAGATCAGCCCCGAGTAATATCCCTGTTCTTTCAGGTTATCATACGCCTTTTTAGCGCTCCCATCGGCTAAATTCAAGGCCAGCCCGATATTGCGGGCAATCACCTTTTCATCGGGGTCAAGCGTAAAAAACCAGTGGTGGAACATTTTGATGTGATCGCGCAGCTCCACCCCGATGTTATCCTTGCGCTGGGCAGAGAAAGCCTCCAACGCTTTTCCATTCGCTAAAATGTAGACCTTTCCGCCAGCCTCCCTGACCAGTTCAAAGCTTTTCCAGATGGCAAAGCCCGATACCAAAACGCAGGCAACGACCAGGAACAAGCTGAAGCGTTTGATATGCGAAAAGGCCGTATCGATATTTTTAAATTGTGTAAACATGATCTTGAATCTTTGATTTTTAACTCTTTCATTTTTTTAATTTGGGGCTTGGGTAGAAAGCTGAGCTTTTTTCCCAAGCCCAAAACCCTAACCAACCACCCATTTCACTTCCCACTGAGCTTATCCCGCTGGGCCGAATTACCACCATTCCCATCGGCGAAATAATCCCCCTGTGCACTAGTTGCATAACCCTGGTACATTTGTCTGGCCTGATTGCCCAGGGCATCTGCTGCCATTCCAGCTCCAGCCGACCCTGCACCCATCGCAGACCTGGACGAAGAAGCCACGATCGTATTCACCTTCTGCAAAATGGAATTTCCCCCGCCCGCATGAACGATGTAATTGGCCACTGTCGGCACGCAGAAATAGGCCACAATCCCGATCACCAAAAAAATCAAATAGGCGACGTCAGAAGAAGAAAAGAAGGTTTCTCCTTCTGAATCCAGCTGAGAAATATCGATTTTCAACATGTTCTCTTGAATTTTCCCCAGAATGCTGCCCAGGATATTGGCAATCGGCAGCCACATGAAAATGTTCACGTATCTGGCTACCCAGACCGTCAAGCTCTGCTGGAAACCATCATACACCGCAAAGCCGAACACCATCGGCCCCAAGATCACCAGGATGATCAGAATAAAAGTCCGCACTACATTGATGCACAGCGAAGCTGCCGCATATAAGACCTCTAAAACCTCGCTCATCCACTGCTTCACCGAATTTCGAAACGCATAGCCCTGCTTTTCCATATAGAAAGACATCGAATTGGACACATATTCCAGCATCCCTTCCCCAGAACCATTGGGATCATCGGGGTGGGTATACTTGTACCAGGCCTCTCTGTCACCAGCGCCATCTTCCCCCACGTACATCCGCCATTTTTTCGTCTTTTTGAGCGCTGCTTCTTTCTGTGCCAACAGTACCGCAATCGCCCTATTCGAATCTTTCACCATATTTCCAGTCGCGGACACTGTCGGCTGCAGCACCCCGTTGAACACCGATATCACCATCGGAAAAAGCACAATGGCCATCCCCAAACCAAACGGCCGTAGCAAAGGATAAAAATCAATCGCTTCTGCCGAGGCCAATTGCCTCCAGATCCGCGAAGCGATATACCACAATGCTCCAAAGCCTGCAATCCCCCGAGAAACATCGATCAGTTTCGAACAAAGCGGAATCATATCCCGATACACCTGATCCAATACCGGCTGCATACCCGAAAGCGAATCAGCTATCCCCTGTGCGAATAATGGGCTGGGCAAAAGCGTGGCTAAAAGCACAGCTGCTAAGCCCCGCAAAAAACATCTTTTCATAAAAATTCAATTATTTAATTCGCACCCAAACCATAATACGCCCTTAGCGACCCGATCTCCCGTTTTTCCTTTTTCTTCTGATGGAAAAGCAGCGTTGCACGCTGATTGAAACTCCGCAAAAACGTTAGTTTATCGGAAGTATCCAAAAATATCCGGTCAATTGCCGCCAGCCGCTCGGCATCGTTCATCTGGAGCTTGGACGAAGTAATCACCATCGCCAGGTCCTCCAAATTTTGAAGCGAAGCCTTGAAAAGCCCTTCATATACCTTCCCTAAATACTCCAATTCATCAGCATTGAATACATCCACGGAACGAAAAGCACCCAGCGCCGACCTGTACTCAGAAACCAATAACTTCTGGTCCCTCAGGATATCCGCAACCCTTCTGTACTTTTTAACTTCGGGCGACACCATCAGCAGACCGTCCAGAAACACCTCGTGCAAGGAGAAATTTCCCCGGGCAATATCCTTTACCGAACCGTAACCTTTGGACAGGATCTCGTACCCTTTTTTCATGTCCGAGAGGATATTCTTCAGCTGCGCCAATTTCTCGGTATTCAGCAAAAGCTGCTTGGCCTCACTGGACTGGGCAAAACCACTTCCCAGCCCAGCTACCACCAAGACCACCATCCAAAACACACCTAACCTAATACTTTTCATAAAACATCCTTAATAATTCTAAATCAGATTTATATAATTTTCTATTGAGAAGCAATCCATTGACTTCAGTGCAGAAATAGGCCGTAAACTCCGCCTTTTTGACCATTACCGCATGTACGACTTTCAGCCTAGCTAGCCGCTCCGAATCGTTCATTTCTACTTCACCGGAAAGCACCACATCCAGCAGTTCGTCCAGGTCATCATTGCATTCCTCGATCACTTTCTCTCGGATTTGTTTTACATAGTTTACCAGTGTTTGGTCTGGGGCTTGGGGAAGCGCTGAGCTTCCCACCAAAGCGCCAAAGCTGGATCGGATGCTGATCTGCATCTTTGCAATTTCTACCACCCGAAAATCTTTTCTAACTATGCTACTTACCGTAGCCAGCGCCTCAAAAAACGCCTCGTGCAACTTGAACTCCCCAGAAGTAAACCCTTCAATCACGCCCAACCCCTCTTTGGCCAGCTGATAACCCTTTCTGATTTCTGACCCATATAACTCTAGATAGGCCAATTGCTTCAGTAGATACTTCTCCTGCGTTTTCTTTTGACGGAGGAATTCGGCCGCCGTCTGCGCTTGACAAGAAGCAAACCCTAACCCCAAGCCCCAAATCAATAGCAGACAAACTAAAAGATATTTAATTTTCGATTCCATACAGTTCTTTCAGTTTAGCTACTTCTTCCAAAGATTTGGCACGTTGGATCGACAAAAGACAATTCTCTCGATTATATTTCTTCAGTGCCTGATAATTCCCTTCCATCGCCTCAGCGGCAGTGCTTACCAGCTCCAATCTCGCAGCATCACTCATCTGCGTTTTAAAGGAACTGACCACCACCAGCAGTTGATCCACATTTTTCAGACTTTCATCCAGTATCCCCGCATACATCTTTTCCATCGCTGAAAGTTCTTCTGAAGAGAAATGCGGATCACGAGCCAGCAGCCCCCAGGCCCATTTGTACTCATTCACAATATCTACCTGTCGAAGGGTCAGGTCCTTTAACCGCTTGTAATAGGCAATCGCTGATTTCACTTTCCAGAGCTCCTGGTAATACTGTGCATACAGTTCCTTTTGCTTACCCGTCCAATCGGCAATCTCCCCCAGCTTCAATTTGGACAGCTGGTTCTCTAAGACCTTCTGCGCATTTTGTAGCCAGATTGTTTCGTTCTGCAGCCGTTGCACTTTCAGATCCATCGCCTTGATCACTTTTTTCACCCCCGCCTTGATCACTTCCAATACCGCTACCTGCGCATTTGCCCCAGTAGGGATTCCCACGAACAGCGTCATCGCGCTCAGGGGTAAAATCACCATATACTTCTTCATCACCTTCATCTTTAAATTTTTAATGCAGTTTATTTAATCTTTTGATACACCCTCGAGCCGACCTTCAAAACTTTGTCTTTTGGGTAAAAGGTCAGCACTTTCCCCTTTCTGAGTTCGGTTAAGATTTGGGTGCTGGGGTCATAGGCGCAGCTCCACTGCTCGCTCGCAAATTCCCTCGCTCCAAGGCTCCCATCTCGAATAGGGTTAAAACACGTTCGTCTATTCACCACATAATTATTTCCCTCTACCAGCGAAATATTCAACGTATCCGAGGCTACCGAAAACTCCCCACCAGCGCTATTGACATAGCTTCCCGGAATGAAATTCTTCACCTCGTCACTGATACAGCCAGCTAAATAAAAGCACAAGGCCATACCTAATAAAAACTTGATTGTTTTCATCTTATCCAAATTTTAATCCTACAATTCGTTGATTCTCTCTCTTCAAGATTTAGGACTTGGATTAGGGCGGGAATTCCCCTCGTAGCTCACTGGCCAAAACCGCAATCCCCTTCTGCATCGAGCCATACCTTCTGGCATACTCCATTACCCGAACTTTCTCCCTTTCCTCGGTGGTATAGGCCAGATATTCCTCCATCGACACCTCGGTCCGGTAGACCTTCGACAATTGTCCACCAATGGAAATAAACACCTCCTTGTACTTGTGTCTAGGGTCATTCGCCTTATTCATCGACAGCACCTGTGCTTTCTCCTTATCGGTCAATCCCAATAATTCCTGTACAGAATCGAACTTGTTCTGGTATTTACATTGGTCGAGTAATATCTTACAGTCCGAATTGTTGATGATCGCCTGCTTGACAATCGGTGAGGAAATGATATCCTCTACCTCCTGGGTCACCACAATGGCCTCCCCGAAATGCTTACGAACCGTTTTAAAGAGATATTTGATGTATTCCGCCATACCCTCTTTGGCAATGGCCTTCCAGGCTTCCTCAAGTAAAATCACCTTGCGGATGCCTTTCAATTTTCTCATCTTAGAAATGAATACCTCCATAATGATCAGGGTAATCACCGGAAACAAAATCGGATGGTCTTTCACCTGGTCGAGTTCAAACACAATGAACCTTTCCCCCAGTAGATCCAAGTTCTCGCTGGAATTCAGCAGGTAATCAAATTCCCCTCCACGGTAATAGGGCGAGAGCACATACAGGAAACTGCTCATATCAAAGTCACGGTCTTTCACTCCAGAACTTTCAAGTACCGAAACATAGCTGCTTTGCAGGAACTCGTAAAAGGTATTGAAGCAGGGAAATACATCTGAACGCACCCCTAACCACTCAAAATACAGGGTCAAGGCACCTGAAAGCGCTACATATTCCGAGCGACGAAAGGGCTCATCATCCTTTTTCCAAAGTGCAAGCAATAACGTCTTGATGCTTTCCTTCTTCTCGGTGTCTAGCACATCTCCATCGCTTAAATAGAAGGGATTAAAGGCAATGGGTGAGGTATCACTATAGGTAAAGTAATACCCTCCCACCAGCTCGCATAAGCCCTTGTAACTATGCCCCACATCCACCAAAACCAAATGCGCCCCCTGCTCGTAATAGCTCCGCATCAGATGATTGGTAAAAAAAGACTTGCCCGAACCTGAAGGTCCCAAGATGAACTTATTTGTTGCTTTACCCAATGCAATCAGCCCATTGGAAATATCTACATGCAATGGACGACCAGAAAGCCTGTCCCCCAACCGGATACCAAAAGGCGAAACCGAACTACGATAGTTACTCTCCAGATTAAAAAAGCAACAGGCCTGCTCTAAAAACGTATCGAATGTATCGTTCATCGGAAAGTCTCCTTCATTCCCTGGAAGTCCCGCAAACCACAGCTGCGCCTGCCCATCGGTTTCCAGTTTGGCCACCGCATCGAGCTGCGCCATGGCCGAACCCACCAGATTCTTCAACTCCGCAAACTTCTTCTCTTCCTCTGCCCAGCAAAGCACATTGAAATGTGATTTCACCGGAAGCCTCCCCGCTGCTATCGCCTCGTTCAAAAAATCGTTCACCGCATCGCGCGAAATTGCATTCTCTCTTGAATAACCGCTTAAGGACTGGAGCCTTAATTTCTTAGCTTCCAGTTCTTTCAACCTTACCCCAGCGTCCCCCAGAAAAATATACTGGTTATAGATATGGTTACAGGGCAGCAATTGCCCCAAGGGCGAGGCAAACCCTACCGAAAACTTGGTCCGATCGGTCGAATACCGTTCATAGTTGGTCCGAGAACCCACCAAAGCCGGTAAATCTTCCGTATCCGACAATGAAAAGAGCTGACATTTTTTCTCCCCCACAACAATTCCATCTCTCAAATGGATATCCCGGATCACCGAAGCCTCTCCTTCCCCAAGCAAAAAGCAATAGCGTTCCAGTACCCCAGAGACATTCGCTGTTCCCGCCAACTGATCGTCCCTCAGCCTTTCCAAAGCCACAAAGCCACTATCGGAAAGCACTTGAACAAACTGTCCGACTGAATCCAGGAATTCTCCTACCAATAAAGGATCTGTGGCTTGGGCTGGTGCTAGGGATTTCCTGAGCACATTTGAATAGGCAGATGAAGAAAGCTTGCGCCCCGCAGGCTTTTTCGTTAAAAACACATAACAGGTGTGGTCTAAGCACTCTCTTTCGTTAAAGAACCGTTCGCTCGCCCGGGACAGGAAACTTTCGCCTTCTGCGTTAAAATCCGCCTTGAACGAACTTTCTACAAACCAGTCCTGCTTATGGAAAACCGAATGCGATGGCAACAGCTTGATCGCTTTCACCCAGCTTTGGTGATAGGCCTCATAGTCCCTGTCCGATAAGGTAAAGATTTCGGGTAGCGTTACCTTAAAACCCACCGTTACATCACCCTGCCTGGATAAAATACAGTCATGCTCGATCGTATAGATCGGAAGCAAATCAATAGCCTCTACCATTTTGCCCCTCCCTTTAATGAGGTGAACAATCGCCTAGAACGAAATTTGATATGGCTTGGGACGCTGCGCTTAGCAAAATATTTGCCCAGTCCATGCTCTCCAAACCGGTGCGAGAGCCTGAACACCAAAAAGAACAACACCATTCCTAATCCCAACACCAGCGGTAACACCACCAACAAACTCGCCCCAATAATATAAAGTGCCGCAAAAAGCACTAACAAAAACACCAACCCTACCGCCAGGTACGCTATGTACTGCGCCTTTAAACCCTTGAACTCAATCGGGCGCGACACCCCCTTATTGATCTGATAAACCGAAGCCATAATCCTTCCCCCTACAATCCAAAAAATGACTTCAATACCGTTGCCACCACCACCAAAAAGATACATGAACCGAACCAGGCCGCGGCCACTTTATTGGTATCGGGCTCTCCCGCATTCCACTTGTTAAAAACTTTTACCGCCCCGATAATCCCAACCACTGCACCTATCGCATACATCAGGTCACAGCCCGTATCAAAATAGCTTTTCACCTTATCGGTCGCCTCTTGAATCCCCGCATTCCCATCCTGTCCAAAAGCAGAAAACACCCCAAAAACCATCAAAAAAAACGAAAGCAAACGAAACCTTACAAATCTTATCTTTTTCATAACCAATACATTTAAAACACTTACCTCAATTAATACCACAACTCGTCCAGCTCTGCATCTGAAACTGGAAACAGTGCCCGCTCCCGAATAAATCCGTTGATCGCACCCAGCGAAGGATGCCCCACAAGCTCCCCGAAATCCTCCTTAATCTGCGCAACGCGTCGAAGAAATTCGACCTTTCCCCCACCCGAAGCTTCCAGCTCCGCAAACACCAATTTCAGTTCCTGCACCACATCGGCCACCAGTCCAACCTGATCATACCTGTCACCCGGACCCCCTCCCGAGAAAGCTACTTGCGAAGAAGATAATACCTCCACCCCCTCGGGTAATTTCGACACGCCCATAAGAGAATGTTTCGCAGCCTCACAAACTACCTTCTGCCCTTGCCTAGCCCTATCGGGTTCGCCTGATTGCCTGGAACGATTTGGGACAGGGTTCAAAGCCGAACTATCTTCGACAACCCCAAATAACCTGTTTAGCTCCTTTCGGTAAAAAACCAGAATCACAAACCCATACCAGACCAGGTCCAGCATGATAGAGGTCAACAAAAAATGCCCCCAAGAAAATTGTTGTAACATAAAATTCAAATCAAGCCCAAAAGCCCCATTGCCCTCAGAACAAGAGCAAAAGTGTAAAAATTGCAATCTTTGCCTGAACAATCACATTGGGGACACCCGTACGTTTATCCTTTAAGGCATTCGATTCCAGCATTTCGATAACTGAATAATTATTGCGTATTTTTGAATAACATGGCACAAAACGCCATTTTACACCTTCATGATTACCGCATCCTCAATTAGCCTTCACTTTCTTGGAAAAATTATTGATAAAGCTATAGCCGATACCAGTATGGGTTGGCTTAAAAAATTGTTTTTTTTCAGTAAGACTTATGAAACCCAATTGGCGAATGTCATTTACAAAACGATTGCGGAATTTGAGAAAACAAAACCTGCTGTCAAGGGCATTCCTTATCCCTTCTACCATTCTGAAATTCTTTTTGAGAAGCTAACCCGCTATCTACTTTTCAAAGAAGAAAACTACAGTCCAAAACAGGAAGATTTCGAAGCCAACCAACATATCAAAAGACCGACACAGCATGAAATCAGGGATTTTTTCACTTTGTTTGTGAAGAACGTCGAACAAGACAAAAAACTAAAGAAACTCTTTATCAGCGAAAGCTATCAACAGGAGATCTATAACCAATCAGATTTGCTCAGGACAGTATTAGGGCAAAACGAGAAAGTCCAGAAACAGCTTGATGAAATGAACGAGTTAATCAATCAGGGACTGGAAAACAGGTTTTCCGTTGGTCCTACGGTATCTGATAAATACTTACCACAGGGGCTTTCACCGCATAGCGGAATCCTACGCCCAGCCAAAAGAAGGGCGACCGTGGATGTTGTCGAGGACCTACTAAAAAAGCATAAATGGGTTTCTTTACTGGGCAATATATCTACGGGCAAGACCCAATTGGCCGTTCTGATCGGAAAAAAGTACCCGAACTTTCTTTGGATCGACCTACGAAACATTGAAGCAAACCAAGTAAAAAGGGTGATCCTGGAGGAACTAGCTACCGAATACACCCAAGAACAAGAGGCTATTGACATGAAACTGGTTATTGATCGGCTCCCAGTCGGTTCGCTGATTGTGTTCGACGATATGCCAAAACTTTTGCTTTCGAACAGAGAATCCGGTCAGCTTTCGGTATTGATCTCAATGATCTGCGAGAAGAACTACATTCTTAGCACCTCAAACTTTCCAATGCCTCGTACTTTTAGTGCCATTCATGAACAATATCTAGAATTTGAAATTCCTTTTCTCACAAATGAGGAGATCATCGAGGTGCTGCAAGCGTACCAAGCCCCCGAGTCCGACCAAGAAGTAATTGCGCCATTGATCAAAAAATTGTCCATTGGCCATCCTACTATCGTATCCCTTATGTGCAGATACCTCTTGGAAAAAAAGTGGAAAATCGATGAACATTCGTTAATGGAGCTTTTTGGGAACAATTATGCAGTCGATTTCGACAATGAGATAAATGAAAAGCTCATCGGAACAGTGTCAGAAGTTACCGCAAGAGAACTTCTTTACCGAATGAAGTTGATCTATGGCAACATTGGAGATATTGAAGTAGCCATCGTCGCCGGACCAAAGCCTGCGATCAATCTGCCCCACGAAAAACTGGGCAAATTAGACGGACTATGGCTACAGAAAACCAAAAAAGGATATGAGCTTTCCCCGCTAGTGAAAAGGCTAAAATCCAACTTGGCACCAAGCCTAATCAAATCGATCAACTACAACCTGGGCGAACACATGGTAAGCGGCGGGAAACTCAATCAGGTTCAGGCTTACAAAGCGATCATTTATTTCATCAGTGCAGGCGAAATAAACAGGGCCGGGCAGCTCCTAATTATTGTGCTCAACGCAGCTCAGAAAAATTCCAGTCTATATTTTGACTGGAGCTTTGAAACTTTTTGGACGACTGTACCGTTACCAACAAATATGGACACTTACTTGAGGATGATGATCAGATTTCTTCAAATTAATCTTTTTAAAGCGAGCGGGAAAGACATCGGTTTTCTCATCATGGATTTGGAGGGCATCATAAGTGATGCCACGAGAGAAAAAGTCAACTCAGCTCCAGCTACCTTTCAGCTCACAATGTTCTATTCAGACCGGGATGCCACAAAGGCAAACCAGTACCTTGCTCAGACCATCAGCCAAATGGAAGTGCTCAAACAAGAAAAATGGCTCGATGACTTCATGGATCTTAATCTGAACATAGATGTGCTTATATGGAACAATTTGTTGGGAGTAAAAAATATCGAAGATTTCAATTCTTGGTTTGAAATGTTGAAGCAATTTGGAGATGCGCAGTGGAAGGAATCGATGGAAGGCGATCTTCACTATGTTACATCGATGATCGCAATGAGCAGGTTGTTTGAAACCGAAGAAGGCAAATCCGATGCTCAATGGCCTGCGTTGATCGCTTCCTATGACCAGATCATTTCAATGCTGGAAGGATATGGAAATATCTTCCTTTTGCCATTCGCCTTCAAATACAAGATTCGTAGCCAATTGCGAATGAACAAGAATCCGATGGAGGCTAAGATAACATTCGACCAAGCTGAAAAAAAGTTCTTGCTATTTGAACAAGGGCTGTTCATAGTTCGTGATGAATTCGGGAGAGAACTTTTGGCTATGGGTGAAAAAGAAATGGCACTTCCAGTGTTGTTGAGTGCCCTCGAAGTACAAGGTCCCCCGCTTTCTACCGATCGGGTCTATACCAACTTGTCTATCAGCGAAATCTTGTTGCCAAACGATCCAAAGAAAGCGCTCGAATTTGCAAAAGATGCCTTTGAGCTGCAGAAAGATAACAAATTCATCGACGATGTTTCCTCGGCAAAGATAATAGCCGAGTACAGTACGGTCCAATGGAATGCCGGACTGAAAAGGGAAACATTCTATACGATTGCAGAAGGCCTAGAAAAGATATTGAAAACCTACAGGGCAGAATCAGACTATAAGGCACTGATCATAAGGTTGGGCCACAGTATCAACTACTATTTCCATATTTTCACGGGGCTGCCACATCCAAAAACAGGAGGTGAAGATTACGTGGTGCCATTTGCTGGGATGTATTTTCGTTCGACCGAAGCCTTATTGGAAGGAGGGTTCTATTTTGACACAAGGAAATTTATGCAGGCGTACCTGATGACCAGTTGTTTTGAGGCTCTCAACGACCGTGAACGCGCGAGAGACTGGATGAAGCTAACCATGCAATTCGACAGGGAGGACATCGATAACCCCTTTAGGAAAATATTGATGAACAGCAATGCGTATGCGGTGCTTGAAGGCAATTATGTAAACGCTATAGATGCAGGGCGCAGTTTGATGGACGAATTTAAGAAAGAACCAGATCTTACGAAGCTCAGCCCGATATTAAGGAATCTTCTCAGCGATCCTAAAAGGCCAAAAGCCGTACTCGATAATAGCTATGACATCTATCTTTTCGAATACATCTTTAATTTCATAATCGTTCATGCCCTGCACCGCTACATTGTCTCCCAAGATAAACAGGTATTACAGGATTTGCTGGAACAGTTAAAACCAATTTCGGAATATTTCCAAACCCCTCATATATTAGATTTTGCTAAAAACGCGATCAATTATCTGTTAGATGATGGAATGACCGACAGTGATATCAACAACATTGATACATTCGATGGAGACGACTATCGGTCCCAGCGGATGTTACTATATCTGATCGCTTCTTGCAAAGTAGAAGCTCTTGGAGCATTGAAATATCAGTTTGCACTGATTGGGAGATTGGAAAATTACGCAGGCAAAGTTACCGGAACGGCGAACCTCAGGTTCATTGTCATTCCTTTCTTCATTGATTTCTGGTCTAACCGTACAGATACCGAACCTGAGTCTTTCCGAGAATATGCCTTCCTGAAAAACAAAGGATGGGAAGATATCAAAAATGCACCTCCCCTGGACCAGTTGCGCAAATTGTTCACGGTACTTGCCTATCATCTAAATTATGAACCGGGCCAACAGGAGCAGAATTGGCTCGACGGCGAAATGAAATAGGTTACTATAGGCCTGCTACCGCATCGACATCGGCACATACGCATCCCCATCCTCAATCCGTTTATTCACCACCCTAGCCATCTCATCGATAAACCGGGTCTTAGACATCGACTTCCTTCGTTTAATCTCTGTGAACCGCCTAAAATACCTACTCAAGTTAATCTGAAAACACTGTTCAAACACATCCATCAAGTCCGAGAGGTCCACCTCCCCATTATTTACCTGCCTGCAATCGAATACTCCATAAATCAATTCGATTAGATTGCAGCTATCCCCTGTCCAACGCAGCTCCTTCCCTTTTTTACTACGGATTACACCCGAACCCGCTAAACTCGGCACCTCCATCTCCGCTACCACTACATCGAGCAATCTTTCCAGTGCCATGAACTTGGAAAACAAATAATCTCCGATCGTAGAAAAAGAAGGATCCAAGGGAGGCATACCTACTCCAACCAAACCCGTGGGCTCTACCCTTCTTACAAAATACACGTGATCTAATTCGGTAGCCCCCATTTTGTAATACTGGTACAAAAACCCATGTTGGGTAAAAAACCGATCAATGTAATCCAACTGTGAAGCATAGAACTTTGCCGTTCCTTTCCCCCTTCGTGCTGGTCTAGACACTTCAAAACCGTAACGCTCAGCAGCGAGCACCATCATGGAATAAAACCTCGGCTTCACCGACTTAAAAAACGATACCTCTTGTTCCACCGAAGCAAACCCATCAGCCAGTACCATTTCCTGCAATTTACCAATGGCAGACCGAACAGCTGCCAGCTCCGAGCGCATACGCTCTAGCGGCTTCAGTTCCACATAGTTTTCCAATTCCCTTTCCAGCTTTATTAAAAGCTGCTCATATTTCTTTTCCATTTAGCTAAAGTTTTTAAGGTTTAAAAGAGCGAAATTGAGATATCTAAATTGAAATTATGAGCTGCGAGTATGTGTGAGTTATCTCACAAATATTTTCAAAAGAGCATCAACTAAACCCGACAATACATAACATTAAAAAACTGCGGAAATGTGATGGAAATCACGAAATACCTTAAACGATTAAAGACTTGTTTTCTAAATATTGAAAATGAATTTAAGAAATGTTGCCACAATCGAATATAATCAGCAAATTCGAGCTAAAGGACAAATAGCTTTTACGAGGTTAAAAAACCATATAAAGAGGTGAAAGATTTCAAAAGTGTCGAGCATTTGACATGACAGTCTGGGAGAATTTAATGACATTACGCAGCAACTTGATCAACCAATCAAAAAAATAACCAAAAATACAACTAAGGAATGGAAAGCTATTATAGACTGGTCGGTGAATCGCTTCTGAATAAGCTCCAGCAGGTCAGACAATTCATCAAAAAACACAACCCTACCATTGGTCTTCTCACTGAGGAAATACCTCGCGAGTTTTTGAAGGAACACTTGCCAAATAGCGTGAGCGTGGAACAGGGCTTTGTCATGGATGAAAAAGGAAATATTTCAAAACAGTGTGACATCCTAATTTACGACTCACATAACTTTGCCCCACTCTACCGCATCAACGATGTGGTAATTATTCCTTCAGTCTCGCTAATCGCCATTATCGAAGTAAAAACCTCCATGACAAAGGAAATTTTTCACGATACTATTAATTATTTCAAATCAGTTTCAAAGTTCAAATTTAAAAGTAGCGCAACGACTTATCTGTTCATGTACAGCTCTCCGACCATTAATAGTTACACCAACTATTTTCATAGTTATCAACACACTGGTGACTACAAGCAGTTCGATTTTGATACTTTTCAATACCTCCCTGATGAAATCATTGGACTCAAGAGATCGTTCCATTTGAAAAAGGCACTTGTTACCTATAATTCAGACATGTATGGCTATGATTCCTGGTTCATGGCCGATGCCGAGGGATCCGAGATAAGTGCACTTCAAACCTTCTTCATTTCCGTTTACGATAATATCCAAGAATACAAAAAAAAGTTGGGCATCCAAGGTACGACCTTAGAATCGCCAAAACTTCCCGAGGGAACTGAACTAACATCGATCACTGCAATAGAACTATTTTCTACTTAATCAACTCTTCTTTGCTGTTCTTATAGCATTATAAATTATCTTCGCGTTGTTCCAAAAGTCAGATCTGATGATCCTATTCGTCATAGGCGGCAGGGTAACAGGGTTGGGAGTAAGTTCAATACCAATATGTTCGCTCGCCCCTACAATGCTCACCTCAAAGACTTTAGGACGGCCTTTGAATTCAGCTTTAATTACCAATATATCAGGTTTTTTAACGTGATGAAACTCATAAGTCATCGCATTAAAGCGATAGCCATCTTTTACACATTGTCGAACAAACCTGTTCTCCCTTAAATTTTTACCTTGCAAGATAGCCTGAGAAATACCCACCAAGTCTTCTTCCTTGACCTCGGTCGTTTTTTCTTCGTCATCCGGATCGTCGTCATTACCTTTGCGTATTGTCAAATGCTTGATATCTGCAATCTTCCAATCTGCTGACATCCCAGATTTCACCAACTCGTCGAAGAATTTGATTGAGAGTTCGGTGGTGAGAAATTTTTGTTCTAATTCTTCTAACTCCACATCATCTCGAAGACCTGTTTGTAAAAGAGCCTGCAACTCCTTAGAATCAGTAGATCGGCTACTGTCAACTTCCACTTGCCAAGTTCCATCTCCCTTGTCCTGCATAAAAAAATCAAAGGAAGTGACCTCATCCTGCAGAAACTCTATCCTCCCTGGTTTAATTCGTCTATATGTATAGGTGGCTTTGTAGATTTTTTCCTCTTTATCTACCAGTCTAGGGGCGGTAAAGTCCTGTCCAATTCGCTGTGGTCCACCTTCAAAGATTGTCTGATAGATACTTCTTAGGTCGAAATCTATTTTCGGAGAATTGACCATAAATCCTGAAATTGCATGTTGTGTCTTCCGTTGATAAGCTTCGTTTCTGATTTTCTCCAGATCAGAATTTTCCAAAAAAAGGTTTGCCAATTGTTCTACCAATTGAGGCTGGGTCACATTGGTCATGAACAAGCCACGTTCCTGTGCAAAATCATTCAGAAATGCTCTCGTAAGTGTGCTTAAGGTTTCGACCAATTCATATCTGGTCGGATATTTTTGATTTCCCATTATTTGTTCCTCATAAATGTAGGCAGATCGGTCATGTTTTCCATTTCTTTGATTATTACTTGCTGTTGACCGAAGAGATTGATGATCTCTGGTTCGATCTTTCTAAACTCTTTATCGTTTCGCTGGTAGCAGTAGATTGACATTTTTTTCTCGACATTTAGGTAATATACATTTGCCAATGCGCTATGCAGTCTTTCAAATGATTCGATATTAAGTTCACCATAGTAGAAGACAATCAAGTTCTCCTTGTCATCGGAACCAACAAAACTTCCAAGCACAAATTTGCTCGCAAAATAGTTGAGATTAAGTACATTGGAATAATTTGCAGCGAAGTTCTCCACTATCGGATAGAAAAACTTAAATTCTTCTTTTGTATTCTTCGAATTATTGATTTTCTCAACTTCGATACATAGAGAAGCAAGCCTTAAAATCGCGCTGTTTTCAAGTACGTATATCTTGTTGGGGTCCGAGGTCTTGCGTGTCATTGCCACTTTTTTCATCGCATCAACAAATTTTCCTTGAAATGCAGCATATTGGGTGTGATCTGAAAACCAGACGGCGATGATACCCGTCCGTAAAGGCATCTGTTCAAGAATTGGGAACATCTTAAAAAGTTCATCGGAATTCTTTAGTTTGGTTAACTTTCCATCTAAAACTTTTACCCATCCATCAAGTAGTGAAGCACTAAAACTAGTTGTCAGATAACATTTTGCCTCCACAATGACAGCTTCCCTATTTCCCTTCTTGTGGGAATCTTGGTACCAATATACCCTATCAACGCCATGTTTCGAATCCTTTTCGTTTGGCAGATCCATGTTCGAATCTCCAATTGTGGTCCAATTTAGGGCCAGTAGCAGTTTCTGTAATTGATCGTTCCAACGATCTCCGTTAACACCTTGGTCTTCAGCCATTGTTAAAAATTAATTGTTTTAAAAAGTTTATATAATAATCAACCTCATCTTCTTCGCAAAGAATTTTAAGATTGCCACTGGGAAGCAGCTGTAGAATAATCTTCTCCTTCTGGGAAATGGTGAGCACAAAAGTTGCCTTGATGATATCCTTATCATATTGCCCGATGATCTCATTCACCAGCGATTGCTTATTTATCTCACCAGAAAACCTTCCGACCATCCCATCTTTATAGTTGAAATTTTTGATCGTTATTTGATCAATTGAAAACTTGACTTTATGCCTTTCAAGCAACACACTGAAATCAGTTAATGAAAGGTTAGGTACATTCGCCTCGAACGTAAAATCATTTAGGTTCCTAAAAGCACTTTTTAACAAATTCAGTTGAGTCTGCGATCCATAGACTGTAATCAAATCCAGATTGAAATCAAGGTCAAAACTAACTGACGTAAAAACCGCTATCTGTTTTCTTGAGGTTTCAAATGTTTGGGTATCGACTTCATTTACGTACGAGTTGCTTCGTTTCAATAGCTTCGCATTTACCTTCCCATCCTCCATACCTATGTTGTAAAAACCAAAACCAGTATCCTCATTGTAAGGATTAGCAGTAACTAGTTCAAAAAATTGCTCGACGTCTACACCCTTATCTGCAACAGACGAACGAAAACCGTTGAATACCAAACATTTTACTCTCCTCATAATTTCAGATTTAATAATGTATTAACAGACGTCAGCAAAAGCGACTGTAGACTTAGTCCACCCTGAAAAAAGAAACTTGTCCAAGACATTGATTTGAGCGTTAAAACTAAAATTATAAATAGCTTCAAGCTTCATTGAAAAAATAACCTCCTTGACCATCAATAAGCGTTACCTGTCCATTATATACTTGTATCAGTAGTTGACTTTCTCAGCAATTGACTATGGATAAGCAGAAGGGATAAATTGGGTTGTTTTCTTTTGCGCCTGAGAGGCAAGCGCAAAAAAAATCAACAAATGAAAACAGGAGAGCGTTTTTCATAATGCGTTTATTTAGTAAAATATATAAGTGAAGGTATCCAGTATCTTTATCCTATAGAAATTTTTTACTTCAATGACTATTAAATGTTCTTCAACAGGTCAACTCAAGACTTGAACGGATATATCAAGCCTAAAAACCAGTACATGAAAGAGGTCTTTTAACGCGCTGATTCACCAGCTCCAACTTCTAACAGGTCAGAAAAATTATATAAAAACCTTCTAAAATGCAAGCCATGACTTTGAAATCCTGTCTATCACTCTCTGTATCCAGGAAAAACGAGCGGAGGGCACAGTCCAATATCAACACCCTGTTTTTCGACAGCAATTTAATCGGTTATAATTTTTACAAAGAACCGCTTCTTTTCAAATAGCCTATAGGCCCTTGTTCGCAACATGGTTTGGATTTACCTTAACCACGCTAATCTCAACAAGATAGCCGGCGGGATTATGCCTCAAGCCGAAAATTTCACCAACGTTTCGATTTGTTCCCGCCTAGTTGCACCAGGCTAAGGCCTTTGACCTTATGCAGCAAGTAGATGAAGGGGTGTCTGAATGTAATCAGCTTGAATACCCTTAACCAATGGAATTCATACCCATAAACAAGCCAAAAGCTGCCTTATAGGTCGTCCCAACAGAGACTTCCTCGAGATTGGACATCATCACCGCATTCGCCTTGACAGATAAGATATGTCTTTTAGAAACAATATAAGACTTGTGTATCCTTAAAAAATCAGGATTCGCGCTCAAAGATACTTCCACCTCTCCAAGTGCAGCATGCTGCATAAACTTTTTGTCCCTGGTCTGGATAACCACATAGTGTTCCATGGCCTTGATCAAAATAATATCATCGCATCTGATCTTCTCATATCTGCCATCAGAACCTGATTTGACAAAGATAAACTCTAGTTTATCTGGCAGGCTTGGCAAGGCTGGCACAATCAATTTGCCTATCGCTGAAAGAAACTGTTCGTTGGTAAATGGCTTGAGCAGATACTGGTTGCAAAGTACTTCATAAGCCTTTAGGCTATATTTTGAATGGGCGGTAACAAAAATCAGCTTATCGACCTTAGCCCTAACTGCTAAAGCCAAATCAAGCCCGGATAGGCCGGGCATATCGATGTCCAAAAACAGAAAATCGATCCGCTGTACATTACCTGTAATCTCCCTAAGAGCCTCATGTGGATCCGTATAAGCATTGACTAGGGTCAATCTTGGAACAAGCCGAATGCACCGCTTGAGGTTTTCTATGCCATGTTCCTCATCATCTACTACTATACAGTTCAGTCTGGGAAATCCTTCCATCATTTGAGCGAAAACTTTAAGTTACAAACCTTAAATCTACGGTAAAAAATATGCTTGTCCCAAAAAATATTCATTCAGGACATTTGTAAGAACCGTGCACCAAAACACCTTTAGTACACGTACAAAATACCGTCGTTCATGTACAGAATTACACCACTGGAGAAATAACATCGTATCAACCACGTCCCGTTGGATAATTATTATTTAATTCATCCGATAATGCGCAGAAAATGTCTTAAACACTTTTTCTAAATACCGAACTTTCAATGAACATAAAACCATTCAACCATATCCTGTGCCGCACGCCTGTTTTTTCGATCAATGATACCCTGGAAGACAGATGGGAAGAACTTAAAGCTTTGATCCAATCTTCCTCACCGGCATTCTATGCACTGATCGAAAAGTTCCAGCCAAAAGATCTGGCCAAGGTAGACGAGAAACTGCGCTTTACCATCTGGAAGTACTTTAACCGCTGCCGCTTCAGGTCAACCCCATTCGGCGCCTTTGCAGCCACAGCTATCCTGCCCCTGGGACCGAACGGCAGCGCAATCCAACTGAGCAAGGAACTAACACTCCATGAATTCAATGACTGGAGCAACAAAGACCAGTTCACCAAAAATATATCCGAGGTCCTCAAGAACTCAAAGCAGATCATAGCCAATAGCACCTGTTATAGGATAGGCGGGGAAATTAGGTATATCCGTATGCAGGATGAGGGATTCGAACTGAACTCTGTCATCTCGTTTCCAGAACTGATCAGCACCTTGGACTTGTGCGTCCAAATGACGAGCCTCAGCTCTGTCTATGGGCTGTTGGACACCCAGTATCATATGACATTAAAGCAAGCCAAAAAATTTGTAGGCGAGCTGCTATCAATCGACCTATTGCTGACCGACTATTTCCCCAACATCACAGGAGTAGACTATTTCCATCGTATCGGCAAAACAGCTACAAAATCTGCCCAAAATTATGGAATAGCCAGCCGCAAGGTAATGAAGGGGACAATGGACCAATCCAAACTGGACCAAATCCCAGAATTGATACAATTCCTTTCGCAGATCTCCCCTATAAGATCCAATCCGGACCTTGAAGAATTCAAAAACAGGTTTACCCGAAAATTTGGCCAGGACAATATACCTTTAGGTATTGCGATGGATCCGGAAATAGGTATCGGCTATGGCGACCTTGCCACCAGTGCGCAGGACAGCGAGCTGATCCAGTACCTAGTTAACCAGTCCAAGCATTCCACCATCTCCGTCGGACAAAGCTACTCCGATTTTCACCATTTTCTATTGGAGGGAATTATTGCAGGCAAGCCCATCCACCTGGAAAACTTCACTCCCCAGGGCCATCAAAAGAAAAACCAGCTTCCCAATACCTTCAGCGTCCTGTGCAACTTCTCCCAAGATAGCTTGGTTATCGAGCAAATAGGAGGATGCACCGCCAATGCGCTGCTGGGCAGGTTCACACTGGCCTGTGAACAGACCGAAGAGCTGGCAAAACAGATCGCAGGTTTCGAAGAAAAAGCGAACCCGGGCATCACCTTTTTCGATGTTGCCTACCAGGCAGAAAAAAAAGTAGACAACGTCAACCGCAGGAAAATACTCTATCAGGCAGAAATCCCTATCAACAGCTGGTCGACCCAAAAAGAAGTATTGGCCTTGGAAGATATCCTAGTGAGCCAGAAGGGGGGAGAAATATGGCTCGAGTGCAGCAGAACTGGAAAACGCATCGTTCCCCGTATCCCATCTGCCTATAACTATAGCCGGTCAGACCTTGGGATCTACCGCTTTCTCTGCGACCTGCAGCATCAGCACCTGCAGAGCACGCTTTCCTTTGATATCAATACATATTACCCGAGATTGGGGCGCTATCCAAGGGTCTATTATAAACAGATCATTGTTTCCCCGGCACGCTGGCTCCTACCAAAAGAATTCTGCCGAGCAGTTCCCACGGCTAAAAATCCTACGGACCAGCTCCCCCATCTCAAAAAATGGCTGGGCGAGCAGTCAGTCCCAGCGCTTTTCAGAACCGGTGAAAAAGACCTTACCCTGACTTTCAACAGTAGCAGCGAGGAAGACCTGAAGGCCCTATTGTCCTTTGCAAGGAAAACAAAAATAGCGGAAATCTATCTGAGCGAATCTGCCTTCCAGTTATCGGATTGCATACAGGACAATCAGGGCAACCATTATCTTCCCCAATATATTGCAACCTATGGCCATGACCAGCCCATTTATGCCCCATCGGCCCAAGGAACGGCAAAAGTGGCAACAGAGCTGACCAGGGATGATATCCATCTTCCAGCGGACAATTGGATCTATCTGGAGGTATATTGCCATCCGAACAATGGCGACCAACTGTTGCAAGAACACATCGGCCTTTTTCTCAGGAAAAACAGGTGCGAAATTAAAAAATGGTTTTTCATCCGTTATACCGACCCGGGACCACATCTAAGAGTAAGGATAGAAGTAAAAGAAAGCAGGCATAGTGTAACGTTGATCAAGCGTCTAATGGAATTATTTGATCCACTGGTACTTAACAGAACCATCCATGACCTTCAGCTCAAGACCTATTTCCCAGAAATCCAGCGGTACGGACTTCAAAGAATAGCACTGGTCGAGCAGTTCTTCCATCTGGACAGCGAGTATATCCTTCGTCAGCTGCCAAAACTCAACAACGATGAACAGCGCTATAGCAGCAGCATCCAGTTCATCAAGGATATCCTGAAACTGCAATCTGAACAGATGGAAGAACAAATCGAGCTTGTAAAGGATATTGCAGGCCATTTTTGCGATGAACTGTCCATTGATCAGCAAAAATTCAAAAAAATCAACGCAGCCTATCGGAAACTACAAACCATTCCAAGGACTTCTGCCCTTTCAAAACAACTGACCACGCTATTGCTGAAGATCCTGGACAGCTGCGACAATGAGCTACAAAGACGGAACCTTGCTGTAGACCTGATCCATATGCACGTTAACCGACTGTTTGCTGCTAACCAGCGTATTCATGAAGCGATCCTTTATCAATATCTGCTGATCGAACTTCGGACCGAACTGGCTCTCGCAAAGCATCAACCGGCACAGTCAGTTCGGTCCTGAAATGACCTTCTGGAACCGCACCATAGGAAAAAGCACACTTACTTCCATAGGTAAAATAAAGCCGCTTCTCAATATTGCCAAGACCTGTACCGGTTTTGTTCCCAGCGGGGGTTTTGTCAATGAGATTGATCGTCTCCATATAGAGACTGCCCTCCACGACCGCAAGGGTAACCTGTGCTGAATGTCCGGGGGAATGCAAATCTCCATGCTTGAATATATTTTCCACCAAGGTCAACAGTACCAGGGGAATGAAGCGGAGCTGTACGGCTTCCTGGGTATAATAAAAGTCAATTTCCATCTTAAAACCCTTGCGGACCTGATGGAGATAGATCAGATTCTCCACCTGGCTGATCTCTTCCCCCAGCTGGATAAAGCCATCTGCATTGTCCGAATCAATGGCATACCTCATCATCTGGGAAAGGCAAACAATCGTCTGGGCGGCAGCTGGTGCAGTTTCCTCAACCTTGCTATAGACAAAATCCAAGGTATTAAAAAGAAAATGGGGATTGATCTGCGCCTTTAAGTAGGCATTCTGAGCCCTGACAACCTCTTGCTCGGCCTGTTGGCGATGGATGATGTTCTGGAGCTTTTCCTTTTCCAGTAGTTCAGTCCTTCTACGGGACCGCAAAAAGTTACGGAAAAAGAAATAGCCCGTTGAAAAACCGAAAAAGAAAATCCCCCGGTAGATATTGCGCAGGATAAAGGTCTTATCCAAGGGATAGGGCTTAGGTTCGATCACTTGCAGCAGCATCAGCAAAAGATCCATAAAGTAGTGGAACATGATATAGCATGCCAACTCGATGATGATCAACAGAGGCGCATAAAAAATCAGTCGCCGTTTGCTTTTCTCCAACCAGGGCAGGAGCGAATTGGAATGAAAATAAAAAAAACAAAAGACTACCGTGTAATGAAACAGGTAGGTCAGTGGGTGCCCCGAAAGTCCGAACAATAAAAATACGATCACCGCTTCATAGAAAATAAAAAGCAACCATACCAGCACGTGGACTTTATTAAACAGTAACCATTCTTTCATATTTTCCCAAATCATTCGTATCGGCAGATTACAGTTCTGCATCGGCCAGACGACATTGTGTATAATTTTTTTCAGAGCCTTAAGATAGCGAATTAAGTTTCATAAAAAATTAATTCTCATGAAACAAAATTCAGTAAAAATCCAACGACGTGTACTTTTTGTATACAAACCGACTAAAGCAAAATCAGGCTGGGACACAGACCCGACGACTATGACAGTTACCACAGCCACCCACACCTCCGGCATGTTCAACGCTGCAAAATAATCGGTATTGTTTCAAAGGCGGGTCCCGCTCAATTTGCCCGCCTTTATGCAAAGCTCGACCACAAACTCCGCAAACCGTTTCCGGTAGTTCTCTCCCACTACAAGTTTTGTTCCGTTGGTAAGTACTACCGAATTACCCTCAATGTACTGGATCTTGTTCTTCTGGATAATAAAGCCCCTTTGAACCTGGATAAAACCAGTCCGCGCAGCCAATATCCCAGCGATTTCTGTCAATGACATATAGGTCAGGATCTGACTTTTGCAGGTGTGGATCAAAATATAATTTCGCTTACTTTCTATCATGATGATCTCAGAAAACTGAATAGGGACCAATCTTGTACCTTCTACCCTGCTGCGCACAAAAAAGAAGTCATCGTTAGCCGCCAAGTTCGAGATACCCTGCCTTGGCTGAGATGGAAATAGATTTTCGATACAGGCTATGAACTGTGGCAAAGAATAGGGCTTTAAAAGATAATCGTCCGCACGCACGCCGAAGGCTTCATAGGCGTATTTTGCATGGGCGGTAACAAACACCAGTTTCCTTGTCCACTTGCGGATCACCGTCGCCAGTTCAATCCCATTCAATTTGGGCATGTCGATATCCAGGAACATGACATCAACCGCCCCGATCTGCTTGACCTCGATCAAAGCAGTTAAAGGATCCACAAAACTGGCCACCAGCTCCAGCTCCGGGGTACTTTCAATATACCTACTGATCCGCTCTATGGCATGGCTTTCATCATCAATCACTACACAACTATATATCTTCATGCGGAAATACACAAAGATAGCTTATCAGCGCTTTGCTGCAAAATCAATTGCCATAAAACAAGTTATGAAAAATCCCCACTCCCGTCAACTAAGTATTCAGTCCAGCGTCTCATAAGCCGAACGGCGAAGCGCTTATCTACGAAAAACTTATCCAATTTAAGATAATCACTTTCATAGAGAAAATAATACTTGATTTATTGTCCTACCCGCCTACTCATGCCAATCCCTAAAACCCTTTTATAAATTTATTTCAACCGGTAACTGGCACTCCTTCCACCACCTTCTTCTTGTTCGGGGAGATCATCATGTTCACCGTGATGATGAATGCCCGGAATAGGATTGCAGTCTCAACGCAAATGCCACTGGCCTGACCATAGCATCATGACCAACTTCCAAAATCGGCCAACAATATAAACGAACAAGGCCGGGCATCCACCCGGCCTACGTTATCACTAACTATTATTTAACCTAAATATATTCTTATTTAAGACCCTCTGCTATCCATGGAGCTGCAGGGGCATCCTTTAGCAAATAATCAAACCATTGATGTACACGAACCGAAAGATCCAGCTTGTTTGTCGGATTATTCAGGTTATGTCCCTCTCCAGGATAAAGCAACATGATGTGCTTCTTTTGCAAGCGGCGCATCGCCAGGTAAAGTGAAACACTATTGCTCCAGTTCACCTGGAAATCTTCCTTGCCCGTCCATGAGAGCAGCGGGGTTGTGACCTTTTTGACCTGCCTAATTGGAGAATTCCGGTCGTAACCTTCCTGGTCCTCGAACAAGGATGCTTTCATACGCAGCTGCTGGCTTTCAAAACGCCATATATCAGCCCTCCCATTATTCCAGCCAACCGTTAGATAGGCATTGTTCAAATCTGCCCAACCAGACCCGGCAACAGCAGCAGCAAAAAGATCTGTCTGGGTGATGATAAAGTTAGTTTCATAGCCTCCAAATGAATGGCCACTTAGCCCGATCTTTTTAGGGTTGACAAGTCCCAGATCGATGACCCGCTTGGTAGCGGAGACCACACAATCTGCCGCTGAAACACCAACATCCCCTATTTCATAGGAAATATCGGGAGTGAATACAAAATAGCCTTGGGTCGTGAAAACCGATATGTTAACCGCGTTATCCCCAGTGAGCTGTGAGGGGATAACGTAATCATGGAGATCTTGGCTCAATTTCTCATAAATGTGCACGATCATCGGATATTTCTTTTGGCTGTCATACCCCGCCGGATAATATAATACGCCCTTCAAAACTTCTCCTTTGGAATTTCTATAGTCTATAAGCTCCGAGCGGCCCCAGTAAAACTGCTTGTGCTGTGGATTGCCCTCTACTAGCACCTTAGGTGTGCTAGCCGCTTGTGTCTTTACCATGAGACGCGGAGGAAGGTCAAATCTTTGTTCTAAATAGGTAAAAGTATGACCACCGGTCGATTGTTTAAAATAGTCCAGTCGCGAACTATCTGAAGAAATCAGTTTCTGGCTGCCATTTACCGACCATTTGTAAAACCCGGAAATAATCTTCCCATTTTTGCTCTCCAATAGCAGCCCTTTACCAAGGTCAATAGCTTCATGGATTATCCCGTTATAATTTCCTTTGCTGATCGGACTGTTGTAAAGTCCGGCTAAACGGAATTGCGTCTGGCTTTCCCTTCCGTATGTCAAACGGGTGGCTTTGCTGCCATCTGGAGCGATTGCCCAAATGTCATAAGCATCACATAACAATATTTGCCCGTCACCCACAGTCCAGCCAAGATGCGGGTAGGTATCCACAACCTGTGGACGCTGTTTGTCATTATCAAAAAACGATTGGGCTATTCCTTTGGTAATATTGACATGGGTCTTTTTACCAATATCATAGACCCACCAATGCTTATCACTAAAATAGGCTATATATTTCCCCCCTGGGGATGGAACTGTGCTATACGGATGCCCGTATTGCTCCTTTAGCAATAAGTTCTTTTTACCGGTTTGAAGATCAACTAGATAAAAATCACGAAATCCATCATAGGTATACTGTGGCTCATACTGCTTTGGATTTGAGATTACTGCATACTTCTGGTCCCCGGTCAACATAAACTCGGGCAATGTGTCGTTTGAGATCAGTCGAAAAGTCTTCTCTAAAGGCCTCCAAACGCCCAGATAGTCTTTACTGAAGCGATTAGCGAATTCCTCCATCGGAACTAACCACTTCGCATTGGCATTCCACAACTGTACCGGGGAACCTTTCAAATCAGGTGCGATCTTTACTTTAGGTTGAACGGTAAAAAAAATCCGTTGCATATCATCAGAAATCTTTATCCTAGGTCCTGATATTGGCTTGGTAAGGGGAAGGAAAAGCGAATCCTTAGGGAAACCGGCCTGACGCCCCAGGTCAAAACTGTACAGTTTTTGATCTGCCAGCTTATAATATAAAATAATATTGTCGGCGCCACTTCCCTGTCCCCCTTGCTGCTGAAAAGCAACTGCCTTTCCCTTGACCTGCCATACCAAGTTATGATAAGGCCGAGGGCCACTGCATAAGACCATCCTTCGCCTGTGAGCTGACAGCTCCAAGACGTTTACACTGTGCTGGCCATTTGACCAGGCTGTATACAGCACCTTCTCACCGGTGGGATCCATCACAAATTCATTTACCCCTTCTATTTGCTCATCATCAGCGCCGATGGCATTTCGCAGCAGTAATAAATTATCTTTTTCCCTTTTTACCAAAATCAAGAGCTTTCTGCCGGAAGGAATAAAAACATGTTTTAAGGCACCTGCAACGAGCTGCTGCTCCCCGCTTTTCAGGTCGACCACCTGTAGCCCTTTTGCAGAATAATATAAAAACCTGTCAGCACCAATAAAATCTTCCTGCCTACCACCTGCAAATGCATGGGTTTTCATCGATCTTGTATTTCTCACAAATAAGGTATCGCTTCCTGTGCGGCCTTGGTACCTGATCCCGTAGCTGACCCACTGTCCGTCAGCGCTCATCTTATTGAAGCTCAGAACCTGCCATAGCAGGTAATCTTTCACTGTCAGTTGTCGTTTGGCCGGCACCTGGCCCCAGGCCGTATAGCTAAGCAGTTGGACGAGCAGTCCTAAAAATAGCACTCCTTTTATTTTCATCGCCTTCATGTTCTCATGGGGATATATCTTCATATTTATCTGGTTGAATTAAAAATTTTCGGACAGTACAGATCCTGCCCGCACAACGGCGCAGGCAATAGGTCAAGAAAACCTGATCCTTGGATCAGTACCCCGGGTTCTGTGGTTTTAGGTTTGGATTTACGATCAGCTCGCTCTCTGGAACAGGTAAAAGACGGCATGTACTCTTCCAGGCCGGCTTTACCGACAATACTGCATCCAGTTTGCCCATGCGCCTGAGATCAAAAAAACGGTGCCCGTGCTCTGTAAAAAGTTCCTTCCTTCTTTCTTCCAAGATCGCATCCAGCAGCTGCTGCTTGGTATTGGCCACTACATCCATAAGTCCTGCCCGATTTCTGATCTTATTCAAGTCTTCCCTCGCCCCGATCAGGTTTTCCTGGTTCGCGCGGGCTTCAGCACGAATGAGGTACTGCTCTGTCAACCTCAGCACGATCGAATATTCTTTTGAAGGTGAAGTTGGTTTGGATTCCTTATACTTGAAAGCATAATACCAGGTCTTTCCGGCAGCGTTGGTAACTGGAGCAGTCCAGCTCGCCTTCCGCAAGTCATTTGGCGCAAATGAGCCCATTAGGGATTCGCTAAGGGCCACATTGTTAGGCGGGCTGGAAACGAAATAAAATCCCGCCCCCTCGTCGGTGTTCTTTCCTGCAACCGACGGCATAAACTGCCAAATGGTCTCGCTGGAATTATTTAAAAAAACCTTGTTCAGATTATTTTCAAAACTAAATAAGGGGCTACCAGCGATCAGCTCGGTGGCCATCTTCTCCGCCTGTCCCCACCCATTATCATAGAGCTGTACCCTGGCCAAAAGTGCCTTTGCAGCAAACGAATTCGGCCGCACCCTATCAGCGCTGGAGTAAGTGGGTAATAACAGGGCGGCAGCTTGATTCAGATCGGCAATGATCAACGAATAAACCTGCTTTTCGGGCAGTCTGCTTACCGCACTATTGACCGTAAAATCGGTAGTCCGGATATAGGGAATATCCCCAAAGAGCTGCAAGAGATAAAAATGGAGCAGGCCCCGCAGAAACAGTACCTCACCGGACAATTGCGCTTTCTGCTGGGAGCTGAACCAGGATTGCTGTACCCCTTCCAATATGGCATTTGCCGCATAGATCTGGTTATAAGAGTTGTTCCAAAAAATAGGAAGGACAGTATTTGTAGGCAGAACGGTATTGTTATAGAATACCTGGTTGATCGAGCCATACAAGGTCAGCTCGTCGGCATACAAGCCCAAAGAGTTGGAAAGCCCCGATGAGTTTCCCGAAAGCAAGCTGTTGTCCCTGATCTTTGCATAGACACTGGCCAATGCCGCATTGGCCGTGCTGTAATCTTGGAACACGGTTTTGGCTGTCAATTGTGATTTTGGTAGCTCCACCGCTACAAAGGAATCGCAAGCTGAGATAAACAGCATTAGCGATAAAAAAGATATTTTCTTGAATGTATCCCACTGGGCATACATGGATCTATAGATTGTTTTCATGCGAATACGGTTTAAAAATTAAGTTGGGCCCCAGCGCTGATAACCCTAAGTGGCGGGATCGAACCTTGCAGTGTAAATTCTGGGTCACCATCTCTATATGGAGTGAATACCAATAGGTTTTGCCCCTGTAGCATCGCCGTAACGCGTACTGCTTTCAAGCGCAAGGGAATTTCATAATTCAGGGACAGGTTCTTAAGGCGGATATAGGAGGCATCTACGATCGCTGCATCGCTATCGCGGTAACGCGACTGAGCACTTACTGCCGCCGCATTCAGCCCCGAGCTGTAGAGCTGGTATTTGGCAACGTCTCCAGGCTTCCGCCAGCGGTCCAGCATCGCTGTAGATCGGTTGAACATGCTACCTCCAAGACCAACAAAACCACTTAAATTGCGCTGTTTAACAAATTGGAACAGAAAATCCAGCTTCCATCTTTTATAGCTCAGCTGATTTTCAAACCCGCCGAAAAAAGCCGGGTTAAGGTCCACAACAGTCTGCCTGTCATCGGGTGAAGATATCACACCGTCCTTGTTTTCGTCCACATATTCATAAATACCAGTCTGGGGATTCACGCCAAGGTATCTATAGCTTAACTGCATATTCAATGGCTCCCCTATACGATACCTGTTCCTATAGGTAGAACCTGCCAGACCCGGAAAGCTTATCAGCTTGTTCCGGGAGATACTGATATTAACACTGCAGGTCCAATTGAAGTTTTTCCCTGAAAAATTCACGCTGCTGACGGTAAACTCCAGCCCGGTATTCTGTACAGTTGCCTTTAGGTTTGCCTGGATCTGGGTAAAACCGGTAGTTGCAGGCAGGGGAATGCCGACAAGCTGGTTGGAGGAGCGGTTCCGGTACCAAGCTCCGCTCACCAATATCCTGTCAGCCAAAAAACCTAGCTCTAGGGCCGCCTCCAGCTTCTTATTGGTTTCCCAGCCAAAATCAGCATTGAATAAACGGGTGGGCTGCAAGCCGACAATAGTTTGATAATTTGCTGAAGTAGAGCTATAGGTATCCAGGAACTGATAATCCCCGATCTGATCGCTTCCGGTAATCCCATAACTCCCCCGAAGTTTACCAGAGCTCAGCCAAGCGCTTTGTTCCAGAAAGCTTTCATTGGAAAACAGCCAGGCCGCACCAATGGCCCCAAAGTTCGCAAACTGGTTTCCCGGGCCAAAACGGCTCGAGCCATCCCTTCTTGCCGTTAGGTTCAAGATGTAGCGGTCCTTCCAATTGTAATTGACCCTGGCGAAGAATGCCTGGTATTTATACAAGGTCTCATCATTCAACAGGACCTGCTTTGTGATGGCCGAGCTCAAATCATAGATCAGGCTGTTGGAACTGAAACCAGCGCCCATTTGCGCCAGCCGGGATCCCCGCTGCTGCTGGAAAGTACCTCCCAATAAAACACCTAACCTACCGCCGGCGAATTCCTTGGTCCAATCTAACTGCGGCTCGATGATCCATGAATTGCGCTTGCTATTGGTAAGCAGTAAAGAAGAGGCACTTTCACTGGTCACTCCCGAACCCGGACTGTATAGCGTTGAGGGAACGGCCCTGCTCTCCACATGCTGCAGATCGGTATAGCCAAAGCTGCTTTTCAGCACCAAACTGGGCATGATCTCGTACGACAGCACTGCATTGGCCAATAGATCCTTGGTATTTGACCGCTGGGTGGTCACCAAGGTTGCCAGCGGATTTGTCCAGGTATTATTCTCCCAGTTCAAGTTCCCAGCAGCATCGTACAGGGTAGGAGCGTTCGGAGGCAAGGCAGTTGAATTGATCAGGTCCTGCGAGGTCTGGTTATTTTGCTGGGCCATCAATCCGCTGGAGAACACCAGCTTAAACCTCCCGTCGGCAGAGCGGTGGTTCAGGTTAAATCGAGCCCCGCCCTTTTGATAGAGAAAATCCCCTGGAAAAACGGTCGATTCGCTGCGATAGTTCGCGTTCAGCATAAACTGGGTCTGCTGGCTTCCACCAGTTAGGCTCCCTTGGATGGCATTAATTTCAGCTGTACCGCCGATCAGTTCCTTTTGCCAATCGGTAAAGCGATTTTGGTCCCAGGTACCGTTCACATCATAGGCATTTGCCGGAAAAGTGGTGACCTTGTCATTTTTAAAGCCTTCAAGCCGCATGGCGAAATACTGTTCTTTATCCATCACTTCCCTGAACCTGGAAACGGTACCAAGTCCCTTCGATGGGGTAATGGTCAGGCTGCTTTTTCCCACTTTCCCCTTTTTGGTAGTGATCAGGACCACTCCGTTGGCACCACGTGAACCATAAATCGCCGTTGCATCGGCATCTTTGAGGATCTCGATGCTCTCAATGCCATCGGGATTGATACTGTTCAGCGGACTGGTATCCCCAGGATAAAGGGTAGAAGTTTGGTTATAGCCTATCGCATCGGAAGCATAGGGCACCCCATCAATGATGTAAAGCGGCGAATTACCTTCCTGCCTTATGCTGTTCTGGCCCCTGACCTGGATCGCAAATTCCCCGCCGGGCACCCCTGTAGTCTGGGTGATGTTCACCCCTGCCATCCTACCCTGCATCGTTGCTAGCACATTGGCTACCGGCTGCTTTTCAATATCTTTTGAGGTAATCCTGGAAATGCTTCCAGTCCGCTCACCGTCCTTCACCGAGTAATAGCCCGCATTGACCATCACCTCTTGCAGTTTGCCCACCTCAACAACAAGTACAATAGATCCCAAGGACACTGCAGCTTTAAGCTCCCTGGTTTGAAAGCCGATATAGGTAATCTGTAGCAGGGCATCCTCGGCCACATTCTTGAGCACAAATGACCCGTCGCCACCAGAGGAGGCCATTTGACCCGTACCCTTCACCTTAATAGTCGCCCCGGCAACAGGATTCCCCTTCTCATCTACGATCCTCCCAGAGACATCAATTGCCTTAAAAGCTTCGATAAGCTTATCAAAAATTGATTTTTCCTTTAATTTAACAACAATGGTCTTATCCTCTATGGCATAATCCATTCCCTGTCCGGAAAGTATCTGCTCCATGGCATCCTCTATCAAGGCCCCAGTTAAATTCACCTTGACCGGTTTTGCCTGCAAAAGCTGGTCGCTACGGTACAATACCGTATAACCTGTCTGCTTTCTTATCTCCAAGAAAATGCTCTTCAGGCTGGCATTGTTCTTTTTTAGGGTAACACGCTGGCCGAAGCTGGCAGCACTTACCTGCATCATTGTTGCTATCAGCATAAGGGTAGTTAACCGCATAATCAGCAAGATTTTATGGACATAACCTTCCGGTACCATCCATTTATTGGTATAATTTTTATACATTAGTTCTGTGTTTGGTTTAGCAGTAGCCATTAGCCTCGAAAACTTTAGCTGCTGCGATCAGTTGATAATTTTGTTATTGAATGGATACCAGACCTTCCAAGTCCCGAGGCCATCGGGATTTGGTTTTTTTTTACTGGATCCGGCAGAAGTTTATTTACTCACCGTAATCCTCCTTTCTTCAACTTTAAAATGAATGCCACCGGTCAGTTCCAGCTTCTTGAGTACCTTGGACACGTTTTCAAACCTTGAGACCCCTCCACCGAAACGCTGGTTTTGATCTACGTCCTTATAAATCACTTCCACATTGTACCAGCGGGCAACCTTGCGCATGATGCTTTCCAGCGGCTCATCGTTAAAGATAAAGAGCCCATCCTTCCACGCCACCGCACTTTCCACGTCCACACTTGTCACCCTAGGGCCGCCATCGCTACCAAGGCTGGCCTGTTGTCCGGGAACTAAGGTGACAGTATCAACTCCCGCCCCACTTCCCCTAGCAACCCGAACGCTACCTTCCAGTAAAGTTGTCCTAACAAAAGGCTCATCGCCGTAGGCGCTAACGTTAAAATGGGTACCTAGAACCTCAACTTGCTGGCCGGCAGTCTTCACCAAAAAGGGAATCCGATCCTTACCACCGGAATGATATAATTTGGCAACCTCGAAATACCCCTCCCCTGTTAGCTCTACTTTTCTGGAGCTTGAAGAAGCATATGAAACGGGATAGCGGAGCGAGGATTCAGCATTCAAGAATACAATGGTACCATCGGCAAGTTTGATTTTGGCCTGTTGCCCGCGCGAAGTAGCCAAGGTATTATAGCCGCCCTCCGCCTGCAAAGCTGAACTGGCATCATAAACAAGCTGTCCACCGGAATCCTTGGAGATCTTTACCCCGGCCTCGTCGGCCAGATCTCCGCTCAAAGCATCAGCCAGCAGGATCTTTTTACCACTGGAAAGTGTCAACGTTGCCCCATCCTTGCCCGGGGCTATGTCTGAGGCCAGGTAATTATCATCTAACAACTTCCTGCCACTATAATAATAAGCACCGATACCAAAAGCGATCAGGATCACAGCGGCCGCAGCTGTCCTGAAAAGCCAAGTTTGCCATAAACGGAACTTCTTAATCCCCCTAAACCTAGCCTCATCAATAGCAAAGAGCATGTTAACCCTTGCAGCGAAAAAATCCTCATCCGAGAGCCCACTTTCCCCATCCATGTTATACCGATGAAGCCCCAATTTTAGTGCAGCCCGTTCTTCAGCGCTGGATTCCCCTGCCCTATATTTAGCTAATAAGTCTGCTATATTTCTTTCCATACCTGTCCAATATAACCATAGACGAGCCAGCCACACCGATTAGCTATACCAACTAAAAATAAATGGAAAAAAAAGAAAATTAGCCAGAAAACCCCTTAATGAGGGAAGATATACAGCATAAAAATGAGGATACCCAGCTTCTTTTTCAAATGCGCCGAGGCATTTTTAAGCTGGTTGGAAACCGTGTGGGGTGAAATACCCAGCCTTGCAGCAATTTCTGCGGTACTTTTGAATTCCCTGTACTTCAGCTCGTACACCTCCCGCATACGCGGGGGCATAGCAGCGATCTCTTTGGCGATCATTGCCGCAATTTCCTTTTCGCGTATCAAATAATCGGTCTCTGTGCTATCCACATCGATCTGCAGCTTCTGCAGCTCTGCATATTGCCTGATCACCTTGCTATGCTTCCAGATATCCAAGATCTTATTGAGCACCGATTTATACAAAAAGCCAGCAAGATAGGTCTTCAGAACAAAACCCTTCCTCCGCTCCCACAGCCCGATAAAAACCTCCTGTACCACGTCCTGGGATTCCTGGCGGTCCTGTAGCTTGCGAAAGGCATAGGCATAAAGCAAGCCGTTATAACGCTCATAGATTTCCATATATGCCCCATTGTCATCTTCTTTCAAAAATGCCATCAGCTCGGTATCGGAAAGTTTAGCGTAGTCGGCCATATAATTTCTCTGCGCTTGATCTCAAAACAGAGAAGCCAATGATAGCCAATTATTAACAAATAAAAAACTTGCAAGCCTTTGAGAGGGAAAATTTAACTACCATGAAAAATATTTACCCAAGCCAAGGCCAAACAATTCTTCAACGACCTGCACATCGGAGAGATCAACATGTTCCGTGATGATGAATGCCTAAAGCCGCATTGCAGTCTCAACGCAAATGCCAATTAGCTAACCATAGCACCAGTACCAACTTCCAAAATCGGCCAACAATATAAACGAACAAGGCCGGACATCCACCCGGCCTATGTCATCACTAACTATTATTTAACCTAAATATATTCTTATTTAAGACCCTAATGAAGGCCACTTTTTATCCAAGGTGCCGCTGGCTGGTCTTTTAAATGATAATCAAACCATTCATGAAATCGGATTGATAGATCTTTCAAATTTTTCTGCTTCGATAAATTATGTTCTTCATTTGGGTAAAGCAGCGTGATATGTTCCTTGCCCAAACGTCGCAACGCTAAATAAAACTCTATGCTTTGGCTCCAGTTCACCTGAAGGTCTTCTTTGCCAGTCCAGGAAAGCAACGGCGTTGTGATATGCTGCACATGTTCAATGGGGGAATTTCTACGGTACCCTTCTCTGTCTTCAAATAGGGATTTCCCCATACGCCATTGCTGGCTCTCAAAACGCCACATATCAGGTCTCCCTGTGTTCCAGCCAAGGGTAAGGTAAAAACTCGTTAAATCTGTTACTGCAGCACCAGCAATAGCGGCAGCGAACAAATTTGTCTGGGTAATGATAAAATCAGTTTCATAACCACCAAATGAGTGACCGATAAGGCCAATCTTATCGGCTGGCACCAGCCCCCTTGCAATGACTTCCTTCGTTGCCGAAACCACGCAATCTGTGGCTGAAACCCCAGGGTTACCTATTTCGTAAGAAATATCAGGGGCCAGCACAAAGTAACCTTGGGTGGTAAAAGAAGAAATATTAAACCCGCCAGTCTGGCCTGTAACCTGGGATGGGGTTATATATCTATGATGGAGACCGTCCGTCTTTTTTTCATAAATAAAAACGATCATTGGATACTTCTTCTGCTTATCATAGTTTGCAGGATAGAACAGTATTGCCTGCAGGGGTTTACCCTTTGCATTTTTATAATCGATGAGCTCCGACTTGCCCCAATGGAATTGCTGCTGGTGCGCATTGCTTTGAACAACCACCTTCATTTTTTTTTCTTTTGCCTTAGCCAATATCAGTCTTGGGGGAAGATCGTAGCGCTGCTCCAGGTAGGCAAATGTCTGGGTATCTTTAGCCACAATCAGTTGATCTAAATTCGATTGTGTTGAGAAAACCAATCTTTCATTTGATCTTTCCGACCATTTATAATACCCATAGTGTTTTTGCTCGTTCACGCTCTCTAACAAAAGACCTTTATCCAGATCTATGGTATTAAAAATCAATCCATTATAGTTGGCCTCGGCAGGTATAATACGCGCATTTCCGGCAACGCTAAAGCTAGTTTTAGCTTCCCTTCCCTTAGTCAGCCTCCTGCTTGAAGAACCATCCGTCCTAACCGCCCAGATATCATATTCATCACGTATCAACAATTCCTTATCATGCATTGACCATCCCAAAATGCTATAGGGTATATCATTTAGCACAGGATGCTCCTTGGTGTTGTGAAAAAAAGGTTGACTGATATTTTGGGTAATATTGGTGCGGGTTTTCTTATCGAGGTCATATATCCACCAATGTTTTTGCTGGAAATAGGCAATGTATTTCCCTGATGGGGAAACACTGGTAAATACGAAATTTGCAGGATGTTTCTTTAACAGGAGGTTGCGCTGACCGGTAGCCAGATCTAGCATATAAAAATCTTTTGGGCCATCGTAAGCATATTGCGGCTCGTACTTATACTGATTTGATAAGATGGCATACCTTTGATCTCCGCTCAGCATCATCTGTGGCAATGAATCGCTGGAAATAAGTGCATACTTATCTGCAAACGGCTTCCATAACGCATAATAACTCTGCTCGCTTCTTTTTAGCCCAGGGTCCATTGGATAGATTGGCTTTGCGTTGGCATTCCATATCTGCACAGCTGAACCTGCTCCACTATCTTTTACCTTGGGCTTTCCCCTAACTGAAAAAAAGATGTATTGCATATCAGCTGAAATTTTAAGTTTAGCGCCACTGGCGGCAATATTGAGCGAGTCCCCAAGAAATGACTGTTGAACGGTGGGATCAGCATGAAGAAATTTTCTTTCCGACAGCATATAGAAGTGCAGGGTGCTTGATCTGCCCACAGCAGATGTCTGTTGCATAAAGGCCAGGGCTTTCCCCTGCCCATGCCACGCTAGATTGTAGAAGGCATTGGTACCGCTCATCAGTGTTGTGTCCAAGCCTTTTTTGGACAAATCCAAAAGACCGATCGAATGCCGGGATCCGATCGCTGTTGCGTAAAGTACCCTTTGACCGCTGGGATCCAGCATGAATTCTCCTGTTCCCTCAATCCTTTGCTGGGCTGTGCCAACTGCATTGCTAATAACCATCGCACGTTGTTTTTCCCGTTGGACAGCTATCAAGAGGACTTTTGCCAAAGGGGAATAAACATGGTAAAGCGCACCCTCAATGGCTTCTTCTTTGCCGGTTGCCAAATCCACCAGGTGCAGCCCTTTAGCATCGTAGAAGCTAAATACCCCCTCACCGAGAAAAGCCCCCCTGCTTGCCCCAGCGAAGCAAAACGTCTTCATCGACCGAGTGCTTTGAACGAACAAAGTATCTTTTTTATCCTCATAGGACATGGAATAACTGAGCCAATTACCTTTTTCGCTCATCTCACCGGCAGATAAGCTGCCCCATTTGGCATAGTCCTGCACGGTAACAGCTCTTTTGTGTATTTGCTGCCCCTTAACAGAAAATAGGATAAACTGTATGATAAAAAACAGGCAGAAGGCTGCCCTTGGCAAGGGCAAGACCGCCTTTGCTATATTTGCTATTTTCATTTGAAATCTAAGTGTTTAAAGTATAAATAACCAGATCAATAGCCTGGATTTTGTGGCTTAAGGTTGGGATTTACGCTCAGCTCGCTCTCAGGGATAGGCAACAGTCGATCGCTTGAATTCCAACCGGGCTTTACCGACAACGCCCCGTCCAATCGGCCTGTACGCTTCAGGTCAAAAAACCGGTGGCCGTATTCTGCAAAAAGCTCCTTTCTTCTTTCATCGATAATAGCCGCTAAAAGTTCCTCTTTTGAGCTTGCAGCACTACCGGACAACCCTGCCCGCTTCCTGATTTTATCCAGGTCTTCCCTTGCAGCTGCAAGGTCACCCGCTTGTGCGCTAGCTTCTGCGCGGATCAGGTACTGCTCTGTTAGGCGTAGCACAATAGAATACTCCCTGGAAGTTGTCGTGTTCTTTGGTTCCTTGTATTTGGACACATAAGACCAGCTCTTGCCGCCGCTGGTGATAGCCGTAGTCCAGGCCGCTTTTCGTTGGTCGCTTGCCGCAAATGAGCTGATCAGCGATTCGCTCAGGGCCACAAGAGCGGGTGGACCGGAGGTGAAGGTAAACAGGATCGCCTCATCTGTGTTTTTTCCTGCTACCGTGGGGATAAACTGCCAGATCGTCTCCGGGGAATTTTTCAAAAACACCTTGACCAGATCGCTTTCAAAAGCATATAAGGAACTATTTGTGATCACTTCTGAAGATGTTTTAACGGCATCCGCCCAGGCGCCCCGGTAAAGGTAGACCCTGGCCAGCAAGGCCTTTGCAGCAAAAGCATTCGGGCGGACCCGCTCCAAGCTACTATAAGCAGCCGGAAGAAGTTCGCCGGCTTTTTTTAGATCGTTGATAATATAGGTGTATACTTGATCACCAGCTAACCTGCTTACCACACTGTTGACCTGATAATCGGTGGTCTGTAAATAAGGGATATCACCAAAGAGCTGTAAAAGATAAAAATGGAGCAATGCGCGTACAAATAGTGCTTCCCCTTGCAGGCCTTGCTTTTCTTGCGTACCGAAAGCAGATCCCCCAACGCCCTCCAATACTGCATTCGCTGCATAAATCTGGTTATAGGTGTTGTTCCACATCGTCGAAATAGAGGTATTAGAAGGCAGAAGGTTATTGGTGTAGTACTCCAGTGCAGGAAAGTTAGAAGCCGAATAAAAAGTAAGTTCATCGGCATAATTCCCCAGCTGGTTGGATAGACCTGACACCGTACCGGTAAGCAGGCCTTTATCGCGGATCTTTGCATAAACATCTGCCATCGCCGCGTTTGCCGTAGGATAGCTTTGGAATACACTGACATTGGTCAACTGTGAATTGGGAAGGTCCACTTCCACAAATGAATCACAGGAAACCAAGGTTAATAAAGGGCTAAAAAAAAGAAATATGCTGATCTTTTTCCACAAACTATGTTGTATGAGATATGTATTTTTCATCATGTTTTCAATTAAAGGTAAGCTGAACGCCTGCGGTAAATACTTTCAAGGGAGGCAGATAGCCTCCAGTTCCTTCGGGGTCTCTTCCATAGGAACTCAGTGTCCATAAATTTTGGCCATTGGCCGTGACAACGCAACTGATCTTTTGGGTCTTCAAAGGCACCCGGTAGTTCAAAGCAACTGTCTTCAGCCGCACATAAGAGGCATCTGCCACCACCCCGTCACTGTTGCTATAAAGATCCAGGGCTGTCATGGCAGCAGCATTGTAGCCCGCACTGGACAGCTGGTATGGCCCCAGGTCCCCAGGTTTCTGCCAGCTAGCTATAAACCTCTCCTGGGTATTGTTCATCAAACCGGCACCTCCAGCGGAACCTTTTGCCCGCTGTTTGATAAATTGGAAAAGAAAATCGATCTGCCAATTCTTGTAGCCCAATTGGTTTTGAAATCCCCCAAAAAATTTGGGATTAAGGTCGATTACCGTCTGCCTGTCATCGGGCGAGGTCAATTTTCCATCGTTGTTCTGGTCCTGGAACCGATAGATTCCGCTAGCAGGATCAAGTCCAAGAAATTTGTACAGCAATAGAATAGCTAACGGTTCACCAATGCGATAAGTATTTCGATAGCTGGATCCGGCAAGACCGGGGAACTCCAAAAGCTTGTTGCGAGAGCGGCTAAAGTTTAAATTACTCGCCCAGTTAAATACTTTTCCCTTGAAATTAACCGTATGGAGCGTAAACTCCAAGCCCGTATTCTGCACAGTCGCATCCAAATTGGCCTGCAACTGGGTAAAACCGGTTGTTCCAGGCAAAGGGATGCCCACAAGTTGGTTAGAAGATCTATTTTGATACCATGCCCCTGTCACAAAGAGGCGGTCCTTTAAAAATCCCAGCTCTAGGGCCCCCTCGAGCTTCTTGTTACTTTCCCATCCGAAGTTCGGATTAAAAAGACGCGAAGGCTGTAAACCGATAACCTGATAATTGACACCAGAGGAACTATAGGTGTCCAGGAACTGATAATCTCCGATCTGGTCATTTCCGGTAATACCAAAACTGCCCCTGAGCTTACCAAAGCTTAACCATGAACTGCCCGTAAAGAAACGCTCATTTGAAAATAGCCATGCAGCGCCCAGGGCACCGAAATTGGAAAATCTATTGCCCGGGCCAAAACGGCTCGACCCATCGCGCCTTCCAGTGAGATTGATAATGTACCGATCCTTCCAGTTATAGTTTACCCTGCCAAAAAAGGCCTGGTACTTATAGATGATCTCATCGCTCATTTGCACATTCTTTGTCGTGGCAGAAGCCAGGTCATAAATCAGGCTATTGGAAGTAAAATTAGACCCAGACTGGTACAGACGGGAATTCATACGCTGCTGAAAGGTTCCGCCCAAGAGAATTCCGAGCTTGCCCCCTGCCAATTCCTGCTCCCAGTTTACCTGCGGTTCTATGATCCATGAATTGCGCCTGGTATTGTTGAGATAGAGCGTGGAATTAGCGCTGGTAATCCCCAGGGAAGGATTATACATGGTAGAGGGATTTGTCCTGGTTTCAAAGTGCTGCAGGTCAGTGTAACCAAAACTGCTTTTTAAGACCAACTTGGGAACAATCTGATAGGACAGCACGGTATTTGCAATCAAGTCTTTGGTTTTTGACCTGTTTTCTCGCAATAGACCGGCCATGGGGTTTGCAAAGGTGCCGTTCTCCCAGTTAAAGTTCCCGCTGCCGTCATATAAAGCGGGTGCGTTCGGAGCTAGGGTACTGGCCGTGGGGGTAAGGTCAAAAGCTGGCTGGTCATTATCCTGCATGGTATAACCTGCCGAAAACAACAAACGAAAATCCCCGTTCCTTGACTGATGGCTTAAGTTCATGTTCGCACCGCCCTTCTGGTACAAAAAATCGCCTGGAAATACGGTCGACTGCGCATTATAGTTCGCGCTTACCAGAAACTGGGTATATTGAGATCCGCCGGTAATATTGCCCTGTAGGTCCGTGATCCCTGCTGTCCCCCCTATCAATTCTTTTTGCCAGTCGGTATAACGGCTCTGGTCCCAGGTACCGTTAAGGTCATAATCAGCAGCGGGATAGACAGTGATACCATCATTCTTGAAAGCCTGGCGCCGCACCTGTAGATACTGCTCGGTATCCATGAGTTCCATAAACCGGGACACCGTTCCCGCACCAGCTGAGGCATTGAAATTAACAGCAGTTTTCCCTTCCTTTCCTTTTTTTGTGGTTATCAGTACAACACCATTGGCACCCCTGGAACCGTAAATTGCAGTTGCATCTGCATCCTTCAGCACCTCGATACTTTCAATTGCATTCGGACTGATACTGTTCAACGGACCCGCCACTGTTGGAAATACAGTCGAGGTCTGTACATAGCCGACCGGATCTGAAGCATAGGGTACACCGTCGATCACATACAAGGGTGCATTGGCATCTGTGCGAATGCTGTTCCTTCCCCGTATCTGGATTTCAAAGCCGCCACCTGGAACCCCGGTGGTCTGGGTAATGTTCACCCCCGCCATCCTGCCCTGCATTGTCGCAAGCACGTTCGTTACTGGCTGACCTTCAATATCCTTGCTTGTGATCCTTGCAATGCTCCCGGTCCGCTCGCTATCCTTGACCGTATAATATCCAGCATTAACGGTTACTTCGGACAATTTTCCCACTTCAACCAGCAGGATAATATTTCCAAGGTCTTTAGCTGCTTTAAGCACCTTGCTTTGAAAGCCGACATAGGTAATTTCTAAAAGAGCATCTTCGCTCACATTTTTCAATATAAAAGTCCCCTCGGCAGATGAGCTAGCAAAGATCGCCGTCCCTTTAACCTTGATCGTCGCTCCGGCAACAGGATTCCCATTCTCATCCACGATCTTCCCTCTTACATCGATCTTGTCAAAATAATCCAACACCCTATCAATGAACGACTGCTCTTTGATCACGATCATTTTATCTTCTATCGCATAGGACAAAGACTGCCCGGCAAGTGCTTTTGCCAGCACCTCCTCCAATGGCTCGTTCTCAGCCTTGATATCTACCAGCTTTTTTTGGTCCAGCAGACCCTTCGCGTACAAGAAGTCGTAGCCGGTCTGCCGATGGATTTCTCGGAAGACCTTACCTAGCGTGATCTTCTTTTGGTCGATCGTTACCCGTTGGGCTAGGGATGCAGCGCTGACCTGCATGAGTGTAGCAATCAAAATAACGGTGGTTAGTCGTATCATCAGCCATATTTTTAAGATGCACCGCCTGGACGCACCAATATTGTTTGTATATTTTTTATACATTTTGTCGTTGGTTTAAACATGCTCAGCGGTCGACAAGAGACCGGTCAAATTGCTTTTGCAAGCAATTTTCGCTAAGTTTGTTCTGTTTGGTAATAGCAGCTTGCCTTCCTGCTTCGAAACTAGAGGCAACTGCGGTAAATAGTTGATTAATTAACGATGCCGAACATCGACCCAATCCCGATCCATCGGCTTTGGGTTTTTTCTTGCAGCGCTAGCTTTGCTGTCGAAATAAATTTTTCTTCATGGTCTGTTTGTTTAAGTTATACTTGTTTGTTGACTGCTATTTACTGACATACACTTTCTTTCCCTCTACCCTAAAGTGCACTTTCCCTGTTTTTTCCATCACCTTTAAGATGAACGAAAGGTTCCTTGCCCTTGAGGAAAAACCCTCGATATTGAAGTTCAGTGGTGCATCTTTTTCATAGATAACCTCCACATCATACCAGCGGGCAATTTTTCTCATGTTGGTCTTAAAATCGTCATCCCTGAACAAAAATTCATTGCTTTTCCAGGCAGATACCTCCTCGGTGTCTACCATTTTGACGCTCAGGCGAGCACCGGAAGATAAGGCCTGCTCACCCGGTTTCAAGATCCTTTCTCCCCCAGCTGCGCTGAGTCTGACGCTCCCTTCCAGCAGTGTTGTTTTGACCAGCGGCTCCTCGGTATAGGCGTTGATATTAAAATGCGTACCCAATACCTCGACAGTTTGCCCTGCAGCTTTGACGATGAAGGGATGCAGCTTATCCTTGGCCACTTCAAAATAGCCCTCCCCTTTGAGCGCAACGCTGCGCTTTCCCATATATAGCAAGTTGGCAGTATAAGTTAAACTCGAGGCTGCATTTAAATGCACGATCGATCCATCAGGCAGTTTAACGCGATAGGTCTCCCCGTTACCGGTCGATAAGGTATTTACTGCTCCCAATTCGCCGGTAGGACTATCCGAGGGTTTGATTTCATAGCTCAGGACACCATCTGCCGTCTTGCGGACGACCACGCCGGCCTGTTTGGCAAGTTCGCCACTGGATGCAGCAGCCAAACTAATCTTGCTGCCGTCTGCTAAAGTAAGGGTAGCTCCAGTTGTACCAGGGGATACCTCGTTCGCATACCGCTCATTGCCCGGTCTAGTGCTGCCAAAGTCAGCATACATCCAAATACCAAAGCTCACCACCAATAACGCTGCAGCTGCAGCAACAACCTTCCACAGCTTCATGCCCTTGCCCGCAAGTGGCAAGCGCTTAGCTAGTAAGCTAACCTTATCCTCCAGCTCCAGCTCGCTATACTCCTTTCCAAAAAAACGGCCAAAGGTCAGCCAGCTTTCCACCTGCCGCCTTTCGTGGTCACTTACCTTGCCTTCAGCGAAGCGAGCTAAAAGGGATTCGAAACTTGATTGATCCATGGTATTTCTTGTTTTGATACACCATAGTCAAACAAGCACCCCATTAGGGTTAAAAAAAAATGAAATAAATGTCAAGAAAATATAAAAGCCCCTTATTTGAGCAAATCCGGAACAAATCAGGCTGAAGAGCTACAGAAATAACAGCACCGACATAGCACCCAGTTTCTGCTTCAACAGCTTCAGGGCATGATGCATATGGCTTTTCACCGTCTCCTCGCTCAAGCCCAATTCCGCTGCAATCTCTTTTCTAGTATAGCCCGTGCGCCTGCTCAGGCGGAACACCTCCTGCATTTTCTTGGGCAGGGCCGAAATTTCATGCTCGATCAGCGCGGAAAGCTCCTTGTGGCGGATCAGATGATCGGTCTGCTCGGAGCTGAACTCCTGGAGCACGAATTCATTGAAGGAATCCAGGTAACGGCTGGCCAGTTTTCTTTTGGCGAACACATTGACCAGCTGATAGCGGACAGCGTTATACAAATAAGGCGCCAGCTGCAGCTCCTCGCTGAGCTCACTGCGCCTGTTCCAAAGGGAAAGGAAGAGTTCATGCAAGATATCCTCCACCTCCTTTTCATCCGCTAAACGTTTAATGGCAAAACCATAGAGCAACTTGATATACCGGTGATAGATCTGGGTATAGGCTCCCTTATCCCCCTGTATCAACAGGACGGTAAGTTCTTGATCGGAATAAGCGCTATACACTGCCATGGCCCCAATGATAAGTAATATTTTTCAAAAAAATTACTGGCCAAAGATGCAAAGCTCATTAATTGAACCAAATTCCCAAAGTTTTTTAGCTATAAAGGATGCTGTAACGCTGACTTAGGAGCTCAGTGTATTTCTCCTTGAATTCTTGGGACAGAAATGACAGCTCTACCCAATTTTCCGCTACTTTTCTAAAATCATCAAATCTTTCGAACACTTTGGATATCTGTTTAGCATTCAATCCAAGACCGGTACCCAGACGTGAAAAGTGTGTAAAGGCCAATTTTCTCTTTTTGCCTTCCAAGGTCAATGCCAGCTCTTCGTTGTCTTGGGGATTTACGATGGCCACGTTCAAAAGATCGTATGCTGGAGAAAAAACCCATTTCTTGCCACTGATGATCATCGAAAAATTCTTTAAGTGCATATCGCTATTGCCCGTTAAAAAACAGAAGATGGTAAGTTCAAAAAAATAGAGCTTATCGAAGATTGCCCTGCTGGAGTATGTCCCTATTGCCTTTCCTACCTTTTCCATGGAGCTCTTGTATTTGTCAAACGCTTCCAGAATTTGGAACATATCTATCATATGGACCTTTTTGCCGTCATCTGTTCTATCGAAACGCTTGGTGATATAGGAAAGTTCACCTGATTTTAATCTTATCAGGCTGGACATTGCTGTTTTCATCCCGAACGATTCTGCCATGCGCATGGTCAGGTGCTCATTTGCTGGCATTTCGGGAAAAATCGTCGATGGCGGTTTGAAAATATAATTCCCTCCTAGTGCACCTACCACAGTAAGCCTCCCACCCTTCCCATTTCCCAAGGCTTCATTTACTACGGTCAGGGAAAGTTTAGGCTGTACGCCGGGAACTGCAATGCTACGCTGGATCACATTTTTGGCAAGTTCATCCATCTGATCAAGCGAATAGGAAAATTCCGGTTGCTCCGAGGTTCCAAAGAACGCTAGACTGCAACGCTCATGGAACTCCCCCTTGGCCTGATTGTCAATATCCTGATAACAATATAAACATTTCTTACTCATTGGTCTGATTTACCGGTCTTACACTTACCGCACCAATGCAATTCTGGCAACAGGCCAGCAGCAGTCCCATGCGGTCATTTTGATTGATTTTCCAATTTTTTGAAGCAATATCCAAAAGCCATCCTTCTGGTATCAGCCCTTCAAAAAAAGGGAATAGCCTATTCTCTGTATACGGCGAGGCGGTAACAGGCATAGTAAAAGTAATGAACTGGTCTTTATGTTCGTCCACATACCCCTGGTCATACTGAAAGGTATAAGTTCCTTCATCGGTCTCCACTAACATTCCTGCCAGGTCCTCACCATAAAATATCTCCGCAGCTCTCATTTGTCAAATCCTTTACGTTCAATTTGACTGCTTTCCATCGGAACAAGCACATGGTCGAACATTGCCAGTACCTGGTTTACGCTTGACAGATTTAGGTTCTCTTTTCCCTGTTCGATTTTACGGATGACCGTCAGGGCAACCCCCGCCCGATCTGCGAACTGTTCCTGGGTAAGCTTTTCCTCCCTGCGCTTATCTTTGATAAAGTTTGCCAAAGCCTTCATTATATGCATTTACTCGTATTTTCATCAAATATAGTAAATTATATGCATTTACATATAAAATATGCAAAAAGACCTTTTTATATGCAATTGCATATACCGCCGGTAAAAATCCACTTTTACCAGATTAAAAAGGGGCCTTACCAATCCCAGCCTGTTGCACAACTAACATCTGTGGAAAACACATCATAGCTTAGTGCTCCCGCTCTGCCCCTATTAGATCCTGGCCGTACCCTCTGAGCATATACTTTATACGATGATGTCAATCTATCAGTCAAAAGCTCAAGCCCATCTACCATTTCCAACTGGGCAGCGTCATCTATCCTAAGGAAATATTTTATTTCTTTACCTATAAGATTTCTTGAAAGCCCGGTTTTCTCCAAAATAAAAACATCGATCCAGAGAAAAATTTCAGAAATACGCCGCTAGATGCCACTCATTTACCGCTCCATGCCAGTAAAACCCCAAAACCAGCAAAACAACCCCAAATACCCAAACGTTATTCAACCGTAACCGACATCCAGCTCCATTGGAATAAGCGAAAAGACCAAACAGCAAAAACCAAATGGAAACCAACGACCAAGGCCCGGACCTCATGGAAGTCCTCGGCCAGATTACGCCCCTGCCCGAACCTTTCCAGCAGCGGGTCAACAGCCAGCTGCAGACCGAAACCCATAAAGCCCGAACACTCCTAATCAGGCCTGGAGAAACCTGCCGCAAGCTCTACTTCATCAAAAAGGGATTCTTCCGAGCCTATCACCTGGACCAAAACGGCAAAGAATACACCACCTGGTTCATGGGACAAGCTGACCTAATGATCTCGGTCCACAGCTTTTTCACCCAACAACCAGCCGAAGAATATATCGAAGTGCTCCAGGACTCGACCATCCAATCCATCTCCTGGCTACAGCTCCAGGCCTATTACGCAGACTTTAAAGAAAGCAATTACCTGGGACGGATCGTCACCGAAAAATACTACATCCAGTCCGAGGAACGTGCCCTTTTCCTTCGTACCCAAAGCCCCGAGCAGCGCTACCAGCACCTGCTGAACAAGCACCCGAACATTGATCAGCTGACCACCACCGCCAATATCGCGTCCTACCTCGGGCTCACCCGGGAAACCTTTAGCCGCTTGCGCAGCAAGCTGCTAAAAACCCCAATCCATCAATAATCACTTTTAAAAACCACCCACCTTAACCCAGAACACCATGAAACATAGCTCCCTATCCATTATCGCACTTGCGCTAATCGCAATGTCCAGCTGCCGGAAAGAGTCCAACAACATCCAAACGGTTCAAACCCAAAGTGCAAACCAGGAACAACTCCTCAGTATCCAACAGGCCAAAACCTGGTACCAGCACCAGCCCGACACCGATTACCTGAAAAAATACCACATCCGCTGGCAGAACGCCAAAATTATCCCGACCACCAAGGGTAACCGAATCACCGTCCATCTTCCCGGGCAGCCCACCCTCCAGGGCATCAAACAAGGCTACCGCAGTTTGAGCATCCAAGTCAACGCACAAACCAAAAAAATCGAAGGAAAGATCATCGAAACCTTGCCCGATGCCATTTATTTCCAGACCAAGCAAAAAATACAGAGCAAAGACTTCTATGGGCGCATCCTGGAATATGACCTTAACTACCATTTCCAAAAAGGAAGCCTATATGCCGATGGCAAACAGATCGGGGAATCAAGGCCCGCAACACCAGCAGAAAGCCAGGCCTTCCGCAAAAAGGACAACCGTGCCAAAATCGCCTATGTACAGTCTGTTCAGACCTGCTCCTGGTACCAGACCACCTACATCGACGCCGATGGCATTTTCACCGTCTACACCGAACGCATCTGCTCCACCTATTATTTCAATGACGGCCAGAGCGGCTATAACGACTTTGGCAACTCCTACGACCCCAACCAAAACTTTGGCGGCGGAGGCGGAAGCTCCAATACCACCACCATCCCCGCTCCCTCCAACTTGCCCGGGGAAGACGCCCCCAACGTCGACCCCAAGAAAATGACCAAATGCTTCGCTAACATCCCTGACCAAGGTGCCGCCTTCCAGGTCAAGATCCTAGTCAACGAACCCCTGCCCGGAACCATCTTCAACATCGGTCCCAATTCCTTCGGCCACGTCGCCATCCAGCTCACCAAAGTTAAAGGCGACCAGTCCATCACCCAGATCCTGGGCTTCTACCCTACAGGCACGGGCCTTTCCAAGCTCAACTCACCATCGATCATCAAAGATAATTCGGACATAGCCTACCACATGAGCGCCAGCTACTTTACCACCGCAGAAAACTTCCAAAAGATCCTAAACTACCTGGCAAACCCACCTGAAAACTACCAGTTCCTAGATTACAACTGCACCAGTTATGCCTATTACGCCGCAAAGGCAGGAGGCCTTTCTGTCCCCGACCCAACCATCACCATCGGAGCGGAATTCAAGACAACCGGCATGACCCCAGCAGGCATGGCCTCTGCACTGAGAGCCCAAAAAGCGGCCAACCCCAATGCCAATATCTCCCAAACTGACGGCACAGCCCCGGCCGGCAAAGGGGAATGTAATGAAGAATAAGCAAACGAAAAAAAGTAACTTTAACTCACAGAAGCCAAAAACATGAAAAACAAAAAAAATCGCGGTATAAAACCCCTGTTGATCACAACACTAGTAATCATCCTATTATCCAATACACCACCTGCCCAGTATTTTCTGCTAGAAAACTATCATTATAGAAACAAGGACAGTTCTTTCTCCTTTTCCGAGGAACCTGCCCAGGCCATAGACTTTAAAGTGGCCGAGAAACGCTGGCAGCGCTTTAAAGACTCAAACCCGAATAAGGACCAGATCCTATACCGCACTTTCCGTATCAAACCGTGGCAGTTCTGGGAATGGTGGCAATACATCGCGCACACTGAAAGGTTCACCCTTCCCTATCTGGAGGACGAAAAAAAATAATTCCCTAATTATCAATCAACAATGGAAAAAGGATACTCTTCTATCAAGAAATACTATCCTTTTTCCCTATTTTCAGCCCATGACCATCCAAGAACTCGAAACCTGGTTCCAAAACACCCAGCTACCCGAAGCACCTCTTCTGCTCAATGAATCAACTAAGATCAACAATGTACAGGTCTTTCTGGAAAGCCATTTTTATCCCTTAAAATTAAATCCCAACAATAAGATCAACGAGCCATTATTAGACAGGCTAAAAGCATTTAAACTACTTATTGAATCAAATCTATAAGGAATTGATTTTATTAACCTGTCCCTCGGCACCAACCTTTTCAAGCTGCCTAAACCTTAATGGGCTGATTCCCTTGGCACGATAAAAATATCCTCTAAAATGCTGCTGTGAACAGAACTCCAGCTCATAGGCAATTTCCTTAATCGGCTTAACTGAATTAAGCAGCATATATTCCGCTTCGGACAGCAGTCTTTGCCGGTGCACCTGTGCAAAATTCCTGCCCAGAAACCAGCTCCTGCACAAATTATTCAGCTTTCTCATCGTAATCCCCAGCTTCCCTGCATAAAACCCGCAATTCCTTTGCTCCCTAAAATTGTCCTCCAACAGTCCTGAAAAGTCAGCCAATAACTGATGGCTAAAGTCAATTCCAACTGCCTGTTCAGACAGGTCTCCAATGACGTCCAACATCATCAGTGAAAACCAAAGTTTCATATGTTCAAAGGTGGATCCCGACTCCAATTCTCTCCTGAGATCAAAAAACCTCGCAATTACCTGCGATAATCTGGACATTTCCAATTCAAGGAAAAATAAATCTCCTAAAAAATCAAACTTGCGGCCAAAAGGATAATGCAATAAAAAATGATCCATATACACCCGATCAAAACATAGCATGAAACTTAACAACAATTCTCCTTCTAACACCCTGAATTCGTCTATTCTTTCAGCAAACAGAACCGAGCCCTCACCAAATTCTAAGGACTCGCCATTTACTACCGCCCGTCCTGTTCCACTAAGGACAACCAGCATCATGGGCCGTCCTTTTTCAAGCCCATTGAAAACACTTTCAAATGCACCCCGAGAAAATCCCTTGATTACCAACATAGCACTAAACGAAAGCTTTTTTCAGGCATTAGATAAAACCAAACCTTAGCTCACAAGGCAAAGTACAGGAATAAAATATCTATAGTGTAACCGAAATGGGCAAGGAACTGCCAGTTGTAGGAATTTGATTATGAATGGTAGAAAAATCCAACATTGAGAATGCCTTAACAAAGCATGTAAACTCCCATAGCTTACATTAACTGTTCCATCAACTTTTTAAAACCATCGGAACGGTGCCTACTGACCAGTTTAGAAACCTGAACATCAACATCGCTGCGTAAGATAACCATCGCCTGCTGATTCTTTACCTTTTCATAGCCTATAATAAAGGAAACCGAGAACATCACAGCCCGGCTAGTCTGGAAAAAAAGTGCAGGATCCATTATCTCTGCCAACTCCTGCATTTTATAATCCATGTTATACTTCCGCCCATCATCCATCCACACATAGCCCACATTCTCTTCCCTCTCAAAGCAGACCACCTCTGACAGGGATACAACCAGCACCTTGCTTCCTAGCTTGACCTCCATCGCCTTGGGATATTTTGACCTCACCTCCATCTTGCCCGAAAGATCACGCAGTTTCAGCACCAGTTCACTGTTTATCTCCGTCCGCCAGTTATAGTTTTCAATAAAGAACCAGGCAACGTACACCATATTCAGGGCAACCACCATCCACCGAACCACAGGGAACTCTATCCTCATGTATCCACTTTTTTGAAAATCATTATTGAACACCCAGAAATATCCCCTGACCAGTATCACATCCAACAAAAGGATCAAACAAACCCCCAGCAGCAATTGCAACACTCCCCGTTTGGGCCAGGAAATCATCCATGGCATTCGTCTGTCCAGTCGTTTGGTAAAAAAATGGACCAGGTACATCAATCCGATACAGACTACCACACTAAAGACCATAGCTACATAATAGTTCAACTGGTGAAGGATCACCCAGACCGATTTCTTCTGCCGCTCCACCACTATCAGATGAGCAGCAACCACCGACAACAACGCCCTAAGGGACCAATGAAAATATCGGGGATGCCGGTACTGCTCTGTATTATTCAATTCCATTTCTTACAACTTAAAATCATTTTCCCACAGTAATCCCATCGGACAAAACAAGAATACTACCATTCACCACACAAAAGCTACCAGCCGCCACAAAACAGCCATCACACCCTAAAAAAAGCACTTTTACACCCCTAGGTTTGCAGCAAGGCAGTACACAAAAAAACATGCCGTTCACTAAAAATCTCAATTTATATGGAAAAATTCCCATTAACACAAACAGGCCTGACGGACCTGCTCAACCAGCTCTTTTCACAACCGGATGCAGAACTACAGCTCCAGGCCGATGCCATCGCAAATGACTTTAGGACCTGGGTGATAAACCACTTCATTCTCGCTGAAAACCAGCTTGCCTATCTCAACCAAGTCGACAACCGCTTTATCGCCATTGCGGCAAACGAAAGCGCAGACTTCGTCTCGCGCCGAAAATTGATCCATCTGGTAAAAAACGAAAGACCAGTGAGCACAAAAGCGGAAGGCGAAGATCCCGACGAAGGCAAACTACTCGACCTGGATAAAGCAAAAACCGCAGGCTACGCAGGCAATGGCGACTTCAACGAATCCGAAGACCTCACCTTCACCATCAGCTACATCCAAGCTTAAAACTACAAATCCCCTTTAAGCTCACCGCAGTAAAGGGGATTTAACTATTAATGATTTCAACTCCTATAATCAATTATTGAAATCATCACTATGCTATACATCTACTTGACCTCTCTCGACCTATCCTCATGCAATGCAATTATTTTCTTTTGCATAGTAATCATTTCATTCAGGGACTTTATGCCTTCCTCCTTCCTATCCAGTTCATTTTCCAATTCGGCAACTCTAAGCTGTAATAACTTTACCTGCTTGCCAAATATACTATTCAATGGCTCCTCTTTCATATAGGGCGCAAACAGATTCGTATTTAAAAGCTGGGAGAACCTAATCAGCTTATCCACATCAACACTGGATTTACGATAGATTTTGAACAAAGTAGATTCACTGATATTGATAAACTCAGCCACGGCTTTTGCTTTCAACCCCCTCTCTGCCACCAATCCATGAATAATTTCTCCTATATGAATAGCCATTATCAAAAATGGTCTAAAGGAAGATAAAAAACATTCAATACTACTACCATTTTTATATAGGAAACACTATACTTTTTAGGTAGTTTAGTTTTATAATTTCTTGAGAATTTAGAGCTGAAAATTTTGAGAACTAAGTATAAAAGACTTCTATATCTTAAAAAATGCAACTAAAATTACGATAATTTAAAGTGGGAAAAACAGTTATTCTAAAAAACTGGTTATTGCATATAAATAGGCAATTTTAATTTTCACTTGATATGTTTGAATAATAACAAAAACAACAAAATTCCCAAGCTTTGGAACTAATACGCGTTGAATAAAATTATAATCACTATAAGCCAGAGAAATCAAATAATTCCCTAACATCGATCTTTAACGCATTTGCATATGCAGCAGCATGACTGATACTAGTATTCACTTGCCCTAACTCTGTTCTTGCAATTTGGGATTGTGAAATATCAGTTAAGTAAGCAAGCTGTTCTTGCGAGACCTTTTTCATCTCACGGAGTTTCTTTAGTCTCCTACCAAACTTATCCATAAATTTCTGATCCTTAAAGTATTTCACAGGAACAAATAGACGGCTCTAAAATAATTTAATTAATAGCAAATTTGCTATTAATATAAATAATCTTTATATTCGTTCATGTAACATACATATTGTTGATAAAAGTTATAATTTTGTAGTTCATATTCTATACAATTAAGAACTACTAACGAGCCTCGCCCGACAAATCTGGTAAATTTTCCGCGAGAGTAAGTTAAAGTAACCGTTACCCTATATAGCTAGGGTCGGTTGCTTGCTTATCTTTTGTGGAATCCGTTTCGAAAGATTCGGAGGGCTTACCAGAGCCTGTCGGCATTAGATATTGCAGGTAGCCGACCTTATTTTAATAATTGGCTTCTTCCAAAAAACTAAGGCTCCATTTTAACCAAATATAAAATGGAACAACTGATCCAAATCCTAAACGCCTTAAAGATCCGAAATCCGGAATAATACCTCACTTAGGGGTCAGAAAGCTTGCGACCAAAACTTTTGTATTTTTCACCCTATACCTGGCGCATCAACTAGCCCTTACCAAGAACAGATAAAGTCCTATTAACCCATCATAAAACTAAAAATGAAAAAAAGAACCCAAAATGGGCTCATGGCCACGCCATGCCCAAAACGCAATGTAAAGCGTCCCATGAGCCAGAACAGCTCAGTACAGAAAGCTAAACCCATTGCCCTGCTACTGATCCTTCTGCTCAGCCTAAACCTTACTTTCCTAAACAAGATCCAGGCCCAGACCACCCAACAACTTAAAGAAAAAACCTCTTCAAAAAACAACCAAACAACCTACCTGCTCAAAGGAAAGGTCATAGACACCCAAAACCTCCCTCTACCCGGTGCAGCCATCATCGAAACAGGAACCCAGAACAGTACAAGCACCGACCCAAATGGAAACTTCCAGCTCAGCACCAGCGAAGCCACTGGCACCCTGACCATTAGCTACCTAGGCTTCCAAAGCACAACTCTCCGCTTTGACATCAATAGATTACTGACTATTACACTCACCGAGGACCTCAACCGCCTTCAGCAGATCGAGATCAACACCGGCTACTACAGCGTCAGCCAAAAACAGCTCACCGGCTCCATCAGCGGCATCAAAGCCGCCCAGATCGAAAAACAGCCCGTCACCAATCCCATCCAGGCCTTACAAGGCCGCATCGCCGGCGCCTACATCCAGCAGAACAGCGGCACCCCCGGAGCCTCCATCAACCTGAACATCCGTGGACGAAATTCCCTGGAATCCAGCAACAACCCCCTTTACCTCATTGACGGAATCCCCTTCGGCAGCCAGACGCTCACCAGCTCGCTTTCCTCCACCATTTCCACCTTCGGAGCTGCCGGAGCCAGCCCCTTCAACACCCTGTCCCCATCGGACATCGAGTCCATCGACATTCTCAAAGATGCCGATGCCACGGCCATCTATGGCTCCAGGGGAGCCAATGGCGTGGTACTGATCACCACTAAAAAAGGCAAAGGCGGAAAAACCAAGATCGAGCTGAACGGGCAAAGCGGCCTCTCCCAGATCACCCGCACTTTGCCCATGCTCACTACACCCCAGTACCTGGCCCTGCGCAGACAAGCCTTCGACCTAGACGGACTTTCCCCCAAAGCCACCGACTATGACCTCAACGGCACCTGGGACCAGAACCGCTACACCAACTGGCAAAGCAAGCTGCTGGATAACCCCGCCACCTTCTCTACGACTAGCCTATCGGTCAGCGGAGGAAACGCCCAGCACAGCTTCCTGCTCAGCGGCGCCTACCACCACCAGACCAGCCCTACCGATAAAACCCTCAGCTACAACCGGGCAAGCGCACACCTAGCCGCCTCCCACCAGAGCATCGACCAAAAATTCTCCGCCAGTTTCTCCCTGAACTACTCCGCAGACCACAACAACTGGTTTAACGAAGGACTGACCGGCCCGGCCATGGCCCTAGCCCCCAATGCGCCAGCCCTGTACCAAAGCGACGGCAAGCTCAACTGGGAAAACGGCACCTGGGAAAACCCCTTGCGCTCACTGGAAAGAACCTACCAAGCCCAGAACACTAACCTGCTGGCCAGTTCCACCCTCAGCTACCGCCCGATTAGGAACCTGGAGATCAAGGCAGACATGGGTTACAACAACTGGAGCCTGGCAGACTATTCCACCAGTCCGGTCTCTTTTTACAACCCCGCCGAAGGGCGAAGCCCGGCCACCAGCACCATCGATCAGAACAACAGCACGTTATCTTCCTGGAGCATCCAGCCCCAGGCCAGCTACCAAAAAAACACCTCCTTTGGCACCTTTAACCTGCTGTTGGGCACCACCCTGCAAAGCCAGCAGAAGACCCAGACCCTAATGCGCGGAACCGGATTTTCGACCGATGCGCTGATCGAGAACATCCAGGCCGCTTCAGCGGCACAAGTCCGCGGCTACAGCAATCCCCGCTACAGCTACCTGGGCACCTTTGCCCGCTTCAACTATACCCTCAACGAGCGCTATATCTTGAACCTCACCGCAAGACGGGACGGTTCCTCACGCTTTGGACCTGGACGTAAATTCGCCAACTTTGGCGCCATCGGTGCGGCTTACCTCTTTAGCGAAGAAAGCAAAGTGCAAAACTTATTGCCCCAGCTGAGCCTTGGCAAACTGCGCATCAGCTATGGCACTAGCGGAAATGACCAGATCGGGGACTACGAGTACCTGGACAATTACCAGTCGGGTATCGGATACAACGGCGCGGCCGGCCTATCTCCCTTGCGCCTATTCAACCCGGATTTCGGCTGGGAATCCAGCCGCAAACTGGAGCTGGGCTTAGACCTCGGGTTTTTTAAAGACCGCCTGCGCACAACGTTCGCCTATTACCATAACCGCTCTTCCAGTCAGCTCATCGATTATCCGCTGGCCTCCACTACGGGCTTCACCAGTATCAGGAATAACCTGGCCGCTACCATCCAGAACACGGGCCTGGAAATCGAGCTGCAAAGCGACAACCTCAAATCGGGCAGGCTCCAGTGGAGCACCAGCGTGAACTTCACTATCCCCCGAAATAAGCTCATCGCCTTTCCAGGGCTTGAAAACTCCAGCTACGTGAACACCTATGCCATCGGCCAGCCCCTGGACATCGTGAAAGCCTACCACTATTTGGGCGTAGACCCTCTGGCCGGGGTCTACCGCTTCCGGGACTTCAACGGCGATGGGGTCATCTCTGCCGCCGACGATCGTAAGCAACTGGTTAGGCGTGGACAAACTTTTTATGGCGGAATAGACAATAATCTTTCTTGTGGGGGCTTTTCCCTATCGCTGCTGGTACAAGTGGTCAGACAACGTGCAGTCACCTTTCGCGCACTGAACGCCAACGCACCCGGCCTTGGCTATAACCAGCCAAAAGCCAATCAGGGCAAGTACTGGCAGCAGCCCGGAGATCAGGCCCAGTTCCAGCGGCTCACCTCGGGAGCCAATACCGCAGTAATGCTCGCCCATCAGAACTATGCCGCCAGTGACGCGGCCATCGGCGATGCCAGTTTTATCCGCCTAAAAAACCTATCGTTCTCCTACCGCACGGACAAGTTGCTCAAAGGGGCACCGCTCCGGCTATTCCTGCAAGGACAGAACCTATTGACCTTCACGGGTTACTTTGGCCTGGACCCGGAGAACGCCAACCAGATGAGCCCGCTCTTAAAAACCTTCACCATGGGCTTCCAGCTCAGCCTTTAACCTTAGAATCTAAAAAAATGAAAATACAACAATTCACTCCCCAGCACCTATTTGCAAGGCTCACCTATAAAACAAGGCCCTTTTTTAGGGTCACCCTCGGGCTGCTTTTCACCCTAGCCTTGACTACAGTTTCCTGCAAGAAGTTCATCAGCCTGGATCCCCCATATACACAGCTCAGCGCAAAGGCCGTCTATGAATCAGAACTTACCGCTAGAGCGGCGCTATCGGCCGCCTATCTGAACAGTTTCACCTTTGCCAATGGCGGGTTCAACAGCGTCACCTACACCGGACTGCTCTCCGCTGATGAAACAGATAACTATTCGGTCAACCTCTCCAGCCAGCAGCTCTCAGCCAACCAGCTGATCGCCTCCAACAGCTACACCACTGCCATCTGGCAATCGGGTTACTCGACCATCTACCAGTGCACCGCGGTGATCGAAGGGCTAAAGGATAATCCCAATATTCCCGCCGCTACCGCAAAGCAGCTCACCGGGGAAGCCCTATTCCTGCGAGCACTTTCCCACATGAGCCTGGTCAGCTTGTATGGGCCGGTGCCTATCGTGACCTCGACCGACTACCGGGTCAATACCAGGCTAGCCCGATCCAGCGAAACAGCGGTACTGAGCTCCATTATCGCAGACCTACTGGAAGCTAAAACTTTATTACCAGCGGACTATGCCCCTTACAGCGGCGAGCGCCTAAGGGCCAGTAAATGGGCAGCTGTCGCCCTGCTTTCAAGGGCCTACCTTTATCAGGGCGAACTGGAAAAGGCCATCAGCAGTGCGAGCGAAGTAATTGCCCATACCGTGCTATTCTCGCTCACCCCGCTAACAGAAGTCTTTCTTAAAAACAGCAAGGAGAGCATCTTCCAGCTCAAGAACACCTCCACCAGCATCAATACCAATGAAGGAAACCTATTGACCCCAACCACAAGGCCCATCAACGCCATGCTGCGCAAAAGCTTTTACGATAGCTTTGAAGCTGGAGACCAGCGCAGAACCGCCTGGATCGGTGCCCCGACATTTTCCGGAACCCAGTACTACCATGCCGCCAAGTACAAGACCAAAACCTCTACCACCTACCTGGAATATTCCTCGGTCCTGCGCCTAGCCGAACAGTACCTCATCCGCGCAGAGGCCTACGCGAGAAATAACCAGCTAGCCCCGGCCCTAATGGATCTGGATGCCCTGCGAACACGGGCTTTGCTGCCTAAACTTGCGCCTATTTCTCCATCAGCCAGTAAGGAAGCAGTGCTCGAGCGGGTATTGCAGGAAAGAAAGGCCGAACTGTTCACCGAGTGGGCACACCGCTGGATCGATCTGCGCCGGTTCGGTAAAGCAGATGCCCTGCTCTCCCCGCTCAAGCCCGGATGGAAAAGCTCGGCTACCCTTTTTCCAATCCCCTTTACCGATATCCTAGTCAATGCAAACCTCACCCAAAATCCCGGCTACTAATGAAAAAGCTACCTCTTTTACCCAGCATCCTAGTGCTGATCCTGCTGATGACGGCAAACCCGTTATTTGCCCAGCAAAAGGCCATCATGGGCGAACCGGCACCTGGATTTTCGCTACAGGTCACTTCCGGAAAAACCCTAAAAACCCAGACGAGCACCCTTTCCAGCTACCAGGGCAGATGGCTGATCCTGGAATTCTGGTCCAAGACCTGCGCCAACTGTATCGCAGGTTTCCCTAAACTCGATACCCTTGCCCAAAAGTACAGTGCTGTTGCCGATATCCTGCTCATTGGCAAGAACGATGGCAAATACAATGCAGGCATCGAAAAATTCTACCAAAAGATCAGCCGGCAGCAAGGGCTCAAGTTGGACCATGCCTTTGCCGATGCGCTGCTGGACAGTTACAGCGTCCAGGGCTATCCCTATGTCGTGATCATCGATCCCAATGGAAGGATTGCCAGCATCACCTATCCGCAGGAGCTCACACCTGAAAACCTGTACGCGCTGTTTAGCGGCAAGGGCAATCTGATGCTGCAGCAGGGAAAATTTGCCACCTCAACAACCTCTCCCGATAGTTTTGCAAAGCTCATCGACAGTGCAGGCGCATCTGCCCACCAGAGCACACTGGAAAGCTGGAAAAGTGGAGATGAGATCGCCATCCGCATGGACCTGGAGAAAAATACCAAAAACGGCAGGTTCCTGACCAGCGGAACCCAGCTATTTAGGCTCTTTAAGATTGCTTATTTTGGAAAAGGAAGCTGGAACTACGCAGACCCTTTGTATGCAAAGGCAGCCATTCAAGTTGCCCTGGAAATCCGAGATAGCTCACAATTTTCGTTCGATCCGTTCAAGCCTATCGGGCACTACCGTTACCAGCTCCAAATGAACGAGCTGGATCCCTCACTTGAATTGTTGCAAAAAGCGATTCAGGATGACCTGTCCAAATGGTTCCCCTATCAGGTCAAAATCGAAAGAAGAGAAGTAAATGGCTATGAATTGATTGTACCAGCGGCAAAGTCGATGGAATTAAAAAGCAAAAGTGCTGACCAGCAAATCAAAGGAGATCCCAGTGGCTACAGTTTTCGCGCAGTAAGGCCGGCCGAAGTGCTGCGCGTGATCAATAGTTACCATCCCAACCTACAACTTTGGGAGCATACGCCAGCCGGACTACTGATCGATGTCTCGCTAGATGCGACCATGATCGATTTTAAAATGATCAAAGAGGCTTTACAGCGTGAGGGTCTAATGCTTAAACCGGCCACCAAGTGCATGGACGTTCTGGTCATCACCGATAAGAACTAACCGATAAAAAAAGGGGACAGCAATTTCCGCTGTCCCCTTTTATTTCAAACTACAGCGTATTTTTATACAAGCGCTCGCAACTTGAACTCGGCGTTGGTTTGTAGTAATACACGTCGGTACCAATGGTACATTCGCTCACTGTACCGATGGTACAAGGCTGCTCTACCTCGTTCTCTTCGTTACAGTTCGAATCGTTTTCGTAAAAGGTAGGTGCAAATTTGCTTGAAGCATAAGCGCCAGAAACCGCTAATAGCACGGCAAACACGGGCATGAATAATTTCCTTTTCATGGTTTTAAATTTATTGGATGATTGCCTACTCTGTCACAGGTTTTCAGCTTCCCCTGTCCCTTGGCCAAGGAATATCTTAAGGTTGGACTTTCTTTCGCAATAGGTAGGCGGCCGTTATTCCCAACATTACAAAACCTGAATTGAGCACCAGGTGATCTCCCCAGCCCATGGTGGCAAGGATTCCCCCACAGCTACAGGGAACATGGGGAGCAAATAGCAGGATATAGGCGATGTACATGGTAAAAATCAACATCAATCCGCTGGCGGCATACAGGCCGAGGAGACGGGTACGTCCGAACAACAGCAACGCGGAAATACCGATCTCGCACAGGGGAACCAACCAGGCGACCTGGTAGCGGTAGGCTCCGATCAGTGGAGAGGATTCCAGCTGGCGCACAAACAGCCCATAATCAAAAAGCTTATAGGCCGAAGCATACAGGAATAAGATAATATAAGCGTAACAGACCACTTCGATAAAAAGATATTTGTAGTCAGCTAGTCTATTCCTCAATAGTTTTGTTTCCATTTTCATTTGGTTTGATCCACCAAAGTTTGGAAAGCTTTAAGAGAAAAAAGCCGACAAATGTCGGGGAAATGAATTTATCCGGAATATAGATATGTAAACCTATATCACGATGTATTAGGTCATACCATCTTTGAAAATGTCAATGCTAGCCGCAAACCCAGAAACCAGGTCTAGATTTAAGACTAGTTTTATATTACTGGTTAGCAATAACATAAGAAAAACTATAGCTATCAATATTTGTTAACATTATTAAATATTTAATTATTTTTTTTGATATTAGACTATTAACAAATTTGAATTATGTCAATAACAGTAAAAAAAGTGATTTTGAAAAATGCCACAGATGGTTCCAGTGATAATCAATTTGCAAATATCAATTCATTTATTTGGCGTGATGAAGTCGGCGGACTAGAGGGTTCCACATCAAGAGATAGATTTTTTGACTGGATAAAGGAAGATAAAGGAGTTGCCTATTTCGAAAAGAAGGACGGAACTAAGTATTTAATTGAAGCCAAGTTTGACCCTAACGGAACCAAACGATTTGAAAAGAAACTAGTAAAATAATTTAATCGCTCTCACAATAAATGAACACAGGCACAGATTTAAGCTCATTATACGAGCTTAGGAATAATTATACCGTAATTGGGCTTACAGGTCGAACATGCTCAGGTTGTTCAACAATTGCGACACAGTTAGCTAGCGAATTTGACGATAACGTGTTTCCAAATCCAACAGACTTTACAGGCGCGCATAATTCTTATAAAAAATATAAAATCATCTATAATTACTCGAAGGAAAATTATCAAAAATATGATATCATCAAATATAAAGATGTACTAACACTAATTATTCTAAAATATCAGTTTCAAGATTTTATTGACTTTTTAAACTCCAAAGACCTCAAGGAAAGATTTAGAAAATCAGGGCTAAAAATGTTTCCTGATTTTAAGCATGAAATTACTGAAATTTCATGCTTAAAATCGACATTTGAGGAGCTAAGTATTGAGCTACAAGATATTGATCTCGAGCATATAAAAAATGATGACAACCTTTCTAAACTCAACCAACTCTTCACCAGTGACAAGTTTGTAAGCTTTACAAATGCTCTTCATGCTAATCTGGCTAAAAAGTCGATTGTCAAGAGAAATAAAACTTTACAAGTTCTGGCAAATAACCTAAGAAGAGGCGGAACCCCATATGATTACGTGAAAAAGGAAGCAAAAGCGATATTCACAATCGTAGAACTAGTAAATGACTTAATTAAAAGTTTCAAGAGAGGCGATATTACAAAAGTTGTTATTGATTCATTGCGAAATCCATTTGAAATTTTGTTTTTCAAACAGCGCTTTGCAGCCTTCTATCTAATCTCCGTAAACAGAGAGCAAAAAAATAGGGATTTAAAGATTCAAACCAAATTTCCAGGTGAATATACCGATGTTATAAAAATCTTGGATGAGGAATACAAAGGCGGGAAAGGCAATGAGTTCTACAAGCAATATGTAAGAGAATGCATAGAAAAAGCAGATATTCACATTACATACAGAAGCTTACTAGAAATTACCGATTTAAACATTGATCTTTCCGACCATACCTCTCCGTACTTCTCGTGGCAAATGCAATTGCTAAAGTATCTGGCATTAATTAACCATCCTGGATTGGTCACTCCAAGTCCTGAGGAAAGGTGTATGCAAATGGCCTATTCTGCAAAATATAATTCTGGTTGTATTTCACGGCAGGTTGGTGCTGCCATAACCGATGATTTTTATTCGCTACGAGCAGTTGGATGGAATAATACCCCAGAAGGTCAAACGCCTTGTAATTTAAGGAACGCCGAAGACTTGATGAAACGCGAGGGAAGTTTTGAAACCGTCTTTACACCATACGAACGTGAAGACCAAGAATTTAAATCTGTACTACATGCAAACTTTGAACAACAGATTATAGATAACAAACAAAATTTGAAAGGGAGAAATGTATGTTTCTGTTTTAAATCTCTAAAAAATTCGTGTTCCGAAGGTAAAAATCAGGTACATACTAGGTCACTACATGCCGAGGAAAGTGCCTTTCTTCAAATTACAAAATATGGTGGAACCGGAATTAAGGGAGGCAAACTGTTTACTACCGCTAGCCCTTGTGAGCTTTGTGCAAAAAAAGCATATCAACTGGGAATTAGAGTGATATACTACGTCGACCCGTACCCAGGGATTTCGCAGCGACAGATTTTGGAAGCTGGATCACCCACACGAAATCCTGACGTTAGATTATTCAATGGAGTAATAGGAAATGCTTATCACTGGTTGTACGAACCACTGATGGCTTACAAAGATGAATTGTCACTTTTACTTGGTCAGAATGTTAAAGATTTAACTTCAACGTTAGAAGATAAACTTAAGGATAAAGAAACAACTATTCTAGACCAAAGTAGGGAAATTGAGCAATTGAGAGAAACCATTAGATATCTTGAGGATAGTAAAACCAGTTAGATACGTTATTAGGCATCAGCATGAAACTTTCGAATTTATGTTGGTTTACTTTGAATGCTTCATCCCTCACCAATACCGGTGAAACCCATCATCCCTGATCCCCAGAAAACTCGCAATATCCTTATGCCTGGCCACATTAAACAATCCCTTATGCAACCCAAAAAACTTCCGGAACCGCTCCCTCGCACTCAGCCCCACCAGATCCCCCGCATGCAAAGCCCTCTCCCGCTCCGCCCTGGACCTGATCTTCTCCACCAGTAGCCCCAGCTCCCCAAACTCCTCCTTTAATTCCATCAGCCCGGCAAAAGAAAGCTCCAACAGCACCGAATCCTCCACCAGCTCCATCGACGACAGCGCAGGCTCCTGGGCAAAGAAGCCCGGAAAGGAAAAAACAAAATCCGAGGCAAACCAGAACCAGCTCACCCTTTCCCCACCATCCCCGCTCGCGCTAAGCTCCTTGACCGTCCCGCTGTGCACAAACCACACCACCTGCTGCCGCTTTCCCCGCTCCAGCAGCACCGTCCCCCTAGCCAGTTTCCTCAGCACCACCTTTTCCCGTAGCGCCTCCATAAAACCCACAGCAAACCCTGGCCGCCCCGAAAAGGAAGTCAAGGTCACCAACAGGTGCAAAAAAGCCGTCTGCTCCAGCATACACTCCTCCCGGTCCCAGCCCAGCTAAAGATGACAACCCCCGCGGTAAAAAAATACAAGGGAAGAACGGAGCCTTCCCTTGCTGTAACCGAGAACAAGCTCCATCAAGAATCAGGCTGAAAAGACTGGTCCATAATTAAACAATAATTTCTCTACTGCAAAGAAAGACGATCAAAACCTATCTCAATAGCACGGATAGGCTCTTTAGTGGTATGAAGAAACCATTTACAAAGTGATGTGAAATTTAGTAGTCAGAAATAACTGGCTAAAAGCGATTCGTTTACACAAAACGCTTACGTACCTGAAGAAATTGGAAGGTAAAAATAACCGTTCAGTGTGCTCAATTTTTTTCCATACGCATGCTCTTGATTGCCCGTCCCAACTCTTCCACACCATGGTATTGCCATCTTGAGAAACTTCCATCTTGCAAGTACTGTCAATAAGGTTAAGGTACCAGAAGTAATTTTCCCCAGGCTCAGTTAGATTCGAACCTACCGGAAAAAGGTACTCCAAAAGCCCAAATACCTAGGGTCCTTTCCTTTTGTAAACTCCGTATGGAGTAGCCACCATCTTAAAGTCAACCAGGTACACCTTAGTTTTAAACCTGATTACTCCCGTTACGTCATTGGACTTAAGATAAGTCCCACTGTTATTCACCCTGGTGATATCAATCACTACCACATTTAACAGCGTAGTATCCCTGAAAATCCCGATCTCAGCTGTGCCATGCGGCGAAGGGATACATTGATCTCTTTGAGCACTCAGGAAACCTATAGCTTAGGTTAATTGAGTTTACACTCTATGTAGTCGGGCTGGCAGGATTTGCCGTTCCATTTTTAATATACTGTTATCTAATTACTTAGATGTTTTATCTATACGTTTTTCGATAATAGCACACCGAATCGGACACGTAAAATCCACCTTGTTTTAGGTTGATTCTGCAAAAAAATAAACGTTTGAATTTAATATAAAATAATACTAAGGATATCATTGCGGTATCACTCTTCAGCCTCGCTAGAAATCAATTCTCTCCATCGATTTCTAAGCATTCCTACCAAAGGGATAAGCAATGATTTCCGAATCAGAAAGCTTAGGCTTACATGGATAAAAATACAAGTTCCAAATCTGGGTTCATATCTTCTTTGAGGATAGACTTGGTAATTTGAAGCATTTTTAAGAAATTTACAGATAAGTTATGCATATTTTTAGTAGCGTTTACGCGAAAGTCTGTACTTATTTTTCATATATATAACTTTTTCCCTTGTTTTTTATACTTATTTATTCAAAACCCAATTACTAAAAACGTTAACAAACACTTTTTATATGATTACATTTAATGTACAACTTTCCGAAGTTCAGAGTTTAAAAGGGGATGATAATACGCAAAGTGCTAATATCTATGTCCCTCTTAATTATCGAGACTATCAACTATCAGAAAAAATTGATCGATATTGGCATTTGGAGAGGTACGGATTCCAACTTTCAGAAGCTGAAATCTTGAATTATTTTACACATCGTAGAGCATGGGAACTTTTCTTATTAAGTGACGAACAAGTGGGATGTTTCATTGAACTAAATAATGATGTTATTATAAATTACAAAGAAGTTGAAGAAAGTATAAATTCTGCAGAGGAAAATTGGGATATTTTTTTTCCTTACAATAAACTAGAGAATGTATCAGTTAATGAAATCAGGATTCGGTCTTTAAATCTTCTAAATCCGAACTTAAGGGAGTTATCTAGAAATGAACCATATTTTCTTGGAATGTGCTGGGGTGCATCTTTGTATTTTCTTTCCAGGAACGGAGCAAACAAACTTTTAAAAATTGATGATATAAGACAAAGAGTAGAAGATGAAATGTTTTATCAAAATAAAAGGAATAACATTGAAATCTATTTCGATTCGTTCGACTGGATTAAGGTAAAAAACTTACAGCCTTTTGTTCCAAAAGAGCGACTGCAGATTATAAAGTATACTGTGTTGAATTACAACACATGGGACCTCGAATCGAAAAACATTGCCAAAGCAATTATGTGCATTATGGGACAAATTGGAAGGGATTTTGATATTGACTTAATTTTGCAAGGTGGATCCCACTTAGGATATATAAGACATGGTGGTATAATGCCATGGGATGATGATATTGATATAGGTATTGAAGAGCGTCATATTGAGAAGTTTATAGAGCTTTTATCTAGCTACAGCAATCTTAGAATAAAGAAGTTCATTGAATCTACAACAAATGCTATTTATTATAAAATTTGGGATATAAACGGGAAGCCTATCGATTATTATGAATGGACTTTCCCATTCATCGACCTATGGCTTTATGATCGTTCCGATCGTGATTATGTTTTCAAGAATGGCATCATATGTCCAGATTCAAATCTTCATGAAGCTCTTGATATAATATTTGAGGGGGCATCCCTGAAGATACCCCATAATTCTTTACAATGTCTGGATTCGAGATATGTTGACTGGAGAACCACAATACGAATTTATCCTTATAGCCATAAACTTGAGAAGCGTAGACCATACGAATTAAGAACCACTATTGAAGTAAATGCCAGTGGCAGAATAATTGAGGAAGAACAAATCAAAATGCTGATAAGTGAAGAAAAATAATTATGTAGTTATCTTAGCAGGTGGAGTAGGTTCAAGGCTTTGGCCGAAAAGCAGAGATTTTTTACCTAAACAGTTTGTAGATTTACTAGGAAATGGCAGATCTTTATTACAGGCAACCTATAAAAGGTTTTTGAAATTTGTAGACAAAGAATATATATTTGTTACCACGAGCTATCAGTTTGAATCGATAATTTATGAACAACTAGAAGGCATCTCTCCAGATAACGTACTTTTGGTTACAGCGGATCGGAATACTGCTCCCGTAATTGCTTATGCAAGCTTTAAAATAGCGGCGCTAAATGAAGAGGCTAATATTATTTTTGCTCCCTCCGATCATTTAATCTTAGAAGAAATAGCCTTTCAGGAGATTTTAAAGTTGGGAATGAGTTATTCAAGAAATCATCAAGTCTTTGTAACCCTTGGAATTTTACCTACAAGAGCGGATAGAAACTATGGATACATAGAATTTGGGGATTGTCCCCAAGGACGTGTCAAAGCCGTAAACTCTTTTAAGGAGAAACCATCATCTATTAAAGCTGAACAATATTTACTATCCGGGCGCTATTTGTGGAATTCAGGAATGTATATATGTCATAATAAAACTATCATCGCTGCATTAAAAAAATATAATCAACAAATTTACTCCATTTTTATTCGAGGAGTAGGTATCTACTCTACAATTGATGAGGCTCAATTCATAGCCGATAATTTTCCGTTAAGCCCAAATATATCGATCGATTTTGCCATTATAGAAAAAGCTAAGAATGTAGTAGTGATTGAAAGTGACCTGGGTTGGTCTGATTTAGGCACTTGGGAGTCACTATATTTAGCATCCATAAAAGATAATTTAGGAAATGCCATTGTAGCTTCAGATGCCGAAATTTCAGAGACACAAAATTGCATTATTCATATTCAGCAAAATAAAAAGGCATTTATAAAAGGCTTAGACAATTTCATCATAGTAGATGAGAAAGAAATATTATTTATTTATCCTCGCAACTCACTAATAAGTTGATAGAATCTTTATCCCTTAATTTGGCTTATATGAATTCAAAAAATATTTTAATAATACTATTTAAAGTATTGATTTTCAGTCTAGTTCTAATTATAGCGAGATCAACTTATTGGGCAAGTCTGAAAATATCTAATTTATTCAATTTTTTTATGCTGATAGCTGACTGTTTGCGAGGCAAATATGAACCCGTCTCCTATTGGATTCAGGTATCCAATGAGTCACGTCATCGAATACCAAATTTTGCGAATGAATAGCGTTTAGAAACTTCCCTTGAAAAGAAATGAGTTGTTTTGAATAATTCGTGAATTATTTTTACCGAGGCATATCACATACAATTTGAATTTATATCAAAAGATTTAAGGGTAAGTTTTTCTTCGCCACTAGTTTTTAAATCTATAGGTAATTATAAAAATAAAATGCACTTTTAAAAGAAAAATGCAAATTTTTTCAGCAAACCTCTTAGAGAGATTGGATAGAAGAAACCATATTAGTGCAGAGTATTTTCTAAGACCAGAATTTGATATGACCATAGTTCCAGCCATCAAACATAATTCTGGTGCAATAGGATTGTGGGAAACACTAAATTATATAATAAGAGAACTTGTTAATTACGATTATGAGTATTTTATTTTTTGTGAAGATGATCACACTTTCACAAAAGATTATTCCAAGATGTTTTTAGAGCATTGTATTAATAATGCAAACCAATTAGATGCTGATATTTTATTAGGAGGGATAAGTTGGTTTGATATTGCTGTGCAAGCATCTAAAAATTTATTTTGGGTAAATAATTTTTCAGGAACGCAGTTCGTTGTAATTTTTAAAAAATTTTATCAAATAATACTAAATGTAAATGACTTTAAAGTAACAGATAGTGCTGATCATAAATTATCTACCCTAACTGATAAGAAATTTATAGTTTCTCCCTTTATATCTATCCAAAAAGAGTTCGGATATTCTGATATTACTAGTTTAAATAATGAAATAGGACGGATTGATTACCTCTTTGAACAAACATCAAATAGGATTGAATTGTTGAAAAAGGTTAAATTGTTTTATTTTTCGAATTCCTAAAACTTAACAATGAATAACTTTGACGATATTTCAATACCTGTTTACATTATAAGCGCAAAGAATTCAATTGGCTTACCAAATATCAATGAACAGTTTCAAGGAAAGACAGAATTTCAGCTGAATTTTATAGAAGCTAACCCAAATGATTTCGGACTTGCTTTACAAAGTTGTGCTCAATCAGGACTGGATAATGATGACGATGTTATAATTATCTGCAACGATTTGCACGTATTTACAGAAAATTATGAAAGAACTTTTTTTATTCAGCATATATTTGAAGCTCACAAGCAAAAATGTGATGTATTGAGTGGTGGTTTAGGGAGATTTAACCAAGCAGTTCCAATTACCAAAAATCTTTATTGGGTAGATCGTTTTTGGTATTGCAACTTTATTGTTGTATTCAGAAAATGTTTCATTAAAATTTTAAATAAACCTTATGAAGATAAAAGAACAATCGCAGATTCTTTTTCCAGACTGACAACTCATAAAATGGTATTGTACCCATTCATTTCTAGCCAACTAAGCTTAATGAGTTCATTCAGCGAGAATTCTAATATAAAAATGTTTCAGAAAATCATTGATTTTTTTTGTGCAGCCAGTGTCCAGTTATCCATCTATGAAAAGGCCTATAAAGAATATGGAGATAATCTTTAGCTGAAAAACGGAATTGCCGGATATTCTTGAGCATACTGACCACCGGTATTGCCCACTAGTTCGCTAATAAAGCAAGTCTGGGATTTTTTGCTGACATTCCCCACGGATTAATGTCCGGAATATCCAATCATAGTTCTAAAATAACAATATTCAATATTGGAAAGCTTAAATAAAATTAAGTGGCAGGTCGGCTAAACGAGAGCGATTTGCATAATCAAGACCGTTAGTGGGATAGGAAAATACTTCTTCAGTAATATCATGATCATAAATTTTTCCCTTTTGAACTAGAGTAAGTTCTAACACTTTAGGGATAAGCATTGTTCGATTTTCTTCCTGATCTGTAAAGATAAATTGTCCGCCACAATTATTACCATGAATGTGAATAATCTCATAATCATCCTTCAAACGACAAACAATATCCTTAAATCGAGGGAAAAGAATTTGCAAATCATGAAACTCTATAATTATTTGGCTAACGTTCTTGAGATATTGATAGGTATCTGGGTTTTCAAAGACATCATATTCAGCTCCTTCAATATCAATTTTAAGCATAATTTGTTTATCCAATAACCTATATTGCTTCAAATGATTTCCAAGTGTATTATATTTCATCTCATGTCTTATTCCCAACCCTTCGTTTACAAAAACTATATTTAATTTGCGTAGTAGGTTTAACCATTTCTGTATCTTTAAAACAAAATGTAAATATTTAAATAATTTCCGAATCCGACCACCTCGTAGCAATTTCTTAAACACCCTTAAATCTAATATATATTTCCCGAACATAGTAGGGTCAAACATAACGACCTTATGACCTGTAATCTCATTGAAGTGTCTTTCAAAGCCCACTTCCCAACCTACACCATAAGTAACAAGTGCCTCAACATCTTGTAATATTGATTGATAAACAATATAGCCTCCGTCCTTATTGGGACCAAGTCTTACCTTATTTTTTGTTGAAAAAGGATTTAAAAATTTTAGGTCATTCATATCAGTTTGAAAATGAGGTAAACAATTCCCTATAAGGGACTTAATTTTATTCAAATAATTATGCTGTAATAATCAAACAGGTATTTACGGCTGTTTCCAGCCTATATCGACTTGCGGGAATTTGAAACGAGAAAATACGGTCGACTATTTTGCAGTTGAACGGCTCTTTGTCTAGATACAAACCTGAACCAATTTCTAATCGGATTCCCTTACTGGTTTCCATGTCTCTATTCGGAACAATCATATTTTCATATTTGTCTGCGAACTGGTGCTCAGAAACAATAATATATTTATAGTTTTTAAATTGACTTACTATCTTTTTAATTGATCTATTGCTCAAATGTTGAAGTACTTGTCTTATTATTAAAAGATCCCCAGTTTTTATTACATTTATACAGGGATCTTTACATTCAAAATTGATCTTTGAGGATGCATAATTTGAAATATTCCTTTCTATTAATGGCTTAACTACATCGTATCCTAAGTATTGAAAATTATACCTCTCTTCGTTAAGTAACTCAAGAACTTTATTGGTAACATTAAAATCTCCGCAGCCAATCTCAATAATTTCATGAATATCATGCTTTAATATAAATGCATAGACAGTTTTAGCATATGCTGTTATAAATGGATTATGAGAGCCTGGACCAGAGTAAAATTCACCCTTTTCCCCTCCCCAAGCATTATCTTCATATATAGCACCAAATATTGCAGCATTGCTATGATGCTTTGATGGCTTCTTGACTTTATGATTCTTCACGAAAGTTTTAAATTTAATTTTTGCATTTACTTTGTATAGTAGTTAAGATCTCTTTAATGCATTAAAAATGATAAATAAGAAAAGAAGTTTAAGATTAGTAAAACCAATGCCAACGGTATACGCTATTTTAATAACGATTAAAAAAAGTTTGAAGGAGTTTAACCAAGTTAACTTTCTTAATTCTATTCATTTGGCAATTTAGTTATTCTGTTTCATATACATAGGAAGGTATTTTTGTCTAAACTTTTGTAACAACTCTATACTGAATTTTCTTTGTAATTTGGATGAATTAAAGATCTTATCATGCCAATCCATTAATCGTTTTTGTTTTGTTTCATTAACAAAAAGCTTGCTAGCTAAATTAAAATTAACAGCTACTTGCATCATCAATTCTTCAGCATCATGTTCAATTTTGAGTTTCTCCAATTCTCTTGAAAACAATAAAGCAAAAGCGTTACGTAATTCGCTTTGTTTACGGTGGCAGCTATTATTAGCATACCAGCGATACGATAAAAAATAATAAGGTAAATTGGCAATATTACTGATTTCTGCAAAGCGCGTCCATAAATCAAAATCTTCACAATAGATAAAATCTTGTTTATATTTTAAATCTCTCAACAAAGTGCTACGCATGGTTACTGCTGGATGAGCAAACTGATTGCTAAACAATAAACCTATTTTTAACAACTCAGAATCAGTAGGTAGCGGTATGGACTTTTTAAATTGCCCATTTTCGTCCATCACCTGATACCATCCCCCCACCATCCCATAATCGGGGTTTTGCTCTAAAAAATCAACTTGTAGTTGTAAACGGTTGCCCAACATTAAATCATCTGCATCCATACGAGCTATATATTTGCCTTTCGCTAATTTTATCCCTTTGTTTAATGTTTTTACAATGCCAAGATTTTTATTGTTTTTTAAATAAACGATTCGTTGATCCTTAATACTTTTAATTACATGTTCTGTATTATCGGTACTGCCATCGTCTATGATTAACATTTCATAATCAGTATATGGCTGATGTAAAACACTATTTATTGTATCGGCTAAATATTTGCCACAATTGTAAGTTGGTATGAGTACGGTGGTCTGTGGCATTGTATACAAAGGAAAAATAGAATTTAGTAAATCACTTCTTACTGTGGCTTAACATAGTTCAAATTACAATAGATATATTAAGCGTTCAACAAAGTTAACCAGCATATTAGCTAGGTAATCTTAGGTAGAAAGTTTAATTGCATTTTTTGTAAGGAATATCATAAATGAACTTACCATATCACTTATTTCAGTGTGTTAATTCTCTTTATCTATTAAATTTATCTAAATGAATTATAATTTATTCTATTTTAAATCTTAACATATCTAACTGTTTTTCTATTTCCTTAAAAATTATTTTCTCATTTTCTTCATTGTAGAAGAAAAAAACTTGGGCATCTGATACATCTTCTTTATGTATAATCAAAATCCTGCAACGTGAATATTTTTCTAAAAACAAATTATCCATCCTTAAAGGGTAAATATATCCTTTATCAGCATTTATTCTCTTCAAGTCATCATTTTTCAATAAAACTGGGCTATTTATAGCAGAATCAGCTTCCATCCTCATTCTATTTAAATAAGAAGCGTTAGGATCAACTCTTTTTCCGTAAAAGTCATTAATTATTTTAACTGTCAATTCACTCAATTTAAAATGGGGTATTGCACAGATGCCAATTACGATATTTTTATCCACATTTTTCAATATAGAGAACATAACATTTGTTTTATTATTTGATGTTCTTTGGAATGCTATGTTCTCCTTGATCTCGAAATAACCTAAAGGCGGAGTGTAATCTATCTTTCCTAGATCTAAAAATACATTTGATTTTCCCTTGCTTGTTTGAGCAAAGCTATAAGAATACTGAGACAATAAAAATATCAGAAATATTAAAATCTTTTTCATTGGTATTATAATCTATTTTTCTGGGTTTTAAAGCTCCTTCAAAGGGATTCCTTCGTTTCGAAGGAATCCCTCTTATAATTGATATGTGATAGATTGTTTCAATTGTTAACCAAATAGCTATCGAGACGAATTCACTATTTTTCAATTGTTTAATTGGGAAATTAAAACCAATAACTTCAAATATTTTGTAGAAAAATCAAACTTTCCTTATTTATTGATTCATAATTTTCAATATACACTCGTAACTGACATGATATCACTTAAACTTAGTACTACATGTGTATTATTTTGAGGATCCCATGCGATTGCAGTTCCATGTACTTGATCAACAAATGTCAAACAAACTGCATGTCCATTGTTAGGTCCGTCTGAATATGTGCAAAATAGATTAGTGCCAGATACATCTCCACTTAAAGATGATACATTCACAGGAGCAGATACAAAATTATCTGCAAAGAAAGTAGATAAGGCAAATGGGTCTGCACCATCTGACCCGCTCAGCCCAGTATACGATTCATACATACTTTGATAATACTCAGGAGAATAACATGTTGTACTTCCAGGTTTATTTGAAAAATATGAAAGCACTTGAAAAACACAATCAGTCCCAGGATCATAACCAAAATTATAGCTACTTCCCCCAACAAACTCTCTCATCTCTTTGGTCCCTAGTAGTTCCATTTCTTTTTCTAGTAAATCTAGCGCTAATTTAATTTTTTTCATAAAAATGTTTTTTTTAATTTATAGGTTCTATTTATCTACACTAAGATAAGATATATTTATTTGTAAATACAAATAAATATTATGTTTGTACAAAAAAAAACATACTTTGGAAAAATGAAAATCACCCACGTACATGCGATTAAATAGTTTTCCTAACGATAGGCAATTGGACATGATGGACTGTGGTCCTGCCTGTCTGAAAATGATAGCCAAACATTATGGCAAGTTTTATTCCTTACAATATATGCGCGATAAGTGTGGCATTACCAAAGAAGGGGTTTCTTTTTTGGATCTAAGTCATGCGGCTGAGGGTATTGGCTTGCGTACACTTTCTTTAAAGTCGACGATAGAAGACCTGTTGATTAAATTACCAATGCCGGTTATCATCCACTGGAATAATAGCCATTTTGTGGTGGTTTATAATGTTAAAAAAGGGAGAATAAGATATAAAGAAACAGGGAATAAAAAGGAGGGTTTAACAGGTTATGTATATGTTTCGGACCCTGCTAAAGGACATATTAAATACAGCACAGATGAGTTTATAGCCAAATGGTATAAAAATGGCGAAAGCAAAGGCGTGGTAATGGCTATAGAACCCCAAGCCGATTTTTACCAACGTGAGGGTGAAGAGAAACTGGAACGTAAAAAAACCTTGGAGAATTTTTTGGCTTACTTTAAGCCCTACAAAAAGAATTTTGTAAACCTGTTTGTGGTGATGCTATTGGTAACTATTCTACAGGGGCTTTTGCCCTTTATTAGCAAGGCAGTAATTGATGTAGGTATACAAACCCATGATGTAGATTTCATTAACATTGTCCTTATGGCGAACGTAGCCATTATAGTGAGTGTGCTACTCAGCAATATGGTACGTGACTGGATATTGCTACACGTCACCTCGAGAGTTAATATTGCTTTGATATCCGATTATTTGATTAAACTAATGCAACTGCCCATCACTTTTTTTGAGAACAAGATGACAGGTGATATTTTACAACGGGCACAAGATCATGAACGTATCCGCAGTTTTTTAATGAACAACTCACTCAACATGATTTTTTCGACCTTAACCTTTGTGGTCTTTGGCATCATCATGTTTTTTTACAACCCCATCATCTTCTACATTTTCCTAACTGGAAGCGTGGTTTATGTACTATGGGTATTAGCTTTTCTTAAGATCAGGAAAAAGTTGGACTGGGAGTATTTTGATCTAGTAAGCAAGAACCAAAGCTATTGGGTAGAAACCATTGCTAACATACAAGATATTAAAATCAACAATTACGAGAAGCCCAAACGCTGGAAATGGGAAAATATACAGGCCCGCTTATACAAAGTAAACTTACGGGTATTAAATGTAACCAATACGCAAAATTTGGGCGCACAATTTATCGATAGCTTAAAAAATCTGTTCATTACCTTTTACTGCGCCAAAGCGGTTATTACTGGCGAAATTACCTTTGGAGTAATGATATCCACTCAGTTTATCTTTGGCATGCTCAATGCACCAGTTGCTCAATTCATACAGTTTATCATCTCTTTTCAATTTGCTCAAATTTCATTTTTGCGCTTAAACGAAATCCATCAGTTAAAAGATGAACATGAAGATGTTGGCACCAATAATATAGAGTTACCGGATAATAAAAGCCTAATAATCAACAATGTTAGTTTTCAATATACTTCAACAGCACCTATCGTATTAAAAGGAGTTCGTTTAATTATACCCGAAGGTAAGGTAACCGCTATTGTTGGCGACAGTGGTAGCGGTAAATCTACCTTGTTAAAATTGCTGTTACGCTTATATAAGCCTAGTTATGGCGAGATTATGATCGGCAATATGAACATTAATAACGTTAGTCTAAAGCAATGGCGGGATAAATGCGGTGCCGTAATGCAAGATGGTAAAATATTTAATGATACTATCTTGAATAATATTGTTTTAGATGACGAAAAGATTGACTATAAAAAACTGAAAAAGGCGTTACAGACGGCCAACATTGCCCAAGAAATTGAGCAATTACCCTTAGGATATCAAACTATGATGGGTGAACAGGGAAGGGGGTTAAGTGGTGGGCAAAAGCAACGTGTACTGATTGCCAGAGCACTGTATAAAAACCCAGATTACCTATTTTTTGATGAAGCGACCAATTCATTGGATACCATTAACGAGCAAAAAATTGTAGCAGCTTTAGATGATGTCTTTAAAGAAAAAACAGTAATCGTGGTGGCCCACCGACTGAGTACCATCCGTAAAGCAGACCAGATTATTGTGATGCAGTGCGGCCAGGTTGTTGAAGTAGGCAATCACGATTCTTTGATAATACAGAAAGGCCGTTATTATCAATTGGTGCAAACTCAGGTTGAACTCGCAAACTCTATTACCGCTGACAGCATACCCCTATTGCCTGAAGTGAGTAGCACTTAGCCTGAAAACCGAAAAATTGGTGATGAGCAAGGAACAGGGAAGGTAGAAAGACCGAAGTCAGAATAAATTAAAAAAGATACATAGTAACCGAATATTGAATGAAAAATGAAAAACCGGATCGGTTAAAAGAATTAGCACGGACCGAAGAAGTACAACATATTATAGAACGTATGCCTAGTCGTTTTGGTCTATGGATATCGTCCATTGTGGTCTTGTTATTTGCACTCCTGCTTTTTTTTGGCATTAAGATTCGTTATCCAGATGTTGTGACCGGGCAAATCACCATCAATACCCATACGGCACCTATTAAACTGATGGCCAACGGTTACGGTAAATTGCAGCTAAACCATTTACGTTCTTTGGATAAGGTGAAAGAACATGAAGTAGTGGCCTATTTAGAAAATTCTACCCCAATAAAAAGTGTTATTTTGGTTGATAGCCTATTAGAATGCTATAACCCTACGCAAGAAAATATTGCAGATTTACTACAATTATTACCGCACAATTTGGCAATGGGCGAGCTAAACCCGAAGTATTATGCTTTTGTAAACAGTTTGCAAGAATTGGGCAACTATAGGCTCGACAAGCTTTTTGAGAAGCAGGAGGCAACCCTGAAACAGCTCTATAACGAGCAACAAAACGCCATGCGATCAACTGCTTTAAGAATTGAAACGGCAAGTAGCAGCTTAAAATACATGCAAAAATTCCATCAACGCGATTCTACCCTACTTAGTAAAAAAGTATTGAGCTTTGCCGATTTTGATAAAACAGAAATGAGTTATTTGAGCAGTAAAGACAGCTATGAAAATGCCGTAAGCAATCTCATTGCTAACAGGCAACAGGCCCAACAAACACAGGGCAAACTGCAAGAAATAGCCATTCAAAAGGCCGAGAAAGCAAAAGAACTGCGTTTATCAGTTTTATCGGCTTATAACGACTTAAATGATAACTTAAAAAGCTGGGAACAGAAATATGTGTTCAGGGCACCATTTGCCGGTAAAGTACAGTTCCTAAAATTCTGGACCAATAACCAATTTGTACAAAGTGGAGAGCCAGTGTTTACCGTCGTACCACAAAACGATAAGGCCATAGGCCAATTGGTCCTACCTATACAAGGCGCCGGAAAAGTAAAATTAGGACAAGAGGTTATCGTTAAATTAGAAGACTATCCATATTTAGAATATGGCTCTATCAAGGGATTTGTTAAATCCATCTCCCTAACTTCCAATACCTTGAAAACTGAAAAGGGAGATATAGAAACCTATCTTGTAACGGTCGATTTCCCTAATCAATTGAAAACCAATTATGGTACCACTTTAGCTTTTAAGTTTGAAACAAAAGGCACAGCTGAGATTATTACGAATGATCGGAAACTCATACAGCGTTTGTTCGATAATTTAAAATATGTAATGAGAAAGTAGTGATGAAACGATATATTCTTCTTTAATACAACATCAAAGATCATCGTTTGAAAGGCCCCCGTGGCCATTATCGAAAACTGGAATCGGCCAACAATAATCCGTATCTTGTTGTAATGATTCCCAATTTATTCAACAAGCAATACGCATTGGTCAAAGACAGCAGGAAGGTTGTGTTCGAGTTCTTCCAGGTAGAAGTCAACGATAAGATCAACTCACCTTTAGAAACATTTAACGGCAAAACCATTGCTTACCTGTACCTGCATATAGCCAATACGTACATTGCATGGGCAGAAAACTTTGCGCTAGGCGGTTCTGCGGAATATTACGATCAGCAGCAAATAACGGATTTTGCCCGTATCCAGGCAATCTTTAAACAGGTAGATGAAATGATGCTTCGCTTCTCAGACCAATTTACCGACCATCCCATTACAGCTGTCAAAGGCTATAAATGGCCGGAAAAGTATATTGAAACCGATGCCTTTAGCATATTTACCCACCTGCTCACCCATGAGTTCCACCATAAGGGCCAGGCGATGACCATGGCCAGATTGCTCGGGCATGTTCCACCGGATACCGATATCATGCGGTTTTAACCTTTTATCAGGTTTGTAAGGGAACACTGCTCGCATAAGGGAACACTGCTCGCAGCGATCACCTTCCACTGCCCCTTAGCCTGTTGCCAGACCCGGGTAAATCTGACATGGCTTTCGAACTCCTGCTTTAGGTAACTGCCTTTAATCTCTTTTGAAACCACAACCACAACGGTATTTCCAAAAGGATACACCTGGCGATCTGAGGTTTTTAAACGAGTAATCTTCAAATCCCCGCTGATATGTGGGGCCAGATCCTGCTGTTTGGAAAGGGCCATACCCAGATGATTGACAAACACCAGTTGATCATGCAGCAAATGGTCCAATACCTTTACGTCGCTGCTTAAAATAGCTGCAACAATTTGTGCTTCTAAATCCAGTATTTCGCTTTCCATAACTTCTTTTTGATAACCTTAATTTCTAAAGGTATAAAATTAGCCGCTTAGACCACCACTCTAAAGGTCAGGTTCACCCTCGGCTTCATGGGCTTGGCGCCCTTGGCGATCCGGTGTTCCCAGTGCTGCTGCAGGTTGCCTTTCATGATCATAAGCGCACCACTTTCCAAACGGATTGAATAGCGCTCCCGATGATCCATTTTATTGCGGATATCAAAACACCGCACCTGACCGAAACTTACCGAGGCAATGACCGGATGGGTACCCAACGCTTTCTCATTGTCACTGTGCCAGGCCACCGAATCATTGCTGTCCCGGTAATAATTCAGCAACACACTGTTAAAGTTCACTTCAGCAATTTCTTCCACTTTCTGCTTGATCATCCACAGTTCAGGCGTCCATGCATTGGGTGCCGACCTGCGCAGCGAAGTATAATCGTAGGTTTGCGGATCTGCGTACCACGCGGTCAGCCTTGGCGTAATCACCTGTTTATCGTACATTTTTACTATTTTCTGTTGCCAGGGTGTCTCTGTTATAAACCTATCCAACAGATACCGGCTCTGCAGTTCATCAAATAGCCCGGGGTGGTATTCCAGCAATTCCGGTGGCAACCCAGGCGACTGACCGGCCTGTTTGAAAAAACTCAATTGTTCCATGACTTTACCTCAACTCATTCTTTTTAACAAAAACTTCAAAATCACTAGACATATCGGCATCAAATACCCGGAAGCGGATTTGCCATTCGTCTTTAACCAGCGTATGGATATAAGTGCCGAACACTTTTTCAAACCGCTGAAAATCAACATCCGCTCGACAGATCACCAAGTATTGATTATCTCCCTGGGCAATGACCTCCTGCAGCTCATCGGCCCAATGGGCCTTGAGCTCTACGGGCAGCCTGTTAAAATGCTGGCGATCAATCAGCCCGCCAATGCCTTCGATTAAGCTTTCTGAAATTACCCCTTTACCACGGACAAGCCATCTGCCATCCAGTTTTTCAATGCTGCCCAGCAATTCCCCCTCCTCCACGACACGCCAGGGCTCTCCCACGCGGAACTGGATCAACCGATAGGCCTTACTTGCCGCATCATCATTAAAATAGGTCAGTTCAATCATGGCAATTTAACGTGTAAGGTTAGCAGCGAAAACTGTTTTCTCCAAGGCCAAAACCTGTTTATGGTAACGGAACTGGAATTGAAATCCATAAGCCCCATAACCGATCTCCTTAACAAACATCGCCAGAACCGGACTCACCAGTTCGATAAAGCGCAGGCAATACTGCTGTAGATCAGGGAAAATAAATTTCTGCTGATAAGCCTCCGAAAACTCCGACAGGTCAATTTCAATGGCACCCGCAGTATTGGTTATAAAACGGTTGATGTCCCTGATGTTGTCCCTGAGCTTTGGGTTGACACGGACAAACAGCCATAACTTTTCCTGAAGGAGCCTGACGGTATCCCTGTACTGTAAATTCCATGGACGGCTTGCGGGTATGTCGGCAGTATTTCCCATCTGATATGGCGCTATCTTAACAATTGTTCAAAGCGATGGATGCGGGCATTGTTCCTGCGCTTAAGGTCGATCAGCCCATGGGGCACCACGCCCCAGATTTTATACCGATGGCGCCCGGTGATCTCCACGGGTTTGAAATAAGTGTTGTCAGCCAGCAAATATTCCCTGCCGTCTTTGCGGTAATAAGATCTTAAAATAAACTCCCCTGAATCCTCACCGATCACGATATCGCCCGGTTCAGGCGCTAAGGCCTGATCCACGACCAGCATGTCATTGGGAAAAATCCCCGCAGCGGTCATTCCCTCACCGGTGACTTTTGCAAAGAACAATTCCCGGCCACTACATTCTTCTCCGCTCAAGCTCATCCTGCTCTCTGCAAACCCCGGCAGTGAGCTGGACAGGATTTCCTCCCCTGCTGCCCGCAGCCGCGTTAAGCTCGTGGCCGATGCCCGTTTGTACAATTCAACTTCTCCCATGGTGATCTCTTTAGGTTTTACAAAACTACGGGACACCGTCCCATATATCCAAATAAAAAACTAATATTTTTAGTTTTTTATTTTCAATAATACTAATTATGTTAGTTGTTAATTTTTATATTTGCCGTACTAATTTTAAAAACTAATCTCTTCAAAATGTATAGAACCATCCATGATTTTTTGACCGACTGGGAATATGAAACAGCAGGAACTGCTAAAGTCCTGAAGATCATAACCGATGAACTGCGTGCGCAGCCTATCCATGCGGAAGTCCGCTCACTTGAACGCCTGGGCTGGCACCTGACCCAAACCCTCACTGAAATGGGCCACAAGGCGGGTTTATTTACGACCGATCCGCTGGAACATGAACCCCTGCCGGACACGATGGCGGAGCTGACTGTCAAGTATGAGGATTATGCTGCTCAAATAGCCAAGGCAGTACATTCCAAATGGACTGATTCTTCACTTATGGAAATGGTAGAGATGTATGGGGATCAATGGTCTAAAGGGACCATACTGCGGGTGCTGATCAACCACCAAAGCCACCACCGCGGACAGATGACGGTCATCATGCGCTTTTTGGGCTTACCCGTTCCCGGTCTTTACGGCCCTTCTAAACAAGAGTGGGTGGAAATGGGAATGACCGCTCCCGAGTAACTGGGGGAATTTATTTGCTTTTCTTTTTAGAGGATTTGGCCATCGGGTTGTATTCCAGGCAAAGGTTGACCCAATAGGCTAAATCCTGTTTCCTTACGTTTTCCGCAATGGGCACGTATACGAAATCCTTACTTGCCCTGCCGTTCATCACCATCTGACTGCAGGTACCCTTTTCCAACTCTGTAAGGACTTTTTCTTGTCCAATCCTGCACAGCAGGTTTTCTTTGGTCACGCAGATGCACATTTTTTCATCGACCATAAAGCATAGTCCGCTGAACATTTCTTTTTCAGCAACATCCTTTTGGTCAATCAGCATTTCCCGGACCTGGTCAGCAGTCTGTGTATCAAATTCTCTCTTCATGGCAGTATGGTCAAGCAATTTCCTGTATAATCAAACATACGAAATTGCCTGAACAGCGTCGAATCGGCAAAGAGATACTTCTTAAAACTTTAATAATTTCGACTATAGCTATCTCGCAATCGCCTGTGGTCCCATTGGCTCATCACCCTCTGCATTTTCATCGTCCTTTGAGCTCAGTTCCTCCTCTTTTTTAGGATTTCTGGCCGCGATCTTCTTCAACTCTTCCTTAACCAGCTTGTCTCATCCCCCCTTTGGATTGTCTTGAAAAGCGTCAAATCTTCATCCTATACAAACCTCTAGATTATAGCTGAAATGTCAGCCAAAAAACAAAAAAGCCACCCTTTGTCGAAGAAGGGCGGCTAATACAAGGTGTCCGATGCCAGAAAACCGGACTACTCCCTGCTTGATGTCAGTATCAGATAAAATGCTTCCATTACCTTGACCACCGTTTCGTATAAGGGAAGTGAATATTTCGCATCAAACTCATTCATGCTCACCGTACGGCAGAGTGCGCAAGTCAGCCACTCGTATAGACCATAGCGTATTGTTTTTAGGTCCTGTAGCGTGAGGGTATTTTTTAAAAATACAAGCGGTTCTAGCCTTTCATGGGGAAGCAGCGTCGTTATTTCACAGATGCTATTTCCCTTTATCCCTTTCATCCAGTCCCCCATTGTTCTATCGTCTGTATGACATTCAGGAACATAGGCAATATTGTTGGTGGCAATGACATATCCTGCCTGTACCAATTTGATGACCTGGTCATGCAGAAAAAGCATGTCGCTCGCATTCGCTGAAACTGCCTGGTCGGACAAAGCACAACTAAACCACGTCTGTAGGTTTTTCTTATAGTCACAGATACTCGTGAAATAGAAAAACTCTTCCACTAATAGATAAGGATTGGCAGTGTTTTCTGCTGAGGGAGCCAAAGGGCAGGTTGCCCCCAAGTCGGCGTGTAGTTGTGTTTCCATGTTGTTTCTTTTTTTTTTTAAAGGTATCAGCAGAAACCGGTATGCTTCCACCAACACTGTGGCTATTTTGTTGAAGCGGTGAAGTTGGGCATTGAAACGGAGAATTAGTTAGTAATCCAGAGAAAGTTTGATGAATGGTACATTCTTTTTTGATGAACGGGACAAAAGGCGTTGGCAGGGAGATAAACCTTAAATTTATTGCAATTATAAAAGGTCTGGGGACTGTAATTTTAATCAACAGCGTAAGATAATCTGCTTATCAAACAATTGTTTATTCTGATTTCTTTGAACTAAGAAAAATTTTGTGGTGATGAATTACAAAATTCAAAATAAAAAAAAGCATAGCATTCGAAGAATATAGGCATTGGGTAAACGGCACCTTCTGGTAAAGCTAACCAGTTTAAAAAGGAAATTGAGACCCCTTAAAATTTGCTTGTAACAATACCCTGGTCAGAATTTATAACCAACGGAAATCTGTCCAAATCTTCAGTAAGTCCTTTGAGGGATAATCGACCACCGAGTCGATCAACAGCAGCGCAAAAGGGACGATCATCCCCCAAAGATAAGATTGATCTCCTTAAGTCCAACCAGCTGTGATAATACCCAACTTTTAATCCCCTCCGATCCCCATATTGTGACAGCCACCTCATGCCCACCTAATATGATTAGCGAATCCAAAGCATTAAAAAAAGCCACTAGGCTTTCCATTTTTACCACTCTGTCTATTGGTGAGATAAAACTGGTAAATCTCAATTGGCACACAGTCGAGGCACTATCTTTTTTTTTTACGCCCTTAGCAAATCTTTATCGATAAACTCTGCATAGCTTTTCCCGCAATACTCCCCGATCGGCAAATCCAGGCCATCTGGTTGGAACCATGCTAAAAGGAACTTTATCCCGAGAATAACCCTTTCCATCCCGAAAAATAACCCTTCTATATAAAATTATTGCAAGTCTTCAAGAATTCCAGCATTTTCCAATTTTGGTATCCTTGATTCATAGCTGTCAGGGTACATTTAATTGATCTAAAATGAAAATCCTTGCAGGCAATACCCTAAAAAATCTGAGAAAACAACATCGTTTCAGCCAGATCCAACTGGCCAATTTCCTTATGATCAGCAGGCCCACATATGAACGTTACGAAAGGGACATTGTTGAAATCCCTTTATCGAAGCTTTGTGCGATCGCAAAACTCTATCAAATCGAACCCACTGAACTCATCATAAGTTTGCTAAAATCTAAGATAGCCCTCCACAGAACAAACAATGGCAAAAATATCGCTTTAACCTAGCCAACGAAAGAAAGGATCAGCCCAATAAACAGCCAGTTCCTTATTCTAAAACTAATTCTAATTTCAGCTAATTTTTCGGCTCAATCTACTTTAGAGTCTTGGTAAACTAAGACCTAAGCAGACCAATTACTTAATTTGATTTTCAATAGAATAATTGTCCTCACCGCCAGAAGCAGCATCCTGTTCCTGGATCAAGCTAATCCGGATACCCCCAATAATATGCAGTAATTCCCCAACCAATATATCAAGTTCTGAATGATCCTGGAAATTGGCCGCAAGCACCGGTAGTGTCGGTAAGCTTCCCTATATATCCAACTGTCACGTTCAAAATCCCATGATAAACAAAAAACTCCTTTCTATGGATAATGGTTCGGGATCATATTGAGTTCTAGTGTCCCATCACCAGAGTAGCGAGACAGCCATAGTTTACTTTCAACATGCTACTGACCATTACTGCCTAAGATCTTGGCGATATTTCTGGCAAAGCGCTGCAATAATGAGCTCTCTATGGTAATGATCTCAACTTCAGCCTGCATGCCCGGTTTTAAAACGATAGGGTTAGAAGGGTTTTTCTGTTCGAACTTACCGAAATCTATCTTGGCAATAAATATACTATCATTCAAGGCCACATCAGTAATATAACTGACCCTCCCGTTAATAATACCATATTCTTCGAATGGATAGCTTTGGAGCTTGATGAGCGTACGCTGGCCCCGTTTGATTTTACCCATATTATATTGGGGTATTTGAACCTCGCCAAAAAAATTAGTGTTGCCAGGATTAATGATAAATAATTCCTGACCTATCGATACATTCTGATTTTCTTGTACTATCCCGGCATAACCCACTTTTCCAGCCAATGGAGAAAAGACAACATACTTCCTAAGCCAGCTACTTGTCTCGGTGATCATTGCGTTCAAAGCCTGGACGAACTTTGCGCGCTCTTCACGAATAGTATTATCAAGGGCGGCAATTTCTTTTTGTTTCGCCAAATAGCTACTGTTGTTATTTAACAGTGCAATAGCCGTTTGCTGCAAGGGATATTTGCTCGATAGGTATTTATTTTCCTGTAACTTAAATTCACTGTTCGAAATTACATTTCTGCTTTTCAGTTTGCTATAAGCCTCGTATTCCTGCTTTGCGTTAGCAAATTCCAGCTCCTGTATTTTTTCTTGTTGCTGAATCTGGCCCTCAAGCTTTTTGATATGCTTCAAATCCCTTTCCAGGTAAGCTTTTTGCGTTATATACAATCCACCATTTTTGGTGTTGACAAACTGCAAGTAGCTCTGGTAAAATGACTGATAATCGCTCTGTAGCTCGCCCAAATTCAAATCTACTGCTTCAAAATCGTCTCCAATCATAGGTTTAGATGTACTTAACCATTTACTAAGATGACTCAGGGCAGCAAACAGTTTCATTACATCTTCATGTCTGCCCGTGCTTTCGATGAAAGCAAGTGGTTGTTTAGCGACGACCTGTTGGTTATCCTGGACAAGCAATTTCACCAATTTACCCGCTTGATAAGCCACAGCACTCTTTGGCGAGTTTAACGAATTTATCTTTAGCGAGGTTTTAACCACATCGGGATATTGGATAAAAGCCGCCAATAAAACAATTGAAAGTAGCAAGGCCAAGATTATTAGAATCCCCCTCCTCAAGATCCATGACGGTACTGCTGTGATAATTTCCTGTATTTCCTCGCTATTGTAAGAGTCTTGTTCTGGCATTAATGGCATACCTACTATTTTTTAATGTTTAAAAATGGTGGAGTCTTCCCATCCTGGCGGACAACACACAGTTCGCATCCGATCTAACTTCCCAACTCCAATTGGTTTTTAACCAGATTATAATACTCACCTTTGTTTTTGGTAAGTTCGACATGGGTACCCTGCTCTATGATCATCCCCTTATCCAGCACCACAATATTGTCTGCATTCTTAACGGTACTTAACCGGTGGGCGACCACCACGACCGTTCGGCCCTCAAAGAAAGATTCCAGGTTGTTCATGATCACTTTTTCGTTGTTGGCATCGAGCGCATTGGTAGCCTCATCGAAGAAGAGGTATTCAGGATCTTTGTATACAGCCCTTGCGATCAGGATACGCTGCTTTTGCCCCTGACTGATCCCGTTTCCTTCAGGACCAATCTTGGTATTTAGACCTAAGGGCAAACCTTCGATCAGGTCGTCAATATTTGCAACTTTTATGGCGTGCTGTAATTTTTCCATATCTGGATATTCATCAGCTACTGCGATGTTTCGCGTTATGGTATCCGAAAAGATAAAACCATCCTGCATTACTATACCACATTTCCCGCGCCAGTAGCGATAGCCAATCTGGTCGATAGGGGTCGCTCCAACTTTTATTCCTCCTTTCTGAGGGATATAAAAACGCAGTAATAATTTTAGGATTGTGGTTTTTCCACTACCGCTCATTCCAACAATGGCCGTTGTTTTACCCTCTGGAATGGTAAGATCAATTTCCTTTAGAACAGGCTCGTTACCTACACCTGGATAGGCAAAGCTAACCTGGTTAAGGACAATTGTTTTATGGGGTGGCAGTTCATGCAAGAATTTTTTATCCATAGGTTCTTCATCTTCAATCTGATGGATTTCGTTCAATCGCTCTAAACTGATTTTGGCATCCTGCAGCTGTTGAATAAAACCAATCAGCTGTTCAATGGGACTGTTAACCTGCCCCACGATATACTGGATGGCTAACATCGCACCTAAAGTTAGTTGCCCGTCTATTACCGCTTTGGCAACCAGAAAAGTAATGAGAATGTTTTTACCTTCATTGATGAAAAAAGCACCAGACTGTTGGATTTGATTTAATGAAAGGCTCTTTATGCTAAACTTAAACAGCCCTGCTTGCAGGTGCTCCCATTCCCATCGCTTTTGCTGTTCACAATTGTTAAGCTTAATTTCTTGCATGCCCCCAATAAGCTGCACCACACTGCTCTGGTTCTTTGCAGAGATATCGAAACGCTTAAAATCCAGTACTCTTCTTTTTTTGAGGAATGCAATTACCCAAAGGGAATACAGCACTGAACTTACTAAAAAGATGAAAAAAATACTGACGTTATAATAGGCTAGCACGACAGTAAAAATCAACAGGTTAAAAAGCGAAAAAACGATGTTCAGAGTCGGGCCAGTGAGGAACGATTCGATCCGCTTTTGGTCGTTCATTCGTTGCATGATATCGCCGGTCATTTTTGCATCGAAGAAACTCATCGGCAATTTCATGAGTTTAATTAGAAAGTCTGTAAGGATAGAGATATTAATGCGGGTACTGATATGCAACAAGATCCAGGAACGGATAAAATCTACACTCATCCTGCCCAGGAACAACATAGTTTGTGCCATCAGGATGATGTAAATAAAATTAAGATTGCGGGTATTGATACCAATATCGACTACTGACTGTGTAAGAAATGGGATAAAGAGTTGCAAAAGGCTTCCAACGCCCAATCCAATAAAAAGCTGAACCACCAATTGCCTATAGCGGTACAAATAACCAAGCAGATTGCCCCAGTCCAACGCATCATTTTTATCACCGTCCTGGGCGAGGAGCAAAGGCGTAGGCGAAAGAATTAAAGCGATCCCAAATTCTTCCCTACTTAGCCAGCGTTGTTTGAGTTCAGCTAATGTAAATTGGATCAAACCTTTTCCAGGATCTGCAATAAAGTATTTGCCTTTTTTTATTCTGTAGAGTACCACAAAATGGTTTTGGTTCCAATGTAAAATGGCAGGCAGTTCGAGTTCTGATAGCTGGCCGATGGTCAGTCTACTACCCATTGTGCGGAAACCTATCTTCTCGGCAGCTTCACTGATGCCCAATAGCGAGACCCCTTCTCTATTAATTCCGCTAATTTCACGCAAGCGTTGGAGGCTAAAATTTTTCCCGTAATGCTTCGCTATTATGCGTAAACAGGTAGGGCCGCAGTCCATTTTGTCATGCTGTTGGTAAAATGGAAATTTATTCACTTTATAGGATGCCATACTTATGATTAGTGGGAAAATTCGGCCAGGTAAGGACTATAACCACAATTGTTTTGATACGCATATAATTTACTGTTGAGATCAAAAACCGGTTCTTCATCATATGCACACATATATCTGAACTCGCAGACCCTGCAGCCAAGCATAACATTCTTGGTAATCGTCCAATACTTTTTAAAGGAACCGACATCGTTATAAATCTTCAAAAACGATGTATCTTTATAGATGTTGCCAAAAATCTCATCGGAATGTATACCCATTTTAATATTACCGTCCTTATCCAGACACACCTTTTTATTAAAGTAGATATTATGATCCTGGGCTTCAAAAAACTGATCGACCTCCACTTTTAAAAAAAATTTATTTACTCGCTGCTTGCCTAATGTTTCGTTGCCGGTGAACGTAGTGTAATATCCTATAGCGGTGGAAAACCCACTGTTGATTACGGTTGCATTTGGAGAGGAATATATGACGTACCGCACAAGCAAAGGGTATTTTTTGAAAAACGTTTTTATTTTTTTGTGATGTAAACGTTCATCATAGGGCAAGATCACCTCAATGGACGTTAAGCCATTATCTTCCTGCTGTCCCAATACCGCTGCAAATTGTAGGAAGTGATCAAAATCTATAAATCGGACTTGCACATACTTGCAAAATACTTCCTCTAAATTTTTAAAGATCAAGTTCCAGTTATGGTTGCCCCAATCATCTATTATTGCATTGGTGAACAGGCTTGGCCTATGCCAATCCACTTTGGTTGCGACAAAATGCTTCATAAACTTTTCTTCGATAAAAAATATGATTTCCTTTTCAAATAGAAATTCGAAATAGTCGTCAATAACCTGATATTCAGCCTCATCAAAATGTTGTTTTATCTCATTGATAGTCTTACCCTCATATTTCCTTATTATCCTTGTAAGCCCATTGGGAATAAAGTAATAGGTATACCTGTCTAAATCATAAACAATGCTTCGACGGTAGCCTTTGACAATCTTACACCCTGCAAAGACTTTGAACGGTCTATTTTTATCCAGCATTTCTAATAGATTTTAAGTATGGCTATTGGTTTATACGCAATGCGTATGTACTTTAGACCTCTATAATAAGTTTTAGATTTAACAAAGGTAAGCGTGGTTTTTACCTCGGCTGTCTTTATAGGTTTTCTGTAATTAAACGGCAGTAGTTTTTCGCTCATTTTTAATAATATATTCGGCAATATGTTTTTCGAGATTAAGGTTTCCGAAGTAAGAGAAAGTCCTGAACTGGCCTACTGGATTAATCTCCAAAAGTACATACTCATTGTCCGGCGTTAAGATCATATCAATGGAACCACTTGTTAGCTTTAGTTTTCGATTAAGTTCATTTAATTTACGCGTGATTTCCTTGGGCAAGATAAATGGAGCTAATCTATTTGGTTTAATATAATTATAGTTCCTAAAGTCAACCTTTGTCTGCTCATCATTCTGGGAGAATATAGCGGTTGCCCAAAATCTGTTCTTTAGAAAAAAAATCCGGAGCTCTACCAATTTTTCTTTATATGATTGAAAAAGTGTATAAAAAAATGCACGATCCGATGACTTGATTGCCTCATCACCTACTATTTTGGTAAACTCTGCAATCCTTGCATTGTCAATAGCTTTTGTGATAATATTTTTGTGTTGTTCCTTGAATTCTACCAAGTCTTTTTTATTAGACGTAATTAACGTCTTTGGTATAGCAAGCCCCACAGATTCAGCCTCGTTCAATACGATGAGCTTATTAATATAGTTATCATTAAAACTGCCAAGAGATGGCACCTTATTACGTAAATAATGGTTCACTAGCTGCTTTAGCCTAAATTGCTCCTTTTGCAAAAAAGCTTGCTCTTCAATGTCACAATCTATATCTAAATTCAATTCGCCACGCCTGTACCAAAAAAAACTAATTTCTTTTGCTTTCAATATTTCTCCTGTAGTGAGGAACTCTATTTCAAAATCAATTCCGTTATCAATTGTTAGATTCCTAATTCTTACCTCGTCACTGTCATTTATTCTTTTATAGTTAACCCTATAGTACCTTAACCAATCGATCACATCATTAGTGGTTTGGTCAGTATCGCTGGAGTTTATAATAATCATAGTTAGTCCTTGTAATCTTTTGGCAAAATCAAACCATCGTTTTTACTAACGATTAATTTTGGCAATCCAATTTCTTCCCTTCTTTTATCAACCTCCTTAATATTTTCGATTGGGGTAATCATTCTTTTACCGGTCGCATCCATTACCCAATAAGAACCATATTTCTGCATTAGTCCGCTAACTACCCTGGCCCTATCCACTATTATCGACATCCAAAAAGGCACAAAGGCTCCCTTTAGTACAGAAGCTTTCAACATAGGCTCAAAATATGCCAATTCTTCCTTGTCCCTAACACCATCATTCAACAAATGCAGTAACAGCGTACACATCACTCCAGCAGCATCCTCACCAACTTTATCTCTATCCGGAAAGCCAATTTTATTGATAATCTCATACATTTCTTTACTACTTGCCAGATCTTGCACATGTACCAGGGAATCAACTTTACCTTTTTGAATATACCGCATTAGATTTCTTACCGCCTGATCCTTTTCTATTAGCACCATTAATTTAACCATTTCTTCCTGAAAGGGGATAGCTGAAATATACCTTTGCCGATAAACGTCATAAAGTCTATTCCAGGTAGTATCGCTCTTAAATTTCCTGACAATCAGGCTATCATGGGACATTTGCCTCAAAGAGGTTCCTCTAAGTACCCCCTCTTTAAGCATTTTCCTAGCTTCGCCATCCTTTTTTAGCTGTAGTTTTATTGATATTAAGTCTACGTAGAAGTAGGTGTCCTTACGACAAAATTTTAATGCTTGCGTATATTTTCTTTCTGCTTGTTTATATTCTCCGTGATTTTTTAACTCCATAGCTTGATGATAGAGTTTATAAAATTCTGCTATATTTTGAGCATAAATAAGATTTGAAGATAGAGAAAACAAGATACAAAAGCAGAGATAGTATTTTTTCATAATCAGGATGACTTTCAGGTATTTCCTAGCTGAACAAAAAAACAACAAACTTATGAGCTATTTTGAACACTAAATATTCTATTGGAAGTAGTCGACTAAATTATATCAATGGACCATGGCAAAAATATATTTGATTATTTGGTTTTACCATAATGATCCAAGGAAAAAATTAAGCTAATTAAAGTTCTAATTAGCTTAAAAATCCAGTGGTGTTATTCTTCAATTTTAGGTCTTTTGCTATACCCGTTTGGATACAAATTTACCCAGTCACTGGAAGAAGTTCCTGTAGACGAGTCCCAGGTATCCGAGGCTACATTCGCTGGCGGCGTATCGCCTCCTACTCCCGAGGTTGCATAGGTATTGCTCGCAGCTGCTTCGTAGCCACCTAATACATTCTTCATTTCATTCACATTCAGTTGACTAAATAATTCTCCGTTTAAGTTTTCTAACTTTTTCATTTTTTTAAGTTTTAATTAGGTAATAAATATTTTATCCTTAAAGCTAACGGAATAATATTGCAAGTTCTAGGAATGTAAAAATTTAGAGCACTGTAAAACCTTTCTATTTGTTCCAAAAAATCAATATCAGGAGCAAAAAACCCAGCGACCCTAATTTTAGCAGTATATCTATCAAGCCTACTTGCAGGCTGCGCAAGTACCCAAAGTCAAAACGCGAAAAACAGGAAGCAGTAGACTGGCGAAAGCCTTAAAGAGAAGCGAAAAAGAGTTGCAACAGTGCTCACTGAGGGAGCGATCGATTATCAAGTCGATAAACAGCAGCGTAAAAGAGATGGCCATCCCGCAAAAAAAGGCTGGCCTCCCACTACCAAGTACTGATATCACCCATCTTACTAAACAAACCATTTCAATAAGGAACATTGAAAAACCACAGATTCACAGGATTGTCGCAGATATTGATTCCTGTATCGTTTTAACAACCAAGCGCGAACAGTGGAAAAACTGGGCATTCGACTCTTATTCCCACCCATATCTGTATTCGAAACATTATAAGCTAAAACAAAAAGGATAACTATTACCTGATCAGTGTGTTACAGTTTTTTTTCTGCCCTGAGCAAATGCTTATCGATAAACTCTGCATAGCTTTTCCGGTAATACTCCCCGATCGGCAATTCCAGGCCATTGGCCATCCTCATTCCTTTTGTATCAAAGGAATCAATATAGGAAGGTGAGACAATAAAGCTGCGATGGAACTGCACGAACTCCCCTTGGCTCTTCAACAGCTTGGAAATTTCACCCAAAGACATGTAAGTCAAAATCTGCTTGGCAGTTGTGTGTATCAATACATAATTCAGCTTACTTTCTACAGCGATTACGTCCTTGAAACTAATGTTGACCATTTTACCTTGACCTTCCTTGCTCCTAACGAAAAAGAAATCAATCTTTACAGCATCCACCTTGTCAGCAAAGATCTTGTTCATAGAGATCATAAATTCACCCAGCGTAAATGGCTTTAACAGGTAGTCATCGGCATGAACTTTAAAAGCTTCATAGCCATATTTCGTATGACTTGTCGTAAACACAAGCTTATCGGTCTTATGCCTGATTTCCTTGGAAAGTTCAATACCTGTGATACGAGGCATATCTATATCGAGCAAGATCAGATCGACCATATCGCATTTGAGGATAGCACCCAAGGCTTCCAACGGATCGACATAGCTACCGATCAGCTGCAATCCGGGATATAATTCAACGTATTTTCCCAAAGCGTCGATTGCGTGCTGGTCATCATCGATTATGATGCATTTATACATAGGCAGAAATAGTCTTCGAGCAACGAATGTAAGCAATTTATCTGCTGCGGTCAACATGCTTTTTTTTTGCGCAAACTTCCCTTTCTATATAGAAAACCCAACCGGCCAGAACCCTAATCGATAAGGAACAGCATGATTTTGACAAATCGATCATTACCCTGGTCATACTATTTATGGTTTTCAAAAGTAACGAAAAAAGCTACGTTGGCTATGATCAGAAGAATCCGGACAAACCGTTCTGGAGAACCTAAATAAGCCCGAAATTGAAGACATTACGCAAACACTATTCGACTTTCATGAAATCATAGAAACCTAGAGCCTGTCAGGTACCAAGCAGAGAATTTAGCTAGTAGGCCAAGGAAAATCCGCAAAATATCGTACCTTAACGGCATCTAATAATGTCCATGAAGTACCATTACCAATACGTCTCCAAAAGCTCCGTGCGCATTGAGCTTATTCCAGAAGACCTGAAAGAAAAAATGCTCATTGAAGCCATCACGGGCCAGGAGAATGACAATGAACTGCTCAAACAATATTACCAGATTGGCCTTGACAATTACAGCAACGGACACTCACTGACCAAGATCAATTTTATGGCTTTCCCAAAAGTCGCCCTCTGCTCCTTCTCCCAGCAAAATAAAACCGAAAACGTTGCCTAAAAAAATAGGACACAGCCGCTCAGAGAAAATATTGATTTTCACTACTGGTATTAAAGGTTTGATTTTATTAATTTTGCACAATGGAAACAGGCATTCCCGGACTGAGCTGGGATGAGCTTTGGCTCAAAGGTTTTAAGGTGCATAAGCTATCCCCCTCGGTTGACGTACCGGCACGAACGGGACGCAGGGATTTCTATAAAATGGGCCTGGTGGATGGGGAGATTACCATCGACGATGGGGGGGCAGACCAAAGAGGTCAAAGGCACTTTTCTATTCTTTGTCAATCCAAAAGTGCCACATACTATAGTCAAACGGGTAGAACGGAAAAGCGGCTACGCCTGTATATTTATTGAAAGCTTCATCAGCACCCGGGAAATACAGCATTCCCCATTGTTCCGGACCGGGGACAATCCGGTCATTGCCCTAAACAACGATGAGGCATTATTTATGCGCAGCCTCTTTGAAAAAATGCTAACCGCCTATAACGGTGAATACCCGCATAAGGCCGATATGATCAAAAGCTGCATCAGCCTGATCATCCACCAGGCGCTGCTCATCCAGCCATCGCAGCAAGCTGTCCCTGCCAACAATGGCGCGGGCCGCATCGCCCGCCTGTTTATGGATCTTCTAGAAAGACAGTTTCCAATCGAGCATGCCAGCGATCCGCTTAAACTACGCAGCCCACAGGATTTTGCGGCGCAGCTCGCTGTACACGTCAACTACCTTAACCGGGCGATCAAACAGGCTACCGGAAAACCTACCTCTGTACATATTTCCGCGCGGATCACCGCCGAAGCAAAGACCCTCCTTCACCATACCGACTGGAGCGTGGCCGATATTGCCTATGCCCTGGGCTTTGAATATCCAGCCTATTTCAACAACTATTTCAAAAGAATCACCCGAACCACGCCCAATTCTTTCCGGAAGGTTTGAATATCATAGTTATCGGTTTGATTATCGTTAACAGGTCCCAGATTTATACCGGAATTTTGGTCTATGAAAATTTTAGTTACAGGAGCAACGGGAAAGGTCGGGAGCAGGTTTGTTCCCCGCCTTGTAGCCAAGGGTTATGACGTTACGATATTAACAAGGGATGCCGCAAGGGCATTGCCTGGAACCAAGGTAGCGGTGGGCGACCTCTATGACCCATCTACCCTACCACAAGCAGTTGCTGGTATGGACGTGGTGATACACCTGGCCGCTCTGTTCCGCACCTTTACCGATAACGAAGGCATCTTTAAGACCAATCACAACGGTACCATCGCCCTGGCACAGGCAGCGGTATCAGCAGGCGTCAAAAGGTTCATCTTTACCAGTACCAGCAACGTGTACGGCTCGGGCTATGGCCATCCGGCCAAGGAAGATGACGCTGTAGATATCAATGATCCAAGACCCTATTCCGCAAGCAAGATTGCCGCCGAACAAGAACTATTGAAACTCGAGCTGGACGTGCGCATCTTGCGACTTGGATTCGTCTATGGCGACAGGGACCCGCATATCGCCGAGATCATGCCGATACTGAAAAACTGGGGCCGCCACTCTGGTTCAAGGATGCATATGGTACACCATCTGGATGTGGCGCAGGGCCTATTTTTGCTAATGCAGCAGGAAGGCCTTAACGGAGAAATATTCAATATCGTCGACGATGCACCCATTACCATTTACGAACTGGCAGAATCCCAGGGAAAGGCAAAGGAGAGTTTCGCCTATCCCGAAGGACCATTGACTGATTCTTTCGAGGGCATCATGGATACCACTAAGATCCGAAAAATTGGCTTTAGACCACTAGTTCCCAGTTTTTATGTGGCCCGGGACATGGACTTTTTGTAGATATACGCACCAATAAAAAGGTGGTTGGGATCGAGATGAGGGTCCCGCCCCTTTAAAAAGTTGATACCTTGCACAAGAATCCAGAACAGTTTCGCTCATGCGCAGACAGGTTCTGTTAATGTTGTACGCAAGATGGTAATTTTTGCGAAAGCAAGGCAACCAAAGGTACGGGATCCAGCTAGCCGTGCTGATGTCTAATGGAGGTATTGATGACTTAAACACAAAATACCTAGGGCGGGGCGTAAGCATGCGCTCGCAAAAGAAATCCATGCCCCTACCTTCCGCCTCCAGTAGGAACAGAAAGCAAGAACCGAAAGTTTTGCAGGCCGGAAATGTGCGTTGGGGAAAACCTTTCCGTTACTAACTTTTAAATCTCGGTGTCATTTGCTAGATTCGAACCTATAAGTAGCTATGGCAAAAAATTATCTTTTTCTTGACACCAATATCCTACTTCACTGCAAGCCGGCGAAGGAGATTGATTGGAAAAGGTATGTGAAGGGTTCGTGTATCCTAGTGATTGCCCCCATTATTATCGCCGAGATAGACAAACTCAGGCGTAGCCAGCAAAAGAAAATTGCCACAAGAGCCAAATCTGTCACAAAGCAGTTCGAGCATATCATGGACAATGGTGATCCTGATTGGCTCCTGATAGACAAGAGGCCAAACCCGGCAACGTTTTTGGAAAACAGCCTTGATAAAACCGAACAGGACGATTGCCTACTTGCAGCGGTGCTGGAGTTTTCGCCTGAAGATCCCGATTGCCAAATCATACTGGTCAGTGAGGACATCGGACCCAGACTGAAGGCAAAAAATCTCGGTATCAAAGCGATAAAGCTGGAAGATATAGAACTGCTGGCGGAGGAACCAGACGAAAATGAAATCAAGTTGCAAAAACTGACCAGGGAGAACAATGAGCTGAAAAACCGCGTACCCAAAGTTGACCTGTTCCTTGCAGGAAAAACAAAGCATATAAATTTTCCAGAATTCCAGGGAACAATGACCTTCGACCAATACTGTGCCAGAAAAATGGATGACGTGAGAAAAGAGTACACCTACCACAAAATCCCCTTTAAAATACCCACCCAGCGGGAACTCATTTTCCGGAGCGCCATCGCAGAAAGCATGATGTATACCGAAAGTAGAAGGTATGATCAAGAGCTCGGTTGGTTCTTTGAAGCCTATGAACAAAAGTTTCTTCCAGAACTTTATAACTGGCACATCAAACGGCTCCTGTCAGTCGAGATCGAACTTGAAATCTATAACCAAGGGAATGTTCCCGCAGAGAATATTGACCTATGCCTAAGGTTTCCAAGTGGAACCAACATAGAACTTGCCGAGACTTTCAATCCATTTCCAGGGCCACCTGTTCCACCAGAGAAACCACTCCCTCTCGACCAATTGCTGATGAAAGCGAATGAACTTCGGAAATCAACACCAGCTCAACCAATGCCATCATCCCAAGTACCAAAATCCTTGATCTCCATTAAAAACGTTAACGGGCTTCAAGTCGACATGAAGTGCGGTTACCTCAAGCACAATCAATCATTTAAGTTCAGTAAACTTGCCGTAGGTTTCCAAACCCTGGACGATTTGAAAGGCTTTGAATTTAAGTATGAGCTGATGATCGCAAATGATCCCAAGTGCCCGAAAGGCAACTTACAGGTAAACTTTATCCCTCCCTCAACCGTGAAACCGCTATCTTTAAGCAAATCCCTAGGTAAGTTCTTTGAGCTACCGTATTTTTTACCGTAAAGCAAAAAAGTTCCAAAATTGCCTATCCCTTAGCCGAATAGCAGCGCATAACCTAGCAATCAATTTAGTCCGTATCTTTGGAGCAGTCGAACAATACAAAATTACGCTCTTCAACAATGGATGCAAATGACAAAAAGGATTTAGACCGCATATTAAGTGTTCTTTATAAAAATAGCCCTGTCGCCTGGTATAAAATATATACAGATTTAAAAATCGACAAGGCTCGCGCCGAACAGTTATTCAAAATCGGCTTTGCATTTGATTACCTGCAGATAGAACATAAAGGCATGGGCGAATATCCAACCGACAACCATTATGTTGGGATCACAAACGTGGGTATCAGGTTTTTCGCATTGGCCAACTTCTCGGGAACGGAGAAAACCATCGAACAGATAGAGACACCGACCCGGTTCAATACCTACATTGGGGGCAGCAATGGTGGATTCAATGTGCTGGACATTAACCAAGAGCAACTCCAGATCATCATTGAGGCTTATTTAAGTGGAAAGCCAGATTTTACAATTGCCGGTCAAACCTATCATCCAAAAAAGTACGATAGCATCAAAATATTCGGAAACAGTTCTGGGCATTCAAAAAGAGAGCTCAAAAATATTGGCCTAGCTAATGGTAGCGAGAAGGGTTTCAATGGACGTTTTTTTAGTGAAGAAGATCTTGAAGAATTCGGGGAAGACCTTACCTATTCACTTATTGGAAATGCCCAATCTGGTTCAAGAATTCAACAAGCTGGAAAAGCTGGACCGCAAGAAGACAAATTAGGTCATAAAGCAGACGTTAAGGATCCACACATCGAAGCAGAAACCGATAAGCCTATCTTTATTTCCTACAGTTGGGATTCCAGGGAGCATGAAGATCATGTGTTAAGTTTTGCCGAGGAACTGAGGAATGAAGGTTTCAATGTGGACATAGACAAAATTCTGAGCCAAAGGAAAACAGCGACAAATTTCAATCAAATGATGCTCGAAGCGTTTGCCAACAGCGAGTTCATAATTATTGTACTTTCCAGTAGCTACAAGACAAAAGCAGATAAGTTTGAGGGAGGTGTCGGAATTGAATACCGAATTATAGTTGGGGAAATTGACAGGTTCCCCAAAAAATATATCCTGGTTAGTTTCAGTGGACGCGATGAAACGATTGTCCCTGTTGGTCTAGCGGGGCGGGACATCATTGATATTTCCGCCAAAGGATTGGAGCCACTTTTTCGAAAGTTGACCGATCAACCTGAGTTTGTACTTTCACCGGTATCCAAACTAAAGCCGAAATTGGGCGTTAGATCGATTCCATCCTTCAGCGAACATCAAAAAAAACTGAAAGCAAAAACTCCGCAGGCAGCAGATAATTCCGAATTGCTATCCAAGCGCATTGAGAAGAAAAATAAATTGAAGCGGGATTTCGCAGCGTGGCTAAACTATAAAAAAGAGGACGTCAAAAAACGTTTTAGAATGATTATCCATTCTGCCGAGAATGATACATATCCAGACCAACCCATGCTCGAAAATGTTCCGTCTACCTGGTTTGCGGCAGAAATCCATGGGGCGAGCCATCACGGGATGGAATTTTGCAATGAGAACTCGGTAATTTATGTGAATGCAAAAAATAAATGGAGTAGTGTGAAAATTGATGGTTTTGATGCAGTAAATGTCTCTGTTATCAAAACTATTTTTTATGATGATATCATCGCATGGGACATGGATGGAAATTATAACTGCCCTCACTTTTATGCAAACTTCACAAACGGAATGCCCTGGAAAAACATTTATTATGTCAGTTTCAATAAACCTCACATGACATTCGATAAATCAAACCATATAGATTAGTATTTTAGATAAGGTACTAATACGAAACACTCTGCGCCTGCTCTTCGCCCTTCCCCATGCTCGGCCTTGACTTCGCCCTTTTCTTGTTCTCCTTCACCTCAGCTTTCACCTCCTGCTTAGCACACTCGATTTTCAATAAGTCAAAAATCTCCCTTTTAATCAGCTTATAGTTTTCCTCCACCATCTCCGCCGTAACCTTTTTCACCATCGGAATATCTTTATACCCTTTCTCTTCAACAGCAATCGCCTCATGATCATTCTGGATTTCTGAATGAAACATTTTCAGTTTAATCTTCTGCTCGGGGTTATCCGCCACCACGCCCACAAACTCGCCCGACGACAATGTCGCGATCTTGCTGGCAGGAATGGCATAGTCCATCTGCGTGGCCCTGGTGATTGAAGTATCCGAGGAATTGATGCTCATGCTGTCTTTCCTTTGCGAGATCTTTCCAAAATTCTCCGACAAAGCCTTTGCTGTATCCCCCGTCACCTGACCAGAGATCACATTGCCAACGATGCCCGTAATTACGTCCGCCTGCTCCGAACCATAATCCTTGGTCAGCTGCGAAAAATCCTGTACCGCTAAACAGGTAGAAACTCGATTGCTTCTAGCCGTAGCAATCAAAGAATCCATGTTATTAAAATAGATTGTCGGGAACTCATCGAATACCAGCGAAGACTTCAATTTCCCCTTTTGGTTAACCAGCTTGATCATCCTAGAGATATACAGCGAAAGCACGGCACCATAGACCTGCAGCTTCTGCGGATTATTACCCACGCAGACAATTTTCGGTTCCTCGGGATTATTCATATCCAAGGTAAAATCATTGCCGCTCAGCACATAATAGAGTTGAGGTGAAGAAAGTCTAGCCAATCCAATCTTTGCACTCGCAATCTGCCCCTCCAGCTGCGCCATCGCATTGTTCCGATACGCCGAAACAAAGGGATTGATCAAAACCTTGATCTCTTCCTGGGTCTTCAGTACCGCAAACAGCGGATCATAGTCCGACTGCATCAGCTCGATCACATGAGGCAGCGTGCAGTACCTGCCATCTTCGTACTTTCTCAAATACCAGATACAGGCGGTCAGGAAATTGATCGGACTTTCCACAAAGAAATCCCCCTGCTTTTTGATCCAGTCCCTGTTCAGCCCCATCATGATCGTGCGCGAGGCTTCCGTGGCATCGGTAATGTCCTCCATTGCCTGGGGGTCCAGCGGATTGCAGCGGTGCGTTCTGTTCAAGTCATCAAAATTGATCACATAGAACTTTGGCTTCAACTTATAGGCCGAGACATATTTAAGCAGTTTGTTATAAGCCATTTTGGAAAGGTCATCGAACTTGAAATCGTAGATGAACATCGAGAAGCCCTTCTTGATGTGCTGGTCGATGATATGCCTGATCACGAAATAACTTTTACCAGCACCAGGCGTACCAGCCACCAACAGCCCACGAAAGGGGTTGATAATATTGATATAGCTACCCCGGAGCACTTTCCCGAGCCTGTATTTTGCAGGCAGGTTAATGGAATATTCGTTCTCCAAAAGCCGTTCTTCCTGCGGAAAAGTCTGGTTCTCCTCGTTGAAGATATCCTGGTTCAGTTTGTCATTTAGCAACCTGGAAAGCTGACCTCCACCCGTTAAGATCAACAAATAGCCAATTGATGTCAATCCAATATAGCAGACTGCAATAAAGGTTTTTGGGACCGGGCAAAAGAAGCTCAGCGTACTTGCAAAGTACAGCCCCGCCCCAATTATTAAATAAAAAATTATCGGCTTCAGCAATATCTTCTCATCCTTCTTACCCTTTGCCCCAACAAGGGAAACCACCAGTAACAACAAAGCTGCCAGCTTAGCCCGAAACAGCCCAACAAAAAGACCGGTCCTAGCGATATTGCCAATGATCCTATCGGTGATCCAAGCCGTCCATTCCCAGACCGCAAAAGCCTGGTAACAGGCAATATAAAAATGGATCGCCAATATAAAAATCGAAAGCAATCTTGTGAAATCAATGATCTTGCGCAGCCCCTGCACGTCTTCTCCAGTGTTCATCCTTCAAAGAAAGGTTGAACTATTCAGAATGATTGACAATGCCGAAAGGGATGGTTATATCAAACGACTTTGGCAATTATATGATCGTACTGTTCAATCAAAAATTTATAGATCATCTGCTTTGCCATTGCAGAATATGGTTTTTTAGAGTCCATGAAATCTTTGAGAACCTGCATTTCTCTTTTGAGCCTAGCCTCCAGTCTTTCAACTGTCGCTTGATTTGCCGTATCGATCATTTCCAAAAGTGTTAAGGCATCTTCGAGTACCCTTTGTTGCTGTACCTCTATTGCAATCCTCAATTTTTTCCTTTCATCAACAAGGTCCATACGCTGCAAAGCATATACCTTTATCGACACTGTACCCTTTGGGCTTTTTACGCCTGACAGGCTTTTTTTCGATAAGATATTGCCTTCATCGCCATAATCCAGGAATTTTTCAGGGTTGTCCTTACAGGGATCTATCAATAGCCTATGGGGCTCTTCTGTAGCTATCCCGACATTGTGGTCCCTTACGTGGTTGAAATTATCCAACGGAAATTGGTTCATCTTTCCCAAAAGTTCCGTGGTCTGCTGACCATATACCCTATGATACTTATGGGAGTTGCATAATTTGCACGAAAAAAGCAGATTGTCCCAGTCCGATGCTAACCAATAATAACCGGGATCGGTTGGAGCTTGAGCTTCAGTAATTTCCGCCTTAGGCCGAAAGTGTTCCACATCACCAAAATAGACCGGCAAGAGCACACTCTCACAATAACAACATTTCTTATTGAAAAGCTCGATTAGGGCATTCCTCACATCTTCTTCGCTATAGGCCCTATAGTTGAACTTCGCATGTGGTCTTGGCGCTGTAAAATTTGCGATAGCCCTGGCTTTTTCTCTTGGCCCGGCTTCTCCAGCCACCGTTAAGATATCTGGAGCCTTAACTTTGGTTCTATCTACAAAAATCATTTCTCATCATTTAAGTTCCATACATTCTTCAATCTGAGAAAGGCATCTTTTTTGATCTGATCGATTGTCTTGAATGGGTTGGAATTCTTCCTATCTGCAAGCAATTTGTCCACGACATCATAAATAACATTTTCTCTGAGGGTATCTCCAAGAACCCTAACCTTTGGAATTTCATTTTTCAGTTTTGACAGCACTTGAACTTCTTCCAGGCTCAATTCATTAGGATCCTTTGAAATTAGCTCGTAATAATCCCTGAATTTTTTTTCAGTCTTTGGATCGATGGTACTGTTAAGTCCAAAAAAATCAGAGGTTAATATCTGATCGACCCTTAGTTCAGCAGGATTTGGCAGGTCGGTTATGGCCTGGATTTCCCCGTTGTCATTTTTGTCAAGTACAACTGTTTCCCCTGCCTTCATGCCTTTCAGGCAAAGTGGTTCGTGCGTGCTTACAACAAAGCGCATTTTAGGAAATGTCCTTCTCAATTTCTCGACAACCTCCATCCGCCAGCGTGGATGAAGATGGGATCCAATTTCGTCAATGATAATCATGCCCTCGGCTATATCGAATGGAACACCGTCCATTTGAATAGTTGCCATGATATCTATCGCCATGTGGAAAATCGACTGATAGCCGTCGCTCAGCTCATCAATATACAGTCTTTTCCCCCCTCTCGTAACAACAGCTCTACCATCGAATAGTGATATTTGCTCTTCGTTGTTTAGGAACATCAGATCCTTTAATGAAAGTGCAACCCGATTGAATGCGTCCTGCCCCAAACTGTTTAGCCAAACATCGCAATCCAATAGCGAGGCTGTATAATCGAAAAGGTTTCTTGCTTTTGCCCCACGATGCTCACTGATCTCTGGAATGATGTACGGAGGGGTCTGCTTCAAGCGAACAGCATTATAGGCAACAAAACTGATGAGCGGACTGGTAATTGAGCTTGTAATCCCTTCTTCATTAAATGATACTATAACCGGATCTTCCTTCCCTACTAGATTAAGCTTGATATAGCCCTCAACTTCACCATTTTTTACCAGCTGTCTACTATTGAGACCAAGAATATCAATGTAGCTTTGACCAGCTATTCCAATTGTAAATGCTTTCAACAGCGAGCTTTTCCCAACGCCATTTTCGCCCAAAAAAAGTATCCAGGGCTCATTGATCTTATCTTCAATTTCCTCGAGCATCGAGGCATGGTTTTGACCTGGATCAAAATTTATGGTAAGGTCGGAAAAACACTTAAAATTATGCAGTTCTATCGATTCAATAAAAACATGTTTTATGCTTTCCAATTGTCCCTTAAGTGTGGCTTTCTCAAAATTAAAGCCTATTTCTTGTAAATTATCCTGATCACTAGTATCAAGCATCCTGGCAATCACTTCATCAGATGTAAATACAAAAGCCCTGTTGATCAGATAATCGTGCAGATCGTATTTCTTCAAAAGCTCATGTATGAAGTAGCGTTGGAGACCAATATAGGGTTTTCCAGAGGCGTCGGAAAAAATTTGTGCCCAACCCTGGAGAAAAGTGTTAACACCATCCACATCCAACTTCTCGCTGCGCATAAATGCTTCAAACACCTCAAACGATGCCTCCAAGATGACAAATTCATTTTGCCGCGCATGGACCAAATCGATCCTGTTCAGCTTGATGATTTCGATTGTTGTTTGCCCCTTACTGGTTATCCCTGTAATATTGCCGTCCTTTTCATATGCAAAATGCTCGAAAGGGTCATCAAAGCAGGGATCAACCAATAGGTTTTTTTCGAACAGTAAAAGTTCACTATGTGAAGCTTCCATAGGTCCTCTATCTCCTTCCACGGGGAACCAGGTCGATTTATACATATTGCACTTTGTACAGGAATAGTATATGTTTTGCCAGTCATATACCAGCCACCAATAATGGTCGTCAGAAGCTGCCCCATCGAATCCTCGCGCAGATTGCTTAGGGCGGAAATGATCGTATTCGGAATGGGAGGCTGCAAGATTGATTACCGACTCACAGTAGGCACACTTACCATCAAACTCGCTACGAAGCGCAGGAAGAAATTCATTTCTAAGTCTGTTATCTAAAATATTGTTGTAACGTTGCTGGCTTCTTTCTGTTGGCACCTGACCGTAGAAATCTTTGATCTTCTGCCTTGCTTTGTCCATTTCGACCGAAAAGAAGATGGATGGTGGCAAATAGCCCTTAGTGACATGTATCATATTTTGAGGTTAATTTAACTACATAGTTTTATCCGTCAGATACCATTTTAAAACCTGGCATCAACGATTAAAGCTTGCTCGAATGTATGAAATAGTTACGAAAAATTTCCACATCGATATTCCAAAACGAGCCTTTCGTCAAAGTTTGAGGGCCTTAGGTTAAATTCTGCATCTGTTCCTCTCCTGGCCTTCTCTTCCGCTTCCTGCCAATCACAGTAGGATCATCATAGTCCGCCTTTTCCAAAAGCCCATCCAGTAGATCTTCCTCTTTGCCACGCCTCTCGCCCAGCCCCATATCCTTCTCCAACAAATTACTTGAAACCTCTTTCCTCAAATAGACCTTCGGCTCATCCCTACCTGAAAACATTGCCGTAAGCCCCTTTGCCGAATACCCCTTTCCAAGATCGCTCCCGTTGAACACCGTCCTATTCCTATGGTCAATAAAGGTCAGCCCATAGATCAGCCCCGCATCATTACGTCTGAGCACCAAAGCCACCTGCTCTTTGGCCAATTGCTTGATCAAAGTATCCTTCCTCACAGCACTGTATCTCGCCGTTATCCCGTCAATTCTTTCTTTGAGGCTCTGCTTAAATGCTGAGCGTTTTTCCCTGTTCCTAGCAAAGCTTTTCTCCAGCTCCTTCATCGTCGCCCCTCGGTAGAAAGCGCTCGCCTTGAACGGCACGCCAATCGAATTTCCACCACCATCCATGATCGAATAGACCAGCCCCTTCTTCTCGAACATTACAGAGTCTTCAAAGCCCCGATCTACATGGACATTGAACTGCGCCAGCACCGCCTTGTATTCCGCAAAGGAAGTATAGGCATAGTCCCGCATCACCGCCTTTGTGATATTGTTCAGCTGTTTCTTTGTTGGCAAAGCCCCATATTCCGCCGCCCTTAAATAGGGCTCATTACCCAGCCTTCTCCCATCCGCCTTTGTCAAGCCATATTTAACCTCCAGCTCCTTTCTTATCGGTTCGGAAACTTTCTTACCAATATCGTGGATATCCATCCTGTCCCCGTTCCTATCGATATTTACTGTAGCAATATGCAAGTGCGTGTGTGCGGTATCGAAATGCTGATAGGCAATATAGGGTTGTTCGCCAAAGCCCAGCTTTTCCATGTAATCTGAAGCAATCTGTTGCAGCTTGGCCGCATCGAGCTTATCATCGACATGGAAGTTAAGCGAAATGTGCACTGCATTGGTCTTGGTCCGCCCGTTCAGTCTGGTTAGCTGCTCGAAGCGAAAAAACCGCTGATGGAAATTGAGCCTATCAATGTCCGTTGCAAAACCACTGGCCAAAATTACTTTCGCCTCTCCTTCTTTGACCTTGTCTTCGTTATAGAGAAGGATCCCCCGGATCGACTTTCCGCTTATGACTTTGGCAACCATTTTTCTGCAAGTTTAGAGATGATTGAAAATAGCCGTTCCATCTTGGCATCGGCCTTGAGATAAAGTTCAACGGTCCGCTGAGCATGGAACTCCTTTTCGGCAGGGGATTTCACGGCGTTGAAATAACGGGTCTGCTGGTTGATATTGATCCCGATCGATTTGAGTTCCTTTCGGATCAAAGCCAGTTCTTCCATCGGCCCGGCCATCGAGGCATCCCGATAAAAACAGTTGATCCGCTCTTTGTTCAGCAGTTTCCTTGCCACCTCACCAATCGACCTGCAACTGCTATCTACCAATAGCTTTTCCAGCCTTTTCAGCGTAGCATCGGACAGCCTGACCGTAATCAGATTGATCAACAATTCTTCCTTATTTGTTATGGGCTTTCTTGCCATTTTCGCTTCTTTACATCAGCTGGTTTCTAGGCTTTGCGAGTTCCGAGCCAAAGCCCCTACCGGTAGGGAGGCAAGATATTTTTGTGTACAAAAATACATCTTGCTACAAACGGGCGTTTGCTGGAATCCTTCCTTTGGATTTTCGCTGGAAATGATTTATGGGTTATTTTTAAGAATCGATTTGGGAAGGTTTCTTAACTCAGAAACTGGTAGAAATGAGCGAAGCAGGCGTCGAATTTTTAGACGCATTTGGTTTGGCCTTGGTTTCAGCTTTTTCCCAAATCTTAAAGAAGAATTAATAACGGCTTTTGAAGTTCGAGTTTTCATAATTCTAAGTTTTGATTGACAAATATGAAGTGTGAAATTTTCAACAATTGACAATCTCCTACACGATACCTATTAAAAAACCCTAACTTCAATTATATAAATAAAAGTATGGAAGATGAAGAGGTAAGTTTTGAAGAAGCCCAGAGAAGGATGGACGATTGGTATGCTGAACTACCTTTAAAAATCCAGGAGAACTACGATAAACTTAAGAAAGGTATTTCTAAGTTTGAGACCTTTCAGATTATTGCAAATATAAGCCATTACAACCATCAGCACGACACAAAGCAATATACAGACTATAGAGAAGACAGAATGTTTATAATAGCTGAAATCGTTGCCATATTGTGTCTTAATCAAGGGTATAAGGAAAGTTCCGAAGTTGACCAAACTGACTTCCAAGAGGAAATCAAAAGTATTCAAAATAGTGCAAGTAAATATTTTGGTATGCAATCTGCATACACCTCACACACAAGTCATTCTGGCGAACAGACTACTTTGGAAAAGATTACAAACAAGCTTAAACGAGATGAAGTATTGGTTCGGAATCCTGGGCATCCAGAACACCATTTGATATTTGCCATTGAACTTTTTAATCCATTAGACAAAGAACTAACTGCCTTTTTTGGCTTCACCGTTGACCAAGGTATTTTAATCCGTAGTAAATTTTCAACCTTTTTAAATGAGCGATTTTTAAAGGAAATCGAGATTGCAAAAGCAAAGGCTACCGCTTTAAAGGATGAGGTTGTCAGATTTCGAAATACTAAGTTCATTGACGAGAATTCTGACCTTACAAGAGAGCAATTCATCGAGCTCCAACATCAGCCTTCTAAAAAAGTGCTTGGTATGATAACCGGTCATTATCTTAATGAAATTTTCATTAACCTAAAAAAAATACATGGATTTACCGCTATTGAATTAGCAGAATATTGTAACGTTCCAATTAATGCTGTCGAAAGCTTTTTATCAGCTTTTTCAATAACTTTCTCCAATAACTTCGAGCAAGAACCAATTGCTAGCAATACTGTCTTAAAGTCAAAGCCAATTCTAAGATGGAAAGATACTTTTATGGTTCCTTCCCTTTCACTCCTTACCTGGTGCGTTGAGCCAGCATATGAAACATACATCAAATCGAACCAAAAGCTTTCCAATCGCTATAAAGATATCAAACATGATTTTTTATTGGAAAAAGGAATTGATATGATGAAATCCATTTTAACCAGTGCGACATTTTATCCTAACAATCTATATTACATGGTTGATGGAAAGGATTGTGAAACAGATGGTTTAATAGCCTATGATACAACCTTATTCATTATTGAGGCAAAGGGACAGAGGATCAGTAATAAGGCAAAAGATGGAAATTACCAGAGAACTTATACCCACGTGAACGAAATTATCGGGGATTCGACAGCCCAAGGTCGAAGAACGATAGATTTCATAAGAGAAAATGAGGAAGCCCTCTTTTATACAAAGGGTAAAAAAGAAAAGTTCGTATTAGATGGTAAAAAATTCGACGAGTTCATTGTCATTAGCCTTGTGCTTGAGCCAATTGGAAATCTCACTCCTCTTATTAAAGTAAGCAATGACCTAAATTATTTCGACGAAAAATCGTTCCCATGGATTATCAGCCTATATGATCTTATCGTAGTTGCCGACCATATTGACCTACCAATTCTGTTTTTACATTATCTCAGAAGAAGGAAAAGGTTTTTAGAGGTCCAGTACATGTCTATCTATGAAGAGATCGATTTACTTGCATATTTTTTGTTTAATGGACTCTATATAGAAAATACTCTTAAAGAAGCCAATGATGCCAACATTGATTGGTTAAGCTATGACAACAATACAGACGAAATCAATGATTATTACATGTATAAATTTGGGCATAAAAAACAGTTTACACCAAAAGTTCAATCCTATTTAGGAGAAGAGTTCGCAGCCTTATTAAAAGCAATTGAAGATTCTAATATTAAAAATAGGACTGAAATCATGCTTGAGATACTGGAACCAGATGGAAAATCCATAAAGACACTGCTTGGCGCCATAAAAAAAGCGAAAAAGGAATACGAACAAGATGGATTGCTACATGATTGTTCGATAGGAATGTTAAATGGTAAGGGAGGATCTGGTATAACTTATATGATTGGCGGAAATCAAAAAGAACTTGATCTCAAGCTTTACAACTACTGCCTTTTCAAATTTGACCAACAACAGGCAGAAGTCTGGGTTGGAATCGGTGATATAGATCCGAAAGTTGGAGATTACAATATAAAATGTTCCTTCGTTGCTAGAGCAAAGCCTTTAGAGAGCTAGAATTTAAATACTATTGCATACAGCGAAATTTTATATCTTTGTTGACAACAAACTTATATAAATGAATAAACTAATGCTCTCAATATGAAAATTGTCATTTATAATTTCCGTTATGGCGGCCGTTAGCAAGTCAACTAATGCAGGAGTTAGCACTGCTACAGGAATTGAATTTCAAAAACACTGTGCTTTATATTTATTGTTTGAGAACTCCAGATATCCATAGGCTCCCTTTCATTTTGGATGCTGTATTTAAAGAAGATTTAGATGATTCCAACGATGATCTATTAATCGAGTTTATCGCTAAAAATAAACCTACCGATACCCAGCTTTTCATGACGATTTCCGAAAAAACGACTAAGGCAAGCCAAGTTGCTAGGTATCAAAAAGATCTATTAAGTAATGCTGCGAAATTGATTCAGATTGGAAATGGCATCGATACAAGGACATTATTAAAAGATTATAACAACGAGTGTGATAAACTATTGCAAAATACTTTGGACATCATCAATCTTAATGCCAATTAGAATTCTCAAATAGACTGTTAATAACTTTACTAATGGAATTTTTCAATGATGTTAGTTTCATCATAATAGAAAGTATAATTAGCATCAAAATCAACATCTGGGTTCATCATTTGCTGCAAGTTGCAAATTTCAGTTACGTCAAGCGTTATCATAGGCTTAATTTAGTATTATCTAGATCACGTAATTTTTAATCATATATTTCCAGGGGCAAACGTCATTCAACGTGATTGTCAAACTGCAAATAGACCATTAAGTAATTTAACATAATGGAAAAGCTAACGTTTGAAAACCTGCCAGAGGTAATGCAACTGATACTAGAAAAACTGGAAACAATGGAAAAATTAATAACCGAGAAACAACCGGAAAAACCAGAATCTGGGGAAAGCCTCGATATACAAGCAGCCTCAGCATTTTTAGGCCTGGCAAAAGCAACGATCTACTCCAAAGTCTGCCGAGGAAATATACCTGCCTTCAAGCTTGGCAAGAAACTTCTTTTTGATCGTACAGAACTTGAAAAGTATAAAGAAGAGAACAAGAGCAGAACCAAATACCAACTCAAAATAGAGGCCGACGAAAAGCTCGCCGGCCGTTTCAAAAAAAGGATCTATACCTATTAAAGTTCCAGATGTATCCTTGTTGCAGCTTCCTTCTTCTTGGAATCGATGATCTTGGTATAGATCTGCGTAGTCTTGATATCCTTATGGCCTAGCAGTTTTGAAACTGTAAAGATGTCCGTGCCCATAGAAAGCTGTAGGGTAGCATAGGTATGGCGAAAACTATGGAACGTGATATGCTTAGTGATGCCCGCCCTTTTCAGCCATCTCGGAAGAAACATCCTTGTTTGATTATAATCCAAACCCGGAAACACCCTATCACTCAGCTGCTTTCTTTTTCCCAAAAGCGCAAAGGTCTGGTCAGAAATTGGGAGCACCTCGGCCCCTTTGGTCTTTTTCTGGGTGAATTGGATATAGTAGTCCCCTGCGCTTCCACGGATCTCGGACCATTTCAGCCCCTTGATATCAGAAAACCTAAGCCCGGTCAGCCCTGAAACAATCCCAGCCTTTTTCATCATGGGTGAGCTAGCCTCAGTGGTCGCCAGTTTCTGGAATTCCTCGATCGTCAGAAACTCCCTGTGGGTATCGTGCTCACGAATCGAGCTCGTCCTATCGTAGATATTATCGGTCAGCATTTGGTGTTTGTAGGCCGAGCGCAGCACATACCGGAACATGTTATAATATTTCAGTGCCGTATTGTTGGAAATCTTCTTTTTCCTTGCATTGATTGCAGGGGCGCTAAGCAAATACTCCTTGTAGTCCTCGCAGAAGCCAACGGTCAGGTGGAAGAACCTCAGATCCTCGCCAGAGAAACTGGCAAGGTACCTTCGGGACATGAACCAGGTATCACAGTTCAACCCGCCTTTTTTACGGACCACCTCGCGGTAGAAATCCATGAAACTTCCGGTCATCCTGTCCTTGTCCAGAAATCCATAATCATTGTTCTGGATGGCCATCTGTCTTTTGGCGCGAATATTCTCTGCTAATACCAGGGTCTGCTTATTGAACATTTTGTCCGCCTCGCTCTTGGGATCCTTTACCATATTCAGTTTCAAGTATTCTTTTCGCATAGGCCTTCCCGTAGCGGGATTTTTCAGCGGCGGATAAAAATCAAGGAAGAAGGTGATCCTTCCACTGGAGAGCGTTCTTTGTCTTAATGTTACCTTTGACATAAACTTTAGGTTTTGGTTGGGTTAAAAATTTGGTCAATTTCATCCTTGGGCACATACACATGCCAGCCCTTGGCCAGCTTTGGAATGTTGTTACGCTTGATGATGTCGAAGAGTGCCTTTTCAGAAATATTGTACTTCAGCTGGATCTCGGCCATGTGATAGGCCTCTGAGATCTTTACTTTTTTTGGTTTTGGCGGGCTGCGTAGATCGACCTCTGGCAGGATCGGTTCAAAAAGCATATCAATCTGTGCGCGCAGGATCAATGTCTTTCGCCGGGACAGGTTAACCGCATTGAGTTTCCCCATTTCTATCAGGTTATAAACGGTCTTTGCCGAACTGTTCAACAATTGCGCAGCCTGCCTGACCGTCAGAATTTCCTTGTTTCGAAGGTCCTGCAAAGGCTTCTGTTTAACCTGCTGCATCTCTACTTCGCTTGCGATCATTTTCTCCCTTCTTTTGATCGCCTTGTATGCCGCCTTAGAACACCGGTCGCTACAGTATTTAGTGACTGTTGTCCTGGCCTCAAAATCGTTCTGGCAATACTGGCAGATCCTGTGTACTCGGATGTTGGAACTCATGGCAAAAAAATTAAATGTTAGGCGTACCAGTCCCGTCGGAAAATTCAAAATAACAGATTCTGAAATCTGGAAAGTGTGATCGAAATCACAAAATAAAACAGCGTAGAGGCGGATTGTAACTGAAATCGTCACCTGTGGTAAACCACCCCGTAATTCCCCCTTTGGATAATTCACCATACCCATAAGGATATTTAAGAGTAATTAAGGGTAAATAAGTGAAGTAATCTCCCCCACTGATTTTTACTTCGCGATAGAACCAAAAAAATGGGACAAATCGGAGACAAAAGTGGGCAAAAAGGGACAAAAAATCAAAAAGCTTGCCCCACAAAAAAACAACTTAAATAATTGATTATAAGCGGTTTTAGTTTGTTTCTGTTTGCTCTTTTTTGCCTGTTTATTTGCCGATACAAAACTTCGTGAATATATTCTCCAACAAATCATCCGTAGTAACAGCACCAGTAATCTCACCCAAATAATGAAGTGCCTGCTTAATATCCATCGCTAAAAAATCTGAAGTAACCGGATTATCGATGTTTGCCATGACACGCTCCAGCGAAGCCTCTGTTTGCTTTAATGCCTCTACATGACGAATATTCGTTACTACTGTTTCAGAAGTATTAATATGATGCAAATTAACTTTATCAAGCAAAGTATCCTTTAACTCGTTTATACCTTGCTTTTCTTTAGCTGAAATAAAATGAACATCCAAAGCAGCAAATGCTTCACGTTGTTGAGGTATTAACAAATCGGCTTTATTAAGGAGAATTAAATAGGGAATAGCCAGCTTTTGCAAGCCCACAATTTGTTCTTGTATTTCGCTCAAACTTTGTGCTGCATCAGCCATATAGATGATCAACTTAGCCTGCTTCATCTTTTCAAGCGTCCGCTCTACTCCTTTAGCCTCGATAATATCGGCTGTATCACGGATACCTGCTGTATCAATAAAACGGAAAATCACTCCACTGATGTTCAATTCATCTTCAATCGTGTCTCGGGTAGTTCCTGCGATGTCTGAAACGATAGCCCTTTCTTCGTTGAGCAAGGCGTTTAACAAGGTTGATTTACCCACGTTTGGTTTACCTGCAATTACCACTGGCACACCATTTTTAAGCACATTACCTACTTCAAAAGAAGAGATAAGAATGGAGATATGAGCAGTGAGGCGAGAAACCAAATTCCTTAGTTGATCGCGGTTAGCAAATTCTACATCTTCTTCCGCAAAATCGAGCTCTAACTCTATCATCGAAGCAAAATGAATTAACTGTTCGCGCAAATCTTTCAACTCATTCGAAAAACCGCCGCGCATTTGTTGTAAAGCAACATCGTGAGAAGCCTGGCTATCAGAAGCAATTAAATCCGCAACTGCCTCTGCCTGACTTAAATCAAAGGCGCCATTTAAAAAAGCACGTAAGGTAAACTCTCCAGGTTTTGCCGCCCTTGCTCCTTTGCTAATCAACAAATTCATAATTTGTTGAATGATGTAGTTGGAGCCGTGGCATGAAATCTCCACAACATTCTCCTTTGTGTACGATTTAGGTGCTATAAACAAACCTGCAACAACTTCATCAACAATAACTTCTCCGTTTTTAATTAAACCAAAATGTAAGGTATGAGAAGCTTGCGCCGTTAAGTCTTTTCCAGCAAATACTTCATTAGCCAGCAAAATTGCATCGGGTCCCGATAAACGGATTACGCCAATAGCACCACTACCCGGCGGAGTTGATAAAGCAATGATAGTATCGGAAGTATACATGTGTGTTTGATTAAGTTTGTTACAAGCGCAAAGCAGTTTGCTTGAGGTTATATTAAGAATGCAAAAATAGGGCTTTTTTATAGAGCCTCAAACAAAATACCTAAATTCGTGTTTAAAGCTAAAACCCGACCAATATGACCAATCAGTTACCGCTCACCGTAAAGAGATCGATAGAATTATTAGGAATAGTGCTCATTGTTGCTATTTTGGTAGTAGGGAAAGATATCATTATGCCTATTATCATGGCTTTCTTTATCAGCATTATGCTGTTACCCATTTATCGGTTTTTAATGAGGAAGAAATTCCCAGAAGCCCTTGCTATCATACTCCCCATCATGTTTATGCTTATTTTTATTGCAGGAATAATATGGTTCTTTTCGGCACAAATTAGCCTCTTGGTAGATGACTTTCCCCAAATCAAAGAGAATGTAAACAAACACTTACAATCATTACAGCAATGGGTAAGCCAATTAACGGGGATAGAAACCTCCAAACAATCTGCATTTCTAAGAGAGAAAAGTGATGACCTGCTATCTATGGGCGGTAAAGCAGCAAGTGGTGCAGCCGTAACATTAAGCGGCATCTTTGTTTTTGTTGGCCTTTTGCCAATCTACATTTACCTTATCCTCTTTTATAAGGATATTTTGCTGCGGTTTAGCTTTATGTGGTTTAAAACAGACGACCATCCAAAGGTTAAGGAAGTGGTTTATGAAACCGAATCGATTATTAAAAGCTATTTGGTAGGCTTGTTAATTCAAGTTACCTATATGACCGTTTTATTAGGCGGTATTTTAATGATTATCGGTATTAAACACGCATTATTAATTGGGGTAATCTTCGCCATTTTAAACCTTATCCCTTACGTAGGTGCCTTAATTGGTAATTTAATCGGTGTATTATTAACCCTCACATCATCAACGGAGTTATGGCCGGTAATTACAGTATTAGGTGTTATTGCTGTTGTTCAATTTGTAGACAACAATATCTTAATGCCCCGCATTGTGGGCTCAAAAGTAAAGATCAATGCCTTGTTCTCTATTCTAGGCGTATTAATGGGCGGTGCGATTGCGGGTGTCGCCGGCATGTTTCTTTCCCTTCCAATTATTGCAGTGCTTAAGATTATTTTTGACCGATCGGCTCAATTTAAACAGTGGGGTGTTTTATTGGGTGATGAAAGACCTGCTAAAAGCCCGTTAACAGTGCCTCGCTTCAGGAAAAAAGACCCAATAAGTACGAAATCAGGTACCGTTAAGAAAATTTAATTAGAGTACTCCCTCCAATTTAACCCACACATTATTGGCTAAAATCTTAGCACCCTCGGCAGTAGGGTGTATTCCATCTGGTTGATTTAATTTCGGTACCCCTCCTACCTTATCTAATAAGAATGGTACAAGCACCATGTTATTTTTTTGGGCTAATGCCGGAAACATATTCTTAAAATCGCTAGCATAGGGATCTCCCATATTAGGCGGCACCTGCATCCCCGCTAAAACCATTTTAACATCAGGATATTTAGCCCTTACCTTATCGATAATAAACTGTAGGTTTTTAGTTGTTTCTGTTACTTGGATACCTCGCAAACCATCATTGGCGCCAAGTTCTAATACAAAAACAGCAATTGGCTGCTTCAATAGCCAGTCTATCCTAGCCTTGCCAGCTGCAGAAGTCTCGCCACTTAAACCACCATTAATTACATTGTAAGGCAACTTTAAGGAGTCTATGCGATTTTGGATCAATGCCGGATAAGCCTCTGAAGGATCCAAGCCCATGCCCGCCGTTAAACTGGTACCAAAAAATAAGATATTCTTAATGGGCGCGGTATCATTTGCTGCAACCCCACTGCTATCTGCTGTTTCTTGCTCGCTCTTTTGCTCGCTTCCACAGGCCATAAATAAGACACTTAAAATAATCAGGCAAAACACATGTTTTTGTAACATAGCTAATTCTTTGGTCTCTAAAATAGTAAAATCAATTATCTTTAAAGCAAACAGCTATAATAAACTGTTTGAGTTCAAATATAGCTAAAACTTAAATAAGCAATCATTGGAAACCATACTAGAAATTAAGCAGGTTAGCAAAACTTACCATAGCGCGAACAATATACTCACTGTTTTAGATCAAATAGATTTAACCATTGCCAAAGGAGAAACATTGGCCATTACGGGTCCGTCTGGAAGTGGAAAAACTACCTTATTAGGTTTGTGCGCAGGCTTAGATAATGCAAGTACAGGTTCGGTAACTTTAAGTGGCATTACCTTAAATCAGCTTAACGAAGATGAACGGGCCGCCATTCGCAATCAATATGTTGGCTTTATCTTTCAAAACTTTCAGTTGTTACCTACGCTAACCGCTTTAGAAAATGTAATGGTACCTTTAGAATTAAGAGGAGCGAAAAACAGCAAAGCAATTGCATTAGAGTTATTAGAAAAAGTGGGTTTAGGGAGTCGTTCGCACCACTATCCGATTCAATTATCAGGCGGAGAACAGCAACGCGTATCACTTGCGAGGGCATTTTCTAATCAGCCAGCCATCTTATTTGCCGATGAACCTACAGGTAACCTGGATGCAGAAACAAGTGAAAAGATTATCAAACTATTGTTTGATTTAAATAAAGATGCAGGTACTACATTAGTAATTGTTACACACGATAATGAATTGGCAGCGCGTACCAATCGCATTGTAAAAATCAAAGGCGGAAGCATTATAGCGGACGAAAGGTTGACTCATGTCTAAAGAAATCAATTATCAACCAGTAAGCACTGCTTGGCTCTTTAAAATGGCTTGGCGCGACAGCCGAAAGAACCAATCTCGTTTATTGCTTTTTATTTCTTCAATAGTATTAGGCATTGCAGCTCTAGTTGCGGTTTATTCTTTTAAAGATAATTTACAAGGAGATATTGATCAGCAAGCTAAAGAGTTAACCGGGGCCGACTTGGTGATTCAAAGTAGGCGACCGCTTAGTGCTGCTATGGAAAACAAACTGGGAGCAATGGGCGATGAACGTGCCTTAGAAAGGAGCTTTGCCTCGATGCTCTATTTTATTAATAATCAAGGGAGTAGACTAGTGCAGATTAAAGCCCTTAAGGGTGCCTATCCATTTTATGGAAATATGGAGACTTCGCCTATTACTGCAGCAAAAACCTTTCAAAATAACAGAAATGCTTTAGTTGATAAAACGCTAATGCTGCAGTTTAATGCTAAAAATGGTGATTCTATCAAGGTTGGCGCGCTTAATTTTGCCATTGCTGGTATTTTAGAAAAGGCACCAGGTCAAACAGGTATCTCGGCAACAATTGCACCCACAGTTTATATCCCTTTAAGATATTTAGAAAAAACCGGACTAACCAAAATCGGAAGTCGCATTACCTATAGCTTTTACTATCGCTATAAAAACGCGGATTCATTAGCAAAAGTGATTAAAACATTAGAGCCTCGGCTAGAAAAAGAAGGTTTAGATTTGGACACCGTAGAATCAAAGAAGGCAGAAACTGGCAGATCATTTAGAGACATGAGCCGTTTCATGGCTCTATCGGGATTTATTGCGTTGTTATTGGGCTGCATAGGTGTAGGGAGCGCAATCCACGTATATATTCAAGAAAAATTAGGTGCCATTGCCACTTTGCGTTGCTTAGGCTTAAAAGCAAGAGATGCCTTTCTGATTTATCTTATTCAAATTATGGTAATTGGGCTAATTGGGGCGTTAATAGGTGCCACATTAGGAACGTTGGTACAGTTTTTATTACCGATGGTATTGAAAGACTTTTTACCGATCACTATTACCATGCAAATTTCGTGGGCAGCCATTTTGCAAGGAATTGCACTTGGTTTAGTGATTTCAGTATTGTTTGCCTTGCCGTCCTTATTGGGCGTAAGAAAAATTTCTCCGCTAAATGCAATCAGGGCCTCTTTCGAAAATACCACTACCAAAAGAGACCCCTTTAAATGGTTGGTGTATGTATTGATGATTTTATTTGTCCTAAGCTTTACTTATCTGCAAATGAAATCGATGGTACAAACTGTCGCCTTTACCAGTGGTATATTAATCGCCTTCTTGCTCTTGGTAGCATTTTCAAAGTTATTAATGTTTTTGGTAAAGAAATTAATGCCAGCTTCTTTAAGTTATTTATGGCGACAAGGATTTGCAAATCTGTATCGGCCAAATAACCAAACGTTAATGCTTACCGTAGCTATAGGGCTTTCTACAACATTTATTTGCACACTATTTTTTGTACAGGGCATTTTAATGGATCGAGTTACCCTATCGGCAAGTGAAAACCAGCCTAACATGTTATTGTTCGACATCCAGAGCACCCAAAAAGAAGGGCTAGCTAAACTCACCACGTCATATAAATTGCCTTTAATGAACCAAGTGCCAATTATAACCATGCGTATTGAAGAAATCAATGGTAAAAAGATAGGCAAGGATAGCACCCAAACCCGAGCTTTTAGAGGCGAATTAAGAGCCACTTATCAAGATACCTTAACAGCTGCCGAAAAGGTAATAGCGGGCGTGTGGAGTGGCAAGGCCGAGGCAAATGAGCCTATTTATGTTTCGCTTGATGAGCGTTATGCTAGAGGAATTAATGTTAAACCAAAAGATAAAATTGTTTTTAATGTGCAAGGCATGCTTATTCCAACGGTTGTGGGAAGCCTCAGAGAAGTAAACTGGAGTAGAATGCAAACAAACTTTAGAGTTGTGTTTCCTACTGGTGTATTGGAATCTGCACCACAGTTCCATGTTTTAATGACTAAAGTCCCCTCCAACGAAATCTCAGCTAAATTTCAAGGCGCTGTAGTAAGGGCCTTTCCAAATGTATCGGTTATTGACTTGGCACTTGTATTACAACTATTGGATGAGATTCTCAACAAAATTGGCTTTGTAATTCGCTTTATGGCTGGGTTTAGCATGGTTACCGGGTGGATTGTACTCCTATCGGCCGTATGGACAAGTAAAAATCAACGTATCCGAGAAAGTATTCTTTTGAGAACTTTAGGTGCTAGCCGTAAACAAATCTTAGCCATTAATGCCATTGAGCATTTCTTTTTAGGCGCATTGGCCACCGCAGCAGGGTTAATTTTAGCATTAACAGGAAGTTGGTTGCTGGCACGCTTTAGCTTCGAGTCAACCTTTAACCCGCCACTAATTCCAATTCTATTGCTTTTTGTAGGTGTAGTACTATTAGTAGTAATTACAGGGCTATGGAGTACACGTAAAATATTAAATCAACCACCACTTAAAATTTTAAGAACAGAAGGCTAGCAAACTTATTATCCAAGGCAAGCAAAGGAGCTAAATAATCATATCATGAGTTTCAAACATACAATAAAGCAAAAATCGAAAATCGCCATCTTTCTCTTTGGGGTAATGGCTTGCACCATTTTAATTCGTCTTTTGGAAGATAAAAGCATTAAAGAAATGAATAATGCTTTTATTTCCATGTACAATGACCGATTGATTCCTGCTACAGACTTATTTTATTTGGCAGAAAATCTATATGCGAAACGTTATCTTCTTGAATCAATGATTGAAAAGAAATCTACCGATTCGAGGATTGAGTTGATCAAAAAACTGGGTAGTCACGATGCAAATATCAATTCATTAATTGCGAAATATGAAAAGACATTGCTTACTCCCCAAGAGAAAAAATACCTTGGAGATTTGAAGCAACAGTTAAAAGCAAATAATAAAATAGAATCAGTATTACTTAATGACCAAACAATAAACAATAAAGAAGATTTTATTCAGCAAACTAATGCTTCGTTTAACGAAATAGCTAAAAAACTAACCGAATTAACCCAGTTACAGCGCAATGTTGGTGAAGAATTAATCAAAGATTCCAACATATTGGTTTCGGGAAGTAACCTTTATTCCAATATTCAATTTGCCTTAGCTATTGTAATCGGCATTTTAATAGTAGCTATTGTTACAACATCTAATGTGGTAAAGGTTGCTAATGAGAAGTTTAACTTGAATTAAAAAAAAACCTTGTTTATTCATCTCCTATTTAATACATTTGCATCCCGCTATTAAGCAAATGCCCAGTTGGCGGAATTGGTAGACGCGCTGGTCTCAAACACCTGTGGGAAACCGTGCCGGTTCGACTCCGGCACTGGGTACATTACCGGAATTGATTATTCAATTCCGGTTTTTTTATGCATTTCAGCTAAATAATATCATTGAAAGGAAGTCAAATTGATTACCTTAGTTTAATTATTACAGATGTATTACTATGAAAAAAGTTATCCTTATCTGCTGTTTTTACATTGCTTATGCTGCTTCGGCATGTGCCCAGTTTCAAAACTCAAGCTTTGAGCAAAAAGCTGCTACAAACGCCGAGCTACCTGCTTATTGGAATGTTCTTCCTGTGCCTGGCTATAGTGCCACCTTGGTAGGAGATGTTAAACATACAGGCGCCTACGCGCTCAAGATGGAAGGCAAGCCAGAAGATCCGTCTAAATACATGAATGTTACGCAGAACATTCCTATTGCTTATAAGGAATTAAAAAGAATTAAGATTACAGCTTACATCAAAACTGAAAACCTGAAAGGCAATGTTGCTATGTGGTGCCAGATTTGGGATGGCGATAAAAAAAGAATTGGTTTTGAAAATTCAGGAATGCAAGGCGTAACAATTACCGGCACAGCCGATTGGCAGAAATACTCAATGACGCTTATAGTAGATAAAGAAGCGAAAAACCTTTATTTAGGTGCTTACACAACGGGAACTGGAACCGTGTGGTTTGATGATTTTGCCATTGAAGAGTATGAAGGCGCAAATGACCCACCTACTGCCGAAGTCTTAAAATTCAACAAGGAGTTTACAGATATTGTAAAGCAACATTCAATTTATACCGATTCGATTGATTGGAAGTCGGTAGAAGAAGATTTAAAATCATTAGGTAAAGGTTTAAAAACGGTTGCTGATGCACGGGTTTTAAATAGCTTTGTACTTCAACAGTTGCAAAAAGCGGGCGATAACCACTCTTTTATCCAAGACAAGGTTGGAGCACAGAACTATGCCACCAGTAATACCGTGCAACGCAAGGCAGAAGCAAAATTATTGTCTAATGGAATCGGCTATATCTCAGTACCGGCATATGGCTCTACCAATAAAGAAGTTGGTGAAGAGTTTGCCAAAAGTATCCAGACTTTAATAAAAAATTTAGATACTGAGAACAAGATTAGCGGCTGGGTGGTTGACTTGAGAACAAATACTGGCGGCAATATGTACCCCATGATTTCGGGCTTAGGGCCTTTGCTCGATGTAGGTAATTTGGGTTATTTTATGAAACCTGGTTCCAGCACTCCTTGGAAAAACACGAAAACTGGTATGGGTGTAAAATTAACCGACCCTTACAAGGTTAAAAATAGGGAAAATAAAATAGCTGTATTAATTGGACCGCGAACTTCGAGTAGCGGCGAGATGACAGCTATTACTTTTATAGGGCAAAAAAATACCAGGTTATTTGGCGAGCCTAGTGGAGGTTATATCACTGCAAACAAAATGTTCAAACTTTCTGATGGTTCTAATTTACTATTAGCTTCGAGCTATGTAGCAGACCGTAACCAGAAAAAATATCTAAAACGAATTTATCCCGATGTGGAAGTAAAACCTATCGCAAATCAAGATGCCGCATTACAAGCTGCCGAAACCTGGTTGAAAGGTATGTAAATGTCATTTATAGCCTAACCTGCAAAGTCAAATAAAAAGTCCTATTATCTGACGGGATAATTCCAGGTCCTGGGTATCCGGTTGCCCTTCTGGTAAAATAATAGGCATTGGCTATGTTGTTAACGCTTCCTTCTAAACGGTAGCGCTTATATTCATAAGAAGCACTTAAATCCATAACCGAATAGCTAGGAATAACACCTACTATAGCAGATATGCCCCCATCAACCGCATTAGAGGCGTCTGAAAATTGATCGGATAGGTGGGTGTATTGGAAAGACGCCTTAAATTGTTGATAGCCCAACCTTATACCGCTCTTAAAATTAAAAGCAGGCACAAACTCAACCTCATTACCCTGTACTCCAGGAATTTGGCTCTTCTTATAGTTAGATTTAATATAGGCAGTATTGGCAAATATGGTTCCGCTCAGTTTGCCATCGCCATGCTTAATTAGTTTAATGATATCTGCTTCACCATAAGATTCAATACCCACAATTACAGCCTGCCCTATATTGGTCCGTAACCTCAATATTCGATCATTTTGATCGTAAAACTGCACTTCCCCTATCCTATTATTATAATTTAAATAAAAAGCGCTCACATCGTAGTTAAAAAATTGGGTTTGTTCACTCCTTATCCCTAAGTCTAGGGAAAAACCCTTTTCATCTTGCAGATCAGGATCTATCAATGACGATGGATTTGAAACCCGCATATCGCTAAAAGTAATAGAACGGTAGTTTTGTGACAAGTTTCCATAAATGTTAATGCTCGAAAAAGGCTTATAACTTAGACCGATACCGGCCAATAGGAAATTTCTATTGTTTACTCTAGTTTCAGGTGTTACTTGATGGTTAATTATATTTCCGGCTAAATCATACGAAATTGTCCCATAACTACCCTCAGCCTTCGTTTGGATGCTTTCATATCGTACACCCGGAATGATAGAGAACTCCTTGCTTAACCTAAAGATGTTTTCGGCAAATACTGCAACGTTTTGATTTGGAAAAACATAATCGCTCGAAGTAAATAGTTCTGGTTTCACGAAATTAAAGTCGGCATCTTTTCCTGTGGTCCCCTGGCCTTGTACACCATGGTTCCTACCCTTGTAATAACGAGTGCCAATTAGCAGAACCGAAGGCTTGTTGAAGGCATTGAAGCGCTTTAAATACCTTGCTTCCAACCCCCAATTATCAAAATATCCTTTAATCAAATCTCTTGGTTCTGTACCCGAATCTACCGTAGCCACGCGATTAGGCCTAAAACCAATGGTATATCTGTTAGCCGATAAGCCAAATACCCTAAGGTTAATTTTATGATTAGGATTAAATTCATGGTCCAAATACACCGCAAATAAATTCCAATCTACTTTAAACCAATTCCGTTCCCTATTACTTTGCGTTGGGTTTTGTTTAAACATTTCATCAGATAAACCACCCGGTTGATGAGCCAAATAATCCATATGGGTATATTCCAATCCGACTTTCGTTTTGGGACTAAATTGGTAATTCAAATTCACAAGTCCGGTAGCGCTATTAAAATCTGAATTACCACGATACCCATCTCCATTTTTATACTGGAAAAAAGAATAATAACTTAGCTTATTCACTGTTCCACTCACACTAGCAAAAGTATTACTGAACCCATAAGAGCCCAGCGTTTGACGTGCTATAAGTTCAAAAGGCCTATTGGCATTGGGTTTTTTAAGGATAAAATTAAGCAGACCACCAAACTGTGTTCCATATTGCAAGGAAGCAGCACCTCTAACCAATTGAATTTGCTCTGTGGCCTCATTTGGTGGCGTATAATAGCTTTCTGGATAACCCAGCGCATCAGCACTAATATCATATCCATTTTGACGGGTATTGAAATTAGATGTGCGGTTTGGGTCTAAACCCCTTCCTCCAATACTGAGCTGAATACCAGCGCCATCACTCTCCCAAATATTAAGTCCCGCCACTTTAGCATAAACCTGACGAGCATTATTAGTAGAGAGATTTGCTACCAATTGATCTGGCCGAATTACTTCTGATTTTTTCCCTTCATAAATCCCTAAATTCTCTACATCTCTTAAATGGGAAAACCCAAAGTCGTTCCGTTTTTCACTAATGACAACTTCTTTTAAATTTTGGGAGGCCACGGTTAAAAAAACAGCAACTACAGCATCATGGTTATCAATTTTCACCGTAACACTACTATTTCTAAAACCCAGCCCATTTACCAATACCGTATAGTTACCCTTGCTTACATTCTCAAAGGTAAAAGCGCCATTTTTGTCGGTGGTTGTGGAACTTTTGTTATCGCTTAAGTAAACTGTACAATTGGGTATCGTTAAGCTATCTTGTGCCAATTTAACGGTGCCCGTAATTTTGTACTGGGCAAACAGTGTTAAAGAAAAGAAACAACATATAACAGTACTAAAAACCTTTAATTTCATCATTTAGGGATAAGATCCAAGATTTTGGCTTAAAGGAATCCTCTTCCTTGGCCAAATCTGTGTTGGGATTAATAAAAATTTGTCCGCTCCGTCCATTGAGTGCGACATAAGAATCGACATACACCTGAGGTGATTTAAAGCCTTGTTCTTGATAATAATCGCGCAGCATGTGTGCATATTGCAAGATCATATCTGGCTGCGTACTCATCATCTTTTCTTGCAGGATACTTAAAAATTCATTGTTGTTGACCACAACAAACTTTCCTTTGGCATCTTTAACGGTGAATTGCGCATAGCCAGCTTTTTCTATCAACATCACCCGCCATGAAAAACGATAACCTTGCTCGGTCCAAAATAGCTCACCGGGATATAATAAGTAACGAAACGGTAGTATTAATTGAATAGCAAAGAAAACACTAAAAACACCGTTCAACATTTGCTGTCTTTTTGCTTTAAAATTGAAGCTGGCATTTGGATAGATCCATTCCTTCTGCGCGCCAATAAACTTATTGATCCCATTGATGAGCTTTAAGTGGAAATCAGCAGAGAAAAATATCAATGCTGCAAAAATCATTACATAGGGAAACATCCCGATGGGGAAAAGTATGGCTGTTAATAAGTGAAACACCACTACGGTAACATAAGCTAATAAACGTGTGCGTTTGTTCCACAGAAAAAAGGCAATAGTAAGGTCGTAAAAACAGCCAAACCAACTAAAAACCAAAGCAGTTAGGGGGTAATTAAATAGCCACCCTATTAATGGAAGATCATTTTTTGCTGGCAACCAAATTTTAAGCGGCAGGGAGTGAACCAACCAATCGCTATTTAACTTGGCCAAGCCTGCATAAAAATATAAAATAACGGTCAATACCTTTAGGCAATCTATTGTCCAAGCAGGTATCCGATCAGCTAAAAGCTTAGGATTGCGCCAAGCATCGATAGAAAAATAGCGATGGGCAGGTAAAAACATCAGCATAAAAAGCACTAAACTCATAAAATAGTAATGGTTTAGATAAGTGCTCCTATCCATCAGTTCGATATAGGTGAAACTCAAAAACAGCAATATACTTGCTACTCGATAAAACAGACCAAATGCCACCAACAGAGAACAAATTCCGCATATGGCAAACAGTACGTAGGTAAAATCGCCCAATGGTTTTATAAATTCAAACCCATAGAATGAAAAGAAATGCAAGGGCCTAATATATAGCTCCCCAATCCATCCTTTTAAGGAAAATCTCAAAATGCTCACAAATAACATCAGCCCCATAGCTATTCTATAAATGGCCAATGGAGCTGCGTGAGTTGATCTAGTCAAATATTCCCTCATTTATTAATCACCATCATTATCGGTATAAGTAATGGTAATGCTAAATGCAGAAGTCATATCTACTTTTAACAACCTAACCAATTTTTGCATTTCTGTATAAACATCAATCATCTTTTGGTTGTTGCTTATTACTTCGGTATAAAAATTCGGAGCCAATAGGTTTACTTTTGAGCTAGCTGTAGTGAACTGATCTAAGATCACCTGTGAAAGTTTAACTCCCGTTTTACTGTCTTTCGCGCCTAAAGCATCCATATACGTTTTGAAAGAGGTGCCTTCTGTACCTGTTTTTACACTTTTTCCATTAAAGAAATCGATTGAAGCTTGCTGTGCTGCTTTAGCTAATGCCAAAGAAATATCTTTTTTATAGAATGCTTCTACTTTTTCTGCGGCAACAACACCATTCATCATGGCACCAGATGGAATACCAAATTTGCCCGAACGGATGAAACGCTCATAGTTTAACACGTAACTGTTAACCATAACGGCCATTGAAGAGCTGGCATCTGTACCTGTTTTGCTTACAAATTGAGTACGATAGGCAGTCCAATCGCTATTTACCTTAGTAAAAAGAGTATTCATCCTGGTTACCAATCTTTTTAGGTAATCTATTCTTTTAGTAGCATCAGTAGCAGTGGTGTAATAAATCAATATGGAAGCATCATTCGCACCTAAACCATTGATTAAATAATCTATCGCCGGAAATCCTTGCGTAGCAATAGCGCTGCTAAACTCGAGGTTAACAGTCGCGCCCGCAATAATATTGTTATTAATCCCTTGCTCATTTGCAGGGTAAATGTTAAAATAGTTACGGATTGCTTCTGTTTGAGCAGGGCCGAAATCAAAAAGTTCTACCTTTTGCCATTCCACATAGGCGTCAACCCATGCAGCACGAAAATCGGTCAGCGTAGCAGCATTTGGTGTAGCCGTAAATACATTAGCTTTAGCAACCATCGCATCAAGTTTAACCTTAAAATTTGCATAGGCAGGTAATACAATGTTATCGGCAACATTTTCAAGTATCTCTTTCCGGTTCTTGAAATTCGTATCCGTTTGCTCTTCCTTTGTTGGTTCGCCTTTTTTAGCACAGGCATACAGTAAAATGGAAGCAAACAATACCAATAATGCGAGGCTTATGCTATGTTTAAAAAGTTTCATGGTTTGAAATGGTAAAATGGATTGCCAAAAATATTGACAATCCATTTGGTAAAAATTTTGATGATGAGTTAAATACTGAATTTTGCTTTAATTGCTGCTGTAGCAGTACTAATTGAAGTTGGAGTTATTTCCCAGAAACTTCTATTAGTGCCCAGTAAGCTTAATAATACACTCTCTGAGAAAGCAGCATCTGCACCAGTTACTTTACAGAAACGTAAAGAGTAAATAAAACCAGCACCTTCACCAATATCATGTGCCCTTTCTGCATCAGTTGTTCTAGTAACATATTTGCTTAAATAACCCTTAGCAGCACGAGCAATAGCTAATTCCATTGTTTTTCTAATGATTAAAGCTTGTTTTTTTACTTCAACGATATCATTGTTCGCAATGGCAGCTCTTCCTTTTAAGAAAGCGCCTAAAACTTTGGTATAGTTATAATTTGCATCATCTGCAGGTTGTCCATATTCCCAAATGTAAGAACCTAATGCAAACTCTGTTGTTCCTTTTGCAGTGGTAGTTGAGCCCACTAAATAATTAGGATTAAGTGTTAGCAAGCCATAAGCTTCGTCCCAGTTTTGCTCTAACTGGGTATAGTTTTTACCAGCAACAACTACTTTATTATTAGCCTCTAAACCAGTATTTAACAGTACATTACTAATGTAATCGATTTGCAAAGCGCCAATCAATCCTTTTTGAATAATTTGGGTAATTTCTAAACCTTTGGCATCAACCAAACGGGTACCTAATTTACCCGCTACTCCATTCGAAGCAATGCCAGCAAATGATAAACTTGAAGTTGCCATGTTGGTAAAGTCAGCCTCAAATTTTGCGCGTACCGCAGCAGCATCGGTAGCAGATAAAGAAGACGCTACTACATTTTTCAATTGTACCCCTGTTCCATTTAACGCTGCATAAGTACCAGTAAATGGCGTACCTGTATTAGAGAACATATTTTTTAACACATTTGCATCAATAACAACCGTTGTTCCAGTTCCTGCGTAGGCATTAATAGCCTGGAACATTTTATAGCGATTATTACCGTTGCTTACATCAACTGTCGACTGGCCCTTAGCATCAACAAACAAGGTATTGGTATTGTCGTATTTAGTAGTCTCGGTTATTTTACTATAATCGATCGTCGAACGTAATGGTTTATCTTGTTCAGTAGTTCCGTCCTTTTTACATGCACTTAGTGCAGCTACGGCTAATAAAGAAAGGGTAAGATTTTTGATTTTCATTGTCAGGTAATTAGGATAATATTTAATTATTATTTTTAATAAGTCTAAATAGTGACTACATTGCAAAGATTATAACCGTTTCTAAAGAAATTCTTAAGAAATGTCATTAAACAAAAAATAAATAACATTTCTGTTACCAATATGAAACTACTCTTAATTAAAGGTGAAAAAAGCAGGTTGGAAGAAATGGTAGACTACTTTTCTACCAACGGCTGGGTATGTGAGCAAGCTAAAGATTTTGATGAAGCAACGCTGAAGATTAGTACCTATACTTACGATAATATTGTGCTTGATGTAGATTTGCAAGGTGGCAATGGAATGGAGCTTATTTCAAGAATTAGGGCTCGTAAAATTGATACTGGTATTGTAATATTATCTGGAAAGAAGTCTATTGCCGACAAAGTAAATGGCTTAAACTTAGGTGGGGATGATTATTTAACGAAGCCATTTCATTTGGAAGAACTTGGTGCAAGGATCAACGCTTTGCACAGGCGAAAAGCATTTAAGGGAGCAGAACACATTATATTTGACGAGTTTAAGATCGACACAGAATCAAAATTGTTATGGCATTTAGACAAGCTAGTTAAATTAACAAAAAAAGAATATCTATTGCTGATGTATTTTATCGTTAACAGAAATAGAGTTTTGAGCAAGTCGGCCATAGCCGAACACATTTGGGGAGACAGTTTTGACGAGGCAGATAATTTCGATGCTATCTACGTGCATATGGTTAATCTCCGCAAAAAACTACTCAAGGCAAGTGGCAAAGATTATATCACAACGGCTTGGGGAATGGGTTACAAATTTGCAGACCATTAAAATAAATAGCCCCGATCTTTCGACCGGAGCTATCTGACTATTACTCATTACTCAATCAACTATTTCATGAACCATGGAGCTTTTGTTTGTGAATCTGTGCCACCAGTTACACTGCTCCAATTAGCGTAATTTCCATCGATTTCACTTTGTGGATACATTAATCTAAATAGATTATAGGCCGAACTGCCAGTAGCTAATGCCACATTTGGAGTAGCATAATTTGTTCTGCGCGCCAAAGTCCAAGCCTCCAAAGGTTGGTGGAATAACGCTATCCAATGTTGTTTGTAGATCTGCGATAAAGCAGTTGCCGGAGTTGCGCTATAAGCAACACCAGGGTTGGTTAACATGGTTGTTAACTCTAATGCAGTAGGTGCAGCAGCCGGCTTATTAACAGCCCAAACAGCTGAACCGTTGGCTAATTTATACCAAAACTTTACCGACTCGGTAATACCTTCTTCATAAGCAGCTTTAGCCGTTGTAGCATTTGCTGCTACCCCACCAATTCCTTTATTATATATTTCTGCTTTGATGAAACTAATCTCTGTACCAGTGATGATTAACTGAGGGAAAGTTTTATCATTTACATAATATACATTCAAAGGAGAATAAAGATAGGTACCAGTTGTTGCATAAGTAGTTAATCTGGCCTCAGCATATGGATCAATCCCTGTACCAGTACTAGTTTCGGCTGGTGTATTAGGAGTTGGTGCTTGTGGATAAGGCACCCAATTGCCTGCTCTGTTAGGTTCAAAGAAAATCTTACATCTTAAATCATAAATTCCTGAACCATCAGTTGCATTAGAACTAGACATGGCGCTCCAAATGGTAGAACCCATACGTACATAAGAGTTACCTCTGTACCAACCACCTCTATCGTTTACCAAGTTTGTAATTGATGCAGGTGATAAACCTACTATCTCACTTGCCCCTAACAAAGGTTTAGTCATTGCTTCGGCAATGATCGCGTTCGAGGTTGCTGCATCATTTTTTTGAAGCGTTAGCGCATATTTCAATCTCAATGAGTTGGCAAATTTCACCCACTTGGTAATGTCATTACCTAAAAGAGTTTCACTTCCCCCTAACGAAACCTGCGAGGGACTTGTAGAAAAATTATCAACTGCCCATTTTAAATCAGCCAATGCAGCTTTGATTACATCTGCTTGTGCATCATATTTGGGACGATAATACTTTGCATCTTCCGTTGCTTTAGCCGCGTCTGTATAAGGCATATCACCATACATTAAGGTAGTAACCAATGTTTTATAAGCCATTAAAGTTTTAGTCATGGCTTTTACATTCGTCATATTGGCTGGCGTTGAACTTGCATCAATAAGCGCAGTAAGCTTTCTTGAATTTGCTAAACTGAAGTAATAATTATTCCAAAATGTACTGGTATAATTATCCATTCGGTAACCGCTGGCTGCATAATTTGCCGCTTGCTGATTATTTTGATAAATCCATGAGGTTAATAAGGTACCCGTTCCATCTGGATTAACCAGACTTGCCGCAATTCCGTTATATAAAGCTGGTATCGTGGCCTCGTATACTTTAGAATCCCATGATTTATTGATATCCCCAAAATCTTTCTTGCAGGATGTAAAGGACACTGTTGCTATTAATGCACAAGGCATCCATAGTTTAGTCGCTTTCTTTATGTTAAATAATTTCATTTTCTTAATTTTTAGATTTAAAATTTAGCTCTTAGCGTAAACCCAAATGATCTGAAACTTGGGAATGCCGACCATTGTAAGCCTTGTGCATTTCCTGTACCGTTGATAGCTTCAGGGTTAAGATGATCAGGTAATGATGAATAAAGATAACCAAGGTTTCTTCCCACTGCCGATATAGATAAGCCATGGAATATTTTTGATTTAGCTAAAATGCTTTCTGGCACATCATACGTCAGCGAAACCTCTCTAAATTTAACCCAAGTATTTTCAAAAACTGATAAGCTTCTAGGGCGGTTAAAGTGAGACCATCCAGCGTACTGGTTTGCATACTTATACATGTAGTTTACAACCCTATCATTTGGCTTATTATCATCAACATTATATCCTTCTAATATTACACCATGATTTGCTTTAGTCCCATCAGGGTAAGTATAAGGTAAACCACCCCCATTTCTTTCTAATAATGTTTCTGGAAGTATACCATTCCCCATGGCAGTAGCATGATCCACAGAATAAATATCACCACCTACTTTAAAGTCAATTAAGCCATATAAAGAGAATCTTTTATATTTTAAGGTATTTCCGAAACCACCAGTAAATTTAGGCGCAGCATTTCCTATTACAACTTGTTCGTTTGTAATTAAATACTCTGTTCCTACAATATTTCCTGCTCCGTCTTTTAAATTCTTAACTTGCTTACGGCCTTGTGCATCACGTAAAAAATCTGTTCCGTAAATAGCACCATATTTCTGACCTGGCGCAACTTTCATTACAGCTCCTAAAGTTCCAAATACCTCTCCTAACCATTGCTCACGAACACCTTGAGCCAATTCCTCAATAAGGTTGTCGTTTTTAGCAAAGTTTAAGGAAGCGTTCCAAGAAAAATCTTTAGTTCTTATCGGACTTGCACTCACAATCAGTTCAATACCCTTGTTTCTTAATTTACCGGAGTTAAAGGTGATTTGGCTTGCTCCCGATGAAGCAGGTAAAGCTGCACTTAAGATTTGATTTTCTGAAAGAATGTTATAGTAAGTAAAATCAAGGTTAATTCTATCATTTAAAAAGCCCAGGTTTAAACCAATCTCTTTAGAAGTAGATGTTTGAAATCTCAAATTATAAGGAGGAATATTTGATGGTAATGCGTTGGTAGGTTGTCCGCCAAAATTACCTACATTATAAGTGGCATCTAATTGGTATGGATCTGTTGCATTCGCACTTTTACCATAAGCCAATCTTAATTTTCCATAAGAAAGTACTTTTTGGATACCGCTCATATCAAATGCTTCTGTAAATACAAAAGCTGCATTTGCTGAAGGATAAAAATAAGAATTGTTCTCTTTAGGCAAAGTAGAGTTAATATCATTACGTCCAGTAATATCAACAAATAGATAATCCCTAAAACTAAGGTTTAACATTCCCAAAAGAGAGTTTGATTGTACGTCGTAACGAGTTTCGCTAAAAGAAGTATTATTTCTATCAACAAAGTTGGCAAGTGAATATACATTTGGCACTGCAAATTTTCCCGTGTTTGCACCACTTACCCCAGTTGAATTGTTACTATAAGTATTATACATTCCAGACACACTTGCATTAAAGCCTTTCGCAAACAAATCGTTTTTATGCGCGGTAACCATGATATCCGTATTAAATATCTTGTCTTTACTTACCGTTTTACTAAAAGAACCACCAGTTACACGATCAGGATTAGTTGTCGTATTTTTTGATTCGAAACGACTCGATAAAAGATTACCAGACGTTCTTATAAATGCATTTAACCATGGTGTTATTTCTGCATTTAATTTTAAAGTAGTTAAAAACTCATCTCTGTACAACTTTTGGTTGTGCTCATACACATTCCAGAATAAATCACTGCTATATTCTGCATACGGATAGGCCCCGCCAAAGCTATGTTTCGAGCCATCCGCTTCTTTATACAAATCCTTTTCTAAAGGTCTGTACTCTCTCGACATTCCATAAACCAAGAATTTTGTCCAAGAACTATTTGTGCCGATCTCTGGAGCATTTAAGCGATAGCTTTGATTGTAAGCGGCAGAAATTTCTGCATTCAGCATTTTAGAAATCTTTACATTCGAACCCAAAGAGAAGTTTGTATTCTTGCTGCTGGCATTAGGTACCGGCTGATCTCCTTTACCAAATGATGCAGAAAGACGGATGCTCCCAAAATCATTAGCACTCGAAAAAGAAAGATTATGTCTCGAATCTGTTCCTTGCTGAAACATATATTCTCTATTATTTGGTTGTGGAGAGTATGATCTCATTTGACCATCCCACCAACGTGTCATCGTACCATCTAATTTTGGTCCCCATGAAGCACCTGCCCCAAACCAACTAAACTGATCCCATGTCATTGCACCACCTGGCATAGTGCCATGATAGCCTCCGAAACCAGAACCACCGGTTCCATATGGACTTCCACCGTATAGAACTGGTAAATAGTATTCACCATTTGATGTTTTAGGCAACTTAGGGTTTGCAGTAGATAAAGCTACGCTATTACCGCCTCCATATTCGTTCTGTACATCCATAAACCTAGTAGCATTGGTAAATGTATTGGAAGTACTGTATTCAATCCCTAATCCTTTTTGTACGCCACCTTTTTTGGTCACAATAAGTATTACTCCATTTGCCCCTTTAGCACCATATAATGCAGCAGCATTTGGACCTTTTAAGACAGAAATGTTTTCAACATTATCCATATTTAAATAACTCATGTAGTTTCCCCAATCTTGATAGCCACCTAGGCTGCTTTCTGTATTAGATTGCGGTAAAGACTTATTATCTAAAATAGCACCATCAACAACAATTAATGGTTGGTTATTACCAAACAAACTGTTATTTCCGCGTATAACCATACGTGAAGAACCATTCGTTAAACCATTGCTTGTTGAAATATTAAGCCCCGCTACTTTACCCACTAAGCCCTGCGCTAAATCAACTGGCGCCGACTTGGTAATTTCATCAGCTTTAACTGTTTGTTGAGCATATCCAAGTGATTTCTTTTCTCTTTTTACACCTAATGCTGTTACAACCACCTCGTTCATGTCTGTGGCAGATTGAGTAATGGTAACATCAAAAGAAGTTCCATTTTTGGTATCTAAAGTCTTTGAATTAAAGCCTAAAGAAGTGAATACCAAAACAGCATCATCTTTGCTTACAGAAATTGAATATCTTCCCTTTTCATCGGTAATAACCGATTGTGTTGTTCCTTTGATGGATACGGTAGCCGAGGGAACCGGGCTTCCACTGTCGTCTTTGACGACACCACTAATAGTACGTTTTGTCTGTGCAAACAACATCATGTTGCTTAACAACAGCACTAACAATACCATTAAGAATTGTTTGTTTCCTTTCATTGCGTTTAGTTTTAGTTTTTGGTTAATTGATTTGGTTTAAGTAAAAATTTTTGCATACTTGGTATTTGATTATTTGATTTATTCGAACTGACTATTTTCTACGACCAAGCTAGCTGCTGCCAATAATCCGGCATCACTTCCAACACTCGATAATTTGATGGTTGTTTGCTCAGCAATTTTAGGGATACAAAACTCATTAATTGCTTGCTGTATGGCCGGAAAAAGCATTTTACCTGCTTTTGCACCCCGCCCACTTAAGATGATACAATTGGGATTTAAAATATGGATCAATGTTGCAAGCCCTTTACCTAATTGGAAGGCAGCTTTTGATAAGACTGAAATTGCTAAAGGATCCTGTTTCACAACTGCCTTTAAAAAGCAATCAGTAGGATGCATCGAATCTTCCTTTAAAAATTCCTTCATGATCGACTCTGCGCCTCCTTCAATTTCTTCCTGCGCTTTTCTAGTCATTACTAAAAGCGATGTTTCTACTTCTAAACAACCGCGCTTTCCGCAAGAGCATAAACTATTTGATTCTGATAAAGGCACATGGCTGAACTCCCCTGCATAACCATTACTTCCACGGTATAATTGCCCGTTAATTACCATTCCTAAACCTGTTCCCCAGCCGATGTTAACCACCAAAAAATCTTTGAGCCCCTTTGCCTCGCCGAAGTAGAGCTCAGCAAGTGCGATTAAACTAGAATCGTTTTCTACGTAAACCGGCAGCTTTGTTTTTTCACCTACAAACGATTGCAACGTTTGTCCCTGCTTAACTGGAAAGTAAGAGTTGCTTTCACCAGTTTTTGAATTAACAAATCCCGGTACACCAATACCTATCCCTAAAATATGTGCCGGGTCAATGCCTGATTGTGAAATACTAGCGGAGATAAAATCTGCAAATTTTTCTGTGGTATTGGTCGAGTCATTTAAATCAAAATCAAGGTATTTTGTTTCTGTTACTTTTTGATTCGAAAGATTATAAATGGTAAAACTAGTAATCAATTGATCTGTTGCTACAGCAACAACATATAGCTCCAAGTTTGGATTTAATAGATATTTTACTGCTCGCCTACCTCCTGTAGAGGGCGCTAAACCTTGCTCTATGATAATTTGACTTAAAACGAGCTGGTTAACCATCGTAGTAACTAACGGCACACTCTTATGAGTGAGCTTGCTCAAATCAGTAAGCGATAGCGCCTTTTTGTAATATAAATGCTTGACAATTGCCGACTTAAGCAGCTGTCCTTTCCCTTGAATTACAGACATTATTTTTGGTTAGTTTACCAAACTTATTAAAAAAAATTAAAACAAAAAATAAACTTTATATTTTTTTTAATAAGTATTCCTTGTTTGGGTAAGGAACACTCGATAAATTAGCTTACTACCATTTGCATTATCCAATAATAAAGTTTTACTTTGTAACTCAAAGCACTTTATGAGCCTCTCTTCTAAACTCGATCAAATACATTTAAATGTTAAAGCCAATCGTTGGCACCGTTATTTTGCGCTTATACTGCGAATTTTCTTGGCATGGGGATTTATTACCGCCGGTATTGTGAAATTAATGGGCGAACGATTCGCTAGCGGCTTATCTGTGAACCACCCCATGGGGCAATATCTTCAAGCCTTGTACCATACAGGGTACTATTATACATTTATTGGGATCATACAGGTTATCGCAGCCATTCTATTGTTAATTCCGAGAACTGTAGTATTGGGTGCGCTACTCTATTTTCCCATTATCCTAAATATTTGCATACTTTCTTATGCTGTACGCTTCGAAGGTTCGATGCTTACCTCTCCCCTAATGGTATTGGCCTGTTTTTATTTAATTTGCTGGAACTACGACAAGGTTAAATACATTCTTCCTTTAAAACATCCTGCTGCTCCCGAAACGGTAGTCACTCCAACCAATCTCGACAAATCTTTTCCAGTAAAATTCTTTCTCGGCGTAGCTGCAAGTATAATTGCCATTGTAATGTTCATCAATTACGGCTTCAAGATTGTACCAAGGAACAGTTCGAAGGATTGCAACTCCCAATTTGTAGGCACCAATAGAACCCAAGCAGGCGCACAGTTTTGTGAGTGCATCCATCAACAGGGATTGCCACTAGACAGTTGCATTGAACAATATGATAAGGCCCCAAACGACCCTGTCTTGAAAAATTAAAAAGGCCGATACTAATTATCGGCCTTGATAAGAAAGCTTATTCGCCTTTCGTTAAAATATCCTTCGCGTCATCGTCTTCATACTTCTCAATCTGTTCAACTAATTGTTTTCTCAATTGATCGGTAATCTTTTCATATCCCTTTTTACCATATAGATTAGTAAGCTCTCGCGGATCTTTTTGCAAATCAAAAAGTTCCCAGCTATTTACGCGTTTATAGAAGCGAATCAATTTATACCTAATGGTTCTAATGCCAAAATGCGGAGATACTGAATGTTCTCCATTCTCATAGTAATGGTAAAACATCACCTTTCGACCTTCAGTTTTCTTCCCTGTTAATTGTGGAAGCATAGATTTTCCTTGTACATCTTTTGGAATTGCAATTCCCGCCGCTGCTAACATAGTTGGTGCAATATCCAAATTCATCACAAAATCATTAGACACGCTACCTGGTTTAATTACCCCTGGATACCGCATAACCATGGGGGTGCGAAAAGATTCTTCGTAAATAAATCTTTTATCAAACCAACCATGTTCACCCAGATAGAAACCTTGATCGGACATATAGATCACAATAGTATTTTTGGTTAATCCATTTTTATCCAAATAAGCTAAAGTTCTACCAATATTTCGGTCTAAAGAAACAGCAGTACTTAAATAATCACGCATATAATGTTGATATTTCCACTCAACCAATTCCTTACCACTTAGTTTTCTCGCTTCCAAATCGGCTTGAATAGGTTGATAATAAGCGTTAAACTTCGCTCGCTGGGCAGCGTTCATACGATTTACAGACCCTTCTCTATCAGCTGCCGCTACAGTTGGGAACATTTTTAGATCATAACCCATGATCATTGTTTTGGCAATACTCATGTCCTGAACTTTTGCCGCTTCCCGTGTTTTATAATCATCGTAAAAAGTAGCAGGCAATGGAAAAGTAACGTTATCGAACTTACCCATATCAGTTGTATCGGGCAACCACACACGATGGGTAGCTTTATGCCCGATTACCAAACAAAAAGGTTTGGACTTATCTCGTTTATCAAGCCATTCTTCGGCAACATCTTCTACAACATTACTTACATAACCTTCATAAGTCTTTTTACTACCATCTTGCATCAAGAAGTCGGGGTTATAATATTGTCCTTGATTTGGAAGCACTTGCCAATGATCAAAACCTTGTGGAGTACTTTCCAAATGCCATTTCCCAATCCAAGAGGTTTGATAACCGCCATTTCTCAACTGTTTGATAAAAGAATCTTGGCTACCATCAAAACGAGAATGTTCATTATCTTTAAACCCATTTTTATGGCTATATTTTCCAGTTAAAATAACAGCGCGACTTGGTCCGCAAATCGAATTTGTAACGTAAGCTTTATCAAAACGAACACCTTCTTTCGCAATTCTATCAATAGCTGGAGTTTTCATGAGCTTACTCCCGTAGGCACCAATGGCTTGAAAGGCATGGTCGTCGGAAACAATAATTATGATGTTCGGTTTTTGCTGTGCATAGCTTACCTGACTGCAAAGTAATAAGAAGGCTATAAAAAGTTTTTTCATCTTAGTAAGGTGTATTTTCAGGCGGCTATTACACCGCCTGAGGATTTATTTTTCTTGGTTAATATTAAAAGTAACTGCCGGAAGGTTAAAGGTAGGATTTACTTTTAAACTGATTACTCTGGATACACCGCTTGTATTCGCCTTTATAGTAATAGGGAGTGTAAAATCACCAGATCCATACGTCCTGCCAATAGTAAGCAAACTTGCTTGCTCGGTGCTAACCCACCAACCATCCGCACCTGCGCGAATTACAATGTTCACTTTTCCGCCAGTAGCAGGAACTGACGTAACTGCCCCTTCTAATGTTGCTGTAAAAGTGCTCGGTTGAGGCTTAGGAAAGCTATCTTGTTTTTTACAGGAAAGCATCAGACCAATTGTCATCACAAAAAGTAATATGTTTAGTTTATAATTAAATATCTTCATTTTTTTAAAATTAAATTGTGATTACCAACCAGGGTTTTGGATCCATTTACCTGCAGTGAGCTGTATCATTCGCTGTTGAATAGGCAATAAATAATCTCGTTGCGGATTAAATTTCGAACCTGTTGGAAGGATACTTTTATACGGATCGATGTACCTTACTAGATCGCCTGCATTACCACTTAGAAAAAGATTAATAGATTTCCCTGCTGGCGCCGAATCATAATACAACAGAGAACTGCTATAAAAACCACCCACAGCATTCTGATTGGCTATATCACTCCCAACAAAAAGTGTTCCCAGCTGACGTTTCCCTACTAGCAACTCATCTGCAGCAGCCCAACGCATAATATCATCCAATCGCATACCTTCGGCTGCGAGTTCAACTCTTCGCTCTCTTCTTACTGCCTGAATTACATTGTCAAGATTCCGGAAAGGATAAGTTGTACTGGTGTTGTACTCCCTATTAAAATCAACATTAGGCATTCCAACTCTTGCTCGAAGTGGATTCAAAGCACTAGCAACAGTAGCGGGATCGCCGCCCAACTCGGCTACTGCTTCCGCATAGTTTAACAATACTTCTGCATACCTAAACGCAATGGCGGGAGCAACACTCTTAAAATCATCTGCTACCGCAGCTGCATTGTTATATTCTAAAAACTTATACAATGGATAGCCAGTGGTACTTTTGTTAAAACCTGTTTGATTAATAGGTGGATATGCTGGATTTAGAACGCCCGGTTTTAAAGGCTGCCCTGGGATAGCAACTGTTTGTGCCAAACGAGGATCACGTAGTAAAGGGCTTAGTTCCTTCGCATATACCTTCTGTGCATCGGCTCGCTCAGTTCCCACGAAAGGACGCCCATCTATTGTCAAATAATCATCTACAAGAGACAAGGTTAAACCAAGATCTGCACCTGCAGTAGATGTGTATTTACTTACACTATGCGCAATATTATCATTGGCGTTGTATTTCTTCCAAAGTAAAACTTCTGGATTTGCGGAAAGATCAGTAAGGATAAATAAGTTCCGATAATCGTCCAAAGGTTTACCTGTGTTGTAAATAGACCATTTATTTGTTGTGATAATAGCCGCAGCAGCATCACGTGCTTGCTCAAAATAACCTTTTATTTTTTCATTGCTAATGTCGGCAGTGAAAAATTGATCATTTTTAGCTTTATGATACTTTTGCCAAGTAGCTTCATATAAGGCAACCCTAGATTTAAAAGCAAGTGCTGCGTCTTTATGAAGCCTCATGCTTGCGCTATTAGCAGCCGTAGGCAACAACAATACCGCCTGATCAAGATCCGCAAGCACTGAGTCAACAATTAAAGTCCTAGATGCCCTAGGTACTTCCATTACCTCTTGCTCTCCAGGCAATACTTTGTTTACCCAAGTTACTCCACCAAATTTCTTCAACATATTAAAATAAATATATGCTCTAAAAAACTTGGCTTCTCCCAGATACTTATTATTTTCAGAAACCTGTCCTTTTGCGTTACTAAAATTTTCAAAGAAGTAGTTTAAACTTCGGATGGTGGCATACTCACCGATAGCCGGTGCATTGCTTAACGAAAATAGCCCACTTGCTCGGGTGTTTACCGATGAGAATACCATGTTATCTGTTCCAGCATCATTGAAAGCAATTCCTGCTCCACCAACAATTGTTGGCTGGCCAATAAAAGTTCCTTGGTAAAACTGGTTCATATACATTCTCAATTCATTTGTAGAAGCGAGACTGTTTGTGGTACTTAATGAGTCTAGGGGTTCAAGATCTAAAAAGCTTTTTTTACAAGCAGAAAAGATTGCTATCAGCCCTAGCACAAGGTATATATTTAATTTCTTTTTCATTTCCTTATATTTTATAGACTAATATTTAAACCCATTGCATATACTCTGCTTAAAGGATAGATTTTACCGGGACCAGATCCTCCAGCAATTGTTTCCGGATCAAACATTTTCGCTAGTTTAGTGATAGTGAATAGATTTTCGCCAGTAACAAATACATTCACTTTACTCAATTTTGCCCTTTTAATCCATTTTTCAGGGAGATTATAACCAATGGTTGCATTTTTCAACCTTAAATAAGCTGCATTTTGCATATACCTGTCTGCCACCTGTTGTGTTTTACCAGTAAATGAGCTGATCGAGCCTGCAGGTGCTGCATAAGGGTTTGGATAATAGGCTTGCGTATTTTGCGGCGTCCAATAATCTAAATGTTCTTTAAATACCGTAACCTGTGCTAAAGAACCCGCTCCCCAAAAGTAAACATCACCAGAATTCGGCGCATAATCTCTCTTTCCTATACCTTGAAACAGCGTTGAAACAGAAATGCCTTTCCATTGGATAGCGCCATTAAACGAGTAAGCATAACGTGCTGAAGAATTACCGATGATCGTAAGGTCTCCCGTATTGCCAAGCACATTCGTTCCGTTGTTGATTTTCCCATCATTATTCAAATCCAAATAAGCAACATCTCCAGGAATCCAGTCTCTAGCAGAAAGGAAGCTATGGTCTAACTTATTATAAGCAGCAGCATCACCCGCTGTTTGAATTAATCCAGAAGATCTGTATCCCCATATTTCACCTGCCTGCTTTCCTTCGTACCAAGCACCACTTGGATTACTATTGGTTGGATTCTGATATTTTGTAACCACCGAAGTATTATCAGATAACATAAAGCCAAGGGAATATTGAATTCCATTATTCAATTTTTCACGCCAGTTTAACGACAATTCCCATCCCCGTGTTCGGAGGTTGGCATTGTTACTTTGCGGCGCAACACCTCCATACATGTCTGCAATGTCCAACGAGGGACCTAACATGTCTTTCGTACTACGCTGAAAAACTTCAACCGTACCTATCAACCTACTTTTCAATGCTTCGAAGTCCAAACCGATATTTCCATTCTGTACTTTCTCCCAAGTTACACCTGGTTGAAATGGAGCGGGAGCATTAATAAAAGCCTCTCTTCCATTTTGAAAATACCATGGTCCGCCAGTGCCAGAAGCACCCGGAACTACAATATTCATCGTTTGTGCATAAGCATAAAGGCCAGCACCCGACTGGTTACCTAATAAACCATAAGATCCACGAAGTTTAAGCAAACTGATGTGTTTTTTAATCGGTTCCATAAATTTCTCTTCCGCGATATTATAGCCCACAGAGAAAGAAGGAAAAAATCCCCATCTACTATCAGCTGCAAAGCGCGACGAACCATCATATCTTCCATTTACCTCTAAAAGGTATTTGCTTTTATAGTTATAGTTGAACCTACCAAAAAAACCTTGTGTTCCCCAGTGTGAGCGCCCTTCCTGACTTGTTGGAGTTCCTGTAGCAAGCGAAAGACCCGGACGTGTGAAACTGATCAAATCTTGAACGGATGAAGAAAGTGATTTAAATTCGTTCAATTCCTGTTGAAAACCTCCCATTACATTAAAATTATGGTCTTCATTGAGAGTGTAATTGTAAGAGGTATATATATTTGGTGAAAAATAGTTGGTAGACACCATGTTACGAGAATAACCGCCTCCCAAAGGGATATTATATTCCGATCGATTTACATATTTTGGGGTACCATCAATCCCATACATCACTCCAGGCAATTTCAATCCATCTTGATTACTATTTTTCTTCAGAATGTTAAAATCTGCCATGATCTTCCAGTTTTTAATAGGTTCGATCTCAAGGCCAGGTAAAATAGCTAAAGTAGATTCTTTCGTCACATCATTAGACCCCGACTGTAGATATGGAACATTGGACATTTCAGAGAAATTACCATTCAGATCATATGGAGACACATTGGGTCTCATCCTAGCCAGGTTATGAAAAAACAAAGATTCAAATGCGGTAAACGGCGACCGGTAAGTAGACTGCGTAAATTTAGAGTTTAACTTCAGTTTCATCCAACTTGTTAGTTGCGTACTGATACTCGCATTAAGGTTATATCTTTTGTAATTGATATCCGCATAACGCATGCTGCCTCCTTCGTTATAAAAAGCTCCGGAAACAAAATACTGGGTATTTTTATTTCCACCGCTGGCACTTACATTATGCGATTGGCGCAATGCAAAGGGTTTATAATGAAAATCAAACCAATTGGTATTCGCTACACCATTAGCGGTGTTTTCCCAATTACTATAGTAATTATCGTTAGCTTCTGGAAAAATATTCATACCAGCAGGGTTGTTGATATATTGTTGTAACAGCGCCAATTTTTCTTCCGAATATTGTTTACTACCTGTTGCATTAAAAGTAGCACTATTGAAATAGGTGGCAAAATCATATGAATTAGCCATATTTGGCAACAAGATTGGCGATGTTAATCCCGCATTACCCGAATAAGAAAACATAGTTTTATCTGCTGTTCCTTTTTTGGTAGTAACCAGAATTACCCCATAAGGAGCTCTTGCACCATAAATTGCAGATGCTGCAGCATCTTTTAATACAGAAATAGATTCTATATCATTCGGATTTACATCCGATAGGGACATGGCTAGTCCATCTACCAATACAAATGGTCCGTCGCTAGCGCTTAGGTTACCAGCGCCTCTAATGTTAAGGTTAAAGCTCTGGCCAGGCTTTGTATTACTGCCCACCGATACATTTAGCCCCGGCGCGATCCCTTGCAGACTTTGCGTTGCGTTAAGTACTGGACGATTTTCTAACTCCTCCCCCTTCACTACCGAAATAGCACCTGTAAGGTTTACTTTCTTTTGCGTGCCATAACCTACTACTACCACCTCGCTTAATTTGCTTAAGCTAGGTACCAGTTTAACAGTAATTTCCTTCCGTCCATTGATAGGTACCTCCTGTGGTTCAAAACCGAGATAAGAAAAAATTAATGTTGCATCTTCCTTAATGCCTTTCAGCATAAACTGACCATCCGTGTCGGTAACTGCCCACTGTTCAGTTCCTTTTACCTTGATACTTGCTCCGGGTATTCCTTGGCCATTCTCATCAAGTACTTTTCCCCTTACCTCTATATCTGCAATTCCGATAGGTTGGATCGGAGCTTTTGCAATAGTCTTTTTGTCTTTAACAATGATGCTTTGTTGGTCTATCGTATAGGTGATCAAGGTTTGATTGCTAAAAACCTGTTTTAAGGTCTCTGCCAAGCTCTCTCCCTGCACATTAACATCCACCGGATTCGCCGACTTCACTGCATCAGAAACAAAAATTAAGTCAAAATTACTCTGTCTGGAGATCTCTCTAAGTACCTTTTTTAAAGGTGCATTTTTCTGATTAAGTGTGATTTTGTTCTGCGCAAACCCTGAAGCACCTACCTGTAATAAACAGGTAATTAATAACAATAGTGTCAGTTTCATTGTCAACAGTAATTTACGTATCATACAGCGATCGCCGTATGATTTTAATGTTATAAATTCATACATTTGTTTAGTTTAATTAATGAACGCTAGGCATTTGCGTGCTATTATAGCGTTCTTGGTCTTTAAATACATTGCTTCCTATAAAATGGATGCCTGTAAACTGACTGAACCAGGAGTGCTTCAACGCTTCTGGTTTTTTTGATTACAGGCCTTTATTAGTAAAACTAAGGCATCACCGTAACCCTCCTTCCCTCAACTTTAAAGTTAAATTTATCTGTATTAGAAAATGTTTTTAAAACTGTAGCTAACGGTTTACTGCGAGAAATGTTCCCGCCTAGTTTTTGCTGACTAATATTGGGTGCATAAACAACATCTATATCGTACCATCTTGCTATTTTTCTCATGATAGACTGAATGTCTTCATCTTCAAACAAAAAATAACCCTCTTTCCATGCAATAGCTTCAGCAACGTTGACCGCGGATTTATCTAATTGATTTAACTCAACAACAGCTTGTTCTCCTGGTTTAAGAAGTGTAGATTTACTAGAATTAAGCAATTTTACCCTTACACTTCCCTTTATCAAGGTAGTTTCTGTCCTGGTTTCGTCATCATAAGCATTTACATTAAAATGCGTTCCCAAAACCTCTATCTCTTGTCCTTTACTATGAACTATAAAAGGCATTTTCCTATTTTCTGACACTTCGAAATAGGCTTCTCCAATAAGACTCACTTCTCGTTTTGCACCAGTAAAAGCTGCTGGATAACTCAATGAAGAAGCGGCATTTAGCCAGACTTTTGTTCCGTCTGGAAGACTGAGCTGATATTGGCTACCTTTAGGTGTAATAATTCGATTAATTGCGCTGGCATCTGCTTTACCAGTGTAAACGAGTTGCCCATCTTTTGTTTTGGTAATCGTTACACCGGCCTGCATTGCGATTTCACCGTTCTGCGCTTCATCGAGAGAAATTGTCCTGCCATCGGCCAGTGTTAGCATGGCTTTATTTGTTATTGGCTTTTGCACTACGCTTTTTTCCTTTACTATACTTATTGTCTTCTCTTGTTTAGGGCGATAAAAATAAAAACCTATACTTAAAGATAAGAGCAATATTGCAGCGGAAGCAATGCTAGTCCAGGGTAATTTCCTGCTGATAGGGTAAACAGGTGTTTCGATTTCTTTAGCTAAAGCCTCCCATATTTCCTTCAATTGCTCATCTTTTAAGTCCTGGTGAAGCTCGGGCAATTCCTTTTCCTCATAGGTAAGGTACCAAGTTTCCAATATGGCACGCTCTTCCTCTGTACATTTGCCTGCCAGATACTTTGCTAATAAGTTGCTTACCTCTTGTTTCTCCATACCTAGAATCTCCAATTTATAACAAGACAGCTAAGTGGTATGCAAACAGGTAGAAGAAATTAAATTTATTTTAGCAGCTATAAGAAATAAAATAGGATGCCCAATTTGACCCTTAAAATCCTCAGTGCATTACTGATTTGTTTAGAGACCGTTTGTGGAGATATATTGAGGTTCCCAGCAATTTCATCATGAGAGAGATAACCATCACGACTTAGCAAAAACACTTCCCTCATTTTAAGGGGCAGTGCATCTATTTCCTTTCTGATAATTTTTGCAAACTCCTTTTCCCTTATCCATAAATCTGTAATGTAATTATCGTTGGTGATAAAGGTTTGAAGGGAATTAATATATTTAGATTCAACCTTTTTATGAGAAAGATGATTAAAAACTCGGTTACGAGCTGCACAGAATAAATAACCTGCTAAATTATCGGTTTCAGGCATATCTGCTTTATTTACCCATAATTTTATAAAAAGATCCTGTAATACGTCCTTAACTTCTTCAAAATTACCTAATTTTTTATAGAGATGATTTTGAAGTACCTGTTTATAGCGGTTATAAATTTCCGTGTATGCATTTTTATCACCTTGCTTTAGCAAAGTAGTTAGTTCACGGTCACAAAGCGTTTTATATTCCAGCATTACAGCACTTGTTCAACACGAATTTATAAAAATAAAGTAGATTTAATAGATTAGTTACTAAAATCATGGCCGATAAAGATATAAGATGGGAACAACGTTTTTCAAATTATAAAAGAGCGTTACATCATTTAGTTCCCTTTGGTAATTTATCAAATGAGCGCCAACTAACAGATTAATACAAGCTTTTACGTACGAGTTCAATTCACTTGAACATCTTCTTTTTCCAACCAAGAAAGTAATGGCGTAGTGATATGCTGTACGTGTTCAATTGGGGAATTTCTACGGCAACCTTCTTTATCATTAAATAGGGATTTTCCCATTCGCCATTGTTGACTTTCAAAACACCATATTTCGGGGAGTCCTGTATTCCAACCAATAGTTAGATAGAAAACTTAATAATTTAGAATTAATAGCATCGCTACGTCATTAGTCAAAATTGTGTTTATAATTTTACTAATATTGTTAGTAATTACTAACAATATTAGCTTTATATTTGTTATACCTTAATCTTTGGCGAAATGTGCCTTAGATAAAGTAAAATATGAATTCAGATAAAAAGGAAATATTAGCACAACTGCAAAAGCAGCTATTGGAAATGCAGGGTTTTAAACCTGCTTCCATTGCTAATAGCGAAGGTTTTGGGTTGGGCAAGCTAGAGAACTGCTTTCCCAATGCCATCTTCCCTACCGGAACGATTCACGAATTTTTAGCTCAACATCCAGCAGATACGGCGGCAAGTGAGGGTTTTATTGCTGGTTTAATGGCCAAGATGATGGAAGCAGGAAACAGTTGTCTATGGATTAGCCGTAATCGAAAACTTTTCCCTCCTGCGCTGCAAGCGTTTAATGTACAGCCCGACCAGATCATTTTCATCGACCTCAACTCGGAAAAAGAAATCCTATGGGTAACAGAAGAAGCACTAAAATGTGATGACTTAGCTGCAGTTATAGCCGAAATACCCGATATCGATTTTGCACAAAGCCGTAGATTGCAGTTGGCCGTTGAAAAAAGCAAGGTTACAGGCATGTTATTAAGAAAAGACCCAAAACGGTCACTTTCTGCAACTGCTTGTACTGTAAGGTGGCAAATTAAGCCACAAGCCACAGAAATTCAAGATGGATTGCCAGGTGTAGGGTACCCAAAGTGGGAAGTTACCTTACTTAAAGTGCGCAACGGCCACACCGGAAGCTTCCTTATACAGTGGAACGAGGATCATTTTATGCCACTAGAAATAAAAACAGCAGTTAATGAGCTGCACACTAAACAGGTTGGATAAGATGAAAAGATATGTATCAATCGTATTTCCGAATTTACTAACAGACTGGCTTGCCACCCGCAAACCTGAGCTAAAAGATATTGTGTATGTATTTACCACGCCCATAAAGGGCCGTATCACCATCACTGCTACCTCAACAGCAGCCGAAAAACAGGGCATTTTTGTAGGCAGCATCTTAGCAGATGCGAAAGCTATTGTACCCGATATCCTTACTTTTGATGACCAGGCTTACCTTGCCAAAAAACTCCTTACCAAAATAGCCAAATGGGCCATCCGATATTCTCCTATCGTTTGCATAGATTTACCCGATGGGATTATTTTAGATTCCAGTGGTTGTAGTCACCTATGGGGAGGCGAAGAAGCATATTTAGCACATATCATTACCAAATTAACCGAAGCTGGCTATCATTGCCATGGTGCAATAGCCGATACTATAGCAGCCAGCTGGGCCATTGCAAGATATGGTAAAAAATCACCCATCATTGCAAAGTATGGGCAATACAACGCCTTACTAAATTTGCCACCAGCAGCTTTGCGAATAGAAGAGCAAATTATAATACGCCTGCATAAACTTGGCTTCGATAAGATAGGCAAATTTATCCAGTTACCCACCAGCATGTTGAGACGCAGGTTTGGGAGCGAATTGTTGCTAAAGCTTGGACAAGCGTTGGGCACTGAGGAAGAAGCTATTACACCAATTATCGTTGTTCCACCCTACGAAGAACGGTTGCCTTGTTTGGAACCCATCTGCACGAAAACAGCGATTGAAATGGCTATTGAAAGACTACTCAAAACACTCTGCCAAAGATTGGCTGGTGAAGGCTTAGGCATTCGCTCCGCTGAACTGAAAGGCTATCGTTTGGATGGGCGGATAACCCAAACCAAGATAGGCACCAACCAAGCGACTAACAAAGTAGCACATTTAGCCAAACTGTTCGGACTAAAGATCAATCAAATCGAACCTGCCCTTGGCATCGAGCTTTTTAGCTTAACCGCTACCAAAGTGGAGCCAGTACTCATTCATCAAGAAAAACTATGGAGCGGAAAATCGGGTCTTGCCAGCCAAAGTCTCGCCCAGCTCTTAGACCGTTTGGCAGGCAAAATTGGACAACAGGCCATTAGACGCTATCTGCCACAAGCACATTACTGGCCAGAACGTTCTTTAAGGCCTGCCATATCGCTCGAAGAAAAAGTAGAGACCACTTGGCAACGCACTAATCCCCGGCCAATGGAAATGCTTAAAAAGCCGGAACCTGTACAGGTAACCGCCCCCGTACCCGATTATCCGCCCATGAACTTCCGCTACAGGGATGAACTCCATATAGTTAAAAAAGCCGATGGACCAGAGCGTATTGAGCAAGAATGGTGGCTAGAAAACGGCGAACATCGGGATTATTATATACTAGAAGATGAGCAAGGACGCCGATATTGGATTTTCCGCTTAGGACATTATCACGAAGAAAAATCCTCCTGGTTCCTTCATGGCTTTTTTGCCTAACTACAAAACACAGCACAATGGGCTATTGCGAATTACAAGTTACCAGCAACTTCAGTTTTTTAAGAGGTGCCTCCCATCCCGAGGAGCTTGTTGAACAGGCAGCTGCTTTCGGTTACCCAAAAATTGCCATTACGGATGTGAATACAATGGCAGGTATTGTTCGTGCCCATTCGGCAGCCAAAAAGCACAACATCATCATGATTCCTGCCTGCAGGCTAGACTTGCTCGACGGCCCTAGCCTATTGGCCTACCCTACTGATAAAACGGCATATTGCAACTTATCTGCATTGCTAAGCACCGGCAACCTTAGAGCTGAGAAAGGAAAATGTTTTTTATACCAAGCAGATGTATTTGAAAATAAACAGGGAATGATTTTCATCGCCATTCCCCCAGAAGAACTCGGTAAAGGCTTTGACTTTGAACTTAGCTTCCCACAAGCGCTAACAATATATAAAGAAAACCTTGGCTCGTCATTATACTTAGCGGCTAACCGAAGCTACCAGGGGCATGATCAAAAACGCCTCTACCGACTGGATCAGCTCAGCAAAAAACTAGATATCCCACTTGTAGCTACCAACGATGTATATTACCATTCGCCCCATCGTCGCGAACTACAGGATATCCTCACTTGTGTACGCGAAAAATGCACCATCCAAAATGCTGGTTTTAAGCTTAAGATGAATGCCGAACGGCACCTGAAACCAATCGAAGAAATGGAAAGGCTCTTCCGTCCTTACCCCGAAGCGATCAATAATGCCTTGCAGATAGCAAACAAATGCCAGTTTACGCTAGATAGCCTGAAATATGTGTATCCTGAAGAAATTACCACTCAAGGACGTAATCCCCAACAAGAATTGGAATATCTCACTTGGAAAGGAGCCGAAGAAATATTCGGTCTACCCTTGCCCGAAAAAGTGATAACCAACATTAACCACGAAATGAAATTTGTAAAGGAAATGAATTACGCAAGCTATTTCCTTACCGTTTACGATATTGTTAGGTTCGCACGAAAGCAAAAGATCCTCTGTCAGGGCAGAGGATCTGCGGCCAATTCTACTATCTGCTATTGTTTAGGGATTACCTCGGTAGACCCAACCAAATTTGACCTGCTTTTCGAACGCTTTATATCGTCGGCCCGAAACGAGCCGCCAGACATTGATGTAGATTTTGAACATGAGCGACGGGAAGAAGTTATTCAGTATATCTATAACAAATACGGAAGAGATCGTGCAGCAATTGTTGCCACGGTTACCCAACTGCACCAAAAGGGAGCGCTACGAGATGTGGGCAAAGCCATGGGCCTATCAACCGATACCATAGACCGAATGAGTGCTTCGATCTCTGAGTTTAACTCAAAAGACCCATTATTACTGAAGGTGCTAGACCTAACCAGCCAAATGATAGGCTTCCCTCGCCAACTAGGGCAGCACACCGGTGGTTTTGTAATTACGAGGGGTAAACTCACCGACCTATGCCCCATTTTTAACGCAAGAATGGAAGACCGCACCAACATTGAGTGGAACAAGGACGACATTGATGCGCTGGGCTTTTTAAAGATCGATGTGCTTGCTTTGGGTATGCTTACCTGTATTAGAAAGGGGTTTGACTTGGCTAAAAAATATTATAACCTTGATTTAACGCTGGCCAGCATTAACCAAGAAGATGACCCAAAAGTTTATAAAATGATATCCCATGCCGATACTATTGGGGTTTTTCAGATAGAAAGCCGTGCCCAGCAACAAATGCTGCCTAGGTTAAGACCGCAGTGCTTTTACGATTTGGTTATTGAAGTGGCTATTGTTCGCCCTGGGCCTATACAGGGCGATATGGTGCACCCTTACTTAAGGCGTAGGAATGGAGAAGAACCTATAGACTACCCTTCTAAAGAACTTAAAGAAATTTTAGGCAAAACGCTTGGTGTACCACTCTTTCAGGAGCAAGCGATGAAGATTGCCATTGTCGCTGCTGGCTTTACTCCTGCCGAAGCGGATGAACTAAGAAGAAGCATGGCCACTTTTAAAATGCATGGCATGGTAACAAAGTTTGAAAAGAAAATGGTAGAAGGCATGACGGCAAAGGGCTATACTGAAGAGTTTGCTCGCAGAGTGTTCAAACAGCTTGAAGGCTTTGGTTCTTACGGTTTCCCCGAAAGCCATGCGGTAAGTTTTGCCCTACTAGTATATGTATCCTGCTGGCTTAAATGCTATTATCCTGACGTATTCGCTTGCGCCATTCTAAATTCTATGCCTATGGGCTTCTATCAGCCCGCCCAGTTGGTAATTGATGCTCGTAACCATGGCGTGCAGGTATTGGAAATCGACATTAACTATTCTAATTACGATAATCATTTAGCAGATAAAATTGGAAAATTCCATGCACTCCGATTAGGTTTTCGCCAGATTAATGGTATAGGAGAAGAAGATATGCAGACATTGGTTAATGGTCGCGGTAAAGGCTATCCCAACATACATTCTCTTTTAGCTGCGGGAGTTTCCCTTGGAGCTTTAGAACGCCTAGCCGATGCAGATGCTTTCCGCTCGCTTGGGCTCGACCGCCGACAAGCACTCTGGGAAGTTTCGGCATTGAAAGACAGGCCAATTGCTCTTTTTGAAGGGCAGCCTTCTGCTAGTGAGCAAGAATCCCAAATCCAACTTCCGCTAATGAGCAAGGGCGAACATGTAGTGCAAGATTATGCTTCAACTGCCCTATCGCTTAAGGCACATCCCGTAAGTTTTTTACGTGAAAAGCTGCAACTGCTTCACGTAAAATCTAGCAAAGAAATTAGCGAAGCTGAAAATGGAAGATTAGTGAAAGTTGCAGGACTGGTATTGGTACGTCAGCGTCCTGGAACAGCAAGTGGGGTATGCTTTATTACCATTGAAGATGAAACGGGCTTTGCTAATTTGGTTGTTTTCGAAAAGCTATTCGAAACCTATCGCAAAGAAATTTTAAGAGCTCGCTTGCTCATGGTTGAAGGAAAATTACAGCGAGAAGGAGAAGTGGTACATGTTATCGTGCAGAAATGTTTTGATTTCACCAAGCTGCTTAAAGAGCTAACTGCTAAAGAACAGGAAGAATTACCCCTGCTTACTTTATCTAGAGCTGATGAAAAGTCTGCTCCCTTTCATGGTGGAAGGAATTTTAAATAAGGAGGCTTACCAATCCTGGCAGTTTCTCCTTTTAGCACTAACTATTTAACCTAAAATTATTCGAGAATAATATTGCCTAATTTTCGATTGGCGCAGTACCTTTAGCAATCCAATCAACAGACTTTTCACCTTTAAGATAGTAGTCGAACCAATTTTCAATACGCTTAGTTAAATTAATTTTATTCTCAGGTCTACTAAGGTTATGATCTTCATTCGGATAGGCTAGTAAAATGGATTTTTTTCCCAACCTGCGCAAGGCAAGATACATGGTTACGCTTTGGGTCATCGGCACAACCCGATCACGTTTACCTGTCCAGAGTAAGAGTGGCGTACTGATCTTATCCGCACTCATTATGGGCGAATTTCTCAAATAAGCTGCTTTATCGTTATAAAGTGATTTACCCATTCGAAATTGTTGGCTTTCAAAACGCCACATATCAGGTAGCATACCATGATTCTCGCCCACATTAAAATAGAAGCCAATCTCATCACTTATTCCAGCACCAGAAACGGCAGCCGCAAAAAGTCCGGTTTGAGTGATAACATAATTGGTCTCGTAACCACCGTAAGAATGACCAATAAGCCCAATTTTACCATGCGCTACTATCCCCTTTGCCACAACAGCTTTAACAGCTGAAATTATACAATCTGCAGCCGAAACCGCTGGATCACCAAGTTTATAATGAATATCTGGCAATAACACGATATAGCCGTTTAGGGTATAATTACTTATATTAAAGCCTGTCCTATTTAATAAGGAGGGATTGCAGTATTGATTAATCTCCTTCGACTTGGTTTCGTATATTTCCACAATCATCGGATACTTTTTAGAAACATCGTACCCTGCTGGATAAAAAATGGTAGCTTTCAAAGAATCTCCATTGGCATTTTTGTACCTAATCAATTGAGCTTTGCCATAAAGATAATCTTGTTGATGTTTATTGGATTGATAGAGCAGTTTCGGCGACTTATTTAGCCCTACTATGAATTCCAGTTTTGGTGGCTCATTAAATTTCTGACTGGTATAAACAAAACCTGCTTTACCTTTCTCAATCTCTCCATATTTCTGAGCACCATAAGCTAGCAGACTTACCCCCTGTTTAATGTTGTACAGTGCGTAACCTGTCGACCAATCATCAAGATTTAAAACATTCAATAAAATATCCTTATTAAGATCAAAATTAAAACTTGGCCTAATCAAATCATTACCTCTTACTTCTTTATATTCAGCCCCTGCAATTCGGTAAACGATTTGCTTTTCAAGGCCTTTGGTTAACCTACTATATTTTGAACCATCGATAGCCACCTTCCAAAGATCATATTTATCGTACAATAAAATACTCCGCTCGTCATTTAACCATCCAGCAATACCAAAAGCGCTAAATTGACTTGGAGCGTTATCACCATGGCTGTCCCATACCGCATCAATAGCTTTGGTTATATTGAAGTGAGTTTTCTGTTTTATATCATAAATCCACCAACTTTTATGTTTGTAAAAAACAACCTTATCTCCTTTTGGATTGAAAGTAATTTGGTTAGGATCGCTATCCTGCTGCTTTAAAATCAGCCGGGTTTCACCAGTAGAAATATCCTTAAGATAATAATCTGTTTTGGGGTAATAACTAGGCAGTGAAACGTAGGCATCGATATTTGAAATCAGCGCATAAGTCATATTTTTATTTAGGAATATACGCGGTAGGCTTTCGGAGGTGATCTGATTATACTCGCCACTTTCAGGATCCCAACGGATATAGATTAGTTGGCCACTGTTGGAACTGGAAAGTTGAGTGGCGGGGAAAAGTTTTTTATCATTACCATTCCAAACCTCTGCAGCATTCTTATCCCGAAGAATTTCCTGTTTATCCATGACCATGGGGACAGTAACAAATTTACCATCATCTGCTATGATTAATGGAAATCGGTCACTCTTACTAATCGAACCCTGAAAGGAACCAACTTTGGTTTGTTCAAATGTATAAGCCTTATGTTTATCCAAGTTGTAGAAATTTACAACTTGGACTTTCGAAACAGAGTCCATCTCGCCAAGATAAGCAACAGAGTGTCCGTTATTTTGCCAGCATAACTGATGGAATTTACCACTGCTACTACTCGATAGAACCTGTTTTTGGTATTTTGAAAAACTAATAATTCCAATTTCATAACGAGCTTTCCTGCTAACAAACAGCAAAGCATCCATTTTTTCATTTAGCTTATATTCGGTAACACCTTCCACACTGTCTAATAATATGCCATCCTCAGTATATATATTCAAAACCGATTTTTCTCCATACCATTTATCTAGCGCAATAATATATTTACCCCGATTAACAAGATCAAATCTTTTTACATTTGGTATGACCTTAATATTTCCAGTAGCAAGATCAAGCAATTGTAATTTATCTTCTGGCATTAGACAAGCATAATAGACCTCATCTCCAAACTGTCCATCAGTGCCTTTAGGAAGAATATACGTTTTAGCAAAGGTTGTACTTTGGACGAATAAGGTATCTGGCTGATAGTCATAATTTATTTCATAACTCATCCAGTTACCTGGTTTTGAAAGACCTTTGGACCACAGTGTTCCCCATTTATCATAATCTTTTTCGGTAATGTGTTTACCGGGCAGATTTTGTGCAACTACTAGCTGCCAGCCTGTTAAAGAAAACCAAACTACAAAAATGACTATTGATTTTACCAATACAATCTTTAAATATCTAGTATACATACATCTAATAGCCAAGGTTTTGGGGGCTTAAATTTGGATTGATCAATATTTCCTTTTCTGGAATTGGCCATAAAAGATCATTGCTATTCCAACCTGATTTCTTTGCACTTAATTCTGCATCTAATCTTCCAGTTCTTTTTAAATCAAAGAACCGTTGTCCAAACTCTGTAAAAAATTCAAATCTCCTTTGCTTTAGAATTTCTGTAAATATTTCTTCTGAAGTTACCGCAGAGGTATTGCTAAGCCCAGCCGTTTGTCTAATTTGGTTAAGGTCAGCTTTTGCACCATTTAAGTCTCCCTGCATTAACTTAGCTTCAGCGCGGATTAAATACTGTTCTGCAAGCCGTAGCACAATAGAATATTCGGGGGTATTACTAGTAGCTGCGCGCTGTTTGTATTTATAAGCGTAATACCAAGTATCTGCACCAATGGTTACCGATCCTATCCAACGGGATTTTCTTTGATCGCCATTCTCAAAAGCATTGACAAATTCAGGAGTTAGGGCAATTAACGATGGACGAGCTGAAAAAATATACAAATCCGCTTCCTTGGTAATAGTAGTATTGGAATTTGGCATAAACTGCCATATAGTAGTTGTACTCCCTTTCAAGAAGACCTTGTTAAGATTTGTTTCCCAAACATAAAGTGGATTGTTAATGACAGCTGAAGCAGCAGCAAGTGCTTCTGCATATTGCTTTTTATATAAATAGACCCTAGCAAGTACAGCAAGTGCGACCGAACGGTTCGGCCGAACACGCTCACTAGTTATATATGCATCTGGTAAAAGTTCTGAAGCCTCTTTAAGATCGCTCAAAATCAATCCGTAGACTTCATTTTCTGGCATTCTTTTTACAGTACTGTTTTTCGAATAGTCTGTGGTGGTAACATAGGGAATATCTCCGAAAATATTCAGCAATTGAAAATGCAATAGCGCACGAACAAATAGGCATTCACCCCGAAATTGCTTTCGTCCAGCTGTTGGAAGTGTTGCCGAACTGCTAGTACCTTCAAGGACCGCATTCGCTGTATAAATTTGATTATAGGTTTGACTCCAAATGTCTAATACACCGCCCTCAGCAGCAATAAGTGTATTCTTGTTAAAATTGTTTGTTGGCGAGAGTTGATAATAACCAAATTCGTCTGCATATAGTCCTAAGTAATAAGATATACCTGAGTTTCCACTAAACATACCTCCATTTCTCATTTTAGCATAGATGCCTACCATAGCTGCAGTTGAAGTAGTCATATCATCGAACACCGCTACACTGGTAAGCTGTGAATCAGGAAGCTCAACTTCTACAAACCGGTCGCATGACCCAAGGAATAGTGAAAGTATAACCAGTAATAATTTCCCTAAAGTTTTAATTATATTTTTCATTTTACGATTGTTAGAAGGTTATTTGGATACTAGCATTATAAACTCTAAGTGGCGGCAGGTATCCTGTATATTTGAATTCTGGATCACCTCCTTTATAAGCCGTGAATGTTAAAATATTCTGTCCCTGTAAGGAAATTTTGCAGCTACTATCTTTAAGCATAGGTATCATTAAATCGTAGCTTAATGAAATGTTCTTTAAACGAATATAGGAACCGTCAACAATCATCGCATCACTATCAAAATAGTTATAAAAGGCTCTCACAGCACTATTATTACTTCCAGTTGTATGCTGCTGGAACATTGCGTTATCACCTGGCTTCTGCCAAGCGTTTGCAAGTTCTGCACGTTGATTGATCGGACTCCCGCCAGGCACATAGGGGTTGTAATCTTCGACGCGTTGCTTTACGAATTGAAATAGAAAATCTGCATGCCATTTTCTATAACGGAATTCATTTTGTATGCCCCCAAAGTAATCAGGGTTGAGATTAACAATAGTTTTCTTATCCGTCGCAGCGGTAATTATTCCATCGTTATTAACATCTGCTACTTCATACAGCCCTGTTTGCTTATTTAAACCTGTAAAACGATAGCGTTTAGCTATAGATATAGACTCTCCTATCACATAACGATTCGAATAGGTAGACCCTGAAAGTCCCGGAAATGAAATAAGCTTATTTTTAGCGGCAGACAGGTTGAGGTTGCTTGTCCAACTAAAATTGCTGTGCTCCAAATTCACAGTCCGTAAAGTAAACTCTACGCCTGTATTTTGCACAACAGCATCCAAATTGGCATTGATTGAACTAAAGCCCGTTGTGTTGGGCAAAGGGATACCAACCAATTGATTGGAAGAACGATTTCTATACCACGCAGTAGTTAAGAAAATTCTATCTTTTAAAAACCCAGTTTCTAGTGCAGTTTCGAATTTTTTATTCGACTCCCATCCAAAATTACGATTATACAAGCGTGTAGGGTCCAAACCTATTACTCCCTGATAGTTTAATTTAGAGGAAGTATAAGTATTAAGGAATTGATAGTCTCCAATTTGATCACTTCCAGCGGTCCCATAACTCATCCTTAACTTTCCAAAGCTCAATACAGTACTTCTATTTAAAAATTTTTCTTTTGAAAATAGCCAAGCCGCACCTACTGCACCAAAAATTGCAAACTGTTTATCAGGACCAAATCGGCTACTTCCATCACGTCGGGCTGTTAGATTTACAATATACTTATCGGCTAGATTATAATTAAGTCTTGCAAAAAAAGCCTGGTATTTGTAGTTAGTTTTATCACTCAAATCTACTGATTTCTTAGTGGCCGAGGCAATATTGGTAATTAAGCTATTGCTTGCAAATCCCGTACCCAACATATATAAATACGATGACCGTTGTTGCTGTAAGGTAGCACCAGCTAATGCTTCAATTTTACCATATTTAAATTCATGTTTCCAATTTAGTTGTGGCTCAATAATCCAAGATTGTCGGGTAGTTAGGTTTAAATACATAATTGATTCCTCGCTTCCCAATTGATACATCGGATCGTACATAGTTGAAGGCAACAATCGCTGCTCATTATTGCTCAAGTTGGTAAAACCCAAATTGGTTTTAAATGTTAGCTTGGGCATAAGTTGATAACTTAAAACAGTATTGACCATCAAATCGTTCACTTTAGCAGTAGTTATGCCCAGCAACGCCGCTAATGGATTTTGGAAGGTGCTATTTTGAAAATTCAAACTTCTATCTGGGTTATAAAGAGCTGGGGCATTCGGTGCCATATTCCGTGCAACACGGGTAACATCAGTTTCCGCCTGTATATTGTTTTGAAAGGTATATCCACTAGAAAAAACAAGCCTAAATTTTTTATCCTGACTGTTATGGCTCATATTTAAGTGAACAGCTCCTTTGTCATATGCAAAATTGCCTGGTAGTACAGTTGTCTCTGTTCTGTACATCCCGCTCAATAAAAATTGGGTTTGTTCAGAGCCGCCCGAAACAGAAGCTTGCAAATTATTTATGTTAGCTGTTCCCCCCATTAAGACGTCTTGCCAATTAGTATACCGATTTTGATCCCAAGCTCCATTAAGATCATAATCCAAATCTGGATCTATCTTAGCGCCATCATTTGCAAATGCTTGTCTGCGCATAGCAAGGTACTGCTCTGTGTTCATGAGTTTAACCATTTTTGTTACCTTACCAATAGCCGAAGCAGCGTTAACAGTTAATTTTGTCTTCCCAGCTTTGCCTTTCTTAGTAGTAATTAGCACCACTCCATTCGAACCACGAGAGCCGTATATTGCAGTCGCATCGGCATCTTTAAGCACCTCAACACTTTCAATATCTGAGGGATTGATACTATTTAATGGACTGGTTGGAGTAGCCGTTCCCCTAGAGACATTAGAAGACCCGATAGATTCGGAAGAGTATGGCACTCCATCCACAATGTATAGCAATTCGTTACCATTCTGGCGCAAACTATTCAACCCCCTAACTCTGATCTGAAATCCTCCACCAGCTGTCCCCCCATCCTGAATAATTTCAACCCCTGCCATCCTCCCCTGCATTGTCGCCAGCACATTCGTTACCGGTTGCGTTTCAATATCCTTCGATGTAATCCTTGCAATACTCCCCGTCCGCTCACTTTCCTTAACCGAATAATAGCCCGCATTCACAACTACCTCGTCTAGTTTATCATTGGCAATTGTTAGGATAATCTGCCCCATATTTGACGACACCTTAACCTCCTTGGTCTGATAACCGATATAAGTAATCACCAATACAGCATCTTCTTCTATATTTTGAAGATAAAATTCGCCTTTCTCGTTTGTCCTAACCGCCTTGGTTGTGCCTCTTACAATAATGTTCGCTCCCACTAAAGGACGCTTTTCGGCATCTAGCAAAACACCTTTTACATCAATAGTGGTAAAGTAGGCTAAAGCACGGTCAAGCAACGATTTCTCCTTCCTTTTAATCATTACCGTTTTATCGGAAACCTCATATACTAAAGGTTGATCGGCAAAACAAAGTTGTAAGGCCTTTTCGAGGCTTACATTGTTAAGGTTAAGACTAATTGGTTTAGCCAAGCTAATATCTTGGTCGGCATAAATAAAATCGTAGCCACTTTGTTTGCTTAAGTCTTTTAAAGCCTTGCGCATACTTTGTTGCTTCAGGTTTAGCGAAATCTGCGCTTTAGAAGAGGCGCTTACCTGAATAAGAAATGCAAGAAGAATGAAAGCGGTGATTCTCATAACACGGCATAGCTGCTTTGGAATGCTCAGCGTACTGGCATCCCTAAAAAATTCATAAAATTTCATTAAGTTTGATTGTTTGGTTAATAGTTGATCATTTCTCACAATTTGTTTAACAGTACCAAACTTTAAGCGGGAGTAGGTCGAAGCACTCCCGTTTTTTAGATACTGCCATTTTATGTAAATACTATGGCATAATGGTTACCCTCCTTCCCTCAATTTTAAAATGTACGGCCTCGGTAAATTTAATTTTGTCTAAGATCTTCGAAATATGATCGTAACGACTTATTGAACCTGTAAAGGTTTTACCAACAAAGTTGCCCTCATATACAACCTCCACATTGTACCATCGTGACAGCTTACGCATAACACTAGTTATATCTTCCTGCTCGAAAACAAACTTGCCGCTAGTCCAGGCAATTACATCTTCGGCGTTTATTTGTGCTACCGATAGGGCTCCTAAAGTTGATAAGGTGGATTGTTGACCGGGTTTTAAAAGTTGTGAGTTGCCAGTTGCGAGTTGCGAGTTGTTGTGTGCTATAGCATGTACCCTTACCGAACCTTCCAACAATGTTGTTCTGGTAGCTTTTTCATCGACGTAGCTGTTAATGTTAAAATGCGTTCCTAAAACTTCAACTTCTTGATTAGCTGTTTTTACGATAAAGGGATGTGATTTATCTTTCGCAACTTCAAAGTAGGCTTCGCCAGTTAGTGATATGGTACGGCTATTTCCAGTAAACTTAGCTGGGAACGAAATAGTAGAAGCCGCATTAAGCCAAGCCTTGGTACCATCGGGCAAGGTAAATAAATAGGTTTGACCATTGGCGGTGGCAGCGGTAAGGTCCTTCGCATTCGTGCTGGATAACAAAACTGCCGTATCTAACAAACTTCCATCACTGTAAGTTAAAGAAGTAGCGTTAATGTTTACCCCAGTTTGCGCATCACTTAGTTTAATTACCTTGCCATTGGCTAAAGTTAGGGTAGCCCCATTTTTGCCCGGTGCAACATCATTAGCATATTGATTCGTAGTTGTTACCTTCTCTCTATTTCCAAAATAAAACAACCCCGCTCCAAAAATTACAACCGCTACTGCGACCGCTACTGCCATTCGAGGCCATAAACTAATTTTTATTGGTTTCTTTTCCGTGCGCTGAGCATTAGTTATATTTTGAGCTACCCTTGCTAAAATTGCTGTTTCTTTAAGCGTAGGCTTAAACGCCTGATCTGTTAGCGCCAATTCCGCTCTAATTAATCGATACATTTCTTTGGGATCTCCAGTATTGAAATATTCTTTTAGCCATTCGAGTTCCTGTTCATTTAGGGTTTTATGAACAAGTTTGGGATAAAGTTCTTTTAGCATGGATAATTTTTTTCGATTTGTTTTCTTGCTGATACGCTCGGCAATTGAAAACCAAGTACAAGCAGGTAAAAAAAATCAAATTTATTTTAATACTTTGGCACCGTTGAAAGATGCAGCCGTTCAAATCGCCGAAAGCCAATTACTAGCAGACCTAAAAGCTGGCGAGCAAAATGCGTTTAATCATTTCTACCAAAAATATAGCCTACAATTATATCGGAAGCTACTTAAAATGGTACATGTCGACGTAATTGCAGAAGAGTTGCTCCAGGATCTGTTTATGAAGATATGGGATAAAAGAATACAAATAGACCCGGAACAATCTTTCCAGGCCTATTTATATCGTATTGCCGAACACATAGTGTACGATTACTTCCGCAAACTTACAAGAGAAGCTAAAATGCACAATTTTTTAACCGCTAATGCGACCGAAATCTATGAACAGTTTGATAAGCATGACTTAGAAGGAGAAATCCGTGAAAAAGTACAGGAGGCAGTTTCGCGCTTACCCGAACAACAAAAATTGGTATTTACACTCTGCAAATTGGAAGGCAAATCTTACGAAGAAGTAAGTGCCATGCTTGGTATTACAAAGGGTACGATTAATACCCACATTACTAGAGCAACCAAAACGATTAAAACTTACCTCACCAATACAGATGGTTTTGCAGTAATGGTTACAATTGGTCTATTGTTAAGAGATTTGAAGTAATCTTGTCATGGCTACTCCTTACCTTTGGAGCGTGTAAGTACCATTTCCGCAAACCGCTTCCTATTCGCTATTTGTAATGAACTTGGAGGCTTGGTACTCTTCATTGGTTTGAGCCTAATAATGTATTTGTTACCGCTTTTGTAAATAACTAAACCAGGTACTTTTTTTGGTAATTTGTCGTACGAGTTTTGATCGATTGTTGCCATTTTCTTTGTTTTTAAATTTTAAATAAAAAGGGCTGCTTTTTACACAGCCCCTCAGGTTAATTAAACGATAATTACTTCTTTGATGGTTTTAGCACCACTAAAGTCGGTAACCGTTACCTCAATTTTAGAACCTACCGCATTAGCGTTTTCGGTTGTTGCTGTGTAAGTAAAGTCAGCGCTAAGCACATCAAACGTGGCTAAGCCAGTTTCGATCACCGCTCCAGCTTGATCCTTGATCTGCACCTGTACCGTTTCGATTCCAAAATTATCCGTTGCATTTATCCTAACGGTATCTCCTATTTGGCCTTGATAAAGGCTAATATCCAACGAATGGATTTTGGGAGGACTCATGAAATCTGAAAAAGCAGCTGTATAAGCACTATGACCAGGTTTGGCAAGGGCGGCATACCTTTCCTTGAAAAGTGGGTCGTCCATTCTAGCTTTTATATACTGAGTTCCTAACTTAAAGCGCTGTCTAAAAGCCAGCTGGTCTGCCGAAGGCACCTTGGTTCGTTCGTAATCTGGCATGTTTGCGATTACTGTTCCGAAAATTGTACGGCGAAAAGTGACTTTTCCTACTCTTCCCGTTGCACCCTGCATAATAGGGTTGTTAATTGATTTTGCCATGTTTTTAAAATTTAAATTGTGAATTAATCTGTTTGTTCATAATCGTTGTTTACCGGTAATGATTATGAAAACAAATTTAGCGCTGTGGGCGTCCCCGCTGAACTTTTGGCACCAAATGTCACTCATTGTCACTTAATGTCATTAAATGTCACTTCAGCGGTTTTGGAATAAAACAAGGCATTTGATAGGATTTACGAACGAAGTACTTACCTACTACTTACTTACTACTTACCTACCACTTAGCTACTACTTACCTAGCACTTTGAATATTTCTTTTTACATTTGGCTAATTATGTCCAAGTTCAGTAAGCTAAATAAAGCCAATCTAAAAAACAAAGACACCTTTTGGTCTGAATTGGTAGGGAGCCCCGATCTCTTCCCCTTAGAAAGTAGAATATTTCATTCCATTACATTAGGGTTAATTTTATTAGTAAGTTTTTATGTGCCCTATAATTTATATGCAAAACTTTATGTCGGCTCACTCTCTGCTTTAGTATTTGGTTTATTTTTTTTATACCAATATTACAACTCGAGATTTAAATGCAAGCCTCACAATAGCGTTCTATTTGGTATTGTTGGACTTGTACTTTTTGGGATCAATTATTTTACCAATTCAGGAATCGATGGCTCAACCGACCTCATCTGGCCTGTTCAACTACTATTGGTATTTGCTATATCGCCTTATCGGCACCATGCCAAATGGCTAATTATTTACTTGGTTATTTTTATTGCAATCCATGCCTTCGAATATGTTTACCCACATTGGGTGCAGCACCCCTTTACCGCTGGCAAAGGACAGTTTATTGATCGTGTTACTGCATTTCCTATTCCAGTGGTGGTAATTTACTTAATCATTAATTTCATCAGGCGTAGCCATGACACAGAACAAAAAGCAGGTGAGGAAAAAACAAAAGCAGTAGAAATTAGCAAAGCACAAATTTTATTGCAGAATGACCAGCTGGAGCAACGTAATATCGAAAAGAATAAACTAATGTCTATTATTTCGCATGATTTAAGGGCACCCTTAATGAATGTTCAAAATTACCTTGCTTTACTAAATGATAATGAAGTGAATAGCCAGGAACGACCGATAATAGAAAAAGCATTGCTCAACTCAACTAATAGTGCAATGGACATGCTTGCTAATCTATTAAACTGGTCGAAATCGCAAATGGAAGGAGCCTCTGTACACCTTGTAGAAACAAATCTCTTAACTGCACTACAGAATACCTTAGAGATGGAGCAAATTTTAGCTGCAAAAAAAAATATTCAACTCACAAATCAAATTTCTTCCCAAATTACTGTAATTGCTGATGTAGATATGTTACAATTAGTAGTTCGAAACCTGATCAATAATGCAATTAAATTTACCCCCGAAAGCGGAAAGATCCATGTGGAAGCGCTAGTCATGAATAACAAATGTAAACTAGCGGTTAACGACACTGGCAATGGTATTCCAGAAGATATTCAAAAAGACATTTTCACGATCAAATCTAAATCTACAACAGGCACCAACAATGAAAAAGGAATTGGCTTAGGCTTGGCACTATGCAAAGAGTTTATAGAACGCCAGGGCGGTAGTATTGGTTTCGAAAGTCATTCCGGTATTGGATCGAGCTTTTTTATCTTTATCCCCCTTGCTAACTAAGCTCAAGCGTATCTAAAACGTCAAAACAGCATTTCATTTGGTGGCGTAACACCCTTTAAACGCAGATAAATGGTAGTTTGACCACGATGATGTGTTTGGTGCTCAAAAGCTTTTGCAAACGCAAGTCCCTTGGTAGTTTTCATTTTAAACAACGATATTTCTTGTGCCATCTCCTCGGCAGGAACAGCTTGTAGAATGGCAATAACATAATCATAACTATCCATTACTGCTTTGGTTACTGCTTCTTTTGTTGGTGCTACCTTTTTCTCTGCATCCGCCTCTTGCGGTGTAGCTTTGCCTACAGCATTTGCTGAGAATATATAATTATCGGCAGCCAAATGCAGCATTTGTTGAGCAAATGACCTTACTTCGGGTGTAGCTTTAAACTCATAACCATCTGCAGGCATAGCAGTTAAGTACAGCATGGTATAAGCCTTGGCACGTTTCCATTCTGCAATATTTTGGTCTTTGGTGATCTGTGCAATGGCTGTTGCGCAAAAAACAACTAGCAGTCCGAATAAAAGGCTTAGTTTTTTCATGTTGATTTTTAATTGGTTAAGTAATAAAATTAACTAAAAACTAGTTTAAGACAAAAGCATTTTTGCTATTTCCTACCCATCTATATTTAAAAATTGTACTTTGCTGTTGCCCGTCTTTTGACTTGTCGTTATGTGAAATATAAAATAACCCGTTCCCTAGTGGACATAAACCTGTTGCACCCCATTTAAAAGACCATCCGCTAATACCAGATTTAGAATCTTTTAAACCTGCGTTTAACAAAGAAAGTGTTTTAACTTTAATTTGTTGATCGTCTGTTGTTACATAACCTGTAATCGGCCTTTTCTGTCCATCAATTACAAATAAATCATAATTGGGAAATTGAGATTTAGATCCCTTGTATACCGCAGCAAATAAATTTCCAGTATGTGGATCATAGGCTAAATTTTGAATACCATAACGGGTATTACCAGTTTTTACAAAGTACTTATCCAATGGCTTTGCTGGCCCAGAATGATGCAATTTAGCTTGCGATAAACCTTGTTCATATTTCCCCCAATCGCTCACATCGTATTTTAAAATAACCTGATGATCGTTATCATTTCTTGTGGTATCGCCATAAACACCATAAGCCACGTAAAGATACTTTTTGCTTGTATTAGCATCTCCAATTGCCGGAGCAAAAGCTACACCATCTATTCCTGAACAGGCAAAGCGATGGGGGGTTACTTGATTGTTTACCTTTACCTCAGCCTTATAATCTGTTACAGCTTCCTTGATATAAACGGTGCGCAATAGGTCTTCTTTTTCTGCATCCATATTTGGTCTGGTAATGCGCGATCCATCGAATATAGCGATATAAAAACCATCCTCATTATCTGTTTCAACACCCAGTTGTTTCTTGATCCCTTTTCCAATTGCATCATTTTTGTACTCTAAAGACCCGTATATTTTCCCATCCTCGGAAAAATCCAAATCGCCCAAGTGACCAACAAAACCAGTTACACTACCAACTAGGTTTCCCTTAAGATCCATCTTTAACAATTTATCAGTAAAGGAAAAATAAGCAAATCCATTTTTTTGATCAATTACCACCCCCTGTACATGCAAGCCCCCCTGCTTACCCGAATAAATGGAGTCAGGCAATTGAACCGTTTGGGCTTTGGCAGCCGAAAAGAGCAGGAAAAACATCAGTAATTTCTTCATCTATTTTTGATTTAAACAAATATGTAAAATTTCGAAATTAAAACAAACATAAACTAGTTTAAACTGAAACAAATCGAAATCGATGTACTTACGAAGTTGATTAAGCTTTCAACAATGCGTCGATATCAAACTTGGTCATTTGCATAAAAGCCTGAACAACTCTTGGAGCTCTTTCAGGATCAGCCATTAATCGTCCTAAAACGGCTGGTACAATTTGCCAAGACAACCCAAATTTATCATCTAGCCAACCGCATTGGTTGTAAACGCCATCTTTCCCTAATGCCTCCCAATAATAATCTATTTCTTCTTGGGTTTCGCAGGTAATTACATAAGAATTAGCAGGTGAAAATTTATAATGAGGTCCCCCGTTTAAACCCATAAACTTACTTCCATTTAATTCGAAGTTTACCACCATTGCATTTTCTGAAATGATTTTTGAATGAGGAAAGATCCTGCAATAATGTGTTGCTGCTGCCTTAGCTTGTCCATCAAACCATAAGCAAGGGTAAATTTTATTTTCCATAAAGCAAAATTATTCCATTTACCTAGCTATCAATAGAATAAAACCGACAAATTATTAATTCATATATACGAATTATTTCGTACATTGGTTTGAAATAGACAACGATGAAAAAGATATTCTTTTTAACCCTTTTGTTATCAACAAGTTATCAATGTTTCGCACAACCAACTGATAATCCAATGAAGTCAATGCTCGATTCTACAGTGCATAAATTTACAACAGACTACTTTAACCAAGGTAAAAGGGTTGCTGTTTCGATTGGTGTGAGCTATAATGGCCAATCGTATACCTACAATTATGGCGAAACTAGTCCGGGATCTGGAATACTGCCAACCGACAAATCTACTTACGAAATTGGTTCGATTACCAAAACATTTACGGGTTTGCTTATTGCCCATGCAGTAACAGCCGGAAAAATTGCATTAAATGATGATGTTCGAAAGTTTCTTCCGGGAAATTTCCCTAATCTTCAATATCCAAATGGAGATCCTGTAAAAATAGCTTATCTATTGGCACATACCGCACAGTTCCCAAATAGTTTTGGAGACGTATTAAATGCGCCAATGAACAATGAATCGTTTATAAATGCATTGCATAAAATCAAACTTGATTCACTTAAATCATTTCGATATAACTATTCTAATGTAGGTTATCAGTTATTGGGAATGGTTTTGGAAAATATTTACCAACAAACGTACGAGAGTTTGGTCATGAAATATATTACCAATCCTCTTGGCATGCAACAAACTAAATTAACATATACCGGTAAAGAAATTAACTTATTATTAAAAGGACATGGAGCTATGAAGGAGCAAGTTAACCCTATACTTCCTACCCTTTCTGGTGCCGGTGGCTTGCATTCATCTATTAAGGATATGATAAAATACTTGAATTACCAGAACATGGAAAGAACACCAGAAGTAAAACTAACGCACCGAGTTATTTTTGGTGATGTTGATAGGGAAGCTTATGGATTTCAATGGGCGATAGGCAAAAATTGGAGTTGGGACCAATATCTTAGAATAGATGGTGGTACACAAGGCTTTCGTAGTTTTTGTGTTTTGTATCCGCTCCATCAAATCAGCATTGTTATCCTTACTAACCAAAAAGATGACAATGCAGGAATTGGACTTTACAAACTGGCTACAGGTATTTACGGTACGGCAAAAAAATTAACAAAAGACTAAGACAAAATATATAGTTGTTACTCAAATAAACTTTTTACAATCCTTTTCGAGGCCTCCTCACAAAAATCAAGGCCAGAATAATCTGGATTGAAGCCTCCCATATAAGGGACAGCCATCATGTAAATACGCTTACTCGGAGCACCAAGATTATCAAGCACCTGAAAGCTATCATTAATTGAAATACCCGAAACATGCAAATAATATATCCCGTCCTTTTCTTTTTCAACCATTTCGTTTCCATTTTCAAAAGCAATTCGACCTTGTTCTTCCGATTGGAATCGAATACGCGCTGGACTTACAGTTTGATCAGCTAGCATGCTTTTGAAAGGAAATTGATGATAATCCAAATGAGGTTGACCAATGCAATCAATATAAGTTTGATAATGCCTGGATTGCTTTTCTCCAGCCTCATCAGTAAAATGATAAACTACCCCACCTTTCTCCATAGCTGGTTCTACTTTACTATCATCTCCTACGGCAACTATCGCTAAAACTCCAGCTTGGTTTAAAGCCATCAGCTCTTCACAAGAACTTTGCGGAACATAAGCAATCACGATTGAGATTAGTGGAAGCAATGTATCTTGGAGCCGCTGCATATCCTCAGCAGAAAGATGTTTGGCTGGATAATTTAATGCAAAACTAAGCACACCCAACATTTCTTTCCAATATATGCTTTCTTTTCGCTTAATAGATTTCGCCGCCTGTTCATACTCTGCACTGAGCAACTGAAAAGGATCTAATTTTTCCCGAAGATCCATCATCGCGGATACAAACTCTTCCAACTGCAGCTCTTTAATTTTTTTGTAAAATATTGGATCCTTCTCTTTGAAAATTGCCTTAAAATCGTTCTCGAAAATGTAATCGAGCGACAAAAACCCATTATTCTGTGTAATATGGGCTGCAATTTCCGTTGTATTTAGTAATGAGTCATTATGCAAGTGAGAATCTTCCAAATGAAAGCGAACAGCTGGTAGCATCCCATTCTTGGAATGCATGCTAATCTTAAAATCTTCGCTATGCTCAAAGAGCTGATAACTTAAACGCTGATCGTCATTTTTAAAAAACCTGCCATTGCTTCTTGCGAGGGTTTTAATTGCATCAATTGCGGTAAGCGAAGAGCCTCTAATGGCAACATGATGGTTAAGCGCCAACCTTAGTTTTAATGGCGGATATGGAGACTCAAAATAGCCAGGCAATTTACCTTCATGTTTTTTTGGCCAATGATGTCCAGTGCAGATAATTACCGCATCGAACTTTAATGGTTCCCTCCCAGAAACCATAACCCAAGTCTCCTTCAACTCTGGATGGTCTACAATATCTTCTACATGGCACTCCAGACAAACATGGGTAACAACTCCCTTTTCTTTTGCATATGTTAACAAAAGCTCAAATTGAGCAGAAAGATACATACCAAAAAAAAGTCGTGGAAGCACTTTATATTCATTGAAATTAGCAGGATCAATTGCATATTGTTTTAAAATGGCTGGCGGGACAGTCTTGACCCACTCTGTAATAGAAGTAACCAATTCTGGTATCTCGTTCTCCGAAACATTGGTAATATGCTCATCATTTGCACCACAACTACTATAAGGCATTCCTGCACCCAGGCGATCCCTTTTCTCAATTACCGTTATTTCTATTTCACGATTACCGCAATCTAGTAGCCGTTTAAATAAGAATAATCCACTTGGTCCACCACCTAATATAGCAACCCGCTTAGTTTTCTGCTTTTTCTTTGGCATTAAAGCAATTACATATTATAAAAAAAGGTGTCTTTGATGATCTTACCGTCTTTCACTTCATATACACAGATTTCGCTCATGCTCATTCGTCCATGCTCCTTATAAGTCGCATCAATATCCATGATACAAGCAAAATGATCCTTAGCAATTAATGGATCAGAAATAACAGAACTGTGGACTTCTTGAATACTGGCTTCAAACTTTTCTGTTTTAGCCCTTACGGATTCAAACCCCTTGGTGGTTTCATTAGGTTCATTGCTTACTATTTCTTTAGCATAAAGCTCATCAATTGCTTCATGAAACTTACCTTCACGGCAAAGCGCTACTAATCTATTCGCAACTTCTTCGGTATTCATAATCTTTAATTTAGGTAAACAAATTTTTCTGTATGATAAACAATCATACTAACTTAAAGTTTACTATACCTAAATTATCGTTTTATTTACCTTTAGTAAATACCAAAGTCAACGAAATTGGAATTTCATCGGCAATCATTTTGTCCTTTATATTCGAAAAGAACTGATCTGTTACAGAAACCTGAGACGTTTCATGAATACCCCACTTAACTCGATCAATAGTTAGGCTCGCATTAGCTGTAAGCCCGGTAGCATTTTGTTTAATGGTAGCCAAGAATGTAATAGGATGAGTTGTTTTCTTGATGGTTAAATTACCTTCCACCTTAAATTGCGTTGGAACAGTGGTTGGCATAATACTGCTAACTGCTATGGTAGCTGCAGGATAGGTAGAAGTCTCAAAAAAACTACTGCTACTTAATTCTTTATTGATTTTTTGATTATCAGCTGGTTTCTCATGTTCAGTACTGGTAATACTTGTCATGTTCATGCTAAACATACCATCGTTTAACAAGCCAGCAGCATTGGTACGGATCCAGCCCGAATTAAACAATAAAAAGCCAAAATGTTTTGTCCCCACAGTTTTAGTGCCCTTCCAAAATAATTTACTTTTCTTGATATCCAGCTGGTAAGTTTTTTGGGCATTTGCAACGATGAAGCTTAAAACCAGGAGTACTAACATGGTTGTTCTGCGAATAATGTTGATCATAAGAATTAATTTAAGTTAAAGTTCGATTTGATGATACAAACCTAAATCACTTTGATGCCTTAGTTGATATTTCTCCTGTAAAAAGAAATGTAAATTTTGTAAATTCAGCATAAATCTTCCTTAAATACAGCTATTAAAGCTAAATTTAACTCGATAAGCAAATCGTATCATGTTTATAAGAAAAAGTTTTTACCCAATCGGGTTGGTGTCATTGATTATTATTACCGGGCTATGTGCATTTAGTATGGCCGATAAAGACAGTTTTGAGCTCGCTAAGCAAGAGATTATGCTTCGCAAAATTGGCCATGAGTTATTATTGCAAGCAGGCGACAGCACATCGCGTGTGCTCCCGGTAAAAATGCTAGGTGAAAACCAGTATCAGATTACTTTTGAAAATGAATTTACCTTCAAGCCTGATTCTTTAGTTGCCGTTGTTAAACGCTCATTGGCAAAACATAACCTTAGTGAGAACTACGTTGTTAATGTACTTAATTGTGCAGAAAAAGAAGTTGTTTATGGTTTTGCAATCTTTAAAAATGTAAAAGATGATATCATATCGTGTACAGGCAGAGAGCAACCAAAAAGCTGCTATTTTATCAATATTAAATTTAAAGACAACGGTATTAGCAATGCTCAAAAGGGCTATCTACTAGGTGGGATACCCCTATTGGCATTTGTGGGGCTCATCATTTCAAGAAAAGTAAATGATCGTAAACCTAAGCCAACAATAAACACCATTGCTATCGGAAAAAACTTATTTAATCCAATTGAAAGAAACATCATTATCAACCAAAAAACCATCGACCTTACCATTAAGGAAAGCAAATTGCTGCTAATTTTCTCAAAATCGCCAAACATGATTATTGAAAGAACTAGGCTCCAAAAAGAAATATGGGAAGATGAAGGTGTAATAGTGGGCCGTAGCCTTGATGTTTTCGTCTCTCGATTGAGAAAGAAACTAGAAAGTGATACCAATCTTCAGCTTATCAATATCCATAATAAGGGGTATAAGCTGGAAGTTCACTAAAAATAAATTTTTAATCCCCTTTTATTTGTTTTTTCTTAATTTCGGGGCATTACAAATAAAATCTACAGATGAAAGAAACAGTAGTGAGCGGGATTCGTTCTACAGGAAAATTACATATAGGAAATTATTACGGCGCAGTTAAAAGTTTTGTACAGATGCAACATGAGTACAATTGTTACTTCTTTATTGCCGATTTGCATTCATTAACTACACATCCTACTCCGCAAGATTTACATGGTAATATCAAACAAGTTTTGGTAGAGTACTTGGCATGCGGCATTGATCCTGAAGAAACTACGATCTATATTCAATCGGATGTTCCAGAAATAGCAGAACTGTATCTATATCTAAATATGAATGCCTATATGGGCGAATTAGAACGTAGTACTTCATTTAAAGATAAAGTTCGTGGAAATCCAGATAATGTAAATGCAGGATTATTAACCTATCCTGTACTAATGGCAGCTGATATTTTAATTCATAAAGCAACCAAAGTCCCAGTTGGTAAAGATCAAGAGCAGCATTTAGAAATGGCCCGTACTTTTGGTAATCGCTTTAATCGTTTATATAACAATGAATATTTTCCTGAGCCTTATGCATTTAGCTATTCAAAAGGTCTTGTTAAAGTACCAGGTCTAGATGGAAAAGGTAAAATGGGTAAATCTGAAGGAGAAAACAATGCGGTCTATCTCTCAGATAGTCCTGAGATTATCCGTAAAAAAGTTTTAAAAGCTGTTACTGACGGCGGTCCAACTGCCGAATTTCAAGAAAAACCTGAAGCGATCCAAAATTTATTCGACTTGATGAAGATTGTTTCACCAGCAGATACCTTAGCACATTTTGAAGATCAGTACAATAAAATGGCTATCAGATATGGCGATTTCAAGAAGCAATTAGCAGAAGATATGATCATCACTACCACACCAATGCGCGAAAGAATAAACGAAATAGCAGGCGATACCGCCTATCTTCGTCAGGTAGCCAAACATGGTGCTTTAAAGGCTAGAGAAAGCGCACAAAAAACAATCAGAGAAGTAAGAGAAATTATTGGTTTTAGAAGTTTTTAAATTATATTGCGGTGAACGATTAGCGGTGAGCGTTTTTAATGCGCTACCTCTCAGGCTTCACGCTTAACAAAAAAAGTATGCACATAGCAATTGTTGGAAATATTGGCGCTGGTAAAACAACATTAACAGGTTTATTAGCTAAAAACTACGGATGGGAAGCGCTATATGAAGCGGTAGATAATAATCCATATCTGGAGGATTTTTATAGCGACATGAAACGCTGGAGCTTTAACCTACAGATCTATTTTTTAAATAGCCGTTTTCAGCAAATTGTTGAGATAGAAAGCAATCAAAGAAATGTAATCCAGGATCGTACCATTTATGAGGATGCCTATATTTTCGCCGAAAACTTGCACGAAATGGGTTTGATGACCACAAGGGATCATGATAATTACCAGGCAATTTTCGAAAACATCACCTCATTTATCAAACCACCCGACCTATTAGTTTATTTACGTGCTTCGGTGCCAACCCTGGTGAATAATATACAACGTAGAGGAAGGGAGTACGAAGCAAGCATTCGGATTGATTATTTATCTAAATTGAACGAGAAATATGAAGCTTGGATAAAAAATTATACTTCAGGTAAACTACTAATCTTAGATAAAGATAAATTGGACTTTACCAATAATCCTGAAGACCTAGGAACAATTATTCAAGCTATTGAAGCAGAAATCAATGGACTTTTTTAAGCGTTTAAAGCTTTATTTTACTACTCAAAATACAGGGAAAGATTTTGAACATGAAAAGCCTGAAAATTGGGTGTTCGGAATATTTTACTTTAATTCAAAAGACTATCGGTTTATTTTACCTAAACGAAACCAGATGATGGGCTGGACATTTAATTTTGCTCATCCAATTTCTTATATTGTGTTAGCTTTAATCCTTTTAGTTGCGATTTTGTCATCATTAAACACTTAATAACAATGAAGTCTCTAGGTGTTATTCCTGCCCGTTTTGCCTCTACCCGCTTTCCGGGTAAACCATTAGTTGATATTCGAGGCAAAAGTATGATTCAGCGGGTATATGAACAGGCACTTAAATCGAATTTATATAAAGTTGTTGTGGCTACCGATGATGATAGAATTGCTGAAGAAGTAACTCGTTTTGGAGGTGAATTTGTAATGACAGCCAGTACCCATCAAAGTGGAACAGATCGTTGCGCAGAAGTAGTAAAAAACCTTCCAGGTTACGACGTTGTCATCAATATTCAAGGTGATGAACCTTTTATAGATCCGCTACAGATTAATTTGATTAACGATTGTTTTGCAGATGAAAATGTTCAATTAGCCACCTTGATCAAAGAAATCCATGGTGAGGAAGAATTATTTAATCCAAATATCCCGAAAGTTGTCATTGGAAATCAGCAACAGGCACTTTACTTTAGTAGGCATCCAATCCCCTATCTGCGCGACCCATCAGCTACTCACCAATTTTATAAGCATATCGGCATTTATGGTTACAAAACAGCAACGCTATTAGCAATTACACAATTAAAGCCATCCTTGTTAGAATTAGCAGAGAGCTTAGAGCAGCTTCGCTGGATTGAAAATGGATATCAAATCCAAACAAGACTTACAAACATTGAAACTATTGCAATTGACTCGCCTAGCGACTTATTAAAAATAAATTTTTAAGTGTCATGAAAAACATTTATTATCTCGCATTACTTGTTAGTCTCTTCGCTATCGCCTGCAACTCAAAACCAAAAGAGGAATTTGAACCTGCATTAAATAGTACCGTTACTTCTTTTAGCGACACCCTTAAACTAGATACTTTTAAGGTTGCCTTGCAAGGATCCACTCCAAAAACTAGCACATTGCAGTTTAGCATCATATCATACAAAGGAAAAGAAATTTATAAAGCCAATATCAAAGCAGAAGATCTTTTAAAAGCTAACCAAAATTTAAAGACGGATAGCGAAAAGATGAAGTACTTAAATAATCAGGTACTCTTCTTTTTTGAAGAAGATCATTTTATATGGCCTGCCGTAATGCCTGATGAAAAAGCTGATGAGAATGTGCCCGACAAAGCTTTTCATGAAGAGCTAAAAAAAACCAAACTAAATGGCTTTAACTATCGCTTAGGTAAAGAAGCCAAAATTTATATCGCCTGGTCTGAAAAAGAACAAAAGGTTAAAGTATTCTATCAAACACACGATACCTTTTAAAGCCCGTCATTGCGAGGAACGAAGCAATCTGACGATTAGGATTGCTTCGTTCCTCGCAATGACGCAATTAAGCACCCTGCCCAAAAGACTTACGAAACGCCCATAAAACTTACGAAGTTAATAAGCACCCTGCCCATAAACTTCGTAAGTTAGAATCCTCTTTATTTAAACAAGAAATCAAACAAATTAACCTCCGGTTTAAGGCCTAATTTTTTCCTTAAACGATAACGACTAACTTCTACCGCCCTAGGTGTAATATTTAACAGTTGAGCAATTTCTTTTGATGACAAATTAAGTTTTAAGTAAGCACATAATTTTAAGTCGCTAGGGCTTAAGTTAGGATACTTATCCTTTAAATTACTTAGAAAATTGGCATGCACGTGATCGAAGTGGATAGCAAACTGGTCCCAATCATTATCCAACTTTTTAGCTTCATTTAAGAGCCTAATTACTTTCTTAAGATCGTCGGCAGTATCTTTACTGGTAGTCTGTTTTACCATTGGCAACAACTCATCTCCAATTTTCGATAATAGTTTTCCTCGTTGTACCAAGTGCATCGTAGTAGTTGCTAGTTCTTTATTCTTAAACTCTACTTCTACTTCTAATTGCTTTTTCTGCAACTTGGTAATTTGCTGCTCATTCCGTTCTATTTCAAACTGGTGTTGCTGTCGTAAGTTATCCTGAACTTTTTGGTGTTGCTTTTCTTGAAATTTAATCAGAAGATATAAAAGATAAACGAAAACGATAAAATAAACGACGTAAGCCAAATTGCTTTCATACCAAGCAGGCTTGATGGTAAAAAGATAACTAACTGCCTTAGATTCGTTACCCAAATTATTTCGTGCCTTCACATTAAACACATAACTCCCAGCTTCAAGATTTGTATAATCCTTTTCGCTTTTGTTGCTCCAGGCCGACCAATTATCTTCAAAGCCTTTAAGTTGGTAGCTGAATTCTATATTTTCCCTTTGTTCAAAAAGGGTTGAACCAAATTCAAAATGCAATGAATTGAATTTATAGGGAAGTGTCGCCAAATCTTCCTTTTGCTCCCTGCCCTTGTTAAAATATCCTCCAAACAGAATACTATCTGTAAGCCCCATAATACGAACCTGTCCTAAAACAACGTTCGGTTTATAAATGTTGGCCGCATACTTTTTATAATCTAAATGCAACAAACCTTTATTTGCCCCAATAAATATATTGTGATCGTCATATGGATAAATATTTTCAAAACCAGCAACAATTTTTAGCTTTAACTCCGGAAGCTCAACGATAGAGAAAGGTTGTCCGCCCGATTTCCTTTTAAAATCTACCACTCCTACTTTTTTATCCGAAACAAACCACAACTTGCCTTCCTTATCTTGCACCAAACATTGAAGAGGCATCTTCTTAAAGATCGGCCTGAAATAACTGCTTACAAAAAACTTTTTCTTCCGAGCATCATACTCGTAAATGCCATCTGCTGTTGCCGCAACAACTTTATCTTTAAGCGCAAACACATAGTTATATAGGGTTAAAGGCAGCCCATCTTTCTCCGTTAATAAAGATGTTTTAATGATACTTTGCCCATCAGCAGATAAGTCCATTTTAAAAATCCCTCTATATGGATGAGAAGCCCATATGCAATTAACCTTCTTATCTACAACTACAAAGCGCAATGGTTCATTCAACGAAGAGAAATTTCTATTATTCACAAATTCTCCATTCTTAAAGTCGAGCATTTGCAAACCGGTGTAGGTACCAGTAATTATCCGGTCTTTAACCAACCCATTACCCATGGGCCGATACAGCCAAGTCCCTAAATCTCTATACAAGGCAATAGCCTCATTACCTTTAATGTCAAATGCGCCATCTTCTTTAGCTAATAACAAGTGCTTATTGATTTCTGTTAGCCCCCAAGTTTGGCCCTTAGTATTGTTTACTTCCGCAAACTTAGCTTTGCTATTACTGATATCAACCTGACTTAAATTAACTGGAGCAGAAAAGAGCCCATTGGATGTTCCTATATAGAGTTTCTCCTTAAAAATCCGACTTACATAACTAGCTATTTGCTTATTTTTATCTGGATAAATATGTTTGATTGCACTATTGAAAGCGATAAAAGCAATCCCGTCATCTAAACCAATCCACAAGTTTTGATGTTGATCTAAAAAGATACTCCTTATATTGTTATTCAATAAACCCTCGGCATAAGAAAATTGCCTTTGCAACACTCCTTTCCTATTGATGATCAGCAAAGCCGAAGAAGTTGTACCTAATGCATATAGATCTGGATTAATTTGAATGGCGCCATTTATTCGGTCATTATAAAAAACTTTATCTTGGGCTGTTGTTTTTTTAATGAGCTTATCTCCTATCAATAAGAAAATCCCATCTTTCAATGTCGTTAACATTAAAGTATCGCCATGATAAGGTAAGGTTGCTGTAATATTGGAATTAATAATTCTTGGGTCATTGCACCTGATGATCCATTTTCCTTCCTTCAATGTTTTTAAGCCGATATTGATCTCATGTGCAAACACTTCATTTTTAACCGCCCCCATATAAACCCAGGTTAGCGTAGTTCGATACACATCAATTTTATTATCCTTTAAACGAAAAATTTTAGTAACTGTTCTAAAATAAACTGCATCACCTACTATTTCTATATTCCATACATCAGCAAATTGCTTATCACCCTTAGGGATTAGATCTTTTAATGATTTATAAGTTAAGACGCCATTTGCATTTGGATAGTAATAGCCAATCTCGTCCTGGGCACCTACATATAACCTCCCGTTAGGCGCAATTTTAACAGAACGTAAAATTGTTTTGTTAGGGAAAGGATACAGCTTCCAGTAGGTTCCATTGAAGGTGAGTAAACCTTCATTATTGGCGAAATATAAAACACCATCCCGGTCTTGTGCAATGCCCCAATTCTGGGTGCCAGCTCCGTAATCTAATCCTCTATAACTTGTTACTTGTGGCAGGCCAATAGGATCTTGACCTTTTAAATTAACCGGTAAAAGATAGCTCAGAAAAATAAATAGGTAAATATATTTCATGTTCAAATAAAAAAAATATATAAGGCATAATGAAGATAGCAAATTTCTATTTGTTGTAGTCACATATTGCTCATTCTTATCAAAATTGCAGAAAAAACTTGTTCTTGTATGGGTATTGTAGGGGGACGATTTTAGGGTTTAGCTAAATGCAGTTTTATATTTGTGTAATAACCGTTGCCAATATGTGGCAAAAAAACTAACCAGAATATAAACTTAAATTATTTGTTATGAAAGGAAAATCTACGTTCATTCTTTTACTGTTTTCCCTATTCTTTACGGCCAATATATGGGCGCAAGAAATAGATGTATCAGGAAGGGTAACTGCCAAAAGTGATGGATCTCCATTACCTGGTGTCTCTGTTATGGTACAGGGTTCAAAAACTGGTGTGGCCACTAACGCCGAGGGGAAATTTAGCATCCGCGTTCCTAAGGTAGGGACGGTACTTGTTTTTTCTCAGATTGGTTTAGCAAGCCAAACATTTACCGTAAATAATAATCAAGCGATTACGATTGAAATGGTAGAGGAAGTAGGTTCCTTATCAGAAATTGTAGTAGTTGGATACGGTACACAAAAGAAAAGCGTGGTAACTGGCGCAATATCACAGGTTAAAGCCTCAGATTTAGAAAACATGCCGGTAACGCGTATTGAGCAATCTTTACAAGGTAGAACTTCAGGATTAACCATTACAACAGGTTCAGGCCAACCAGGTGATGGAGCTACCTTACGCGTAAGGGGAACTACTTCCATCAACAACAGTGAGGTTTTATATATTGTTGATGGTGTGCAAGTAGGCGGAGGTATTGATTACCTTAACCAAGCTGATATCGAATCGATAGAGGTTTTAAAAGACGCTGCTTCGGCTGCGATCTATGGAGCAAGAGCCGCAAATGGTGTAATCATCGTATCAACCAAAAAAGGAGGAAGAAATGGCAAAATGAGTGTAAACTACAACACCTATTTAGGCACACAAGCTCCAGTAAGAAAATTAGAGCTCTTAAATGCTACACAATTTGCTACTTTATATAATGAGGCCGAATATGCTAGAACACCGAATTTAGCTACACCACGTTTCCCTAATCCATCTCAATATGGAGTTGGAACAGATTGGCAAGCAGCAGTATTTAATGATAAAGCGAAAGTTCAAAACCACGAGTTAAGTATTGGAGGAGGTAATGAGAAATCTACCTACTACAGCTCATTTGGCTATTTTGACCAAGATGGAATTGTGGCTACGAGCAATTCACAATATAAAAGATTTACTGCCCGCTTTAATTCTGAGCATCAAATTACCAAAGGGATTAAATTTGGTCAGAATATTGGCTATACCAGAACCAATTCTATCGGGGTTGGCACAAATACAGAATACGGGTCGCCATTGGGACGAGCCATAAACATGGATCCTATTACACCATTAATTGAAACAAATCCAGCTAAATATAATGCGCCTCCCTACTCAAACCAACCTGTTGTAAGGAATTCGCAAGGCCTCCCGTATGGTATTTCTGAAGGGATTGCACAATCTGAAATCTTAAATCCTATTGCAGCGCTAGCGGTAGCACAAGGCAGGGGCTGGTCTGATAAAGTAGTTGGAAATGCTTTTGTTGAAGTAGAATTTATCAAAGGACTAAAAGTAAGATCACAAGGTGGTGTCGACTTAGCTTTTTGGGGTGGTGAAGGATTTACACCAATCCATTATTTAAATCCAACCTTTAGCACTACCGTAAATACGTATAGCAGGAACTCAAATAGAGGTTTATTTTGGTCATTAGAAAACACGATCAGTTACCAAAAATCTATTCAAAACCACAACTTCACAGTCCTAATTGGTTATTCAGCACAAAAAAACAAAGGTGAATCACAAAATGGATCACTTCAGGGATTGCCGGTCGACAATCTAAAAGATGCGTCTCTTGGATTTTCTGTCCCTAAAGAGAATAGAAATTTTGGTGGCGGTGAATACCTAAATACCTTAAACTCTTCATTTGCTCGTTTAACGTATGATTTTAATGAAAAATACCTATTCACAGGTATTATCCGTAGAGATGGTTCATCCCGTTTTGGATCGAACAACAAATATGGTATTTTCCCATCAGGATCAGCCGGATGGGTTGTAACAAAAGAAAGTTTCTTCCCGCAAAACAGAGCTGTAAGCTTCTTGAAAATCAGAGGATCTTACGGTATTACTGGTAATGACCAGATTGGCGACTTTAGATACATCTCTACAGTTAGCGGAGGTAGAAACTATACATTGGGTACGTCTGCAGGACTAAACATTGGGGTTAGCCCAGATGCCTTGTCAAATCCAGATTTACAATGGGAAGAAACATCATCAGCCGACATAGGCCTAGATGCTACACTCTTCAATAACTTCAGTTTAACAGCAAACTGGTATAACAAAAAAACAACTGGGATGCTTTTGCAAATTGCAGTTCCTGGTTATGTAGGCAACAATGGCCCCATTGGGAACATCGCCGATCTAACCAATAAAGGCTTTGAACTAGAACTGGGTTACGGTAAAAAAATTGGAGATTTCTCTTTTAAAGTTGCAGCCAATGGTTCATTTGTAAAAAACAATATCGTTTTCCTAGGTGCTGAAAAAGAATTCTTGGAAGGTCAAAAAATAACACCACAAGGCTTAGAGGTTACTAGAACTAAACTAGGTTATCCAATTGGTTCATTCTTTGGTTATAGGAATGAAGGATTATTTCAAAATCAAAGTGACATTAATAACTACAAGAACGCATCAGGTGGGCTAATTCAACCAAATGCTAAACCAGGTGACATCAGATTTGCAGATATAAACAACGACGGCAAAATTGATGCTGGCGATAGAGAAGTGATCGGTAATCCAACGCCAGACTTCACTTATGGCATAACTTTTAATGCCGCTTACAAAGGTTTTGATATGGTAGTTTTAGGTCAAGGTGTTTCTGGAAACCAAATCTTTAATGCTTTGAGAAGGTTTGACTTACCGGCATCTAATTATACAACAGACATCTTAAACAGATGGACAGGCGAAGGAACAAGTAATACGATGCCTAGGTTAACTTTAGACGATTCCAATAATAACTACAGTAGATCTTCAAGCCTTTTCTTAGAAGATGGAGCCTATTTTAGAATTAAAACTTTGCAAGTAGGCTATACCCTGCCAACAAGCTTAACTAAAAAAGCTGGAATCAATAAAATTAGATTTTATTTAATGGCAAACAACTTAGTTACGTTCACAAAATATAAAGGCTTTGACCCAGAAATTGGAGGAGGTAGTTACGGGATTGATCGTGGTTTTTACCCACAAGCTAGAACATTCTATGCTGGTTTAAATGTTGGTTTTTAATAATGAAAATGATGAGAAATAAAAACATAAAAAGTATGGTCGCAATAGTTGCGATGTTGCTAATTTTTGTATCCTGTAAAAAAGATTTTCTGGAGCTTAAACCAAGAGGCACAACTTTAGAAGATAACTTTTACAAGAATGAGACTGAAATGATGCAAGGTATTATTTCGGTATATGATGTAATGCAATGGGGAACAACCGGAGGCTATACCATGAAAATGCCATTGCTAAGTGCTGCATCAGACGATTGCTGGGCAGGTGGAAGTAGTGCGTCTGATCAGCCTAGCTGGGTAGCTTATGATAATTTTAACATGAGTTCTTTTATTGGCCCACAAGGCGGATTATGGAATAAGAACTTTAGCGGGATTAACCGTGCAAATTTAATTTTAAGTAAAATAGATAAATCAACGGTACTAAGTGCGGGATTTAAAACAAGAGCAGTAGCTGAAGCTAAATTTTTAAGAGCCTACTTCTACTTTGATCTGGTAAGATGGTTTGGTAATGTGCCGCTAATTCTTAAAGAATTAACACCAAGCGAATTATATTCTCAAACCCAATCAACATCGGCTCAAGTATATGCACAAATTGAAAAAGATTTAAGAGAAGCAATTACTGGCTTACCAGCCGTAGTAAATGCGACAGAAAAAGGAAGAATCTCTTTAGGAGCTGCAAAAGCGCAACTAGGTAAAGTATTATTGTTCCAGAATGATAATGCTAAATTAGCAGAGGCAGCAACTCTATTTGAAGATATTAATAAAGTTGGAAATCCATACGGCTATTCATTAATGACCAATTATGCCGAAATCTTCAATCCAGCAAACAAATTCAATTCTGAGTCGATTTTGGAAATTCCACATTCAAACAATGCTGCCTGGGGAGACTGGGGATGGATTAATGGTGGCGAAGGAAATGTAGGCACTCAGTTTATTGGAATGGATTCATATGTAGGTGATACCTATTCGAGTGGTTGGGGTTTTTGCCCAGTAACTTTAGACTTAGTAAATGTACTTAAAAACGATCCTCGTTTCGCTGCAACAGTTATCGATGGAAAGGCTTTAAAAGCTGCTGGCGCTACTTATAATGCACGCTATCAGAATACCGATTACTTTATTAAAAAATATGCGCCTATCAAAGCTTATCGTTCAACGATTGGTACGCCAGAGCAAAACTGGCCAATCAATGAAATTGAAATTAGGTTGGCCGATACTTATCTAATGCAAGCTGAAGCACTTTTAAGAAGTGGCGGCAGTGCAACACGTGCTAAAGAACTTTTAGATGCTGTACGCGCTAGAGTTGGTTTAGCTTCAGTACCTGCAACCTTAGATAATATCTACGCCGAAAGAAGGTTGGAACTAGCAACTGAAGGTCATCGTTTCTTTGATTTGGTACGCACCGGAAAAGCAGTGGCTGTTTTAGGTCCTCTGGGCTATAAAGCTGGAAAAAGCGAGTATCTACCAATTCCGCAAACCGAAATCGACGTTACTAAAGGTGTTATTAAACAAAATCCAGGTTATTAATCTTTAAACAATGAAATCATTTAATCATAAAATTAAAACATCAATCTGGATTTCTCTGGGCTTGATGTTAACCATCTTCGCTTCTTGTAAAAAAGACGAAACAACTGGCGTATTAGGTACTGCACCTGAGGCTTCTGCTATACAGTTTACTGCTACTCCAACTTCCACAAACCCAAACATCGTAGCGTTTAAAAGCACCTATAATGGTATTAACGCGAATTGGGATTTTGGCAATGGAACATCAAGCAATGGAAAAGATGTACAAGCTTCTTACCCACTCGCAGGAACCTATACCGTAAAACTAACTGTATTAGCCGCAGGTGGAAGTGTATCAACCACCAAAACAATTACAATCGCTAATACAAATCCTGCCATGTTAAGTGACCCAGAATACGCACTGCTTTCGGGAGGATTGACCAACCCTACAGGTAAAACTTGGGTGATCGATAAAACCGAAGCAGGCCACTTAGGGGTAGGTCCTAACACCTCTCAATTTCCAGATTGGTATCAAGCTGGACCAAATGAAAAAGCTAGCAATGGGTTTTACGACGATGAAATGACCTTCACTATGACGGCATCAGGCCTAAAATATACCTATGCAAACAACGGAACTACTTTTGCTAATGCCTCCAATGCGCCAGGAATTGGCGGCCCCACAGGTTCAAATGATCCTACCGTAAATTATACACCTCCTACTAACTTAGGCTGGTCCTTAAGCGCATCAGGGAATACTAAATATATTAATATTACGGGTAATGGTTTCATAGCTTATTATTTAGGTGTATCGCAATATCAAATTTTATCGCTTACTGCCGATGAAATGTGGTTGCGTTGTGGCGATAAATCTAATGCCGGTAATGCATGGTATTTAAAACTAATTAGAAAAGGATTTACTCGTCCGGTAGTTCCTCCAGTTCAAAAACCAATCCAAGCGGCCAACCTAACAGACGATTTCCAAAACGCAAGTACGTTTACTTGGGGAGCTGAAAATATGGATTATGTAAGAACTTATGATAATCCACTGAAATTCCCTATAAATACTTCAGCAAAAGTGGGGTATTACGAAAAAAGAACAGGTGATGACGGGCAATATGGAAACTTAAATGTGACTTTACCATATAGGTTTGATTTAGCAGCTAAAAACAAAATCAGGTTAAAAGTATTCATTCCTGGAGCCAATGATTTTACAAAAGTGAAGCCAACAGTTGCCATTAAATTACAAAACTCGTTACTTGGTGGTAATGCTTGGCAAACACAGATTGAGATTGTGAAAACCATTTTACCGGCACAGTTCAATACCTGGGTTCAATTAGAATTTGATTATTCGGGATCTTCAGCGCAAACATTATACGATAAAATAGTGGTGCAATTAGGAGGTGAAGGACATCCACATCCTGGCATTTTCTATATTGATGATTTTGAATTTAAATAAAAACATTAAGCCCGATGATAAGATCGGGCTTAACTAATTTTAAGATGATGCTTAGACCAATAAAACAATTTTATTTCTTTGTTGCGCTTTCGGCAGGCTGCATTTTGTCTTGTCAGTCTTGTTCTTCAAAAAAGGACGATGGTGCAATTATCCTACCGCCTAAGCCAGTTACCATTGAAGACAAGCAATGGGCTTTTGAAGCTACCCCTGCTTGGCTAGATGAATTCGACTATACCGGTTTGCCGGCAACCAGTAAATGGGATTATGACCTTGGAGGTTCGGGATGGGGAAATAATGAAAAGCAATACTATACCAATGCTTTAGCGAATGTGAGCGTTGGAGATGGAAAATTAACCATAACTGCTAAAAAGGAAAGTATGAACGGCATGGCTTACACATCTACCCGTTTAGTGACCAGAAATAAACTGGATGCCTTATATGGCAGGTTTGAAATCAAAGCCAAACTTCCAACAGGTAGAGGAACTTGGCCCGCAATCTGGATGCTACCAACAGATAGAGCTTATGGAGATTGGCCGAAGTCGGGCGAAATAGACATCATGGAGCACGTTGGCTATGACCAAAACAACGTACACTTTAGCACCCATACCGAAGCTTATTACTTTAAGATTAACACGCAGAAGACAAGTACAAAGTTAATTCCCGATGCGAGTACAGCCTTCCACCTTTACCGGGTAGATTGGACACCTTACGCAGTGAGGGGCTATTTTGATAATACTTTAGTGTTTGAATTTGCCAATGAAGGAACAGGATATAAAGTATGGCCTTTCGATAAACGGTTTCATTTGTTGTTAAATCTAGCGATTGGTGGCGATTGGGGTGGCGCACAAGGAATAGATGATTCCATATTTCCACAGAAATTTGAAATAGACTATGTAAAGTATTTTAAAATGATAGAAAAGTAAGTTAAAAAGGCCCAGTTAACCTGGGCTTTTTTAGTTTTATAAACAGCTTGTATACTCCATTTAAAAAAAGGAAAAGCAAAATAACCGACGTAGCCTGTAGCACACTCTTTAATCCAAAACCAAACAGCTCGTTTGCCTGCTTACCCATAACAAGAATACCTGAGCAACACATACCAAAAAAACAACCTAGCACGAAAAATAGAGATGCATTGTTCTTGTCTTTTCTAGTTTTCTCGAGTGCTATCGCCTCTTTTCTTATTTGTTGCATCATCCGTTGATCAAAATCACTGAAAGGCATTTCGACAAGGCTATGCTTCATTGCATTCGCTATCGTATCGTTGGGAAATTCGTTATTCATAGTTATTTTTTTGTTTGTTAAGTTGGCTGATTGCCATTTCTAGATGTTTGCGGGCACGATGGAGTATTACCTTTGCGTTCGCAGTAGTCCAACCGGTAATCTCCGAAACAGACTTGATGCTTTCTTCCTCAAGATAGAATAAACGAAGTGCAAGACTTTCGTTTGATGGAAGAAGCTTCAATCCTTCATTTACCAAATGTGATAATGCTGGCTGTTGAAGATGATCTATCTCTTGGTCAGCAATGTCATCATCAAAATTAGCCGTAAATTCCAAAGGTTCTCGTCGTAATTTTCTCAAAATCATTAATGATTCGTTGGTAACGATACGGTAAAACCAGGTACTAAATTTAGCTTGTTGGTGGAATTTACTTAAGTTACTAAATGCATTGATGAATGCTTTTTGAACGGCCTCTTCTGCTAAAAAATCATCTTTAACAATCGCGATAAGGCAATGGAAAATGCCATATGCTTATAGGTTGTTATAAAATAGCTAAATGCTTCAGTATCCCCTTTAAGTACTTTACGAATGTAAGATACATCCATAATTAATTAACCTTTTTCATTGCTGTCCGAAGAACGGGTTATCATTAGCAAAGCGACACCAAAACAAACCGCATATACTGCAAAAAAACCACCGTCGCTTATGAGAGACCTTAATTCAAGGCTCTCAATGATTTCAATTATTGCCGCTCCCGCAGCAAAAGCAAAGAGCATAATTGCAATCTTTCGCACCATCTTGTTGGTACTTTGCATATGTTCACCTGGATCGATCCCCTTTTCTATCATCAACATCAATTCTCGATGCCGAGCGCGTTTCCAGAAAAACCAAGCTAAGAAAAAGCAAAGTGTAACCATAAAGATAAAAGCGATGCCGAGGTATTGTTTAATTTCATACATGAGCTGGAAAATTATTTATTAAGTTAAAGCTACTCTTCAATTTCGAATTATAATGTTTCAATTAACATTTTTTTAAGTTCATCCACTGTGGGGTTAATGGCAAGAATTTTACCTTGGCGATCGAACAGTACCATTCCGCCTCCAGAACGATCTAAACCATATTTATTCCAAATTAACTGTTTATCCTCCAACTCTACCAAGGTTAACCAAGGATGTTTTTCACGATCAAGCGCAGTCTTCAGCCCCGCTAGATCTTTGAATTCTCGTGCTACGCCAATTACCTCAAATCCCTTATCCTTAAAATCAGTATAAAGAGGAAGTACTTCACGTGTTTTGGAAATGCAGGGTCCACACCATGATGCCCAAAGGTTAAGCAAAGTAATTTTTCCTTTCATCGTTGATGAAAGTTGATGAGATTTACCCTTGAGATCTGGGGCGCTAAAATCTATGAATTGATCTCCCTTTTGTAACTTAAAACCATTGATAAAATTAGCCATCACAATGTGATAGGGATGTTGCGGGATTGCTTTTGAAAGATGATTGTAAGCCGCGATAACTAATTTACTGATATATGGATCTTCTCGATGGTTATGAAAATCATCATATATCATGTAGTAAGAAACTGAGTTAGCATGCTGTTTCACATAGGAATAACGACTATTGTACATCCCTTCTATGATATTTCGTTCCTCCGCACTTATTGTTATACCTACTGGACTCAAGTCGGTATGATTCCTGCTCAGGCTATCTATTTTATAATATGTTCCGTTTGCTATTGCTGCTCTACGCTTTTGACGCACAGCTAAATAGGCCGATTTAAAAGTCGAAGATAAATCTGCCATAAACTTGGTATAAGATTGATTTAAAAGACCTCCTATAACCAAGTTCTTATCGTCGGCCTCCGAATTAGGATAGAGCGTAAGGCGAATTTCCGATGTATCAGGAAATAGGATTACTGGTTTATAGGCCATTGCTTCCAACTCTTCCTCAAAAATCAGTTGATAAGCTTCCTGTTCAACGACAGTTAGTTTATAATCAAATTCATTGTTTACAATCGGGATACGAACCATTGAATTACTTCTAGGATCTGTGGTAGCTTTCATTAAAAAGATCGCCTTGCTCGCGCGATTTTCAATCCTGCCCTTAATATGACAAGTTATAGGTTTGGTACTTGCGAATAATGTTCCCGAGCTAAAGATAGCGAGGAGGAAAAGATAAAAGTTAAATTTCATGGCTTAATTTTTAATTGTTGGCGATAGGATGATTCTGTTTACTAAAAGGTTACAATTAATAAAAAATCTTCCTTAGCCGCTGACTTTCAACCCTCTAATTTTTATTCAATTTTTAAGTACAAAGTCGAATATTTGTGTACCTTTGTATCCCGTACAAAAACAATTAAAAAGGCGTAAAACACCTAATTAATTTCACAAACTCACAAACATGACTAAGTATATTTTTGTTACGGGCGGTGTTACTTCCTCATTAGGTAAGGGCATCATCTCCGCTTCATTAGCCAAACTTTTACAAGCTAGAGGTTACCGGGTAACCATCCAAAAATTTGATCCTTATATCAATATTGATCCAGGAACATTGAATCCATATGAACATGGTGAATGCTATGTTACCGAAGATGGAGCCGAAACAGATTTAGATCTTGGTCATTACGAAAGATTTTTAAATGCGCCAACTACACAGGCCAACAATATCACTACTGGTCGGATTTATCAAAATGTAATCAACAAAGAAAGACAAGGCGATTACCTTGGTAAAACTGTACAAGTTGTGCCTCATATTACCGACGAAATTAAACGCAACATGCGTATTTTAGGTGAAACTGGCAATTATGATATCGTAATTACGGAGTTGGGTGGTACAGTTGGCGATATCGAATCGCTTCCTTTTATTGAGGCTGTACGTCAATTTAAATGGGAAGAAGGCTCTTCAAATGCCATTGTAATCCATTTAACCTTAATTCCTTTCTTAGCAGCAGCTGGTGAATTAAAGACCAAACCAACACAACACTCTGTTAAAGCACTATTAGAATACGGTATCCAACCAGATATTTTAGTATGCCGTACCGAACACCATATCAGTGCTGATATTCGTAAAAAAATTGCGCTATTCTGTAATGTAAACGTAAATGCAGTTATTGAATCGATTGATGCTTCGTCAATTTATAGCGTACCGTTATTAATGATGAAAGAGCAGTTAGATAAAACAGTATTAAGTAAATTAAAATTACCTGCTAAAAACGAACCCGACATGGAAAGCTGGAAAGACTTCCTAGGCCGTTTAAAAAACCCAACTGCCGATGTTAGAATTGGATTAGTTGGTAAGTACGTTGAATTGCCAGATGCTTATAAATCAATTACGGAAGCCTTTATTCACGCTGGTGCAAAAAATGAATGTAAAGTACGTGTTGAATATATTCCGTCAGAAAGTATTTATCCAGACAATGTTGCAGAAAAACTAGGGCATTTACAAGGTGTATTAGTAGCTCCTGGCTTCGGAAGCAGAGGTATTGAAGGAAAAATTGAAGCCATTAAATTTGTAAGGGAAAATGAAATTCCTTTCTTCGGCATTTGCCTTGGAATGCAGTGTGCTGTAATTGAATTTGGCAGAAATGTATTAGGTCTAAAAAATGCAAATACCTCAGAAATAGATGTAAATTCACCTCATCAGGTAATTAACATGATGGAAGAACAAAAAAACATTACCACTAAAGGAGGTACGATGCGTTTAGGTGCTTACCCTTGTGATATTAAAAAAGGTACAAAAGCTTATGCAGCCTATGGAAAACAACACATCTCTGAGAGACATAGACATCGTTATGAGTTTAATAGCGAATACTTAAAACAATATGAAGATGCTGGAATGATTGCATCAGGTGTTAACCCGGATAGTAATTTAGTGGAAATTGTTGAGTTAAAAAATCATCCATTTTTTGTTGGTGGACAATTTCACCCAGAATTAAAGTCAACAGTTGCTAATCCTCACCCACTTTTTGTTAAATTTGTTGCCGCTGCAATGGAGCATGCAAAAAAGAAAATCAAATAATACGAGTTTAAAACATAATAATGGATAGAAATACATTCACAGGCCTGTTCCTGATCATGGTGATTTTAGGAGCAGCTGTTTTTTTTATGAGGCCAAGTGAGGCTGATATCAAGAAAGAAAAAGAAAGAATTACAGCTGATTCGCTCAAAAAAGTTGGCGCTAACAAAACTGTTACTCCAACCACTGCAGTGGCTTCAAATGCAGTAACAAAACAAGACACCACTGTTTCTACTGGGCCTTTTGGCGCAAACCTTAATGGAACTGAAGCAACTTCTGTTTTAGAAAATCAACTCTTAAAATTAACTTTTACCAATATAGGTGGTAAAATTAAGAGTGTTGAAGTTAAAGGTGAAAAAACATATACTGGAGCACCAGTTGTATTATTTAACGGAAACGAAAATAAATTTGGTCTAAACATCAATATAGACGGCAAGATTGTAAACACCAATAATCTTTATTTTACAAGTACTAAGAATGGCAATAGCATGAGTATGCGTGCTAATTATAGTGCAGATAAATACATTGAATTTGTTTATGATCTAAAAGATGCAAGCAGTAATGTTGGCTTCAATGTGAATTTAAACGGATTAAATGGAGTTGTGCAGGGAAATACGGTTAGCTTAAATTGGGAAGCAACTTTATTGGAACAGGAAAAATCTGCGAAGAAAGAACAAGAACATGCTGCCCCGTATTATAAATATCTGGAAAAAAATCCAGATCATTTAAGTATCGGGAAAGATTCTAAAATAGATTTAACTGAAGGTAAAATTGAGTGGTTTTCATTTAAGCAACACTTTTTCTCGGCTGTATTAATTCCACAAGTACCTTTTGAAAAAGGAAATCTTGAGGTGAAAGTTAGCACAGAACCAGGTAAAGTTAAATGGTATGGTGCCAACATGCAATTACCATTCAATCAATTAGCATCCCAAAGCTATGCGATGAAATTTTATTTCGGAACTAATAAATTCTCAACATTAAAAGCGCAAGGTCAGGATATTGAGAAACAAGTTGACATGGGTTATTGGCCTTTAAAATACATTAATAGATGGGTTGTTTTACCTGTATTTAACTTCTTAGAAAGCTTTAATTGGGGTTACGGTTTAATCATCTTGGTATTAACCATTCTATTAAAACTGGCCATGTCTCCTTTAACTTATAAATCATACATATCTATGGCTAAAATGAGAATTTTAAAGCCTGAAATGGATGAGATTAAAGCTAAAGTTGGTGAAGATAATCCAACCTTATTACAGCAGGAATATCTAAAATTATATAAAAAGGTTGGTGTAAATCCTTTAGGTGGATGTTTACCAATGCTATTGCAGTTGCCATTTGTAATGGCTTTCTTCTTTTTCTTCCCCAACTTATTCGAATTAAGGGGCGAAACCTTTTTATGGATGAAAGATTTATCAACCTATGATGATTTTATAAAGTTTGGCTTCACCGTTCCTTTTATTGGCGATCACTTAAGTTTAATGTGTGTATTGATGACAATCTCTACCTTAATTTATACTTATTTTAACAATCAAATTTCTGGTGCAACTGGCCAGATGAAATATATTGGCTATATAATGCCAATCATTTTCTTAGGAGTATTGAATAGTTACCCTTCTGGTTTAAATTATTATTACTTTTTAGCTAACATGTTAACTTTTGCTCAGCAATATTTAATTAGGACTATGGTAAACGATGAGAAAATTCATGCCATTTTACAAGAAAATAAAGCTAAGCCGCAAACTGAGAAAAAGAAATCTAAATTTCAAGCGAGATTAGATGATTATATGCGCAGCCAACAACAAGCAAAAATTCAGGATAAGAAAAAATAAACTTATTTGATTTAAAGGTTCAAGAGCCGCAAATTTGGAAATCAAGTTTGCGGCTCTTTTTTTGTAAAATTTGATATACATATAGTGAATATGTGCCTAAAATTTGCAATTTTTAACTTTGAATAACATTAAATCAATTTAAACGTCAATAAAATCATGCGAAAAAAATTAACCTTACTTTTTTTATTATGCGCAAGTATTGCGTATGCTCAAAAAAAGCCTCTCAATCATACTGTTTATGACACCTGGGAATCTGTAGGTGCAAAGCAATTTTCTAACGATGGTAATTGGGTAGCTTATAGCATTAACCAACAAGAAGGAGATGCAAATCTGTACTTTCAACATAGCTTATCTAATCAAAAACTAAAAGTCTCAAGAGGAAATGCACCAAGTGGCTTTGGAACTTCTACTCCACTATTTAGCGCTGATTCAAAATTTGCGGCTTTTGCCATCAAGCCTTGGTACAAAGACACTAGAATGGCTAAAATAAAAAAGAAAAAAGCAGACGAAATGACTAAGGATACGTTAGGAATTGTAAACCTAACCACCTTGGCTGTAACTAAAATACCTAGAGTTAAATCTTTTAAATTCCCGGAAAATGGAGCTGCTTTATTAGCGTATAATCTAGAAAAAGCGCCAGATACTAGCAAAAAAAAGCCAGTAACCCCCAACCCAGATCAGAAAAATGACGACGTAGCTAATTATTTAGCGGATGATGAACCTGCTAGTGCAGCAAAGGAAGGAACTGATTTAATAGTAAAGAATTTAACAACTAATGTAATCCGTACGTTTAAATTCGTAAATGACTATAGTTTTAGCAAAGACGGTAAACAATTAGTTTTTACTTGCTCTGGCTCGAAAAAAGATAAAACTGCTCAACAAGGTGTGTTCTTGCTTAATACCGAAACCGGTGTAGTAAAAACTCTTGTAAAAGGAAAAGGAAATTTCAAAAGTTTCACATTTGATGAAGAAAGTGAACGATTGGCATTTTTAGGCGAATTGAGCCCTGAAAAAGCCGAAATTAAAGACTTTAACCTTTACTATAACTCTTTAACACTTGATACTGCTCAAATTCTTGTCGACAAAGAAATGGACGGAATGCCACAAAAATATGCAGTAAGTGGCGACGGAAGAATAAACTTTAGCAAAGACGGTAACAAAATATTTTTCGGCATAGCTCCAATTAAAAAACCGAAAGATACTACATTGATAGATTTCGAAAATGCTAAATTAGATATATGGGGATACAAAGATGATTATCTTCAACCAATGCAATTGAAAAATGCAGATCGCGAATCTAAAAAAAGCTTTCTAACAGTAATAGATATTTATGGTGATCCAAAAATTATTCCTTTAACCGATCTTAAATTACCAGATGCTACTTTGGTAAATGAAGGTGATGCAAGCTATGTATTGGGTTCTACAGATTACGGCAATCGTATAGCCTCGCAATGGACCGGAGGTTCGGTGAGAGATTATTATCTGATAGATATTAAAACGGCAGCTCGTAAAAAGATATTAGAAAGTTTTGATGGCAACGTTTCAACATCACCAGCTGGAAATTACATTCTGTATTATGATAAAAAAGCCAAGATCTGGAATACTTATCAAGTGGCAACCGGAAAAGTTACCGCATTAAATACTGGCATGTCTGTAAAGTTTTATGATGAAGATAATGATGTACCAGATGATCCAAATAGTTACGGTATTGCCGGCTGGACAGAAGAAGATAAAGCTATCCTAATTTATGATCGCTTTGATATTTGGCAATTCTCTCCTGATGGGAAAACAGCACCTAAAAATTTAACGAACGGTTTTGGAAGGTTAAACAATATTACTTTCCGTGTTGAAAGAACAGATCCAGAGTTTAGATTTTTCGGCAAGAAAGATATGGTATGGCTTGATGCGGTAAATAATACGACCAAAGAAAATGGTTTTTACCGTAAATCAATAAACGACAACAAAAACCCAGAGTTAGTGATCATGTCACCTGCTAAATATTCAAATCTAGTAAAAGCTAAAAACGCTGATTTTTATGTTTATGACAAAGGAAATTTCACTACATCACCTGAAGTTTATATTTCAAAAGACCTGAAAACAGCCACTAAAATAGCTAGCACTAATCCGCAACAAGCAAGCTATAATTGGGGAACGGCTGAATTGGTAAAATGGACAACTCCAAAAGGCTACAAATCTGAAGGTATTTTATACAAGCCAGAAAATTTTGATCCAAATAAAAAATATCCAATGATCGTTTATTTCTATGAGAAATTATCTGATGGTCTATATACTTATAAAGCACCTGCTCCATCGGCTTCAACGATAAACATTCCATACTTTATCAGTAATGGTTATTTGGTTTTCACACCTGATATTAGCTATGAAACTGGTCACCCAGGGAAATCTGCTGAAGAATTTATCAATTCTGGAGTGGAAAGTTTGAAGAAAAATGCATGGGTAGACGGGACTAAAATTGGTATCCAAGGACAAAGTTGGGGCGGTTATCAGGTTGCACATCTAATCACGGCAACCGATATGTATGCTGCAGCCTGGGCTGGTGCTCCAGTGGCTAATATGACTTCAGCTTATGGTGGTATACGTTGGGATAGCGGGATGAACAGACAATTCCAATATGAAAAAACCCAAAGTAGAATTGGGGCAACCTTATGGGAAAAACCAGAACTTTATATAGAGAACTCGCCTTTGTTTCACTTGCCTAAAGTTAAAACACCTGTTGCTATCATGTCTAATGACGCCGATGGAGCCGTGCCATGGTACCAAGGAATCGAAATGTTTACAGGTTTAAAACGTCTAGGAAAACCAGCTTGGTTATTAAGTTATAACAACGAAGCGCATAACTTAGTGCAACGTCAAAACAGAAAAGATATTTCTATTCGTTTAAGTCAATTCTTTGATTATTATTTAAAAGGTGCAAAAGCTCCAGTATGGATGGTAAGCGGTATTCCTGCCACCGAAAAAGGAAAAACTTGGGGCTTCGACCTAACAGAAGACAAACCTTAGTTAGTTGGGGATAGACATTTTGAACTAACCGTCATTGCGAGGAACGATTGCTTTGTTCCTCGCAATGACGGCTTTATAAAAACAAACGCGAATGGATGTTCAACTTATTCTAGCTAACTACGATACCTTTAAAGCCCATCAATTAAAAAATCGCTTCCTAAAACACAAGGATATTAGTTCGTTAATAGAACACCTTCCTGCTGTCTTCGAGGTCACTGAACTGGGTAATTCTTTCGAGGACAGAAGCATCAATGGGATAAAATGGGGTACTGGACAAACCAAAATCCTATTATGGAGCCAAATGCATGGCGATGAAGCCACAGGTACAATGGCATTATTCGATCTGCTCAATTTTTTGCAGGTAGATAACGAGCTGACCCAAATGTTAAGTAAGCACTGTCAGTTACATATCATTCCCCTACTTAACCCCGATGGTGCAGAGCGGTTAACCCGAAGAAGTGCGCAACAAATAGATATTAATAGAGATTTCTTACAATGTTTAACTCCCGAAGCGGTAATCTTAAAAACTTACCAAGCTAAAGTAAAGCCTGAATTTGGGTTTACCTTACACGATCAAATTACTTTATGGAGTGTAACCAATTCGATTAAACCTGCTACCCTGTCATTTCTTTCTCCAGCCATAGATTACGAACTTACAATTGATCCTATAAGGGAAAAAGCAATGCTGGTAATTGCTGAAATGTTTGAAGCCGTAGCTCCTATTATCCCTGGCCACATTGGCTTATTTGATGATGAATATGAACCCAGAGCATTCGGCGATAATTTTCAGAAACTCGGAACAAGTACAATCTTAATTGAAGCTGGAGGATTTCAAGGGGATCCAGAGAAACAACAAATTAGGGAATTCTATTTCTTAGCCATGATAAAAGGGATAGTTTCTATCGCTACAAAGAGCTATCTCCATCAAAACACAGCAAACTATTTCGCTATTCCAAAAAACAACAAACAGATTTTCCATATCCTTATTCATGGATTAACATTAAATGGAGCAAACGCAAGTGTGGGTATTAATTACGATGAATATCCGAGTAATAATGGCTTGGAAACTTTTAAGGTATATAGTATCCAAGACATCGGTGATTTGAGTTTCTGCGATGCGTATGAAACCTATTCTTCTATTAATTACAATTTGAAAGGAACAATTATCTTTAACAAAAATGCGCACTTTGAATTGTTCGAAGGAAATGAAATGATTTTATCTTTTCAAAATGGAAAGCTATGTTAATGACTTACAAAGTTAAACTAAACACCGTGCGAAAAACTTCGGAGGTTTAATTAATTACAAAGCAAGAAACTTCGTAAGTCTTTGTTATTTTTATTACTTTCACTAAAACTAAAATAAATGACGTTAAGTAAAATTTGGTCTGGATTTATCATTGTGGCTATTACTGTAGCTTGCATTAAATGTTTTTTCTTCGGACAAACAGAAATTTTAAGCTGGATGGTAATTGGCAAAGCTGATGACCCCACTAATTTAACAAAAGTTGATGGCATTATTCAAACCTGCTGGACAGCGGTAGAGCTATGTATTAAACTGATCGGAATTCTTGCCTTATTCATGGGCTTTATGAGCATTGCCGAACGTGCGGGTGGAATTAGGTTATTATCAAGAATAGTAGGCCCTTTTTTTTCGAAATTATTCCCTGAAATCCCGAAAGGGCATCCTTCTATGGGCCATATGATTATGAATTTTTCGGCCAACCTACTTGGCCTAGACAACGCTGCTACGCCATTTGGATTAAAAGCAATGGAAAGTCTCCAAGAACTCAATCCTAACAAAGACACTGCTAGTAATTCACAATTAATGTTCCTCTGCTTACATGCCGCAGGGTTAAGCCTAATCCCTGTTAGTGTAATCGCTATTCGCGCTTCACAAAATGCGTCAGACCCTACAGATGTATTCATACCCTGCCTTATTGTAACCTTTGTAGGAACAATGGCTGCCATGACAATTGTTTCGCTCAAACAAAAAATAAATCTATTTCAGCCTGTTATAGTGGGTTGGATCTTGAGTATATCTATCCTGATCGCCTTCCTAGTTGGGTATATAACTACGCTAAATGCTGATGGGATCAAGTCATTCTCTGGCTTGCTCAGTAATGGCCTTATCTTATTGGTCTTTCTATTAATCGTGGTAGGCGGCCTTTATAAAAAAATAGACGTTTTTGACGCTTTTATAGATGGTGCCAAGAATGGTTTTGAAACAGCAATTAAGATTATTCCATATTTAGTGGGAATGTTGGTGGCGATTAGCATGTTAAGAACAAGCGGTACATTTGATGTTGTTATTTTAGGCATTAAAAATACATTTGCGTTTATGGGCGCCGACACACGCTTTGTAGAAGCCTTACCAACTGCTTTGATAAGGCCTTTAAGCGGTGGAGCGGCAAGAGGAATGATGGTTGATACAATGACCGCCTATGGACCAGATTCATTCGCAAGTAAACTATCAGGTATATTCCAAGGTGCTGCAGATACTACTTTTTATGTGATTGCAGTTTATTTTGGATCAGTTAGCATCAAAAACACTCGTTATGCCGTTGGCGCTATGCTATTGGCAGATTTAGTTGGTGTATGTACTGCAATTGGCCTTGCTTACTTATTTTTTGGTTAGTAATTCAAGACGCTGTAGTCAAAAAAAGTGCAAATAGATTGTAAATACATTTAATTTAGCTATTTTCAGATTATTAAACCTAAAACCAAATAAACATTATTTAAATTTTATGCAAAACATTCAAACCACTAAATTATTTTGGGCAAGTTGCCTTGCACTATTGGTTACCTCGCTCTCCTTCGGTATTAGAGCGGGAATAATGAACCAACTAGGTGTCGATTTTCAGTTAACTGCGTCACAATTGGCCACTATTACGGCTACCGCATTCTGGGGCTTCCCCTTGGCTATTGTAGTTGGAGGCTTTATTGTGGATATAATCGGAATGAAAAGGCTACTAGTACTCGCTTTCATATTCCATTTTGCAGGAATAGTTTTAACCATTTTTGCCCAAGGTTATTGGACATTGTTTTTCTCTACTTTGTTAATCGGTATTGCTAACGGTACAGTAGAAGCTGCGTGTAACCCACTAGTTGCATCTCTATACCCTGATGATAAAACTACACGCTTAAATCACTTTCATTTATGGTTCCCAGGCGGAATTGTAATCGGAACCTTATTGGTTACCTTCTTTGTACAAATAGGTTTAGGCTGGAAAATACAGGTAGCAATGATGCTTATTCCCACTATAATTTATGGGTATCTGTTTTCAAAACTTGATTTCCCAGTAACAGAAAGAGTATCATCTGGTTATACAACTAGTGATATGTATAAAGCAGTACTATCTCCTCTATTTATCTTTATGTTTATTTGTATGTTCGGTACAGCTATTACCGAGCTATTTACGGGGCAGTGGATAGGCTTATTACTAGCAAACGTAACAAACAATGCTATTTTATTACTTACACTTACCACAGGCGTTATGGTGGTTGGTAGAGCATTTGCCGGACCAGTAGTTCATAGATTAGCACCACAAGGCGTATTACTCTTTTCGGCCATATTTGCAGCTGTTGGCCTCTATTTATTAGGCACTTTAACTGGAAACGCCATATTTTTTGCAGCAATAATCTTCGGTATTGGCGTTTGCTACTTTTGGCCAACAATGATTGGTTTTGTGGCAGAATATATCCCTAAATCTGGCGCCTTAGGCTTAAACCTAATGGGTGGTGCAGGTATGTTCGCTGTATCCATCTATACTATTTTTATGGGTGGTTTTTATGATGGCTTAATTGTTAAACATTTACCAGCAGGTGCCGAATTAGGCAATTATCTTAAAGCAACCGAAGAATCTGTTGAAGGTCTAGCACTTGCAAACGCTAAGAACCTTGCAGGTCCAGAAGTTTTAAAAGCAACACTTGTTATCCCAATCGTATTGATCATTGCCTTTGGATTATTATTTGTTTATATGCGTAACAAGAAAAGCAAACAGGTTGCTTCATAATTTAAAAAACCCCTTTGACAATCTTAAGATTGTCAAAGGGGTTTTATTAGTAGCCCTGATTTTGTTGTGCCTTTAAGCCTGGGTTTGCATTAATTTCCCCTTGCGATATTGGCAGCCTTGTTTTATAGAAAGTTCTATTGATACTCTTATCCCTAAATGGAACTGAAATACCTCCAAGTTCATCGTTAAATGTGATGGTTTTATTTAAACGTATCATATCAAAGAAACGATTACCCTCACCAATTAATTCCTTACTCCTTTCGTCCAAGATCATATCCAACGTAACCGTTGTCGCAGTAGCTGGTGCTAAAAGAGGCGCTCTTTTTCGAATGGCGTTTAAATAGGTAGCAGCTTTGCCTGGATCTGTAGGCAACGCAGCTTCAGCAGCAATTAAATAAATTTCTGATAGTCTTATTACCTTAATATTTACCGCAGTGTTTGTTGCTTTGCCATCGCCTGCTAATGCAGTACTTCCACTATACTTGTAAAGTGCTCCCATGTGTGAGGCAGAACTTTCGTCGAAACTCATAACTCCCCATCTTACATCCGTCGCATCCTCCTTTAATCGGTTCAAGAAATAATCACTAGCCATAAACCATCCCAATACGGTAGAAGCACCATGTCCTTTACGTCTATGATAAAATCCTAATGAACCAGTAGTTAAATCATTCTCCGCTGAAAAAACACCTAACTCAAAAATCGACTCGGATCCAAATTGAGTCTTCCAAGAATCAACCCAAGCGGCATTACTATACAAACTATATGTATTATTACTATTAATAATTTCCTCAGCAGCTTTTAATGAATTCACATAATCTTTCATATAAAGATAAACCTTTGCTTGTAAAGCTAAATTAGCATAGTAATTAATATAGCCATTGGTTTTTGTCTTTAATAAAAGTGGTGCAGCGGCTTTTAGATCACTCAGAATTTGTGTATAATTCTGTTCAACCGTTGCCCTTAAAGGTTGAGCAGAAGCACTTAAAACTGTAGTTACATTTGGAACGCCGAAAGAACTCTTATCATCATCATAAGATTTGCCATATAAACGTACCAAATCAAAATACATCAACGCTCTTGAGGTTAAGGCTTGCCCTTTTGCACTATTAAATCCAGTTGCTCCACTTGCCTCTAATTTGTTTATATTTTCAAGCAAATTATTAGCTTGGAGGATATTTGAATACAACGTAGACCAAAAGCCAGAATTGCTACCTGCACTTGCAGCATGATCAAACATGTAAAGACCGTCTAGTCCCCTACCTCTCGAGAATATGGTAAAGTCACCCCCCTTTGCATCAGCATATAGCATAAAATTTCGACCATAATAATCCGAGCTGGTCATGCTCCGCATTAAGCCATTTATCATCACCTGTGCATCTGCCGGAGTTTTAATCGCAGTTGCTGCATCCCCAGAATTACTTGGCTCTACATCCAAAAAATCCTTACATGAACTGAACCCTAGCATCAGAAGCCCAATCAAAAATATAGTTACTTTTTTCATTTTTAAAAATCTTTTAATCGTTAGAAACTAAGTTCAATACCAAATGTATACGTTTTACCATATGGAGTTTCCCATCCGCGCGTACCATATTGGTTTACCTCAGGATCGGCAATTTTATACTTACTGAAGGTTAACAGATTCGATCCGTTAAAATATACTCTCGCACTAGAGCTTCCCATTTTATGAATTAGGTTTTTTGGAAGGCTATAAGCCAATGTAATATTTTTTAACCTAAAGAAACTAGCATCATGCATCTGACGGCTGCTGTATTGCATTGGGTCTGTTAAATCATTGCCATCCAATTTTGGTAAACTTCCTGAGGTATGAGTAGGTGTCCACATATTATTATAGTATTCTTGGGCTCTAATTCTTTCCCAATAATAACCATCATCTGCAGCATCTTTAAATGCGCCATCATATAGTTTACCACCAATCTTATAATTAAAATTTAAGGCTAAACTTATGCCTTTATAGGCTACATCAGTATTTAAGCCTCCGTAAACATCAGGCATGGCATTACCCAAAATAGTAAAACTAGCTTTGCTATAAGTATAGGTGGCTGGCCGACCGTTAAATTGTAAATCTGCAGTCGATGAATTGTTTAAGTACCACACGTTTTTACCATTTTCAGGATTTGTTCCGCCCCACTCATAGCCCCACAAACTTAGGGTAGATTGACCTTCTCTATAAATAAATTGTGCCCTTGAATCTCCACCTGTTGGATCATACCATACAATGTCTTGTCCCGCAGGTGTAGTGCCATTGCTATACAATTTGGTTACTTTTGATTTGATAAAGGAAGCATTTACACTTGCCGACCAGCGCAAGCCATCCTTACGAATAATATCTCCACCTAAGTCTATTTCAAGACCGCGGTTATTGATTTCCCCAACGTTTCTTAAGGTAGAACTAAAGCCGGTAACCATAGAAATTGGCACATCTTGTAATAGATCCTTCGAGTCTCTATTAAAATATTCTATGCTACCAGAAATTCTATTGTTTAAAAATCCGAATTCTAAAGCTATGTTAGAAGAATAACTTGTTTCCCAAGTTAAGTTCGGATCAGCAATACTAGTAATACCTCCCCCTGCTTGGGTCATGTATTTTGCGCTATATCCTGTTAAAGTTCTCCAGCCAAAGTTTGCAGAAGGTAAGGTACCATTAACCCCATATGATGCTCTTAAACGTAAATTACTAATGGAGGTCATATCCTTCATAAAGTCTTCGCTGTTGATTTTCCACGCTCCTGCCACTGAATAGAAATTACCCCATCTCGTATTTGGACCTAACCTAGAAGATCCATCCCGGCGGAATGAACCCGACAAAAAGTATTTTTGATTGTAATTATATTCTGCTCTCGATAAACCCGATACAATAGAATTACCCCAGTCATACGCACTTGCTGTAAGCACACCGGCAGTTGCCACAGTATGCAATGCACTCGAAGGTAAATCGGTCCCAGTTGAGCGCTGGAAATCGGTTTTATTCTCTTCAGCTTCAAAACCAGCTAACAAACTAATGTTATGTAAACCAAATTGTTTATTAAAATTCAAAGTGGTAGATGAAACCCATTTGTTGGTATTGGTGGTAAGCTCATTAACGGCGCCTTTAGTTACCGCACCATTGAAATGGTTAGCACTATAATAAATATGGTCCGAAACTTGGGAATTATCATAAGAGAAAACAGATTTCAAATTCAATTCTGGCAAAAACTTAACCGTTAATGTTTCATTTGCGGTAATTCTTTTGGTGATAGACTTATTCTCCCATTCAGTATCATAATAAACAGCATTTTGGGCTAAACTACCAAATCTGGCAGTAAAAGGTTGGCCAGTTTTATAATCCGTTGGCCAATAAAATGGCCACAATAAATTTCTAGACTGAAAGAAGTAATTTGAACCTGTATTTCTTGTATCGTTATAACCTGACTGTCCGCTTCTAGCGAAGTTAACGTTAGTAAAAAACTCAATGTATTTTCCTATCTTCTGATTCAAATTAATTCTCCCCGAAACACGATCAAAATCGTTCAGTTTTACTCTACCTTGATCTTTAGTGTAAGATAATGAGGAGTAATAGGTTGTATTGTCATCGCCTCCACTCACTGTGAGATCATTTGTTTGAAAAATTGCTGTTCTAAATAGGGCGTCTTCCCAATCAAAATAATTACCTTCTCTATTCACCATTCCATCTGTCATTCCACTAATAATCACATTTTCACCCAAGGTTGTACCTGTAGTAGAAAATTTATAGCCATGTTTATTAAATCTATTGTTTAATTGTGTTAAGGCATAGGTATTACCTGCAACTTCAGACTGGCCTGAAGAAGTACGCACATCATGAAAAATACGATACAACATATTGGTTTGCTCCTGGATACCCGCTACCTCGTAGTTATCTGTAGCCCACGACGGTGTTAAACCAACTGATGATTTAAGGCTGATAATAGGTTTGCCTGTTTTGCCTCTTTTTGTGGTTACAATAACTACCCCATTTGCAGCTCTCGACCCGTACAATGAAGATGCTGCCGCATCTTTTAAGATGGTAATACTCTCAATATCTGAAGGATTGATAGAACTCATAATATTGTTTGATGAATAGGTATAGTCACTCATCTGCCCAGCATTTCCCGAAACTACTGGTACTCCATCAATTACATATAAAGGTTCATTCGAAGCATTCATCGAGCCTATACCCCTAATCCTAATACTTGAAGTGGCACCTGCCTGACCAGATGACGAGCTTACTTGAACCCCTGAAACCCTACCTGATAGCGCATTTTCAAATGAAGTAACTGGAACATCTTTTATCGTTTTTTGATCGATGCTGGCTGCTGAACCTGTGTAACTGCTCTTTTTAACGGTTCCATAGGCTACGATCATGACCCCTTCCAAGGTTTCTGAACTTTCGGTAAGGCTTACATTAACCTCGTTATTGTTACCTAACGTGACTTCCTTAGAGGCATATCCCAAATAAGAAAACACTAATACTTTACCGCTTGCTGGGACATTAATCGTATAAGAGCCATCAGAAAGGGTATTTGTACCCCCAGTACTAAGATCTTTTACCATTACGCTTACCCCAGAGATTGAAGCTCCTGTAGTTGCATCTGTAACTTTTCCCCTTACTACTTTTTGGGCATAGCTATACATAGCAAGACATAGAAATCCAACTAAAATAAGGATAGATTTTTTGTTCATATTTCTGTTAATTAAGTTTAAGTTAAATTGAAATTATGAAAAATTTAACAAAACACAACTTAAAAAACAGCTTTTTCGCAATAAAATTTAATCTAATTTAAAGGAAAAGAAACATAATTAAGGGAAAGCAACAAGTTTTTGGCCTTCAGAATCTAATTGACCGATAATCTGATCTAAAACACTCTCATCAACACTTGCATACTTTGAATAACACCACTTAGTGGTTTTTTCGTCCAACCAAACACAAAAAGAATGACAATCTTCCAAAATAACAGCATAGGTTAAATGAAAATCATCATGAATTCTCATACAAAATCCTTTGAATGTTTTGCCTTTAACATCAAACTGAAGGTTTAAATAATCATTTAACATAATATATTTGGTTTTAGGTATGCATTAAACAAATTTCAATTTAAAATGTTTCTATAAGGTTAATTTTTCAACAATAAATCTCTTAACCTACGTTCAACATATTAGAATAGCCCTTCGCAATTAATCGGTCTTTTGAACTTAAAAAAACCTCACATTGTAAATTAATAATAGTTCTTCCCTGTTTTACAACTGTTGTTTTTGCAGTAATCACTTCACCCTCATTAGCTGGCGCAAAATAATCTATGTTATTATTTACAGTAGTATAACGTGCATTCAACCCCAATATATATACAGTTGCACCTATTAAGTCGTCAATGATACCTGCTGTTACACCACCATGCAAAATACCATAGGGATTTGTCATTTCCTTTCTCACCAAATAACTACAATGTAACGACCCTTTTTCGGCCGCTAATAACGTAGGTTTCAACCAATTCATATAATGTGAGGGAGATTGTGTAATTTCCTTCCCGATAAGCGACTTAAAATAGGCTAATCTTTCTGTTGGGCTAGTTTGTTCCATTTAGTTATTTTTAGTTGTAAATTTAATCATAAATCTCATAGCATGGCTCGCACTTTAATTACCGCAATTACCGAACTTGATCACTCAAAATATAAGACCAAAATATTTGCTGGTGGCCACTTTATTTATGCTGATGAACCAGAAGCGCTAGGCGGTACAGATGAAGGTATGACACCCGGAGCATTACTGTTAGCCAGTTTGGGAAGTTGTACTGCGATAACCATCAGAATGTATGCTGATAGAAAACAAATTCCACTACTTAGCGTAAAAATCGAGCTTTCAATTTGTCCTGAGGATGAAATGGATAAGAGCACAACCATAACACGTAAAATTGAATTAAATGGCGAATTAGATGACCAACAAAGGCAACGGTTAATGCAAATTGCCGACAAATGCCCTATACACAAATTGCTTACCAACCCTATTAAGATAGAGACTAGCTAATCACATTAAGCTTCTCGCAAAACTTCTGCAAAAAGTTTATAAGATTGCAACCTAGCCTGATGGTCATAAATATGTGAAGTCACCATCACTTCATCAACTTGAGTTTGATTTAAAAATGATTGAAGATCGGCCCTAACCTTCTCCTTCCCTCCTATAAATGATACAGCAAGCATTTGATACACCGCTTCCTCTTCCATTTCATTCCAAATCGTATCCATATTTGTAACAGGCGGCTGTAATAATTGCCTTTTTCCAGTTATTACACCTATAAAAAGTTGTTTTAAGGAGGTCGACAAATGTTCAGCCTCTTCATCACTATCAGCCACGACAGCGTTAACACAAGCCATTACATAGGGTTTTTGAAGTTGTACAGAAGGTTTAAAATTAGCTCTATAGATTTCTATTGCCGTTAAGAATTGTTGTGGTGCAAAATGACTGGCAAATGCATAAGGTAGGCCGTAAGCAGCTGCTAGATGTGCACTATCAGTACTAGAACCTAAAATCCAAATAGGAACATCGGTCCCCTCCCCAGGAATTGCTCGAACTTTAGCAAATCTATTTTCGGCAGACAAATAAGCTTGTAATTTTCTAACATCTGAAGGAAAATCGTGAGCAGCATTAAATCTTTCTCCTCTAATTGCCATTGCTGTAAGCTGGTCAGTCCCCGGTGCCCTTCCTAAACCTAAATCTATGCGATCAGGATAAAGTGTAGCTAATGTACCAAATTGCTCAGCAATGATCAATGGAGAATGGTTTGGCAACATTATTCCTCCTGCGCCCACTCTAATCTTTGCTGTTTTTTCTGCAATATGAGCAATTAACAAAGAGGTGGCCGAACTTGCAACACTGATCATATTATGGTGCTCAGCAAACCAATAGCGCGCATAATCCCATTCCTCAGCATGACGAGCTAAATCAACACTCCTTTTAAAAGTATCGGCCGCAGTTTTCCCCTCTATGACAGTAGCTAAGTCTAAAATGGAATATGTTAAAGAAGATAATTGTTTTGTGCTCATAATTTCTTAAGCAAAGATAGACGCACATTTGTTTATATTTTATGAAATAAAAATAGATGACACCATTGTGAAAAATTCCCACTAAACAATAATGGTATTTTTCCGTTAATTATTATAAACTTTAAAATGACTGGTCCATTTCATTTTATCTTTATCTATGCTTTACCAGTAGCTTGTGTCGCGTGGACTGTTACTAAAGAAGAAATCTTTAGAGAACCCCGTGAATATTGTGTAGGAAAGTCTAAATCTTGCCGCTCCTTATGGAAACGGAAATTCTTTTATGTATTCACCTGTGAGTATTGTTTCAGTCACTACATTACGATAGCTGTTTTACTATTAGCGAACTATACCGTTATTTTTAATGATTGGAGAGGATATTTAATAAGTGGGTTTTCCATTGTTTGGATAGCGAACATTTATATGAGTCTATACAATCTTATTCGAATAGACTTAAAAAAGAACAAAATCATTGCAGAAAAAGAAGAAATAATTAAAGAAAAGGAAGCTATTAAATAGATTTTATTCATTTTTTCCTACCTTCCAATATTTAAAAACCAACACCATTTATAAAACTCATTAATATAAATCAATTAACTTAAATATGCATAAAGATAATTTAGATAAGGTATTTAGTGAAGAGATAAAAAAACCATCAGACTTCAAATTCGGTGCTACCGTAGCTAACGCATTCGACGACATGGTTGAACGTTCGGTTCCATTCTATAATGAAATACAACGGATGATTATTGAATTGGCAGCGGAACATGCTATTGCGAACACGAATGTTGTGGATTTAGGTTGTTCAACCGGAACAACGATGATTGGCCTAAACCCCCATGTTGAGGATAATATCAAATTTATCGGAGTTGATGACTCAAATGAAATGCTTAAGAAATGTAATTTAAAGTTACAAGAAGCAAACTTCAAACGTGATTATGAGCTGGTATTGGGCGATTTGCATCAGGAAGTTAAAATAGAGAATGCTTCAGTTGTAATTCTATGTTTAACATTGCAATTTGTACGTCCCATATACCGAGAAAAATTACTTAAAAGTATATTCGACGGACTTGTGCCTGGAGGTGTTTTAATTATTTCTGAAAAAGTATTAGCGGAAGACAGTTTGTTCAATAGGAATTTTATCAAATATTATTACGATTATAAACGCCGCAATCAATATAGTGAAATGGAAATATCTCAAAAAAGAGAAGCATTAGAAAACGTATTGATCCCCTATAAACTGAGTGAAAATATCACGATGTTGAGAGAAGCAGGTTTTTCTCACACTGAAACATTCTTTAAATGGTATAATTTCTCAGGTTTTATCGCTATTAAAAATTAAAAATGATCACAATAGGCAACTTCTTTTTCAAGTACAGAAATTTTTTATTCATCTTTCTTTATCTTGCTTTATTCATTCCATCAGCACCACTTTTTACCGATACACAACTTGGACCCAATTATCAATTATACCCATTGGTGATTGGTCTTACCATCACGCTTTTAGGGCAACTTATTAGAGGCGTTACGATCGCTTTAGCCTATATTGTGAGAGGTGGAAAAGATAAAAAGGTTCATGCTGAAAACTTGGTTACCGAAGGCATATTTAAACACTGCAGGAATCCATTATATGTAGGCAATATATTAATGCTTTTAGGGGTAGGTATTTTGATAAATTCCCTCTTATTTATTGCCTTATTTATTCCTTTATTTTTATTCATTTATCAGGCAATTGTGCTTGCTGAAGAAAATTTTTTACGAAACAAGTTTGGCGAACAATTTAATACATATTGCAAAAAAGTAAGCCGGTGGTTAATTAATTTCAATGGAATCGGCCAAACTATTGGAGGAATGAAATTTAATGGTAAACGGTGGTTAATTAAAGAATATAACACACAAACCGTGTGGATGCTTGGTATCGTGATTATTCTTCTATTTTACTATCCTCAGCTAACTAACCACGACACCTATTTAAGAAATCTGTTATTTGCAATTGCATGCGTACTATTAGCGGTTTACTATTTGAGTATTCGTCATTTAAAGAAAAGTGGAAAATGGATTGAATAAATAATTGAGAACCTTCAAACATTGTTTAAATGTTTGAACAATATGAATGAGCTAACTCTGGTGATTTAATTGTTACTTGGTAGTCTAAAACGCTCATCATGGTGAAGAAACTCTCAATTTTACTTCTCCTTCTTTTCTTGATTCAACCTACTTCATTTGCAAGAGCAGTTGGATGTAGGATTGGATTGACGACAATATATACAAATCAATATCCTTCGGGCCTGCTAAATACCGGTATATTAGGCGGAACACCGCTATATTACAGTAATTCAGGTACGTTTGTTGATAGTCAATGTATATCAGATACTGGAAACCAATGCAGAATTTGCCCTGGTGGCGTGACTAGCTTTTTAGGTCTCATTGTAGGCTGTTCTGGAGGTTTTGTTTATGGCGTTGAAGCGAATTATATATTAAATTGCAATCTAGATTCCCACCATTTATTGCTTTTATTATTAGGTGGGTCTTCTGGCTTATGGTTTTTAACTAAAAAACCCAAATAATATATACAATTTATAGGCTAACGTGTGTTCGGTTTCGGACGCTACATCCGTTGGATTCGTTCAATTTGTTCAATCTGTTCAGTAAACAAAAGAAAAATGAACACAATGCACTGACATTGTGCAAATTGCAAAATAGATGTTAATTGTAAATTAATAGTTACTCAATTTTACGGTTTTAATTCAATATATTGGCTAGTACACTCTCAATGTACTTTTATTATGGCCGAAACCCCTTCCTTAGATAGCTTAAAGAAATTAATTTTAATCAAAACTGGTCTTAAGCTTATTAGCCCCTCCGATTGCAAAGCAATTTCTTTATCTATTCAAAAAGAGCTTAATAAAAACATAAGTGAAACCACTATCAAAAGGCTTTTTGGCTTTGCTAAAACAACTACCGATTTTTCTAAATTCACCATCAATGCTTTAATAGAATTTGTTTCGAATGCGAGTGAACTAGCACCTGATATAAACGTTTATACACGTGATATTCAAAAAATAGCCCACAAAGCCAGGCAATTGACAAACTTAACGCTACAAAATATTCAGAGCCGATGTAGTGTACCATATGAATTAACCATTCCTAGAAAGTTTGCTCAATTTGATTATCATGATTTTCATGAAAGCAATTATAGTTTTACTGCATTTATAGCACAACCAGGTTATGGAAAAACAATACTACTAAGTCACTTAGTTCATGATGTGATTTATAATGAAAATAGTATTTATCCCAATGATGTTGTTAGCTTCTTTAATGCCAGTCAGATTTTTGACCATGACACTAGCGAAATCAGCTTGGAAGATAGAATTAAATTTAAAATTGGACTATCTCCAGAAACAAATCTTATTGAATATTTTGAAAACCATTATCAACAAACTAATACTCGATTAATATTAATTTTAGACGACTTTGCGGAACTTGTTCTTAATAGGCACTCAAAAATTAGAATATTTGATCGGATTATAGATTTCATTTCGGCTATTAATGATAGCAATGCCATTAAAATTATTTTAAGTATGCGATCCACAACCTGGAATCGTTTCTTTGAAAGGATTAGGCATGCCCACTTTTTGAAAAAAAAATGGTTCCCGGGTAGCTACTATTATTTGGATCATAGCTCCAATGTTCCTCCCCTCTCAGAAAAGGAATTAGAGCTGGTTGTTGAAAAAATGGACCTTGGTGATTTTGATAAAATTAGTTTAAACTTAAAAGCCCAACTAAAATTTCCATTTCATATTCAGTGGTACTACAGATTGAAGGAACAATTCCCTTCTTTTAACTTTAGTACCAACATTATTTTTTATGAAATAATTGATTTATTCATCAACGAAAAGATATTTAAATCGAATTATGCTACAGAGAAAATATTCTTTTGCAAACAAATCATTAAACGAACAAAATTTAGCAAAGAAGGGAATAAGCTGATCAAAAGTGATTTGATGTTAGACATCTCTGTTTATAAGAATGCTTACATGGAGCTCCTTTCGGATGGTATTCTATTGGAAGAAAAACATTTTCATAATAACTATCCAATAGAATATGTAAGGTTTGTACATCCTCATATCCTGGAATATTTCCTTTTTATTGAATTGCTCGAACTTTATGGGCAAAACATGAACAAAAGTTTTTTCGAGTATATCCAAAATGAATATGCTGGGAACCAAGTTCGTTTTCAATTATTGCAATGGTCTATACGCCAATTAATCTCCATTGAGAACTTTAAAGACATTATAAATGTATTTAAGCTCGACCTAAGTCATTACGAAAAAAATTACCTGATTTATTTTATTGCAGAGAACCTCAGCTATAGGAGCATCCATAATCCTGCAATAAAAGATCAAATTAAAGCACAAAATCTACATAAAGTATTTATCAAAGAACTTATCCATTTTGATTTTGTCGATTCTTGCTATAGGAATGCTGTAGAATGTTTATTAGAAACAGTTGACACCCCTGAAAACGCTCAATTCTATCATACTACATTGGCGATTATAGAGTGCTTTAGTTTTGATCAAGACCTCATATTAACAAGGCTCAAAAAAATGGAGCCATTTAAATCCGCTCTAAGCAAAAATCTTTTCAACCCCTATGAAATAGTTGATTTAATTCTTCTTAAACTCAAGGGAGTTAGCATTCCAGCTAATAATGAGATTTTCTTAAAAGTAGACTCTCTGAAGAAAAATACACTCAATATAAATAATGAGAACAGTGAATATCCAAATTTTGACGGTTTTTTAGATTATCTATTACTCAGTATGTATAACGTCTTTTTTGGCACACAAGACGACATGGTTACTTTTGTTACCTTAATGCTTAATAGTTATCCAAAACTTGCTACAAGCAAAAATTCATTATCTATCTACTTAATGAACATCTTGGCGATAGCGGGATCTCGTACTAACCCAGGAGATAATATAGATGAGTTGGAAAATGAAATCTCAAATCTCTTTGAAGCAAAAGATAGATCAAAATTAACTCTATATGCACAATCTCTTTTCTTGATGCTAAAAGCACAACAAAGCAAAAACAAGAAAGAATATAGCAAAGCAATAAGTCTGGCAAAAGAAGCACTAATTATTTTTAGTAGAAATAATCTATTCCTATATGAGTTATTGATGTACAACCTCTTAATAGCAATCTACGTTGAAATTCAAGACCTTGAACTAGCAAATCAATACAAATACAAAAAGATGACCTTACTGGAAGAAAAAAACATTCCATTTTTATCATTAAAGTATGTAGATTTTGCATAAAAAAAGCGACCATTTTAACAAACTTTAAATTTGCTAAAATGGTCGCTTTTTTATTTTAATTCCTATTTCTTAGTTACCTTAAATTCTGTTCTTCTATTAAGTGCTCTACCTTCAGGATTATCCTTTCCATCAGGAGTTTTATTTGGAGCAACAGGGAAGTTATAACCATATCCCTTACTCTTCATTCTTTCAGCAGCTATGCCTTTGCTCACAAGATAATCTACGCATGATTTAGCTCTTCGTTCAGATAAGTCTATATTGTAATCATAGCCTCCCAAAATATCCGTATGTGCGCTTAGTTCAATTTCAATATTCTGATTATCTACCATAATATTATAAAGATTATCTAAGATTATTTTTGAGGCATCCGTTAAAGTAGCTTTATCAAATTCATATAAGATATTTTCGAGCACAATTGGTTTGTCTATCTTAAATGGAGTTAAGCATAAGTCAGGGTTAAACAACGTATCAATCTTAACTAGTTGATCAAGCGTAACCGTAATGTTCTTTGCAAAATAACTGTCTTTAACTGCGTTCAATTGAAAACCCCTATTTGAATTAACTTTAAAACTATAATTACCATTTGCATCCGAAATCACTTTTTGAGTTCCGAAATCCTTTGCTGTTAAGGTAACTGTTGCACCATCCAATGGTTTTAAAGTCTCGCAATCTATTAATTTACCTTTAATGGTTAATGATGTTCTAACGACGTGGAAAATCTCTAAGCAGCATAGCGATTCCCTGTCAGAACTAATATATCCCTCACTATCATTTGAACCAACTGGCGTGAAATACATATCGTCCTTTGCTGAGTTGAAAGGATAGCCTAAATTCTCGGGTGTACTCAAATTAGACAAACTTCCCATTGATTCATAAAAATCAAAACCACCAATACCCACATTTCCATTGCTGCTATATAAAAGTCGTTGAGTACTTGAATTATAATATGGTGCCTGCTCGTCTTCTTTGGTATTGATTTTCGAGCCCATGTTAACAGCATTTCCAACTTTAAGATCAGACCCAATGGTAGCATACCATAAATCATATTTTCCCGACCCACCTGGTCTATCCGAAGAAAAAACTAAATACTTGCCGTCGCTGCTTACAAAAGGCTGCATAGCATTATATCCGGAAACATTTACTTCAGGCCCAAGCATTACTGGTTCTGACCATTGCTTATCAATCCTTTTGGAAATATAGATACCTCTTTTTTGATCGGGTTTCGTACTCCAAATGGTCAAAAACATCACCTCTCCATTAGGATGGATTGCTGTCGCACCTGCTTCAGAATTCTTAACACCAAGCACTTTTTCAATCATTACACCAGGTTGATTTAAATTTCCCGTTGCATTATAAATAGTATTTACAAATGGACTTTCCTTTTTAGACACATTAGCTTTGATCCCTTCCGCTTTTAAAACCTCCAATTTACCGGTAGTTTCTACAGGGCGAGAAGAAGTAAAATAGAAATTTTGATTGTTCAACAATGGCGCATAGTTTGAACCTAATCCGTTTATTTCCTTTGATAATTTACCAAGTTTGAATAAACGTGGATACTTCATCTCTTGAAGCGCATATTTACATGATTCAATTTCTGTTCTAGCACGTTCCTTATAATTTTCAGTTCCATTGTATTTAGCTATAAAATTTGTGAATGCAGTAATCGCCTCCTCATATTTTAAATTTGCGCGTAAAGATTCTCCATACCAATAACCACTTAAAACATACTTTGGATCAGTAAAATTAACTGTAATAGCATACCACTTCTCTGCGTCTTTATAATTCCTATATAACCTCAAGGAATTGGCCAATTGAAAAGTTGCATATTCTGAATCATCTTTTCCTATCACATCCGGACTAAACCTAGCCTGAAAACCGTATGGAATTACAAAAGCACTATCTTGCGAAATTTCCAGTGCTTTCTGATAAAATTTAGCCGCAGCATAATATTCGTGGTTTATAAAATAGACATCCGCAACTCTCTTATTATTAGTTACAGTTTGTGCTTGAGCAAAAAACGTTACCAAGCATAAAATAAATAAAATTCTGATGGATCTCATAGCTAATAAAGTTAAAGTCTAGGACAGAAGAAGTTGGGACCAGCTTCTCCTTTTTTTCTACTTGTAAATGATACAGAAAGCTCGAATCCTCCCTTACTGGCAGTTGCCCGGTTTAATTGGGAAGTGTTAAAGTCATAACTTGCCCCAATCACCATATTTTTAATCTGCATCCCTAAAAAAGCAATTGCAGCATCATCAACACGGTAACTAGCTCCAAAAATCAAATCATTTTCAGGATTTAACATCAATTTAGCATAAGCACCTGCAGCAATTTCTTCTGCTTGCCCTTGTTTAAGGTAAATGAAGTTCGGCGTGATATCTAGCATATGGTTAATCATAATTCGAGCACCGCCATGTCCGGTAAAGCGCATTGGCATAGTTGCATCACCACCAATAAATTTATCTTTTGGTTTAGTTAAATGAGACATCGCAACTCCAGCAAAAACGTTTACTTTCTTATTGGGTGTTGCATCAAAAAACATAACTCCAGTATTTACATCAGGTGCTAAATAATTCGAAGACGCAAATGTCTCATTAAATGGCATCGATGGGTCGTAACCTGTTATCGGATTAAACTGACTACCCAAAGTTATTTTTGAAGGGTCAAAGCTCTTATTGATAATTCCAGCTTGCAAACCAAAACTAACAACTTGATCACCATTCTTTCCAAATTTAACCTGATAGGCACCAGACAACAATGCATTTAACTGATTATAACTAATCTCTCCTGCATTTTGATTAATGATCATAGCGCCAAATGACAGGTTTTTTTTGGGCTGGGTATCAAATGATGCCCCAGCAGTTAAAAAACCTTTGCCTACCGAAGACCATTGTTGTTTAGCATTAATGTTAACCCGATACTGGCCATCTGTTATCCCAGTTAAGGCTGGGTTTAACCATAATGGATTAGCATAATATTGAGAATAATGCGGATCTATTTGCGCTTTCAGTTGTCCAGCACCAAAACATAGACTTATTGCCAGGATTATTATTTTTATGTATTTCATCATTTTCATTTTAGGTAAAATCATTTACAATTAGTTTAAATCCCTGTTTTTATCTCAATAAGGTTATCGTGCCTTTAATCAATTTCGTTTGTCCATTGGTGAATGTCACATCTATGTAGTACACATATACTCCCGCAGGCTGCATGCCTCCTTTAAATGTACCGTCCCATCCTGTAGTTAAACTATTCGATTCGAACATAAACTGACCCCATTGATTGTAAACTCTCATTTTGTATCGGGTTACTGTATTTCCGTAAGCAAGGAAAACATCATTGTTTCCATCACCATTTGGTGTAAACGTATTTGGTACATATAAATCGGTCGTTTGACCATCGGTACGTCCTGTTAAAGGCGTAGCATTTGCACTTGTTTGGCAAGTAGCTTGTCCTTTTGCCCTCACCGTAATGGTTACACTTTGGTCAGCAGTTAAGCCAGAAACCGTATGAGTTGTTCCATTTGCACCGCTTGATGGATCTTGCCAGCTTGTACCTCCGTTTAATGAAATTTCATATCCTGTAGCACCATTGATCGCATTCCAACTAAATACAATACTTGATACTGTTTTAGATTGAACCGTTAGTACCGGAGTAGCTAACACAGATCCTACATTAACAGTAATTGCAGTACGTGTGGTCGACGAGCAGGTTCCCACACTAGCCTCAATATAATACGTTGTCGTTGTAGTTAAGGCTGGTGTGGTAAAGGTATTACCAGTTCCAATAGCAGTTCCACCGGTGGCAGCTGTATAGTAACTATAGGTTACTCCTGCTTGAGGGTTGGAAACACCAATTACCGCTGTACTACCCACGCATGAGCTAATGGTTGAGGCAGCAACTGTAGGAGCACTCGGTTTATTACCCACTGTTACTGTTACTTTAACTCTTCCACCTGCATTGCTACAGCCAGTTGAATTTACAGCCTGTACGTAATAATCTGTATTTGCATTAAGTATTGGCGTAGTGAAAGTAGTACCAGTGCCTAAAGCTGTACCACCAGTTGCAGCACTATAGAACTCATAGGTAATACCTGCTTGTGGATTCTGTATCGTTAAGATAGTTGCATTTCCAGTACAGATAGTCGTGCCCGAAGAAGCAATAACTGGTGCATTTGGTGCTGGATTTACAACAATTGTTGCAATTTTAGCATCCGCACTGCTATTTTCACATTTGTTATCTCCGCTAACAGTAACATAATAAGTAGTATTAGCTGTTAAAGCTGGACTTGTAAACACTGCTCCAGTATGAACCAACGTAGTTAAACCTGCATTGCTATACCATTTAAATATTGGGTTGGTAACAGTTGTGCTGCTTGCTGTTAATACAGCACTCGAACCACCACAAATAGTTGTTACACCTGTTAAGGTAATATCAGCAGCGGTGGCAGGAGGATTAACTGTGAAAGTAACTATCGCAGCTGTTCCAGCTACATTCTCACATTTGTTACTTCCTTTAACCGTTACATAATAGGTTGCATTTGCATTTAAAACAGGTGTTGTAAAGATAGCTCCTGTAAATATTGGGGTAGTTAAATTAGCATTACTATACCAAGTAAACACAGGGTTTGTTACTGTGGTACTACTTGCTGTTAATGTTCCAGTAGAACCATTACAAACGCTTTTTGATCCAGTCAATTGGATGTCGGCAGCTATCGCTCTTGAGCCAACCGTTAAGGTAATTGCTGTGCGAGCTGAACTGGTACAAGTATTTGCATTTACCGCCTCTACATTGAAAGTATAGGTACCCGCAGCCAAGTTAACTGGCGTAGTGTAACTAGTAGTATTTAACGCTAACAAATTGCCAGTTGCATCGTACCAATTAAAGGTTATTCCAGCTACAGCTTGTACGCTTAAAGTAACAGGTGTATTTAAACAAGTCGAAGTTGGGTTACCTGGTGAAGGTATAGGTGCATTAGGGCGTCCTAATACTACAACTGTTATAGGCGTTGGCGCACTTTCGCAACCTTTAGCAAAAGCAGTTACATTATAAGTATAGGTTCCTGCAGTTAACGACGGATCAGTTGTGAAACTTACCCCATCTTTTCCAGTTTGATAAACGTTACCTAGGTACCATTTATAAACTACACCAGCAATCGGATTTTTTACATTTAAGACGGTCGATGTTCCCTCGCAAGTGCTTAAGCTATTTGAAGTAACCTGCGGAGCAACGTTGCTTCTTTGTGCGTAGTTCAAATTCATAGATGTTAATGCACCTACCAATCCAGAGTTTAATCTAACCTCTACCCCATCAAATTTTGCTGTAGGAACATAGGTTATAATAATAGCACTATTATCACTCAGTAATTCAACATTTAGAAGCGGGTTATTGGCAGCAACTAAGTCATTATTACTTACTGCACCGTTATAAGTAACTAAATTTATCGACGGCAAAGCACTTAAAGAAAGTAATTTCCCAGGAGATGTAATTCTAATTTTTAAGATATCACCTACATTAGAAAGCCCACCTACAAACCCAACTCGTTGATAAACATAAGCTCCTGCAATACCTACTGGCATCATGAAGGTCGAACCCGTTTCAGCAAAGTTATCAACTGCCAAATTTGGATTTGAAACTCCAGCTAGCGGAGCCACACCGTTTACACCATCAGCAATAGCGATTGTTGCCGATCCACAAGGTACAACTACCGGCGGACCATTAGGTACAACGGTTACCGTAACCGAAGCACGACCAGAAGCCGGACATCCACCAGGAACTATTGCTTCCACATAGTAAGTTGTCGTAACTGTTAATGGAGGTGTAACAAAAGTAGCACCTGTAGCTAAAATTGTTGAAGAGTTTGCCGTAGCATACCAATTAAATATAGCTCCTGGCGCACTAGAGCTAGCAGTTAAGATAGCAGAAGTTCCAGTACTTACAGTTGTGCTAGGTGGATTTAAGATCGGTAGATCCAATGTACCAGGTTTCACTGTTGCCGTTGCTCTTGCTGAGGCAACACCGCAACTATTTACAGCTTCTACTTGGTAAGTAGCGGTTGCGTTAACCGAAGCAATGGTAAAGGTAGTTCCATCTTTTCCAGTCTGATAAACACCTGCACCGTCATACCATTTATAGGTTATACCAGGAACTGGATTTTTTACTTGTAAAACAGCAGCAGTTCCGGCGCAAACAGTTACGTTTGGTGCAACTAATTCTGGTAAAACTGGAGCCGCTGTTAATGTTAAAGCTATTTCGGTTTGAGCGCTAATACAGCCACTTGCTGAACTTGCCGCTACAAAATAACTTGTATTTGCAGTTACTGGAGGAGTAGTGAAAGTAACACCATCCTTACCCGCTTGGTAAACACCGGCAGCATTATACCATTTGTAAGTTAAGTTTCCTTTAGGGTTCTTAACAGATAAGGTTGCCGGCTGATTTAAACAAGCTGCTACACTAGCCAGGGTAACCTCAGGTGCCATGATTACTCTCTGTGCGTAATTTACACCTATCGAGTTAAGCGCACCTACTAATCCCGAATTTAACTTCACTTCAACCGCATCAAAAACGCTTGTAGGGGTAAAGGTTAACAGTGCTTGTGTGTTACCGCTTAATAGTTGAAGACTAATTAGTGCATTATTTGATGCTACGGCATCATTATTACTAACACCTCCATTTAACGTAGACACTTCTAGGCTACCTAATAAAGCCAACGAAAGCAATTTACCAGGAGAAGTAATTAATACATTTACTTTATCACCCACGTTAGAAACACTTGTAAAACCAAGTCTCTGATAAACGGAAGCATTTAAAAGTCCAACTGGCATAACCAATGTCGAAGATGTTTTGCTGTCCGCATCAACCGCTAAGCCTGGGTTACTTACGCCTGCAAGCAATGCAACACCATTCACACCATTTGTTTGGGTTGTAGCAGCTTCGCAAGGTACAGGGTTCGGTCCACTACCGTCAACCGTAATAGTAATCATTACACGGCTACTTGAAACGCAGCCTGAACTAGCAAATGATGCTTCAACAAAATAAGAAGTAGTAGTTAACAATGGTGGAGTTACAAAAGTCGCTCCGGTATACACTGGTGTAGTTGATACAGCAGTTGGATACCATTTATAAATTGCAGTAGCATCTGTCGAAGTAGCCGTTAAGACTACCGATTGACCAGGGCTTACTGTTGTAGCAGAAGCTTGTACTACTGGTAAAACTGGGCGAGGACTTACCGTTACTGCTACTGCAGCACGTGTAGCACTTACGCATCCGTTTTTAGTAGCTTCTACATAATATGTTTTATTTGCAGTTAATGGTGCAGTAGTGAAAGTTGCACCACTAAATACTGATACACCACCCGAAGCATCTTCATACCATTTATAGGTAATTGTCGCGTCTGGAGCAGTAACCGCCAATACTGCCGAAGAACCGGCACATATTGATGCTGTTCCAGGAATGGTTGGAACCGCCAGTACAGGAGTTACCGTTACTGTTACAGGCACTCTTTCTGGGTTCGCACAACCTGCTCTCGAAACCTCAATATAATAAGTTGTTGTAGTTGTTAATGTTGGTGTAGTAAAGCTATTTCCTGTTGCCAAAGCTGTACCGCCTGTTGCAGCAGCAAACCATGCTAAAGTTGTACCTCCATTAGGCGTAGCTGTTAAAGTAGTGGTACTGCCAGAACAAGCTGTTAAACCTGTTGCAGATACCGTTGGTGCAGCATAAATAATCGATGCGCCATAGATATCATAGTTACCCAATGCACCAACTAGTGCTTTGATGCGAACCTCAACCCTATCAAATACACCACCAGCAGGAACCATTGCAATAAAGCGGTTACCACTCAATAACTGAAGATTGATTAGGCCCGAATTCAGCACATGTGTACTCACAACGGTGGCGCCATTCATTACCCTAACGGTAATATTGCCCAGAAGCGAAAGATCTGCTAAGCCAACAGGCGTACCAAGATCTAAACGGATATTGTCTGTAGCTTGACCAGTACTTGCAAAGTTCAAGACCTGGAATGCTTCAACATTTAATAAAGCTACCGGTAATGAAATTCTAGTATAATTGGTTTTGTCGCCATCGATAGAATTGGTTGGGTTATTAATCGCACATAATGCGCAAATTCCACCAGTGATACCACTGCTTTGTGAATTCGCTGCATTACAATCTGGAGATCCAATGCCACCAGCTACCGTAACCGTAACAGGTACACGAGTTGCACTTGGACAGCCACTAGCATTCACACTTTCTACATAATAAGTAGTGTTTGCATTAAGGTTTGGTGTTGTAAAGCTAGCACCAGTACCTTGTAAAGTACCAGCAGTTGGTGCATTGTACCAATTAATGGTATTACCTGCATCAGCAATTGCCTGTAAAACAGTGCTCTGACCCGCGCTTATTGTTACACCATTAGTTATAACTACTGGTAAGTTTGGACGGGCATTTACTGTTACAGCTATTGCAGCACGTGTTGCACTGGCACATCCATTTTTAGTTGCTTCTACATAATAAGTTTTATTTGCAGTTAATGTAGGCGTGGTAAAAGTTTCACCGCTATATAACGATACGCCTCCAGAAGCAGCTTCGTACCATTTATAAGTAATCGTTGCATCAGGATTGGTAACGGCTAACACAGCTGGACCAGCACAAATTGTTGCCGTTGCTGGCACGGTTGGTACTGCAAGTACTGGAGTAACCGTTACATTAACTGGAACTCTAATTGGATCAATACAACCTGCTCTAGAAACCTCGATATAATAAGTTTTATTTGCTGTTAATACTTGAGTAGTAAGGGTATTCCCTGTAGCCAAGGCCACACCACCACTTAAATTAGCAAACCATGCTAAACTTGTACCAGCGTTAGGTGTAGCAGTTAAGGTAGTAGTACTTCCCGAACAAGCATTTAAGCCTGTGGCAGATACCGTTGGTGCTGCGTAGTTAATTGCTGCGCCATAAATATCATAGTTACCCAATGCACCAACTAGTGCTTTGATGCGAACCTCGACCCTATCAAACGCAGCACTTGCAGGAACTGTTGCAATAAAACGGTTACCGCTAAGTAACTGAAGATTGATCAATCCAGAGTTCAGCGTTTGAGTATTCACAACAGTGGCACCATTCATTACCGTAATTGTAATATTACCTAGAAGTGATAGATCTGCTAAACCCACTGGTGTACCTAAATCCAAACGGATATTATCACCTGCCTGACCAGCACTTGCAAAGTTCAAGACTTGGAATGCTTCAACATTTAATACAGCTACCGGTAATGATATTCTTGTATAATTAGTTTTATTACCATCTACAGAATTGTTAGGGTTGTTAATAGAACACAACACGCAAATTCCACCGGTAATACCATTGCTTTGTGAATTCGCTGCATTACAATCTGGAGAGCCATTTACTGCACCTACCGTAATTGAATAATTTGCAGTAACCGAGTTCCCATTGGCATCTGTAGCAGTAAGCACAAGAGGGAAAGGACCAGCCACAGTAGGTGTACCAGTAATTTCTCTAGTAACAGGATTAAAGGTTAATCCAGCTGGAAGACCCGTTAAGCCATACGTATATGGGCCAGTTCCGCCAGTTGCGCCAGCAAGCGTTTGGGTAGGATAAACTTCATTAACCATTCCATCTGGTAAAGGACCAGAAGCTAAAGCTAAAGGCGCATTATTTACCGTCATGGTAAAGGCTGTAGTTACCGAACAGTTCTTGCTGTCTTTAGCCACAATACTAAAGTTCGATGTTCCTAAGGTTGTTGGTGTTCCGCTAATGGTGCCATTTGCAGCAAGCGATAAGCCAGCTGGCAATGAACTTCCCGGAGCCAAGGTATAAGTAAAGCCTGGTGTACCTCCGGTGGCAGCATTAATTTGTTTACTATAAGCTGCTCCAATAACGCCATTATTTAAGGTTGTTGCTGCAAATACGATATTTGGATTAACAACCACGTTAACTGGTGTTCTTACTGGATCAGTACAACCTGCTCTGGTAACTTCAATATAATAAGTTGTATTGGCTGTTAAAGTTGGGCTAGTAAGGCTGTTTCCTGTAGTTAAAGCTGTGCCACCAGTTGCATTAGCAAACCATGCTAATGTTGTACCAGCATTAGGAGTAGCATTTAAAGTAGTAGTACTACCATAACAAGTTGTTAAACCTGCTGCTGCTACCGCAGGTGATGCGTAATTAATTGCAGCACCATAAATATCATAGTTACCTAAGGCACCAACTAATGCTTTGATACGAACTTCAACCCTATCAAATACACCGCCTGCAGGTACCGTTGCAATAAAACGATTACCACTTAATAATTCAAGACCAACCAATCCCGAATTTAATACATGCGTACTTACAACCGTAGCACCATTCATTACCGTAACGGTAATATTGCCTAGCAGCGAAACATCTGCTAAACCAACTGGCGTACCTAAATCTAAACGGATCTTATCAGTCGCTTGTCCCGCACTTGCAAAATTTAATACTTGGAAGGCTTCAACATTTAACAAAGCTACCGGTAAGGATATTCTTGTGAAATTGGTTTTGTCGCCGTCTATAGAATTATTCGGGTTGTTAATAGAACACAATACACAAATTCCACCTGTAATACCATTGCTTTGGGAATTGGCAGCATTACAATCTGGAGATCCGTTTACCGCGCCTACCGTAATTGAGTAATTTGCAGTAACTGTGTTTCCGTCCGCATCAGTTGCTGTAAGCACAAGTGGGAAAGGACCAGATACTGTTGGTGTACCTGTAATTTCTCTTGTTGCAGGATTAAATGTTAAGCCAGCAGGAAGACCGGTTAAACCATAAGTATATGGACCAGTTCCGCCGGTTGCAGCAGCAAGCGTTTGGGTTGGATATAATTCATTAATCGTTCCATTTGGCAGCGGACTGCTAGCTAGCGCTAATGCTGGCGCTACTGTGATGGGATAATCCTTTGTAACAAAGTTCCCTGCATCATCTGTAGCTTTTAATGTTACTGTATAAGGGCCAGCTGTAGTAGGTGTTCCTGTAATTGCGCGAGTTGCAGGATTAAAAGTTAATCCCGGAGGCAAGCCAGTTGCTGTATAGGTATATGGCGATGTGCCACCAGTAGCTACAGGCAAAACTTGCGAAGGATAATTTTTACCTACCATACCGTTTGGCAAAGTTGCTGCACCAAGCGCCATTGCATTGTTTACAATTAGGCTAAATGGGGTTGTTACTGTACAATTCTTACTATCCTTAGCTACAATGCTAAAGTTAGTTGTTCCCGCTGTTGTCGGGGTTCCGCTAATTGTTCCATTAGTAGCAAGCGAAAGGCCAGCAGGCAGGGAACTTCCCGGAGCTAAGGTATAGGTAAAGCCTGGTGTACCTCCGGTGGCAGCATTAATTTGTTTACTATAAGCAGATGCTACAGCACCATTGCTTAGAGCAGTTGTTGTAAATGTGATAGTTGGATTTACAGTAACCGCGATTGGTACACGAACTGATTCTTCGCAACCAGGTTTTTTAGCTGCAACATAATATGTTTTATTAGCAGTTAATGCTGGTGTAGGATAAGTATCTGTACTTGCTGTAGTTGCCAAGGCAGTTCCTCCCTCAGCTACATCATACCATACTAATTGGTTGCCAGCTGCTGTAGTTGCAGCTAATGTTGCAGAACTATTATAACAACTGTTAAGTGCATTACTTTGCGCACCAGTAAAGGTAGGGCGTGGTGCAGTACGTGTTACACTATATACATTTATATTTTGCGCAAGGCCAACCCCCACTAGCGAAGTTACCGTAATCTTAACCCTATCAAACAACGCACCTGGAGCAACTGCCAACCTTACGGGTGTACCGTTGCCTAACAACGTCAATAAATCTAAATTTAATAAGGTATTAGCAGGATTAGAGGAAACGAGGTTATCACCTAAATAAGTCTCTATTAAAACATTGTTCAGCAAGCCCAAAGTAAGCAAAGCTGGGTCAACATTCATTTTAATGTTAAGCTCATCAGTAGCAACTGTTGGTTCGGCAAAATAAATATTCTGGCTAATTGATCCAGCAATGCTAATAACCCCTAAACCAACTTGAGAAGCGGTATTTGGATTATTATCGATTGCAAATTCTGGATTGGTCACACCGGCTTTACCTAAACCTAATAAACCAGCAGTTAAACCTGCACCTTCAAAATCAGTCGCAAAAGCAGGGTCACATGCTCCTGCACCGCTGCTATAAAATGCACCATAAACCTTGGTTTCGTTATTTGCCCCAAGCAATAATGCATCTGTATTATCTTTAATATAAACACGGTCATATGCTGCAGTTGGCCTTATGGCTATGTAAAACAAACCAGCTGCATCTTTAACAATTCTTAAATTGGTACTTGCAAATGCCCCTGAACTAGAGCCAGTGGGCAATACAGCCGTATTTCCATTTCTGGCACCAACCGTAAAATAATGGTCACCTAACACAACCCCTCCTACTACGTTAGCCAACAAACTTCCTAAGTTTCCTTGCAACAATAGGTTTAGTACATCTTCATTGAAATCTATCCGTATATAAGTTGTTTTATTAGCCGGAATAGAACTTGGAAATACCAGTTCGAGCTCACCGCTATATTTTCCTGCACCAAATGCTAAACCACCATATGATTTCACAGTAGCATAATTGGCTGTATTAGCATCCGTAGCAAAAGTTGGATTATCTACCGATATAGATTTTACATTTGCCGTAGTCGCATAAACACGTTGCGCATACGATTTCGAAAAGTTTAGCGTTAATAAGACAACAAAAAGGGAAAAAAGGATCCAGTTTATGGACCATTTTGAACTTGTAGAGGTCAACTTCATAAGATAGGAATTAGGTAAACTGTATTTATAGTACAATTTTACCTATAGCAAGCCTATATCTTATTGTTCGTTTTATTCAATTTATCAACTATAAAAAAACACCTGTTCAAAATGTTCAAGTAAGGTAAGTATCAGTAAAAACCGCTATATTAGGCTCCTTTTGCAACTTTTCAGTTACAATATGGTAGTACCCTCGACTTGAAAATTCAAAATTATCGACTTTATTTAGTAACTTTATATAAGTTATTACCAACTCAAATCCCATTCTTTTAAGCCCACCCTAAGTCCACGTCAGGTCCACGGTAAGTCCACCTCAAGTCCACGGTAATAGGCTCGTTACAGGCTTGTTCCTATATGTACCCCATATCCCTCACCTACCTGTCACCCCTAGCCCCAATTTCCGAACATAACTAAATTTCTTTTTATCGCATAAGCTAATATTCATTTAGATTTGTAATCTTTATAAAAATTAGCTTTTAATTACTATTCCATGAAGCCACAAGAAAGTATTCCTTTAACGGGTTATCAGAAATTCGTTATTTTTATCCTTGCCATTACACAATTTACAGTCATTTTAGATTTTATGGTGATGTCGCCCCTGGGCGATATGTTAATGAAATCACTAACACTTAAACCTTCGGCTTTTGGCTTTGCCGTATCTGCTTACGCTTTTAGTGCAGGAATTTCTGGCTTACTAACTGCAGGATTTGCCGATCGGTTTGACCGCAAGAAACTATTTCTATTTTTCTATATTGGCTTTATTGGAGGAACAATTTTTTGTGGACTAGCCCACACCTATGCAGAACTGGTAGCGGCAAGAATTATTACCGGCTTATTTGGAGGCGTAATTGGCTCCATTTCTATGGCCATCATCACCGATCTTTTTGATTTAAATCAGCGAGGTAGAGTAATGGGTTTCATCCAAATGGGGTTTGGAGGAAGCCAGGTATTAGGCGTTCCTATTGGTTTATATCTAGCTAATGCATGGGGATGGGAAGCCCCTTTTTGGATGATTGCTATATTTAGCATCGGTATTGCAATCCTAATTGCACTAAAACTAAAACCTGTCACTCAGCACTTGTTGCTCCAAACGGATAAATCTGCATTTAAACATTTATGGCATACCATTGCAAAAGCTAACTATAGAGTGGGCTTCACAGCCACTGCCCTCCTATCCATTGGCGGCTTTATGATGATGCCATTTGGAAGCGCATTCGCCGTGAATAATTTGGGAATTACCTATACCCAGTTGCCAATGTTATTTATGATATCTGGTGTAAGTTCCTTGTTAATTATGCCATTGATTGGAAAATTAAGTGATCAGGTCAATAAATTTAAGATTTTTGCTGTTGCCTCTGTTTGGATGATGATCATGTGTGTGGTTTATACCAACTTGGCTATTACTCCATTTTGGATGGTAATTACCCTTAATATATTGATGATGATGGGTATCATGAGCCGTATGATTCCTTCTTCGGCCTTAACTAGCGCCGTACCAGAGATGGCCGACCGAGGTGCTTTTATGAGCATTAATGCTTCCTTACAACAAATTGCAGGCGGGGTAGCAGCTGCAATAGCTGGCCTTATTGTAAGTCAGGATAGTAAAGGCAGCCCACTTACACATTACGACACGGTAGGCTATGTAATTGTTGTCATTTCTTTGCTAAGTATATTTTTAATGTGGAGGGTTTATAAACTTGTTAAATCATAGTTCTTCAATCCTTCCCCGTTCACTAGGCAATAAGTTTTTATCATGATGTCGCTTAAAATTATCCATCCCTAAATTGCCGTCGCTATTATCTGCATCACCTAAATCTATTTCCGCTAAATCTGCAGATAGAGTTGATGGATCCACCTTATTTTTAGTGTTTTCATTACTTTTTAATCGTTTGGATTTTTTACTTTTAGCTGTCATGATCTTATGTTAACCTCTCCTAATAAAACCAAATAAATGCATGAATGTTTGAGATGAGCATAGTACAAATAGACTTAATATGATTTATGCCAATAAAAAAATAGGTACTTCAACAAATTTAGCACAGCAAACTGCTCAAATTATTGCAAACGTTAGTGCACTAGAAGATAAAAAATTAGTACGAATAGAAGGATTAACCATTTATTTGAACGTTAGTCTTTGGACCAACAAAAAAGTAGCAAGTAATTGGATCGATTGCCTTTTAATCTACTACCGCGTTAAAAAAGGTTTTAAAGCCGGCACCCTTAGCTTCAAAAATATCGAAACGGAGGAACTTATCGGCACATGCATTAACAAAAAAGCTAAAGTTTTAATTTTCAGCTGATTTGCTTAATTTAGTTAAAATTAACGCCATGACAATAACCAACAAACGCATCTTATCCATCGATATCTTAAGAGGAATCGCAATGATATTGATGGCATTAGACCATACACGTGATTTTTTTCTTGTAGGCGGTATGACTACCGATCCAATGAATCCCGAAACCACCAATCTATTTCTATTTATTACAAGATGGCTTACACATTTCTGTGCTCCAACTTTCGTTTTCCTTTCGGGAATCTCTGCTTACCTATCGGCTAAAAATAAAGACCCTAAACAGGCTAGCTTTTTCCTGATTAAGAGAGGATTTTGGTTAATTTTTGTAGAAATAGCGATCATAACATTAGGATTAACCTTTAACCCATTCTATAATGTAATTATTCTCCAAGTAATTTGGGCAATTGGTTGGAGCATGATTTTACTAGGTATCTTGAGTAGAATTTCACATCGGTTGGTATTAATTGTTGGGTTAATTTTATTTTTCGGACACAATGTATTAAACTATATCACCTTACCCGACCCAAGTACTTTTGCTGGCGGACTTATCTCAGCAACTTTAACCAGCAGTGGAACATTTATTCCGTTGAGTGCTACACATTTTATCGGGATCTTCTATGTAATCCTACCTTGGTCGGGTGCAATGCTCATTGGCTTTTCAATTGGTCGCTGGTACGAAAAAGGATTTGATGCTGACAAAAGAAAAAGGCTATTATTTTTAATCGGACTAAGCTTATTCATATCATTCTTGCTATTACGTTATTTTGGATGGTACGGTAATCCAACACCAAGAAAAGAATACATTGAACCTATTAAAACGTTCTTCTCGTTTTTAAATGTGAGCAAGTATCCACCTTCCTTACAATATTATGGGATGACGTTGGGCTTAGCCATCATGCTCTTATCCCAAATAGAAAACTTAAAAAATAGATTCGCGAGGTTGATGATGGTTTATGGAAATGTTCCATTTTTCTACTATGTAATCCATTTCTACCTCATCCATTTTATATTGGTAATTGTATTTTTTGCCAGTGGATATGGTGCAAAAGATATTTCAAACCCACAAATTCCCTTTCTTTTTCACCCGCCAAATCTAGGATTTAGCCTTCCTATAGTCTATTTGATATGGCTAGCTGTTCTGGCAATTCTTTATCAACCCTGTGTTTGGTTTCAAAAATATAAGGCTACCCACACGCAATGGTGGTTAAGGTATCTTTAAATGATTTAAGAACTAATTAACATTGGCAATCGCTTGTTAATAATTATTACAGAATTATTATTAGTAACCTAAAAATGGTTGTACTTTTGTATCCATGTCGATACAACCAAAAGTTCCAAAGGGAGATATTTTATCTATAGACATCGGTGGCACGAACATTAAAGCATGCTTGATGAATTCCAAAGGGAAATTATTAACTGAATTTAAGAAAACCCCCACCCCAAAAAATGCTACTCCCGCAGCCGTATTGGAGGCCATTAAAATGTTGACCAAAGGTTTTAAAAACTTTGAGAAAATTGCAATAGGCTTTCCTGGTTATGTAAAAATGGGTGTTGTTCAAACTGCACCTAACTTAGCTTTAAACAAATGGGCAAATGTCGATTTGGCACAACAGGTAAGTAATATGTTTGGAAAACCAGTACGTTTAATCAATGATGCCGATCAACAAGGTTTAGGTATTGTAAGCGGAAAAGGTTTCGAAATTGTGTTTACACTCGGTACAGGTTTTGGAACTTCCCTCTTATTTGATGGACAATTATTGCCACATCTAGAACTTTCCCATCTCCCGATTAGCAAAACAGAAGATTATGATGATTTTATTGGCGATCGCGGGTTTCACAAGGTTGGCAAAAAAAAATGGAACAAGCGTTTACAATATATCATAGAAATCTATAAAACAGTTTTCAACTATGATAGACTTTACATTGGAGGAGGAAACTCCAATGAGATTAATTTCGATCTAGAAAAAAATATTAAGCTAGTTTCTAATAAAGATGGTATAAAAGGTGGCGCTAAATTATGGCAAGCCAAAGAAAAATACCACGTGCACACTACTTATCCGCAGAAAAAATAATGGGTATTAAGCTACTTTTCTTAGATATTGGCGGAGTGCTTTTAAGTGATGGTTGGAATCACCAAGCAAGGGCCGAGGCAGCAGAGCGCTTCAATTTACAGCTAATCCAAATAGAAAAAGACCATGCAGTTGCTTTTCCACTTTTTGAAAATGGGAAAATCACCTTAGATCAATATATTGATTCCGTAATTTTTAATGAGGAACGTAATTTCTCTAAAGCCGAGCTTAAGGATTTTATGTTTAGTAAATCTACTCAATTACCCGACTTTTTGCCTTGGTTAATTGAATGGAAAAAGAAACATCAATTCAAAATTTTCGCCATCAATAATGAAGGGAAAGAATTTAATGACTATAGGATCAAGAAATTTGGTCTACATCAATGTTTTGATGCCTTTATCTCCTCCTGCGAAGTGGGCTTTTCTAAACCAGACCCCGCGATATTTAAACTAGCCTTGGGCATTGCCCAGGAAGAAGCCAATAATTGTCTCTATTTTGATGACCGGGCTATCCATGTTTCCATGGCTAAACAACTAGGCATAAACGCACATTTGCATCAAAATTTCACAAAAACAAAAGAAATTCTAGAAAGTATAAATAAATCATAAGATGAATAACGATCAAACAGTACAATACGAATTCGGGATGATTGGCTTAGGAACCATGGGGCGTAATTTATTGCTTAACATGGCCGACAATGGTTTCAAAGTAACGGGTTATGATAAAAGCGAGAAAATGCTTCAATTTTTTGAAGAAGAAGGAGCCGCACATCAACTCAAAGGATTCGCCGATATTGGTCAATTTGTGAATAGTTTACAATCACCACGCACCATTATCTTATTAGTTCCAGCCGGAACAATTGTGGATAGCGTAATTGAAGAGCTGAAGCCTTTGTTAGTAGCAGGTGATATCATTATTGATAGTGGAAATTCGTATTTTACAGATACAAGCAGAAGATCGCTCGCTTTAAAAGAACTGGGAATTCATTTTTTTGGGATGGGAATTTCTGGTGGTGAGGAAGGTGCAAGATTTGGACCAAGCATGATGCCAGGAGGCGACAAAACTGCCTATGCTGTGGTAAAGAAAATGCTCGAAGCAGTATCTGCCAAAGTTAATGGCGAACCATGTGTTACCTATATTGGTCCGGGAGCATCAGGCCATTTTGTAAAAATGACCCATAATGGAATAGAATATGCCATTATGCAGTTGCTAGCAGAGACGTATGACATACTTAAGAATGGCTTACAATATAACAATACCCAAATTCAGCAGGTTTTTGAAAAGTGGAACGATGGTCGTTTAAAATCATTTTTAATGGAAATCACTAAAGATGTGTTCCGATTTGTAGATGAAAAAACAGGCAATCTTTTGGTAGATGAAATTAAAGATGAGGCAAAATCTAAAGGAACTGGAAAATGGACATCTCAAATTGCTATGGATTTAGAAGTTCCTATTCCAACAATAGATGCAGCAGTTTCGAGCCGTAACCTATCAAAATTGAAAGCTTTACGTACTACATTAAGCGAATCTTTTGAACAAACTACGCCTATTCAATCGGACGATACTACTATTGATGCACTAGAAGAAGCATTTTACTTTGCAATGGTTTCGGCCTATGCACAGGGAATGCACATGCTCACTGCTGCATCAGCCCAATACGACTACCAACTTAACTTAGCCGAAATAGCTAAAATATGGCGCGGAGGATGTATTATCAGAGCAACGTTTTTAGAGGATATTTATCAGGCCTATAAAAAACAACCCGGGTTAGTTCATTTATATGAAGATACTGCCATTCAACAAAAAATTAAGCAAGGTTTAACTGGAACCAGAAATATAATCAGTTCGGCGATGAAAGCAGGGATTGCAGTTCCGGCCTACGCTGCTGCATTAACTTATTTCGATACATTAAAAACAAAAAGAATGCCTTCAAATTTAACGCAGGCTCAAAGAGATTTCTTTGGAGCGCATACTTTTGAACGGATAGATAGCGAAGGAATTTTCCACGCAGACTGGAATAAATTAGGATAAAAATGAAAAAGAAAAATAACGTCCACCCTACCATATTCGTAATTTTTGGCGGAACTGGCGATTTAAATAAACGAAAATTAGCTCCCGCTTTATATAATCTATTTACTGAAGGCTATATGCCCGAAAAATTCTCGATAATTGGTACCGGTAGAACGGAATTTACCAATGAAAAATATCGAGAGGTAATTCTAGAAAACATCAATGAATTCTCTAGAAATGGAAAGGTAAAGAAAGATAAATGGGACTCATTCGAATCAAATATCCTTTATTGTGCAACAGATATTACAACACCTAAAACTTTCGAAAATTTAAAAGCTACCATTGAAGATTTACAAAAGGAATATGGTAAAGAAACACAAATCATTTATTATTTGGCTGTTGCTCCAAACTTCTTCCCTTTAATTGCCGAATGTTTATGCAAATACAAACTTACCGAAGATGAAGACAATTGCCGAATTGTAATTGAAAAACCTTTTGGTCACGATTTAGAAAGTTCCAAAGAGCTAAATTTACTTTTAAGCAAAATTTTCACAGAGAAACAGATCTATAGAATAGACCATTACCTAGGAAAAGAAACTGTTCAAAACATGATGGCCTTTCGTTTCGCAAATTCGCTATTTGAGCCGCTGTGGAATAGAACTTATATTGAGCATATCCAAATTTCGGTTACTGAGCAATTAGGCGTTGGCGATAGAGGTGGATATTATGAAGGAGCTGGTGCCTTGCGTGATATGATCCAAAACCATTTGTTGCAGTTGCTTTGTTTAGTGGGAATGGAAGCACCAATTAGTTTTGATGCTGATGAAATCCGCAATAGAAAGGTAGAAGTTCTACAAGCGATGAGACCTATTAAACCAGAAGATATTAGCACGCATGCTGTTCGCGGCCAATACACCAAAGGATGGGTTGAAGGGAAAGAGGTATTGGGCTATCGAAGCGAAAAGGGCGTTGATCCAGATTCAAATACAGAAACATTTGCTGCTATAAAATTCTTCATTGATAACTGGCGCTGGCAAGGGATTCCTTTCTACCTAAGAACAGGCAAAAGGTTAAACCAAACCTCTTCGATCATTACCATTCAGTTTAAAGATGTACCTCACCATATATTTTCGGCAGGAGCTACAGAAACTTGGCAGCAAAACAGGTTAATTATCAGTATCCAACCCGAAATGAGCATTCGTTTACAAGTTCAGGCCAAACGCCCTGGGTTAAAAATGGTCTTAAACCCTGTCGACATGGTGTTTGACTATAAAGGAACCTACAATACCGATACCCCAGAAGCTTACGAAACCTTATTATTGGATGCAATGAATGGTGATCAAACATTATTTATGCGTGGTGATCAAGTAGATGCGGCATGGGAATTGGTAATGCCGATCTTAAATGCTTGGGAAAGCAAGAAATCGTTAAATTTCCCTAATTATTCTGCAGATAGCTGGGGACCAGAAGATGCTGAGGCATTAATAGCAAGAGATGGTTTTCACTGGTTTACCTTACCTTTGAAAGATAAAGAATAATTGAAAAAATGAACCTAAACATATTTAAATCAGTATCCGAGCTAAACGAAGCCTTAATAGCTTATGTGATTGAAATTGCTAATCAAGCTATTGCAACAAAGGGAAGTTTTAATTTCGTGTTAACTGGCGGTAATTCTCCAAAAGAACTATATCGCCAATTAGCTACTACCTATAAAAATGAAATAGATTGGACTAATGTTTATTTTTTCTTTGGTGATGAAAGAACTGTTTTACCCAACCATAAAGATTACAATGGCTTAATGGCAGAAGAAAACTTATTTGCTTATCTCCAAACGCCACCAAACCATATTTTTTATATGGATACAACCCTAGCACCCGAAGCAGCTGCTCTAGCATATAAGGCTGCTTTGGATGAGCATTTTAAAGGACACCCTATTGTTTTCGATTTAATCCTTTTAGGCATGGGTGATGATGCACATACCGCTTCTATTTTCCCTGGGACAGATTTAGTTCAAAACCAGCAAGAAACTGTGGCGGCCGTTTGGGTTGAAAAACTACATACATATCGCATCAGTTTAACGGCACCATTAATCAATAAAGCTAAAAACATTGCATTTATTACTTTTGGCGATAATAAAGCAACTGCACTGGCTAAGGTTTTAGCTCAGGAACAAAAAGAGCCAAATACTTATCCAGCGCAGCTGATTAATCCTGTCGACGGCAACTTAGCTTGGTTTGTAGACGAGCAAGCAGCTTCACTGTTGTAAGTTTATTTACAGACCATGGAAAAACTACCATCGATCGTCATGGTATTGCTAGTCTGATCAAAGGAGCTTGTCGCAGTAAAACCACTTGATCCTGTAGGTACAGCGAAAGGTGTTTTACTCATAACAAATTTACCACTGGTATAGCGGATTCCATCAAAAACAGTAAATACTTGATATTCGTGACCCACTATTAACTTAATCGTACCACTAACATCCCCATTTGCTAGATATCTTGGTTGCATAACCCCATTTTCTAAAAATATATAGTCAGTAAGTCCAACAGTTTTATCATCTATATAAATTACCCCAGTCATCGGATTTACTATATTTTTATTGCTGCACTTACCCTGTATGTTCACCTTAACATCAACATATTCTAGGTCTGTAGGGATAACAACATTTACATTTACACTGCCAGCGGTTGTAGGATTGAAAATTGCACTCTCTCCAACGACAACATTCCATGACCCACCATTGCCACTATTCGTATATAAAGTTTTATAAACAACCACCTTTGCTTTGGTCACATTTGGAACTTTTGGTAAGCTAAATCCATATTTCCCTAATGTTGTTGTATAGCTTAAAGTGTTCCCCACCACTTTTCCTTCTTGGAAAAATTCGTATTGGGGCTGGTAAATACCGAAAAATGCTAAGACACTACCATTTGCATCTTCTAGTTGTGCATTATACTTCCCTAACCAAGGGGTACTAGAAGGCAATAAGTTAATTGCTAAACTTTTGTTTACGGTGGATTTACCACTATTCCTCCATTCCCAACAAAGGCTCCAACTCGACAAATGACTAATGGTATATTTCACTACTAGGTTTCCACCTACTGCTGTAATAACACCATTTCCTTCTGCTTTCCACTGACCAGTTTGCTCATCTAAACTCCACAATGGGATGGTTTCTCCAGCCTTAACTGGATTACCTGTTTCAAAATTAACTAGGTTAGCAGGGATGCCCTGTTCAATAGCCAGCGGTTTTGAAAATTTCTTTACAGATACCCCACCCACAGACATATTAATACTTAATAAACCCGCTGTAACAAAATTTACACCACCAGGTATGGCAGTGCCATTTTCATCGAGCACGTTAGTGGGCGCCAGGCCACCTGGAAAAATTAAAGATACAGAAGGAGTGCCTGAGCCATAATGTACAACGCTCGATTTCAAGCTAGTCCCATTGATAACATTATTTTTAGCATCGAGCATACCCGTGCCCTCTGGAATCACAATTTTAGCAACTTCAGTAAGTGTTGGGGATGTAGCTGTAGCAATGGTAACCGAGCTTGATGTACCTGCGCTTAAAGCAGTTTGTGTTTGCACCACAGCAGTACCCTCAATCGGCTTAGCATATTCAACAGCTAGTATCTGGTAAATCGACAATGAACCAGAAGTTACTGTAACAGTTTGTGTAAGTGGAGCATATCCAGGAATTTCTGCGTATACATTAAATACAACAGGATTTTCTACGCTTGGCTTAACTCCTGGCTTTAGTGCTAGAGATAAAAAGCCTCCGGATGCTTTAAAATTACTTCCACCCGACCCCATTTGAACTAAGCCAGCATCTTTTCCACTAATGGTAACTGCAAAATCGCCAAGTTGGGTGTTGATATTGGCACTTGCATTTTCGAATTGTAAAACTATCGGTGATTCGAATAAACTTGCTGTATTTATTGCAACCTTTAATCCCTCTGTTGGCTTTTTGCAACCAGTATAGATTAATATTGCGAAGACTACCATTATAGAGATCTTTAAATTGAGGTTCTTTTTTACTTTTGTAAATATTTTTTCCATGAGAATATGATTTCTTTAGTAAAACAATTGATTGCTTACTTTATTTTGAAATTGAAGTTGACTTGAAGCACTGGCAAAAAGCGATAGTCCTTCATATTGTTATCCAGCTGGATTTCCATTTGCTTATTTTCTGACAATAATTTAGTACCTACTACTGTTGATTTTGGTGAATTAAGATAGTAGGTTCCTAAATCTAAATTTATATTAAAGCTTCTTTTTGGGAAACTTTTAAACAAACCAAAACCTACATAAGGCGCTACTCCTTGCCACGAAAGATCAATAGCTAATTTGCCAATTTCGGCTGCAGTTAAATTTAGTCCCCCAAAAGTAGAATTCCCCTTTGGTATAAATTCTAATCCGCCATTAGCTTTAAACAAATAGGCTGCTCCACCTACAAGCCTAAACCACTTAACTTTAAAGGGAACAACATCAGCCAATAAATGAACATTACTTAGTTCTCCTTTAATCGTATTATCAGCATCAAAGCCCGAAAAATGGAAATAATTGTCAGCCTTTACAGGTAAAAAAGTGCTTCCTCCTGCTCTTAAAGAAAATTGCTGGCTTATACCATATCTTACATCAGCACCTATGCCTTGTGTCCCTGCATGAACTTGTAATGAGATAGGATGCTTTTTTGAAGTGTCGGGACTAATACGCTCAGTATTTGCCTTTTTAACACTGATTACTTGTGGAGTTTGTGCAAATAACGCACATGGTAACGCCAAAAGTAAAAAACTTAAGGAGATTAATTTCTTCATTTTTAAGAGTTTAGTATCATAATGATCCAAAACTAATTTTATAATTATCAGCTCACAATAGCTATAAATAGCTATTGCTTAAATAATTTTTAATGCTGAATAATTTTTATATTTTAGATAAGTCTAACGCAAAGCATCATTTATCAAATGAAGTTATGAAACTAGGTTCTCCAATTGATTTTACTTTCAAAAGTCATTTGCAAAATGTTTATTATGCAATAGACTCAATAGATGGGCAAGACATAAAAAAGATACTTTCAAAGTTCAATCGATTAAGTATTTCTATGAACCACAGTACCCCTTTATTATTTGCAATTGATTATAGTAAATCTGAGTATGTGGTCATGACCGACGGTTCAAAATTGATAACCGGGTATGATCCAAGATCGTTTTTAGAGAATGGTATTCCAATGTTAATTGATTTATATCAAAAGGACGATTTCAAGATTTACAATGAATGTATATTTAAAACCAATCAAGATTTTTTAAAATCTAAAGAACAATCTGAACATCACAAGTTTATATTTTCTTATACTTTTAGGGTTAGGCATAAAAATGGAACGTATGTACCCATACTTCAGCGTGGGTGCTACATTACCTCAAAAGAAACTGGACTACCTTTATATAGCTTGGGAATGGTGCTCGACATTTCAATGTTCAAACGGGACAGGGTAATGTATCATACCATTGAAAAAATTGAAAACAATAATGACATTTTGGATCGGCATACTATTCAGCAGAATTATTTCTTTCCGTATGGCGAAGATAAATTACTATCAAATCAAGAACTTAATATTCTCAAATATATGGCTGAAGGATTTAGTAGTAAACAAATTGCTGGTAAGCTAAAAATAGCAGAGAATACAGTCGCAAACCATAGAAAGAGTATGCTAAAGAAAACAAACACAAAAAATGTTGCCGAGCTTGTTGCATTTGCTTGCAAAAGCGGATTAATATAACCCAATCTATTGATACTTATGAAAGTACTATTCTATCATGGAGGACCAGGGTTAAACTCAAATCCAGAAAAAGAAATATTAACTGGAGAATTCAAGGCTAAAGGTTATCAATTAATTTGCTGGAATGAGCCGTCTTCTTTAAGATCAACTGGCTTAGATATACAATATTCATTTCAACATTATCTATTGAATGCGGAAGAATTTTTAATTTCAAATTATAATGGTACGCCATTAATCATAATTGGACATTCTTTCGGTGCCCAGATTTGTGTTTATTTAAGTCAAAAGCACCCATCCAAAATAAAACAGATTATACTTGTTTCATCTAACTTGGCTGTTAAAAATACAGATCTAAATACTTTCTCCTTTATTGCTGCCGATCTGGTTGAGCATGATGATGAAAACGCAAAGATAATGGATGATGTTATTCAAAAATATACTGGAACATTTGATGAAAATACACAACTGGGTTTTTCAATTGCCGGCCAGAACCCTAGGTTATTCGACTATTATTGGCATAATAAACCTCTGATGCATCAGTTTTTAGCACATTATACCTCACCAAATTATGTGCTTGATGTAAATGCTTATTTCCAAATCAGAAAGACTTGGTTTGAGTTAAAAGCACAAAAATCAGCTATTTTAGTGACCGCAGTTTATGGAAAGCATGACCAAGTAGTTTCTAATCTTGTAGAACAAAAAAAAGCTAGGGAATATTTTAATAGGATTGAGTTCCATGACTTTCATCATTCTGCTCATTATCCTCATGTAGAAGAAGCCGATTTATTTTTACAATTATTAAATCCATTGTAACGAATTGGCAAGCAATTAAACTACTCACCAGTTAGAAGCAAAAAACTACCTATTAGATTTCTTGTAACAATAGCTATAAGTGAGTATTTTTGATTTTTACAAGCATGGATTTATTTAGCACTCAGTTAGATCATGAAATTAACCTACTACCAACTGGTGGAACGGTAAACTATTATGGGAAAGTAATGCCAACTGAGGCAGCTAATGCCTATTACAATTCGCTATTAAACACCATTGAATGGCGAAATGACGAAGCAGTTATTTTAGGAAAACATATTATCACAAAAAGAAAAGTTGCATGGTATGGAGATCAACCTTTCGAATATACCTATTCCAATACTACCAAGCAGGCATTAACCTGGACAAAAGAATTGCTTGAGTTGAAAAAAATATGTGAAGAAAAAACAGGTGAAACCTATAATTCATGCTTGCTTAACCTTTATCATAATGGTGATGAAGGTATGGCATGGCATAGCGATGGAGAAAAGGATTTAAAGAAAAATGGAGCGATAGCATCATTAAGCTTCGGAGCAGAAAGGAAATTTGGCTTTAAACATAAACAAACTAAAGAAACAATTTATTTAGTTTTAGCCCATGGCAGTTTACTTGTGATGAAAGACAACACACAAACCAATTGGCAGCACCGCTTACCTCCTACTAAACTGGTTAAAACCCCACGCATTAACTTAACTTTTCGAACTATCGTGGGCTAGCCTCTTCTATCAATAAATTAATAATCCCATCAACCATTCCTACTTTAGGCACATATATTTGCTTAATACCTGTCCATTTCATTAAGGTCAAGAATATTTCACAAGCCGGTATAATTACATCTGCCCGATCTTGATTTAACTTCATTAGGGTTATTCTTTCCTTCAAGGAATAATTATTTAATTGATTGTAAAGCTCTTTCAGCTTTAGAAAAGTTAAAGGCATCTCATCCTTTTCGCCCGACATTCTAAATAGCTTGTTGATGTTTCCACCGGTTCCTATCCCAGCCAAGTTTTTCAAACCTTTGGTATTATATTTCACCCAATCCCGCATTTCGTCCCAAGTTTCTTCCTTATCTTGATTATCGAGCATGCGGATGGTGCCAATATTAAAAGATTTTGAAGCTATAGGCTGTTTATTCACAAATACAGAAAGCTCTGTGCTACCTCCGCCAACATCAATATATAAATAGCTCTTTTTTACATCAAGGTTTTGTTCGATATGATTTGAATAAATAATGTTCGCTTCTCTTTGTCCCCCAATAATCTCCAGATCTATGCCCGCTTTCTCTTTGATCATTTTAACAATTTCTTGTCCGTTTTTCGCTTCCCTCATAGCAGAAGTTGCACAGGCTAAATAAGCCTCCACATGATAAACGTCCATTAAGTTCTTAAAAGCAGACATCGTTTTGATCAAGTCTTCAATCTTTTTAGGCGATATTTTATGATCGATAAAGGCATCGTCGCCCAACCTCAAGGGTACTCGAACTAAGGTGTTTTTCTTGAAACTAGTTCCCGAAATATCAGCAATGAGTAACCTAACAGCATTTGATCCTATATCTATAGCGGCGTATCGTAACATGAGCGTTATTGATGTTTATTTTTTAAATAGTTATAAGTTTGTACTTGCGCCCTGATCTTATTTGATAAGCGATTTTTATGGTACTTGTTATTGTTTAATTTGGTAATGTCGCGGGACTTCACATTATCTTGAAGCTGAAATTCTATGATATCTCTAATTTCCTGCTTAACCTCCTTATCTAAAACCGGAAAACCCACTTCTACCCGATGTTCAAAATTTCTACTCATTAAATCGGCAGATGATAAATACATCTCTTCCTTGCCATCATTTCCATAAATGAAAACTCGCGCATGTTCTAAGAACTTATCAATGATACTGATTACGGTAATATTCTCACTAAAGCCTTTCTCTCCTGGCACTAAACAGCAAATCCCCCGTACAATTAACTTGATCTTAACCCCGGCATTGCTTGCTTGATACAACTTATTAACGATACCCTCATCGGCCAAGCTGTTTACTTTAAAAATAAGGTAGGCAGCTTTACCAGCTTTGGCAATTTTAATTTCCCTATTAATGAGGTTATAAAGTTTATTTCTAGTTTCGAGCGGGGATACAATGAGCTGTTTAAACCCTTTCGTAACTGTTTTTTTATTTAGCGCTGCAAATAATTTGACCAAGTCTGAAGTAATTTCCCTCTTGGCCGTGAAAATGCTATGGTCACAATAAATTTTAGCGGTTTTCTCATTAAAGTTCCCTGTTGCTAAATTCGCATAGTAAACAGCTCGTCCCTTTTCTATTCGCTTAACTAAACAAATTTTAGAGTGCACTTTATAATCCGTTAGGCCATAATTAACTTGAACACCTTCCTCTTCCAGTTTATCTGTCCAAAAGATATTAGCTTTCTCATCAAATCTTGCCTTTAACTCCACAATACAATTCACTTTTTTCCCATTCTTGGCTGCATTGATCAAGGCATTGATTACTTTCGAGTTTTCGGCTAAGCGATATAAGGTGATATTAATTTCAGTCACCTTTGGATCAATGGCTGCCTCCCGCAGAAACAAAATAATATAATCGTAAGATTGGTAGGGTAAATTAATTAAGTAATCTCTTTCAGCCAATTTATTGATGATACTTTCAGTGCGATGCAAGCCTTTAACCTTTAATGGTAAAGCTGGCGAATATTCCAAACTGCTATCCCCAACATTTGGAAAGCTGATAAAATCACCAAAGCGATGATAACGGTTACCAGGCATTAAGCTTTCAGCTTCGATTTTCATTTTCGAAATCAATACGCTCAGCATTTCAAAGGGCATCTCCGTATCATAAAGTAAACGCATCGGTTTTCCCTTTTTACGTTTATCGAGGCTACTTTTTAATTCCTCTATAAATTTATCGCTTATATTTTTGTCAATATCAAGTTCTGCGTCCCGGGTAAGTTGAATGGAGAATGCTTCAATCTGATCATAATTAAAAACAAAGAAAATATTATCTAAACAGTATTTAATAATATCTTCTGCAAGGATTATGAATTTTAGATTGTTAGTCTCGGGTAAAACCAAGAAGCGGGGCAAATTTTCTGGCAGTTCTATCAATGCATACTTCTCATTTTTTTTAGCGCCATATTTCGATAAACGCACAAAGAAATATAAGTAGCGATCTTTCAATTCAGGAAATGGCTTATCTAGATCGATAAGAATTGGAACAAGGTTGGATAGAATTCTATTGATAAAATGGCTTTTAACAAACTCCCCTCTCGTAACATTCAACTGAGTTTCGTTTAAAATAAAAATCTTATGCTTACCCAATTGGTTTATCAATATCTCTTGAAACAGCGCTTCGAATTTGCGTTCGTGCTTAACAACAATGTTCTTAATCTCATTGAGCACCTTTTTGGGATTTACCCCTAAAACCTCTTTTGCCTTATCGTTTAAATTACTTAACCGCGACATAGTAGCCACCCTTACCCGATAAAACTCTTCCAGGTTCGATGAAAAAATAGCCAAAAATTTAATCCGTTCAATTAGTGGCACAGTTTCATCAGCAGCTTCTTGAAGCACCCGCTCATTAAAATATAACCAGCTAATCTCTCTGTTTAAAAACGGTAGCTTCTTTTTGGCCATGAGTAAAATTAAAAAAATCCTCAGGTATTACTCGGAGGATTTTCAAATCTGCAAATTTTATTGTTAAGTAATTGTTAATTATTTGGCTTTTTGGCAGTTGCTTTAGCAGGGGTTCTAGGAGTTGTAGCCCTTTTAACTGGTGCTTTTGTTTTATTAACTGCTTTTACCACAGGTTTAATAATTTCCTCTGCCTTTTTTTCCGTTGCAACTGCAGCAACCTTTACACTACTCAAAGCAGGATTGGCTTTCTTTGCAGCTTTCTTAACTACTTTCGAAACAGTCTTATCTACTTTTTTAACAAGTTTCTCGGCATCTTTTTTCGCCATTTTAACTTTTTTGGCTGCTGGCTTCTTTTCTGCTTTAACTTCTTCTAGTTTATGCTCTACCGCTTGCTTTAAGCCTTGAAACTTCTTAGAAAGCTTCTTAGCAACTAATTTACTTGCTTTCGCAATATCGTCGCCAATAACTTCTGCATTATGCCCTAAGCTTTTAACTGCTTCTAAAAACCGGATCGTTAAGCTATGTTCTAATTGCTTTTTAGCCGACTTTTTTGAAGCACTTTTAGGAGATTTCGTTTTATTGGATTTCATATCTTTATTTTTTATGTTTAGCTAGATTATTTATGTTATTTTGTATCATAAAGTAATTTTAATAAAGCTATCAATTTAAATCAAAAAAGCCTTCATCATGCCAACTTTCGACATTGTAAGCAAAGTAGATGCGCAAACTTTAGATAACGCAATAAACAATGCTAAAAAGGAAATTTTAAACCGTTATGATTTCAATGGTTCTAACAGCACAATAGAATTAGATAAAAAAACAAACACCATAACCATTGTTACCGAAGATGACATGCGTTTGAAAGCGATAACTGATTCTATTATTTCTCGTATGATGAAACAAAGTTTAGACCCAAATAGTTTGGACTTCGGAAAAGAGCATGCCGCTTCTGGCAATATGATCAGAAAGGAAATCAAAGTAAAAGAGGGCATAGATAAAGATGCGGCGAAAAAAATTGTCGCTAAAATAAAAGATAGCAAGCTTAAAGTTCAGGCATCGATGATGGACGATCAGGTTCGTGTGCAAAGCAAGAGCATAGATGATCTTCAAAAAGTAATTTCTCTTTGCAGAGGAGAAGATTTCGGTCAGCCTTTACAGTTTATCAATATGCGAAACTAATAAAATGGAAATTACCGAAAACGGCTTTATCTTTTCTGATGATTCTAACTTAATTGATGTTACTGCTGTTCATCGTTATTTAAGTGAAGAATCTTATTGGGCTAAAAACATTCCTTTTGAAACTGTACAGAAGTCAATTTCGAATTCGTTATGCTTTGGTGTATACAAAGACACCAAGCAAGTGGGCTTTGCCCGGTGGATTACCGATAGTGCAACCTTCGCCTATTTATGCGATGTATATATTGAAAGTGAATACCGTGGACTTGGCCTATCTAAAAAATTAATGTCATTAATGATGTTCCATCCTCATTTACAAGGGCTCAGAATCTATTATCTTGGCACCCTTGATGCGCACGGATTATATGCACAGTTCGGCTTTAAGCCCTTAGCTGCACCCGAGCGTAGAATGGAAATAGTAGTTAAAGACATATACAAGTAAGTTTTTATAACTTGCTCTTGCCTACTCCCTCTTTGGTAATCTTCACTGGTTTGATCAATCCATTTTCATCAAACGACATTTCATCAATGCAGGTTACCCTATGGTTGCCGTCTTTTTCGCTTATTGGTCGGCGATGATAAACAATATACCATTTATCCTTTTTCGCATTATGCATTACAGAATGATGGCCCGCTCCCTTTGCAATCTCAGGATCTTGTGTTAATATTCTACCTATGCGTTTGAATGGACCTAATGGCGAATCGGCAACAGCATATGCTACAAAGTAATCTGGTCCAGTCCAGCCACCTTCAGACCACATAAAGTAATATTTACCATCCTTCATAAACATAAAAGGACCTTCTGTATAACCTTCTGGGGTTATTTCCTTAAAAGTAGCGCCATCAGCAAAAGTTTCAAAACCGGTAAAATCCTTATTCAATTTGGCAATATTACAATGAGACCAACCTCCATAAATTAAGTAATACTGATTATCCTTATCTTTAAATACAAACTGATCAATAGGCTGTGCTTTATTGTGAAATTTATCAACTAAAGGTTTGCCAAGTAAATCTTTAAATGGCCCTTCAGGCTTATCAGAAACCGCAACACCAATACCGCCTAACTCTTGATCACTCTGAATATCATTTGCACCGAAGAACAAATAGTATTTTCCGTCCTTCTTAGTAATTGATGGAGCCCACATAGCTTTTTTTGCCCATTTTACTGATGAAGTATCAATTATTCTTTCGTGCTTTTTCCAGGTAATTAAATCTTTTGACGAAAAGGCATCCATAAATACCTGTTCTTTATACTTCGCAGAGTAAGTAGGATAAACCCAATAAGTTTTATCAAAAACAATGGCTTCTGGATCAGCGTACCATCCCGGAAAAATCGGATTGCCAGAGCTTTGTGCTTGAGCAAATAATGGAAGCAAAAAGAGTAAAAAGATAAATCGATTTAGTTTCATATTGCAAGATAGGAAATTTTACCAACTTTTAACCCAATCTTCCTGCGCTTTAACAGAAAGAAAGGTCCATGCAACAATTCGCGAAACCTTATTGCCCGTAGTCATGTTATTGGTTCTTGTTTCAACCACCCCTGCCCTATTTAACATGGCATAAATTGCCGGTAGGTTTTCACTTTTCGAAACCAAGGTAGTAAACCAAAAACATTGCTGTGCATATAGTTTACTTTCTTCAATCATCTTACTGATAAATCCAACCTCTCCACCTTCCGTCCATAACTCATTAGCTTGACCGCCAAAATTCAGTGTTGGCTTTACGTAATCCTTCTTCCCTAAATTTCTTACTTTCCGTTGTGAGCCTGCCAGTGCAGCAGCGGCTGATGCATGAAATGGCGGATTGCAGATACTAAGGTCAAATTTTTCTTCCTTATGGATAATCCCTTTAAAAATCGCATTCCTAACTGTTTGCAGTCTTACCTCAATCGCATTTTTTAAGGATGGATTAATGGTAGCGATATTCTTTGCAGATTTAACTGCAACTTGATCAATCTCCGAGCCTACAAAGCTCCATCCATACGCATGATGCCCAATAATAGGATAAACACAATTTGCCCCTATGCCTACATCCAGTACTTTTATTCTTGGTCCTGTTGGGATGGTTTTACCATTACTTGATGCCAATAGATCGGCTACATAGTGAAGGTAATCTGCCCTACCTGGTATTGGCGGACAAAGATATCCTTCTGGGATATCCCAATGGTCGATTTGGTAAAAGTGCTTTAAGAGCGCTTGATTTAAAGATTTTACAGCAGCAGGGTTGGCAAAATCAATCGATTCATCACCAAATTTGTTTAAGCTTACAAACTTAGCCAGCTCAGGACTTTCTTTAGTTAAAACCGCAAAATCATACCTTGAGTGATGCCTATTTCGAGGATGTAAGGTACTTTCCATTAAACTGTTTTTACATCGTCTTCACTGTAATCCTTAATGTCGGTAATGTATCCATTAATCAACAGAAATTCAAATAATGGCTTAGCATCTGGCGTTACAGGCATATTAGCCGTAGTAATTACCGTGTTGTTCTTTTTAACTAAAAATGGGTAAGCAAACAGTTTTACATTTTTGGTAAACATATCACTTACATAAGCCAATAACTGGCTCGAATAATTTTCACCGAAATTAGTAGAGTTAAATACGAACTTTAAGTTATTAATGTTGGTCGAGATCCCCACACTTTTAGGTCTGCAACGATCTAAATATTTGGCCAGTCGGTTATGCCTTGTAAAGTTAGAAACGATAACTAAATTACCTGTTTTGCACATATCCGCAGCCCTGTTGGCAACTGTTTCCAGATCAATATCATCCGGCGTTTCCTGTGCTTCCGTTAAAACATCGGTAAGCAGCACCTCAATCATTACACTTAAATTGCCTGCCTCTACCTCATTGGTGCGAACAAATTGCTCTGTTGCTTTATTAAAGAGGTTAAAATTAGGATTAGATTTCTGACCGTATTTAGTCCTTAAAATCATGATATCCTTTTTGTATAATAAATCTTTAGCTTGTCGAGGGTGAGCATCTGCATCAAAAATTGCTGCTGCAGAAAAGTCTTTCATAATTAGATAAAGATTTAACAAGATATTGTTTACTTCTCCAAAAGCGGGCCCTTGTACAGAAATTAAATCAATTTCTACCGAACCAACAGTTAAATTATCAGCAAGCGACTCGATCATTACCTTTGGTTCGTGATGATGGTAAAAAGCAGCATAAACTAAATTTACGCCAATAATACCCAACACACGCTGTTGCATATTCACATCCGTATCGAGTAAGCGAACATGAAAGAATATTTCGTTTGGCAATCCACCAGGTTCTGTTTGGAAGCGAATACCAATCCAACCATGCGGTTCATTGGTGCGTTTAAAGTTTAAGGTAGTTACCGTATCTGCAAAAGCAAAGAAAGTTCTGTTCTCATATTTTTCACCAACTAGTCTTTCATTTAATAAACTAAACTCATGGTTTAGCATTTGTAGGAGCCTATTCTGACTTACATAACGGCCAGATGCTTCTGCTCCATAAATGGCATCGCTAAATGTCATATCATAGGCCGACATTGTTTTGGCAACCGTACCAGCGGCAGCTCCAGCAGTAAAAAAATTACGTGCAACTTCTTGCCCAGCTCCTATTTCTGCAAAAGTCCCATAAATTTGTTCGTTCAAATTAATTTTTAGGGCCTTACGCTTGGTATCAAGGATTTCTCTTTCCATGGTGCAAAAGTAAGAAAAATTGGTTTCTCGATAGCTATCGGAATAGTTAATTTGGCTACGTTAAATGAAAATTGCCTAAAACATCATTTTAAATAAATTATATTTGAATAACAATAAAGAAAACGAAACTAATATTTAAAGTTAATGCGCTGGTTTATTTGGAATTAGGCTTTAAATATTTTGGGAGGAGTTTCGTCTATTTAGGAGTTAGTGGTAATGCTACGCCCCCACCGATCGCCTGCCAATATTTCCTAATATATTTTGAAAATGTTACCTAATTAGCTAACTTTACAAAGTGAAGGAAAAAATTATAAGGAACATCTTCTATTACAAAAATTACTATTTGGACTTCTTTGAAAAACTAAGTCCAGAAGTTAAGAAAAAGACCAACTGGACTTTACAGCTTATAGCGACATTAGATAGGGTTCCCGAAAAATATTTCAAGCACATTACAGGCTCAACCGGAATTTATGAGGTCAGGGTTGAAGTTGGTTCAAACATATTCCGCATCTTTTCGTTTTTTGATAAGGGACAGCTGGTAATATTGGTGAACGGATTTCAAAAGAAAACCCAGAAAACACCAAAGAAAGAAATTGAATTGGCCGAGAAATTAAAAAAACTTTACCTTGATGAAAAAGACAAATAAAAATCTAACCTCATTTGCTGACCATTTGGACAGCCAATATGGAAAACCTGGAACTGAGACGAGAGAGGAATTTGAAGAAGGATTTGAGGCTTTCAGACTTGGTGTGATGTTACAGGAACTCCGTAGGGAACAAGGACTAACACAGGGACAGCTCGCAGAAAAATGTGGGACTACAAAAACTTATATTTCACGCATAGAAAATAACGCAAGTGACATCAGACTTTCAACATTAATGAGGATTATACGTGAAGGCTTTGGCAAGCACCTAAAGTTCAAAGTTGAAATCTAAGCAACCGCACTACCACTAACAAGGGTTTGGCGAAATTGGCGGGAGATCTTCTTCGCCGTTCCAATCTATTAATAAATTTATCCCGAGTCCGCCAACTTGCGCCAAGCCCCGGGGCGTTAGGTGCAACTCTGGGCGCATACCCCTCATATCGCAAACCTTTCTGCTTTCAAAAAAAAATGTCGGACAAATTGCCCGACACCTTAAATTAATTTTCTTTCTCCAACTCGATAATTAGCTTCCCCTTCTTTTGTGTAATAATTACATGGTCATAGTATTCAAAACCAGTTTTACGCAACCACTCACCTTGCAATAATATTTGTGGCACAATTGACTCGCTCCAAGTGGACTGCATATGTTTTGGCTGGATTTTTAATCGTCGTTGGTCATCTGGAAGTTTAGTTTTTCTAGGTTCACAAGCTCCGCAATTACAGGTTTTGTTTGGTTGGAGTTCTTGAATGACTCTTGTTTTTTGATTTTTTGATACACGCATTGTAAAAAAAATTAAAAGTCCAGGTCGCCGCGTGTATCACCGGAATACGGAAAAACTACAGTACTTTCAACTGCTCGCCTGGATATGGTAAATATATAAATTAACTGGACTTCTCCAGTGAAACACGCATCATAAAGATGCGAACTAGATTTCTGTTAGTCGGATATTAACCGGATAAAATCGGGTAATTTTACCTAGGCTTAATTGAAACGAAGTTTCTTATATTTATCAGTTAATAATACTGCGTTGATCCAATATAATATAGATGATAGAAAATTTACAACTCGAATACGATGCTTTTCTGAGGTCTTTTAAAAGAAATATAGATATCACTCATTCATTTCTCTTAGGTGCTGGAACATCAATAAGTTCTGGCATACAAACTGCGGCAGATTGCATTTGGGAATGGAAGAAAGATATCTATTTATCTAAAAATATAAATGCTGCTGAGTTTTATAAAAATTACAAAGATGAAGCAGTAAAAAAAAGTCTACAAAAATGGTTAGATAATCAAGGCGAATATCCGCCTTTAAATTCAACAGAAGAATACACATTCTATGCGGAAAAGGCCTACCCTATTAGTGAAGATAGGCGTAAATATTTCTTGAGTCTAATTGACGGTAAAGAACCATACATTGGATATAGATTACTTTGCTTGCTTGCTGAATACGGCATTGTTAAATCAGTTTGGACAACCAATTTTGATGGATTAACAACGAGATGCGCACATCAAAATAAATTAACTCCAATAGAAATAACTCTTGATAATGCGGATAGAATATTTAGAAATCAAAGCACTAAAGAACTCTTAACAATCGCTTTGCATGGTGATTATAAATTTACGACATTAAAAAATACAGAAAAGGAGCTAGATAATCAAAATGACACTTTTAAAGAGCATTTAGCAAATTATCTGGAGATTTTGATGAACCTGTCCACCTTTATCTGTATGAAAATGTGCAGTTTTTTCATTTTGAAAATGTACATCCATCGCTGATCGAAACTGTCCAGTTGCACTCCCCGAAAGCTTTTTACGGTGTCCCATTATTTTGGGAAAAACAAATTTGATTAATGGCCAATTTAACCATCAGTATGAACAAGATCAGACAAATTTTAAGGCTCTATGACCAGGGGAAGTCCAAGATGACCATTGCGGGCTATCTCGACCTTTCGCGTACGACCGTGCGCAAGTACCTGACCGCCTTTGAAACCTGCGGCCTTTCCGAGCGGGAGGTGGATTCCCTTACCGATCGGGAGCTCGACGAGCTCTTTGGACAGGTCAAGGAAAAGCCCAGGAACTCCAGCGGCCGCCTTCAGGCGCTCCACCGGTGTTTCCCAAGAATCGAGCGGGAGCTCAAGCGCACCGGGGTGACCAAGCAGCTGCTCTGGGAGGACTACATGAAGGAGTTCCCCGACGGGTACAAGTACACCCAGTTCTGCAACCATTTCAGGGACTGGCAGGCCAAGGTCAGCCCGACCATGCACCGCACCCACAAGGTCGGCGACAAGCTCTTTGTGGACTTTGCCGGGGAGAAGCTCTGTTATACCGATAAGAATACGGGCAAAGTGGTTCATTGTGAGGTGTTTGTGGCGATACTCGGGGCCAGCCAGCTGACCTATGTCGAGGCGGTTCCTTCCCAGCAGAAGGAGGACTTTATCTCCGCCTGCGAGAATACCCTGCACTTTATCGGAGGGGCGCCCTCGGCGATAGTGCCGGACAACCTGAAGGCCGCGGTGACAAGGAGCCACCGCTATGAGCCCACGCTCAACCAGGCCTTCGAGGACTTTGCCCAGCATTACGATACAGTGGTACTGCCTGCCCGTGCCTATAAGCCCCGTGACAAGGCATTGGTGGAGGGTGCGGTTCGGATCATGTACACCAGGGTCTATGTTCCCGTCAGGCGGATGGAATACTACTCGCTCTCGGAGCTCAATGTTGCCATACGGGAACAGCTGACCCTGCACAACAACCAGCTGCTCAAGGGGAGGACCTATAGCAGAAGGATGCAGTTCGAGGAGATTGAACGAAAAGAGCTCAAGGCCCTTCCACTGGAGCGCTTTGAGCTCAAGCAGTCCTTTTATGCCAAGGTGAACAAGGACAGCCATATCCTTTTGGGTACGGACAGGCACTATTACAGCGTTCCGGTGAGGTTTCTGAGCAAGAAGGTGAAGATCATCTACTCGAGCTCGATCGTAGAGATCTTTTCCAAGTTCGAGCGAATCGCCATCCATAAGCGCAGTAAGGTGCCACATGCCTATACCACCAACAGTTCCCATCTTTCCCCGGCCCACCGCTATTCCGCGGAGCGTACCCCCGAGACTTTCATGGAAAGGGCGGAAGGATTGGGAGAGGACGTGCTGCTGGTGATCAGATCGATCCTTGACAGTCCGCGCCACGAGGACCAGAAGGTCAAGAGCTGCGAGGCCATACTGGGCCTTGAACGCAAGTACGGGTCGGAGCGCCTTGCGGGCGCGTGCAGGCGCGCGATAGACTTTGGCATCGACACCAGGGTATTCCGTACGATAGAATCGATCCTGGAGAACAACCTGGACGGCCAAAGGGAGAACGTGTTCTCCAGCGAGCTTGATATGCCCTCCCACCAGAACATACGCGGGGAGAAATACTATAAATAACCTAAACCTAGCAAATGAACAACTCAGATACTTTAGACAAGCTCAAGTCCCTCAAGCTCTACGGGATGTACCATGCCTTTAAGACCAACCTCGATACTGGCAATACGGTGGGCTACACGCCCGACCAGCTTTTGGGCGAACTGGTGGATGCGGAATACGAGGACCGGATGAACCGCAAGATCGACAGGATGACCGAGAACGCCAAGTTCCGCTACAAGGCTTCGGTCGAGCTGATCAACTTCAACAAGGAGCGCAACATCGACCGCAACCAGATCTTAAGGCTTGCCGAGTGCGCCTTCATCGAAACCCAGGACAATATCCTGATCACCGGCCCAACCGGGATAGGAAAGAGCTATATCGCCTCCGCCATCGGCCATCAGGCCTGCGCCAAGGGATATAAGGTGATCTATTGGAGTACGCCCAAACTGTTCGCCAAGCTCAAGCAGGCCAAGGCGGACAACAGCTATGGCAAGGAGGTGACAAGGATACTCAAGGCAGAGCTTTTGATACTCGATGACTTTGGGCTCTATCCGCTGGACAACCAGTCGCGGCTGATGCTGATGGAGATCGTCGAGGACCTTCACGGAAAGACCTCTATGATCTTTACCTCCCAGCTTCCGGTGAGCGCATGGTTCGAGATGATCGGGGAGAAGACCATTGCCGATGCAGTGCTGGACAGGATCGTGCACGATGCGCACCGCATAGAGGCATTGGGGGAATCGATGAGAAAGGTCAGGCCGAAAAAGCTGGACTTCGAGGCTCCCTACCAGTAGTTGTCTGCATCTGTTTCCCCTGTTTTTCTGCCCCAGGCCCCCTTTTATCTGGGGGCTTGGCTAAAAGTGGCCACATCTTTTTTTGCAAAGTGGCCACATCTTTCGCTCCAAAGTGTGCACCCCGTTTCGCCTAAAAGTGTCCAGTTGGCTGATTTTAAGGCGTTTTAAGACTCTGATAGCTTCGTCTGGACTCATCGTTCGTTACGCATACCGAAAATAGATCCTGGCTCCTGTAAGCCCTAAAAAAGACAGGTCTTTGCCAGGGGAAACCTACCTATATATATGACTGTTATCTGAAGCTGTCCCGAGGGGGATTCTGGGCTTTTGCGGAGCAAAAGCGCTCTGGTGAAGGGGCTCAGGTCTGGAACCTGGAGGCCTGAAGTTCCGTAAGAGGGGAAGGTGCTAAAAAGAAAAAGCCCTGATCGGGATGGATAGTTTGGAACGAAACGGGGTGGATACTTTTACTGAAATACACAGCTTAAGCAACAACCTGGAAAGGATATTTTGGTTGGAAGTAGGAGTTTGATCATTCAACTTTTAAATAATAATCTTATTGACGAATTTCAAATTTGCATTCACCCTATCATTCAAGGAAAAGGGCTACAACTATTCGACAAAATCAAGAACAGGATTATGCTCAAACTTATCAAAACAAAATCACTAAACTCTGGCGTAACGGTGTTTTATTATAAGCCAACTCGAGAGAAAACATTAAACCGCTAGCAAGCATTTCTATCAGAATCAAGATTTTTATAATATTTCCTATATTTGATAGTATCTGAATGAAGCCTCGCTACCAAAAAGAGGAAAATACGAACTATATGAGAAAAATAATTTCATTTATGCACATATCGCTTGACGGTTTTGTGGCAGGCCCGAACGGAGAAATGGACTGGATTAAAGTTGATCAAGAACTTTTTGATTATGTTGGCAATCGAATAGGCAAAGGCGACACTGCTTTATATGGACGGGTAACTTATGAGATGATGGAAGGTTACTGGCCAACCGCAGCCGACAATCCCAATGCATCTAAACACGACATTGAACATTCAAAATGGTATAGCGAAGTCCACAAAGTTGTTTTATCAACAACGATGAAAGGCGCCGACTTAACTAATACAAAAATTATTAGCAGCAATCTTTCAAACGAAATAAATAAAATAAAACAACAGGAAGGTGAAGATATCTTGCTCTTCGGCAGCCCTACAGCAACACATTCGCTTATACAAGAGAACTTAATTGATGGTTACTGGCTATTTGTTAATCCCATTATTCTGGGACAGGGTATTCCCCTTTTTAAAGGTGTTCAAGAAAAAACAAAACTAAAACTGTTAAATACCCATCAATTTACTTGTGGGGTAACTGAACTGAATTATACAGTAGAGAGGTAATAACAACTCATAAACAAAAAAGGAGCCTATCTTTCGATGGACTCCTTTCAACCTTAACCAAATCAACTATTATGAAACTTTAATTTCTTTATGCGCTAATTTTGCTTCGTCTTTTTTGCCAATAGTGATGTTTAAAATGCCATTTACATATTCAGCACTTATTTTATCTGCATCAACTCCTTCAGGCAAAACAAATGACCTTGCAAATGAACTATACTCAAATTCTTGACGGGTATAGTCTTTTTTCACCTCGTTTTCAACTGCTTTTTTCTCCGCCCAAATAGAAAGATTATCCTTTTTAAGATCAATCTTAAAATCTTCTTTCGTTAAACCTGGAGCAGCTAATTCAATTTTATAGCCATTTTCATCCTCATAGATATTAACGTTTGGTACTTTATTTACACCATAATTTTTATTTAATGCGTCACTAAACAAAGAGTCGAAAACATTGTTAAAGTAAGGTGCAGTGTTTCTCGTTTTGTTGTTAAATTTTACTAAAGTCATTTTTATATCTCCTATTAATTAATTTTTTAAACTATAATTGTCTATGTTCAAACCTTATTCCAATCGTGAAATTTATGCTTTTTAAGACATTTTGGCGCAAAAAAGAAAAACAAACAGACAAAAAGTCAGTAATCATTAGCCATATCGACACTTTTAAGTATAAAACAGCCATCGAAATGCGTTTTGTAGATATCGATATGATGGGACACGTAAACAACGCAACTTACTTCACCTACATGGAAATAGGTAGAACCAAATATTGGGAACACGCCATTAAGTGGGACTGGCACAAAACAGGGGTGGTAATCGGTCAAGCTTCTATAGATTACCTGGCACCAATTTTCTTAAATGATAAGGTGAGCATGTACATTCGTACCTCAAGAATTGGAACAACTAGTTTTGATCTAGAGTACTTAATCGTTAAAACAATAAACGGTAAAGAAATAACTTGCAGCAGAGGTAAAACAATTTGTGTAGCTTTTGATTATAACACTAAAAAACCCGCCGCCATTCCTGATAAGGAGCGAAACAAAATGATAGAGTTTGAACAGTTATAATTTAAGCTATGGCTTGGTATAGCTAAGCTCCACAAATGAATGCCCCACTTCTCCTAGCATTGGCGGATGTAATTTCCTAATCCCAACACGCGCGGTTAAAACAAATGGATAAGCATTTAATACTTTATCCATCATATTCTTAACAACGGTTTCCAATAATTTCTGAGTTGCTTTCATCTCTGCTAAAATGATCGAATTAAGCACCTCATAATTTACGGTTTTCTGCAAGTCTTCAGTTTCAGTGGATGGGGAAAAGGTGACTTCTATAGTTGTCAAAAAATGGTTTCCAGTAAGTTGTTCTTCTGGATAAAAGCCATGAAAAGCGTAACATTTAACCTCTTTTAGTGCTACTGTCTGTACAAACATTCGGTTTAAATAATTTAAAGCAACAATTTAGGATAAAAAAATATGATTACCTTTGGTTATCCTATAAGCAAGAACCAAATATAGTGTAAAACATGAACACATCAGCCAAAAAAGACCTTTACGAAGCACCTGATTATTACTTATTAGACGAACTATTATCTGAAGAACATAAACTAATCCGACAGTCGGTTAGGGATTGGGTAAAAAAAGAAATTAGTCCGATAATTGAAGATTATGCCCAAAAAGCCGAATTCCCTAAACACCTAATTAAAGGATTGGGTGAAATTGGTGCTTTTGGTCCAACCATCCCAGTTGAATATGGAGGAGCAGGCTTGGATTATACAGCCTATGGCATTATTATGCAAGAGCTTGAACGTGGTGATTCGGGCATTCGCTCAACAGCATCTGTGCAAGGCTCGCTAGTAATGTACCCAATTTATGCTTATGGTACCGAAGATCAACGTAAAAAGTACTTGCCAAAATTAGCTACAGGAGAGCTGATGGGATGCTTTGGTTTAACAGAACCAGATCATGGATCTAACCCAGGTGGCATGGTAACCAACATTAAGGATATGGGCGACCACTATCTTTTAAATGGGGCTAAAATGTGGATTTCAAACGCTCCTTTTGCAGATATCGCTGTAGTTTGGGCAAAGGATGAAGAAGGAAAGATTAGGGGAATGGTTGTTGAACGTGGTATGGAAGGTTTTAGCACACCAGAAACCCATGGTAAATGGAGCTTAAGGGCATCAGCCACTGGCGAACTGGTATTCGATAACGTTAAGGTTCCTAAAGAAAATATATTTCCAGACATTAAAGGCTTAAAAGGACCACTAGGGTGTTTAAATCAGGCCAGATATGGGATAGCTTGGGGTGCTTTGGGAGCTGCAATGGATTGTTATGACACTGCCCTACGCTATTCAAAAGAACGTATTCAATTTGGAAAACCAATTGGCGGATTTCAGTTACAACAAAAGAAGTTAGCCGAAATGATTACTGAAATAACTAAAGGACAGCTATTAGTTTGGCGTTTAGGCACCTTTAAAAGTGAAAACAGGGCAACAGCCGAACAAATATCGATGGCTAAACGCAATAGTGTTGAAATTGCCTTGGATATTGCCAGAAATGCCCGACAAATGCTAGGCGGAATGGGTATTACAGGCGAATACTCCATCATGCGCCATATGATGAACCTAGAATCGGTAGTAACTTATGAAGGAACCCATGATGTGCATCTATTAATTACAGGTATGGATGTAACAGGATTAAACGCTTTCAAATAACCCTATTAATCCTAACCATCCTACCATCCTATTAATCCTAGCAAACCCCTAGTATGAAGACATTTAAAAAATATTACCCGCTTCCCGCTCCACCAGAGGAGGTATATTTAGCCTTAACAAAAGCGCAGAGCATCCAATTATGGACTGGCGCCGAAGTTGAATTTACCGAAGAAGTAGGAACAGAATTCTCCTTTTGGGATGGTGATATTGTAGGCAAGAACATCTCATTCGATGCTCCCAACAAAATAGTACAGCAATGGTATTTTGGCGAGGATGATGAACCTTCTATTGTTACCATTAAGCTCCATCCTGATAAAAAAGGAACTTCTTTAGAGTTTGTACAAACCAATATCCCAGATGAGGATTATGATGATTTTACAAGTGGCATAAATGAATTTTATTTAGGCGGACTTGCCGACTTCTTTGAAGTAGAGTAATCAATGTCCATCAAAAACATATCTGCTTGCTACCTTTCAATAGCCGTACTAATGCTATTGTCTGCTTGCAGTTTGCCGACTTATTTTTTACCTGCAGCACCTGGTAATGATATTGCCTATTTACCGAAACCAATGGGCTCCGATTCTAGCAAAGTTAAAAATTATGTATCAGCAAGCTTAGCACACCTAAGCCTTCCATATACCTCAGGTGGCCTAGACATGGGCTTTTTGAATTATAGCCGCGCCCATACCACTAAAAACCTAAACATCGCTTATGGTGCATTTGGTTTTTTAGGGAGTACATCTATCGACCATTCTTTGGGCAAAGAAATGCCATCAGATTTTATTGGAAAGAACTTTTCTGGCGGTGGACTAAGAACATCCCTTGGCTATTACAATGTTTCTGGAAATGCTGAATTTAGAATTTTAAGCTGGGAAAATGCATTAAGCTTGGAAAATGGTAGCTATGCTGACTTTAGAAAAGCAGTTAAATCAATGAACAATCCAGACACTATTGCTTCAACAAAGACAACAATCTATACTACCGGACTGGCGAGTGAAATTATTTGGCATGCTAAAAGAAATCAAAACAATCAATTTGCTTTCAGGATTTTTTATGGGTTTACACCTGGGCTGAAACAAAGCTTAAAAGACAAACTTAACAGAATTGAAATTAAAGAATCCTGCGTAGACTTTAGTTTCTTTTTTAAGCTCAATAAATTTTATGGAATAGGAGGAATAAGTGGAACTGAAGGTCTTTCAAGCAAATTCAGCTTAGGTTATACTTTCTAACACTTAAAACTTTATCAATCCTATAATGTTATTTAAATAAATACAAATAACATGGGCAGAACTATAGGACTAATATTGATAGTGATAGGCATAGTACTTTTAGTATGGACAGGTTTCACCTACACCAAAAAGGAAAAAATCATTGACGCAGGACCTGTACAGGTTTCTGCCGACCGCGAAAAAACAGTTAACTGGCCTCCTTATGCTGGAGGCATTGTGCTAGTAGTAGGCGCTGTATTATTTATTTTCGGAAAAAAAGAAAATAGTTAAGCTTCCTCACCGCTATAACTTCTCACTTGCTCACGCAGGTTATAATGTGAAGCCATAACCTCACCGTAAGCGCCAGCACTTCTAATAGCAATTAAGTCATTCCTAAAACTCTCTGGCAAGGGAACTTCTTTGCCAAAGCAATCGGTACTTTCACAAATCGGACCAACCACATCGTATTTTGTTAATTGCTGGGCATTGGCCGTAGTATGTTCAATTCTAGAAATATTCTCAATCAAATGATAAGCTTGATATAATGCCGGACGCATTAACTCAGTCATACCTGCATCAAGTACAATGAAATTCTTTTTCTTCCCGTTTTTTACATACAACACTTTTGTAATGAGAGAAGCACATTGGCCTACCAATGCCCTACCCAACTCGAAATGCACCTCTTGATAAGGTTTCACGTCTAAAAAGTCGGCAAAAATCTTAAAATATGCACTAAAATCTGGAATTTGCTGGTTTGGATGATGATAATCGATCCCTAAACCACCGCCAACATTTAAAACCTTTACCGTAAAGCCATGATCTTCAAACCAAGCGGCAAATTCATTTACACGGTTACAAAGGTTCTTATACACGTCCAAATTAGTAATCTGAGAACCGATATGAAAATGGATACCTAGAAATTCTAAATTCGCTGAGCTTTTTAAAAGAGCAGCACAGGCCGGCATATCCCAAGAATTAATTCCAAACTTATTTTCATCTAAGCCCGTTGTGATATTAGCATGGGTATGTGCATCAACATTTGGGTTGATCCTAATCGCTACTTTAGCAATTTTTTGCCTTGCTGCAGCTAATTCATTGATAACTTCAAGTTCTTGCAAAGATTCAACATTGAAACAGAAAATATCATTTTCCAAGGCATCGATTATTTCCTTATCCGATTTCCCAACACCTGCAAATACAACTTGACTCTTCGCAAAACCGATCGCTATAGCCTTGTCTACCTCGCCCCCACTTACACAATCAGCACCAAAACCAACCGCCTTAATCTTATTCAACACCATCTCATTAAAATTTGCCTTCATTGCATAATGTACATGAAATTGATGCACTTTAGCAGCATCAGAACAAGCGTTTAATGTTTGTTCAAGCAAATTAAGATCATAATAATAGAAAGGAGTTTCTAATTTAGAGAAATGTGCTATATCTTTATCGGAAAACATAAAATTTGAAATTTCTAGTTATAATTTTCGTTGTCTTTTTACTAATAGTCTATATAGGAAATTACCTTGATTATAGGCGACAAGCCATTACTCGAAGAGAATTCGAACGAAGAATTAGATTCTTCATCATCCTTGCTATATTTATATTATTTCTTTTCTTCTATTTTAAATAATGATTATTCAAAAATACGATTGTGTAAGCTTCTTAAAGCTTCAGTTTTATCTTTCGTATTAATCAACATCGAAATATTGTAGGCACTTCCTCCATAAGAAATCATCCTCACCGGAATATGTTTAATCGAATCTAAAACCCTAGCAGCGTAGCCATGTTTTTCAGCCCCGAAATCGCCAACAACACAAACAATACTTTGGTTTGTATCAATATCTACCGTTCCGAATGAATCGAGCTCTTTTACAATATCACTCAAATTGTCTGTAAAATCAATGGTTAATGACACGGCAACTTCAGAAGTTGTGATCATATCAATTGGCGTTTTATATCTTTCAAAAATCTCGAAAATGCGACGTAAAAATCCATAGGCCAATAACATACGGCTCGATTGGATTTTAATAGCCGTAATTCCATCTTTTGCTGCAATAGACTTGATCTTTCCCTTTTCACTTTCTGTACTAATTACCGTCCCAGCAGCTTTAGGCTCCATTGTATTTAACAAACGAACTGGGATTTTATACTTCTGTGCAGGGAATACTGATTGTGGATGAAGGATTTTTGCTCCGAAATAGGCTAATTCCGCAGCTTCATCAAATGATAAATGAGAAATAGGCTTTGTACCTTTCACTATCCTCGGATCATTGTTGTGCATGCCGTCTATATCTGTCCAAATTTGAACTTCTTGTGCTAAAATTGCTGCACCCAATAAAGAGGCGGTATAATCACTTCCTCCACGGCGTAAATTATCAACTTCTCCAAAACTGTTCCTGCATATAAACCCTTGTGTTATAAATAGATTTACTCCTTTATGCTTAGCTAATATTGGCATCAAATTAGCCGTTGTAAAAGGAACATCGGGCTCATTATCTTCATCAATTTTCATAAAATCCAAAGCAGGTAAAAGCACTGACGCTACACCGATAGACTTCAAATAAATATGATATAAAGTAGTAGATAATAACTCTCCTTGCGCTAAAACAACCTTGTCTTCTACAGCAGTAAAAAGATCGTTGGCCAAATTAGCTAAAAACCCAAAGTGGTAATCAACAACTTCTTGTCCTTGCGACCTAAAATCACCTTCTGGAAGTAATTCGATCACAAATTCGTTGTATTTAGCTTGCAATGCTGCTATTAAATTTAAAGCCTCCAGTTTTTCCTCCTTGAGTAGCTTCGATGAAATTTCTACTAAACTATTGGTTGTACCAGACACAGCTGATAAGACAACAATTTGTTCTTCGGCTGGATTGATAATATCCAACAATTTTTTCATACGCTCAGGACTACCTACAGAAGTGCCTCCAAATTTTAATATTTTCATTCAGTTAACATTTTTTTTATCGGTAATGAAGCTTTTTTAATTTTAGCTAGTTAATTTGTTCATGTAAAATTAAAAAGGTTTCATTTTTGATTTAAGAATAGCTATTTTATCTTTATACTTGCAATGGGGGGCAAAATTAACAAAAACCCCGTCATTTTTAGCTAAACAGGCGAAATAAAATTCTCCATCAAAAAAAAGGGTATGCAATTAGATCAAAATATATCGTCAACAATTAATCAGTGGTTAACAGGTAATTATGATGCCGACACCAAGTCTACCATTCAACATTTATTAGATCAGGAAGCATTAACCGAACTAACGGATAGTTTTTATCGGAATTTGGAATTCGGAACCGGTGGTTTACGTGGAATAATGGGGGTTGGATCCAATAGAATAAACAAATATACAATTGGAACAGCGACGCAAGGTTTGGCCAATTACCTGTTAAAAAAATATGCTGGACAAAAAATTAGCGTAGCGATTGCGCATGATAGCAGAAACAACTCAGACGTTTTCGCTAAAATCACTGCAGATGTTTTTTCTGCAAATGGCATTCATGTGTACTTCTTTGCTGCCCTCCGACCAACACCTGAGCTTTCTTTTGCAGTACGTACGCTTGGTTGTAAAAGTGGCGTAATGCTAACTGCATCCCATAATCCGAAAGAATACAATGGTTATAAGGCTTATGGAGAAGATGGAGGTCAGTTTACATCACCAGATGATCAATTGGTAATGGATGAAGTTGCTGCGATTAAGAGTATCGACGAGGTTAAATTTAACGCTATAGAAAGTAACATTGAGTTAATTGGCGAAGAAATAGATCAATTATACTTAACTAAAATAACCGAATTATCTGTATCTCCTGATGCTATTGCACGCCAAAAGGATTTAAAGATTGTTTATTCTCCAATACACGGTACTGGTATTACGCTAGTTCCACAAGCGCTGGCTAACTTTGGCTTCACCAATGTAACCATTGTAGAGGAACAAAGTAAACCTGATGGCAATTTCCCTACAGTTGTTTATCCAAACCCAGAAGAAAAAGAAGCGCTAACATTGGCGCTAAAAAAAGCCGAAGAAGTTGATGCTGATTTAGTCTTAGCTACCGACCCTGATGCAGACCGAGTGGGTATCGCAGTTAAAAATACTGACGGAGAATTTGTGCTATTGAACGGAAATCAAACCGGAAGTCTATTAATTAACTACATCTTAAGTGCTTGGGAAGAAAAAGGTAAACTAACAGGTAAAGAATATGTAGTATCAACTATCGTTACCACGAGTTTAATTAAGGCTATTTGTGACGCTAAAAACGTTGAATATTTCAATACTTTAACGGGCTTTAAATGGATTGGCCAGCTAATCACCAAACTACAAGGTGAAAAAACCTTTATTGCCGGTGGCGAAGAAAGCTATGGCTATTCTGTTGGGGAATTGGTACGCGATAAAGATGCCGTGATTTCATGCGCATTTATAGCCGAAATGACAGCTTTTTATAAAGACAAAGGCAGCAGCCTGTACGAAGCAATGATCAACATGTATGTTGATTATGGCATGTATAAAGAAGATTTGGTTTCCATCACTAAAAAAGGAAAAACAGGTGCTGAAGAAATCAAAGCTATGATGGAGCGATTCAGAAATAATCCTCCTGCTACTTTAGGGGGCTCTGCCGTAGTTACCTTAAAAGATTACGAGCTAAACAAAGAAACAGCTATCAAAGCAGGTACCAGTAAAGAATTAGGCTTCCCTAAATCGGATGTTTTACAGTTTATTACAGCCGATGGCAGTATTATCTCTGCGCGTCCAAGTGGTACAGAGCCGAAAATTAAGTTCTATTGCAGTGTAAACACCCCATTGGCAACAGCTGCTGAGTTTAAAGCAACAGAAATAAAATTAGCCGAAAAGGTAAAAGCAATCATGGCCGACTTGCAAAGTTAACTTTCGTTTGTTCGGGAAAAAGCATCTTTTCTTCACCCAGCTGTCTTGAAAACGTATTTTTTTACTTTTTGTTCGGGAAAAACATATTCTTGTTCGACTAAGCTTCGGCAAATATGTGTATTCCTTCGACAATAACATGCTCATCTTCGACTCCGCTTCGGAAAACCTTCGAGAAAAGTATCCTTTTCTTCGACTCCGCTTCGACTCGCTTTCGACTGGGCTTCGAGTCGCTTCCGACTCGTATTCGTATCAGCTTCGTGCCAGCTAGGAGACACATTCGAGACAGCTTCGACATTTCTTCGACAGATTGCCGTCGCCAGCCGAAGCGGAGTCGAAGAACACTCGAATACATCACGGCACTGATAATAAGCTGTCACGGAGCAGGTACCTAGGTTGCCCGAAGCACTTGTGAACATTATCCGAACCTTTTTAACTACCTTATTTCAAACCAATCACGTCCCAAAGTGATTTGACCTTCACAACAGGTTTTACTAACTTTCCTTCAATAGTAATCACCTTTGCTTTTCCTGCCTCCAAATCAAAATAGTTATCGCTCAATTTACCTTTATAGCCGGCAATATCAACAAATACATATTTGGCAAAGGCCGATGATTTTAGCGTAAGCTGATTGCCTTTTAAGGTATAAGTGATATGAGGTTTGCTGAGCTTTAAATCTTTTGGTCTCACCCTATCCCTTTGAGGGGGATGTGCGCTATAGGCTGCTTTTACCGCATACCAAGCTGCCTTAGGTGCACGATCGTAATAATCGGTAATACTCCAGCTTGCCACGGGCCAACAATCGTTCAACTGCCAAAGCAGCGTGCCCATGTTATAGGGCGCTTTGGCTTGATGAATTAAGATCATGTTTTTAAAGCCATAATACTGCACACATTGGGTTAAATAGGTATAATCCTCCACAGAAAGCTTATTGATTTTAGTTGAATCGAGCATATAATTATTCAAATAACCCGCTAACTTGGTAAAGCCATTTCCGGCTTTTTGATGAGCTTTAAGTACATCAGAAAATAGATTTCTATCTTCTGGATTGGTATATTTTAAAACACTTGTATAATTCGGCATAGCCTGCATTCCATATTCACTTACAAAGCGACCGGTTTTTTGCTCGAACACTTCAAAATCTTCGCCTCCCCACCAAACTCCCCAATAATGACTATCGCCTTCTTTAATACTTTCTTTAACGCCCCAACCTAACTTGGGCGACGAACTGATGTAAGGCCTACTTGGATCAACTTCTTTTACCCATTTAGGTATGCTATCCCTAAACATCCGTTTGTAGTCACTCCATAACTTGATCGAATCTTGTGCGTTAATTTTAAACTGGGTTTGCCATCCCCAACGGTTCCATGCTTCATCTACTTCATTGTTACCGCACCACAATACAATGCTTTTATGGTGACGCAATCTTTTTACTTGATACTTAACTTCTTCTCTCACATTATCAAAAAAAGCTTTGTCACCAGGAATCATGGCGCCAGCAAACATAAAATCTTGCCATACATATATCCCTAATGAATCGCATAAATCATAAAAATCGTCGCTTTCATAAATCCCACCGCCCCAAACACGCAACATGTTCATGTTGGCATCTTTAGCCATCATTAACATTTTCCGATAATCTGCTTTCTTCATTCGGGTTACAAAAGCATCCGATGGAATATAATTGGCGCCTTTCATATAAACTGGTTTGCCCTCAATGTTAAAATAGAATGATGCGCCATCTTGATCGGGTTTTTGCACCAACTCTACTTTTACCGGCCCAACAAAAGGTTTTTCAACAGGTTTAACGTTATAGGCTTCAATCCTTACTTCTTTCCAAATTCCGGCAGTGGTAAATTTAGGTCCCCAGTCCCAACCAAAATGAAATTGTGCCTTACGGGCATAAGCGCGAGGATTGTCTGGTATGATAAAGGGTAAATTAGCTTTGGCTAGTGAATCAACTTTGTTTTGGGCCGAATAAAATCTGATAAATAAAGTATTTCCTTTGGCTTTTATGGTGTTTTTTAAATCAACCTGCCATTGGCGAAACATATTAGCTGTTTTAAGCAACAATTGACCGTTTACATAAATATCGGCGTAAGTATCTAGGCCATCAAACACTAGGTTAATGCTTTTTTTGTTCAATATTTCGCTACTCACATTAAAAGTGGTTTGATATTCCCAATTTTCCTTTTCTATCCACTGTAAACTCTTTTCATTATCACGATAAAATGGGTCTGAAATTAACTTGTTGGCCAGCAAATCAACATGCACTTCGCCAGGCACCTTTGCCGCATGCCATTGAACTTTATTTTGCTGTTTGAACTGCCAATTAGCATTGATTTTTTGTGTTAAAACCTGAGCTTTAGCGGTAATTATATAGCTTATCAGTAAAAGAAAACCTAGCACACACTTCTTTATCATCATATCATTGTTAGAAAAAAAAATTAACCTGCAATTTTTGCCTTTAAATTGATCTCAATCACTAGTTTTGCGAATAACGGTATCTAACAAATTCAATCATCATGGTCAAATTTAAAATCACAGTTACGCTTGCTATCCTACTAGTTTTATCTATCAGTTTTATAGCTTGCAATAATAACAAAAAGCTACCTATATATGGCGAGCGAGAAGCTAAAATTACGAAGGATGTAAATGGTAAGGAAGTAGTGGATACAATTTACCAAACTATTCCGGCATTCGGCTTTTTAAACCAAGATAGCGTTATCATTACACAAGATACTTTTAAAGATAAAATTTATATTGCTGATTTCTTTTTTACTTCTTGCTCTACTATATGCCCTGTAATGCACAGAAATTTAAAAATGGTATATGATGAATATAAAGACAACCCAACAGTAATGTTTTTATCGCATACAATTGATTTTAAATATGATAAGCCATCTGTATTAAAAAAATATGCGCATAAACTGGGGGTGGACGATAAAAAATGGCAATTTGTTTATGGCCCTAAGGAAAGTATTTATCACCTAGCTGAACAAAGTTATTTAACTGTAGTTGGTGAAGATAGCACTGCTAGAGATGGTTATATCCACCAAGGTTGGCTCGTGTTAGTTGATAAAGGTAAAAAAATAAGAGGCACTTACGATGGTACCAATACCGAACAGGTAGCGCAACTTAAAAAAGATGTTGCTATTTTATTAAAGGAACAATAAGATGCGCAGTTATTTTTTATCGGGTATTTTTATTTTGTTCTTGTGCAGCATGATCTATTCTTGCCAGAGTGCCGAGGAAATAGAATATGCCAAATATATGAGCAACGGTAAAGACCTCTATATGGCGCATTGCCAAAATTGTCACGGTACAAATGGTGAAGGCTTGGGAGAATTAGCACCTCCTCTTACTGATTCAGTATTTTTAAAAACTAATAAAGCCGAACTGGTTTGCATCATTAAGAATGGAAGCAATAAGGGGGTTGTTATCCATGGTAAAAAATACGACGGCAAAATGCCCAGTTTTAATTTAGCAACCATTGATATTGCGCAGGTAACAGTCTATATCACCAACTCATTTGGTAATAAGCAAGGGATGTATACCTATGAGCAGGTTTCAAAAGACTTAAGTTTATGTAAGTAAATCGACTTACGAAGTTGGCTTAGGAAAGCGCTCAGGAAACTTCGTAAGTCATTACTAATTCCTTATCTTTGTAAAAAATGTAAGCCATTCTATCGCCGCAATCTTAGGATTGAGGAGGAAAGTCCGGGCAACGCAGAGCATCTCGCTTCCTAACGGGAAGGGATTTAGGAATGAAAACCTGAATTACGGAAAGTGCTACAGAAAATAAACCGCCTGGTGTAAATTAGGTAAGGGTGAAAACGCGAGGTAAGAGCTCACGAGCTTCCCAAGTGATTGGGATTTTGGTAAACCCCGGGAGTTGAAAGACCAAATAGGCTAACGCATGTAGGGCTGCTCGTCCGATGTTAGTGGGTAGGTCGTTAAAGATAAATGGCGACATTTATATTAGATTAATGATAGAATTCTGAGTAATCAGACACAGAACCCGGCTTATAGGCTTACATTTTTTTTCAATTCCTCTTCTTTTATCGTTGTATTGAAAACTATACATTATATTAGCAGCAAATTAATTAAAAAGTAAGAGCGAATGGCAAAACTGTTAATTATCGATGACGAGCGGGCAATAAGAAGCACGCTTAGGGAAATACTAGAATACGAGAGTTACGATGTAGAAGATATAGATAATGGAATAGATGGATTAGAACTCATCAAAAGAAACAATTTTGATCTAGTCTTATGCGATATTAAAATGAATAAAATGGATGGTATGGAGGTGCTAGAACAGGCACTTGCTTTAAAACCAGACCTTCCTTTCATCATGATTTCGGGCCATGGCACTGTTGAAACCGCTGTTGAAGCGAGCAAAAAGGGTGCATTCGATTTTGTCTCAAAACCACCAGATTTAAACCGCCTTTTAATAACCGTTAGAAACGCTTTAGATCGTGGAAATTTAGTTACCGAAACGAAGGTTCTAAAAAGAAAGGCGAGCAAAACCCGTCATATTTTAGGTGGTTCAGAGAGCATCAATAAAATTAAAGAAACGATTGAAAGAGTTGCTCCTACCGATGCAAGGGTATTGATTACCGGTGCAAATGGTAGTGGTAAGGAGTTAGTTGCCCGTTGGATTCACGAAAAATCCAATAGAGCAGATGCGCCCTTGGTTGAGGTTAATTGCGCAGCTATTCCTTCAGAATTAATTGAAAGTGAGCTATTTGGCCATGAAAAAGGCTCATTTACCTCGGCAGTGAAGCAACGTATTGGAAAGTTTGAACTTGCCAATGGCGGAACTTTGTTTTTAGATGAGATTGGTGATATGAGTCTTTCAGCCCAGGCAAAAGTGCTTAGAGCTTTACAAGAACATAAAATCACCAAAGTTGGAGGCGAAAAAGAACAAGAAGTAAATGTTCGTGTATTAGCAGCAACGAATAAAGACTTGTTGAAAGAAATTGAGGATGGTAATTTCAGAATGGATTTATACCACCGATTAAATGTAATTAATATCCATGTTCCACATTTAACTGAGCGGACGGACGATATTCCTGAAATTGCACAAAACTTCTTAGAAGAAATATGCAGTGAGTACGGTATGCCAGTTAAAAAAATAAGTGATGGCGCCATGAATGCTTTAAAGGCATTACCGTGGACTGGCAATGTGCGTGAATTACATAATATGATTGAAAGGTTGATTATATTAAGTGACAAGACAATTACTGAAAATGATGTTAATATTTTTGCAAACCCTAGAGGTGGAACAAATATTGGCTCAGTAAACACGCAAACAGCAGCGCCTACTATAGGTATGAATTATGATAAATTCAGCAATTTTCAGGATTATAAAGATCATGCAGAAAAAGAGTTCATCAAATTCAAACTGGAAAAAAACAATTGGAATGTTTCTAAAACAGCTGATGATATTGACATTCAACGAAGTCATCTTTATAGCAAAATTGAGAAGTTTGGCCTAAAAAGGGTTGAATAGCGAATAGTAGACTTACGAAGTTAATAAAACAACATACAAGAAACTTCGTAAGTCTTTCCTATCTTTGCGGTGTGAAATACCCAAATTTTAAAGAGTTAATCATTTTTGAAAACGATGATTACATCATTGTAAACAAACCTCCATTTGTAGCTTCCTTAGATGAGCGCGGTGCCGCTGGGGAAGTTAATATTCTTCGTTTAGCGAAACAATATTCACCCGATGCACAAGTTTGTCACCGATTGGACAAAGAAACGTCTGGAGCCATTGTAATTGCTAAAAACCCTGAAGCATACAGAAACTTAGCCATGCAATTTGAAAGAAGAAAGGTTAAGAAGGTATATCATGCAGTGGTTGATGGTCAGTTTCAATTTGATAATCGCTTTGTTGATCTTCCTATCTTAAATGATGGAAATAAGAATGTAAGCATCGATAGACAAGAAGGTAAAAGAGCTGAGACTTATTTCAATACCTTAAAACATTATAAGCATTACACCTTAGTGGAATGTAAGCCTATAACAGGCAGAATGCACCAAATAAGGATACATTTAGCCACGCAAAGAGCTGCAATTGCTGGAGATCACATGTATAAAGGTAAACCCGTATATCTTTCTTCAATTAAAAAGGGATATCGTATTTCGAAAGATGATGAAGAATTACCTATTATGAAAAGATTTGCGCTACATGCTAAGGAAATTGTTTTTAAGGGCATGGATGACCAAGATATCAGTATCGAAGCACCTTACCCGAAAGACTTTACCACACTTTTGAAGCTGTTAGACAAATTTGATTGTTAACTTAACTCAAATTTATACCCTACTCCTTTAACAGTAGTTACATAAGTTTCGCCTAATTTTTCGCGAAGTTTACGAATATGCACGTCAATAGTACGATTGGTTACCACTACCGAGTCTTCCCATATGTTTTTAAGGATCGATTCTCGGGTGTATACTTTGCCAGGTTTAGAGGCCAGTAAATAAAGTAGTTCAAACTCTTTTTTGGCTAAAATTACTTTAACACCACCCTGAAAAACTAAGTAAGCTTCCCTATCAATCACCAAATCACCAATTTCTACCTTATTATCCGAGCTTTCTTCGCCACTACTGTTTCTACGTAAAATAGCATTAATACGACTAACCAGCGCTCTTGGCTTAATTGGTTTGGCTATATAATCGTCTGCACCTACATTAAACCCAGCAATCTCCGAATACTCTTCACTTCGTGCAGTTAGAAACACCATAAAGGTATTTTTAAACTCTGGAATAGCGCGCATTAACCTACAGGCTTCAATGCCATCCATTTTGGGCATCATGATATCCAAAATGATGAGATCCGGATGTATCTTTTTAGCCATTGCAACTCCATCCTGCCCATTACTAGCTAAATATACTTGATAACCTTCTTTTTTTAGATTGTACTCTATCAATTCTAAAATATCTGGTTCATCATCAACGATTAATATTTTTTGCTTAGCTGTACTCATTGTTTAATTATTTGTTACGAAAGTAAGTATACAATTGTACTATAGGGTTAAAATGAAGTTAACAAATTGTTAAGTCGATTAATCCTTAACAATAATTTAGGTTTAAGGTAAGGTTTTCTTTAAAAAGGAATCCAATTCTTCTCCTCTTAAATCACGCGCAATGATTTTACCGGTTGGATCTAAAAGGAATGAACTCGGTATCCCTTGAACTTGGTATAATTTAACTGTAGCACCTTCAAAATCGGCTAATTCGCCAGCATGCGTCCATGTTAATCCATCTTGCTTAATCGCCTGCGCCCAAGCAGCTTTATCTTTGTCAAGCGAAATCCCTAAAATGGTGAAATTCTTGTCCTTGTATGTATTATATGCTTTAACAACGTTAGGATTTTCAGCTCTGCATGGTCCGCACCACGATGCCCAAAAATCGATTAAAACATACTTTCCTTTGAAGTCTGCCAAGTTTATTGGCTTGTTGTCAAATGAATTGATCGTAAAAGCTGGCGCAACCTGCCCTACTAATAGTGATTTCAGTTTATTAACACGATCTACAAAACTCTTTACCGCAGGGTTCTTTTTTATGCTTTCATCAACTTTCTCTGCGTAAGCTACCAACACATCTTCATTTCCAGTCGGATTAATCGAGCTAATTGCATAAAAGCTCACTAATGAATTCGTATTATCGTTAGCAAATTTGATCACATTTGCATTTATCTCATCCATAGCCTTCATGTATCGAGGTTTAATTTGTTCAAGTATAGCATCTCTACTTTCAGGATTTGCTTCAACTTTTTGATCAAAATCTGCTTTTATTTTATCTAAGTTTTCTGATGCTTTGAATTTCATCGTATTAAACTCAGTTAACTTATCCGCTTCATCTGCCCCGCTTAACTTATAGTCATGATTGGCGTTGGTTATATCAGCCTCAAATTTAATTTCATCGCCATTTTTTGCAATGAACATATAGTCATTATTACCTATGTTCAATCTGTAAAAATCGGCGTTTTCATTAGCTCTAGAAAATTTAAATTCTCCTTTGGCAGAAAGGGTAGTCGAGTCTATAACCGACATCGAGCTGCTATCCATTCCATACAGATAAACTTTATTTACTGAACCAAAATTCTCAAATTTCCCTTCAATTGTAAACTTAGATTTGTCTTTACATGCGGCAATAAAAATCACAAGTAAACAGGCAATATATCCGAAACGTTTCATATTTATTTCAATTTTTCTATAATTAAATCACTTATTTTCTTAGCGTCGGCTTTACCTTTAGCTAATTTCATTACTTCTCCAACAAATAAACCAAGTACACCTTTTTTTCCGCCTTTATAGGCTTGCACTTGAGCTTCATATTTGGCTAACACTTCGGTAATATAGTCAGAAATTTCACTGCTATCTTCTACAATTAATAAATTTAGCTGTTTTGCAAGCCCAAGTACATCGTCAGTGGTATTTAACGCTGGTAATAATTGTTGTAGTGCATTTTGCTGACTAATTTTCTTATCATCAACCAAATTGATCAGATCGGCCAGTTGTTCTGGCCTTAGTTTAAACTCAGTAATATTAATTCCTTGTTCGTTTAGCAAAGCTCTAATGGAGCCGTTTAACCAATTTACAAGGCTTTTTTGATGGTCAACTTTTGGCAATGCGGCTAAAAGATATTGATAGGTATCTATATCCTGGGCAATTATGCCTGCATCTGTCGGGCTGATACCTAAATCGCTTACCAATTTAAGTGCAAGTTCTTTAGGCAATAGTGGCATGGAAGATTTAACTTTTGCAAGCCATTCATCCGAGATTTCAATAGGTTGCAGATCTGGATCAGGAAAATAGCGATAATCGTTTGCTTCTTCTTTACTACGCATGGGCGATGTGGTACCGTTATCAGCATCGAAATTCAACGTACTTTGTACAATTTTACCCCCATTTGAAATAACCTCAACCTGGCGTGAAAATTCAAAATCCATTGCTCTGCGTACATTGCGAATGGAGTTTAGGTTTTTTACCTCGCATCGGGTACCAAAATCACTACTGCCTATAGGGCGGATAGAAATATTGGCATCGCAACGTAGTGACCCTTCTTCCATATTTCCATCACTTACATTTAAATGCCTAACTAGTTGCCTAATTTCCGTGAGTAATGCCGATGCTTCTTCAGCACTTCGAATATCTGGCTCTGTTACGATTTCAATTAATGGAACTCCTGCTCTATTCAAGTCAACATAAGAAAAAGCAGGGTCTTGATCATGCATACTTTTACCCGCATCTTCTTCTAAATGAATGCGATTGATTCCGATTTTTTTCTCCTGTCCATTAGCTAAATAAACTGTAAGGTAACCTTTTCCGCAAATCGGACTATTATCTTGTGTAATTTGATAACCCTTAGGTAAATCAGCATAGAAATAATTCTTTCTGTCAAAAAAATTATGTTGATTGATCTTGCAATTTAAAGCTAAGCCAATTCTGATAGCTTTTTCTACTACCTCTTTATTTAATTTGGGAAGCGCACCAGGTAGGGCCAATGAAACCGGAGAAATATGTGTATTGGGATCAGCACCAAAAGTCGCGCTATCAGATGAAAATATTTTAGACTGTGTATTTAACTGCACATGTATTTCTAAACCAGAAACTAATTCAAACTCCGTTGTACTTACACTCATTAATGGAAAATATCTTTAAAAACCTTCATTATACTGTCCAAATATAAATCAAAAATGTATCAAAATTGTGATTTTAAGGTAACATTCTATTTGTGGCACATAATTAGCATTAGGTATTGTACACAAAAATGAAAAACGATGAAAAAATTAATCCTAATGGTATTAGTGGCTAGTGCCGCTGCCATTTATCAACCTGCAAAAGCACAAGTAAGCTTACAAATTAACATTGGCTTGCAACCAAACTGGGGTCCTAGAGGTTACGACCATGTTGATTATTATTACTTACCTGAAGTGGAAAGCTATTATTACGTTCCAACAAGGCAATTTGTTTATTTAGAAAGAAACAGATGGGTACATCGCAAATCTCTCCCTTCACGTTACCGCAATTACGATTTATACGGTGGCAGAAAGATTGTGATTAACGAACCTCGCCCATATTTACAACATAATCGCTATCAATCTAGCTATTCGAGATCAAATGTAAGGTACAATGAAGTAAGACATGTTGATTATAGATATGCTAAAGGAAATGGAAAATATGATCACGACAGATCGTCAAAATCAAGGGGTAACGGCCGTGGAAATGGTCATGGTAGGCACTAATTAAGAGTGCCTCATAAAACAGAAGGGGATTCTAAATGATAGAATCCCCTTTTTCATTAAAGCTTAGCTCGCTTAAAATCTTTTACCCAAAGTTATTCCTAATCGAGGATACGCTTCGCTAACATAAGGAGTTCGATTACCAAACAACCTGCCCACACCTAAAAAAGCTTCACCTAAAAAACCATTACGGGTTAAGAATTTACGGCCAACAGAGGCACCCATCCCAAAATTAGTCGAATTTTGTTCTATATAATTAATCTTAGTTCCAGATTGACTACTATAGCTTCCTTCATAATAATCATAACCATTAGTAGTTAAAACTGTGGCATTTGCTTCTATAAAAAAACCATTGGCCTTTTGAGTACCAAAATAAACGCGAAAATGTGGAGTAAAGCCAAATTTATAATCCACTTTATCATCCAATCCAACAAATAAAGAGGCTCCTACCCCCATATTGTCGGCTAAAATTCGCTCATAACTAACTTCCGGCATGCCAAGTATTGCGTATAGTAAGTTAAATTTAATCTCATTAACCCCACCATGCCCAATGGATTCAGCATCCTTTTGAATGGCCTTTTTGATAGTATCCGCTTCTTGAGCAAAGCTCGCAAATGATGAGGCTATTAATAAGCCCATTAGTAAAAGTTTTTTCATGTTTATCTGTTTATTTGGTTGTTTTATTTGTAAAACGTTAAAATTCAGCAATAAGTTACAATTTATAAATTTAAAAATTGTTTTGCTTTTACCAACACATTCGGCAAGCCCGCAGCATTCTTTCCACCGGCTGTGGCATAAAATGGCTGTCCACCACCCCCACCTTGTATTTCTTTCCCTAACTCACGTACTATTTTTGCTGCATTTAATTGATCAGAAACTTTATTTTCTGCAATCATCACAGTGATGCCCGGCTTTTCATCAATTAACGTAGTTAAAACAAGATACAAGTCTGGCACCATAGCCTTTACTTCAAAAGCAAGATTTTTAACAGCTTCAGCACTTGGTAAATCTACATGAGCAGCAATAAAATTAACTCCATTCACAAGTTCGGCTTTATCTGCAATTTCTTGCTTCATATCACCAGCCTTTGCAAGCATGCTTTTTTCAACTTCTTTTTTAAGTTTCGCATTTTCATCAAGCAGAGCTTGAACAGACGCAGTGATATTTTGGCTACCTTTAAATAAGCTTTTTAACTGTGCAATTTCATTGCTCTGGTTTACAATAAATTGTTCCGCCTTATGAGCTGTAATTGCTTCAATACGACGAACGCCAGCTGCCACTGCACTTTCAGCAATAATTTTAAAATAACCAATTTGTCCAGTTGCACTTACATGAGTACCCCCACATAGTTCTTTTGAAAAATGATCATCAAAAGTAATTACACGAACGAAATCTCCATATTTCTCACCAAAAAGAGCCGTTACTCCCGAAGTTATTGCTTCATCGTATGGCACATCTCTTTGTTCTTTCAAAGGAATATTTTCTCTAATTTTCTGATTAACAATACGTTCAATCTCTCCTAAATCAGCATCACTAATTTTGGCAAAGTGAGAGAAATCGAAACGTAAATTATCGGCATTTACTAAACTACCTTTTTGGTTCACATGCGTTCCCAGCACTTTCTTTAACGCTGCATGTAGCAAGTGTGTTGCCGAGTGGTTGTCTTCTGTTAAAATACGTTGTTCTTCATCAATAACCGCCCAAAATTTACCTTCAACATCCGCTGGCAAATTATCTGTATAATGTACGATTACACCATTTTCCTTTTTAGTATCGGTTATTTCTACCCAAAATTGTCTGCTATGATCTTCTAAACGACCTTTATCACCTACCTGTCCTCCACTCTCTGCATAAAAAGGGGTTTGACGCAATACGATCTGGTATTGATCTTTTCCTTTTGCACTTACTTTGCGGTATTTTAAAATATCAGTTTCTATTTCTGTTAAATCATATCCTACAAATTCGGTATCGTTGCTTGGGTTTACAATTACCCAATCGCCTGTATCTACCGCTGTGGCTGCACGTGAGCGATTCTTTTGTTCTTCAAGCGCTTTGTTAAAACCTTCCATATCAACAGTCAAGCTCTTTTCGCGAGCCATCAATTCTGTTAAATCAATTGGAAAACCAAAGGTATCATATAGCTCAAAAGCAAAATCTCCATCAATAGTAGCTTTAGTTTCATATTTTTCGAAACGTTGGATACCAGTTGCTAAAGTTCTTAAAAACGAAGCTTCTTCTTCTAAAACTACTTTCTGTACGAAGTCTTTTTGTAAAAATAATTCGTCAAAAACACCTTTAAATTGTTCGGCCAAAACGGGTACGAGCTGATTTAAAAACGGCTCTTTTAAATTCAAGAAAGTGTAGGCGTAACGAACGGCTCTTCTTAAGATACGACGAATAACATAACCTGCTTTATTATTAGAAGGGAGTTGTCCATCAGCAATCACAAATGAAATTGCCCTGATATGATCGGCCATAACACGCATAGCAACAGCCTCATTCCAGCCCTTATCACCAGGCTCTGCACTTCCTACATACTCAAACCCAGACTTAGTTGAAATAAACTGAATTAGCGGCTGAAATACATCGCTATCATAATTAGATGTCTTACCTTGTAATACGCGTACCAAACGCTCAAAACCCATCCCAGTATCTACATGTTGAGCGGGCAATGATTTTAACGAACCGTCTTTTAAACGGTTAAATTGCATAAATACATTATTCCAAATCTCAATTACCTGGGGATGATCAGCATTAACAAGATCTTTTCCATTGATTGCCTCTCGCTCAGCACTTGGCCTACAATCTACATGAATTTCAGAACAAGGGCCACAAGGACCTGTATCGCCCATTTCCCAGAAATTATCTTTCTTATTTCCTAAAATAATCCGATCTTCTGAAACAAATTGTTTCCATAACTCAAATGCTTCGGTATCACGCGGAAGCCCCTCCTTTTCGTCGCCCTCAAAAATAGAAACATATAACTGGTCTTTCGGAATTTTGAAAACCTCTGTTAACAGTTCCCAACTCCAGGCGATTGCTTCCTTTTTAAAATAATCTCCAAAACTCCAGTTACCCAACATTTCAAACATCGTATGATGATAAGTATCAATACCTACCTCTTCCAAGTCATTATGTTTTCCGGACACTCTTAAACAGCGTTGAGTATCGGCTACGCGTGCATATTTTATGGCCGCCTCGCCCAAAAACAAATCTTTAAATTGGTTCATCCCTGCATTGGTGAACATCAAAGTAGGATCGTTTTTCACCACAATAGGTGCCGAAGCTACGATGTGATGCTGCTTGCTCTTAAAAAAATCTAAATAGGTCTGTCTTATTTCTTTAGCCGTCATGGCTACAAAATTAAAATTTTATTGCGGTATTCTACTAAAATCCATTTACATTTGAATACTTTAAGTAAAAGCCACAATTCACTAATAATCAGATAAAACCATGCCATACAAAGAGAGGGATATCAATAAAATGTATTATACCATGGGCGAAATAACCGAAATGTTTGGTGTAAAGGCCTCTCAAATTCGGTTTTACGAAAAAGAATTTGATGTATTACAACCTAAGAAGAACAAAAAAGGAAATAGGTTATTTACCCCTGAAGATGTAGAAAATCTGAAGATCATATTTCATTTGGTAGACGACAAAGGCTTTACGTTAAAAGGGGCGAAAGACCATCTAAAAAATAATACCAGTGAGGTTAAAGAAAATCAAAAGGTAATTGCTTCTTTAGAAAAGTTGAAAGACTTTTTACTAAAATTGAACGAGGAAATTTAATTAAGAAATTAATTAACTATTTAATTAGTTATTACTATACTTGTACATATAGTATGTTAAAGTATGTTTAAATTTCTTTTTCCATTTGCACTAATAGTTGTTTTTTCCTTAGCTGGCAAGGCTCAAATTTTGGACAGCACTAGAATTAAAACACCAAAAACAGACACCTTAGTTTTTGTTACTCAGCAAGACGTGAATGATTATGTCTTATTGAGAAAGGTTGCTGATACCGTAGGAAATCTCGAAAACTATGTACGGATTATCAAAAATGCGAAAGAGTTTTTAGCTCTATCTAAAACATCTTACGAGCGCGCATTACAGTTTGCGGAACAAAACGAAAAGCTTCAAAACATCTATAAAACATCAATTACAGCGTTCGATGTAAATGAATATCTATTGATTAGGAAAATAGTTGGTGATACCACAGGTAAAACAGATGATTATCGTAAAATAATAAAATCTGCAAAGATAATGATGGGACAAGGTCAGTATATGAGCCCCCTGTATAAAGAAATCGATTATGAAACTGCTTTGAAAAACGCTGAAGAAAACCTCAGACTAAGGAGCATGGTCGATAAGGTACTAGTGATTAAAAGTGAACGAAAAATGTATTTGCAAAAAAAAGGCAAAACAATAAAAAGCTATTCCATAAGCTTGGGACCCCAGCCTCTTGGGCAAAAGGAATATGAAGGCGATGGAAAAACACCTGAAGGAATTTATAGGATCGACTATCAAAAGTGGAACAGTCCTAGCTTCCATTCCTTTCACATCTCCTATCCTAACGAGACCGATCTAATAAGAGCAAAGAAAAAGGGCCTAACTCCTGGTACCAATATCATGATACATGGTACTTCTAAGGGTATTAAAAAGAAGAAAGATTGGACGAATGGATGTATAGCTTTAAATAATATTGATATGATGGAGTTCAGAAAATTAGTTTTTTTGGAAACTACAGTAGAAATCAGGAAGTAGTTTAACTTCACTAACAATCTATATTATTAATTTACATTTGAGAATACAGGATTATTTTTATCATTCTTAAGCACAAAATTAATAGCAAGGTCTACTTCATCTTCGGTTTTAGCAGTAGCACCCGGATAATATTGAATTAATTTTACTGCCTTTTCGCCATTAAAAGAAATACTTTGGTCGCTATTTACTTTAAACTTCAAAAGAAAGCTTCCGGTATTACTAACATCTCCAATTGTTAAAGAACCTACAAAATGTACCATCCCCATCATTGGTAAAACCATTACATGCGTTTGCTCGAAAGTTACTTTCTTTTCCCCTATAATGTTATTAGTTGATTGTGCCTTTACTTGTACATTAGGTAAAACGAACTTTAGATTATAAATTTCATCAAGCTGTCCGTCCTTAAGTAAATAACTACCCTCGCTCTTAATTTCGTTAGCCGTTTCAACATGGGGCTCAACTGCTGGATTTTCAATAAGATCGAAATCAGCCACAACGGAAGCGCGATATAATGTTTGAGCATTAGTCTGCATTGTTGCACCGATTAGGAGTGTAACCAAAAAAAACATAAAAGAAATCTTACTCGGGGAAAATGTTTTAAGAGCGTTCATAGTATTGATGTTTATGGTTTTACATTTAATTTAGTTCATTTTAAATTTTCATAGGTAGATGAATATTTTAACTTGAATAATTAGGTTTTAACTAGAAAACCAAATATGCCATGCCATTAATCTAATCTAAATCATTTTATTTAAAAATTATAATTTTTTTAAAAATAAAATAATAGCAAACAGGAGTAAAATCTTCGAATATAGCACAATTTAGCTGATTATTAACAAGTTAATATATTTAATTATTTATAAATATTTTTTTCAACATCAATTTTTTGTGGATAAAGTAATTTTTTAATTGGGGCTTGCTATACACAAATTGCGTATTAAATTACCCAATTTGGGCAAAAATATACACAAAATACAAAACTAAATAATTTACCTCAAAGTAAATATTAGACTCATTTCGGTATTTTTTCTTAGTAAATAAACAAACGTTTTAGTTGTAATTAAAACAATTGGGGGTTTTCGCTGTCCTTTACCTAACACGGTTAGAACATGCCCATGAAAAAGTGCATATATATAGTTGAAGACAATGAAGATATAAGAGAAATACTTGAGTATCTCTTAATAGATGAACATTATCAAGTGAAGTCGTGCCCTACTGCAAAAGAGTTTTGGACGCAAATGAAAAAACATCTTCCAGATATGGTGGTATTAGATATAATGCTACCGGATGGCAACGGAATAGATATTTGCGAGAAAATGAAAAAAGAAAGTAAAACCGACGCTATTCCAATTATGATGATGTCTGCAAATTATCAAAACAATGACATTCGGCAACAATGCGGAGCTGAAGAATTTATAAGCAAACCTTTCGATATTAACAATTTTGTAAATAAGGTTAACCGACATCTTGCTTGATGGTTAAAATAATTGTTATATTTAATCATCAAACATTACAAAGCTAAGCTATATAATATGAGGCCTTTAGACAAAAGTTATTCATTTCCAGCAATTATTGCAATAGGCATAATAATATCAGCTTTTATCCTAGCTGGTGGCTATACGTATAAATACAAAGACAAAACGCGTGTAATGGTTACAGGAAAGGCGGAGAAAGATTTTGTAAGTGATTTGATCGTATGGCGTGGGGATTACTCCCGTGTAAGTATGGATCTAAAAGAATCTTATTCCAGTTTAAAAAATGATGAGCTGGCAATTCGCTCCTACCTCTCTAAAAAGGGCATAAAAGATCATGAAGTTGTTTTCTCAGCTGTCAACATCAACAAGCTTTATAATCCGCAATATGACAACAATGGACGCTTAATTTCCAATAATTTTGGAGGCTATAGCTTAACTCAAAATGTAAAAGTCGAATCTACAAATATTGACCAAGTTGAAAAGATTAGTCGTGAAATTACAGAATTGATCCAGAGTGGAATTGAATTGAACTCTGCAGCTCCATCTTATTATTATACTAAGATGTCGGAATTAAAGATAGATCTATTGGCAAAGGCCAGTAAAGATGCTAAAGATCGTTCTCAAAGCATCGCTGAAAACGCGGGAAGCAGCTTGGGTGATTTAAAATATGCCAATATGGGCGTATTCCAAATTACTGGCAAGAATAGCAATGAAGATTTCAGCTATGGTGGCGCGTTCAATACCTCTTCTAAAAATAAAACAGCAAGCATTACTATTCGCACGGAATATGCTGTGAAATAAGGTTTATTGTTCCTTTTCTTTTGCGCTTTGTCTTAAATGTTCATCTTGCTGATCTTGATCATGCGGACGGGTTCGATTCCCATTCCCGCTATTTTGAATACTGCTCCCATAACCCACAGGCTTACCCCCATTGTACGTTTGATGAACACTTTTGTCGACAAATTTTTCCTTTGTCTTGATATTTTTATTTTCGTTTTCCATACTATCGTATCTAAGTATATTTCTTTAAATAACAGTTTCTCAACTGAATGGTTTTAATTTAGCTCCAATACAAATTTTGTTTTGCATTGGTCTATGGGGTTACATACTCAACTTCAGACTATTTAACTATCTTTGTCCAAAGAAAAAAAATGGCAGTATTACATCGCAAAGAAGAAAAAATTCAGGCAGTACTTGGTAGGTTACCAAAAAAATACAATTCAGATGATTTTGTAGCAATGTTTATTAAATTATATTCTAAAGATTGGGGCAAAATAAAATCTGCTTATATAAAAGCGTCTCAAGATAAAGAGCCTGGTACCGTAATTCACATGCCAAAACCAGAATTGTATTTAAAGCAGATCTTAGAAATCTTTTTATCTCAAAGAACAGAAACTACTCCTGAGCTTCCGAAAGAAGAAGTCATAGCAACTGAAAAAGCTGTAACAGTAAAAAAAGCTAAAGCTATTAGTGCAGAAAAATCGACGGTAAAGGTGACAAAAAGCAAGGTGGCTGTTAAAAAGGATGAGGAGATTGCGAGTACGCCCGTAATTAAAAAACCTAAAGTTGCTTCCAAAAAGAAAACTGATTAAGCTCGGCAAAACATTACTATTCCTTAAAAAATTCCCCTACATTAACTTCCAGTGCATTCGCAATTTGCAGGATAAGGTAGCATGATGGATTTATTTTTCCGTTTTCTATCCTACTTATGCTCTGGAAGTCTTTATTGATCAAAGCACTCAGTTCTGCTTGAGTTAAGGCTTTTTCCTTTCGCAAACGGGCAACATGTTTGCCTAAAGTTTTTTTAAAAAGCTCTACATCTTTTGACATGCCGCAAACTCAAAAGATTTCGAGAAAAACACCTAAACGTATTTGTTTAGTCTGCTATTTTTCGCTAGATTTATTTAAAACTAACGAGCTTACTAAAAACTTCGAACAAGAGTAACTTGTACACAAAATGAACTACCATGAATAAAAAATTACAAATTTTAACAGTAGATAGAAAAAACGGTGATGGTTATTGGATAGCTGGAATATTTGAAAATGAAGAAGCGGTTTCAAAATATATTGACCTTTATCTTTTTGAAGACGATGAATTCGAGGTTGAAACATTTGATTTTCCACAAGAAGTAAAAAGTCTTGATAATAACGAATATGCCTATCAAGTACTGGTGATTAATACCACTACTTTCGCGATTGAAAGAATTTTGGACCCAAAAGATTTTAACGGTTTTCATATAGAAAACGATCCAAAAATGCCTTTAAGAATTATATTATCCGCTAAAAATGCGGCAGATGCAAGAGCCAAATGCTTGCAAATTATGGCGGAACAGCTGGTAGATTAAAATTAATAGATTGCTTATATTTACCCCATGATTACGCTTTTAAGAACCGATTCAACAAATAAGGATTTCATAGAACTTGTAAAATTATTGGATGAATATTTAGCTGTTACAGATGGTGATGAGCATTCATTTTATGCACAATTTAATAAAATTACCATGCTTAAAAATGTAATAGTCGCTTTTGACAATCAAACACCCATTGGCTGTGGTGCATTTAAACCCTTTGAAAACAATAAAGTTGAAATAAAAAGAATGTTTGTGAAAGAGGAAGCAAGAGGCAAGAAAGTTGCTTCTCAAATATTAACAGCGCTTGAAGCCTGGGCACTAGAATTGGGATTTAAAAATTATATCTTAGAAACAGGAATAAAACAAACTGCAGCTGTTGCGTTATATGATAAAATGGGTTACCAGCAAATTCCAAATTACGGCCAATATAAAGGTGTAACTAACAGTATTTGCTTTGAAAAAACAATAGCATAGCCCCATAAATTGTTGACTACTGGTAAAATGTTCCCCAATTTTACCCAATTTTAAAAACGTGGAATTATAGCTCACAATTCCTCACAAATTTAACACGGAGCTAAAAACCCATCCAAATAGGCTTTAAATAGCATTCTTTCTTTCCAAGATTGATAAAGAAAGCTAAAATTTACAAATGGCATCACTGTTGTCTACTCATTTGTAAATATGATGGCAATGAAATTTTTAAAACCTACTCTTGTATTAATAACGATCTTAGTATTAACCTATACCGTAAGTGCAAGTAATGTATCTTTTAATCACTTAGTGGTAAGCAATCAAGCTACAACAACCGCATTACCTTTAAATGGCGATTTGTTATTCGCATTTGGTGCAATTGCGTCCATAGGTGGATATCTTGCTCTTAAAAAATAATAAGCTACACCCCGCTATTAACAAAAAAGCCACCATCTACATTAATAACTGTACCAGTTACAAACGTAGAGGCATCACTTAAAAGCCATTGTAGCGCACCGATTAATTCATCGGTAGCACCAAAACGTTTAAATGGCGTCTGCCTAATCACTAAATTTCCCCGCTCTGTATAACTTCCATCTGGTTGGGTAAGTAATGCCCTATTTTGCTCTGTTAAAAAAAAGCCAGGTGCAATTGCATTCATCCTAACTTTATCGCCAAATCTATTAGCAAGCTCAACAGCAAACCACTGCGTATAACAATCTATTGCAGCTTTTCCCATACTATACCCCAAAACGCGTGTAATTACTCTCTTTGAGCTCATGGATGAGATATTTACAATACTTCCCCTTCCAGCATCGAGCATTGCTTTACCGAAAATTTGGGTCGGGATTAAGGTTCCCCAAAGATTAAGTTCCATAGCCTTACGCATGCCATCCATATTCATCCCAAAAATATCATCCTCTTTTAAAATAATAGCCTCCGGTATATTTCCTCCAGCAGCATTCACAAGTCCGTCAATTCTACCAAACCGGTTCAACACTTTATCTTTGGCTATTTCTAAAGCATTTTCGTCCAATACATCGGCAATGAGTGCGATTGCCTTGCCACCATTTTTTTCTACTTCTGCTACCCTATTATTCGCTACTTCCTGATTGCGGCCTAATATCGCTACTGTACCACCTGCTTCGGTTATACCTTTGATAAACGATTGCCCAATAATACCTGTACCGCCAGTTACTACGATTACTTTATCCTGTAAAGAAAAACTTGTCATATCTCGTGTCTTGATTTAAATAGTAGGCCGAAGATAATAATTAAGGACGAATGGTTAAGAAAGGATTTAATTCTGTTAAACTTTGTTAAACAACCAGTTAAACTTTGTTAAATGATTTTAATTAATTTAACAACGCATTAGCTTTAGATTAATATTAATCCTCAACAAATTATGTTCATTTTTTTTAGACTCCTTCTTATCGCTTTATTGTTCAAATTGAGTTCCTCCTCAACAACAGACATTACAGGCAAGGTAATTGGCAAGGTGCTGAATGAAAAAGCGGTGCCTTTTAAAAACAGTGTAGTTTCATTGGCGTCTGATTCGCTGGTTGTAAGAATGACTAGAACAAACGACAAAGGCTATTTCCTATTTGATAAACTTCCCAAAGGCAACTACCGGATCTTGATTATGCTTACAGGGTACGAAAAATATACCACTGGCTTCTTTCAATTAACAGAGCGTAAATCATCCAGAGAATTTGGGGAGATAACGTTAAGAGAATCGTCTAATTAGTCAACTCAATCTATAAAGTTTTAGCTGCCAATAGCAATGCTCCAAATGCAGCAATATGATCAGCTATTACATGAGCTTTAACTTCTGCATGAATAGTATCGGCAAGGGTTGCTTCGCCCGACAGCACTAATACCCCTAAGGCATTGGCATTAATAGCCATTTTAACATCAGTATATAATCGATCGCCAACCATAGCTATCTCATCTGACGCTAATCCGTATCGATGTAAAATACCGTCCAACATCCTGGGATCTGGTTTGCCTATCACTACATCCGGCTTTCTCTTTGTAGCGCCTTCCAAGCAAGCGCAAATCGCACCACAATCGACCAAAATAACAGGCTGATCTGTTGGGCATACCCAATCGGGATTAGTTGCAATATAAACCACTTGCTGGCTTATCCACCAAGCAGCGCGACATAATCGTGCATAAACCAGGGTACTATCAAATCCCACAATAACGGCATCTGGTATATCATTAGCATCATCAGCGGTCGAAATAAATCCATTTTCCTCAAACTCGGCAATCATACTAGGTGTACCTAGAATAAATAGGCGTTTTATCTCAGGATAATTATTTTTTAGATAATCTATAGTTGCTAAAGCCGAAGTATACATTTCGTCGGCATTAGCTGCTATGCCCATTTTTGCCAGATGTGTTAAATAATCTGCTCTATTTTTTGAAGGATTATTTGTCAAAAAAGAATAACCAATCCCTGCTTGCCTTAAACTTGCCAAAAATTCAACGGTATACGGAAACAAGGTACTTCCATTGTAAATGGTGCCATCCATATCAAGTGCAACATGTTTAACTCGCTTTAGTTGCGCAATTAATTGAGGTGAAATAGGTTGGTGAATTCCTTCGAACATTTTATCTTTCAATTCTATCATAATTAATTTTCCAGCTCATCATATCCATGAGCTTTAGCTTTCCACATTAAGGCGAAAATAAGCACGCCGGCTACCGCCATTCCAATCATCATCATAAATACATAATCCCAAGCTTTGCCAGGATTGGTTTTATTTATCGAATCGACCATATAGCCTACGCCAACTCCCGAAACAAGTCCACTAGCATAGCCAAATAAACCTGTTAAGCCATTTGCAGTGGCCGCTGCTCTATTTGTTGCCTGATTTGCCGCTGCAATACCAATAAGTGCCTGCGGACCATAAATAAAAAATCCAGCCATGGCTAATACAAATATCATTACCCATTGGGGACTACTATCTGGCAAGTATAAAAAAATCGTCATAAATATAGCCACGCCAACCATACAATACAAGGAAGTTCGATGGGCCTTTCCTGCAAAATATTTATCAGTAGCCCAGCCTGCGGCAAGCATACCTAAAATACCAAAAATCTCAAAAACTGCTACTGTCCAACCTGCATTAGATAAAGTCATTCCATGCGCTTCCTTTAAGAAGGTTGGACCCCAATCTAACACCGCAAAACGAACAACATAGACAAAGAAATTGGCTATTCCCAAAATCCAGATCCATTTATTGCGGTAAACCGATTTGCGAACGAATGCCTTAAATTCAGCCGATGATTCTTTTCCCTTTTTATAAGTTTTATGCAGTTCTGGCAAGCCTACTGAGGATGGTGTATCGCGTAAGGTTACAAATAAACCAATAGATCCAGCTAAGGCAATTGCCGCAGGTAACCAAAAACACCATCTCCATGCACCATAATGGGTAGCCGATTCGATGACGCTTTTCATTTTATCGGCATCATTTACATCAACTTTTAAATTTGCAGCAATCGAGTTAATTATTTCGGGATTAGCGCTCATATCTGTCCCTAAGGTACCCATGATATAACCGGCAAGAATAGCAACCAACGCTGCACCAATAGAATGCGAAGTATTCCAAACCGACATTTTAGTAGCCAATTCGTGCTGTGGTATCCAGTGGGTTAGTAAACGGGCTACTGGCGGAAAACCACTTCCCTGAATGAGGTTGTTAAGGATTAAAATAACACCAAAAATGAGAACCATCGTATTGGTAAACATTGGTCCTCCGGTTTCTCCCGTAAACAAGCTGCTTAAATCAGCTCCCCAACCAAATGCAAAATTAGCAACTGCACATAAAAATAAACCGATCGACATATGATAGCGGGCATTCACCCTATCAGCAAGTATGCCATTTAAAAATCGAGATACTCCATAAACAATAGTTACAAGGGTCATAATAATCCCAAAACTTGTTTTGGTAATACCATATTCGGCAGTTAAACCAGGAATGGCAAAAGAAAAGTTCTTACGAACAAAATAAAATATAGCATAACCAACCATTGTTACAATGATGGTTCTTAGTTGCCAGTATTTAAACTTTTTTGCTGCAGTTTGATCTAGAGAAGCAAAATCTGTTTTAGTTGTATGATCCATCACTTGTTTTTTTGAGTTGAGTTAATATGAATTAATTTGCCAAATACCATTTTCACCGAACAATTCATCAAGCCATTGGTCTAAATAACCAGTGCGCACTGCTAAATCTAATATGGTATATCGTCTCCGTATAAATTGAGCACTAATAAATGTTTCACGAAGTCTTTCTCTTGAAATTCCGATCTGTTCTGGTTCGGTTGGCGCCCCCACTAAAGCTAATCTACGTTTTGCTTCAGTTAGCGGTACAATTTGCGCGGTAAGCCTATCCTTTAAAGTTTTCCAATCTTCTTTAAGTAAAATTAATTGCTCACTAAGTTCTTCTTTAGTGCTATATTTTGCTTTAGTTTCTTGTAAACCAATCTCCGGAAAATCTGTTCCTTCAAATATTTTCAATGCTGCTGCATCAGAACTTTCAGGAGTTGGCCATTTAGCACAGCTAGCAGCTATGTTTAGTTCGTCAATATTTGTTTCAAAAAATCTCTCATAAAGTGCTGTTATGGCTATAGTTCCTATACTTACCTGAAAACCATGAGAAATGTGTTCTCCATTATGCAGGTGATTTTGCATGTTCCATAAATGGCTAAACTGATGTTCTGCTCCAGAAGCAGGACGGCTTGATTTAGACCATTGCATTGCAAATCCGCCCAACATTAAGCCTTCAACAAGCTTAGTAATCGCTTCTGGATCGCCTTTACGAACTCCCTCTGGATCAGAAAGTGCATAATGCAATCCGTCCTGAACAATTGACCAGGCCTTTTCATCAATTGCCTCAACCTGTAAATGATCTGCTAATATCCAATCGGCGCCCGCCGTAACTTTTGCAAACAAATCTGCATAACCAGAAGCTGTCATGTCGCTAGGAGCCTTACAAATTATTGCGATATCAGCTAAACAGCCTTGAGGTGCAGGACAATTAAAAGTTTGCTTAGCCCCATTTGCGGTAATGGATGCACCAAATGCAGTATAACCATCCATTGAGGCAGCTGTTGCTACACACAAATATGGTCTATTTGTTAAATGAGCAGCTAATTTGGTTAAATCATTAATAGTGCCTGAACCTACAGCAATTGGAATGGCATCATTCGTTTTTAAAAACCCAACTAATTGTTCAACAAAACTATACTCAGCATACAAATGTGGATCCTGAAATAGAAATGGTTCTTCTTGTTCAACACCAGCCTCACGAAGGTGCCCGAAAACCCCTTCTCCTGCAACACGATAAGTAATTGGATCGGCAATGATAACTGCTTTCTTGCTTGGGAACTGCTCGGAAAATAAAATGGCTACGTCAGCTAAAACACCCCATCCTATTTTTAGCGCCTTAGTTTCGCTTGCTGCAGCTAATGCATCGTTAACATTCGACATTATCTTAATTATTCATTTCTTTTATACTCGATTAATGATGATGATTTCACTATTTTGTTTAAATAGCATATGTTTCATATTGTATCGTTATTAGATACATCATCTTAACCAAAGAAATAAAATAAAAACAAATAAAACAAATCGAAAGTTAATTATAATTTAACTTTCGATTTTAAAAGGCATTATTTTAATATGACTTCTTGTAGATTATCTTCCAAATCTGCATCAAGTAAGTAACAATATGGGTCAACAACCACTGTTGTTGGCTTTTTGCTAGTAATGACTGTTAACGGGGTTGATAAATTTTTAATACGGTATTTCTTTAAGTAGATAGGCTTGGTACGCTTATCCCATTCGGGTTTGGGTTTATCAAACAAGGCAATGTCAACATCCATATCAGGCAAAACAAGTTTTTCGACGCCTTGTTTATTTAAGCCAATGTTTACCTGGAGATTAATCTTATAGTTACCATCCTCTAAAAGTTTACTCGATAGCACTTTAATGTTAATTTGATAATCAACAACCTGATTAAAACTATCACCAACAAACCTTTTCTGACTTATCGGTACTACTTCATTTAACAACCTTATAAAATCATCAGTGCTAGCTTTAGAATTTGGGCTCTCATAATTGTCGATTAATTTCTTTAATACACTATTAAATTCCTTTTCTCCGATCGCCTCCTTAACTGCGTACATATTTATTCCACCTTTTTGATAATAAACATAACCCTGATCAGTTACTTTAGTCATTGCCTGCTCTTTTTCGTTAGGATTTCGATTGGCAAAATAGATACGGTTATCGAGCTGAAAATACTTACTTAAGTACATTTTGCCGAAAGATTTTTCAATTAAAACTGCTTCTGTATACTTTGCTAAAGATTCGGTAAGCATAGCTCTACCGGCCACATTTGCAGGATTTAGCTTATTTGCCCACCATTGGTGTGCAACCTCATGTGCAGTAATAGCATAAGCTTGATCTATTTGATTGGGATTGATGTAATTACTTAAAAAATTCAATTTTTCTGCACTAAATACTACACCTGGATAAGCTGTAGCCGCACCTCGATATTGAGGTATCTCAGCCAACACAAATTGCTTTAAAGGATAAGGTCCAAAATTTGCAGCACAATAATCAATCGCATCTTTAATCCCCTTCATCATCATAGTTAAATTAAATTCCTGTCCTTTTTTGTAATAAATGCTAAGATCTATTCCCTTATGTTTTTCTTTCTTCACAGCATAGCGTGCAGAGCTAAGGGCAAACATAAAATTAATCGGTTGCATAGTCTTAAACTTGAAATAACGTCTTTGATTGGCAACCCATGATTTCTGTAAAGTTCCGACCGTTACAACTTGCTGATCTAGGGCAGTAGAAATAGTCGTCTCTAAATCAATTAAATGATAATTATTATCTGCTTTAGCATATTTAGGCATCACAGGAAGATTTGCTTCTTTTCTAGCAGCTTTGTTATCCGTTAACAAATTCTCATCATAACCAAATTGCGGTACATATTTCTCCAATTCGATATAAGTTCCATTGTGGGATAATGAATTTTCAGTATTAAATGGAACAAAACCATCTCTAACGATCTTTAATTTAAAATGCATGGTTGTTTCTTCATTTGGAGCTAAGGGCCTGTTCAATTGAATAAACTGCTGGTTAAATACTTTATCTTGTTCCTGCTTTTTACTGTTGGGAATTGCGATTTCAAAGTAATTGACAGCTCGATCTAAACTTACCCATATTTGATTGATAGGCATGTTGGTTTCATTTTTTATTTTATAAGTGCCCTGTACTAAATAACTACCATCATTTGTTAAAAGATCAACTGCTGTTTTAACAGATTTAATGATAGGTTGTGGAAGATGAGCAAGGGATGCGTATTTCTTCTCATAATTAATTTGCCAAGCTAGCTTTGCTTGCTTATTTTGATAATTGCCAACCACATTGGTTCGGTAATAAATAAATGCTCCGCTTCCAATCCACACTACAATACCAAGCAAGAATATAAATTTAGCCTTGTTAATTACTTTTGGTACAGTTTGTATACGGTTCAAGAGCGTTCTTTGAATGCTGCTTTGCCACATCCCAACAGTTAATACACCAATAATTATTGAAAAGCCAAACCAGTATAACATATACCAATTAAATGCATCAGCATAATGTCCAAACCCGTTAAAATAAGAAAACTGAAGTGCAGGAACATTGGCAAATCGGAGCATAAAATGATTTAATCCAAACTGCGACGAAAATATAAATAGCATTACAACGATCATACTTAGCAATAATCCTACATATTTACTGTCTGATAAATTTTGTACAAATACAATGAGTACAACAAAAAGAAGCAATGGGAAGGCGCTGTAATAGTATAAAGAGAGGTATTTTAACAATTCGAAATCAAAGTAACCGTTAACAATTTGCACGCCTATGCCAATACCAATATTCAAGGTTACTAATGTCATCACCAAAGCTCCAAGCGTTAAACATTTTGCTCCCCATAAAACCCCTCCTTTTACTGGCGTAGTATATATTAATGCCTCAATTTTTGCAGCTTTCTCTCTTCCAACTAATTCTGCAGCATAGAAAATGATTAAGATAAGGCCAAAATTCATGGATCTTATTTCTTCTAAGATGAACCCAGTGGTAGGGTAAGCCTTAATTCCATAAGCCCCGTTAAAGAGTGCATCCTTTAATTCGACCCCAAAAACAAATAACCAAAGCAATAGCATCACCATAAATGGAATATGCTTAAACAGAGAGATAAGCTCAAGTTTTAATTGTGAAGTAAATGCATTAAAATTATAATTAAACCCTTGAGGCTCTACATTAAAATGCTTAAACGGAATTTTAATTTCTTTACTTTGTTCTTTATTTTTTTGCTTTGCCTTCGTAGCAACCGATAGCCTAAAATTAAAGAATTTATAACTCGTTATGATAATTAGGCTGCTAATTCCCAACCAAATTAAGCGATTAGCTAAAAAAACGCCGGTAACTGGAAAAAGCTGGTAATTTTTAACAATATCGGCCCATTTCTTTGTTTCACTAAAAAAGGATGTCATCCCATAGGGATCAAACAAAAAAGGTAAAATACTTGGGTTATTTACTTTTAAAGTGGAAGTTGCAAACAAAGGTGAGTTCCCTAAGATAGAAGCAACCATATAGCAGATATAAAGCAATACTCCAGTAGCATAAATGGCTCTCACATTCTTGGTTAATATTGCGGTACAAAAAATACAGCTTACTGATAACAAAACATTTGGCAACCCAAAAACAAACAGTGGATGAAGGTAATAACTGAGATTAAACTCGCCCAGACTGGCAGGCTCAACAAAAAAAGCTCCAATGAATAAGCCCAGTACAGCAAAAAAAAGATGTAAAAAGACAGCAATCAGCAACCCTAACAACCTAACTGTAAAATATGGGAAACGATTTACCGAAGTTGCATAGATAACGGAATCCATTCTATAAATATGATCACGAAGAACCACATTCGCACAAAACAAGGTAGCCGAAAAAATAGCAAACAACGACAGGAAGGAAATAATATAAGCACTTACATAGGCTGAATTCTTATATACATCTTCTCCGCCGAAAGAGCCTTTTGCAACTGTAAATATTCCTAGCACCAGAAACAACAAACACGCTAACTGAAAAGAGATTTGCTTGAAATGATATCTCAATTCAAATTTCAACATTGAAATTAGCATAGCACTCCCTCCTTTGTTTTGTTTTGCAATCCAAATAAAGCAGCAAAATATACTTCTTCCAGCGCTGGATAAAAGATTTCGAAACCTAAATCAGGACATTCATCAGCCAAAACAAACAGTTGGATTTTACCCGCTATTATTCTCGTCGAAATTACTTCAAACTTGGATAAATGCTCGCTTAATGTCGATTTATCAATAACTTTTCTCCAAATCTTACCATTTAATTTCTCTGTTAAATCTGAAGGCTTTCCTTGCAAAATAAGTTTGCCGTTAGCCAATACGGCCATTTCTGGGCAAAGATCATGTACGTCCTCCACAATATGCGTGGAGAGCATAACAACTTTTTGTTCACCGATTTCATTGAGTAGATCATGAAAGCGATTACGCTCTTGGGGATCCAACCCAGCGGTAGGTTCATCCACAATAATTAATTGAGGATTACCAAGTAATGCTTGAGCGATACCAAATCTTTGTCTCATCCCGCCCGAAAAATTACCTACTGCCCTATTTCTTACCTCGAATAAATTGGTTTGTTGTAAAAGGGATAAAACTTGCTCTTTTCGCTCGCTTTTGTTCGCTAAGCCTTTTAATATAGCTAAGTGATTAAGTAAATCAAAGGCAGATATTTTAGGATATACGCCAAAATCTTGAGGTAAATAGCCTAATTGGTTGCGCATTTCTTGTGGATTTTTTAAGATATCATTCTCATCAAAAAAAAGGCTCCCACTGTCTGGAAGTTGTAGGGTTGCAAGTGTGCGCATTAAAGATGATTTACCTGCACCATTTGGGCCTAATAAGCCAAACATTCCATTAGAAATGCTTAATGAAACATTATCCAATGCTTTTACGCCATTGATATAGCTTTTACTAAGATTTTGTATAACAAGTCTTTCCATGTTGTTTTAATAAGATGGAAACAAAGAAACAAAACCTACCTGTTGGCAATAAATTAAAGTGATGAACGCATAGAAAATAGTGATGAACAGTTAAAAATGGTTTCCTTAGCCTCTCCTGTAATGAGGAAATTCTTTTATCACTAAAATCATTACTTTCGTCATTTAGATTTTTGTAATTAGCTAAAATCCTTTTCCTTTATGCTTTAATACAATGACAAAAACTTTATACAGTCCCAAACTTTTATTTAAGTATCAAGAATTTATACTTTTTGTTGGACTTACGCTTTGGCTTTCTATTTTCCATATCACAGAAGCTAGAACAGTTGGGTGGATTGATTACTTCAATTGTATTTTAGTTTTAGGAGTTAATCAATTACCAATACTTGTTTTTTCGTTCAATAAAACGAATTTTAAACAAACCCTTGGTCGTAAGCAATATATTCTTTACTGGTTGCTTTGCTTTTTCTTGGTACAGCCTGTATTTACGGCTTTTTGCATTTCATTGGCAGCGAAAAATTTTGATTCTTCACTCTTTATAACGGCCTCTGTGTCAGCATTAGCACTTGAACTGCTACTCATAGTTAATGCATACTATCAAAAGAAGGCGCAACACGCTAAATGGTTAAAGAAAATTGGCCTGGAAAAAGCAGTTTTAATTAGCTTAATTATTATTTCCCTTTCGATTGCTGCTATGGGGGTTTCAAGTTTAAACAATCCTGCATACCATAACAGCAATCGTTTACTTATAGGATTTGAATTTAGCCTAACTAAGGTGTTCAATCATTTTGGTACTTTTTTGGTTTTCTTTGTCCAATTCTTATTCATGTACCTATGCGGTTATTTATTCTTCATCATTAATAGCCGGATACTAGTATCACAGGTACTCAAACAAAAAGGATTAATCTTATATATTTTAAGCGTATTGGCAACCATTGTGATTTTATATCCAATTATCGCACAAATATTGATCTCACTTCCCATTAATGAAACATTGGGAAGAGATATCTTTTCTAACAATGCCTTCGATTTAGAAAATGCCTTCGGTGTAATTGGCGTAATGTTATTTAGCCTTCCAATTGTATTGGCTATTCAATGGGGAAATCAAAACACACAAATCCTTTCATTAGAAAAAGAAAAATCGCAAACTGAACTGGATTTATTAAAACAGCAACTAAATCCACATTTCTTCTTTAATACGCTAAATAATCTTTACGGACTAAGTTTGCAGCAATCAGAAAAAACATCAGAAAGCATATTACAATTAGCTGAACTAATGCGCTATACTATTTACAAAGGACAGCAAGAACGCGTGAGTTTAATCCAGGAACTTAACTACATTGAAGATTATATCCAATTGCAACAAATTAGGCTAAAAAAACCATTAATATTTAACTTCGACAAGAATATCGCTGACGAAAATTCACAAATAGCCCCGCTATTATTAATTGTTCTGGTTGAAAATGCTTTTAAGCACGGAATTGAAATCGCTGAAGAACAAGCATTTTTAACATTGCAGCTTAAATCAGATCAGCAGAAATTATATTTTAGTTGTGAAAATTCCTTTGAAGAAGAAAGTTCAGATAAAGTTAGTGGCATTGGATTAACTAACCTCAACAAAAGATTAGCTTTGTTATATCCCGAAAGTCATACCTTAAAGATAACTAAAACTAATAATGTATATAAAGCTGAACTGGTATTAACGTTATGAGTTTACGCTGCTTAATTATTGATGATGAGCCTTTGGCACATGAGGTAATTCTAACTCATTTAGGGGATATCCCCTTTTTAGAGGTGGTTGGACAATGTTATCGTGCTACAGATGCTTTCGATTTCTTAAGTAAAAACGAAATCGACCTGGTTTTCTTGGATATCCGAATGCCCAAATTAAGCGGATTGGATTTTATTAAAACCTTAAAGCGAAAACCGATCATCATCATTACCTCAGCATTCGAAGAATATGCCCTGGAAAGTTTTGACCTCGATGTTTGTGATTATCTATTAAAACCATTTCGTTTTGATAGGCTCTTAAAAGCAGCCAATCGTGCTTTAGAAATATACCAGCTTAAGAATCAAACCAAGCAATTTCAAATCGGACAAACGGAGGAAGATCACATTGCGATAAAAGCTGATAAGCGGCATATCATCGTCAAGTTAAATGAACTATATTATTTAGAAAGCTTAGGTAATTATGTAAAAGTCTGGAAGGATAAAGAATTTCTGCTCACCCAACGAACTTTAACCAGCTTTGAATCACAATTACCTAAGGAATTATTTATTAGAGTGCATAAATCTTATATCGTCAATAAAAAATTTGTCCATTACCTTGAAGGGAATATGATTATCCTTAAAAACAGTACTCAAATTCCTATCGGGAAAAACTTTAAACCAACAATCAAACAGTTGCTTGACATTGACAATTAGGAAGCAGCTTGCCTCCTATTTCCAACCCCCTCCTAACGAACGGTATAAATTAACAACAGCTTGTAATTGCTGGAGCTGATCTCCCACACCGCTTAATTGAGCGGCTAATAAGCTTTGCTCTGATGTTAATACGTCGGTATAATTTGTTGCCGAACTATAACGTAATAGTTCTTGCGTAAAATCTACCGCCTTCGTTAATGATGCAATTTGTTTCGCTCTAGTCTCTTGCTTTTCAGCCGCTGTTTGATAAGCATATAAAGCGTTAGAAACCTCAGATCCGCTGGATAATAGCGTCTGCTGAAAGGCATAGAATGCGATTTGCTGCTGTGCCTGCGCCGTCTTTAAGCGTGCTTTGTTTTGTCCTTTTGCAAAAATTGGTTGAGTTAACCCGCCAATCAGATTGTAAAAAATAGATTGGTTAAAGAAATCTTTCAACTGCAGGGAAGATAAACCACCACTGGCAGTTAAGGTTAATGCAGGATAAAAATAGGCCTTAGCTACTTTAGTGTTTTCAAACGAGGCTCTAAAAGCATATTCTGCTGCTTGTACATCAGGTCTGTTTTGCAACAATTGTGCAGAAACTCCAGTCTTTAAATCCTTAAAAGGAACTTGTTGATCAATAGAAGAACGATTAATCGCTGATGGCGCATTAGCAAGCAAAATGCTAAGAGCGTTTTCGTTCTCCCTGATACTTCTTCTCAAATCAGGCAGGGAGACTTCCGCAGCATACAAATTAGCTTCGCTTTGAACAACAGCTGCTCCTGTTACCTTTGCAGCGTCTTTTAAAGCTTTCATAGCCTCTACATTACTTTTTCTACTCTTTATAGTTTGTAAGGTAATTGCCAGTTGCTTATCCAATGCTAATAAATTATAATAAGTATTCGCAATATTTGCAATTAATTGCGTTTGAACAGCCCTTTTTGCCGCATCGCTTTGCAACAATGAAGCATAGGCCGACCGTTTAGCACTGCTTAATTTACCCCAAATATCTGCCTCCCAGCTCGTACTTAATTGCGCTCTATAAGTTTGGGTTTCTAGATTAATGTTAATTCCGGCAGGAAAATTTAAAGCTGAACGAGATTGTTTAGCATCAGTTACCGATAAATCGCCTTGTAAACTTGGTAAAAGTGCAGCTCGACTTTGTTGCATGGCAGCTTCTGCGATTTTAATCCGTTCTATCGCTTGCTTCAAATCTAAATTTTGTCCTAAACCTGTTTCAATTAAGGATTGCAAAACAGGGTCTGCAAATAAATTTTTCCACGACAGATCTGCAATAGTAGTGGTATCTGTAGTTGTTTGATCTCGGTATAAGTGATCAGCATTTGCTGTTGGACCAGTATATTTCTGATTGACACAGGCACCTAAACTTAGCGTTAAAATACCTAGTACAATTAAAGTGTGTTTATTTCTAAAAGTCATAATTTTTAAATTAATGTTCGCGCTCATCAACTACTGGAAATGCTAGTTCAGATTGTTCGGCGTGAACATCTTCCTCAAATGGAGATTTACTGCTTACTTTTTCTTGTAATGTTTGGAAAACAATGAATAATGCAGGAATTACAAAAACTCCAAACAGTGTTCCTATTAACATCCCTCCAACAGCTCCAGTACCGATAGATTTATTACCTGCTGCACCAACTCCACTTGAAAGCATCAATGGTAAAAGGCCTAAAATAAAGGCAAATGAAGTCATCAAAATTGGTCGCAAACGTGCAGTTGCACCTTGGATCGCAGCATCTACAATACTCATTCCTTTACGCCTACGATCTACTGCATATTCTACAATCAAAATGGCATTTTTAGCCAACAATCCCACTAGCATGATCAAGGTAATCTGTGTATAGATGTTATTATCTACACCAAAAATCTTATCGAAAATAAATACACCCGCTAATCCTATTGGAAGTGAAATAAGAACGGCTAACGGTAGGATATAGCTTTCATATTGGGCACAAAGCAAGAAGTAAACAAAGATTACGCAAAGCAAAAAGATAAAAATAGTCTGACTACCGCTACTCATTTCTTCACGCGATAAACCTGAGAACTCATAGCCATAACCAGCGGGTAAATGTAAAGCAGCTTCTTCTTGCACTGCTTTTAAGGCATCTCCCGAACTAAAACCTGGTTTCGGACTTCCTGTTACAGCTATTGAAGTATATAAATTGAATCGGGAAATAGCTTGTGGACCATAAACCTTTTCCAACTTGATAAACTCACTGATAGGCGCCATTACACCCTTAGCATTTCGTACATAAATACTGTTTAAGCTTTGTTGGTTAGCACGATACTGTGCATCGGCCTGATACATTACCCTAAATTGTTTACCAAATTTATTAAAGTTTGATGCATACACACCGCCGAAATAACCTTGTAACACACTCAGTACATCTGTAACAGCTAAGCCAGCTTGTTTAATTTTTGCCACATTCACCTCTATTTGATATTGAGGAAAATTGGGATTAAATGAGGTTGAGGCATATTGAATTTCGGGGCGTTTAGCCAGCGCTGCTAGAAATGCATTTCCCACTTCATTAAACTTGTTGATATCGCCTCCAGTTTTATCTTGCAACTGGAATTCGAAACCTCCACTGGTACCAAAACCTTGTATGGTAGGGGGAGCGAAGAAAATAATCTTGGCACCTTTAATACCAGCCGTTTTTGCGAATAGCTCTCCTATAATTGCTTTCACATCCCGCTTACGTTCGTTCCATGGTTTTAAACGAGAAATTACCATTCCGTAAGAGCTTCCTGCACCACTGATCATGCTTCGACCTACAATCCTTAATGCACTTTGCACCTCTGGAATATCTCTTACAATTTTATCAATTTGCGTAATAATTACCCTGGTTTCTTCTTGAGAAGTTCCAGCAGGTAAGGATATATCAGACATGATTACGCCTAAGTCTTCGTTCGGAACAAAGCCTTTCGGGGTCGTATTCATAGTCCAAATTAAAATACCAGCAAATGCTAAGATACCTACTCCAGCAATCCATTTTTTACGGGACAGAAACGAAACTGATTTTTTATATCGATTAGTCATTAAATCGAACGAGGTATTAAAGCCCACGTAAAAACGTTGCAGAAAATTCTTTGGTTTCCCATGGTCGTCATCATGTGGTTTTAAAAGCAAGGCACACAATGCCGGACTTAGCGTTAACGCATTAATTGCAGATAAGATAATCGCAATGGCCAACGTTAAACCAAATTGTTTATAAAATACGCCAGATGAGCCTTCAATAAAACTTACAGGAATAAATACCGCAGCCATTACCAAGGTAATAGAGATAATTGCACCTGTAATATCCTCCATCGCATCTACAGTAGCCTTTTTAGCGGACTTATAACCATGATCTAGCTTGGCATGGACGGCCTCGACGACTACAATAGCATCATCAACCACAATACCGATGGCCAGAACTAAGGCAAACAAGGTTAATAAGTTAATGGTAAAGCCAAATAAGCTTAGGAAGAAAAACGTACCTATAATAGCTACAGGAACCGAAATTGCAGGGATCAACGTAGAACGGAAATCCTGCAGGAAGATGAATACAACGAGAAACACTAAAATAAATGCTTCAATTAAAGTATGGATTACCTTTTCAATAGACGCATCCAAGAAATCATTCACATTTACCAACGACGTATAGTGAATGCCCTTTGGAAATGACTTTGAGGCTTCTTCTAATGTTTTAATCGAGTTTTCGATTACTTCTTTTGCATTAGATCCTGCTGTTTGATTGATGGCAATACCAATAGATGAGTTTCCATTGTATTTTGAAGTACTTGCATAACTTAATGCGCCCAATTCTATACGAGCTACATCCTTTAAACGCAGTATTTGTCCGTTGGCATCTGCTTTGATAATGATATTACTAAAATCTTCCTCACTCTTAAGTCTACCTGTATATTTTAAGGTATATTGAAATGATTGATCGCCTCGTTCACCAAACTGTCCTGGTGCAGCTTCCACATTTTGTTCTGCCAAAGCAGCGCTTACATCATTTGGAATTAGACCATAAGTAGCCATTACATCAGGCTTAAGCCAAATCCGCATGCTATAATCCATTTGTCCAAATGAACTAGCATCACCAACACCCGTTATCCTTTTAATTTGTGGAATGATGTTAATGTTAGCATAGTTTTGCAGAAATGTTTGATCATACTCAGGGTTATCACTGTGGATTACGAAAATCAATACATTACTGGCCTGTCTTTTTGCTGTAACCACACCAGAACGTGTAACCTCTGCGGGCAGTAGACTAGTGGCTCTAGCTACCCTATTTTGAACGTTTACAGCGGCCAAATCTGGATTAGTACCTAACTTAAAGTTTACGGTAATAGTAGCTGTACCTTCATTACTGGCACTTGAAGTCATGTAGGTCATATCTTCAACACCGTTAATCTGTTCCTCCAGTGGTATCACTACACTGTTCATCACCACATCGGCATTTGCTCCTTGATAAGATGCCGAAACTTGTACAGTTGGTGGAGCTATTTCAGGATATTGGGAAACAGGTAGCGTGATCAAACCTAATATCCCAAGTATCACTATGATAATTGATATCACAGTTGATAAAACTGGTCTATCTATAAATTTTTTAAACATAAATTTTGACTTACGTTACGTGAGTTTATTTTTTAATTTCAGCGTAAACTGAATCTGTATTTTTTTCTTCTGGTTTAATTTTTGTTCCATCTCTTAGAGATTGGAAGCCTTCCAAAACGACTTTATCACCCGCTTTTAAACCTTTTGTAACCACATAGAATTTTCCCTTTGCATTTGGCATCACTTCTATCAGTGTATTAATCACCTTAGCCGAATCGCCTAAGACATACACAAATTTCTTTCCCTGTAAATCGGTAGTAGACTTTTGGGGGATTAAAATCACTTCCTTTACATATTGTGGGATACGCACAGAAGCACTTGCTCCATTTTTCAATACGGCTACTGGATTGGGGAAGGTAGCTCTCAAGCTTACCGCACCCGTACTTCTGTTAATCTGACTATTGATCGATTCTATTTTTCCATTCTGGGCGTACACCGATCCATCTGCTAAAACTAAGCCAACTGGAGGTATATTTTTCATTTGCTCACTTAATGTTCTACCTTGATAAATATTAGAAAAATCAAGTAGTTGTTTTTCGTTTAAAGAGAAGTAAGCATAAACTTTACTCGTATTTGATACTGTAGTTAAAGGTTGCGCACTTGTTCCACTCACTAAGCTTCCTGTTTTGAAAGGGATAGCCCCCACAACCCCGTCTACCGGACTAGTAATTCTTGTATAGCCTAAATTCACTCTTGCATTCACTAAAGCTGCTTTAGTTTGAGCTAATGCGGCCTTCTTACTTTGCAAGGTTAGTTGTGCTGCTTCTAATTCATATTTACTAATGATATCTTTTTCAACTAAGGGCTTTGTTTTATTAACCTGAAGTTGCGCAGCATTAACGTCAGCTTCTGCACTACTTATCGCCGCACTCGCTGTTCTAACTTGTTGTTCATACTGGGGAGCATTAATTGTAAATAACAACTGTCCTTTTTTTACCAATGCACCTTCATCAACATAAATTCTTTCTATAAAACCGTCTACTTTTGGTCTTATATCAACATTCTCAATCCCCTCAATGGTTGCAGGATAATCTGAGTTAAGTGTGGTAGATTGTGAATTAACTGCAAACACCGGATAAGGTTGAGGTGCACTAGCTGCAGCCGCTGCTTGAGCTGCCTTTTCGTCTTTTCCGCCACAAGATGCAAGCATAGCTCCTAAGCATAAAAGGACTGAAAAATGGATAGTTGTCTTCATAATTATATTAGATTTTTGTGTGTTCATTATTTTATTATTGGTAAACCATATCAAAAATGAGTTGCTTACGCTCTTTCATCAGTTTCAGATACTCACTATCATTTACGCTATAAAGCGATTTATTTAAACAAGTAGTAATTAAAGGATAGGCCATTAGCGCAAATAAATTCATTAAAAAATGCCTAGGGTCCATTTTTTTTATCCGCCCAAGTTCCATTTCAGCTTTGATCTCTATTAAAAATTGCTTAATCCTATGTTTTTTTTCGTCAGGGACATTTTTTTCTGTCCGCTTAAATTCAGTAACCACGTACATTTCTCTGTAAGGAAACTTCATTGCCTGATCCATAAAAACATTAATTAATCGTTGAACTTTCTCTTTAAATTCTAGCTTAGCAGAAAAAACTGATTCTAAAACAGCCGACATTTCCGCTCTAGCCTCATCGGCAACCTGCTCAAATAAAATATCCCTTGATCTAAAGTAATAGTTAACAAGAGTTCTATTTACCCCTGCTGCATCAGCAATATCTTGCGTAGTGGCATGTAACCTGCCCTCCGAAAAAAAGATGCGTTTTGCGGTGTCTTTAATTAATTGTTCTGTTCCGGTATCTCTCTGCGCCATTTACTATTATGTTTAACAATTTTGTCAAACAAAAGTAGACATATCACTGAAGATTACCTTAACATATCGAAATTGTAGCTAATTTATGACAGTGGATTGATAAAGCTTACGAAGTTGGCAGTGGCACTAGTGGAGCAAACTTCGTAAGTCTACAACGGCTGTATAAGCTGATAAATATTCCCTCTATTACCAGTCAACAATACTAGTTGACCATTTTTTGCTTTTTGAACTGCATTAAAATTTAGGGTAGAAATATTAATCCAATGCTGCCCGCCATCTATCGAGTAATCTGTACCCGAGCTACCAGTAGCCACCCAAAGCTGACCTTTTAGGTGTTCAACAGCAGATCTATAACCTAATACGGGCGACATCGGCCTGGTCCAATTCTTACCTCCATTTGTAGTGAGTAACACATTATTGGTGTTTTCTTTATCCTTCAAATAATTACCTCCAACAACAATACCTGTTTTATTATCAGAAAAACCTATAGAAAATGGGCCAGTGCTACTTTCACCCTGTATAATTGGGCAACTATAAACTTTCCATTTCTTCCCATAATTTGAAGAATAATAAATATTAGATACCTTACCCCCGCTAGCGATCCATACTTTACCATCATTACTAGTTCTAATGGTAGTACCACTTGCAGCAAAACCTGCTTCTCCTATAGCAAGTTTTTGTTTTAAATTTGCAGAGATATCCTGCCAAGTTAAGCCTCCATCTGTGGTTTTGAGCAGCTGCATTTTATTATTTATTGGATCGCCAAAAATCATTCCTTCATTTCGGTTCCAAAATCCCATGCCATCTAAGAAAATCAAAGAATCAGTATTTTTATAAACTTCTTTCCAATTTTTCCCTCCATCAGATGTAGTTAAAATATAGGCTGGTGAACCTGCATTTACGATAATTGCATGTTGATCATCAAATGCTTCAATATCCCTAAAATCTAACTTTTCATAACCCTTAGGCTGTGTCCAATCCCAAGTTGCGCCACCATCCATGGTTTTACCAACGTGCCCATTACTTCCACTTACCCATGCAACTTGATCAGATACGACCGCAATGCCACGCATACTGGTATTTTTACCAGTGGTAAGTTGCTTGAGTGTATATTGTTGAGAAAAACAAAATAACGGAGCCAATAGCACGAATAGGAATAGATTTTTCATAAATGGTGGTTGTAACAATTAATTATTTAACTCTTTTCCAGCTCTCAGAACGACCAATTAAAGAAACGCCAATATACCCTCTCATATTAAGCTGGCCATCTTCTTTCAGACTTAAATTACAAGAATAAGTTTTTCCCGTTTTAGGATCATAAACGCTTCCACCTGTCCACCTTCCCTCTTCAAAAACAAAATCCTTTAAAATTTCTAGCCCTAAAATCGGTTTCGATCTTAAATTAGCATTTGGATTTTTTTGATCTGTTTTAGGTTTACCTGATTTATCATTAGGTTCTTTGATCCAAACCAGTTTGCCAAAATATTTATCACCTCTTTTGTAAATTTCAATCTGCCCCTCTGCCGCAGCATTAAGCCATTTTCCTAAAACAGCATCCTTACTTTGGGCAAAAGTACTAGCAGTAAAAGCTAATAAAAAGAGTATAAAAGATAAATTCTTTACCATAAGGATAAATATATGCTCCTATAAAGTTAATAATCTTTTTAAAAAATAAAACTCTCTCCTGCATGACTTAGAAAGTTTTCCGCACTCTTTGCCATGCTAATCGTAAGTTTATACAGAAAAAATGAATTCAGGCAATACAGTGGCTTCGAAGCCATGTGCAGAAACGATTGCGATAATTTCTGCCGGAGGCACAAAGCCATCTAAGGATTTTATTCTTAATATCTTATCACAATCATCCAATGCAAAATTAGCTTGGTAATGACTAAAGTTGCCATGAATTTGATCAATTATTTTTTGCGCGTCCTCAGCATCAATCACATTAGTTTTAAAAACTTCTACCATATTGATTTTAGAATAGCTTGTTGGTTGGTTAATTGGTTAACTGCTTACTTTTCTAGAATTCGTTTCAAATTACTTAGACTTTCGCTTAAATCTTTTCCTAGTAAATTATCTATAAAGAGGTTAAATAAAGTCATCGGATACTTATTACTTCCTACCATTTCCCATTTTACATTTGTTTCATTTTCATTAATAGCAGTTGTATACATATTTATTTGGGCGATATTTTTAAAAGGCTTTTCAAATCTAACTTCCATATTGATCAGCTTAAGGGCTTCTATTTTCTTTATCTCTTGTTCACCCTTACCCGCTTGTTTATTTCCTTCCCAAGCACTTATAAAACCTATTGTTCCGTCAATCCCTCGATAGTCAAGTTTTACATTTGGGTCAAGCATCACCCACTTACTGTACTGTTCTTGATTTTTCACCAGTTTCACGTAATCAAATACTTCACGGATAGGTTTCCTGATATTGATATCTCGTTGAATAGTGTATTCTTTTTTAACTATAAGTGCAAGAAATAATAGGAAAACAATAAGTACTACAATAAATAAAAGGATGCTTAAAAGAATATTCATGATTTAATGATTTAAGATGATTTTAAAAATTTATCAATTTCCTTTAATTGATGAATATGCCTTTGTGTATGATAAATAACAAAATATATTGCCTCAAATCTAGTTAAAAATCCAAAAGATGGTAATTCAAAATCCAAACAGGTTTTAGAAAGATCTAGTTCTTCAATCGCTTTGATACAGTCGGTTTTGATCTGCCTGATAGCGTCCAATTGTTCATGTTGACTATGGTATTCGTTGGTAGGCAAAATAAACGCTGGAGATTTCAATTTAATTTCAAAATTTAAAAATAGCGACTTTAAATTAGCAATATGGTGGTCTATCGCCCTATTTGTTTCTTTTGTTGATCCATTTAAGATGGCAGCAAAATTCTTATTCGCTAATATAAGATGTTGTGCTACTTGCGCTGGTGTCCAACTATCTTTAAAAGGAACTTCATTAAAATCTTCCTCTTTAAATAAACTTATTACCTCTTCTAAAGTCGAAAATGTATGGACGAAATCATTTAATATTATTTCTCTTTCCATCTTACATGTATTTCATTGCATCGTAACCTAACAATCTGCGCCAAAGTGCAATTTGGCCTATACAATTTGCCTCTCTGTACATTTGAAAGGAAACCATTTCATACATCGGAAAACTCATTCCTGGAAATTCCAATACACGATCAAGCTCTTCTTCGGTGGCCTTAAGTAAATATTCCTTTAAAATAGGAGAAATTTCCGCCCAATCTTGCTGATAAGAATCAAGAGCAGGATAAACTGCATTTTCTTGAATGCCTTTATGATCTTTAAAAAGTTCGTTTGCTGATGATTTTAAAGTTGAACCGAATAAACCAGCCAACTCATATCGCTCTTGAACTAAACTACCTGCAATCCATGCAACGTGATTTGCTTTGGTACCTAAACGGTTTAAAGAATCTTCATCTGATATTCCAGCTAAAGCATTATTAAAATAAGTGGTATGCATATCAAATAAATCTATCAATGCATATAATCTGTTACTTACTGGTTGCTGTTTCATAATTAATGATTTTGATTACGCTAAGATATAACATCCTAAATCATAAATCGATAGCTATTAAAGTCAACAATAGGGGGCATTTGCGACAAAATTCTTAACTTTAATCAATAATTAATTAACAATGAAGAAAATAGGCGTTTTATTAACCAAAAATTATAAGCTCTTAAGCATTGCCGCAATTTTAGAGGTGTTCGAAGCTGTTAACAAATTCCATTCTGATGAGCAACAAGAAAATCCATTTAAAATTTACTTGTTGGGAGCAGATATTATAAGTACCTCCCCAAAAGAAGTATTTGGTTATCCTTTAAAATCTATTCAAGACCCCGAGTTAGTTGATTTAATTCTAATTCCTGCATTTACTTCTACCAATATGCCCCAAACACTCCTAGAAAATAGGATGTATATTCCCTATCTACTTAATCAATTTCAGCAAGGCGCCAGCATTGGAACGGTATGCACGGGTGCTTTCTTACTTGGTGCCAGCGGATTATTAAATGGTAAAATAGCTACCACACACGTTGATTCATGTGATAATTTTGCCCTTGCTTTTCCCGAAGTTAAGCTAAAGGCTGATAAAACGGTTACGCAAGATGGCAGGTTATATACGAGTGGTGGAGCGACCTCCTCTTTTCATTTGCTCTTGCATTTAATTCATGAATTTTGTGGAAATACCATGGCTGTTAAAACGGCTAAGCTTTTTGCTATTGACATGGACAGAGATAAGCAATCTTATTTTAGTACGTTTCAACCTTCAAAAAACCACAAAGACGACCTTGTGGCATCGGCACAACAAAAAATAGAAAGCAACTATCACGACACAGCTACCATTGAAGAGTTAATTAAAGATATTCCTACAAGCCGCAGAAACATTGTAAGAAGATTTAAACAGGTTACCGGAATAACGCCAATTGAATATCTGCAACAAACCCGCATCGAAGCTGCTAAAAAGCTTTTAGAAAGAACTAGCCATCAAATGAATGAAGTTATTTTCCAATCGGGATACAGTGATCCAAAAGCATTTAGAAAAATGTTCAAGAAAAACGTTGGCATGACTCCCTCTCAATATCGAGAAAAATTTCAAGTACGTTAATTATTCACAAACATAAGTCTCTCTCCTTTTTTGGTATTCATTTTAACTATTCCATTTTTGGCGATAATTTTTTTACCTAATAAAGTAAAATTTCCTTTAGGGAATTTAATGTTTAAAATTCCACCTTTTTCTGCCACCACTGTTACTTTAGCAGCTTTCCCATTCTTATAATCTGCACTCACTAAAAAAGCCCCTTCTGTTCGTAAATTTTTAAATGAACAATTATTCCATTCTGTTGGCACAGCTGGAAAAACCTCAATATAACCGTCTCTACTTTGTAACAGTAATTCATTTACTCCTTGTGCAAAAGCGAAGTTACCTTCGAGCGTAAAAGGACGATAGGTAAAATCTGAATACTCCCCGTTCTTTTGATCACCATTTAAGTGAAAACTGTTTGTAGCGCAAAAATTTGATGCAAAAATCTGCAATTGCTTAAGTGCTTTATCGGCTTGGTAGGCACGTGCATATAACGACGCCATCCAACTAAAAGAATAACCACACCAAGCTCGCGTTCCTTTAGCTTCTAACTGCTTATACGAATTGTCTATTCGAATTTTATCTTCGGGCTTATTATAATCTAACAATGCCAAAGGATATATGCCCATGTATTGAGACATGTGGCGATGGGAAGAATTTAAATTTAAACCTGGCGCAATGGTAAAACCAGTTTCATTTACTTCGTAATCTGGTAATTGCTTAGCTATCGTTTCCCAATGTTGAGCCCCTTTTACATTACCTTTTGCAATTGAAACTTCTTTTGCTGCTTTAAATAAAAATTTCGCTAAGCTTAAATCAAAATTACTCCAACTTTTAAACCAGGCAGTGATGCTATTATCATTATATTCGGGACTCGAACTAAGTGGCAGCATCCTAACTCCGTCTTTTAAAAATGTAATATTTTCTAAAAAAGTAGCCGATTGTGTAATATATTCATAAGCTTGCTCCTCTAAAAATTGTTTGTCCATGCTATATTTCCATTGCCAATAAAAATGTTGCGAGCACCAAGCACCCACAGTTGGACTCATTGCATATTGAATCCATCCGCCCATAGGAAAACCATTTAAAGTAACAACTCCTGGAATGTTCAACCCTTTTACACCAAAATAAGCTTTTGTATACCGCTCACTTTCGCCTTTCACTTTCCAAAGCCAATCGGTAAAAGTTTTACCTTCTGTTAAGTGGTTTGATGTGTAAGTTGGCCAATAACTTAATTGCGTATTTAAATCATTATGAAAATCACCCTTCCACGGTGGCAGACTGCCATTATCTGCAGTCCAAACTGCCTGCAAAGTAATAGCTGGAGCACCTTTTCTTGCCACAGAGCCTAGCTTGTACTGTTCTAGGTAATATTGTTTTTGAACCAGCTCATCAGGAATAGCAATGGAAGATTTGCTCCAGAAATTATTCCACCATTGGGTATGACTTTTCAATAACGCACTTTGTTGAGTTAAGCCTACCGCTGGTAAAACTGCTGGCTGATTATTACTGACTGTCCACGAACCCCTAATGCTGTTTCCAGATTTTTTCCATTTAATTAATATCTCATAATACCTTCCATCGTAAATTGGTTGCTTATAACGGATAGCATTTTCAGTCTTTACTACATTGCCTTTTACATAACCTAGTTTTTGCAAACCTGCTCCGGCATGACTATTATCGTTGGCAGTTTCTACGTTACCTGCATAGTTATGTACTATCAGCTCGGGCAGAGTTGATTGGTTTTTCAGATTTTCAAATGTAAATACGCCTTCATTTTGAGTGGCATGAATATAGCACTTAAAAACAGTACCATCTTCAAATTTAACGGTATTAATAGCTGTTTTGAGATCCAAAACGTTGGAAATAACCTTTCCGAAAGATGAGATATTAAACTCCATTGCACCTGCTGGCAATTTTGTTGGATAAGTTTGATTATAAGGATTATCTAATTTTTGCTGAACTATACCATATTCATTTTTGGCCACTTGATTTTGGACCCATTTAAAATTATAGGTATTTAAATCTGGCATAGCTTTTCGTTCATCCCATAAGTCGGCACGGTCTAATGATAATCTTAACTTATCTGCCTTACCCCAAACCAGTGCGCCAAGCATCCCATTTCCCAATGGCATAGCCTCGTCCCACCTACTAGCGAGTTTATCAAAATTTAAGTTAGCTTTTGATAAATCCTGGCCATAACTGATTTGGCAAATAAAAGTAACAAGTAAAATAGCGATTAATTTTTTCATGGCTCAATATTAATTCTCTGGTGGAAAGTTAAATGGTTTCCATGACGGATATTTAGCTAGTTCCTTTTCAACATCATCACTAATTGGAATACCCCAGGTTTCCCAAAAAGGAGCTAGATTTCGTTTTACAATATCCGAATAGGTTTTAACCCAAAGGTCACGCTTTTTCTGATCATTAAGCCTTCCAATACTCGAGCCTATTAGCTGATATTCTTTGAAAAAGGATTTAAAACTTTCCCATCCAAAGCCCTCTTGCATCTGACGAAACATTATTAATCCAAGAAAAGGGTCATTTTTCCATTTTTCATAACTAGGTCCTTCGGCGAAATATTTTTTCATCATCTTTTGCGTATTCGCATTTGAAACGCCTGTATGCGCATCATCTCTTCCACCAATTAATCTATCGAACATGTAAAGCGAAAAGAAATTATTACTGACTTCTGTAGTTCCACCAAACACCCAATTTAAATTTTGCATATTATGTCCAATTTCATGAAAGAAGCCCCAATTTGCACCGCCCTTACTAGGTTTCATTAGTAATTCTGGGTTAGCCATTATTTCGTTAGACAACATTTTTCTACTTGGCGAATGATGGATCATGATTGGATAACCGCTATGCATATAACCACCACCAATATGCTCATCCGGAACCATCCGCTGAGGGCGATAAAACGGGGCTGGCATATTTGCAAGATCTAACTCTCCGAGCACAACCAAGTCCCATAGCTTAAGTACTTCCTCAGGATTTTTAATGGTTTGCAAAACACTGTCTGGCAGCGTTAAAATTACATTCTCAGTGGCCATTTCACCCCAAGGAGCTTTATTATTTTTCAATTGATCTTCCCAATCGCGCTTTGACGATTTACCCAACACAAAAAGTGGCGCCTCAATTGCATGGCTAATCTTAAAATCAATTGTTCTACTTTCACCTTTTGGCTTTACATTGATATAAATTAATCCTCCAAATGGCGATGCCAATCTATTTTTACCAATGTCCAACTTTTGTCTTTTGGTGATAATAGGCATCCTGCGCCAATCTTCCTTACCAGCAACCCAAGTATTTAATCGATCACTATGGGCACCTATTTGCACTTCTACATCTTTTATATCAGCATTTTTAGGTACCTCTATTTCAATATATTCGCCAGCCATAGCATACAAACCAGTACTGTACATCGTAGCATTGTCGTAACCAGAATAACCTAAGGTGGCAACTATGGGTACTAAGTTATCTGCAATTTTTGTATGGGTTATGTTTACAGTTTTATTTATAAATTGATAGCCTGATTTTACCGCACCTGGAAAAGTAGTAGAGGAAGGTTGCAATTTAATGTTCTTGTAATCAGTACTTTTTAATATTTCATCGCTCCATTTTGCAATTGCCTTCCTAAAAGCAGTGTCATTTTTTGACAATGGTGTTGCAGGGCTGATGATGACCGCCTCAGGGCTTTTCATAACGTCTTGAGCAAAGGTGGTTAATCCAGTGGCCAATAATGTTAGTGTAACAAATAGTTTCATTTTATCGTGTTTGATTTAGCTTAACTCATTCGAATTTTTCAACTATACCAAAATAGTTAAACAAATTCTCTTTTAGATTACTTAATTCCACACAAACGTTTGCGTTTTCTAACTTCAGTACTTAGCATGTTAATTTTTGAATTACAAAAGCCAAAGTTTAAAAAATAGTTAAATCAGGAAACAAAATTTTGTTCGGGCGGTTTATCATTAACCAATCATCACCTAACATTTTTTATGGAAAAGTAGTTATCAAAACATCTTTTCTTATATTAATTAACTAAACGACAAAAATGAAAACTAAACATCTTCTTTACACAGCCCTATTCTGCCCATTACTATTTGCTTTTGGCTGTCAGCAACAACAAAAGCCCAAAGAAAAATTAATGGACCTTAAACAAACAATCTGTTACGAATCAGTTTCTGGGAAAGACACTGCCTGGCTATCAATTGATACTTCTAAAAAAATAATTAACGGACTTTTAACTTTTAACTATACTGATAAAAAAGAGCGTTATGAAGGCCAATTCAAAGGAGAAATGTATGGTGATACCCTTAAAGGTCACTACGACTTCAAAATTAACAAAGCAGAGATCTGGAATCGTAATCCTGTGGCTTTCTTGAAAAAAGACGGTAAATTAACAATGGGCGTCGGTCAATTTATGCTGATCATGGGCTCAGCACATTTCGATAATAGGGTTCCTATCGACTACGATAAAGGAAGATTTGTTTTTACGGAAATAGCGTGTAAAAACTAACCCGTCCTAAATCTATTCAGTTATCAAATAAGCCGATACGTAATATCTACTATCGGTTTTTTCAAATGTAGCATCAGGGATTGATACTTTTAGGGTATGCTTTCCTTTTGCTAACGGACCGAGGTTGATAATACGTGTTGGAACAGTACCCCCTGGACACCATGAACGGCGTTCTTTGCTAATATCGCCAAAATAAATGCCATTAGGTTGCGTGTTATACATCTCGAAGGGCGCACAATTTTGGCTCATTTCTATACGTGCGTATTCTTTGCCATCTAAATCCAATATGTGTTCTCTCCAATTGTACTCCTCTCCTCCACTAGCAGCACCGTGGCCTGAAGAAATGAGATACAACACTGTTGTTTTGGTGTCATCAGTTACTTCGAAGCTTACTTGCTTACTGTTTTTACCTGCTGTTTTATCCTTTCCATCTAAACTGTAATAACTTAAAAGGGAAATTCCTTTTTGGCTAGACGAGCTTTTTACTTTATCGCTAACTAAATCTACACATACATTAAAAGTTAGCAAAGAACCATCACAGCCAATAACCTCCTTTTGTCCAGCCCCAGTGGTACCGAATACTTCAGTTAACAAATAAATATCCTTTCCAGGTTGCTTAATCGTATTCACTATTTGATCTATTTGGGCTTCGTAGGGAATATGATCTGGTTGACGCGTGCGGTACATAAACGGCGTCATAATCCTCAAAATCTCAAATTGTTCACCTTTCTCTAGATCAAATTTTTCGCCTTTTGGCATAACTACTAACGTTACATGACCAATTCTGTCGTAATTATCACAACCCGATTTAATGGTAACTTTTACTTTTAATGTTTTACCTATCGACTGTATTTCGGCAGGTGTAAGTTGATATAAATATTCGGCATTGCTTACGCGTGTTATTCCCTTAGCTACCGGATGAGCTACCTTTTGCGCATAACCATCATAAAAATCAACGTTTTTTAAAACATTAACGGTTACAATGCTTTCTTTTAACTTGGCCAAAGTTTTGTTAATATCCTTTCCAAGTGTTGCCATTTTTTGTTTGGCAGGTAACTGATCAAAAAATTGCTGTGCCTTATCGGCATTAAAGGCAGAGCCATCTGTACTTACATACAATTGTAAAGCTTCGGCAGCATATGGTTTGGTAATATTTTTAGACAGGAATTCGGACAACTTAGCAAGTTTTAAATTTTTAACGCTATCTACTTTTCCATCAACAACTTTTCCACGAATGGTATCGCCTTCTTTTACTCTTCTTTTTTGCCAACCTAATAAACGCAAAGCTGTATCTAACTTCAAATAAGGCAACTTAAAGGCCATATACTCATTATTGAGAAGCGAACCACTAATTACAGCTTTACGCAAATAACCTTGTGCATTCACATTTACCAACCCTTTAGAAAGATATAGACTTAATGTGTTAGGGTCTGCCACCGCATTAGGAGAAGTATTTGGCTTGGTAAACTGCAAAGAAGCCTTGATATCTACATCAGCCATGCTTTTAAAGCTGAACTTATTGTCTTTAATAATAGCACTATCCAAAACAGCTTTTCCATTTTTCTGATAAGTAAAATAAATTGCTCTATTAGTAGTATCGTAAGTAGGCAAATTAACCGTTCCCTGTAATTGGAAAGGAACATCAACTGTTTTCTGTGCCATTAGGTTTACAGCTAAAATGCTAGTTAATAAAAGCAATAAATATTTCTTCATTATATAGTTTGTTTTTTAAAATAATGCTTGAGTTTTTCCACTCTTGATTCCTGTAAATATCCTCAAAAATTAACAGTAAAACTTCAATTATTTTATCAAAACATGATGCAAAATTTGCTGAATTTACGAACGAAGTACTTACCTACTACTTACCTACTACTTAGCTACTACTTACCTACTACTTAGCTAGCACTTTGAAAAGCACTATAATAATTTGAGGTTTAGTTCGGACTTTAGTTTAATATTCCGTTCATTGCTGTCAAAATAATCGGCTTCCCATCGGTTACAACAATCGTATGTTCATGCTGCGCCATATAGCCTCCTTTGTTTCCCACCATCGTCCAGCCATCATTTTGCGTTTCTGCATAAGATGATATTGTTGAAATGAAGGTTTCGATCGCAACTACCGAATTTTTCTTAAATCTTCGCTGGTCGTATTTATTTTTATAGTTGAGCAATTCATCAGGCTGCTCATGCAAACTTCTGCCAATCCCATGTCCACCAAGGTTTTTAATCACCCTATAGCCTCTCTTTTTTGCTTCCGTCTCTATTAATAACCCTATATCTGCAATCTTTACGCCTCCTTTTATACTGTTAAGGGCTTTTGTTAAAATTTCTTTCGATGCATTAACTAGCTTTTGATGTTGATGAATGTCATTCCCCAACACGAAAGAAGCCCCATTGTCTGACCAAAATCCATTCAGCTCCGCAGAAACATCAATATTTATCAAATCACCCTCTTGTAGTTTTCGTTTGTCTGTTGGAATACCGTGGCAAATTTCATTATTTACGCTGATGCAAGTCCAACCTGGAAAGCCATAAGTTACGTAAGGTGCTGATTTTGCACCAAAATCTGAAAGGATTTTAGCACCATACAAGTCGAGCTCTTTTGTTGTCATCCCAACCTGAGCATAATTGATCATTTCTTTTAGCGTAAATGCTACCGCCTCACTGGCTTTTTGCATTCCTAGCAATTCTGATTCGTTTGTTAGAGACATTGTTTCTTTGCTTAATCTTTTATCGTAAAATTTCCATCAATCTGATCAAACGAACAAATTTATGCAACTGTATACGTAAAACAATGCAATGTCTTAAAAATAGCATAAATTGACGTTAGAAAAACGATGTCCATAAAACCCACTTTACCAACTTTTTGTTTAAATTACGATATGATATCCATAACCTTATATTAAACATGCAAGCGCTTTCAAAAGGAAATCACATTAGTAGTGTACTTACTAATATTACCAATAAGGAATTGATTGCAAGTACTACATTATTGAGTCCGAATGACTTTAATGGAATGGTCCATTATCACGATAATGCCCATTTTAGTTTTGTGCTGAAAGGTGGGTGTACCGAGCGGAAGAAGAACAGCTATGAAAGATTCCCTGGCTCAATTACCTGGTATGAAGCTGGAGAAATACATCAGATCATCAAGGTTCAACAACCTTCTTTCCATGTAAATTTTGAGCTCTCTCCTTCTTTTTACACCGTATACGGCATAAAGCCGGAAACTATTGCAATGGCAATTTCAGGACATCCGGACGCCAGAATAATGATGTTAAATGTATATAGGGAATTAAACATGCCAGACGACAATACCATCAGCAGTTTGGAACTTATCTTGCTCAATCTCATTCAGGAAACCGCAAAATTGGAATGCGTCGGGGTACCAAAATGGGTTAAAATTCTAAGGGAAGTTTTAAATGATCGTTGGCAGGAAAAGATTACACTTACCGAACTTTCCATTGCATGTGATGTTCATCCCGTTACCATTTCAAAATACTTTCCCCATTATTTTTCCTGCACATTCGCAGAATATCTTCGCAAACAAAAAGTAAATCGGGCATTAGCGCTGATCAAGCAGTCATCGATTGAACTGTCTACAATTGCCTTTGCCTGTGGCTTTGCTGACCAGAGCCACCTGATTAGAACATTTAAGGCTATGACTGGTCTTTTACCTGCTGCCTATAGAAAATTATAGCACGCTAATTTCATTCTATTGGAAAAGCATGCTTAGCGCTATATTTCCATCATAAAAAAAATCAGAGATGAAAAGATATTTGGTAATTGCATTTTGTTGTTTTGTGAGTTTATCTGCTTACGCGCAAAAAGAAATCTTATTGAAAAAAAAGTTAAAGGGGATTGATTCCACCATTAATAGCATAATGAAAGATTGGAAAATTGCTGGTCTGGCAGTTGGAGTAGTTTATAAGGGCGAGCTGATTTATGCAAATGGCTTCGGCTACCGCGAATTGGAAAAGAAACTCCCTGTGACTGTAAATACCGTTTTTCCGATTGCCTCTTGCACCAAGCCTTTTACCAGTATGCTTGTGGGCATTAACGTTGCCGATGGAAAACTTGACATCAATAAACCCGTAAACAACTATTTACCTGATCTTGAGTTCTATACCACTCAACTTACGAGCATGGTTACCACCAAAGATATGATGACACATAGAACTGGCCTTCCCCGACATGATTGGGCAACTCAAGCCAATCCGCCTATGTCTATTGACACAATTATGCATCGGATTCGATACCTTGAGCCCTCAGCAGGAATTAGAGAAACGGTACAGTATAATAACCAAATGTATGCTATGTTAGGAGAACTGACTAAAAAAGTAAGTGGCAAAAGTTGGGAAGAACAATTAAAAGAACGGATATTGATTCCTTTAGACATGACAGAAACCACCACCGCTTATGCTGCGCTCAGCCATAGCAAGGAGTATAGCCGTGGTTATGTGACGGTTGGTGATACACTGCGGGCGGGAGCTATAAGTACAGAAGGTGCACATCCGGCAGGAAGTATGAACTCCAATATTATTGATATGGCTAAATGGCTATCTGCCTGTATCATGAACGGGAAATATCAGGGAAAACAGGTATTGCCAGCTGCATATTTAAAAGAAGCAACGACTCCTCAGATGAGTACACCTTCAAGGCCAAATCCAAATTTCCCCGCCTATCCAGATATATTTTTTGGAGATTTTGGTTATGCGTGGCTGATTAACTCTTATAGAGGTCACTATATGGTACAGCACAGCGGTGATTTGCCTTTATTTTCTTCTAACACCACATTTTTCCCTACAGATAGTATTGGTATCGTTGTATTGGTCAATAAATTTGACGCAACCGTTCCCGAAATGATCAGTTCTTACATTGCGGATCGCTTATTAGATCTACCATACAAAAATTGGAATGATCTTATTTTAAGCATGAAAAAAAGGCAGAACCAGCCCAAGCAGCCGATCCCAAGCCAAACAACAACTCCGAAACCAGTGCCAATGAGCCTTAACCTAAATGCTTATGTAGGAATTTATAAGGATTTAGGTTATGGCACTATTGAAATTAAATTGGAAAATGAGAAACTTGTAGCTACCCACAATGAGAAGAAATTTGCATTCTCCCATCTCAGCGAAAACACTTTCAGTGCTAATGTACCTAGTAGCAGGTTAAGATTCATGATTGATACCAACAAAAAGGTTACAGCAATTACAGGTGCACTGGAAGAAGGAGTAAAAGACATTGTATTTGTCAGAGTAAAATAACCACTAAGAATTGATGAAACGAAGCTAACGAGTTTATTTATTGATTTAATTTCAAGGTTTGATGATCGCTTTGTTCGTATCAAGAACCGCGGGCGGTACGGTATCTGGACGTTTTTTGTTTTTCTTTTTAAAAAGGCCGTTTAATTTATCACCAACCTTGTTTAGTGCTTTGTCTGTAACATTATCTACAGTTTTATTTACTGCCTTATCTACAACTTTGTCGGTAGATCGGTCAACGGAATTTCCTACAGCAGTTTTTGTTTTTTGTTTGAGTTTATTTAGAACTTGTGCTTGAGCTATCCCTCCTATACCAAAAGTAAAGAATAGGATAAAAATTACTTTTTTCATTGTTTTAATTTTTTGATGACTTTTTTTCTTCTAGTAAAAGTATGCAGGTCGCATACACAGGTCAATCATTAAAAAAGATGATTTTTTTTAATAATTAGGGTGTTTCGCAAATTTGCCATTTTTTATTCTGCACTCTTACATCTCCCCCTGCAAAAGCCCAACCAGATGAACCAGCAATTATGGCCGATCCGAGTCCAAATGCATTTATATTTCCACTTTGTTTTTGAACTTGACTAAAAAATTGTTTATCTACATTTTTGTTTGAAACCAAAACAAAAGTAGCCGGCGCACAAATACAAATTTCTGTTTGCCAATCTTTAAGTGCCGAATTAAAAACAGGTGTTTCATAATAACAAGTAATTGCACATCCCAATATTGAAATGGTATAGGCCGAAGCTTTCCAATGGTAATCTTTCGTTACTTTAAGGCTTCGGCTATCAAGTGGAAATCTACCCGGAATGTTAAAGTTATCTACCGTTATACCCGCTTCAGAAAAGCTGCCCCATGGCCCTTCAGTATCAGCAATGCAGACAATTGTATTAGAAAATGAGCCCGTACCCGATGCATAATACATGTGATTAGACACCCCCACACCTGATTTTTGTGTTTCAAAAAATGGTCGGGCGCTAGCATTATCATCTACACAAATAAAAGGATTAGGGTCGTCTGGTTTACTTACTATTGGTGGAGTTGTAGGATTTGACGTTGGAGGGTTTGGTGTATAAGCTGTTACCGGTTTATTTACCTCGTATTGGAACGTTAAGAATTCGTTAAACTTAATTTTTCTTTTTGTATCATCTGAAAATACTTCTCGAATTTTTTGTTGGAAGTATGGCTCATCTATTTTTGCCTCCGTCCATATTTTTTTGATAAAGGGATAATAGGTTTTCGAAATCACAGCTATCTTATCCTCTTTTTCTCTCATTGTTTTCAGCTTGCTCACACTTTTAATTTCTTCTTGATAAGCTTTGTAGGTTTCGGGATTGGCTTCCATCAACACCTTAAGTTTATCAACTACTGGTTGCATTAGCGACGTAATTTGTTTTAAAACTTCATCATGCCTGTTTGTTGAGGTTACATTTAGTTCTTTGATTGGCTTTATAAAAACTTGCTGGTTTTCTTTGCGATCACGAATTTGTGCATTTGCTACCATTGTACCTACAATGAATAGCGATAAAATGAATATCTTTTTCATAGTTAATTTTTTATAGCATAAAAGTAACTTGAGCAACAAGGGGTATCAATCGTTAAAAAAGATGATTTTTATAACAGATCTCTCACAGCATCGAAATCGAAGTTCTCTGTAAAATTTTCTACAAGACTTTTTCCTAAAGGCGTTTTCAGGTATCTATAGGTAAGCTCTATCATATAAGGTTTTGCTGGATTTTTTTCTGAGCCCTTAAAATAATCGGGGTTATATTTATAGAGTATTATTCCATCTTTGTTATCCCAAAATCCATCAAAGGTAAATGATCCGGTTCTTTGGGCGGCCTCTTTGGTATCAGCATTGTAGATCTCTACCCACACCTCATCATTGGGCGCCGAACCATAAGTCCTTTTCCAGGAAAAGGTTTCAGTTTTGGGTTTTACAACGGCAGACTGAGTAAGCCAGGCAACGGTATTTTCTTTCAATACCTTTTCCACCACGGCTCTTTTTGTAGCTATCTTTTGTTGCCAATCGGGGTATTTAGCTTTTTTAAGCACCAAATTGCGTTTACCATCTCCCATCATACCAGTACTTTCGATCTCCTTTATTTTATCGGTTATGAGCAAACCTTCTCTCTCGTAATAAACCAACAAAGCTTCCAAATATTCTTTACGCGTAACGGGTACAAATAATAATTGGTCAGGCTTGGTAAAGTACCAATGGCGGGTCATGTATACACTCCGGTCGCCTTCTTTTACGCTTGCCTCCTGAATGTCCTGATAAAACCCTTTGCCACTATTCACATCTTTAGAGGCATCCATTTTAATAAAGTTGTGCAAAGCGATAAACTGTCCGTTATATTTTTTGGGCGTTTCATAATAGTAAGCCTCATCCTGAAAAGAAAAAGCCTTCTCTATTCCCGAATAACGATTAATGTAAGCGCGAAAAACATTAGCATATTCACTATTAACGATGGTTTTGTTCTTGACGCAGATGTATTCGTAGCAACCCATATTCAAATCATAACTGACTAATGGATACTTAGCTGCCGTTGTTGCAGGAGCATAACTAAAGAAAGTCGTTTTGAGTACGCCGCCTTGGAGCTTATAATTGTTACGGCTCTGCTTTTCGAGTGTTTCTATTTTTGTGAGCACCGTATTGGCCATAGCCTTATTAGCTGCCGTACCCAAAGCATCAAACCAATGTGCTTTTTGTTGGGGCCATTCGCAATGGGCAGCATCTATTTGTTTACCAGGAAGCTTTTCAAGGTCTTTTAATGACCGGCAATCCTGCGCATATACTTGTTGGGCCAAGCAAAAAGATAAAGCAATGGATAACTTGTTTATTTGGTTCATTAGCTGAATTTGTTTTTAGGCTCGAAATTTTAGTCCAACATTTTTCTTAATGCAGCTAAATCATAATTCTTTTCCCAATTATTGAACAACCTTGAAGAATAATCATAATCTTTAGTGATCTCATACCGAAACTGTACTTCTATCAATAAGGGTTTTGCAGCTTGCCCGTTATTGGAAACAAAATAGGCTGGGTTTAAAACATAAAGGGCACTTTTATACTCTCCTTCTGCATCATAAAACCTACCTAAAGCTTCCAAGATTTTATTTGCATCTTTTAGCAATCTATCTTGATCTACCACTGCCGGTTTTTGTAACCATTCCGGTTTTTGTTTGGCAAGCAGGTCATTCACTTTTGCTTTTTTTGCTTCATATATTTTTGGGTAAGCGAGCTTGTCTGCTTCCAAAGCTGCCATTGTTCTTTTTGCATACTCAGAAGTATTATTTATTATATTTTTAATTTTTTGTGCGTTATCATACTCAAAATTGGCTTTTTCAATTTCAAAATATTCCAGCATATCCTGCAGGTATTGCTTGCGGCTAACGGGGATCAGCAAAGGCACTCCCGGTTTGGTGAGAAAATAGCGACGATCTATAAATTGATACGAATTAGGTCCGTGATTATCATATCTGGCACCCATTTCCCAGTGTTCAACATAGCCGTTACCATTGTTGAGTTTTAAAAAATCGCTATGAAAATCTTTATAATTATCAGAACGGGCAACCATCAGCGTTGCTTCTGAAATATATTGTGATACACGGCTGGGATTATTCGTTTTGTCTTTTTCAAAATTGGGGCCTACTTTTGCTTCTACAGGAATTTCGTATATCGGATTCCCATTTTTCATATTGAACTCGCCAGTACCTACAGCATGTACGCCCCCAGGCATTATAGAAGGATTGAAGTTAACCCTGAAAGCCGTTCTGTATTCATCTACTATTTTGGTGGCGTGTTGGTTAACATTGCAGACAAAAGCATATACGCCCATATTGTACCCATAGCTGGCATAAACATTTTTGCCATAATTGCTGCTGCCTGGTCTGGCAAAACTTACCCTAGCCGCACATCCCGTCAATTTAAAATCCTTACGGCTGGCTTCTTCCAGTTTTTCTACGGCGATGAGGTTTTTCATCATCGTCGCTTTTTCGGCGGGTGTGCCTTTTAAACTAAAGCCATATATTGTATTGTTATGGTCGGTATAAATACCGGGCATAGCATCAACATCTGCACGTGAACCACAAGGCGTTAGTGGGTTAGCTATTTTTTTTATTCCCTGCGAAAAACCTGTAATGCTCACAAGTACTATTACTGAAAAGATCAAAAACTGTTTCATGATTTGTTGTTTATTTATTTAAAGATACCCGTTCCGTTTAGTGAACCTACGCCGCTATTAAGGCTCATTCTTCCTTCCATACCAGCACTTGCCCCAGCAGGGCCAACCCCTGCTGCAGCTTCTACACCTCCCACCACCACTACATCAGTTACACCGGTTCTATCAATTTCAATATCTGCACCTACACCGGCGCTTACACTTGCCTGTAATGGGCCCAGTTTACCGCCGGCACTTACTTTAGGTCCAATACTAACTGTGCAATTTTTAAAAGAATCGCCAAAACCTGCATGATCCAGATCCTGGTTCAAAGTACCGCTGATTACCCCTGCATTAACAGTAGTAGTTAAGCCACTGCAGGTAAGCGTCATCGTGAAGCCGAGCTTCGCACTACCAAATTCGCTATTGATATTGCAGTTGGGATCTTTAAATGCGGTAAGCTTGCCTTCTTTTATTTTACCCGGGCTTGCACAACCGTAGTTTACCCCTATTACTTCAGCTTTAATGGACAGGTCTTTCAGCCATTGCTGTTTCAAGCCAGCTACGATACCCGGCAACAACTCGGGATAAGTAGTGTAAAGAGATAAATAAGCCATTTCGTTCAAATACTGCTTTTGTGCTACTAAATATTCCTGATACAATTCTTCAGACTTTGTATTGTAGGCATTCAGGTAGGTATCTACCGCTTTTACAGATTCGTTGCAAAGCACATCATTATTTTCTGTTCCACCTTGGCCCACGTTTTTCCATCTTTCATTAATTTTTTTCATTGTTGCCTCATACTCCTTTTTGTAGGCAGCTCCATCTCCTTTAACGAAGTCAGCCATTTTTTGCAGCACCATATCTTTTTTTCGCTGAAGGTTTTGCAGTACAGCTTTTTCTTTGGCATTCATTTTTTCCGAAAACATAGGCGCACCCACAATTTGCATAGCAGTACTTTGGCTTACTGAACCAGGGTTGGCAAGCGTTTTATTCATGGCATTCATAAATTGTTTTTGCTTTTCCTCCATTTCCTTTACCATTTTTTTATTCGATTCTTCCGCAATTTTCTGCAATGGTTTAATGGCCTGGTCAATAGCCATGGTGAATGACTTCCTTTGCTCCTCATACATCTTCATAGCGGCATACGATTTGGGAAATTCCATCGGAGAGAAATTACCAAGGTTCAACAGGTCATCACTTTTGTTATTACGGGGGAAACCCTTGTAATCATCTGCACCTGGGGTATAGCCTAATTGTTTTAACTTGTCTTTTCTTGATGGGGTGCTACCTTGCTTAAATGCAGCTTTGGCATAAGCAACGGCGGCAGTTTTATCTCCCTTGTTCTCCGCTATCAGACAAAGCGTTTCGTTGGCCTGCGCATGTGTGGCAGCCATCAGTAGGGTGCTGTCTAAATATTTACCAGCTTTATCCATATCGCCCAAAGCAAACCATGCCTGCCCTAGATTGTTAAGGATGGTACTGTTCTTTTTAAATCGTGCATTCAGGTTGTTAAGAATAGGTATGGCCATGTCTGGCGCACCCATCATGGTAAGCATAGATGCATAGTTGTTCAGGTTATCGGTGTTGGTGGCATCGACTTTACATACCTGTGCCATCATACTCAGCGCAATTTGAGTTCGACCGTTCATCCACAATGCTACAGATGCATTACCTATCTCATCTATTGTAGCGCCTTTTTCTTTTAATGCTTTATAAATTTCATTGGCCCTGTTTTTTGCTGCGGGCAATACGGCGCTAAAAGTACTACCGCTGGCAGTGCCAATAAATGCGCCCATAGTATTATTAGAAGGTGTACCAGCAATGGTTGCTATGGCCTTTTTATCTTTTGCAGGAACAAGTCCTGCAGATGTTTTACCACTTTTTGCTATTTGATTACTGCCGCTATTCACCTGCTTTATAGCATTGTCCATCTTTTGTCCAATGCCGTATTGATTTAGCAAACTGTCGTAGCCCTTTTTTGCCTTGGGATCCATTTTTGAGGTTTTCTCATTGAGTTTTTGCATGGCTTCTGCCAATCGTTTTTTATCGGCCTCCATTTGCTCTTTGGAAGGTCTTTGGGCAAAAACTGTTAACGATATCAAAATGCTAATGATAAGAAATGCTGCTTTTTTCATAGAAAAAATTATTTTAGTGTGCTATTGCGATGGAGGGTGTACGTTTGTTGCACAGTTGGTTACACTGAATTGTTCATTATTTTATTTCCAATATCATATCTCCTGTTACGGTGCCCACAATATAACCTACAGGTGGGTTTACAATAGGCAATACTTGCAAGCTGTAAGTTCCTGTAAGCGTTTTAGCGTTACTATTATATACAAGGCTACAATTCATTAGCACATTGGCATCTTTTTTTAAGCTGATGCTTACGTTATTACCATTGATAGTATATGTGCCAGACTGCAATGAGGTTTTTGCTTCGGGTGTGTTAAGGTTGCAACTTACCGTACCTCCTGCATTGAATTTAAAAGCAACATCAGTAACTGAATGTCCAATATTGCCCGTGGTCCACCAGCGGATAAGTTGCCAGTTATGTATTGTCAATGATGCCAAAACAGGATTGGGACGGCCTGGCAACTCTGTAGGAGTACCGAAAGGCAATTTTACAGGTTGTTGCGGCAAAGTGGGCAGCTTTGTAACCATCATATTTTTTTTAGGAGGTACCTGCGGTGGTGCTTCCTGTGCATGTGCGGAAATAATGGTTGCCGTCAAGCTTAATAAAAGAATGATCCCGCCGTATATACATCGCTTTGCTGTGTGCAGGATGTTGTATTTTATTGTTTTCATGCAGATTGAAATTTTAGTTTGAAAAAATATTTACGATATAAAAGTAGATTGGCTGGTAGACTTCAGCAATCGTATAAAAAGATGATTTTTAAAAGTTGATGAAGCCAAGTCAATACTTATTCGGAGCGAATGTTTTGTTTAATCTCCAAAACAGGTTACTGTTGATAATAAATCCACCATTATCAACACTTGTTGGGTTCGCGTCCAATACTGGAGCAAATGCCACTTGCAATTTTTTTCCACTTTGTGTGGTTAAGATCAATGAATAGTTTACAATTTCGTAAGTACCTTTGCCAATAGCAAAATCATCTCCCTTTGTAATATTGCTAAATGCCAATCCCTCATTAATATAAGTGCCATCTTTTTTAAAAAAGATAATAGGCCGCTTTTTTGGATCATAGGTTGCTTTGTCGAGCAGGGTTGATTTATTTTTATATAACGATATATCTGGCGAGTAAGCTCCCTCGATGCGAATACCATTTACAGGTTTGCATTTTTTATAATAATCTCCAGGTTTGGAATCGGCATAACGGCTCATCGCATTGGCCTCTTTTTTATACAATTCCATTTTACCAAATTTATTAATCAAAACGAGCTTATTGCCGTTATCACTTACCTTACCCCAACTACTACTAGAAGCTGGAAAGTCTTGCTCAACATTATTCAAGCCTTTTTCTGGTAAGTAAAATAGGCATCGGTTATCGGAGGATAAAACCACATACTGAAATGAATATTCGGCCAGCGAACCCCCTAGTGCTAATTTGTGCGCCATCCACAAATCATATTTCGGATTCATAGCTGCATTTTTAGTTTGAATAGGATTATTTGACGGACTTTTCAGTACAATTCCACCCAGAAAAGTTTCCATTTCCTTCTGAAATGCGTTGGTATTTGTAATACTTACAATGTTCACTAATTTTTTATCCTTGCTGCTACTAATTAAAATTACAGCTCCCTTTATGCCCTCTTTTTCAAAAGACGATGATCCTATCTTGGTTTCCCAGCCATTATCGGTGCTTCCCGGTTGCATCACTACTTTCCCATTTCCTAAGGATTTCTGTATCAATGCCTCCCAACTCATATCGAAATTGGCCTGTGCATTATCCGTAGCATCTATGCTTTTGTAAATGGTAATGATGCAGAAACCCTCTTTGCCGCCTTCCTTAGAAAAGGCAAGCGTTGTGGGTTTTTCACTTCGTTGCCAACCTTTTGGGCTAACAAAATCCACAATATCAAAAGTTTCCCTTTGTGCGCAAGCATTGAAACTAAAGCCTATTAAGATTAAAGAAAGTAATTTTTTCATCTGTTTATATGTTTTAATCATGAACGGTTCATTTTTAATTTGATCAAACTGATTTATTTGAACTTATCTACCTAGTCGCATTTACAATCTGTAAGGTTTTTTTGTTATACACAATTATTTTTGGGGTTGTTTATAATACTTGCCCTTGATTTCTGGGATCAATACAGATAATTTTTTAATCCTTGTTTCATCTGAGGGATGTGTAGACAAAAACTCGGGAACTTTGCTTTTACCACCAGCAGACATGCGTTGCCAAAATGGAATAGCTTCATCAGGGTTATAACCAGCCATTGCAGCTAATATCAATCCCAATTGATCTGCTTCGCTTTCCTGCATACGGTTGTTAGGCAATGCCAATGCTAGGTTTGATCCAACAACATACAATCCCAAAAACAACGCCTGTGTTTTAGCATTTTTTTCTTTTAAGGCATCTTGCAACACCATTCCTCCCAAATTAATCAACAAACCTTGGCTCATGCGTTCGTTACTATGGCGGGCAATGGCATGGGCAATTTCGTGGCCCATTACAATAGCCAGCGCATTTTCATTTTGTGTATATGGCAAAAGACCTGTGTACACTACCACTTTACCTCCAGGCATGCACCAAGCATTAACCGTAGCTGCATCAATGGTATTAAAATCCCACTTAAAATTCCTCAAGTCCTTGCTCATTGCATTTTGTTGCAGATAGGTTTCAACCGCATGTTGTATTTTTGTTCCTATCATGATTACCTTAGCCGCTCTTTCATCATTGGGCAATAGTGTTGAACTATTTTTTAGCACCAAATCGTATGCGGTTAACGACATAGTTGTAAGCAAAGCATCGGGCACTAAATTTATTTGTTTGCGACCAGTAATAGGCACTGTTTTACAAGCTAAAAATCCTGATGCAAGCCATACAAAAATCAAAAGTGAGACCTTTTTCATTTTCTGTTTACCAGTTATTTAATTCCTTTTAGCAAATCCTGTGCTTTATTACCAAATATTGGCAATGGTTTCTGCTCGCCGCTAATAGCATTGATCAGTCCAATGATCCAAAGCACCAGAAAGCCTAACATGATAAGGCCAAGAGAAAGCGAGATAATCCAGCCCAGATATGGGATAAACGCAACCAACATTTGAACAATGCAAATTCCAAATGCGCAAAGCATGAGGAATAAGGATTGCCTAATATGAAATACGGCCAACTGAGTTTTATTTTTGCTCAATTGAACATAAGCAATAACCCATCCTACAATGGTAATGTAGCTAATGATAGCAATGGTCTTTTCGTCCATTTCCTGGGCTCTATTTTCTGTTTTTTCTGTGTTCATAAAACAAGTTTTAATAATGAAATAAATTTAACTAAGGGAATTACTCTCTTTTGGTAATAAAGGTTGGAAGTGTGTTAAAATAGGCGTCTGTTTTACAGAATAAATGCCACTTCATGAAATCGAGATACATGTCAGATCCAGTAAAATAAATTGTTTTCGAAGGTAGTGTAGGGTGTGCATTGCCATTTTTATCCTTAAATTCTAGCGTAACATTCACCTCGTCGATTTTCCAGGCATCCAAGCCAAAAAATGGACCATTGCCTTGTGTGTTATACAAGATATCGACCATAACACCAGTTTGCCTATAATGCGCCAAGCTATTAAACGCCTGATCGAAACCTGGAGCTTTGGGCAGATAAAATTCTTTGGTACTCCAGATTTTTAATTCTGGCATGTAATTTTCCATCATATAGCCCTTTTGGTAATTGTCGGTACCAGCCGTTGGATACACTCTTACGATTAATTTGGAATTGAGCTCTTTATTATCCTTTCCCGTTTTAAGTGTAACTTTTGCAACCGCTAAAAAGTAATCAGCATCATTAACTATAGCATTGGTTGTATTAGCCGTTGAAGGGGTGCTTCCCGCATTATTTTTAGTCTTTTGAATTTGTACATTAGTCTTAACTCCTGTATTAATCTTTTGAATTTGCGCATTGGTTATTGTAAAACAGCAAATGCCAAGGGTGGTGAAGAGTAGCTTTTTCATTTTTCAAAAATTTATAGTGTAAAAGTAGAATTGCGAGAGAGGCACATCAATCATTAAAAAAGATGATTTTTACAAGTACATCACTAAAAAATCATTAAAAAAGAGGATAGGTAATTTGATTGAGTAGCATTTAATTTGCAAGAAGAAAAATGTAAATTAGAGTATGAAAAATTTGTTACTATTATTACTTCTAGTATTTATAAGTTCTGGTTCTAAGGCACAAACGGTAACAAAAAAAGACAGCTTGTTAAAATTATTGCCCAAAACAAAAGAAGATACTACTAAAGTGCGATTGTATTTAGAAGTAGGGAATATCTATGAACTAGACAATCCACAAATGGCTGCAAAATATTATCGTCTTGCTGGCCAATTGAGCAAAAAACTAAATTATAAAAGGGGCATTGTTAAATACATCTCCAACTATACAGCTTTATTGGATCAAAAAGCCCAGTTTGACAGTTCCTTACTATTAAATAAACAAGCTATTGAATTAGCAAAATCTCTAAATGACAAACTGGCATTGGCTAAATGCTATGCTAATACAGGGAACGTATATCAATATTTAAATGATGGAGAAAATGCTTTACAGTATTATGAAACTGCTAAAAAATATTTTGAAGAAATTGGAAACAAACAATTGTTAGCCCGTATTTGCGATGTTATGCAAAGTTGTTACCAAAAGTTAAACCAAACTGAAAAAGCATTGCAATTAGGAAGAGAAGCAGTAAGTATTTTACGAAAGGAAAATGACGCAATTGCTCTGGGCATGGCTTTAACGAACTTGGGTAATAATTATGGAACAGCATCTGATAGTGCTTTTGTCTGCTATAACGAAGCTTTGGCTATTTTTAAAAAACAAAACCATAGCCGTGGTGTGGAATCTAATTTATTAAATATAGGCAACATTTATTTGCACCGTTACAATGCAGATGGTATGAAACCATATTATGAAAAAGGGTTAGCATTAGCGCAACAACTTGATGACCCCGAAGCCAAAACCATTGCACATAGAGGGATGACACACTACTTTTTGTATAAAAAGAATTTTGCAGAAGCTCTAAAGTCAATTAATAAAGCATTATTTATTACTGATAGCCTTGATCTGAAATACGAACATCAAAAAAATTTAAAGTCACTTTCTGCAATATTGTACGCTACCCATGATATTATAGGTGCCGAAAAAGCATTAGATAGCGCAGAAATTATCGAAAATAAATTGAATGGCGAAGAAGTAACCTTAAAAACTTTAGCAATCTCTAAAAAATTTGAAACAGAAAAAAAAGAAAGTCAAATAAAGTTGCAGGCTGCAGAAATTCGACAAAAAAACATTCTTAACTATTTTTTAATAGCTGGAATCATTGCTTTTTTGGCAATCTCTATACTAGGCTATCGCAACTACAAGCACCGTCAAAAATTGCAACAGGCAAAGATTGATGAACTGGAAACCGAAAAACAACTTACCGCTACCGAAGCCGTCCTTAAAGGTGAAGAACAGGAACGTACCCGTTTGGCTAAAGATCTGCACGATGGATTGGGTGGCATGTTAAGTGGCATTAAATTTTCATTAAACACCGTGAAAGAAAATCTGATAATGACCCCCGACAATGCTCTTGCCTTTGAGCGCAGTATTGATATGCTGGATAGTTCTATTAAAGAAATGCGCCGTGTAGCGCACAACATGATGCCAGAAATACTGGTAAAATATGGATTAGATGCTGCTCTGAAAGAATTTTGCACAGAGATAGATCGTAGTGGCGTAGTGCATGTCAACTATCAGTCGGTAGGCATGCATCAAGCCGAAATAGCGCAAACCACCTCGGTTGCCATTTACCGTATCGTACAGGAATTGCTGAACAATATCATCAAACATGCCAACGCAAAAAATGTACTGGTACAATTGCATCAATCAGCACAAGAAAAACTGTTGGCGGTTACGGTAGAAGATGACGGCAATGGCTTTGATGCCAATTTATTGAAACAATCTGGCGGGATGGGCTGGCCTAATATTCAAAACCGTGTAGAGTTTTTAAAAGGTCGTATAGATTTACAATCGAGCGCAGGCAAGGGCACTTCTGTAATGATAGAAATTAACATTTAAGGGCAGACGATGAAATTAGGCATTTTTGTAGTAGATGATCATTACATGGTAATAGAGGGCATTCGTTCTTTGTTGCAAAAAGAAAAAACGATCGATTGGATGGGCCATGCCACCAATGCCGCATCCTGCCTAAGCTTTCTAAAATTGCACGAACCAGATGTAATTTTGATGGACATTAACCTACCGGATAAAAGCGGCATAGATTTATGCAAAGAAGTGAAACAATTGCACCCTGCAGTAGCCGTGCTTGGTTTGAGTACATTTAATCAGCAGGCCATCATCAAAAATATGATGGATAATGGCGCCTCTGGCTATGTATTAAAAAATGCGACAAAAGAAGAGCTACTGGAGGCCATCAACAGCATAATTAAAGGCAAAGCATATTATAGTTTTGAAGTTTTAAGCTCATTGAGGAAAGCCGAACCTAATCAACTCCTGATTACGCGAAGAGAAAAAGAGGTGTTGCTGTTAATCGCCGAAGGGCTAACCAACGCAGAGATAGCCGAAAAACTTTTCATCAGCATTCCAACCGTAAATACACACCGCAAAAGCTTATTGGAAAAATTTGATGTGAAAAATACAGCTATGCTCATTGGGAAGGCCACTAAACTCGATTTGCTTTAGTCGCCTTTAATACCACTAACTCTTCCAATCTTACTCTTCCCGCAAAACACTTTATCAAGAATAATTTTACCTAATTATTTAACATACTTATTTATATTTATTTAAGATTAGAGAAACACAAAATGGTTTCCTTTTTACAGACATCTGTATTCATCTTAAGCCTCTTTTATGAACAACATCTTTCGCGTGCCTAACAAAGAGACCGAATATCAAAGTTATATGGTTTTTGCTTTGACCATCGTTTGGTTTTTAACAACGGCAATAGTTATTGTTATAGAGCTATTTTATTTTCCTCTTTTGTGGTACCGTTGGTTAGTGTTATTGGGTATTATGCTCTTTATTGCCGTTTTTAGTCTTAGTTTGAATCATTTCCGGCACACCCGCACCTCGAGCTGGTTGCTAACCATCATGCTTTGGTTGTACATTACAATTCCATGTTACTCGGCAGGAGGCATATTTGCTCCTGGCATTCTATCGCAAATGGCCGTCATACTCACCGCCGGATTTTTATTGGGCCGGAGAGGCGGACTCGCCATTGGTTTATTAACTATCGCTGCAGACTTCGGTCTGGCATACCTAGAAATAAATGGTCATTTGCCCAGTGCTGCAGTTGTACATGATCCTATAAGCCGCTGGTTTAGCTCCATTATCCCTTTTGGTACTATTCTGGTATTGCAATATTATGCGATCAATCACCTGCGCAGCAGTTTAGTAAGTTTACAAAGAGAAATCATAAAGCGTAAAGATGCGGAAGTTATCAAAGACAAAACCGTTCATGACCTTAGCGCGCGGGAAAAGGAACTAAGAGATTATAAGTACGCGATAGAAATTTCATCTATTGTAAGTATAGCTGACGTGGATGGCAATTTCACCTTTGTAAACGAGAATTTCTGTAAGATTAGTAAATACAGCGTTGAGGAATTATTGGGGCAGTCGCATAGCCTCCTGTGGTCGGGTGAGCATCCACCTGAGTATTTCACCGAGATGGTATCAGCTATGCAAGAAGGGAAATTTTATAGAGGAGAATTTTGCAATAAGGCTAAAGATGGCTCCTTCTATTGGGTGGATACCAATATCATTCCGTTTTTGAATGATAAGGGGAAGGTCTATCAATATATGTCCATCAACCGTGACATTACACGAAAGAAGCAAGCCCTGGAACAACTACGAGCAAGCGAGGAACGCTATAAATCTATCATAACCGTTTCAAATACTGGCGCCTGGGAATATAATGTTGATACAAAACAGGTATGGTACAGCGAACAATATTTCGCCATGCTTGGAATTAACAAGCCAGACGGTGTTTGGGAAAACACAGAAGGTATGTCATGGGTTGATCGCCTCCACCCTGATGACCGCGAACGTGCAGTAAAAACCTTCGATAAATTTTTATTGGAGGGCATCACAGAATTATACGAGAGCTTTTTCCGCATGAAGCATAAAAACGGAGATTGGGTATGGATATGGTCGCGAGCCAGAAGGCTGCATGATAAGGGTGGCAACATCACCAATATTAGCCTTGGTACCCACACCGATATTTCAGAACGTGTAAAAGCTGAGGAAAAGGTCATGGAAAGTGAACGCCTGATCAAAAAAATCACCAGCCAGGTTCCTGGGAACACCTATATGTTTGAAATAGAAGAAAGCGGCAAACCGAATATCCTTTTCATTAACAGAGGTAATGAGGATTTTAATTTTACCACCAATCTGGAGGATATTTCGCAGGATGGCAACAAAGTACTAGAGGTTTGGCATGAAAGCGACCGATCTCTTCTTCATGAAAAGATGAAAGAGGCATACCAGTCGGAGGCATCAATAAGCTTTCAATACCGGATCGTCGTCAATGATACCATTCGCTGGCGCTGGTTGCAGGCTGTTCCTGAGAAAAACGAGCAGGGTAAAGTCATCTGGTACGGGGCAACCCGAGACATTACGACCCTAGTAGATTACATCGCTTCGTCTGAACAGATCCTTTTCGATATCTCCCATGTTTTGCGAAGACCGATTTCCTCCATGTTAGGCATTACCTCAATCATCAACGAAGGTGGCCTTAATCAGGAGGAATTGATGTATTTCGCCCGTCAATTGCATCCAGTTGCTAAAGAACTGGATAAATTTATGATCGAATTAAACCGGGTATATGAGCAGAAACGACAAATTAATTCGCTCAATATTGACTTTTCTTCGCTAGTAGATAAACGTAATTCATTATTTAAACAGGATGACTAATAACTGCATAAGCCGCGTCTTTAATTCCATCATACTCATTGAAATTCAACAAAAAAAAGGGTTGCTTTTTAACAAGCAACCCTTTAAAAATTTAACCATGAATCTGGTTTTGTACCGATTTGGAGGAATACTTTGAACATTTAAAACACTTTTTGCGGCTTATTGAGCCTATTGTCGAGGATTTGGAGCGAAAAGGATTCATATAAAAGAGCATAAATTTTTCAGATTTTCATCAAAGACACCTTGAGAAGATTATCTTAGAATAAAAAATTTGGCAATATCCAAATAAAGTAGTTTAGTATTGGCTGTTGGAAATTTGCTGAAAAATTAATCAATATTGTGAGTAATTTAGGATACTACATTTTAATATTCTATATGTCGATTATACCTGTTAATTATCATCAAATACTAGCTGAATTAAAGCAGAAATAAGTATTACTAAATACAAAAGTCTTTTAGCTGTTAATTAGGAATTGATCTTGCTATACCTTGATATCGGTAAGATACTTTCATAAAAACTTAAATCAGGATGGGGAGATGGTGTAGTTGATACCTTAGCTAGTGATATTCCAGCCGAATATACGAATACACCAAAGAGAATGAATTTTGGACACAGCTTGTGTCCAAAATTCCATGGGGACATACCAACCTCATATTTGCCAAGGTAAAAGAAGAAAAGCAAAGAATATTTTACTTGCAGATGTGTAAAGAAAGGGATTGGAGCAGAAGCATACTGGAGGAAGAAATCAAATTTGATAGTAAGCAAGAGAACTTTCAGCATAATTTCCTCAAAACATTAAATGAAAGTGAACTAAGCGAGCATCGCCTTGAATTTAGAGATGAGTACAACCTCTCTTTTCTGAGGTTGGAAGATACGCACACAGAAAAACAACTTGAAAATGCAATGGTCGAAAATATAACCAAAACTCTTGACCAATTTGGAAACAACTTTGCATTTATGGGTAAGCAATTCAGATTAGAGTTAGACGGAAGAAAATTTTATTGACTTGTTATTCTATCATCGAAAACTTAAACTAATGGTGACTTTGGAAACTAAAAACTACAGAATTTATACCAGAACACAGTCAGCAATTAAACTGGTATCTGTACCTGCTAGATATAAATATTTTTCGAATAACTTATTTGAATATAAAATAACATTTGATAGTTTGTTTAAAAACAATTTTAACTTAACTTTCCAAAAACCAAACATTAATGTCTCAAAAAAGGAACAAAAAATATAACCCAAATAGCAAGTACAATCCTGTAGTTCAGGCAAAAAAAATTGAGAACACTAGAGTTGAACTTGAAAAGTTAAAGCAAACCATAGAATTAATAACCGAATCCAACGAAAAACACTATCAATTACTTGGAAATTTTGCTAGACATGATATTAAGAACATTATAATTAATCTCAATAGTATTTTAGAATTATTTGGCGAGAAAATTGAAGATACGATTAAGGATTCAATTGAATTAAATATAGAGTCCCTAAGTGCGGTTATATCCAATTTTTCAAAACTTATTCCTCACTCCGATAATGCAAAATTTCATTTTAATGATCTTTTAATAGCTGTAAAGATTTTGATTAAACCGTTAATGAGTACGAGCAGCATATCTTATTCAATTATCCATGACCCTAATGATATGACTGAAATAAATCTTCCGTTTCAAGCGGTATTGCAAATGATAAATAATTTAGTGGTTAATTCAATCAAAGCTCTCGAAGATACTATTGGGGAAAAAACCCTAGAAATAAATGCAAAAATTGAACATGCAAAATTGATTATTAAAATTAGCGATAATGGTTGCGACATTGCAGATGAAAATATAAACAAAGTGTTTGAATTTGCGTTTAGTACTACAGGTGGATCAGGAATTGGATTAAATCATGCAAAATTTCTTTGTGAAAAATTTAATGGAAATATTTCCTTAAGTTTGGGAGAAGATGGAAAGTCAAACAAATCATTTAACGTAGAAATACCTATTTAATACGAATGCAAAAGACAACCTTAATCATCGATGATGAGATATTACAAGCACAAAGCTTAGCCAAATCTTTGGCTTCTAGTTTGACAGACTTTAGTTTTGAGATTTACAGTGAAAAAGATGCGATTCTTAATGCTGTCGAAAATCGTTTCTATAATTTGGCAATCGTAGATATTAGAATGGATAAATTAGGCATCGATGGGATTGATATTTGCAGAAGAATTTTTGAATTGAATCCTATTGCAAATGTCATTATCATATCAGCTTACAAAGAAGAATATTTTGATCAACTTAAAACAATTTTAAAAACTGGAAAAGTACTTGACGTAATTAGCAAAGAAGATAAGCCATCTGATACCGCACAAATTTTAGTACCTATAATAGATTCTTATTTTAAAAAACAGGATGATGATATCTCTATTTATAATTCTAGCCTTTTACAATTCTATTCTGACACTAAGAATGAGCTAGATACTTTTAAAAAAGGTATATTATTTGAAAGGTTTATCAGTCTACTTTTTGGTTCAATGGGATTTAAAGAAATTAATAAAAGAATAATTGACTCTTCTAGAAATGAAATCGATCTGGCTGTTAGAAATGAGACAAAAGACCCCTTTTTAAATAAATTTGGGAAATATATACTTATTGAATGCAAAAATCATCCCGACTATAAAGTTGGTAAAAATGAGTTTATACTTTTTAGCGATAAACTAAAGAATTCTAATGGACTTGCCGAACTGGGTATAATCGCAACAACTGGTGGGTTTGCAAAAACTACTTATCTACAAGCTATGAGAGAATCAGCAATACCCAATAAAATATTATTCCTCTCAAATGTTGAATTTTTAAATCTGATACGATCAGAGAATAAAATTGAAGATTTTAAAAAGCTAATAGATGAGCAAATGAAAAATAATTAAGCTTTCAATTTTGTATATTCTGGTGAGATAAATTTCTTATGAGCTTCTTGCCCAACGAAAATTTTTAAATAGGATATTTCCCTTGAACTCGAGACTTTGGGGCCTAGTCTAAAAATTTACTATCCTATATGAAATGACTGTATATGAACCAATAATCTTTCATACAGGCATTCATTTTGAAGTTAATTTATAAGATTATTAAGAATCTCAGGAATCTCATCAAATTCAGTGAACCAAATTATGGTAACACCTAGTTCTTTCATGATTTTCTCATTTAATCGATGATGCTTATTTAAAAAGTCTTCAGCCACTTTAATTTTTTGAATTACTTGCTTTTTTGAACCGTCTACTTGCACGTCGTAATAAATTTTTCGTTGGTAGTCCTGCGCATTAAAGCAAAGTGCCTTGGCTTATCAAGGTTTCTAGCTGATATATCTAGAAGCCGCCTCAAATTTGGATCGGTCATGGAAAGGCCAACCATCAAACAATTATTTTCTCTCAAGTTATTCAACTGCACAAAGTTTGACCAGTGATAGGCCTCCGAGTAAATTAAATGATAGCCTTCCTCAGAAAAAACCAAAGTGCTTTTTGTCTATTCCTAAAATTGCCTTACAAAAGGTCTAATACGGGTTTCTCCTTGCAAGACAAAGTTTATTCGAGTCGTCTTCGAGTCCCCTTTGAGTCGTCCTTGGGTGGTTGCCGTCTCTTTGGCGTGACAGTACCGTCCCAGAACCGGGTCACAGCCGTGTCGGCTTTGACAATTTAAGCCCGGCAGGCTAAATTTCCCGAAAACATCCCGGAAACCATGCGGATCTACCACGGCAATGGTACCATCTGTTACGGTTGTGGTACCTCGGTCTGCCGTTGGCCAGTCTAAGCCCACTCGAACAGCGGTCATCCATCGGTCAATGAGCGGTCATTTTTTCACTATTGAAGCAATCTTTCTCATGTTTGATCTGGCAGCGCTATACCGGTAGAAGTAAAGACAGCAATTAATAGATTTTTTAGCCCTTAAAGAAACAGATTATGGGAACAATGATTTACGGGCAAATGTGCCCAATAAATTACTCAACTCATTTTCCGACAGATCCATCTGCTCCATACGGAACTTGATAGGCTCAATAGGATTTGGATACGCAACCAGATAATGCGCCAATTCAAAAGATTAGATGTCTACCGGATTAAAATAGTTCTAAACTAATCTGCTCTTCCCCCCTTACCAGGCTGAACCATAAGCAGGAATACTTTGAACAAGGCTTAAGTACTATCCAGCATTGATTTTACACAAAAAAAACCGGACTTTGAATTGTTCAAAGTCCGGTTGTACCCAAGAGGAGATTCGAACTCCCACACCCGTAAGGGCGCCAGCCCCTCAAGCTGGTGCGTCTACCAATTTCGCCACCTGGGTTTGCGCTGCAAATATAATGGAATGATTGAATTTTAAAAGACAAATTAAATAGTAATTGACAATCCATCATAAGCCAACCTAATATGAGGAGGTAATTCTTTCTCTATATCAGCATGTAAACCTAAATTATGACTCATGTGCGTAAAATAAGTCATCTCCGCTCCTACTTTTTCAGCAAAATCTATGGCCTCTTGCAAGGTGAAATGAGAAATATGATCTTCCTTTTGCAAAGCATTGATCACTAAATATTTAGTCCCCTCTATTTTGGCTAATGAACTAGCCGATATGGTTTTTGCATCGGTTATATAAGTAAAATCACCAATCCGATAACCCGTTATGGGCAATTTATAATGCATAATTTCAATCGGGGTAATGATAGTTTCACCAATCATAAAATCTTGTTCATCAACGCCATGAACATCAATCTGCGGTAAACCATGATACTTAGTATCGGCAAAAATATAAGAGAACTCTCTTTGCAAAGCATTCTGAACTCTTTCCGTAGCATAAATTGCAATTCTCTTTTTAAGCAAGTAGTTAAACGGCCTTATATCATCTAATCCCGCTACATGATCTTTATGTTCATGGGTATAAAGTATGGCATCTAGATCTTTTACACCTGCCCTGAGCATTTGATATCTAAAATCGGGACCGCTATCTATTACGATAATCTTATCTGTTTCTATCAGTACTGATACCCTCAACCTTTTATTCTTCGAATCGGCCGAACGGCATACCTCACACCCACATCCTATAACGGGTATGCCTTGCGATGTTCCTGTGCCTAAAAATGTTACTCTCAAAATACTTTCTATTTAATGATCTGCTGGGTCAACTAGGTACTACAATATTACCGAAAATAATTTACTAAAAAGGGGCTTAAGCACCTAGCCTAAACCCCTTATAATAACAGGTAAAAATATTTTATCGTAAATCTACAACTTCAACCCCTGGATGCTTTTTGGCATCAAAAGCGAAAGTGGTTTCAGGTACCTTAATATTCGGAGAAAAAGTTTTCACGTTATAAGTATAAGTATTTCCATTTTTCTCGAAAATAACTACGTTAGCTATTTGTTTCGAAACCTTATCAATACTTAATCGTACTTTAAAAATCGTCTTTTTAGTATCAGTTGGAGACAAATCAATCATCTGATAGGTTTTAGCCCCCACTTTCTTTTCTCCTGTGTACAAATATTTAAATCCTTTTTCATAAATGGTAAAGATCTTAGCTGGATTTATTGCATCACTACTTAAATCGACGTTAGAGATCTGAACTTCCTTATCATTTTTTAAATAAGTCCATTGTACCTTGCCATCACTAATTAAATCTTGATTAGTCATCGCCACTTTATACTTATTAGCGTTTGCTTTAACATATAAAGTTCCTTGTTGGGTTTCATTTACCTTTGCTTGTGCATTGTTTAATGTGAATGTAAAATCAGTCTTAACAACATCGTATGTACGATATTTTTTACTCACTGCAGCCAAAATCTCTTTCGCTTTTGAATCAGTTTGTGCCGAAGCATTCAATCCAAAACTTCCAATAATCACTAATGCTACTATTAATTTCTTCATCTTTTCTTTAATTTACCTACTAATTTACTTAGCAGAATTTAAAACATATTATTTTTTATTTAAGTTAGTCAAGAACTGTTCCAAAGCATACTGGTCAGGTAATAAAACTTCTCTGGCCTTGCTTCCTTCAAAAGGGCCCACCACTCCGGCTGCTTCTAATTGATCAATAATTCTCCCTGCTCTATTATAACCTAATTTCATTTTTCGCTGAATTAGTGATGTAGAACCCTGCTGGTGAGTTACAATAAGTTGAGCAGCTTCTTCAAACAAAGGATCCCTATCGTCTGGATCGAAATCTAACTTACTGGATTCACCATTTTCATCAATATATTCCGGTAACTGATATGCGTCTGGATACCCTCGTTGGTTACCAATAAATTCAGAAATCCTATCAACCTCCGGTGTATCTACAAAAGCACACTGTAGCCTTATTAAGTCGCTACCGGTCGACAATAACATATCCCCTCTACCAATTAACTGATCAGCACCACCACTATCCAAAATCGTTCTTGAATCTATTTTAGAAAGCACTCTAAATGCCAATCTGGCAGGAAAGTTTGCTTTAATTGTACCTGTTATGATATTTACAGATGGCCTCTGTGTTGCAAGAACCAAATGGATTCCAATAGCTCTCGCTAACTGGGCTAAACGAGCAATAGGGGCCTCTACTTCTTTTCCAGCAGTCATCATTAAATCGGCAAACTCATCAACTACCAAAACAATAAACGGCAAAAATCTATGTCCATTGTTTGGGTTAAGCTTCCGCTTGATAAATTTATCGTTGTATTCTTTTAAATTCCTTACCTGTGCATCTTTCAATAAATCATAACGCTGATCCATTTCAATGCAAAGTGAATTTAAGGTATTTACCACTTTTTTAGTATCGGTAATAATTGCATCAGCTTCGCCGGGAAGCTTAGCTAAGAAGTGGCGCTCAATTCTATTAAACAGAGTAAGCTCTACCTTTTTCGGATCAACCAATACAAACTTAAGCTGTGCTGGGTGTTTTTTAAACAGTAAAGAGACTAAAATCGCATTAATACCAACCGACTTACCTTGTCCAGTTGCTCCAGCTACCAACAAATGTGGCATCTTGGCCAAATCTGCAATAAAAACCTCATTGCTAATTGTCTTACCCAAAGCAATGGGTAAGTCCATGGTATTCTGCGCCCATTTTTCGGTATTTAAAATGCTACGCATGGATACCATTTCTGGATGCTGATTCGGTACTTCAATACCGATTGTTCCTTTCCCAGGCATTGGTGCTATAATACGGATGCCTAATGCCGCTAAACTTAATGCGATATCATCCTCCAAATTCTTGATCTTAGATATCCTAACACCTGGAGCAGGGATAATTTCATACAAGGTAACTGTTGGGCCAATCGTAGCTTTAATTTTGTCTATCTCAATGTTATAGTGATTTAAAGTCTCTACGATCTTATTCTTATTTGCTTCTAATTCTTCAGCATTTACCGAAATTTTATTAGAACCATAGTTCTCTAGCAACTCTAAAACCGGGTACTGATAGCCAGATAGGTCTAGTTTTTCATCATAATTACCAAATTGCTCTACCAATCCCGCAGCCTTTACCTCCTCTTCGTTCTTCTCCACAGTAAAAGACGGTTCTGGCGCAACTTCCAATGGCGTTGTACTAGCAGTAACACTTGGGGTTAATAATACATTAGTTGCTAGTGGGCCTGAAATGATGCTGTCAACACTTTCTTCCTTTGACTCAAAACGATTTGGAGTTAAAACAATATTCTGCTCTCTTTTTTGCTCCTTTTTAAACCTATCATTTACACTAAATTCAACAGGTTCCGAAATAATCTCTTCTTCTAGCTCAATACCCTCCGAAGCAACAGGTACAAAACCTTCATCCTTTTTTAACTTAGGAATTTTAAAATCTATATTGTATGCAATGATTAATATGGTTAAACCTAAAAACACAATTAACCCTGCAACTCCAGCAGAACCTATTTGAGCCACCAATAATTTATTGCTCCAATACCCAAATTCACCTTCTAAAAAATGTGGAGATTGGGCTATAAACGAATGCGCAAATGCCAATGTTAAAGAAATAAAAAGCAAAAAGAAAAAACTATAGCCTAGTGTTTTTTCGATAGGAAAAATCTTTACTTTGAACAATAACCTATATCCAACAACAAAAAAGATCAAAACAAACAAGAAAGAGGCAATGCCAAACCATTCGTAAATAAATTGATGCGCAAGTAAAGCACCCACTTTCCCTAACCAGTTTTCAACTACTGGCGATGTTACACCATTGCCTTTTAACTCTTCGGTCGTTTTAAAAAGATTGCTCCACCCACCATTGGCATCAATTACGTAGCTCTGGTCATCTTTCCAACTGAAAAGGTAAGAAGTAAAGGCAACGAAAAAATAAAGCGAAAAAATGATAAAAAGCAGACCGATAATCTTAACGAATCTGCCATCCTTTAAATCAAAAGTAGGCATTAAGTTTGCCTTAGGGCGTGCAGAACGGCTTGCGGAAGGTCTCTGTCCTTTTGAAGGATCATTTTCTTGCTTAAATGAATTTGATTTAAATTGGTTTCCCCTTACCGACATCTGTTGTGAATTTTATAATGAACAAATATAAAATTTATAGTTGTATCTCTACTTGAAATTACCTCCGATTTATAGAAATTTTCTAAAAATGCCAATTTCTAACAATTAAATACAAATGAAAATTAAACCTTTGCAAACAACTGCTGTCTTAATAATATCAGCAAGTATTTTTCCATACATATATAGCTGTTTTTAATAGTTAATTTTAGATAGTTTTGTTTTAGGTTAATCCTGCTTGATTTTTTAGGCAGGATTTTTTTATTAAGCAACTGGGCATGAAGAATTCATCCCCCATTCGCTCCAAGACCCATCATAAATGCTAATATTCTGATAGCCAATTATAGTTGCCGCCAAAGCATCAATACAGGCTGTTACTCCCGAACCACAACTAAATATAAGGTGCGACTTTTTATTCCCGATTTGCTCAAAAATCCCTGCTAAAACCACATTATTCTGCATTTCACTACCCAACAATACCTTTTCAAACGGAATATTAACCGAATTAGGTATGTGACCCGTTCTCAGTCCAGCTCTTGGTTCGCTAACCTTTCCATTAAAACGTTCGGCACTTCTAGCATCGATGATAAAGGTATGCTGATCATTTACCGCAGTAAGTACTTCTGCTAAGCTAACAAAAAATTGGGGGCGGTAATTTGCCTTAAAATCCCCTTTTCTATTAGGCTTTGAATGAGCATCACTATAATTATAATCCATTGTTAACCAAGATGGTAAACCACCATTTAAGACATAACAGCTTGTAAGGCCCATCGCACGGAACATCCACCATACCCTCGGACTTGAATAAACACCCACATTATCATAAACTACCAAAATACTATTATTGTTAATACCTAATTCTTGCGCAGCACGCATAAATTCGGCTTCATTGAGCATCATATGTGGTAATTCAATATTTGAATCACTAAATTTATTCCAATCAAACTTTATTGAATTCGGGATAATCTTATTTTCATTAGTTGATTTGCCTTTTATAGGATTAGCTAAACTGGTATCTAAGATTACCAATCGTGGGTTATCTTTATTTTCAAAAAGCCATTGGGCACTAACGAGGGCTGAATTTTTATCCATAGGTCATTGTTTTATTGTTAATGCAAAAATCTTAATTTATTTTTGTTATTTTAAGGCATTAATTTGTGCTAATAAAGAAATTTATTTACTATTAAAATGAACAATACGCATCTCGAGAAGCTGATTGAAGAAAATAGGCTTGCAGAAATCACCGAATTATTAAGCAAGCAACCTGAACTAGCTGTCGCAGCAACTTCTCATCATATATCTCCGGTATTGTTAGCTGCCTATTATAAAAGACCTGATATTGCAAATGCCATTGCAGAATTTGTGCCTGAGCTATCTTTATTTGAAGCTTGTGCACTGGGGAAATTTGAAGAGACTACATTGCTTATTTTTAAAAACCCAGCTTCCATAAATTCGTATTCAGATGATGGATTTACACCACTTGGTTTAGCATGTTATTTTGGTCACGAAGAAATAGCTCGATTTTTAGTGCTAAAAGGTGCTGAAGTAAATGTGCCAAGTAAAAATGGATTTAATGTATTCCCTATCCATTCAGCCGTTGCTGCAAATAATATTAACATTACAAGAATATTGTTCGACGCCGGAGCCTATCCCAATGTTTGCCAAAAATCGGGTATGGCACCTTTGCATTCTGCCGCACAATTGGGAAACATTGAATTAATCATCTTATTGCTAGAACATGGAGCTGATGTAAATTTGCGGATGGAGGGCGGAAAACTGCCTGCAGATCTAGCTGCTCAAAAAGGTTTTGATGAGATTGCTGAAATCTTAAGGGACGACGATTAAATATCCCAAACTTTTAACCTTGCTTTCTTCACATAATTCCGGATATCAAGTACCACCGCGGCCAATAAATAAAATAAAATCGGGAAGCCTACAGCCAAGAATGAAGAATAAATAAAAAACAAGCGCACTTTTGAAATGCTCATGTTTAATTTATTGGCCAAATAGGTTGAAACCCCAAAACTCTGCTTTTCGAAGAAAGTAACTACGCTTTGAAACATTATATTACTTTATATTTTAATTCCACATCCAATTTACACATTTTTCATTGAAATGAATAATTCTTTTAAGACTGCTTTAACAATTTAATGCCAATTCCACAGTTTAAACATTTTTTACCTTTACAATAAGTATGCCTTAATTGCAATAATGCTTGCGAATAATAGGCAGAATTAACTTTAATTCCAGCATCAACATACTGTTTAATAATCGAATTATGCTCAGCTGGTAATTTTTCTTGTAATTCGATAGCTCTATCCACAAGCACATATTGATCAATATATTTACCGTATGCGAATAAGAACAAACTCATTGTATTAACTAAAATATTTTCTATACTTTCTTTACCCAATTGCAAGCTTACATTTTCTGCAGTTCTATTAAAATGATAATGAGTTTTCCAATAAGTATTTACAGGTAATTCTTCAAAAATTTGCGCGATCATTTTATAATCCTTTAGCAAGATTATCTTAGAGAATAAATGATTTGAATTCAAAACCAATGCGGCAAACTGTGCTAAACGAAGCGTAGGGAAGTTTTGAGGACGCATGCGCATAAACTTCCATAGTGAAATCGCTAAAGGTTTTAACTTATACTTACTTTTTAGAAATCTATACTCACTTTTTAGTTGCCGAGGGTATTCATCACTAAACTTTTGATCTAAAAAACCAGCCTGACCGAAGAGCAAGGCCTCTATTTGCAAGGGATTATCTTTGTGTTTTGCCAAAATTTGTTGAGGTAAAGATCTAGCCAACATTTCCATTGGAGTTGCATTAATCTTAAAGCCGAAATTCTTTGCCATAAAATGATAGAAAGTCTCATCCCAATCTCCTTTAAGTTCATTTAGATGAACATATACTTCGTCAGCTCTGTGAACTAATCTTTCGAGCGCCACTCGAGTTAAAAAACTTTCTATAAAAAATAGCTCAACATTGATTAGTTGCTTTTCACATGGGAAATTATTTGCCGATAAAATCAATTGTTCGTAATTCGCTAACAGTTCAGTTGGGAAACGGTCTTTAATTACCAATACTGGAATCAGTGTACCATCTGTTCTGTAAATCGGTGCATCATCAACATACACCACATGTAGGATTACATTGTCGTAGGCAGCATCTTCTTGATGTCGATGCACAAGCCAATCTGATGAGTTAATATGTATCTCAATATTGCCAACCCAAACAGTGCTGTTAATTATTAATTTAGCTTGTAAAAAATCTGGACCAGCATTTTTATTTAGCGTTCCAGATTGGATCACTTCGATCAATTCGCCAGCTTCAGTATATAGTTGCTGAACCCCATATAATTTAAATTGCCATATAAAATGCAGGAATTCTTCTGGAAATCTCATGGATAAACCTATTAAAAAAACTTCCTAAAAAAGAAATTTTAATAGCATTTAACCCTGACTTACTGACACTTATAAAACATTCTTTAGCGAGTTAAAACTAAGATCAACAATTAATTTAAAGTATAGAGATTATATCCCCTGAACTTTTTCAGATCACCTCCCTGTCTTGATACTCGCTAGTTGATATCGTAGACTTCTTATAATTCATTATAAAAACACCGGCAATAATCAACACAGTCGCAATCAATAAGTCGATCGTAATCACTTCATCCAAAATAAGCCACCCTAAGAATATGGCAATAACAGTATTAAAATAAGAAAGTATAGAAACCTCTGTGGCGCTAACCTTTTTCAAGGCATAATGGTAGCTAAAGTAACCAATAACGGAACCAAATACAGCCAAATAACCTACCGCAGCAAGGCTCGTCATGCTCCAATTTGCAGGTGTAATTTCCGGAGACAACCAGTAGGCTAAGATCAGTTGAGCCACAGCAGAAAACGCAAACTGATAAAATAGGTCTAAAAAGATATTGGAGCTTGGCAAAGTATGTTTTTTAGTATAGATAGTCCCTCCTGCCCAACCGGCAATCGCAATAGCAATATAAATCATTCCTGTTTGGTAGTTAGGATCTAACAAATCGCTCAATCCATCTCTAAAAATAAAGGCAACTCCTAAAAACCCTACAATTACTCCTATAAATCCTTTCCAACTTGCCTTTTGTAAGCCAATAGCAACGCTTCCCAAAAACACAACAATTGGCGACAACGCATTAAGTAAGGAGGCTAATCCGCTCGAAAGAGTCTGTTCTGCTACAGTTGTCATTCCGTTAGCAATCACAATCATCAAACTTGAGAGCAAAATCTGTCGACGTAAATTTTTCCATCCAATCCACTCCAGTTCACCCTTCCGCCATAAAATGATCAATAAGATAAGCGCAGCAATTAATTGCCGCATTCCCGCAACAAACCAAGGTGGTATAGTATGAACAGCCACTCGAATACCGAGATAAGTAGTACCCCAAACTATCGCAACGACAAAAAGAGCAACAACCAATTTGATATTCATTTTGTTGCTCATATTAATTTAGCAGCGCTTAAGATCTGTTCCATTTCTTGTTGCAATACCAAAGCTTCTTCCCGAGCTTTCTCGGCAAAATCCAAACCGTTACTAGCGTAAATAATGCTGCGAGCCGAGTTAACGAGTAACCCACACTGACTATTTAATCCATATTTACAAACAGCAGCCAAGCTTCCACCTTGAGCACCTACACCTGGCACCAATAAAAAATGATCTGGCGCCAAATTGCGAATATGTTCAAACGCTTCTGCCTTGGTAGCACCAACTACATACATCATTTGATCTGTGCTTGCCCATTGGGACGAAGTCTTGATCACTTGTTCGAAAAGTTTGTCCTCACCACTTTGTTTAATCTGAAAATCTTGACTCCCTTCATTTGAAGTTAAAGCTAGAAGTATGACCCATTTATCCTTAAAATCCAAAAAAGGCGATACAGAATCTTTTCCCATATAAGGGGCAACCGTAATCGAATCGAAACTCATACCAGAGCTTTCCTCGTTAAAAAAGGCCTCGGCATACATAGCAGATGTATTGCCAATATCCCCCCGTTTAGCATCAGCTATCGTAAATAGCTCTTTAGGAATATGTTTCCACGTATCGGTAAGTGTTTGCCAACCTTTTGCGCCATAACTTTCATAAAAGGCCGAGTTTGGTTTGTAAGCCACACATAAATCGTGCGTGGCGTCTATGATCTGTTTATTAAATTCTAAAATCGGATCATTATATTTTAAAAGATGTTTTGGAAGTTTATTTACTACAGGATCTAACCCAACACACAAAAAAGATTTTTTTTGTTTAATCTGCTCAAAAAGTTGTTCTTTATTCATTTCTAATAGGAAAAATGGAGCACAAAGATGTTAATTTTCAGCCTCTTTAAGGAGGCCTCAACAAAATTTTTCCAATTTATTTTTAAACATTTTCAAGTTTTTGTTGCAGATTAAATTTCAAATACATACAATTGTGGCATAATTCTCAAATGTTTATCTGAATATCCCAGAAAAATTTCTTACAAATAGCTAATTATAAATGTTTTTAAAGGCATTTTTCTCTTATATTTTTTTGATAAACCCAATTTAAAATTTCTCGACAAGCACATATAAATGTTTAATAAAACAGAATTAACTGAAAAACTTACTGCAGAATTACGTGAGTTAGCAAAAAGTGAGGGCATAGCAAACGCAGACGATTTGCGCAAAAATGATTTGATAGAGCAGATTTTATCACAACAAACCAATAAAAGCACTGCCCCTACTCCAATTGTACTGAAGGAAGCAAAACCCAAAGTAGTAAAAGAGGGCTCAGCTGATAAACCTGCGGCAAGAAAAAGGGTAAGAATTGCGGCTAAAGACAGCCCAAACCCCGAACCAGAAAGAGCAACTTTATTTGACGAGCCCCAAACAAGAATCATCGCCGAAGAAGTAAAAGAAGTAAGTGACCCTACCCCCGTTACTTTACCACCAGATTTTGTTGATGATCCAAATCGCTTAGAATCGATAGCAGTTAAATTACAAAACCAGGCGAAAAAAGAGAAACTTCCAAGAGAAGATAAAAATAGACCGACGAAAGAGGAATCAATCAATCAGCCTAAAGAAGACAAACCTTTTAGGGATCGTGTTAAGCAAAACCGAAATGAAGCTCCCGCGAATATTACTGAAGGTACCGAACCTAAAGAAAAACCAGCTCGCGAAGAAAGAACACCAAGAGAGGATAATCGCCCTACTAAAGGCCACAACAATAGCAATAATCATAAACAGAACGAAACAAGTTATTCTACACTTGATTTTGATAACACCATCACCAACGAAGGCGTTTTAGAAATTATGCCTGATGGGTACGGATTCTTGCGCTCTGCAGATTATAACTATTTATCATCTCCTGATGATATCTATGTATCTCAATCACAAATTAAACTTTTTGGTTTAAAAACTGGAGATACTGTAAATGGAAGTATTCGCCCGCCAAAAGAAGGAGAAAAATATTTCCCATTAGTGAAAGTAATTAGTATCAATGGTCGCATCCCTGCGGATGTAAGAGATCGTGTTCCCTTCGATTATTTAACACCGTTGTTTCCAACAGAAAAATTAAACCTATTTACTGATAACAGCAATTATTCTACACGGATCATGGATCTTTTTACCCCAATCGGTAAAGGTCAGCGTGGTTTAATTGTTGCACAACCCAAAACTGGTAAAACAAACCTTTTAAAAGAGGTTGCTAATGCGATAGCAAAAAATCATCCCGAAGTTTATTTAATTATTCTTTTAATTGATGAACGTCCGGAAGAGGTTACAGATATGGCTCGTAGCGTTAGAGCTGAAGTAATTGCCTCTACCTTTGATGAACCTGCTGAGCGCCATGTAAAAATTGCAAATATTGTCCTAGAGAAATCTAAACGACTGGTAGAATGTGGTCATGATGTAGTTATCTTATTAGACTCGATTACCCGTTTAGCGAGAGCTTATAATACAACTGCCCCAGCTTCGGGAAAAATTCTTTCCGGTGGTGTTGACGCAAATGCATTGCATAAACCAAAACGCTTTTTTGGTGCAGCGCGGAACATCGAAAAAGGTGGTTCACTAACTATTTTAGCAACCGCATTAACCGATACTGGTTCTAAAATGGATGAGGTAATTTTCGAAGAGTTTAAAGGTACCGGTAATATGGAATTACAATTAGACCGCAAATTATCAAATAAACGTATTTTCCCTGCTATTGATATTACAGCTTCAAGCACACGTAGAGAAGACCTATTATTGGATAGAGAATCCTTACAACGTATTTGGGTACTACGTAACCACTTGGCAGACATGAATTCTCAGGAAGCCATGGAACTAGTCCAAGCGCAGATTAAAGGAACCAAAACCAATGAAGAATTTTTAATGGGAATGAACGGCTAATAAACGCAAAATGCTAATGCTAAGAAAACACATTCCCAATGCCATCACCTGTGCCAACCTGTTTTCGGGTTGCATAGGTGTTGTTTTGGCCTTTAAAGGTGAGCTCGAGTTTGCGGCCTACTTCGTGCTACTTTCTGGGATTTTTGATTTTTTTGATGGAATGGTTGCTAGACTTCTTCACGTTAAATCTGCAATTGGTAAAGAATTAGATTCATTGGCCGACATGGTGAGCTTTGGTTTTTTACCTGGTGTTGTTATGTTCCAGCTTTTAAAAACTGGAGATTATACGAACCAATACCTGCCATACCTGGGTTTTGCAATAACAATTTTCTCAGCTTTGCGTTTAGCGAAATTCAATATTGACGAAAGACAAACTGAAGACTTCATCGGTTTAAACACCCCCATGAATACGCTGTTTATCGTTTCACTTCCATTTATTGCAAAAGATTACCCCACAATAATTGGATTGTCTTGGGTATTAATCGCTATAGTGGCTATTACAAGCTTCCTGCTGGTAAGTAAAATCAAGATTTTTTCTTTTAAATTGAAGGATGTAAGCTGGGCAAAAAATAAAATGAAATATATTTTCTTGTTGCTTTCTCTTATACTGATTATTTCGCTTCAATTTATTGCCGTACCATTTATGTTGATACTCTATATCGGCTTATCAGTACTGCATTTTAAGACAATAGGTAGCAAGTAGATACTTACGTATTGATACTATTTAAGTAGTTCAGCTTTCGCTTCTTCCAATTGTTCATATAACCTCTCTACAAACTTCTTTGAAATAGCAAAGTCGCTAGGAATATTAGCTAGGTCAACTAACTCACGTGAATTCCGCTCAATTGTTTGCATCATCTCCTTTAAATCATCTCTTCCTACATAATGAAAAGTTGGTTTAATTTTATGGGAAAACTCTGAAGTTGCCTTCCAATCTTCGGCAGCAATTGCATTTTCTAAATCGGCCATGTAAATGGGAGTTTGCTTTTGAAAAGCCTCCAACATTTCAACCATAAAATCGGTACTATCGCCAGACATCTCTCTAAGATAAGATAAGTCTAAAGGCTTATTATTTATATCGTGATCGGTCATTTAATTCAAACTTAAAAAAAAATGTTGCTTTATCAAATTAATCCCTGTCAGAATTTATCTTTTCAAAACAGTTAATTCATCAGTTAAATTAGTTAATAATTCTGAAATAGTTTGTCCTAATACTGGATGAATAAAATACGCTGCTATTTCTGCCATAGGGAGCAACACGAATTTCCTATTCTGCAGCTCTGGGTGAGGAATGTGAAGCTTATCTTCTATATTGATAATTTCTTCTCCATAAAAAATAATATCTATATCAATCATTCTAGAGCCCCACTTTTCATGTCTAACTCTACCTAGATCACTTTCAATTTTCAATACCGTTTCAAGTAACTGCAGTGGTTGAAGTACTGTGTGAATAGCAACAGCTACATTTAAGAAACTCGGCTGGTCTATTTTACCCCAAGCTGCTGTTTCATATATTGATGATTTAAGTTGTATAGTTCCCACTCTCTCCGCGAGCAAATTTAACGCATCATCGATCAATTTTTCACGATTACCCAAATTACTCCCAAGTAACAAATGCACAGTATTTTTATCTGATAGCATAGTAAGTCTTCTATTTTATATATTTACAAATTAAATACATTAATTCGCACATGAGAGAATTTTTTAAATATGTTTTCGCAACGGTTGTTGGTATAGTGATCTCCACTGTAATCTTGTTTATGTTGTTTTTTGTCATCATGATAGCTATCGTATCCAGCGTAGGTGAAGAGAAAAAAGTAATCGTAAAAAATAACTCAATTCTATATCTTAATCTTGATCAAGAAATTAAAGAGCGTACTCCCGAGAATTCTCTTGCTGGTTTGCCAATTTTTGGCGGCGGTGACGAAAAAGCGATTGGCTTCAACGATTTAATTAAAGCCTTAAAAATTGCTAAAACGGATAACAAAATTGATGGGGTTTACATTAACGTAAGTTCCCCAAATGCAGGAATGGCAACAATGCTTGAGGTTAGGAATGCTATTCTTGATTTCAAAACAAGTAGAAAACCAGTAATTGCTTACAGCGAAGTTTATTCTCAAGGAGCTTATTATTTGGCTTCGGCAGCAAGTAAAGTATATTTAAACCCACAAGGGGGATTAGAATTTAAGGGATTTAGCTCAGAACTTACTTTTTTTAAAGGTGCACTTGATAAATTAGGTATCGAAGCACAAATTATCAGAGTAGGTAATTATAAGAGTGCAGTAGAGCCCTTTATCAATACTAAAATGAGCGATTATAACCGTAAGCAAGTAACGGCTTATGTTGGCGGCCTATATCAAACTTTTTTAAACGGGATTTCGACTAGTAGAAACGTAAGTATTGAAGATCTTAGAATGATTGCTGATGCCTATAAAATTCAACAACCACAAGATGCTTTAAACTATAAATTAATAGACGGCCTTAAATATAAGGATGAGTTGCTTGACGAATTAAGAGCTTTAACAAAAAAGGATAAAAAAAGCAGCATAGATATTATTAGCATTAATGATTATGCAGCAAATTTACCCTCGAACAGCACCCATACTGGTAAAAATAGCATAGCAGTAATTTATGCTAATGGCGATATAGTTGGTGGCGAGGGCTCAGATGAACAAATAGGTTCGGAGCGAATCTCCAGAGCAATTAGAAAAGCTAGACTTGACGACAATATCAAAGCGATTGTTTTACGTGTAAATTCTGGAGGTGGCAGTGCATTAGCCTCTGAGGTAATCTGGAGAGAAATGGAATTGAGTAAAAAAGTAAAGCCAGTAATCGCTTCTTTTGGTGATGTAGCAGCTTCAGGAGGCTATTATATTGGCTGTGCTGCCGATAGTATATTTGTACAGCCAAATACCATCACAGGATCTATCGGAGTGTTTGGGATTATTCCAAATTTCCAGAATTTATTGAACAATAAACTGGGAATTACATTTGATGGCGTTAAAACTGGTCAGTATGCCGATATTATGAGCGTAAATAGACCATTAACCGCCGGAGAACGCTTTATTATCCAAAATGGAGTAAACCACATATATGATACTTTTTTGGGCCGTGTAGCCGAGGGCAGAAAGAAAACAAAAGCGCAAATCGATAGCATTGGCGGTGGCCACGTTTGGATTGGTACCGATGCGATAAAGAATGGCCTTGCCGATCGATTAGGTAGTTTCAATGATGCCATTAAATCAGCTGCTAAAAAAGCAAGATTAAGCGACTACAAAATCGTAGAATATCCAGAAAAAATTGATCCTTTAAAATCTTTATTGTCCAATGCAAAAGACAATATCAGTATCTACTACACCAAAAAAGAATTGGGCGACAATTACTTACTGTATAAACAAATGCAAAAAGCAATCACCAATTCAGGTATGCAGGCCAAAATGGATTATGAGATAAAAATTAAATAAGATTAAATCCTCATCTTAAAGTGATAGACTATGCAATGAACCGCCTTTTTCCCAAAGCCTATCTATTTTCTTTTCAACGGCTTCATCTCTCACCAATTCTGGAGCATGATGTGGTTTTTTTCTAGCATCGATAATTATTGAGCCATTGCAGCCCCAATGCTTATTGGTTGTAAAAGAACCAACACCAAATAAATCGGCAGCGGGATTACTCCTCGTAAAGGTTACCCACACTAGGTTATTAATTGTTGCTGCCGTAAACTCCGAATCATCACAAACTACTATTAAAGGCAATCCGGTTAAATCCTGGGTTTGCAAACTTAAAGTAAGTGCGTCCATTTCTTTAGCACGCTCCGAAACATTATTAAAAGGCTTAGCATTTAGTACCAGTATTCCAGGGATCGCAATTCTTGGAATACTAAACCCATCTGGCAATATAATTTCAGCAGGAAACTCCTGCCACAAGGTTCTTTTCTGATTGCCAGCAGCAGCGAATACTACTTTAGAACCTGTATTTAATCCGTCGCCAGAATAATCTAGCGTATCAATTGTAGTGTTGGTATAAAAATGTAAATCTTTACTTAAATCTATGCGCTCTAATACATGTTGTAAAAATGAAGCAATATCTGTTGTACGTAATTGCTCATTATCTTCCCTAGCAGCAATAAATAGATACTTGGCTAGGCTTAACTGATTTTTACCTAAAATATGATTTGCAATGGTTAGGATTTCCTGCGGTTTTCTGTCTTTTAAAAAAGGCGTATAACGCTCGCTACCAATTGCGAATAACAATGGGTGTACTCCAGCAGCATCAACAGCATTTACTTCTTTTAAGCCCGGTATTTCTTGCGGAATAGCAGAGCCAGTAATCTCATGGATCAATGCACCAAAACTAGTGTCCTCTTGAGGGGGCCTACCAACTACGGTAAACGACCATATGGCATCTTTTTTATGGTATACATTATGCACCTTCATTAAGGGAAAAGGATGGGTTAAACTATAATAGCCCAAATGATCGCCAAAAGGTCCTTCTGGCTTATTTTGTTGGGGATAAACAGTCCCAGTAATTACAAAGTCGGCATCTGCAGAAATACAAAACCCCTCCTCATCATAAAAATATCTGAACCTGCGGTTACCCAGAGCCCCCGCAAAGGTTAATTCCGACAATCCTTCTGGCAAAGGCATTACTGCTGCTAAAGGATGAGAAGGTGGTCCGCCTACAAATATACTAACTTTTAAAGGCATACCTTTGGCATTTGCCTTAGCTTGATGAACACCAATACCTCTATGAATTTGGTAATGCAAACCAATTTCTTGATCAGTTATATAATCATTTCCCGCTAATTGGATGCGATACATTCCTAAATTCCCGTTCATTACGCCGGGTTTATCTATATCTTCGGTAAAAACTTGTGGCATTGTCACAAACGGACCACCATCCATTGGCCAATTAACTATTTGAGGTAAACTAGCAATGGTAGTTTTGGCAAAGGTTTGCTTAAATAGCGACTGTTTTAAAGGCAGTGCTGATAAGGCCGTTAAAGTAGTTCCAGCATAAGCCAATGGTTTTTTTAGCGCCTTCATTGGATCCGAACGAAGATCAACTAATTGCTTAATCCTCGCTAAGCTATCGCGGAACATAAATTTAGACCGTTCTAACGTACCAAAAAGATTAGAAACTGCCTTGAATTTACTACCTTTTATATTTTCAAATAATAAAGCTGGACCTTGATTTTCGTAAACCCTCAAATGTATTGCCGCCATTTCGAGATAAGGATCTACCTCTTCGGTTATACGGATTAACTGTCCATTTTTTGCTAAGTCTTCAACACAGGCTGCTAAGCTTTTGTATCCCATGTTCAAAGATAAGCTGTATTTGTGAGAAAATTATTTTTTCCCTGCAAACGATCTCAACATCCAAGTAGTTTTTTCCTTAAATTGCATAAATCTGTTCACCATATCATTCGACCCATCATCCCCTGCTTCATCTGTTGCTTTAAGCAAGTCTCTTTCAATCTCAATTAGCTTCGCCATGTCATCCAAAATAGCCTCAACCATAACCATATCATTCATACCTATGGTATCAATTTCTTTGATGACTGATTCCTTAATATAATCTGCAAATCGGCTATGGGGAGGTTTACCTAGCGTTAATACTCGCTCTGCTATTTCATCAATAGTTAATTGCGCATTTGTATATAATTCTTCGAATTTTAGATGCAGTGTAAAAAAGTTTTGACCCTTAATATTCCAATGGCAACCCCTTAGTTTTTGATAATGAATATGATAATTAGCTAGATAGTCGTTTAACATATCTACTACAGGCTTAACTGCTTTTTCGTTTAGGCTGATTTCTTTAGCGTTCATAATGAAGATTAATTTTTAGTTACAACAAACATACCATTAAAATGGTTTTAAAATCAATTTCGCTAACAATAAGAAGCAACATATTATCGTTTAAGATAGCATACGACCATAAAATATATTATTCGTATAATTGTACCTCCAAATATTTGAAATTATTTAATGCATAAACTATATACGCTATTACTGGCTGCCCTACTTGCAAACACTTCGGTTTCTTTAGCCAGCAACACCATTGATTCAATAGGGGTTGAAAATCATAAAGGCAAAAAAGTGATTATCTATAAGGTTGAGCCAAAAGAAACTTATTATTCAATAGCTAAAAAATACAACGTTCCTTACAAAGAAATAATGGAATTTAACGATAGCCAATTTTTGCAAATTGGTGTAATCTTAAAAATACCTACTGGTTTACCTTTTGCAGCTAGTTCTTTATCGGGCGAAGGTAAACCTGCTACAGGCTTTATTGAATATACCATTAAGGCAAAAGATAATTTAAATATGCTTGCCAATAAATATGGGACTACGGTTGAAGAAATTAAAACAGCAAACCAGTTAAATTCTATCAACTTGCAGATTGGACAGGTTTTAAAAATTCCAACTGGAAAAGGAGAAACTTCGGCGGTTGAAACAAGCCCTATTCCTGTTTACAAGAAACCAGAAAAGAAAGAAGAGATAGTTACACCAGCCGTAGTTACACCTACAGTAGTTACAGCAGAAACAAATACTGAAAAGCTTCCAAGCACCGTTATTTCGCATACGATAAAAGCAAAGGAAAACTTAAATGCCTTGGCCGAAAAATATGGAACAACTGTAGAGGCAATTAAAAAATTGAACAACTTAAATTCAATTAATCTACGCATAGGGCAAGTTTTAAAAATACCAGCCACCAATGGAGAAACTGATACTACTGTGTCAACAACAAGCGACGGTAGTTTTGAGCATACTGTTCTAGCCAATGAAACTATTTATTCTGTTGCTAAAAAATATAACTTAACAACTTATCAAATAAAAACTGCTAATAATTTAACCAGCAACGAACTAACTGTAGGCCAAAAATTAATTATTAAAGGAGCAAATAAAGAAGGTGTTGCAACAGAAGAAGTAGAGGATACGACTACTGGACAAACAATGAAAGATCCAGCTTTAAAGCAACCTGCAAGCAAATATGGCTTAGTAAGATTTGACGAAAAAGGTACAGCCGTTTGGATTGAAGAACCGGATTTAGACCCAACAAAAATGCTCGTTCTGCATCGTACTGCTCCCGTTGGAACAATTATTAGAGTGACTAACCCAATGACAAACCGTTCGGCTTTTGCAAAGGTTGTTGGTAAATTTACCGAGAATGAAACCACAAAAGATGTTATTATTGTAATGACAAAAGCGGTAGCAGATGCCGTTGGTGCTTTAGATAAAAGATTTTTTTGTAATTTAAATTACGGTGCGCTCGATAATGAACAACAATAAACCTTTAATTATTGGTATTGCAGGTGGCAGTGGGTCAGGCAAAACATTTTTTTTAAACAGTTTCTTGCACCATTTTAAAAATGATGAAGTAACACTGTTATCCCAAGACGACTATTACATTCCTGCAGGAGAAATGACCCAGGAAGAAAATAAGCTTTATAATTTTGACCTTCCTTCAACCATCGACGATGAGCAGTTTCTAATTGACATTAAGAAGTTGATTAAAGGAGAGGTTGTTTATAAAAAAGAATACAACTTTAATAACCCCCTCGCTGTAGTAAAAATTTTAGAGATCAATCCAGCTCCAATTATCATTGTAGAAGGTCTTTTCATTTTACATTTCAAGGAAATTGCAAAACTATTAAACCTGCGCATCTTTATTGAAGCCGATGAGCAGGTGGCTTTATTACGCAGAATTAAACGTGATGGAATGGAACGTGGCTATCCTGAAGAAGATGTACTATATAAATGGAACCACCACGTTGTACCAGCTTACAAAGAATTTTTATTGCCTTACCGCAATTCTTGCGAAAAAATCATCGTTAATAACCTGGATATCCCAGACGAAATTATTCTAATTACGGCAGAAATTACAGATGAGCTGAAAACAAAATTTTGTTAATCGATCACCATTTCAGGAACATCATCATTAGCATAAAGTTTACCCAAAGTTGCATTTCGAATAAAATCAACACTTACGCCTGGTGCTCGTTCAATTAACCTAAATCCACCTTCTGGCAATACATCTAACACAGCAAGTTCGGTTACGATCTTTTTGATACATTTAACCCCTGTTAGTGGCAAGGTACAACTAGGTAAAAGTTTGCTCTCTCCCGCCTTATTAACATGTTGCATAGCTACAATAATATTTTTTGCAGATGCCACTAAATCCATTGCTCCACCCATCCCCTTAACCATTTTACCAGGTATTTTCCAATTGGCGATGTCTCCATTTTCAGAAACCTCCATTGCACCTAAAATAGTTAAATCGATCTTTTGTGCTCTAATCATTCCAAAGCTCATCGCCGAATCAAATATGGAAGAACCAGGTAAAGTGGTAATAGTTTGCTTTCCCGCATTGATTAAATCTGGATCTTCTTCTCCTTCAAAAGGAAATGGCCCCATACCTAGCAACCCATTTTCTGACTGCAAAACAACATTAATACCATTTGGGATATAATTTGCAACTAGTGTGGGTATACCAATACCTAAATTCACATAGTAACCATCTTTTATTTCTTTTGCGATTCGTTTCGCAATTCCGTTTTTATCTAGCATTTTATCCTTAGTCTTTGTTCCTTATTCCTTGCTCCTCTTACTTCCTATCAATACAATCCCATCACCTTGTATTGATACTCGCTACTTATTATCAATCCTTCTTCCGAACTGTTCTTTGCTCAATTCTTTTCTCATAAGCTTTTCCCTGAAAAATTCGGTGAACATACACACCTGGGGTATGAATTTGATCTGGATCTAGCTCTCCTGCTTCCACTAGTTCTTCCACTTCGGCAATGGTGGTTTTGCCTGCCATAGCCATTACTGGATTAAAGTTTCGGCTCGTAGATCGAAAAATCAGATTTCCTGCTGTATCACCCTTCCATGCCTTAACTAAAGCAAAATCTGCATCAAATGCATATTCCATTAGATAATCTTTGCCATTAAAGTTTCTCACCTCTTTTCCTTCTGCCACTTCTGTACCAACACCTGCTGGTGTAAAAATAGCCGGCATACCATATCCCGCTGCCAAACATCTAGTAGCTAAGGTCCCTTGAGGAATTAATTCAACCTCAAGCTCACCACTTAATAATTGGCGTTCAAACTCCGCATTTTCACCAACATAAGAAGAGATCATTTTTTTTACCTGACGGGTTTGCAGCATTAAGCCGATACCGAAATCATCCACACCCGCGTTATTTGCGATACAAGTTAACTGGCTAACTCCTTTTTTAACTAAAGCTGCAATGCAATTTTCTGGAATCCCACATAATCCAAATCCGCCCAGCATTAAAGTATGACCATCTTCAATATCCTTTATCGCTTCATCTGCCCCAGCTACTACTTTATTAATCATATATCCTGTTTTGGGGCTAAATTAGCAAGATAATAGACGCTATCCAAATGAAATTACGTTAACAATAGATGTAAAAAATACACTAAGCAAGGAATAGAAAAACAATAATATCGTCTTTTAGATAGCGTGAACCACTATTTACTAATCTCTATAATCTTATCATTGCTTCCATTACTAGTACAAAAGTAAATTTTACCAGTTGGCGATTGACAGATGGCCCGGAGTCTTCCATACTCGTTCACATAAAAGTCTTTGGTTCCAACAATCTTAGTTCTAGCATCATCAAGCTTAAGCTGAATTAATTTCGATCCTTTTAAAATCGCAAGCAAAAGCGAATTTTTAAATTGCGGAATATAATCGGAGTCATAAAAAGCCATACCACTTGGTGCAATAGTTGGTGTCCAATTAATTAAAGGTTCGGCAACCTTGTTAATTTTACAAAAAGCTGCTTCATCATTTCCATTACAAAATCCTTCAACATTTGGCCAACCATAATTCCTGCCTTTTTCTATCAAATTAATTTCATCATCCGAGCTCGGCCCATGCTCTGAGACAAACATCTTTTCTCCTGCCATTACCAAACCTTGTGCATTTCTGTGTCCATAGCTCCAAACTGGATTATTAGGAAATGGGTTATCAGCTGGAATAGTGCCATCTAAATTTAACCTCAATATTTTGCCAGATAGAGAATTTGTATTTTGGGGCGTCGATGTATCCGCTGCATCTCCGGTGGTTATAAATAATTTATTTTCATTGATTAATAACCTACAACCATTGTGAATGGATGCCGCCGGAATTTGATCAAGCAAAATATGAGGATTTAGTAATGCGTTATTGCTATAAGTATATCGAACAATTTTTGCTTTATAATTAGTACCATAATCATAAGCAACATATACAAATGGATTTGAGGTAAAATTTGGATGGAGTACCAAGCCTAACAAGCCCCCTTCACCATTAGCTCGAACCTCATTGATCGTTAATAATGTTGTTACTTGACCGGTTTCAGGATTCGCCCGACTTATTTTACCCCCTCTTTCTGTAAACCAAATCAAATTATCTGGGCCGTACACAACTTCCCAAGGGTTTACTAAGCCTGAGGTAATAATTTTTGATTTTACGGCAACGTCTGGTAAAATAGGAATATCATCAACTTTGTTATTCTTTTTGCATGTTGAGCAGGATAACAGTACAAGCCAACATATTAAAACAGTTTTCATCGTCTTATTTTTTTAAGACAACAAGTAGGTAACGATTATAGTTTTAACCTAAGTACACATAAGTTATCCCATCCCCACCCCGGTCGGCATGTTCATCTTCAATTCGGCTAACCTCTTTGTATTTTTTAAGATACTCGCGTATTAGCTTCCTTAAAATCCCATCTCCCTTGCCATGTATGAGTTTGATTGAAGGAAAGCCGAGCATAATTGCCTTATCCAAATAATTTTCTACCTCTTGCAATGCATTCTCACCACGCATGCCTCTCAAATCAAGTTCCGGCCTAAATGTGCTAATCGCTTCAGAGATTCTACCAGAAAAAGAGTTACTTTGAACAGCTCTTTTTGCCTGCTTATTGCTGATTTTCTGCACTCTATTTCTCTTCACTATCGAACGCAGATCGCCAAGGGCAAGCACAAGGTTATCTCTGTTAATTTCTAAAACCTGCCCACTTGTTTCGGTATTGACCAACTGCACCCAGTCGCCCACTTCTATTGTCGATTCATCAATTTTAACAACAGGTTTACGTTCTTCTTTAACTTCGTTCTTAACAATACTTTTTTGAAGGTTTTGTCGAAGTTGTTTGGTAGCAACTTTATCTGCTTGCTTTTCCTTGATTTCGGCTATGGTATTCTCAACCAATTTATTTGCTTCGCGAATAATGGTTTGCGCCTCCAATTTCGCTTCTTTAAGCAGCGTTTTACGGTTCTCCTCTAAATAAAGTTTCAGTTTTTCATTTTCAGCTACTAAATTTTTCACCTTATTCTGCTGATTGGCTAGCGTAATCTTTGTTTCATGTATCTGTCTTTTTTCTCGCTCCAAATTCACCAATAGACTATCTACACTATTTTGGTTATCACCAGTTTTTATCCTTGCTAAATTTATAACCTCGGGTTGCAAACCAATATTCTGTGCAATTTCAAAGGCATAAGAACTTCCTGGTTTTCCCAAATCGAGAATGTATAAGGGCTTCATTTTGCTATTGTCAAATAACATGGACGCATTTTCTAATCCATTGGTATTACCTGCAAATAATTTTAAGTTGGAATAGTGCGTAGTAATAACACCTCTTACTTTCTTATTATTTAGAACTTCGAGTACTGCTTCGGCCATGGGTCCTCCAAATTGAGGATCCGTACCTGTTCCAAATTCATCAATCAGCACTAATGTTTTCGGTGAGGCGTGGGCTACGAAATAGCGCATCTTTGTTAAATGCGCACTATAAGTACTTAAATCCGATTCGATAGATTGATCATCACCGATATCGGCAAATATCTGATCAAAAATACCCATTTCACTACTTTCGTCTACAGGCACTAATAAACCTGCCTGAAGCATCATCTGCAACAGCCCAACCGTTTTCATACAAACCGATTTACCTCCTGCATTTGGCCCAGAAACCAAAACTATCCTCAAATGTTCGTTGATATGAATATTCAATGGAACTACCGTTTTTCGCTCCGTAATAAATGATAATAAAAGCAATGGATGCTTGGCATTGATTAATTTTGTTTTGGGCTCCTTAATTAAAATCGGCATATTCGCATCAATGTCTATTGCAAAAAGTGCTTTAGCTCTTACAAAATCAAGTTTAGTAAGAAAGCCGTGATAAGATAACAGAAGAGGGGTATAAGGTCTTAACGTTGTAGTTAATGCGATTAAAATCTTAATAATTTCTCTTCGTCTATCAAATTCAAGATCTCTTAATTTATTATTTAGGGTAAATACTTCTTCAGGCTCCAGATATACAGTTTGTCCACTTGCCGATTCATCGTGAATAAACCCCTTCAGTTTCCTTTTATTTTCTGCAAGAATGGGAATACACATTCTTCCATCGCGAATAGTTAAGCTTCCATCGGCAACCCAATTTTTTCCTACCGCCATTTTATAGATGGTATCCATTTTTTTGCGAACTTCTTGCTCGCCTTTGGCTATGGCCGAAGTAATTTCTTGCAGTTCAGCTGATGCATTGGGTTTCATTTTACCTTTTGCATCAATTACTGTTTCAATATTTTTAAGGATATTTTTTTCAATCTGTAAATGCTCAAAAAGTGCTTCCAAGCTTGGATAAATATCTTTTCTTTCATCAAAAAATCGAATAACCGAAAAAACCGTCTGCAAGGAAGAATAAATTTGAAACAATTCTTCTTCAACTAAATAGGTCCCTTCAACTCTAATTTTTTCTGCTAATACTTTAATATCAAAAAAAGTGCTGATTTGTAAAGGTTCCTGGTTAACTAATATGCTTTTAAATTCATGGGTTTGACGCAAGAACTTATTAATTTGTTCATGTTTGGTCATTACCTGCATTTTATGAACCAATGCCTGGCCCATTGTACTTAAGCAGTGCTGATGTACAAGCTGTTTTACTTCGTTAAAGCCTAAGCGGTCTTGGCAGTTTTCGGGATATAACATGAGATAAATTAATAGCTACTAAAAAACATAGTAAATGGATTCTGATCAAAATTGAATTTGGGTCTTCCCCCATCTTTTAAAACTGCTAAAGCCTGTGTATGCTTTGCTGCATATTTCATTTGTTCTTCCTTAGCCTCATTGTTAATACGTTTATCATTCCTGGTTCGTTCCTCTTCTAACGCCTTCATCACCTTTTCATACATTTTAGTTAATAAATCAGGATGATTATAATAGTAATCAAGGCTTTTGATATAAGTTGCTGAGTCGATACTGAATTTTTTATAAATACCTTTATAATAACTTGATGCAATTATTTTCGCTGTATCAGGTTTTGGCTGAACACCAATGTAACCATCAACTATATGAATAGCTAATAAGACCTTTTCCATTTTATCTGGCTGTATAACATCATCTGGAACCCCTGGTTTGCAGGCATAACATAGACTACAAATTATACAAATGGCAAAAAATTTCTTCATTATTATTAAAACCTTTTTAATTTCTTAGCCAATTTAAGCTAAGGTTGTTATTTTTACCAAAAATACTGATAAATGAGCATAGCAGATAACTTATTAAAATATAAAAGTGAATTAGATGGAGTTGGGGTTAAACTGATAGCAGTTTCGAAAAATCATCCGGCAGATGCCGTATTAGAAGCATACAATGCCGGACAAAGGACATTTGGAGAAAATTTGGTACAGGAAATGGTTGAAAAAGAAGCTCAATTACCCAAAGATATTAAATGGCACTTAATTGGTCACCTGCAAAGTAATAAAGTAAAATATATTGCTCCTTTTATCGAAGTTATTGAATCAGTAGATAGCATGAAATTGCTTAAGGAAATAGATAAACAAGCTGCCAAAAACAATAGAACCATAAACTGTCTACTTCAAGTCTACATTGCAGATGAAGACACAAAATTTGGTTTGGGTTATGATGAGCTGATAGAATTGTTGAGAAGCGAAGAATTTACTACCTGCAAAAATGTTAGGATTTTAGGTCTGATGGGTATAGCCACAAATAATGCTTCAGAAAAGCAGACACAGGCTGAGTTTAACGAGCTTAAAGTATTATTTGATGGAATAAAATTAAGCTTCTTTAGAAAAGATGACTATTTTAAAGAACTGTCGATGGGTATGTCTGCCGATTATAAATTAGCCATAGCTCAAGGTAGTACAATGGTAAGAATTGGAAGTAGTATATTTGGAAAAAGAGTGATTAAGCATTGGAAAGAAGCTTAAATTAACTAAAACCATTCATTAAACATTGTAAATACCTCAAATATTATGCTTCAGCCTAACAACATCACGCTCAGAACTGCAATTAAAACAGATTGCGAACGTATTCTCGAATTAATTAACGAATTAGCTGTCTACGAAAAAGCCCCAGAAGAAGTGACAGTTACTTTAGAAGAATTCATCGATGCTGGCTTTGGTGCGAAGCCAGTTTGGAAAGCTTTTGTCGCAATTGATGAAGCCGTAGGTATCATAGGCTTCGCCTTATTTTACACCAGATACTCTACCTGGAAAGGTTGTCGTTTATATTTAGAAGATTTTTTAGTGACTGAAGCCTATAGAGGTAGAGGCGCTGGAAAATTACTTTTTGAAAAAGTAATTCAAGAAGCAAAAGATAATAATTATAATGGAATGGTTTGGCAGGTATTAGATTGGAATGAGCCAGCTATCCATTTTTATAACAAATACAAAGCCTACATAGAAGAAGGTTGGCTAAATGCTTCATTTTCCAAAGAACAAACACATCAATTAGTATGAAAAACAGCTTAGCCTTTTTATTTTTACTCCTTACAATATCGGCCTGTCAAAATGGGACCGATCAAAAAGGAAAAACGGTAATTGCCGCATCAGACACCTTAACTTATACTTATGATTCGGTTAGGGTAAATAGCAAAAACATCCCGAAAAAGGTAGTTGATACGCCAAACGCTGTTATATCTTATCCAGTATTTAAAAACGATACGCTAAATCAATTTATTAAACGACAAGTATTCAACTATTTCGCGAAAGAAGAACCTGTTACCTCTTATCAAGCGATTGCGGATAGTTTTATCAAAGGATATGACGATTTTGTGAGTACAAATAAAGACACCCAACAAGCTTGGTTTTTAATCATCAAAATTAATGTTTTAAAGCAAAGTGAAAATTATTTGGCTTTAAAATATATCCATTCCGACTATGCAGGAGGCGCACATGGAAATACAACGATATCTTTCTTGAATTATAATCCCAAAACTAATCAGGAAATAACGCTCGATTCGTTAATCCAAACGGGCAAGATGGCTACCCTTACCAACATTGCCGAAGTCATCTTTAGGAAAAATGAAAAATTAAACGCTACTGAGTCGCTCGAAGAAAAATATTTTTTCGACAAAGGTAAATTTTCACTCGCCCAAAACTTCTATGTAAGCAACAAAGGATTGGTATTTTTGTACAATCCATATGAAATTAAAGCGTATGCTGAAGGATATACTGAACTCATCATCCCTTTTGAAGCAATAAAAAATATTGCTAGACCTAATACTATTCTTACTACCCAATAAAAAGCATGCAGGTATTTAAATTCGGCGGAGCCTCTGTAAAAGACACAGACGGCATTAAAAATTTAGCTAAAATCGTTCAAAGCCATGGAACTAATCAGATTTTGATTGTAATATCGGCAATGGGCAAAATAACAAACAAATTAGAAGAACTTACTAAAGCCTATGTAAATGGCGACGAAAAGTGTCACACCATATTTGAAGAAATAAAAAGCTATCACTTTGATGCATTGAACTCCTTATTTGAAGATCATCAAAATCCTATTTTTAATGATGTTGCTAATACTTTTGTGGAAATTGAATGGTTATTAGAAGAAAAAGCAAGTGATCCGGCCGATTACTTATATGATCAAATTGTTTCGATTGGAGAAATGGTTTCCACAAAAATTGTTGCGGCATACTTAAATCAGATTGGCATTTTTACCATTTGGGTTGATGCCAGGAACTACATCCAAACTGATAATAATTACAAAGATGCGAATGTAAACTGGGAAAAAACCGAGCAAGAAATACAAAAACACCTTCCCTCCTTTTTAAATACGGGCATTGTGGTAACCCAAGGTTTTGTTGGTGGAACAAGCGAAAACTTTACAAGCACGCTTGGTAGAGAGGGGTCTGATTATTCGGCGGCAATTTTTAGCGCTTGTTTAAATGCTGAATCATTGACTATTTGGAAGGATGTACCCGGCGTACTAAATGCCGACCCAAAATGGTTTGATGAAACCGAAAAAATAGACCAGTTATCTTATCATGATGCCATTGAATTAACTTATTATGGGGCAACTGTTATTCATCCAAAAACGATAAAACCACTTCAAAACAAAGGGATACCTCTTTTTGTACGTTCTTTTTTAACGCCTGAAGCTGAAGGGACTAAAATAACCAACGTTAATATACCCCTGCCCATTCCTTCATTCATTTTTAAGGTAAACCAAGTGTTAATTTCTATTTTTCCCAGAGATTATTCTTTTATCATTGAAGAAAACTTAAGTAATATATTTAGCTTGTTCCACAAAAACAAAGTAAAGGTGAATACAATGCTTAACTCAGCCATCAGTTTTTCGGTAAGCGTTGATAATTCGGAGAAAATTGATTCGCTGCTTAAAGACTTATCGCAGACTTTTAAGGTAAAATACAATAAAGGCTTAGAATTAGTAACGATACGCTATTATAACCAAAATACTATTGACCGTGTTACTATCAATAAAAATGTATTATTAGAAGTAAAAAGTAGGCATACTTGTCAGATAGTGATGAGAGATAAGACCGAATGAACCAACATATCCTAACCCCGGCAGCACAAGAATACATTAGCAAACACCTGAATGCTGATGTAAACAAAATAGCTTTAGCTAAACCTGTACTGGATGGGGTAAGTTCAACTGAATTAGCTGGACAAATTGCTGCGAAAAAGAAATCAAAGAATAAATTACCTACGTGGTTCAAACATGATTTCATCTATTATCCGCCACTCCTTTCTATTGAGCAATGTTCGTCGGAAACAACCGCCATATACAAAGCAAATTTAGCAATTGGAGAAACTTTAATTGATTTAACGACAGGTTTTGGTGTGGATAGTTACTTCTTCGCCAAAAAGATGAAAAATGTCATCTGTTGTGAGCTTAATAGTGATTTATTGAAAATAGCTCAACATAATGCGCAAATTTTAGGTGCTAGCAATCTTCAGTTTGTCGACAATGATGGAATTGATACTTTAAAAAGTCGGCTCTCAACTATTGACACTATATATGTTGACCCTGCTAGGCGAAGTGGAAGTGCTAAGGTTTTTAAACTCAAAGATTGTAGCCCTGATGTAAGTACGCATTTACCCTTATTTCTTGAAAAAGCAAGACGGATAATCATTAAAACCGCCCCTTTGCTTGATATAAGGGCTGGCCTTGCAGAGCTTCAAAATGTTAGTGAAATCCACATCGTGAGTGTAAAAAATGAATGTAAAGAATTGCTATGGGTGATTGATAGGGACTATACAGGGGAACCAAAAATCATTTGCGCCGCAATTAATGAAAATCTTAAGGTTTTTTCTTTTGGATTAAGTGCTTTGCAAACCATAATCGATATAGGTCCTGATTTACCAGATGGCTATTTGTATGAACCTGACGTAGCATTGTTAAAAAGTGGTGCATTTAATTTTATCGCCAAACAATTTCATCTCTATAAATTACATCAACATAGTCAGCTCTATTTTAGTAAAGTCATAAATCCAGATTTTTTAGGCCGGATATTCGAGATCAAATCTCTATTATCATTAAATGAGCTAAAAAAAGAGAAAAATCTCATCGGAAATGTAATTGTCAGAAACTTCCCAGAAAAGGCTGAATTTTTAGTTAAAAAACATAAAATCAAATCAAATCACGATGATTTTATCATTTTCACGCAAACAACAAAGGGATATCTAGTGATTAAAGCAAAAATTATACAGCACTACTAATTCCCCCACTTCGAAGTCAGTCGACTTCGTAAGTCGGGGCCGCAAGAACCCGCAAAAAACCGCAAAGCAAGATTGATATTTTAACATTCTTTAACGTCTTTTAACAACTCATCGTCAGTGAATAAGGTAATTTTGATTAGACCTAAACTAATGACATGAGAAAATTTGACCTAATTAACACGAGAATTGGCATTGGCATTTTTGCTTTTGCAACTATTGTTTACTGGCTCTGCATGGAGCCTACCCTAAGTTTTTGGGATTGCGGCGAATTTATAGCTGCAGCTTTTAAACAAGAAGTTGGCCATCAACCTGGTGCGCCGTTTTTTCTAATGATAGGCAAATTATTTTCGTTATTAGCAGGAAGTGACACCATCAAAATTGCCTATTGGATTAATTTTTTATCAGTAGTCGCAAGCGCTGCTACTGTAATGTTTTTATTTTGGACTATCAATGCGATTGCTTTAAAAATTCTTAAAAAACAAAAGGAAGAACTCAACGCAGTTAATATATGGAGTATTATCTCTGCAGGAACAATCGGGGCCTTAGCATATACTTTTTCCGATACCTTTTGGTTTTCGGCTGTTGAGGCAGAAGTTTATGCAATTTCAACATTATGTACCGCTATTGTTTTTTGGGCAATCTTAAAATGGGAAAATAAAATGAATGATAAATGGTTGGTATTTATCGCATTTATAATCGGTCTTTCCATTAGTATACATCTCCTAAGTTTATTAGTTATCCCCGCTATTGCTTTGATTTATTATTTTAGAAAAGCTGATAAAATAACAACTTGGGGTACCGTAAAAGCCTTTTTAATAGGTTGCTTTTTATTAGGCTTAATTCAGTTTGGCATTATCCAATACTTTGTTCTGTTCGCTGCAAAACTGGATTTATTTTTTGTAAACACACTAGGTATGGGATTTGGCTCTGGTGCACTGGCTTTTGTAGCCTTAAGTGCCCTCGCTATTGGCTACGGCATTAGATTTAGCATCAAAAGAAATAGATATCAATTAAACTTGGGATTATTGTGTCTTACCTTTGTGCTATTTGGCTATAGCTCTTATTTTATGATCATCATTAGGGCTAATGCGAAACCTAGCATTAATCTTTCCAATCCAGATACACCACTTTCATTGTTTGCTTATTTGAGTAGATCTCAATACGAAGATAAACCCTTGTTATATGGACAATTTTTTAATTCAAACCCTATCGATTTCAAAGAAACTGGCGTAACCTACAGAAAAGGAGTGGATAAATATGAAGAAAATGGTAAAACTTATCAACGTATTTACGACAAGAACACCCTCTTTCCCAGAACTTATAGCGATAAACCAGCGCACGTTAAATTTTACAATAACTGGATGAATCTTGCCGAAGGTGAAACACCAAGTTTTTGGCAAAACATGAGTTTCTTTTATAATTATCAATTGAATTTCATGTATTGGCGTTATTTTGCGTGGAATTTTATTGGCCGACAAAATGATATACAGGGCCAAGGAAGCATTACCGAAGGGAATTGGCTCTCAGGCATTAAACCAATTGATGCCATACATCTTGGCAATCAAAACAGCTTACCTCCAAGTATCATTGCAAATAAAGGATATAATCCCTTTTACGGACTCCCTTTTATACTCGGCATGATAGGTTTATTATATTTATGGCGCAAAAATCGGAACGATGCTTTGGTTGTACTTACCCTATTCTTTTGTACCGGGATTGCCATAATTTTATATATCAATCAGGATCCACTACAAGTAAGAGAACGCGATTATGCATATGTTGGCTCCTTTTATGCATTTGCTATCGTAATTGGTTTAGCAGTTCTTGCCTTGAGAGAATTTATGGCTAAATACAAATATCAGAAATTAAATCTCGCGCTTGTAACTTTAGTTTGCCTTGTTGCACCAACATTAATGGCTGTAAATGGGTGGGATGACCACGATAGAAGTGGAAAGACTACCGCAATAGAAATGGCAAAAAACTACTTAAATAGCTGCGAGCCCAATGCTATTCTTTTTACCAATGCTGATAGCGATACTTACCCATTATGGTATGCCCAGGAAGTAGAAGGCATCCGCACCGATGTTAGGGTAGTAAACCTTCAGTTTTTATCATCTGAGTCTTATATAGACCAAATGAAAAAACAACAATATAAATCTGCTGCTTTACCCATAATGATGAAAAAGGAGCAGTATAAGGATGGAACACGAGATTATTTAACCTATTACGATTATGGGTTAAAAGATAGTGTTGAACTAAGCGAGCTATTAGCCATACTTACCTCTGAAAACAAGGAAGATAAAATTGAAATGCGTGATGGGACTTTTGAAAATTTTATGCCGACCAAGAAGCTAAAAATGACCATTAACCCAGCCGACATCCTTTCGACTAAAACAGTAGCTATTTCGGATAAAGATAAAATTGCAAAAGAAATTGAATGGAATTTCAACAAAAATCATGTGTTTAAATCAGACTTGGCTATGTTTGATATTTTAGTCCATAATAACTGGAAAAGACCAATATATTTTGCTGCTTCAGTATCGGAAGATACTTATCTTGGTTTGGATAAATACCTTTATCTTGAAGGATACGCTTATCGTTTATTACCACTAAAACCTTCGAATGCAGAAAATTTCAGCAAAACAGAGCAAACAAATAATACACTTGCTTACCAACATTATACAAAAAAGTTTGAACTAGGAGGGTTTAAAACCGCCAAATACTTAGATCCTGAAAGCAGAAGGGTTATGCAAGGAACATTGTCTTACGCAAATACGCTGACAAGAAACTTATTGAATGATCAAAAGATCCAAATGGCAAATAAGGTAATGGAGAAAACCCTGTCGGCTATTCCACTTCAAAATTCGTCAATTTCTGATACATTAAACAAAATCGGTTTGGTTGAAAACTTATATCGTTTAAAGAATAGCAACCAAGCTAATTTAATCACCACGGCTACTAGCTCTTATATTGAAAAAGAATTTGACTATATATTGTCGTTAAAACCTCAGCAACAAGAATCATTGATGAACGATATAGAAATTGGATTTTTCGTTTTACAGCATTTAGATCGTCTTACAGTCATTAACCAACAACTGGAGCTAAATAAGGCTATTAAAACAAAGCTTGATGATTACCGAACTCAGTTTAGAAAGTACTTCGGTTAATTTATAAAACAAAGAAACGAAGACCGCAAAGTTAACATTAACTCTTTTTGGTCTTCGTTTCCTTATGCTTTAGTAGCATTCAAGATTCAAAATATTAAATCTTCTTAACCTTCACGGCTTGAGGACCCTTTTTACCCTCCGTAATCTCAAATTCAACTTCATCGCCCTCTTTGATACCGTCTATCCCCCCCGCAACATCTTTAAAGTGAACAAAAATTTCTTTAGCCCCGTCAAAGATGATAAAACCATATCCTTTTTCGGTATTAAACCATTTAACTTTACCAGTGTTCATAAATTTTCTTTGTAGTTTCGTTTTAGTTAATTAACTGCTAGCATAAAACAGCTACGATCGAATTAAGTTTTAATAATTTGTAGGTAATCTAATTATTTATTAGGCTGTGGAGTAGTTCTTAGATAGGGTTTAATTACCGTATGCCCTTTTGGAAATTTTGCTGCAATATCCTCCGTTTTTATACTATTCATCACAATAACATCCTCTCCGTCTTTCCAATCGGCAGGCGTAGCCACACTGTATTTCGCAGTAAGCTGTAGCGAATCAATTACCCTTAAAACTTCTACAAAGTTCCTACCTGTTGAAGCCGGATAGGTAATCATTAATTTTACCTTCTTATCAGGCGAGATTACAAATAAAGAACGAACAGTCATTGTCTCTGAAGCATTCGGGTGTATCATATCATAAGCATCAGCTATCTTTCTGTCCTGATCTGCGATAATTGGAAACTCTACATTTGTGTTTTGGGTTTCATTGATATCCTTGATCCATCCTTGGTGCGATTCTGCAGAATCTACACTCAGCGCTAAAACTTTTACATTTCGTTGATCAAATTCAGACTTAAGTGATGCCGTTTTCCCCAGTTCTGTTGTACAAACCGGTGTATAATCTGCGGGATGGGAAAATAAAACTCCCCAACTATCTCCTAAATATTCATAAAAGTCTATCTCACCGATAGATGTTATCGCCTTAAAATTCGGTGCTGTATCTCCAATTCTTAAACTCATGGTACTTTTAATTAAAATATGAAAAAATAAATATGTTACAAGATACGAAAATGATTTCTCGATTTAACAATTCCGCCTTTAAGACTATATATTTTCTTTGTAGAACCATATTTTTCCTGAAGTGCCTCAGCAGCTGCCTTACTCCTAATGCCATGCTGACAAACTAAAATAATATTTCCGAAATGTAGCGTGTCGGTTTCTAAAAAGAGTTTGAGTTCTGACATGGGTATTTGCATGCAGCTATTTTCCTCAAGAACGGGTACTTCATTTCTTTCGCGTACATCAATAAGGATGGTCGACTCCTGTTCGAATAGCTCCTGCATCTGTAGGGCATCAATTTCAACATACTCATTATTCAATAAATCAGGCGAAACGTTATATTCCATCTTTAAATAGTCAATTTTAATTTTAGGTAAAAATAATCAAGTCTGGATTTTATTTAAATGATGTTATTGTTGGGCTAACAAGTTGTATAAAAAACCCCGAAACTTTTCAGTACCGGGGTTTTAAAAATTAATTATTTAACATTAATTATATACTTTAACCATAAAAATATAATCTTGAATTTTTTCGACTTGTTTATGTCGCTTTAAGCCTTGTAAAACGCTTCTTTTACCAAAAGCTAACCTTTTACTTAAGGAGTCTTGAGGAATAGCATTTAGGGCTTCCATAATATAGCGTGATTTAACTGCAAATGCAGCTCCATCAGTTTTACTTTCTTTACCATTAATGACTCCCACAATATTGCCATTATTATCTAATAAAGGCCCACCACTATTTCCTGGATTTACTGGGATTGCGATTTGGTAAGCAAGTGTATCTCCATTGATGCCAGTTTTAGAACTTACATAACCATCCCCTAATACTACCTCATCTTTCGGATAGCCTAAAGTATAAACAGATTCTCCAATTCCGGCACTCGTTTTCTTAATGCTATAAGGTAAGGCTCCTAAATTCTCGAAACTAAGATCGGTCACTTTTAAAATAGCAATATCGTTCACTGGATCTGTATAATATTTCTTTACCTTATAAGAAACACCTTTATTGTTTTGGATATATAAAGAATCTGCGTCCTCAATAACATGGTAATTCGTTAATATATAGCCATTGCTCGAAATAGCAAAACCTGTTCCTCCAAACTTAGCTGGTTCATTATTTGCTTTTTTAGCATCGTTGCTGATGACTCTAATGATATTGTTTTGCGACTGATTAAGCTTAGAGATTTTCCTATCCAATAATTGCAAATTACCTTCTTGTTCAGTTTTACTATAATAGGATAATAAAACTACGCTTACCATAATCAAAAAAGAAGCAGCAATTGCAATCGCGGCCTTATTGTTACGCCAAATTCTTACAATCTTTGAAGAATGAGGTTTTACCTTTGCGCTAATCGTTGCTACGTCAATTTGTGCATGCGCATTGTCCATTTGTGCTTTTAGCGCTAAAACGTGCGCATATTGCTGCATAGATTCTAAAAATACTTTATGTGCAACTACTTTATGATCAACTACTGGATCATTGTTGCGTAATTGTTCAAAAGCAGCTACTTCATTAGGATTTAGCTTACCGTTTAAGTAATCTTCAATAATTGATTCTAACTGAATGTCGTTGTTCATTTTATGATTGAAAAAATAACTTTTTTAGTCTTTGTAAACACTTATACTTTTGTGTTTTTGCATTATCTGTATTCGTATAACCAAACTTCTCACAAATATCCTGCATCGATAAATTATGGATATAAAAATCCTGAATAATCGTTTTACAAGGTTCACCCAAACTCTCCAGGGCTATTTTCATTTGATCAAATTGTTGATCCTTTGCTTCATGTACTTCAAAATCCTCATCAACGGCTAATACATCCTCAAAGTCGGCTATATTATTTGTCTTCTTACTTTGTTGAGCAAGCTTTTTTAACCAGATTCTTCGACTTACCGAATATAAATAGGTTTTTAACTTGCTGCTTAATTCAAAAGAACCACTTTTAATCTTATCATATAATACAATAATAGCTTCTTGATATACGTCTTTGGCATCTGCCTCGTCACCACTATTATTTAAAATAAATTGCAATACCATAGGATAATAGCCTACATACAATTTATTTAGCGCTTCTTCTGAGTTATTAAGTATACCTAATACTACCTCTCTATCTGTTGGAACTGAACTGCTTAACTTAATACTCACCAATTAATACATTTAAATGTGAATGGTAACCCAATATTGAAAAAAAAATATTCTTTAATGACAAAACGATCATTATTTTCGCAAAATACAACATTTTTTTTAATCGAAAATAGCCGTGCTGTTACCCGCTAGCCCATAAATTAATATTATTTACTTTTTTTTGGAATAATACGGGTTACCTTTTTAACTTTGCAGTATTAACATGTAAAATTAATTAATTATTTAAACAGAAATTTAGAATGAAAAACTTATTTAAATTTGGCTTTTTAGCTTTAGCATTATCTTTATCAGTAGCAGCTTGTAACTCAGAGAAAAAAGCAGAAGGTACTGATACTGTAGGTACTGATACAACTGTTGTTGCTGATACTACTGTAACTGATACAGTTGTTAAAACTGACACTACTGTTGTTGATACTACTATCAAGCACTAGTCAATACAAAAATTTACAAAAAAGCTCTAGCAATTGCTGGAGCTTTTTTGATTCCCAGCCATTTATTGCTTTAGAAATGCGTAACTTTGCAAAAGTATCAAATTTCAAAGCTTACATGAATTTATCCCCTCTTCAGGCCATATCTCCAATTGATGGTCGTTATAGAAAAACTACCGCACAACTTGCTCATTATTTTTCTGAATCAGCACTTATCAAGTATCGTATTTTTATAGAAATCGAATATTTTATAGCGCTTTGTGAAGCTAAAATACCAGGCCTAGAAAATTTTGATAGCCAGTTATATCCTAGTTTAAGAAATATTTATCAAGCGTTTAATGATCAGGATGCCCAACAGGTAAAAGATACAGAAAGCATTACCAATCATGATGTAAAGGCAGTAGAGTATTTTATCAAAACAAAATTTGACGACTTAAATCTTCAACCTTATAAAGAATTTATCCATTTTGGATTAACTTCTCAAGACATTAACAATACAGCTATTCCATATACCTTTAAATTAGGCTTGGAAGAAGCATACTATCCAGCCATTGCCGAATTAATTGAAAAGATAACTGCTTTGGCAAAAGAATGGGAAGAAGTTCCGCTTTTGGCCCATACCCACGGGCAACCAGCCTCTCCTACCAAACTAGGTAAAGAGTTTATGGTATTTGCCGAGCGTTTAAGCATTCAATTGGCGAATTTAAAAGCCATTCCGAATAGTGCAAAATTTGGCGGTGCAACAGGAAATTTTAATGCACACCATATTGCTTACCCAGCCACTAACTGGGTAGATTTTTCAAACGGTTTTGTAAATGATATCTTAGGTTTAAAACGCGCCCAGTACACCACTCAAATAGAACATTACGATCAATTTGCGGCTCAATGTGATGCATTAAAAAGAATCAACAACATTATCATCGATTTAGATCGCGATATCTGGGCCTATATTTCCAAAAACTATTTTAAACAAAAAATCAAAGCAGGTGAAGTTGGTTCATCGGCAATGCCCCATAAAGTAAACCCTATCGATTTCGAAAACGCCGAGGGAAATGCCGGGTTAGCCAATGCTTTATTCGAATTTTTTGCAGCTAAATTGCCCATTTCACGCTTACAAAGAGATTTAACAGACTCTACTGTATTAAGAAATATTGGCGTACCGATGGGACACACTGTGATTGCCATTAGTTCAACTTTGAAAGGGCTAAATAAAATTATCCTTAACAATGAAGCTATTGAAGCAGACCTTGAAAATAACTGGGCTGTAGTTGCCGAAGCCATTCAAACTGTGTTGAGAAGAGAAGCATACCCTAATCCATACGAAGCATTAAAAGCATTAACACGAACAAATACCAAAATTACAGCAGAAACAATGGCTGCTTTTATTGATGAATTGGACGTTAATGAGCTGATTAAGGCTGAATTAAAGTTAATTACGCCTTTTAATTATACGGGAGTTTTTTAACACTCGTAATACAAACTAAAAAAATAGAGTGTAGAAAAATCAATTGAAATTGAAATTGAAATCAATATCAAAACAGTAAGGTTAATTAAGAAATATGGATAGTCTAATGAACTAATCGTTGTTTCTTGATAAATATCAAAATACTATAGATAACTATCAAAATAACATTGATTTTTTTTGATTTTATAAGTTTTTTTAGAAAGATTTATCCTTATCATTGAACAGTAGATTGCTTCACTAATCATTACAAAATATTTTAATTAGAGATAGTCTATGGAGCCATTGCTGATTCAGCTATAGGTGATACTTCGTCTACATTTATTTGGTAATATGATTTTCAATTTAATTTTTATAGTACTATTTATGATTTCCAATGTAATCGAAATCATTACTGAAATTTATTACAATGGTAAAAAAGAATTAAAAAGGTATAAATACTACAAAGGACTATCCTTTATCGTATTTATTAGCACTTTAACTTTTTTTTCTAACTACTGGAAAGTAGACTTAAAGAATAGTATACTTATAGGTTTATCTTTTTTAGGTCTGCGAATTATTTCTGTATATCTTATTTTAAAAATCATTAAAATAGTTTATTATGATTCAGTACTATGAATATCATTATTATCGTGACAAATGTGCTGCGTTGGTTAAAGCCAAATTTCCACAATATAAAGGGTTGCAGTCAGTGGACAATTGAAACAAACAGCCGAAGCTATAGAGAATGTAAGTTCGAGTTATTGGGGAAAGTTAGGAAAGGGAAGATTAAATATCAATCGAGCTTTAACCGAAAAGTACCATCAATAAACAACAAAAAGTAACCGTAATTGATCAGAATAATGGTAAACAGAGCTGCGGGCAGTGAAATATCTATTTCTTTGGACGGAAAGAATTTTTTAACGCCAATAACTGGTTTAACCGCATCAATTAGTAGCACTAGTCCGTATGTTCACATGTCTAATGGCACTATTGCCGTGGGAAGTTTGGCTATGTTAGAGACAAAATCAGCACTGGACCAATAAAAATCAAATTGTCTTTGAAACAGATATGACCTAAAATAGACATCTAGTCGATACAACTAGCATTAGAATTAATTAATTTTGTAATATAATTTTAAAAACATGACTATAAACGTATATACTGAACAAACCCCGAATCCAGCTACCATGAAGTTTATGGTTAATAAACTTTTAATTAACGGCAGCGAAGATTTTGCAACTAAAGAAAGTGCTGAGCATTCTCCTTTTGCTAAAGAATTGTTCAAATTTAACTTCGTAAGTGGTGTTTTCTTCGCCAGTAATTTTGTAACTATTACAAAAACTGAAGATGCAGAATGGGCTGATATAGAGGCTATTTTAAAAGAATTTGTAAAAGGTGCAGTTGAATCTGAACTTAAAATTAAAGACAATAGCAACGAGGAAGCACCTGCTTTCGAAGGTAGCGACATAGAAATAAAAATCCAGCAGATTTTGCACGATTATGTTCGTCCTGCAGTAGAACAAGATGGTGGTGCTATTTCTTATAAATCATTTGATGAAGGAGTGGTAACGGTTGAATTGAGAGGAAGTTGCAGCGGTTGTCCTTCTTCTACGATTACTTTAAAATCGGGTATCCAGAACTTGTTACAACGTATGGTACCTGAAGTTAAAGAAGTGGTATCGGAAGCGCTTTAACAAGCTCTTCCTGATTAGTCGCTGATAACACTTCAGCAAGATAACAGATTGGCATAAGTCTTTCTTTAGGCTTTAGGTCTAACAAACTCTAAGCATACTCTAACAATAGTCTAACAATAGTCTGACTTTTTATAGGGAATACTCGAGCAGTTACTATCGCAAGCCAAGCTAATTAATACGCACTAAGGGAGTCAGGCTAATTTAAAAATATTTCTTGATCGTTGCTAGAATCTCTTCCGTTACCTTACCATTGGTTGCCAATATTTCTCTGGTTTCTAAAAACTCGCAACCACCAGCAAAATTCAAAATGGTTCCGCCCGCTTGCTGAACTAAATAAGCGCCCGCAGCAACATCATATGAATTTAGGTTATACTCAAAATAACCATCAAATCGTCCGCAAGCTACATAAGCTAAATCTACTGCAGCAGAACCTATTCGTCGCAAACCGTGGCACTTTTGCATCATCTCGGTAAACAATTGGATATATTGAGGTTGTTTTTCAAATTGGTAGTATGGAAAACCAGTTGCCAAAAGGCTTTGAGCAAGACTTTCATTAGATGAAACTCGAATTTCTTTATTATTAAGATATGCCGCACCTCCTTTATAGGTGGAGAACATTTCGCCCCTATTAATTTCATAGACCACACCGATTACAGGTTGATCACCCTCGTATAAAGCAATACTAATGGAATAAGTTGGTATGCCATGGATAAAGTTGGTAGTACCGTCCAGAGGATCAATTATCCAAGTATAAGGTTTACCTACAACATTGATTGTTTCTTCCTCCGTTATGAAACCAGCATCAGGCAAAATTTTCTTTAAATTTCTTACAAGCTGCTTTTCAGCTTGCTTATCCACGTAAGAAACCAAGTCATTTAAACCTTTATATTCAATCGAATTGGCATCAAAAGCCATTGCTTCTTTACGAATGAAATTACCTGTTAAGCGCGCAATAGCAATTACTTTTGAGCACAATAATTCATAATTTATCATACCCTTTAATAATTAGCGTGCTTCTCTTTGTTCTTAATTGAAAAAATAATAAGTAATAATCCGCAGATAAACAGCAAAGTAGAAATCAATTCTGCTTGCGTAAATGGAATTCCCGCAACAGTGTATTTTGAGTTAACCCTAATAAGTTCTACAAGGAAACGCTCTAAACCATTAAACATTAAATAAATACCAAACATCATTCCCGGTAATTTAATGCGATGACGAATCTTCCAAAGCACTAAAAATATAAGGAAAGCAGCTATTACTTCATAAATTGGAGTTGGATATACCGGTTGTGGCAATTCACTACAAAATTTACCTACACAATTTGCCATCCGTACTCCTTCGTTCGCTACATTATTTGGGTAAGTATATGCCCAAAGCCAATCTGGCAACCAGCTCACCGGTTTAGGGTTTAAATTTACGATGCCCCAATCTCCATCACCCGATAAGTGGCAACCAATTCTGCCCACACTATAAGCCAGCATCATTCCTGGGCCACCAATATCTAGCATATGCAAAGGCTTAATTCCGTTCTTGCGAGCAATGTACAATACCGCAGCTCCACCACAAATTAATCCCCCATAAAATGTTAAACCGCTGAAGGACAACAACCCTCCTATTGGATCTTGGATAAATGTATCCCAGTGTTCTAAATTATCGAATATTTTGGCACCTAAAAAGCCCCAAACAGCTGCCCAAACAATCAAGGTGCTCATTAATTCGTGTGGATGAACCGTTACCTCTACCGTTTTTGGCTTAGGTAGTTTTCCTTTCTCTTTTTCTTTATATTCCCAGTAAGCAAAAAGTGCAGCTAAAGCTAGTCCGCCCAGCAGGTTTCCTTTCCCGGATAATAAAACCGTTTGCGAATCATTCACAAAAAGTTTATAATTTAAAAGTGCATAAATTAATTTATAACCTACCAAAAAACCAAAAAATGCATTGGTTATCAAGCTTGGGATGCTTGCCGGTTCTCCGATAACTACTTTTTTGATAGTAGGCTTGATAATTCCCAGCGCTTCCTTTCGCTTTGCCTCTTGCGAAAAAGCCCAATAGCCAGCAACAAACGCAAGTGCAACAAAAACACCAAAAGTGTTAAATGGTAAAGGCAAATCAATGCCAAAGAGATAATTTAGAAAGTGCGAAACGGTTGGAAACATAGGATAAATTTATAAGCGAAGATAGGAAAGAGTTTTCATTTTCAATGAGCGTGAACAGTATCCAGTTCCATTACCTCTACCTCTCCGTCTGGTAAAAGTGCTGTTAGTTTCACGTTCTTAAGTTCATTTACCATTACAGGGTCGTATTTTGCTTTCACCTTTACATAGTTTTTAGTAAACCCATGCATAAAACCATTTTTTTGATCATCTTCAAAAAGCACTTGAGCTTCACTTCCTATCTGAGATTCATAAAATGCTCTCCTTTTTTTATCAGAAAGAATATGCAGCATTTTGTTGCGATCAAATCTAGTACTGCCCGCAACTTTACCTTTCATCGTTGCCGCCTCAGTTTGCTCGCGTTCTGAATAGGTAAAAACATGGAGATAAGAAATATCTAACTCATTTAAAAACTGATAGGTATCTAAAAAATCGTCATGTGTTTCACCTGGAAAACCTACAATAACATCAACACCAATACAGCAATTAGGCATCACCTCTTTAATTTTCGCAACGCGTTCGGTATATAGTTCTCTTTGGTAGCGTCTTTTCATTAAACCTAAAATCTTGTCTGAACCTGACTGAAGAGGAATATGAAAATGCGGAACAAATCTTTTTGAAGTAGCTACAAACTCAATAATTTCGTTACTTAATAAATTTGGTTCAATAGAAGAGATCCGAATTCGTTCAATTCCGTCGACTTCATCCAACGCTTTAACTAGATCAAAAAATTTATCTTGTCTTTTACCATCACGAATACCAAAATCGCCCAGGTTTACACCGGTAAGAACAATTTCTTTCACCCCACTAGCTGCTATCTGCTTCGCACGGTTAACCACATTTTCAATGGTATCACTCCGGCTTCCACCTCTAGCTAATGGAATAGTACAATAGGTACAAGGATAATCGCAACCATCTTGTACTTTCAAAAAAGTACGGGTTCTATCGCCTATAGAATAAGCAGCAATAAAATTATGGTTTACCTTTTCAATGTTTTGTTGATGAACGACTGCTTTTGGATTTTTGGTTAAATCGGAGATAAATTCTACGATCCTGAATTTCTCGGCAGCCCCTAAAACCATATCTACGCCTTCTATCTCGGCTATTTCTGTTGGTTTTAACTGAGCATAGCAGCCAACAATCGTTACATAGGCATTTGGAGAGTATTTTAAGGCTTCTTTAACAACCTTCCTACATTTCTTATCTGCATGATCAGTTACCGAACAGGTATTGATTACATATACATCAGCACCATCGGTAAATTCTACAACGGCGTAACCAGCGTCTGTAAAAAGACGACCAATCGTGGAGGTTTCAGAAAAATTTAGCTTACAACCAAGCGTATAAAATGCAACTTTCTTCATTGAGTCGCAAAGATAAGAATTTATTCGTTCCAACGATAGCTTTCCTGCTCCAAGCCTGCTAAATCAATTATTCTACTCACCACAGTTTGGGCAACTTCCTCAATAGTTTTTGGAATGCTATAAAAAGAGGGGCTTGCGGGACAAATAATCCCCCCAGCCTCGGTAACGGTCTTCATATTATTAATGTGGATAAGATTAAAAGGTGTATCCCTTACCACAGCAATTAACTTTCTCCGTTCTTTTAAAATCACATCTGCAGCGCGCGAAATCAAATCATTTGAAATGCCATTTGCGATACGACCCAGTGTTCCCATTGAGCAGGGCACGATAATCATCGTATCGAATTTTGCAGAACCAGAAGCAAAAGGCGCATTGAAATCCATTTTCGCATAAAAAGTAAAAGGATACTGATCATAATGCTCATTTCCAAGCTCAAAACGCCATACTTCTTTGGCATTATCAGACATCACTACGCCAACTTGATCAATTTGATCTGAAAGTTTGACTAAGCTATCTAGCACAAGCTTAGCATAAATAGCACCGCTTGCTCCAGTAACAGCAACAATTATTTTTTTCTTTTTTTGCATGGTCTAGGCAAAGATACAATTTAGCAAGGTTGTTAAGCTTGTAATTTTAAAATCCTGCCATAAAAAAAGGGCCAGAAACAAGTTTCTGACCCTACATCTACCTATGAAAAACATACCCCCGAAAGGGTAAGCTCAAATATAACTCTTTTTATAAATAAAAGAAAGTTTAAACATACTTTTTTTTAAACTTTAATTTAATTGTATTCCATCAAATTAAAAGTGTACCAAATTGCTTCTTTTCTCGAGTTAAAATAAATACTTGGTACTTAAAAAATTCGAACTTTGACTATCAATTATTTCATTTAAAAGATGTTTATTGCTATCATTAAGTTTAGTGGCAACTAAAGATCTGATAGAGAATGAACGTAATGCGTCTACAACAGACAAGGTTCCTTCGGCACTGTCTTTCCTTCCGGTAAAAGGGAACACATCTGGGCCACGTTGACATTGACAATTAATATTTACACGGCTAACTTGATTAACCAATGGATCTATTAACGCCGCAATTTCATCCTCATCATTGCTAAAAATACTTACTTGCTGTCCGTGAGTTGATTCAATTAAATAGGTTATTGTTTCTTCCAAATCATCAAATGGCACAACCGGAACTACCGGTCCAAATTGCTCTTCGGTATAAAGTTTCATCTGTGCATTAACTGGGTAAACAATTGCCGGAAAAACAAATGACTCGTTTGTAGCACCCCCATTTTCGTTCACGATTTTTGCTCCCTTAGCTATTGCATCAGCTAAACACTCCTTTAAATAAGCAGGTTTATGAGGTTCAGGTAATGGCGTTAAAGAAACTCCATTTACCCAAGGCATTCCAAATTTTAACTTGCTAACGGCTTCAGACAACTGCGCCAAAAATTCATCAGCCAAACTCCTGTGAACAAAAATAATCTTTAATGCTGTACATCGCTGACCATTAAATGATAGAGATCCTAATACAGTTTCTTGAACAGCGAGCTTTAGATCGGCCTTAGCTGTAATGATGGCTGCATTTTTGGCATCTAAGCCTAAAATAGCACGTAAACGATTTACTTTAGGGTGCATTTTTTTTAACTCATTAGCAACTTTGCTCGAGCCAATTAAGGTTAAAACATTGATTTTTCCCGATTCCATTAACCCTGGAATAATTTTGTTCCCCCTTCCATAAATGGTATTGACTACCCCTTTTGGAAAGCAGTTTTTAAATGCCGCTAATAATGGATAAAACAATAAAGTACCATGCTTAGGTGGTTTAAACAAAATCGTATTGCCCATAATCAAGGCAGGGATCAGGGTGGTAAAAGTTTCGTTTAAAGGATAGTTAAATGGCCCCATACATAAGACTACGCCAAGTGGGGAGCGACGGATTTGCGCAATAATTCCTTGTTCGATGGTAAAACCGGCCGACTGGCGATCTAGGTCTTTTAAGGCATCGATAGTAGCTTGAATATATTCTATGGTACGATCAAACTCTTTTGTTGAATCGGCAAAGGTTTTCCCAATTTCCCACATGATCAGCTTTACAACTTCTTGCTTTTTCTCGATAATCTCATGTGTAAATTTTTCAACTCTTTCAATTCGTTGCGCAACGCTCATAGTTGGCCATTCGCCCCTACCGTTATTGTAGGCGGCAACGGCTGCATCCAATGCTGCATTTGCCTCTTCCTTATCGCAAAGTGGATAAGTACCGATAATCTTCCTTTGTAAACCACTAGCTGTTTGAATGCAAATTGGAGAAAGCACCGTGTGCACATCACCATTCCATGGCAACATTTCACCATTAGATAAGTATTCTCTCTGGTTTACTTCTTCTACTAATTTAAAGTCAGTAGGAATCTGCTCTTCCGTTAAAAAGAGTTCATTTAATTCTTCTTGAAAACTCATAGTTATAAATCTGTAATCTTTTTATATTTTGGAACCAATGACTTCATGACTCCCCAAGCAATTAAATAGGCTACTGCACAAAATGCAAACATGATGGTATAAGCAACGGTCATGTTCGATTGTACCAATGGTTTTTGAATTTCCAAAAGCTGGGTAAAGAGTGTTGTGTCTACCGCTTTTAACTTATCAGCTACCTCAATAGGGACTTTACTCAAAGCCATCACATTCAAATTAACCTTATCACCATATTTACTGGCCAAATCCAATGAGGTAATCTGATTAACAAAAGCGCTATTTCCCATTTCATTAAACTTGGCAAATGACTCTGAAATTCCTTTATGTGCATAGCTATCAAATATCCAACCGCCAACTTTAGTAACCAGCACACCACCAATTCCGCCAGCCATGCCGCCTATCCCCACAACAGAACCAATTGCTCTTTTTGGAAACATATCAGACACGGTGGTAAAAATATTTGCCGACCAGGCTTGGTGGGCGGAGGTACCAATACCAATGAAAATAACGGGTACCCAGAACGAATAATGACCCAGTGGCTGTGCCAATAAAACGATCAAAGGAAACAAGGCAATAGTAAGCATGGCCTTCATTCGAGCATCGTATACCCCATAGCCTTTATTTACAAAATACTTAGGAAACCAGCCACCGCCTATACTTCCAACCATAGTCATGCTATAAAGCAAAGCTAATGGAAGTACAATATCCGACCCAGTCATACCATATTGATCCTTCAAGTAACCTGGCAACCAAAACAAGAAAAACCACCAAACACCATCCGTCATGAACTTACCGAAGGTAAAGGCCCAGGTTTGTTTATAAGTTAATAGCTTAAACCATGATACTTTGTCAACATTTGCCTTATCGGCAACCTCATCTTCATCGCTATTGATGTAAGCCAATTCTCCAGCCGATAATCTCTTTTGTTTTTCTGGCGACTCATAAAAAAACAACCAAAAGAATAACCATAAAAAGCCAATTGCCCCAACTAATTCAAATGCTTTTTCCCAACCCCAATGTTCGGCAATCCAAGGCACAGAAAGAGGAGCTAAAACTGCTCCAACATTCGCTCCCGAATTGAAAATACCCGTAGCTAAGGAACGTTCCTTTTTTGGATGATACTCTGCCGTTGCTTTTATAGCCGCAGGGAAATTCCCTGCTTCTCCAACCGCCAAAACCGCTCTAGAAAACATAAAACCAAGTATAGAAACAGGTAAAGCCGCAATACCAAAGGTTGTTAAAACGGATGCAATACCTGTACCAATCGAAATAGAATAGGCATGGATGATGGCACCGATAGACCAAATTACAATGGCAATCCCGTATCCCCATTTCGTCCCTAACTTATCTACAAAACGGCCAGCAAAAAGCATAGCAATTGCATAGGTAAACTGAAAAACTGCTGCAATATCTGCATAATCACTATTAGACCACCCGAACTGCTCTTCTAATACGGGCTTCAATAAGCTTAAAACTTGTCTATCTAAATAGTTTACTGTTGTGGCAAAAAACAAGAGGGCACAAATGGTCCACCTATAATTTCCAATTTTAGCTTGGTTCATATTTTTTTGGTTTTTTGGTTTTTTCGTTGTTTGGTTTTTTGGTTGTTTGGTTAGAGGGGTTTTACTTTTTTAATAATTTCTAAAGCTTCCGTAGTTAGTGAAAGCAAAGTTTGATAATCTTTGTTGGCTAATATCTCCTTGCTTACCAATTTACTTCCCAAGCCAACGGCACATACACCTGCTTTAAACCAGGTGTCGATGTTATTTTCGTCAATTTCTACGCCACCTGTTGGCACGAAAAGCTGCCCTTGAAAAAGTTCCTTAATGGATGACAAATAAGCTGGGCCTAAAATGTTGGCAGGAAATAACTTGATAATTCCTGCGCCAAATTGATGGGCGGTATTGATTTCTGTAGGGGTCATACATCCCGGGATCCATAACAATCCAGCTTCATGCGTTAGCCTCCCTACTTCCAAATCCACTACGGGGCAAACAATAAAATCAGCGCCGGCTGTTAAGAAATCGTTTAATTCTTTGGTGTTTTTAATCGTCCCTATCCCTAAAAACAGGTCTTGCATCTCTGTTTTTAATGCTTCCTTTAGAAACTTAAAATTAGCTAATGCAGCTTTACCCCTATTGGTATATTCAAAAACCCGAATACCTCCTTTGTATAAGGTGCGAACAATTGCTAAGCTTAATTCCGCATCCTCATGATAAAACAATGGCAATAAACCTTGTTCCCTAATTGCTGCTATTGCTGTTTCTTTATTTTTCGTCATGCTCTGCTAAAGTTTGTTGTACTGCTGCAATTGTGGCTGTGGTACAATCGCTAGGTATAAATAATTTATTAAAGGCGGCCGCTGTAGCAAAATTTAAAGTTGCTAAGGGTTCGTTATTTTGATAGAAACCATAAATCAGCCCTGCCATAAAGCAATCGCCACTTCCAACTTTATCTAAAATCTTTGCTGAAGTATATTCCTTAGAAACCAAAAGCTGCTTATTTAAATAAAGTGTGGTAAAATATTTTATGCCTTCATGGTAATCAAAACGGAATGTATTTGCAACCCATTTACACTTCGGATATTGTTTACTAATTTCTACTGAAGTTACTTTAGCTTGTTCAAGATAAACATCTTTATCATCTTCATCATTGCTAAACTCAGCCAAACTAATCCCTAACATCTTTTCTGCTGCCCAAATATTGCCCATGATCAAATCGCAATACTTGGCTACCTGTGGAATGATATCTATAGGTTGCTTACCATATTGCCAAAGCTTAGCTCGGTAATTCAGATCGATTGATATGGTGATTCCCCGCTCACTTGCCGCCTTCACAGCTTCTAAACAAACATCGGCTGCAGCTTGGTTCAAAGCGGGACAAATGGCACTAAAATGAAACCAACTTACTCCGGTTAAAACTTTGTCCCAGTCTATGGTATTTACTGTAAGTGCTGAAAATGCCGAATTGGCACGGTCATAAATTACCCCTGCATTTTTTAAGTCTTTACCTTTAGGTAAATAATATAACCCAATACGATCACCTCCATGATAAATTGGGCTTGTGTCAATTTTACAATCTTTCATATAGCCAATCAATTGATCGGACATGAAATTTTCTGGTAAGGCTGTAAAATAGGCCGATGGAATTTCCCATAAAGCCAGCGCGGTAGCTACATTTAACTCAGCACCGCCAACATAAAAAGGTAATTTATTTGCAGCAAGCCATGCTCCATCTCCATCTGGACAAATACGCAATAAAAGTTCCCCGAAACTTAAAACTTTGCCCATATTAAAAGTTGAAATAAGTTTTAGCGTTGTGATAACAAATGTCTTGGATTATTTTCCCCAACCATTCTTTATCATAGGGAAGTTCTCCATTTTCTACGTCTGTACCAAATAAATCGCACAATATTCTTCTAAAGTATTCGTGACGAGGGAAAGAAAGAAAACTTCTTGAATCGGTTAACATTCCAACAAACTGACTTAATAAACCCATATTTGATAAGGTATTGAGCTGTTTGATCATGCCATCCTTTTGATCTAGAAACCACCATCCAGATCCCCATTGCACTTTACCAGCCACTGTTCCGTCTTGGTAATTACCAATCATGGTGGCCATCAGCTCATTATCGGCAGGATTTAAGTTATATAAAATAGTTTTCGCTAATTTATTGTCTAGATCGAGTTTATTCAAAAATTTCGATAGTTGTTTACCTTGAGGAAAATCACCGATTGAATCAAATCCTGTATCTGGTCCCAATGACGATAATAGGCGGGTATTGTTATTGCGAAGGGCTCCTAAATGAAACTGTTGTACCCAACCTTTCTCGTGATTCCATAAGGCAAATTCAAAAAGTACGGCTGACTTGAATTTCAAATTCTCGGCTAAAGAAATTGCATCGTTATTTCTAATCTTTAAGAAAATCGCTTTTATCTCTTCTGCTGTATAATCTTCTGCATAAATCTGTTCCAAACCATGATCAGACACCGTTGCACCATGCTCGGCAAAATAAGTATGGCGGGACTTTAAAGCAGTCAAATAAGCATCATAATCTGAAATAGGCGCTCCACTTATATCAGCCAATTTATCAATGTAAACGTTTAAACCTGCAATATCATCCGCATTCATCGCTTTGTCTGGCCTAAATGCCGGTAAAACTCGCAAAGCTATTCCGCTATTTTTTAGCTGTTGATGATAGGCTAAATTATCTAAAGGATCATCAGTAGTACATAAGGTTTTAACATTCATCTTAGCTAACAATCCCTGCACACTATAAGCTGCTGTTTGTAATTTAGCATTACATTCATCATAGATCTTCTTCGCATTAACTGGAGATAACACTTCATGGATATCAAAATAGCGTTGTAGCTCTAAATGCGTCCAATGATAAAGCGGATTTCTTAAGGTATATGGAACCGTCTCCGCCCATTTCTCAAATTTCTCCCAATCTGAAGCAGCGCCCGTGATATAGTATTCATCAACACCATTGGCGCGCATGGCTCTCCATTTATAATGGTCGCCATACAACCATACCTGGGTTATATTTTCAAATTTTTTATCAGCCGCAATCTGGTCTGGCAGCAAATGATTATGATAATCAATTATTGGCATTTGCTTTGCAAATTCATGATATAGCGTTTTCGCTGTTTCAGTTTGCAATAAAAAGTTTTCGTCTAGAAAGTTTTTCACGGAGTGATCCTATTTTAATATTATTTATTCTTTTATTCATGCGAAAGATTGCTTCTTCGCATGCTCATTGCCATGAGGGCTTACTTAAACTCCACTAAAAATAGAGAAGCCACCATCTACACAAATCATCGCGCCAGTAACAAACTGCGAAGCATCGCTCAATAGCCATACTAAAGCCCCTTTTAATTCATCAGGATCTCCAAATCGCTTAAAGGGTGTTTGTCTGATTACCGATTGCCCCCTAGGCGTAAATCCCCCATCTGGAGTAGTTAATAAGTTACGATTTTGTTCTGTCAGGAAAAACCCTGGCGCCAAGGCATTCATCCTTATTTTGTCTCCATAACGATTAGCCAATTCAACAGCAAACCATTGTGTATAACAATCTACCGCAGCTTTACCCATATTGTAACCCAATACTTTGGTAACTGCTTTTTTGGAGTTCATGGACGAGATGTTAACGATACTTCCCTTTCCGGTTTGGGCAATGGCTTCACCAAAAACCTGTGTTGGAATAAGTGTTCCCCATAGATTAAGGTCTAACACTTTCTTCATTCCATCCATCTTCATCGAAAAAATGCTTTCTTCAGGTTGCAAAACTCCATCAGGCATATTACCTCCAGCAGCATTTACCAACCCATCTATTTTGCCAAAAGCGGCAATAATTTTTTCACGGGCAGCAATGAGCTGTCCTTCATCCATGGCATCTGCAATTAAAGCAATAGCCTTACCACCGTTTTTATTGATAGCATCTGCTCTTTGCTGTGCAACTTCTGCATTTCTACCTAAAATGCCTACGGCACCTCCTGCTTCTACAATCGCATTTACAAACGAATTACCTAAAATTCCTGTACCGCCTGTTACTACGATTACTTTACCCTCTAAAGAAAATGATTGTTCCATTATTTAAGTTCTTTTACGCCAAATGTATCCATATCTGCATAGTCTAAATTTTCGCCAGCCATGCCCCAAATAAAACTGTAATTTTTTGTTCCGCTACCAGCATGAATGCTCCATACAGGTGATAAAACTGCCTCATGGTTAGCCACAATAATATGTCTGGTTTCTTGTGGTTCTCCCATATAATGGAAAACGCGATGATCCTCATCCACATCAAAATAGAAATAAACTTCCATTCTACGGTCGTGCGTATGTGGCGGAATGGTGTTCCAAACACTACCTGTTGACAGGATAGTTAATCCCATCACCAACTGACAGCTTTGAATTCCATCCTTATGGATGTAGCGTGCGATTTTGCGCTCATTGGCTGTTTCAACGCTACCCAGCTGAGCCGAAAAGGCATCACTATTTTTCAAGAAGGTAGTAGGATAGCTATGATGAGCTGGTGCTGATAAAGCATAGAAAATAGCTGGATCATTAGCGTCCTTACTCTTAAACTTTACTTCTTTTACACCCTTGCCCATATACAGGCAATCTAATTTTGCTAAATCGTAGCTAACACCATCTGCCACAATTGTGCCTTCACCTCCCACATTAATCACCCCCATCTCTCTTCTTTCCAAAAAGAAATCGGCACGCAAAATATCGTAAGTACCTAAAGTTACCTCAGTCGTTGTTGGCGTAATTAATCCTGTAACCATGCGATCATAATGTGCATATACAAAATTTGCTTTGTTAGGTTCCTTAAGACCATCTAATAAAAATCGATTCCTGATTTTATCAGTTTGATAGGATTTAAAATCTTCTGAATGTACGTGTTGTATAATCTTCATTTGTTTTCTTTGTTTTTCATTTATTCCCATGAAAGCCTTGGCATTTATAAACTTTGACGTTTACCTAAACTTTGACAATCTTCAAAAGATTGTCAAAGTGATACTCCTCTTTTCCAGGGGATAAAATCATCTTGATTTAATAAAACTGCCTTTGGAATTACTTCACCGCTAGCGGCTTTAATGCAATACTCCAAAATATCTTCCCCCATCTCTTCAATGGTTTTTTCTCCTTCAATAACGGGCCCTGTGTTGATGTCAATAATATCGCCCATTCGCTTTGTTAATGCATTATTGGTAGCTACCTTAATAACCGGACAAACTGGATTTCCCGTTGGTGTGCCTAAACCGGTTGTAAATAAGATAAGGGTTGCGCCACTTGCTGCTTTTCCAGTGGTAGCTTCAACATCGTTACCTGGGGTGCAAACTAAGTTTAAGCCACTTTTTGTAGCTGGTTCAGTATAATCTAGCACATCGGTAACGGGTGATGTTCCTCCTTTTTTTGCAGCACCATTGCTTTTAATAGCATCGGTAATTAAGCCATCTTTAATATTTCCAGGAGAAGGATTCATATGAAAGCCAGAGCCAGCATTTTCTGCCGCCTGACTGTACGCACCCATTAATGAGATGAATTTTTTAGCGGCTGCTTCATCTATTGTGCGATCAATTAAATTTTGTTCAGCGCCACATAGCTCAGGAAATTCGGCCAAAAGAACCGTTGCGCCTAATGCAACCAATAGATCTGAGCAGTAACCAACGGCAGGATTAGCAGAAATGCCACTAAAGCCATCGCTACCCCCACATTTAACGCCTACATTTAGCTTACTTAAAGGAGCGGGTTTACGTTCAATCTTATTGGCTTCAATTAGGCCTTCAAAAGTCTTCTTAATTGCTTCTGCAATTAAATTTTCTTCATTTTGCGATTGCTGTTGCTCAAAAATGAACAGTGGCTTATCGAAATTCGGGTTTCTATCTTTAATATCCCTTGTAAAATCTGCTACTTGTAAATTTTGGCAGCCCAAACTTAAGACGGTAACACCAGCAACATTGGGGTGATCCGCATAAGCGGCCAAGAGTTTGCTCAAAACTGCGGCATCCTGCCTAATTCCCCCGCAGCCCCCTTGATGGTTTAAAAATTTAATTCCATCGATATTCTTAAAGGTCCTTTTATTGCGAACCCCTTCAAAAGTCATAGGCGCCTCTAACGAAGCAATATCCACACCGTTCTCAAATGCTTCAACAAGATGGTGCGTATAAGCTTTATACTTTGCTGTTACCGCATAGCCCAATTCATTATGCAAAGCTTCACGAATCACATCAAGGTTACGGTTTTCACAGAAAACGGTTGGCACAAAAAGCCAGTAATTTGCAGTCCCCACTTTCCCATCAGCACGATGATATCCATTAAAAGTACGACCTTTAAATCGAGTAACATCTGGGGCTTCCCATTTGTACTGATATGGACGAAACTCATAGGGAGCGGCAGCATGTTTTAAGTTATCGGTTGTCATTAAGGAACCCGATTTAAGCGGGTATTGCACTTTCCCTACCAAAGTACCATACATTAAAACCTCGTCGCCAGTAGCCATATCATTTGCATAAAACTTATGCTTGGCATTGATATCCTCTACCAATGTATAGGTATTGCCCTGGTAACTAACTGTCTCGCCAGCTTTTAAATCGCTCAATGCAACCAACACATTATCATTCGGATGAACTTTTAAAACTAACTGTTTCATTTTCTAAACTGAATATATTTTAGATGACGGAAGATTACTTAATGCTACTTCCATTCCATTATTTAAGATTGTGTTATATTTTTCATTAACCGACTCGATGAATCCAGGTAGCGCTCCTAAATCCAATTTCCAAAAACCTACATCAGTTAATACGCTTACTACATAGTTATCTTTTTGGTGTTGATAAAAATAGGCGGCACTATCATCATTAATTAAATATTGATGGCCATTTAATGAGCCGTAGTATTTACCATTTTCTTTCTTATTTACTTTCATAAACAATAAATAAGCAGCAAAGCCTAGTGCAATATGATGAGGAGCTTTATTATAAATATCGTAGTAATTGGCTATTAATGGTAAAATACGAATTTTCATCTTCATCGTATATTGAAAAGTGATATTGTGCCACAAGTGCTCGATAAAAGGATTTGCAAAACGGTCAATAACAGCTTTAGAAAATTCTGCAGTTTGATGGGCAGAAACTTCATAAGGTATGGCCAAACTAATTTCCGAAGCCATTAACGTTTCGATATATTGTTTAACCTGCTCATCCTTCATCGCACTTTTTACCGTATCTATTCCAAGTAAAAAAGCAATACCAGCACTTAAAGTATGTGTACCATTTAACAGTCGTACTTTAAGTTCTCTATAAATCTCTATATCTTCAGCGATTACAACTCCAGCATCAACTCTTGCAAATTCAAGTGCTTCTTTCACTTGTTCACCACCTTCAATAGCCCAAAGCCTGTAAGGCTCGGCCATGGCCAATAGCTGATCAGCATACCCTAATTCCTGCTGAAGCTGCGCTAAGGTATCTTCGTCTGGTTTTCCAGGTACAATCCTATCTACCAATGAATTACAAAAGGTGTTTGCAGTGGTTAACCAAGCTACAAAGCTGGCTTCCAAATTATTAAACTGGGCCAATTGCAATACGATGGTCGCAAGTTTAGTACCATTATCAGGAATTAATTCGGTAGCAATAATCACTAATCCACTTTCTTTTGACCCATTGAAGGCTTTAAATCGTTCATAAAGAACGGCTAAAACTTTAGCGGGGAAAGAACTTGGTGGGTTTTGATCAATTCGCTCATTTACCAATGTTATGCCAACTTCTGTAGTATTTGAAACAATAATTTTTAGGTCATTCGACACGGCTATTGCTAAAACCGATCCCCAGTTATCTTCAGCTGCAATTACCCTACTGATTGCCGACGAAATAATATTTTCTTCAATCAATCGACCTCCCTCTAACCCTCTAATGCACAAGGTATAAAGGCTATCTTGTGCATCAAATTCTGAAGTATCACCTGATGTCGATTTCACAACTGCCACTCTTCCGTTAAATACCCCCTGATGGTTGGCTTTATTGATAAAATAATCAGGAAGCCCGCGGAGTAATACACCTGTTCCAAATTGAAGTACCTTTTCGGGAAGTTCAAAGAAGTGAGACTGAGGTTTAATTATATTATCCTTATTAATAAATTGCAGATTTTCTTGAGATAAGATCATTTTTATATTCAACAGCTTTCAGTTTATAATTGCTTATGATAGTAGGCATTGCCTAAAACAATTCTACGCATTTTTTACTAGGAAAAACCCTATTTAAGCGCAAATATTTGCGCAATCGTTCCCAATTTAGTTGATCGTTTTGGCTTGGTAGTTGGTAATTTTTAGTTGGTAGCTTTCTGCCATTTAGGATATTCGCTGGCCAAAAGTTTAGTAGCAAAACTTCCATACCAAGCGTAACCATTTCTACGCTCGAAGCTAATTTCGGCAACGTCGCTTTTAATGGAATTATCGCGATCACCAAAAATGGGCTTATTGGTTTCAAAATCATAAAATCTCGCCCAAATGGTAGACGTTTCATCTTTAATTAGTCCTTTATCTTTAATGTTGGGCAATTTATCGAATCGGTAACCAACAATCTTAGTTGTTTCAAACCATGCTATTGCGTTTTGGATAGCATTTTTGATCTGCTGGCTTGGATTTTTTATTCTCATAAGGAACCTCACAATTGCCACAGATTCTGACGTACTTAGCGAGGCAGGTTCAAAGCTTCTCGCTTTCGCAGGTTTAAGTGTATTTTGATCGTATTGTGCAGCCCAAATACTCAGCTTTCCATTTTGCATAATCTGGGTTTTTAATATGCAATCTAATCCTCTCCGGTAGGCTTCATCTGCTTTCGCACGATAAGCATTGTCGACCAGTTCAAAATCATCCGTTTGATTGGCAATGTTGAACAAAATATTAAGCACATTTACGATAGCATTATCATTATAGGTAATTTCAGCGCGATAGCTACTTTTATCGGGATAATACTGAGGCCATCCCCCATTCTTATATTGGGCTTTCAAAAGGTAATCAATTCCTCTCTCGGCAGCTATCAAATAGTTTTTATTGCTTGTTGTTTTATAAGCTTTTACTAAGGTGTTAATCTCTCTGGAGGTAGCTGCATTATCAATAGTGGCATGCATATAAGTTGTGCTCTTAATCTTTGCCATCAATGCATCATCAATTGGTGTTTCATATTTCACAACATAACCTCCTGTTAGCTGTTTTGGCCAGGCGCCATTACTGAGTTGATAAATTAACATCTTTTCTGCAATGGAATCGGTTTTAACTGTTCCATGCGCTGCCGTTTGCGCAGTGGCACAAGAACAAAAGCTGATACAGATTATTGTATAAAGTAATATTAAGTTATTTTTCATTTTATTCCTTTAATTTACAAGACTATATTGGCGTCATTGCGAGGTACGAAGCAATCTTAAAGCGTTTTGTTAGCCCACCCATCAGATTGCTTCGTACCTCGCAATGACGTAATAACAAACTTGATATAGGCTAACATCAGACTTCACAACTTTCCAGACTTTCCAACTTTGGGACTTCACAACTTTCAGACTTTCAGGCTTTCGGACTTTCCAGACCTCACAACTTTCCCGACTTCCGCACTACTTCACCTGTTTTGCAAGCCAGTTTACCAAATCGGTGGCTGCTTTAAAATTTTCATAAGTGGCTGGTAGTTTTCTGCCATCAACATACTCATTGTATAGCCAAGGGTCGCCAATTATATAAACGGTTCCCTTACCCATTTTGGTAACAGCCATTACATGTTCCCCATCAGCATCTTTTAATACTGATTTTGCATTACCCGATAATTTTAAGCTACTATATTCTTTAATAAATAAATTGTGTGCATTTTTAAAGATTGTATTACCCGCTGGAACAACAACTTTTGCGGTTTCAAAATTACCAGGTACTGGCACTGTTCCCTTGCTATCGCCATTAAAGAATACGCCAAATTTTGCGGCTAGCTCATTAAAATGTTTCAACTCTGCATTTGGCGCATCATTAGCCATCAATACCAAAACCCCACCAGCATTTACCCAAGTTGTAATAGCCTTAATATCAGCTTGTGAAACAAAATGTGGCTTTGGATTTTCCTTTTCAAAATCTGGATCTACAATGATATAGATGGATGAACTGGTTAAATTTGCAACGGTTGGGGCTTGATACAATGTTTTGGTGCCGAAGCCTGCCGCTTTAAATATCCCTCCTAAAAAGGAGAACCCTCCATTTGCTTGCTCATCCCATTTATAATGCCATTGTAAGGAATTACCACTTTGGTCGGTCCGGGTTTCATTGTTAAAATATGAATCTAACAACACCGTTTTACCTAAACCTGGCTTTGGCATTGCTGCCAGCTCCATTTCATTAGCAGCTAACAAAAATGCACCAACTCCTTTAGGGTCATTAACCACCACTTTTTCGCTTATATAATAAGCATAACTACCATCTCTATAAGGTTTACCACCTAAACCTGAAACACTTACTGTGCCCTTTAAATTAATCCTATCCGCATCAATACGCTCTATAAACGAGGCTTTAATTCCCTTATATCCTTTATCAGCAAAAGCAAAATAAGATTTAGGCAAATAACCCATACGCACTGCCTTTGCGAAAGTGTAAACAAACATATTGGATGCTGAAGCTTCATGGTAATTACCTTTCCCTTTCGGCAAATCTAAAATATCGTACCACAATCCTGATTTTGGGTCTTGCACTTTTTGTACAGCAGTAGCAAAACGACTCAAGATTGCCAACAACTGCTTTCTTTTAGGATGATTTGCTGGAAAATTATCCAATACATCAACTAAAGCCATGCCGTACCAACCCATTGCCCTTCCCCAAAAATGCGGAGACCTACCAGTAGTTTTATTTGCCCATTGTTCTGCTTTCGATTCGTCCCATCCATGATACATCAACCCCGTTTTGGCGTCAACTGCATTTTTTTCCATCCAAATGAACTGATTAGCGATATCATCAAAAGCTTTGTCATTTTTTATCAGCGCTGCATACTCTGCATAAAATGGCTCGCCCATATACAAGCCATCCAGCCACATCTGGTTTGGATATATTTTCTTGTGCCAAAAGCCACCCTCTTTGGTTCGGGGCTGTTGTTGCAACTGGTCCCATAATAAGGTAGCAGCTTTAAAGTATTTTTGCTGACCAGTTACTTTATATAGCAGCAATAATGTACGCCCGTTTTTAACATTATCGATATTAAAATCCGATTGTTTATAGTTATTGATTTCTCCATCTTTAGTTAAGTAAGAATCCATGCTTTTTTGCATAGTTTTAAAATAGGTCACATCGCCTGTTCTTTTCCAAATCCCTTCAAAGCCCTCGTAAACAACACCTAAATCATACGACCACTTTTTTGGCTTAAAACCAGACGGAGCCGTATTAAGCGTGTCTTTCCAAATGTCCATAATGGTAGCAGCCATTTGTTCTGAAATAGGTTTGCCTTGTTGTGCTGCTACTTGAAAACAAGAAGTAAACAATACCAATATGGAGAGATATTTTAAAAGTGAAAGTTTCATAGCAATATTTTACTTGTTGATCTGTAATGATTTTTCTGCAGCCCCAGCTAAAAATTCAGTTGCCACTTTTGCTTTTGCTGCATCTAAGCCTGAAGATTTTATAGCACTATTTCTATCTCCGCTGATGCGGAAAAGCAATTGAGCGGTATTGTATTTTATATTGCTGAAGTTAATTTGATTTCCATTTTGGATATTAATCAATGGATTAGCTTCGTCAACTACCAAGTTCACTTTAGTGAGCGTAATATTTTTTGCTTCTTGGATGTCAATCCCTTCTTTAGCTTTAATACTCAAGTTATCCAAATTAATGTTGCTAATACTCAACTCTGGCAATCCCCTCATAAATAACGCCTTAGAAGCGCCGTCACAAGTAACATTGCTAATATAAAAATCTTTAAATGTGGGTGTTTCTTCGGTTATGGGAAGGATTACAACTTTTGGAGCGTCTCTTTTTTCGCCTTTCAAGGGTACTGGATCAACTGCAGCATAATACATGTCGAATAAGATTGCTTCGCCCACAATGCCGATCATATTAATGTTTTTGACAAATATCTTCTCTACAACCCCTCCACGTCCACGCGTGGTTTTAAAGCGAAGGCCAATATCTGTACCAATAAATGAGCAATCGTACACAAATATGTTCTTTGCACCACCACTCATTTCACTCCCAATTACAAAACCCCCATGTGCATGGTAAACTGTGCTATTACGGATAATTACGTTTTCAGTTGGCATTCCACGTTTTCTTCCGGCAGCGTCTCTACCAGATTTAATACAGATACCATCATCACCTACATCAAAAGTGCTGCCTTCAATTAATACATTTTTACAAGATTCGATATCTATTCCATCGCCATTTTGTGCATACCAGGGATTTTTCGCATAGACATTACGAACTGTTAAATCTTCACACATTAAGGGATGGATGTTCCAAGCCGCTGAATTCTGAAAGGTCACCCCTTCTAATAAAATTCGTTTACAGGAAGTAAAAACAAGCAAATTAGGGCGAAGGAAATCTTTAATTGATTGATAGAATTCTGGAGTTTTGTCTGCCGTAATTTCTCCTGGGTTCTTTAATTTCGAAGCATTAAAGAACTTTTCAGTTGGATACCAGGTTTTTTTATCTTCGCTTAATACACCACCAGAAGCAAGGAGTTTTGACCATTGTGTCTCCGTTAATTTCTCTTTTTTAACCATCCTCCAGGCATCACCAGCACCATCTATAATACCGTGGCCTGTAACGGCAATATTTTGTTGATCTTTAGCCCATAAGGGTGATTGATTACGCATTTGCGGTAAACCTTCCCAATTACTGGCCACTAAAGGGTATTGGTTAAAATCTTTGGTAAATTGAAGGATGGCATTTTTTTGCAGGTGCAAATTCACATTGCTTTTTAATTCAATTGGTCCCGTTAGCCATAAACCTTTTGGTATAACTACTACTCCGCCACCTCTTTTATTACACGCAATAATGGCCTCATTTATACTCTTTGTATTTAAGGTTAAACCATCGCTTATGGCGCCATACTTTATGATATTTAAAGTATCTGCTTTAAAAGAAGTTTTCGCCACTTTTGGCAGGTTGGCAAAAGAATAAGGCTTACTTGCTCCTGTTTGCGCAGGTAGCGAAATGGAGGCCGAAAATATAGCGATTGTAAATAGAATAGATGCTATTTTGTTCATGTGTTAGCTACAGATTATATTGGTTTGCAATAAACAAGTCTACACAGTTTTGAACTGGAATGAAACTAAATCACCGAAAATAACTGTGCAATCGTTCTCAGAGAAGCCTAAACCAATCAAAATCTGCATACCCTGCATCATTGCTCTGTTGTTCTCCTAGGCAAAACAAACCTACTTTTGCACCGATCCATTTACCTGGTTCGGCCTGGAATGTTCCATTTACCTTTGTATAGGTTTTACCATCCATGCTATAACTAAATTGGCATGCTGCTTTCGCCGAAACCGATACACTTAAATAAATTTCCTTTTGAGTTAACTTGAGTAAGGTTTGTTCATGTTCTTCTTTACCCTTGTCTGCGTTATCGCATACCGAATACACTAGGTAGAGCCCATCTTTTTTGCTTTTAACAGCAAGGTTGGCATAACTTAAACCTGCGATGATTAATCCAGATTTTTCATTTTCAAGTTTAGGATTCGGCGAAAAAGTTAATTTAGTGCTTACTGTAAATTCTTCAGCAGGGAATTTTTGCATGATTAAATTAGGTACATCCCAAAGATTTTTGGCACTATCGGGCACTTTAACAGCATATAAGCGTAACACGCCTTTTGAAGGATTTAAAAATGACCATGTTGCCTCGGGATTTGCCTGCCATTGCCATTGCAAACCTATATGGGAGCCATTAAATTCATCGCCCTCGGCAGGACTAGCCATTAGTGATGGTTTTGCTATCAAAGGCTTTTTGTATGTTAACACAGGTTCACCAATCCCATCACCATCGCTATCAATACCAATAACAGGCCAATTATTAATCCATATCATGGGCTGCAAGTGAACTACACGACCATAAGCTCCTTTATCTTGAAAATGTAAAAACCAATCTTCCCCACTTGGTGTATTTACCCAAGCGCCTTGGTGTGGACCATTAATTGGCGACTTACCTTGGCTCATCACTATTTTCCGGTCATAGGGACCATAGATGTTTTTGGACCGTAAAACAGTTTGCCATCCGGTTGATACTCCACCCCCAGGTGCGAAAATATAGTAATAGCCATTGCGTTTATAAAACTTAGGCCCTTCAATAGTAGGATCAAGTTCATGTCCGTCGTAAACTAATTTGCCTTCGTCTATAACTTTATTTCCATTGGCATTCAGCTTTTTAACTACGATGATGCTTTTTATCCCAGCTCTACTTCCAGCATAAGCATGAACTAAGTAGACCTTTCCATCTTCATCCCATAAAGGACAGGGATCTATCAATCCTTTTCCTTTTTCTACCAAAATAGGATCAGACCATGGCCCCGCAGCATTTTTTGCCTTGGTTAAATATATGCCGAAGTCGGGATCTGGATAATAGAGATAGAATTCGCCATTGTGGAAACGAATAGCAGGTGCCCAAACTCCGTTACCATGTTGTGGTTTGGCAAAATGCGCAAATGGTGCTTGTCTTTTTAAAGCATGCCCTATGATTTTCCAATTTATCAGATCTGTGGAATGCAAAATTGGTAAGCCTGGCGTTGCATTAAAGCTTGATGATACCATATAAAAATCATTCCCCACTCTTATAGCGTCTGGATCTGAATAATCGGCATGGATCACTGGATTTTGATATTTCCCATTACCTAAATCGGAAACCCAGGTTTTAGAAATCTGTGCATGGAGCGCCAGGGTGGAACAGCTTACTAAAATTGTAATTAAAATTTTCATTGCTTATTATGCTATTTTTTATTCAATGGCGCACCTTCAGGGAAAATTTAGTCAGGGGATCCAAGCAACAGTTCCTTTAAAAATATTGGCCAGTGTATATTGTTTTACTTCTTTTTTTGAGAGCTGTTTCGACCATGCTACTCTACTACCTTTCACAAATCCTGGTCCTGATGAGCCATACTCTGCGTAATAAGTTTTCAAATGGTTTTCGTTATTGTTCCATACATGCCAACCTTCTGGTAAAATATGCTGCTCCATGCTGGTGTTGATAAAAACAGTTTTTGCGTACGGACGCCATGGCCTCCCTAGATATACTTTTTGGGCAACTGGATCGGCTGTTAACTTGCAATTTAAAAACACAAAGCCAAAAGCTTGTGACTGTGTGGTAGAGGCGGCAGTGATATAAGAATTCTTTTTACTGTGGATCTGGCAATTTTCGAAAACTGCCGTTGCTGCACCAAAAATAAAATCGGTAGTTCCTTCAATATAGCAATCCACAAAATACTGCCTGCTGGTGTCGTTAGCAGGAAATAAGGTATCTTGATTGCCCAAAATCTTGCAGCTCTTAACAATTACCCGATCTGCTGTAATGTGTAGGGCTACTGCCTGTCCAACTGGGCCGGCACTGTTCTCAAAAGTTATATTTTGTGCTTTAAAGTCATTTCCTTCAACTAAAACAGTATGTGAAGTATACGTATTTAAACCATTTTTACCTGAATAATCATCAAAAGTGATAATTGTTTGCTCTTTATCTTCCCCAATTAAGGAAATTTTAGGCTTTTGGGCCGGGATAATTAGTTTTTCTTTATAAATACCCTTTTTAATATAGATCGGAACTTGCACCTCCGACCAATCTCTTACGCCATTTACAGCTTCTTGGATAGTTTTAAAATCGCCAGTTCCATCCTTAGCTACTGTAAACGATTTTGGAAATGTTTGGGTTTGAGCCCATGAGGAGAGTGTTAAAAATGCCAATAAAAAAACGATGATTGGTTTCATATGCGTTATGCTTAATCTTTATTCCTTGATCCTTATTCCTTCGGATTCCAACCGTTAAAAATTTTCTCCAGTGTATATTCTTTAAGCGTTACTTCATCAAGCTGATGCGCCCATTTTACCCGCGCTTTTGCATTTGCACCTGGCCCTTTGCTGCCATATTCGGCATAGAATGCTGTTTTTTCGTTAGTCTCCTTTGCCCAGTTGTGCCATCCCTCTGGCTTGATCATTTTGCCCAACTCGCAATTGATAAAAACCGATTTTGCATAGGGGCGCCATGGTCTACCTAAATAGAAAGAATCTTCAGCAGCGTTGCCGGTAATTTTACTATTCATAAAAACATAGCCATATTTAGCAGAATCGGGTGAAGAAGAAGCAGTAATATAACCTGCTTTCTTGCAAAAGATTTCACATTTATCAAATACTGCCGTTGACGACCCGAAAATAAAATCTACTGTACCTTCAATATAGCATTGATAGTAATATTGTCTACTTGCATAGCCGTAAGTATATAAAGTATCCTGAAAACCTAACATCCTACAGTTAACGAATTTTGCCTTATCTCCTGCCACAAATAAGGCTACAGCCTGACCAACTGGTCCCGCTGTATTTTGAAAAGTAATATTTTCGGCAGAAAATGAGTTTCCATAAATATAAAAACTAGCTGATCCAGATGTGCCTTTTTCCTCTCCGAAAGCATTCTTTTTTTGAGCCCAATCATCGAAAGTAAGGATGGTCTTTTCTACACTTTCCCCAATCATTTTAATAAATTGTTTAGTTGTGGGAAGATTCAATTTCTCTTTATATACTCCATTTTTGATAAAAATAGTTGTGGTTACTTTTCTGAAATCTGGAACTGAGTTGATTGCCTCTTGAACCGTTTTATAAGTACCCGAGCCATCAGCTGCCACAACAATATCATATGTAGCTAATTTTAATTTGGCGTCCATTATTCCTTCAACAACCAATCCCGCTATTATTTTAGCTCCATAAGGACTTAAATGCGTATTATCTTTCTTTCCTGTTGGATAATGAACATGTCCGCTATCGACGTGATTAAATAATTTAATGGACTCTAGTTCTCCCAAACCGACAATTAATTTCTCGGTTTTTTGATGCATATCGATCAATGGGACATGCAAAGAATCTGCAAGTTTTCTTACTACTGCTGGATAGCCGGCGTGTGTATCTTTAAAAACTCCGTTCTGAAAACTTCTTCGCATAATTGGCGTTAGCAAAATAGGGTATGCCTTTTTTGCCTGCGTTTCTTTTACAAAACGGAGTAAGTTGGCCTGATAAGCTGTTAATGATGTACCAACTTCAGGCTTATCGATTTTTTCGTCATTATGTCCAAATTGGATCAACACATAGTCGCCCTTTTTTAAACTGCCTAGTACTGCCTCCCACCTTTTTTCGTTGATGAACGATTTGGTACTTCTACCATTTAGCGCACGATTGTCTACCACAATACTTTGATCGAAAAACGAAGCTAGTTCCATTCCCCAGCCTGTTTCTGGATAGGCTTTTTCCTCTTTATTTGCAGCGGTAGAATCCCCAATAATATAGATTGTAGTTTTCTGCTGCGTATTAATTTGGAAAAGTAAAAATATACCTAAACTAAAAATCAAGCTTTTTATCTCCATCTAGCATCTCCTATTCCATTTGCTTTTAAAGTAACTTCTGAAATGGTAAAGTTTCCGGCAGCTGCATTTGCAAAACCAGGATTTAACGTGGTAAAGCTTCCAGTATCATATTTTGCCCCAGAAGTTGCACTTCCAGCCATAAAGGTTGGCGCATTATAATAATTATTTGCCACAAAATTACCCGCTACAATTTGCGTAGAAACCTGATTGGTTAAGATACCATTTGAATTGGCGACAATGTTCTTGGTGAAATAGATTTCCTGTTTAGCTAAACGAATATATAAAAGTCGATTTGCCGCCCCATTTAAAATTCCATTGAGCGTATTGTTTGAAATGGTAATTACTGATGTTACCGTAGGGAAATTAGTGGAGCCGCCTGCATCCATTCTGAAGAAATCTCTTGCTAAAACCGAATTGTATACCGTGTTGTTTGAAAAATTGAAAGTCTTCGCAATTCCGTTTCTAAAATCCAATAAATCACCGCCCACGCATTCAACATCACTGATTACGTTCCCTTTAAAGTTAACCGCCTCGATAAGTGTTTTTACATTCACATACATGATACCTTTAACGTAGTTTTTGATGATGCAATTTTCGACTTCTAAATTACCGTAAGCATTATCTGATGCTTCATCGTAAATGATAGCCTGATTACTATTCAGTGCCCCAGTACCATCTAAAACTAGATCTTTTAAACCTAATGCTGCATTTCCTTTTACTTTAATCACCATCCCTTTGATAATTGGTTTATCGGATGGTCTAACACCTTTAAGTGAAATTGACTTGCCCACGGTAATATCTGCATTGATGTTATAGGTTCCTGGCATTAGCGCAAACACATCGCCAGCTTTTGAATTTGCAATAACCGTTGCGAGGTCGTCACTCGGCAATACTAGCGTTGCCCCCCCTAAATCAAGTGGTGTTGTAAAAGTGATGGTTCCACGAACTTTTGTTCCATTAAGCAACTTTACCGTATATAAAGTTTCGCCTGTTAAGCCAGTAATAGTAGCTTCTCCTGCGGTAACTTCGGCCGGAGTAACTGCACGCGTAATATTACCTGGATTTATGGTAATCGTAGTGGCTGTTTGTCCGGCAGGCCAATTAATGGCAGCAGAAGTTGCCGTTAATTTTGCTGGATTTACTGTTTGTAAAATTTGTTCAGCATCCGTCTTCAAGCTTGTAGTTATCCATTTAGAGTCTGCTACTCCTTCACCAACAGCCTTTACCCTAATTGCATATTGCGTATCTCCTCCAAGTCCTGTTACCGTATATGGAAGCTGCAAAAACGTGATATCCTTAATTGATTTAACAGGTGTTCCCGAAAAATCTGCAGTTTCATAAACCTCGATAGTATACGTTTTAGCATTATTTACCGCTTTCCAAGTTAATCGGATATCAGTTTTATTAATCACATTAGCCGTTAAAGCGGTTGGTGAAAAAGCGCGGTCCACTTCAAGTGTGGTAACTTGATCCATCATATCATCTTTACACCCTGAAAACGCAATTAAGGTTAGCAGAAAGAAAGCACTGGTATATATAAAATTCCTTTTCATAAACCTTTTTATTATAAGTTTAAATTCTTGTTGTTTAACATTCCATTAGACGAGTCTATGAAGAATTGCCAAATTGGCCAGTACTGTTGTTTATTTGGATCCTTCACATAAAGGGCATTCCAATAAGTGGTTGCATCGCTTGAGGCCGACATTGTCCAGGTTTTATTTGATGGATAACCTAATGCAACCCCTTGTGCGTCGGTATCGCCAAACTTCAACCCATAAATCTCCACACTTTCTCCGTTAGCCGCTGTTTTATAATATATTTTAGCAGGAAGTGTAGCATATTTCCCTTCTCTTGCCTCTAGCTGTTGTAGTTTAACTTTCGCTTCGGCTAATTTTGTTCCCAATAAATTCCAGCGAATTAAATCAGCCTTTCTAAGCATTTCACCGGTAAATTCTAATGCTCTCTCATTTACGATCGCGTCAAAGAATGTTTGTTTTGAGGTGGTAACAGTTGCCATAAAAGTATTTACTTTGGCAGCATTATTTGGAAATGCACGTTCACGTACCATTCTTAAATAAGGTGCTGCTGCTCCTGGTCCGTCTAGCTCATTAATTGCTTCAGCTGCCATTAATATTACATCTGAATAACGCATATACAACCAATTTAAACCGTCATCATTTGTAGAAGTTACTCTACGTTTCATCCACTCATAGCGATATTTTCCAAAATATAAACGGCCCAGTGTTGAAGGCACCTGGATGGCTCCCTTGGTTCCATCGCCTCCATCCCATTCGTAAGGCACTACGCTTACATCTCTACGAACATCGCTTGCATCGTATTCATAAAGCATAATGGGGTTTACCCCATTTGTACCACCTTTGTTCTGCCCTGTGTACTGGTCGGTTTTTAAATGCCTAACGCCTAGATCAAAAATTACCCGTCCGCGGCCTTCACTAAATGGAATTTCCCACATCGATTCTAAGCCTGCTGCACCACCCTCTTCATTTAGTTTTCTGAATACTTCTTCAAAGCCCAGCAATCTTAGTTTTTTGCTATCGATAATTTCTACGCTTTCCTTTTTAGCAATTGCGTACATTTTCTCACGCGTTAATTCTGGGTCTGTACTTAAACGTACCGTTCCATCCAAGCGTTGACCATACCCTCCTGCTGCCAAAGCCAAACGTGCGCGCATACCTTTGGCAAATGCTTTACTTACACGTTCAACTTTACTTGTTGTTGCGTTTTCATTTGGCCAAGGTAAATAACCTGCTGCCTCATCCAAATCTTTTAGCAATTGTTTGTAGATTACATCTCTATCGCTTCTAGGCAAATAGGTAGTTGCAGTGGTAATAGGTTCAAAACGTGCAGGCACATCTCCCCAGCCTTTCATTAAATCGCTGTATAATACTGCTCTCAGCGTTAAGATCTCTCCTAAAATTTGCGCCATTTGAGGGTTGCTCTCTATTTTGCCATAGGTCCTAATTCCTTTCACTGCTAGATTGGCTCTTTCAATACCTTCATAAAGTTTTGCCCACACGTTGTTATCGGTGTTCATTTGACCGTTATTTACATTGGTATCATAGTTTGACAACCTCGACTTATCGTCGCCAGTGTTCTTTAAACCGTTATTAACTTCCACATCGGTATTAAGTCCGTAAAACACTAAAAAGCGACCTCTGTATGAGTTGGTTTCCCCGAATGACTGGATAATACCTGCAATAGCTCCTTCGGCCAAGCCTGGTGTTGAAAAAATAACTGATTCATCGAGCGATGATTTAGTTGGTGCGTCTAAGGTATTTTTACAGCTCGTAATTGCGGTAATTCCAACGAGCATAAGTACTATATATATAATCTTTTTCATAATATCTAACGTTAAAAGTTAACATTTAGGCCAAAAACAAACGATTTACTTTTCGGATATGCTGAATAGTCTACGCCCGGAGTTAGGCTTGTTTGACGGCGTGTTGAAACTTCGGGGTCAAACCCAGAGTAGTTTGTCAACAACCATAAATTGTACCCAGAAGCATATACTCTCAATTTTTTCATCTTTATTTTATTCGAGATACTTTGCGGTAGCGTATAACCTAATGTTACCGTTGACAATCTTAAGAATGAACCATCTTCTACGGCCCAGTCGCTAAATACAAATGCTTTCATAAAGGGCGACCAAAGTGTAGTATTTGCATTCATTGCAGATAGTTCAGCTGGATCATTACTGAGAGTTCCATCGGCACGGAGGTTTGTCCAACGATTGCCTGTCGCCATTTCAGAGATCATATTTCTCGATGCATATTTACTGGTTGTCGTGTATTCAACTTTATTGGCATTGTAAATATCATTTCCATAACTCCAATTGAAATAAGCGCCAATATCAAAATTAAAAACCCTGGAGTTGATAGAAAAACCACCTGTATTTAATGCATTTGCATTTCCAATAACCGTTCTATCCGACAAGTCAATCTTGCCATCGCCAGAGATATCTTCAATTTTCATTGAACCTGGCCTAATGGTCCCGATGAATGAAGTTGCATCTACAATGCCCGGTTTTAACGTCCAGTTGCCGGTACTTGCGTTATATCCTGAGAAGTCAGACACTTCATATCTTCCAATATTTTTATAACCAAACATTCTACCAACCGAAGCGCCTTCTTCAACCAAATAATCAACTCCAATTTCTGTTGATGCCCATCCTGATGTTCCGTTAATATTTTTAACCGACCCAAGTGATACGATTTTGTTCCTGTTAAAGTTGATATTTCCACTAAACGACAAGTCAAAATTTGTCTTCTTAATGGCGTTCCAATTTAAAGAGAATTCTAAGCCCTTATTTTGAGTTTCTCCTAGGTTACGGAACTGAAAATCATAGCCCGTACCTGCAACAGGGAAGCTGATCAATAGATCTTTAGTCTGATTTGAATATACATCTACCACACCTGTCAATTTCCCATTCAACAATGCAAAATCAAGACCTATATTTCTTGTAACTGTAGTTTCCCACTTTAAATCTGGATTAGCCATTACTTTAGATGCTGCCCAAAAACTATTGAAACCATTTACCCAGGTAGTTACCGAATTTTGGAAACTTTGAGTCATCTGTCCCGGAGGAATATTATTGTTCCCTGCTGTACCATAACTTGCTCTTAACTTTAAGTCAGACAACCACGATTTTGTATCATTCATAAAGCTTTCTTGAGAAATTCTCCAAGCTCCAGAAACTGAAGGGAAATATCCCCAACGGTTTCCTTCAGAGAATTTAGAAGACCCATCTGCTCTAAACGTAGCACTTAACAAATACTTCCCATCATAATCATAATTTAGGCGGCCAAAGAATGAAAGCAATTTATCATCTGGCGAAAAGTTATTATCTATTGAATTAGCTTTCCCTTGAGTAGATAATACCCTCGATTCTTGGAAGCCAAAACTTTTTGGAAATCCATGAACGGTTGTTGTTAACGCATTTTGTTCGGTTTTGATAAACTCTTGCCCTAACAAGGCATTTAGATTATGTTTGTTGCCTAAAATTTTACTGAAGTTATAATTTAATGTATTCGTATTTCGGAAGCTATTTCTGTTTGTATTTGTGAAGATAATAGCGGGAAGGTTTTGATTTTCTGCAGCTGGAGCATTCCGCACATAATAGGTTGTTGTTCCATAAAAACGATCATTATCATTTCTAAATGCGTCATAACCAGCTTCTGAGCGGAGCTTTAAATTATCAATGATATCCCAACTTACCGCACCATTGATGTTATATGTTTTGCGATGGATAAATTGGTTATTGTCCGATATTGAAACAAGAGGATCGTATAAGTTAAATTCGTCATTCGTTTCTGTAGTGGTTGTTAAACCCGGAACTGGGAATGGAGGATAGATCATCGCGTTCCTTAAACGAGAATCTGCTGACGACTTCTCATTTTGCTCATTTGCGCCACCACCGTCTGTTTTCGTATCCGCATAGCGCATTCCAAAATCAAGCGAAAGCCCTTTAAACAATTTATGATTTAATTTGAAATTAACGTTTTGTCTTTCAAAACCCGAAAGCTGCATAATTGCTCTATCCTTAACAAAACTGTGGCTAAGGCTATATTTCGTTTTTTCTCCACCCCCACTTATATTGATATTTTGATTAAATGTTGTACCAGTACGCCCAAATATTATCTCTTGCCAGTCGTTTGATGGCACATTAGCATATAAGTCTATATCTTGGAAGTTGCCAAAATACTGTGTGTAATCATTCGGGGCTTTTTCTAAAAGTGACCTTTCATACTGCCAAGTCACATAGTCGGACGCGCCCAATACACTTAGCTTATTAGAAAGTTGCCTAGTTCCCCCAAACACGTTATAGCTTATCGTTGTTTTTCCATCCTTACTATTTTTCGTGGTAATTAATACCACACCATTAGCTCCCCTTGCTCCATAGATTGCCGTAGAAGAGGCATCCTTTAAAATGTCTATTGATTCGATATCCTGTGGGGCAATATTTGAGATTGTATTTACTGGAAAGCCATCAACAATGTACAATGGACTGTTATCTCCGGTAATTGAGCCACCACCACGCACCCGCACAGTTAATTCGGCATCTGGAGAACCTTCTGTTGCGGCTATGTTAATCCCTGCAACACGACCTTGAATAGCTTCTAAAGCAGAGGAAACTGGTGCAGCTGCAATCACATCGGCTCCAACAGAGGATACTGCTCCTGTTAAATCTTTTTTACGCACGGTACCATAACCAATATTAATAACCACCTCGTCTAACGATGACACATCCTCTTCTAATGCGAAATTGATTGTTGAGGAATTCCCTACAGCAATTTCCTGCATTTTATAGCCAAGGTATTTTGCCTGTAAAACGGATGTTCCTGAAACTGGAAAGTTGATTTTGAATTCGCCCTTATCATCGGTACTTACCGCGATTGTTGTACCCTTTAGGGCAACAGATGCGCCAGGAATGGCTTGTTTAGTTGTCTTATCTGTAACTTTCCCCGAGACCTGTTTTGTTTGCTGTGCGTTAGCTAATCCAAAAAAGAGGAAGAGCATACTACATAATAGTAAAACTTTTTTCATACTTAAGGTTATATTTGGTTTTGCTGGTCAACTTTTTAAGGTCTTCCATAAACAAGTCTACATTGTTTTTTTTATAAAGCATGACAGTGCAGGACACTAAATTTGTGCAATCGTTCCCGACAACGTTGCCAAAATTCAACTTAAAAAGTTATCTTTAAGCTTGTAAAAAAAATCTAGCGTTTAATCATGTTTGAGCCCGTAACCATAAAAGATATTGCCAAGGCCTTAGGGCTATCTACTTCAACCGTTTCAAGAGCGCTACGAGATACCCACGAAATTAGTGCGGCTACGAAAAAAATTGTTTTAGCGTATGCAAAAGAGATTAATTATCAACCAAATCCCATTGCCTTAAGTTTAAAAGAACGTAGAAGTAAATCGATCGGCGTGGTAGTAAGTGAAGTAGCTAACAGTTATTTTTCACAAGCTATTAATGGCATTGAATCTATCGCTTATGATAGAGGATACCACGTTATTATTTCTCAAACCCATGAGTCCTATGATCGGGAAGTAATTAACGTTCAACATTTGGCCTCGAGATCTGTAGATGGACTATTGGTATCCTTATCTTCTGAGACAACTGATATATCACATCTTTCATCCTTACATGAAAGGGGTTTACCAATTGTTTTCTTTGATCGCGTGGCGGATGAAATTGATACGCATAAAGTAATAGCAAATAACGAAAAAGGAGCTTATCAAGCAACTGATTATTTAATCAAACAAGGCTATCAAAGAATTGCGCATTTAACCAGTTCAAAGCATTTATCAATTAGCATTGAAAGATTATCAGGATATGAAGCTGCACTGAGAGATCATGGCATGGAGGTTAAACCAGCTTATATAAAATATTGTCTTCATGGCGGAATGTTACCAGAAGAAACTGAAGCAGCTATCAAAGAATTGATGTCTCTTGAGGAAAAACCTGACGCGATTTTTGTTGCGGGAGATCGATTGAGCACCGGTTGTTTAAGTGTGTTCAAGAACTTGAAAATTTCTGTTCCCGACGAAATGGCTATTGCAGGATTTAGCAATTCGGACGTGCTAGACCTGTTTAATCCATCTTTAACCTCAGTTAGGCAACCAGCCTATGAGATTGGCCAGTTGGCTACAGAAATGTTATTAAAATTAATTGAAGCTAAGTACCCGATTGAAGAGTTCGAAAAAAAGATCTTAGAAACTGATTTATATGTTAGATAGCTAACTTAAGGTAACTTATAGGCTTGTCTGCCAAGTAATTTCCATTCCTTACCCTCTTTTTGCCACACGAGTAAGATTCCTAAATGAACTTCTCCCGGCTTACCGCCATCGTTTGTTTTTGCATCTAACTGATGGCGAACCAATGCGGTCTTACCAGAAATTTTTACTGTTTGGTTATTAAATTCAGCAGTTACAAAATCTGATTTCCCACTAGCAAAAGTTTCTACAAATGCCGTATAATCTTCTAGCTTTCCTGACGAGTGACCGTAGCTTAAATCTACACTTGTTACGCTTTCTAAATCGGCTCTGTTTCCACTTATCATACCCAACCTAAGTTTTTCAACTGCAGCTAATAATTTATTTTCTGAACCTGTTTGTGCTTTCAAACTCATGGTTAAATTTATTAATAATAGACATACTACAATTTTTTTCATGGGGGTACTTGTTTTTTACTGTTTACGAAAATATCTTTTGAGATTGTAAATTATAACGGTTGCAATATACAATTTATTTTTGCGGAGAGATAGCAACAAAAAACACCTTAAACGCTTTGACAAATTTTAAATTTTGTCAAAGTGTTAAGGTGTTTGAGATTATGAGAGCGTAATTTATTAAACAATTATAAAACTAAGGAGTGCCGATACAATGGTTTGGCAACCAACTTAATCACATGGGGATTTGACCTTATCTTTTCTAAATCAGCCGACACTTCAGATGCGGTAACTACTACAATACTACATCCCTCTTTAACTTCGTCTACACATTCTTTGAACTGCTGTAAAAAATCAAATCCATTCATTACAGGCATATCCAAATCAAGAAATATTCTTGATGGCAAAGCCTCAGGGTTTTTTGCATTTAACGTTAAATAACTTAAAGCTTCGCTCCCACTGGCCATAGTAATGATATCTCGGCATTTATCATTTAATCTCAGAACATGTTCTGTTATCAATTGATCGACCGGATTATCATCTATTATCATTATTTTATGTTTTCCAATCATCAATCGAAATTATGTATCTACATAGATAATTCAAATTAAAAGCCAAATTCTCCATTTCCAATAAATGTTTTACTGAGAAGCAGTTACAACTCGATTTGGATAATTATGGATGAATATTTCTTTAAATGCCAAAGTGATATAAAATCTTTTAAATAGCTGTTACAACAAATAACGATTCGCAAAACGTAGATTTTATTCCTCAAAATCGGTAACCGATTCTCATTTTGGGGAATAAATTACTCAATTAACATGCTTAAGAATTTATCTTAGCTAATCCTAGAACTTTGGTAACTTTAAATTGTTTGATAGTCAATTGTTGACGTTAGCCCTGTGTATGGATGCAAAACAAATACTAAGCAATTTACCTTACTGCCCTCCTTTTCTTTTTGTAGATGAATTACTACATATTGATGAAAATAGCGCGATAGGCACTTATACTTTTAAACCGACACTTGATTTTTACAAGGGCCATTTTAAAAACAATCCGATTACACCAGGCGTAATACTCACTGAAACGATGGCGCAAATTGGTTTGGTTTGCCTAGGTATTTATCTATTGAGAGACGAACCGCTCAATCACAATCAAATCGTGATGACTTCGGCTGCTATAGATTTTTTAAAACCAGTTTTGCCCGGTGAAAAAGTTACGGTAATCTCTGAAAAGGTATATTTTAGATTCAATAAGTTAAAATGCCTGGTTAAAATGCAAAATAGCAAACAAGAAATTGTTTGTGCCGGAACAATCTCAGGAATCATAAAAAGCTAAAATTAATGCAAAACAGGGTTGTAATTACAGGTATGGGTGTTGTATCACCAAATGGCGTTGGACTTCCAGCTTTCGAAAATGCCATTATAAACGGTATTTCTGGAATTAAATTCGACCAACAATTGGCAGACTTAGGCTTTTCCTGTCAGATTTCAGGCAAACCCATATTAAGCGAGGACCTTATTAGTAACTACCTTACTCCCTTACAACTGAAGAACTTTAACAGTAGTGGAATTCTCTATGGTATAATTGCAGGAATAGATGCATGGCGTGATGCCGGTTTACCAATTAACGAAACAGAAAGTCCATTATGGGATTATGGAACTGTATTCGGGGCTGGGTCATCCGGCATAGCATGTTTTAGAGAAGCGATTTATAAAATTGATGACCTTCAGGTTAAACGATTAGGAAGTACAACAGTTGTTCAGATAATGAATAGTGGAATAAGCGCATACCTATCGGGAAAACTTGGCTTAGGTAATCAAGTAAGTACCAATTCATCTGCTTGTTGTACCGGAACAGAAAGTTTGTTAATTGCCTACGATCGTATTAAAGCAGGTAACGCCGAAATTATGCTGGCAGGCTCTACCACAGATAGCGGTCCCTATATTTGGGGTGGTTTTGATGCAATGAAAGTGTGTACCTACAAGCATAATGACAGCCCCGAACAAGGCTCAAGACCAATGAGTGAAAGTGCAAGCGGCTTTGTACCAGGAAGCGGAGCAGGTGCTTTTGTTGTTGAATCACTGGCACATGCCATTGCAAGAGGGGCAAAAATATATGCGGAAATTTTGGGTGGAAATTTAAATTCTGGAGGACAAAGGGGTAAGGGTACCATGACTGCACCAAATTCTATCGCTGTACAAAACTGTATCACTAAAGCTTTAGCCAATGCTAATATTACTCACAAGGAGATCGATGCCATTAATGGTCATTTAACTGCCACAAGCATGGATGCCACTGAAATAAAAAATTGGACTGAAGCTTTACAGCGAAGCGGCAAAGATTTCCCCTACATTAATTCCCTAAAAAGCATGGTTGGACACTGCTTAAGTGCCGCTGGAAGTATTGAATGTGTTGCTGCAGTATTACAAATCAAAAACAACTTCTTATTCCCCAATCTTAATATAGAAGATCTTCATCCTGAAATTAAAAACCTAATTGATGAAGAAAAAATACCTCGCAAAACAATCTCAAAAGAAATAAATATATTAGTAAAAGCAAGCTTCGGATTTGGTGATGTAAATGCTTGCATCGTGTTTAAAAAATATAAATAATGGATAGAAAAGAAATTATAGACCGTTTAAAACCAATTATAAAAACCTATGCACCCGATCAGGTTAATGAAAAATTGGAGAATCTTACAGAAGACGCGGATTTCATCCAAGATTTAGCCATCAATTCAGCAAACCTGGTAGATATTATCTTAGATGTTGAAGAAGAATTCAATATTACGGTCGACAATGAATCTATGGAAAAAATGTTAACCATTAAGGCGTCTGTTGATATTATTTCTAGCAAACTGGCCGAGAATGACAGGTAATGACTTGGTAGATCTTAAGCAGGCAGCCATCGACAGCAATTGGCAGCGAAGGGGTTATTTGGACAAAATCTATACATTATCCGAGCAACAACTTATCAGCTCTTCAAACAACCAGAATGAGATGGTGTGGTTATTATGGAGCATGAAGGAGGCTGCTTATAAAGTTCACTCTCGTAAAACAGGAATAAGAAATTACGCTCCTACCTCCTTAAACTGTTTCGACATCTACCAACATGCCCACAAAATTAGGGGAAAAGTAAAAGTAGCCGATCAGTTGTTTTATACCGAAAGCTATATCGAAAATTATTACATCCATACTTTAGCTTCACTATCAATTAAAAATTTGATGGAGATTAAGAGCAAGGTTTACGAATATCCAGCTACCCTGTTTGATTATAAAAGTACATTACCCCAGTGTGTAAGTCACCATGGCAAATATTTGGCGCTGATTTATTAAGCAAAAAAAACATCCGCCCACTGGACGAATGCTTTTCAATTTATGAAGGATAATTTCTTAGTCTATCTTAACATTAACTGCGTTTAGGCCTTTTTTGCCTTGCTCAATATCATAGCTTACTTGATCATTCTCGCGAATTTGATCGATAAGGCCTGATACGTGTACAAAAATTTCGGCATCGCCATTAGCTGGTACGATAAATCCAAAACCTTTTGTCTCATTGAAAAATTTTACTGTTCCTTGTTGCATTATACTATATTTTAAATATTAAAGCACAAAGGTAACACAATTTAATGAATTTCAAGCATTTATTTACCTAAGTTCAAATAAGACCTGATTTTATCTTCCCCTATTGTATCCAAAAATTCAGTAACACCATAGTAGTCAATGGCTGTTAAAATATCTACATGGTTTAATAAATTCTCTGCCGAAACACCTTTAATGTTCACATTCACACAGTTTGGTTTATCGGAAGCCTCAATACAGGCTCCTGATACGTTTCTAATTTTTACGTTCATTGAAGACTTAATATTTGTGTCCATGATCGTAGTTCTATAAGTTGTTAAGGTTTCGAGCATGTCAACTTTATTTTTGTTTAAGTACTATAAAGCAAATTATGAATATAAATTGTTTTAAGATTCTCCTATAAAGAGTCAAATACACTAATAATCAGCAATTTAATTTTTATACTTTACCATCCAATAAAAGTTCTGCTCAGATAAAACAAAATACCCTCGGAGATTTGTATGTTTGAGTATTATTAAAAGGATGACATTTAGGTTAAAAACATATCTCATTTTAATTGCGCTCTTCTCTATTTATCAGTTTGCTTACGCGCAATCGGATAAACGCACGATAGACAGCTTAAAAGCCCATTTAACTAAAACTGAGGTTACTACTGAAAAAATAAAAACAATGTTTACCCTTTCGAGGTTAATAGGCAAATCTGATGCTAAATCTGCATTAACCTATGCCGAAAAAGCTAAACAATTAGCAAACGAAATTCAAGTAGATAGCCTTATTATTAAATCTACGATCAATCTTGCCATCGCTTATCTAAAATTTGGAAATTATCCGAGATCTTTAGACCTCTATCAAGAGGTTATTAGAAATAAGACATCAAATCCCAATGATCTTTTAACTGCATACAATGGAATTGGCATTATCAATTATTACCAAAGAGATTTTAAAAATGCAGTTAAATATTACAATAAAGCACTTACCTTTTCGTCAACAACTAAGCAGGAAATTATACGAGAAAAAGCCCTAAAGCAAAGTCTTTTAAACAACCTCGGTATTATTCATGAAGAAATGAAGGAATATGACAAAGCGAATATATTCTATACTGAAGCAATGAAGATTGCCAAAGAGTTAACAACCGAGTCAATTTTACCACATATATTAACCAACCAAGGTCGTTTATTCCATAGACAAAATAAAAACAAAGAAGCGCTTAAATACTATTTAGAAGCATTGGCAATTCGCAAAAAGAACAGTGATGAAGTTGGTATGGCTATTTCATACGATGGTTTAGGTGGGTTTTATTTTGATTTGAAAGATTATAAGACTGCTGAAATCTATTTAAAACAAGCTATCACCTTAGGGCAACGCACTGGAGATTTATTAGCTGTACGCCGGGCTTCAGACTACCTTTTTAAATTATATCAAAAACTAGGCAATTACAGGTCAGCCTTCGAAACCCTTGCTTTAAATAAACAAATAAGTGACACTTTATTTAATGCCGAACGTTCAAATAAGATTACACAATTAGAGATGCAATTCGAGTTTGACCGAAGGCGCAGTGAAGAACAGGCAAAACAAAGAGAAAAGGAGTTAACTTATCTATTGCTCGGGATTGGCCTTACCTTATCGTTAATTATTGTTAGCTTGTTGTTCTATTTACAAAGGAACAAAGTAAAAAATTCTCTACTTGAACAAGCACATTTGAAATTAGAGAAAGATAATTTGGAAAAGGGCATTGAATTAAAAAACAAAGAGCTTACTGTTAACATTTTACACCTCATTCAAAAAAATGAGCTTATTGATCATATTTCAGATAAGCTATTGAAGATCAAACAAAATGTTGATGGGGATGCGAAGCCCGCTATGCAGAGGGTTGTAACTGATCTTCAATCTAACCTAAGGCCCGAACTTTTAAAAGAATTCGAGTTCAGGTTTCAACAGATCCATGAAGATTTCTACGACATCTTGAACGAGAGATTTCCAAACCTTAGTCCAAGTGAACGGAAACTATGTGCGTTCCTAAAACTAAACATGACAACTAAGGAAATTTCGGCCATTACTCATCAAAATGTGAAATCTATTGAGATTGCCAGAACACGCTTACGTAAGAAGCTAAACCTAACTGGATTAGACTACAACTTGGTTACCTTTCTTTCCCAATTGGACCGCCCTTAAATAATAATTCCTGCAGCATATTCAGCAATTTCACCAATCTACAGTACAATGTAGTGTAATGTAGTGGTGCCTAATGGCCAAATAACGCATTTTGTAATGGTTTTGTAGTGGTGTTTTTTTTCTCTTCTCTTTGATCTATCCTGATATTTGGTAATCAATTGACAACCAATATAGACCAAAAGGATTATGAATTTATTTTTACATAAGGACAAGAGTTTAAACAATCAGATTAGTATTCCAGAGGAGATACAAAATAGGGTTAAGAATTTACCTTTTAAGAATCTCATTTACCTTACACATGTTAGCCAATCGCTAGCGAAAACTGCAAACCATACAACTGATTATGTATTGATTTATTGCCTATCTGGCGCTGGACAATGTACCACTCAACAAGGCAGTTTTCAATTGAAGGCAAACCAGTTTATGTTGTTATCACCAAATGATGCATACCAATATCAAAGTGAGCTAGACCATACCTGGAAAGTTTTCTGTGTACACTTTAATGGTAACATGATCAATGAATTAAATACAACTTTCGATCTAAAGAAATTCAGCTCTCCTACCGATATCAATTTCGATAGTCAGCTGGTTGATTGTTGGCAAGAAATTTTCTCGAGCTTGTTAAAAGGGCTTACAGACGAAAACATTGCCTATGCTAATCTCTGCTTATATCGTTTTATCTCTTTTTTCTTATTTCCTAGCCCCGCTCAAAAAACAACTCAAGGTGGACCAGAAAGGGAAGATCAACTAGACCAATCGATTACCTTTATGAAAGCAAATGTTCATAAGCGCTTATGTGTTGACGAAATTGCTGAAACCTTCAGGTATTCACCGTCACACTATTCAGTGCTTTTTAAACAAAAAACTGGCTTATCGCCAATTGAATATTTTATCAGGATAAAAATTCAACGTGCAAGCGAATTACTTACGAATAGCAACCTTATTGTGAAGGAAATTGCCGGAGAGGTTGGCTATGATGATCCTTTCTATTTCACCAGAATTTTTAAGAAGGTTACTGGTAAAACTCCGAAAGAATACAAGGGATCATATGGTTCTTACCAAATGGGATCAACTGTACATCGAATGAGCGACTTTAACCATAGTTTAGTTGCCTCTTAAATTTCATATTCTTTAATACACATATGACCAAAACAAGCTCCCTAATTTAGGTTTTAGGGAGCTTTGTTGTTTTAAGGCTTATTTACCCATTCATTTAGCATAGCTTTCAGCTTTGGGTCACTTGGACGAGGCGAATCTACATCGATAATGTTTCCATTCCTATCGAATAACATAAATCTCGGGATACCGCTAATTTTGTAGTCCTTTGCAATTTTAGACCAGCCGCTAGCCATCAATTGGATGCCTCCTAATTGCTCGTTGGCCACAAATTTTTCCCATTTGCCCTTGTCAGCATCTAAGTCTACCGAAACACTCATAAAAACAATATCTTTACCATGAAACTCCTTTTCTAAAGCTTTCAAAGAAGGGATTTCTTTAATGCAAGGACCACACCATGTTGCCCAAACATCTACAAATACCACTTTACCTTTAAAATCTGTCAAGGAAACTTTCTTACCTGTGATATCTGGGTAGGTAAAATTGATGGCTGGAGCACCTGGTTTATAAATATTCATTTTTGCCGCTATTACTTCGGCCCGCATTTTCTGGTCGTCTGTTAGAAAATATTTACCATAATTATCTACGGTTTCTTTGTATTTAGTATACGATTTAGCAATCCCGGCATAATTTAAAGCAAATTCACCCTTTAATTTATCGTTTGGGATGGACAAGATATTTTGGTCAAAACTATAATTTAAACCTTTATTCTTAAACGCAACTAAATTCTGGATCATGTTCGCTCCATAAGGAAACTTATACAGGTCTTCGTTTTTAAGAAACTGATCAGCATTAAAATTCTTAACGTAATCTGTATAGTTTTCCTCATTTGGCTTAGAAGCTGTAGGATACAACAGTAGTGTTAGGGCAAAATAGGCTGGATCGTAATTAACGGTATTTTGCATTAGCTCATCAAAATCAGCATTACCTGTTTCTTTTCCTAAGCACCAATTTTGAGCTTTATCAGTTACATTAGCTAACATCGGGAAAAAATCATCGAAGCCTCTTCGTCCCCTGTTAAAATAGACTGTTTTTCGCTCTAACTTATAAGTAAAATTATACCATTGAGCTAATACTTGATTTTCTTTGTTATTAACTCCGTTTAGTACATAGCTAGAATCCGTTAACATAAGGTTGATTTTATCATTTCCCTTTACATATAACTTAAATTTGTCTTGCGAACCGGTATTGGCATCCCCAAAACCAACTAGATAGTATCCTTTGTAATCAGGCTTAAATTTGAAGTTAAATGCACCATTAGCAGTAGGCGTAGCGTTTGCGATCTCTTCAATACGCCCATAAGCCACTTTAAAAAGTCTTACATTAGTTGGCTTACTCTTCTTGGACACTCCATTAATTTCTGTTAATTGCGCCTGCGCGGTAAATAATGTACCTAGTAATATCACAAGGCATGTATAATAGCTTTTCATTTATTTAGATGGATTATTAAGTAATTCGTTAAGGTAAATTTGAAGTAATGGATTAGAAGGACGTTTACAACAATTATTATCAAGCACTTTGCCTTCCTTGTCTAGTATTACAAAACGTGGTATGCCCGATTTGCCAATTTTATCAAAGAAAGTATCTTTAGTCCCATTGATGATTAAATGATGCTCATTGGTAATATTTCTTTTTTGAAGAAAATTCTTCCACAGCTCAATTTTATAGTCGCAAGAAACAGAGAGAAATACTACCTCTTTTCCAGTCATTTCCTGCTCTAATTTATTGAGATAAGGCATTTCGGCTATACAGGGCATACAAGCCGTATTCCAGATGTCCAGGTAAATGAGCTTACCTTTAAAATCGGCAATGGATACTTGCTTGCCATTTACGTCGCTAAAAGTATAGGCGCTCATATCGGTTCCTGCTGGAGCATACCTAAATATCCCCATATTCCGCTTAATCTTCGCCTTTAACAGATTTACTTGAGCTATACTTTTAGGATCTTTAAGCAAGGGAATTACCGCTTTCATTTCTTGCTCAATTGAGCGAAAATCGCCCATAATGGCCGAATTATCAAGCAGCTCCAACATAAATGCTTCTTTGAGCTTTGGGTTCTCTATGGCGTTTCCAAAATCTGCCACCCAGGTATACATATTGCGCACTTTCAACTGACCAGCCTTCATTTTCGCATACATCAGCTCTGTGACTGTTTGCCACCAATTTGGATAAACGATAAGCTCGGGTACTAAAGAAACGTTTAAATCGCCTATGTCGGCCTTTATAATCGCATTGCCGTGCGCCTTTGATTCGATAAGCGGACCAAATACCTTATCAAGATATTCGCCTTGCTCATTGCCCAGCAGTAAAGCTTTATAACGAATTACCGCTGTATTGGTTGATGCTTTTAACGCTGTTACGCGATTGCTGTAGGCTAAAACTAAATCGGCTTCATAAGGATACTTTTGATGAAGATCGAACAGGAAAGTATTCAAACTACTTCCATTACCACCTAATACTAACTGGTTGTTCACTATTTTAACCGTTAGCTGATCGCCTGGACTAAGGTAAAAATGCCAGGAAACCTGGTTCTCTACATCACTCGTAATGAAATAAAAACCTGGTTTAGCAATCCCAACAGCTAATTGAAACAAGCCATCTGCTTTTATCACTGCTGAGCTTTTTACAGTGTGACTTGCGTCACGATTGTATAGGTATAGACTCTTCACGCCCAAACCTTTAACAGAGCCCTTTATGATCGTTTTTATGCCATCGGCGGCAAAAGCCTGAAAAGTTAGTAGTAATCCGCAAACAAATAAAACGAATTGTTTAATTATATAATTCATTGCTTTGTGTTTAATTAGCTTTTTCAATTTCTTCGATTATTCTCTTTGTAGTTGAGAATTTTTCAGTAATCAACAACATATAACGAATGTCAACACAAATAACTTTGTGCAAGTCCTTTTCGAAGTTAAACTCCCTCGTCATCGATTCCCAGTTACAATCGAACACCAAGCCAGTTACCCTTCCGTAAGCATCCAACATCGGACTTCCAGAATTACCACCAGTTACATCACCATTGGTAACAAAGCAAACAGGCATATCGCCATTCATTCCGTATTTACCAAAGTCTTTAGTCTGCCACATATCTTCCAGCTTTTTATGTAGGAAATAATCCTTATTAGTGGAGTTTTTGGCAGTGGCAATTAAGCCGCTAAAGGTGGTTTGATAAGGAATTGTTTTTCCATCTAAATGAAGATCTGAAATTGTCCCATAGGAAAGACGTAAGGTTCTATCCGCGTCAGGATAATAGTTATTAGCCTTATAATCAGCCAAACTGTTTGCATAAGCAGCGCTATATCGATAGGCTTTATTTGAATTTGACGAACAGGTACTAAATACTTCTCTACGTTTAGCTTCAATAGCTTCTCCAAGCTGCATCAAAGGATCATTGTTTATGGCAATAACTGGATTATTTAACCATGCCTGCAATTTGTTCGAATCTCCAAAAACAGACTGATGATAGATCTCATCTATATATTGATCAATGGCAGCTGCTGAATGAAGATTTTTTACTGTAAAATAGGCTGGTTGCAAATTTGTCGGCAAGCTATCTATTAAAAGTTTAAGGATCGCTTTAGTAATTCGCTTATCTACGTCTATATTAAAGTTCCTATAATGGCTTTTAGCTGTGCTAGTTAAATCTTTCTGTAACGAGGGACGAATTTTCATATTAGCTGTATAGTCTTGAAATGACCTTCCAAAACCAGCTATAAAATTTAAGACACCCGGTGTTGCAAACCCTTCAGTATAATACGTTAAAGCTCTTTGATAAGGCGAATTTTCTTCAATCGCTTTACGCAGATCATTTAATGCAGTACCATATGCCGCTTGTTTGCTCGGATCTTTCGAAATCCAATTTTGCCAAACCTTTTCTTCATTTTCCTTACTAGAAACAATTTTCAGCTTATCAATCCACAAATTCATCCCTATCGCGTTCTTGTAATAGTTAGCTGATGTTGCATATTGTTCGGCATAGAGTTGTTTGATCAATGGACTTTTATCCATCTCTTCCAACCAAATAGCTTGACGAAGTTTACGAACGGCAATTAAAGGAGGATTAAGCGCCTGCGTCTTTTCTGAAATCTTATAAGAAGTAGCATTACGATCTGACATTCCTGGATAGCCCATCGACATCGTAAAATCATTTTTCTGATAGCCGGCTGTTGAAATATGCAAATAGTTTTTAGTAACCAATGGTATATTTGTTTTCGCATAAGCAGCTGGTGCGCCATTTTTATCAGTATAGATCCTAAAGTAAGCAAAATCGGCACTATACCTCGGCCACATAAAATTATCAGTTTCACCGCCAAACTTCGTTACGCTTTTTGGAGCTACCCCCACTAAGCGCACATCCTTATACTGCAATTGCAGAAAAATAACGAACACCGTGTTATTTTTATACGATTTAAGGAGCACTTTATAACCTGGATATTTTTGTTGGTATTTTCGTGTAACAGCATCCATTGCTTGGCGTGTATTACTACTTTGTATTTGTACTTTAACCTCATCAGATACCGCTAATATCTTCTTATTAACCGTTATGATTAAATCATGCACCGGAAGCTCTTGGGCAATGGTAGTAGCCCAAAATCCATTTTGAAAGATATCATTTGTAGGGGTAACATACTGTTGAATTGCACTATAGGCACAATGGTAATTGGTAAGCACTAAGCCTGAGCCAGAAATAATAGAGGCAGTAGCCGACATACCAAAGCCAACTACCGATTCGCTCAAAGCTCCATCCTCGCCTACTATTTTCTCTATAGGGATTTTTAATCCCAAAGCCTTCATCTGCTCGGCATTGTTCTTTTTTAATAAAGACAATAACCACATCCCTTCATCGGCACGAGAACTGCTTATAAATGAAAAGAAAAAAATACTCAATAAAAACCATCCTATTGAAATAGAATTTCTTTGCTCCTTGCCCCTTGGTCTTAGTTCCTTCGCTACGCTCTGGATGACAATTCTTGCTGCTTGCTCCTTGCTCCAAATCATACCCCTTATTTACTTTTCGCTTTAACAAATATTGATTCCAATAAGTCGGCTAGCTTTTCGCCTCTTACGCCTTCGGCAATAACCTTTCCAGCAGGATCGATAATCCAGATTGCAGGGATGCCATTAATACCATATTTTTTGGCTACAGGAGAGTTTACACCACCAACAAGATCAGACGCATTATTCCAAATTAAACCATCCTTTTTGATAGCTTCATTCCACGCTGCCTGATCAGAGTCTAATGAGAAAGAGATAACTTGTAAACCTAGCGGACTATATTTTTCATATAATTCTTTGGTATGCACGTTTTCTGCGCGACAAGGAATACACCATGATGCCCAAAAATCAAGCATTACATATTTACCGCGAAAAGCCGAAAGCGTAATTTTAGCTTTACCATCAGGTTGCATTACCGTAAAGTCAGGGGCTATAGCGCCTGGAGCAATCCTACGCAAGATATCTGCGCGGGTTTTCATCTCAATATAGTAACGGTGTTTGGCAAAATATGGCTTAAACATCGCTAACAATGAATCAATCTCCGTGTGTTTCAACATCGGTAATGGTTCTTTAGCTAAGTAGAGAGAAATCACCGAATTAGGATGGTTCTTAATCAAAGAATCTATATAATTTTTCCTTTCTACCTCCAGGTTCTTAAAAAAAGCAACCTTTTCTTCTTGGGTAAGCTTTGCAGCTGCCCCACTCATCCTTAAATCATTACCTTTCATGGTGATTGCCAATGAGGCTTTTTGATAATTATACCATTGCACATTGGTAGGAGTACCATTTAGCACAGCATAATACATTTTATTCTTATCAGCAGTAATCTCTACCTTGCCTTTCTCGGCAATAAAATTAAGTGCACCTCTCACTCCATCAATTCGCAAATCATATAATTCATTGCATAGATTTGCGGGAATTACAAATGAAAAATCGCCAGTTGCTTTAATAGAAGATTGAGCTATCGTATCTAAATGATGTTCTCCTACCCTACGTAAAACGACTATTTTGGATTCCTTATCAATCCCTTTAATTTTTCCGCTTACTGTACAATCCTTTCCACCTGCTGCAAAACTAGTGAGTTGTAAGAAGGCAAGGCCCATGGTTAAAAAGGCGACTTTAATGTTTTTCATATTCATATATATTGAAATTTAATATTAGTATTTGGCGGGCGTTCCACCCGCCAATAATTATCGTATTACAAGGCTTTATAAGCCATTGAAGAAATTTTACCGAAGCCAGTATAAGCTTTGATCGTACCAAAAGCGCCACTTATTTCATTTACATCGATTTGTAAAAGAGTTCCTGCCTGTGTAGCCGGATTGTATAGCGCTACATACAAAAGCTTACCATCCCCAACTGGAACAGGAGCAACACCAGGTGCTGTTTTTAACAACTTCATGCAGGTAATTACATTTCCAGGATAAGAAGATGCGATGTCTAAAAGTTTGGTTGATAATTTCCCTCCCGCATAGTCGTTCTGATAAACCTGGGTATCATTTGCATAATACATTACATTGGCTTTGTTACCGAATGCAAAATATTTCGCATTATTTAATTCGGTGGCAGCGCTAATATTAACACGCGCCACACCTAAAGTACCATTATCTGTTTTATCAAATTTACATTGGAACAGCTCTCTAGTTGTTGGATCGTTTGGTGTTTGCATAACACAAAACCAACGTGTATCGAAACCATGTTCTGCATAAACCATTTCCTTTCCAGTGTTTTTAAGATCAAAAGCTGCTGTACCTGTTGCCGGTAAAAATTCTTTAATCTCCCTATTGAAATTGATATACAAGAATCTTCTATTAGCGGTGTCATAGATTACCCCATAATAGGCAAAGTTAAAAATGGTTGCCATATATGGAGATGCCACATAATTGATTCCATTTCCAAAACATTTAAGGCCAATTTTATTCCAGATGTTCGCTGATGGATTAGGATTAAAATACAGATCACCATTATTGATCAATAACTCGTTATAACTCCAACGATCATATCCTTGAAATTTAGTCTCAGCTACTGGCATTGGATCTAAAAACATGGTGTTATAATTATCCATGATGCGAAGATCATTTCCATTTAAGCGGTATCCGCCTAAACTACTCTTAGCGAAAATCCCTACCGATCCGTTCGGTTGATAAGAAACCCCAGCACCTTCGGCAGCCATTTTAGCACCATTGGTTTCTGAAAATACATTGGCCTGAACATAATCGGCACCATTCGTAATTATGCTACTTATTTTACCATTCACAACAATACTGATATCACTGCTAGTTGTATTTCCATGTAACACCATCCATCCTGGTGAAGCATAAGATTTAATGGTCATCGACTTTTTGATCATTTGCGTAATCCCACCGTTGGCATTATCCTTTACATACAGCACTAATGTATAATCTGCTGGTAGGTCTACCACCTTGAACGAAAGGTTTTTAGTAGTACCTAAAACCTTATTCACGAAAGTTCCTGTAGCCGGATTAGGTACAAAACTAACTTGAACAAGACGCCATTCATAGCTTAACTTCTCGGCTGAAACACCCGCTACAATAGTTGGATTGATATTAACTACATCATTTTGGCTCACTACAAATGTTGCGTTTATAGAGGTAGCGTCAACAAAATTAGTCGTTAAATGATCGTAGGTATAATTGCCTTCATCTTTGGCACAGCTAGCCAAAAAAAGCACCATGGCGATTAAGGCTAGTAAAAATTTATTATATGTTCTCATCTCTGTTTAATTAAGTATAAATAACAAACTACCCTGCACCACCAATTCCGGTGTACACAGGAAACCCTACAACTCCCATTTCGTCAGTTAACTGGGTGTTCCCCGGGGTATTGTTATAATCGTTCAATGCTTTTCTAACTACGGCGTTGTAATAACCAAGCTGTACTAGGTTCATTGGGTCGGGTAGTTCAGTAATGTTACAAGCCTTAAGGATAAAAGCATATCTGGTTTCGGTAAACGTACCAAAGGCATTTCTGTAATTGGATGTATCCCAGATATCAGGCTTTAAGAACTTATCGCCCCAAATAAAAATAGCCTTGTTATAACGGTTATATCCAATCTTGAAATCGTTATTTTCTTGTACTTCTAATTGTAAACGAACTGATTTATCTTTTAAGCCTGTTCTATAAACAACCACTGGTATACGCACCTTAAATGCGTTAGCAGGCAATATTTTGCTTACTATTTTGAAGTTTACTCCTTCAATAGCGGTTGATTTTTCGGTATTTACCTTAATTCCGACTATACGATCTACAGGAGCTGCATTTCCCATAATGCAAGCATTGAACCAAAGGGTATCTGTTGTTGTAACCTTTGGGTTAGCAGGAAAAGAATAAATAACAGAATCACGTAAGGCTACGCTTCCAGTGCCTGGGATTTGGAAAAACAACCTAGGGTCGTTCTCGTAGATTTGGATATCTTTTTTAGAACAAGCGCTAAAAAGAAAGCCGAATGTAAGGGCTAATGCGCATACTTTAACTATTGCTTTCATGTGAATATTTTTTTAAAAAATTTAACTCCTAATTATCTTCCAAATTCAATTTCTACATCCGGTAAAGGAAGTATCAATTGTGTATCTGTTAAGTTTGTACTGTTATTTGGAAATCTAGCTGCTTTGGTCCTTTTGCAATAAGCAAATAATTGCCCCTCACCTTGGAACTCCTTTCTAAACTCGATCAAAATCTCTGCTTGGATTTGCGCGGCAGTTAAAGTATTTGCTAATGGAGTAACAATCCCTCTATTAGTTCTTACTTCGTTCAAAAGATCAATTGCTGCTTGATTATTCACGCCAATATTGCACTCAGCTGCGATATAGTTCATTTCAGACCTACGCAATAATGGAATCATCGTAGCATATGCTGGGTTGTAATTATCAGGTTGATAAAATTTATTGACAATAAAGTTAGTTCCAAGTGCTTTTGTGGTATATAGGTAACGGATATCATTAGCACCTACACCAGCTACTGTTGTTTGAAACATGGTATTATAAGCAGAACTACTTTTCTGCAATTGATTTGCCGGAAGTGCCGCAAAAACCCATGTATTACCAATCGCTTTTAAATCAAATACATTTAGCGCAAAAAGATTTTCTGTAGAGAAAGTATAATCTCTATCCTTTTCTAAGCTAGCAGCAATGTTCGAAGTTTGGATCCAAGGAAAAATCTGGTTCCCACTACTCATAACTTCCATCGCATTTGCCAAAGCATTTACTTTATCACCTTGCCATAAATAGGCTCTTGCAGCAAGACCTTTTACCGCAAAGTAGTTTAAACGCTGGTGACGATTGTTCATAAACTCACTTGTTGAGCGTTTCGCCCCATTTTTAATTGGATCGATACTAAGATTGGTCGCTGCATCTTGCAAATCCTGCAAGAGCAGTTTCATCACCTCATTTCCTGTTAAACGTGGGTTAACTTCGGTAGTTAACGATCTCATGTAAGGGATGGCAACTTTGGTTAAATCTGTTGATGCAAAAAGACGCATCAAGTCTAGATGAACATAAGCCCTGATAGCTAGCGCTTCGCCTTTAATTATCTGATAGTTGGTGCCTGTAAAAAGTGCTTTATCCTGATCTATATGATCTAGAATATTATTTGCATTGGCAATTACATTATACATTGAGCTCCATATATTATCTACCTTAGGGCGTAATAATGTGGTTTTATAGGTAAAATTAAAGGTCGACAAATCTCGGTATGTCGCATTATTAAACAAGTCATATTGTGCGGCAGCCGCATCCATGAAGCCGAAAGTTAACTCGCGCCCATAAAGCGGTTCGGTTTTCATGATTGCATAACAACCCAATAGCGCATCTTTATAACCTTGTTCGGTTTCAAATAATACGTCTGATTTTATTTTTGTACTGGGTTGTACATCAAGCCATTTTTTACAAGAAGCACAAGAAACAATGACGATCAACGTCAATAAGCTTGCATATATTCTATTTCTCATTTCAAATTCTTTTAGGTTAGTAAAATTGAATTATTAGAAGTTGGCATTTAACGTTAAAGTACTGTAACGGGCAAATGGATAACTTGTACCACGTTCTACACGTACTGTACTAAACTGATAAACATCATTTAGGTTAAGCATTACATTCAAACTCTGTAAACCTGCTTTTTTAATGAATGCAAAACGATAGAAATCGTATCCAACATTAACTGATGAAATGTTTAGTTCGCTTAAGTTTTGTACAAATCGAGAAGTTGCAAGGGTAATGGCGTTTGAAGTTCCAATGTTTTTAAACAGCACATTATCGCCAGGCTTTTTCCAACTATCATAATAAGCGCGTTTATCAACGTTGTAGTTTAACAATGCGTTCTCTACTTTATCAACTAAGGTTTGATTGTAAATTTGGCCTCCTATTCTGTAGCGACCAATGATGCCCACACTAAATCCTTTGTAATCGAAATTAGCACCAATGGTTCCTAATAATTTAGGCTGATTTACCCCTACTACTACTTTGTCGGTAGCATCCCAAGTATCAGTTACCGATCCATCTCTCTTCACAAAGATTTCTTTTCCAGTAGCTGGATCAATACCATTTGAACGAACTGCCCAAATAGCATCCAATGATTGACCTTCTTCGAATCTCACCAATGGTTTATTGCTGGTTCTAGAAAGTTGATCTTGTGCATTGGTTAAGCTTTGTAGTGAATTGGAGATTTTAACAATCTTATTGGTATTGGCTGCTCCAGTTGCAAATAAGTTTAGGGACTGTCTATGCTCACTATTCATTAACATTTTATAGTTCACTCTAAATTCAATCCCTTTATTTACGATCTGCCCTAAATTGGCTTTGTAAGTAGCGAATCCTAATGATGGAGGCGTTGTAATATCTGTTAATAAGTTATTAGTCGTGCCTTTGTAAACATCAACACGGAAACTTAAGCGCTTTAAAAGCTCCACATCCAATCCGATGTTGTAATCCATACGCTGTTGCCATTTTAAGTCATTGTTAGCTAAGCCATTTAAATAAGTACCTAACATGCCTTGATAGGAGTTGTCTACAAAGTAATTGTACAATAACATTGCTTGATAAGCATTGAAATTCTGGGAACCTGTATTTCCTACTGAACCTCTTAATTTTAAGAGATTGATCACTTTATTGTCGCTCAAGAACTGTTCTTTATGGATATTCCAGCCAGCACCTGCCGACCAAAAAGCTCCCCAGCGATCATTAGCACCAAACTGGGATGAAGTGCTGTAACGAAGAGAAAGATCTGCAAAATATCTTCCATCAAATGAGTAATTAACTGCAGCTAAAGTACCTAGCTCTCTAGTCAAAGCTTCGCTTCCATTAGGTTTACCATTTACGGCAAATTGTTTTGCAAAAATGATGTTATCCATTCTGTCGTTAGGAAAACCAATTGCCGAGTACAAATAGCTATCTGTTTTATCCTCACGCATATTAGCACCAATATTGGTATATAAAGCATGACGCCCCCATTCTTTGGAATAGTTCATGTTTAAATCGCCAGACAACATTGTAGCATGGCCATTACCCTTATCGTAAGTTCCCTTCAAGAACAAGTTATCGCCGATAAAGCCCAAAAATTTAGTGTGGCTACCTGGATAGAATAATTCAGAACCATTTTCCGTGCTGCTTAAACCTACCCGGGCAATTACACGAATATTTTCGTTCGCTTTCCATTCTATATGGGTATTGTTGGTGAAGTTGGTATAAGTTGAAGTATTTTTGGTATTGATGGTCGCATTATACATTGGATTGTAAACACTTTCCGAAAAAATAGGACCAATACCTAGCAATTTGCGAATGCTACCATCTTCATTGTATGGCCTCCAATAAGAATTTAACTTAGCGTAATCGCCAAAACTACCATATGGTGAATTAACTGCATTTACTTTGTTTAATTGAAATTGGTTCCTGAATAGCACATTTTTCAAGCGATAAGTTAAAGAAAAAGCACCTCCAAAGTTCTTTCTTTCGCTTCCCTTCATTACCCCTTGGGTATTGTTGGTAAAGAACGAAAGTCCGGCTCTTAAGTTGTTATCACCAGCATCTAAGCTAATTGCATGTCTATTGCTGGTACCTAATTGAATAGGTTGTGCCAACCAATCGGTATTTACACCATTTTGAACCTCTTTTAGATTCGCGTAATATAAACTGTCGTATGTTAAACCAACAATAGGTTGAGGCCTGGTATAAGCGCCCAATTGCTTTTCTAAATCCAGCTTCTCGGCTGCATTCGCTAAATCATAACTACTTAAATCTGGACTTTCAATACCGAAAGTTCCGTTATAGCTAATTCTTAATTCGCCAGGTTTGGCTTTGATCAATTCGATTACGATTACCCCATTTGCCGCTCTAGAACCATAAAGGGCCTTTGCAGAAGCATCTTTTAAGATGGTAACAGATTCAATTCTAACCAAAGGTAAATCGGCTACTTTATCAATAGTCATTTCAAAACCATCAACAATAAAAAGAGGCTGATTAGGTTTAGTGGCATACTCACCTTTTAAGTCTGGAAAAGAAGATGAGCCCCTGATTTGCATATCGGGCAATTTGTTAGGATCAGAACCGTTCACAAAATCATCGATAATGTTTAAAGATGGTTCGATGTTCTTTAAGCTTTGAAAGATATTAAGTGATCCTGCGCTTTGCAATTCTTTAGCAGAAATTTTTGTAACTGCACCAGTAAAGCTATCTGCTTTACGGTTAAAGGGAATACCTGTTACAATGATTTCTTTAATCTCAGTATTGCTTGCCTTCATTTCAATTTTAAGTGAAGTCTTTCCAGCAATAGCAATACGCTGAGATTCCATACCAAGATAGGTAACTTCTAAAACCGCGTCTTCTGCCACATTTAACTCAAAGTGGCCTTTCTCGTTAGTAAGTGTTCCATTGTTGGTATTTAGCTCCTTTACGGCAGCTCTTTGCAAAGGCTCATTGCGCTCATCGCTAACATCGCCAACAATTAGTCTTGTTCTTGTAGTGCTACCTTTTTCTTGCTTAGGGGCAACAACTATGGTATTACCACGCAAAACAAAAGATAAAGTTGAGTTAGCGAATAGCTGTTCAAGTACCTTATCTAACGGTTGGTCTTTTACGTTTAAGGAAATTTTTGGTAATGAATTAACATACTCGTTATTGTAAACGATATGTTGTTTTACTTGTTTTTGTAGGGCATCTAAAGCATTTGAAAGCTCAACATTTTTCACATTTAAGCTCACTTTCTGCATTGACTGCGCCATTACATTGATCGAAAAGGCGAAGAACAATAAGCTTAATCCTATCTTTCTGAAAACACCTTTTGTAATTTTTTTACTGGTAACTTCTTTGTAATTATTTTTCATTAATTTTGGTTTGGTTGGACATATTAAATCCGTGATGCTTGGTTGAAGCAATTGATTTATGAAAACTTACCTACGGGGGATGGTCTCAACATCGCCCGTTCTTTTTTACTTTTTAGTCGACTTTTCTACGATAATGCTCCTTTCTTTAATGGTAAACTTTAAATTTGATGTGATCTGGATCGCATCTAGTGTATTTTGTATAGGTTCTGATTGATCTGCCCTGCCGGTGAAGTGCAAGTGTTTAAGCTTTTCGTCTTTAAAGACGATTTCATAGTCATACAGTCTTCCTAACTCTTCCATTAAATTTGCCATTTCAGTATTCTGGAACACAACCAGTCCCTCTTTCCATGCCACGTAAGGAAAAACTTCAACATCCTTTTTTTCAAGGCCTTCTGTTGATTTATGAAAATTGGCCTGTTCGCCAGGCAACAAGATCAATTGTTTACTTCCATCCGCTAAACTTACATCCACTTTCCCCTCTACTAAGGTGGTTTGTACTATGCTTGAATAAGTGTTGATGTTAAAGGAAGTACCTAATACGGTTACATTTACGCCATTATAATGTACTATAAATGGTTTTTTTGGGTTTTTGGTTACCGTGAAATAAGCTTCGCCTTTTTCTAAATAAACCTCTCTTTTTGCTGTCGCATCAAAATTAACTTGGAACTTGATGCGAGAATCTGCATTTACCCAAACCTGAGTACCATCATCCAAAACCAATTTATAGGTTAATCCTCGTGGAATAATTAAGGTATTGAATATGGGCGATTGAACTAAATTATCAGTATGGCTATAATCCAATTGATTGTCGCCCTTAATTAAATTTGCGCTTAACTTAGTGTTGTTTAAGGATGCTAAATCAACCCGCTCCCCATTTTCTAAAATCAGCATCGGTTTTTTCGATCCTGAATTTGCCCTTGAAACCTTCACTTGATTTAAATCAGTAGCTTTTTTTTGAAGTAAGAGGTAAAAAGCAAATCCTATCATCATCAAAACTGCAGCATACTTCAATAAACGAGCGCCAAAAGAAATTACCCGAACTTTATTTTCAATAGCCGGTTTCAAACGACTATCAATTAATTTCCTAGCCTCTATAGCGTTAAATACACCTTCATATTTTGCTCTTAGCTCAGGAGAAATCCCTTGATCGGTTTTATCCTCAAGAAGATCGTTCAAATTATGATCTAACGATTGATCATCTAACAAATCATGAATCCACTTTTTATCTTTCACGCGCTATATTTATTAGTCTACATCTTACCTTCAGATTGCTTTGCTCCGTATCTCGCGAAGCATGAAGCAAAGCAATCTCTTAGGTCCTCTAATAACAAGTAGCAGGAAAAACAAAAGAGGGTGACTGTTCTTAAAAAAAAAGTGAAATTATATCGCCCATGTTGGCGCGTAGATAAGCATACGCTTTTTTGATTTGCGTTTTAACCGTATTAATAGAAATATTGTTCTTCGCTGCTATTTCTGCATAAGTTAAGCCTAACACGTTGCTCATTAAGAATAGCTTTTTCCTTTCAGGGGGTAGCTCCTTAATGACTTGTATTAATTTAGCAACCTTTGTGCTTTTTGCTAATTCTTCTGAAAGCAGATGCGCTGGATCAAAATCAAGATCTGGCAATTCATCCTGATAAATTACATGATTTTTTTTCCTTTTTAGGTAAGTGACACTAATATTGGTTACTGCACGAACTGCATAAGCCTTAAAGGAAGAGGTTAAAATAATGGTATCTCGCTTAGTCCAGAAATACACAAAAAACTCTTGCACCAAATCTTGGGCAAGAGCTGGATCCTTCACATACTTAACAGCGGTTAAACAAAGGTCCTCATAGTTTTCATGAAAAAGCAGATCAAATTGAGCTAGTGATAGCTTAGCATGATTTGTTGTTATTTTCATCTATTTAACATGCGCACATATTTCATTTAAATACTTCGATTAAGCTCGCGATCAATATATTTCTTAAATTTTTCTTTGTTCTCTGGAAGCGGACAACGTACTTCAGCCCAGTTTCCTTTTTTATCAATGATCAAGAAGCGGGGAATAGCTATCATTTTATATTTCCTCCCAAAAGTTTTCCCAAAATCATCCAAAAGCTGAACCCCATCAAGCTCCTTCTCTTTGATCATATCAAGCCATTTCTGCTTATCTTTTTGCGCATCCAATGAAATCCCTGCAAAAACAACATTTTCATTTCCTTTATAGTGCTCCTCAATTTCTTTTAAGAAGGGCATCTGTGCTTTACATGGTCCACACCAAGTAGCCCAAACATCAATAACCACTACCTTTCCCTTAAAATCTTTCATGGATACCATTTTGTCGTTTACATCCGGCAAGGTGAAATCATACGCAGGCTTTCCAATAAATGCGGTATCAGCAATGAACTGCTTTAACAGTAAATCATATTTTTGTTTTACAGAAGGAAGTTTAACATATTTCTGGTAGGGTATAAAAGTATCGCGAAACTCGCTGTAATTCGCAATATCCAGCTCCAATTCAGCTAATTGAGATTGCAATACAAATGCTTTTAGGGTGTCATTGCTGATTGCACTCATCAGCAGTTTTACACGCTCAGCATTATCTAATTGCTTTCTTTTAGCTTCATCTAAATTGCTTAGGTTAAACTTGGCGAATAAATTAAGATAATGATGTCCCTCACCCAATTGAAGTATTTTGGCCGACTTTACACGGTTTTCTTGCAAAAACTGTCTGTAGTAATCCGGGACATTCAAAAAATCCTTTGCTGGCATAATGAATGGGCCTCTTTTCTCTAATGAAGATTTTAGTAATAGATTTAATGCAAAGATGTTATTATCAAGCTGAATGGCCGTTTTAAACAAGGAATTGAATTTTGCATTGGATGTTTTAACTTGTTGAGAAAATTGCTCAATTTTTGGCTGTAAGGGCTGATAAATCGCTGTAAATGCCTCCCGATTTGGTTTTGTCGACATAGCCATCGAGGCTAAAGGATTAATCAATTGTTCCCATTGAGCAATTATTTCATTTTCGGCGGTTGATTTTAAAGCACTAACCTGAATTCCAGTCTTCATATCAAGCACCAATTGAACCTGATCATTTGGTTTGAGATACAGGCGTTTTTTAGACCTCATTGTAGAAAGATAATAGAAACCCTCTTTTTCAATAGGCACTATAAAATTAAAAATGGCACTAGAGTCCCCTTTCGCGATAAAGCTAGTTTGGATAGTTTGTAAGTGCCCTTCCACCACCTTTTCGAAAGAAAGTTCGGCGCCTAGTTTAGAATCTTTAATATGACCGGAAACACTAATGGTAGAAAACTTTCCAGGGACCTTCATAACAGTTAAGCCCTTTTGTGCTTGCTTAAATAGCAAGGGATTAAGCGTTAGGTTCAAAGCCTGATTGGCAACCAGTTTCAATGGGAAAGTGGCAGTATAATCAATCTCTAACCTTCTATGCCCCATTTTCATGACCGACACTTGCATTCTATAAGTAGTGTTTGCCAGCAACGGAATAGCCATAGCAAACTTATTGCTAGTGGTATCCATAAAGTATTGAGCTACTCGGAATGATTTATCACCTGTTTTACCAACTATTGTAAGTTCATAGTTTTTTTGCTGTGTTACCGTTCCAGTAATTTTTACCTGACCCTGTTGAGCACAAACATTCATCACATTGACGAGGCAAAGAACGCCCAGTAATAATGTCTTTAAATATTTTTTCATGTTGTTATCATTCATTTATTGGTCGATGGCGGATAACCTATTTCCCTGCTAATGCTGTTTCAATTATCTTCTTAAATCCTGGATTTGAAGGATATGGTGCATTAACTGTGACGATTTTACCTTCGCGATCAAAAATCAAAAACCGCGGAATAGTAGTTATTCTATAGAATTTAAACAGTGATTCATCAAACTGAGTCAATAATTCAACGTGCTTAAAACCATTTCTTTTTACAAAATCTTTCCAGTTTTTCTTTTGCGCATGTCCATCAACAGAGATCCCAATAAACTCAACCTCTTTACCTTTAAACTCCTCCGCAATTTTATCCATCACAGGTTTTTCTTTCAAGCAAGGCGCACACCACATTGCCCAAACATCAATCACTACAATCTTACCTTTAAAAGAGGCTAAAGTATAGGTTTGATCATTTACATCTTTGAGCTCGAAATTGTAACCCGGACTTCCTTTTGCAAATGGCCCTAAATTGTTATAAAATTGTTCATAAGTTGTTTTTTGTTCAGGCGTAACAAACACGTTTTTATAGGGTTGTATATACTTTACAAAAGCTTCGAACTCCCTAATACCTGGCATTTTATACAACAAGAAGGCCCCTTTAACTGAGTTATTGCTAATCTTGGCCCCATTTTCAGGAGAGAATAGGTTATCTAATACTTTTTGGGTGTTTTTCACTTCATTATACTTCCAAAATCCAAAAATATAATCTAGCAATTCCATGCCATGTTCTGAGCGAAGGATCCTTACATCATTGATGATATTTTTATCGAGCAATGGCTTGTAAAATACCTGAGCGCTTGGTTCCTCATCGTAAATTGAATTTAATCTACCCAATCCAAAATAATTTCCTGCCCTTAAATATTTTAAATCAATTGCAATTTTATCATTTAGCCACGTGTTAAAATAAGGATTGGTCGTTTTGTTCGTCTTTAAGAATGAAGCGGCATACTTTTCAAATTCGGCATATTTACTGCGACCTATAGCTGGTTTATTTGCAACAGCATAGATATAATCATTCATGGCATTTAGCCAAGTTTGCAGGCGTTTAGTTTCGGTATTTGGTTTGGTAACAACACAACTGTCATAATCAACCATATTTTTATCGTAATAAAAATCTAATTGTTTTTGCTCTCCAGGTTTCATATAAATGGTGAACTTAAATCCATTCCCTTTGCCTCCTGCTTTCTTCAAGAAATAAACACCTTCTTTTGCCTGGATGTCAAAGTTGCAATTTCCATTTTCATCAGGACGTTTAAAACCCAAGCTTATCGCATTCCCATCCTTTAACTGATATAAAAATAAACCACTGTTATTTTTACCATGAATAGTGCAATTGATCTTAGTTTTAACGTCTGTTGCATAAACACCAATAGAACCTAAACTAAGGCATAACAACAGTAATATTAATCTTCTCATTCTATTTAAATTAATCTTTAAGATTGCTTTGCTTCATGCTTCGCATGAAGCAAAGCAATCTCTTATTTACCAAAACGCTTATTCAACGCTTTTCTAATATATTCAGCCTCATACTGCAGATGTGCTTTTGAATCTGCGTCCGTTGCAGTTGGCATTGCTGCTAAAATATCCTTACGCAAATCTTCCAAATGAACTGCAATCAAGGCACCAATATCTGAGCCAGTAGTTAATGGAAGTATTTCTGCCGCTTGAGCTCCTCCAAATAATAACCCAACTGCATTATTACCGATCTCTGCTTCTTTCATGCTTCTTAACAAAGCGTTTACATACGCCTTTTGCACATCACGACGAAACTGATCGATAGGTTGTTTAGTGGTTAATTCACTCCAAATACCAACTTTCATATCTCCCAATAATGCATTGATTGAATAAGTATTTGCCTTACCATAACGTTCTTCCATCATGTATAAAGTATTGAATACACGATCGCTAAATACCGCATTTATTTGTCTTTCTTGAATAATCCTAACACTGCTGTATCGGATCGGATTGCCGATTTTATTTAGGATATTTTCATCTAATAGCCAAGTCGGTGTTTCAAATACCTGTTTATTTAAAAATGCCACAGCTTCTCTTTGTTTATCAACCGGAGCAGATGCATAACTATCGCCCTCATCTTGAGGATATTTAATAGTTTCATAAACACTTCCAACGTTTTTAGTTACGTGGTTTACATATCTATTGTATTGATTAACAACTTGCACAAACATCTGATTTAGGTTTTTATATAGATCCCCTTCCTCTTTTGTCCACTCTGGCAAGTTTTTAACTACGTACTTTAGGTTTTTGATTCCGTACTCACTTGCCTGCATGCTGTTATCACCTACATCCTCCGTTTGGCAACGGGCATCATTGTTCATCCCCTCACCGCCAAACCATAACCTCGGATTAGCTTTTAAACTATCTGTAACCCATTTTGAAACAATCTTGCGATCAGCATCTACATCTTTGGCACCTACATAGCTATAACCCCATTTAATAGCCCATTTATCGTAATCGTTAATGCGAGGCATGATACCGGCAGCGCTGATATTATCTTCAGGTTGTGCCACATAATTAAAACGGGCATAATCCATGATAGAATTACTGTGCCCATTTTTTTCTACCCATGCTTTATCCCTTAATTTTTCAACAGGTGTTAAACTACTGCTCCCCATGTTGTGGCGAAGACCTAGCGTATGACCAACCTCATGCGAAGACACAAAACGGATCAATTCGCCCATTAACTCATCACTAAAGTTCATAGTACGAGCTCTCGGGTCACTCGGACTAGCTTGTAACATATACCAATCATGCACCAGCGACATTACATTGTGATACCAACCAATATAACTTTGCAAAATTTCGCCACTTCTCGGATCATGGATATTAGGTCCATAAGCGTTAGCAGTTTCTGATGGTAAATAACGTAATATTTTATAACGAGCATCTTCCAAACTCATGGTCGTATCGTTTTCTGGCCACTCTTTTCCGATAATCGCATTTTTAAAGCCCGCTGCTTTAAATGCCTCATTCCAATCGTTAATCCCTTGGATCAAATAAGGACGCCATTGTTTTGGGGTTGCAGGATCAATGTAGTATACAATAGGCTCTCTTGGTTCAACCAATTCTCCTTTTTTATATTTAGCCATATCCTCAACCTTTGGCATAAGGTTATAACGAACAATGAAGTTCTTAAACTCAAAATTTTGTTGCCCATCGTTAAGTGGAATATACCCATCTGCAAAATAACCAACACGCAGGTCAAATTCACGAGGAACCATTGGTGTTTTAGGCATCAATAAAATGGAAGTAGATACTTCTAGGGTAATGGCATTCCCCAATTTAGCAGCATCAATAACTGGCGCTGCTGGTGTAGGTTTTGCAGGTGCTGTAGCTGCATAAGTACGTACCGATTTCATTTCGATATTGATTGGATAAACACTTACCTTTTCTAAGTAACTTCTATCCGCGGCCATACCTCCCAAGTTCAACCTCTTCTGTACTTCATCATTTACCTTGGTAAACGAATTTTCCTTTTGCAGAAAATCTGTTACGTCGATAAATGAACTTCTATCACCCTCTCCCCTAGCTTTTAGCTCAAACACTATCGCAATAGCATCAATATTAGCATTAGCTACGGCCTTGTAAATGGTACTGGTCGAATCGGCTTTGGTCCCTAAAGTCACCACGCGTAAGTTTATTTTCTTACCAATTCCTTTGTCAAATAATAAAGTTTTTTGCCCCATTTGTTCACCTCCATATTTCGGGCTTCCACCTGGTACTTTAACCAACCAATTGGTTAATAGCATTTCTCTTTTTAAAAGAGAATCAGGAATCTCAAAATAATACTTATCACCAGTTTGGTAAACATTGAATAAACCTTTTTTGATGATCGTATTTTTGGTGATAATCGCTTTTAATGGATCTACTTTTTTGGCAGTATCAGCCTTTGCAGCTATAGGAGCAGCTGTTTTTTGCTGAGCCAGTAGCGAAGTACTACATAATCCAAGCAATACTATATAAATGTATTTTAATTTCATGATAATCTATTTAACTATTAGTTTTTCGGATTTAAAGCATTGTTAATCTTATCCGAAATATATCTAAGGTGTGCTACCATAACTGGATCAGTAAAAGCGGGAATAGCTGCCTTACATGCTGTCATCAAGGCATTCAATTGTGAACGCATTACCACAGGAACATCGGTACCAGCAAGTTGAACATCTTTGGTTGGGTCAGGAACCATTTCACCCTCTGCTAAACTCTTTAACATAAATGCCACAGCCGATTTTTGTAAATAACGTTTATTTCCGTCAACCAATTGGTGCGTTTTAATTTCTCCAAACAGTCCGGCATTTAAATCAGTTAACATTTCATCAACTGTATAAACTTTTTCTTTTCCAAAACGCATGGTAGCGGCATTCATACGGAATAAGCGATTAGTACCAAATAAATATAACAGCGCATTGTCCTGCATCCTGGTTACTTCTTCTTTTTTAGCCGGTTTTCTGAATTTATTTAAAACACTAGGTTCAAGAAGCCATTGTGGTGTATTAAACACTTCATTATTTAAAAACGCAATAGCCTCTTTTTGGGTAGCTTTGCCAACTGGTGTATATACATCACCAATTTGTTCAATGCTCTTGATATCTTCATTAACTCCACCAATTTGCGTGTAAGCAATACGCATTAAAAATGAATATTGGCTTACCAAGGTTAAATAAAGATCAGAGGTATTGTAATAAGTATTATCGCCTGTAGTAGTCCATTTAAGTAAATTGGCCATTACTACTTTTAAGTTTTTGATTCCTAAGGATGCAGCTTTAACGGGATTATTACTTAGATCTTCCCATTGTGCTGTTGGATTAGTAATTTCATTTGGACTAGTTGTTGCTGCTTGAGACCCAAATAAAAGATCATTACCAACCTTTGCATTGTTGGCGATCCATGCTAAACGGATCTTTTTATCAGCCTCAAAATCTTTTGCTCCAGTATAAGTATAGGCCCATTTGATTGCCCATTTATCATAATCGCCAATTCTAGGGATTAAGCCTTTACGAGAAACCTGGTCTGCAGGTTGTGCTACATAATTATAATGGTTGTAATCCATGATAGAATTATTGAATGAATGTGATGCCAACCAGTTTTTATCCCTTAATTTTTCTAATGGAACAGCTGTACTGCTTCTTAGGTTCTCGGTTAATCCTAAAGTAAAACCTACGGTACGGGTAATTTCTGCTTGGATTAACGCACCCATTAATTCGTCACTAAACTGCATAGCTCTTGCACCTGCATCAACTGCACCAGCTTGTATCATATACCAATCGTGCAATACTTTAACTTGGCTATGTGACCAACCGATATATGTTTGTATAATCTCGCCAGTACGTGGGTCGGTTACCTGATTATTATCAACGAAAGGACTAAAAGCAGCCATATAGCGGATTACACGTAGGCGTCCGTCTTCTAAATCCATCGATTTATCGTTTTCAGGCCATTCTTTACCAATGATTGCATTTTTAAAACCAGCTCCTTTAAAAGCCTCATTCCAGCTATTGATACCAGCAAGCATGTATTTACGGTATTGTTTCGGCGTTGCCGGATCTATATAATAGACCAATGGTTCTTTTGGTTCAACCAGTTCGCCTGCTTGGTAACGTTTTAAATCTTCTGGTTTAACTTCTAATCTATTTTTAATGATGAAACGACGCTCGTCAACCTTCTGTTGCTTATCCGTAAAAATGTTATAAGAATCAGATTTAAAGCCAATCCGCGGGTCATAAGCCTGAAGTTTCATCGCATCCTTAGCTAATACCATCACCGAATTACTAATTTCGAAAGTTACCCCTGCATTCCCTGATACTGCTGGAGAAGCATCTGCCGGACCACTATCTCCCTCACCTGCAGCTGGACGTGGAGCAGCACCCAAGGTGTAAGTTTTCATTGATTTAATTTCAATGTTGTTTGGAAATGCATTCATCGATAACAATGCCGAACGATCTGCTGCAGCTGCGCCTGTACCCAACTGCTTCTTAGCTGCTGGATGGAAGCCCGAGATCAAGTTGTCTTTTAAGTAAAAATCGGTCATATCAACTACAGACGATTTGCCATCCAAACCGCGAGCCTTCAGATCAAGCACCATGATAATTGGATCAATCGTTGAATTTCTTACCGCTTTAGATAACACGTTTATCGAATCACTCTGTGCTGCATTGGTTATTGCACGGACATATAACTTATCGCCTGCTGCCTTTTCAAAGGAAACAATGATAGCATTCATCAAATCCCCTCCGTAACGAGGACTTCCAGTAGGCACCTTACTTAAACGTGTGGTAAATAGAAATTCTCTTGACAATAATTCGTCAGGGATTTCAAAATAATAACGGTCATCTATTTGATGAACACTAAACAATCCGGTTTTGGTAATTGCTTTCGCCGTAATAATCTGATTGTAAGGCTTTAACTTAGCTACTACCATTGGTTTTTTAACCGCCGTAGTATCTTGTGCATAACCTATTTCAACTGCAAATAATGCTAGGGTTAAAACAGGAATAAATTTTAATTTGATCATGATGGTAATCTTATGGATAGTTGTACCTATCGGTTTTATTTGTTGTGTTTGTTGTTGATTTATGGAATGGTATATGGCTATCGCCCTAATGCCTTCTTAAAAGTGATATCTGTAATTTTGTTAAAGCCTGTGTATACATCGCCTGGAGTTGATGGTGTACCAAGTATACTTCCCGTTGTACTTAAGTTAAAGAAATACACTTTATTCCCTCCACCACTTGTAGTTTCATCCGTTGCTACTACCAATACTTTTCCTTCTGAAACCCCTTGCGACAGAATATTGGCCGCTGTATAACCAGAATTGAATGTCTTCATAGCTTTAATGATGGTGCCTGCTGGAAATGTTAAGCCTTCGACTGCTGTTGAAGTAGCTAAATTATTCACCGTACAAGTATAGATTTTATTTCCGCTCACATAATAGAACACCCCTTTAGGTGGTAACATAGCTGTGTTATTAGCAAACATAGTCGCGGTATTTATGCCTGGACAATTTGCTTCCTTTAATTGAAAACGGCCTGTGGAAAAATTATTTAAATAACCTGTAGATCGGGGAAATTGAATTAAGGTTGTGTTTGTTCCTGCATCATTTCTAAAGAAACAGTTCCAGTAGGTACTTGCTGTGGTATATGGCTGAGCATTTTCTGCATAGATCATGTTATCCGCCAAATTTTTCATATCAAATCCGCTCCCTGTAGTAGGGTTTAAATTGGCGGCAGCACCAGCGTAAGCAGGAATATTTGCAAAGGCACTTGTAGAGGCATTAAATAATACAAATGTTTTATTTACCTTATCAAAAAGTGTATAAAATTGATCACTTGCGGCGCCGTTGATTACATAAGGTGCGATGGTAAGACCGGCATATGGCGGTAAAAAAACTGGCGTATTAGCTAAGTGAGCCACACTTTGTAACTGACGATAAGCTATTTGATTGTTTACGATCACATACTCCCATCCAGCAGCCGAACCACCACCTGAGCCATTTGCCTGAAAATTAGTTGCAGTAAGTGAGCCTGGAGTAAACCAATTCTCTGCCCTAGTCGAATCTGCGAAATCACTGCTTCTCACCTGTATGCCTCCATTTGGATAAAAGAAGCTTACTTTTTGAGCATTCAATGAAGTTGCGTAGTTGATTACATTAACTTTAGCAGTTCCTACCGGAAGTTTATGGCCGTTTGCTGTAAAGTAAACATCATGGAAAATTTTTCCTTTTATGCCGCCATCTCTGGTCGTGATTACCGAAACGTCAGATCCGTCTGGCTGCTCTTGTAGCACAAGCCATCCTTCGCCGCCCCATTCTGAACCAGATACATTTAAAATAAACGTCTTATAATAGGATACACCTGTTGTATTACTGGTTACCTTAACTATTAATTTATATAGATTCGGTGCTAAGGTTATTCTCGCATTAAAGTCTGCTGCCTTATCAAACGTCAATTTAGGCGGATTTGCCGCTGATTGTAAATATTGGGTAACCAACCACTCATAAGAAAGACTTCCTGGATCACCTATAGATGCGTCGATTTTTATTTTAATTTTCAAATTATCATTCTGACGAAGGGCAATAGAATCTGGTGTAATAAATACTGCCGGATCCGCATTGGTCATATCTGTCGAGATCTTTAGGGTGTTAAGCTCCACATAATCATAATTCCCTTTGTCTTTAGTGCAGCTCATGATCATTGCGGTTGCGATCATTAAGCCAAAGAAAATACCTGATATCTTATTCCTGTGTTTCATTTCTTTATTTCTCAAATGGTAATTAATAATTTGCTGGTCCTACTTGAATTGGTAGATTGCTATTGTCTGGATCTGTTAAAATAGGTCCGGGCAATCCGTAATTTCCAGGATAGTTATTTTTAATATAATTTCTTACAATAGCCAGGTACTGGGTATAAACAGTAGGGAACTGACCTGCAAATCTACTTCCTGGAAATTCTGTTACTGTTTCACCAATTGTGGGATCATATAGCGCATCCAAAATAATCTTGTATTTTGTAGGAGTCCAGGTTCCAAAATTTGTATTAAAACCTGCCCAAAATCCTGTTACAGTTCCATTTAATTCTCCCCATGAGGCTGGCTTTTGCAGATAGGCCAAGTTTATCGTCAATTTCTGTTTCGCGGTAATCGCTTCTGCCGGAAAATGCTCATCTCTTTTTAACCTGATCGTAAATTTAACTGCTTTTCCAGCATCTAAATCCGCGGTACGATAAACCTCGACCGAAACTTTGCCTACAACTGCATTAGCAGGTATATTTAGGTTTCCCAGTACTTTAAAATGTGTACCTTCTACGGCAATCCCATCGCCAGTTCCTGGAACCACCTCAACATTAAATGACCTACTTGCATTTGTTGAATTGCCCAATACATTTACAGGTATTTCGATGATGTCTTTTACCTTTTTTGGATATTTTGCAAAAGAGTAAGAAAGTGTTGTATCTGCCGTTCCAAAATAAAGACCATCAGACTCTTTGAATAAAGCTGGATCCTCTTTACAACCGAAAATGCTTCCGATAATTAAAAAAGCGATTATATATTGAATTTTGAGTTTCATCTTTTTATGATTTTGTATCAATTTCTTTTTATATAGCATACCACTAATGGTTATTTTCTCCTTCCTTATCAGGAATTGGGAATACATAAACGTTAGCTGGAACTGTAACTGTAGTACCTGTTTCTGCTTTTAGATCTTTATTTAGTCGTTTATAATAGAAATAGGTTTGTCCTTCCTGGATAAATTCCTTTTTATATTCTTTCGTAATTTCGGACGAAAGGGTAATTCCATCAGGAACATTGATTGCCGTAAGGGAAGTTAATCCCCTGGCATTCCTAGCCATATTTAAATAAGATAAACCAGTTGATAAGTCGCCCAATGCATTTGCACATTCTGAAACGATATAATACATTTCCGAAACTCGAATAACGGGAACAATATTTTGCAGGGCATAAGGTAGGTTGGCATCTTGAAAAAATTTAGATGGCACATTAAAGGCTTTGGCCGAATTGTTATCAAACCAAGACAATCTCCAATCGGTAGTTCCATAAATTGCTGTCTTATTTGCTGGCGCTAATTGAAGCGATACGCCGCTACTACCACCCACATTAAATAATCCCTCATTTATTAAAGTTACGTTGGTATTATAAACAGCAAAAACCAATTCCTTAGAAAATAAGCGATCTCTATTATTAGCAGTTGCAACAGCCACATTGCTGGTTGATAATGGAAATTTCTGACTTGCTATTACTTCTTTTGCATTAGCCATGGCATTTGCATAATCACCTTTATACAAATATATACGTGCTAAACATGCTTTGGTTGCCCAATAGTTCATGCGATTTTGGGTAAATCCAGCAAATAAATCAGCATGAGCTTGATTAATGGAAGTAGTATCAGTTTGTGCCAATATTGTTTTAGCATTTTTAAGGTCCACAATACAAGAATCCAATGCCGCCTTTAACGATACAAACGGAGTAGATTTAGCTGTAAAATTAGTGATGTAAGGGATTGCCTTTTCATTTAAGCCGGTTACTGGCGACTGACCAAACAAGCGTGCTAAATCAAAATGAAATAGTGCACGCAAGGCTAGCGCCTCACCTTTTACCCTATTATAATGATCGCGAGAAAAAACATCCTTCTTAGCATCAATATGATTTAGCAGGTTATTTAAATTGGCAATATTGTTATATAAGCCACCCCAAATAAACCCTATTTCTTGTTTCATTCCTGTTTGTTCATAATCATACTTATAAGCATTGGAATAAAGACCGTCGCCTAATGCAGAAGTGGGTGCATTGGTATAATTATTTGCCATTACCGAAAGCATTCCGATGGAGAGATTATGGGTATATAAGCCTTTCATACTTGAAAAAGTAGCTTGCGGTTTATCCATTCCTATATAAACACCTGTTAAGGCATCAATAAAACCTTGTTCATCAGCAAATAAAGTTGATTGAGGGATTTTATCTTTTAAAGGGATTTCTAAAAACTTCTTACATCCGCCTAGCGTAAACAGGAGCGCGATACAGCACAGCAAACAGGCAATTGTTGCTTTATTGATTTGTAGCGTATTTTTTTTGATTGTAGACATGCGATTAAAAATTTGTAGAAATTCCAAAATTTAAGCTTCTGGCAAAAGGATAGCTCGTTCCTCTTTCAGTTTTAATAGTGGCAAAACGAACTAAATCATTTTGCGTAATCATGAATTTAGGTGCTGATAAATGTGCTGCCTTTACCCACTTTGCTTTCGACGGAACAGTATAGCCAACCGTTAAACTGGCTAATTGCAAGAAATTATCTTTTTGAACAAAGCGAGAAGTTACATTGGTTTGTTGAAAACCCTGTGCACCATTGGCCACTAGCGATTTAAAGGAAGAATGATCACCTGGCTGCTTCCAACGCTCTGTTAACACTCTTAAATCGGCATTTCCAGCCATCAAATTAACGTTCTCTACTCTATCAACCAAGGTTTGGTTGTACATGTAACCACCATACTGATAAGACAAAATAACGTTGAAAATAAAATTCTTATAGGTTAAGTTAGAACTTGCACTGCCTTTAATTTTAGCAGTAGTTTCGGCAATAGGGCGTTTATCTCTCGCATCCCAGGTAAACGTATGGCTACCATTTAATTTTACAAAAACTTCTTTACCAGATGCGGGATCGATACCCAGTGAGGGTACTGCCCATAATCTGTTCATCGACTGTCCCACTTCGAATCTTGGAAGAGGTTTAGTTTGATATCTTGTATCTGTTAGGTTATTAGGATCTAAATTACTGTTAAATCCGTTGTTAATTGCTGTAACAGCTGGTGATAATCTAGTAATGACGGTGTTATAATGCCCAGCGTTAACACCAATAGTCCAGAAAATATTTTTTGTTGGATTTTTAATAATTGGAGCTGTTAACCCAATTTCCCATCCTTCGTTTTTGGTAGCCCCTAAATTGTCCTGATAATTCGCGAATCCAGTTGAAGGTGCAATATCTAATGGTAATATTAAATTCTCAGTTGTCTCACGGAAGAACTCAATATTGGTATTCAATTTTCCTTTAAAGAAGCCTAAATTTAAACCAATGTTAGCCTTCAATGTTTGTTGCCATTTCAAATCAGGATTGGCAAAAGACAATGTTGATGAACCCACCATTAAACGATAATTATTTAAATAATTATAAGTGTATACCTGTGATGCCATATCTGAAGAGAAATTCTGGTTACCTGTGGTCCCAATACTTGCATTAAGTTTTGCCACCTGAATGATATCATTTGGTTTAAACCATTTTTCATTGGCTATATTCCATGCTAAACCTCCAGCATAGAAAGTCGCAAACTTACTGTTTGAACCAAATTGAGAAGATCCACTCTGGTTCACTGTAAATTCGGCAGTATAACGATTGTCGTAATTGTAACTTACGCTAAAAAAGTTAGAAAGGTTCTTGGTCAAATTATTAGACGAGCGTGGTTTAGAAGAATTAAAATCGAAACCGTTGGCTAATCCAATTTCTCCCAAATAATCATTAGGAATACCATAAACAAGCACTGTTGTTGAATTACTGGAAGTTTTTTGTAGCGTAGCACCTAAATTTGCGAGAATGGTGTGTTTACCAAGCGCCAAATGATAGCTTGCATTTAAACGTCCGCTAACAGCACTATTTTTTCCTTTCAACTGTTGGTATGAACCAATATTTGGTTGTTGTACGATTACATTCGCCAAAAATTTTGTGTGATCAGCAGGATAGAATGCTTCTGCACCAGGTGAATTTGAGCTCCAACCTAAACTACCTGTTAATTTTAAATCGTCTGTTAAAGACCACTCTACATTGGTATTATTGGTTAAGCTTAAAATAGTCGAATAATCTTTAACATTCAAAGTCGAGTTATATGCTGGATTGGCAAATGTGCCACCCGGTGCCTGAATAATAAAATCTAAGGCTGATGAACTTGGCTCTAAAACTTTAATTAAATTTCCATTGGCATCTTTACCTTTAAAATATGGGAATTGATCAACGTATGAATCGTAGCTGCCCCAGGCCGAATTATTACCTTTAGTATAACCTACAGACATTGAGTTATTGAATCTGATATTCTTAACCAAATAAGAAACATTATAACTTAGGCTATAACGATCTCGGCCCGAATCTTTCATTACGCCCTCTGCTGTATTATAGTTTAAACCAAAAGAATAACGCAAAGGTCCAGCACCTCCACCTAGGGAAAGACTTTGGTTTAAGCCCAAACCAGTTTGAACAGGCTGGGAAAGCCAATAGGTATCTACCCCACTTCTTACCTGGCTTAATCGATAATCATACCATTGCTTTTTGGCAAGATCATTAAATTGATTATTAGGATCGCTATAAACACCAGTTAATCGCTGTGCTTCTAGTAATTGCTCAGCATTCATCACGTTGTAAGAAGAAAGATCAACCAGATCTGCATTGGCATATACCGAGTAAGTTACTCTCAATTTACCAGCAACAGGTTGTTTGGTCTCAATTACAATTACCCCATTTGCAGCTTTTGAACCATACGCGACAGTTGCCGCCGCATCTTTTAAAACCGTGATATTCGCAATTAAATTCACGTCCATATCAAACAATGTTTGCAAAGTTGTTTCAAAACCATCTAAAATGATCAATGGTTGATTAGGATTCGATAGATAGTTAGACATGATATCGCCATTTGATACCGGATTAGCAACAGCTGAACCACCTTGTAAGGAAACTGGAAGATTGTTTGCCCCCCTAATTTGAAGATTCGGCAAGCTATTTGGATCACTCCCTAATACATTGTTCTGTGCTATTCTTACAGAAGGATCTAATACCGCCAATGCTGATATTACGTTTCTAGGGTTAACAGTTTTTAGCTCTTCGCCGCTGTAAGTTTTCGCTGATCCCGTAAAATTACCTACCGGACGTTTATATAAACCAGTATTAACAGTAACTTCTTTAAGTGTAAGGCTGCTATTCTTTAAAGTAAACTTTACATTCGTTTCGCCAGATTTCAAAACTAATTCAACCGTACTACGGCCAACATAAGATGCTCTCAACGTAGCGCCAGGTGCCACATTTTTCAATTCAAAGGCTCCATCTTTATCTGTTCTTGTACTATTGGTAGTACCCACCTGCATTACTACTGCCCCTGCTAATGGATCTCCAGTTTCATCTTTCACAATACCTTTTACCGCTACATTTTGCGCAAAAAGTGCTGTTGCAAAGACATTTAGAAGCATAAGTAAAATTACTTTACGATACCTTCTCTTATTTGATATGATTTTATTGCTATTCATTTTAATTACGTCGCAATTGATTGTTAATTTAAATATCATCCTATCTTGCTTATTCAGGTCTTACAAAAGTATAGCTTGGATTAGCTGCTATAGGAAAAGCAAATGGCAATGCCGTAAAAGCGGTATTCTTGCGTTTATAATAGAAGAACATTTGTCCTTCACCAATAAATTCCTTCCTATACTCATTCGTAATCTCTGTTGTTAACGCAGCTGCATCTGGCACATTTACAGTGGTAAGTGGAGTTGTTAAATTACGAGCGGCTCTTACCTGATTAAGGTATGCTAAACCTGCCGGCACATCAGCAGCACATTCTGCTAAAATGTAATACTGTTCAGATAAGCGAATCATGGGAAATGAATTTGCTCCTGTTGCACTAAATTTCTTAGGTAAAATTGGCGTACCTAAACCGTTGCCTGTATTTACATCGATAAAACTCTTACGATAATCTGTATTTGTAGTACCATAAATCGCAGCCTGACTAGCAACAGCTAACCCTATCAATGAAGGAGAACCAAAAATAGATTTATAGTAAGCGAAATAATTATTGGCGAAAATTTGAAGTTTAAATAGGCTTTCCTTTGCAAAAAGCAAATCGGCATTAGAACCTACTGTCAAGGCAAATTTATTACTGTTGACTACCGCCAATGCATTTTCAGCAGCTTTAACCTTGTCGCCTTTATACAGATACAAACGAGCCAATAAGCCTTTTACCCCCCATTTGGTCATTTGTGTAATAGTTAAATCTGTAGAACTTAACAAAGCCTCGGCTGTTGTTAAATCTGTAATACATTTATCCAGGGTATTCCCAACTGTGCCCGACTGAATTTGGCCAGGGTTAATGGTAGTTACATAGGGGATACCGATAGCTCCAGCATCAATTGGAGAAAACATCCGAAGTAAATCAAAATACAAATAAGCTCTCAAAGCCAAAGCTTCCCCTTTAAAAGTGTTGTAATTATTTCCAGTAAATAGCGCTTTCCTAAGTTCGATGTTTTCAAGTAGGTTATTTAGATTAGCAATTGTTAGGTACATTTTATTCCATAACTGCGCTGTATAACTTCTCATTTCGGGCTCCATGAAATTATAGGTAGCAGCTTGGTAGTGTAATTTGGTTGCCGTATTAACATTTACCACATCAAAGCTCCTTCCAGCCAAAGAAACTACGCCCATGGTAAGTTCTTTTCCATACAAGGTTTCCGATCCCATTTGAAGATATACACCGTTCAGCGCTTCCCGAAATCCCTGTTCCGTAGAGAAAATTTTAGACTCGTCTACCTGCAAAGGTTGCGGAGTGTTATCAACCCATTTTTTGCAGGCTGCCATGCTAAACAGGACTAACAATCCTGTCATCACTAATATCTTATTGCTCACAATTCGCATTGGATAGGTTTTAAAAGTTTGCATTTAAAATGAATGTATAATTACGTTGGAAAGGATAATAAATTCCGCGTTGTATATCGGCACCACCAAACTCAAAAGCATTGTTCACCATTAGTTTGATGCCCAAATCTTTGGCATTAATCTTTTCAGCAATTGTTTTAGAGAATTTGTAGCCCAACATAATCGATGAACATTGGATCTTATTGTCGTTTTCTACTAGCCTGGTTGTCGCAAAAGTTGGAGAACCAAATAAACGTTTAGCATTAAGTGCACGAGCATCCAAGTTTTCATTCACAGAAGCATTCTCAATATCGGCCATCGTTTGGTTATACACCTTCGCGCCATATTGATAATTGAAGAATGCAGCTAATGAGAACTTGCGAAGGCTAATATCAGTACCCAAAGAACCAACCCACTCAGGCATTAAGCTTCCGACCCTCACTTTATCATTGGCATCCCAAATCATAGTAGAAGAGCCATCTTTCTTTAAGAACGTTTCTTTACCAGTACTCGGATCAACACCCAAGGAAGGAACTGCCCAAATAGTATAAGGAGATTCACCAACAATATATTGCGGCTGAATAGTATATTGAGGAGCAGTTACATTATTATAGTTGTTTACATTGTTAAAGTGTGAGCCTGCAGAAGTGATTTTATCAGTGGCATGAAGCGCATTAGCAATGATATTGATCCTAAAATTATTTTTAGGAGCATGGTAAATCGTTGCCATCGCAGCTATTTCCAGTCCTTTGTTGGTTATTTCTCCATAATTATCATAGTAAGCAAAGTTTTGATACCCGGTAGAACCAACTGTGCTTACCGGAAGAATTAACTTATTACTTATTTGTTTGTATAGGTTAAAATTTAATACCAATCGATTATGGAAGAAAGCAGCATCAACACCAACATCTTGTTTAAATGTTTCAGGAGCTTGTAGATTTTTATTTCCATAGCCTGTTAAGTAATTACCCAAGCCAAGCCCAATGGTACCAACACCAGTACCAGCAGGTACATATTGTTGGTTGGTATAATAATCATAGGTTGTTCTGGTTAAATAAGATAAGAAAGCCTGATTACCAGCAATACCAATACTACCTTTAATCTTTAATAGGTCAATCCACTTTACTGATTTCAGAAAAGCTTCATTGCTCAGGTTCCATGAAAGTCCTACCGCCCCAAATTTCGCAGCTTGGTCTAGTCCCGAATAATAATCAACCGAACCCGAAACATCTAGCTGATAGCGATTATCGTAGCTATAACCAAAATTGGCAAAAGTAGCAAGGTATCGAGTTACAATTTTCCCACTCACTGGTTTTGATATGGCATATGAATTTCCGAAAGCAATATCTCCTATACGATCTGTAGCAAAACCAGCTACTGCTATCCCTTCAGATTCGCTCGATGTTTGTGCAATATTCTGACCCACATTAGCAAACAATTGATGCTTACCAAAGCTATTTTGATACTGCAAACGAAGTCCACCTTGAACATCCAGAATTGAATTAGAAGTATAATTATATAAACCTCTGGTAAATATATTTTCAGGAGTAATGTCTCCAAATATCGTATGGTTAGGAGGTAAAAAGTAATCTATTTCATCAGTTTGTTGCGTGATGTTTACCATTCCATTTAACTGAAACCCTGATCCAAGGATCAAATTCAGGTTAGTTAAATTACTATAACGATTGTAATTCATCATATCTTTAGTAGATATACTTGCATTGTATGCAGGATTCAAATACGTAACTCCCCCACTTGTTTCAACTATTCGGTAAGGTTTACCAGTGTAAGGGTCATTAAGTTCCCAATATGGATTCATTTTTGCGTAATTGATAAATGATCCATATGATGAATTGGCCACGTCGGCACCTAGGTAAGAAAATTTATTGCTAAAAGAGAAAGCACCGAAATGCCCACCAAAATAAGCACCTAAATCAAGGGTTTTTCTAGAAGAACCCTTCATTGAGCCTTCTACATCATTATATGATGCATTTACTCCATAAACAACATCTTCATTGCCAGCACTTAAACCTAATGAGTGTTTTGCACCAACTCCATTTTGTAGAGGCACAGCTAACCAATCGGTATTGATATTATTTTGATAAGCCTGATTATATCTATTTTGATAGATTGGTGCTAACGCTCCATTGAATAATCCCGAATTTTTCTCTATGTCTACTTTCTGCTTAGCAGTTAGTGGCTTAAAGGAAGCTGTATTTGCCGTAGCAACCTGCACTTGTTCAGTAAATGAAATTGCCAATTTATTTTGAGGCCTCATTGTTTGCACAGCAATAACGCCGTTTCCACCGCGCATACCATAGCTGGCTGTTGCCGCAGCATCTTTTAAAACAGTTACACTAGTTACCCTGTTAAGGTCAATATCCAAAATTGTTTGAAGCGGAACTTGAACGCCATCCAATAAAATTACGGGCGTACTATTAGAGATAATACCTGCTGCAATATAATCTCCTTGTGATGGAGCTGCCAGTACCCCTGAAGCAGAATTACCTGTAACAGTATACGGTAAGTTACTCGCACCACGCAACCTAATTTGAGGTAATGCATTAGGATTTCCACCGTTATTATTATTGCTTACAACAATTAACGATGGCACAAAAAATTTTAAACCGTCAACCAAGTTCAGTGCATTCACGTTACGCAGCTCTTCGCCAGTAACCGTTACTGCAGAACCCGAGAACATAGCTTTTGCATTTTGAGATAAACCCGTGCCTACGATATAACCAGCTTCAGCATCGGATATCTTCATTAAACGAACAGTCATAGAAGAAGAAATCACCCTCTTTCCAATTCTGCCATATCCAGCTTTTGTAAGTACTATCACAGAATCTTCATTGTTTTCGAAAACAACAACACCTTTAGTAGTGTACTTAGCTTGCTTTCCAAGCGTAACCTGAACACTGTCCAATAATTTAGAACTACCCAAATCTAGCACTGTAATGGTTACCTTTTGTAACATGCGACCAGTATCAACCTGAGTAGAAGACACCTGTGCATTTGACTGTATTGCATAACCAGTTTGGAAATTAGCGCAGATCAAACAAAGCAAACCGAATAAATAGTACAATTTTCGTTTCATTGAAATCAATTAATTTAAATAAATAGTTAAATTCTGATTAAATAAAACTATCTCGTTAACAAAATTATGTTAAGGAAAAATTAAAAAAAATGGATAATCAGACTATTAACAGGACTATACTCTTAAAGAAGGGTAAACAGGATAAAAAGCGAACTGCGGGTATACAACTACCATTCAATATACAACTTTTAAGAATAGAAAACAATAGTAATCAGCGATTTATTTCCTCTTGATGTAAAAAGGGGTTTCCATCCGGACTCCCCCTTTTTACTAATTAAAACCAACTATATTAACTAGGATTTTTTGAATTATATCCTAGGTATAGGCTACTGAAACAAATTTGCGATTAACCATACACATAAAAGGGGTAAAATATGGTTAAATTAGGGGTAATTTTTCGGCATTTGTATATTTTTTAATCGAAATGATAGACTCTGAAATTTCGAGGTTAATCAATTTGAGCTGTTCATATTGGGCTTCCATTTTTTTAAAAAGTTGCAACTGCGCTTTAGCCCGCTGCAGATTATGCCCCTCAAAATTTGTCTTATAGTAACAATCTCCCTCAATGTAATCTGTTAAAAATCTAACGGCCTGCATGTAAGGGAAAAGTATAGCGCCTTCCGCTAATGAATCAATTTCATTTTGACTTAAAAATCCAATCGTTTCATTCAGATATCCAGTTGCAAAAGCTTTGTAAAAAGACAAGTTAACATCGATCTTGTCAAGGTCAACCTCATCTTCAGGAGCCGTGTTAACAATGCTACGGATCGCATCTCCAAAATCATAGGCTACATATCCAGGCATCACAGTATCTAGATCAATCACACATTGTGCTATATCATTTTGATCAAGCAGTACATTGTTAAATTTGGTATCGTTATGTACTACACGCAAGGGCAAGTTACCCATTCTTCCTTGCTCAACAATATAGCCCATTCTATCAGACCAAGCATTAATAAGTTCTATCTCATCAAACAACTCCTTTACACGACTTAAAGGATCCAAACTAACTGCACTCCAAAAAGCTATTAAACGCTTGTTAACATCATGAAAACCGGGAATTGTTTCGTTGATATTTGCAGGATCAAGGTTGGAAAGAAACGATTGAAATTCTCCAAACCCCCTTCCTCCTTCGTAGGCCTGTTTTACCGTTGTTACGCTATCATAGGTCCTCGTGTTCTCAATGTAATTAAACACTCTCCAATAATCACCTGATAAATCTTTATAAAGATATTCCCCATTAAGTGCCTGTTCGGCCAAAAGTGTTCTCTTTTCAAAACCAATTGGATAACGGAGCTGGATTTGCTTCTGAATATGCGCAGTTACTTTTAAAAAATTATCCATTAAGCATTCTACGTTCTTAAAAATATGATGATTTATCCGCTGTAAAATATACTTTTTGTTGTTCGTAGTATAGGATATCAAATAAGTATCATTGATCAATCCTGAACCAAAAGCATTGATTTTAACAAATTCTTTTGGGAAAGAAAAAGTAGAGACTACATCGTCCAGGAATGCCGGGTTTATCGTTTTTGCTATCATTGCTAATTAGTCAATATTTAAGGTAAAATGATCACCAGTTTTTTTCAACCAATATTGTAGCCGTGGGTACAAGGCCACTACCATGGGATGATCCTTTTTATAAAGGTTTTTCATTTCAAATGGATCAGCTTTCAAATCAAATAGGAAAGGTTCAATTCTTCCGCCCTTTTTTTGGTAAGCCAGCTTGTATTGTGCAGTTCTTACCCCTCTAAAGCCACTATTGATCTCCATAGCATTGCTAGCGATAGATCCCATGATAAATTGTTCGGTAGGCTGATTTCCAGCTCTGGTTAGGAAATAATTGGCATAACTTTGGCCATCAATCGTTGCCGGAATTTCCTTTTTTAATCCAACCAAATCCAATAGTGTTGGATAAATATCGGGCAAACTCCCTAAGAAAGTATGATCAATACCAGGTTTGATATGCCCTTTCCAGTAAATAATAAATGGAATGCGCACAGACTCTTCATAAATAACATTCTTTGAAATTGCCTCATGCTTACCTAAACAATTACCATGGTCTGCGGTAATTAACACAATAGTATTATCCAACAATCCCTTTTCTTTGAGCGACTGGATAATTCGTCCAATCTGCTCATCTACACCTGTGATGTTAGCATAATAGTTCTTGATATTCTTACGGTACTCATCTCCCATAGGGGTACCTGCTGGCGGAATATTGGCATCCTTTAACAGTGAATCCAAGGGGACGTTTTTATACGTTTCATGGTATTTTGCGGGAGCCGTATTATACGGAGAATGTGGGGGATTCATAGATACCACCAATGAAAATGGCGCATTCGGGTTCCGCACGTTTCCTTTGTTATTGAAAAAGTCAATAGCCTTGTCTGCTTCATGTTCAGGGCCCCATTGATTTACATAATGAAAGTCGTCTCTTAAAGCTTTGGTATCCCAGTACATTGGTTTATTATGCTGATCATAGGTATTATAGGCGTACCAATAATCAAAACCATGACGTCTGTTAAAAGGCGTCCATTCATTCCATGCTAGTTTTTCAGTGTTATTAGCAGTAGGGATATATGGCTTGTAGGGTGCATCCAAATGCCATTTACCTATATAACCATTCGAATAACCTTGTTCTTTTAAAACATCCGACCAGCAAACAATATCAGTAGGTAATTCAACCCCATAAGGTGCCGAATCTGAATTAACATTGCAAAACACTTTATTTTTAGCGGGATAAGTCCCGCTGAAAATCATGGCACGAGCAGGAGAACAAACGGGATAATTGGTCACCATTTGTGTCAATGTTAAACTTTGGGCTGCTAATGCATCAAGCTGAGGTGTCTTTACCTTTTCCTGCCCTAGGTAACCTAAAGCCTGGCCTCTCCATTGATCTGTTACAATAACCAAAATATTAGGCCGCTTATTTGGCTTGGTTTGAGCGAATAAGGTAACCGAACTCAATAATAGCCAAGCAATACCTATAGACCACAAACCTCGTTTTAAATTCAATTTCATACTTATAATTTAATTTGTCATCCAGATTTATATTGTCATCCAGATTAATATTGTCATCCTGATTTATATTGTCATCCTGAGCATAGCGAAGGATCTAATTCACCAAAAACACTCCCTCATTAGCTTTCAAGGTTAATGGTGTTGTTTTTAAGTTTACAGCTTGTCCGTTCAAGGTATTTTTATAGGTATTTCCTGCCCCTTGTGGCAAAGTAATCGCTGTACTTACATCGCTTACAGTTTCGTTTACTGCAATAATTATTTCCTTGTTATCTGCTGCTTTAATATATCTAAGCAAAAGGCCATTTACCCGAATTTGTTGGTCCGCTTTATGATTTGTTCTCACCAAATATTTCTCAAAAACTGCAAGTTCTTGGATAAGTTCTTTAGTGCTATTGCTAGTTTGTACGTAATCGAAAGTAGTATAATACCCAAACTGTGGGTTTATCGCAGTTGTTGGATTTTTCCATAACCACCACCATATTTGTTTTGAACCATAGGCCAGTGCACTGGCAACCTGTCCTTTAATTGTTTCTTTATTGCTTGGTAAGTTTACTGCCTTTTCAAATAACTTCCCTTTACTATCGGTCTTGCCAAAAGGATTATCACGCACCGCATTAAGATCACTAGCACGCTGCACAGCCACTGCATATTCAGGATCTGCAACTGTATAAGTACCACCTCCGGGCTTATTGAAATAATACTTTGGAGTGGTATACCTTGTTAAATCTTCCGACTCTATTCCCCAACTAGACATATGTGTATTTACAATAGCAAGCCATTTTCTATTGCGGCTGTTGATTGTATTGATATACGAACCACTCAGCGTCGCTTTCATACTTGATGCGCTACCACCGTACAATTGTCGCATATCAACATCTGTACTTTCGTAAAAATTGGAAAATTGCCAATTAGAAACATATATTTCATGAACTGGATCTATTTGCTTAATCGCATCATAAAATGATTTCAATGTTGCAGGTTGCATATTTGAAATATAAGGTTCATCGTACAAATACCAACAATACAATGCTGGATGATTTTTAAACAAAGCAATCTGATCCTTCACTTGCTGTAAACCTGCCGCAGTTCCAGCGTCAATTAAGGCGTTATCTATATGATACATAACCTTTAAGCCATTTGCCTGGGCAGCATCCAAATACGCCTTTTTCTGATCATTTGTCATTGCTTTAAACTGATAGCTCTGCACAACATTAAAGCCCATTGCTTTTACCGCAGCAAAGTCTGGAATGTTTACGGCATAAATCCCTTTAGGAAAAAAATCGTTGGTTGCCTCAGTTTGATTTTCTTTTTTTGTATCAGTAATGTCAGTAGGCTCGATGACACTAATTTCTTTGCAACTTAGCGTAATTGCAAACAATGATAAAATGGCAAGCGATAAGATGTTGTTTTTCATAGGTTGATCGTTTATGCTGATTTAAGCTTTATATTAATTGAAAGATCACTACCAACAACTATCTCTTTGGTTTCAAACCCTTTGGCGCTAAATACTAATACATCCCCAATTTTCGCCTTGATGGTATAAATACCCTGACTGTTGGTGAATACTGTATTGTTGGTGTTTTTTACTGAAACTTTTATGCCCGCTAAAATGCTAGCTTGAACATCCCGTACTTCTCCCGTAACTGTTACTGATTTCCCTTGATTGCTTTGTGCCGTAGGCGCTACGGTTTTACTTACAGTTTTTTTTGTTTCGATGTCTTTTACAGATTTATCCACCCCAACGTTCACTATTTTCTTCCATAAAATATGATCTGAAGAGCTTCCAACCTGGATTTCAAATTCTCCGGCCTCTACTACTCGTTGATAATCTTTGTTGATCAGAAAAAGTTCCTGCACTGGGATTTTAAGGGTTACTTGTTTGCTTTGAGATGGATCGAGTCCAACCTTCTGGAATGCCTTTAATGCCTTGATCGGGGTAGCTACCGAACTCACTACATCTCTTATATAAACCTGCACCACTTCTTTGCCAAAAACATCGCCATTATTGGTAATATCCAGCTTTATGGCGATGGTGTCTTTAAGCGCGTAATTGTTCTTTGAAACGGTAAAATTGCTCATGGAGAATTTAGTGTATGATAAACCATAGCCGAATGACCATAATGCATCTGGATTAGAAAAAACGTAATCTCGTCCAGGTTTCTCAGGCGACCCTGGCACTCTATAATAGCCCTTATCACTTGGCAAATAATTATAGTAAACTGGAAGATGTCCAACACTTTGTGGGAATGAAACAGGAAGTTTACCAGAAGGATTTACGTTACCTAGTAAAATGTCGGCAATAGAATTCCCTTGTTGTTCACCTGCATACCATTGTGTAATTACGGCATCGGCATTTTGTTTAACCCAAGGTAAAGCAAAAGGTTTTCCTGTAACAAGTACTACTACTACAGGTTTACCAGCTAAGCGAACTGCTTTGATCAATTCTTCCTGTACGCCTGGCAGCTTAAGATCACTTAAATCATAACCTTCACCGGCAGTAGAGTTAGCGGCTTCCCTACCTAAAGCAGGACTTTGCGAACCAACAAAAATAACTGCTACATCACTTTTAGCTGCAGCTGCTACGGCTGCTGCAAATCCTGTAGAATCGCTAGAAACAAGGTCGCAACCTTTTACATAGTTGATATCAACTTTAGCACCTAATTTATCGGTCAACCCTTTTAATGGCGTGATTCCAGCCTTGTTACTTCTAGTCCACGTATAATCGCCAAATTGAACTTGGTCTGCATTTGGACCAATTACTGCCAATGATTTTACTTTCGCGAGTTGCAAAGGCAAAATGCCGTTATTCTTTAGCAAAACGGTACTTTCATCGGCCATTTCTTTGGCTAATTGTATCGTTTCTGGAGTACGCAATTGAATTGTCTTCGTAGTATCTATTAAAGGATCTTCAAAAAGGCCGGATTTAAATTTCGTGTATAAAATATGGCTCACCGCAGCATCGATGTATTTTACATCCATTTGCTTACGCTCAACCATGGCTTTTAATTTTTCGAACTCAGTTCCTCCAGCTTCTAAGTCAATGCCCGCTTCAACAGATTGCTTAGCCGCATCACTTGGTCCATTTGCCGTATGATGGAAATTATACAACATAGAAACAATTCCCCAGTCTGAATAAACGTAGCCCTTAAAGCCTAAGGTCTTTCTTAATAGATCTGTCAGCATAGCTGAAGAACTTGCAATGGGTTCACCATCATAAGAGCTATAGCAGTTCATGATAGAGAGTGGATTGCCTGCTTCGATTACTTTTTGGAAAGGCTCTAGGTAAAGACTTAGCAATTGACGCTTACCGCCTTCTACGGATGCTAGATTTAAACCACCTAAGGGCGAACCATGACCAATAAAATGTTTTGGCGTACAAACCATGTTATGCTTCCTTAAGCCAATTACATAGGCTTTTCCCATTTCTGCAACTAGGAAAGGATCTTCACCATAGGTTTCTTCCACTCTTCCCCAACGTAGCTCACGTGCAAGATCAAGATCTGGCGATAACACTTGTTTAATACCTACCTGCGACATTCCTTTACCTATTTGATCAACCATGCGGCTCACCATCAATGGATTAAATGTGGCACCAATAGCAATAGCTTGTGGGTAAATGGTCGCCCCATTGTGCACAATGCCATGTAAAGCTTCAGTAACAGGGAGAATAGGGATTCCAAGCCTTGTATTTTCCCGCATATGCTTTTGAAGCGTAAAAATACCTTTCGCATACTCCGAAATTGAGAAAGGTACAGCCTCTACACAGCCGAAACTTAATCCGCCAGTAAAAGACTTAACTTTTTCGAGGCTTACTCGCTGACCAGAATTATAATTCTCTGAATGGAGATGACGCATTTGTGCAATTTTCTCATCCAAGGTCATGCGTTGCAATAAGTCTTTTACGCGAGCTTCTGTCGACAAAGACGGATTTTTATAAGGCAGTTTACTTGATTGCTGCGCAAAAGCAATTGAGTTAATACTGAGGATTGAGCATAGAATTAAGCCAGTTAGGCTATATCTTTTTAGGTTCATGATGTGTATACTTGGTATAAATTGGTTACTAAAGCAAACTTGTTGATAACCTAAGAAATATAAGGGGTACTGTTTCGTTAAAATAGGGGTGCTTTTTAGTCAGCTATGGCAAAGTGTTCGCCATGCCCATCGCGCTTAGGATAAAATTCACAATGGGTGCAGGATTGGTCAAACTATGCGGGTGATGTCCCACGCCGGGTTTATGGATTACCGATATTTGTCCGCCTGCAGCTTTTACTTTTTCTTCAAAAATTTTGGTGTTTTCTGCTACTGGTACTACCTCATCGGCATCGCCTACTACGTGCAGCATAGGGAATTTACCTTTTACAATAGCTTTTACTTTATCGAGCGGACTACCCTTAAACTTAGCCGCAGCCTCCTCAGTAGGGAGCTGGTAATCTTTTTTAAATAATTCCCAATCTGTTGCACTTCCTTTCCCAGCTCCTTTTCCGCCAGGCCAGCTTTTCAAATCAAGAACTGGCGCATCAGCATACACACAAGCAACCCTATTTGGTCGATGTGCCGCCCAATTATAAACATATACGCCACCTCTACTCATCCCTTCCAAAACTACTTTTTTAGCAAGTCCAAGCTTTCGCATGTAAGCGTAAAAATTATCCCAAATATCAATTGCTTCTTTGTTTCCATACAGTTCTGCAACATCACAATAAACCACATGAAACCCCTGCTCCAATAAAGCAATATCAGTTTGAGGTTCATGGCCCCAGAACCTAGCTCTCCAAATCCACGGCAAACCAACCGCAGCCTTCTTTGGCTTCACAACTTTGCAATTACGGTTATTAAATATAAAATCAGCACACTCAAAACCATGAAATGAGCTCATATTTTGCTGCTCTTTGATACCTTTAAATACGTCGACCGAAGATGCGGAGATTTCTACAGCCGTTCTAAAAGGCGAAGCAGGCAAACCTTCGACATTGTATAAATTCACATCGGGAACATTTGCCCATCCATACCTCACCGAAACAGGTTTCTTGATGGCCTCGTTAAAAAGAATAACTTTATTGCCTTTTAAAATAGCCGTAGCCACTTTAAATATTTGATCTTCACCAGCAATGGTAAATCCTTTAATTGCCTCTGCATTCTGTAAAAAACCTTTAGCAGCATGATCAAAGCTTAGCACTATTCGATTATCCTTAATTTTATACGATCGGTAAACCGGTCCCGAATATTCAATATTTTCTTTGTAGGCCAAATGCCTTGCCGCCAAAGCTAATCTTTCTCCCACGGGTTGTTTGTGGGGAGGGTGGATATCATTGGCATCTCCACAATCGGTGGTTACAATTAAAGCCGTATGTTTAACCTGCTGACTAGCCAATAATTGCGATTCCCTAATTTCTGGGGGCATTCCCTTATGCGGGGCAATCTGAACAATTAAAAAAGGAAAATCACCTTGCTTAAAATCAGTCCGCCAGTTTTTAATCATATTCGGCAAAACAACCTGGTATTCTTTAGCTCGCCCACTGTTGTTTTCTCCCTGATACCAAGCAACCCCTTTGATTGCTACCGGAAGCAAGGGTGCGATCATAGCGTTGTATAATCCATTCGTAATTTGTGCAGGAGGTACTATGCCTTTCGCTCCAGCTAATGCCTCTTTACTTGTCCAATCTTCAGCACGCGTTCCGCCATAAGCCGAAAAAAGAATTCCGATAGGCACATTTAATTGTTTATATAAATCTCTGGCAAAAAAATACGCTACCGCAGAGAAGCTGGGAACTGTTTCGGGTGAGCAGACTTTCCATGAACCATTTACATCATCAATCGGTTCTTTTGCATATTTTTCGGGCACATAAAAACTCCTTATCAAAGGATAATTAGCTTCGTCTCTTTCCTTTTCCCAGTCGGTAATTGGTTGCTGTCCTCTTCTCAGTCCCAATTCTCTTTCCATATTCGATTGTCCGCTACACAACCAAACTTCCCCAACTAAAACATCATTCACCGTTAGGGTATTTTTTCCTGCAATAACCATCGTCGATCCCTTTGTAAGATAGGGCATTGGGGCCAATTTGACCATCCATTTCCCATTTACCGTTGTAGTCGAAACGCTTTGCCCATTAAATGTAACCTTTACCCCTTCTCCCTCATCTGCGGTTCCCCAAACAGAAACGGGTTTCCCTTTTTGCAAAACCATATGGTCTGTAAAAAGACTATTAAGTTTTACATTGGCTACAGCCAGATTAAATGCAAATAATAAGGAAAGGCTTAAAACAATAGTTTTCATAAGCTGTGAGGTGGTTTAAATTTTGTCCTTTAACGATACCGATTGTTGCGGTGCTAACCGGAGGTTGATCATTTTGTCTTTATATTTTATACTACACAAGCCTCCTTTTTTCGAGCTAATACTCCCGTCTATTAATTTACCATCCTTCCATTCCATATTCACTATAAAGCCTCCCCTGGCTACCAAGCCATTCATTTTACCAGCTGCCCATGCGTCGGGAAGCGCGGGCAATAATTCAATAAATTCTTCGTGGCTTTGTAAAAACATCTCAGACATGCCTGCTATTACGCCAAAGTTTCCGTCTATCTGAAATGGAGGACCCGCATCAAACAGATTATAGTAGGTACCCCCACCGTCATTATATTTGGTACCGGTATCACCTGTTGGACGCAACTGGTTATTTAAAATCTTTAGGGCTCGGTTTCCATCTTTTAACCTAGACCATAAGGCAATTTTCCAAGCAAAGGTCCACCCCACTCCTCCATCTCCTCTAGCCTCTAATAACTTTTTGGCGGCAGCCGCCAGTTCAGGCGTTTTATCGACACCAATCTCGCTGCCCGGATATAAGGCAAAAAGGTGTGATAAATGGCGGTGCGTTGGTTCCACTTCTTTAAATTCTTCGGCCCACTCCATGAGTCTACCATCACTACCAATCTGCATACCCTGCAATTGGCTTTTAGCTAATTTTACGCCGTTCAAGAAAGTATCATCTTTGATGCCCAGCACTGCTGCAGCTTGCAAGGTATGCTTAAACACATCAAATATCACTTGCTGATCATGAGCAGGCCCCATACTTATTTGCGCATTAGATTGATCTGGCGCTTTAAATGTATTTTCTGGCGAAGGTGATGGTCCCGAAACCAATTTCCCAGTTTTTGGATCTTTAACCAACCAATCAACATAGAAAGTACTTGATGCTCTTAGCAAGGGGTAAACTTTTGCGAGATAGGCTTTATCTTTTGTAAAAGCATAATGTTCCCAAAGATGTTGGGCTATCCAGCCTCCACCACCAATATGCATGCCCCAGCTAGCTGCCTCACCCGGCGAAGTGTAACCCCAAACATTGGTAATGGGATGTAGTACCCAGCCTTTCATATGGTATTGAACTGATGCCGTTTTTTGCCCTGGCGCTAACGATGCTAAAACTAAATCAGTGAGGGGTAAATGGCTTTCGCTAAGATTCGTTACCTCAGCAGGCCAATAGTTCATCTGCACATTGATATCAGTATGGTAATCACCATTCCATGGCGTTTGAATTTTGTTAGCCCAAATTCCCTGTAGGTTAGCAGGTAAGCCACCAGCTCTGGATGACGATAAAAGCAGATAGCGGCCAAATTGAAAATAAAGTGGATAAATATATGGCGCTTTTTTTGCCATCAATTCGTTGGTTGGCATATCGTTACTAGCATTGCCGAGCTTAAAGCTTACACGATTCATAAAGCCCGAAAAATCTTTCACATGTGCCTGTTTTAAAACCTCGTATTTTTTGCTTGTTGCTTTTGTAGTAACAGCTTTCAATGCTGTTTCCCATTGCTGATTGATATAATCGGGATAATGAAGACGATAATTAGTTTTTGCGGTTACGAAAATAGTAACAGCAGTTGCCTTATTAATTTGTAAAGTGTTGTCGATCGTTTTGATTGTCCCATCTACTAACATAGGTGTAACGAAGGTTTTATATTCCATTCCCTTACCGCCTTTTCCATTGCTTAATGCACCAAACATTGTAAGTTTATTCCCTACAGCCATGGTAGTAAATTTTTCAGGCCTTGTTAACGAGAGGTTAACGCTAATGGCATTTGGTTTACTGGCTGTTAATCTGATTACAATTGCTTGATCGGGGTGACTGGCAAAAACTTCTCTAGTGTATTGAATGCCATTGATGGTAAATTTAGTGGTTGCAATTCCAGTCATTAAATCCAGATCACGATAGTAATTGCTGTACTGATCCTTTGTTCCAAAAGCTAGATACAGATCACCCAAAGTTTGAAAGCAGCCAAATGGAGCATCATTTACCGCAGCATTTCCACGTCCAGAACCTTTACCTTTGGCAATTTGCGTTTTGTTGGTAAGTGCTGTAGCCTCCTTAAACTTTCCAGCAAAAAGCAATGTCCTTATTTCTGCCAAGTGTTTTGGAGCCTCAGGGTTGTCGTTATCTTCATTGCTGCCACTCCATAAGCTCATTTCGTTAAGTTGGATACGCTCTTTATGTACGTCACCAAAAACCATAGCACCCAAACTGCCATTGCCTATCGGTAATGCCTTTAACCATTCACTATCGCTAACCCATCCATCTGGATTATCTTTGATAGCCGCATTGGCAGGAGTTTTGTACCAAATTTTCGGCGAGTTACTTGTTTGGGCATTTACACAGATACTTGCAATCACCCATAAAAAGGTGGTTAAAGTCTTGATGGTTTTATTTAAATTCATCCTATTATGGGTTAATTACAAATTCTTTCGTTAAGCGAATATCTGCCGAAGAGCTTCCAATCATTACTTTAAACTTACCAGGCTCTACTGTCCAATTCATGTTTTTATCCAACAGCGCTAAATCATTTGGGGTTAATTTAAAACGAACAACTTTACTTTCTCCAGGAAGTAGGGTAATCCTTTCAAACCCTCTCAAATCGTATTCGTACGTGGTAACTGAACTCACAAGGTCTTTCACATACAGTTGAACCACTTCATCTCCCTTGCGTGCTCCTGTATTCTTAATTTCTATGGTTACTTCAATTTCTGCTTGTCCTTTGCTTTGCTCGGGGTTTACGGTTAAATTACTGTAGGAGAATGAAGTATAACTGAGACCAAAGCCAAAAGGATACAAAGGCCCCACCACACTGGTATTCCCATATCCATTGGGTCCATCACCGGGTTGTCCGGCCTGAGATGCCGGCTTAAACGGAAAATTCAATTCAATCTGTCCTAAAGATTTTGGAAAGGTCATAGAGAGCTTGCCTCCAGGATTATAATCACCAAATAAAGTTTCCGCAATTACTTTTCCGCCTTGCGGACCAGGGAACCAAGCTTCTAAAATGGCGGGAATGTAGCGGTTTTCCCAGTTAATGGTAAGCGGCTGACCATTGATCATAACCATTACGATGGGTTTACCTGTTTTAGCTAATGCCTGTAAAAGTGTTAACTGCCTACCGGGTAAGTTCAATCCAGTACGTGTGAGACTTTCACCTACCCTCCGTTCATCTTCGCCTACTACAGCAATAATTACATCAACATTTTTAGCTTTCTCAACCGCTTCCTGAATCCCCTGAACCTCCTCTGGCGTAAGTTCAGTTGGTATAATTTCAGACTCTGGCCAGGTTTTATCCACCATCTCACAACCTTTCGCATAAGAAATTTTTCCGGCGCTGCCCATATATTCTTTTAAACCATCTAATACCGAAGTCACTTTATTATTAGAAGGACCATATCTACTAGTCGCATAGCTAACTTCGGTAGCTAAAGGTCCTGTCACCAAAATCTGCTGGTATTTTTGCTTGTCTAACGGCAACAGATTACCTTGATTCTTCAGCAAGACCAATGATTCTCGATTAACTTGAGTGGCGATCTCCTCGTGTGCTTTTGTTTTAACCAATTGATTAGCTGCTGCTGTATTTTTAACATAAGGGTGATCAAATAAGCCAAGCCTAAATTTCACACTTAATACTTCAGCTACCCTTGTATCAAGCGTTTTCATAGAAAGTCTTCCTTCCTTAACCAATTCTCGCAAAGGGTTGATAAATATTGAAGGCGGTGTAAAATTCGTTCTTACATTTAAACCCGCTTCCATTACCTGCCTAACTGCTTCCTTGTAATCTTCGGCAACATGGTGCTTGCTAAATACATACTCAACAGCCTCACTATCAGACACCACATACCCTTTAAACCCAAATTGCTCTCTTAATAACTGCGTCAAAAAATAATAACTTGATGAAATGGGTACGCCATCGTAATCATTATAACTACTCATTACCCCCATTGGGTTCGCTTCTTGGATTACCCTCCTGAAGGGATAAAGATGCATTTGCATCATTTCTCGGGGAGCCACATGCGGGTCGGTACGGGCGTCACCATCGCGACCGCCCTTTGGTATACTGTAAACTGCATAATGTTTTAAGGTAGCCGCTATTCCCTGTTCCTGAATGCCTAATACCATTTGTTTGCCCATTTCGGCAATATGAAATGGATTTTCACCATAGGTTTCTACCACCCTTCCCCATCTCGGATCTCTCGATACATCTAAAATGGGTGCATAAATATTGGTATAGCCCAATGCTTTCCCTTCAACACCAATCATTCGAGCTGCCTCCCTAACCAGATTCTTATTCCAGGTGCTTCCAATTGAAATTGGTGCCGGAAGCGATGTCGCCCGGTCATGGTTTAATCCATGAATACCTTCGTTACTAAAATCAACAGGGATGCCCAGGCGGGTTTCTTCAACAAACCATTTTTGAACCTGGTTAATAGCCGCTGCATGCTTGCTATATGGAAAGGAATAAGGAGTTGCTGCCCTCTTGTTATAGGCCAACCCATTTAAGTGTTCATCAATATTCGCAATACCATCTTTCCAAATTTCATTCTTCCAGTTTGCTGTTGGCAACTCATCTTTCAAAACTCGTCCAAAACCATACAATGTGGCAGTTTGACAAGTTTTCTCGTTTAAATTCATTTGCGCTAAGAGATCAGCTACTCTATGCTCAATCCTTTGTGTTGGATCTTCAAATACGTCTTTCTTTCCGTTTTTATTAAAATCGATCCAATCTTTGTGATAGATACTTTGAGCCCGAACCCCAACACAAAGTACCTGTAAAAGAATAATGGCAAAAGCGATTTTATAAAACTTGTTGATGTGTTGCATAGCTTAAAATAACTTGGTAGTCTGTCTTCTGGTTTCATTGGTTAATGGCCAAAGTATATCATTCCCTGATTTTGCAATTGGCACGTTTACTTTTTGTTCGGAAAGCAAAAAGCACTCAAAATCAGTTGCACCACTATAGTCTAGTTTGATAGTCTTACCAGCATAAGCACGTAAATCGATTGAAACCATTGTCCAATCTTTTGCTTTAGTGCTGGGCATTCCAGAGATAGCGTAAGATGCAAAATTATTAATATGTGATTTACTGGAACGTTTAACGACAGCAGGGTCACCATTTATTTTTACTGTAGGTAAAGTTGGGCGACCAATAAGTAACAAATCACACTTTGCTTGTACATTATTGGGAACCGTTAACGTGGTTGATAATATTTCTTTATTGGTTGTAAATACTATTTTCGCTAACTGATCAACTATTGGAGCTGCCTTTCCTTTGGCTAACTCAAAAACCATCGTGGCATAGCCTGGCAAGATGATCTCCATTGTTTTACCAGCTATAAATGTTTTTGGATACGATCCCTGATAAGGGTAAACTACTTTAGCCCGATAAAGGCCATTTTTCTTTTCGTAAAAATTAATACTTTCATCAAGTGGGATGACTAACTTCTGTGACATAGCTTGAGGGTTTCTTGCAACCAGCACGCCTTTATCTTTATCCCATCCTATATAGCCATAAGCATTTCCTTCATCTGGTCTGCCACCACAATAAACGGTATTGTTCAAGGCCGAACGATGTTTAGCAGCCCACCTATCTGTGGTACAAAGTGCCCTCCAATAATCGTCAGTCATTACTGATGGTGATATATACCATTCTTTAAGTAAGGTACCCCTTCCGTAATGCATAATTACATAGTCTGCCCAGTCCTGTAAGGTGTCGTCCGGACTTTCCATCCTTCCATCGCTCGTTTTAATAATCCCATGGGTCATTAATCTCGAAATAGGCACCAATGGTCGGTCGGCAGGGTTACCAAACATTCTCCAGATATAATTATCTCGGTCTGTACTGGCCATAGCCCTGGTCGAAATCTCAGGCCAATTCTGATTGGTACCATCATCGCCAGCGAGCATCCAAAGGTAATCGGCATACATCAACCAATATGGAGAGAACCAAATCCAATTTGTGAGGTTCTGATGAATCTCGGGATTCAATTTCCTCGTCGCCAATAATATTTGAATTGTCGCATCTAAGTTTGCTTCATGTCCATGTCGCTCCGTTGGCGGATGCCCATTCCCCTCACTAGCATCACTCAAATCATTAAAATCATGCTTAAAATATACTGATCCAGTCTTTTGAGCAATAGCAGGTATTTTCTGTAAGACTTCATTTTTATACTTGCTAGCAGATAAACTATAATATCGACCATAACTGGAGAAATATTTGTTTCGTTTCGCTTCTTTATAACCTTGTGCAATCCCCCAATCAATATTATTTGTGTAGCCGTTTAATGATAACCACATTCCAAAACCTACTCCTTCTGCTTTGAGTTTGTCGCTCATTTTTCTCACATCATCAAAACCCTTCGGAAAATACTTTGGCAGTGGTTCCCAGATTGATTTCCTGTTCTGCCAACCATCATCAACAACCATGGCATCCATTTTTACTCCATAAGGAGCAATTGCTGTTTTAAAGGAGCGCCAGATATCAATTAATCCATCTCCACTTAAATCCTTAGCCTTAGGCTCAAACCAATTATTATAATGCAGAAATGACCTTGGCGCCTTCCAGATTGTTGAAAGATATTTCACAAAGGCCTGTTGCACCGATTCGCCTGGCCTACTAAAACCTACGGTAGCGGTTTTACTGGTAATTTGAAATTTGTTGGAGCCTATTTCAATGGCATAACCAGGAAAATGCATTAATCGAAGCATTCCTTTTTTTCCATTCGGCTCTATATCTTTTCCTTCTAAGTTAATATAGCTGTAATTACCTACTTTTTCGTAATTCCTGGTATAATCCTTTGGTGTATTTCCATCCGTATGTCGGCTATAACCAGCGGGATACTCTAAGCCAAAAAACCATTTCCCATCCACAAATATAGGCTCTCCCCGACCGCCACCAATAGCAGCTTTTTCAATCATAAAGCGTTCGGTTTCTAAACGGTCAATCGTAGCTTCTCCCTTAAAATCTAAGGTTACAACCTTCCTCATAAAAGGTTCACCTTTGCGAGCAGTATATTTGATTTTTATTTGTATGGGTGCATCTTTTGGATATTTGCTACCACTTTGTTGCTGATAAAAAATAACCAGCGAAGTTGAGTCTCCTGCCTGCTTTTGTTCGGGCTTTCCCTTTACTATAAAATCATTAAGCACTAAATATTGGTTATCCATCAACAGGATATGCAATTCATCGCTTTTTACCTGCAGGGTATTCTTTCCATCGGCATTTGCAAACTGGGTGGTAAGCCATACTTTCCCATTAAACTTTAATGTTCTACTTAACAAATCATTCTTCAATATAACAACTTGACCAAAAGAACTGAAAGAAAGAAAAAATACAAAAGCTAGAATTAAAAACTTGAACTGTTTAGTAACCATTTTAAATATTATTTAATAGTTTATGCAAGTAAAAAATAATTAGTTTCATATTACGCCGTAGAATTACCAATTTATTCAGCAATATTGACTACGAATTCTGGCCTATAGCATATTTTGATGTAATACAACGCCCAAATGGCTTTTTTCCATAAGCATAACCTGATCAAAGACATCTTTCGCTTCCTCATATTGGGCAAGGCCCAAAAAACCCAAGCCTTGCATATACAAACAGTGGACTTGGTTTCGCTTATTTAAATCGTCTTCCCATATAGTTAAATCTGGTAATGACACTGCAAAATAGTCAATCGAAATTTCATCATTAACGTGGTTTTCTCCGTAGGCGACCAATTTTTCAAATCTACTATTAGCTGCTTCGCGGTCATTCAGTTTCAACAGGGCCATACCTTGATAAAAGATCTTATCAGGTTGTTGGTCATTATAGAAAATAGCCTGGGTAGGCTCACTTAAACCTTTGCTTGCTTTTAACCAATACTGCGTTGCTTTTTCTTGATTGCCCATTTGCTCATATGCCACACCCAACCAATAAAAAATATCATTTTCTTGTGCACCTGTTAATTTTCCCTCGGCTAAATTATGCGGGTACGTCTGCGCCTGCATTAATAGCGCTACTGCCTTTTGTGCATCGCCTGCTTCGATTGCTTGTTTAGCTAATTCAACCTTTGCTGTTAAATATTGCATCGCTACTTTACCTTCGCCTCCTTCCCAGGGGTGAAAAATACGCTGGGCTAATAATTCATCAGCAATGCTATATTTTCCCAGTAAATTATGGAGGGTTACGTACGCTAAATAAAGATCGTCACGTTGCCACACCAGATTTTTATACTGTTCTAAAAAAGATAGCCTAAAATCCAGTGATTTATTCATTCTCTGATACAACTGATCTAGTTCCATAAAAACCCGTGAATCAGTTTGATCTAATGCAAATGCTTTCCCTAAAAGAGAGACTGCTTGTTGCTGTTGATTGGCTTTATTATAGTAGGCTAAAGCTAAGTTCCGATGTACCGTTGCAAAACCTGGGTCTAAATCAATAGAGGTTTCCCAGCAATTAATTGCATCTTGATAGCACTTATTGGCATACCAAAAGTTACCCAAATAATAGGGAGCTTTTGCATCGTCTGGATTTAATTCTATTGCATTTTCCAAGGCAATAACTGCTGCTATCTGATTAGGAAAGCAATAATTAGGATTGGCCTTTGCCGCCTTTTTCAAAGCTGCCTTAGCGTGTTTTGGATAGTTTAACTTCGTATAAAATAAAGCTATATCATAATGGGCTAATGGATATACATCCACTTGTTCTGCTATACCTATATTTAAAAAATCTATCGCATTTTGGTATAAACCTGCCGAAGCATAATCTGCCGCAAACTCCATATAAGTATGGATGTTACCTCTAATTAAGTGTTGCAATTTTGCTAGTTCGGCCTCTTGATGGGTTAAAAGGTAGCGTTCATACAATAAGCCAAAATTAAAATGATCGTCTGCCAAACAAGTATCCGCAAACAATAGCGCTTTTTTTTCAAAACCTAATAGACGCAGAATGGCGACCTTTAAATGAAGCGCCTTTTGATCATTGGCGTTTTTCGCAATTGCCTTTTGAATATGATCCAATCCACTTTCCAAATCTCCATTGCAAACATCTATTTGTGCTAGATTAAAATAACCTTGATTTTGCCAAGCGGCATTCCAAATAGCTTTATAGAAGGCATCATATGCTTCAGTTAATTTATGCTGATATTTTAAAGATAAGCCCAAATTAAAATACGCTTCACCATCATATGGATTAGGGTTTCGAGCCGTTAAAGTTTTGATAGCTGTTTTAAAATACTCCTCGGCTGCTGCAAACTTACCTTTCCTTAAAGTTAATAAGCCTATTGCATTATTACAGCGAACATCGCCAGGGTCGCGCTTTAAAGCTTCTTTATAATAGTCTAATGCGTGGTAGGTAGCATGGCGATATTGTTCTAAATGCAGCCCCGTTAAAAATAATTGCTCGTTGTGCTCAATTGCTTCGGGGGCTTTTGCAGGCTTAGCTGGCTCTGGTATTTCGATTTCATTATTTCCTTCCCATTTCCAATCTACCAAGATATGACCATCCTCGTCATAAAGACTAATAGCTAAATCTTCAACATTTCCACTAAATAGAAGCTCTTTGGCATACGATACAAGTGGGGATGCTTGATAAACACTCTTTAAGATCTCTATGTCACCATCCTTTAAGATTAATTTGGCATTGGGGTATATCCCAGTGGTATAGGCCTTAACCAATAGCTTCCCGTCCATGGCTTCCAAATTGAGCATGGCATTTTTAGTCGCATTTTTAACTACCCCTAAATCACGATATGGCATATAATACTGTACAAAGTCTTTGTACTCGCCAGGCATTATCCAGCTAAAATCGGGCTGGTTATCGGTATACACCCCACACATTAGTTCGATGTACGGGCCATCCTCATCGGTTAGATTTCGATCCCAAGCTTGTCCAAAGTCGCCATTTCCCCAAGTCCATTGCTTTTTACCTGGAGAAATATGATGATTAGCTACGTGCAGTAAGCCACCCTTACTATCGTTCTCATAACCACCCACAAAATTATACTTCGAAGCCACAGTCATATAAGAAGTGGGTACAGGAATATTTTTATATTTAGAAATATCGGTTCCAGGCGAATAATCTACCTTGTAATAGGTACCCTTTGCTATTGGAAACGACGAAACGTCACGTTTTCCATGGTCAAAAACCGCATTAACATCGGGTGGAAAAACAGACTGATAGTCGTCGTTCACTTTTACAGCTGGATTTGCCCACCATAAAAATGTTTGCGGAAAAGGTGTACGGTTATAAAGTTGCCCTTTTATTTCTAAATAACTCTTATCTGGATACAAGGTAAAACCCATGGTAGCCTTGGTATGGAACATTCGCTCAACCTCACTGCACCAAATCGTTGCGCTTCCATCCTCGTTAGCTTCAAAAGTAAAATCTATTGGATCGAAAGTAGAGGGTCTATGATGTTGTGGCCAATTAAACTCTATTCCCCCAGAAATCCATGGACCAGTTAGTCCAACAAGTGCAGGCTTGATCACTTGATTATAATAAATAAAGTCGCGGTTTTTTGTCTTGTCAAAAGCACGTTGCACTCTCCCACCTAGTTCTGGTAAGATCATAATTTTTACAAAATCATTCTCTAAGTAAACCGCCTGATAAGCTTTATTTACCTTCTCATCTGCAATTTTCTCTATTACTGGATAAGGATAAACCGAGCCGCTACTTCCCTGATAAACACGTTTCTCTATAAACACAGGATTCTTTTCCGGTTTACCGATTTCATAGGTAGGAATAATCACTTCCTCTTGCCAAACTTTAACTTTATTCATTTACGCTATTTTGTCTTTTTACCATGTAGTGGTATTATTTCTTTTTTTGTTGATTCTCATCATTGCTAGCGTAGCGAAGCAATCTAATGCCCCGTAAATACTTGATCCATTTCTTCTAGCGACTTACCTTTGGTTTCCTTCACCTTAGCTTTCACAAACCAAAAACCTAGTAAACAAATACCTGCGTAAATATAAAATGGGGTATAAGTACCTAATTGCTTTGCGATAAGCGGAAAAGTAAAAGTTAAAATAGCATAGGCAGCCCATAAAGAAATAACTGCTACGGAGGTTGCCGCTCCTCTTACCCTATTCGGAAAAATCTCTGATATTAACACCCACGTTACTGGAGCAAGCGTCATCGCATATACGCCAATAGCTGCTAATAAAGACCAAGCTGCCAATGCTGATTGTTGCTGTAATAAATAAGCACTGATGATATATAAAATACATAGCACTAAAGCGCCAAATAGCATCAATGGTTTGCGTCCCAATTTATCGATTTGCCACATAGCTAATAGCGTACAAACTAAATTTACCAAACCAATAAAAACTGTTTGTTTAAGTTGGTCATCCTGACTAAAACCTACACTCTCAAAAATTTTGGCAGTGTAATTAAAGATGACGTTTATCCCGCAGAATTGCTGAAAGACTGCCAAGCCAATACCTACGATAACGGCGGGTAGAACAGATTTCTCGAATACGGCCTTATAACTAACCCTAGTATCACCAACTAAAGTATCCTGAATGGTGTGAGTCATTTTGTCGGCATAGGCCGCTCCACCAATTTTAAATAAAATCTTATTTGCTTTGGCAGCGTTTCCTGCTTTAATTAACCATCGTGGACTTTCAGGCAGCCAAAGAACGCCCAACAAAAATAAAGCCGATGGTACAGCTCCCAAACCAACCATCCAACGCCAGGCATCTAAGCCTTCGTTTCGTAAGTAATAGTTAACCAAGTTTGTAATTAAAATCCCTATAACGATAGTTAATTGGTTAATAGAAACCATTCTTCCCCGCATGTGCGAAGGCGCTATCTCGGCAATATACATGGGCGACAATACCGAGGCCATACCTACGCCTATTCCTGCTACAAAACGGGCAATGATAAAAACTTCGCTATTATGCGAAAATGCCATTGCTAGGGAAGAAAAAAAGAAAACCGCAGCAGCTATCATCAATCCTCTTTTTCGGCCAAACTTATCAGCAATGGTGCTGGCTAACACGCATCCTAAAATACAACCAAATGCTAAGGTTGCTGTTGCCAAACCTTCTTGAACTTCGTTAAAATTAAATTGCTGTTTTAAAAAGGGTAATGCTCCCGAGATTACGGCGAAATCAAAGCCGAACAAATAACCGCCTAAAGCAGAAATAAAAGAAATACCTAAAATATAAACACCGTTGAAGTTTTCTTTTTGATTTCCCATAGCGATTATTTTGATTTAAGCATGATTGCTTATAGTCAAAACTATGTATCCTAAGTTTAGCATCAAACTAGGCAACACTACATTCTGATGGATAAATACTTAAAATATATGGACAATATTATGGCGCTATTGGTGCAATGACCGGTACTGCTGTGGCGATATTCCTAAAATCTTTTTAAACATCCTAGAAAAATAAAGTTGGTCTTTTAAACCCAAGGCAAAGCTGATTTCTTTAATACTCAACTTACTTGATGTTAGGTAATCGCATGCTTTTTGGGCTTTTAAATAATTAAAATATTGCAATGGAGAATAGCCTGTTTTCTGTTTAAACAAATTATAAAAGTGAGAGGAAGAATAACCGAACTCTGCAGCTATTTTATCAATTTTCAAGGAGTCTTCAATGTTTTTTTTCATAAAAACAATTACGTTGGAAATAGAATCATTTTCGAACGTTGATGCTGTAGCTGACTTGGTTAAATCTTGATAAAGAAAAGACGAAATTAATTGCCATAAATTAAGATTCACAAATTCAATATTATGCATTACATAACCATTTTGTAACGCTTCTATCATAAAGCTAAATTGTTGCTCCAACTCTTCCTTGAATTTCAAATTCAGTTCTTTCCCACCAGTCAGGCCCATAAATTTTTCATAAAAGTAGTCGGCATATTGGCCAGCAAAATGTAGCCAGTAAATACTCCATGGATTAGCTTGATCAGCGTAATAATGATGTGCAACCTTAGGTGGTAAAATGAAAAAAGAATTGGCTATCAAGTTAATTTTCTCTCCTTTAAACTTAATTACGCCCCTTCCTCTCTGGCAGTAAATCAATACATATTCACCACAGCCTTGATTTCTCTTTCGCCAATGATTTTCGGCTAACGGAAAATAACCTATATCGGTAAGATAAAGATGTTGCGTTAAAGGATTGGTTTTAGCAGCAGTAATTAGCTTTTTAGGTAAAACCACCACTTGCTGACCGACAAAACCATCTTTAATTTTTTGATTGACCACACTAATTATCTTTAATTTTTACTACCAATACTGTATTTGTGTTAAAGTAGCTAAAATCAATTAAATAAACATCAATTTCTATTAAAGAAATTTAATAAGCCAATATTGTTTAATAAATAGCTCAAAAAACAGAAGTTTACATAATTTTTAAGTCTTTATTTGTGTGTAACTAAAATGTTAAACCAAATGAAACCAAAATTATTTTTACTGTGTAGTTTCTTATTATTTACCACAATAACGACGCAAGCACAAACCAAACGCCTTGGCAACGAAACCGAACAGGCCAAATTACAACGAATGAAATGGTGGAACGACAGCCGTTTCGGAATGTTTATTCACTGGGGTTTATATGCAATGCCCGGTCGCCATGAATGGGTTAAGAAGTACGAAAAAATGAACAATGAAGAGTATCAAAAATATTTTGAGCTCTTTAACCCAGATTTATTCCAGCCAAAAGTATGGGCAAAGAAAGCAAAAGATGCTGGCATGAAATACATGGTATTAACTACCAAACATCATGAAGGTTTTAACCTATTTGATTCTCAATTTACAGACTACAAAGCCACTAACACACCTGCCAAACGCGATCTGGTTAGAGAATACGTGAATGCATGCCGTGGAGAAGGCTTAAAAGTTGGTTTTTATTATTCTATTATTGATTGGCATCACCCAGATTATACAGTGGATGTAGTTCACCCACAAAGGCCAAAAGATGATAATGAAGCTGAATACACTCGACTTAACAAAGGCCGCGACATGGCAAAATACCGCCAGTATTTACGCAACCAAGTAACAGAGCTATTAACCAAATATGGAAAAATCGATATTTTGTGGCTTGATTATTCATTTGCCGACAAAAATGGACATGGAAAAGGAAAAGACGATTGGGGTTCAGAGAGCTTGATTAAAATGATCAGAAAATTGCAGCCAGGAATCATCATCAATAATAGATTGGGGCTGAATGAATATAGTGATGGTGCAGATTTTGTAACTCCAGAACAAGTGAAACCTGCTGAACTTGCAAAATATAAAGGGCAGTCATGGGAAACTTGCCAAACGTTCTCTGGTTCATGGGGATACTACCGTGATGAAAATACTTGGAAAAGCAATCATCAATTACTAGATCTTTTGATTACTTCTACTGCTAATGGCGGAAACTTAATCTTAAATGTGGGTCCAACTGCAAGAGGTGAATTCGATTATCGTGCAAACAATGCACTAGACAGTTTGTCAACCTGGATGCATGCAAACAACAAAGCTATTTACAATTGCACCTATGCTCCAGCAGGCTTTGAAGCACCAAACAATACAAGGCTTACCTATAACCCGCAAACGAAAAGACTTTACGTGCATTTAATGGAATACCCAAGTTCTGGAACTTTTGACTTAAAAGGTTATGAAGGCAAAGTGAAATACGCACAATTCCTCCATGACAACTCAGAATTAAGGTTCACCAAAAAAGATGGAGATATTACGCTAAAATTGCCCGTAAAAAAACCTAACCAAGAAGTACCGGTTATTGAGTTAGTTTTAAATTAAAAATTTCGTCATTGCGAGGTGAACCCATCATTGCGAGGTGACCCCCGTCATTGCGAGGAACGAAGCAATCCCAAATAAGATTGCTTCGTTCCTCGCAATGACACTTTAAAATTATTCCTTGTATATTAACTATTAGCCAAATATAGTATCCAACATGGCGCACAAAACACATATTAACGCTACCGATGAAGAACTTTTCGAATTGGCTCGACTGGATGTGCATAGTGCTTTTGAAGAAATCTATAAAAGATATTGGAAGCTATTGTTTGGGCAAGCATATAAAAGATTAAAAAACAGCATGCAATGCGAAGAAATTGTACAGGATATCTTCACAATACTTTGGAATAAAAAAAATGAGATTGAGCTTCATACGAATCTCAAAAACTACCTGTTAAGATCAGTCACTTATCATACGATAGATTACTATAGAAAGGAAGCAGTTAAGGCTAAATATAAATTATCCTTAGTAGCTGCACCAAGCTTTACCAATGAGCCAGAGGAAACGATACTGGCCAATGACTTCAGTCAACGTATTGCCTCAATTGTCCATAAACTTCCCGAAAAGTGTCAGCTTGTTTACAAGATGAGTAGAGAAGATCATAAAAACAATAAAGAAATTGCCACAACATTGAGTATCTCAGAAAAGACTGTAGAAAATCATCTCACCAAGGCGCTTAGGAGAATTCGTATCCATATAGGCTTGGTTCTATTAGTATTACTTAGTGCACTGCTCTCTAAATTCTAAATCTTCTTTCTTCCTTACCAAAAAAATATTTCCGCTACCAGTAGGGGAACATTGTGGTTGGTACGTCTTCCTTATATAACCAGTATAAATTAAAACGAAATATCGTTTGCTATGATGAACTATAAAGTCCCAACAGACCTATTAGATAAATACCTTAGTGGTAATTGTACCGACAGTGAGCTTAATGAAGTTCAAAGCTGGTATAATTCCTTTGAGCATGATGATGATTATGTTTCTACGCTATCTGCTCAAGAACAAGCGACATTGGAACGCTTCATGTTTTTGAACATCTTAAGCCGAATTGACCAACCGGCAATCAAAAAACCGAAAGTTCAGTTCTTCAATAATACTCAAAAATGGGTAGCTGCCGCTGCTTCAGTTGTAATCGTATTAGGATTTTATTTCTATGCTTTTAAAGAATCTCCTATTTTAAAAAAACCAGCCCAAGTTGCTTCTTCTAGCCAAATATACCTGGAAAATAGCACGGCAGCATTGATCAAAAAAGTGCTACCGGACAACAGTTTGGTTTGGCTATCTCCTGGAGCTAGTATCAGCTATAGTACTGATTTTATTCAGAAAGAACGGAAAATTAGTATGAATGGAGAGTGTTTTTTCGATGTAACTAAAGATCCGGCTCACCCTTTTGTGATCCAAAGTAATCACCTAATTACCAAAGTTTGGGGTACTTCTTTCAGAGTGAGCGATGTAAAAGGCACTAAAACAGCTCAGGTAACTGTGGTAACAGGCAAAGTATCTGTAAAATCTACCTCATCGAGTGTAATATTATTACCTAATCAAAAAGTGATTTATGCTGTTCGTACAAAAACACTAAATCAAGAAAGTTCGAAAAAAGACCCGACTATCAATATGTGGGAGCGCACCAAAATTTCTTTTGATAACGAACAGCTAATCAATGTACTGCCAGTCTTAAACAAGAAGTTTAATGTAAATATCCATATCGAAGATTCATCCTTGAATGCCTACCACTTAAACGCTGACTTCTCTGATTTCAATTTACCAGAAATCTTAGAAACATTGAAAAAAATATTAAATATAGATTATACCATCAATCAGAATGATATTTTATTAAAAGCCTTAAACCCTAAACTATGAGCAAAAACAGACCTTAACCATTCATCCAAAAATTTAAAAAACATAGAAGTGGGTCGAGCACCTCTATGTTAAATTACCTTCATAGCAACACCTTTACTGAGGTGGTGAAGGATTTTAATTGTCCCAACTTTAACCTTGAAACTGAACTAATATATGAAATATAATTTACAAAAGTCTAAACTTTTGCACCAGCTCATGAAGATCACATTTTACCAAATAATATTAGGAATGGTGTTTACTGGAATGGCTTACTCAAATTCAATTAATGCCCAAAGCATCTTGGATAAACCAGTGAGAATATCCTTATCAAACAAAAGCATCGCTGATATGATTACCGTCCTTAAACAGGATTATAAGGTAGAGTTCATTTACAGCAAAAACACTATTGATGTAAAACAAAAGATCTCTATCGTTAAGGAAAATGTAACTTTAAGAGAAGTTTTAGATGAAACTTTGAAACAAAACAACATCGTTTATGAAGTTGTAAAAGAAAAAATCCTACTACGAAACAATCCCCTTCCTTCAGCTCAGCATACTGCTACACAAGTTATACTTACTGAAGAGCCACCCCTACTTACCGAGAGCATCAACGGTACGGTTACCGATCAGAACGGATCTCCTATTCCTGGAGTAAGCGTTCTTGAAAAAGGAACCAATAATGCGACCATTACAGACTCAGATGGGAAATTTAAAATTATTGTAGCAGATATGCAGGCTACCTTAATTATAAAATATATAGGTTTTATTACGCAAGAAATTACGCTTGGTCAAAACAAAAACCTTAAGATAAAGCTGCTTGAAGAAGTGAGCAGATTAAATGAGGTAATGGTAGTTGGCTATGGTACACAATCCAAAAAAGACATTACAGGAGCTGTTTCGAAGGCTGACCTAAAAACCTATGAAAATGTTGCTGTAAACAATGTGCTTGAATCAGTTAAGGGCACAGTAGCTGGCTTAAATGTTGGTGCCATTAATACTGCCGGCCAAATTGCTGGAATTTCTATCCGTGGTCAAAATTCAATCAACGCAGGAAACAACCCATTAATCGTTGTTGATGGAGCAATTTTTAGAGGAAGTTTAAATGACATACCTGCTACAGATATAGAAAGTTTCACTGTGTTAAAGGATGCGAGTGCTGCTGCAGTGTATGGTTCTCGCTCTGCCAATGGCGTTATTTTAATTGAAACGAAAAAAGGTACAGGCCTAAATGGTAAACCGAAATTTGAGGTTATTATCAACAAAGGTATCAGTAATGAGCTTGAACAACTAAGGGTTTATGATGGACCAGGTTATATCCAAAGGATGCTCGACATTAGACAAGCAAATGGTTTAGATTATGACCCAGCAAAAATCCCTCTTTATCTGCAAGTTGAAGAACAAAAAAACTATAATGCAACACCAGATCACACGCCAACTTTAACTGATCCCTATAATTTATTCCGTCAGATAGGCCAATCTTTAAATACTACAGTAAGCGTTTCTAATAGAACTGACAAAACGCAATATTACATTTCTGGCAACATGATCGATCAAAAAGGTGTAATCATCAACGATCTATACAAACATTATTCTGGAAGGGTTAATTTAGAAAGTGATTTAACCAGTTGGTTTAGGATAGGCATAAAAAGTTACTACAGTTTAAAAAGCTATCCTGGTGCAACCATTTACGGAATAAGCGGTGGAGGAAGTGCCAGTAGCCCTTATCAATTCAGTCCTTATGCGACGCTCAAAGAGGAGGATGGTTCCTATAAATTGTTTCCGCAAACAACTACTTCTTTCAACAACCCATTCTGGCAAATCCCTAATCAGGCATTCAATAGGCAAAATAACCTAAACGGTATTCTTACTGCGCTGGTAAAAGTGCCATGGGTAAAAGGATTATCATACAATTTAACTTATTCAAATACGCTAAACCATAACGAATCTGGTTCTTTCTACGGATTAAAAACTGTTACAGGAGCACCAAAAGCTGGTTCGGGCGACGAAGGTTATTCAAGAAGCCATACAATGTTGTTAGATCATATCCTAAAATATAATAACACCTTTGGCAAACACAGTCTAGACCTAACGGCACTTTATTCAACAGAAGATTACAATGCCTTGAACATGAACGTTCATGGTGAGGGCTTTGACGACCCTTCTTTAGGGGTATACGGCTTAAGAAATGCGAAAATCCAAACTGTTAATACGGGTGCGTCTAAAACAGCTGCCGTGGGACAAATGGCACGTGTAACCTATGGTTATAATGGCACCTACACTATTACAGGAACAATTCGAAGAGATGGTTTCTCTGCTTTTAGTGAAAATCATAAATATGGAACATTTCCTTCTGTGGGCGTAAACTGGAATATTTCTAACGAAAAATTCATGCAACCTATCACAGCGATTAATAGCCTATCGTTTCGCGCCTCTTATGGTAGCAATGGAAATCAATCTATTTCACCTTATGGCACCCTAGGACGCATGGGTAATGGGAAGTACTTTTACGAAGGAAGCAGTTCTTATATCCTTACCCAATCTGTAGCTAACCTTGGCAATGATGAATTGAAATGGGAATCGACAGTTGGTTTAAACTTAGGCCTGGATTTCTCTTTACTTAAGAATAGAATAAATGGGTCCGTTGACTGGTATTCCAAATATACCCACAATCTTATATTCCCACTTCCAATACCTTCTACCTCGGGTTTCACGAGTATCAGTTCAAACTTGGGAAAAGTTGGTAATAAAGGAATTGAATTAAACCTAAGCACAGTAAACATTGATCGTTCAGATTTTAAATGGAATTCGGATATCGCTTTCTCTCTTAACAGAAACAAAATCATCACCGTTTATGGAAAAGATGCAACTGGCGTAGAAAAAGATCTAGTTTCCCAAGGCTATTTCATCGGCAAATCTTTAGGCACGATCTATAACTATCAAGTTACTGGTATGTGGCAACAAGCTGATGTAGATAATGCAACTATTATGGCAGGCATGAAGCCAGGCACCTATAAGTTATTTGATGTTGATGGGGATGGTAAAATAACCTCTGATAAAGATAGGCAGTTTTTGGGTAACTCGAACGCGAATTTCCGTTGGAGTATGACCAATACTTTCCGATACAAAGATCTTTCTTTGATGGTATATATCTATTCTATCTGGGGAGGAAATGGTTATTTTCAGTCTGGAAGCAATACACCATATAATGACGGATTTGCCAATAATGGTTCTCTTAACCATGCAGTGTACGACTATTGGACACCAAGCAATCCTGGCGCAGAATTTCCGCGACCAAATTATGCAAATTCGGCAGCTTATAGAAGTGTAAAATACTATGACCGCAGTTTTATCAAACTTCAAAAATTATCACTTGCTTATAATTTCAAAAATTTAGTAAAACGTTATGGAATCCAAGGCATGACCTTGTCTTTAAGTGCTGACAATTTATTAACCTATGCCCCTCATTGGATTGGTATGGACCCTGAAACAAATAGTGGTCTTACCGATGGTTCTATTCCTTCAATCCGAACGTTTATGACTGGTTTATCATTTAATTTTTAATTAACAACATGAAAAATAAATTAGCTATTTTCATCCTTTTCTGTGCTTTGGGATTCACAGGTTGTAAGCAATCGTTAACGGAAGTCCCACTCGATTTTAATAGTCCAGAAAATTCCTATACAAATAAGGCACAATTCCAATCGGCATTGGCACATATATACCTCAATATACGCACTAATTTTTATGCGGGTACAGATGCCTATTCTAACTATGACATGCTAGGGATAGATGTAGACTTTGCAGATTATAGAAATAATACGACCGCATATATTGGCCATTTTAACTGGAATACCTTAAATGCAGACAACGGTTTTTCTAGTAAATGGTGGGGAAATCTTTACAATATGATTGCTAAGGCAAATACCATTATTGATAGAGCAGATCAACCGGCAGCAGTTTGGGCATCTCAGGCAGAAAAAAATGCAATTGTTGGGGAAGCCAAATTTTTAAGAGCATTCTGTTACCGCTTTCTGGCTAATATTTGGGGTGATGTGCCATTGGTATTAAATGAAACCAAAGTTCCAAAATTCGATTACGAAAGAAGTGCTCAAGACCTTGTTTATAAACAGTGTAAAAGCGATCTAGAATTTGCGGTGCAGTGGATGCCACAGATCAATACACAACAAGGTGGAAGAGCTCCAAGAGAAGCAGCTTTCCATTTGTTAGCTGAAATTAACATTAGCTTGAAAGATTATCAAGGTGCCATTGCCGCTGCAGATGCAGTTATAAAAGGTCCAAATAATAATTTGATGACCAGTCGTTTTGGTGCATTTAAAAATTTTACCTTTAGTGGTTATACCTATAAAGGGGCTGCTAAACCTTTTGGCGATGTATACTTCGACCTTTTTCAAGACGGCAATTTTAACTGGTCGCAAGGCAATAGAGAAGCGATCTGGAATATAGAACAAGATCCTAATATTTTAGGTGGCAACAATACCGATGTAAATGCCTCTGGTGGATTTTTTGTAATGGAAAGATGGTGGGGACCAAACGCCTTCAATGCTAAAGATAAAAATGGTGTGGTTAACTTTTTACAAGACACCCTTATGGGCAGACCTGTTGGATCGCTTATCCCAACAAAATATATAGAAACCTTAATCTGGGAATATAAAGGCGATTGGAATAATGACATTAGAAATTCGCCAAACAATATTCAAAGAACCTGGTACTGGACAAATCCTGCAAGTCAGTTTTACGGACAGGCAATTACCAAAGAAAATATTGGAACACCTGCAACTTTTGAGATTTTATGTTCACCACAATTTAAAAAAGTAGTATCAGCTGTGCATTATCATAAATTCCAGGACGCAACAAGTAAGCAATGGCATGATAATGGCCGAACTTATAAAGATTGGTACATTATGAGGCTTGCAGAAACATACCTTTTAAGAGCAGAAGCAAACTTTTTAAAAGGAGATCTTGCAAGTGCTGCAACCGACATTAATGCGGTTAGAAATAGAGCAAAAGCTACTCCTGTTACTGCCGGAGATGTAACGCTCGACTTAATTTTGGATGAGCGTGCCAGAGAACTTTACCAAGAAGAGTTCAGGCTGAATACCCTGATGAGAACTGGTAAATTAGTGGAATACCTAAATAAATACAATGGTTTCATGAAAACAAATGGATATACGGCGGGTGTACATTTAAACAAAATGCCTATCCCAAATTCCGTAATCCAAGCTAATACCGGCGCGAAAATGACTCAAAATCCGGGCTATTAATTCTAATTAATAAAAACACTATGTACAAACTCCTTTTAACTTCCCTTTTCATCTGCCTTAGTTTAGTTACCAAAGCAAAAGATATTAAAATCTTGAGCCCTGATAAAAAGACAACGCTAACCATTAGTACAGCCTTAAAAAATGAGCCTATCCTAAATTATTCGATCCTATATCAAGGTAACATGCTAATTGCTGCATCTCCATTGGGACTCGCATTTGAAGGTGAAAAGCAATTAGCTGATCAGTTGGCAATTGTTTCTTTCCAGGAAAAACTAGTGAATGAAACATGGAAGCCTGTGTATGGTGAAAAGAATTTGTACCGTGACAACCACAAAGAAGTTATCATTCAATTTAAAGAAACACAAACACCCTACAGGTTATTTTCTATAACCTGTAGGGTTTATAATGAAGGAGTAGCGTTTAAATACAATGTTAACACGAACAAGCCTATTACCATAACCAAGGAGCTTACAGGCTTTAAATTCACAAAGAATCACAGCTCTTGGATCGCTGGTATGTCACAGTCGGCTTATACTAAAGGAACCATCAGTAAAACCGTAAATGGAACCGAGCGTCCTTATGTAATCGAAATTAATGAAAATTGTGTAGTAGCCTTAGGGGAAGCAGCTTTGGTAGACTATGCACGCATGAAATTTAATCGATCTAAGACAGATAGCTTATTGCTGGTAGCATCATTAGATGGTAAAGTCACTTATCAAGCCAATTTCTCTACGCCATGGCGGTATGTGATGATTGCAAATTCGCCAAGTAAATTAGTGGAAAACAATGGCTTTATTTTAAATTTAAACAAGCCTTCGGCAATTAAAGATGCATCATGGATAAAACCAGGTAAGGTAATCCGTGAAGTAACACTTACTACCGTTGGTGCTAAAGCTTGTATTGATTTTGCTGCTAAACATCATTTACAATACATAGAATTTGATGCTGGTTGGTATGGTCACGAATACGACAATGCCGCTAGTGCTTTAGCGGTAAACTTAGATACCTTGAGATCTAAAGGGCCACTGGAACTCCAAGAAGTTATCAAATATGGTAATGCTAAAGGTGTTGGTGTAATCCTTTATGTTAATCAAAGAGCTATGTCAAAACAGCTAGACAGTATTCTCCCCTTATATAAATCGTGGGGTGTAAAAGGGTTAAAATATGGTTTTGTAAATGTTGGATCGCAACAACATACTGCTTGGCTACATGAGGCTATCAGAAAAGCTGCTAATCATCAGCTGATGCTCGACATCCACGATGAATATCGACCAACCGGTTATTCCAGAACCTATCCGAATTTACTAACACAAGAAGGTATCCGTGGTGATGAGGAAAGCACAGACAACCATCAAGTATTAATTACCATGTTTACCCGCATGATTGCCGGTGCTGGAGATCAAACAAATTGTTACTTCGCACCACGAGTGGATAAAATGGGATCTCATGCCTCTCAAATGGCCAAAGCAATTTGTCTATACAGTCCGTGGCAATTTTTGTACTGGTACGATCGTCCAATTGGTTCCCCTATTAAAATTGGTGGAGCTGGCTCAACGGCCTCGGTTATTAGTGAAATACCGGACCTTAGTTTTTACGATGCCCTCCCTACTGTATGGGACGATACCAAAGTATTGGAAGGGAAAATTGGAGCTTACGGAACTATCGCCCGCAAAAGCGGAGATACCTGGTTTGTAGGGACTTTAACCGATCAAGCAAGAAGTTTCTCCTTGCCACTTAACTTCTTAAGCAAGAACAAGCAATACGAAGCAACTATCTATGCAGACGATGCTTCATTAACAACAGCTACAAAAATTGCTATCAAAAAAATTAAAGTCAATGTTTCAACTGTATTGAATATTAACCTACTAACCAAAAATGGACAGACTTTAATTATTAGACCGGTAAAATAAAACATTCAATTTGTCATCCAGGGCGTAGCGAAGGATCCTTCGCTACGCCCTGGATGACAATTATAATACTATTCTTTGCCTTTCACGCTTACCTCATTACCTTCTATCTTAACCCCTGTTGCGTTTTGCTGACTAACAAGCGCTTCGATAGTTGTTGGTTTTAGCGTAATTATTTTATTGCCGGCAATTAAAAGGTTAGTCACGCTTTTGGCCGCAACAAAACTGCCTCCACGAAGCGCTACTTTATTGTTTAAAATGGAAATGTTTTGATGAACAGCTTTATCATACACACTATTTTCTGGATGGAAGTTAATGATTGGCCCGCCGCAGCGTTTAAAATCATTGTCCTTGATCACCATATTTTTGATACTTCCCGATTCGAACCAACCATTCGCATCATTCTCAACCAAAATAGGGCTCATCAATAAATCGGTAAACTGATTGCGCTCAACCACTACCTTTCTAGGGGTAGTAATCAACATACCCCTGGTAGATAGACGTGTAATTACGTTACCGTGTGCCCATAGTGAAGGCGTCCAGCTTACATTTTCTACCACAGCGTCTTTTAAAACATCAGCTGGCACAGTATTCTTTAACGTAAGCAGGTATTCTTTATCGTTAATTTTAGCAATATTATCCACCACGTTCTTGGCAAAAGGGATCAAAGTGGTTGATCGAGTAAGATTGATACTATCCCCTGGTGCAAAGGCTTCAAAGCCGTAGGTTTGCCCGTGGATAAAGCCTACTTTAAGCTGCTTTGCAGAAGGACTTCCTAAGATTCTTAAATGCAGTCCATGTACATTAACGGCGTCATCATTGGCCGCTGATAAATAAGAATTGCTGATCTCGATCTTTCCCTTACAACTTGCGAAATGCAAGATATCTGCCCAAGCAGAACAGGTACGTCCCGAGCCCTCCTTTGGTTTAACCCTTACCTTATCCATGTTAATATTCTCACAAAATTGGCTCACTACGCCCATCCCATGCATAAAGTACACATTTACATCTTTAAAGGAAATATTTTTGCTTCGTTGCATAAAGAAGCCCACACAATCACGGATAATATCCCGGTCTTGATAAACTAGACCTTTCTTAAACCCTGGATTTTTGCCGAAATAAGCTCTCACTCTATTGGTTCCGGTTTCTACATACTTTACCGCTCTCAGATTAAAACCAACACGCTGTAAAATACCTGTTGTTAAATCCAAGCTTTGCCAAAGACTTCCTGGTTTAACACGCCAGCCTTCTCCCTCCCAAGTTAGCAAGCTATCTTTGATACTGTACTTGGAATCTGGATGGATGGCCAAGTCGGCATAGTTATCGCCCATGGCAAGCACAGTTAATTCCGAAACAGTGGGTCTATGATAATCATAACTAAGTCCACTAAGGCTAACGTTTTCGCAGCTATCGATACAAGTTTCTATCATTTTCCCCCGCATTACCATAGTTGCACCTGCACCGGTCAGCTTCACATGCTTACTTCCACCCAAATAAATGGCAATCGCTTTCCACCCATAGGGTACATCGTTGGTATTTGAAATATGGATTTGTTTTTTAAATGCTTCTGCAGGATAAAAATCATACCTGCCAGGCGCAAAGCTAATCACCACAGGGGCCTTCGATGTTCCTTCCGCTACCAGCGCCAAGGATTGTTTAAATGCGCCGGGTGCAATTACTATTACCTTATCTCCCGCCGAAAGAATTAGCTTATTGATATTTTTAAAAGATTTAAAGGGAGAACTCTTTGTTCCTCTACCCATATCATTGCCCTTAGTTGGGTCAATGTAATAGGTGGTTTTGCCAGGAGATCTTTTTCGATCCTTTTTTATTGGATAAATTGAGTTATCCTGTGCAAAAACAAACAGGCACTGCAAAATGCCTATTGTTAAAAATAGTAGCTTTCTCTTCATCCTTCTTATTACTGTTTCAATTTATCCAATAAAACTTTGAGTTCTTCCACTTTTTCGGGGAATTTAGTTGCAAGATTGCTGCGCTCACCTATATCTTCTTTCAAGTTATATAATTGCGCACTTGGATAATTCCCGGTCTCAATATTGGTGAGTTTAGGGTTGGTGTTAGCGGGGCCGTTGTTTGGTGGAATATATTTCCAATTGTGATGAATTAGCGCAAGTCCATCAACTCCATGTTCTATCATCGTAGTACGACCGTTCATTGAATTGCCTATCATTGCATTCAAGACATTTTCGCTGTCGGCACATTCATCAACTTTTAATTGCTGGTTAAAAAAACTTGCAAACGATTTAATGAAGTCTATTTGACACACAAGCGCGTCTGAAACTTTAGGAGTTATTTTCCCTGGCCAGCTAATCAGTAGTGGGATCCTGGTACCTGCTTCTAAGATACTGTATTTACCACCGCGCAAGGGTCCCCAAGGGGTATGTCCATTCAGTTGTGCAACTGCCCCATCTTCATAACCATCGTCTAGTACCGGACCGTTATCGCTGCTAAAGATAATGATTGTATTCTTGGAAAGGTTTAAGACTTCCAATTGCTTCATGATTTCGCCCACCGACCAATCGAGCTGAAGGATGGCATCACCCCTAAAACCCAATCCGCTTTTTCCTTTAAACATAGTTGACGGAACTCTAGGTACATGTGGCTCGGTTGTCGCATAGAATAGGAAGAAAGGCTTCGTGCGATTATCGTAAATGTATTGCTTCGCTTTTTCCAAAAAAGTAAGGGGCATTTCTTCGTCAGTCCACCTTGCCATTTTACCACCAGTCATAAAACCAATGCGGCCAATACCATTTACAATAGTATTATTGTGGCCATGATTGGGTGTAGATTTCATTTTCAACAATTCGGGGTTTTCCAATCCAGTAGGCTCGTTCCCTATCTTTTTTCCGTAGCTTACGGCTATAGTATCCGTTGGGTCTAAGCCAATTACCCGATGATTTTCTACAAATACCGAAGGTACTCTATCAGCTGTAGCTGGAAAGATAAAAGAATAATCAAAACCAGTTTCATTGGGGCCTGGTTTTAATTCACCATTCCAGTTCTTGGCTACAGCATCGCCCAAGCCCAAATGCCACTTACCAACAATAGCTGTTTGATAACCTGCTTTTTTAAATACTTTAGGTAAGGTGGGTTTGTCGGTTGGGATAATTAGTTTCGCATCGCCTGGTAAAATGCCTGTCCCCGTTCTACGCCAAGGATAGTTACCGGTCATCATTGCATAGCGCGAAGGCGTACAGGTAGAAGAAGTTGCATGTGCGTTTGTAAAACGAATGCCGCTTTTGGCTAATTTATCTAAATTGGGTGTATGTAGTTTAGTGGCGCCATAACAGCTCAAATCACCATACCCAAGGTCATCAACATACACCAAAATAACATTAGGTTTTTGTTGCCTTGCAGTCGCATAAGCTGGAACACTGTATTGAAAGAAAATCGCAAGCAGGCATGCCATCAAAATAGAACTCTTCATCATATTCGGTTTTTAAAATAACGAATTTAAGCGTTTTTATACCGATTGACTAATCTAAATTGGCTTTGATGACAGCAATATATACCTAAAAAGTAACTAGCCCAGTATAAGTACTCATAGAAATCTGTTGCCTATCATCAGAAATGAAGGCAATCCATGTGTGAAGTTCCTTTCCTTTGGCCTCATTCTCAATTTCTAAAGTTTCTTGGCCTGTTTTTCGCTTCGCACCGCTAATCACAAAATAGGCTTCCTTGATATCGGGACAATATGCAAGCAACATCACTTGGTCGAACCTACGAGCAGTCTCTGTACTCGGATAATTTACCCAGCTAAAATGAAGCCCTGCATCGTCCTGTGTAACCGTCACTTCCTTAGCCCCTGCCAAATTACCAAAGCTAACCAGCACCTTACTATAATCGATTTCTCCCTCAGGACTAAAAGCGTTCAGCATATTGTATGATTTGGCCGCATTATGTGCCGACATTTGCCGAGACCGAGCCTCCATGTTAAATCCAATACGGATAAAATACAGAGCAGGCCGTAAAAAATCCTGCATTTCGGTAAACCTAGAACGATATAGGTTCTGCAAAGCAGATCCGCGCTTATTCTTTGCACTTGTACGAGGCAGTGACCTGACCACATTTTTTCCGTTAAGTTGATAGCTCACCGAGTTACCAATTTTGCCTTTAAAAGTGCCCATAGCACTTCCAGTTACAATTGCCATAGTTTTTTATTTAATCAATACTAGTTTAGCGCCGAAACCCCTATATCTCAGCTATATACTAAAGATACACTAAATATACGACAACGTCAAGTTTTAGCTGAAGTATTTTCGAAGTTTAATCGAGGTTTGGTCGGGTATGATTGTCATAACTCCGACCAAACCCCGACGAAACTCCGACGAAACTCCGACGAAATCCCGTCATAAAAGTATAATTGGTGTATAGCAAGTATATGGTAGGTATATAGAAATCCTCTAAAATGCAAAAAGGGGATTCCATCCGGACCCCCCTTTTTGTTAATTAAAACCAACTATATTAATTAAGATATTTTTTTAATTCATCCTACGGCATGGGCTAAAAACAAATTTGTGATTAACAAACTATAGTGGAGCGGCATTTTTTTAATGGATTCCTTTAAAAAGCTTAACTTAAAGCAAATATAACTTTTTTATTATGTATATACAAACTATATTTGATTTATATTAAATACATACATACCAAAATCACCATGATCCTACCCCGTTTCTTTAGCAGTTTAATTGTGCTTATTGTTTTGGTTTCAACGCTTCGTGCTCAACAGCCTTATGATGCGATGCTTACACAACAACAAAGTACAGATTGGCTAATAACACCAACTAAGCAAAAGGCTGATGTTTATTACACAGCAGACAAAAAAGGAATAATTATATACAACGGTTTGAGCAAAAGAACTTTTACTTTAACGCCAGGCTTTGCCTGTGTAGATTATAAAAACATGAGCAATGGCCAACAATTATTGCGCAGTATTAAGCCTGAAGCAAAAATTACTATTAATGGTAAAATTTATAATGTTGGCGGATTAGCTGGACAAACAGAAAATGCCTATTTATTACCGGAATGGATTGCCAATTTCAAGGCAAATAACAATGATTTTGTGTATGAAAAGTACACAATAGATAATATTACACCTTTCATCAATTGGAAACGTAATACTTGGGCTTCAAACAGCAAACAAGGCACCGGAAAAATGCTAACGGTATATTTTAAAGGCAACCAAGGTGAGTTAAAAGGTATCACTGTTGAAATCCATTACGAAATTTACGACGGTTTACCGCTTATTACCAAATGGCTTTCAATTAAAAACAATACCGCCCAATATGTAAAAATAGACAGGGTGGTTAACGAAGTATTAGGGATGGTGGAAGAACAAAGTGCTGTTGTTGGCTCGGAAATGCAAATGACTAAACCTCAAGGCATTTATATTGAAACAAATTATGCTTTCAATAACTCAATGAGCTATGCAATAAGCGATCAAACTACGCACTGGAAAAGTGATTCTACGTATACCTCGCAGGTTAATTATAATTATACAACTCCATGTTTGTTAGAAGTGTATCCAGAAAATGCACCCGGCATATACCTACAACCTAATGAAACTTTCAAATCTATACGTACTAATGAGCTGCTATTAGATAGCTACGACAGAGGAAGACGGGGCATGATGATCCAACAGATGTATCGCACCATTGCACCTTGGATAACTCAAAACCCGATATTTATGCACTTGGTAAGCAGAAAAGATGAAGAAGTTTACAAGGCGATTGATCAGTGCGCTGTTACGGGTTATGAGGGATTGATTTTAAGTTTTGGCAGTCATTGCAATATGGAAGACACCACTGCATCAAACATCCAACATTGGAAAAAAATTACTGATTATGCACATAGCAAAAACATTTTAATTGGGAGTTATTCTTTATTTAGTTCGAGAAGAATTGACGAAGAAAACGATGTGATCAATCCAAAGACTGGTAAAACTGGGGGTGCTTATTTTGGCAATGCTCCATGTTTTGGTAGTAAATGGGGATTGGGCTACCGAGATAAGATCAAAACTTTTATCAGTCACACGGGATTTGATATCTGGGAAAACGATGGCCCCTACCCAGGCGATATCTGTGCTTCAACAACACATCCTGGCCATAAAAACCAAGAAGATAGTCAGTGGCGCCAAATAGAAATGCAAAAAGAGCTTTATCGTTGGTTAAATGAACGAGGAGTTTATATCAATGCACCAGATTGGTATTTCTTAGATGGCACTAACAAAATAGCTTTGGGCTACCGCGAAGTAAATTTCAGTCTACCACGTGAGCAGCAAAAAATTCTTAACCGTCAAAACATCTTCGATGGTACGTGGGAAAAGACACCTTCAATGGGCTGGGGCTTTGTACCGCTTACCAAGTATCAAGGAGGTAAGGCCGACGCAGTTCTAGAACCACTTTCAGAACATTTAAAAGATTACGAGCAATTAATGATGCAATATTACGGTGCGGGTGTACAAGCTTGTTATCGTGGTCCACGTTTATACGATACCGAAGAGACCAAAAATACTGTTATTAAGGTTATTAACTGGTATAAAAAATACCGTGACATCTTAAATTCATCGATGATACATCTTCGTCGTGCTGATGGCCGCGATTGGGATGGTTGGATGCATGTTAATCCAAACCTAAAAGAAAAAGCCTTAATGATGGTTTATAATCCAACAGCTGAAAAAATAACTAGAACCATCAAAGTCCCGCTCTATTACACTGGCTTAACCACTATTGCCTCAGTAAGTATAATGGGCGGAAAGGCGACAAGTATGAAGCTTAACCGCGATTATACCGTTAATCTACCTATTACCCTTCAAGCAGGGGAATACAAATGGATCGTGGTACAGTAATACAATGAATAGACACAAATAAACCTAACCAATAACACATGAAATCCACCTTATTAAGACCTTTTACCAAGACCCTTGGTATTTTCACGATTTTACTATTTATAGCATCGTTTAACACTTGGGCACAAAAACCAACCAAGAAACCACCAGTTGTAACAGATGTTTGGGTGGTTTTTAAAACCCATTTCGACCTTGGCTTTACCGATTTACCAGAAAATGTATTTAAGCGTTACCGCGAAGAAATGATGGATAATGCCTTATCGGTGATTGAAAAAAGCCGTACGCAACCGATAGAAAAGCGTTTTGCCTGGACAGTTTCGGGTTGGCCTTTATATGCGCAAATCCTTGGTCCACAACAAACCCCCGAACGGAAAGCTAGAATTATACGAGCTATTAAAGAAGGTAAACTTGCCGTACATGGCTTACCATTTACCACGCATACCGAGTCGTTAGATTACGAGGATCTGGTGCGCGGACTAGGTTATTCTACAGCCATTGCCAAACAATATGGCATTCCGCAAACCATTAGTGCAAAAATGACAGATGTACCAAGTCACTCTTGGATTTTACCCACTTTGTTGAACAATGCTGGTATCAAGTTTTTACAATTAGGCTGTAATCCTGCCAGTCAGTACCCACGTTTTCCCGATCTATTTTGGTGGGAAGGTGCAGATGGTTCGAAGGTATTATGCAACTATACACCTTTATACGGTTCGGATATTAAACCAATTGCCAACTGGCCAAGTAAAAATTACTTAGCTATGCAAATGACGGGTGACAACCATGGTCCCCCTAGTGCAAAAGAAATTGATAACCTTTTAGCCTATGCTGCCAAAGAATTACCTGGCGTAAAAATCCATTTTGGCACATTAGACGATTTTGCGAAGGCCGTACTAGCTGAAAAACCTGAGCTACCAACCGTAAAAGGCGATTGTCCTGATACCTGGATCCATGGTTTACAATCTAACCCTCAAGAAACAAAAACAGCCAGGAATATTCGTCCTTTAGAACCAGCGCTTGATGGTTTACATACACAATTGAAATCTTGGGGTGTACAGGCTGCCCCTGTTGCTTCGAAATTAGCCAAAGCTTACGAACAGAGTTTGCTATATGCGGAGCATACCTGGGGAATGAATGCAGAATATGGCCCAAGATACAGTTATGGCGCCGATTGGAAAAAGTGGATGGCCGAAGCAGCTGCAGAGCCACTTCCGGCCAATGGTAATTATTTAACATTGAGAAACAGTGATGCCCGTCAAACAGAAAAAGGGAGCAAAAGAAAATGGCTTCGTTCTTATGATGATAAACGTCAATATATTCGTAACACCGATGACATTGTAAGTACAGAGCTTCATAACGACCTTAACTTATTGGCGAGTGCCGTGAACAAAACCGGCAAACGCGTAGTAGTGTACAATCCACTGCCGTGGAAAAGGTCTGGAATGATTGAAAATCCGTGGGAAAAGGGCAAATATTTTTACATAAAAGATGTACCTGCTACAGGATATAGTACTTTTTCGACTAGCGAATTAACTGAAGGAAAAGTTAGCCATTCGGAAGCTACTAGTTTTAGCACCCCTCATTTTAAAGTTGTTTTTGACCTTAAAAAAGGTGGTATTAGCTCTTTAATTGAGCAGGCTACCGGAAGAGAATTAGTAGATCAATCGGCTAAATATGTAGTTGGACAGTTTTTACATGAGCGCTTTAGCAGTAATGAAGTTGAGAAATGGTGGGACGTTTATAGTCGTGTTAGAGAAGGCTGGGGCTTAAACGATCTTGGTAAACCGGGCATGCCAAAAGCGTCGGAGATACCATACGCCACTTTTACACCTAATGAGTGGAAAATTGAAGTTACCCATACCGCAGTTGCCGCTATTGCTACCTTAACTGCTTTAAACACAGATGGTCTTGCTAAAGGTTATACATTAACGTTTACCTTCCCTCGAAACGAGGCTTATGTTGATGTTAAATGGGCTGTTGATTCTAAAACTGCCGATAAGCAACCTGAAGGAGGTTGGTTATGTTTTCCGTTTAAGGTGGCAAAACCAACCTTTACCGTGGGTCGTTTAGGCGGACCGATTGATCCAGCCAAAGACATTATACCAGGCACCAATAGACATTTGATGGCGGCAACCACCGGTGTAGCCATTACCGAAGCTAATAAAGCTGGCGTTGCTTTAGCATCGGCCGATGCCCCATTAGTAAGTTTGGGTGAACCAGGGTTATGGAAATATTCGATGGATTATATACCAACTACACCAGCTGTATTTGTAAATCTGTATAACAATATGTGGAATACCAATTTTGCCTTGTGGCAAGATGGTTCGTGGACAGAAAGCGTACGTTTATGGCCAATTGCTCAAGGTGCGCATACCAATGCAAACCTTAGTGAAAAAGGATGGGAAACTCGCTTACCATTATTAACTGGCGTAGCTGATGGAGCAGCCGGTAAATTACCGATGGTTAAAACGGGGATTGCCATTTCGAGACCAAATGTTTTGATTACAGCCTATGGCGATAATCCTGATGGTGATGGCACTATTTTACGCCTATGGGAACAAGCAGGTGTAGCTGGAAACTGTACCGTAAAATTGGGTTTAGGAAACACCGTTAAGGCAGTTATTCCAATAGATTTACGCGGAAACAAAAAAGATAATAAAATAGCGGTTAACAATGGGCAGTTTACTTTTAATCTAGGGAAATATGCTCCAGCTTCGTTTTTGCTGGTGAAGTAATGGTAATATAACAACACCTAATATTCCTATGAAAAAAAATCTCTATTTACTCCTATGTACAGCGCTACTGATTGCCAGTTGCAAGGAAACTCCCGTTACTCCCAGCGTAACTCCGAAAGAGTTCGCATTTGACACTGACCAAAATTCATCGCTCATGTTCCAAGACGGAGAAAGCCAAGAGGTGATGACATCTGCGGCACGACGTTACAACATTGCAAAGCTGATCCGTGTAACGGCGGTTGATGAGCAGCACATAGAAGTTGCCAATTTTGCGCCAATTGATGTAGAAAACGCGACTATCTTGGCTACGATAACCAGTAGCCCAGCGGGTAGTACTCCTCAGGTAGTTAAACTTTTTACCATTACCAAAATAAGAGCTCACGCCAAGCAAACGATCAAGTATCCTTTCGTAGACGGAACTAAGTTATTTTTAGACACCAACAACAAAGAAGTAGATCTTTCGGGATATAAAGAAGGAATTGCACCAGCCATAATCTCATTTGATTTTACAGGAGACAATGCAACCATTATAAGCCTTAAAAAGTTGGCGAAACTGAAATGGGATATAAAATATCATGATTTTGACCCGAACAATGATCCGAACAATAATTGGGCGGCCGATATCACGGCCAAGGACATCCGTAGGTTCTCTGGCTTGATGATTAACATGGGTATTGTTTTTGTGTCGGATGCGTTTAAAACCGAGTTTTTAAAGGAAAGGTTATTGGCTAATGATGGGACGACTGTTTTAACAGATGTCCAAAAATTAAAAACGTACAATGATATTTTAAACCATCCTTATTTTGAATGCGGAAAAGTGGAAAAAGTATCTGGTCTGGGTGGTGGGTCTACTTTAGGTTATGCAGAGCATGTAATCAGAGATTATATCAGCATTGATGCGAGCTATATTACGGCGCATGAAGTGGGACATTGTGTAGGTTACGGACATTCTTCCAATATGACCTATCCTGTAACCTTCAACAATGTAAGTACAGGTTTTAGTCCTTTAACAGGGAGGATAATTCAAAAATTCTTTAACGAAAAGTTATTTCCTGTAACGTTGGACAACTATTATAAACCTGCCGATTTTAGATAACCCCAAGAAAGTACCTACTGAACACGCTCTTTCCCAAATTTTAACTGCAAACTAAAGCGCAAGGTATTTGCCATTGCGCTTTGTTTTGCATTCCCGGCTAAGTAAGACAGGTCTAGCATAAGTTTACTGTATGTGAGGCCTGCTCCAAAGGTAAAATAGCTACTGTTTCCCTTATCTGGGTGCTGGTAATTATATCCAGCACGCAATGCAAATTTTTGTTCAAAATTATATTCGGTCCCTATCGAAACCCCTGTTTCCTTTAGCTCTTCGGCAAAGCCACCAGGAGCATCAGCAAAGGATCCAAAAGTACCCGATGAAACAGACCTATTCGGGTCTTGACCTTTAACAATCTTACCATTGCTATCATATATTGGTTGCGTTGGAACCATTAGCTTATTAAAATCAAGCGCCACTATAAAATGACTTGCTTTACCCGATAAAAAAGTTGCAGCCGTGCCTATCTTAAAATTAGCAGGCAGGAAATTTGCATTGCCTACATTACCGTAGCTCATTTTTGTCCCGATATTCGATAAGTTAACTCCTGCTGACCATATCGCCTCATTGTTAAATAAGGTCACATCTTTTTTATAGCTAGCTGATACATCTACCGCCAATGCTTTACCTGCCCTTGCCTGTAATCCCCCGTTCAACTCGCCTTTGTAAAGGTTACTGTAGATATACCTTAGATTTCCACCGAGCGCAAAGTTGGGCCCAAAACTGCTCGCATAGGCAACATCCACTGCAAATTCATTAGGGCTAAAAACACCCATGTCTTGCATATTATTGTCGAGCACCTGTACATTCCCCATCGAGAAGTACCTGAATGAACCACCTATCGTATGACGTTCACTGATCCTATAGTAACCACTGATAAAGCTAAGATTAATATCGGGCGCAAGGTTTTTCAACCAGGGACTATAAGACAGAGAAATCCCCGAAGTCTCTTTTGGCAAGAAGGCTAAAGCAGCCGTATTCAGCGATGGTGCGTTAGCATCAGATGTAGTAATTGCCACACCTGCATTGCCCATCGCCCCAGTCCTTGCATTAGGAACAATTAGCAAGAATGGGACTGACGTGGCAATATTGTTGGTGCTACTTCCATCTGCTTGAACTCCTGAGATGCTCTGTGCAAATACAGGTTGAAAAGCTAACACATGAAGTGCAAATACTAGCCCTTTGAAATATTTTGGCTTCCTTTTAGTGCTGGTAATGTCCATAACTTTTTTTATAGGTAAATCCGTCCTTTTTAGCGCGGGAACCTCGCAATGTCGAATATTATAATTTAATGAGTTTTACAACCGTTCGTTTATCGCCGTCTTTTACTTCCAGGATATAAACTCCTGTTTGCAGTTCCTGACCAAAATCAACGCTGTTTCCAGTAATACGGGTAATTGATTTAACTACACGGCCAGACATATCCATTACACGCAATTGTGTTTTTTCATTATGTTCATTTGGCAGTTTCACCGTAAAGTACGCTGTACTTGGATTTGGAAATGCTTTAACATCGATCATGCTATTTGTTTTTTCAGTAAGCTTATCATTCTTGGCTCCAGCCTGTGCAGCAGTACAAGATCCCAGCTTATCGCCATGGCTTAAATGATCCTGAACCGCAGCTTGCGCCACACAGATCACTTTGCCATTGTGGCAAATTTGTACCTTGTCGTTGTTATTACCACATCTTACATCAAGGAGTGAAATTGTAATACTAGCAGTGGCTTGGCAACCGCCATTGTAAGATACAGTTACGGAATAGGTTCCAGCCTCCGAAACTGAAGTAGCTGGGGTTGTTGCGCCAGTGCTCCAACTATACGTATAACCTTGGCCACCTTCTGCCTGTGCTGCAATAGTAAGTGATGCTGGTCCGTATCCCAGATAAAGGGTGTTTTTTGCATCTGTAACAGGATTTATAGCATATACATCAGGAATACTTAGTTGTATGGGCGGGCATGCCACATTGGCATTTACTACAGCCGAAGTTGTTACAGCACCATTGTTGTCGGTCGCTTTTGCTGTTATGGCATACACTCCTAGCGCAACATTACTCCATTCAAAGGCGAAAGGGGCAGCCAGTGCTTCTCCAAGTTTAGTTGCTCCGTTAAAGAATTCCACTTTACTTACACCTCCATCTGCATCTGTGGCATTAGCCCGAATAGTAATCGTAGCAGCTGCGTTAATGTTTGCACTGTCTGCAGGTGAAGTAATAGAAACAATTGGTGCTTGGTTAGCTACTAATTTAATGGTAGCCGAAAAACCATCGATTACTGAGAATGCCAGCGTGGTATTTATCAAATCCTCACTTACTCCTACATTGTTAGGGTTAGCCACTACTTTATAAATTCCATTGAGCTTAAGGCTCACATGATAGGTAGCAGAACGCCAATCAGTATAAGAATCGGGTACTATATTCAAGTTAGGATTGTTTAACGTGACTTCCAAGGTGTCACCTAGTTCTTTAATACCTACTAAGGCTTCACCTGAGATACTATTTACTTCACCTACATTGATGCTATCTACTGCATTAAAGAAAGCATATGACGTTAAATTTGTCGGCAGGTATTTTACGGCATGTAAGGTATCGGTTTGACTTAACACCTGATAAATTTCACCGGAATCTAGACGGCTGCTTAAGGTGCTCATTTCTTGAGGCGTAGTACCTGGCACCATTACAAATTGATATTTGGCTTTGCTGGGTGACGTACCATGATTAATATAGGCACTGCTAAAATTCGCCGTAGCTGTGGGTGTACCTGTTTTAGTGCTTTGCTGAGGTGTGGTTTGTGTTCCTCTACCTACTGTAATATCACCTCCACCCATGGGCACATAATAGCCTGTTGTTTGACCATTCACTAACCAAGTACTATTGCTTCCGGTAGAAAGAATAGTGCTTGAGCCCGAAAAAGGCGTGGTAGAATTTAGGTAAATAGCTGGATTAAGCGTAGCCGACGTTGCCTGGAATAAATTTGTGGCTGTATTGCTTATGGCGTTTGTAGCACTGATACTACTACCTAAGCAAACAAATAAGCTATCGAAAGTAAAAACAGATTTATGGAATTTTAGGTTGTTGGCTGTATATTTTGACCCAGCATTTTCTTCGAAATCCAACGCAAATACACCATTTTGCCCCAAGGATAATGCTCCTGCAAAAGCTTTTTTATTGTATTCGGGAGCTATATCTACTTTGGCCTGCAACTCCGAAAATGGAATATGAACAGTGGTAGTTCCGGGAGCCATTCTCCAGTCCCAACCATTGCCATAGGCACTAGGATAGCCGGTGGCGGTAGAATCACCTTTATATAGCACCTCTAAAGCACCATAACTTTGATAACGCCCGTATCGATTGGCATTTGAATAAATCTCCGAGCCCCAGAGTGAATTTGTTAAGCCTTTCATCGAAACTACCCAATCTCCCTTACGTTTAACACCTAGGTTAGCATAGTTGAAATGATAAAAACCATCCAGTTGGGCAGGCGAAACCGGATAGGTATTTGTTTTGTAGATATAGTTATAAAAAGCTGCCAACTTAGGCTCATACGCCGTACCTATCAAATCTCCTCCCACTTTAATTAATTTATCAAATCCAGCTGCGTTAATAGGAAATGGATTGAAGGAACCCCTGCCTGATGAGGCATTTGCGTATACCTTTCCTTTTGAACTTTGCAGAAATTGTGTTTGATAAGCAAAGGCTAAATTATCATAAGCTTGTTGGCTTATTTTATATTCAGTTCCTCTTAGTGAGTATATTCTATCAGCATAGGTATTGAATGCATACAAATAGTTGATGTATGGGGCTTGGTGATGTGCACCGTTTCCGTCTGGCTTAATACCATCACTAGTACCTTGTGTGATATTTGTAAACAAACTTAAGTACTTAGAGATTGCCTTTAGGTCGCGTACCTGATTGTTAATTGAAGGATCAAGGGTAGCCAACTCAAATAAGAAAGTTGCTTTCAGTGTGATATAATCAAAATTAACCGGAACAAAATTGGTGGTTGGATAATGGATTACATTAAATTGGTTAGACCATTTAAGCATTTGCACTACCTCTGCCTTAAGTTGCGGATCCAATAGCGACATGCTTTGTAAAAAGCCTACTGGAAAGGTTTGAGCAGGAGTATAATTATTGGTCCTGATAGAATTCCTACCTCCCTCGGCCAAACCTTGATCTAATAGATGCTCTATCAATAGCAATAACTTGCTTTTTGCATCAGCATCATTATTCTTAATGGAGGCTTGCGCTAGATAACCTACGTAATTGGCTATTTTTACAAGCTCTTCAGGATCTTCGATCTCCTCAATCAATCCACGGCCTTTGATCGTACTATCAGCATTATAACTGATATTACAAGCTGTAACAAAATTTTTGGCTGCAGTTACATTGGCTGCAGAAGGTGTAGGAATACTGCGCTGATAGCGCTTCCTGATTGTATCTGCATCACTTATTTCCTTTGGTGATGGTGGTAGGGCTATGCCAGCCTCTTGCAAATGGCAAATCAGGGCACTCGCATTGATGCCCTCAAAGAAAGTCATCTTGGAAGCATCTCCATTGGGGAAATGAGCAATATCGAGTTTCATATACGGCCCTGGAATACGCTCTTTGCTATCGCCATACATGGTAAATGCATCTAAGTATAAAGTATCAACAGCATTTGGATTTACAGGTTTGTAAAGAATCTCCATTTTTGTTAGGTTAAAACCGGGCAGTTCGCCACCATTATTGTAATCCGAACGGTAACTCCGATGGTAATCACGCCATCCTTTATAGTTCATTAGCATATGACCTTCGCGTTTCAGTACATTACCATCATAAAATCGAAAAACGAGCGTATCGTTGCTTACCTTTTTGTTGTAGACAAAGAATTGGGCATTATTGGCACCATAGGCATTAGTTTCTAGGCTAGTAATATCGAGGTTATTGGCAGTAAGGACAGTGCCTGGCGCCACCTTCCATTGCAGGGAATTAGTGCCATTTTTAGCATGCGAAGCACTTAAACTTAAGGGTGTTCCTGAGGAAGAAAAATTGCTTGGAACAGCTACATCGAAATCGTAATTAAGGTTGGTAGGAACTGTAGGTGTTTGAAAATATTTAACATCATCAAACCAGGCAGTACCTACTGCATTGGTCGACAAAAAAACAAATACCTTAACATTGGTTGTACCAGCTGGAATAATCAATGGTGTTGTTGTTAACAGTGTCCAATCATCCGATCTTGTCTCGGCGCCGTAGGCGGTTTTTAGCGCAGTTGTTCCATTTAGCGCTTGGATCATGATCCTTGCCCCGGCTGTTCCAGGGGCTAAGTTTCCTGTTTTAACCTTCACCGATGCTGTATAACTTTCGCCGATTACAAACGGAACTTCAGTTCCAACAAACAATGAATATTGTGTACTTGCGCGGGTGTACTTTAAGGAGTGCGACGGCGAAGTAGATGTAGTTGCATCCCAACTTGTATAACTTGTTTTCCACGGAGTACCCGTAATATCTGTCTCAAACTTTTGATCTAGCGGTATAAATGTTTTATACACTTTAACATCGTCGAACCATGCTGTCCCGATCGCATCGGTAGATAAAAAAACAAATACTTTAACACTGGTTGTACCAGCTGGAACAACTAAGGCAGAGGTCGCTATCTGCGTCCAATCGGTAGACCTTGTATCGATACTATAAACTGTTTTAAGGGCCGTTGTACCACTTAAAGCTTGGATCATGATTTTTGCACCGGCGGTTCCGGGGGCTAGGGTTCCGGTTTTAACCCTTACCGAAGCGTTGTAGCTTTGACCGATTACGAAAGGTACTTCCGTTCCAACAAATAGGGAGTACTGGGTGCTTGCCCGGGTATATTTCATGGAATGCGAAGCTGATGAAAAGGTAGTTGCATCCCAGCTGGTATAGCTTGCTTTCCAGGGGGTACCAGTAATGTCTGTCTCAAATTGTTGCTCGAAAACGAGATCATTTTGAGCTTGCACATAATTTGCCAACAGCAAAAGCAATAAGATTGAGTAGAGTTTTTTCATACGAGTTTAATTTGGTTAGGTTTACTAAACCAAATATTAAATTAACTCGAAGAAAACAGGGGGTAATGATTGTGCTAAAGAGGGGGCATAATTAGTTTTTTAAAACCAACTTGTATCTCACCGATCTTCCTGCCCCTTCTTGAGCGAAAACCCCCAACTCATGAAGTTCTTGAAGATCTCTTGTTGCTGTTGCTTTAGATGTTTTAGTAATGGCTACATATTTCTTAGCTGTCATACCTCCTTCAAAACCAGTAAGACCACTTTCGAGTATGCGCTGAATAGCTTTTAGTTGACGTGCATTAAGTTGTTTCCCATTTTTTAATCAAATCAAATATAATAAAAAAATGAGCCGATTAATGAAAATAATCGGCTCATGAAATTAATAATTAAAGCAATTAATTAAATTGCGTTAATGGTTTGTGGCCAAAAAGTAAACTATTCGGCAAGCTGTTCCCTTCGATCTATTGTTCTTATTGGCGCTTATTTCGAGTTTCAACAGATGTTTTCCAGTTGTCAGCTCATCATCCAATAACAAATACCATGGCAGGTGCAAGCTATTGCTCCATGGCGAAAACAGCTCAAGTTCTGGATATTCTTTTCCATCAATGCTATATTTTATTTTGCCAGCATCTGGTCCCGCTATGATGCCAAGACCAATTACTTGCCCCGAAAAAGGCAATTCAAATGAATCACCTGCTTTTTCGCCAACCAACATAGGTACATTTACAAAACCTTCCCGGGTACCCACATTGTCGGCAGGTTTCCATGAAGGGTTTAGCGTAAAACCGTTTAGTGCTTTCGCTTGGTTGATGCTCAAATAATTACCATCTATATAGGCAAATGGAGCAATTTGTTTTGGCAAATAGGATGGTTTAATTTTAGCAGGCGTAGACTTAGCTAAATCCTCCAACAGCAATTGCTTGATCGTACGGAAATATATTTCCTGTCCAAATGGTGAGGGGTGTAAATCTTTAAAATCCCTTGCCCAGGTAAACTCACCTGCATTAATTCTATCGGTAACTTCTTTGGCCAAGTTAATGAAAGGCAAGTGGAATAGTTTAGCCAAATCTTGGTGCAATTGTACTTCCGCTGGTATTTTGCCTTGGTTATATTCTTTTATTTTATCGGGATCAACAAAAGCCATCATCACGATATTGGCATGGGGATTTGCTTTTAAGGTGTGCCTAATAATCCCTTCCAACGCTCTGCGTTGGGTTTGTTGATTAGTGCCATTGCCATGATCGTTCACAGCAGTTTCTAAAAATAGGAGGTCTACTTTTCCTTTCGAAAGCACATCCTGATTTATTCTGAAGGCGTGTGGTAAGCTCCCTAAAGAAGGGATTCCTGCATTTAAAAAGTTAAATTTAGTAGCTGGATAGGTTTCTTGCAGGTATTGACTAACCTTATCCCGCCAACCTGGGTTAAAGGTGATCGATCCCCCATAGAAAACCACATTGGCGCTCTTTTTGGTTTTAATTTGATAAAGTGTATTCGCTAAATCACCGAAACGGGAGATATAATGTTCACTTTTTAAAGGAGCTTTGCTTTGTGTTTGCTGAGCAAAAGGGGTAAACTGTTGCCCCAACCGTAATTGCAGTTGGGCTTCGTATAAAGAAGCTGGAGAGATTTTTTGATCTAAGCCTTCCAAGTAGCCTAAATTTTCTGTTTTAAACGTAGTTCCTTTACTGGTAAATCCAGCTATAATAGGTTGAACTATTTTAAACCAAACATATTCCTTGTCTTCAGGCCAAAAATTAAAATCTTTAATAGGTGCATTGGTTTGCGTATAATTCCAAAATACCAGTCCTTGCAAGTGATTTGGCAAATTCTCAATCGCTCCACCACCCCTATTGTAATACAAACCACCGGTAACATTATCTAGCAAAGTATTTCTTGGCTGGTTTGCGTGCGACTCAAATGAGGTTGTTGAGGGGTAGGTACAACGCCAAATCACCGTATTTACTGCGCCATGTGAGCTTCCGAATGAGTGAAATTGCGATGCTTCATCCTTTAAATTGGCCAACAAAACATTGGTAGCATGGTTAGCAGTAATCGCTTCGTGACCTCCATTGCCCGTTACTTCACAATTGATTATAGATATGTTGGCACTTTGCCCAACAATAGCTGCAACATTACAATCGGTAAATCGGCAATTACGCACCCAAGAATTAGTTAACCTAGAGAACATCAATAGGTGGTAACCGCTATCGTGTTCCCAAGAACGATGATGGACAAATTTATCTTTCCAATTCCCTACAAAAGCAATATCCTCCACTCCCACTTCTTCTGCATTGGCGAATTTAGCAACGGTCCATTTATGTTTAGGATCTATTTTAATGGCAATGGGTGCATGCAGCCGAATAGTTTGTCCTTTTATTTTTACAACTTGATAATAAGTTGAAACATTTACGCCTTTATTGATCAGATCTTTCCAATTCGGATTAAGCTCGTGTTTTGCTAAGGTTTCGTTAATTAATTCAGTTGAATTGTTGAGCATCTTTAGTACTATCCAATCGCCTTCCCTTAATGCTCCAATCTTATCTAGGGTTAACTCAAAATCGCCAATATTTGCTATTTGCTGTATTTGGCCAATTTCAATATCCTTTCCTCCAGCAGTAAAGGTAAACATCGGTCTACCAGTCCACATTTGTTGAGGATTTACTGGTGCCAACATCTCTTTCATGAACAATTCTGTTCCACCTGGTCCAGCTCCACTCCCACGAAAAATAATTTTGCTCCCCTTTGAAACAATGCCTTTCACTTGAGCTGTGTCCTCATTTACCAAGAATCTTCCTTTAGGAAAAAAAACAATACCTGAGCCATTGGCATTTGCTGCTAAAACCGCCATCTGTATCGCATTTTGATCTGATACATCATCATTTGGTTTGGCACCGAAATCCACGACATTAAAAACTTTATAACTTTTTATGTCAGGAATTGCTACTTCACCACTGCGATAGCCAGCATAGGAAAAATCAGGTAAAATAGCGTTGCTTTTATCTTTTTGGTAAGCTTCAAAGAGTTGTGATTTGACAACAGATTGTGCAGCTGAGCTATTAGCGATCGTTAATATCATCAACACACTTCCAATTGTTCCTTTAATGAATGTTAAAGTGATTCTTTTCATTTAATTATTTTACCGTTTGTATAACTTAGTTCTGATGGAGTAAAACCTATCCGCATCGCATTTACGTACAATGCCTCATCTGGCAGCAAAGTGATCCATTCACCAGTATAGACCTTCCATATTTGGGTCATTTGTTTAAGTTCTCCATTCTTTAGCTTGCCATCAACCGTACCAGAATCCCATGAGGTAACGGGACGTTTAGCAACTGCAGGAGTAGCCCCAGCTTTTTGTATCCTGTAACCAATCGAAGCCCCTTTGGTGTCGCAAGTAATTTTTATCCCCTTATCTGAAACGATGAGTTGCGGCTGCGCTGTAATAGGTGGTCTATCCTTTCCATTCCACATTTGCTTCACCATTTCAGGTTCCGACATTCCACCCATATCTCCTACTTTATTAGTCCAGTCTTTAAGCGCAGTTCTTAACTCTTTTAATTTCGTTCCATATTTGGGGTCTCCTGCCAAGTTATGCAATTCGTATGGATCTTTTTCCATATCATACAATTCTTCTACCGGTTTTGTATTGAACCAAGACATCGTTGCTTTACTCAACTTTCCTTCTTCCTTCAATTTCAAAATTTCCAACATCATAGGTACCTGTAGTCGATATTCGATCTGCTGGTAATATGGCTTCTCTGGCATATAGTTATAGAGATAACGAAATTGTTTATCACGTACCATCCTGACCCGATCATATTCACTATCCATGCGGTCGCGTGCAGCAAAAACATATTTACGTTCTTCTTTCACCACTTGATTCCCTAAAAATGCCTGCCCCTGCATATATGCTGGCACTTTTACATTGGCTATTGACAACACCGTTGGCGCAAAATCTACTGCACTAATCAATTTATTGTCTATAGTACCTTCCTGTTTTGCACCGGGTAAGCGAACAATCAATGGGATATGTGTACCTCTTTCTAAAAGTTCCCTTTTCATCCATGGTAATGCACCTCCATGATCACTGTAAAAAAAGATGATTGTATTATCATATAAGCCATCAGCTTTTAGCATAGCAATGAGTTCACCCACCTGTTTATCCATCCGGCTAATGTTGCTAAACAGACGAGCGATATCATGGCGAACTGTTTTTGTATCTGGATATATTGGTGGTACAGTAACCGCATTTTCGTCGACCAATAAACTATCCTTCTGCTTCCAAACATATGATTCGTGTGTAATCACAAAGTTAAAAATCGAGAAAAATGGCGTACCTGTTGGGCGATTACGGAAAGAGGCGACTACACTGTTTTCATCCCATGCGGTTACGGGTGCGATAAACTGGTAATCCTGTTTTTCGTTGTTGGTACAGTAATATCCTGCAGTACGCAGATATTCTGGGAAGCATTTTACATAAGCTGGCAAAACCGCCGAATAAGTCATCGTTGCATCCCTTTGTGCGGAAGGTGCATTTAACGTACGCATGTGCTGTGTGCCAATAGAGGTTTGATACATCCCAGTGATAATTGTAGACCTGCTGGGTGCACAAACTCCTGCTGTGGTAAATGCATTGGTATAACGAATGCCTTCTTTAGCAAGCTGATCAATATTGGGTGTCTTTACCAACTTATTACCATATGCACCAATAAATGGAGAAATATCTTCACAAGTGATCCAGATGATGTTCGGTTTTGCCTCTTGCGCCCATGTTGGCGAAAATATTGATAAGACTAAACTAAGCAGCGATAACTTTAACAGCGTGGTTCTTTTCATTGTTTATTCTTTTTTCAATCCTTTATTGATAAAATATTCATTTGCAGTATAGGATGATTTAGCTGCCCAAGGCACATTATTTTTAGGCAGGTGTCTTTGTAATTCTTTGATAAGCGATTTATATTTTGGCTTACCCGCTATGTTAAACCATTCATTTGCATCTTTTTTAAGGTCGTACAATTCTTGTGAACCATCTTCGTACTGAATAAACCTATATTTTGGTGTTTTGATGGCTGTATTGTTCCTACCCCATGTTGTAATGGCGTATTTATCCCACTTGTAGTTTTTTTGTTGCATTAAAGGCATCAAACTGTATCCTTCATTTGCTTTATTAGGTGCCAGGCCGGCTAAATCTGTAAGAGTTGGATAGATATCCAACAATTCTACTGGTTCAGTATATATTTTATTTTTGGGAACACCAACGCCTGCAAATATCAAGGGCGCTCTGGTGGCTCTATCCCATAAACATACCTTTGCAAAAGTACCTTTCTCTCCTAATCGATATCCATGATCAGACCATAAGACTATGATTGTATTATCGGCATATTGACTTTTTTTCAAAGCATCGATTACCTTCCCTATATTATGATCCGTATAAGAAATACAGGCTAGATAAGCTTGCAGCATATTACGCCATTCATTATTTTCAATCGCCCATGCGGTGGTAGGCATACTTGGATTGTTGTCTATTATCTTTGTGATTGGTGGCAAGTCTTCCCTGTCGCCGGCTAAGTAGGCTGGCAAATGCAGTTTTTGGGGATCATATAAATCAAACCATTTTTTGGGAGCGTACCAAGGAACATGTGGCCTGATAAAACCTACACTTAAAAAGAAGGGTTGATCATATTGCTGTGCTAATTTCTCAACCGCCCATGCCATCACTTTATCATCTGGCATGTCTTTATCTTTTTGTGGAAAAGGAGCCCAATCGGTATCGGTTCCTTTTCGCTCCCATTTAAAACGCTTTGCAGGAAATGGTCCATATCCTGGTGCCCCGCCGTCTTCGTTCAACAAACCATCAGGGAAATGATTATGGAATATTTTCCCTACTCCCATCATAAAGTAACCTGCATTTTTAAAATACTGATGCATAAAAACAGTAGATTTTGTGAGCGGGTTAACTGACTGAATGTCATTATCCTTGATCATCCCATAGATACCTGTAGATGATGGACGTAAACCTGTAAGGATGGACGCTCTTGAGGGACCGCACAAAGGAGCTTGGCAATGCGCATTTTTAAATATAGCACCACTTGCCGCTAATCGATCAATATTGGGCGTGATTGCATCAGGGTGACCCATTGCACCCACGAAATCGTTCAGATCATCGACAGCAATCATTAAAATATTAGGTGCTTGTTTTTTCTTTTGTTGGGCAAAACATTCACTCATTGCTAAAAAGCAAAAAACAAAAAACAAAATATTGGTCTTTTTCATGCTTCTAATTTGCAATCATTTACTTTAACAACAGGGTGAATAAATCGCTAAATTAGGGGGTGGGATTAGTTGTAGACATTGATTGTCCATTAAATCTTCTTTTGTTGGCTATTCATTAGAAAGCTGATAGGTTTTCCCTTTTTCTGTCATGAAATCTATTGTATAATATTTTTGCTGGGAAGATTCTACTAGCGTTGCTTCAGGGCTTATTTCAGGGTTAGCAGGTGTAATAAACTGAAACAAAGGATTTGGGTTTTCCCCTTTAGCAGCAAAGGCTTTGGCACCTGTAATTTTTAAGGGAACCGAGCTTCTTATTCTACACATTCCACCCAGGGTAGATTTGATCAGTCCTTTTTTCAACTGCTCCCCTTCCCATTCCATATTTACCTCAAAGCCTCCACGTGCTCTTAACCCTTGTACTTTACCTGTTGACCAAACAGATGGTAGCGCAGGAAGTAATTGGATAAATCCAGCATGGCTTTGCAACAACATCTCTGCAACGCCACTCGTATAACCAAAGTTTCCATCAATTTGAAAAGGCGGACAAGCGTCTAATAAATTCATATATAAGCCCCCTTCAGTATTCTTTTCGGGACCAAATGAAATGGGGGTGAACAAGTTTTTAATGATGTTGTAGGCGTGATTGCCATCTAACAAACGACTCCAAGTATTTATTTTCCATCCCATGGACCAACCAGTAGCTCCATCTCCTCTAATCTCTAGTGATTTTCTGGCTGCTGCAAAAAGCGCTGGTGTTGTTTCATTAATTTGGTTTCCAGGATACAAGCCGTAGAGGTGGGAAATATGTCTATGTTTGGGATCTTGTTCTTTATAATCAGTTTGCCACTCTTGTAGTGCACCGTTTGCACCTATTTTAAAAGGTAAAAGCCTTGCGAGCTTTTCTTTCAGTTCCTGTTTTAAGGCAACATCTGTATGTAGCAAGTCGGCTGCTGCGATCGTTCGCTCAAAAATCTCCCGAATAATAGTCATATCCATGGTAACCCCCATATCAATTGCAGCCAGTTTTTTATCTGCAGTATAAAAATGATTTTCGGGCGAAGAACCAACCGGTGTAACCAATTGCTTTTTTTCATTCTCTACTAACCAGTCTGCATAAAACTCTGCGGCACCTTTCATAATGGGATAAGCCTCATCTTTCAAAAACGCTTTATCTCCGGTAAATAAATAGTGTTCCCACAAATGACTGCTTAACCAGCCACCTGTCATTAGCCAATAGGAAGCCGCTGGACTATTATCATTTGGGAAGGTTTCACGCCATATAGCCACGTTATGATGGGCTACCCAGCCCCTTTTAGCCCCGTACATTTTTTTTGCCGTCTCTTTGCCCGTAATGGAAATCTCTTTGATCATCTGAAACAATGGCGCATTCAGCCCGGAAAGATTGGTGATCTCTGAAGGCCAATAATTCATTTCTGCATTAATATTTAATGTATAAGCACCATTCCAAGGTGGAAGTACATCGCTGCTCCACATGCCCTGTAAATTGGTTGGTTGTCCGCCGGCACGCGACCCAGCAATCATTAAATACCGTCCAAATTGAAACAACAAGACTGCCAACCCATTATCAGTTTTCGTTTTAAATTGAATAATCCGTTGATCTGTGGGCAAGGCGGAAGCACTAGTCCCTCCTAAATCCAATTTAACAGTATTAAAAAGTTTTTGATAATCGGTTATATGAGTTGATAATAAAGTAGGGTATGTTTTTGTTTGTGCGACCTTGATGATAGCTTTATTCTTTGCCTTTGGGTCTACCCCTTCTTTACTGGGACTTTTATCAAAACCATTAAAGCTCGTAGATGCTGCCAATATGAGCACCACTTCTTGCGCGCCCTTTACTACCAATCCCTCCTTACTGGTAGCTACAGAACCTGTTTTGGTGATCGCTTTTAAGCGTCCTTCAAAAAACATACCCATCCCGCCAATTTCATTGCCATACAAAACTTGTTTATTAAATTTAAGCTCTCCAGCGTTATCATATAATTCAGGATGCTTTGCCTGATCGCCCCAACCTTCTATTTGCTTTAAAGTTCTTCTTTCGGCATAACCCGGAGCTTGTCCAAATAAATTGATGGTTGTTTGATCAATAATGTTTTGCCGAGCAGTGGGATGAACTGATGCTAAATTTGCTTTAAAACTGACCGCCCCTGGTTTATCTGAAGTAATTTTGATGATAATTGCACGGTCGGGATTACTTGCAAATATTTCTCTCTTGTAATTTATTCCATTTTGGGTATAGCTTATCCTAACTACAGCCTTAGCAATATCGAGCTCTCTTTTGTAATTACTTATCGCACCGTTTTGTCCAAAATCGAGATAAAGATCTCCTAGCGGCTGATAGTTTTGATGAAGCCTGCCTAACCAGTTTTTACGGACCATTTCCCCTGCTTCCGCATTTTTATGATCCCGCAGCAATTGGACTATTTGATCATAGGTTGGCTTAATATTAATTCCTTTAAATACATTGGACGGCTCACCACTATACAGCGTATTTTCATTCAGCTGCAGATGTTCTCTTGTTGGATTTCCAAACACCATAGCTCCAAGATGACCGTTACCAATTGGTAAGGCTTCATTCCAGTTACTAGCGGGCTGTTTATACCACAATAAATTTTGGTTATTATTGGCGATAGTTTGTGCCTTGGTTTGACCAATAGCAATTGCGAATACTAAAAACTTAAAAAGGATCTTCATAAAAATGGTTTTCTTGCTTGGCGATCACTTACAACCTATTTACATCAGTTCTAAAGGGTGATGCTGGCAATCCATCTGCATTGTATAAGTTTACCTCAGGTACATTTGCCCATCCGTATCGTGCAGCAATAGGTTTTTTAATCGCTGCATTAAATATGATAATTTTATTTCCTTTTATTGTTGCTGTTGCTGTTTTAAATTTATTATCCTCTCCAGCAATGGTAAATCCCTTTAAAGGATCAGTATTTCTTTGTAGAAATCCTTTGGTAACATGGCTAAATTTTAGGATAATTTGGTTGCCTTTGATTTGATACGAACGATAAATAGGGCCAGAATATTCGATATTTTCTTTGTAGGCTAATTTTCTTGCTGCTAAAGCTAATCTCCCGCCAACAGGTTGCTTGTAAGCTGGATGAATATCATTAGCATCACCACAGTCGGTAGTTACAACTAAGGCAGTATTTTTTACCTGCTGAGAAACCAATAATTGAGATTCTCTAATTTCAGGGATCATCTCTTTATAAGGCGCAATCTGTACAATTAAAAAAGGAAAATCACCCTGCTTAAAATCGGTTCTCCAATTTTTAATGAGATTGGACAGTACTTGTTGATAATCTTTAGCGCGACCATTATTTGCTTCTCCTTGATACCAGGCTACTCCTTTTATCGCAAATGGAAGTAAAGGTGCTATCATTGCATTGTATAACCCATTTTTTATCAGTGGTCTTAACCAAGTATTATTCGCTTTCGAAAGAGAATCTGCTTTGCGGTTAGCTGCCTCAAATCTTTGGACAACAGGAGCTAGTTGAGTATTAGATTCAAATGCTTCGTTACTTGTCCAATCTTCTGCCGGTGTACCTCCGTAGGCCGAAAAAACAATACCAATAGGTACATTTAATTGCTGATAGAGGTCTCTGGCAAAGAAATAACCTATTGCTGAAAATTCGGTAACTGTGGCAGGAGAGCAGACTTTCCAAATACTATTTGCATCCGTTAATTTTTCTTTTGAATACTTCAACGGTACTTTATAACTTCTTATCAATGGATAATTAGCTTCATCCCTTTCTTTCTCCCAATCTTTTATCGGTTGCTGTTTTGGTCGTGGTCCTAATTGCCGCTCCATGTTTGATTGTCCGCTGCACAGCCAAACTTCGCCAACTAAAATATCATTAATAGTTACTGTATTTTTTCCAGATATCACCATCGAAATACCTTTTCTAACATAGGTCATAGCGCTGAGTTTAACCATCCATTTTCCATCAATGGTTTTGGTTGTTTGCTTTTGACCGTTAAAGGTAACTGTTACCTGTTCTCCTTCATCTGCCGTTCCCCAAATAGGGACTGCAACACCTTTTTGCAAAACCATATGATCGGTAAAAAGGCTGTTAGGCTTTACGTTAGCAAAAGCGATATTAAACGAAAACAGTAAAGAGAGGCTTAAAATAATAATCTTCATAAATAAATAGTTAATAGCGATGGAGCTATCTTTTAATTCGCCTTAAAAAAATTGTTGAAGTAAAGCAGTTGATATTTGATCGCATTGCTCCAATACATCCAGTTATGTGCTCCAGGCCGCTCTGTATAATCGTGGTTTATTTTTTGTGCTAATAGCTTCTCATGGAGATTTCTATTAACTTTCAAAAAGAAATCATCAATTCCGCATTCAATTACAATTCGTTGCTCATCATTTTTTAATTGATCAACCAAATTAATAACCGTGTTTTTATTCCAGTTATCGGTGTTAGAAGCATAATCGCCAAGTGACTTTTTGATATCCCAATTATTTGGAAACGGACGAATATCTACCCCTCCACTCATACTTCCAATTGCACCAAAAAAATCTTTATGTCGTATACCTAAGTAAAATGCGCCATGTCCTCCCATGCTTAAACCTGTTATGGCCCTGGCTTTTCTGTCGGCAATGGTGCGGTAGTGCTTGTCAATATAATCGGGTATTTCTACGGCAACATTTGTCTCATACCTTTTGGTACTGTCTATCGGACTATCAAAATACCAACTACCATAAGCGCCATCGGGACAAACAATGATCATGTTGTATTGATCAGCTTCATTTAAAATACCAGGTACTCTTTTTACCCAGCCGCTGTAACTATCACTATAGCCATGTAAAAGATAGACCACAGGAAAATGTTTTGACTTGTCTTTGTAGGACGCTGGAGTGATTACAACAGCTTTTACATTTTTCTTCATGCTTGCACTGTAAATAGCTACTGTATCTACCTTTGCGGCAAAAGCATTTAAGGATAGGCTGAATAACAAAGCAAATGTGAGCAATAGTTGCTTGTTTGTATTTTTTATGGACGACAACATAAGATTATAATTAATTTATTTCAATTTCAAATCTAGCACATCCCCGTTAATAGAACGAATATTGGCAGGTAAATGAATAGTAATAACACCATTATTTTCTTTGTAGTTGATTTTTGCATTATTCCCTAATAGTTTAACACTTTCAACTGACTGGATTGTTTTAAAAGTAATATCTGTTGCTTGCAGTGGCAATATTGGAGGTTTAGTACTATTTGGCACGGGCGGAATTGCAAACAAATAACGATGTTTTGCGCTGGCACTTGCGGGCACCGATGACTCCTCGCCATTTTCCAACGCATGTGTTCCTGTAGTAGCAATCTTATTTGTTTTCATCCAAGCGGCTATTTCATTTAAACTTTTTACCATTTCATTGGTAAACACGCCTTCTTTGGTAGGTCCGAAATTCAATAAAAAATTAGTATTTGTTGCAGCACAATTTGCCAATAGATTTAATACATGGGTGGTAGATTTCATTGGGCTTTTTGTGTAACCCCATCCACTGGCAGTTATGGTAGAGCAGAACTCTGCCCAAGTAGTTTGTACTTCTTTTGGCAAAGCGTGATCGCTTTCAAAAGTTTTATAATCGCCATAACCAAAAAACCTTGGGCTTACCACTATACCTGGCTGGAGCTGACGGATTCGTTCCATAGTAATAGTGTGTGCTCTTGCAATATTGTCTTTCGGGATATCTGGTCCACCATCAAACCAAATCATGTCTATTTTACCATAGTTAGTCAATAGTTCTTCAATCTGCCCTTTAAGATAAATTGCTACTTCTTCATAATGCTTTTGCTTTTCGGCTGCTGTTTTTACAGCGGTTCTAACCTTTAAATCTGCATCTATTGAAGGGATGTTTTTATAGTCCCTACTTAAACCATAATATAGAAAGCTTTGAAATTCTCTATTAAAATACCAGTCTGGCCCTGAATAATATAAACCTATTTTCAATCCATACTTTCTGCAAGCAGTAACGTATTCTTTTACAATATCTCTGCCCCCCATATAATTCTTAGTATTAAAATTACCAAACTTACTTGGCCATAAAGCAAAACCGTCGTGGTGCTTTGTAGTTAATACAACATAAGTCATACCTGCTTCTTTGGCCAATTTAACCCAAGCATCTGGATTGCATTGTTTAGGATTAAAATCTTTGGCCATAGCCCAGTATTCATTGGGTGTCATATGACTATTATCTTTTTTCACGTTTGGTCTTGCAAAAAAATCTCCATTTGCAATAAACCTATCTACAGAGTCTTGCGTAGGTTTATTGGAACTCCATCCAATTTGTGTACCTGCCATCATTGGCCAGGAAAGATCAAGTTCTTTAACTGAAGATATGCTCCAATGAATAAACATACCCAGGCCAGCATGTGCAAACCATTGTGCATCAGGATGGTTGGTGTGTTGGTTTGCCTTGATCGGGTCATCAACAATCCCTATCTGCGCATGTTCCATTTTTACTCGGTCGGCCTCGGTTTGCTTTTTGCTTTGAGCAAACAAACTGTTTGGTAAAAGATAATAGGCAATGACAGCCAATAAAACGATATTTTTTTTCATCCGTATAAATTTGTTTTCAATGGTGACGAAGCTATCATGTGTTAAGATTCCCTTTTACTTACTGATAACTTTTTTCAATTCCTGATACCTCAACAATGCTTCTAAAAAGTAATAATCGGCATAAATTAAAGGTACATCAATTTCGGAATTATGGGGAAAGCTACCTACTGAATGCTTTAAGATGAAACCAGCATTTGAACCTGGTTTAGCAAGGTATTCTTTACTCGACAGTGACTGTAACATCTCTTCTGCCGATTTAAAATACCGGCTACTGTTTTTGGAGAATGTACTTAATTCTAACAACGCCGAACTTACCAAAGCTCCTGCGGAAGCATCCCGCGGAATGTATGAAAGCTTGCGTGAGGCATAGTCCCAGTCGGAGGTAAAACCTTTCTGACCAACATTGAAGTCCCAATAAGGGATTTTATCTGTTGGCAAGTTGGGATGATTAAGATAAAAATCGGCAGCTTTTTCGGCAGCTTCTAAAAAACGTTTATCCTTAGTTTCTCTGTACATAAAGGTAAAACCATAAATGGCCCATCCCTGTCCTCTAGACCAGGTTGAATTATCTGCAAATCCTTGATTAGTTTGTTGATGTAGCACCTTACCATTAGGTGCATAATCTACCACATGGTAGGTACTATAATCTGCTCTAAAATGATTTTTCAAGGTATTTAAAGCATGACTAATTGCTACTTCCTTATACTTAGGATTACCTGTAATTTTAGAAACGTAACACAACATTTCCAAATTCATCATATTATCAATAATTACCGGGTATTGCCACATGGTTTTATTATCCCATGATTTTTTAGCATTCCAGGATTTAATCAAACCTACCTTTGGATCGAAGCGGGTTAATGCAGACTCGGCAGATTGAATTAATATTTTACGGTATTTTTCCAATTTAACAGGGTCTTTTTCCAAGCGCATAGCATTACCATAAGAGCAGTACATCACAAAACCCACATCATGATGTTCTGTTAGGAATTGAGCTTTTTCTAGGGCTTCGGTCCATTTTGTCGCTGCAGTTTTCCACGCTGGTTTTTTGGTGTATTCATAGAGATACCACAGTCCGCCAGCAAAAAAACCTTGTGTCCAATCTTTGATGTCCGTTGTTTTTAGGGAGCCATCTTTATTGATTGTTCGTGGAAACCTGGTGAGGTCGGTAGCTGTTTTTAATAATTGTTTATACTGTGATTCAGCAACAGTAAAATCTTTTTTGATGAGTTCATCTTTTGGCGATAGCCATAAAAATGCTGAGGCGGTTAAGGTAACCACTAGGGCCAATAAAAGCCCTAGCGGCTTCGAATTGAAGTTGCTTAATTTCATTAGGATATATCTAAAGGATCTTTTCTTACCGATTAATCAAATTATGGGTTAATGGTAATTGGTAGCTGCTTCACTACTACAGAAGTACCATTCACAGTATTATTGGAGGCTACAAACGTTGGTTTATAAGTTCCCGCCGCCGTATAAACCGGCAATGAGACATAATTTAATACCTTGGCTGTAATCTCTTTGATAGCTACTCCAGCATCTGGTGTAACTTTCCGCAAATCAACAGGTCCCACAATAGCCCATGATTCTGCTGATGCTGTAGCCGCTGCTGCCGTTGTAGCCCCAGTAATCACCAGTGATCCCGCAGTTCCTACACCTGTGGTGTATACCCAACGATATTTATTTGCATTCAAATTTTCATCGTAGTGACTCATCCAACCCAGTCCTGGGCTATTGAAGCCATAATTAGTTATGCTCTGATTAGATGCTGCAAAATTAGCTAAGGTATAAACGCTATTATCTGGTAAAAGGTTATTGACAGCAAAATTGGTAATTGTCCATTTATTTTGGATACTACCTGTTACTGCTTTATACTTAAAAGCGATATATACCGGTTTACCTTGTTTAGCATAGTCTGTGAGATCTACGATACCCGAAGGTGTAGCGGTAGTGCTTCCTGTAGACCAAGCTGCACGGCTACTGATATCTGTCCAATTAGCGCTTGCAATATTGGCGCTCGTTGCGGCTGTATCACGAGTAACAGTACCGTTAATCACTTTATATTTAGCAACTGCACCTTTAAAATCTGAAGAGATTAATAATTGCATGGAATTGGTTTGTGTTCCACTTGCCCTTAAAGAACTGAATTGAAGCTGAGCGGTTCCATCGGCCGTGGTTCTATCTTTAAACTCATATCTTCGTCCCATAATTCCCGAGTAAAAGGTAACTACATCTGCATTTCCGCTAAGCTGATAAACAATTGTATCTGTCGTTTTAAAGGTACTACTAGGCTCTTTGCTGGTTTTTGTACTCGATACATCAAAGATAACCGGTGTTTCTTCGATTGATTTTTCACATGCTGTTAACATCAGTAGTCCAGCAAGTATGATGATATTTAAATATTTCATAATTTCTTTTATTTAATCAGTTACCAACCTGGATTTTGGGTTGCTTTTTTATTTACGGTAATCTCTGCGGCTGGAATTGGGAATATAACATGTTTAGGAGCTACATTTGTACCAGCAAGACCACCGTAAGCAAAAGTTGCACCTGCGCCAGTCCTGATTTCATCACCTACTGTATTCATTGCACTTACAAATTTCCCCCATCTAATTAAATCGGGCCTTCTTAATGATTCAAAACAAAGCTCTCTTGAACGTTCATCCTCTATTGCTAGTTGGAAATCGCCTTGGCTTAAACCGCTTAAATCAACTATCGAGGTAGCAAATGTAGCCGTGCCAGTGGCTCTAGCACCAGCATAAGTGAACACTGCTCCTGTGATTGCAGCAGCAGAGGCACCTGAAGTTTGAAGTGGTGCTACTGCCGTAGATTTACCAGCTGTTGTAACTGTATAAACATTATTACCACTAATTACCTGGGTATTGGCTAGGTACTCTGTATTGGCAGCCCATGGCGTACCGATAATTACTGTTGGTGCTGAGGTATATCCATTGCCGGGGTTAAGTACCGCTATGGCTGTAACTTTTCCTGAGCTAACAGCAACAGTTGCCTGAGCGGTTGCGCCTGTACCACCGCCACCTGTCAGTGAAACCGGAATATTGTTAAGCGTAGTTAAGTATCCTGTATTACCAGTTGTAGCTAATGTAACACCACTAACTACAGATATTGAGTTAGTTGGCGTAGCTGGATCTAGTCCAAATGCTCTTCTTCTCACTTGATTAATTGCGTCGTAAGCCAATGGTGTAGCTCCGTTTAGATGATTCTCAGCTTCTGCAAGCATTAACAGCACATCAGAATACCTTAATACAGGAAAGTTAATTGGCGTTGGGCCGTCCTGGCTTTTGCCATCAGCCACATAAGCTTCTCTTCTAAATTTAGCATCATCGCGGTTATAGATTTGATTTGGACCATAATAATTATAATAAAACCTATCGGCATAATTGGTGATATAACCATAAGGGGCAATATTCCAGTCTCTTCTTAAATCGCCTGCTTGGTAACGGTTAAACAAGCGAGCGGTGGTATGGATAAAACCATAACAATAACCAACTTTACTAAAGCAAAAAGCTGGAGAAGTTGCCTGCATCTGGATACCAGTCAAATTACCAATCTTACCATTAGAGCCAAAACCTTCATTAACATTTCCTTTAAATTCGATTTCCCACATGCTTTCTTGAATATCATAGCGATCTTGGTGCATGGTAATAAAATGCTCTTTATAACTCGGATTTAAAGCATGTTCGCCAGATTCTTTAACTTTTAATGCCCATGCTTTGGCTTCTGCATATTTAGATTCATCTTTTAAAGGTAAACCTGCCATGGTTAAGCATACCCTAGCAAGGATTCCTTGAACTGCGGTTTTACTAACACGGCCATTAAAACCTAGGTCAGTAATCTTGCTGGTTAAGCCTTCTGCCTGAGTCATATCTTTCAATATTTGGGCATATACTTCTTTTACCGGCGTACGAGCAACCTGTACATCTTCTGCTGAAGGCGATTTGGTTGGTTCTAATTTAAGTGGTACATCCCCAAAATTGCTGGCCAATAAAAAATAGTAATATCCACGAAGAAATAAAGCTTCTCCTAAAATAGGAGCACGTTTTGCTTCCTCTATTTTCGCCATGTTAATATTGGCAATTAACATGTTAGCACGTTCAATGCCAACATAACACTGTTGCCAAAACGAAGCTACTTGGCCATCACCATAGTCGAAATTATAAGCCAGAACACCTGTAGTATTGCCCGCACGTTGATAAAATCCCTCATCTGAAACTAGGTATTGGTTGCTTAAAAAACCTGCGTAAAGTGCTGAGGTCGACAATGGATAGTAAACGCCCGCTAATGCGCTTTGTAATTTTGTTTCGGAATCGTAGTACTCTTCTGGCAATAGGTTATCAGTAGGTACGGTATCCAAAAACTTTTTACAGGAAACAAAACCTGTCGATAATATTAGTAAGAAAATTAATAACTTTTTCATGTCAATTAAATTGCTGTGAGAATTAAAAAGTAAAATTGGCTCCAAAAGCTACAATTCTAGCTCTTGGGTAGGCACTATAATCAAAACCTCCAGTAAGTACCGAATTGTATACGCTTACTTCTGGATCAAGACCACTGTATTTTGTCCAAGTGTATAGGTTTTGTCCTGATACAAAAATACGAGCCGATTTTACCTTGATTTTTTCCAGTAGCGATTTAGGGACGTTATAACCGAAAGAAACTGTTTTTAAACGGAGGAATGAACCGTCTTCAATTGTTCTTGAGGAATAACCACCACCAAAGTAGCCACCTGTGCGGAAGTTTGCAGAACCTGGGTTCTCTGGTGTCCAACGATCTTCGTAGCTGGCAAATTGTTGTAAGTATCTTCCAGCAACACCTCCTTCAAAAATCATTCTGTTTACATTTTGAATGTCGTTACCATATGACCATTGGAAGAAAACATTCAGGTCAAAATTCTTATAGGTAAAATTATTAGAAAAACCGCCGATATGGGTTGGCAAACTCTTTCCTATAACGGTATAGTCATTGATATTTACTACACCATCGCCATTAATATCTCTATATTTAATATCACCTGGTTGGATGTTCTGACGAACATTTCCGTTAGATGGGACATTGTCTTTTAATAGATACTCTCCTGTAGATGTTTGCGTAAAATCATTCAGTTGATAATTCCCATCCCAGATATAGCCATACATTAAGCCTAAGGGTTGACCAATCTTGGCAATATAAGATGGAATGCTCGCATACGAATAGTCATAAGGCGTTGAAGAAAGAAGTGTTTGCTGATCTTCTGCAAGAGCTAAAACTTTATTTCTATTGAAAGAAATATTAAAATTGCTGCTCCACTGGAAATTCTTGCTACTTACATTGATAGTGCTCAGAGTTAGCTCCAAGCCACGGTTTGCTACTGCTCCAATATTCTTAAATGCGGTAGTGTAACCCGTTGACGTTGGCAAACTTGCTCTTAATAAAAGATCTTTCGTATTCTTCTTGTAAACATCAGCTGTTAAAGTGATTCTATTTTTTAAGAATGATAAATCTAAACCAGCATCATAGGTATCTGTAGTTTCCCATTTTACCAACGGATTGCCAAGGGAAGTTGGGTAGATACTACTTGTATACGTGTCGTTCCATGGGTATGAATTTCCAGGTACTACATCATTTGATGAAAGATAAGCAAAATCGTTTACTCTATTGTTACCAGTTTTACCAAAACTAGCTCTGATTTTACCATCAGACAAAATATTACTGTTTTTAAGAAAATCCTCGTTAATGAAACGCCACGAGGCCCCAACCGCTGGAAAATAGCCCCATTTACTGCCTGGCGCAAATTTAGAAGAACCATCTGCACGATAAGAAGCTTCAATGTAATATTTCGATTGATAATTATATTTAGCCCTTCCATAAAAAGAAGCCAAGCTCCATAGCGAGCTCCCTGCTGTTGTAACAGGTCTTACCTCACCCTCATTCAAGCCGCTCAACCCTAATTTTTCATTTGGAAGTTTAATGGCACCAAAACCAAAGACACTTGTTGTATTTCCTTGTGCTGAAAAGCCCGCCAAAACATTTAAGTTATGGTTTTTGTGATAAGTTTTTGTCCAGGTAAGGGTATTTTCATTGGACCAATTATTGGAAGTAGCCTCAGATATAGACCCATTTACACCATTTGCACTACCAGATACAGTTTGTGGATTACCCAAATAAGTTTTTGAGTTATTAAACTCTTCATTGATTACTCTTGCATTATTAATCCCGCCTGTGATTCTTAATTTTAAACTTGGAACAATAGCATAGTCGAAATAACCATTTACTTTTAAATTATGGGTCTTGTTATCGCGAACCATGTTAAGCTGGTTGAGGATGGGATTATATTTATAATCGACACCAGTTTGGGTTGTTTCATCAAGTCCCTCTTCCTCCGTATATGCACTTAGTGGGTTATAGCCCCATACACTATATAGAATTTTGTTCGAGGTACCTCCACCGCTACCTACCACAAGTGAAGCCCCAGAACGTAATAGATAAGCATAATCAGCACTAACACCTACTTTCATTGTTTTATTCAAGGCTTGATCCAATTTAATGGCACCTTGATATCTTTTGTAATTGGTATTGATAACCGTACCCTTTTGATCATTTAAGTTCCCCGAGATTGAATAAGTAGTTTTATCAGTTCCCCCTCTAATGGCTAGAGAATAATCCTGTCTAACGCCTGTTTGGAAAAAAGGCGACTGCCAATCGGTAGCAGGATAATTCCTATAATCTTCCAATGTTTTACCAGGTCTTGTAAGTAATGTAAAAGTTGGCGTTGGAGCTAGCGCAGTACCAGGTAGGCCCGGAGCGCTTTCCAATTGGTATTTCACAAAATTGTAAGGATCCATCAATTCCATAGTCCTGATATTGTTGTCAAAACTTACTGTGGAGTTCAATGAAATAACTGGCGCTCCAATTTTCCCCTGCTTTGTAGTGATCATGATTACCCCGTTTGCCCCTCTTGCACCATAAATGGCGGTTGCCGAGGCATCCTTTAAAACATCGATAGATTCAAGATCATTGGGATTAAATGTATTAAGGTTAAAACCTTCTATCGGAAAACCATCAACTACATAAAGTGGATTATTATTTTGGGTAACTGAATTGGCTCCTCTAATAACAATATCTACAGCCGAACCAGGTTGACCGTCTGAAGAGGTTACTTGTACACCCGCTACACGGCCCGCCAATGACTCGTCGATGGAGCGAACCGGTGCTTTTGTCAAATCTTTCATATCAACCTGACCGATTGAACTTACTAGGTCGGCCTTCTTACTGGTTCCATAACCAATTACCACCACATCATTTAGCAATTTGCTATCCTCGGCAAGTGTAACGTTAATTGTGGTCTTATCTCCTACAACAATTTCTTTTTGCAGGTAGCCGATGTAACTAAAAACAAGCGTGCTACTTTCCTTTGAAGAAACCTGCACAGCATAGTGGCCATCTTTATCGGTTGTACCACCAGTCTTAGTTCCCTTTATCAGTACGCTCACCCCTACCATGGGATCGCCCGACCCTTGCTCTGTTACCTTACCTTCAACCTTGCGGGTTTGTGAAAAGGCACTTAAAGTAAAGATCATGCACATTAAAAAAAGGTGAATTTTTTTCATACTCTTTTTCATACTTAATTCGTTTAAATTTGGTTTCTGGTAATCATTACTTATGGATTACTATTAGCAAATTTGCGAAGTTAGTAATCGAAATAAGGGGTAATGATTAATCTATATGGGGGTAACAATTAGTTAACAATACCTTTTAAGGCGATTATTAACAGTTTCTTCAAAAAAGATTATCGGATTGAAACTGTTGAGCCCGCAAATTCTTGTTGTGGAAGTTGAGCTTTTAAGCTCTTTATCTTTCCAGTTTTTAAATCCTTTATACTCAAATTAATTTCGCGCTCTTTATGTAAGGGATCGGCGATTGACCAAACTTGACTTCCATTTAAATTTCTTACCAATAGGGCACAAGGTTTATCTGTATTAATCTCCATGTCGGCTACTAAGATCGAACCTGGTTGATAAAAAATTGCTTGAAGCATATCCAGCGACTTATGATAAACGGCTTGAACTTCTTCTGTATTGGCAACAACCTGAAGGTCTGAAATTTTAAAATTTTTCAACTCGTTAGCCTTAGCCCCTGGCAACACTATATAGGTATATTTTGCCTTCTCTGGCTTACTCCCATGATTTAGCCATAGTTTAAAAACATCGCCCGATACTTCCTTCTTTGAAAATGAATTATTAATCTGATACCAAGTACCTTTCTGAGTTTCGGTGCTGAGGGTTAAATCTGTTACTTGCGGAAAGTAATAACCTACCCCATCATGCAGTATCCATGTAGCACTTTTATCTTTAAATGTTAACACACTTCCTTTATCAATATTTTTATTAGCGGAAGTGAGGACGTCACCATTTAACCAACATTGGTTAATAGTAGTTGTTATTGGCTCGGTGGCATTGCTGCTAATGCCTGCACCTAGGCAAACAACTTCTTGATCAAAAAAGAACCAAGCTTTTTTTGCTTGCAGGCTATCATAATTCATTGCATAGCCACTTGCACCGTAAACACCGTCTGATGCCCCACCTGCAAAATCATTATTACCCATCACTCCCCAAAATTGAGTTATGGGACGGTCAACTTTATAATCTCTACTGGTAACTCCAGGAATTTTATCCCACTCCCAAATAGGCATGATATTATAGTACTCTGGTCCACGCAATTGGATATTGGTAGCCCCATCAGCGAGGTACCTACCCAAAAGGTTCTCATTGTTACCCGATTCGGTATGTTTTGTTCTCGTGCTTACCATACGCACATTAAAAGCATATGTACTTCTACTGTGTTGAACATAATCGCCAATCCAGAACTGGCGATGGTAGGGTAATATCTTATATCCGGGGTCTACTTTATTTTCTGTTCTTGCGATAGCGGCATTCCAATCGGCAGAATTTTGGATATCTAACAATTGTGCTGTTAAAAGCCTGTTCCGTTCGCCCTTTTTATTCAGGATATTAGGTCTGCTAATACCTCTACCTTCAACGCTAAAATCAGTATAACTTCCACGTATTGACCTCAAGTAGCTATCGCGGTAATATTTAGAGAATAAAGCAAGTTTTTTTTCATCCAGTGCATAAGAAGTTCCCATAACATAGCTAGCCATTTTCATCACTCCAGTAATAAAAACCAATCCATAACTAGATATTTGGAGTTGAGGACCATGCTGCAAATAAGAATAATCAACCTGTATACCTTCCTTATTGGAAACAATTTTAATAGGTTCGAACAACTGAGTTATAGAAAATTTGAGTAACGTATCGTCGTTGGTGAGTAGGGCACGGTAAAAATAATGCAAGGCAATATCTGTTTTATTAGCTCCTGCTTGTTTGCTAATATCTCCACGTTTCATTCTTTCAATCAGCTTCTGCTCTAATTTAGGATTCAATGGTTGTTTCCCATAACGCATCATAATGAGCATTTCGCCTAATGCTTGAGGCGTGGCAATTTCATTATGCCACCAATTTTTACTTTTAGGGTCTTTATCATACCAATATTGAAATGCCTTGGTGATTTGCCCCAACAGCTTTTCATCCCCATAATTAGGGCTTGTTTTTTCTGTGTAAGTTTGAACTAGGTTTGCTAAATTGGTTAAGTGCTCCTTAGGCAGCCAGCCTGCAATTGTTTTATCGTTATAGGAGATGTCTTTCCAACTTCCATTAGGCTGTATCGTTTTGATACTTAGCTCTGCTGCTGCATTAATGGATTTAGTTGGATTTTTAAGGTCGTTCATCACCCTATCCATAATCGTCTTTGCCTCCTCCGTTTGCTGTGCAACTGCAGCCAATGGCAAGGAAATAGTTAATATAAATAGATAGGAGATCAATAATTTCTTCATTTGGTTTGTTTATTAGTAAAACAAATATTTAATTTAATTTACCAAAAAAGGAAGACGAATTGGTTAAAAAAGGGTAACTAATCGGCTTTTTGCTGATAATCAGATGGGGCGACACCAAATTGTTTCCTAAACTCCTTGCTAAAATATTTGCGATCATTAAATCCAACAGCATAAGCTACTTCAGCAATGTTCATATGGTTATCTTTCAACAACTGTGCTGCTCTTTTTAATCGCTGCGATTTGATAAAATCTGTAATAGACAAGCCAGTTAGTACCTTGATTTTTTTGTAAAGCACAGTTTGACTCATGCCAATATGGTCTACTAAACTGGTTACATTAAATTCTGGTTCTTCCATATTGTCTTCTATCAACTGCATCAACTTATTGAGAAACTTCTCTTCCGGCGACGTTGTTTCCAACTTGCGCGGATTAAGCATAATCTGTCTGCTATATTTCTGTTTAAGTTCTTCCCTACCTTGCAATAAGTTACGAATACTAAGTTCCAGTACCTGAATGCTAAAAGGCTTGGTGATATAGACATCTGCTCCTGCTTCAAGCCCATCAACCTGATGAAGATGGGAGGCCATTGCAGTAAGCATAATTACTGGAATATGGTTTGTGGTTTCGGCATGTTTTAATTTATAGCATAATTCTAAGCCATTCATTTCTGGCATTGTCACATCACTTACAATAATATCAGGAACATTTTCATTAGCGACGGACCAACCCTTTAGACCATTTTCACTTTCTAGCACATTGTAGCTAGGCTGCAACGATTGTACAATGAAATCTCTAAGCTCGTCATTGTCTTCCACTACCAAAACAGTATAGCGCTTCTCATCTACATTTTCAACTAAAGATGATTTCACTGAGATATCTAGTTCTGTGGTTGTTAAATCATGCACCACCTTCATTACTGATGGATTTGTGGTAATTTGCTCAGCCTCAAAATGGGCTTTTCCTAAAGGTAGTGTAACAGTTAGCGTAGTGCCAGTATGGGCAGGGTCACTATATACGCTGATGTGGCCTTTATGGAGATCCATTACATTCTTGGCTAATGCCAAGCCTATACCCCATCCTTCTGTAGCAACAGATTTTGATTTTACCTGGAAAAAATTTGTAAATATCTTCTCCTGCATTTCTGGCTGGATTCCAATACCTGTATCAGCAATCATTATCTTAGCCGTACCCCCATCTTCTCGTAGGGTGAAAGTTATTTTACCATTATTTGGGGTAAACTTAAACGCATTAGAAAGGATATTATAACATACCTTTTCCATTTGGCTTGGGTCAAAATAGGCGATGATCTCATCCTTCTCACATTTAAATTGATAATCTATATTTTTAAGTTCCGAAACACCCAGGTAAGCCTGGTATATTTGTTGACAAAAAGCAACTAAATCATTTTCCGAAACCTTTAGTACGGTATTTCCACTTTCTATCTTTCTGAAATCAAGCAGCTCACTAATCAGGCGCAATAAACGGTCGGTATTTTTCTTGATATTCTGTAATTGATAGTTAACAACATTATTCTCGTTCGTTATTTTGATTAACTTTTCTAAAGGAGCAAAAATCAGCGTAAGAGGTGTCCGGATTTCATGCGAGATACGTGTAAAGAAATCCAGTTTCATCTGGTATAGCTCTTGTTGCCTTTCATTATTTAGCTGCTCATAAAACAACTCTGTTTCTAGCTTTTGTTGTTTCTTGGTAAAACGAAGAACATAATATAGAAGTGTACATGCCAAGATAAAATACAAAATATAGGCCCACCAAGTTTGCCATAAAGGTGGAAATATACGAATTTTCATGAGGGTAGGCTTGGAGTTCCAGACCCCATCGTTATTAGACGCTCTTACCTTAAAAATATAAGTCCCTGCATCTAAATTGGTGTAAGTTAACGTATTGGTATTACCCAAATCGGTCCATTTAGGATCAAATCCCTCCAATTGAACAGTGTATTGATTTTTTTGTGCTTGAGAATAATTAAGTGCTACAAAAGTAAAATTCAACATATTCTCGTCATGTGACAGCTCGATTTCTTCAGTTCCATCCCATGCGATTGGTTTGTTATTTACTTTTAAAGCGGTAATGTAAACTGGCGGTACATAATTATTAATGGTAATTTGAGCTGGGTTAAAAAAATTGAAGCCATTTGTGCCGCCAAAATACAGCAAGCCCATATCATTACGCATGCTTGCACCATAATTAAATTCTCTAGATTGCAAGCCATCCGACTCATCAAAACTCTTTATTTTACCAGATTTAACTTGTAACTGGGCGAGGCCATTATTGGTACTTAACCATAAGTTATTTTTTGCATCTGGCAAAATCCCATAAATTACATCGTTAGGAAGCCCCTCAGCTGTTCCATAATGTTTGCTCCTTTTAGTTGCAGGATGATAGTTATAAATACCATCACCTTCTGTTCCTATCCAAAGTTCGCCATCTTGTTTAGGATAGATAGACAATACGGGCCCTGCCCCATGATTTTCGACACCTTGATTAAAGTTAATTTTCTGACCTTGTAATGTATTGATATCCATTTCGGTCAGGCCAAAATTACTTCCTATTAAAAATTTTCCTTTTTTTGAAGAAGCAGATATGGTGTAAACAATTCTTCCTATTACATTGCTCTTCTCAATGTTCGTTATTATTCCTGTAACAGGGTTTAATCTGTTAAGGCCTCCACCAGAGGTGCCAATCCATATAAATCCTGCTTCATCCTGAAAGAGCGATATTACCCTATTGCTACTTAGGCCAACCTGATCCGGCCCACTCGTAATCTTTTTAAATTGAAATGGTCTATTGTTTGTATTGAGATAATTAATACCGCCATCATGTAAGCCAATCCATAGACCGCCGGTTTTGTCCATGATCATGGTTTTTACATTATTGGCGCTAATGCTATTTGGATCATTTTCTGAATGTATATAATAAGTAAATAGCCCGGTTTTTTTATTAAAAAAATTAATGCCGCCACCTTCAGTACCGATCCATAGATTATGATCACGATCTTCGATAATGGAGCTAACTACCTTATAGTTAAGCATGCGTTTAGTATTGCCAGCAGACACATGTTTGAACCTGTTATAACTATTGCTATAATAATTAATTCCGCCAAAATAAGTACCTACCCACATGTCGCCCATTTTATCTCTACAGATGCTATAAACTGAGTTCTGGCTTAAGCTACTACTATTATTTTCATCATGCTGATAGTTCCTAATAGTTTTGTTAACCGTATTTACGATATACAGGCCATTATAAGTGCCTATCCATAAATTATGATGACCATCTTCCTGAATTGCCCTTACAGGATCGGAAATAGACTTTTCATTTATACGATAATTTTCAAAAGCCTTGTTTGTTTTATGAAGAACGGCTAATCCACCTTTGTACCCTAACCATAAGTTATGTTGCTTATCAAGGTATAAAGAAGCGATAAAACTGGCGTTTGAAGTAAAGCCTGTTGGAAATTTATAATTCACAAAACTGTTCGAAGCTGGTTGATATTGATCAACACCGTTTGTTGTGCAAACCCATGTTTTTCCATCTGGCGTTTTTAACAGCGCTTGAATATTATTAGCTGATAAGCTACCTTGCTTCTTTTCTTGATGTTGGTAAAGGGTCTTTTTACCAGTTTTAATATTTAATTTAAACAAGCCAAGTGTGGTACCCACCCAAAGATTTCCTTTACCATCTGATGTAAGGCAAAGCACCTCATTTTGAATCTTTGGATCTGTGGTAGACATGTCATAGCGAACAAATTTATCTCCTTGTTCCACATACCTATTGAGGCCATTAGAAGCTGCTATCCATAAATTCCCATACTCGTCTTCATAAATTGCCCTAATCATGTTGTGACTAAGGCTATTCGTATCTCTCGAGTTGTATTTGTACTTAACGAACTTTACGCCATCATATTTGTTTAGTCCATCTCTGGTACCAGACCACATGTAGCCTTTCTTATCTTGTAAGATGCACAATACAGAACTTTGTGCGAGTCCCTGCTTTAAAGATATATTGATAAATTTGATATCCTCATACGATTTTACTTCTTGCGCATTTGCGCAGGTAGCAAAAAATATAAGTCCTACAAATAGTATAAATTTCCTCAAGAGCATTTTATTTGGTTACCAATCTAGAAACCGAAAATAGTTAAAAAAACCAGATTAAGTAAATGTTAGGTAACCAAAAAGTTATTTACTCACACAAGAGTCGTGCACAACTACTTTGTCCCATAGATGACTGTACTGCGCTATTGCAGCTATATGGATTGGATGTGTTTCATAAATGCCAATATCGTGGAGATTTTCAAAGGTGGCAATTAAGTTATAAGTAAAGGAATTATCAACTACACCTCGTTGATTGGTCTTAGCCGGCCTCCCATAGCGCATTGATTTAACAATTGGTATGGTTTTCAAAAGCTCAAAAAAATTCGTAAATTCTTTGATCTCTTGTTCACTTAAGTCGTTTTTAAGCCAGAATAATACATAGTGGGTTATTTCTTCAGTTTTTTCCATTCAATTTTTTGATAAGATCTGTTTCTTCTTTGCGATAGGGTGTTCCGTCCGGATTAAATATCTCGTGAAACCATTCCTTAGGTTCACTACCATCGGCTAATGGGGTATCCCAAGCAAATTTAGTATTTGTTTTACCAGCAACAAATCCCCAGTTTATGGCGCCAACATTTTTCTTTTTAAGCAGCGGAAGAGTATTCGAAAAAAGACTGCCCCGTGTTCTAGCCATGTATTCTGTGCAGATAAGCGGTCGCCCACTTGCCTTGAGCAAGTCTATTGTTCGCTGATGCCATTCTGGAGTTTCATAATTGTGGTAGGTAACAACATCTGAATTGGCAAGTTGTATTTCGTTGAGTTTCTCGAAGCCCCAGCTCCATAAGCCGATAGTAATAGGCTGGCTTGGGTTTACTGCTCTTGCCCACAGGATGGTATTTTTTAGTAAGGGGATAGAAGTTTCTAGTTTTCCGCTATTTCCTGGTTCATTATATAAATCCCATAAAAGCACTCTTTTATCTTTTGCAAACCGAGACAATACTGCTTTTACATACACTTTAAGTTCTGGGAATTTTGTTTCATCTGCATAAGCTGGGTCGCCAGGGTCTTGTAGCCAGCCCGAATTATGAATACCTATTTTTGGTTCAGGTTGCTTGCCTATTGCAGAGGTTTTATTCCAGCAATCATCAAAAAGTACAAACATTGTAGTAATGTGATGTTTATCTGCAATGGTTAAGTACTGATCAACCCTATTTAAAAATCCTTTTGGGTCTTGTTTATAAGCCTTGCTATGCAAAAACACTCTTAATGTATTAAAACCAATTCCCTCTGCCCATCCAAGTTCTTTATCTATGAGAGCAGGACTAAATGTTTCTGCCTGCCACATTTCTAGTTGATTAATTGCATTGTTTGGGATGTAGTTTGCTCCTGTTAGCCATTGATGGTTTTTATACCACTCATTTGCCTTTTTTACTGACCAAACTTTCTTTAGTTGTGCTTTTTGTTGGGCAAAACCAGTTACTGCACAAAATGTGAGGATAAGTATACCGTATAAAAAACGTTTAGTATTCATATTTCTTGATTGTAGGTTAATTAGAGGGGATTGTTAAATCGATTCCAGTTTTGGATGGGGCGCTAAAATTTGGTGTACCATCTTTGTTCCATGTAAATTTCTGCGCTCGTGGTGATCTAAATCCACCGCAGCCTTGACCAGGTTTATCATTTGCATGATACAGGATCCAATCTTCCTTACCATTTGGCGATTTAAAGAAAGAATTATGGCCTGGAGCGTAAACGCCATTTTCTATTGAAGTAACAAATAGTGGTTTAGGATGTTTTGTCCATGATTTTGCCTTCAAAAAGTCACTTTTGATATCAGCAGAAAGCATTCCAAGTGCATAATTATCCGTCCAACAACCGCTTGCCGAAAATATGATCAGCAACTTATCCTTATGCACTAGAAATTGAGGTCCCTCATTAACGTCGACATGTGGAGGATTATCTGGCGTATTTAAATCTCCATGCTTTTCCCAATCATAGGTTGGCGTAGCAATTTTTATGCGTTCAGAATCAACGGTCCATGGATTTTTTAGGCTAGCGATAAAAATTTCCTGCTTTCCATTTTCATCACCTTCCCAACCCGACCATACCATGTAAAGCTTATTTTTAATCAGTATTACATCCCCATCAATGGCCCATTTGTTTGTTTTATCTGTAACCTGTCCTTTAAATACCCATTCTCCTTCCATGGGATCTGGAGATGAATTTTCGAGCACATACATTCTATGGGTCTCATTCCGCCCATCATCTGCAGCAAAATAGGCGTACCATTTCCCTTGAAGAAACATCACTTCTGGTGCCCAAACTTGTTTTGAATAGGGTCCTGTTTCGGGAGCTTTCCAAATCGTTTTGCGCGGTGCATTTTTTAAACCGGCTAAACTTTTACTCTTCCATAAATCTATCCGGTTTCCTGCAGTATGCGTGTAATAGTAATAGCCATCTTTGTAATAACTATAGGGATCAGCTCCTTTTGGAAGCAAAGGATTGGTGAACGTTTGTGCATAAAGGCTTGCCGTGCAAAGTATAATAAGAAAAGACAACAAAAATCTAGGCATATTAAATGGATCGGTCCGAGTTATTCAGTTAGCCTAAAGCTAAGGTAATTATTGCCTTCTACATTTAATTTTTTTGTTACAAAAGGAAGACGTGGAGGTGGTGATACTGATTATATAAACGCTATAGAAGTATTCTAGGTAAGTAATAAGTAATCGAGGCCACAAAAAGAAATCTTTCCTTTGTATCTGAAATCTTTTTCGCTATTTTTTTAGAAATTAGCTTGATGAAGAAAAATAAGAGTTGTGACCTCCAGAGTTGTTTCATGTGCAAGCTTTCTTTAAAAGAATGGCATCCAGCAATTACAAACCATAAAAAGAATTTCCTTGCAAAAAAAGGCGAATTGATTATTAGGGAAGGTGATCCAGTAACCGGGGTTTACTTTGTCACGTCGGGCAATGTTAAAGTTCACAAAAAATGGGGCGATAAGGAATTGATTCTAAGATTTGCAAACAATGGGGCTATTTTAGGGCATAGAGGCATTACCTCAGCTCCCACCGTTTACCCCATTTCGGCAACCGCACTAGAAGACACAACAGTTTGTTTTGTAGATGTAGCTTTTTTTAGTGCCACTTTAAAGGTAAATCATGATTTTGCCTACTGGATGTTGCTATTTTATGCAGACGAATTGAATGCTTCGGAAAAGAAAATGCGCGACTTAGCTTTAATGTCGGTAAAAAGTAGATTAGCCGCAGCTTTATTGAGCTTAAAGGACCAATTTGGCATAAATGAAGAACAGTGTCTTAATTTGACTTTGAGCAGGCAAGACTTGGCTGCCTATACCGGCACCACTTACGAAACAGTGTTTCGAACTATGAATGAATTGATAGCTGAGAAACTCATTGTGCTAAAAGTAAGGATGATTGGAATTTTAGACGAACAAGGTCTGTTAGCTGTAGTTAATCAAAACAAATAATGATAGGCTTAATACTCTGTGGCGGACAAAGCAAGCGAATGGGCACCGATACCAATTTTGCACCTTTTCAAGATCAATAAAGGCCAAAAACACCACTAACTCGCAAACACTAATGAGAAGGTTGTACCCACACTAATTTCCGACTCTACCGAAATCTTTATACGATGATAAGTAGCAATACTTTTTACAATCGCTAGTCCCAATCCATAGCCAACTTGCGAATTAAGATTGGTCTTCATAAATCGATTGAAAATAAAAGGTAAATCCTCCTTTGGAATACCGATTCCAGTATCCGATAACGTAACTTTAAAACGCCCATCAGGAAGCATATCGCCTTTGATGATAATTTTCCCATCTTTCTGGTTAAATTTTATGGCATTATGGATTAGGTTAAAAAATAGTTGATATATAAGACCTCTGTTAACATTGCGAAGTTCAGCATCAGCAGGGATTGCTAAAACTATACCGATATTCTTATCTTCAAGTCGATGTCCAATTTCTTCTATAATCTCTTCAAATAACTGAAGCAGCCAAATATTTTCTTTTCTAACATACTGTTCGTTTTCTATCCTAGAGATGAGCAACAAGGAACTTGTAATATTCTTCAATCGATCTACCGTTTTCATCATCTCTACAATGGCAATAGCAGATTCCTCACTTATACCCTCTTGGTCAAGTAAGTTTTCCATTTTATTCTGAAGAATAGTGATTGGTGTCATCAGCTCATGAGAGGCGTTAGAAGTAAATTCCCGTTCTTTATAAAAAGCCTCATTAATTTGGTTCATCAGCTGAGCCAATGATTCGTCTAAATACTTAAAATCTGTAGTGCTTGTTAACACAGGTGTTTGTGCAGTTCTAAACGGAAATTCGTTATTTATAAGCTTGGTTTTGATAATACTCGATAAGGGGCGAATGATAACACGCATAAAAGTGAGATCAATCAGCACAGTTACAGCAATCAAAGTAATTAGAACGTATAAAGCAAATCGTTGAAGCGGCTTATTATATTGATTGATACTGGTTGTTGTTTTACCAATCTCTAAAAGGTAATTTTTATTTGCATACTTAAACGTAGCGCTTAAAATCCGATAATTGAGTGTATCACCTTCTATGAGCCGCTGAGAATCTTTAATTGTATCAATTATATTTTTTGCCTCCGAAGGCGAAAAAGCGACAAATTCTTCTTTTAACAAGGTGTAGCTACCATAATTATTTTCTCCTTGCAAATAATAATCCAGGCCATTTTTATCCACAATAGACATTACTTTTTTTTGCTGCTGCCGTAACATAAAGTTTGTATGCTGATTGGCAATTTCCTTGACTAAGTAAGGTAAGGCAAGTACAAATAGGAGTACCGTTACCAATTTGGAACCTGCAATAAAAAGAGTAAGTTTTGAAGAGAGTTTCATTTTATTTCTTAATTCGGTACCCTACTCCCCTCACTGTTTCCAACCAATCGGTAACAGCAAAGGCATTTAGTTTTTTTCGAATATTTTTAATATGCGCATCAATATAATTGGAATCATAATCGTCGTTCACAAATGTACCCCATATATGTTCGCTTAGCTGGACCCTGGTAAGCACTCTACCTCTGTGTAGCAAAAGATAGCTAAACAGATCAAATTCTTTACGTGACAATTCTATCTGTTCTTCATTAAAACCAAGCAAACGTTTGGGGATATCAACAGCAAATTCACCTACCGAAATAAGCGACTCTGTGATGTTGAACTTTCTGCGCGCAATTGCCTGCATTCGCGAATGGAGTTCGAGTAAATAAAAAGGCTTTGCTAAATAATCATCTGCTCCTAAATCGAGTCCACTTACCCTATCTTTCAGATTTGTTCTGGCTGTAATAATAATATAGGCAGCATCGGGATTGTTCATTTTTGCGTGGCTCAGAATCCCTAAGCCATCACCATCTGGCAAGCCAAGATCAATTAAAATAAAATCGTACTGATTAAGTTCTAATTGCTGCACACCGTGATGAAAGGAATGCGCAAGGTCACAATGGTAAAAGTTCTTTTTCAAGAACTCCTCCATCTCGTAAGCCAAGGTCTTTTCGTCTTCAACAATCAAAACTTTCATAACCTTTATTAAAACTGATAGTAGAATGCTAATCCAAAAAAGGATTGTTGTTTTTTAAGCTCCTCCTCTGCTTTTACACCAAGTATAGACAATTGATAACTTATTTCTGCAATATAATTAGCTCTACTAAAGCCAAGTGGAAGTTTGAAGTTATATGACAGCAGATTAAAATGCTGCGATTCGGAGGTAACAGTGGTAGTTCCTGCATTACCTGAGTTGCCTGGCGGCGATTCCCATTTTCCATTGCCTTGATCACGCCTTCCTTTCATGATGGTATAAGTTTCATAAAAGTATCGCGTTCCAGCAATAACCTCTATTGCAGGTTCAATATAGATTGAGTTTTTTTCGTTAAATACATTCCCAAGACTGATTTCCTTTGAGTTGTTTAAGCTTAGAAAAATATCTCGTTTTGTTCCAAAAGCATAGTCGACATCTAACGAGGTCTGCAGCCAACCCCAATGATAAGTACTCGATATATTAAGGTTATTTTCATTTGAAGCTTGCAACAAAGGTGAATTTTCGGGGAAAAAAGAGCGCGTATAGGAAGTTCCGATAGTTAATTTTTCATTGAAATCATGGTCAAAACCAACGCCAATATCAGTTTCTGATATACCTGAACCATAATTTAATAGCTTATAAGAACCTACTGAAAATCTGAGCCCAACAGGGAGCCTCAGTGTAGCATTTACCAAAACATAAGGGAGTTTCTCCTTCGTGGCTTGTCCGTAATAACTTACATTGCTGTTATATAGTGCTGCCAAAGTTACTGTAGCCTTTTTTGAACTGTCTTGTTGCGCCATGGCCAGCATAGAAAATAAGCAAAACACGCTGATCAGGGAAATGAGTTTCATTTACTATGGTCGTTTTATTTTAGGCCTGATAATTTTAATCGGTTTCACTTTCACATTAGGCTTCAGTACAATGCTTGGTCGCTGTTGTTTCCTGGCCCTGGGTACCTCTTTAATTTCAGGCTTCACCTCATCGGTCTTCTCCTTAACAGTTTTCTTTGGATCTTGTTTTTTATCGTCCTGCTTTTTTTGCACTTCCTGTTTATCCTGTGCTTGCGCATTTACTGAAACTGGAACTGCGAAAAACAACAGTACGGCAAAACGCATTTTACAAACCAAAAACCTGTTCATGATATGAAGATATAAAATATAGGAATTAAAATTGCTTCTATACTTACAAAAGTCCAAGCCCAAGATGAAATTAAGATGAAATTAGGGTAAGAAAAAAATAGGAATTTTCATGTTCATTTCATGTTCAACATGCAATTTTGGGGTAATAAAAAGGCGTCCAACCGAGTTCCGAAATAATCCACTTACTAAAAACTAGCCCTTTAAGATTGTTTCGTAACTCGTAAGGACCCACTGATAAAAACTAAAACCTAATACTATGAAAAACAAATTTGGATACTTCGCAATTGCCGCTATCCTAGGCGGGATTACCATGTTTACCGCTTGTAAAAAAGACACCGACGATACAACCTCGGGAACAACTAAAGTGCAGATCAGAATGACTGATGCACCTGGGAATTTTGACGAAATTAATTTGAATGTTAAGGAGATCGTACTGGTTTCCGCCGGTAAACCATATGTGTTTGCAGCTACTACCTCACAATTTAACATCCTTGACTTTAGAATCGGAACGAGCAACCCCGATATCCTTGTAGCTTCGGGCGAGATGCCGAGTGGTGAGATTACAGAAATCAGGTTAGTGCTAAATGATAAAGACAACACAATCGTTGTTGGTGGTGTTGAATCAGCGTTAACAATTCCAAGTGGAAGTTCATCAGGCGTTAAGGTAAAACTGACTGAAAACCCTGAATTGGTTGCTGGAGTTGGCTATTCTTTACTGTTAGACTTTGACGCCGCAAAATCTATTGTGGCCACGGGCAATGGAAAATACCTATTAAAACCAGTTGTAAGAGGGATAACAACAGCCACCACCGGAATGGTTTCGGGAACAGTGCTACCATTGTTAAGTCACCCAGAAGTACTGGTAATTAAAGGAACAGATACTGTTGGTACTGTAGCAAATACCTTAACCGGTAAATTTACAGTAGGCGGATTAGCTGCTGGAACCTATTCAGTAAAATTTGCTCCAGTGGTTGGATATCGAGATAGTACAATTACCAACGTTGCAGTAACTGCTGGCCAAACTACTGCCTTAGGAACTATCACTTTAAAACAATAAATTTAATCAAACGCCGAGGCAAACATTTCTTGGCTCGGCGTTTGCATGTCGTTATACTTAAAGTAAATAGATCATGAAAAAATTATTTGTTTCTATCGCACTGGTATTAATTGCCTTTTTGCCATTCAACGCATCCGCTCAGGTAAGTTTGAATATTAACATCGGATCACAACCGCTCTGGGGACCTACAGGTTATGATCATGTCGATTATTATTATCTTCCCGATATTGAGAGTTACTATTATGTACCAACGAGAGAATTCATCTATCTTAATAATGGAGGATGGGTTTTCACTTCTTCATTACCTGCGAGATACAGCAACTATAACCTTTACAATGGCTATAAAGTTGTCATCAACTCGCCAAAGCCTTATCTTAACTTTAAAACACAAAAGGTTAAATATGCAAAGTATAAAGGTAATCATGGACAAGCCGTTATTTCGAGGAGTACTAATCCTAAATATTTTGTCATCAAAGGTCACCCTAAACACGGAGTAAAAATCAACAATGGTCAAGGCTCTTCAGGAAAGTACAAAGCTCAAGGAGGAGGATCAAAAGGAAATAGTGGAGCTAAAGGAAAAGGAGGACCAAAAGGAAATGGAGGGGGTAACTCCAAAGGAAAAGGAAAACATTAATTATGAAGACATGCAAAAGGTTCCAAGATAGGGCCTTTTGCTGTTTTTGAACCCTTTCTTTGATTAATGATTAATATTTTTTGTATATTAATACAAACAACCTAATTATTAATCAAATGAAAACACTAAAATTCACAATTGCAGTAGGAGTTATGCTGTTTGCTGGCACTCCTAATTCTCAAGCAAAAACCACAGGAACTTTACCACAAACAAAGAGCAACTACGCCACAACAGTGCAGGCCGGCATAACGAAAGAGCAAGTCATCGCCGAATGGAAACGTGCCAAAACATACACTAAGGCTTATCTAGATGCCATGCCAGCTGACGGATATACTTTTAAAGTTACCCCCGAAGTACGCACTTTTGCACAACAAATGCTCCATATAGCCGATGCAACCTATTACTTTATTTCGGCAGCAAGTGGCAAGCCAAGTCCGCTGGGCCAAACATCGGCCGAAAAAACGATCGCACAAACCAAAGAAGCTACCATTGCCGCCGTTTTAGCAAGCTATGATTATGCCATTAGTACTATTGAGGCTATGCCTGAAGATAAAATGCAAGAAAGTGTAGACGCCGCAGGAATGAAGTTATCGAGATCGCTGGTATTATCTAAAGCCTTTGAACACCAAACCCATCACCGTGGCCAAGCCACCATGTATTTACGTTTAAAAGGAGTTACTCCCCCAGCAGAAATGCTATTTTAATTTTCGATTAAATTTGAATTATAAAAGTGGCTACCACATAGGTAGCTGCTTTTATTAATTGAATTCTAGCAACGACTTTTCAATAATAGCTAAACATTCTTTTATTTGACCTTCGGTAATAACCAATGGAGGAGCCAAACGTATCTTATTACCATGGGTAGGCTTAGCCAGTAAACCGTTTTCTTTAAATTTCAGACAAATATCCCACGCTAAATCCGACTCTTCATCGCTATCGATCACTATCGCATTAAGCAGTCCTTTACCCCTCACCAGCTTAACAAGTTTTATTCTTTTCGCAATATCCTCCATTCCGGTACGGAATATTTCACCAAGGCGCTGCGCATTTTCTGCTAGTTCCTCATCAATTACAACCTGAAGAGCTTCTTGCGCTACAGCGCACGCAAGAGGATTACCCCCATAGGTAGAACCATGTTCGCCAGGTTTAATGGTAAGCATTACCTCATTACTAGCCAACACTGCAGACACAGGCAATACTCCACCAGAAATAGCCTTCCCTAAAATCAACATATCCGGCTGATTGGTTTTATCAGCATCATTTATCTCGTAAGAAGCAAGCATGCTTCCCGTGCGCGCAATTCCCGTTTGGATTTCATCGACGATAAACAGCACATTATAAGTTTTACACAATGCCTTAATTCGAGATAAGTAATTACTATCTGGTACCACTACGCCAGCTTCGCCTTGAATAGGCTCAACAATAAAGCCTGCAATATTTTTGTCGGTTATTAAAAGCTTTTCAAAAGCTTCCACATCGTTATAGGGTACATGCGCTATTCCAGTTACAAAGGGGCCAAAATTTCTTTTTGCACTTTCATCATCCGATGCCGAAATCACAGAAATGGTTCTGCCATGGAAATTTCCATTCGCAAAAACAATCTTTGCTTCGTTAGCAGGAATACCCTTCACCTGATAAGCCCATTTCCTACACAATTTCATGGCACTTTCTACAGCTTCTACACCCGAATTCATTACCATAGCTTTCTCGTAACCGAATAGGCTACAGATAAATTCCTCAAAATTCCCTAATTTATTATTGTAAAACGCCCTAGAAGTGAGCGTTAATTTTTCGGCTTGAGTTTTCAATGCATTGATAATTCTGGGGTGGCAATGGCCTTGGTTCACAGCAGAATAAGCTGATAAGAAGTCGTAATACCTCTTTCCCTCAATATCCCAAACAAACACACCTTCACCTCTTTCTAGTACTACAGGCAAAGGATGGTAATTATGCGCCCCATAACGTCCTTCTTTTTCTATTAACTGTTCACTTTTACTTAGCTTTGCTGTAGTTTCCATTGTTGAAATAATTAATTCATCGAGAACCAAAGATAACTATTTAACTTATTTAATCAAATAAACTAGTTGATTTAACTTTTTTACAATTAAATAAATTAAATTTAACTTTATATTAACCCAAAATAGAAAACCAACTAAAAATGGACGCGATAGACGAATTTGATATCCAGATTTTAAAACAACTTGAAAAAGATGGGCGCATGGCTTATTCTGCTATTGCGACTACCTTAGGCATATCGAACACCATGGTTCACCAAAGGATTGCCAGGTTAACTGAGCAAGGCATCTTGACCGGCATTAAACCAGTTTTAGATGAGAAAAAAATAGGATATGATTGGGGTGCCTTTACAGGTATCGCTCTTGAAAAGGATCATGATTCGGACCGTATCATTGAAGAACTGAAGAAGATTCCAGAAGTTACAGAGTGTTATTATATTTCGGGAACTTATACCTTATACCTAAAAATCATTGCTAAAAATCACGAGCATATGAGAAAGGTGCTTTATGAAAAAATTGATAGCATCTCTGGAATCGCTAAAACAGACTCTATCATGGAATTAGGTTGTGCGTTTAAGCGAAATATTATCTTATAATCTTAAAAAATCAATATCTTTAGATAAGGTTGGGCTTGGCCTTGTGAAAGGATCATACCACGTTCAAGAAGCAATCGAGAAATCTTCGACTTTTGTTCGAGATGGACTCGAACGTTTCCCGACCACTTCCCGAACGCTTCTCGGAGCTTTCCCGAACACTTCCCGAACAAAACATGCTTTTTCCCGAACAACTCCCGAACAAAAATTAAGAGTAGAACGTAAAAGCCGCACCAAAATTAACTGATACGGCTTCTTTTATAAAAAATTCTAATATGCTATTGAAAATCTGCAGGCTTATAATAGTTACTTAGTTTTGTAGCAAACAAGCCACCTTCATAAAATCTTTTCATCACGCGAATCATCACAGGGCTATGTCCCGTTTTTACGCCATCTATTGTTTTAGGATACGTCATGCTTGATGAATGATTATAGCCTACACAATGACCTAATTCATGCGCTGGCACGTCGCCATATCCCACTTGGCTAATATAGTTTTTCAGGAGATAGTCGGCAAGGCCGAAAGTAGCTCCCCCACCTAAGCCAACAGTATTATTTGGCCCACCTACCACGCCACAATTGAAGCGTTTAAAATTAATTAAATCGTTATAGCTTTTCTCTTTTTCCGCCAAGGTTAAAGGGGTAATGCCATCGTTACCGATAATTGTTTCCTTTAAAAACTCTTGCTTATAATCATCAGATACAATCACTAACCCTAAGTTAATCATTAATCCAGTGTAGCGACGAACCTGTTTAGGCGTGATATCCTCAGCCCAATTGTTATTTGGATCATTGTTTGGATCAAAATCATGGTATTTAATATCCCATTTAAGTTTAGACAGCTTTTTCAGTTTCGCTAATGTAGCGTCAGGACCATCAAAGTCAAACGATACATTTGCGGGCGCTATACCATTTGACTGGTAGGCAGAAAGGTCGACCACATTTCCAACGCTATCAACAAATTGAGTTGTTTTTTTGATAAAAGGATAAAGAATTGTTTTTACACCATGAGCGCTAATGTTATTAATCTTTAGCAGTCTAATTGAACTACCTGTGCTACCTGCAATTTTCATATAGATAGAAACGTTGGTAAGATCGAAGGGCGCAAAATTGGCAATCTCAATGTTTTTTTCATCAATAGCTTTTACACGAAGAACTCGAGCGATATTGTAAATCCTACTGTCTGAAGTCATCACAGCTTGAGACTCATTGTCTTGAAACATGGGGGTTGAGTTGTCAACTCCAAAATCGTAAGTTTTAACAATAACGCCCGATGGATCAACCACATCCGAAGTACTGTTTAAAGGAAGATTTTGAGCTGCTGGAATCTCGGTTACAGCAGCCTTTTTACATGCACTGAATAAGCAAATACTTAAAGCAAAATAGAGAATTTTTTTGTTCATAGGTTTGGGTTTAAAATATTCTTAAAAGTAGTGAGCTTCGCATAAAAACAGGGGTGAATAATAAGTTTAATTAGGGGTAAAAAAATCACACCTGCAGTTTTGCAATTTGCATTTAAAAATAAAATGCCATAGCTTTACAAAAACTTTAGGGGTGCCTTGTGCTGAGAAATACCCTTTGAACCTGATGCAGTTAGTACTGCCGAAGGGAAAAGTAGCAGCAAACCTATTGCTGTCTTTTTTCGGTCCGTTTCGGGCTATCTCCTATTGTTTGCAATGAATTTGAACATTATGGAGATCACAATCAACCAACAATCCTACCAGCTTGAGCAAACTTGTTCCGTGCAAGAACTGCTTACTTCAGTGCATCCTATAGAAACTAAAGGAATCGCTGTGGCCGTTAATCAGGCAATCATTTCAAAATCCCAATGGGATGCTTATCATTTAAAACCTGGCGATGAGGTAATGCTTATCAAAGCCACCCAGGGCGGTTAACATCTTATTTCCAGAACAAGTTATCTCAAACCCATCCTTTAAAACCCTATAGATGAAAACAGAAAAAATACCTAATCAAGAGGTCATCAGTCGCACTCCCTTTCCAGCGTCACAAAAAGTGTATATCAAAGGCCAATTGCACAATATTGCAGTTGCTATGCGAGAGGTTAATCTCAGCGAAACAAAAATCCACAACGGATTTGGACTTACCAGTCCCAACCCACCTGTAACAATTTATGACACCAGTGGCGCTTATACCGATCCTGCAATCGATATTGACATTAAAAGAGGTCTACCAAAACTTCGAGAACAATGGATCACCGCCCGAAAAGATGTGCAAAAGTTACCTCATATTTCTTCCGATTACGGGCAAAGCCGCTTGAGCGACGCATCACTTGATGTTTTACGCTTCGCTTATATTGCTAAACCGTACCGAGCAATTAATGGAGCTAATGTATCTCAAATGCATTATGCCAAAAAAGGGATTATCACGGCAGAAATGGAATACATTGCCATCAGAGAAAACCAACGAATAGACCTGTTGAATGCTCAGGAAAAAGACCCTATGTTGCATCAACATGAGGGACAGAGCTTTGGAGCTAACATCCCCAAAGGCTATATCACACCAGAGTTTGTACGTGCAGAAGTGGCGGCTGGAAGAGCTGTTATCCCTTGCAACATTAATCATCCAGAATTAGAACCAATGATCATAGGTCGTAATTTCTTGGTAAAGATCAATGCTAATATTGGCAATTCGGCCGTTACCTCCTCTATTGAGGAAGAAGTAGAAAAAGCAGTTTGGGCCTGTAGATGGGGTGCTGATACGATTATGGACCTCTCTACAGGGAAAAACATCCACGAAACACGAGAATGGATCATCAGAAACTCACCGGTTCCAATTGGGACGGTACCGATTTACCAAGCACTTGAAAAAGTTAATGGCAAGGCTGAGAACCTAACTTGGGAGCTATTCAGAGATACGCTGATTGAACAGGCGGAACAAGGAGTTGACTATTTTACTATTCATGCGGGGGTGTTGCTACGCTACATTCCACTAACGGCAAAAAGAGTTACCGGAATTGTGTCGCGCGGTGGTTCAATCATGGCTAAATGGTGCCTAGCTCACCATCAAGAAAATTTCCTGTACACCCACTTTGAGGAAATTTGCCAAATTATGAAAGCTTATGATGTATCATTTTCTTTAGGTGATGGATTAAGGCCTGGCTGTATTGCCGATGCCAATGATGCGGCACAATTTGCAGAATTGGAAACATTGGGCGAGCTCACAAAAATTGCTTGGAAGCACGATGTACAAACTATTATTGAAGGGCCGGGCCATGTACCCATGCACCTCATTAAAGAAAACATGGAGAAACAGCTGGAACATTGTGCAGAGGCCCCGTTCTATACATTAGGCCCATTAACAACGGATATTGCGCCAGGTTATGACCATATTACTTCGGCTATTGGTGCTGCCATGATAGGCTGGTATGGCACGGCAATGCTTTGCTATGTAACACCAAAAGAGCATTTGGGTTTACCCAATAAAAAAGATGTGAAGGATGGGGTAATTACGTATAAGATTGCCGCCCATGCTGCAGATTTGGCGAAGGGCCATCCGGGAGCTCAGTACCGCGACAATGCATTGAGCAAGGCGCGATTTGAATTTAGATGGGAAGACCAGTTTAATTTATCACTCGACCCAGATACTGCCAAAGAATTTCATGATGAAACACTCCCAGCCGAAGGTGCAAAAATCGCTCACTTTTGTTCGATGTGCGGACCTAATTTCTGTTCGATGAAAATCACACAAGATGTTCGCGAATATGCTACAAAACAAGGTTTGGAAGAAGAAAATGCAATTTCAAAAGGAATGCAGGAAAAATCAAAGGAATTTGCCGATAAGGGTAGTGAAATTTACTTGTAATGAAAATTGCGGTAATTACCAGTGTGAGAAGCTTTGATGGTGAAGCTAAATTGATCAACCAGTTATTTGAATCGGGCATGGAAGTACTGCATCTCAGGAAACCTGGTATGGAGAAGGAAAACTACCTCGCGTTGTTGAACCAGATCGAAGCAGTGTATCATGACAGAGTCGCATTGCATTCTCACCATGAACTAGCGGCAGAATTTGGAATTAAGCGACTGCACTACCCCGCCATCTTGCGAAAGAACCAGGCACTGGGCGTATTGCGATGTGAACATCCAGATAAAGTGCTAAGTACATCTATTCATCATCTTGAAGAGATAGATTTTGTACGCGAATTTGATTACACCTTTCTAGGGCCAATATTCAATAGCTATTCCAAACCCGGTTACCTAGGTATGGGGACAGCTAATTTACAGTTGCCCCAGAAAACCGGGCTACAATTATTTGCATTGGGTGGTGTAACTGTACACAACATCGCGAGCCTAAAATTGCTCGGTTTTGACGGTGCCGGTCTATTGGGATGGCTGTGGAACGACCCCACTAAGGTGATTACTAATTTTAATCAAATCAAATGTCTGATCAAAGAAAATATGTAGCCAGCATAGCGGGTTTTGACCCCAGTGCGGGGGCAGGAGTACTGGCCGACCTTAAATGCTTTGAGCAGCACGGCGTTTATGGCTTTGGGATATGCACCGCCTTAACGGTGCAAACTGATAGCGACTTTATCGCAGTTGAATGGCAAAGTGCAGCGCAGATTATTGCCCAACTTGCTCCCTTGCTGGAAAAATTTGAAGTTACAGCTATCAAAATTGGATTGATTAAAGATTTGGAAATACTGGAGGACGTAGTTCATTTTATCAAAGCGATTGACAAAAACATAGCATTGGTACTAGATCCCGTGCTTTGCAGCAGTTCTGGCTTCGAATTCCACTCTTGGAGCGCAACAGAATTAAACAAAATATTAGCGCAACTAGCTTTGATTACCCCAAATTACGAAGAGATGCAGCGTATGGGAAATGAAAACGCTGCTGAAAGCGCCGCAGCACAATGGGCAGCCTATTGTCCGGTATTGGTAAAGGGCGGACATCATCCTTTGTTTCCTGGACGGGACCTGCTTTTTGAAGCTCCAAACAAGGTGCTTACCCTCGACCCCTTTCCCGGAACCATCTTTCCAAAACATGGTTCAGGTTGCGTTCTCTCGTCCGCTATTACCGCAAATCTGGCCCGTGGATACAGTTTAGCAGAAGCATGTCACCAAGCAAAAATCTATACGGCAACCTTTTTAAACAGCAACACGAGTTTACTTGGATACCATAAAACCTAATCCCATGATAGAAAACCTTCAGTATATTTCTCAAAAACCAAAAAAAGGAACGCACCTTGATGCCATTGAAGCAGCGTTAGCTGCAGGAAGCAAATGGATCCAATTAAGGATTAAGGACTTAGAACCCGAAGCAATCCTCGACTTTGCTAGGCAGGCCGTTGCTTTATGCACATCCGCTGGCGCTAAACTTATTGTAAACGATTACCCCGAAATTGCCCTCAAGGCCGGGGCCTATGGTGTTCACTTAGGCCTCCAAGATATGTCAATCCGCGAGGCGAGAGCCATTGTGGGGCCTAACATGATTATTGGCGGAACAGCCAACACTTTCGAACATATCCTTCAAAGAGTTGATGAAGGTGTTGATTATATTGGCCTTGGCCCCTATCGTTTTACCCATACCAAACAAAACCTAAGTCCAATTATTGGTCTTACTGGCTATACTAACATTTTAAAATGCGTTCGGGAAGCTGGCTTACAAACCCCCATTATTGGTATTGGAGGAATTGTGGCCAGCGACATTCCCGCACTCCTTCAGACTGGCCTATTTGGTGTAGCCGTGTCTGGTGCATTAACCGATCAAGAAGATCTGACTGCCATATTCCATCGCATGCAGACAGCCATTGGTTCAACTTCAACCCTTAGTCTTAAACCTTTAAATCAATTCTCATGTTAACCATCGCCAATCAAACTTTTCAGTCACGGTTGTTTACCGGAACCGGAAAATTCAGTTCTCCTGAAGAAATGGAACAGGCGCTACTTGCCTCGGGTTCAGAACTGGTTACAGTTGCCTTAAAACGAGTGGACCTAAACAATAATCAAGATGATATTTTGCAACACCTAAAGCATCCACAGTTCCATCTTTTACCTAATACTTCGGGAGTACGCAATGCCCGAGAAGCCATATTTGCTGCGCAAATGGCGAGGGAAGCATTAGAAACCAATTGGATTAAACTAGAAATCCACCCCGACCCTAAATACTTGATGCCCGATCCGATAGAAACTTTAAAGGCCACTGAAGAACTGGCTCGACTAGGCTTTGTTGTGTTACCTTACATCCATGCCGACCCAGTACTTTGCAAACGCTTGGAGGAGGTTGGAACGGCTGCCGTAATGCCATTAGGATCTCCGATAGGAAGCAACAAAGGATTGAAAACCATCGATTTTCTGGAAATCATTATTAGCCAGTCGAATGTACCAGTGATAATAGATGCTGGAATTGGTTCGCCTGCAGATGCCGCCCACGCGATGGAAATCGGTGCAGATGCCGTACTCGTTAACACCGCTATTGCCGTTGCAGGCGACCCCATTAAAATGGCTGCTGCCTTTAAACTTGCAGTAGAAGCAGGAAGAATGGCTTTTGAAGCAAAACTTGCAGCTGTTGGGAATTTTGCAATACCTAGCAGTCCGCTCACAGCCTTTTTAACTTAAACAACATGACGTTAAACAAGGAAATCAGCTTTGCTTCGGTATTTGAACAGCACGATTGGCAAACTGTAAAAAACAGTATTTACAGCAAAACCAGTAAAGATGTTGAACATGCGCTCTCGGCTAGCAATAGAACACTCGAAGATTTTAAGGCTTTAATATCGCCTGCGGCTAGCAATTATCTGGAACAAATGGCAACATTGAGCCATCATTTAACCCAAAAGCGCTTTGGCAAGGTGATCCAAATGTACGTTCCCTTGTACCTTTCTAATGAATGCAACAATATTTGCACTTATTGCGGCTTTAGTTATGACAATAAAGTGCGCCGCAAAACGCTCTCAGCCATAGAGATCATGCAGGAAGTAGCAGTTATCAAAAAGATGGGCTACGACCATGTACTACTTGTAACGGGAGAAGCCAATCAGTCTGTACATACCGATTACTTTCGCAAAGTACTGAAGCTCCTCAAGCCCCATTTCTCGCAAATCTCAATGGAAGTACAACCACTTGCATTAGAAGAATATAGTGAATTAAGGGTACTGGGGCTGAACACAGTTTTAGTGTATCAGGAAACCTATCATCAAGACGACTACAAAAAACACCATCCGAAAGGGAAAAAGGCAAATTTTCAATATCGTTTAGAAACACCAGACAGGCTTGGAAGAGCGGGCATCCATAAAATGGGTTTAGGGGTGTTAATTGGATTGGAAGATTGGCGGACGGATTCTTTTTTTACTGCCTTACACTTATCCTATCTCGAAAAGTATTATTGGCAGAGCAAATACAGTATTTCCTTTCCTAGGCTGCGTCCCTTTAGTGGTGGTTTAGAACCTAAAGTGACTATGACCGATCGAGAGTTAGTGCAATTGATCTGTGCTTACCGGATTTTTAATGAAGAGGTAGAACTATCCATTTCTACCCGTGAGTCGGAAATTTTTAGAAATAACATCATCAAACTCGGAATCACTTCTATCAGCGCTGGTTCTAAAACCAATCCAGGAGGTTATGCTGTTGAACCACAATCACTGGAACAGTTTGAGATCTCCGATGAACGAACCGCAGCTGAAATTGCTCAGGTGATTACCAATCAAGGTTATGAGGCTGTATGGAAAGACTGGGATACAAACCTGATGACTATTGAACAAGGGAACTAATGAACCAACAAGAACTACAAAGATATGACCGCCAAATAATACTTGCGGAATTAGGTATTGAAGGACAACAAAGATTAAAAGATGCGAGCGTGCTGGTTATCGGCGCTGGCGGATTGGGTTCGGCAGCACTTTTTTACCTTGCCGCCGTTGGCATTGGCCGAATTGCGGTAATCGATCATGATACGGTGGATGAAAGCAATCTTCAAAGGCAAATTCTATTTAACATCAATGACATTGGGAAAAATAAAGCAGTGACCGCCGTTGAAAAACTGAAATTACTCAATCCCCATTTAGCATTCAACGCCTACCCTTTTAAGCTTAATCCCCAAAATGCTATTGAAATATTTAGCGATTATATGCTCTTGTTAGATTGTTCAGATAATTTTCCGACCCGTTATTTGGTAAATGACATTTGTGTGGAACTAAAAAAACCATTGGTATTCGGATCAATATTTCGATTTGAAGGACAAGTTTCGGTTTTTAACCTTGGAGGGGGACCAAACTATAGAAATCTCTATCCCAGCCCCCCTGCCAAAGAAGAATCTCCAAATTGCGGTGAAGCAGGCGTAATAGGAACATTGCCTGGAATAGTGGGTACTTACATGGCCAACGAAGCCATTAAAATATTGGCCGAATTTGGAGAAACCTTAAGTGGGAAGCTAATGATTATAGATGCATTGCACAACCAAACTAAAATTTTCGACTTGATAGCCGAAACTAGGAAAAGTGCTAAACCACCTGTAAAGTATAGCCCATTCATTAATGAACCCATACTAAACGAATGGAAGAAAAATGGAGAAAATTTTATATTGGTTGATGTTCGAGAAGCCTATGAATATGAAGAACACAATATCGGAGGACTAAATATTCCAGTTTATGAACTTCCAGAACGAATAACCGAAGTTATGGAACACGGGAAAGTTGTCTTTGTATGTACTACTGGAGCACGAAGTAAGTTGGCATCAGCAATCTTACTACAACAGCATAAAGAAATTTTGGTTTTTTGTATGAATGTTTGATAAAACTATACCTAATTTACCCTTACATTTGCAAAAAAATAACCACAATGAGCGAAATAGAACAATATCCAGTTTTAGCATATATCGTTGATATGTTAAAGAAAGCCATAGCTGATTCAAAAATTGAACAACCATCAGCGAATTCATATAAAGTTAAGGATGGCAATGATGAGATACTGCTTGAACAAAATGGCGATACCGTTTTAATTACGGACAAAAGAAATATCATCTTTAGCGAAGATTTATTGGAGGCATTGCAAAACATACATGAAAGTGTTAAGAAAAATGATGAGTTGAAATCTGCCTTAGCAGCAGCAACTATCATCATCAATGGACTAAATATTGAAACCGAGCTTGTGCTTCAGGCGATTAAAGATTCCTTAGATCAGTTGAGCAATAGCTACGAGTTTTTACAAGTGGTAGAAAGTGATATTACTAAAATTGGCGTTGGTTTTAAGTTTGGCAAGCATGCTTTTAGGCTAAACATCAGCAATGAACCAAAAGAGGTTTTAATCGAAACAAGATTTACCCCAACTTTTGATGCTACTATTAAGCAAACGATTACCGCCGATCTTATAAAAGTACAGAATGCTGTAAACAAGTTATTTAAGAGTTAACTTCTACTCATAGGGTAACATTTTTTGAGTAAGTTTATATATAAGTAATTAGACTTTTAAACACTTAAATCATGAAAAGAATATTTACCACCCTAGCGCTTACAATCGGTATTGCATTAAGCGCTTTCGCACAGGCTAACAAAGTTGCCGTTAAACCAGCAACCGTTAGCCCTGCTGCAAAACAAGCCGCTCCAGAAGGTCATTATTGCAGTTATTGCAAAATGAATTACCCTGAGTCTCATTTCCCGTGCATTATGAAAGCCATTAAAGGAAAAGTTGATGCCAACGGTAAAGTATCGTTTAGTCCCGGAGGACCAATCGGTGGAATTGTAGTGAAAGGTGGTAAAAACCCTGGTGGGAATTTACGGACAGTTACAACCGAGAACGGAGAAGTAGAGATCAATAACCTAACTGCAGGAAATTATAAGTTTACCTTTGCTTTGCCAACGCACGATCCACAAGCAAGAGTTGCTGGGACCCCAATTGGAGGTATCATTGTAAAAGGAGGTAAAAATCCTGGCGGACAAATGTTTACAGTGGTAACAAATGCTAATGGTGAGATTATTTTAAATAATTTGGAGGCAGGAAATTACAAATTTGTAGTGATGAGCCCAACGCAAAAGGTTCTGCCGTTATTGTAACAGCATCTTTTCCTTCCCCGACAGGGTATAAGCTCCTGCGGGGACTGCAAATGTGCAGTAGCCGTTTTCCACGCCTACATATTTAGCATAAGCTGAAGAACATTTAATTTGTGACCGATCTGCAGCAGGGAAATGAACCTTTGCCGAGCTATTGGGTGGCACTATAATACTTAATTTAAGTTCGCCATCCTTTCGCTCCCATTCAACTTTAATAGTACCAACATTGGCATCATAACTAGCTTTGGCCCAACTTATCTTACCCGATTTAAATAATGGGGGACGTACCACAAATTCCTTAAACCCTTTGCCTTCGTTTTCTTTTCTGATGCCCGACATTCCATTTATATACCAAGCTCCTGGATAAAGAAATGAGCTATGTAACATCGAATGTCCCGCTAAATCTTTTTCCCACATCTCCCACAAAGAGGTAGCTCCGTTAGCTTTCATATATCCCCAACTTGGGTAATCAGTTTGAGCAGTCATGGAATAAATCAAATCATCTCTTCCTTCATTTCTTAATAACTTAAAAAGTAAAGCTCCTCCTGTTATACCTACATGAATGTGGCCTCTTCGTATTACCAATATCTCTTTCTCCAATCGTTTCATTACTGCCTCACGAAGTGCTACAGGCGGAATTTCAGCTAGCAAGGCGATGGCCAGATTTCCCATTGATTGATCCGCATAACTGTTATCTGCTGCATTAAAATATTTCGCATGTATAGCTTTAGCTGATGCATTTGCCTGGTTTTCCCATCTTTTAGCCTCTTCATTTCTTTTTAAAACCCGTGCAATTTTCGCGGCAGTACGTAAATTATATACCCTGTAAGCATTGTTAAAACAAATGTTCTCGGGCTTGTTGTTGTTCATTCCTTCGGCTGTTGCATTCGGCCAAAGCCAATCGCCCAGAAAATCCCAAGCACCGCCAAAACGTTGTAATAGATTATCCTTGGTATGGCTGTCTAAAAAATCCAGCCATTTTGTAATGAGTTCAAAATTTTTCTTAAGTATTCGCTCGTCGCCCTCTTGCTGATACATTAACCAAGGCAATACAACTACAATCCCTCCCCAACCTGGTCCACCACCACCCTGATAGGTAGGTGCTGTATGAGGTAAAATTCCCTCATCTGCAGCGCCACCATAATTCTTTTCGTCCATGGCTCTATTTCCCTGCACGTCTCTCCAATCTTCCATCCATTTGGTATAGAAAGCGCCCAGTTGGTAATTGAACATTCCGGTTTCGGAAGTAGCATGCGCATCTCCACCATAGCCTAATCTTTCTCTTTGGGGACAATCAACCACATAGCCACCTAACGAAAGGTTTTCAAAATTCCATTTAGTTTTTGCATATATCCAGTTTTGCAGAGAATCGGAACTAGCAAATGTTGCTGCCGATTGGTAGGCTGTTGTCACCACCCAACCTTCTATATCACTTAGCTTCGGTTTTTCCTTTAGTCCTTTGATGGTAATCCATCTACCTGAACTATAATTGAAACGATTTTCAAATAAACCTTTTCCATCTTTGTTCAGCACACAGGCATTGTGCATATTAAAGGTCATCTCCTCACCTTCCCGCTCAGAAAACAGCATATCTATTCGTTGCCCAGGGTCTCCGACTAACTTAATCCTGGTCCATCCAGCAAAATTTAACCCCATATCTACCCTAAAAGAGCCATCAGTTCGCGTTTCAATCGCAATGGGTGTAATGTGCTGGCCTAATCGGTTTGGTTCTACCATTTGCGCCGTTAGCATCAGTCTGGGGTTATATTCTAGCGACTGCTTCCAGTTTGTTTCATCACAGTCAATGCTATTCCAAGTCTTGTCTTCCTTATTAGCATCCCAAAGTTCACCACCCATATGCCCAAATTCCCAATTACCCAAGAGTGTATTAGGGCTTGGAAAAGTTTTCCAACTTTTATCCGTTTGTAAGCGCAACAAAATGGTATCTTCCGCTTTGCTAGCACTATAAATATCTGCTTGTGCAATTACAATCGGCGATAACGGCTTATCGGCCGTTGCATAAGATGAAAATATAGACCACGAAGTTCCCAGCCATAGTGCCACTACATTTTTTCCAGGTTTTAACTTCGAGTTGATATCATAGGCAACATACCTTGCTCTTTTTGAATGGCCGCTTACAGCTGGGGCAAGAACATCATTTCCTATCTTTTCCCCATTCACATATAATTCATGATAACCAACAGAAGCCACAAACATCATGGCACGGGTAGGCTTAGCTTTAAGTTCAAATGTTTTACGTAGCCAGGGATCTGCTATATTTGTTGTGGGCTTACTTTTCGGATCTTTCGACGTTCCAGTCCCAATCCATCTAGCAGTCCATTCCGAATGGTTAAACAGACCCGTGCTCCAATGCATCGTTTTGCTCCAGGCAGATACTTTTTGGTTTTCATCCTTAGCTCGAACCTTCCAAAAATAGGTTCTATCAGACTCTAAGGGTTTACCACCGTATACAATCTGACTTGTTTTATCATCTTTTATCCAATTTGAATCCCAACTTTCCCCATTACCCTTATTTAAATCCTCTTCCGATTTACTTACCAAAATCTGGTAGGCAGTTTGCCGCTGCCCGAATGCCTTCGAATCAGTTGCTTGCAATATCCAGCTTAACCTGGGCAAGCGCTCGTCTATTCCCTGTGGATTTACCAGATACTCGCACCGCATTCTATCGATACGGATACTACTTTGCGCATTTAAAAAAAATGGCGATAAGAGTAGGACAAAAAAACGTAATGCGGTCTTTAACTGCATAAATAATGGGGTTAGCTCATCGACAAGTTAATCTGGATATAAAAGATATTTCTTCCGTATAGCTTTAAATTTTTGCAATCCCGGCTCCCAGCTTTTCCTGATCTCGGCTTCAGATACTCCTGCTATGATCTGCTTTCTAAGCTGATCTGTACCAATACGCAAATCAAATGGGGATACACCTGTATTAGCGCGCTCCTTGCCGAAAAAATGTTCCTTGTCAGGATAGGCATTGTATAGTTCTATTAACCATGTTAAATTTAACTGACGGCTCTTTCGCAATTTATTGATATCGTAATTGCGAAGATCGAGGCCATAGCATACAGTGTCTTTGTGGTTTGGCCTTTCACTCATTCCCTGAATACTTACGGGTTTGTATGAAAATGAGTACTTTTCCTTTAATGCAGGTGCTCCTAAAACTGTAAATGGCATATAAGTTCCCCGGCCTTCATTAATAGCCGTCCCTTCGAACATGCATAAACTTGGGAAAAGCATCACAGCTTGTTGTGTATTCAAATTGGGTGAAGGATTTATCGGTAGCACATAAGACATATCATGATCATAATTCGCAACTTTAATAATCCTTATTTTGCATTTTTCTTTAAGATAACCCTCACCATTAAGGTATTGAGCAAATTCTCCTATGGTCATACCATGGGTCATAGGGGTATAATGTATTCCAATGCCAGATTTAAACTTATCATCGGTCATTACCGGCCCATCTACCACATAAGCATTAGGATTTGGCCTATCGAGAATAAGCAGTTCTTTATTGTTTTCTGCGCAGGCTTCCATTACATACTCAAGTGTATTGATATTAGTATAGTAGCGACAGCCTACATCCTGGATATCAAAAACCATAAGGTCAACATCAGCTAGCTGTTCTTTTGTTGGCTTTTCGTTTTTTCCATATAACGAAATGATTGGAATACCCGTTTTAGCATCTATCTCGTTGCCTACTACGGCCCCATTACTTGCATTGCCTCTAAAGCCATGCTCAGGCCCAAACACCTTTACAATTTTAATCCCAAGGCTCACTAAACTGTCCACACTACTTTTCTTGCCTATTTGGGAACTCTGATTTGCAACTAAACCAATTCGCTTTCCTTTTAGATAGGATAAATACTTTCCGGTTTGATCGGCACCAGTGATGATATTTGCACTGACAACTCCTTTGTGTATTGGTGAACTAGAATCTTTAACAAACCCTGCGGCCCAAGACGCAGTTAGTAGTCCGAACGACCAGATAAATAATTTTGTTTTCATATTAATTAGCCTTATCCATAATGACACAGAAATTTAAAGATATACTTACGCCAGCTCAAAAAAGAATTAGGGGAGAGATTTAAGGCCTCATCTTTTTTCGATTATAAAATAAAAGATAAGCTAATAACAACGGGGAAAATGTAAAAAATCCAACTCCATTTTTCACTACACTGTATACTGAAACGCCAATAAGTATTCCAATCAACACGCCATTGATTAGTTTATTTGATTTTATTTTTTTCTGTTCCTTTTGTATTTCCTGATCGGTCACTGGTTTTAATCTATTGTGTTAGCTATATTTAGTTCTTTTAGCTTTTAAATTGATATCAAAAATAAAAAATTAAGTTTAATATTGATTACGTAACTATTATTATACAATCCTTGAAGATAGGCTAACAAAAATGTTCGAAAACTCTTAGAGATTAAAGAGAAGTTAATATCCAATTAGTTCACACTAACATCAAAAAAATAACCTACTAGTGCCGATACCACCATGGCGACAGTACCCCAAAAGCAGATCCTAAACACGGATTTCCACGCAGAAGAACCACCCGCTTTGGCCGAAGCCATGGCAGAAATTGCTAAAAACAGAATAGCACTAGCATATTGAAAAGGAATCATTGATTTTATTGGAGCGGAAATTGCCACTATTAACGGTAAAATACCCCCAACTATAAATGCAGAAGCAGAGGCTATCGCAGCCTGTAAGGGTTTGGCATTGGTAATTTCATTAATCCCGAGCTCATCTTTTGCATGGGCACCCAGTGCATCATGTTGAGTAAGTTGTTTTGCAACTTCAATCGAAAGCTCTTTGCTAAGCCCCCTTTTCTCATACAATTTAGCAAGTTCTATCAATTCAATTTCTGGAATAGTTTCCAATTCCAATGATTCCCTTTTTAAATCTGCCGTTTCAATATCTGCTTGGGAACTTACAGAAACATATTCACCGGCAGCCATTGATAATGCACCTGCAACTAAACCTGCCAATGCAGCTAAGACAATGGGATTTCGAGTATCGCTCGCTGCTGCAATTCCTATCACCAAACTAGAAGTGGATATAATCCCATCATTAGCACCAAGAACAGCTGCCCTCAACCATCCACTTCTATTGGTATAATGTTGTTCAAGTTCCATTTTTGCAATTTATTAACCGTTGTTTTTTCTCTCTCCGCCATTGATCATATCCGATACAATTCCTTTTCCGTCTTTTCTTTCAGCTAAAAATACACCAAAAACATGAACTATTATAAAAGCAATAATTAGGTACATCACAAATCCATGGGTTTCTTTCAACTGATGGCTGAAAGATTTTGAAATCCCTAATTCCTTGTCGAATGCTATGGATAGACCGGTTATTACCATCAAGGTGAGTAAAAAATAGTACCCCAAGTATAATGTCTTTGTAAGTAGTTCATGACGGGTCAACCTTCTTTCCTTTGGTTTTACAACATAGTTTTGATAAGCGGTTTTCAACTTTCTAAAAAATCGCTGATCTTTAGATTGAAATAGTTCGCTGATTACTCTAAATACGAGCAGGATAGCAAGCGCATAGCCAAAATAGATGTGTATACCCCAAACCTGGTCTTCCATACCATGGATAACGGCCCTAGCCTGTTGATCGTCGACTTTAGCACCAGCCTGAATAAGTTCTTCCTTAACTAATCCTGAATTATCACGATCTAATAAGGTCGAATTGACGAGCACTGTAAGCAAAGATCCGCAGACTACCAAAGCGCTAAACCAATGCCAAAATCTTAAGCTGGCAGCATTTTTTTTAACTGCCTTTGGGTTTTCAGTATCGGTTAGGTTTGTTCCAATTACTCCCATGATTATTTGAATTTTAGGTTAAGTGATACTATGTTTGAAGTTAGCTTGGTAGATCTAGTATAGTGTCCGTACCTTAGTTCTAGTGTGTTCAATCTTTGCCATCCTAAAACTCCTTTAGGTGGTGAAAAATGGATACCTGCACCATAAAAATTGCTGTTTAAGCTAGACAGATCATAATCACTGGTATAATAGCTTGCTTTTGGATTATGCTGGCCATAAGGCGCAAAATAATCGACACCAGTTTGCTCACTATACCGATAAAAGGGACTAATAGAGAAAAAGGAATTCAATTTTATCGGAACCTCAATCTCTGCAGTATGTGCCCTGATTCCCCAATCATCCATATAATATCTGTAAAAGGAACGAAGCACGATGTTGTCGCTCAAGAAATAGTTTAGCCTCATCGCAATAGGTAGCTTGTATCTCTTATCTGGAAGATTTTCAGCCCTTAATGATCCGTCGGTAAAATAATCACGTTGATATTTTGTCGCCAGAAGTCCTTTTTGGTAAGCAGGTTCCACAATCAATAAGGCCTGAAATTTATCGGTTAACACTTGAGAGAGTGAAAATGAAGTACTAAATGAGTTTCTTGGGCTAGAGCCATATTCAGCGTGACCATTTGTATTCCCTGTTCTTAGTTCGACAGGCAGAATAACCGTCCAGGTATCTAGAAAAGCCTGAAGTTTAAAATCGAACTGGGTATTTTTGTCTTTCGACAAACGGGTAAGGTTAAAACCTGCGCCTAGCGATTGGTAATCAAACTCGGTTGAAAACGAGCCTGTAAAGCCAAATGAATTACCTGTTTTTTCGTTTGATCTCGTCCAGTTCAAAGACGGATAAATCCTGGTATCTGCAGAAGAAGCTGATGATATGGTACTTGGATCTATTTTATCTGATGATGCAGAGGTATAATGATCAATGCCAACTTCGAAAAGAAAGGTGTTTTTCCTTCCAAATTTTCCGAAGGTGGAAAGTTGTACATCGAAAGTATTCGCCAGATCATTGAGTTTCTCGGTTCCTATACCACCGGTAACGGCAGAATTGTTACCGTTCTGGTTATAATAAGAAGAAATAATGTTTACCTCATCCATCTTAAGTTTACGTGATTGATAATTGCTGGTATCGGCATGAACAGTTCGTGGTCGAAACTGTGCATGAGCGGTTAATATCCCAAGGTAGAGTACAATAATGTGCAGATAAATCTTTTTCATGTTAAATTGAATTAGTTACAGCCACATCCACCACCACTTTTTCCGCCGTTGGCACCTGAAGCGCCTTCACGGTACAATTGAGAACTCTGTTCAAACTTCTGCACCTTTCTAGCTGAAAGTATCATATCGGCATCGTTGATCTTGTTTTTTTGATAAGCTTTTACCGCACTACATGAAGCTAATAACCCCGCACTGAGCAAGCCTAGTAATGTATATAAAATTATTTCTCTTGTGTTTTTCATCAGTTCTTGATATTAATGTTCTTTGATGTGTATATATCATCAACGTCGTCTACAATAATGCAGGCAACATTTTTAAGTTGATTGATAAGGTTTAGGCCAACCTTAACACCCATTACCATTACAGGTGTTGCAAGCGCATCAGCCAATTCTGCACTGGGACAAATAATGCTCACACTTTTTATTCCTGTAACCGGAAGTCCAGTTTTTGGATCGATGGTATGTGAATACCTTACCCCATCTATCACGATAAATTTTTCGTAGTTCCCAGAAGTGGCGATGGCCATGTTACTGATATTTAGCGAAGAAAATGGGCGGTTGGTCTGGTCTGGATCTGCGATACCAATTGTCCATGGCAGACCATCAGATTGCTGCCCCCATGTTACCAAGTCTCCAGCAGCATTCACAATACCACTTTCAATGCCTAATTTCTGAAGTAATTGTTTGGCCTTATCGGCCGCATATCCCTTTCCAATCCCGCCAAATCCTATTCGCATACCTTTATTCTTTAACATTACAGTCTGGTTTTCTCTATCAATAATTACATTGTTAAAGTCTATAAGTGCAACTGATTTTAAAGCCAATGCTGCATCTGGTAAAGAATTCATATTTACATCAAAGTTCCAAAGACTTTTATCGATTGATCCGTAGGAAATATCAAATGCGCCATCGGTAATTGAAGAAATTCTTTTCGATCTTTCGATCAGCTCCAAAACCTCCATATCAACTTTAACAGGAGTTATCCCAGCATATCTATTGATTTGATTCGCTTGGCTATCATGCCTAAAGGTAGAGAGCAATTGTTCAATACGCTCAATTTCGGCAATGGCCTGATCAATTGCCTGTTCACCAAATGCCTGATCTTTTACAACGGCAGTAAACTCAAATCGATTCCCCATCAATTTGGCTATCCTTTTACATTGTGTATGCATTTCTAATATCATTTATTGGATATTTTTGCGATATCTGAGATAAATTGTTCTGGTGTTTCATCAGGATACCCATCCCATGTTTTAAGTACTTTTCCATTCTCATCCACGAGTAGGGTAAAAGGGAAGCGGCCATCTTTATTATATTGTTCTGCCAGAGCTTCGTTCAGTTTTACTTGCTCTTTGGGGAGTTGGTTCTTCTTTTGTCGTGGAAAATCTGCTCGTACAAGCAATAGGTTTGTAGAGGCATATTTTTCAAACACAGTTGATTGGAATATTTCTTCCCTTAATCTGATGCACGGACCACACCAATCAGATCCAGAGAAGTTGACCAATATTAACTGGTGGGTAGTTTTTGCCTTTTTTTGGGTTTCAAGGAAATTGCCTGACCAAAGTTGTGGTACAAACAAGCATGCAAACAATGTGATAACGATCAATTTCATAATTGGAATCAGCTTTTGAACAAAGAAGCATTGCAATTATGAAGACATTTTGAAGTTTACCGGCTAAACAATTTATTTTCTAGATTACCTGGTAACATTACTTTAAAATGATGAAGCCCATTGCTAAATGTGTAGGTAAGGCGATAACCCATCTTACCACATACCTGTTTTAAAATAGCAAGACCAAGCCCTGTCCCCTCTGATGTGGGATCCTTATAAAACCGTTCGAAGATCAGGTTTTCATCAAGCGACTGACCATAACCAGTATTGCTAACGATTAATTCCGCATCATTTAACTCGATCTTAATTGTTCCTCCCTCAACATTATGCCTTATAGCATTGCTCAATAAGTTATTGGCTAATATTTCAAAGAGATTGCTATTGCCCAAAATTTTAACCTGATTCAGCGTAGTATTGACGTTAAGTCTTCTGCTCGTGATCAGTTCTTGAAAAAATTCTAACTTATCATTGATTAATTGATCAACTTCAATTTCTTCATTTGGCTGGGGCATGCTATTGTCGATTTTAACAAGCAGCAACAATGACTGGTTCAGCTTTGTCAGTTTAGCGGTTGCCCGATATAAATCTACAAGAATTTCGCTCTGCTCTTCCGCCGATAAGTTAAACTGCAGCATCGTGTCAAGCTTTGAATTGATTACCGCTAATGGGGTCATCATCTCATGAGAAGCATTTTCTGTAAATAGTTTAACCTCACTGTAATCTGACTTTACCTTTTTTGCAAGCTCAAGAACGGCATCATTGAGCTGCCTAAACTCCGTTATCGTCGTATTTATAGGTTCAAATGGATGTTTGTGATTGATGTTGAATTTTTGAATATTGGCCAATAACATACGAAATGGTAACCACATTCTTTTCATCATGACGCCATTGATGAGGAGCACAATGACCAGCAAAAAAATAACGGGCAACACAATAATCAGAAAAATACTTTTTACCTCTTCGTTTCTATTAAATTTTGAAGCAATTACCCAGACTCTATAATTCTTCCCATTAATGAATAAATCGGTACTTAGATAGCGCCCAGATTCCTTATTTTTTTTGATAGGATTGTAAAATAAGGTATCACCAAGTTTACGCTGTCCGTTCAAAGATGGAACCTGCTTGTACTGAACAACCAGATCTTCAAAATTATTTGCCCTATAAAAAACATTATTCTTAGCATAGTTCCTTACTTCAAGCGTTTCCTCTTCCAAGTCTTGGTCAATCTGTCTATCCAAATAATAGTTGAAGGTAAAGTAGAAAAGTCCACTGATTAATAATAGTCCTAAGCCGCTAATCAGCAGTAATGACCTATTATATCTGCTCAGTAATCTCATTGATCTACAAATTTATAACCCACACCGTAAATTGACTGGAAATAATCATTGCTTCCAGCATCAGTTAGCTTTTTCCTAATATTTTTAATATGGGTATAAATAAAATCAAAGCTATCGGCCATATCCGCATCGTCTCCCCAAATGTGTTCAACAGCGGCTGCTTTTGATATTGCCTTATTTTTATTGGTCATAAAATAAAGTAGCAAATCGAATTCTTTTTTTGTAAAGTACACAACCTGGTCTTTCACCTTGATCTGCTTGCCATTTAAGTCCACATCAATTTCATTAAATATAAAATGATCCTTACCCTCAAAGCTTCTCCTCCTAATTACCGATGCGATTCTAGCATTCAGTTCAGAAAGGTGGAAAGGTTTGATCAAGTAATCATCTGCCCCCAAACTTAGTCCCTCAATTTTTTGATCTAAAGAATTTCTTGCAGAAATGATAATTACACCATCGGTTCGGTCTTTTCCCTTAAGAAAGCGCAAAAGTTCTAAGCCCTCTCCTCCTGGTAGGCTAAGGTCTAATAAGACACAGTCATATTCATATAAGGCAAGTTTCTGTTTTGCGCTGTCATAGTTCTTCGCATTGCTACAAGTATAACCTTCTGCTGTCAGGTAAGTATTCAAACTGCGCTGCAAACTTTCCTCGTCCTCAATAATGAGTATTTTCATAATGTAAATATGCCTTTAAATTATGAAGACATTTTGAACTTTCGAAAAAAATCATGAAGGTTGCGTTCATCCCGACCAAACCGTCTAAATTCAGACCAATAACCTTCAATATACAAGAAAATCCCCTTTAATCTTTCAAAAAATTCTGCTCCCATACGAATCTGTTATATCTGAAATTTAATCTAATGAGGTAATGCTAAATTCTTTCTGATGATATACAAACGCCTCTTCCTATTCAACCGAAAATCTGCCTGAATTTATCAATCCACAATTTAGAAATCGTCTAAAAATGAAAAACTCCTTTAAGATAACCTTAAAGGAGTTACATTGAACTTCTACAGATTTATTATTTTTGCGAACAGGCAAAAACATTCTAAAGCCCCTATTTTAGCGCTATGCCAACAATAAATAAAATTGAAAAAGCAATTACAATAGCAGCCGCTCCTGCCCAGGTTTGGATGTGCTTGACTGAACCTAAACTGATGGGCCACTGGATGGGTGAATCTGAAATGAAACTCAAGGTTAGGACGGATTGGACAATAGGTAATCCAATAACCATTAGTGGTTTTCATCATATCAAATTTCAGAATACAGGAAGAGTACTAGAATTTGAACCTCAAAAGATTATCCAGTATACCCATTTGAGTTCTCTCTCACGTCTTCCAGAAAATGTAGAAAATCATTCCGTCATTTCATTTGTATTGACAGCTCAAGACGAAAATACTTTATTAACACTATATATTGAAAGATTTCCTACAGAGACCATAATGAAGCATCTGGACTTTTACTGGCAAGGTACAATCAGTGTACTTAAAAACTTTATTGAGCAAATCCCTGAAGAAGGATGAAGCCACATATTAAGGATTTATCATGACAACGGCTCGTCATAACCTGTAAATTATTTTTGGTTCGTTCATTGTTTAATGATTTGAATATATTTTGGTGATAGCCATTTGCCATAGCCTGATCTATTAAAATAAATTACATCATTATTCTGTTTCCGTCATGGCTAATGGACGGTCTTTCCCGGCGCTAAGAAGTCTAGAACAACCTTGTTAAAAGCTTTCGGATTTTTCAATGGAGCATAATGATCGCTCCCTTTTATAATCTCAAGTCGGGCATTCGCAAGATTGGAGTGAATCAACATGGTATGCTGTTTCTTTACTACGTCAAATTCACCAGCTAAAACTAATACAGGCTTAGTTATAGACTTCAAGTCTGCGGTATTTATATGCGGTTCTTTCAGCACCAGCTCAGCCAGACGTAATTGATTTTGAGATTCGGGATCAGAGCGTTTCATTAGGCTATCTCGGCGGTTTTCAAATATCCGGATAACATCTTGTTCAATGGCGTCTGATCCTGGAGACAAATTTGCTCCCATGAGTACCATTTTTTCAATCTTTTCAGGTTTTTTTAATGCAAAAATCAGTGCAGTATTCCCGCCATCACTCCAGCCCAGCAAGCTTGCTTTTTTAATAGACAGTGCATCCATTACAGCCGAAAGATCTATAGCAAATTGTTCGTAGGTATAAGGAGACGACTTATAATTGACGCTGTTGCCCTGACCTCTTGTATCCAAAGCAATGACCTTAAAATGTTTCGATAAGGGTTCGATCTGCTCTCTGAATGAATTAATGTTCTCATTATTGCCATGAAGCAAAAACAAAGGACTGCCCTTGCCGTATGTTTCATAGTAGATTTCTCCGTCTTCAACCTTAATACGCCTACCGTTGTTATTCCCGTATAAGAGGTCGGATAGTGCGGCGTCGTTATGTTTGGATTCTATCTCACTATCCTCCGTACTTCCTGTCGACCCATTCTTACCATCCTTGATTGACGATGCTTCAAGCGCAACCAGTAAATGAGAAGCCGAAACCTTTTGCCACTGCGCTTCCGCTTTGACTCTGTAAAGGCTAGAGCGCAACGGCCCAGGAAAAGAGGGTATAAAAAATGAGTGCTGATTGCTGTCCGTCATTAAAGGCTCCAAATTTAAAACTGCAAGAGAAACGGCTATTTCTTTTCGACCCTTTATTTGAATTTGGTAAGGACGTAGGTCTATACTTTCAACCCTTGGCATGCCAATCTTTGTTGTGCCTATTACATCAAATACCACATCTTTATTAAGTATAGATTCATCTGGAAGCCCCTTTCTAACACTATAAATGTTCATTCGAAGCTTAATTTTTTTGAATGCTCTCCTATTTATTCCAAAATTTAGCGTTCTCAAAAAAACATCTTCGTCTATTTTGAGGATAGTGGCCTGCTCACGACCTTTCTCATCGCTGTGTTTTGGTATATTCTTATACATCGATGGAAAGAATACGAGGTTAGCACTTGAACGACCATAGGTCTTTGCCTGACGAGCCTGTGCTTTGATGTTTACCGTTTCAAGCATTTGGGGCAATTCTGTAAGCCTGATAGTTTTTTCTGTTTTTAAAAACGTTTTCCAGGTCATTTTTACGCTATGATAGCCAACAGCTGAAAAAAGGATAGTGTCTACATCAGAAACATCAATGCTAGCGTAGAATAATGAATATCGACCTGTCGAATCAGACACCGTGCCTATTGGTTTGTTCTTTATTCCTATGCTCACATAAGGCAAGGGCAGCATAGTTCGTTCATCGATGGTTATACCTTTTAAAGTTCCAGATTGGGCATTAGTGACGGTATTGAGAACAAAGAGCAAAGCAACAGTAAGCAATAATAACCGGCGTGCATTTACGAATGATACGATGAATTGAGGCATAGTGATATCGAACTATGGCCAAATATAATTACCCGACGAACAGGGATAAAAAAATTAACTTTATTTAACATCCAAAAACTTAATAACATCGAATCAATAAAGATTACATCTAAAATATAATGCATTGATTATAAATATGTTAAATTAAGAACTAGTTATAGATTTTTTTGGATCGTCAGGATATCCTTATTGGCCTGGAACCAAAATAGCCCTCAATTTGCATTATTCAACGATTTACAAATTACCTAAAAATTAAAAACCCCTTTAAGGTAATCTTAAAGGGGTTTTGGGTGGCTGATGGCACCAATTTCGACCAAATTTGTGACTGATTTGAAGCGAGTGGCCGAAATTCCACGTCGAATGAAGGAGTTTGAAGAACTCGGAAAACGTATAAATAAACTTATTTAGTACAGATTTTTGTACCATCAACCATTTAGCAGTTTTTATCCCTAGTAGAGAAGTTTGAAAGTTCACTACTAGGGATGTTTTTAAATGACTTATCAATAGTAGTGTGTTGACTAACACGTTAAATTAGATTTTCGTGATCACTTATACTTATATAAAGGTCAAATTAGTACCTTGTGGTAAAAATTATCACTAAATTGTTCAGGGTAATTCTGTATATATATAAGCCAAAAAATTGAACGAAAAAAAAATAGAAAGTATTATAAAAGCTTATAATATCGCAAGAGCACAAAATCCTGATGGTTGGTTAATCGATTGCGCAAATGCTTCCACACTTGAAAATGCAATTGAACTTGGGGCAAAGGCAAGAAATTCTGTGGGCAGAAAACATAGTCATCAATTTCGCATACCTAACATAATTCTCGATAAGTTTGCATTAGCTATTTTAGCTAAAAAACATATAGTCGCAACTTCTGCTGATTTTCATGAGCTTATTTCTACAATTGAAAGTTGTAAAATAAAAGGCGTTTCAGACCTTACAGTTTACGACACAGCACAAAGAATTGGAGAATACATGAACGTATATCCGAATAAAATTTATTTACACAGGGGCACAAGAAATGGTGCAGAAATCTTATTGGGTAAGATTAAGGGAAAATACTTAACGATCAACCAACTTCCTCAAGCTTTCCAGTCACAGCTCTCAGCAGCTGAAATAGAAGACATTTTATGTATTTACAAGAACCGATTAGCTGCTTGTATTTAGCTAAAAGGGTCAACACCAATTTACCAATCATCATCGCCAGCTAAGACCCAATCAATCCGTGCTTAATTTTAACTAGCAAAGGTTGTTGCTTCTTAATATATTTACCTATTAAACCTTCAGGAGCCAAATCAAAATTAGATCATATGGAGATAGTTGCATTTTTTATTATGGAACATGAGTACATTACCTATAAACCACAAGTTATGAACCTTGGGGGAAGGTTTATCTATGAGGCAGCAATACAAAAAGGAGTATATACGCTTTCAAGAACACTTAATAACAAGAATATAAAGGATTTTTTCAGCACCACCAATTCCGAAATAAAAATTAAGAACATATCTGCAATTGTCGGACAAAACGGAGTAGGAAAATCCACTATGCTAGATATAATTAGAAAGAGTTTTGTAGAGAAATCAGCAGCTTTGCCACATACATCTTTTTTTTTATTAGTTGAAGACGAAAAAGAAGAAGTTTTTTTTATATCCACCAGTCTCAAAAAATTGCACTTAGAAGGTAACCCAAAACCTACTGAAATCAAAAAACTTGATACTAAGCTAATGCAAACTATTTTTTACTCCCCACATTTAGACTTCAGGTTTAATCCCAATTTTGATGAAATTGATTATTTCGACATCTCTGCTGACAATTATCTTGAACTCGATCTTGAAGGAATTTCCGACAGAGGGAATAAAAGTAATGGATCTGCATATAGCATTAAGCAAGAATTACTATTTAAAAATTCAGTAAGACAAATTAACTTTCTTTCCAGTTCATTAGTGACAGACAAGAAGATTTTTAATGAACTTTTCGACTTACCTGAACATGGCGAAGCAATCCTCGAATTTAGAGACACTTCTATTGACGATAATCCCCGAAATGTGCCGAGAGCTTTTCTATCGCCACTAAAGATGGTAAGAGAAAAAATTGAAGCAGAATCTAATAGTTATGTTAAGGTCAGAAAATCAGATAAAAGTGGAAAAATTACCAACCAAATTGAAGTAAATGGTTATTTACTGAAACGGGATTTTCTAAAATACATTCTTTCGGTGGTACACAGACAGATGGATGTAAGCAATAATTATCTAAGTTATAGCGATTTTAACACAAATACCTTTGAGGCAGACTTTAAAGAGCAAAATGCACTTGACGCATTTTACTCTTTTTTTAGAAATAGTATTATTGACACAGTCAAGGGAAGGGAAAATCCCTTTGATGTTAAACTTATTGAAGCACTTATAAACAAGGTATATGATGTTATTGACAACATTACAAGTGTTAGCTCTATTGAGGATAATAGGATAATAGTTTCTTCAGAGGACGCAATAAAAATACTGGAATTGCAAAAGGAGCTTGTTTTTGAAATATCTGACTATTACAACAAACAGTCAAAAGAAAACTCTAAAGATTATGCCAATATAAACTTTCTTGTTCAGGGAATTATTTACTATTTCCCAGCCAAAAAGAAATTAAGCTCAGGTGAAAATGCACTTTTGAATTTCTTTTCTAAGTTGTATGATTTTCTTGATTTAAAGCTTAATGTAAAAACAAACCCAAAAAAGCAGATTCAAACATTTATCCTCTTACTAGATGAAGCTGACTTAGGATTCCACCCGATATGGAAAAAGAAATTTGTTAAGGCATTAGTCTCTACTGTCCCTTATTTTTTCGAGCAATATAAGCAACATCCCTCGCTTCAGATTATTTTTACCACGCATGACCCGCTCACATTATCTGATCTTCCTAGTACTAATATAGTATATCTTTTAAATGATAAAGGAAAAGTGGGTATGGATGAGGAATCTGAAAGAAACACTTTTGGTGCCAATATAACAGATTTGCTCGCAGATTCTTTTTTCCTTAATGACGGACTTATCGGCGACTTTGCAATGGGTAAAATTAAAGAGGTTATCGACTGGCTAGATAACTTAGATGATAAAGAAAATTCAGAATATTATGAAAAGGTCATTGAACTTATAGATGAACCGATTGCAAAAAGGAAACTTGCTGAAATGTATGACGATAAAATGCAATCCAATTTGCAGTTGAATATTATTGAAAAACAGATTGCTGATTTAAATAAGAAAAGAGAGGAGCTAAGAAAATGATACATATCTCGATTAATTCACTTAAGATTGCTAAGGCAAGACATCAATTCATAAAGGAAATGGTGCCATTGCTCACAAAGCGAATTAATAGCTACTCTAAGCCCGGGTCTAAAAGATTCTTGGCGACTATCTTAACAGACCTTAATCTAATATTGTCGGGAGAACCCGACGATTTATCTATAGTTAGTGCAAAAGTAAATGTCCTGATTAATGGTCATAGCAACAACAAAAAGGCAATAAAAAAGATTTTTGATTATGATTGGTTCATAACTAAGACAAAAAAAAGATATAATGCTTATCATCTTGCAGCCTCATTAGAAGTTAATGTTTGCGTGTACTGCAATCGTAACTATACCCATACCGTTATAACGAAGGATGGTAAAAAAATAACGAGGCCACAATTCGACCACTTTTTTAGCAAAGGTAAAAATCCATTGATTGCATTATCTTTTTATAATCTTATTCCTTCGTGTAGTATCTGTAACTCTGGGATTAAGCATGAGGCCGATTTTGAATTACTAACCCATAATCATCCCTATAAAGACGATTTCATAACAGATTTTGCATTTACTTATAAGTATACGAATGAAGAATCAAACGGTCTTCGAATTGCTACTGAAACCACTAATATTAAAGCGAATCGTACTCTCACTGATCTTAAAACAGACTTGATTTATAATACGCATGTCAGTGAATTGAAAGAGATGTTGCGCATGAAATATGCATTCTCAGACAAGTATCTTGAAATATTAAATAAAAATCTGCTTGCAGGAATAAATATACCTCGAAAGGAACTCTATAATATTGCCTTTGGAGTGGAGCAAGATGAAAAAGATTTTGGTACACGTCCATTCAGTAAATTCAAAAGCGATATCTTGAAGGAGCTAGGTATCATAAGTTGATGGATCGGTTCTAGAAATATAAATTGGTGAATTGTTCACATAAAATGCAAATAATGATGTCTTTTTATCAGATCATCATAGGTTAATAGCTCATATCGGTTGCAAGGACTGACATAAATTCATTTTAAACATGAGAGACTCTTTTGCATAGATCCTCAAATTCCTTATCGTTTAAAACACCAAGATTATAAGCTGCTATGTCGTTAATTTAAACCTAAAGTTAACGATAATTTCATCTTAAAAAATATTCCTTAGACCATAGGATAACTGAAAGTTTCTATTAATTCAACACCGTGAGAATCCAATATTGAAAAAGGAATAATTGGCATATTGAATTTAGGGTCGAATTGATCAGATTTCAGAAGGTATTGAATAATCAGCGATTGAGAAGTAATAAAAAATGGCACAAATTCATATCTGTCTAACTTCATTTTTATTCTAATTTCCAGAATTGAAGGATCTTCAATGAGCGCCTGATAACGTAAAACATGCTTTTCCATCCAGCCTTTTTCCTTCTCATCTCCCACTAGAAACCGGTCTCTTTCCTCAGCCATTTCTTTAGCAGATTTTGAGGCCGAAGTATTTTTAGCTTCAATTAAATAGACTCTCTTGCGCTGTTGATCAATCGCTAATATGTCTAGGTCGCCCAACGTGCCCGGAAGACCCACTTCTGGGAAAACCTCAAAAGCAGAATTATTTCTGAACCATGCTGCAACAAAATTATTGTAACGACTTCCTTTTTGATCCAGCAAAGTACCATTCAGAGTTTTGAGCTTGGGATCACGCAACCTGCCTTCCATCATGAGCTTCTCCATGTTTTCGGCTACATCCATCAGATGCCCACAACCAAAATAAATAACCGGATCAACCCCAGGTCTGGACGGTTTAATCACGACCAGTGGTCTGCTTAGATAAGAAAGCATCCGGTTATAGCGCCATGGCGAGGCCTCATAATTATCCAGGCCTTGTGGAACCTTAAGCGCATTACCCCGGTCTACCGAACCAAGTAAGTCTAGTATCAAAACAGCCTGATTCTGGCTAAGTCCTTCCTGATTTGTCATAGCCATTGCAATCAGTTCAGTCTTTGAAAGACGGGCAAAAGGAGTTTTTTGCTCAAATCCGATTTTGGAAAGATCAACCAAAAAATAGATTAGCTGCTCAAAACTAAACCCAAAGGCCTGCTCATAGCTCTGATTCACTAAAGTAAGTCTAGTTTTGCTTTCTGTGCTTTGCTCAACAGCTCCCCCGACAAAGAAGTCATCAAAATCTTCATGGAACTGCTCGACCTGTAGATCGAGGTAATTTTTCCTGTAAGGCTGTACTATGGTATCACGGAACACATGCTGAAAACCAATCCTTCCCGAGGAAAGTATAGCCAGGTTATCCTTGGAAAGATCAAAGTAAAGCTCATCACTGACAATCCCAAGCCCAATAATGGTACTCATAATCGCTAGCAGCTCATCAATCAGCGATTCAGCAATCACTTTTTGCCCGCTGTGCTGTTCTGCACTAATAAACTCGATTAGACAACGGTAGGCCACCGAAGCCTCTGCAATTTCCATATTCCGCTCCTGTACCTGTTCAATATAAAACGCATAGTGCTCAGGATAACAATCTCGAACAGTAGGGACACGCATTTCCTGAGCCTTTTTCCTATTCACGATCGCCTCATACCTACCAATCAGTCTGGAAAGCAGCGCCTCACTATCCACTCCGGACAAGCGAGTACGTAGTTTTGGAATTAACGTTTTAAAGATCAACTTAGAAAGAAACTTCAGTTTTTCCTCTTTGTCTGTGAGTTGTGGAAGTGCAGCTAAAAAATCTGGCTCTAACCCATCAATAAGCCCATCCAGTACGCAGTTAGTCTGGTATCCACTTAGGTATTTCGCCTTGCCCAAATAGTCTCCCAGCAAACGTACATCGGTTACAGCATTTAGGATAGTCAATTTTTTCTTCCTGCCCAGCGGAGCAACGCGTTCTATCACCTCATTTACTCCCAAGCTAACAGTTAAGCCTCGCTGGCCCGCGATCAGGTTAAAAGTCGTTAACAGTTGGCTTAGAAAATATCTTTCCCCCCGGTTATCCGAAAAGTCCAATAGTTCCGCAAAAGCACTGCTAAAGCTCATCGATAACCCAGTACCCGTTACCCTAATTACCACCGGTTCATGGTCCACCCCAAAATCAAAAGGCTCGGTAATAGGGTTAAAAAAACGCTCCGGATCACTAATCCCGACCTGTACATCAATCACTTCGGTATTCAGTCCATCAAGAATGTATTCCAGATCTGATTGAACCTGGTTAAACCAGTAAGCTGCCATTTTCATCAGTTCCTGAAAAAATCCCTTGTCGCCAGATTCATAAGTATAGTATTGCTGTTCATCTGCTGGCTTAAACCAAATGGTTTGCGGAAAACCGGTAATGGCCAAATGGTGATAAACACCTGTGGCTGGATCTCCGGCATACACCTGATCATACTTGTCCAGCAGCAACACCGGCAGAAAATTAGTCCCTGAATAGGACGGGTCCCGGTAAGGGAGTACCATGGTAGCCATTTTTTTCTCTGCCGTTTTCAAAAAACTGTCGGTAAGGGCGGGATCAATCCAAAAATGTTCAACCTGCTCATTTGAAAGATAAAACGATTCTTGGTGTTCCAGAAATAGTGCAAAAAGATCCACCAGAGATACCCCAGCCATGTCATATTGCAGAAGAAACTGCTGTCTGGCCTGGTAAAAATACCATAGGGTTAGCGCGTGATAATCTTCTCCACCGTGACAAAGCACCATCCAATCATATAGACTGAACATCAGAAAAGGCATTTCGGGTACATCAATAATCGCGTTGCCTTCCCGCCCAGAGTTGCCGATAACGACAATAAACATCCTGATATGACTAGCAAGCGCCGAGGAATCAAGCAAACCGTTCACCATTTGCATTTGCTGCTTGACCTTTATTCCGACTGCAAAATCTCCTAACCGTTCCATGGGATCACTTGCAGAGAAATTCTGCGTGGTCACCTCATCAGGAAAGTAAATGACTACGGCCAATTTATCGCTATCCATTGAAAACAATAGCACATTTTCCAGCTCGGTATCAACGAAAGATAAGTTAACCTTTTCCCAGCCCAAATGGAATACTCCCCGTTTAACCATCAAAAGGCATTCAGTTTGATAAAGGCTGTTCAATTGACCTGCGCAGCCCTGCTCCGCGGCAAGTTTCAAAAGGTAATAGTAAAGTGCACTGACCAGATTTACCGGAGAGTGCACCAGTATAGCACCCCCAAGGTCCAGTAATGGACGGTAAAGCAGCGAATCCTGATCCTTTACATTCTCCCTTAAAAGTATAAATTCATCAATCACCTCAACAGGCACTCCTCGGGAGTTGAGCGAAGTTTCGATCGCCTGCCGGTTTAAAAAACAGCTTTCTGTAGTAACTTTTAACACTGCTTCTTCGGGCACAAATATCGATTCCAGTTCAATAAAGGTCTGATCAAAGGGCACAATATCATTATCTTCGGCTAAATGGGCCGCTATTTTAAGCATCAGAAAAGTTGCCGCATAGGCTTTGCTATGAAAACCTTTGGCAAACTGGTTGCGCTGGTCCAAAAACAACACATTGATCATAGCCTGTAACAGTAGTCCCCCTCCCGTGAATACACCGGGTAGCACCGTCACATTTCCAGTCATGCCCGTAATATTGATCGAATGGGTATTTGGCAGATTCCTTTTTCCACCATGAATATGTCTGTCCCAAAACAATGCGGTCAGAAAACCGTGATAACTTTGCTCCCCGTCTGTGCCTGGCTCCTTTAACAACTTGAATATCTTATCCTGAAGTTCTCCCAGATGAATGCTATTTTCAGCAAACAGCTGCAATGCTGCAAACCTACTGAATGCTTCCATTTCCGCAATCGAGTATAATGGTCTGGTTGCGTTCTTGCGCACCGACTTAACATCAGGGTTAGGAATGTTAGCAATCCATGCACAGCACCGTTTGTATTTTTTACCACTGCCACAAGGACAGGCACTGTTTCTTGATATAGTCATCGCGCGAAAATAAGATACGTTAAAGATAACAAATGCTCTTAACTACTTTATCTTAAACACACATATAAACATTTTCAAACCCTTAAAAACCAGCTACAACCAAACTCATGACAATGAGGCACGATAGCTGTAGAATTGTTATCTTTACGGATCATCAACTTTAAGCCATTGACAAAATTACCGCTCAGACACCCCAACCATAGCCTGGAATATAAATCTGAATTATTCCTGCGAAATCATTTGCCTTCAGACTGGATTCTGGACAAACCAACAGATTATGGAATTGATTTTAAGATCGATATTGTAAAGAATAACCAGGTCATCGGTCAAAATTTTTCGGTGCAACTCAAAGCACATGAACGCCTGGGCAAAGGAAAACCGGTTACTGCAACATTGGAAAGGAGCACCATAAACCTATACCTAACCCGGCTGGAACCCATATTGATCATTTGTTATATCTGCGAACAGCAGGAAGCTTACTACAGCTGGTTTACTGAAAGTTCGGTTGATCTGACCAAGAACCAGCAAAGCCATACCCTCAAGTTTGATCCAAGAAATAAACTATCGGAACTGAACTGGGATATTATCAGTAAAAAAGTAGATGAAATCTTTAGCAGAAGAGCATTACTGCATGGGTTTCCTGAATTCAACTTTTTTGAAATGGGAGAAGCCGAGAAAGAAGCCGCAAGCCATTATCTTAGCCAAGATTATGAAACTGCAGGCTTTCTGTATAAACAGCTCCAGAAAAAAAATCCAAGCGGCTGCTGGTTAAATGCCATAGCTATGTGTCATTATAGTTTATACCAGTACAAGGACGCGCTTACCTACATCAATAAGGCACTTGCCGTAGCAGACTTGATCGACATACGCCTGAACAAAGCATCTATACTGGCCGAATTCGGAATGGAATCCTCCAACAAAGCCATGGTATTGGAGGCCAGCAATCTGTTTAAAACAGCTATCGATGAGTATGGCGACTCAAGCCAGCATTTCAACTACGCCAATACACTAGGGTGGCTGGGAGAGAATGAGCTAGCAAAAAAACACTATAGCAAAGTGCTAAAACTCAACCCCAATTATGCGGAGGCTTGGAAAAACTTGGGAGAGATTTATTTCAGAACTAAAAACCCCTTAAAAGAAATCCAGTGTTACGACAATGCACTAATGATCAATCCCAACTTGCCACAGGCATTGATGTGCAAAGGCATGGCCTTGATCAGGGACCAAAAACAATATGAACAAGGTTTGACCTACCTTAACCGAGCCTTTACCGTCGATGCTGACCTATTTAGCAAATACGCAAGCGGCTATTTTTGGTTCGCTCATGCAAATTTTAAGACTGGCAACACCGACAAGGCGCTAAAGTACCTTGATGAAGGGTTGGAACATAATCCAGGTGAACCGTATTTATTGAACTTGAAACGCGATTATTTTAAAGATAACTGGAAAAAAAGCGAGCAACTCGAATCTGCTGCAAAAACATTCCTTTTATACCGTTTGGAATTGGAGCCCGAAGATGCCATTTCACTGGAATGCCTTTGCAGGATCTATTTAAACCAAGGTGATAGGCTCAGCATGATCGGACTGTTAAGAAAATACACGGTCCTACTTCGCAAATCATCGATCAATGAATTAGCCAGCGCGGATTTTGACATGGAACCTTACCTGGATTCACTATATAATTATCATCATTACTGTCAATTCCGACACCTTCACCCCTTGGAAAAAGATGTAAGCCTAAAAACAGCGACTACCTTCTATTTCGAGTTTACCGAGCTGATCGGTTTAAAAATGTTCCACGAATGCCTAAGCTATATCAGAGCGCATAAAACCGATCATAACTTTGAAAAAAATCTATTTGACAATCAGTTCAAACAAGCAGAACAGTATTATCCCTTATCAGCTCCCTATGCGATAACCGCAAGTACTGTACAAAAGGATCAGTTTTCTAAGCAGATGTGCAGCGCAATGGTGCATATTCCGATCCTGGCCATCAGAGAAATTGGCAGGATCAACGGTTATTTAACGGTTAAATTCAAACTCAATGATCGAAAAATGAATCAGGCGATCAGTGATTCAAAAGAAAATGAAAGCAACCAGAAGATGTTGCTGGAGTGCCTGACACAGATTCAACAGCGTTATCATTTCTTGCCAGAAGGCGACTAAAAAACAAAACATTTAATGCTTTAGCAGACTAACCACAATGAGCAAAAAGAAACAACCCAGCCCGCAAGAACAACAGCTACAGCAAGTGATTGATGTAATAGCGCAGGTAAGTCGCAATAAGGGCTGGGAAAACCGGATAACAAACATGGATCAGGAATTTTTCCGTTCTGTATCGGTACATGTTGAAAAGAGCTTTCCAAAAGAACAATACCACGAATTAGTAACAGGTACAATGGAAATCGACATTAAAAAAAATGAGCAAATCCGATTTAGTCTGGCCAAAACATCGTTCTATGGGTATGGACTTGAAAACCTGCTTGCCGCGCTGAAAACTGAACTTCATGAAATCCCATGGGTCAAAGAAAACAGTCCGCAAAAGAAAACTGAGGAACAAAACACTAGTTTTCATATCATTGAACAAATTCTTCATCGATTCGATAAAGCAGCCAGACAATTTAAGAGACGTTATAATGGCAGGCCCACCATTGAAGTAACCGACGAATACGATGTCCAGGATGGCTTACATGCCATTCTGAAATGCTATTTTGATGATGTCCGACCCGAAGAATACAGCCCCAGCTATGCAGGCTCTGCTTCCAGGGTTGATTTTCTTTTAAAAAAGGAACAGATCATCATCGAAGTGAAACTTGCCAGCTCGAAATTAACGGATAAGAAGATCGGGGAACAGCTCATCATCGATATTCAGCGTTACCAGACCCATCCCGACTGCAAATCACTTTTCTGTTTTGTTTATGATCCAGATGGCCACATTGTAAACCCGGTCGCCCTAGAAAACGATCTTTCCGGGCTACATGGAAAAAATGGACTTAAAGTAAAAGTAATCATTACACCTAAATAACAGATACTATCCTCCAAATTTAGGGTAGACCCGGTAAGCACCCATTTCCCGAAGATGGATGCTTACCTGATAGACACGCGTTAAACTCTCTAATCCCTTATTATCAGCCTCTCCATTAGCTGGCCCTTCCTTCACAATTGGATCATTGTATAAGTTGGCAATAGGGATCATTTTTCCTATCATATTCACAAATCCCTTTTGCGCTTCTGTAGTTACATTCAGTATGCTAAAAAACCGGTCTAAAAAAGAGCGGTCGAAACAGAAAAGACCTAGTGGGATGAGCTGAACCTGACATACATTTTCACCAACAACCAGTGGCCGCTGTTTATCCTCTAAGTCCATTTGTTGCATTTCTTCAATGAGCCGGTGCGCTTCATTTCTCCGTTCACCGGATTTTGCTAAAGAGCCAAGCACCATGGCTGCAAAGAGCTCATGCGCAGTTCCCCCATTTTTCAATAATGCTACCTTGTCTTCCAATCCGTGAAGATCATGTTCAGCAATCAACTCTTCCATCTTTTTTAATACCAGTGCCGCATGTTCAAAATCCTGCATCAAATGTAGCAGTTCATACCGCTGAGATAGTGCTGCAATGGCATTATCCATCGAACCCAGCTGTTCATAAACTGTTGCAATCTCTTCGACATACCTGGCTTGCTCAGCCAGCCGCGAGAGGTCTTCGGCATTCAATACCGAGTTAACCGTAAGGGTTTTTTTATCAATGCCCAGAATAATATCAGTATAATAGGTTTGTACATATTGCACCTTGATCCCATTTAAACAGATGATATTATAGGTATACTGATTGTTATGAGCCAGCGCCTTTGCTTTTAATGCCTTGAAATAGGCATTATAATGGTCAATCTGATCTTGTCTGGGCTTATATTGACTGGGATCGATCAGTGGGTTTTCCAGCGAATCCCTGGTCAACAATAAATAGCTCAATAGGTCATCATTCAACCGGTGCCCCTCTGCGCTCAGCACATAACTCTCGGCAATTAAAGCCAGATGCTCATCGCAGCCCGGATCGCCGAGAACCCCATCCACTATATCCTGAAACGCCTTTAACTTCTGCTCGTCTTTTTCGGCACTGCCATAATACCGCTCAAAAGCTTTCTCCAGTTTAAGGTGCAGCCCCAGGTACTGCGAATCCATCAGCGCTTTCACATAGCCAGAAGTCCGCTCCGCATCAATCATGTTCAGGCTTCGTTTGGATTGCACCACGTAATAATCCATCATCTGCTGAACCTCGGGCGAAAGTTCAGCTTTATGCTTTTGCGCCTTCTTGTAATGTTCCAATGCTTTATACAGCTGACTGGTATAAAAATAGGCTGTACCACAAACAAAATGAAAGGCCGCGGAAACCTTTTCCAGTGGATAGCACTGTTGCTCGATTTCAATGACTACTTTAAATCTGGCCTCGTTAAGTAGCCTAAAGCCATATTTTTCTAGAAAACGAATCCGCTCAGTAGCACTATACACCTGTTGGTCCTGTTTGATCACCAGGGTATCGGTCAGCATCGAGCCATCAGCGGTCAATTTCAACGCGCCAGTCAGGTTTCTTCTTAAAAGGCCCAAACTGATCATTTCCCCATGGATCGACTGAAGAACAGACTGATCCAACACCTTATCGAAGGTAAAACTGAAACTTTCCGGATAATTACCATTTGGATATTTTTCCAGCAATCTGGCTTCCACTTCACTTGCCCGCTCGTAATAAAAAACCTCGGTCGGTTGGTGATACAAGATGTAAAAAGCAGGCAGTCCATCATTCATCAGGTAATTGATGTTGGAAACCTTTATCGAGAACGAAATTGAACCTGTCTGGCTAACTTTGACCGATGAGGTAGCCTTAAGCTGGATAGGAAAACGAAGGTTAAGGTGTTTGCCATGGGCCTTTATTTCCACAAAAAGGTCTATTCCGTGATCGCTTTCATGTTCATCTCGAAGCTGGAAATCCTGCACGCCCAATAGCTCCCTAAACCTGGTTCTGGAAAGGGATTCTAGATTGGCATTAGGATCGGACTTTGGTAAAGGCTGGTTCAGGAAATCGTCTTTTGTCATGGCAATGCAAATTGTAAAAACGAAGGTATCTCAATATCTGTCCGATTCCAACAGAAGGGAAAAATTCCGTATCTTTGTAAACAGTAATCCACCTCAAAAAGGTTCCCACAGTGGTTCGGGCCGACTATGGAGTAAGATGAAAAAGTTCTTTTACTTTGTTTTTTTATTAATGATACTAGCGCTGAGTGTTTTTCACACCAGGGAGTCGTTTCAACACGTCACCCATTATTATCAAGAGAACTATTCACCAACACATCACCAAAAAAAGGAGGACATCATGGAAAAAATAACCCTTTCCGACAACCAGGCAAAGCAAGACCCAATTCAGATTTCAACCCAGGACGGTTACCATTTCTAAATAAAAAGGCTGCAAGAAATCGATGCAGCCTTTTGCAATTAAAACCATTTCTATTATTTCAGTTATATTTGATCAACTTAACGCTGAAGCATGATTACTGAAACTGAAATCTGTACTTTAAATCTCACCACTGAAGTTGCATCTTCTCTAAAGGCCAATGGAGTTAAATTCTATGAAGGAACAATAGGCAGTCTAATCAGATTACACTATACAAAAGGCTATGTAGAATGCCTACTTAACTTTAAATATCCAAAAAACTTCCAGGAATATCAGGTATTGATTGTGGACTTAAATAATCACAAAGAGATATTATACGATTACAAACAGCATCAGCATAAAAATAGCAAGAGTCCAGAAAAGCACTATCTGATCTGCTCGCACCCTCAGGATATTTTTGATCCAAGACCCTATTCGCTCAAATTGATGCGAGATGAAATCTCGGCAAACTTGGATAAAGGTTTTCTAATAGTTGTATTTTGTAGTGAAGACGAAACGGTGACCTATAATAAAACTGGTAACGCGTACAATAGCTTTGAAGTTAACAATTATGAGTTCACTTATGGCGTTCCATACAGAACCAACAAACATGGACTAAAAACGATTATTCCAAATGAACAGGGTGAGTTATACAGTTTCCTAAAAAAATTCAACAGCAGTTTTTCCTACCATGTACTCTTTGATCACCCAGGAAGAAACGTGAACGGTGAGTATGGTCCAGATCCGGATTTTAAACCGCTGGTGCTAACCCCCGACGGAAAGATTGCAGGAATTTCCTGGTCCAATGAAAAATCTGGAATCTTCTTTTTTCCCGAAACGAGTAAAAAAGCAGAATTCCTAGAAGAATTCTTAAAGGAAATTGCCCCTACCTATTTCCCTCACTTATTCGCGGACATAGTTAAAGATAAATGGCTGCAACTACCCGAATATCAGCTAATCAGCACCTCGAAACTACAGGAGGAAAAAGAAAAGTTAATCGAGGAATTTAACCACAAACTAGCCGAGAAGGATAAAGAAATCCAGCTTGATGAGAATAAGTATGGTTTTCTGAAACGCATGCTAATTGACACCGATCAGCCTTTGGTGGACAGTGTCATCTTATTTTTTAAGTGGCTTGGGTTTAACAAGGTGATCGATGCAGATAAAATTCCAGGCCGCACCATCAAGGAAGAAGACATCCAGATTGAAACTGACCAGGGACTAATTATTATAGAGGTAAAAGGACTCGGTGGAAAAACAAAGGATCCAGAATGTAACCAAGTTAGTAAATTCAGGAACAGGCGCCAAAAAGAGCGAAATAAACTCGATGTATATGCCCATTTTCTGGTCAATCACGAGCGGCACAAGCCGTCCATGAAAAGAGCCAACCCACCATTTACTGAATTTCAAATGAGCGATGCAGAATTTGATTCCAGGGGATTGATGACCACATGGCAACTTTTTCAGGTCTATCGAGCCATAACAAATGGCATATTCAGTAAGGTCCAAATTAGGTCTTGTTTTTTTGGCAATGGATACATCAACTTTATTCCCCAGGAAATGGTGGAGCTGGGTAAACCAGAAGAAGTATTTGCAAAAAATTCGGTTATCGTAATAGCCCTTGATGAGCGGATAACCCTGAAAGTTAATGATAGGCTGGTCTACAAAGTAGCCGACAGTTTCCAAGCGGTCAATATCAAATCCATACAACACGATAACAAACCCGTACAAAAAACTGGGACTGGCTCCTTCGGGTTTAAGCTCAGTCATTCCATCCCAAATGACACACGATTTTTTGCCTATCCAACCACCCTGCTATCATAGCAACAAAAGTACACCGATAAAGCGTTAAATTTGCTACTATTTGATGTACTACAACAGATTACTGCAATGATCGTCAAAAAAAGGGAATTTTTAAATGCATAAGGTAGTGAATGGAGCCTATGGCTTCGAAGCCGCTATATAACATTTACATCTACTTTATTATAATCGACTATTCTTTCATCCTTAAATTATTTATCCCTACTAGTGAACTTCCCATTCTACTATATCGTAACCTTGCCAAGATTTGGCAAATGCAATTCGCTGTATAATCATTGTAAAAAATTAAATTATGAAAACAGCAATCTTATACCTTCGTGTGAGTACTGATGAACAAGCATTGAGTGGCTACTCATTAAAAGTTCAGCAAGAAATGCTAACCAACTATTGTAAACTACATGATGTTAGCATTACAAAGATTTTTACTGAAGACCATTCTGCAAAAACTTTCAAAAGACCCGAATGGAATAAACTCTTACTTTATTTACAAAAGCAGAAAGCGGATTTACTGCTTTTTACCAAATGGGACAGGTTTAGCCGTAATACGGGCGATGCGTATCAGATGCTAGGAAACTTAAAAAGGATTGGAATTATTCCTCAGGCAGTAGAACAACCGCTAAACTTGAATGTGCCCGAGAACAAATTAGTGCTGGCATTATACCTGGCCGTACCCGAGATTGAAAATGATCGACGCAGTTTGAACACTCAAATGGGAATTAGGCGAGCGAAAAAGGATGGACATTGGGCTGGCAAAGCTCCAATAGGTTATAAAAATAAGATTTACGAAGATGGCAAGAAATACATTGCTCTAGAGGAACCTTATGCCTCTGCTATTAAATGGGCATTTAACGAGCTTTCATTAGGCATATCATCTATGGCCGAGGTTCACAGAAAGGCTTTTAAGCTTGGGCTTACTTGTAGCATCAACAATTTTCACTCGCTAGTGCGCAACCAGATCTACTGTGGAAGAATTAGAGTTCGTGAAATTGAAGGAGAACAAGAACTTAATGTAAAAGGTTTGCATGAACCCTTAATAACCGAAAAGCTATTTAGCAAGGTTCAGAAAGCCTTGAAAGGAGATATCAAACCTAAAAGAATTGCAATTGCTACACCTGAAGATTTACCGCTTCGAGGTTTTTTAAAATGTCCTTTTTGTCATAGAAAGCTTACGGGCAGTGCATCAAAAGGCCGAAGAACTCATGTTGCCTACTATCATTGTAAATCGCCTTGCAAAGTCAGATTTAATGCCAATCGAGTGAACCAGGATTTTATAGAGGAATTAAAACTCTTTAGGATTGCAAAAAGAGACCAAGCAAAATTCTCGCAAGATATGATTGATGCTTATGATGATGTTAGAAGAACGCTTACCTATATGCAAAAAGAATGTATGGATGAATTGCATACGCTCGATGATCAGATTATAAGTACTAGGGAACTTCTACTCGCTGGAAAGATCGAACCATCCGATTTTAAAAATTTAAAAATAGAGTATAGCAATAAGGTATATACAATTAATCAAAGGCTAACAGCTCTTAAACAGGAAATTAAAGCGAAAATCGATATCCAACCGCTTATTATCAGCACAATAAAAACACTCTGCAATCTTCCACATCTTTATCAAAATGCCACTATCGAAGACAAAAGATATCTAGTAGAGACGATTTTTTGTGGCGAACTGATGTATGATAGCGACGGATATCGAACCACAAATCTCAACACGATTGCAGCTATAACCTACCTGAAAAACAAGGAATTACAACGGCATAAAAAAGGGGGAAAGTCTTAAATTTAAGACTTTCCCCCAGCTACGGGTGGCTGATGGGGCTCGAACCCACGACCCTCGGCACCACAAACCAATACTCTAACCAACTGAGCTACAACCACCGTGTTTTTTAGTGCTACAAAAGTACGATTTAAAACATTTAATTCAAATATTTTTGAAAATAGTATTCAATATCTCTTCTAAATAATTAAAATACAAGGTGTTTAAATTTATAAAATGATTTCAATGATCAATTTGTAAGTATTTGCTTTAAAAAGGTAGCTTTGCATACTTTATGATTCAGATATATACAGATGGTGCTGCAAGTGGTAATCCTGGCCCTGGTGGCTATGGAGTAATTTTACGTTCTGGTAGCCATTACAAAGAATTAAGCGGAGGTTTTAGGTTAACTACCAATAATCGCATGGAGCTTTTAGCTGTGATCGAGGGTTTAAAAGCCATTAAGAAACCTGGGCAACAAGTAACGATCTACTCAGACTCGAAATATGTTGTTGATTCAGTAGAAAAAGGCTGGGTATTTGGCTGGGTTAAAAAAGCCTTCAAAGACAAAAAAAATAAAGACCTCTGGATGCAATACCTCGACCAACATAAACTCCATCAAATTAAATTTATTTGGATCAAAGGACACAATGACCATCCAGAGAATGAGCGCTGCGACCGACTGGCAGTAGCTGCTTCACAAAACAAAAGTGAATTAGCTATTGATGTGTTTTTCGAAAAGGAGAAAAACTCTCTGATATAATCTTGATAGTTGCATATAATCACTAAGGAAAAGCTTTAAATAAAAAGCCCCAAAAGTTTAAAAACTTTTGGGGCTTTGGAGAACGTTAACTTATTTTTATTTAATCGATACAGGAACTGAAATTTTATCCCAGTTTAAGGTAAAACCACCTTTGTTAAGTTTATATTCTAACTTCTCTTGTTTTTCGGCAAGGGCTTTAGTCTTCACATCTGTTCTTAATACATCTTTTTCTTGGTTATATTTAAAAGCTCCCCATTGTTTGGCTTCGCTATTAAATATTGCTGTCCAAGTACCCGATTCTCTTGGTATTAAAAAGAAACTATATTTACCTGCTGGCAAAGTTTTACCCCCAATTTTAAGGTCTTTATCAGTTTCAAAAGTGGTAGCATCATTTGCTCCAGCTCTCCAAACTTTGTCGAAAGGCTCTAAACCTCCCCAAATTTTACGATCTTTTACCGAAGGACTACTGTAATTAATAGTAATAGTCGCATCTTTTATTTTGCCTGTTTCAGTTGCTGCAGGGCTAGCTTTTGGTTTAGCTTCTTGCGCTTGTGCATTAATTGAAACGCATACTACAAAGAGTACAGCGATTGATTTAAGAATTGCTTTCATAATAAGTTTAATTTTTTATTCCCGAATTTACTAATTTTTAATGAATAAAACAGTTTATACTACTTGAGCTGCATCAACCCTAGCTAAAGGCTTAACCGGTGAATATTCTTCCATTAAAATTTCAGCCATTTTAACCATTTTAGGAGATCCAATAAAAATGGAAGTACGCTGATGAAGCTCAGTTGGCACAATATCTAAAATCCTATTTAAACCGTCAGACGCTGTACCACCTGCTTGCTCTATAATAAAAGCCATCGGATTGCATTCGTACAAAAGCCTTAATTTTCCGTTTGGCGAGGCTGAAGTAGTTGGATACATATAAATCCCACCTTTAATTAGGTTCCGATGAATATCGGCTACCATTGACCCTATGTAACGAGAAGTGTAAGGCCTATTGGTTGCTAAATCCTCTACCTGTGCATACTTTAAATATTTTTTCACTCCTTCAGGAAAATGAACATAATTTCCCTCATTAATCGAATAAATAGTCCCATCTTCAGGAACTTTCATATCTGGGTGCGATAAACAGAACTCCCCAATAGAAGGATCTAAAGTAAAACCATTAACACCCTTGCCTGTAGTATAAACTAACATGGTCGACGAGCCGTAGATGACATACCCTGCCGCAACTTGCTCGGTACCCTTTTGCAAAACATCCGCCAGAGTAGCTTTTCCTTCTACCGATTTTCTCCTATAAATAGAGAAAATTGTTCCCACAGCAACGTTAACGTCAATATTAGAGGAACCGTCTAAAGGATCGATACAAACTATATACTTAGCGTTCTGGGAAACTGGAGAATCAATTCTTACAAAGTCATCCTCTTCTTCCGTAGCCACAATACAGCACTCTCCACCACTGGTTAAAGCAGAGATAAACTGCTCATTTGCATACACATCTAATTTCTTCTGCCCCTCTCCTTGGATATTGGTTGTACCGGCATCACCCAAAATATCAACCAAACCTGCCTTGTTAACCTCTCGATTTACAATTTTTGAGGCAATCCCAATGTCTCTCAATAATCTCGAAAGCTCACCTTTTGCATAGGAGAAATCAGCCTGTTTCTCAATAATGAATTGACCTAATGTTTTAATGCCAGCCATAAGTACTTAGTGTATTTTATACGTTATCTATTTCCTAATTCTATGACCGCTAAGGTATGGATTTTTTCTTCTGAAATACAAAAACGAATTAAAGTTCTTACTTTATGCCAGCCACTTTTCCCCGCAGCACCGGGGTTTATATGTAAACATTTAATCTTTTCGTCGTAAATAACTTTTAAAATATGAGAATGCCCACTAATAAATAGCATCGGAGGCTTAGTGTAAATTTCTTTCTTTACGTTGGGCGCATAATGATTTGGATAACCACCTATATGAGTCATCCAAACATCAACACCTTCACAATTGAACCTTAAGTGTTCAGGATATGCAGATCTGATAGCTGTACCATCTATGTTTCCATACACGCCACGCAATGGCTTAAACGCTGCCAAAGGTTCTGCCACGTTAGCCCCAAAGTCTCCAGCATGCCAAATCTCGTCACATTGATCAAAATGCTTAAATACTGCATCGTCTAAATAACCATGGGTATCTGAAAGAAGGCCAATTGTTTTCACGCTTATTAATTTTTTCTTAAGGCTTTAAATGTTCCGTTAGGCTGAATAAATGACATTGAAGTTGCCTTTTTATTGGGCGCAACTTCAAATTTAACACTGAACCCCTTTAAATTTGTCAACTCAAAAGTATCAGTATCAACTTGTTTAGTTTCGTACTCAGGCTGACCAGGAACAAAAACAAACAAGGTACTTCCTTTGATGGTAACCTTAACTACTGCTGCACCTAAGGTATAGTCGCCCGCAAGGTTCGCCAATTCACTTTGAGTCAATATTTTTAATTCTTTTTTATAATTAAATAAAACCGGGTCTCTATCTGCATCGAGTTGAACACTTAAACCACTTATTTTACCCTCATTATTACTGGAGAAATTAAAGAGCATTTTACTTGAAGTAGTATCTACATTGCCCATTTTATCTACATCATGAGGTTCAAAAACATCATAGTACATGTGTTTAAGCTGCAACTTATTATCACCAGCAAATGCATAAAGTGCATTCTTCTCCTGTGTTATTTTAATTAAACCATAGGCTGGATTTTCAAATGAACCCAAATAACTTTGCTGAGCATGTGAAGGGCTCGTATTTAAAATCAGTTCGCTTTTTTTATTCTTTGTCTCCTGTTTCGCATTCATGCTAGCTGTTTTGGCACGCGCTTTAGCTTCCGCATTCCAATCGATAGCCTTTAATTTAAAGATCCGATCAGCAACCATATTCCTCACGATACTTGGCACTTGTGATCCATTCTGATTGGCTAAAACCACTATACCTATCCGATCCGTTGGAAAAAAAGCAACACTTGCCGTAAACCCATTGATATTACCTCCATGCTCTACCTGATAATGACCTCGATAAGAACTGAGCATCCATCCCAAACCATAATTAGACAAAAACACATCACTATGTTGCGCTGGAAGTCCACCGCTCATAACCATTTGCGAACTTGCAGCCTCCCCTATATAGGCATTTGGCAAAATTTCCTTCTTTTTATAATACCCTCCGCTAATCCACACTTTCAGCCAATTAGCCATATCATTTACACTGCTATTGATACTTCCCGCGGGGCCCATTCCATTGATGTTATAATAAGGTATCTGTTTAATTACGCTATCCTGGATAGTAGCGTAAGGCAAAGCGGCATCGCTATCATTTTGAAAAGCTTTGATATCGGTATTTGAACGAGTCATCTCTAAAGGATCGAAGAACTTTTCTTTGATATTTTGCTCCCAGGTTTTACCACTTATCTTTTCAGCAATCATTCCCTGTGCCAAAAACATAAAATTATTGTAGAACCATTTCTGACGAACGGGAGCACTTGGCGCCATATATTTAACTCGGGCAATAATACTATCTCTATTAGAAGTATTAAACAAAAGCCAAGAATAATCATATCTGGTAAGGCCTGTTCTATGCGACATCAAATCACGGATAGTGATTTGATTATTCATTTCGTCATTATAGAAACGCAAAGATGGAAGGTGATTTATTGCTTTATCATCCAACTTCAATTTACCATCCTTTTCAAGTAAGCCAAGTAAAGAAGCTGTAAATGCTTTGGTACTAGAACCTATTGCAAAAAGGGTATTTGGTGTTACAGGCTTTTTATTTGCGATATCGCGATAGCCAAAACCTTTGCTATAAACTACCTGATCACCTTTTACAATGGCAACTGCAAAGCCGGCAGCATACTGATCTTTTAAAACCTGTTGAAGCAGCGTGTCTATTCCCGCTAACTCATCGATTTTTGTTTCACTTTTTTGAGCTTGGGTAATAGTTGAAATAGAAATTAAGGCAAATAGCCAATAGAAAGGGATAAACTTCATAAGTTAATAAGAGCTGGGTTTAAAATCCCTAAACTACAAATTATTCTTCGTCATTTGAGGTACGATGTGTCATTGAGATACGAAGCAATCTAACACCCAGATTGCTTCGTGCCTCGCAATGACGACCTTTTTTAACGAAAATCCCTGTACCCTAAGCTTTTCATCCCTAATACCCTAAAAAGAAATCTTTCAACAAAGCCTTATACGCTTCAGTATACACTTTCTCCGCTTCATAAATATAAAAATGCTCATTCTCCGTTTCATTTCCGAAACGGTTTAAGCGTACAATCCATCGAAAAGGAGGTTTCGTTTGATCAGAGTGCAATTGGATTTTTTTAGCAACTTTAAGTCCATATAACTCGGCTTCAGCAATTAAGGAGGCAGCTTGCTTAACTGGTAAGATAAACCAAAAGCTTCCATCGGGCTTTAGCAGTTCAGAAACCTTTGCAATAAGTGCTTTAAAAAACTCATCATCGGTATGGCGTGCTATCCCCTTTTTAAATTCTGCATTCCTTAAATCATTTACAAAATAAGGCGGATTGCTCACAATTAGCTCAAATTGCTGAGGATGGTTAAATTGTTCGATTGCGGTATGGCTAACTTTTAATCGATCATTAAATATTGATAATTGAAAATTCCTTGCTGCAGTTGTTGCAGCTCCTTCATCAATTTCTACTGCATGGATGTTAGCGCTTGGAAAACGTTGAGCTAGCATTAAAGCAATTACGCCCGTTCCTGTTCCAACGTCAAGGATATTTACGCAGCTTTCATTTTCTACCAACGCTGCCAATAATACACCATCGGTATTAATTTTCATGGCACAGCCCGATTGATCTACTTCAAATTTTTTGAACTTAAAAATACTGCTCATTACGCCTGGTAAATCTCTAAAGGTAAGCCATCTGGATCGGTAAAAAACGTAAACTGCTTACCCGTAAACTCATCAACACGAATAGCTTCCGTTACAATACCCTTTTCATTAAGCTGTTTGCTTACCAGCACAACATCATTAACCTCAAAAGCCAAATGCCTTAAACCCGCAGCTTCAGGTCTAGAAGGCCGTGTAATTGGGTTCGGAAAAGAAAACAATTCGATTTGATAAACCCCATTTATAGCTAAATCTAATTTATAGGATTGACGCTCTTCGCGGTACACCTCTGCTAATATGGTAAAACCAAGCTTATTTACATAAAACTCTTTTGAAAGAGCATAATCTGAACATATAATAGCGATATGGTGTACTTTATTGAACATGCTTTCAGTTTATTCTATGAACATTGAACCAATGAACTTTTTATCTCCTCCAAATGTAATTATTAATGGTTAAACATGGCAGTTTTAAAATTTTAACCCTAAATTTGCAGCTTCAAAATAAAAGCATGATTCATTTCTTTCAAAGTCAATCCAATGCGGTTTTTGTTTTACAAACAGAACAAGCCCTTTCCTCAACTGATATTACAAAATTAGAATGGCTATTTGGCGGTGCCAAACTTCAAAATGAAACGCTGCTAAGCGGTTTTTTTGTAGGTCCGCGCGCAGCGATGATCACTCCTTGGAGTACCAATGCAGTAGAGATTACCCAGAACATGGCAATTTCAGGCATCATCAGGATTGAGGAATTTGAAAAAGTAGCTGAAGACTTTTCAAGCTATGACCCGATGCTTTCTCAAAAATACGACAAACTGGATCAGGATGTTTACACCATCAATATTAAACCTGAACCAATCCTTCAAATAACAGATATTGCAGCCTATAACAAACAAGAAGGCCTTTCATTAAGTGATGAAGAAGTTACCTACCTCGAATCACTTGCAGCTAAATTAGCGCGACCATTAACGGATTCAGAAGTATTTGGTTTCTCTCAAGTTAATTCTGAACATTGTAGACATAAAATATTTAATGGAAAGTTTGTAATTGATGGCGTTGAACAACCAACATCCTTATTTAAACTGATCCGCAAAACTTCGGAAGAAAACCCGAATGATATCGTTTCGGCTTACAAAGACAACGTAGCTTTTATCAAAGGACCAAAAGTGCAGCAATTTGCACCAACACGTGCCGATGAACCAGCCTATTATACTACGAGTGATTTTGAATCGGTCATCTCTTTAAAAGCCGAAACGCATAACTTCCCTACTACTGTTGAGCCTTTTAACGGTGCAGCAACTGGTTCGGGTGGTGAAATTAGAGACCGTTTGGCAGGTGGACAAGGCTCATTGCCATTAGCTGGTACCGCAGTTTATATGACAGCCTTGTCACGTTTGGAAGAAAACAGACCATGGGAAAATGGTGTTGAGGAAAGACAGTGGCTTTATCAAACACCAATGGATATCTTGATCAAAGCTTCAAATGGGGCTACTGATTTTGGCAATAAATTTGGTCAGCCATTAATTACAGGATCTGTTTTAACCTTCGAACACGAGGAGAACAACCGCAAGCTAGGTTTCGATAAAGTAATTATGCTTGCAGGTGGTATAGGTTATGGTAAAGCAAGCCAGGCCCGAAAACAGAAACCGGCAGCAGGCGACAACATCGTTGTTTTAGGTGGCGAAAACTATCGGATTGGAATGGGCGGTGCAGCAGTTTCTTCAGCTGATACTGGCGCACACGGTTCGGGAATTGAACTGAATGCGATCCAGCGATCCAATCCAGAAATGCAAAAAAGAGTTGCTAACGCCGTTCGTGGAATGGTAGAAAGCGATCATAACAGTATTATATCGATCCATGATCACGGTGCAGGTGGACACTTAAACTGTTTATCTGAACTGGTAGAAGAAACTGGTGGATTAATAAACCTCGATAAATTGCCTGTAGGTGACCCTACCCTTTCGGCAAAGGAAATTATCGGTAACGAATCTCAAGAAAGAATGGGATTGGTTATTGGCAATGAACATATCGAAACATTACAAAAAATTGCCGATCGTGAGCGTTCGCCGATGTACACCGTAGGTAAAGTAACAGGTAATCACCGCTTCACTTTCGAATCGGCCAGCACTGGCATTAAGCCAATGGATTTTGCCTTAGCCGATATGTTTGGCAGCTCTCCAAAGGTTGTAATGGAAGATAACGTAATCGAAAGAAAATACGAGGCGGTTAACTATGACTCCTCAAAACTGAATGAATATTTAACACAAGTACTACAGCTAGAAGCTGTGGCCTGTAAAGATTGGCTTACCAATAAAGTAGACCGTTGTGTGGGTGGCCGAGTAGCTAAACAACAATGTGCAGGACCATTACAACTACCATTAAATAACTGTGGGGTAATGGCCTTAGATTTTAACGGAAAAGAAGGAATCGCAACTTCGGTAGGTCACGCTCCAGTAGCAGCCTTAATTGATCCAGCTGCAGGTAGCAGGGTTGCTATCGCCGAATCATTATCGAACATCGTTTGGGCACCACTAAAAGAAGAACTAAAAAGCGTATCACTTTCTGCCAATTGGATGTGGGCTTGTAAGAACGAAGGGGAAGATGCAAGATTATATGAAGCTGTTAAAGCTTGTTCAGATTTTGCGATCGAACTTGGTATCAACATCCCAACGGGGAAGGATTCATTATCAATGAAGCAAAAATATGCTGATGGTGATGTAATAGCTCCGGGAACAGTCATAATATCAGCAGGCGCTAACTGCAACGACATTACCAAAGTAGTTGAACCAGTGCTACAAAAAGATGGTGGCGCTATTTATTATATCAACCTTTCTAACGACAGCTATAAATTAGGAGGTTCATCTTTTGCCCAGATTTTAAATAAAATCGGCACGGAAACTCCAGATATCAAAGACGCTGCTCAATTTAAAAATACATTCAACACTTTACAGCAATTAATCAAAGAAGAAAGAATACAAGCGGGTCACGATATTGGTAGCGGCGGTTTAATTACCACCCTTTTAGAGTTATGTTTTGCTGATCGTGATTTGGGTGCTAAACTTGATCTATCTGCTTTAGGTGAAGAAGATAGCATCAAATTGTTATTCTCAGAGAATATCGGTGTTGTTTTCCAAGCATCTTCTGATGTTGCAGCAGTATTTGAAAAAAATGGTATCACTTGCCATAAAATTGGAGAGGTTAGTTCTTCAGCTACGCTGGAAATAAAAAATGCAGGAACTAATCTTAATTTTGATGTTGATCATTTACGTGATGTTTGGTTCAAGACCTCCTATTTATTGGATCAAAAACAAAGCGGTGCCGTTAAAGCAAAAGAACGTTTTGATAATTATAAAAATCAAGTATTAAAATATACTTTCCCAGCTAATTTTGATGGAAAAAGACCTGTGATTGACCCGAGCAAACCTCGTCCGAAAGCAGCAATTATCCGTGAAAAAGGCAGTAACTCTGAGCGTGAATTAGCAAATGCTATGTATTTAGCAGGTTTCGACGTGAAAGATGTGCACATGACTGATTTAATTTCGGGAAGAGAAACATTGGCAGACATCCAATTCATTGGTGCTGTTGGTGGTTTTTCAAACTCTGATGTTTTAGGTTCGGCGAAAGGTTGGGCAGGTGCTTTTATGTATAACGAAAAAGCAAGAGTAGCACTCGAAAATTTCTTTAATCGTCCCGACACCCTTTCTGTAGGCGTTTGTAATGGTTGCCAGCTTTTTGTAGAGCTTGGTTTAATCAACAAAAACCATGAAGAAAAACCTAAAATGCTCCATAACGAAAGTCATAAACACGAGAGTATTTTCACTTCACTCACTATTCAAGAAAACCAATCGGTAATGCTTTCTTCTCTTGCGGGTAGTACATTAGGTGTTTGGGTATCGCATGGTGAAGGAAAGTTTAGCTTACCTTATGCTGAAGAAAAATACAATATCGTTGCTAAATATGCTTACGAAAGCTATCCAGCTAGTCCGAATGGCTCAGCTTACAATACAGCAATGATGTGCGATGAAACTGGCCGTCATTTGGTAATGATGCCACATATTGAGCGTTCATTGTTCCAATGGCATTGGGCAAATTACGTTAAAGGACGTAAAGATGAGGTATCCCCTTGGATGGAAGCATTTGTGAATGCTAGAAAATGGGTGGAGCGTCAAGGCTAAGGATTAAATCCCTACTGCACCTTTCCATACCTCTTTCCTCCACCCTTTACCATATTTTTGATCTAGGAATTTAGCAACTTCTGCATTATAAGCCGTAATGCAGAGGTTGTTTGGAATTACACAACCCAGATCAATATAATTTACCTGGTATTTTTTCTCAAAATGCTCCCGTCCATCAATTCGAATTGGTGCGAAGCCTCCTTGCAGCATCAAATAAACTTTGCGGCACTTCAAATCCGACTGGGCTTGAGCCTTGCTTTTTTCGCATTTTACTGAATCTGGTTCTCGAGCAAATAGCACTGTACTCGTTAAAGAGAACAGGATCATTATTATTAGGAATTTTATCTTGATCATACTATCATGATGCTGATCAACCCATTAATCCATATTTTTTTTATTTTACTCCCCTAATTATTTGTATGTTTGGTTACCTAGAAAACCAAATACAAACTGATATGGGAATTTTTTATTCGAAGGAAGCCATTGTATGATGACAGGCTTTGTGGACAATACCCATACCCTTCATGAAAAAAACCTTCCAAATGGAACCATTTTTGAACAAAATGACTCTTATGCGATAGGTTTCACTTACCACCAGCATACCTTGCCAGTAACTTCCACTTGCAAACTCTATACTGTTAGTTTAAATGGTACTATATATAATGATGCGGCGCTTCGTGAAACGCTCATCAAATATGGAGTTACCTTTAACACCTTAACAGGCGCAGAAGTATTGATAGAATGTTATAAAAAGTGGGGGCACAGCATCTTCGAAAAAATAGACGGCTCCTATTCTTTTGTGCTACATGATAGAAAGCTTAACCAATTGCTCATTGCACGCGATACAATTGGCACAAAGCCGCTATTTTATTATCAAACAAAAAAATTCTATGCGTTTGCCAGTGAGATCAAAGCGTTGTTAAGCTATCCGAACATTGAAAAGAAAATCAATGAACAAGCAATTGCGACCTATTTTAAATATGGTTATTTTGTCGGAAACGATACTATTTATCAAGAAATCTATCAATTTAAAAAAGGCACCATCACCGTAATCGATTTGCATAGTGGCAATAGTTATGATGCGCCAATTTTATTTACCTCAAGTAAAGAGATAGAGCAAACACCTACAGATGAGGGGCAAATCATTGATCGTGTAGAGGAGTTATTAACCGAATCTATCTTAAATAGAAATACCGAGAATATTTCTTCCGGAGTTTTATTAAGTAGCGGATATGATAGTGCCACTTTAGCGTCTATTTTACAAAAGAACCAAAGTAAACGCATTAAAACATTTACCCTAGGGTTTGAGAATAAGAAGTTTGATGAAGCCCCAAAAGCAAAAAAAATTGCAGAGCATCTAAAAACAAATCATCAAGAGTTCTATTTTAAGGAAAAACATGCTGCGACCATTTTAGAAAGTTTACCAGAAATTTTTGATGAACCCATTGGAGATAGTACTGTTTTGCCGTCGTTATTTATTGCAGAAAACCTACAGCAAGAGGTGAAAATTTTATTAGGTGCTGAGGGTGGGGACGTACTATTTGGAGGTTATAAAGCCTATTCCAAAGCACTCAAATTAGCAGACTTGAGCCAACGTATTCCTCCTTATTTAAAACCTGCATTTAATACATTACTTAAATATGCCCCGGCAAAAACACAGGAAGTAATAAATGCCGATAATTTACTGAGCAAGTACCAAAGTATAAATACTTGTTTTACCCATCACGAAATAGAAAAGCTCCTTAGCCGTTCAAATTATTATATGGTAAGGGTAAAGAAAGGTGAAAAAACCGTAAAAGATCTTATGGATTATGATTTTGAGAACTATTTACCTAACAACTTGCTTTATAAGGGCGACAAATGCCTACGATATTATGGCATAGATCATCGAGATGCCTTTTTAAAAGCAGATTTGGTAAACTATTTGGCAAAACTTGATGCCAATTGGTTTATTAAAGACAAAGCACATAAATATTTGCTAAAAAAAATCACCCATAAATATGTACCAGCACATTTAATGGATGATTCAAAAAGAGATTTCACTATCCCCCTACCACTTTGGTTAAAAACTTGCTTTAAACCTTATGTTGAAACCTATTTAAGTAGAGAACGATTAAGTAAACATCAATTACTAAATATTGAAGAAGTTCTGAAGATCAAAGCGGCATTTTATGCTCATAGCAATATAAACAATGCAAAAAAGATCTGGCTACTCTTGCAATTCCAGCTATGGTATGAAAAATGGGGTTAATTACTTAACACATACCCTATCGGCATGGTATATCGAACTCTCACTGCTCGATTATTCTGTAACCCAGCTTTCCATCTTGGAGATTTCTTAATAACCCTTACCGCCTCTTCATCGCAACCATAACCAATACCCTTAAGTACGCTTACATCACTAATTGACCCGTCCTTTTCTATCACAAAGCTTAAAAAAACTTTACCCTGAGTACCGTTATCTTGAGCGGCATAAGGATATCTTAAGTTCTTCTGGATAAATTTAGACCAAGCTGCCATTCCACCTGGAAATTCGGGATAAGACTCTACACCACCAACATCGTATATTCCATTGTCGCTACCCACTGCCGCAGTTCCATTACCATCCCCACCATTGTTTACAGGTAATTGATTATTGCCTTTATCATCCACTCCATCTTGCGTAACGCTCGAAATTACTGCAACATTAAGATCTGCTGCCGTAGGTGGATCAATTACATCTTTATTTACTAAAACTATATTGTTACTAAAATTTACCGTTTTTACTTTCTGCTTTACAGGTTCTGCTTTCGGCAATTCCTTTTTAATTTCTTCTTTTTTTGGTTCTTCTTTTTTCAATTCATGAATAGGCTCGGCGATAGCCATTACCACTGTAGTTTCATGATCATCCATAACTGCCGGGAAAATCTTGTTATAAATTGCTGGCCCAACGAAAAGAAAAATGAACAAGGGCGCTGCAATCATTAATGATTTCAATAAAATACCCGAAGACTGAGTTCTTAGCACATAAGCGCCATAATTTTTGTTTCTGTTATTGAATACAACATCGAGCCACTCGTTGCCATATAAATTTGAGTTGTTTAGCATATTTTATAGATTTAATTTTTAACTATGATGTTAGTTTTGCATAATTCCATAAAATTTAGGTTGATTTATTTTTTCCAAGTAAAAAAAGCAATTTCATGAGGCGTCTAAAAACTCACACATTTTAACCGTTTTTATCAAAAAAATCTTAATTTCACCAAAAACAGTTCTATTTTTTCAACAAAAAACAGAAATTTCACTTTTTTTTCAACAATTTAAGACATTTTGATAGGTGAAATCGAAATTAAATCATATTTTTGGATAAAATTTAAAAAAACTAATGAAACCATCATACGCAACCACTCTTTAAAAGGACTAAAAACGCTCATGATAGCTTCATCACAGATAAAAACAAATAAAAACTAATGAAAAGTCTAAGAACAATTGCGCTAAAAGAGGCTCAAGCGAGAATTTCTCCAGAAGTTAAAGCCCCATCAACTAAGATTTCAGATTTTTACGGATCGAATGTTTTTGATAAGAAAAAGATGAGAGACTTCTTATCTAAAGAAGTTTATGAAAAATTAATCTCTAGCATCGGTCAGGGAGAATTAATTAATCAGGAAGATGCCAACCAAATTGCCTCAGCAATGAAAACTTGGGCAATGGCTAAAGGCGCAACTCACTATACACATTGGTTTCAACCACTAACTGGTTCAACTGCCGAAAAACATGATGCATTTTTTGAACCAAGTGGAGATGGCGCAATTGAAAAATTCGCTGGTAGTGCTTTAGTTCAACAAGAACCAGATGCTTCGAGTTTCCCAAATGGAGGTATTCGTAATACTTTCGAAGCACGTGGATATACCGCATGGGATCCATCTTCTCCTGCATTTATCATGGAAAGCGCAGCTGGAAAAACACTTTGTATCCCAACTGTATTTGTGGCTTACACTGGTGAAGCATTAGATTATAAAGCACCATTATTAAAAGCATTAGCGGCAATGGACAAAGCTGCTGTTGATGTTTGTCAATATTTTGATAAAGGCATTACTAAAGTAAATGCTTCGTTAGGTATTGAGCAAGAATATTTCTTAGTAGACCTTGCCTTATTTAATGCACGTCCAGATTTAGCTTTAACTGGCCGCACATTATTTGGTCATATCTCTGCTAAAGGACAACAATTAGAAGATCATTATTTTGGTTCTATCCCTGAGCGTGTTTTTGCTTACATGGTAGACTTCGAAAATGAAGCCTTAAAATTAGGTATTCCATTAAAAACTCGTCACAATGAAGTAGCTCCATCTCAATTTGAATGTGCTCCTATCTATGAAGAAATCAACTTAGCGATTGACCACAACCAATTGTTAATGGATATTATGGAGAAGGTTGCGAGACGCCATAACTTTAAAGTGTTATTACATGAAAAACCTTATGCAGGCATCAATGGTTCAGGCAAGCACAATAACTGGTCGCTCATTACCGATACTGGTAAAAACTTATTAGCTCCAGGTAAAACGCCTAAGAACAACTTAATGTTCCTTACTTTCTTTGTAAACACCATTAAAGCAGTTCACGAGCATGCTGATTTGCTAAGAGCAAGTATTACTTCGGTAAGCAATGATCACCGTTTAGGTGCAAATGAAGCTCCACCGGCAATTATATCAATCTTCTTAGGTCAGCAATTAGATGAGATCCTTGAAGAAATTGAGCACTCTCGTTTAAGTAAAAAAATTAAAGAAGACAATGGTTTATGGTTGGGTATCCCTAAAATCCCACAAATCTTGTTAGACAATACAGATCGTAACCGTACATCTCCTTTCGCATTTACCGGTAACAAATTCGAATTAAGAGCAGTAGGGTCTTCTGCAAACTCATCGGCGCCAATGACTGTTTTAAATGCAATCGTTGCTGATCAATTAGTTAAATTTAAAGCTGATGTAGATAAATTAATCAAAAAGGGCGACAAGAAAGACGTTGCTTTATTAACGGTTATTAAAAAATATATTAAAGAATCTAAAGATATCCGTTTCGAAGGAAATGGCTACAGCCAAGAGTGGGCAGATGAGGCAGAAAAACGCGGTTTATCTAACATCAAAACTACTCCTAAAGCATTAGATGCATATGTAAGCGATAAAACAACTGAATTATTTACCAAAACAAATATCTTCAGCAAACGCGAATTACATGCACGCCATGAAATTTTATTAGAAAGTTTCTACAAAAAACTACAGATTGAAGCTCGCGTAATGGGCGAAGTAACGAATAGCCAGATTTTACCTGCTGCTATTGCTTATCAAAACACATTGATCGAAAATGCTAAAGGCTTAAAAGAACTTGGTTTAAGCAAAGAGGCAATCGCAACACCTTTGGCTATTATTGAAGACCTTTCTAAGCATATTGGTGTGGTAAAAACCAACATCGATGCAATGTTAGAGCAACGCAAGAAAACCAATGCAATCGAAGATTCACGCGAAAAAGCAATTGCTTATGACGAGCAAGTGAAAGTTTACTTTGACACGATCCGTTACCATACGGATAAGTTAGAGCAAATTGTAGACGATAGCGTTTGGCCATTGCCTAAATTCAGAGAATTATTGTTCCTAAAATAGTTTTTAAATTTTAATTTTAAAGCGTCCAGATTTAGATTTGGGCGCTTTTTTTTTAAATAGCCTTATGTACGAGTTGAGGCTTCGTAAGTCTCGCACAAAACATTATCTTTGCACCAATGAGCGATAACAGGTATAACCAGCGTGGCGTTTCGGCTTCTAAAGAAGATGTACATGCCGCAATTAAAAATATTGACAAGGGCATTTTTCCACAGGCATTTTGCAAGATTATTCCAGATATTTTGGGAAATGATGAGCTTTACTGTAACATTATGCATGCAGATGGAGCAGGCACTAAATCATCCCTAGCCTATACTTATTGGAAAGAAACAGGTGATCTTTCTGTATGGAAAGGTATTGCCCAGGATGCGATCATTATGAATTTAGATGATTTAATCTGCGTTGGTGCTACTGAAAATATTTTGTTATCCTCTACCATAGGCCGCAATAAAAACCTCATTTCTGGCGAAATAATCGCAGCTATTATTAATGGTACTGAAGAAATATTAGCAGAATTGCGGTCCATGGGAATTTCGATCTATTCTACTGGCGGTGAAACTGCCGATGTGGGCGACCTAGTGAGAACCATCATAGTTGATTCAACTGTTACCTGCAGAATGAAGCGGGAGGAGGTAATCAGTAATCATACGATCCAACCTGGTGATGTGATTGTAGGTTTAGCTTCTTATGGTAAAGCAACTTATGAGCACGAATATAATGGCGGAATGGGATCTAATGGATTAACCTCTGCACGTCATGACGTGTTTGAAAAGAGTTTAGCAAGTGCATACCCAGAGAGTTTCGATCCTGCAGTGCCGCTTGACTTAGTTTTTTCCGGCGGGAAAAAGCTGACAGATGAAGTTTTAGTAGACCCTGCTAGTTCTTTAAAGGTAACAGCCGGAAAATTAGTGCTTTCGCCAACGAGAACTTATGCACCAGTTATTAAAAAGGTATTAGCGCAGCATCGTGCCGCTATCCATGGATTAGTACATTGTAGCGGTGGCGCACAAACAAAAGTGCTACACTTTATCAATGATGACATTCACGTAATCAAAGATAATTTGTTCCCCGTACCACCGTTATTTGAGCTTATCCATGAACAATCTGGCACCGCTTGGGAAGAGATGTATAAAGTATTTAACATGGGGCATAGAATGGAGCTCTATGTACCAGAAGCGATCGCCCAAAGTATCATCGATATTTCTAAAAGCTTTGATATCGATGCGAAAATTATTGGTCGCGTAGAATCTGGTAGCCAAAAACAGGTTACCATTCATAGCGACAAAGGTAATTTCGTCTATAATTAAGCAACAATGAACGCTACAGAAATAGGTTGGATAGGGCTTGGCAATATGGGAAACCCTATGTCGAAGCAGCTTATAAAAGCAGGTTTTCCATTAACGGTATATAATAGAAATCCTTCGAAAACCGAAGAATTAGTGGCACTTGGAGCAAAAACTGCCCTCAACCCCGCATTACTTCTCGACCAGGCTGCTGTTGTATTCCTCATGGTATCGGATGACGAAGCTGTTGCGGCCCTATTTCAGGGCGAAAATGGCTTACTTAAATCAACATCCACCAACAAAATCATTGTCAATATGAGTACTATTTCTCCTGCAATTAGCAGAGAAATGGCGCTATTATGTAAAGAAAAGGGAAACCACTATCTGGATGCACCAGTTTCTGGGAGCGTAAAACAAGCCGAAGACGGGCAATTGGTTATTATGGTGGGCGGAGAGCAAGCAATTTATCAAAAAATTGAGGGCATTCTCGCTAATTTAGGTAAGATGAGTCTACGAGTTGGAGAAACTGGCGCAGGGAATACTGCTAAATTAGCCATTAACACCTTACTGGCCATACAGGCGCAAGGGCTTGCAGAAACAATGGCATTTGCAGAAAATAATGGTATTCAAAAAACTGATCTGATTAATTTGATCAATAATAGCGCAATTGGAAATGTATTTCTCAAGATCAAAGGCGATGCTATTATTAACCAGAACTTCAAAGCTGTATTTGCCCTTAAACATATTGCTAAAGATTTAAGGCTAGCAAGGGCAGAGGGTATTAATTCGCCTTTGGCAAATACTGCCTATCAAAGCTTTCAAGCAGCAGCACTTACAATGGGAGATGATGACATTATTGCCATCGCAAATCACATTTCTTAGCTTTAGATTAAGTTTCTGGTTATTTTTCCCTTGATAATAAACATGGAGGTGATATTCTTTTTTTCAATGACCGTATCGCCCCTAAAGTTCGGATTCGACGAACGTAAAATCAACTTGTTTGGGTCTTGATGTTCATGAACATTTTTGATACTTCTAATACCATTTGTAGTTGCGTCAGTCATAATTACATAGGCCTCTCCCCATTGCAAAACATCAAAATTAGTGATGGTCTTTACGGCGATAATTTCACCGGATGCATATCTTGGATACATGCTATCACCAAACACTGGTAAATAGGCAGTACAATCATTAAATGGCTTATAATTCACCAAATATTCAACCTCCTCTTCTTTCATCAATAAATCTTCCAATCGCAAATCACTGAGGCTAATGTCGTAATAAGGCACTCCTTCTTTTGTATCTCCTACCACTAGAGCTTTCTTCAAAATAGGTTCGCCAATACCGTCCGTTAGCCATTCTCTATTTACATGGAAGACGTATTCGAGTCTATCCTTAATCGCATTAGACACGCCCATACCATCCTTACTTCGCAAAACATCAGATAATGACCCTGCCTTAATTTTAAGCGCTTCAGCAAAATCATTTTGCGTTTTAAAATGGAGTTTATCCATAATAATTTTTAATCGTTGATTTTCAGTCATTTATGAAATGTTGATAAGATGCTCTAAATTAATTAAGAATGCCTTGAACAAAACGATAAGTTTGTAAGGCAATGCAAGGTATTAAATTCATCACAATTAACATCAAATATTATGGAAACCACAACTACTGAAAGAAAAACAAATGAAGAAACTTTCCTCCATTTAATTTACGATTTTTTTGACTGTCGAACACTACCAGCGCACATGATCTTTTTGGATTATTGGTTGGAAAAAGCATTAATTAATAAACAACATAAAAAATACTTAAACGCAAAAGATATAACCTTTTTCTCTACTAAATTTCTAGCATTATTAGGTTTTTGCCATAAAATACATACCAAAGAAACTAAAAATTCAATTTACTTTGAAGAATCGATAAAAATCCCCGATGGCTATATCCTTAAGGAACAGCAACTGCTACTTCTTTATCCAAATTATTTGCGCACAAGAGAAATTTGCAATCCCCTACTCGCTTTTCAAAGTATCTTCAAGAATTGCACGCTTGATTTTTACACCACTTCAATAAATATTTGGGCTAATGAGATTATAGCAGAAAAATCTAAAAGACATATCCTGCAAACCTACCTCAGCTTAAAAAGAATGATGGAGGCTTGTTGGCTTATCCACGAGCGTTCCGTTAGTAAAAACAGCTATCAGTATATATTAAATGCAGTTAATCCAACGCATGATTTTGCCCTTAGCTGTCCTTTATTGCTCACCGATGAATATCTTGGCAACCCATATTTAATGGTGGAAGAGTTTTTTAGTTTTGCGAGCATTGATGAATACAAAGAAGATCTTACAAAATGGTTTAAGATGGCGTTAAACAATCAAGAAAGTTATGAAAATGCAAACGACCTTTTGTTTATCCATAATCAAATGCTTCAGCTCATTCATGCAGGCTATTTAATTGGCATACTTCGTTTAACTTACCTTCCAAAAACCAACTACACAACACAACACGAAACATTTGGCCATTGGCTTATAGCCCGAATGGAAACTATTTCAACAGCAAACGGCATTAGTTATGGTAATCCCGTACAACTTTTATCTCCTCATTTCAAAGAGAACCCAATCGATTACTGCATTGAGAAGCTAACTATTGATCATATTATCAAAATAAGGTATGGATTAAAAGAATGGCTAGAAGCAGCGTTAAGTAAAAACAGCAATATCACAAACCTAGACCATATCTATATTTTCGATCAATTTGAAGAACTTCAAAAAATAATAGAAGCCCTCTTCTTACTGATTATTCAACCAACTAGAGCTAATTCAAACATCAATTAAACTTCACTCCTATGCAAGCTCATACCTATTTCAACGCTATTGATTTAGCAAAACAAAAAACAAATTGTGAATACCAATTAAGCAATTTCTTCAAATACTATCCGCTTGAATTCATTGAGGAAAAAATCTCCAAGCTTTTCGAGTCCGAAATACCCTTTGATGTAGAATACCTATCAAATACGAATTATCTATTTTATGAAGAATTAAACTTGATGTTAAAAAATTGCGAACTTTTATTCAATCACAAAATTGAAGACACCTCGCAACAGTTGGATTCGAATCATAAAAACATAACCGCCTTAATTTCATTTATTAGCGAGGTTATTCCTGTATCTTATATATTCTGTTCGCATATCTCCACGCAGAGAACCGATTTAATTATCGTAACCGATCAATATAAATATAAAGCTTTTGATGAAATCTATACGCTCTTAGATTTTGCTGTTTTAGGACACAAGAACATTAATTGCACAGTATATGCATATGGAGCAATGAACAACTTTTTATTAAAAGGGCACCTTTATTTTTCCGCAGTCTGTACGCCAGAAAATTGTTTGTATCAAAGTATTCCAAGTTTTAGCCTGCCACAACTTAATCAATCAAAATGCCACGAATTAATCAATCAATCATCGGCCATGTTTAACCAGAATATACATAAAGCTATGACATTCTTCAATGGCGCCCGTCAATTTGCAAATGAAAGTGAAAGTGCTATTTCAGCATTTATGCTGCAACAAGCTTGCGAGCTCACCTACCGAAGCTTGCTATTATCATTAAGGGGAAAAGACATCAAATGTCATGATTTGGTTGTATTAAGGAAACATGTAAGTCATTTTGCACCTGCCATAGTTGGTGCTTTTAACGAAGATGAGGCAACGGAATTAAATATGTTAACTTCAATTCAAGAGGCCTACATTAATTCTAGATACAACCATGCCTACAAAATAACAATGGAACACCTTACTAGATCAATTTCAGCTGCAAATAATTTAATTCAATCTGTTCAAGAGATTTTCCATTACCATTGTCAAAAAGTAAAATTACAAGTCATCCCTTAAAGCTGATGGCTCATTTTTGCTGTTAAACCACTTTCGAAAGCGCGCAGCTTTGTCTTTGCTTACCGTTGTTGAAATTCCTTTAATCGTTAATTTCAACTCAATCTTTCCAAAGGTTCCAGGCCTAAATTTTTCAATAATATCTTTATGTATGATTTGAGTTCTAGTAACAGTAAAGAACTGATGAGATTTTAAAATATGATTAGCTTCCTTAAGGGATAGATCCAAAATATATTTCTCACCATTAAATGTAATTACCCAATTTATTCGTTCGCTTTGATAAACCATTGCGACTTCAGTTAAGTTAATCCGCACATAATAACCTCTGTGATAAACTAAAAATTTATCATCAAACAATCTTTCATTGGCCCGTTTGGCGTTAGCGATTGAAAACTGCTTATCTAAGGAAATTGCAATATAAATCCCATTGAGAAAATATAAAATGAATACAACAATAGAGAATTCCTTTAACAGAAAATTAATTTGAATTGCATGACCATTTATCCAATTATCATAACTCATTGCTAAAATAAGCATTCCGCTCAATGGCAATAAAAATCCAAACAAGAATTGCTTGATTAATCGCTTCAAATAATTGTTTAGGATAGGTTCGTGCTTATCCAAATAGCTGGTAACTTCTCTAATGAACCAGCATAAAATTAATAGTAGTATAAATAAGCAAATAAATGATTTTCGATTATGCCCAAAAAATGCCGTTGGGTTTCTAATGGAAATTAAGAGATGCGTGCAAAATAACATTGCAGGTATCCAGCATGCTAAGTTAAAAATTGTAGCAGAGGTACTCGTCTTAAAGAGTTTCAAATTAATATAGGTATTCATAGCCAGCTAAATAATTTAGAACTCAAAGAAGCACATTTCAAATGGCTATGAATACCGTATAAATACCCTTTTCTTAAAGAACTACTCCGCTTCAGCGACAAATTTATCCGCTTCGATAAAATAGGCTGATTTCTGCCTTAATAAGCTATCATTTAGTACTAGTTTGAGTGTATTAATAAAACATATCAAATGCGAACTAACAATCTTTATAAGTATCTATGTAATACACTTTCAATCAATGAGCCCGCTTTAAGTCTTATTTTATCACAACAGGCTAGAAGAATTAGTTATCGCAAAAATGAAGTGATTGATTCAAAAGGTAAAATACCGATGCAGTTATCATTTATAGAAAAAGGAAATGCTCTTGCGCTTTCCCGTTCAAAACCCAGTCGACAGGTTATGCGCTTTTGGAGTGCTAATGACCTTATTTGCCCTATTGGTTTCTTTAACAACCTGCCCTCGGCACAAAGCATTATTGCAATGGATGATTGCGAGATTATTGCTTTAAGTTATCGTCAAATCTTAAAATTTCTGACCGATTTCCCGACAGGTTATTCAATTATAAACAGTATGCTGAAAGCAGAAATTGAGCTAGTAATGTTAAATATTAAAAGTTTCGAACAAAATGAAATGCCTCAACAACATGAGGCATTTTTGCAAGCATTAGCAATTTCTTTTGATGAATGAGCGCAGTATTTCGCTATTAGTTTAGCTTATTTTTTCTTTAAATAGGCCAATGGTACGCTGCCAAGCTAGTTTTGCAGCTGCTTCGTTGTATCTAGTGGGAGATGAATCGTTGTTGAATGCATGGTTTACACCCTCGTAAATAAACAGCTTGTAATCGATCTTGTTTTCCTTCAATGCTTGCTCATACGCAGGTATACCCGCATTAATTCGCTCATCTAATCCCCCATAGTGCAACATCACACTTGCTTTGATCTTCGATACTTCTTCAGCCTTGGCTTGTGCACCATAATAGGCCACGGCAGCTAACAGCTTAGGATCATTTACAGCTAATTTATTTGCCAATCCCCCACCCCAACAAAAACCAATACAAGCAGTCTTTCCGTTACCATCTTTAAGCGTTCTTAAATATTCAAGAGCCTTCAAATAGTTTTGCACATTTTTCGAGGGATCTAATTTACCAATCAATTCACGTCCCTTATCTTCATCAGCCGGAGTGCCGCCAAGAGGCGATAAGGCATCTACCCCTAAAGCAATAAATCCTTCAGCCGCCACCCTTTTTGTCACCTCTATAATGTGCGGCGTTAAACCTCTATTTTCGTGGATAACCACAACACAACCTAATTTCTTCTTGCCTTTTGGCTTAGCTAAAACTGCCTTCATTTCACCATCAACCCCGGCAAAAGTAACCTGATCAATCTCAAGGTCATCGGTATTAACTGTAGCAGCTGCAGCGTAATTACTTTCTAATAGCGGTAAAAAAGTTAATGTCATTGCGGTACCGCCTGTTAAAATGGCCAATTTCTTCATAAAGGTATTGCGACTAATTTCGCTGTGCGTATATGAGTCGTAAAGATTGATGATTTTCTGATCCATGTTTTAGTATTTATTTCTTGAATTTACGACTTACAAATTGATAAGGGTAATTGTAAGCGAAATTTTGCGTAAACAAAAAACCCGCTAGCAAAAGCTAGCGGGTTTACTAATTGAAAGATATAATTAAAATATATATCTTAAACCTAATTGAATGCTATAAGTACTTGTTGGGCTAATTAAATCCTGGAAAGGATTAGTAACCAGTTCACTACTCACATTTTGCAATCTATAAGTTGGTTTATTATTTGCATCAATGCTTCTATAGGTTAATGGATTGTTTAATACTGTACGTTGGTAAGTACCCCAATTTTTATTAATTAAGTTACCGGCATTAGTGATATCTGCAGTAAATTGTAACGTTTGTTTTTGAGCATTCTTACCTGTATTGATAAAAATATCTTGCATTAAGCGCACATCTACTTTATTCAACCATGGCAATAATGCAGCATTTCTCGCAGCAAATTCTCCTCTATGTTTTTTCAAGTATGGAGAATTATTGATGAATTTTTCAAAAGCAGCCTCCTGTTGTGCAACAGTAAATGTTACCGCAGTTGCACCACTTCCTTGTACATATTGTTCAAATTTAGTTTCGCCTGTTTTAGGAATATACATCAAGTCAGCACTGCTATTTCCATCACCATTGATATCACCATTTAAAACATAGCTAAATACCCCTTGATTAGCACCTTCATAGAATAAAGATACAGTAGTAGCAAGGTGTTTTAAGTATTCTCTACGGTAAGAAAGATTTGCAATTACTCTGTGTGGAACTGCATAAGCAGAATTTCCTAATTCCTGGAAATTAGAAGTACCTACATTAGGATTGGTATTCCATACAGATGAAGCTTGACTACCAGGGTTTGCGGTAATTTCTTTAGCAGCTGTAAATGTATAGGCAAGTGAAGCAGAGAACCCATTACTATAAGTTTTACTAAACTGACCTGTCAATGAAGTTGCATAACCTTTTTCAGAGTTTTCCAAAACAATTGCTGAAGTTACCCCACTATTTAATTTATTCGCACCTACGATACGAGGACGGGTTAAACCACCTTCAGCAACAATACCATTGGTATTGGTAAGGTTTGCATTACGCATTTTAACGGCATTCATGTCTTTCGTATATAAACCATCGAAAGTGAACATATAGCCGTTACCTAAATTCTTATCTACACCTAAGTTTACTCTAAATACTTTTGGGAATTTAAAGTTTTCATCCATAAACACTACGTTTGCCGGAGTTGAGGTGCCAGCTGTTTTAGGGAATAAATTTGCATATGCATTCGGATCGCCACTTAATTTAATTCCACTAAGAGCTGTTATACCTGCCGCAGTGTTGTTATTAATCGCACCACCAAACTGATACATACCCGTATTTGTTGGGATATTTGTTAAGAATACAAATGGTATCTTTCCTGTAAATATACCCAAACCACCACGCAAGGTGGTTGTTTTATCTGGGGAAATCATTCTGAAACCAACTCTTGGCGACAACAACACTCTGCTTTTCGCCCATTTGTCTGTTCTATAGTTTCTTAACGTAGCATTATCCTCTGCATAGAAATTTAAAGCAGATGTAGTTGGATTGTTCAATGGGTCTTCATGATAGATTGGCATATCAGCACGTAAACCCATCGTTAATTTGAAGTTATCAGTTACATTGTACTCATCTTGAATATAAGCACCTGCCTGACCAATTTTTAATTCAGCAGAATAAACTGATGATTTTCCTGGCACTAACGAATAAGTATAAGCAAAATACGCAGGAGACTTATCAGTTAATAGATCATTTAAAGAGTTAAATACGTAATAACTATTTGCAGGTGCCATAAACATATTACCTACATTTTGATATTCATAAGTTAAACCACCAGTAAATATATGTTTACCTGCATTGTAAGTTATGTTATTTGTAAAATTATAAACGTCATTAACTACGTCATTATTTAAGGTATAAGGATCCATACCGGCAGTAATATAGTTTCCGCCAGTTGTACCGTCATAAATATCAATAGTTGGGAAAATAGATCCTGGATAATCTCTCGTAGCCTTATTTTTGGTAAATGCTAAAATTAACTGATTAGATAATTTATTGTTAATTGTAGAATTTAACTCTAAAGTTCCGCTTCTTGTAGTATTCAAGAAACCATAATTAGAATTTTCAAAAGATGCTGATTTAGGTCCAAATCTATTATTTGGTGCTCTAGAAAGTGCAGCAGCCTGGCCAGTTACTCTAAACCCACCACCATTCGGAACGCTAGTAGCATTTAAGGTTTGATCATCAGTACCTTTAAAATCACTATATTTTAACGTCAGTTTATTACTGTTATTGATATTCCAGTCTACTTTCGCTAAAATTTTATGATTATCTCTCCCAAAAGCTGGAAAATTATCATAAGCACCAGTTTCATAACCGAACTTGGTTTTCAAATAATCAGAAACCAATTTCAAATCAGCAACGGTAGTTGAAGATTCGGTTCCTGAACCTGTACCACCTTTAGGATAAAAAGCAATTCCTGGCGCTAAATTTTCTTCTTTCTCAGCATTTACAAAGAAGAATAATTTATTCTTAATGATTGGTCCACCTAAAGTAAATCCGTAAGTTTTTGATTTAGAATCAGCAATAGAAGCGCTGATATCATTGCTTCCAATTTTTGTACCAATAAAACTTTGATCACGATATAATCCGTAAGCGCTTCCATGAAATGTATTTGTACCGCTTTTAGTTACTGCACTAATGTTAGCGCCTGTAAACCCAGCCTGTCTAACATCATAAGGAGCAATATTTACAGAAATCTGATCATAAGAATCTAGAGAAATTGGTTGAGAACCACCACCAGGAAGAGGATCTGTGTTTAAACCAAAGTTGTTATTTAAGTTTGCTCCATCAACTTGAATGTTGTTATATCTAGCATCTCTACCGCCAAAGCTATTGCTGCTTAACCCAGTACCTGCTTGTGGCGTCAATCTTGTAAAATCTGCAATGCTTCTTGAAATAGTTGGCAAGGTAACTAAATCACGACTAGATATGTTAGTACTGGCACCAGTTTTCTGCTGCGTGTTCTTACTTCTAGCACCCTTAATGGTCACTTCGCTTAAGATAGTACCAGAATCGTCCAAAGTATAAGCTAGTGTATAGGTTTCTCCCAATTTAAGAAAAACATCCGCAATTTTACCAGTCTTAAGACCGATATAGCTAACTTCAATTGTATAGGGGCCACCTACTCTTGCATTGCCTATTAAAAATCGACCATCATTATTGGTGGAAGCATTATAAACAGTCCCCGAAGGTGTGTGCGTGGCTTTAACATTTGCTCCAGGAAGGGCTCCTCTTGCATCTTTTATTAAGCCAGCCATTGATGAAGTAGTTACCTGAGCATTCGATGAGCTTATAAAGCCTAAAAACGCCATCACGGTTACTACTACTTTTAATAGTAAAGATTTTTTCATACTCTTTTCTTTTAATTATTTTTTTTTGTTTTGTTAAGATACGTTAAAATATCTCGACAAAGTTAAATATTAATTTTGTTCCGCTTCTTAATACCAATGTTAAATTATTATTAATTAACCCAAAACTTATCAACACTTAACATAACGGCAATTTTACATAAGTACCAGTTTATCAATAGCTTAAAATGTACATTATTTAACTATACTAAAAGCATTGGTTAATTAATTAACTGTTAATTTACCAAAATAGCTAAGCTTGCATGTTTACGCTTATTTTACCAACATTTTTTTTAATTTTGACACATTATTTAAGCTAATTTCCTTTATAAAGAATATGAACTACGATTTAATAGTAATAGGCAGCGGTCCGGGCGGATATGTTACTGCAATAAGAGCTTCACAATTGGGTTTAAAAACTGCAATTGTAGAACGTGAATCTTTAGGTGGAATATGCCTTAACTGGGGCTGTATCCCTACCAAAGCCTTATTAAAAAGCGCACAAGTATTTGAATACATTAATCATGCGGCAGATTACGGTATTAAAACCGCAGAAGCCACTGCAGACTTTGCGGCGGTTGTTAAACGTAGTCGTGACGTAGCTGATGGCATGAGTAAAGGCGTTCAATTCTTAATGAAAAAGAACAAAATCGATGTCATCATGGGAACTGGAAAAGTTAAACCAGGTCAGAAAGTTGAGGTTAAAGCAGCTGATGGCACCCAAAAGGAATTAACAGCTAAAAACATTGTAATCGCAACAGGCGGTCGTTCAAGAGAGCTACCAAACCTAAAACAAGATGGCAAAAAGGTAATTGGCTATCGCCAAGCAATGGTTTTACCTGAGTTACCAAAAACGATGGTAATTGTTGGTTCTGGTGCTATTGGTGTTGAGTTTGCTTATTTCTATGCAACCATGGGCACCAAAGTAACAATAGTTGAATTTATGGATCAGATCGTACCTGTTGAGGACGAAGATATCTCTAAACAATTGTTACGCAGCCTAAAGAAAACAGGTATTGATATCATGACTTCTTCAAGCGTAGAGTCGGTTGATACCAGTGGCACAGGTTGCAAAGTGCAAGTAAAAACAGCAGCTGGCATGCAAACTATTGAGTGCGATATTGTACTATCTGCAGCTGGTGTTGTTGCCAACATCGAAAATATCGGATTAGAAGAAACTGGTATTAAAACCGAAAAAGGAAAAGTAATAGTTGACGAATTTTACAATACCTCTGTAAAAGGATATTATGCTATTGGTGATATTGTTGGCGGACAAGCATTGGCACACGTAGCTTCTGCTGAAGGAATTATCTGTGTAGAGAAAATCGCTGGTCAGCATGCTGAACCTTTAGATTATAATAACATCCCAGGCTGTACTTATTGCTCGCCAGAAATTGCCTCTGTAGGATATACCGAAAAAGCAGCGAAAGCAGCTGGTTACGAATTAAAAATAGGCAAGTTCCCATTCTCAGCATCAGGTAAGGCAAGTGCCGCTGGCGCAAAAGATGGTTTTGTAAAATTAATTTTCGATGCCAAATACGGAGAATTATTAGGTGCCCACATGATTGGTGCAAATGTTACAGAAATGATCGCCGAAATTGTAGTTGCGCGTAAATTGGAAACTACAGGCCATGAAATGATCAAAGCTGTACACCCACACCCAACCATGAGCGAAGCCATTATGGAGGCAGCAGCCGATGCATACGGAGAAGTTATACACCTATAAAGGTTAATCGTATAAATTGTAAAATTGGTTAATTGTTCATTACAGTTAACCATTTTTTTTTAATGTCCCAGGAATTAACCTAATCAGCCATTTATGAACGCCAACGTACTCAAAGCATCTTTATGTGCTTTATTTTTATTTTTTTCAGCCGTAGCTTTTGCTCAACAGAATTTTGTTAAAGGTTTCACAGTATCTTTAAAAGGAGATACAACCTACGGATTAATCAACTATAGAAATTGGAGAAAAACCCCCACCAGCATCCAATTTAAAAAAGAAGCGGATGCAACACTAATTTCTTATACTGCAAAAGACATAGCGTTTTTTGGAATCAACTTACCAAATGGAAGGGAGATTTATAAAGCAGCAACAGTAAGCATTGAAACTTCGTCGAAGTACTTAGATCACCTAGATACACAACGTGCTTTTAACGAAAGAACTGACAACCTATTTTTACTAGCTTTATTGAAAGGAACCTATAATTTATACGTTTATGAAGATGAAAAAGAACATTATTTTATTGAAAACGGTGATGAGATAACTGAGCTTAGGTTTAAAACATATTACATGAACGACAAAAACATCGCAAAAAATGAGCAGTTTAAGAACCAGCTGGCTAATTTTTTAAAAAACTGTCCCAAAATAACCGAGCTTGAAATTTTAAATCTAGTATACGGCAACCAAGCGCTAATTAAAATTCTTAAAAAATATGATGAATGTACCAATGTAAGGTCAGAAGAGAACCTAACTAAAGAAGGGACAAAATTGTCTTTTGGCGCAGTGCTTGCTTCTGATATTGCGAGACTTAGCATGAAAAGGGACAATCGCCCGGAGTCGGCAATCACCTCTGCAGGAAATTTTGCAGTCGGATTATCAATGGAATTGAAATTACCAAGAAATAATAGAAGTTCTTCTTTTAATATCGAGGCCCTATACCGTCGATACAAATTTGAGGAAAGGGTTGATAATTTCATTAGCAATGATGAGTACTTCAAATACCATCGCTATTTTGTTGGCAATTATGCTAAGGTGAATTTCATGTATAGATATCAGTTTACGGCGGTAAAACTTAAACCATTTTTAAATGTTGGCTTCAGTGAGGCCTTCAAATTTTCTGATATCGACAGAAGTACAACAGAGAAAAAATCATACACGGCAATAACTACCTATAAAGATCCATTTATCTTAAAGGAAAAATCGCATGAAGAAGGTGTAAATTTGGGCGCAGGAATCAACATCAGCAAGATCAATATCGAGTTAAGGGCAGAAAGTACAAATGGTTACTCCCATATTCTAAACGCCAAAACTTCTATAAATTCATTGTTCCTGAATTTAAATTATATATTTAAATAATTTCCCGTCTTACCAATTCGTTTTAATTCCATGAACCTACACACTATTAATACCGGATTTTTCAAACTTGATGGCGGTGCAATGTTTGGCGTTGTACCAAAAACTATCTGGCAAAAAAGTAACCCCGCAGATACTAACAATTTATGTAGCTGGGCCATGCGTTGTTTACTAATTGAAGATGGAAATAGATTGATTTTAATAGACAATGGTATTGGCAACAAGCAGGATGATAAATTTATGGGGCATTACTTTTTGCATGGAGACGATACTTTGGATAAATCGTTGGCTACAAAAGGTTTTAACCGAAACGATATCACCGATGTATTTTTAACGCACCTTCATTTTGACCATTGTGGAGGCTCAATAGACAGAGTTGGAGATAAATTACTACCTGCTTTTAAAAATGCAATTTATTGGAGTAATGAACAACATTGGGAATGGGCAGTAAACCCGAACGACCGAGAAAAAGCATCTTTCTTAAAGGAGAATATTTTGCCAATCCAAGAAAGTGGCCAGCTTAATTTTATAAAGAGTGAAGATGGCGTTCAATTCCACGATAATGTTAAAATTCGTTTCGCTTATGGCCACACAGATGCTATGATGTTGCCTCAAATCAATTATAGAGATAAAACTATTGTCTACATGGCTGATCTACTCCCATCTGTAGGGCATATCCCCCTACCCTACGTAATGGCCTACGATATGTTTCCGCTGCAAACACTCAAAGAGAAAAAAGCATTTTTAGCAGAAGCTGCAACTAACAATTACATCCTTTATCTAGAACACGATCCCATTAATGAATGCTGCACCTTACAGCATACCGAAAAAGGGGTAAGATTAGCAGAAACTTTTAGGTTAGACCAGATTTAAAGGAAAATACTAAATTCATTTAATTGTGCATACGGTAGTGCTTAGGGTCTTTGCAGGAATTTATACAGAAAACTTTCGCTGGCAACTTCATTGTCAACAATAAATCCTTTAACCCGGTAGCGATCTTAAATGTTTATCTAGCAGGAGGTGTGTCCACGCTTTCGGATACAGAAGAATGGAGTAAAAATGCTTTCAATAACTAATCCGTGAGAAAATTGCAAAAACATGATGAACATTTCGGCTATATGGCTGTTTATACCAAAAATTATATATGCTTAATACCAAATACCCACTTTTACTCCTTTTCATTTTCTTGTGGGGATGCAATTCAGACGAATACAGTCCAAATCAAAAATTTAACCGCAGCACCCCTACCAATGTAAACCCACGAGAAATAGCTACCTTACCCAATAAAGCTAATGGCTCGACCGTTAGGATTGCTGTATCGGGTGATACGCAAAGATCCTATAAAGAAGCTGAAGACTTTGTCGCCTTAATCAATACCAGGAACGATATCGATTTTGTTATCCTAAACGGCGATATATCTGATTTTGGCCTTTTATTGGAGTTTGACGGTGTTTATAAAATATATGACAGGTTAAAATTCCCTTTTATTTCGGTAATCGGCAATCACGACTTAGTAGCAAACGGGTCTGATGTTTATAAACGGATGTTCGGCGACCTCAATTTCACCTTTAAGTACGCAGGGATTAAATTTGTTTGTCATGACACCAATGGTAGGGAATATAATTTTAATGGCACTACGCCTGACATGGCTTGGTTAAAAAGCAATTTAAAACTAGATGCAGGTACCGATCGAATAATTGCCTTCTCTCATGTGCCCCCATTTGATGGCGACTTTGATCCTAAGTTAGGGACTTCCTACATGAAACTTATGAACGAAACACCTGGCATGTTAGCTTCAATCCATTCCCATCAGCATCATGCACAAACCATCCATTATGAAAATGGTACTGGAATTCCTTTTATTGTAACCAATGCCATTGTTAAAAGAGCTTTTACCTTAATTACCATCACTAATGAACAAGTTGCAGCGCAAGAAATTAATTTTTAGTCTAATATCATCTTTGCTTCTTTGTTCGATGAGTAGCTTTGCACAGCGTTCTTTTTTAGCACGTATACAACCCGATCAAGTAAATCTGCAATACGCAGGTAGCATTGGCTACTTAAGCGGCGGGATTGGTTATAATTTTTTCAAGGAAAAAACGACTTTAAGTTTTCACTATGGTTATGTTCCGAAAAACAAAGGCGGGTGGATGAGTATTTTTACTGCGAAATTTGAATATAAACCTTTTGCTATAAAGATTAGGGATAAGTTTATAATCCACCCAATCAACCCTGTTTTTTTTCCTTCTTATACCTCTGGCGACAACTTTGATTACCAGTTCAGCACTCATCAATATCGCAAAGGATATTATTTTTGGTCGTCCGCTTTACGTTTACACCTTGGTGCCGGTACAGAAGTAAAAATACTTAACAACAACAATGCATTTTTTAAGTCGGTAAGCGTTTATGCAGAAGCCAATACAAACGATCTATATGCGATCAGTTGGTTTCAGAATAGAACTTCAACCCCGTTTTATGCGATGTTTAAACTGGGTTATGGTATGAGGTTGAATTTTTAATTAATACCCTCTTCCCTAAATTCTAATATATCACCAGGTTGGCAATCTAGCACCTTGCAAATTGATGCTAAAGTTTCTATCCGAATTGCCTTTGCTTTGCCCGTTTTTAAAATCGATAGATTAGACAAAGTAATCCCCACCCGGTCACTCAGTTCGGTTAATGACATTTTACGTTTAGCCATCATAACATCGAGGTTTACAATAATGGGCATTAGGTATACTTTTGAGTATAAGAATTAAAACGTTGCTCTGTCATATAGTTAGTTCTTGTTCTTTTTGTAATATCATGCCATGCTTAAATGCAGTATAAAGGAGGTAACATACAATAGCGGAAATCATAGTTTCATAATCCGAATCCCAAAATGAATAAGTGATTACTATTCCATCACTTGAGTATTGAGAAATGAAAATTAGATAAATCACTCCATTAATAAAATAGCTATTCACTGCCAAGATAAAAAGAGCAATAGATATATACTTTATTCGCAATATATTCTCTTCTTCGAAGGCATTATTTCGCGCAATAAATACCAGAAATCTGAAAAAAAGAAAGATGATGAAAATGATTAGCGCAAATTGAAGGAAAGCAATTGCATATACAATGATAGTAGCACATATTTCTATCAATCCAGATTTTAGGGGAATGAGCATGCTTTTATTTGCATATAAATATTTATAATCAACTTTTTTATCTACAAAACTAACTTTGTTCCCTACGCTATTTATTAATTTTCCGTTATTATCATATACGTCTGTTGTCGCTTCATAATTCTCTTGCCATTTTGTTCTAGATAGAAAGCCCTGGCCATTCTTTTCATAATAAAAGAGAAAAGATTTTCCCATTTCTTCCTTAATATCTACTGCAATATTTTCCAGTTTCAGATATACTGTTGTGTCAGAAAAGAGCATATCTTTTTTTCTCAGCTTCCCTATGCCCAGATAACCAAAACTCCAACCGTCAAAGGTATTTCCTTCATTAACAAGCTCGTTCTTTTTAAATTTAAGGCTGTCCAATTTTCGGTTTGCTTCACTAAGTTCATCATTGATACGTGTATATGGCGTTTGTTGCAGTGTAGAGTAATTTTCGTAGTAATCAGAACGTCTCTTAAAATCTAATGGTCCACTAGCCAGTAGCAATCCAAGTATCATTAATACACCAATAATTGAGATTGTTTTTTGATTGATTTTCATATCAGTTAGCTAGCTATGGTGGGTCTTAAACTCTTGTTTAAAAATATAAACAGGATGATAATAATACGAAGATTACCATCTTTATTTTTTACATCCACAATTTAAATGGTTAAATCTTGTTCTTTTTTAATTAATACTGCGTTCTTTATAATGTCTGAGGCAATCCATATGCCTACTCCAATAATGAGATAATGGACATCAATATAATTGTTAGCATGCAATGCAAGCTTAAGGGTGTTTAAATAATTTCCAGATATTGTTGAGGTAGAAGTAAAATCGAAGTATGGGATTAACGGTACCATTATAAACCGAAATAGGGTATTAATTACATACATGTAAATAAAGGAATAACCAATTTTTTTCATCAATTTAAAGCTTTGCAATCTCAAAAAATCTCCTTTTAAATAATTACCGATTAACATGATAATCCAGATTGAGATTAATATCCAAAAAATCTCGTCCAATTTATCATATATTACATAGCGCACTTTATGGCTTAATTTATCCGTTAAAACACGAATTTCAGTCGTAGCTGAAATATGATTACTGTAAGTAACGCTATCCAATGCGGGAATTCCATTTGCCTTAATTTCACTTTCCGCTAGTGAATATATATTTCTCGGTTTAATTTGATTAATAATAGTATCCGTTCTAGTAGCTGTATTCTTGGTATACCAATCATAAGCCATTCCCCTACCCGAAACCTTTTCCATCGTTCCATTTTGATATACAATTACTGTATCTGGAATTTGCACGCTGAGATTGGTTTTAACCGGATAGCCAGCTTTATAATTTCGGTACCCATAGTCAAAATTGCCGAAAGTAAAATCTGTTTTAAGGTTAAACGCCTCCTTCACAATGCTCAGTGTAAAACCCAAAAATTGGACACAAATTCCAAATGCTAATAAAAACCTAATAATCTTTGCCCAAATTTTGTAGTTGGTGTTTTTCATATCGTTAGTTGTACAGTAAAATTGTCAGTTTGCAGTAAGATTAAAATATAATGCCTTACAAACATAAAATATTTATTATTATAAATCAAAATATATTTATTGATTCACAATAAATATTGCCTCTAAATCAATAAAACAAAGAAGTACTGCCAAATTAAATTTGGAATGATTTTTGTTATTAAAGTAATTGTTAAAAAATGCGCTTAAAGTGTAACATTTTCAACAATTTAACTTTTCATTCTGCCCAAAAATGCGTATTTTTGCAGCTTCGAAATAATAAGGATTACCAAAACACATAAATGAGACAACTCAAAATAACCCAATCCATTACCAACCGCGAAAGTCAATCATTAGACAAATACTTGCACGAGATTGGAAAAGTAGATTTAATTACCGCAGAAGAAGAAGTAATATTAGCCCGCAAAATTCGTGAAGGTGATCAAGCAGCATTGGAGCGTTTAACGAAAACCAACTTACGTTTCGTAGTATCGGTAGCTAAGCAATACCAAAATCAAGGTTTAACCCTGGGTGACCTTATCAATGAAGGAAACTTAGGTTTGATTAAAGCTGCAAAACGTTTTGACGAAACCAAAGGTTTTAAATTTATTTCATATGCTGTTTGGTGGATTCGTCAATCAATTTTACAGGCAATTGCCGAGCAAAGCCGTATTGTTCGTTTACCACTTAACCAGGTAGGTTCATTAAGTAAAATCAGTAAAGCTTTCTCTAAATTAGAACAGGAATACGAACGCGAGCCATCTCCTGAAGAATTGGCAGATATTTTAGAGACTACGGTTGATAAAATTTCTGACACGTTAAGTAATTCAGGTCGCCATGTTTCTATGGACGCACCATTTGTTCAAGGCGAGGAAAATACTTTATTAGATGTATTAGAAAATCACGAGCCAAATACAGATAGCAACCTAATTAACGAATCACTCTCGGAAGAAATTAAACGTTCTTTATCTACTTTAACTGAACGCGAACGTGAAATTATCGTATTGTTTTTCGGCTTAAGTACTAATCACCCACTTTCGTTAGAAGAAATAGGTGAAAAATTTAACTTAACTCGTGAACGTGTTCGTCAGATTAAGGACAAAGCTTTACAACGTTTACGTCACACTTCACGTAGTAAGATTTTGAAATCATACTTAGGATAATATAACTTACGAAGTTTGCCCAGCAAAGTTCGGAGCAAACTTTATAAGTCACGCAAAAAAATATAATTGCATAAAAGATTGGGTACTAACCCGATCTTTTTTACTTTTGCACCAAATTCTAACCAAATTAATTTCTTGTATGTTAAACAAATACCAATCAGAGTTTCAGAACTGGATTGAAAAGGAGAAAAAAGCGCTCGAACTGATCCGTTGTGTGGGGCAACTATGGTTTGATCGTTCTATCGAACTTGTACTTTTCCGCAAACCTTTATTCGACGTAGGAAGTAGTGAGATATTGGCACATCACCAATATGCAAAAGATGTAAGCGGAAAAGATATTTCTATTTACGAAACACTTGAATTGGCTTCAACCATTGCAAAATGCAATCTTGCCCCTTCTCGTATAGATGTTGGCCGCTTAGCTGCTGAATGGCTTGATGAAAGCAATACACATTCTTCGATGTATGATTTCGTGATTAGCAAGCTCTCGAAACATATTGGAAAAGATAAATTTAACCTCAATCCTAAAGATGTAGTCTTATATGGTTTTGGCAGGATTGGCCGCATTGCTGCACGTGAACTAATTGTACAAGCAGGTAAAGGTGAACAATTGCGTTTAAGGGCAATCGTTACACGAAGCTATAGCGACGAGGAATTAATTAAGAGAGCTGAATTATTGAGAACAGACTCTATCCACGGTCCTTTTAATGGAACGATTGTAGAAGACTTTGAAAACAAGGCATTGATCATTAATGGTCAGACTATCTACCTTATCGTAGCGAAAGAACCAGAAGATGCAGATTATACTTCTTACGGGATTTCGGACGCCTTATTAATCGATAATACTGGTGTTTATAGAGATAGAGAAGGTTTAAGTAGACATTTGAATGCAAAGGGCATTACAAAAGTATTATTAACAGCTCCTGCAAAAGGTGATATCCCCAATATTGTAACTGGCATTAATGATGCAGATTTTGATTATCAAACAGAAACTATTTTCTCAAATGCATCATGTACTACCAATGCAATCGTACCGGTATTAAAAGTAATCGACGATGCATTTGGCATTGAAAAAGGACATATTGAAACGGTACATTCGTACACTAACGATCAGAATTTACTGGACAACTACCATAAAAAATATCGTCGCGGTCGTTCTGCAGCCTTAAACTTGGTAATTACCGAGACTGGCGCTGATAAAGCTGTTGCAAAAGTTATTCCCCATTTAGGCGGGAAGCTAACTGGAAACGCGGTTCGTGTACCAACACCGAATGTTTCATTAGCGATCTTAAATCTTTCCTTAAATAAAGTAACTTCGAAAGAGGAAGTAGCTGAAATCTTAAAGCAAGCATCTTTATTTGGTGATTTATCAGAACAGTTAGAATATTCCATTTCAAATGAATTAGTAAGCAGCGATTTGATTGGCAATAGCCATGCTTCTATTGTAGACGGACCAGCTACTATCATAGCGAGAGATAATAAATCAATTGTTCTATACGCTTGGTACGACAACGAATACGGCTATACAAGACAAGTTGTGCGCCTAGCTAAGAAATTAGCAGGTGTAGTAAGGTTAACCTATTATTAACAACCCATATGAAGCTATCTATCTACCAAGTCGACGCTTTTACCGACAAACTATTCGGCGGTAATCCGGCCGCTATCGTGCCTTTAACTAGTTGGCTTCCTGCACCGCAAATGCAAAAAATTGCCGCGGAGAACAATATCGCCGAAACAGCTTTCTTTATTCCACAAGGTGAGGATTTTGAATTGCGTTGGTTTACACCAGAATTGGAGATAGATTTATGTGGTCACGCAACGTTGGCAACTGCTCACATCCTCTTTACGGAACTTGGTTACCCGAGGGATGTTATTCACTTTCATACGCTTAAAACCGGAACCTTAACAGTTACCAAGCTTGATGACATATATAGCTTAGATTTTCCATCTAGACCAGCAACACCATGTGAGCTGCCCGAAGGATTGCTAAGTGCTCTTGGAAGCAAAATGCCTATTGAAGTATTGTCGTCGAGAGACTATGTACTTGTATATGAAGATGAAGCATCAATATTAGCTATTAAGCCAGATTTTTCGGCACTCGCTAAATTACCAATTATGGGAGTAATTGTAACTGCCAAAGGTGATCATAGTGATTTTGTATCACGATTTTTTATCCCTTCGGCAGGCATAAATGAAGATCCCGTAACCGGCTCGGCCCATTGCAACCTAATCCCTTATTGGGCACAAAAACTTGGTAAAAACGAATTACATGCCTATCAAGTTTCCGCTCGCAGGGGTGAATTATGGTGCACCCTTAAAGGTGATCGAGTTTTAATGAAAGGAAAAGGGGTAACGTATTTAAAAGGCGAAATCTATATAGGAACGGATTAGTTTTACGTATGTAAGGTATGCGTTGTGTTGGGCGTTAAACGAATCATTTCGAAAGTAGGTTTTGCGAGGCACGAAGCAATCTGATCGTAAGATTGCTTCGTACCTCGCAATGAAGGAATTCCTCGTGACAGGGGCAACTAAAATATTGGCAGCTTTGGCTTAGTTCCCATAATTTCATCAATACTTTCCATTACCTCGTCTGTTAACAGAGGAACAACTTCTAAAACTGTTAAATTCTCTTTAAGCTGTTCCGCTCTTGAGGCTCCTAAAATCATGGTGCTTACATTCGGATTTTTTAAACACCAGGCTAAAGAAAGCTTCGCAAGTGGAAGATTCATTTTATCGGCTAATGCCTGCAACGTTTCCACCTTTTTCATGCGATCAGCTGCCAGTGTTCTATCTTTTAACCATTCCATTCCTTTAAGGTCAAGGCGCGTATCTTTTGTATCTCCGGTAGTATATTTTCCTGAAAGCAATCCCGAGGCCAAGGGCGACCAAATTGTTGTACCTAAGCCATGCTCTTTAAATAAGTGAAGGTATTCATTCTCTAATTTATTTCTTTCCAGTAAATTATATTGCGGTTGCTCCATTGTTGGTCCAATTAAATTTAATTGCTTCGAAACGGATATAGCTTCCATAATTTCTGACGCACTCCATTCTGAAGTTCCCCAATATAAAATTTTTCCTTGTTGCAATAAGGTATTCATTGCCCAAACTGTTTCTTCAATTGGAGTTTGTTTATCAGGTCTATGACAAAAATAAAGGTCCAAATAATCCACTTGAAGGCGCTTCAGTGCTGCATTGCACGCCTCAATTACATGTTTTCGAGATAAGCCCATTTGATTAGGGCCTTTATTTTCGGCACCAAAAAAAACCTTACTTGATACTATAAAGGACTCTCTTTCCCAATTTTGAGCTTTTAGTATTTTACCCATTACCAGTTCCGATTTACCTTCTGCGTAGCCTTCAGCATTATCGAAGAAGTTAACTCCTGCGTCATACGCAATACCCATTAACTCGTCTGCAACTTTATCACTAATTTGATTTCCAAAAGTTAACCAGCTTCCTAAAGATAAGGCACTCACTTGTAAACCTGATTTTCCTAAACGTCTGTATTCCATTTTTCTTTATATTATTCGATATTCAATCCAAATCCCTGCTCTTTAATCCCTGCTCCTTTTTGCTATACTCACAACTAGATCCCCATCTTTGATTCTCGCTTGTAAATAAAAGCCCAAATTACTTTTTTATTTGTAACAACCCTTGCATGAAATCAATTTTTACAAAAATCTATCAATTCATATATTTACCTTTATTGCAGTATAAAACTATGATAGTTTTGTCTATTCAATTACATAGATATGATGAACAAATTTCTTTTAATCCCATTAGCATTACTCTTTAGCTGTGGGTCTGTTAAAACCAACAATGCGCAAACAAGTGTAGGCACTCAACTACTGAAGGATGTTGAAACATTGTCGCTCGATACTTATGAAGGCCGTAAGACGGGAACCAAAGGCGCCGAAATGGCTAGAACCTATTTAACTGGTCGTTTAAAATCGATTGGTTTAAAGCCTTATCCGGGATTTAGCACTTACGAACAGACTTTTGAAGTTAAAGGTAGAAATGGCGCTCCTGCAGTTGAAGGAAAGAACCTGATTGCTTATATTCCTGGAAAAACAAATGATGTCATTGTAATTTCCGCTCATTATGATCATATCGGCATTATTAAAAATGAGGTTTTTAATGGTGCAGATGATAATGCTTCTGGCGTGGCTGGATTATTACAATTTGCTAAATACTTTGCTAAGAACAAACCAAATAACACTTTGATCTTTGCCATTTTTGATGCTGAAGAAATGGGCTTACAAGGCGCTAAAGCCTTTGTTGCGAAACCACCGGTTGCCTTAGAAAAAATTAAGTTGAACATTAACATGGATATGATTAGTCATAATGATAAAGGAGAACTGTATGCTGCAGGAACCTTTAAATATCCAGAACTAAAGCCATTTCTATATACTACAAATCCTAAAATAAAATTATTGTTAGGACATGACGATCCTAAATTGGGTCAGGATGACTGGACAAATCAAAGTGACCAGGGTGCTTTTAATGCCAAGAATATTCCTTTTATTTACTTCGGAGTTGAAGACCATAAAGATTACCATAAAGCAACCGACGAGTATCAAAACATTAATAAAGAGTTTTTTATTGATGCTGCAAATGTAATTCAAAGTGTTATTATAAACATTGATAGTCAACGAGATCTTAAAACAGTTTTTAGAGAAAAGCTGCAGATGCAGAAGCAATAAAATTTATTCCTTATAAAATAAGTAAGCCAAGTTCACTTCTGAGCCTGGCTTTCTTTTTGATATAAAATTTTTATCGTTTCAGTTTAGCTCTGTTTTCAATCATCCCAATAAATTCATTACCACCTGCCAATGATTTCATTGGCTTCAAGCTTTCTACAGAAATATTTTTACCTTGAATAGCCATCGTTTTGGAAATTGAATTAGTAACTACTCCATTTGGTTCAATTTCATTAATTGCAATTGCAGTATAGTGTTCATTTGGGTCACCAAAATTATTTCTAGGATCATCAAAGTTATCAACAATATCAGGAGTCATGCCATCAAAATAATCGCCCTGGCCAAGAGAGTTTTTAGTTTGAAATAAAGAATAGAAAACCTTGTACTTATTTTCGATAGTAATAGGGAAAAATCCAACTGGCTTACCATAAGTTTTTGAACCCACTAATTTAACTGTCATATACGGTTTCAAAGAATTGATAACCAGTTCACTTGCTGAAGCAGTATTTCCGGATACAATAAATACAACCTTGGTGATGGTATTAGCGGTATTTAAAGGCCCTGATTTTAAAAATCGTTCTGTATTTCCGACAATTGAATAGTCGACATCCTTCAAGGTAAGCATTCTTCCATTTTCATAAACTATTTTTCCCGTGCCATCAGTATAAGGTTGATTACCTAATATATTTGCACTACCTGCTTGCATTAATGGATTATAATGTTCAGAAAACATCACTTTTCCTGAGGTTGAAGCAGGGGCAATTTGATTAATCAGATATTGTGCAGTATTTACGTACCCACCTCCATTATATCTTAGATCTATAATTAAATCAGTTACATTACCAGCGTCAAATGCAACAAAAGCTGCATCAAGATCTGCTTTCGCATTACTTGGTAAATTAGAAAAACGAGCAAAATTTAAATAGCCAACTTTCTTTGCGCCGACCGTAAATATTTTCTTTGCTAAAACAGGGGTACTTTTATACACTGCTTTATTTAATTGGATCGTAAATGGTGCTCCAGCGGATCCATTAGCATAATGAACACCTTCGATTGTAATCGGTGCCGTTCCATTAAAGAATGCTGCATTAATAATAGGTAGGTCTACATCAGAATTATCGCCTATGGCACGACCATTGACTTTATAGATTCGATCGCTTCTTATTATTCCCGCCTTATCTGCTGGGGAATTTTGGAAAACTGCCGTCACAAATAAAGCAAAAGTTGTCCCACCTTGTCCATATGCCCCTAATTTAACTCCAAAATCATCTCCGTTTCCTTCTAAATCAACTGAACTTCGTTCTGTCGGAACAAAAGCAATTGGATTTTCATCTGCTTTATCAATGATATAGGAATATTTCGAATCAGTACCACTTGCAAAATATTCGTAAGGCAAACCAGTTGCTGGATTAATTTTAAACTGTGTCAACGCAATAAGCTCTTTCTCATAATTCAACAAATCAGATGATGCTGTAGTATATTTTCTGGGATTAAACGCATCATAAGTAGGCAGGGCATCACTCCATAGGTAAATTTCTTTGGCATACAAATAAATTGAGTCGCGAGATAAATCTGAACGGCCTGTATCTGGTTTCGGGTCAACCTTCTGTTTTGGTTTACAAGCGGTAAAACCTATGCAAAGTACAAGAAAAAGAAAAACGTTATTTAGATTCATTATGTGTTTTATAAGATATATTAATTCAATAGGTTATATACAAAACTAACGAAAAAAAGATTACAATAGTTCCGGTGCAAATAAAAATTCTATTCCGGCCTGCAGGGCTATTTTTTCCTCTTCAGGATTACTTCCAATATAAAGAACTTCTTTCTTACTAAGATGGTGAAGATCAACAATAAAATTAAAGCTTTTTGCTGTAAGTGTTGGTTCCAACTCCTCAGAAAAATACACTTTCAAATACTTCTCCAAGCCATGCCATTCTATTTGTCTAATCTTATTTAATTGCTCGGCAGGGTTTCCCGTTACCATCAGGTAAATAGCCTTCCGTTCGAGTACAATTTCTTGCAAAAAAGATAAAATCTGTTGGAACAACAATAACTTGAGCGGTAATCGAGCATTCTCATGAAGTAAGGTAAAATTCGTTCTATACTTTTCAGGAATGTTAAATTTTGCTGCCGTTTTGTCGAATATTGCTTCATCACCATGTGCCGCATATTCATCTTGCATAAACGCAACTATATTTTTAGCATTTAACTGCTCGGTGTACTCCATAAATTCCGAAAAAAGATAATATACTTGAAGTATATAATCCTTTTCGGGGTATAAAACATTATCAAAGCCAAATATGAATGCTGTTTTAGGGGCGATGTAAGTCTCGAAGGCCATAATCTTTTTATAACTAAATCGTATATAACCTTAAATTCGCTACAGCTTCAAGCTTATTAAAATTAAATACACCATTTAAATGGGCTTCTTTACCAAAAGAAGTAAGCTCGGCATCTACAACTGTAGTGAATAAAACCTCTCCAGCTCTAAACGCAACCCATTCGTCATACTTAACGAGGGCATTAGGTTTGCTGTAAGACTTTAAAACTTCTAGATTAGGTAATAGTGTCTCAATATTGAACTCATTAAAAAGTACCTTGGCTTTAGCTACCGGCTCTACTTCAAACTCACGGATAGGTAAAATCGCGTCAACTTCTTGATCCAAGCAATTATTGAGCAACGAATGAGCTATTGTATCATCATTTTTATCGCCTAAACTAATAAATTTATAATTTAGAGCCGAAAATGAAGGCATTTCTCCATAATCTGCTAAAATGACTTCATGTTCTGCAAAAGCTTTTAAGATTTTTAATGTTGTGGCAGAATTTCCTCCGGTAATTAATATTTTCAAGGGATTTGGTTAAGTGGTTAATTGTTTGAATTGGTCAACTACTAACTGAGCTGCTGATCAACCCATCTTTCATCGTCACTACACGATTACTAATTTTCGCTAAATCGTCATTATGGGTTACGATCACAAAAGTTTGATTGAATTTGTCTCGTAAGGCTATAAACAACTGATGCAATGCATTGGCATTGGCAGAATCTAAGTTTCCTGAAGGCTCATCTGCCAAAACGATTGCTGGATTATTGATTAACGCTCTCGCAACAGCAATACGTTGCTGCTCGCCGCCAGAAAGTTGATTTGGTTTATGAGAAGCTCGATCACGCAGTTCGAATAAATCTAATAATTCATATGCTCTTGCTTCGGCTTCCTTCTTGCTTTTCTTGGCAATAAATGCTGGAATACAAATATTTTCTAAAGCAGTAAATTCTGGTAGCAAATGATGAAATTGAAAGATAAATCCAATATTTTGGTTTCTGAAAATACTTAAAAGCTCGCCAGAAAGTTTATTAACCTCTACCCCATTCAAAGAAACTAGCCCCTCATCTGGCTGGTCTAAGCTACCTAAAATATGCAATAAAGTACTTTTACCAGCACCCGAGGCACCAATAATACTTACGATCTCTCCCTTAGAAACCTCGAAATCCACGCCTTTTAAAATGGGAAGATTTCCATACGCCTTTTTTATTCCAGTAGCTTTTAGCATTTAACAAAGGTACGAAATTGATAAATGTTGAAACGTTAAATTTTGCTAATTCAATTTTATTCCATAACTTTGAAAAACAAAGTGCTTTTAACATGAACAATAAAGAAGAACAATTAAGTGCGCTAAGCGATATCCGCAATATGATGGATCGTTCATCTCGGTTTATCTCTTTAAGTGGCCTATCGGGTATTTTTGCAGGGATTATTGCCTTAATAGGTGCTTATATGGCTCACCTTGAGATTAGGTCTTATCTGGCAGGAACATATGGCTATGGCATTGATGCCGATCTAGATTTAGAGTTTGCATTGTTAAAAATAGGGATCAGCGTGTTGATTGTTGCCCTTGCAGGCGGGTTATTATTTACTTATCGACAAACCGTTAAGAAAAAACTTCCCCTTTGGGACAAAACAGCCAAAAACCTCCTTTTAAATTTAGCAATCCCACTTGCTACTGGGGGAATATTTATTATTTCTATCCTATTTAACCACGCAAATTCAGTTGGCTTAATTGCACCTTCTTGTTTAGTTTTTTATGGTTTAGCTTTAATCAATGCAAGCAAATACACTTACTCAGATATTCGATTTTTGGGGTTATGCGAAGTTATATTGGGTTTAATTGCCATGTTTAACATTGGCTATGGATTATATTTTTGGGCAATGGGCTTTGGTATTTTACATATCGTGTATGGCGCGATCATGTACTTTAAATATGAAAGGGCTAAATAATGAGGAATCCGATAGCTGATTTAAATAAAATATTCGATAGCAGAATAAGGCTTGGTGTAATGTCCCTCCTAGCCGTAAATGAAACCGTAAGTTTTAATGAATTAAAGGAAATGCTTGCACTTACCGATGGGAATCTTGCCTCGCATTTAAATACGCTGGAGCAAGCACAATATCTTAACGTTAACAAAGCTTTTATTGGCCGCAAAACAAGCACTACTTACAGCATTACCGCCTTGGGCAAACAATCTTTTAAAATGCATCTAGATGCCCTTGAAAAAATGATTAAAGCTCTTTAATCTTTTTTTAGATACTATTACTTTGAAATACAAAGCACTTTTAATTACATTAATATGAATTATAAAATCGACAAAAACCTCATCATCGTATTATTAGGTGGCTTATTGTTTAATTACTTATTTTGGTTGGAAGGTCTAGCACTTAACTTACTTCTATATTCCCTATTTATTTTAACCGTCTACCTATTTACCAATGCTATTTGGAAGTGCAAAAAGTTAATATTAGTAGCGTCATCTCATTTAATAGCTAGCCTACTAGTGGTGATTAATCATTCCGACCTAACCCTCATCACTTGGTACATAAGCCTATTTGTTTTGATAGGACTAACTCATTATCCACAATTGCGAAGTATTTGCACAGCATTAATAGTCTCAGCAATCCAATTTGCTACTGCTCCATTTTGTTTAATTAAAAAAATTACAGAAGTTAAAATTGGTAGCTTGAGTTTAAGGCCGGCACTTAAACTTACCAAATATCTAATCATTCCAGCTTTTACGGTGTTTATATTTAGCATAGTTTATAGTATAGCTAATCCTGTTTTCGGCACTTACTTAACTAGTTTTTCGGAAACCATAGCCAAATTCGTTATACAAATCTTTGAATTTTTCTTTAAAGACATCAAGTTGGAACGAATCTTATTTTTATTATTAGGGATCTTGTTGGGCTCAGGTATATTTATCTGTTTTAAACATGGGCTAGCAAACCTAGAAAGCGGCTTAAAAAACAATTTGACACGAACTCGCCGCAAAAAAAACAAATTAACACTCTATAGAGAAATCAGTATGCTATTTATTGGAAACTCAATAAGCAAAAAAATGGCCTTGAAAACTGAGCATACAATTGCGCTTATCTCTTTCGTTGGCTTAAACATGCTCCTTCTTTTTTTAAATGCGATAGACTTTTCTACTTTATGGGTTGGGAACAGTAAAAGTGTTAATTTTTCACAAGCGCTGCATAGCAGTACAAATGCTCTTATGATCAGTATTGTGATGGCAATGCTCGTTATCCTTTATTTTTTTTATGGAAATTTAAACTTTTACAGGAAGAATAAGACGCTGAGGATCTTAGCATATTGCTGGATTGTGCAAAATATTTTTTTGGTGTTATCTGTACTACTTAGAGATTATCATTACATCGCTATGTACGGATTAACTTACAAGCGAATAGGTGTTATTGTTTTCTCGTTGTTATGTAGTATTGGGTTAATCACTGTTTACATTAAAGTAGCAAAGCAAAAAACCTTTTTTTACCTATTTAGCATAAACAGCCTATGCTGGCATGTCTTGCTTATCTTATTTAGCACGATCAATTGGGATGTTTATATTGTGAGCTATAACCTAAAACATAAAGATAATATTGATTTAGATGTTAGTCATCTAATGAGTATGTCTAATAAAACTTTGCCGCTATTGATTGAGCACAAAGAGCTGCTAAGGAAATATCTATCGCCAATTAACTACTCACCTACCTCTAAAATTGAAAAAAAGTTAACGGACGTCATCCATGAAAAAGGGTCTAACGGGGATTCATCTACTAAAATCGAGCTAATGAAACAAGACCTAGCGAAGGTATTTGAGCATGACTTAATGTTACGAATTAACATATGTAAAAAACACTGGCATAATACCACATGGCTATCTTGGAATTATAGAGATTGGCAAGCCAACCAATACTTAGCCAAAAACAATTTGTGACAAAATAAGAAGAAAAAGTAAGTTCGCGGGTACTTGATACTAAAAAATTAAATTGTAGATTTGAGCAAATTTTTCGAGCAAATGAATATCCACGAATATCAAGGTAAACAAATTTTAAAGAGTTTTGGTGTTGCAGTGCAAGAAGGCATTGTAGCTGATACAGTTGACCAAGCTGTTGAGGCCGCTAAAAAAATGAAAACTGACTACAATTCTGATTGGGTTGTAATTAAAGCACAAATTCATGCAGGTGGACGTGGAAAAGGCGGAGGTGTTAAGTTGGCTAAAAATCTAGATGAAGTTAAGCAAAGAGCAACTGATATCTTGGGCATGCAATTAATAACTCCACAAACAAGTGCTGAAGGTAAAAAAGTAAATAAAATTTTAGTAGCTCAAGATGTCTATTATCCTGGCGCTTCCGAAACAAAGGAATTTTACATGAGTGTTTTGTTAAACCGCGCTAACGGTACTAACATTATCATGTATAGCACAGAAGGTGGAATGGACATTGAAGAAGTTGCTGAGCATACACCACATTTAATTTTTAAAGAAGAAATCGATCCAAAAGTAGGATTACAAGGCTTTCAGGCAAGAAAAATTGCCTTTAATCTTGGTCTGTCTGGTGCTGCGCATAAAGAAATGGTGAAATTTGTATCTGCACTTTATAAAGCATATGAAAATACAGATTCATCAATGTTTGAAATTAACCCAGTGCTAAAAACAAGCGACGATAAAATTATTGCTGTTGATGCGAAAGTAGATTTAGACGAGAATGCATTGTTCCGTCACCCTGATTACGCAGCAATGCGCGATAAATTAGAAGAAGATCCAACTGATGTTGAAGCTAGCGAAAGCAACTTAAACTATGTAAAACTTGACGGTAACGTAGGTTGTATGGTAAATGGTGCTGGATTAGCTATGGCTACCATGGATATCATTAAAATTGCCGGTGGTGAACCTGCCAACTTTTTGGACGTTGGTGGTACTGCAAATGCTACTACCGTAAAAGCAGGCTTTAACATTATCTTAAAAGACCCAAATGTAAAAGCTATTCTAATCAACATCTTTGGTGGCATCGTTAGATGTGACCGCGTGGCTCAAGGTGTAATTGATGCTTATAAAGAAATTGGAAATGTTCCAGTGCCGATTATTTGCCGCCTGCAAGGAACAAATGCAGTAGAAGCTAAAAAACTAATTGATGATTCAGGACTAAAAGTTTATTCGGCCATTGCCTTAAAAGATGCTGCCGATCTAGTAACTAAAGTTCTTGCTTAAGAATAAGTCGAAAGACATAAATCAAAAAGGCCAGTCGATATCGACTGGCCTTTTTGATTTAGATTAGTTTAGTTTTATGTTTAGTTAGTATAATCTTCTTTTTTTTCACATTACGACTACATTTAACTTAAGATTTAACATTTTTAACTGATAAGGCTCTGATCATCCAATCAGAGCCTTAATCAAACCAAATATAAATGTACTTTTTTGTATGAACAGCACAAATATAAGCTAATTAACAAACTAAACCAATAAATTTTAAGTAAATTACCTATAACAGCTAATTTAAAAGTAAAAATTTGAATAATTTAATGAATTTATTAAAAATAATATGATTTATATCATAAATAACATATAAAATAAGAAAAAATTAGCTAAAAATTTATTTTAAATGGACTAAAACACCAATTACTAACCGAAATAATTAAATTTTCCAGAAAAACACTATAATAAATAAAATCCAATGGTTATTTCACCAAATTAAACGACAAATAAAAGATGGAACCCTCTCCGATCTTACTTTCGAACCAAATTTCACCACCCTGCAATTCCGTAAATTCCCTACACAATATTAAACCTACACCCACTCCTCTTTCATTATTTGTACCATAAGTAGACGCAGCCTTTAATTGAAATAATTTGCGCTGCTGCACCTCATCGATCCCCAAGCCATTATCACTTACTAGAATATTACACTTAGATCCATTTGGAATCGCAGTTACAGTTACTAAACCATTGCTAGGTGTAAATTTAATGGCATTATTAACCAAATTCCTTAATACCAACTCAAACATATCCTTATCGGCGCAAATATTCAACTCTTCGTCGCATAGGATCTTAAATTCAAGCCCCTTTTTCAACGCTAGTTGCTTTTCAATATTCAGCCCAGTATGTAAAGCCTCTTTAATTTTTAACTGAATTAACGTGGCATGCGCTCCTTCCATTTGTGTTTTAGACCACGATAAAACATTGGTCAACATAGCTGAAGTATCTCTTGTAATCTCCAGCAATCTTTGCTTTAAATCTTTACGTTCTTCCTCTTCTAAATCAGTCAACGAAAGCAATTCTAAGTAACTCTGAATAGAGTTAAGGGGCGTTCTAAGATCGTGTGTAACAATAGAAAAAAGCTTATCTTTCTCCGAATTCAGTCGTTCCAATTCATCCTTTTGGCGTTCAATTGCAGAATTTTGATCAATTACAGCTCTCTTTTCTATATCATAATTTTTCCTGATATAACTAATAGCATAATAGGTTAACACAACAGCAACTAGATAAGTGATCGCAAAATCTATCGTCTTACTCAATCTATCATCATAAGCATCATGCACCAACGAAGGATTAAAATACTCAACGCTTAAAACAGTTAAGACGGTTATAATATTAAAAGGCACCCAAATCTTAAATTGATTTTTGGGAATAACTGCAACTATCAACAAAAATGCTAGAGAAAACATTAATAAATTCGGCCCAAAAAACCCAGAGTTAAGAAAATAATTTACCACAAACAGCAAGTTACACACTAAACAGAACAGCTTAATTGCCAGGGAAGAGTTCCTTTTAAACCGAGATAAGTAATATATAAATCCAGCGAAGAAAACGCCAAAAACGCACAGCACTCCAGAAGCAATTAAACCAATACTGAAATTAAAAGGTATCTCAAGACACAACGTAAAAATAGAGATGAGGCAAACGGTATTAAAAATCCGCTCTTCAAGCGTAAATGATACTGGATCGCCAACCAGTTCTTTTCCATAAATAGGTCTTCCAAAAATTCTCACGGGTAGGTGTTAAAATTATTCTCCACAAACTTACTGTTATAATCATAAATATTATCCTTATTTTCTCAATTTTTAGGTTTAAATCCTTATTTTTGACCCCCTTATAAAAGCTATTGCGGAATGATAAAGAGAGAAAAAATTAAAGATCTACTAGAAACTACGGTATTTAACAAAGAAGTAACTGTTATGGGTTGGGTGCGTACCTTTCGCAACAATCAATTTATTGCCCTAAATGATGGGTCATGTATGGGAAACATCCAAATTGTAGTTGATTTCGCCAATACACCCGAAGAATTGTTAAAACGCATTACCACTGGAGCAGCCTTGTCTATAAAAGGCACAATTGTCGAATCATTAGGCAAAGGTCAGAAAGTAGACATTAAAGCTTCTTCTATTGAAGTACTTGGAGATAGTAATGCTGAGCAATATCCCCTACAACCTAAAAAACATAGCCTTGAATTTTTAAGGGAGATTGCGCATTTACGCTTTAGAACAAATACATTTAATGCTGTATTTAAAGTTCGTCATGCCTTAGCATTCGCCATTCACCAATTTTATAATGAACGTGGTTTTGTATATATGCATACCCCGGTTGTAACAGCAAGTGATGCAGAAGGTGCAGGAGAAATGTTTAAAGTAACCACCTTAGATTTTGACAATACGCCACGTACTGAAGATGGGAAAGTTGATTTTTCTGCTGATTTCTTTGGACGCGCCACGAATTTAACTGTATCTGGACAGCTTGAAGGAGAATTAGCTGCTACAGCTTTTGGTCAAATCTATACATTCGGACCAACATTTAGAGCCGAAAATTCTAATACTACGCGTCATTTAGCGGAATTTTGGATGATTGAGCCCGAAGTTGCTTTTGCAGATTTAGAAGATAATATGCAATTGGCGGAAGACATGATGAAATATATCATTAATTATGCCTTGGTTAACTGCAAAGAAGAACTAGCCTTCTTAAATGATCGATTATTGGAGGAAGAAAAACAAAAGCCTCAACAAGAACGAAGCGAATTATCGTTAATAGAAAAACTAAACTTTTGTTTAGCAAACGATTTTGAACGCCTAACTTATACAGAAGCAATTCAGATCTTAAAACATTCTAAACCTAATCAGAAAAAACAGTTCAAATACCTAATAGATGAATGGGGAGCAGATCTACAATCGGAACACGAACGTTATTTAGTGGAGAAACACTTTAAAAAACCTGTAATCCTAACAGACTATCCAAAAGATATCAAATCATTCTATATGCGAATGAATGAAGACGGCAAAACCGTTGCGGCAATGGATGTACTTTTCCCTGGTATTGGTGAAATGATAGGCGGTTCACAACGCGAGGAACGGTTGGATAAACTAACTAAGCGTATGGAAGAAATGAATATTCCACAAGATGAACTTTGGTGGTATTTAGATACACGTAGATTTGGCTCAGTACCACATGCAGGTTTCGGTTTAGGATTCGAGAGATTAGTGTTATTTGTAACTGGAATGACCAATATTAGAGATGTTATTGCTTTCCCAAGATTCCCGAAGAACGCAGAATTTTAAAAGATTTTGATTAGTATTATAAAAACCTCTTAGCCGCCCGCTAAGAGGTTTTTTCATACCAAAACTTAATTATTGGAACTTGCAGTCGGGTAATCTACCGCCGACACCTTATAATCTGTTGGCGCAAAACTAACAGCGGTACTTAATGCCATACCAAGTGCGAATTGCGAGGGATAGGGTGTTTTTAGTAAACTTCCTTCTGGTATATAAGGATATATTTCTAAATAAGATTGCATTACATTTTGCGCCATCCTTCTATTGATGTAGGCTCTTGTTAATTGGTAAGGGTGGCGTAAACCAGCAGCACCCAAAAGCTCCACAGCGCTTTGCACTGTTAAACGATGAAAATTAAATACCCTTACTGTTTTATCTTCAACAACTAAGCCTTTCATTAAACTCTCATCTTGGGTTGCTACGCCTGTTGGACAGGTATTGCTATTGCACTCCAAAGCTTGGATACAGCCAAGCGCAAACATCATTCCGCGGGCAGAGTTACACAAATCTGCTCCCAATGCGATGTTCTTTACTAAATCAAAACCTGATGACACTTTTCCTGAAGCAATAATTTTAATATGTTTTTTTAGGTCAAAACCTGTCAATACATCATACACAAATGCTACACCTTCTCGAAGTGGCATACCTACAGCATTTGAAAATTCCTGAGGCGCCGCACCAGTCCCTCCCTCACCTCCATCCACGGTAATAAAATCAACATAAACTCCAGTTTCAACCATCGCTTTGCAGATAGCTAAAAACTCACTACGCCGACCAATACATAATTTAAATCCAACTGGTTTGCCACCAGACAATTCTCTTAATTTTTTAACGAAACCCATCATCTCTATGGGTGTTGAGAAAGCGGAATGTGCTGGTGGAGAATTCACGTCGAATCCTTCCTTTACCAAGCGTATCCTAGCCACTTCAGGGGTTACTTTTTTTGCTGGCAACATCCCCCCGTGGCCAGGTTTAGCTCCCTGAGATAATTTAATTTCGATCATTCTTACATTCTCAGTAGTTGAACGCTCCTCAAAAGCCTCATAATTAAAAGAGCCATCATGATGTCTACAACCGAAATAACCAGTTCCAATTTGCCAGATCAAATCTCCTCCAGGGCCAGCATGGTAATCGCTAATACCCCCTTCACCTGTATTATGTGCAAAATTGCCCATTTTAGCACCACCATTTAAAGCAAGAATAGCATTTTTGCTTAGAGAACCAAAACTCATTGCCGAAATATTATAGATACTGGCCGAATAAGGCTGCTTACAATCTGGCCCTCCGATCAATACCCTTGGGCTCACATCAAGGTCATGGTGACTAATAGCCGCAATGCTATGGCTTAACCATTCATATCCATTTTCATAAACATCAAGTTGTGTTCCGAAAGGGATTGTATCGTTTTCTTTCTTTGCTCTTTGATAAATAAGCGAACGATTTAAGCGGCTAAAAGGCTTACCATTGGTATCACTCTCCACAAAATATTGATATACTTTTGGTCTTAATTCTTCCATAAAGTAACGTAGTCTGCCAAAAACAGGATAATTTCTTACAATGCTATGTTTAGGTTGGTATAAATCATAAATCCCAAGAATTACAAAGGGCCCTGTAAAAATAAAAGACCACCATAAAGGTGGATATAGCAAGCCCAGCATTACAGTAAGGGCAATTAGAAAGGCAGCAATAGCAACAAAAGCTTTTCTCATAATTTTAGATTTTGATTTTATCAATATACTCAAAAATTCTTAGGCATAGGCGAAGGAAATGAAAAGTAATTATAATCTGACTAAACATAAACAAGTAGCATGCAATTTTGTTATTTTTGAGTATGCTAATCAAGATCTATCCAGAAAACCCAAACCCAAGGGCCATCGAACAAGTTGCAGAAATCTTAAAAAAAGGAGGGTTAATCATTTACCCCACAGATACTGTTTATGGTCTTGGCTGCGATATTACCAATCAGAAAGCAATCGAGAAAATATGCCGTATCCGAGGAATAAAACCTGACAAGGCTAACTTTTCGTTTATTTGTTCAGATTTGAGACATATCTCTGATTTCATCAAACCTATAGATACAACGATATTTAGAGTATTGAAAAAAGCACTTCCCGGACCATTCACGTTTATTTTTAATGCAAATAACAATGTACCTAAACTCTTAAGCTCAAATAAAAAAACAGTCGGTATTCGTGTACCTGACAATGAAATTGCTAGGGCAATTGTAGAGGCACTTGGAAACCCTATCATCTCTACTTCCATTAAAGATGATGATGAACTCATCGAATATTCTACAGATCCAGAATTGATTTACGAGAAGTATCAAGAATTAATCGATGCTGTTATTGATGGTGGTTATGGCGATAACGAAGCTTCTACTGTAGTTGACTGTACCAGTGGTTCTTTTGAGGTTGTTCGTGAAGGAAAAGGGGATTTAGAAGCGTATCTTTAACTCATGGCAAAAAAAATCAATCTATCCATTTTTAAGAAATTTTTTAATTCTGGAAAAGTCGGAGGCTTACTCCTTTTAGTATGCGTTGCAATCTCTCTATGGATAGCTAACTCGGCAGAGAAAGAAAATTTTAGCAATTTTTTAGCGCAATATGTAGGAGTTAACATTGGCTCAATTCATTTAACATATACTATTTCAGCCTGGGTAAATGATGGCCTTATGGCGATTTTTTTCCTTTTGGTAGGCTTAGAAATAAAAAGGGAATTGATAGAAGGTGAATTATCAAATGTAAAAAAAGCATCCTTACCTGTTCTAGCTGCATTTGGCGGGATGATCATCCCAGCTTTAATTTATTTTCTTTTTAATAAGGGAGAAGAAACAGCCTCTGGCTGGGGAATCCCGATGGCTACCGATATTGCATTTGCATTGGCTATCATAGCGCTGTTAGGTAAAAGTGTACCAGCTTCATTAAAAATATTCTTAGCTGCTTTAGCTATCGCTGATGACCTAGGCGCAATTTTGGTAATTGCTATCTTTTATACAGCCCAAATTCATTGGAATTACTTACTAATGGCCGGCGGCATTTTTGCCTTGCTAATTACCTTGAATTATTTTAAAATTAAGTCCCTGTGGTTTTACCTAATCCCAGGCTTGTTTTTATGGTATTTTGTACATCATTCGGGCATTCACGCTACTATTGCGGGAGTGCTTTTGGCATTTACCATTCCAACGAATATTACGGCTGATGAATCGCCGCTAGAGAAACTGGAACATTTTTTAACCGTTCCAGTAAATTTTCTAATCATGCCTATTTTTGCATTGGCAAATACAAATATTACCTTTCAAAAGGAGATGGTTACAGGCTTAGTTTCTCCACTTGGCCTCGGAATAGTCTTTGGCTTATTCATCGGGAAGACTATCGGTGTCACCTTGTGTTCTTGGTTTGCAGTTAAAATAAAATTGGCAAAACTTCCCTCAGGGGCTACCTGGAAACACATTATTGGTGTCGGTATGTTAGCGGGTATAGGTTTTACAATGTCGATATTTATCTCTTTACTTTCTTTTAGCGATGCTCATCATATTTTAGAAGCAAAATTTGCAATACTTTGTGCATCATTAATCGCCGGATTAATAGGATTTACCTATTTAAAAGCCATCAAGCCTAATTAACCCTACCACGTTCATGAAGAGGAAAACGCTTCGCTTATTTAAATGGATAATGATCATACTAGTTAGTTTAATTGCCTTTTTCGCACTTGCGACAGTTCTTTATATGCAACAAGCAAAATTTGGGAAAAGACCTATGGGTGCGCGATCGGAAAAAATCGAAAAATCTCCAAATTACAGAGATGGGAAGTTTCAGAACGTCCATCATACACCAGAAATCACTGAAGGGTATAGTTACTATCAGATTATTAACGATTTTTTTTTCAATCGAAAACCTAACCGCAGTCCAATAGACCTTATCCCTTCTGTTAAAACAGATTTGCTGAACCTATCCATTGATGAAGATATTTTGGTGTGGTTTGGTCACTCTTCGTATTTCATCCAATTAGATGGCAAGCGGATATTGGTTGATCCAGTATTTAGCGGAAACGCTTCTCCTCTTCCAGGAACAAATAAAGCTTTTAAAGGAACCGATAGATATACCGTGGCAGATTTACCGCCAATTGATTATCTTTTCATCTCACATGATCATTATGACCATGTCGATTACGAAACTTTAGTACAATTACAACCTAAGGTTAAAAAGGTTATTTGCGGGCTTGGTGTTGGCTCGCATTTCGAAAAATGGGGCTATCAAGAAAGTCAGCTTATAGAAAAGGATTGGAATGAAGACGTGGATTTAACTAATGGATTTATAGTACATACAACGTCAGCAAGGCATTTCTCGGGTAGAGGATTTGCGAGGAACAATACCTTATGGATGTCTTATGTACTACAATCGCCAACTATGAAAATTTTTATTGGTGGAGATAGCGGCTATGATACACATTATACAGAAATAGGCAGTAAATATGGCCCCATTGACCTTGCTATATTAGACAATGGGCAATATGATATTAAATGGAAATATATCCACCACCTTCCCGAAGAGACCCTGAAAGCTGCAATAGACCTGAGGGCCAAACGACTATTCCCCGTTCATTCGTCTAAATTTGTCATGGCAAACCATCCCTGGGATGAACCGCTCCTAAAAGTTTCCGCGCTCAATAAAAATCTTCCAAACCCAATTCCTTTGGTAACGCCGATTATAGGCGAAGTTGTTTATTTAAAGAATGACCAGCAAAGGTTTAAAGAATGGTGGGTTGGACTGAAATAAGGGCTATTTAAATTCGCCCATAAAACGTTCAATGCTTGCCTCCAAGTTATTTTTGTCGATGTTTTTCACAAAGGCACTTCCAATAATCGCACCGCTTGCATATTCATTTGCAGAATCGAAGGTCTGTTTATCTGAAATTCCGAACCCGATCATTAGTGGATTTTTCAATTCCATAGCCTGGATACGCGAAAAATAAGCTTTGGCACTTTCTGTGACAGCTAAATCCTTTCCTGTAGTGGCTGCTGACGACAATAGATAAATGAAGGCATTGCTTAATCCATCAATCTTTCTAATACGTTCATCAGATGTTTGTGGAGTAACTAAGAAAATATTACTAATCTCATGCTCATCAAAATATTGGTGATATAGCTCTTCATATTCATACATTGGTAAATCTGGTATAATGCAGCCATCAACACCCACCTCCTTACATTTTTTGCAAAAATTAGCAACACCATATTGCAGTACTACATTTACATAGCCCATTAACAAAATTGGAATGGCTATTTTTTTTCGCAAATCTTTTAATTGATCAAAAAGGATTTCAAGGGTCATACCATTATCTAATGCCTCTTTACTACTAGCCTGGATTGTTGGCCCATCAGCAACAGGATCTGAATAAGGAAAACCTATTTCCATGAAATCGGCCCCTGCTTTTTCTAAAGCTTCGGCAATTTTAAGAGTATCATTTAAATTTGGATATCCAGCTGTATAATAAATTGAAAGAAGATTTTCCTTCTTTTGCGCGAATAATTGTTGTAATCGGTTCATATCTTTTATTCTTCTGTTATTGCGAGGAACGAAGCAATCTCGTTCAAAGGATCTCGTTCCTTAAGATTGCTTCCTACCTCGCCATGACGATTTAAGTTATAAATTAAAATGTTTCATGTAAGTTTCCATGTCTTTATCACCTCTGCCTGATAGGCAAACCACAACATTTTCGCCACCATTAAAAGTCATATATTCTAAATAAGCTAGGGCATGTGCGCTTTCAATTGCGGGTATAATGCCTTCTAACTTTGTAAGTAGCAGACCAGCATCTAGTGATTCATCATCGGTAATAGAGACATATTGTCCACGTCCTGTTTTAAATAAATGTGCATGTTGAGGGCCAATGCCTGGATAATCTAAACCGGCAGAAACAGAATGAGGCTCTACAACCTGCCCATCTGCTGTTTGCATTAAAATACTTCTACTTCCATGTAAAACACCTTCTTTTCCCAATGCAGTGGTAGCGGCCGAAAACCCAGAATTCACCCCCTTGCCGCCTGCCTCTACTGCTATTAGTTTTACATTTGCATCGTTAATAAAGTGATAAAACATCCCAATTGCATTGCTACCACCTCCAACGCAAGCCAAAACATAATCCGGTTCTGCGTTACCTGTTTGCGCTAAAAGCTGCTTTTTTGTTTCTTCCGAAATAATCGATTGAAAGGTAGCCACCATATCAGGATAGGGATGAGGACCAACAACAGACCCAATAATATAATGTGTATCTATTGGATTATTAATCCAATCTCTCATAGCCTCATTTGTCGCATCCTTTAAAGTTTTACTGCCAGAAGTTGCAGGTACAACTGTGGCACCTAACATTTTCATACGTGCCACATTTGGCGCCTGGCGTTTGATATCAACCTCACCCATATACACTACACATGTTAAACCACGCAATGCACAAACGGTAGCTGTTGCAACGCCATGCTGTCCGGCACCAGTCTCCGCTATGATGCGCTTTTTACCTAAACGCTCAGCCAACAAAATCTGCCCAATGGTATTGTTTATTTTATGCGCTCCTGTATGATTTAAATCTTCTCTTTTCAAGAAAATATTTGCCCCATATTTTTCAGACAATCTTTTAGCCAAATATAATGGGGAAGGGCGACCAACATAATCTTTAAGCAAAGCTTTAAATTCTTGCTGAAAACTTTCCTCCTGGATAATTGACAAATATTTCTGTCTTAACTCTTCTACGTTGGGATATAACATTTCGGGGATGTATGCACCGCCAAAATCACCATAGTAACCTTTATCATTTACAAAATAATCCATAATTATTGTTTTTTGCTTTCACAACTTTACAGCGTGGTCTGTAAAAAGTTATCAAAGCTTTTAATAAATTCTTTAATCTTATCAACATCTTTTAATCCAGGTTCTAATTCAAATTTGCTATTTATATCTAGCGCATAAAGTCTTGGATCATTTATTTTTTTTACACTTTCGGTATGAGTTATATCAATTCCACCACTTAAAAAGTAAGGAGTATTTAATGTATAGTGCCGTAATAATTCCCAATTAAACACTTTGCCTGAGCCACCATGAGAGGTTGTTTGCGTGTCGAACAAAAAATAATCTACTACGCTTTCATAATTTGCTAGTTGAGCAAAATCGAAATTCTCGTTTACGCCAAAAGCCTTGAACACTTCAACACCAGTTAATTTAATCTCTTGGCAATAGGCCACACTTTCGCTTCCATGCAATTGGACTGCTTTTAAATCGTGTTTAAAGACAAGACTTTTAACCACCTCAATATCTTCATCTACAAAAACCCCTGTTGTTTTTATACTTTTTGGAACGTATTTTATTAATTCTGCCGAAACGTTATCTATAAAACGTGGTGATTTAGGATAAAAAATGAACCCCATATACGCTGGCTGTAGCTCGGCAACCGCGGCAATATTCGCCGCATGTTTCATTCCACAAATTTTAAGTTTCAAGTTCATCTTTTATTCTTTTACAACTTAGATACGGAAGGTAAGTTTCTTAGATTCCTTATAAAGCGATCAATTTTTCGAAGCTTTCTAAAGCTTTTTGACTGATAAGTGATTCTTCTGCTTCATAATAACAATCGGCAAATGTCACATCTTCTTTAATTGTTTGGATAGCTAAAGCAGCATTGGTTAAGACTACATTTGTTTGTGCGTCGGTCCCTTTTTGATTTAAAATATTCGTAAATATTTCTGCAGAAGATTCTACGGTGTCTCCACCTTGAATATCCTTTTCCACGATTTCTTCAAAACCTAGATCTGCAACTTTATACAAAGCCTCGCCCTTTTTACTGAAAATTTTAAAGTCGCAGGTTAACGAGACTTCATCAAAGCCATCAACTGCGTGAATAATCGTATAATTTTTATCCGTTTGTTGATATAAGTATGCATACAAACGAGCGAGTTCTAGACTAAATACGCCAACTATCTGGTTTTTTGGTTGGGTAGGATTTACCATTGGCCCTAGCATATTAAAAAAAGTCTTTACGCCCAATTCTTTTCTAATGGGCGCAACAGTTTTCATTGCTGGATTAAACAAAGGAGCATGTAAAAAACATATTCCAGCCTTATCCAAGCTATTTTTCAATTTGCTTTCATCATTTGTAAAGGTGTAGCCGAGGTATTCCATTACATTAGAGGAGCCGCAGCCAGAAGAAACTCCATAATTACCGTGCTTGGCAACTTTATATCCAGCACCAGCCACCACAAACGAAGCAAGTGTGGAAATATTAAAAGTATCTTTCCCATCGCCACCTGTGCCGCAAAGATCAACAAGTTCAAAGTCAGAGAAATCAACCTTCAAACATAAGTCCAACATTGCATCCCGAAAGCCTTGTAATTCATCAACCGTAATATTCCGCATCCCGTACGCGGTAATAAATGCTGCAATTTGTGAACTATTGAATTCACCCAGTGCAATAGCAGTTAAAATTCGCTGCGCTTCAGCCCTGCTAAAACTTTTATTTTCGAATAAGTGGTTTAAAATTTTCTTCATAGTCGTAAAACGAAAAAAGGTTGCCTAAATAAGCAACCTTCTAAATATTTTTATAAAAAATAAGCACAAAAAGAGGTTACATCACGCTATTGCGTTATGCCACCACCAGTTTTTATTTGTGTTTACTTGTATCATTCTGTTACAAATATGGAATAGTTTTTATAAAAAGCAAAATGTTTGTGAAAAAAGTATTCAATAAAATATTAATTTATTTCCGTTAAAAAAGTTAAAATACTTTGATATAGGTGATTACCTCCAAAAATCATTTGACTAATCATGCCAACATGCTTTTTACCCTTTACCTTTTCGAGTTTAACAGGTACATTTTGTTCTTTCAATGTATTGTATATCCGCTCAGACTGAATCTTAATGGCCTCATAGGTTTCAGTTCCGTAAAAGATCAAATGAGGATTAGTTGCATTTTTTATATAGAACATTGGAGAACCTGCTTGCCAGGCTTTAGGTTGATCGCTAAATGTCCTCAAAAAATTGATATAATTATCATCTTTTTCTGCCTTGGTTAAATATTCTTCCATATCTAAGCCAAAAGCATCATTTAAAATAACTCCTCTTATTGGGTTTGTAATTCCGACAGCTGAAAAATATTGAGGATCTGCATTGATCAATTCACAAAGATGTGCTCCTGCCGAATGTCCCATTATAAAAATACGGTCGGGATTTCCGCCATAGGCTGCAATGCTATCTTTTACCCATTTTACAGCTTTCGCGCTTGCTTTAGCCATGTCTTTATACGTTGCATTGGGTGCCAGCGGGTAATTGATGATCGAAGCAACGACATTCTTTTTTGCCAAATTTCTGCCCAGCCACCAATATGTCTCCTTCTTACCGCTATCCCAAGATCCACCATGTATAAAGATGATTACAGCTAGATTTTGTTGAGCCCCCTTTTTATGGTAAATATCTAAGGTATTTTCAGCCAAATTTGTACCCGCATAGTCCACATTTTTTACCACTCGAACTTGAGCATAGCCGGAGAATAGTTGACCTAAAAAGGCAAAAATGAAGATGAAAATTCGTAGCCGCATACTACTTAATTAATGCATTCTTTTCTTTAGCAAATAATTCAAAGACTTTTTTATCGGTAAATGCTGGAAATAGCTTATTCATCCATACAGCCAATTTTCCTTGACCCGTCATAATTAGCGTACGTTTGCGACCAATGATGCCATCACTAATACGGATAGCTACCTCTTCGGCACTCATCATTTTACCTTCTTCCATACTCGTTTCGCCATGCGCTGCTCCATCTTTTGCCAATGCTGCAACTCTAATGTTAGATGTGGTAAAGCCCGGACATGCTACCATTACATGCACTCCGGTTTTAAGAAGTTCTGTTCTTAAGGCTTCCATAAAACCATTCATCGCAAATTTGGATGAAGAATACCCTGTTCTACCAGGCAAGCCTCTATAGCCTGCAATAGATGATATCGCAACGATACTACCTTTGGTTTTCAAAATTTCTGGTAAGGCATATTTAGTACAATAAACAGTACCCCAAAAATTCACATCCATCAAATTTCTGATAACCGCTAAATCCAAATCGTTAAATAAAGCGCGCATCGAAAGCCCTGCATTATTAATTAAGACATCTATTGTACCAAAAGTTGTGATTGTTTGCTTAATCAAGTGCTCACAATCCTCTTCTTTGCTCACATCAGCTTGTACCGCAAGCGCCTTAATCGCATATTTTGCCTCTAAGTTAGCAGTGATTTCGCAAAGCGTTACATATTGTCGTGCACCCAAAACCAAATTCGCTCCTCGCTGTGCTAATTCTTCGGCCAATGCCTTACCAATACCTGATGAGGCACCAGTGATGATGACAACTTTATTCTTAAAATCCATTATTTATGTTCGAAGTACGTTTTACACTCTACTATTTTATCTGTGTTTATAATATCTACACCTAAATCAACCAACTGTTTCCAGCAATCTTGCGTATCGGGCGCTCCCCAAAACCGCATTGGTTTATTTAACTGATGTGCTTGCTCAATTATTTTTTTCAACTTTATTTTATCCGCTATTGGAATTTCCCCAACCCCCTTCCATTTACTGTAAGTAGCGAAATTATCGCTAATCATCGTTATCCTCTTCAGATCAGTTTTGGCATAGTTTACATTTGGCAGGCCATCAAAATATACCCAACTAGGGAAAGTATGATATAATGAATCTGCTGGTCTGCTGCCACTAATTACAATTTGAACAGCATTTTTATCCTTTCCCTTATCAAACAATTTACCATATTTTTCAATTTCCTTGCGTAAAACCGGATAAACAAGGCTCCAACTATCCTTAAAATCTATCATCAACCTAAAACCATAATTTGTCTTAACTCCTCTTTTTGCATCATCCTTTGTCCAATTAGCAATTGGATCAAGATACATTGCATTTATTGTTCTGGTTAAATCCTTGTCTTTTTTACTGTGAGCCACAATAAGTGAATCCCCAATCAAGAAAACATCCACCTCTATCTCATAAGCTTGATATGCATAGGCTTGCAATAAAGGTTTAGCATGTGTATAATCATTATGGGAATGAATTTTAATCTGCGCGAAACTATTTACCGCAATCATTAACCCTAAGGCCAATCCAGCTATTTTCTTCATATTTATTTCAAGATTGAATTTTCATACGGGACACGTGTAATAATCGATCGGCCTAAAGTAACTTCATCGGCATATTCTAATTCTCCTCCAAAGGCAATACCCCTCGCGATGGTGCTAATAGGCACTTGAAAATCTTTCAAACGTTTATGAAGATAAAAGAGTGTTGTATCGCCTTCCATTGTTGCGCTCAGAGCTAAAATGATCTCTTTTACAGATCCTTTAGCAACTCTTTCTACTAAGCCATCAATAAATAAATCTGATGGGCCTACCCCATCCATCGGCGAAATTAATCCACCTAGCACATGATAAACTCCAAAAAACTGATTGGTGTTTTCTATGGCCATTACATCCCTTGTATCTTCTACTACACAAATCAACTCTTTATCTCTTTTTGGAGCGGCACAAATACTGCAAATGGGATGATCTGAAATATTATTACATACAGAGCAATGTTTAATTTCCTGTTTCAGTTTGATAAGTGTATTGCCAAAATGTGCTACCTCTTCTTGCTCTTTATTTAGCAAATGTAAAACCAATCTAAGTGCGGTCTTTTGTCCCACACCTGGCAACTTTGAGAATTCGTGTACTGCATCTTCAAGCAGTTTAGAAGAGAAATTCATTGAACAAACTTAAATAAAAAAGATGATTTCAATCTGTAAATTCTTACATTTAACTGCTAAATATAATTTATGAGTCCAGCTATACTTCTATCTTTTTTAATTGGCTATTTCGCCGTTTTAATCATCATTGCTTTTGCAACCTCGAAAAAATCATCTGATAACTCTACTTTTTTTCTAGCTAATCGTAATTCAAAATGGTATTTGGTTGCTTTTGGTATGATTGGAACTGCCTTGTCAGGCGTTACATTTATTTCTGTACCAGGCGAAGTTGGCGCGCCCGCCGGAAATCAGTTCCAATATTTTCAATTTGTATTAGGGAATGCCATCGGCTTCATTATTATTGCTACGGTGCTGTTGCCCCTATATTATCGGATGCGACTAACCTCAATTTATAGTTATATTGAGCAGAGGCTTGGACATGTTAGCTATAAAACAGCAGCGTCTATCTTTCTAATTAGCAGAACCATCGGATCGGCATTTAGACTGTATTTAGTGGTAATTGTTTTACAGCGATTTATATTTGATTCTTATGGTGTTCCATTTTGGGCTACCGTACTTATTTCTTTAGGATTAATTTGGTCTTATACCTTTAAAGGTGGGTTAAAAACGATTATCATTACTGATACATTACAAACCTTTTTCCTAGTACTATCGGTATTTTTAACCATTTATTTTATCTGTAATAGTTTAGATTTAAGTATCGCACAAGCATTCGAAACAGTTAAAAACAGTGGCTATTCTAAAATATTCTTTTATGAAGATTTTTTAACTAATGGTTTTCATATCAGTAAAGCGCTCCTTGGAGGTATTTTTGTGACAATTGCGATGACGGGCTTAGACCAGGATTTAATGCAAAAAAACCTAAGTATGGGCACTATTAAAGAAGCGCAAAAAAACATGTTTACCTTCACAGGTGTTTTTGTAGTTTTAAATATCTTTTTCTTAAGTGTAGGCGCTTTACTGTATGTATTTGCAACTAAAAATGGGATTGAAATTCCATTAGATCATCTTACTGGAAAGCCGCGTACGGACTTTTTATTTCCAGAAATCGCGCTAAATCATTTGGCAACCATACCTGCAATTGTATTTATGCTAGGTTTAACCGCCGCAACATTTGCAACGACCGATAGTGCCTTAACAGCCTTGACTACATCTTTTTGCGTAGACTTTTTAGGGATGGCAAAACAAGAAAATTTAAACAACAAGAATGCAGTAAAAACCAGACATATTGTTCACATAGGTTTTTCTATCTTAATGTTCTTAACAATTATCCTATTTAATGCAGTAAATGACGAATCGGTAGTAAAAGGAATCTTCAAAGTCGCCTCATATACTTACGGGCCGCTTTTAGGTTTATATAGCTTCGGACTATTTGTTAAAAAGAGAGGTGTACACGACAAGTTAGTGCCAATTATTTGTTTACTTTCTCCTGCACTTTGTTATTTATTAAATGCCTATTCAACAACTTTATTAGGCGGCTATGTGTTCAGTGTAGAACTCATTTTGGTAAATGGATTGATTACTTTTGTGGGGCTGTTAATGATCAGCAAAAAAACTGATCAACAAACCGCATTTTAAAAAAGATTAATAGAAGAATGATGACAAGTGAAGAAAAGATAAGAAGCGCTTTTGCGAATAAGGATTGGCAAGAAATTAAAGTAACCGATAGCTGGCAGATCTTTAAGATTATGGCTGAGTTTGTTGATGGGTTTGAGAAACTAGCAAAAATAGGTCCTTGTGTAAGTATTTTTGGATCTGCTCGGACTGCAGAAACTAATCCCTATTATGAGATTGCGGTAGAATGCGGCCGTTTATTAACGGAACGAGGTTATGGCGTAATTACGGGTGGTGGACCAGGCATTATGGAAGCAGGTAACAAAGGAGCCCATATGAATGGTGGTAAATCAGTTGGTTTAAATATTGACCTTCCCTTTGAACAATTCCATAATAAATATATCGACCATAATAAATTATTGGACTTTGATTACTTTTTTATCCGTAAAGTAATGTTTATGAAGTATTCTCAAGGCTTCGTTGTTTTACCAGGCGGAATGGGAACCATGGATGAATTATTTGAAGCAATTACCTTAATTCAAACCGGCAAAATAGCGCGCTTTCCAATTGTGTTAGTAGGAGTTGCTTATTGGAGCGGATTAATTGAGTGGATTAAATCGACCATGCTTGAGCAAGAACATAATATCCATGCGGAAGATTTAAATTTATTTAGATTAGTTGATACTGCGGAAGATGCAGCGGAACATATTTTCAGATTCTATGATAAGTATGTATTGAAACCCAACTTCTAAGTGGGTTTTGTCAGATTTTAATCAAATCTCATTGCAACAGATAACGCTATGTAACTATATTCGTTATTTCAAGTGTCTATTTGGTTGAAGGAGGTCATATGCAAAAGATATTAACTTGGAGAAAAGGTTTATTTGATAGCAACTATCAATTATATGCCGATGGTGAAATTAGGGGGAGCTTAGTATTTAGTTCATGGAAGAATAATGCAAGAGGTATAGCTTTAAAAAATTATTACTTCACTTCTGAGGGATTCTTACATCCAATTACTAAAATAAGAGACGAAAACCACAATCAAATCGGCGTTATTACTTATAATGCCTTAAAATTAAAAGCCACGTTAACCTTTAACAACTTAGATCATGCTTCTTGGAGTTATACTAACAGCTGGCTATCCCAGTGGACAATTACCAATTACCGAGACAAACAAATCCAGTATCATTCGGCGTCTACTGCAGGAACAGTACTTAGCGATAATGATGATGAATTAATGCTATTAGCTGGGCTTTTTATTAGAGAATTTCTTTCTAGGGGAATTATCGTCATCTTGTTAATAATCCTGATACCTATATTTATGCGAACTTGCTAACACTTCAGAAATTACTTACACCACCGCTTACTACTAGTTTCATTGCATCAGCGGCACTTATGTTTAAAGTTTTTATTTTTTCTTTATCTACCACATACACTTGGCCGGCAAATGAATAAGAAAATGGAAAATAAACAATAGCATCCCCTGGCAAATTCAATTTTGTTAGGTCATTTTGAGTTAAAAAGCCGATTCTTTTCATCCCCCCTTCTACTTCTACCAAAACTGGGTGATTAAATTTCTTTTCGTCGCCAACAAATGCCTCTGTTAAATCTTTTATAGAGGAAAATATAAAATTTAAGAGCGGCAATCGATTCATAAGCCGTTTAAACCAAGCATACATCGGTTCGGTTACAAAATTAGTCACGAAAATACCAGCTATAAGAATAATAGTTAATACCAAGCCCAAACCCAATCCAGGAATATTCCTATTTGCACCAGTTTTTGGATCCACCCCCAAGATATTATTGATATTCAACCAACTATCAACAGTGGTTACGGCCCAAACCACGATAAAAACGCTTAAAGAAATTGGCACAACAATTAATAGCCCCTTGATAAGATAATTAAGAAGCGCTCTTCCAATTCTGTTCATGCTGCAAAATTAATAAAATATTAAGACTTACGAAGTTTACTGTGCGTTTGGCCTTGCTAACCTCGCAAGTCATTATTCAAAAAAATACACCCTTTTTACACGTTGAGAAACATTGGTTAATATTTCATAAGGAATCGTATCAATCTGTCTAGCTAAATCAACAATGGTATGCTCATGGCCAAATACAATTACCTCATCCCCTGTGTTTACAGGCACTCCAGTAACATCAAGCATGCACATATCCATGCAAATTGAACCAATAGTTGGCACCAATTGCCCATTAAGTAACATTTGACCAACTCCATTGCCAAATTTTCGGTTATATCCATCAGCATAGCCGATTTTAACCGTTGCTATTTTACCTCCGTTTGGCAAAACACCCTGGCGGCCATAACCCACAGTTTCTCCAGCTTTAAGATTTTTAACCTGTGTGACAGTAGTTTTTAACACTGCTACAGTCTGCAAACCTTTATTGTTAGCTAAAGCGCTATCAAAACCATATAAACCAATTCCCATACGCACCATATCCATTTGCGCTTCTTTCCATCTAGTAATGCCAGAGGTATTTAAAACATGTTTTAATGGGGTATATTTTAATTGCTCCGAAAGTTTATTGTACAATGAAGAAAACTCCTCAATTTGAGACCCCGTAAAACCATCGTGTTTTGCTTGTTCACTACCCACTAAATGAGTGAAGATGGTTTCAACCCTTATTTTTTTTGAATTTAACAAGAGGTTAAGTAATTCCGGTAAATCTTCTTTCTCAAATCCCAATCTGTGCATTCCAGTATCCAACTTAATATGAATCTTAAAATCAACCTCAGAATCAGGTAAAAAATTAATAAAACTTTTAAGGATACTGATATTATAAATTTCAGGTTCTAACTTATACTTGATGATTGCTTCAAATGCCGATGGTTCAGGACTCATTACCATGATGGGCAAACTTATTCCTGCTTTTCTTAATGCAATCCCTTCATCTGCATAAGCTACAGCCAAATAATCCACTTTTTGATATTGCAATAGATTGGCAATTTCAAAGCTCCCACTTCCATAAGAAAAAGCTTTAACCATAGCCATGGTTTTTACACCAGGTTTTAGCTTGCTTCTATAAAATTGTAAGTTTTCGGCCAATGCATTTAAGTTAATTTCGAGTATAGTATCATGGATTTTGAGAGTCAATGCTTTACTGATTCGTTCAAACCCAAATCGTCTCGCACCTTTTATTAAAATGGTTTCATTCGCAAAATGTATAGCTGGCAAATGGCTAATAAAGTCCTGGGTACTTTGATAAAATGAGGTCTCTAAGGCAAACAAGTCGGCAAATGTTGCTATATCACGTCCAATTCCGATTAGGCGGTCTACTTTCTTTTGTCTAAGCAAGGCTGCTATTTCAGCATATAACTCCGCTGCATTTTTACCAGTTTCATATAAATCTGATAAAATAAGTGTTTTCTTAGGGTGCTGATTTTGCAGATTTAAAAAATCAAGTGCAATAGCTAGAGAAGATATGTCGGCACTATACGAATCGTCGATCACAGAACAATTATCAATTCCATTAATTAACGCTAATCGCATATTAACTCCTGTTAATTTTAGCAAACGCGCACTTGCCTCCTGCGGACTATAATTCAAAGCTAATAACGTTGCCCAACAAATAATTGCATTTTCTACAGCTGCCTTATCAGTAAATGGAATAGTGCAATTAATTTGAACCCCTAGGTAACTGGCTTCAAGGTAGCTTAGCCCCCCCCTCGCATCAATATGTTGAATTTGCAAATCTGCTTGCTCCTTTGTACTCCAGGAGAATTTTCTCTTGCCTGGCAATTCTGAAGTAGCTAGTTCAAATGTATATTCTGGAGCGTAAATGAATAGCTCAACATCATCGAAAAGTTTTAATTTTTCCTTTAATTTCTCAGCCTTAGAATTAAAACCGGCTGCATGTGCTTCTCCAATATTTGTAAAAATACCAATCGTAGGACGAATGATTTTCGCCAGTGCTTTCATTTCTTCGCTTTTCGAAATTCCAGCCTCGAAAATGCCTAGTGTATGCCCTTCATTTATTTGCCATACTGATAAGGGTACGCCAATTTGCGAATTAAAGCTTTTAGGGCTTCTAGCAATATTAAAATCGGCCGCCAATAATTGATATAACCATTCTTTAACAATCGTTTTTCCATTACTACCAGTGATGCCAATAATCGGTAAATCAAATTGAGTTCTGTGATCACTAACCAATTCCTGAAGTGCCTTTAAGACATTGTCGACTCTTATAAAATTAGCATCCTCATATTTTTGAGCATAACTTTCATCACTTACAACAAAATTTCTAACACCATTTTGGTAGGCATGGCCGATAAATTCATGTCCATTGCGTTGTGCTGAGAACGCAAAAAACAGCGATTCTGCTGGATTAACAATTGTACGGCTATCGGTTAATAATTTTTCAATAATGGCATTTGGATTTCGCAAAAACGCCTTTCCCTTTAAAATTTGTGCAATATGTTTTATCGAGTATTGGAGCTTGCTCATAGTAAAAAACAATAAATAGAGAATTGCTGCTATTTTTTTACGAATTTCAACAATTATTTATGAAAACCACTCAACAAAAGCCACTCATTTTAGATAAAAAAACAGCTTTGTTAAAAGCAGAGAGTTGGTGTGCTTATCAAGAGCGCTCGCAACAGGAAGTTAGGAATAAACTGTATGATTGGAATTTATTCCCCAATGAGGTGGAAGAAATAATTTCGGAGCTCATTACGACTAACTTTTTAAATGAAGAAAGATTTGCTCATGCTTATGCCTCTGGGAAGTTCAAAATCAAAAAATGGGGCAAGCTAAAAATCAAGCAAGGACTTAAATTGAAAAAAGTTCCAGACAAGTTGATCCAAAAAGCATTAAATGGAATTGAAATGGATGAATATTTAGGAGTTTTACTAGCTACGGCAGAGAAAAAATCAACAGCTTTGACTGAAAAAGATCAGTTAAAAAAGAAATTTAAGCTTATTAGCTACCTCCAAAGCAAAGGTTTTGAAAATGATTTAATTTTTGACATACTGAAAGCCAACAACTTACCTAAATAGCCTAATTTTTATTAAAATATTTCTTGACGGAAATAAAAATCTGTTTATATTTGCATTCCCAAACGGAACGGATGTCTGCTCGCAAGCATCACCTAAAGGGAAAACATCGGATGATGTTACAAATGCGAAAGTAGCTCAGTTGGTAGAGCACGACCTTGCCAAGGTCGGGGTCGCGAGTTCGAATCTCGTCTTTCGCTCTAAATGCCTTCCTACCAGGAGGCATTTATTTTAAAAGCTTTATTGCTTTTAAGCTCGGATGGTGGAACTGGTAGACACGCAGGACTTAAAATCCTGTGCCCTCAACAGGCGTGCGGGTTCGATTCCCGCTCCGAGTACATAAAAATCGAATAAAAAGCTATCAGAAATGATAGCTTTTTTTGTTTAGCTCAGAAATAGTTTTGCCAAATCAATTAAACCTACCATCCTTTACTATGTACTCAACCCTAATAGGTACCCGCGAGGTACCCGCTGTAGGGCATATTAAGGATTTTTATACCCTTTTTAGAGGGTTTCTTTACCCTTTAGGTAAAGGATTGGGTAAAGAACAGGTATAAAATACCTATAAAAAGGGTAAAGAATGGGTAAAGGAATCTGCAATAGGGTACCTAGCGGGTACGACAAAATACTCAAAAAAGAGTAAAGAAACAGTTTAAAAAGGGTAGTGATTTGGTCAATAATTTTAGTCATCCAAACCTTTACCATTCAAAATTTGAGGCATACACTTCTCAACTCTCAATATCCTTGTTTTAGATTGCTTAGCAGTAGAAAAATACAGCAGGTAAGCTCTTTGTCGGCCAGGCGTTAAAGCCTCAAAGGCAGTCCTTAAAGCAGGAACCTGAGCCAACTTGCTTTCGAATTCTTCAGCAACTTCAAATTCTTTTGTCTTTTTAAGCTCCACTTTCAATCCAGCCTTCTCTACTTCAATAGCTTCATAGATATAAGCTTTTAAAATAGGTGCCATAGCTATTATTTCAACCACATTGGTAAACCGAACTTGACGTGCTGCTTGCACATTTTCAGTTTGTTGGATGAGTATTCCATTAATATCTTGTAATAACACACCCTTAAAAAACAAAAACGCACAGTATTCTTTGAATGTATGGATCAATACAATATTACTTTGCTGATAAGTATAGCAAGGAGTACCCCATTTTAATTCCTCAGTTAAGCCACAATCAAGCGCGATAATGCGTAACTGTTCCAGCTCCTTCTGCCACTGGCCTTTATTAAAATAAAAATCAACTTTAGGGTTCATCTTGCTATCTAATTTAAATTTATACTCTTAAAGAACCTCTAAATCCCCTAGCTGCATAATAAGATTCTGCACCATTGTGGTAGATAAACACAGTTGCATAGCGAAAATCACCAAAAACAGCTCCACCAAGCTTTCTAATTTGAGGAGGCGTTGCAATCCAGCTCGAGGTTTTAGTATCGAAATCTCCAAGCTCTTGCAATTTGCGGTATTCTTCCTCTGTTAACAGCTCAATCCCCATATCTGCCGCCATGCTAACAGCACTATTTCCAGGCTTATGCTCTTTCCTTGCTGCTAGTGCTTCGTGGTCGTAACAAACGCTTCTACGGCCTTTGGGACTTTCAGGAGCACAATCGTAAAAAATATATTCGTCTGTTGCTTGATCATAGCCCACAATATCAGGCTCACCACCGGTAATCTCCATTTCATCGAGCGTCCAAAGTTTTTCAGGATTAGCTTCTAACTTGGCTTGTACCTTATTCCATTCTATTCCTTTATGGCGGTTCATGTTTTTCTCAAAACGTGCTTGCAAAAGGTTAAGTAATTCTGCATTTTGTGTTGGCGATAATTGTTTTTTCATATGAAGTATTTGATACTATTAATTAATTGAAATAGTTCTTCTATCAGCTGGCCTAAAATACCACGATACCAAAGTAAGTACTATAAGCAATACTGGCCCAAAAAATTCTTTAGCGCTATCTCCAATAACTACATGAGAAAATACTGCGCCCGACATCGCAAAAAAGAAACCCGCATAAGCCCATTCCTTAACTAAGGGGAACTTAGGAAGAAGTATGGCTATTACTCCGGCAATTTTCCACAACCCTAATATAGTTAGAAAATAAAGAGGATAGCCTAAATGTGTCATCATATCTACCTCCTCTTTTAATTGAATGAGCTGTACTATGCCAGTTGACAGCATTCCCAATGCAAGCCAAACAGTCGCAATCCAATAGATAATTTTATTTGTCTTTGTCATACTATATTATTTTAACTGGTTTACTATTTTTTCTAATCGATTATGTGCCATATTAATTCCTTGAGCAAAAGGAAGCTGTAATATTTGATCCCTAATTGCTACAGATTTATACACAACATGCATAGTAAGTTTACTAGTGCTGTCTGTCAATTTTTCAAATGTTAAAAATTCAAGCTGCGCGGCGAAAGGAGTATTTTCCATCTCAAATGTTCGGGTAATTTTTTGTCCTGCAACAAATTCGTGAATCACTCCACTGGCAAGAAATGCAACATTCCCCTTTGGATCTGAAGTTTCAAACAAATAAGCCCCATGCTTTTTATTTTCTAACTTTAAAACTTTTGTTCCCATCCATTGCTCAACAATTTCGGGCTCTACATAAGCCTTAAAAAGCAATTCCAAAGGCAAATCAAATTCTCTTGTAATCACCAGTTCTTGCTTATCTTTTTCGGCATTAATCTTAGTTTTCCGTTCCATAATTATGCTTTGTAGTTTTTCATAATGTCTTCTAATTTATTAAACCTATCATCCCACATTTGGCGAAAAGGCTCGATAAAATCGGCTACTTCTTTCATTGTTCTTGCATTGATATGATAGTGAATTTCTCTTCCATTTTGCTCCTGACCAAGTAGTTTACATGCTGTAAGAATCTGCAAATGTTTAGATATGGTAGGCCTTGCAGTGTCAAATTTCGAAGCAATAGCTCCGGCAGCCATCGATTGGGTTGCAAGCAATAAAAGAATAGCCCTTCTCGTTGGGTCGGCAATTGCCTGAAATACATCTCGTCTTAAATTCATCCGCAAGTTTTAATATTTTTAATTAGCGGATGTCTCCGCATTGCGCTGGTTCATTATGTAGCTATTTGACTACAAATATATATGTAGTTATTTAGCTACGCAAATATTTATCACAATTATTAAAGAATATTTATGGAATCTAGCTTATTTTATGCTTACAGCGTGGTCATTTTCGAAATTTTCACCACTCCAAATTTTCTGAGAGCTCCATTTTGCGGACTTCCCAGCCCAGAACATGTCTGTTTCTGGTAATCCTAAGGGTAAAAATATAGCAGTGCATAAATAAGGACTACCTTGGTTATTATATGAATCGGCAATGTTTGGCTGATCACCGTAAAGCCCTATGGTAAGCCAACCATTTTTATAAGTTGTAGGACTTTCTAATGTTTTCTTAAGCACAGCGGTTAAAGCTCCCCTAACCTGTTCGGGGCTTAATTGGGCAGGAAGAGCCTTCCTATAAGCCATATCAGCCAGATGATGAAAAGCTGCCCCTCTATAGATAATAGACCTCCCTGTAGCAGGATAAGTGCCGTCTGCCGAAATTAAACGCTCTTGAATAACTGCATATCGTTCGTTTCGAGCTTTTATCTTTTCGAACATTGGGTTATATATGTTCGTTTTTTGCTTGATAATTTCTGCAATGGATGCTAAATAAGGGTGGATAACAAAACTATTATAATAATCAAAAGCATAATTAGTTCCGTCTTTATACATTCCGTCACCAACATACCATTGTTCCATCTGCTGTAATGCATAATCAACACGCATTGAATCCCATTGATAACCAAACTTGGCAAAAAAGGCTTCATTTAATGCAGAAAAAAGTAACCAGTTTGAAAAAGACGGTCTAAATTGCCGGGTAGTAAGGATTGATTTCATCAGTAATTGTTGACTTTTTGCTCCCAGGTTTTCCCAAAGCCATGGTGCACGAACTATGGCAAGCGCCACAAATGATGCGTCAACCAGTTGTTGTCCCGCAATATCAAACCGCATAAAATCCTTTGCATTCGAATCCAGTGCATTTTGCAAGCCTTTGATTGCCCATTCGCGATACTGCTTTCTAAGCGCAACTTCTTCTGAAGACCCTCCCTCTAGCTGAAGCCATGGAGCGATACCACTTAGCACCCTGCCCAAAACCTCAACATATTGTACTTTAATTCGAGATTCTTTATTATCTGACCGGATAGAGGTAACTTTTGGCATCACAATTTTTAAACTGTCTTTCGCTAAGCTATGTAGTACCGGCTTAACCATTATATCCAATTGCTTCAACCAAAATTGACGGTCAGTTAAAATAACTTCCTTTTGATTTTTTTTATTTTTTTGGGCAAAGGCACCCATTGTTATAAGGAATAGACTTAAGGATAGTAGTCCTATACGAACAGCTTTAAATTTCATCATTTAATTTTAATGGCTCTCTAGAATCAATCTCTAGGTAGGCTTAAATATATGAAATATTAGCTTTACTCCTAACCCTCGTCTTTCAATCTTTTATCTACTATAAATGGAGCAAATGGCAATAATGACGCAACAAATATGAGTGCAGCTTTTCCAAACTTCCATTTTCTTTCCTGCCAAGCCATGATTAAACAAACTCCATACAATACAAATAGCAAACCATGAACCCAACCTGTATATTTTACTGCTAACGGCATTCCTGCCCAATATTTTAAGGGCATGGCAACAAATATTAATAAAATATAAGAGAGGCCTTCAGCCACTGCAACTTTTCTAAATATGTTTAAAGAGGTCATGAGCGCTAAATTAAGGAAAGCAACGACTTCATAGTTACGAATCTCTCTTTTTTACACTTAGCCAACATACGCTTAGAACTCGAAATTTTCTAAGTATTTATAACATGAACCTGTATTTAAAAGCAAAATTCTTTCATCCTTAAAAATCTGTCCACTATTAAGTAAAACCTTTAATGCCGCTAATAATGCCGCACCTTCAGGCGCCACTAACATCCCCTCTTTAACCGCAATCTCTTTCACACTATTGGTAATTTCTTGCTCCGAAACAGCTAATGCCGTACCTTTAGATTGCGCTAATACCTTTAACATCATTTGCTCAGCAAATGGACGCGGAACTGCCAAACCATTTGCAATTGTAGGCATGCCTTGATACTTTGATGAATCTAGCTGTTTCTGCGTAAATGTATCAACTAAAGGTTTACAATTTTGTGCTTGAACAGCTATCATTCTAGTCGGAATATTTGTAATCCATCCCATGCTTAGCATTTCCTTAAAAGCTTTCCAAATGCCAATCAAGCCTGTTCCACCACCAGCTGGATAAAGAATAACATCGGGCAAAGTCCAATTCATTTGCTCTGCAATCTCGTAGCCTAAGGTTTTTTTGCCCTCTAAACGAAAGGGCTCTTTCATTGTAGAAACATCAAAGCAATCCCTATCATTTTTAATTTTTGCAACTAATTGAGCGCAATCATTAATTAGGCCATTTACTAAAATCAATTCCGCACCAAAAGCTTTACATTCTTTCTTGAATGCATCGGGTGTATGCGTAGGCATTACCACTATTGATTCTATTCCAGCTTTTGCACAATAGGCACTTAAAGCTCCTCCTGCGTTCCCTGCAGTAGGCACGATCATAGAGCGAATGCCTAGTTCTTTTGCTTTAGATACAGCCATACTTAGCCCTCTCGCTTTAAAGGAGCCTGTAGGATTAAACGATTCATCCTTAATAAACAAATTATTTATATTTAACTCAGCGGCTAACCTCGGCATTGCTAAGATGGGAGTCCAACCTTCTCCTAAACTAACCCTGTTTTCGTTGTTGATCAACGGAAGAATTTTGGCATAACGCCACATTGATCGTTCGTTTTGATTAATAATCTCTTTCGGGATGGATTTAGCTAAATTAAACTGAACTTCTATTGGTGATTGACCACAATGGGTGCAAAAGGTATTAATTTGATTTTGTTGAAAAGTAAAATTACAAGCGGCACAATGCAGCTCATGGCTAATGGGTAAAAAAGAAGATTTCATTTCACTAAATTAAAACAACAAAGGCTGCTTAGCCAATATCGTTTTAGCATAGCTTATAACAAGAAGTTATCATGATTTTTAGCAAATTTGATAAAAGCCTTATTGATACCATTATTTTCATCGCCAATTCTTTGAATAAAGTAAAAGTGCCTATCAATAGTTAGGTTTTCAATTTCCAATTCAACCAATTCTCCTCTTGCAATTTCCTTTGCAACAGCTTTAAATGGCAAGAAGCCCATGCTGTCGTCTGCCAGGATAAAATTTTTTAAAGCTTCAGTCCCTCCCAATCTCATGCAAATATTTAACTCTGAGATTTTTATTTCGCATGCTGCTAATGCTTTATTAACTGCGGCAAGTGTACCCGAACCAGTTTCGCGAAGTGAAATAGGGATATCCTTTAGTTCGGCAAGGGTATATTTTTTCTTTTTAGCTAGTTGACTTTTGGCCGTACAAACAGGGATTACTTTTTCGGTCATAAAATATTGGCTATTTACTTCCGCCATTTTATCTTTACCCTCTATAATTGCTAAATCTATTTCATGAAGGAGTAGTGCCTTCCTAATATTTTCGGAATTCCTATTAACCAGATTGATTTTAACTGCGCTATTTTCTTTCCTGAAAGCAGAAAGCGCCGCAGGAATAATATACAATGCTATGGTTGTACTTGCTCCTAATTTCAGTTCTCCTTTTAGTAATTTCTTATCTCGTAAGTTCCCGATTTCGAATTCAATTTGTTTAGCTATTGAATCTGCTTCAAATAAGTGCTGTTGTAAGATCTTACCTGCATCAGTAAGTGACACAACCCCTTTTTTACGTTCAAATAATGGCGTTTGATAATGTTCCTCCAGATTATGGATATGCTTACTAATTGCCGGCTGGCTAATAAATAATATTTCGGCAGCCTTAGTAAAACTGAGGTGCTTGGCAACCTCTATAAAAACAAGATGATTAAAAGATAACATTATTGTTAAAACCGATTAAGCCCTTCTTTTATCCGGTGCAAATATTTATTACGATAATAAACCTCTTTAATGGCCTTCAAGCTATTTTCCTGAGTCTGTTCATCACTTTGATCGAATGACGTAGTTAAAGTTTTTAATTCATCCTTTAATGAGTTTTCAATCTCAGAAACCTGTCTGATCAATTCCGTTAACTTAGTGGGATCTGAATCAAACTCCATTTCCATTAAAGCCTCATTCACATCCATCATTTCCATTAAAAAGCTTTGAGGTAAGGCGTAATTTTCGCCTTCAATTAATTGCCCCTTCAACTCCAAAATATATTGTAAACGTTTTTGATCGTCCTTCAGTACTTGATAGGCCTTATTATTAAGGGTCGACAATGCTAATATCTCATCCTGCTTTTCCGCACTTTCGTTAATGTAAAAATCTGGGTGATATTTTTTACTTAAAGCATAAAACTTTTGCTTAATTACATCCTGGCTCGGATTAAAACTAATTGGTATTTCGTAAAAATCGAAGTAGTTCAAAACAAAATATTATTTATTGAAAATCTTCAAAATATCATTTCCAAAAGCAAAAACCATCAAGCTCAATAAAATGACAAAACCTACAACTTGCGCACGCTCCATAAATTTATCACCCAAAGGCTTACCCTTGATCATTTCTATCACTAAGAAAACCACATGGCCACCATCTAATGCCGGAATTGGCAATAAGTTCATAAAGGCTAAAGCCATAGAAATTAATCCAGTTAAACGCCAGAAATTAAACCAATCAAATTCTGCCCCATAAACTTTAGCAATACCAATCGGACTACTAATATTACGGGCGCTTACCTTTCCGGTAATCATTTTCCATATTCCCTTACCATTGTCTGCAAAGGTTGTCCACCCTTTAGTTGTACCTACACCAAACGATTCAAAGAAAGTATAATCAATATGATGGGTTGGCAATTTATCTCTCGTGATGAAAACACCTAACGTACCATCCTTCGTTACCTTTGAGTTTATTGTAAGTTCCTTATGATTTCTTAGCAATTTCAAAGCAACCGTTTTACCTGCCGAAGCTTGTACTGCTGTGGTAAAATCGTCTATAAACTTTACGGCTTGGCCATTAACAGAGATTATACTATCACCCTCTTTTATACCAGCATCAAAAGCTGGAGTTTCTACCTTTTCAGGTTTACCAAAAATAGATTGCTTAAGTTTAGCTAACCATCCTGCCTTCTCCTCCATTGGTCCATTAACGCTAGCTATTTCTTTGGCAACAACTCTCGGCTCAATGAATTCTTCCATTCCATGTTTGCTGATGCTATCTAAAACCGATTCTGGAACTGTTAAATCCATCGCCTTACCATCTCTCGAAATAGTTAATTTCGGATTGCCTAGCAAAACTTTAGAGGTAATTATTTCTTCAAACCTTACAACCTTTTGTCCATTTATTGCTAAGATCTTATCTCCATTCTTCAAGCCAATTTGCTGACCAACCACACCTGGGTGTACACCGTTAACTAATTGATCATTCGCGATATAAGTTTCACCATATTTAAAGGTAAGCATCCAAAATATAAAGATACCTACAATAATATTTACAATAATACCACCTAACATCACGATCAAACGCTGCCAAGCAGGCTTCGAACGAAATTCCCATGGCTCGGCAGGTAAAGCCATTTGCTCCACATCCATCGATTCGTCAATCATTCCCGAAATCTTCACATAGCCGCCTAAAGGCAACCAACCTATTCCATATTCAGTTTCTCCAATTTTAAAACTAACCAGTTTAAAACCCCAAGCATCAAAGAAAAGATAAAATTTTTCAACTTTTATTCCGAAAGCACGTGCTGCTAAAAAATGTCCTAATTCGTGTAAAATTACTAGTATCGATAACCCCAGCAAAAGCTGGCCCGCCATAATCAGTCCGTTCATATATTATAATTGTCTTATTCTATTAGATATGTTAAATTTTATTTTGTTACGCGTTGATTTGCAAATATACGTGTCTGCTCATCTGTTTCTAAATAATTACTTAAGGTGGGCTTTGCGATAAAACTCATGGCCTCCATACATTCTTCAATGACATCACTCATTTGTAGAAATCCAATTTTATCATTTAAAAATGCTTCAACTACCACTTCATTTGCTGCATTAATAATGCAAGGCATATTCCCCCCCTTTCGCATTGCGCTAAATGCGAGCTCAAGGTTACGAAAACTTTTTGTATCTGCCTCAGAAAAAGTAAGAGAAGGGTATTTTAAAAAGTTAAATCGCTCAAAACTACTGGCAATTCTTTTAGGATAAGCTAAAGCATAATGAATTGGTAACTTCATATCGGGAAGCCCCATTTGAGCTTTCATAGAGCCGTCTGTAAATTGAACAATCGAGTGGATGATAGACTGCGGATGTACAATTACGTCAATTTGATCGGCATTTAATCCAAATAGCCATTTCGCTTCAATTGCTTCTAAACCTTTATTCATTAAGGAGGCCGAGTCAATTGTAATCTTGGCACCCATTACCCAATTGGGATGTTTTAATGCTTCCTTCTTCGTAACTGAGGCCAAAAAATCAAGGCTTTTCCCTCTAAATGGGCCACCAGAAGCAGTTAGGTAGATTTTCTCAATTGGATTTAATTCCTCCCCTACCAAGCATTGAAAAATAGCTGAATGTTCTGAATCAACTGGAATTATCTTTACACCATTTTCTGCTGCCAATTGCATCACGAGCTCACCTGCAACAACCAAAGTTTCCTTATTGGCCAAGCCAATATCCTTTTTAGCCTTAATTGCAGCAATTGTAGGTTTAAGTCCAACAGCCCCCATAATTGCTGTTAGCACTAAATTGGTTTGCTGCAACTCTACCGCAGCCACCAATGCTTCTTCCCCACATAAAACTAGCACTTCAGGAAGGGCTTTTTTTACAGATTGATAGTGATCTTCACAAGTAATTACCACAAGCTCAGGTTTAAACTCTAGCGCTTGCTGGATTAATAGTGTTGCATTATTTTGCGCAGTCAAGGCATTAACGCGGTATAAATTCGGGTTGGCACGGATTACAGCTAATGCTTGCGTTCCAATTGAACCCGTACTGCCTAATATGGATATGTTCTTCAAATTATTTCTTTCTAATTGTCATCCTGAGCAGAGCGAAGGATCTAATCTTTACTTTCTCTCATTATTCGGGATGACAAACTTTGTCAATTCGTCTGCTAATTTTCTATCATTACTTAATCTCGGCACTTTATTTTGTCCACCCAGTTTTCCAGCTGTTCGCATATAATTAACAAATGCATCTTTTTGCAAGGTACGGATAATTAAAGGCTGTAGTATCTTTCCTTCGATGAGATCAAAATAGTAAATGTTCTTTTGTTGCAAAGCCTCATCTACCTTTTTACTGAAGGCCTTGATATCAACTGGAAAAGATCCAAATTCTACAAACCACTCGTGAAATGGAAGCTCTCCTTGCGAAGGGTTAACCTGTGGAGCAACAGTAAATTCTGTAATTTCAATACCCTCACTATTGGCTACGGTTAATAAAGCATGCTCAACCTCTTCTCCAATTACATGTTCGCCAAAGGCCGAAATAAAGTGCTTGATTCTCCCCGTTACCAAAATTTTGTACGGGTTTTTAGAAACAAATTTAACTGTATCACCAATGCTATAGCCCCATAAACCTGCATTTGTATTTAAAATAAGCGCATAGTTTTTATCTATCTCTACTTCTGCTAAGCTTAAACGTGTAGGTTTGTCATTATAATATTCCTCTGAGGGAATAAATTCATAAAATATACCTGCATTCACTAATAAAAGTAAGCTTTTATCATCTTGTTTATCTTGGTAAGCGATAAATCCTTCAGATGCTGGGTAGGTTTCAATCGAATCGATCTTTTTACCAATGCTTGCCTCTATTTTAGCGCGATACGGCTCAAAATTAACACCTCCATATACAAATAAGCTAAAGTTCTTAAAAATTTCTTTAATCCTCTTGCCATTCGATTTTTCTATTAGTTTATCAAAATACATTTGTACCCAAGGCGGAATTCCAGAAATAAGGGTCATATTTTGATCGATGGTTTCTTCCACTATGGCATCAACCTTTGTTTCCCAATCTTCAATACAATTGGTTTTATAGGAAGGAAGTCTATTTTTTTGCAGATAAGCAGGCACCAAATTAGCCACAATTCCAGATAGGCGACCAACATGAATACCATTTTTTTTATCCATTATCGGACTTCCTTGTAAAAAGATCATTTTCCCATTTACGAAATCAACATTTCCTGTTTCATGAATATAGGTTAACAATGCATTTCGAGCAGCTTTAAGATGCTGGGGCATAGATTCTTTAGAAATTGGAATGTACTTTACACCAGAAGTAGTTCCAGAGGTTTTTGCGAAATAGCTAGGCTTCCCCCTCCAAAGCACGTTGGTTTCGCCTTTTACAACTCGATCTATATAAGGCTTTAGGTCTTCATAATCATGGATAGGAACATTTGCCTTAAAATCTGCATAATTATTGATTTTCGAAAATTGATGATCTTGACCAAAGGACGTATCTTTCGCAGCGGTGATAAGCGACTTAAAGGTCTTATCCTGAGCATCTAGTGCATTATTTTTCCACTTATTAATGCTGCGTACCACCCATGCCGCAAATGGCTTACTTAATGCCGCTTTTAATCCCATTTTCTACTTGACAATTATCAGTTATCACATAAACACAATACTAAACGATATTATGAATGATGTCCGGATGTTCATCACCATCATATTCGCTCATTATTTTACGATAGGCAACAGCAAAAAAAGCTGTTGTAAAGGGAACAATTACAAACGAACTAAATACAACAACAATTAAAGAGATATATTGGTTTATGTCGTAATCAAAAAAGAAATTGATCAGGCGAAAGCCAGTCATCACTACAATATAAAAAAAGCCGAACACGATTGCCTGAACCAAAACTAAGCCCACGAAAATGAATAGCAACTTAATAAAATTACCTTTTGTAGTTGCTAAGCTAAATTTAATCGACTCGAATGAAGTAACATGTTTATCTATAATAAAAAACGGAAAAAAGATAATTCTAATGAAAGTAAAAAAGATGCTCAGTATGGCAATCCCCACAGAAATATTTACAATTATTTCTCCGGCTTGCTTATAGTTATTAAATATACCCTGACTAACCCCAAATTTTAAAATAAGCTCTAAGATATAAAGTACGGGCATCAACAAAACACCTACCAAAAATATGCTTAGTCCAAAATAAATTGCGCCTACTAAAAAGCGTCCTATTTCAAGTCTAGTTGGTAATGTTTCTATAATAGTTATCTCTGATGTTTCATGGTCAAGTAGTCTAAAGATGTACTTAATCAAGCATAACTCTACTACGCAATAGCTCATAATAAAGATTAAGAGCATAATGATTCTGATGCCTACATGTAATTCGCCCATAAAAAAGGCCATAAAAGTAGACGTAGATGCCGTGATAAAAATTAGAAAGCAAAGTGTGGCAATTGAAACATAATTGTCGCGCGTAACCTTCCATGCGTCAAAAATTACTTCCTTAACAGCAAAGGAGCTCTCTTTTAAATAGTCGATCATGATTGTTTAAATATTACTCGTTTCCAAAAATCTTGCATAAAACCTAATCCGTAAGCAGTTAACTGGATAAATGAGGCTATAACACTCAAAAATGCAATTTTAATTGATTTATTAAGCTGCCATGAGTGAAAAAATATCAACATAAAATACAATAAGACCAATAGATTACAAATGTAAGCTAATGGCATATAAAATACATTTAATAGCAGCGTTGCTAACATCCCTAGGGTAACTACACTTGGGAAAAAATGTATCAATTTTAATGTCGATGGGAAATGTTTGTAAATATTGATTCTAGCCCTGCCAAAAAAATGCAATTGTTTATAAAACTGACTAAAGCTTGTTCGTCTTTTATGGTAAACCTTAGCATCGGGAATTAAGCCAATTTTAAATCCATTTTCGTGAATTCGAATACTGTATTCTATATCTTCACCTAAACGGGTTAAAATAAAGCCCCCAACTTTTTCATACACTTCTCTTGAAACCCCCATGTTAAAACTACGTGGATGAAACTGTCCGATGTGTTTTTTATTCCCTCTTATTCCACCTGTGGTAAAAGGAGAAGTCATCGCATAACTAATAGCCTTTTGCACAGGCGTGAAGCTTTCGTGTGCTGCATCTGGTCCGCCATAAGCATCTAGCTGATGGTCGAATAAATAGTTGGCAACAATTTCTAAATAATCTGACGGGATCAGGCAATCTGAATCAAAAATAACGAAATAGTCTCCTTTTGCCCGTTCAAAACCAAAATTACGGGAAAAGCCTTGACCCTCATTTGGCTTAAAAAAGTACTTAATATCTAATCGATCAGCGTAAGAAGCAACGATTTCTTTAGCATCATTAACAGAACCATCTTCAATTACAAGTACTTCAAATTGACTGTAGGTTTGGTGTGTTAGCGTGGCTAAAAGCTCATCAATTTCTTGAGGCCGGTTATAAAGGGGGATGATGATGGAAAAAAACATTCCTTAACTGATTTCCTTTTCTATTAAATAAGTATTTCTTTCGACCGCGTTCCTGGTAACCAGTTCACCTATAAAGCCTGCTAAGAATAATTGAGTACCAATAATAATTGCCGTTAATGCTAGGTAAAACAAGGGCTGATCTGTTACTTCCCGATAGGCTGAACCCCATGCGATATGGTAAAGCTTTACACCTATTAGCCAAATAGCCATTATTGTTCCAATAAATACGCTTAATGCGCCAATAGCGCCAAAAAAGTGCATAGGGCGTTTACCAAATTTACCTACAAAGAAAATAGTAAGTAAGTCTAAAAAGCCATTGATAAATCTACTTAAACCAAATTTTGTTGTGCCATATTTCCTTGCACGATGCTCTACAATCTGCTCTCCTATTTTAGTAAAGCCAGCCCATTTCGCAATAACTGGAATGTAGCGATGCATCTCTCCGTAAACTTCAATTGTTTTAACAACATCCAAACGATATGCTTTTAAGCCACAGTTGAAATCGTTTAATTGAATGCCACTCATTTTTCGTGTAGCAGCGTTGAATAATTTAGTTGGAATGGTTTTCGTAATTGGATCATAGCGTTTTGCCTTCCAACCCGAAACCAAGTCATAGTTTTCTTCTTTAATGCGTCTGTAAAGTTCAGGTATTTCATCTGGACTATCTTGTAAATCGGCATCCATGGTAATTACCACATCTCCCTGAACAGCGTCGAAACCTACATTTAAGGCAGCAGACTTACCATAATTTCTTCTGAATTTAATTCCTTTAACGGCACTATATGTTTCCCTTAACTTTGTAATCACCTCCCAAGAAGCATCATTACTTCCATCGTCAACGAACACAACTTCGTAAGAAAATTTATTTGCCGACATTACCTTATCAATCCAAGCCATTAACTCGGGCAATGATTCTTCTTCGTTATATAAAGGTACTACAATTGATATATCCATTTATTTAGTATTATCGTCTTTGCGAGGAGGAACGACAAAGCAATCTCAAATGTAGATTGCCACTCGCTTGGCTCTTCCCGCCCTTCGTTCGCAATGACGCATTATTAGAAACGTGCAAATTTCATCAATTATTTTGACAAAACTTGCACGTTAAAAATTTATGTTAATCAAATATTATGCTGGGTCCTCCAAATGCAATGGACGGTCCTTTTTAAGAAAGGCTGCGATAATTAAGCTAATCAACAATCCCACAATCGCATACATGATCGCTGCTCCGAAAGCTGTAAAATAAATCATGTAATCAGCCATCATCTCTATGCCTTTAATTTTCTGTTCATCTCCATTTGCATTGCTAATCGCAGTATCTATCATCTGTTGCAAACCTGCAGGATCTATAAATTTGTAATAGATAAACATTAATATTCCAATAAATAGCCCTGCATAAGCAGCTACTTTAAAGCCAGTTGAAAATGCTCTTCCAAATGACATATATCCGCCCAGATCATCTTTGTGTTTCTTTTGTGCATAAAAAATTGCATAAACATAAGTAACCCATGACAATAAAACTACGAGCACTGTTTGATACCAAGGCACATCGGTAGCTTGGGCATCAATTTTTAAAATTCTCATCACCACCGTTAAAACAATGATGTAGATTGCAAAACTAATGGCAACCTGAAATGCCAATTTATTAGGCTTGATTTGTTCTTCTGCTAATTGTTGTTCCATTTTTATAGTTGGTTTAGGATCTAATTTTATTAAAATTAGCAATTAAAGTGTATACTGCAACATCAAAATTCTTATTGTTACTAAACTTTACTAATTCCAATTGTACTCCTTCACTCAAGTTAGGCTGCAAGAAAAACGTCATAAAAGGAACAAATAGTTCTTCCATTTCTTCACTTAGCTCTAACAAGCCTGCATTACTACAAATATCTTCCACACTGCTTTCAGCCAATTGCTGATTACTGATCAAATCTTCATAGATATGAAACTCATCTTGGAACTCATCTTCTTCAACCAACAGAAATTCCTTTAAGAAATCTTCTAATCCAGGTTTAATCTCCTCGTCATGGCATTCATTAATATATAATAATAAATTTAGTAACTCAGTTCCTCTTTCTATTGTTTCTTCCTCAATATCTGCCCATTCTTTGGAGTCGAGATAATCTTCTTCCAACTTATTAACATCGCTGGTAAAGAAATTGATCATCAATAAATCAAAATAAACCTCTCTCAATTCATCAAAAGCAGGCTGCTCATCAAAAACCTCATCAAATTCTGCAACTTTCTCCAAAAAGTTCATGTCCTTTCCAAAAACTTCAACTAATCGCTGCTCAATCGCTATCGAGTCTATTCCTTTTGCTTCTGCAAATTTATCAAGTGAAGCAATTAATGCTTGTTCTACGCTACTATTCATACTTTTGAAATTGATTATTGTTATATACCAATTGTACTTTCCCTTTTAAATTTTTACCCAGTAGAGGCGAATTATTTGATTTAGATGCGTTTGTGCTAGCATTAAACAACCACTCTTGCGTTGGCTGGTATGCTGTTAAGTTCGCTACTTCACCAATATTAATAGACGGAACCTTCAATCCTAATAATTTTCTTGGATTAATAGCTAATTTCTCAGCAATCACGCTATAACTTAATCCAGCTTCCAATAATAATGGCAAAGCTGTTTGTAATGCTATAATTCCATAAGATGCCAGTTCAAACTCTACATCTTTAAACTCTATTTCATGTGGTCTATGTTGTGTACAAATCGCATCAATAGTGCCATCTTTTAAGCCTGCAATTAACGCTTTAACATCACCTTTACCTCTTAAGGGCGGCTTTACTTTATAGTTGCTGTCAAAATCATTCAGCAGATCTTCGGTCATGCTTAACTGATGCGCGGCCACGTCACAAGTTATCTTAACACCTTCTTTTTTTGCACCTTTAATTAAAGCAACCGAGCCAGCCGTAGAAATTGTACTGATATGAATTGGCGCTTGGTGGTACTTTGCTAAATAAATGTCTCTGGCAATGTGCATTTCTTCGGCTAATGAAGGCAAACCTTTCATCCCTAAAAGAATACTATTTTCGCTTTCGTTAATTTGTGCTTTACCAGCAATTGATTTATTTTCTGGATATACCATCAATAGGGCATCAAATCCTTGCGCATACTGTAATGCCCTGCTCATAAATCCATCATCGCTAATAGGATGATCCCCATCAGAAAAAGCAATTGCGCCGGCACTTTTCATATCAAATAATTCTGCCAATTCTTTTCCTCCCAAATCATTGCTGATCGCTCCGATTGGAAATACATCAACTAAATTATTTTTAGCCTTATTTAAGATATAGGCTACTTGCCCTTTTGATTGTACAACTGGTTTTGTTTGCGGCAATACAGCCAATCCTGTAAATCCGCCAGCTTTTGCTGTGGCAGTTAGCGTTTCTAGGTCCTCTTTTGTTTCCAAACCAGGATCGCCAACCATACAATTTAAATCAAAAAAACCTGGAGATATGACTGCTCCATCTGCAATGAAAACTTGATCTTCTTTTGCAGGACTTAACTGCTTTGCTATCGCAGTTATCTTTCCCTGTTCAATTCGTATATCGCAAGTTTGACCGTTAAACTCACTATTTGAATCTGCAATTGTTATTCCCTTGATAAAGAGGTTCATGAATTTGAATGATGTTTTATATGATAAAATCTGACCAGTAGTATTTCAATCGCTAAAAAAATAACGCTCAAAATTAGGCAAAGTTTCCATAACTCTGTCCCATTATTTTTTGCGGAAACCATAGTTCCAATAGAATCTGTTGTGGGATCAAGCAAACTTACCTGATCCTTATTTATTATTTTATTTAAATCTGAGGGCTCATCATAATGCATATCGGATTCTATTCGATTATCGTTAAAAGCCATAACTGAAATTAGGGAATCGGTTTGTTTTAAATCATAAAAGCCCGATTTCTTCACCTGATCTGCAGTATACAAAAGCGTCTTCCCACTACTTTGCCTTACCTCTGGAATTACCTCGAAATTATCAGCCACTAATTTTAATGATTGATCTTTGTATAAATTAATCTTATTGCTTTCTAAAACATTATCCTTCATCACAACATAGTAAAGAGGCTGTTCTCTTGCACTTGCAAAGGCTATTTTATACATTAAAGGTACAAAAACTGGATGTTCGGCTAAATTACCATTTTCGGCACCTAGTCCCGTTGCAGCTAAATAAACTTGTCCGCTTTTTTGAGGATAACGCGCAAAAAACAAGGTATTAGCAGGCAACTGTAATAAATTCTCCTTGTTAAGCGTATTGTTTTCTGTAAACCTAAAATAGCGTTTTACCTCAGGTAGATCTAATTTTTGGGGCAGGCTTTCAAACACATCTTTAAATAAAGAGTTTTTAAGTTCTATCGCACTAACCTTATTAGGTTTCTCTACTAACTTGGCAACTGCCGGAAGATTTAAACCTGTTAAAAACGGAGTATATACTTCTTTGCCAGTACTCAAATTAGGAAAAACAACAACAGACCCACCGTTTTCTATATATAACTTAAGTGCAGCCGCAAGACCGCTCGATGGGTTGGTTAATTCATTGAGTACAATTAAGCTATAATTAGTTAATGTTGAATAATTAATATTATTTTCTGATAATTCTGTAAGCTTAAAATATGGGTCGGCGTTAAAAAGCGCTCTGATATACTTATGGCTATTAGCTCCATTTATACTCAATACTTTTTGATCAATGCTTACTTTAAAGCTAAAATTAAGATCATCATCAAATGTTAAAGGAAAATCTTTAATGATAATTTCTCCCTTTTGCCACCCTAAATTTAATCCGCTAAAAGATAAGGTATCACTTTCGGTGCTTCCTGCTTTAATTGTTAAACTGCTAATTGCTTTTTGTTGACCATTGATCAATAATTTAACGGGAATATTCTTTGCCTCTTCATCCCCGTAGTTCTTCAGCCTTACTACAATTTTTTCAGCTCCCCTAAGCTGATGCACGGGCGACAACAACCAGGCACTATCAACAGCTACGTTAGGTAAATGATTTGACTTCAATTTAATTAATGAAATGGCCGTATTTTTTTCAGCCACAATGGGAACTTCACCAGCAAAACCTTTCTGGAAATCTGAAATGATATAACTAAAACGATTACTTGATCCTGTAAAAATACTTTGTTGGCGATTAATAACCTGCTGTAATTGCCTACTTGCTGCAGAGATTTTCACCTCATCAATGGCTTGTATAATTTCATCCGCATTGAGTAATCGCTGATGCCTCCCTTCAAAGTCGTTAGTCAATAGCTGAAACCTATCATTAAGTGGAAATGCCTTCACAATCTCTTTTGCTTTCCTTTTGGCTTCGTCTAATAAATTACCTTCTTTATTTACAGCCTCCATGCTGTAAGAATTATCCATGTAAATACTTACGATGTTACCCTTACCTTGATCATGTTTTGCGCCAGAAGGAATAAAGGGGCGCGAAAAGGCAAATACCAAAAACATAATCGCCAATATCCTACTTATCAAAATGAGCAGGTTTTTTAGTCTTTCTTGAGAAGAATTCTGCTCTTTAATTTCTTTCAAAAAAGCAACATTGCTGAAATATACTTTTTTAAATTTCCTGAAATTAAATAGGTGTATTATGACCGGAATTGCGATCGTAAAAAGCGCGAAAAGAAAGCCTGGATACAGGAAATTCATTAAAAATCAAAGATAGAAAAAAATTGGGGATTAACGAATTGACTTATGAAGTTTGAATAGCAACTATTTTACCAATTCCCTTTCAAGCAACATTTCGATAGCAGTAGCATCTCCTACTGCCTTAACCATTAATCCTTCCTTATTAATTAAAAAATGGTGAGGATAAGAGGATACTTTTAACTGATCACTCATATACTTATCTTGATCAGGTACAGTAGTGTAATCAAATTGAGTTCTTTTAAGGAAAGTTTGCAGTGGCTTTTTAGAGTCCATTGCAAGACTGATAAACAAAATGTCATCCCTATCCTTATATTTTTGAACCATCTTATTTAGCTGGGGCATTTCTTGAATACAAACAGGACAATTAATAAACCAGCATTTAAAAAGCACAATCTTGCCTTTGGTGTTTGCTGAAGTATAAAGTTTACCATTTATATCGGTAAAACTAAATGCAGGAATAGACTTGCCCTCCATTTTGTAATGTACTAAAGCGGCCCTTGAGTCCTGACTAATGTACGCACCCGCATATTCAGGTGCTTTAGCAGGTATTTTAGCAAGTTTATAGTTAATCAATGAATCTTTCGAGTAAATCATCAGCGGATAATAAGCTCCAGAGTTCAAAACTTTTAAAAAATCTCCTTTTTCCATCGCTAGTCCCGCGGTGTCAAATGGCACAAAATCTTCGAAAAACTTAATATCGTTTGTATAATAGCTCCAAAAGCTATTAAAATCTTTCATAATATCTTTTTCGAGCACAATTGGTTTTCCTATTTTACTTTGATCTATTTTTGGAGTTTCGACACTAATGTCCGCTTCTTTTTTTTGTTCAGGCATTCGTACACAAGCAATTAAATAGCCGCACAAAAGCATAGTCATTGTAACAATAAATACTTTCTTCATTACGTTTGAAATTTGAACTCAATTTAAACACATTTAACTATATTCTTAGTAATTATTTTACTACCAGGGTTAATCAACTATAAATCAAACTTTTACTAAAGTCACCAAAAAGCAATAATGGAATTCAACTTAACATAATAATTTACAAATGCGTATCTTTGATTATTAATTCAATTAAATCCATTTATTATTCGATAAAACCAATACGTAAATAATTATATAGCAAGCCATCAAAAGCAAACTCTATGAAGAAGTACATTTTAGGACTATCAGGATTAATCGCAATCATCATTTTTTTAACAAGTACAAGCTTGACAACTAAAAAATTGGAGCAAGAACAGGTAAAAGTGCCTATTGCTATGCCAATCGATAGTGTGTACGATCAATATGTAAATACACTTTATAATGCTGTTCATTTAAAAGAAGCAGGATTAAGTAGATCTACATTTGAAAAGGCACTTACAGGCTTTTACAATTTGAAAAAAGCGGGGCAGTTATCTCAAAAATCCATTTTAACCATTGCTGATTTTGATCAATTAAGCACCCAAAAGAGATTATATATCATCGATCTCGATAAGAAAGAAATTTTATTGAATACCTGGGTAGCGCATGGTCAACGCAGTGGGAAAGATGAAGCAATCAATTTTTCTAACAAAAACGATTCGTATACCAGTAGTTTAGGTTTTTATGTTACCGGCGAGGTATATAAAGGCATGCACGGCAAATCACTCAAGTTAGATGGCATGGACGATGGTTTCAACAATAATGCTCGTAGCCGTTCAATAGTGGTTCATGGTGCTCCATATGTAAGTAAGGGTACTATAAATGCCCTTGGCCGTTTAGGTAGAAGCCAGGGATGTCCGGCAGTTGCTCCTGAAGTAGCAGATAAAGTGATCAATACAATCGAAGATAAAACGGTATTATTTATCAATAAAAGCCAGGAGTCTTATAACTCAAAGTATTTAGACTATACGCTGGCAGCAAATTTTGCACTTGAACACACAACCGATTAATTTGCTTTTAACTCATTTTTTGTAAATAAGTGTATAGCACGATATCTAAACCATACACATCCTTACGAAACTGGATAACGCCTTGCTCATCAACCCAGCAGGTAAAATAGGTTAAATAAACTGGGATTTTATTGGGCAGGGCTATGTCTTCGGCCGTCGTTCTTTTGCCTTCCATACCTGATTTTATCTTTTCTAATTTAGCTCCTTCTCCAAATAAAGCAGTTGCCAGCTCCAAAGGCTTCTCAACGCGTACACAACCGTGGCTCACCGCTCTCATGCTTTGATTAAAGGGTTCTTTTGAAGGAGTATCGTGGAGATAAACACTGCTTTGGTTGTTAAATAGAAATTTTATTTTCCCTAACGCATTATCCGCCCCAGGTCTTTGCTTAAATGTATAGGTTTTTCCAGCATCAACTGATGACCAGTCGATGGTTTCCGTATCTTCTATTAATTGCCCGTCTAAAAAAACATCTATATTATGATTTGAAAGATAGTAAGGGTCGCTTGCGGCAAATTTACTGATCTCATTAGTGGCAATACTTTCGGGAATATTCCAAACAGGGTTAACTTGAACACTATGGATGAGACTCTTCAATTGAGGAGTTTCTCGATTAAATGGTCTATCTTTTTTAAGATCATTTTCATCATACTCAATTAATTTATCAGTATAATCTTGATTTCTACCCTCTCCAACACATACTTTCATATTTAAAACCGACCTCCCATTTTCAATTACATCCAGTCGAAAATCCGGAATATTAACCCAAACATATTTCTTTTCTGTTGGTGCATTCTTCCACCTTAATCTTTCTAAATTAACGATCAACACCCGTTCAGATTCTTCTTTATTCGTACCCGGAACCTGTATATTATCCTTAAGCGCTTTTTGAAGCGTTAGATACTCCTTGCCTTTAGGCTGTATACTGTCTAAAAACAGATCGAGATCTTTAGTTTTAAAAACTGACATAAAACTTGCACTATCTGGTCTTTTTGTCTCGGTATAATATTGGGCGTAAATTCTTCTGGGACTAACCACCCCAAACTGTAGGGCATTACTATAATTTGTAATTGAATTCGCCGCTGTTAATTCTAGGTCAATTAATACTTGATAGGCTTCATCGATAGACTTAATTGCCCTTTTCTTGTAAATTTTATTTAAAAGTTCATTTAGCCTGCCAACGCTAAACGATTTTGGATTTAGTCCATGAGCATGGGCATCACTTAGTATGTCGACTGCTTTGCTTAGCTTTTGATTGGGCAGGTCCCTCATTAAAAGAATCGGTTCAAAATCATTCGATTCATAAAGGGCGGCTAAAAATTTAGGGTTTTTATATTTGTTTTTTTGCTGGTTAAATGATTCTTTAAACCGTTCAATAAAAACGTCGGTTTCAATATCTTTAAAAATTTTATTCTTGGTTTCTTTAAAAACAATTTGTCCAATCTCTGAGTGGCTCTTTTTGCAAGAGGGCAATATAAAAAGCGTTAAACAAACACTTAATAACAGTACAGCTTTTGGCAGTTTAATTTGGGAGAAAAGTAACTTCATACAGACTTAAGGATTCTATATGGCTATTTGTTTTAATTAACTCAAAAATTATAATCCAAAGATGTTTCTTCCCATTCTCCAGTTGGTGCCTATCCCATATCCCTTGCCCTGCTATTCGGTAGTATCTCGGTAGTATCTCGGTATAATGGCGCTTTAAGGGGATAGGGCCCAATACCTACCGAGACTCCTAGGGTATATGGCGGATAAGCGGAGGTATTACATATACTTTTTCAAGGCATTCCAAAGCAGCCCGTCATAGTCGTATACGTCTGGTCTAAATGCTACTTTTCCATTTTCAACCCAGGCTGTATAATAGGTAATTACTACCGCTACATTTTTTCTTGTAGCAAACCAAGCTGGTTTTAATTGAAATCGCTTTAAAGTATCCGCCTTTTTGGCTAATATCTTTCGATACTTCTCATTTCGGGTGGTATCTAAGGGCGGTAAATCTACCTCCATCCTTAAATTATCATACTGATATTTATCCCTTACCATTAATTGCGCAAACTGTAGGGGGTTTTCAATTCTAACGCAACCATGGCTAATCGCTCTATTTTTTAATTTAAAGCCATATTTATTATTGGTATCATGCAGATAAATGCTTGAACTATTGTCGAAAACAAATTTAAACTTACCTAGTGCATTCCCTTCTCCAGATCCTTGTTTAAACTGAAAGGGTAATTTTTCTCTCGTATATCTTCCCCACCTAATCGTGTCAGGATCTTTAACTAATTTTCCTTTAAAGTAAACTTTGATGTTATTATTCGACAGGTAATAGGGGTCTTTGATAGCTTGATAATAAATCTCGCTTTGCGCAATACTCACAGGGATATTCCAGATTGGATTAACCTGTATCGCATTAAAAACACTAACCAATTGTGGCGTTTCATGATTTTTGGGTTTATCATCCAACTTTCCAGTCTTCAAGAACACCTTCATTTTCTCCGCATAGGTTTCCTCTCTTTTTGCCCCCACACAAACATTCATGTGAACTAATGTATCCTGCTTTACAAACCAGGTTAAAGAAAAATCAGGAATATTTACCATCACCACTTCGTCTAAATTTATGGGCATTTGCCAACGCATTCGCTCCATATTCAACTTAATAAGTTTGATTAAAGGATGGTTGTCGCTCTTTAGACTGTCCCTGTAAAAAGCAAGTGCTTTTCTTAAATCCAAATAGGCCTTACTAGTTTGTTGAGAATTTTTTAAAACATCAAGCAGATCTGTGGTACTCAATACCGAATCCAGTTGTATGCTATCTGGACGCTTGACGGCAATATAGTAGCGGTTAAAATACTTTCTCGGGTTTATGCTTCCATACTTCATGTAAGTATGATATCTCAACAAAGCATCTGCAGTTTTGAGTTCTAATTCGGCAATAAGAGGATAAACGTCGTTTATATTCTTAAACCGGTTTGCATTCAGCACTTTCAAAAGATCCGTTAATTCATTTATTCCGAAGATTTCAGGATTGAATCCATCAGCTTTAGTGTTATTGATATAATTTTTCAAGCTATCCAAATTTCCATTTGCATAAAACCTGGTAATTAACAAAGGTTTATATTCATTTTGCGTATAATGGGCTTTCGTAACCTTCGGATTTGACAGACTGCTCTTTAATTCGGTCAATTTCTTAAGGAAAACTTGGTTATAGGAGGCAGTGTCAAATTTTTTATAGAGTTTATTATCAAAATGCTTAGCCAAAACTAATCCTATTTCCGGTTTAGCCTTAAACCATTCACAAGAGCTAAAAAACAAACATAACAATAGAAACAGAAGCGTTTTTTTCAATTTTAGAGCGTATTTAGCGTGTAATAATGATATAATATTTAGTAATGGCAAACAAATTAAATGCCATATATTTTTGATTTTACGATAACAAAGCTATATTTGTAACCTATTCCTTACAAAATTACGGAAAGAAAAGCAATATTATGATCCAAGTTTTAAATCATCACGTACATTTACATCATCGCCATTGTGGCGATAGATAGTATAATGTTTTGTACGCAAAACGATTTTTTAAAACAGATTCAATATTTCTTATTCCTAATTTTATAACAAGTGAAAACACTTAAAATTGCTATCCAAAAATCGGGTAGGCTAAACGAAAAATCAGTAGAAATTCTTAAAAATTGTGGTCTTTCTTTCGAAAACTACAAAAGTTCATTAATAGCAAGTGTTGCTAATTTCCCTTTGGAAATTCTCTTTTTAAGAGATGATGATATTCCAGAATATGTTCAAGATGGCATTGCCGATTTAGGTATTGTTGGCGAAAATGTAATCATCGAAGCAGGTGCAGATGTATCCTATTTACAACCTTTGGGATTTGGAAAATGTACCCTAAAAATTGCCGTTCAAAACAATAGTAACATTACAGAACTATCGCAATTAAATGGCAAAGCAATCGCTACTTCTTACCCTGTAATTTTACAAAAATACCTTTCAGAAAATAACGTTGATGCCCAGATCAGAAACATCTCTGGCTCGGTAGAAATTGGACCGGGTTTAGGTTTAAGCGACGCCATTTTTGATATTGTTTCTACCGGTGGAACTTTAAAAAATAACGGGTTAAAACCTTTCAAAAGTGTGATGGATTCGCAAGCTGTTTTGATCTGTAGCAAGGGCATGGAACAGAACGCTGAGGTGTTAGAATTGATGCAAAGAATCCAGTCTGTGTTGAGAGCAAAAGCTACAAAGTATGTAGTCCTAAATGTAGCAAAGGAAAACTTACAAGCAGTTGTAGATTTATTACCCGGTGTAAAAAGTCCTACGGTAGTTCCTTTATTTGAAGAAGGTTGGGTTGCTGTTCATTCAGTTATTGCTGAGCAAGATTTTTGGGAAAAAATAAACAGTCTTAAAGCAGCAGGCGCCCAAGGGATCGTGGTAATGCCAATCGAAAAAATCATTACATAAATTGCTAAAAACAATAGATTTAAACATATATTTTACATTAACTAATAGTTAAATTAAAAAGATAACATATTGAAACTCTATAATTATAATAATTTAACTCAACAAGAAATTAAGGAACTTTGTTCTCGTAAGGTTGAAGACGACGATTTGGTCTTTTCTAGTGTGAAAAACATCATATCGGCTGTAAAAAACGAAGGAGACTCAGCGCTCCTCTCCTACGCCGAAAAATTTGACAGTGTTAAATTATCTTCGCTCTTTATCGCTAAGGAAGAGCTGGCTGAACTTGCAAGTCAAATCCCAATATCAGTAAAAAATGCCATTGATATCGCTTATCAAAATATCTATAAATTTCACGAAGCACAACTAAAAGAAGAAGCCAAAGTTGAAACAATGCCAGGTGTTAATTGCTGGAGAGAAGCAAGGGCAATTGAAAAAGTTGGCTTATATATTCCAGGAGGAACTGCTGTTTTGCCAAGCACTTTTTTGATGCTGGGCATTCCTGCAAAAATTGCCGGATGTAAAGAAATTGTTGTTTGTTCTCCACCGCAAAATGACGGCAAGATCAATTGTTATATTGCCTATGTTTCTACCTTACTAGGTATCGAAAAAGTCTACTTGGTTGGTGGTGCACAAGCTGTGGGTGCAATGGCTTTTGGGACCCAAACAATTCCAAAAGTTGATAAGATTTTTGGGCCTGGAAATCGTTATGTAACCGAGGCAAAAAAGATGATCCAAAATGCAGTTGCTATCGATATGCCAGCCGGCCCATCGGAGGTTTTAGTGATAGCAGATGACACGGCCAATCCAACGTTTGTAGCTGCCGATCTACTTGCCCAAGCAGAACATGGAAGTGACAGTCAAGCTATTTTAGTTTCTACCTCAAAACGTATCATTGAGGAAGTAACTTTAGCAATTGAAAATCAAATAAACGAATTACCAAGAAAAGACATTGCAGCTAAAGCAATCGAAAATTCTTACATCGTTTTTGCAGAAACTTTAACAGAGGCAATGGACTTCAGTAATGCCTACGCTCCTGAGCATTTAATCTTAGCCTGTGAAAATTTCGAACCCCTCGTTCCTTTGATCATCAATGCAGGTTCAGTGTTTTTAGGCAATTTAACTCCAGAAAGTGCAGGCGACTATGCCTCAGGAACAAATCATACACTCCCAACTAGTGGTTTTGCCAAAGCCTATTCAGGAGTTTCGGTTGATACTTTCTTAAAGAAAATAACTTTCCAGCATTTATCAGCCCTTGGACTAGCAAACATAGGCAATACGGTAGAAATTTTAGCCGAAGCAGAAGGTCTGCAAGCCCATAAGAATGCAATTACCATCCGATTGAAGAAAAATGCGATTACCATCCGATTGAAGAAAAAGGATTGAGCGAGCAAAAAACAAAGATGAAGGTGTAAACACAAAACACAGGAGAAGATAATCAGAAAAATCTGTGTGATCAATAATGAAAAAATGGATATTAAAGACCTACAACGAGAAAATATAAAAACTTTAAAACCCTACTCAACAGCAAGAGACGAGTTTAAGGGACAAGCAAGTATATTCCTGGATGCGAATGAAAACAGCTATGGTTCACCTTTGCCAGCCAACTATAACCGTTATCCCGATCCTTTACAATTGGATTTAAAGGATGCTATTAGTAAAATTAAGGGCGTACCAATTGAAAATACCTTTTTGGGAAATGGTAGCGATGAAGCGATCGATTTATTATTCCGTGCATTTTGCAATCCGGGAAAAGACAATGTAATCATCTTGCCACCAACTTATGGAATGTATGAGGTTTCGGCTAATATTAACGATATTGAACTAAGAAAAGTTGACTTACTTCCAAATTTCCAACTGGATTTGGAGAAAATAGCAGAATCGATAGATGCTAATACGAAAATGATTTTCATCTGTTCTCCTAATAATCCGACGGGAAATTCAATAAACAGAACTGATATTGAAACCATTTTGGCTAATTTTAAAGGCTTAGTGGTGATTGATGAAGCCTATATTAATTTCGCTAAGCAAAAAACATTTATCCAAGAATTAACAGAATATGCGAACTTGGTGATTTTGCAAACCTTTTCTAAAGCATGGGGCTTAGCGGCATTGCGCTTAGGCATGGCTTTTTCGTCAGTTCCTGTAATCGATATCTTAAATAAGGTTAAGCCACCCTATAACATCAATCAGGCAACGCAGGATTTAGCTTTGGCAGCTTTAGAAAACATCCAACAAGTAAATGAGTGGATAAAAATTACGGTTGCCGAAAGAGATAGGTTGAGCGGTTTGTTGGCCACACTTCCACTGGTAAAGAAAGTGTATCCGTCGGATGCAAATTTTATACTTGCAGAAGTTAACGATGCCTTAGGTATTTACAATTCTTTAGTAGCTGAAGGCATCATTGTTCGGGACCGTTCAAAAGTATCACTCTGTGAGGGATGTTTGCGAATAACAATAGGCACAGTTGAAGAAAACAACCAGTTGATTAACATTTTAGAGAAGATATAATGAAAAAAATATTGTTTATAGACCGAGACGGGACATTGAATATCGAGCCGGAAGACGAACAAGTAGACAGTTTTGCAAAGCTAAAATTCTATCCAAGATCATTATATTACCTTTCTAAAATCGCAACAGAGTTGGATTTTGAATTAGTGATGGTCACCAATCAAGATGGCTTGGGCACATCATCAAACCCTGAAGAGAATTTTTGGCCAGTGCACAACTTTATGATAGACACCTTTGCCAATGAAGGTGTAATTTTTAGTGAGGTGGTAATTGACAGGACATTTGCGAGAGACAATGCCCCTACTCGAAAGCCAAACACAGGTTTATTAACCAAGTACCTTGGCGATGGTTACGACCTTGCAAATTCATTTGTGATAGGGGATCGATTAAATGATGTGCTTTTAGCGAAAAACTTAGGCGCTAAGGCAATTTTTTTACGTCAAAACGACGCGCTTGGCGCTAATGAAGGCATGGGCAAAGCAGACGCCTTAAAAGACATTATTGCATTAGAAACTAAAAACTGGGAAGATATCTATACCTTTTTACGCGCTGGTGCGCGACAAATAATCCATCAGCGTAAAACAAATGAAACAGACATTGTGATTGAATTGGATTTAGATGGTGTTGGAAAAGCTACCGTAAAAACTGGCCTAAACTTTTTCGACCACATGTTAGATCAAATTGCTAGACACGGTGGCATGGATTTAAAAGTGATTGCAAACGGCGATTTACACATCGATGAGCATCATACGATTGAAGATACCGGGATTGCCTTGGGAGAAGCATTTGCAAAAGCACTGGGGAACAAACTGGGCATTGAAAGGTATGGCTTTTGTTTACCCATGGATGATTGCCTAGCGCAGGTGGCTATAGATTTTGGTGGCAGGAACTGGATTGTTTGGGAAACGGAGTTTAAACGTGAGAAAGTGGGCGACATGCCAACAGAAATGTTCTACCATTTCTTTAAATCATTTAGTGATGCGGCAAAATGTAATCTTAATATTAAGGCCGAAGGTGATAATGAGCATCATAAAATAGAAGCTATTTTTAAAGCTTTTGCCAAAGCAATTAAAATGGCAGTAAAACGAGACGCTGAGAAATTAGTTTTACCGAGTACGAAGGGAGTTTTGTAAAATGAACAAGAGTAAGAAATTATGATAGGAATCATAAACTATGGCGCGGGAAATATTTTTTCGTTAACCGCAGCTTTAACAAGACAACATATTACTTATGGCATGGTTAATACCGCCGCTGACTTAGCCTTATATAGCCATATCATTATTCCTGGAGTCGGTCATGCCGGTGCAGCAATGCATAAATTAACTCAAACAGGGATGGTTGATGCTATCAAGGCATTAAAAGTACCTGTACTTGGCATCTGCGTGGGGATGCAATTACTTACTTCACATTCTGAAGAAGGAAATGCAGCGCTTTTAGGTGTTTTTCCATTAAAAACTAAACTTTTTGATAAAAATTTAGGTATTAAAATTCCGCATATGGGATGGAATAAAATAGCTTTTAAAAACAATTTATTATTTGAGGGTGTTGCATCTGAAACACAATTTTATTTTGTGCATTCTTATTTTATTGAATATAACCCTATTTTTGATATCGCAGCCGTTAACTATGGAGATAAGTTTTCTGCAGCAATACAAAAGGATAACTTTTATGGCGTTCAATTTCACCCAGAGAAATCAGGTAAAGAAGGAGAACGTTTATTGAAAAATTTTTCAAACCTAAAATTATAAAATGTACATAATTCCTGCAATTGATATTCTAGATGGTAAAGTAGTTCGCTTACGTGAAGGAGATTATAACCAAAAAACTGAATATGATGTTTCTATCAAAGAAATGATCGAACGGTATCGTTCAAATGGTACAGATTTTATCCATATTATTGATCTGAATGGTGCAAAGGGTGATTTTAGCAATCAGAAAACTTTGTTTGACATCATTAAAAAAACCGACATGCGTGTTCAATATGGTGGTGGGATAAGAACCATTGAGCAAGTAAATAATCTTTTGGATTCTGGAATTCATCGGGTAATTGTAGGTACACAAGCCATCAGCAATCCAGATTTTTTACCAGATTTGAGCAAAGCTTTTGCAAAAAAAAATGATTATGCCAATAGAATCGTAATTGCGATAGATGTATTAGACGAAGTAATCAAATACTCTGGTTGGATGGAAAGCTCGCCAATTAAACTAATGGATTATGTAGATAAATGTTTGGCTTTAGGGTTCTTCCGTTTCTTATGTACGGATATCAGCAAAGATGGAAAACTAGGTGGCGCAGCAATTGAATTGTATAAAAAATTACTTGAGCATTCGCCAATGATTAAATTAATAGCTTCTGGCGGTGTTAGTTCTATGGAAGACATTTATGATTTAGCAAAATATCCAATTAGAAGCGTTGTAGTGGGCAAAGCAATTTATGAGAACAGAATTTCTATCGAAGAAATTAAAGAATGGAATTTGAAGGCGCTGAGCAGTATCTAAATGAGATTTAAACTTGTAATGATTCTTTCGGGCAGTTTCTTAGTCGTATTGGCCTTTTGCATGTCCCTTTGGGGTTTTTATATGTTTAGCTATCGGGGCAACATCACCCAATTTATGTCAACAACAGGAAAGTATTCCTTTCTTTTATGGTTTCCTACATTAATTACAGGGATAATTTTAATCATTATTGGAGCCAGAAGCACAAAAAATTGACGAAAACAAAAAATGCTAAGTAAAAGAATAATCCCTTGCCTGGATGTAAAAGATGGCCGTACCGTGAAAGGTGTAAACTTTGTTGATTTGCGCGATGCTGGAGACCCTGTAGAATTAGCGGCCCAATACGCTGAACAAGGTGCTGATGAGCTTGTGTTTTTAGATATTACTGCAACGCACGAACGCCGAAAAACAATGATTGAGATGGTAAAATCTGTTGCTCGGCAATTAAACATCCCATTTACCATTGGTGGCGGAATAACAGAGATTGCAGATGCTGAAGCTTTATTAAATGCTGGAGCAGACAAAATCAGTATTAATTCAGCGGCTGTAAAAAACCCGAATTTAATTGCCGATTTAGCTAAAAATTTTGGGGTTCAGTTCGTTGTTTTAGCAGTAGATACCAAACATATTAACGGCAAAAATATTGTTCACCTCAATGGTGGCAGATTAATAACAGAACTTGAAACAGAGAACTGGATTAAAAGGGCTGAAGATTTAGGGGCTGGAGAAATATTATTAACTTCAATGGATCATGATGGTACTAAACAAGGCTTTGACTGTGATCTGCTAAGAAAAATTAACGAAACTATTAATATTCCAATCATCGCATCAGGCGGAGCTGGAAAAACAGCCCATTTTACAGAGGTGTTTCAAAAAGCGGGAGTTGATGCTGCATTAGCTGCTTCTGTTTTTCATTATGGAGAGATATTAATACCAGAATTAAAACAAGAATTAAAAAGAAATAATATTCCAATAAGGATATAAAAAACAAGCGTCACGAAACGTCATTGCGAGGCGCTGCGAAGCACGAAGCATCTCTACTTAGATTGCTTCGTTCCTCGCAATGACGGAAACAAAAACAAGAAAATGCAAATTAACATAAACACACTCGACTGGGAAAAGACTGATGGCTTAGTCCCTGTTATCATACAAGACAACCAAACTTTAGAAGTTTTGATGTTAGGCTATATGAATGCTGAAGCCTTTGAAAAAACACAAAAAGAAAGCAAAGTAACTTTCTTTTCCCGTTCAAAAAACAGATTATGGACAAAAGGTGAAGAGAGCGGCAATTTTTTAACGGTAAAATCAATCTCGATCGATTGTGACAAAGATACCATCTTGATCAAGGCTGATCCGGTGGGACCAACTTGCCATACGGGAAGCAGAAGCTGTTTTAATACCGATTATAACCAGAACTTTTTATTTGAATTGGAACATATTATATCCGATCGGTATGAAAATCCAGTTGAGGGTTCCTATATCAATAAAATGCGTAACAAGGGTTTAAATAAAATTGCCCAAAAAGTTGGAGAGGAAGGCGTAGAAACAGTTATTGCTGCGCTTGCAGAAACCGACGAAGACTTTGTGAACGAAGCATCAGATCTAATCTTTCATTTAATGTTCTTATTAAAAGAAAAGGGAAAGAGTTTAGAAGATATTGCGCTCAATTTAGAAAAAAGACACAAATAGCGGCGCATTTTGCATGCGCTTTCGCGATAGGTAAAATCCAAAACAATCAACATGCTGAAACACGTAAAAACACTTTCCGGTCACCAAAACCCTGTTTATGCTTTAGCTAATGCTGATAAGGATGATGCATTTTTTAGCGCGGGAAATGACAAAGGTGTTGTAGAGTGGTCTCTGAAAGAAATGGCTTTTACCAAAGTAAAAATGCCAGTTCAAAGTTCTGTTTATGCGCTGCATAGGCAAGATCATCTACTATTTATTGGGGAAAGAAGTGGTGCCTTTACTGTTTTCGATTTAAATGAAGAGAAAGTAATTATTCGTATAAGCGCCCATACGAAACCGATTTTCGATATTAAAGCTATTAAAGGCAAGCATGAATTAATTACAACAGGAGAAGATGGTACAGTTGCTGTTTGGTCATTGACTGATTTTACAGAAATATACCGTTTTCAGGCAGCTTATAACACAGTAAGGGTTATTGCAATTTCTCCTAACGAAACAGAGATTGCTTTCGGATGCAAAGATCATCAAATTAGAATTTATAACTTAAGTGATTATAGTTTAAAGCAATCCCTAGCGGGACATACTTTCGCTGTAACATCATTGGCTTACCATCCTACTGGCAAATACCTGATTTCGGGCAGTAGAGATGCGCAGTTAAAAATATGGGATCTACCCAACTATGAATTAAGGCAAACTATTCCAGCGCATTTATTTAGCATTTACAGCATTATATTCCATCCTTCACTCCCCTATTTTGCAACCTGTAGCCAGGATAAAAGTATTAAACTCTGGGATGCCGAAAACTTTAAATTATATAAGATTTTAAGTTTAGAGAAAACTGACATTGGCCATAGTCACTCCATCAATAAAATGATATGGTCTGTGGATGGGAAATATTTGATTTCAACGGGTGATGATAGAAAAGTAATGATCTGGGAAATGGATATCTAGGCCTTAAGGGCACTTTTTGATAACATTTTCTATAAATCATCAATTTTTAGCTTAGATACTTTATCTTAGCCTTATGGACACACCAAAAGCTTTGCCAATACTAGAGGCCGAACAAATACGCGTTTTAGGGGCCTTAATGGAGAAGTGCAAAACTACTCCCGATTATTATCCGATGACGCTGAATGGCTTAGCAGCCGCTTGTAATCAGAAAACATCACGTAAACCTGTGGTACAATATGATGAGTCGACAATCAGTACTGCGCTAAATTCTTTAAAAATTGCGGGCTTAATTTCCACAGCAACTGGTGGCTCTATCCGAAACATTAAATACAAGCATAATTTTGCGATTGTATTCCCACTTCTCCCTTCCGAAGTGGCGATTATGTGCCTTCTCTTCTTAAGAGGTCCGCAAACGCCGGGTGAAATCAATACCAATTCGGGACGATTATATGAGTTTGAAACTTTGGAAGAGGTGCAACAAACTTTAGAAAAACTAGCTAACGAAACTCCAGCTTATATCAAACAATTACCTCGCAAACCTGGTCAAAAAGAAGTTCGTTACATGCATTTATTCGCTGGCGATGTAGAAACTATCGAAGAAGAGTATTTAAATGAAACCCCTTCTAAAGGAAATACTGAGCTAGAAGAACGATTAACCAAAGTTGAAGATGAACTAGCAGAACTAAAGGCCAATTTCGATAAATTGTATAAGGAATTGATGGGCTAAGCTTTTAAACAAACCGCTTAATGATCCTCAATTTATGCGTATATTTTCCTAATTCTACGCTATAAATACCCTGACCATCAATCGGATCGATATGTACTCTTCCGGCTGAGTGGATAATTTGATGATTGTTTAGCATTAGCCCAACATGGGTAATCTTACCTTCTTCATTATCGAAAAATGCTAAATCGCCCAAAACAGCAGACTCTAGAAAGTCTACTGCTTCTCCTTGTTCCGCTTGCTGTGACGCATCTCTTTTAAGTTGAATACCATTTAACTTGTATACTGTTTGTACAAAACCAGAGCAATCTATGCCAAAGAATGTTCTACCTCCCCACAGATAAGAAGTGTTTTCAAAAAATTTAGCATTACGCTCAACATCATCCTTAAAATTCGCCATATTAGGTACAAAAGGCGTGGAAGTTACGCTGAATTTCTCCTCTCCAATCTCACAAAAACCATCTTTATAATTGGGCAATGTACTACCTGGTGTTAAATAATATTTAGTTCCATCACTTGCAATTAAAGTATTATCTAATTGGGCAGGTGTTACATAAGTATAATTTTGCTCGGCTAAAAACGCTGCTTCACTAATTAATTTTAGTTGCTTATAATCCATCCAGCCCTCATAATCATCATGGTAGGTAATAACTTTGCACCATTTCTCCGTCTTTTCTAAAAGTTTAACACGGTCGCCAAATAATAACTGAGAAACAATTTCACTTCTATCCGAAGGTTCATTTCTTAATGGCGCAACTGCAACCCTACAAAGGTGATAAATTTCCATAATCAAAAATAAGGATTAGCTCTTATAACCAAACATTTAAGCCAAAAAATTGTTACTTTTAATTAAATATTTACTTAACCTACAGCATCATGAACTTTAAAAAAATTTTAATCGCAGTTGATAACAGCGTTTGTTCTGAACTAGCTGCAAAAACTGGTTATGAAATGGCGCAAAAATTTGAAGCTGAAGTAGCCTTAGTTAATATCATAGAACCAGCGCCAGCAACTGTTAACCCTGATTTTACTTTAGCGCCAGTCTTTTTAGAAGCTTATGATAATAGCAAAGAGAATAGTCATATGCTATTAGAAGAGATTGCAAACAAGCATGGTAAAGGCATCGCCACTACTTATTTATCAATTATCGACACGGCAAGTCATGGCATTATACAACAAGCTGATGAGTGGGGTGCTGAGTTGATCGTTATAGGAACGCATGGCAGAGGAGGCTTATATCATTTCTTAATGGGCAGTGTAGCAGAACATGTGGCGAGAAAATCCGCTTGTCCGGTAATGATTATACCCAATAAAGACTAATTTGAGCAGCTTTGTTCGGGAGTTGTTCGGGAAAAAGCATGTTTTGTTCGGGAAGTGTTCGGGAAGTGTTCGGGAAAAAGGCCTATTTGTTCGGGAAGTCTTCGGGAAAGCTCCGAGAAGCGTTCGGGAAGTGGTCGAGAAGTGTTCGAGAAGTGTTCGAGTCCATCACGAAGAAATGTCGAAGCCTTCTCGAGCAGTTCTTGAACGTGGTATTACCCTTTCACAGCAGCTTCTCCATAGCACCCTAAGCGAGAGTATAAAAAGATTCTTCTTTAAATCTCTTTCACTTGGAACCAAGAACTAGTGACTCAAGACTAAAACTTTCTCCATAAAAAAAGAGATGCTTTTTACATCTCTTTTTATCTTAATTTGACTTGAGACTAACTACTCAAGATTGAAAACTATCCTTCCTGATGTAACCAGGCTTTTTTAGCTAAAAGTTCTTCTTCTGTTTCACGTACATCTTCATCATCTACACAACAATCTACTGGACAAACAGCAGCACACTGTGGTTCATCATGAAAACCTTTACACTCTGTACACTTATCTGATACAATATAATAAACCTCGTCAGAAACTGCATCTTGAGAAGCCCCTGCATCAATTTGTTGTCCTCCAAAATCAATGATACCTTCTAAATTTGTACCATCAGAAAATCTCCAGGCTGTACCTGCGTCATATATTGCATTATTTGGGCATTCTGGCTCGCATGCTCCACAATTAATACACTCGTCTGTTATTTTAATTGCCATGTGTTCGTCTATATCTATTGCTAAGTTTACCTTTGCAGCTGCAAATATAACAATAATCGTTTTATAATAGTTCTAAATATGTCATTACCTACTACTAAAATGTTAATTACCGCTCTAAAAAAATTAGGCGAGTTAATGTGTGACCCGAATAATGACCTGGCAGCTATTACAGAAACTGCCCAACACCACAATGCCTGGTTTACACCCGAAGAGGTTAGAAAGTCCCTTAACTCCTTAGGTAAAATGCTTAATGAAACCGACCTAGCGCAATGGTTTAGTACAATAAGCATGGCTACAAGTCCAAAAAAAGTTGGATTAATTTTAGCAGGAAATATTCCTTTAGTTGGCCTTCATGATGTAATTTGTGTACTAACAACAGGAAATATTGCACTCATTAAAATGTCATCGTCCGATGATAAATTAATCCCCACGGTATTAAAACAATTAATTGCTTTAGAGCCTTCATTAACTGATCGTATCCAATATGTGGAGCGTTTACAGAACTTTGATGCGATCATAGCGACGGGCAGCAATAATTCTTCTCGCTATTTCGATTATTATTTTGGGAAAGTACCCAACATCATTAGAAAAAATAGAAATAGCATAGCAGTATTAAGTGGTAATGAAACAAAAACTGAAATTGAAGATTTAGGTCATGATATTTTCGATTATTTTGGCTTAGGTTGTAGAAACGTATCAAAAATCTATATTCCAAAAGGGTATGACATGAAAAATTTCTTCGAGCCATTGGAAAAATATCAACCCATTATTAATCATTTCAAATACAATAACAATTACGATTATAATAAATCCATTTATTTAGTGAATGCTGTTAAACATTTTGATAATGGTTTTCTATTGGTTAAAGAGGATACTTCTTTCACCTCGCCTTTAGCAGTATTGTTTTATGAGGAATACAATTCGATAAACGATCTCGAAAAATTGATAGCGAAAGAAAACGAAAACATTCAATGTGTTGTTTCGAATATTGATTTAAACAGTAAAAAGGGAAAGATTAATTTCGGTGAAAGTCAACATCCAAAATTATGGGATTATGCGGATGATGTAAATACGATTGCATTTTTACAGACTTTAACAAAGTAATTGTTTATGTTATTTCAAAGCAATTAGCTATTTTGTTGGCTTAATCATTTTAATTGAACCACCTATTTCGATCGTTTTATCTTTTCTTCCTTATTTTATTTTCCATAAATGAAATAAAAGCACAGGTATGCACTGGTGATTTAGGCGCGCCCATTGCAGCAGCCGGAACTGATTTTGGAACTGGAACAGCAAGCTATGGAACCCCCTTAGGCTCTGCAACCAATTATAATTTTGTTGCTGGTACGCCTAGTGATGGCTCCTATACGATTGTTAAGTCCACCACTAACTTAAACCCAGGTTGGCATCAAAACATTATCAATCATACAAACGACCCTAACGGGTATATGATGGTGGTAAATGCGTCTAATACACCGGGTATCTTTTATCAAACGACTGTTAGTGGTCTTTGTCCGGGTGTGACGTATGAATTTGCTGCTTGGGTAATCAATATTTTAAGAAATTCGGGCATTAAACCTAATATCAAATTCACCATTCAAAACAACGGTCAAACTATTGGAGAATTTTGGACTGGCGATATCTTAGAAGGATCGGCAACTGATTGGAAAAGGTATGGAACAACATTCAAAACCCCACCCAATGTTGGAGTCATTACCTTAATTATGACCAATGAAAACCCAGGCGGAAGTGGAAATGATTTAGCGTTAGATGACATAACTTTTCGGGCATGTGGTCCAAAAATTACGCCTGTAATCGTGAATACGAGTTCTAGTACGGCTAATATCTGTGAAGGACAATCTGCAACAGTTAACTTATCAGCAACAGTATCTCAAGTATATACAGACCCTGCTTATCAATGGCAGGTAAATACAGGCTCGGGTTGGAGCGATCTCAACTTACCAGGTGCCCAATCTACCCAGGTAGCCATAACTTACACGAAAGCTATAGCGGCGACTTATACTTATCAACTTTTGGTTGCTGAACGTGCCAATATCAATTCGCCGAATTGCAGAATTGTATCGTCTCCCCTAACCGTTACCGTTCATACTAATCCAGTCCCTATCGCTACTTTTAGTGGTTTGCCTTGTGAAGGATCTACCATTACCTTAGCGGCAACATCTGGTGTAACTTTCTTGTGGACTGGCCCTAATAATTTTACTTCTACCCTACAAAATCCAATTTTAACGAATGTAATACCAGCTCAATCGGGCATTTACAAAGTTGTGGCAACAAATGCAGCGGGATGCTCCACTACAACTCAATTAGACTTACAAATTTTACCTAGGCCAGTAGCTATTACGAACATTCCAAATGGAGTAACTTCCATTTGTGAGGAAAGTAAAGTTCAATTAATTGCATCAGGAGGCACATCTTACCACTGGGAGCCAGCAGTCGGATTGTCGGATCAAAATATTGCCAACCCTATAGCCTCACCCTTAACAACTACTACCTATACTGTTTCAGTTTCAAACGGTCTATGTACTGTTTCTACTTCGGTGCTCATTAATGTCACCAAAAAAGCAAAAGCTGATGCTGGTGCCGACAAAAAAGCATTTTTCGGTAAATCGGTAAATTTAGAGGGTAAGGCTAGCGGTGATAACGTTACTTACAAATGGAGTCCATCAACCTACCTAGATGATCCTAACAAATTAAACCCTATTGCAACGCCCCCTAATAATATGACTTATACCTTAACGGTTAGTTCAAACTGCGGCATTAGCACCGACGATGTTTTTGTAAGAATTTACCCAAAAATCGAGATCCCAAATACTTTTACACCCAATGGCGATGGGAAGAATGACTTATGGAATATTCCGGCGCTGGAAGCATTTCCAACACATACCATTAAAATAGTGAACAGAAATGGCCTTACTGTTTTCGAGCATAAAGATTCGTATTTGCCATGGGATGGAAAGTTTAATCAAAAAGATGTTCCAGTTGGAACTTATTATTATACGATTTACTTGAACGAAGATTTCAAAACTTTAAGTGGCTGGGTGTTTGTGGTGAGGTAAAGAAATGCTATTTTTGAACAAAATGTATATCATAAAAGTAAAAGGCATTGCCAAGATCCCAGATTATGTTCAGTTAAGAGATGAAAAATTCACTTTATTGGCTTATTTTAGGGTAGATAGACCTGATAAATCATTAGAAAAATTAGGATTTGGCGAAAAACAAGCTTATATTATGAATTTCATCCATGATTTGCCGTTTGGGCAAATTGCTAAAATTGACCTATAGAACATGGCAGGACACTCAGTTATTAACTTACAAAACGTAGATGTTTATCAACAAAAGCATCTTGTTTTATCAAATGTAAATTTGAATATTGAAAAAGGTGAATTTGTTTTCTTAATCGGACAAACCGGATCGGGAAAGAGTAGTTTGCTTAAAATTATATATGGGGACTTACATATCGGAAATGGCAATGGTAAAGTTGCAGATTTTGATCTTAAGAATTTGGCAGACAAAGAAGTACCTTACTTAAGACGTAAATTGGGGATTGTTTTTCAAGACTTTCAGCTTTTAAGTGATAGAACGATTGAGAAGAATTTAGAATTTGTTTTAAAAGCAACGGGCTGGAACGATGAAAACCTAATTAATGAGCGAATTAAAGACGTATTAGATAAGGTAGGTTTGCGCTCAAAAATCAAGAAAATGCCCCATGAAATTTCTGGTGGCGAGCAACAACGTGTAGTCATTGCACGGGCATTATTAAATAATCCAGAAATTATTTTAGCCGATGAGCCTACGGGAAATTTAGACCCAGAAACCTCAGAAGAAATCGTTTTGTTGTTAAAACAAATTAGTCAGAGTGGAACCGCAGTGTTAATGGCCACACATGATTATCATATTATCAGAACCTTCCCTTCCCGAATTATTAAATGCGAAGGCGGCGTGATGCACGAAGATGCCCAAATAGCCTAAGTCAATTCTGACAAAACACAATAAATCAGTCATTCTGTTCAGTAATACTCCTATAAAACTGACAGCATGGCTGATTTTTGTTATTGGCAAAACTTTTGAGTTTAAACCCAAAAACACGAGTATACAACATGTTCAATAAGAAGAAAAAGAACGAAGAGCCTATCATTGAGGAGCAGCCAGAAACAATAGCTCAGGAAACAAATGAAAATACAACCCCTGAGGAGCCTATTATAGAATTAACTGTTGAAGAGAAATTGCAACAAGAAAACAGTGTATTAAACGATAAATATCTTCGTTTATTCGCAGAATTTGATAATTATAAGCGTAGAACACAAAAAGAGCGTATTGAATTATTACAAACTGCTGGAAAAGACGTTGTAGTTTCTTTACTACCTGTTTTAGACGATTTTGATCGCGCGTTAAAAGCAACAGAAACGGCAACAGAAGTTAATGCTATTCGTGAAGGAATAATGCTTGTTCAAAATAAATTGAAAAGCATTTTAACTCAAAAAGGGTTAAAAGAAATGGAAAGTTTACATACAACTTTCGATACAGATATTCACGAGGCTATTACTAAAATACCTGCACCTACCGACGATTTAAAAGGAAAAGTAGTTGATGAACTGGAGAAAGGTTATACTTTAAATGATAAAGTTATCCGTTTTGCGAAAGTAGTTGTTGGAGCATAAATAAAATGAGCAAAAGAGATTTTTACGACATTCTTGGCGTAGCTAAAAACGCATCAGCGGAAGAAATTAAAAAAGCTTACCGTAAATTGGCTATTAAGTATCATCCAGATAAGAACCCAGATGATAAAGTTGCTGAAGACAAATTTAAAGAAGCTGCAGAAGCATACGAAGTACTAAGTAGCCCTGAAAAAAAACAACGCTATGACCAATATGGTCACGCTGGTGTTGGAGGTGCTGCTGGAGGCGGTGGCTATGGCGGCGGCGGCATGAACATGGAAGATATTTTTAGCCAGTTCGGCGATATCTTTGGTGGTGGTGGTGGAAGCCCTTTCGATAGTTTCTTTGGCGGCGGTGGTCAGTCTAGAAGCAGCGGAAGAAGAGTTGCAAAAGGCACTAATCTTCGTATAAAAGTTAAATTAACGCTTGAAGAAATAGCAAACGGCTCAGAGAAAAAAATAAAAGTAAATAAGCAAATTACTTGTAAAACTTGTGATGGTAGTGGTGCAAAAGACAGATCATCAGTGAGTACTTGTAGTACCTGTGGTGGTAGTGGAGCTGTACGTAGGGTAACTAATACAATTTTAGGCCAAATGCAAACTACGGCAACTTGTCCTACTTGTCATGGTAGCGGCCAACAAATTACTGCAAAATGTGGTGCTTGTCATGGTGAAGGAATTGTACGTGGCGAAGAAACCATTAACATTAACATCCCTGCCGGAGTTAGTGATGGCATGCAATTAAGCATGGCAGGAAAAGGTAATGCCGCGCCTAATGGTGGTGTACCTGGTGATTTGATAATCTTAATTGAAGAATTACCACACGAAACATTGAAACGTGAGGGCAATAATATTGTGTACGATTTACATTTAAGTATTATCGACGCAGCTTTGGGAATTAGTGCCGAAGTTCCAACCATTGATGGAAAAGCTAAAATTAAAATCGATGCTGGAACGCAAAGTGGAAAATTATTACGCCTAAAAGGTAAAGGTATTCCTGAAATTAATTCCTATCACCGTGGGGATGAAATTATCCATGTAAATATCTGGACACCAAAAGTGCTTAATAGCGAGGAAAGGGCAATGTTAGAAAAGCTCAGAGAATCTCCAAACTTTAAGCCTCAACCAGGAAAACACGATAAGAGTTTCTTTGATAAAATGAAAGAATACTTCGAGTAAGAAAATTAAACAAGCCGATATACTTATATATCGGCTTGTTTGTTTAAGCAATATCCACAGATACATTCGTAACAATTAAAGGTTTTAGTTATCTTAACTGCACTAAAACTAAAATTTATCATAATGTTAAGTGTAAAAAATATTGTTAAACAATATGCAGCCCACCGCGCTTTAGACAATGTAAGTCTGGAAGTAGAAAAGGGCAAAATATTTGGGCTCCTGGGGCCCAATGGTGCGGGCAAAACCTCTCTCATCCGTATTATTACACAAATTACTGCGCCAGATAGTGGCGAGGTAATATTTAATGGTAAACGCTTGAACACTGATCATATTTCGCAAATTGGCTACCTACCAGAAGAACGAGGTTTGTATAAAAAAATGGAAATTGGTGAACAAATCTTATATCTTGCTAAATTGAAAGGTTTAAGTACAGCAGAAGCGACTAAACGTATTAGATTCTGGTTTGAGAAACTTGAAATGGGAAGCTGGTGGAACAAAAAGGTAGAAGATTTGAGTAAAGGAATGCAGCAAAAAGTTCAGTTTGTAGCCACTGTATTACATCAACCAGAATTAATCATTCTCGACGAACCATTCTCTGGCTTCGACCCCGTAAACGCAGATATTATCAAAAACGAAATACTTGAACTTAATAGACAAGGTGCGACCTTCATTTTTTCAACCCACAGGATGGAAAGTGTGGAAGAACTTTGTGATTCAATTGCATTGATCCATCAATCAAAAAAAATCTTAGATGGTAGTGTAGATGAAATTAAAGGAACGTATCGCAATAATACCTATTGGATTGAATACGAAGGAACTTACGATCCTATTAGTGCCGAAGGCATTTTTGAAGTATTACAAACTGAGCTGGTGAAAGAAAAGACTTTAATTAAAGTGCAATTACAGCCTGATAAAACAGCAAATGAAGTGCTTTCGATTTTGTTACCACAGGTTTCAATTACTAAGTTGGATGAAGTAATTCCAACCATGAATGATATTTTTATAGACAAAGTTAAAGGACAAAATCATGAATAAAATTTTACTCATTATACGTAGAGAATATTTATCAAGGGTAAAGAAAAAGTCGTTCATTATTATGACTTTTTTAACTCCTCTATTAATAGCTGGAATTTATGGCCTAATTGGTTATTTTACCTACAAAGGAATTAGTGATACTTACGATAAGGTTGCAGTGGTAAATCACAATAAAACCTTAACTGCACAATTAATATCCGATAAGAACATTAAATATGAGTATGTAACCAAAAGTTTGGAAGAAATGAAAAAATCACTCAAAAAGAGTGATTACGATTACGTGCTTTATCTGCCAAATTTTAATTTACAGACACCTGACAGCATCCAGCTGTATGGAACAAAACAAGCTGGCTTATCATTAAATAATAGAATATCAGGCGATATAGAAGAACTAATCCGTAACCAAAAGTTAAAAGAGTCTGGAATTTCACAAAGTGATTTAGATCAGTTGAAAACTTCGGTTGATATATCGACTAAAAAAATTGCTGAAACCGGGCAAGAAGAAGATTCAAGTGCTGGAGCAAGCACTATCATTGCTTTTATTGCAGGCATATTAATGTTCATGTTTATCATGTTATATGGTATTCAGGTAATGCGTGGAGTAATTGAAGAAAAAACTAGCCGTATCATCGAAGTAATGATCTCTTCGGTTAAACCTTTTCAACTGATGATGGGTAAAATTATCGGCATTGCTATGGTGGGCTTAACGCAGTTTATTTTATGGATTGTACTTACCTTAACGATATCGACCGCCGTAGTTAGTTTCTTTGCGAACAAAGATAATATTAAAAAAACTGTGGCAGTTGCGCAAGCTGGACAAGCGGGTACTCAATTATCACAAGGGAGTCCTGCTGTTGCCATGCAGCAAGGCCCAATGGTCGATATACAAAAAAGCTTAGCAGGCTTACCTATCGGAAAAATTGTAACGGTGTTTATATTTTTCTTTTTAGCAGGATATTTATTTTACAGCGCTTTATACGCTGCTATAGGATCGGCTGTGGATAGTGAAACAGAGACCCAACAATTTATGATGCCCGTGATGATGCCGCTATTATTAGGCTACGCACTTTCGTTAAGTGTTGTGACCAATGATCCTTATGGCCCAGTTGCTTTTTGGCTTTCCATGATTCCTTTTACCTCCCCTATTGCCATGGTAGTACGCTTGCCATATGGAGTTCCCAATTGGGAATTAGCACTATCAATGTTCATTTTAGTAGTGGGTTTTATAGGTACAGTTTGGGTTGCCGGAAGAATTTACCGTGTTGGTATTTTAATGTATGGTAAAAAAACAACCTTTAAAGAAATGTTTAAATGGTTTAGGTATAAAGGTTAGGGGTAATGAAAATTGCAATAATTGATCTTGGAACCAATACCTTTCATCTCTTAATTGCAGAGGTTAGGCTAGGTGAACCTTTTATTATTTACAAAACTAATGTACCGGTTAGGCTGGGTGAAGACATCACTAAAGAAAATTCAATTATCCCCATAGCCTTTAATCGTGGAATTGCCTGTTTGCAGGAATTCAGGAAAACTATTGACCTTTATAACATTAAAACAATAAAAGCTGTGGCCACTTCGGGTGTACGAAGTGCGAAGAATGGCAACGACTTTGTAATTGCAGCAAAAGAAGTCGCAGGTATTACCATTGATATAATTGATGGCGATGAAGAGGCCAGTTATATTTATGAAGGAGTAAAATGGAGTGGTGCAATTACCCAACCCTCTTTAATTATGGATATAGGGGGTGGAAGCACTGAATTTATTCTTTGTGATCAGAAAAACGTCATTTGGAAAAAGAGTTATAACATTGGGGCGGCCAGACTGATGCAATCATTTTTTAAGTCCGATCCAATTTCTTTAAAGGATCAATTGGCTATAATTGACCATTTGGATGCTCAGCTAACAGAACTTATCACACTTTGCCAAATACATAAACCAAAAACATTAATTGGTTCAGCTGGGGCTTTCGAGACATTTGACACGATGATTAACCCCAAACAGGAAAATTATACTGCCCATATCGATTACCACGCTTATCAGGAACTTTCATCTAAGCTAATCAACGCCAATCACCTGCAACGGGCAAACATGGATGGCTTAATCCCCTTAAGAGTAGATATGATTGTAATGGCTGCTTTATTAACTAATTATGTGTTAACAAAATTAAATATCAAGGAAATAACTTTATCTACTTTTGATTTAAAAATGGGTGTGTTGGCTAAAAGCGTGGAATATTAAGTGTAACTCTATGACAAGTTCTTTAGTTCATCATATAACCGCTCGGTAGGTAATCCCATAACATTGGTATAAGATCCTAACATACGTGTCACAACTACCAAGCCCCAGTAATCTTGAATACCATAACTTCCAGCTTTATCAAAAGGCTTAAAATTGTCAATATAAAAGTTGATTTCCTCTTCGCTTACCGCTCTACAGAACACCTCTGTAACATCATAAAAGGAATGCATTTTATTGTCTTTAACCAAAGCTACTCCCGTATAGACCTCGTGTTTATTAGCTGCTAATGCTTTCAACATTTCGTAGGCATGGGCTTTATCTCTCGGCTTACCTAAAATTTCTCCGTCTAAAGCAACAATCGTATCGGCCGTAATCACTATTTTACCCGAAACATCTCCAAATGCTTTTGCTTTTTGTTCGGCAACATAAACTGCTATTTCAGCAGGGCTTAGATTCTCTGGATAGCTTTCATCAACATCTTTAAGATCGACGCTGAAATCTAGGCCCATCAATTTTAATAATTCATGTCTCCGGGGAGATTTAGAGGCTAAAACAATAGGGAGCTTTTGTTGATACATTTTGTAAATTTCCACGAAAATAGCAAAAAGCAATATAAACAACAAAAGCGACCATAAGTCGCTTTTGTGATATTATAAAAAAGGGGTTTTAATTATTGACCGCCACCTTCTTGTCTTTCTTTCATTCTTTTTTCCATCGCTGCTTTTTGCTCATCTAGCATAGTTTGATAAGCTTTTTTCTGATCATCAGTTAAAATTTCTTTGATTTTAGTTTGAGTTTCAGTTTGCATTTTGGTCATTTTCTCTCTCATTGCAGCCATATCGCCACCTCCACCTTGCATTTCTTCACGCATTTTTGTTTGTGCAGCAACTTGTGCAGTAAAGATCACTGTTGCCTTAGCTTTTTGATCGTCAGTTAATTTTAATTTCTCAACCAATTGATCAGTTTGTCTTTTAATTCTTTCTTCTGGCGTACCACCACGGCCTTGTCCACCACCTTGTTGTGCATTAGCGAATGTTACCACACTGAATAATAATCCGCAGATAATTAATAATTTTTTCATGTTTTTTCTTTTTGTTTTAATTGATTTGAAGCACTAATTTAACTTAGAACTCCATTTTGGTTCTGTGATTTATGGTTCTTAGAACCTAAAAATAGGATTAAGTTTAATCGCCAAGCGTAACTTAATTATTACAAAAGAGTGTAGCAATTTATTTAGCTGAATCAGAAGCAATTGGATTTAAATCAAACCAATTAAGTTGTACTTTGAGTACTTTTTCGATTACATCTCGCACTGCAGTATCTCCGCCTTTGCGAGGTGAAATATAATGAGCAATCTGTTTAATCTCATCTACTGCATCAATGGGACAGGTTGCAATACCAACCAACTTCATCACTTCATAATCAGGCATATCATCGCCCATATATAAAACTTGGGCTGGAGCAATATTCTTTTCTGATAGATAATTTTGAAAGACTTTGACTTTATCGCCAACTCTCAGAAAAACATCGGGCAATCCCAAATTCTCGAAGCGTTTTGTTGTGGCCGGACCACCACTTCCAGATATGATGCAGATGTGATAACCCTTTTTTAGCGCTAATTGCAGGGCATAACCATCCTTAATATTAAAAGTACGTAAAAGATCACCAGATTCAGATGCAATAGCAGTTCCGTCTGTTAAAACGCCATCTACATCAAAAATGAACGTGGTAATGTCTTTAAGCTTTTCTAACATATGTTACTGGTTATCTCTCCACTCATATACCCAAGCAGATTGAATTTGCTCCAAATGTCCTTCGTTGCTCTCTTCTCTTGTTCCTTTAAAATTTGGTAGAGAGAGTACCCATTCAATCAATTCTGTAAAACGAATACGATATATTTTGGCTTCATTAAACTCATCGCCAAATTTTTCATAAAGCTCTTGAGCTATGTCTTCATGATCGTTCCAGTATATAGGTAGTGCAAATTTATCGTTGTTCATTTTATTGTTTAACGGGTTAATTGTTGAATTGATTAATTGTTAACTAAGTTAGTGCCCTAAGAATTCAGACTGGTCTGGAATCGTAACCTCTATATCACCATCTAATACAATACATTGGCAAGCAAGTCGAGAGGTGATTTTTGGTCTAACTGCTCGATCAATAAAATCTTCTTCTTTATCTGATATTTCTTGAATATTATCCATGCCTTTATTCACATAGATATGACAAGTACTGCAACCACAAACACCTCCGCAATTATGTTGTAACTCAATGCCATTGTCTAAAACAATATCCAATACATCTTCTCCAGCAGCAATAGGAAGCTCAATAGATTCTCTTCCCCCCTCTTCAAAATTTATTTTTAATTTAAAAATACTCATAGCTATTTGCAAAAGTAAGCAGCCAAAACGGAAAATGTGTTATTTCTTTGTTTTTTTAATGCTCTCACTTAAAATTTGATATATATTTAATAATTGTGGCTGCTTTAGCAACAATTCTTCATGCTTTTTGATAGTCTGCTCATCATTTCTTATCGCTGGACCAGTTTGCACATCACTGGGTGAAGCATGTTGTACCTTTGCTGCAGTTTCTAAAATCAATGGCCGAATTAAATCGAATTCCAGGTCATGGTTCTTTAACAAATCTGACGATAATGCGTATAAATGATTAGTAAAATTGCAAGCAAATACTGCTGCCAAATGTAAGATTTTACGCCTATCGCTTGATACCGCTACCACCTGCTTACTTAGCTTTATCGCTAATCTATTAATCTGTTCTAAAGTTGATTGGTGATTGGCTTCTATGCAGATCGGAATAGTTGAAAAATCAACTTCTCTCGTTTTAGAGAAAGTTTGCAGTGGATATAAAACGCCGAAATCTTCTAAAAGCCCTTCAAAAACAGCTAAACTAACAGCACCAGAAGTATGTAATACGATACCCTTAAATCCAATTAACTCCTGTACTATACCTGAAATTGCATCGTCTTTGATAGCAATAATGCAAAAATCAGCTGTTTGATCAAGCTCACTTAAATCAGCTATTGCATTTGCCGAAACTTGTGCTGCTAATACTTTGGCATGTTCGTATTGTTTACTCCAAACTTGCGTTACCGATATGCCAGCTGTTTTAAGTGCTAAACCAACGTGAGTGGCAACATTTCCGGATCCAACAAGTACAACCTTCATTTACTTAGTATTCACTTCTTTTCTTCTTCTCAGAATAGACATGATAAAACCAATTACCATTACAATAGTTCCAGCCCAATACAGATTAATGTATGGAAATTCAATCGATTTAAAAACCAACCAGTCTTTTGAATCTTGTGGTTTTTCATAGACCTGGAGCTCTATTTTATTTTGCTCAGGTATAACTTTAGTAAATCTCAATCTCAAACCTAGTTCCTTAATATTTCTCGCAAAATCAAATGTATTATTTCCTTTTACCAAAAATAGAGGCTCCGCAGTATAAAGTTTGCCACTCACATTTACTTCTAAAGTTACACTTACTGCCAAATCACCAGGTGCTAATTTCAAATCCTTCACAACAGGCTTTGCGTTCATTCCCTTAACCGTTAAAATCCCACTACTGGTATGTATGGTATCACCAACGGCCAAGTTTAAAATACGTGGAGCTTTATAATTTTCTTCTTCAGAATGACCCTCATGCGCGGCGTGCTCTTCTTTTTTATCTGCAACACTAGTAAGGTGAGTATAGATGTCAGAAGTTAAATAGTGTTTGGTATCAGGAGAAGCAATCAAACCCATACTTTCATTTACCTGAATACTTGGATTTAAATCAAAATCATCTTTTACCTTACCAGTTTTTTCGTCTATCTGTTTAAAATTAAGCTTATAAAAAGTATTTGGGGCAATAGTAGTATCGCTTATATAGGTAACCGTATACTTACCCATTTTTTTAGGCTCATTCTTATAAAGCATGATATTTTCTCCAGGCTTTGCCGCCTTCTCGAAATCTTTTACTGGAATATCTTTACTTTCATTTATAGAAACGGTGTTGCTGGTAGCAGCCGAAACGAGCGCTCCCAATAACAATAATGCAAAACCGATATGGGCTACGGCAGATCCCGCCAATTTATTTATTTTACCTGAAAATGCGCCTGTGAGTAAGCGAGCATTAGACAAAATGGCGAATATACAGCTAAATGTAAGTATGATATACATTAAATTGCTATAGATACCTGTTAAGTACGCAAAACCGCCAGTAATCACCAACGCAAAAACGACAGATGAAATTAAGCTACTATAAAACTTGCGCGGATCAGTTCTTCTGTATTTTAAAAATTGAGAAAAGCCAGAAACCAATGTTACTAAAACAGCAAATGGTGCTTGCCATTTATTATAATATTTAATAACGTCTACTGGCGGAGTAAATGTAGTTCCAAAAGCCTTATTAAACACGGGTACCGACGTTGTAAATATAACTTGCAAACAAGCTACAGTTAAAACCAAGGCGCCAATAAACATCCAAAATTCTCTAGAATAAGTTTCTTCGTCCTTTTGTGTGATGGGTAATTCTTTCCAACGGGTAACAATAAAATAAATTGCAATCACCAAGAAAGCCACAATATACAGTATCAAATGACCAAACATTCCCATATCTGTAAAAGAGTGAACAGATGTATCACCTAAAATTCCACTTCTTGTTAAAAAAGAAGCATAAAGCACTAGGATAAAACTCAGAAAAATTAAGGCTATTGCGGTAAAATAAGCATGTCCGGTATTTTTAAAAGCAATCATCACATGTACCCCTGCAATCAATGTTAACCAGGGGATAATGGATGCATTTTCTACGGGATCCCAAGCCCAAAAACCACCGAAATTAAGGGCTTCATAGGCCCAAAAAGAGCCCATTATAATTCCTGCACCTAATATCATTACCGCAAATAGTGCCCAAGGAAGTACTGGTTTAATCCATTCTTTGTAACGCTTTTGCCATAACGCTGCAATTCCATAGGCAAAAGGAACTATCATACTTGCAAATCCTAAAAATAAGGTAGGTGGATGAATTACCATCCAATAATTTTGTAATAATGGATTTAAACCTTGGCCATCAGTGATAAACTTGAGGTAATTTTTATAGTTGTTAGGGTCACTGAAAACTGCTGGCGCCCATTCCTTTAAATTTATGACTTCTCTAAACAGAATAAATGGTGAACTTCCAATTCGTTCGCCAAATATCTCTACCCCCAATAACATGGAAGTTAAAAATACTTGCGAAAACGCAATTACCGTCATTACACCACTTTCCCAAGTCTTAGCTTTCCATATGATTATTACACCTAAAAGTGATTGCCAAAATGCCCATAACCAGAAGCTACCTTCTTGTCCCTCCCAAAATGCTGAGATAATAAAATAGATCGGCAATGCTTTAGAAGAGTGATCATACACATAATAATATTCATTCTTTTGATTTAGAATTAAATAGAATAATGTTGCTCCAATTCCAATAATACTTATTACATTAATTAAGAATCCTGTTCGGCCTATTTTCTCCCAAGACTTATCTTGTTCATTTTTATTTTTTACAGCAAAAAAATAAGCAATGGTAGAAAGTAATGAACCAACAAAGGCCAATACAATAAAAAGTTGTCCAATTTGACCTGGAAGTAGGCTTTCACCTATAAAATTTACGGGATCCATTAAGATTTTTTGTAAGGTTTTACCTGACCGTCCTTTTGAACTTCGACCAAGTTATCATTATATTTAGAAGGGCATTTCATGAGTATTTTAGAAGCATAAAACGTATCACTATCCATTTTACCTATTAATACTATTTTTTCAGAACGTTCAAAATCTTGGGGTTTTGTTCCGCTTAAAACCACTTTCTTAACTAGTCCCTTTTCATCTTTCATGAAAAAAGAAAAGTGGTTAGGGTCTTTTACTGCATCGTAGTGCATGCCTTTACTCTTTTCCCAGTAGCCCATTACATGCTCTTCTTTATTTGAAGAAGCTGCTTCAGTAAAATTAGAATAGGTATCAGTATCTGCGTTTAAACTCACTAAAAAGCCAATACAGATAGCTATAGTGATTAAACCAACAATTGCACTTTTCCTCATTTAAGTTTCAATTTAAAATCTTCGATTACAAAGATAAAAAAACATACTTAGCTGAAGCATTTTGAGGTGGTGGTATTCTATATCATGACAATAAATTGATATAGTATAAACTAAAACTCGGGGTTATAGCGTTTTATTTAAATTCTTCCTTCAGCAATTCTGGCATTGCAGCTCTTAGCTTCTCAACCTTTGGCCCACAAACCCCTTGTACATAGGCTTCATTTGGGTGTAACCGAACATAATTTTGGTGGTAATTTTCTGCGGGATAAAAGGTTGTTAATGGTTTAACCTCTGTAACAACGGTTAAGCCAATATACTTTGTTTCATTTACTTTTTTTATTTCCCTTTCAATCACTTTTCTTTCTTCATCATTTGCATAAAAAGCCATAGAGCGATAGCTAGTTCCAACATCGGGACCTTGTTTATTGAGCTCGGTAGGGTTGTGCATTACAAAAAACGCATGTGTAAGTTGCTCAAAACTAATCGTATTCGGGTCATAAATTACCTGAACAGCTTCAGCGTGGCCGGTTTGCTCTGTACCTACTTCTTCGTAGGTTGGGTTTTCTTTAGTACCACCAGTATAACCGCTCGTTGCTTTAATAACACCTTTTAATTCGCTAAACCCTTCTTGAATACCCCAAAAGCAACCGCCTGCAAAAACAGCAACCCTTTCTGTTGCTTTGGGTTTTACTAATGTAGCTTTAGTTTGTTTATTTTCTTGGTTCCCACATGCTCCCAACAATAGCAGCGCTATTGCCATTAGCAATAAATTAAAAAATTTCATGATGCTAGTTTATACAATATACGTTGAAAAAAGATAAAAGTTTTGACGCTGGTCTTAAATTACAAAAAAAGGTCCAGATAAATCTGAACCTTTAATGTATAGTTAACTGAAAACAGTTAATTGACCTACGGCCAAATACCTAAATTCATATAAGAAACTGCAATTTTATCAATTGAATTTACAAATGCAGCTGTTCTCAAAGTTTTCACTTGTGGTTTATTAAGCCAAGTTTCTCTTATCTCACGATAAGAATGAATCATCGTATCTTCTAAACCAGAATTTACCAATTCCATTTCAGACGCACCTTTAACGATCATTAATCGGTTTTCTGCTGGAATTTGTTTTCCCGTTAAATTCTCTAAAGTATTAATTAAGTTAGCATTAGAATTTTCTGCATAACGACTTTCCATACGACCAAAAGCCACATGAGAAAGATTTTTTAACCACTCAAAATACGAAACAGTTACCCCACCTGCGTTACAGTACATATCTGGAATGATCATTCCACCCATTTCAGTGAAGATCTCTTCAGCTTCTGGAGTACAAGGTCCATTTGCACCTTCAGCAATAATTTTTGCTTTGATGTTGCGGATATTCGCTTCTGTAATTTGATTTTCTAACGCTGCAGGAACTAAGATATCACAATCTTGCTCCAAGCCTTCCATCGAGTTTTTAAAGTCTGTAGCTCCTGTAAACCCTAATATTGAACCAGTATTTTTTCTGTGAGCAAAAACCTCGTCAATATTTAATCCATTTGCATTGTAAATTGCGCCTTCATATTCGCAAACACCAACAATGGTTGCTCCAAATTCTGCCAAGAATTTAGCAGAGTGATAACCTACATTACCTAAACCTTGAACGATTACTCTTTTCCCATCTAAACCAGCTGTTAAACCAATCTTAGCCATATCTTCTGCAAATGAAACACATTCACGTACTGCATAAGCTACACCTCTTCCCGTTGCTTCTTTTCTACCACGAATACCGTGCAATGCAATAGGCTTACCTGTTACACAACCTAAAGCATCTAATGAACCAGGATTCATGGTCATATAAGTATCCGCGATCCAACTCATTTCACGTTCACCAGATCCATAATCAGGAGCAGGAACATCAATACCGGGACCAATAAAATTCTTTTTAATTAATTCTGTTGTATAACGACGAGTAATTGTTTCTAACTCGGCAACAGTATAGTTTTTAGGGTTGATACAAATTCCACCTTTAGCACCCCCGAAAGGAACGTTTACAATAGCACACTTATAAGTCATTAATGCCGCAAGCGCCATTACTTCATCTTCGTTAACCATATCACTGTAGCGAATACCACCTTTTGTGGGACTCATGTGGTGAGAATGCTCAACACGCCATGCATCAATTACTTCGAAACCATTTCCTCTACGGATTGGGAATTGGAAACGGTATACACTGTTACATGCTTTTATTTGAGCCAATAAACCTTCTGGATGGTTGGTGAATTGTGCGGCACTATCAAAGTTCTTACAAACATCTTGAAAGAAACTTGTTTCGTTTGCTGTATTAGCCATTATTTGTAGTTTTATAAATTGTAGTTATTCTTTTACGGGTGCAAAATTGCATTAAAATAAACCATTAATGCAAGTGTAAATTTGCTTAGTGTAAGATCAACACCTTATATAAAATGATAAAAGATTGTGATTAGGCAGTCTAAAATTAGTTTTTGTCGCTAGATTTTTTTTCTAACATTTTTAATCTTTTATCTAAAGAGAAGAGATAGAGTAGCAATCCAACTAGAATTATAACAATAACTGCTACCACAACATATATTTTTCCGTTGCTTCTAAAGGCATCGGCCATTTCTACTTCATTGTTTTGGGCAAACAAATTAAAAGTAGTAAGTAACATCATTAAAGTAAAAGCAATTTTTTTCATCAGTATTTAATTATTCGTTTTTCTTATTGTTATTTATCGTTACTCACGAAGTCTAACTGGGTTTTTTTAATGATTATGAAGTTGTTTGTTCTCTAGTGAACGAATACGGAAACGAATTGTATATATCCAATAACCAATAATAGACCATCCGATAAATGCGGGATATAACACTGCTCTCATCCTACTATCTAGATCATAGCTATTAAAGCCTGGATTACCCCCATTACCAGGATGCAAAGAGTCTGCTAAACGTGGCAGTACCATAATGAGCACTATCATCATTGGAAAAGCAAAAATATTATAAATAGCAGATATTTTAGCTCTTTTCTGTTCTTCATCAATTGAATTACGCAATATCAAATAAGCAAAATAAAGTAATATAGCAACTGCTGTAAAATTCTGTTTAATATCAAAACTCCAAAATTGACCCCAAGTAAATTTGGCCCAAATAGCCCCAGTAATTAAACCTAATAAGCTAAAAATAACGCCAACATTTACACTTTCTACCGCTTTTAGATCATCCTCTTCATCACCATACAGCAAAAATCTAATGCTAAAAAAAATAGAGATCGAGAATAAGGTAAGCATTGCAAACCACATAGGCACATGGAAATACAAATTCCTGATGGTTTCATTTAATATAGCCAAACGTGGAACCCCTAAAAGCAATCCCCCAATTGTTGTATAAAGTACCATACATGCGCCCAAAACTTTCCACCAATTTTTTCTCATTATCTATTTATCTGGTTTTTTAATCCCGCCAAAGGTAAGGAAATAACAATAAAGACACGGACATGATTAATGCATTTATCACCAACATAAGCCCTATATCATCCAAGCTCACACTTCGATCTAAACCATCAACTGCATTTTTTGCAAGCTTAATTAATACGATTAACACAGGTATAATAATTGGAAAGCTTAGAATAGCCATCAACATGCCACCATTTCCAGCTTTCGATGCAATTGCAGAAACCATTGTAAATATGGTGGCAAAACTTAAACTTCCTAAAATTACAGCCACTAAATACATCAGAAAATCCATATCGGCCGGCGGTTCGAACACCATGCTATAAAACACAAATGCAATGAGGGTTAACCCAATCATGAGTAAACTATTGTAAAAAGTTTTCGCAATAATTAAAGCAAGTGGACTTACCAACGTATGGATGTATAAGTGCCTTCCCCTACTCTCCTGCAAGAAGCTCTTTGCCACAGCATTAATAGAAGCAAACAACATGATAATCCAAAATAATGCATTCCATGTTAATTTCTCTGGCATGGAGATGAAAGACATAAAGCATACAAACACTGTAGAAACAACATATAACAATACTCCATTGAGCGCGTACTTTGACCGCCACTCTAAGCGCATTTCTTTTTTAATAAGTTGTTTAACCTGATTTGCTAAGTGCATTTGGCAAAGATAAACAAAAGAGTAAAGCGTAAGGGGCAAGAAGAAAAGATTAAAAAGAGATGACAAAAATGAGTAGTGTAATAAAGTGGAAAGTACCATTGCTTGTTATTGTAGGATAGAGACTATAGGAATAACGGAGGAACTACCTTGTAACAAGCCTACTACCGTGGACATGACGTGGACTTACCGTGGACCTGGGGTGGACTTGATGTGGACTCAAACTAAAATGTGAGATCTTTATGAAAGATAGGCTAACAGGAAGGCACTGAACACCTAATTAGTATATGGATTAACCTAGATAAATTTAAGGAAAATAACTTACAAAACCTAAAAACCTAAAGAATTTCACATTAAACTGTAAATTGCAGTATGAATAGATATTGTAGTATTTTTAAAAGTCCGATAGGTGATATTACCATTATTGCGGATGATGTTGCAGTTAATGTAATTACTTTTGGAACAAAAGATACTACAGATTTAGTCGAAAACGCTATCAGCCAGCTGGCTGCCCAACAGCTTGCGGATTATTTTGAAGGAAAGCTTAAAGATTTTACTTTTCCGATATCACAAAAGGGAACTGAATTTCAGCAGGAAGTTTGGGGAAATCTATTAAAAATACCCTATGCTGAAACGCTTTCATATGCTAAATTTGCTGAACATAAACCACTAGCCATAAGAGCAATAGCTGCAGCAAATGGAAAAAATAACATTGCAATTGTTGTTCCCTGTCACCGTGTAATAGGCAGTGATGGTAAACTAGTGGGTTATGCGGGCGAATTATGGCGTAAAAAATGGCTATTACAACATGAAATAGAAGTTGCACAAAAAGGGCAAATGGAATTGAAATTTTAATATGAATCCTTATTTAGATATTGCCTTACGTAGCTTAGCCGTATATATTTTTATGCTAGTTGCTATTCGATTAACTGGTAAGAAAGAACTTTCCCAATTAAATACGATTGATGTTGTCCTAATTTTATTAATCAGCAATGCCGTGCAAAATGCCATGGTTGGCAACGATACAAGTTTGTTAGGTGGTTTAGCAGCGGCAGCTGTTCTTTTCGTGCTCAACTATATCTTAAAAAAGGTATCATTTAAAAACAAGAAATTCAGGGAATTCATTTTTGAGCATCCAGAAATTTTAATCCATAAGGGGAAGTTGAACTTTGCAAAGCTCAGTCATTTAGGCATTACAGACGAAGAATTAAAAGAAGCCATGAGAGAACATGGAATTGAGCATTATAAGGATGTCAAACTAGCTATTTTCGAAGTAGATGGCAATATCAGCATCATAAGTGGTGATAAGAATCTAAAGCAAACGCATTTCAAACGTAAACGCCAGCATAAAACACTTGGAGTAAACAATTGAGGCAGCATTAAACCGTAAGCTTCTCTCCCCGTTTAACACTAGTTACCAACAATAAAACCGCTACAAGGAGCACAATCCATCCCCATTGGTAATGGATCGTTTTAGCTAATACCTTATCAAAAAACTTAGAGTCAAAATAATGGTTGGTTTTAAAATAAACCGCAGCGGCCATTAATAAACCCCAGATAAACAACACGAATGATAATATTCTGAACATCCTTAATTGCCTAACAAACAAGCAAAGAGATGTAATTCCAATAAGTGCAAAACTGATAAAAAACAAGCGTTCATCGGTTTGATACAAATTCCAATTACCTTTAAATGGCACTTTAATCATCGGACAAATACCAATTGCAATTACTGCTAAAAGAAGTCCGATATAAGCGTTTATTTTGTTAACGATAAGCATATTGTGAGGGGTGGAAGGTTAGGGTTTAAAACTGTAAAACTACTTATTTCTTAGGGTCAATACCCATTTTTTCTGCAAAATGCGCACAGTAATCTCTTAAATCTTCTACAATATTCTCTTCTCCTGTGGCTTTTAAAAAGCTATCGCCCATAGTCTGTAATGTTTCATAAAAAAACCTTTTCATCTCATCAACAGGCATATCTTTTGTCCACAAATCAATACGCATAGAGTTTTTATAATTATGATCCCAAAGTGCTAATATCATTGATTTAACAGGAACTTGATCTTTTGTTTCTGCATCGGTACTTTCCCAAAGGATATTTTCGGGCATATTTTGATCATCTAGTTCTACTGTAATTTTTATTTCTGCTTGTCTCATATTAAAAGTGATGCTTATTCAATTATTATTTTGTGATGCAAATATGCTGATTTTGCAAAGTATATTTAAACGACTATGGTTTTACTTTTGTAATAATAGTATTAAAACGGTTGTTAGTAGTATAAAAACCATTTCTACGATCCAAATTTTCTTTAAATCCTTCAGGGTAAACCTAAAGATCATGTCAGTTACAAAAGTTATTAATACGAGGCAACCTAATATTAAAAAGTAAAAGCTAGTTAAGTTTATGTGTCCTGCTCCTGTTTGTTTTGGCTGTAAGAACAGAAATATCAGCGTTGCAAAGCCTAATGCTGTGACAATGTTTAAAGGTGTTATTCTAAACTTCATTTTAAGTTACTTTTTAAATCCTGATCAATCCTAGCCCTTGTTATTTCTTTTTATCGAAACGTTTTTTATTCTTAAACACCTTGGTTTTTTGGGCTTTTGCCCTAGCCTTTTCTCTTTCTCGCTCCTCTATTTGTTTAGCATTTTTCTTTTCATGAAATGCCCCTTTAAAATCTGGATCTTCTTTACGTTTCTGCAAATCTATCTCTCTAGCAATATATTGTCTTTCCTCATAAGGGGTTTCTTCAATAAAAACTCCTTCCGGAATTAGCGCAACAGGGATATACTGACGGATTAATTTTTCAATTTTATGCACATAATATTTCTCAGCTTCTGTACAAAAAGTAATGGCATCACCAGTAGAAAATGCTCTTCCGGTCCTTCCTATTCTATGCACATAATCTTCAATAATAATCGGCACATCGAAATTAATAACATGGCTAACTTCCGATACGTCAATCCCCCTTGAAGCGACATCAGTGGCTACTAAAACCCTAATATTTCCTTCTTTAAAGCTATTGATAGAATTTATCCTAGTATTTTGACCTTTATTAGCGTGGATAACCCGGACAGATTCTTCTCCGAACCTGCGAACTACAAAACTGTAAATATTATCAGCAACTGCTTTCGTTTTACAAAAAATGATCAACCTATTAAAAACCTCAACATCTTTTAATAGATGTTGCAGGAGATTGATTTTAGTTTTAAAATTAGGGACTTCATACAAAACCTGCGTTACCGTTTGTGCAGGAGTTGCTTGTTCGGATGCCTCAATAATTGTTGGATGCTTTAAAAAATCGCCAGCAATTTTTTGAACCAATGAACTCATTGTTGCAGAGAAAAGCAAATTTTGGCGCTTACGAGGTACAACCTCTAAAATTCTATGAATAGAACCTATAAAACCCATATCCATCATTTTATCGGCTTCATCTAAAACCAAGAACTGTAAATATTTAGTATTAATTTCTCCAGATAGATAGATATCTAAAAAGCGACCAGGAGTTGCAATGATAATATCAACACCTGCTTTTATTTGTTCCTTTTGAGCTTTAGGGCCAATTCCACCAAATATAACGACCGAACGCAAATCAGTATAAGTACTAAAACGCTTAACTTCTTCGGCAATTTGCATCGCTAACTCACGTGTAGGCGCTAAAATTAAAGCTCTTGCAGCATCACCTTGTGCGTACTTTAATTTCATCAACATAGGCAAAACATAGGCAGCGGTCTTACCAGTCCCGGTTTCTGCTATGCCACAAATATCCTGACCAGATAAAACTGGTGCGATTGCTTTCTCCTGGATGGGTGTAGCAACAGTATAACCTGCATCGGCAACCGCATTTAATATTTGCCTATTTAAATTAAATTCTTCAAATGATTTTGCCATAGTACGCAAAGATACGCATTTAACCCAAAATCATTACCTTTGAAACATGAATACTTACCTGATTAAAGGCGCCACATTGGTAAATGAAGGGCAACAAATTATTGCAGATGTTTTAATTAAAAATGGACTGATTGAAAAAATCGGCAATAATCTATCGGCAACTGAAGCACAAGAAATTAACGCAGAAGGTTTATATCTCCTGCCGGGCATGATTGATGATCAGGTTCATTTTCGTGAACCTGGACTAACACATAAAGCTGATATTTTTACTGAAAGTATGGCTGCTGTTGCTGGAGGTATTACTTCGTTTATGGAAATGCCAAATACAGTTCCCAATACTTTAACACAAGATTTATTAGCAGATAAATATGCTATCGCCGCACAAACTTCATTGGCTAACTACTCTTTTTACATGGGAGCAAGCAATGATAATTTGGAAGAAGTTTTAAAAACAGATCCAAAAAATGTTTGCGGAATTAAAGTATTCATGGGCTCATCTACTGGCAATATGTTGGTAGACAATGAGCGTACCTTAGAAAATATCTTTAGCAAGGCGCCTATGCTAGTGGCTACCCATTGTGAAGATGAACAAACTATTCGGGAAAATTTAGCTGCTTTTAAGGCAAAATATGGTGAAGATTTAACTATAGAAATGCATCCGCTCATCCGTAGCGCCGAAGCATGTTATAAATCCTCTTCCCTAGCAGTAGAATTAGCTAAACGCTATGCAACCCGATTGCATATCTTACACATCTCTACTGCAAAAGAGATTGCTTTATTTGACAATATAACTCCATTAAAGGATAAAAAAATAACCGCCGAAGCTTGCGTTCATCATCTATGGTTCAATGATCAGGATTATGCTACCAAAGGAAATTTCATTAAGTGGAACCCTGCAGTAAAAACGGCGACAGACCAAGCAGGAATTTTGCAAGGCTTACTCACAGACCACATTGATGTTATTGCTACAGATCACGCACCACATACTTTAGCTGAAAAGAATCAAAGTTATTCACAAGCACCTTCTGGAGGACCTTTAGTTCAGCACGCATTACCCGCCTTACTAGAAATGCATTTACAGGGAAAAATTTCTTTAGAAAAGATTGTTGAAAAAACCGCTCATAACCTAGCTATTTGCTTCGACATCGATAAGCGCGGATATATTAGAGAAGGTTATTGGGCTGATCTAGTTTTGGTAAACTTAAATGATCCATTTAAAGTAACACCACTAAATGTATTTTATAAATGTGGTTGGTCGCCCTTTGATGGAGAAACATTTACTGCTAGCATCACACATACGTTCGTTTCGGGCAATTTAGCCTACCAAAATGGTAAATTTATGACGAGTGAAATCGGTAAAAGATTGAATTTTAACAGATAATTTCCTAAAATTTAGTAAATACTTATGCCCTTCTCTCAAAACTCAATCTTAACTTTTATAGCTCTGTTTTTCGCGTCTGTATTAGTTTTTCTTTTGGGTTTAAGTCCGAAATTAGTCCTTAGCTATTATTCTACAGGTTTATATCCGTTAATTTCGAACTGTTTAAGATGGGTCTCTTCCGTATTGCCGTTTGCAATAGGCGATATAGCATATGGAGCATTAATTTTTTTAGCGTTACGCGGTATCTATTTGCTTTTTAAGAAAAGAAGGGTACTCCAAAAAAGCGACTGGTTCATAGTTCTTCTCAAAGGAATTAATATCATTTTAATCTTATACCTAAGTTTTAAATTACTGTGGGGATTAAATTATGCTAGACCAAGTATTAGTACGCAGTTATCAATTGGCAATGATAAATATAACACGAAAGAGCTTTTACAACTGACTAATTTCTTCATAGAAAGATTAAACAAACTTCAACCAAAAATTAACTCAAGACAAAGCTATAAGCTAAAGGATATTAAAGAAAAGTCTATTCTCGCTTATCAAAAAATGAGCCAGGCAAATCCATTTTTCGTTTATAGCCATCCCTCATTTAAACCGGCAATAAGCAGTTGGATGATTAGCAAAACGGGTATTGAGGGGTATTATAATCCTTTATCGGGCGAAGCCAATTTAAATATGCTTATACCTTCATGGGTTTTGCCTTTCGTGGCATGCCACGAAATCTCCCATCAATTAGGCGTAGCACGTGAGGATGAAGCAAATTTAGTAGGTTATTTAACTGCTGTAAATAGCGAAGATGTTAGTTTTCAATATTCGGCCAATTACAATATGCTTAGGTATCTTTTAGTTGAAGTCCGGATAAAATCGCCAGAAAACTATGAAGCCTTATACAAGAAAATAGCGCCTGGTGTGTTGGCAAATTTTGAGGCAGAAAGTGAGTTTTGGCGTAGCTATAATAGCCAAATGTCTGGCTATATGAGTGTAGCTTTTGATAAATTCCTGAAGTTCAATAATCAGCAAAAAGGGATAAATAGTTATCAAGATATTGTAATCTGGTTATGGAACTATCATAAAAATGAGTTAACGGTTGGTACCTGAAACCCGCTACCCGTGGATAGCCTCCTTATTCCCAAAACTTTGAATTAACTGCCCTTCAAAATCAAGCCATTCTTTCCAACGTTTTTCTACATCTACATCAACTGAATATTTACGGGCAAAATTTAAGAAAGTTGTATAATGTCCGGCTTCTGAAACCATTAATTGGTGGTAAAATTTGGCTAGCTCAACATCTTTGATATTCAACGAAAGTACGCGAAAACGTTCGCAGCTCCTAGCTTCAATCATCGCAGCAAATAAAAGTCGATCAATAAAGGCCGTATTTCTACTTCCGTCTCTTTTACTAAACTTCACCAATTGGCCAACATAATCATCCTTTCTTTCACGTCCAAGAACATATCCTCGTTGTTTGATAATAGCCACTACTTGCTGGAAATGTTCCATTTCTTCGATCGCAATAGCGGTAAGTTCTTCTACCAGATCGTGATGCTCTGAATTATTTGCAATTAAGGTAATAGCATTTGTAGCTGCCTTCTGTTCGCACCAAGCGTGATCGGTTAAAATTTCTTCTAAATTCGTTTCTGCAATGTTTGCCCACCGTGGGTCTGTTAATAGTTTTAATCCTAACATTTTCAAAATTAAACAAATTGTTAAACTTACGCTACTTCATTCATCATAATCTAAAAGTAAATTCAATTAAAAAAACTATAGTGAGAGATCCAAAAGGCACGTTTTTAAATATCTGACAAATGGATGATATATAAATTTAAAACAGTTTCTACTTTTGCTTAACGGTGTTAGATTATTTATAACACCTAAACCAGACCATGGGAAGTAAAGAAAGAATACAGCGACAAAAGGAAGATACCCGTAAAAATATCTTAGCTGCTGCTTTACAAATTGTAAAACAAGAAGGATGGGCAGCATTAAGCATGCGCAAAATTGCTGATTTAATAGAGTATACAGCTCCCATTATTTACGAATATTTTTCCAATAAAGAAGGTATTCTGTTCGAACTTACAAGGCAAGGTTACATTCATTTAGGTGTTAAAGTAAAAGCTGCTAGAGATAGCAAGGAAAATCCCGAAGAACAACTGGAAGCCATGTGGCTTGCCTATTGGGATTTTGCTTTTGAAGAAAAAGAATTTTACCAATTGATGTATGGCGTACAGGTAAATTGCTGTGAACTGTATACTAAAATGCCAGAAGCTGAATATACGACTGATTTGTTCTATGTTGCGATTGAAAAATTAATTACTAAGCTCCCGATATCGGAAGATACTACGTGCTTAAAATATTATACATTTTGGTCTTTAATACATGGTTTGGTGTCAATCAACCTTGTTCAAAAAGGAGCCAATGATGAAATTAACCAACAAATTTTAAGAAGTGCCATTAAGGCAATTATTAAAACAATAAACGATTAACTTTTTTTAACCTAAAATCTAACAGTGTTAAATAGATTACAGTCGTAAAGTAAAAAATAGAATTACCAATATTAAATAAGTTATCACCATAAATTACACATATTAAAAATCCATAAATCATGAAACATATTTCCAAACACAGCCTATTATCTAACAATGTTAAATTATTTAACGAATGGGTAATATTACTTTTTATTACTATTGCCCTGTTCCTTGCAAGTTGCACAGAAAAGCCTATGCAAATGGCATCCCCAATTTTAACCTTACCGGTTATTACAATCAGCGAAAGTTCCGAAAAAACTTTTGTAGAGTATCCAGCTGCTATACAGGGGACTGCCGATCTAGAAATTAGACCACAAATTGCAGGCACTATAGATAAGATCTATGTAAATGAAGGCCAATTAGTTACCAAGGGACAATTGCTTTTTAAAATTTCTGAACTACCATTTAGAGCCCAGTTAAACAATGCAATAGCGGCTTTAAATGCAGCTAAGGCAGCCGTTATGAATGCTCAATTAGAAATCGATAAATTAACGCCGCTTGTGCAGGCAAAAGTGGTATCCCCCTTCCAGCTACAAACGGCAAAAGCGGCCCATCAGATTGCTTTAGCCAATGTAGAACAAGCTAAATCTGGTGTAAATAGCGCTCAAATAAATTTAAACTATACCCAGGTTAAAGCACCTATAACGGGATACATCGGGCGACTGCCTAAAAAACAGGGAAGTTTAGTTTCTCCAACAGACATGGAAGCCTTAACTGGACTTTCGGGCGCCCATGAAGTTCATGTATATTTCTCTTTGGCAGAAACAGATTTTATCGCCTTTAATGCTAAACATGGGGGTAGCTCTGTTGCTGATCAAATAAAGCACTTACCTCCGGTATCTCTAGTACTGGCCGATCAAACGATTTACGCCTCACAAGGTAAAATTGACATGATAGATGGTCAGTTTAACAAAACAACTGGCTCTATCACACTTAGAGCAAGTTTCGCAAATGCAGATGGCTTATTAAGATCTGGCAATACTGGAAAGGTGAGGTTAACCTTTAAACATAACAATATCCTTTTAGTGCCTCAAGCTTCAACAATTGAAATCCAAGATAAGGTATTTGTATTTGCAGTTAATAAAGACAACAAAATAAGTAAGCTACCTATTAAAGTATTAGGCGCTAGCGGCACAAATTATCTTGTAGAGGATGGCCTGAAATCGGGAGATCAAATTGTTTCCAAAGGTTTCGAAAGTTTAAAAGAGGGCGATTCAATCCAACCAGAAAAAGGAAAAACAATTACTGCGTATAACGCCTCAAATAAATAAAAAATGTTCAAAATATTTCTAAACAGACCGGTACTAGCAACGGTTATCTCAATTCTACTAGTTATTCTAGGCGTGCTTGGACTAACAAAATTACCGCTACAACAATTTCCAGATATTGCACCACCTGCAGTTCAGGTTATGGCTTTTTATCCAGGTGCAAATGCAGAAACCGTACTTCGATCTGTTGCACCTTCCTTAGAAGAATCAATTAATGGAGTAGAAAATATGAGCTACATGAGCTCAACAGCAAGCAATGATGGTTCGCTGGTAATTACTGTATACTTCAAACTGGGTACAAATCCAGATCAAGCTGCTGTAAATGTTCAAAATAGAGTTGCACAAGCTACCAGCCAACTCCCATCAGAAGTTGTGCAAGCAGGAATTACAACTGTTAAGCAGCAAAATAGCCTAATAATGGTAGTCGATCTTTTCACGGATGATGAAAAGAATTATGACCAAACCTTTCTTGCAAATTATGCGCAAATTAATATCATTCCAGATATCAAAAGGATTCCAGGTTTAGGTTCTGCTACCATTTTTGGTGGTAACAAAGACTATTCGATGAGGGTTTGGCTAAATCCTTCAAAAATGGCTAATTACGGGCTTACGCCTAAAGAGGTAATGGCTATTATTCAAGATAAAAATTTAGAAGCGGCTCCAGGAAAGTTTGGAGAAAGCAGTAAAGAATCTTTCGAATATGTGATCACTTACAAAGGAAAGCTAAATAAGCCAGAACAATATGGGGAAATGGTCATCAAAGCTAATCCAGATGGCTCTATTCTAAGATTAAAAGATTTAGCCAAAATTGAATTTGGAGCCTACTCGTACACCAATTTCACAAGAGTAAACGGTAAACCTGGAGTAAATATTGGGATTATTCAACTTGCAGGCTCCAATTCTAACGAAATTCAGATCGCTATTGCGAAATTAATGGATAAATCTGCGAGAAATTTCCCTAAAGGCGTAAAACATTTAATTTTATACAATACCAAGAATTCCTTGGATCAATCTATCGATCAGGTTATCCACACCTTAATCGAGGCATTTATACTCGTATTTATTGTTGTATTTATCTTTTTGCAAGACTTCCGTTCTACACTTATTCCTGCAATTGCTGTACCAGTTGCTATTTTAGGAACCTTCTTTTTTATGTGGATCTTTGGTTTTTCTATCAACCTACTTACTTTGTTTGCATTGGTTTTGGCAATAGGTATCGTAGTTGATGATGCAATCGTTGTTGTCGAAGCTGTGCATGCTAAAATGGAACATCGCCACTTGGCTCCAAAAGTTGCAACAGCAGCAGCGATGAGCGAAATTACAGGCGCCATCATTTCAATTACTTTAGTTATGTCGGCTGTATTTTTACCTGTAGGATTCATGGAAGGATCTACCGGATTATTCTACAGGCAATTTGCCTTTACCCTGGCAATCGCTATTGTTATCTCGGCAGTAAATGCGTTAACCTTGAGTCCCGCTTTGGCCGCATTATTTTTAAAGGAGAATCATCACGTAGATTCAAAAAAGAAGAGCTTTAAGGAGAAATTCTTCGTTGGATTTAACTCAAGTTTTGAAAAAATAACCAACCAATACACTGGCGCATTAAAATTCTTAATTCGTTTTCGTTGGGCGACATTGGCAGGTTTAATTGTAATGATGATTGCAACTGGAGTGATGATTAAACGCACACCTTCGGGGTTTATTCCTTCAGAGGATCAAGGATTTTTAGCAATTTCTTTATCTATGCCTGCAGGTGCATCACTAGATCGTACAACAGAAGTAATTAAACAAGCAGAAACCTTATTAGGTTCCATGGAATCAAAACAGACCTTAATGGGACTTTCCGGCTTTAATATGCTTACACAATCTTCTAGCCCTTCATCTGGAGTACTATTTGTGCTCCTAAAATTTACAGATCAACGGGGAAAAATAAAAGATATAGATGGCATTATGAACGAGGTGAGGACTAAGCTAGCAGCGATCAAAGGCGCCAATTTCTTTGTGTTTACGTTTCCAACAGTACCTGGGTTTAGTAATATTGATGGGCTGGATATGGTTTTGCAGGATAAAACCGGGGGTTCTCTTGACAAGTTTAGTGCCGTTTCCAACAACTTCATTGCGGAACTGATGAAAAGGCCAGAAATTGCATTCGCATTTACATCATTTAAATCCGACTATCCGCAATTGGAAATGAAATTAGACGAGGTAAAAGCTGCTCAATTAGGTGTAAGCGTAAAAGACATCTTGCAGACTATGCAAGCCTATTTTGGTAGTGCACAAGCATCAGACTTCAATCGCTTCGGTAAATATTACCGAGTTGTTATCCAAGCAGATCAAACTGATCGGGCAAATCCTTCGGCTATGAATGGTGTATTTGTAAAAAATGCAAAAGGAGAAATGGTTCCGATGAACACACTCGTAAAATTAGATAGAGTTTATGGTCCGGAAACAGCATCTCGATATAATTTATTTAATTCCATAGGGTTAAATGCAATGGCCAAACCAGGCTATAGTTCTGGCGATGCAATCAAGGCAGTGGAAGAAGTAGCTGCCAAACATTTACCTGGTGGCTATAGTTATGAATTTTCGGGCATGACTAAAGAGGAGCTTTCTTCTGGCGGACAATCTACTATCATTTTTATTTTATGTCTCTTATTCGTTTACTTCTTGTTGTCTGCACAATACGAAAGCTATATCCTACCATGGGCAGTAATTTTATCAATCCCTACCGGAATATTTGGCGTTTTTGCTGCAATTGGATTAACAGGAATATCAAATAATATTTATGTTCAAGTTGCACTGGTAATGCTCATCGGCTTACTGGCAAAAAATGCCATCCTAATTGTAGAATTTGCTATTCAGCGAAGACGGGCTGGTAAATCATTGCTATCCGCTTCATTAGAGGCTGCAAAACTAAGGTTACGCCCAATTATTATGACATCTTTAGCCTTTATCGTAGGCATGATACCCATGATGACGGCAGTTGGCCCATCTGCTTTGGGTAACCATTCCATCAGTATTGCTGCGGCTGGCGGAATGATTTTCGGTGTCGTAATTGGAATATTTATTATTCCTGTACTATTTATCCTATTTCAATTTTTACAAGAAAAAGTCACCGGCGCGCCAGCAGCTGTAGCGCATGCCGAATAAAAATTAAATTATCATGAAAATTAATGAAGATCCAGTTTTAAAAGAATTTGTACCCTTAATAACTATGTGGTTAAACAAATGGTTCAATTAAACAATATTAAAATGAAAACATATATTAATAACACTTTTGTCATTTTGCTTTTACTATTAAGCAGTTGCGGCATTTCAAAAGAGATTTTACTTCCAACTAAAGATATTCCCAACAACTTTAGGGAGATTTTTAAAATAGATAGCAACAGCATAGGTAAGTTACCTGTTAATGAGTTTTTTAGCACCGAGGCAATACGCAACTTGATCGATAGCGCTTTAATTAGAAACATTGATCTGCAATTAGCGCTTAAAAACATTGATGCTGCTGAGCTTATATTAAAAAGGGCAAAGTTGGCTAATTTACCAGAGCTGAATTTGCAGGTAACAGCAAACTCAAACCGACCTTCAGATAATAGTTTGAACGGCCTAAGTGCTTCACAATTTTTAAAGACCCGGCATATAGAAGATTTTAATACAAATCTATCATTAAGCTGGGAAGCTGATATCTGGGGCAAAATCAGTAGGCAAAAAGATATTGCCTATGCCAGTTATTTGCAATCTGCTGAAGCTAAAAAAGCTATTCAAACACACATTGTTGCCTCCATCGCCAGCGGCTTTTATAGACTTCTAATGTTGGATGCGCAATTAAATGTAGCAGAACGAAGTGTTGAGCTAAATAAAAACACCTTAAAAATGATTAAAATGCAGTTTAACGCTGGGCAGGTCACCTCTCTAGCCGTTCAACAAGCCGAAGCACAACTACTAAAAGTCACGCAATTGCTCCCGCAACTTAATCAAGAAATCAATATTCAGGAAAATGCTTTGAGTATGTTAACTGGACGGTTTCCTACTGCTATAGAGCGATCGACCACCCTTGAGCAGCTAAACATACCAGAACAGTTAACTCTTGGTATACCGGCAACAATGCTCAGTATTAGACCTGATGTAAAAAATGTAGAACTTGATCTGACTATTTCAAATGCCAATGTGGGGATTGCAAATGCCAAATTATATCCTAGCCTGGTAATTTCAGCAAGTGGTGGGTTAAATGCATTCAAAGCGAGTAACTGGTTTAATATCCCTGCCTCACTTTTCGGCGTTGTTGGCGGAGGCATCACTCAGCCAATCTTTCAGCGCGGTGCTTTAAAAACTCAATTTAAATTAGCGCAGATAGAAAGAGAACAAGCTGTTTTGAGATTCAGGCAAACCATCATCGCAGCCGTAGTGGAGGTTTCTAATGAGCAAGCAAAACTCGTAAACCTCAAGAATGAATATATCATTGCACAACAGCGAGTGAAAACCTTACAGCTCGCGGTACAAAATTCAGATCTGCTTTTTAAAAGCGGCATGGCTAATTATTTGGAAGTAATTACTGCCCAAGGGAATCTGTTGCAAGGAGAATTGGATCTAACCAGCCTTAAAACAGCGCAACTAAATGCAAGTGTTGGTTTATATAGAGCGCTTGGAGGAGGCTGGCAATAAGTAAATCCACGCAGTCTTTACAACATTTCAACAATAGTGAGCAATAAACTATGTAAATTTGCAGTCTTATGGCAAAAATATCCATCAACCTAGCTACAGGCTCATTTCAGAAAGAAGAAATCATTGTTGGCATTGACTTAGGCACCACAAATAGCTTAGTAGCCTTTATCAATCCCGATAAAAACCCACAGGTAATAAATGATACTGGAAAAGGAGTCTTAGTCCCCTCTGTAGTACATTTCAATGCACAGGGAGATGCGGAAGTAGGTAATGAAGCAAAGGAATTTTTAACAACGGATCCATCTAATACAATTTTTTCAGTAAAACGTTTATTAGGACGTTCTTATAAAGACGTTGCTAGCCATAAAGATATTTTTAGCTATAAAATTATTGATGATGATAGCGATTCACTAGTTAAAATTAAAGCTGGAGATAAATTTTATACGCCTATAGAACTTTCGGCCGAAATCTTAAAAGAGTTAAAAGCGAGAGCTGAACATGCCTTAAAAACACCAGTAAACAGAGCTGTTATCACGGTACCGGCTTATTTTAACGATAGTCAGCGACAGGCAACCCGTGACGCTGGTAAATTAGCAGGGCTAGATGTATTGCGCATTGTAAATGAACCAACAGCCGCAAGTTTAGCTTATGGAATTGGCTTAGACCCTACACAGCAAAAAACAATTGCAGTTTACGACTTAGGGGGAGGTACTTTTGATGTTTCTATCCTTCAGATTCAAAATGGGATTTTCGAAGTCTTGGCTACCAATGGAAATACGTTCTTAGGTGGTGATGATTTTGACCGTGCAATTTTAAACTATTGGATAGAAAAAAATAACCTTGATTTCAGTGTGATTGCCAACGATAACATTTTGATGCAAACACTTCGTTTACAAGCTGAGTCAGCAAAAAAGGCGTTATCTACCCAAAACTTATACAATGAAAAAGTCGGTGAAATTTGGTGCACTTTAGATAAGCAAACATTTGAGCAACTAATTGCCGATAAAGTTAATGAAACCTTAGCCTGCTGCAAACAAGCGTTAGCAGACGCTGACCTAACTATAGAGGCTATTGATGAAGTTGTTTTAGTAGGCGGTTCAACACGTACACCTTACGTAAAACAGGCCGTAAGTACATTTTTTAAACGTCAACCTCATGACCAGCTTAATCCTGACGAAGTTGTAGCACTTGGCGCAGCAATCCAGGCTGATATATTGGCGGGGAATAGATCAGATATTCTATTACTAGATGTTACCCCACTATCATTGGGAATTGAAACAATGGGTGGATTAATGGATGTAATTATTGCTCGAAATAGCAAGGTACCTACTAAGGCTGGTCGCCAATATACTACTTCAATTGATGGGCAGGTGAATATGAAGATTTCTGTTTATCAGGGCGAACGTGATTTGGTAAAAGAGAATCGCAAATTGGCCGAATTTGATTTGAAAGGTATTCCAGCTATGCCAGCAGGTTTACCTAAAGTCGACATTAACTTTTTATTAAATGCTGATGGGATTTTAACTGTACAAGCAATTGAATTGCGTTCTGGCGTAAAACAAGAAATAGATATTGTTCCGAGTTATGGATTAAATGATGATACGGTAGAAAAAATGTTGATTGATAGCATCGAAAATGCAAAATCTGACGTAGAACAACGGATGTTAATTGAAGCTAAAAGTGAAGGTGAACAGCTCGTTTATACGGCTGAACGATTTATCAAGAAAAACGGTAATATTTTAAATGAGCAAGAATTAACTCTAACCATTGTTATCATAGCCGAATTGAAAGATGCGTTAGATAGCGGAGATAAAGATCGTATCCTTAAAAAAGCAGATGAATTAAATGAATTTACCCGTCCATTTGCAGAACGCTTAATGGATATGGCAGTTGGCCAAGCAATGAAAGGGAAAAGGATTGATGAGGAATAGTTTTTTAGACTTACAAAGTTTAAAACTTCGTAAGTCTAAAAATCTATGATTCTTTATACGTTAAACCTGAAGTGCATGATATCGCCATCTTCCACTACATAGGTCTTTCCTTCCACACCCAACTTTCCGGCTTCTTTACAAGCATTTTCTGAACCCAATGTTACAAAATCATTATATTTTATAACCTCAGCACGGATAAAGCCTTTTTCAAAATCCGTATGAATTACACCAGCAGCTTGTGGTGCAGTAAAACCTTTAGTGATCGTCCAAGCTCTCACCTCTTGCACACCAGCCGTAAAGTAAGTATATAAATCAAGCAAACGATAAGCTGCCCTAATTAATTTATTAACGCCAGATTCTGTCAAACCCAAATCCGCTAAAAACTCTTGTCTTTCTTCATACGAATCCAATTCTGCAATTTCTGATTCAATTTTTGCAGAAATGATCAATACCTCCGCATTTTCATTTTTAACTGCTGCCTGTACTTTTTCCGTATAAGCATTTCCAGTTAACACAGAATTTTCATCAACATTACACACATACATCACTGGTTTTTGAGTTAACAGCCCTAAATCTTCGATGAAATCGAAATCCTCTGTCTGTAAAGCCGCCGAGCGAACAGAACTACCAGTTTCTAAATGTGCTTTAATAATAGTTAGAATATCAAAAGTTCTTTTGGCTTCCTTATCAGTTTTAGCCATTTTTTCTACTTTTTGTATTCTTTTTCCAACTGTATCTAAATCTTTTAATTGCAATTCAGTATCAATGATTTCTTTATCTCGGATAGGGTCCACTGAACCATCTACATGAATTACATTTCCGTCATCAAAGCAACGTAATACATGAATAATTGCGTTAGTAGCCCTGATATTTCCTAAAAATTGATTTCCAAGTCCCTCTCCTTTCGACGCACCCTTTACTAAACCTGCAATATCTACAATTTCAATTGTATTAGGCTGAACTTTATTTGGCTTCACCAACTCTGCCAATTTTGTTAAGCGATCATCAGGAACGGTAATTACCCCAACATTTGGCTCTATTGTACAGAATGGAAAATTTGCAGCTTGTGCTTTTGCGTTAGATAAACAGTTGAATAAGGTTGATTTACCCACATTTGGTAAACCTACTATACCACATTGTAATGCCATGTTTTTATATTTTGCGCAAAGATATTAATTTTTAAACCCTTTGCCTAGGAAAATATATTCCTCCCTACCACTTTGTCAAAGTGGTAGGTGGAGTGTTAGGTGGAGTGGTAAAGAGGAATATGCCCAACATAATCAATTCCAGGGATTATGCATTGGGTACTTTGAAAAAGTAGGTAAAAAATGTGGATAAGTTAACTACATAAAAAAAGCGCCCAGAAGTAAAATTCTGAGCGCTTAATTAAAATTATATTTTTGTTAATCTTTAAAGCTTAAAGCAGCTTCGATACGGTCATTCAAATCAGCTAAATGATATTTACTCAATGTATCGGCCTGATTATTCGAGGCTGATTTAATTGAACCTTGCAATTCTTTCAACTGACCTTTAACTACTGAGAGCACATCGCTTTGCGCTGCAGTTAAACCGCCACCACCACTAGCGCCACCTCTACCGCCACCCAATACAGCATTAATAGCAGTTGGAGCGGGAGCAGGCTTTACAATAGCGATTAACTTTTCTACGTACGCTTTCTGTAAATTACGACGATATATATCAATTACCGAATTAGCTTTTAACTCAGTGAAGATCGCAGCATTTAAATCGGCAAATAAATCGGTAATCTTGTAAGCTGTAGCACCATCAGTTGCTTCAGCCGCAACTAATTTACTCAAAGTGCTATTACTTAATAAGCGAGTTAAAGTACTTCCTTGAAGTCTTGATACAACTTCCAACGGATTTCCTTCAATATTGTCCATAATGGTTTGATTTAACATCCATTTTGGTGTAGTAAATAAATTTCTATTTAAGAAGTCCATTGCTTCCTTTTGCGTAGCGGCAGAAGTACGCTCGTAAACAGGGCCTGCTTGATCTACAGTTTTTGGATTTTCATAAATACCTCCAATATTTTTAGCAACGTGCCCCATATAGCGACCAAACTGAGTTGTTAACTGCCCGTACATATTCGCTAAGTTCTCATAACCTTCGCCTTTTTCTTTGGTCCACTCAGGTAGGTTAGTTAAAATTACTTTTAGATTTTTGATACCATAATCACTTGCTTTCATTGCATTGTCACTCAAATCTTCATTTTGTGAATGCGGATCGTCTGAATTGGTTTCGGTACCGAACCATAAACGTCTATTCTTAGCCGACTCGGTAGTCATTTTATCTAAAATAGCCATATCAGAAGCAACAGACTTGCTATCAGGGAAATATTTATAGCCCCACTCAATTGCCCATTTATCATAATCACCAATACGTGGATATAATCCTTTAGCGCTAATATTGTCTTCTGGTTGTGCTACATAGTTAAAACGGGCATAATCCATAATTGAAGGTGTGTGACCATTTTCTTCAACCCATTTTTTATTCCGTAAATTCTCGGTAGGTACAGTTGAGCTGGAACCATAATTATGACGTAAGCCTAAAGTATGTCCTACTTCATGAGATGAAACAAAACGGATCAAGTCACCCATCAATTCATCACTAAAAGTCATTTTACGAGCTCTTGAATCAACAGCTGCAGTTTGGATCATATACCAATCGTGCACTAATTTTTGAACATTATGGAACCAGTTAATATGACTTTCCATAATCTCTCCACTTCTTGGATCCGAAATACTTGGGCCACTAGCATTAGCAATTTCTGATGGTTTGTAAACGATAGCCGAGTTACGAGCATCGTCTAGGCTCCAGGTAGAATCTTGCTCTTTTGTAGGAGCAACTTTACCCATCACTGCATTTTTAAATCCAGCTTTTTCAAATGCCTTGGCCCAATCGTTAACACCTGCGATTAAATATGGCACCCATTTTTTTGGAGTTGCAGGATCAATATAAAAAATAATTGGTTTTTGTGGCTCTACCAATTCTCCTCTTTTATATTTCGCCACGTCAGCCGGTTTTGGCTCTAATCTCCATCTTTTTACTAATTCGATTTCTTTTACACCTTGAGGATTAAGATCAAAATCGGTATAACCTACCGCAAAATAACCAACACGCGAATCGAAGTAACGTGCTTTCATAGGAACTTTAGGTAAAATAACCAAAGAAGCATTTAATTCTACAGTAGCGGAACCGCCTCCACCGCCGCCTCCACCAAAACCACCCCCACCAGCGCCACCGGGTCCTGCCGTTGCAGCTACCAAGCTATAGGTTTTTACTGCCGTGATTTCAACATTGGTTGGAAAACTGCGTACGTTTAAAATGTAACTTCTATCAGCTGCCTGATTGCCTAATCTAAAACGTGTTTTTGCAGCTGGTGAACTAAAATAAAAAATATCATTATCACTATTGATATAATCGGTCATATCAATAACGCTTCCTTTTTTATCCGGGCTATAAGCAGCTATGTTAAATGCCGCAGCAATTGGCTGGATATTTGAATTCTTCAACGACTGATACATTGATGTCGTACTATCAGGCCCATAAGTTCGGTAACTTATTTTACGCATAAAAATCCGGTTGTTTGGTCCTTTTTCAAAACGAATAACAGAGCTACCTATTTGATCGCCAGCATAGCCCTGGGCAGCACGCACATCAGCTCCAGATTTAGCAATACGGCTAACTACCAGAATATCTCTTCCCAAAGTGCTGTCTGCAAGTTCAAAGAAAAATTTATCCTCAATTTTATGGGTTGTAATCATCCCCTTACGGGTAAGTGCCTTATCTGTAATTACAGTATTATAAGGTCGAGGCTGTGCCCGTCCGGCGGCTCCTGGCATCATTCCTGGAGCCCTGCGTACACTGTCCGTAACCGTACCTGGTCTGGTTTGAGCGTTGGCCAATGCAATAGCACCTACAGCCAATAAAATGGTAAGTATTTTTCTTTTCATCAGTTATAATAAGTTATCAGTTAAGCAAATATAGATGAGAATGAAATGATAATTGATACTCAGCTTATAACTTTATAGTTACACAGGATCTTCAATTAATCCAATCAAATTACCAAAAGGATCTATTATACTTCCAAGCCAGATGTTTCCGCCAACGTTCTTTGGTTCTTCGTGAATAGCTACGTTTAAGGATCTAATTTTCGTAAAGCAACTTTCAATAGAATCAACCTCCCAGTAGGTAATAGCATTATTACCCCCTGTATAATCAGATGCATCTGGATCTAAGCCCAATTCATAGCCCCCTATGTTATATCCAACATAAAACGGCTCGTCAAAATAGGGATTAATTCCAAAAACAGTTTGGTACCATTCTTTAGCTTTTTCTAAATCATTAACATGGTATACGATCGTTCGAAGTCCTTTTAACATATTTTTTTTAATGAATCATTTTAAAGAGAAGTTCTTTTAAGAGCTCTCCATCTGTTGTATTGCCCGTACTATCTAGGCCTTTGCTTTTCAAATCGTATTCACGTAATAAACTAATAATATCGAAGGTTTTAGCGTGGCTAAATGTCCTTGCTGCATTTTCATAATCCTTAATAAAATAAGGACTTACGCCAAGCTCCTTCGCAGCATCATTTTTATTTGGCAAATAATGATACTTCAATATTTTAGTAAAATAAGCGCTTAGATTTGCCATCACCATCACCATGGGATTGGCTTTTGGATTATCGGCAAAGTAATTGACAATTTGATTGCATTTAAACACATTCCTACTGGCCAATGCTTTTTGCAATTCAAAAACATTATACTCCTTGCTAATGCCAATGTTTTTCTGGATATGATCGGTTTGAATGGTTGTTTCTTTGCTAATATTTAAGCAAAGTTTTTCTACTTCATTAGCGATTTTTGACAAATCTGTCCCTAAATATTCAGCCATTAATGCTGCTGCCTGAGGGGCAATTTTATACCCCTTTTCTTTAATATGATCTTCAATCCAAGGCATTAATTTATAGTCACGCACTACATCCGACTGAAAAACTAATCCATTTTGATTAATTGCTTTATAGATCTTTTTACGCTTGTCGAAATTTGCATATTTATAAGCTAAAACCAAAATCGTACTAGGTAAAGGTTTCTCAAAATAATTAAGCACAACCTCTGCTTCTTTACCACTGCCTTCAGTTTCTTTCGCCCATTTTAAGTCTTGTGCTTCCTTAACTATAATGAGCTGATATTCGGACATCATCGGATAACGCTTGGCGGCATTTAAAATAGTCGACATATCTGTATCTTTTCCATACAGCACAGTCTGGTTAAATCCTCTTTCCGCATCATTTAAAACATGGCTTTCCATATAATCAACCACTTGATCAATATAGTATGGCTCTTCTCCTTGCAATAAATATAATGGCTTAAACTTTCTTGCCTTTAAATCTTTGATAATCTCTACAGCGCTCATTGCTTGTAAAATTACAATTTTAATTAGATTTACAGACTCTAACTAATCAACACTTACATGTTTAACCCTGCTGCGCTAAATCTTCCCAACTATCCTTTTAAAATTACCCAAAAGGATGGCTTGCATTTCATATTTGATGAAATAAGGAAAAAACACCTGGTGTTAACTCCCGAAGAATGGGTTAGACAGCATTTTATCCGTTATCTATTAAAGGAGAAAAACTTCCCCGCTACATTACTTCAAATTGAAGGAGGTTTAACGCTAAATCAAACAAAAAAACGAAGCGATATTTTAGTGTATGACAATAGAGGTGAAAAAATTATGGTAATTGAGTGTAAAGCGCCCTCGGTACCCATAAGCCAGGCAACTTTTGATCAAGCTGCCCGGTATAATTCGATTTATAAAGCACGGTGGCTAGCGGTTACAAATGGATTGCAACATTATTACGCTAAAATTGACCACCTCAACGAGAAATCCGTATTTATTGAGGAGTTACCCGATTATAAAAATTTGTAATTAGCTATTAGAATATTCTTTTTTCCAAAATTGCCTATTCCCAGTATAAATCGCTTCATTGCACATGCCTACGCATATTGCTGCCTGGGTACCTGTTTTAATATTCGAAACTGGAGTTTTACCCTCTATAATCGCGGTATAAAATTCTTCTAAGGCATAATTTGTTCCGTCTTTTGTTGGCTTATCTAAAATTGGAATTCCCCCATCGGTATTGATTACAATTTTAGTTGCACTAGTTACCCCATCAACGATCCCAAGTTCTTTGGCCGTTTCTCGTTCAGGATAAAAAATACCAGTATCTGGATATAATGATACCGAACCTTTTGTACCCTTGATCTTAAACAAATAGCCATCATGTGCGTTACCACAGGTTGCACCAAAATTCCCGATCATACCTGCTTTGTTATATCTTAAAGTTGCTTGGATATTATCGTAGGTTTCTCTACCATCTTTAAATACATCAATACCTCCTGTACCAATAATTTCGTCGGGTTGAGTTTCGAATGCCCAGTTGATAAAATCAATTTGATGCGATAAAAGCTCTGCCGCCAAGCCCCCTGAATATTCTTTATACATTCGCCAGTTAATTTGCCTCTCTAAAGTTGGGTTTGGTACAGGTCTACGCCAATTGCCATTTCTATCCCACCTGCAATCTATCTGCGATACCTTACCAAGATAACCAGTTTTAACCATTTCCTTAACTTTAAAGTACAATGGGGAATAACGATATTGATAACCGACTTGAAAAACCTGTTTTGGATATTCATTAACCAATTTCCTTAACTGAAGTGCTTCAGCAATCGAATAAGTCATGGTTTTTTCAACATACACATGCTTGCCCGCGCGAACAGCATCAGAAGCAATTTTATAGTGTTCACTTAATGGCGTTGCAATAAAAACAGCCGATATGTTTTTATCATCTAGCACTTCCCTATAATCTTTAACAGGCTTTGAAGTAGCTGATACATATTTTTTTGTTTCTGCTAACCTAAAATCTAACACATCACAATAAGCCACAATGTTAAATTTTTCTGGCATTTTCTTGATCACAGAAAGCACTCCTTTCCCTCTATCGCCACAACCTATCATGGCAATATTAATTGGAGCTAAAGATATATTTGCATATAACTGATCTGCAAAGAGCAAACTTGAGCCCAATAAAGCAGATTTCTTCATAAAAGAACGACGGTGCATTATAATGTTTTTATTTTTATAGATCTAAAGTTAACTTTATTACCATGATCTTGCAATAAGATCCTGCCTTTAGGTGCTTCGCCAAAATTCTTCCAGTCTTTATACTTACTTCCCGCAACCAACTTTCTAAACTCTTCACTTCCTCTCGTATATTCTAATACTTTAATTCCGTTAAGATAATGCTCAACTTTGTTATTTGGATAAACAACTATTCTTCCTTTATTCCAAGCACCAATAGGTTTAATACAGTTTAAAATCTTTTTTGAGGTAATTAAATCATACAATGATGCTATAGTTCTGTTTCCATTAATCCCTAATTTTGCATCTGGGTGCTTTTCGTCGTCCAATACCTGAAACTCTAAACCAATCGCAGATCCTGAAGTTTGTTCTGCCAACGTTACAAAATACTTAACTCCACTATTTGCTCCCTCAGTTAACTTAAATTCAAAAGACAAATCAAAAGCAGAAAATTGCTCAGTGGTCACAATATCTCCACCATTTGTAGATTCAGCTCCATCCGAAGGCAAAACACTTATTAACCCATTCGAAATATCCCATCCTTTTTTTGGAAATGAACCTGTTTTTGCCCCAATCCATCCAGCGCTCGTTTTTCCATCAAAAAGCAATTTATATCCATTACTTTTTTCCTGTGCTGATAAAGCGTTAGGCGTTAAGTTAACCACATAATTAGCTTTAGGAAAAGCTTGAGGCTTTAAATTTTCAGTTTGAATAGTGATATTCTTAAAATATACTTTTTTCCCTTCAAGTTTGTTATTGTTTCCGATGCCATGCACCTGCAAGCCAATTATTCCAGCTTGATCAAGCGTATCAACAACATAGGCAACTGGCACTCCATTTACCCAAGTTTTAGTTTCATTTCCTATACATTCAATTTTATAGTGATTAAATGCTTCTACTTTATAAGCAGATTTTGCTGCCGTATTAAGTTCAAGAGGATATAACCAAAGTCTTCTAGCTTCATCGTAAATACCACCTGTCCACGCTCTTTCCGAAGGGTCGATTTCCATTTGCCTACCAAATACTAAACCATTGCCTTTATTTCCGGTTGGGTCATAATGACTTCTCGTTTGAATTCCACTATTGGTTGTTAAACCTTCTAATTTAACGTCAAGTTCTAATATAAAATTGCCATATTCTTTCTCGGTAATCAAAAATGAATTAGGTGTACCAGCTTTCATTGTACCCACAATCATTCCATCCTCTATTGAATAGGGAGCTTTTCCACCAACTGCTTTCCAACCATTTAAAGTTTTCCCATCAAATAATGGCTTTTTTTGAGCATAAGCTGAGGTTAATAAAATACTTAAAGAGAGACTTAATAAACTGATTTTTTTGAATTTTGTAAACATTTGTGGTTTATAATTTAATTTAATACTTAAAAACTTTTCCATTGGCCATAACTTCTTGCGACTTTTCATCGAAAGTAGCTTTGGCTCCGGTACGAGCGGCGGCATTAGTCATGATATTAGCAATGGAGTGAGAATAACCTGCTTCTACTGGCGCATTTGGTGTTTTTCTACTTCTCACACATTCCATCCAATTACGCATGTGCGCTGATGTTAGTGGATCTCCTCCTGTATTCGCACTAGTTGCAATCTTAATTTCGGAACTTGATAAATCAAAGTTTGGCAACAAATTGGCCTTCATTCCCATTGCAGCAGCTTCCTTCTCGCCCAATCCGCCTTTAGGTGAAACTTTATTCGTGATGAGATTTAACTCCCCTCCATTTGAATAATAAACTTCTCCAACATCTCCTACACTGTTTTGCATTCTAGAGGTAAAGGTAACTTGGAAGCCGTCTGTGGTATTGGGCTCCCCATAATCAAATACTGCTACCATCGAATCCCAGTTTTTACGTCCATCCTTCCAGGTATAAATACCGCCGTTAGCCACAACGCTACGCGGATGTTTTAATTTGGTGAACCAATGTACAGTATCTATTTGATGCGACATCCATTGTCCAGGCATTCCTGATGAATAAGGCCAAAACAAACGATACTCTAAATATTTTCTAGGATCCCATTCTTCGAATGGGCGATTTAACAAGTAACGTTTCCAATCGGTATCTTCCTGCTTTAGTTTAGCTACCAGTGCGGGCCTGCGCCACCTACCTGGCTGGTTTACATTCCACACTAGATCTACTGCAGAAATAGGCCCGAATTTACCTTCCTGAATATAATTTGCGGCAGTTTTATAATTTTCTCCACTTCTACGTTGAGAACCTATTTGTACAATTTTATTGGATTCTTTTACTGCCTTAAAAGCAGCTCTTGCATCAGCCATGGTTTCAGCAAAGGGCTTTTCTACATAGGCATCACAACCAGCTTTTACGGCATCAATTGTATGGAGAGCATGTTGAAAATCTGCCGTACTAATGATAACGGCATCTAGATCTTTCATGGCTAAAAGCTCGTCGTTATTCCGACAGCTTGTAATATCATGACCAATTTTAGCTTTTAGATGTGCAATGCCAAGATCTCGGCGATAGCTCCATAAATCAGATAAGCCAACAATATCGAAGTTTAATTCTTTATGATGATTTAAAAAGCAGGGTAAAAGTGTATCCTTAAAACGATCGGAGAAAGCTGCAATACCTACTCTTACTCGATCATTGGCCCCTATTATTCGATTATAGCTTTTGGCACTTGTACTTAATGTACCCGTTAAAGTAGCAGCAGCAAGTACAGTTGATTGCTTAATGAAAACCCTTCTTGAATTATCCATTTTCAAAACTATTTATAAATGACTAGTATTTTATAGCGGCCATACATGGTCGCTATTTCAATATTATGATTTAAAAATCATAGTTTATAGTTAGAAAGGTATTTTATTTACGCAAACGTTCCTGAAATAATTAAAGCGGTTTAAATCCAGTTATTAAAAAAGTGTACTTTCCTAAATCGTATCCTTTAAAATCGGCAACATGAATAAATTTAACATCTCCCCTTTTACCTTGCTTATGTAGCGAGCCTGAAATGGTATATTTTTTAGCTACTTTTAACTCATTTGACTGGGCGTCTGATATAATCCCAGTGATTTGAAGTTGCACATAATTTAACAATGAGGTTTTATTCCTACTTGTATCGCCATATGCTTTAAACGTAGCAATCTTTGTACGGATCTCATTAATGGAAGTATCCTTAATTTCCTTAAGTTGCAATGGCATATCTTTTAAGAAATCGGCCTCATTGCTCAAGTTAATTAACTTATGCTTGAACTTTTCTGTAGTTTCCTTTTCTGTAGCTTCGTCTTTAGTCCAATCTGGATTACCGGCTATAAACTCACTTAGCTTTTGCTCAAGAAATATTTGTGTTTTTACCGTTTCTGCCTCTTTAGGCGCACACGCAATTAACAGGGCAATTGCGAATAAAAATATTAATTTCTTCATATTTATCCTTCTAAAACCGCTAAACTTTCTGTTATTATTTTAATTTTAGACTCAGCATCTTCCTTCTTATTACGCTCGTTTGCAATAATTTCTGGCTTTGCATTTTGAACAAAACGCTCGTTATTTAATTTTGCATCAACAGATTTCAAGAAGCCTTGCAAATAGCTTAATTCTTTAGTCAAACGATCTCGCTCGGCTTCTAAATCTATATTCTCGTTTAACAAGATAAAGAACTCATCCTTACCGACCATGAAATTAGCTGCTCCGGCAATTTTTTCGTTTACTAAGGTTAGCTCATTAATATTGGCCAACTTAAAGACAATATTCGACCATTTTTCATAATCTACCTCCGAATTAATTTTAATACTTAAAGGCAAAGCCTCCTTTGGAGAAATTTGACGAACATTTCTAACATTTCTAATTTCTGAAATCAATTCCTTAATTGATTCAGCATCTTTCAGCAAAGCTTCATTTATACTTCCAATTTCTGGATAACGAGCAACAATACAGCAATCCATCTCGTCGCGCAGGCCAAAAAGTTCGTCGTGATAAAGCTCCTCGGTAATGAAAGGCATAAATGGGTGCAATAATTTTAAAATTTGCTCGAAGTAATGAATGCTGATCTGTTTTGTTTCTGCATCAATAGGTTGAAGATAAACAGGTTTAACCATTTCCAAATACCAAGCACAGAAATCGTCCCATACTAATTTATAGGTAGCCATTAAAGCTTCAGATAATCGATATTGCTTAAAGTTAGCTTCAATTTCAGCTAGTGCTTCATTTAAACGATTTTCGAACCAGGCAATAGCTTGCTGATTAGGGTTAATTAAATTGTCATCAACTTCCCACCCTTTTACCAAGCGGAAAGCATTCCAAATTTTGTTGGCAAAATTCCTTCCCTGTTCACAGTAAGCTTCGTCAAACATCAAATCATTTCCTGCAGGCGATGACATTAACATACCAACTCTTACACCATCTGCTCCATATTTCTCAATCAAACCAATTGGATCGGGAGAGTTACCTAGTGACTTAGACATCTTTCTACCCAATTTATCCCTTACAATTCCTGTAAGATAAACATTGGTAAATGGCTTTTGACCTCTAAATTCATGGCCAGCCATAATCATCCTAGCTACCCAGAAAAATAAAATTTCGGGCGCTGTCACTAAATCATTTGTCGGATAATAATAATTGATCTCCAGATTATCAGGATTTTTAAATCCATCAAAAACAGAAATTGGCCATAGCCAAGAAGAAAACCAAGTGTCCATTACATCCTCATCCTGCGTAATAAATTCACTTGCTTGGGCCCTAAACCCTGCTTTTTCCTCTTCAGAAAACGCGCTTCGTTCCGCAGAACGGTTAATCAATTCCTCAATCGCTTCTTCCTTTGTTTTAGCAACTACTGGAGCTTCATGCTGAAAATACCAAGCAGGAATTCTTTGGCCCCACCATAGTTGCCTACTGATACACCAATCCTTCACATTCTCCATCCAGTGGCGGTAGGTGTTTACAAATTTCTCTGGAATTAGCTTTACTTCTCCATTCAATACATCAGCCAGTGCCGGCTTTGCTAACTCATCCATTTTACTGAACCATTGTAATGATAATTTAGGTTCAATAACTGCATCGGTTCTCTCAGAGTAGCCTACTTGCGATTTATAATCTTCAACTTTTTCCAAATGCCCACTTTCTTCGAGCATTTTAGCAATTTTCTTTCTAGCTATAAAGCGATCCTCACCAATTAAAATTTCGGCTTTATCATTGAGGGTACCATCATCATTTAAAATATCAATTACTGGTAACTGGTGCTTAATGCCCAATTCGTAATCATTTAAATCGTGTGCAGGAGTTACTTTTAAACATCCTGTACCAAAATCCATCGTTACATAATCATCTAAGATTAACGGAATTTCACGATTAATTAATGGAACATATACCTTCTTGCCATGCAAATGAAAATAACGTTCATCATTTGGATTAACACATATTGCACTATCGGCCATGATAGTTTCAGGGCGAGTAGTCGCTATTGTTAAAAACTCCGAATCATCCTGGTGCTCGCTACCCGATACTTGATACCTGATATAATATAATTTCGAGTTAACTTCTTTTCTAATTACCTCTTCGTCAGAAACCGCGGATTTTGCTGAAGGATCCCAATTTACCATGCGTATGCCTCGATAAATATTACCCTTTTTATATAAATGAATGAAACTGTCAATTACCGCATCTGATAAATCATCGTCCATGGTAAAACGTGTTCTATCCCAATCACAGCTTGCGCCAAGTTTTTTTAATTGCTCTAAAATTATACCTCCGTACTTTTCCTTCCACTCCCAAGCATAGGCCAAGAACTCTTCACGGCTGAGGTCTTTTTTACTAATCCCTCTTTCCTTAAGCATAGCAACTACTTTTGCTTCTGTAGCAATCGAAGCATGATCCGTACCTGGAACCCAACATGCATTTTTCCCCTGCATCCGAGCCTTCCGAATCAATACATCTTGAATAGTATTATTAAGCATGTGCCCCATATGTAACACTCCCGTAACATTTGGCGGAGGAATCACAATTGTATATGGTTCACGCTCATCAGGTTCTGAATGAAAAAACTTTTTAGAAAGCCAGTAACTATACCATTTATCTTCGGTTTCGGTAGGATTGTATTTAGTAGATATGCTCATGAAAAATTGTGTGGATTACAAAAATAAGCAAATAAGGTGAAAATTTTATCCACTCACAATAAATTCCTCAAAATGATGTTTATAGGTATATAAATCATTAACAGATGAAATCTTTCAGATTGTCTCTCTTCAACTTCCATATGCTTCGTAGGATTTACAATTGGTTTAACAAGTAATATTTCTATGATGTTGTTTTAATTAGGCCATTAATATTTAATTTCATCCTTAAATATTGAATCAAAACCTAATCTATATTTTCATGAACCAAATCAAAAATTACTTTGCTGTTTTCGGCATTGTAGCGAGTAGCCTGACTGTATCCGCACAAATGGCTCCAAAAAAATATATTGATCCAGCTAACATGGATTTAAGTGTTAAACCTGGAGATAATTTTTATCAATATGCCAGCGGAACTTGGATTAAGAAAAACCCTGTTCCTCCAAAAGAAACGAGATGGGGATCATTTAATGAACTTCGCGAATTCAATGCCCAAGCTGTTAGAAGCCTAGTAGAAACTGCCGCTAAGGATAAAACTGCGGCACCTGGTTCGGTAAGTAAACGAGTTGGTGATTTCTATGCCGCAGCAATGGATAGCATGACGATCGAAAAACTAGGTTTTACACCTATCAAAGCTGACCTCGAAAAAATTAAGCAAATTAAGGATATACAAGGCCTTTTAGATCATACTGCCTACATGCGTACCTCTGGAATTGGTAGCCCAATGTTCGGCTTTGGTGTTGGACAAGACCGAAAAAATGTGACCAAATATGTAGTAAATATCTCACAAGGTGGAACCACTTTAAGTGATCGAGATTATTATCTAAAAGACGACCCACAAAGCAAGCGGATTAGAGCTGCCTATCATGAATATATGGTTAAATTATTTAACCTAACAGGGAGCTCTGATGCCGAGGCTAAGCAAAAGGCTAACGTGGTTTTTAGCTTAGAGAAAGCCTTTGCTGAAGCACAAATGAGCCGCATCGAAATGCGAGATCAATATAAAACCTATAACAAATTAACCGTTACAGAATTCAATAAAGTAACTCCAAACATTAATTGGAGTGCATTGATGCCCAAATTGAAAATTACAGGACAAGATACCGTTTTGGTAAACTCATTGGCTTTCTTTAAAAGCTTAAACGGCATGTTGAGCACTGTTCCTTTAGAGGACTGGAAAACATATTTATCATGGAATATTTTAAAAGGATCTGCGAATAATTTAAGTTCTCCATTCGTTAAAGCTAGTTTTGCCTTTACTCAAGCGCAAACAGGACAAAAAGTTCAAACCCCTCGTTGGCAAACTATGTCGGCCTTAACCGATCGCACTATTGGCGAATTACTAGGTCAGCTGTATGTTGCCAAATATTTTAAACCTGATGCAAAAGTTAGGATGGATCAAATGATCGTAAATTTACGCAAGGCCTTTGAAATTAGGATTAACGCCCTAGAATGGATGAGTGATGTAACGAAGCAAAAGGCTTTAGAAAAACTGCACGCTTTTACGCCAAAAGTAGGTTATACCACTAAATGGAAAACCTATGATGGGCTAGAAATTAAGAGAACAACCTATTTTCAAAACCTACGAAATGCTGGCATGTGGGCATATAACGAAAACATTAAACAATTAGGAAAACCTGTGGACCGTACGCGTTTTGGTATGACCCCACCTACCGTAAATGCATCTTATAGTCCAACTATGAACGAAATTGTTTTCCCTGCAGGAATCTTACAATTCCCATTTTTTGACCCAAAAGCAGATGATGCTGTAAATTATGGAGGAATTGGCGCAGTAATTGGTCACGAAATGAGCCATGGTTTTGATGATACCGGCAGTCAATACGACAAAGATGGTAACCTTAAAAATTGGTGGACTGACGAGGACCGTGCAAAATTCAATGAAAAAACAAAAGCATTGGGCGATCAATTTAGTGCTTACACAGTTGTAGATACCATCCATGTTTTGGGTAAATTAACTATGGGCGAAAATATTGGCGACTTGGGAGGATTAAATGCTGCTTATACGGCATTTAAAATGACTAAGCAAGGGCAAAGCAATGAAAAAATTGATGGATTTACACCAGATCAAAGATTTTTCCTATCATGGGCACAAGTTTGGAGAGGAAATATCTTAGATGAAGCGGCAGCACAGCTGATCAAAACAGATTCACATTCGCCGGGCCCTTATAGAACAATTGGCGCCCCAGTAAATATGGATGCTTGGTATAAAGCATTCGATGTTAAACCAGGCGATAAGTTATACAAAAAACCAGAAGATAGAATTAGATTGTGGTAAAGTTGACCACGTAAAAATCGCGTCATTGCGAGGTACGAAGCAATCTCATACATATCTTATTACAGATCTTTAGGATTGCTTCGTACCTCGCAATGACGATTTTTAACTGTATTTCTCTTGGATTTTCTTAGGCAATTTGCTTAAAACCAGCGCTCTCGAAGTAAGTACTCGCTGCTTAAGATCAGTCTCATTTAGCACCTCTAAATTAGCTATCATCACCCATTGCCTTTTAGCCATATAGTGTGCCTGATTTATACCCTCACGAGCCGTTAATACATCAAATTCTTCAGGCGTACATTTGGTAGAAAAACTATTTCCTTCGTCAATAGCAATAATAATAAACATCTTCTCCTCGATCATAAAACAAAGGTGGCCCCATTTAATACCTTCTGTAGTTCCAGGCAAACTCAAACAAAATTCTCTAAAGCTTTCGATATCCATTATTTCAAAATTTAACTGTAAATATAAAACAACAAAGAGCAAGGAACAAAGGTTGTAGGTGCACAAGGAGCAAGAATAAAGGAGCAAAGATTAAGGATTAAAAACTTATTTTTGAAACATGAACATTCTTACGCAAACGGCTGATGGGTCGAACACCTTATTTAACGAAACTATAGGAGAGCATTACCACTCGGCTCACGGCGCCTTGCAAGAAAGTAAGCATGTATTTATCAATGCTGGTTTGGATTATGCTATTAGTCAAAAACCAGAAAGAGCGGTTAATATTTTAGAAGTTGGCTTTGGTACTGGATTAAATTTTTTAATGAGCTTGGCCTATGCTGAAGAAAACCTTATTAACCTAAATTACACAGGCATTGAAGCCTATCCTCTAGCTACCTCCGTAATTCAAGAAACCGGCTATGCGCAATATGTTCCGCAAGCTGTTTGGACGTCCTTTATCAATAATTATGAAGCCTGCTTAAATGAGCAACAAAAATTAACGTCAAATTGTAATTTGCAAATACTAATCTCCAAATTAGCAGATGTAAAGAGTACACCAACGTTCGACCTAATTTATTATGATGCATTTTCCGTTCGTCACCAACCAGAAATGTGGACGAATGAAATGATTGCCCATACTTGTAACTTCTTAAAGCCAAATGGTATATTCGTGACTTATGCTATTACCGGTGATTTAAAAAGAGCGGTTAAGGGTTGTGGCTTAAAAATAGAAAAACTTCCAGGTGCTCCTGGTAAAAGAGAAATGTTGAGAGCAATAAAATCTGAAGCCTTATGAAAGAAATTACATTGCCTTTTGTTGCCAAATTAGCATTAGTCTTGCTAAGCATACTGATGCTCGGCTATTTAGCTATCCTCGGTAAAACTTTGCTATCGCCACTGTTATTTTCTTTATTGATGGCATTTTTATTATTACCGCTAACAAATTTTTTGGAAGTACGCCTTAGATTTAAAAGAAGTATCGCTTCGCTAACGTCAGTTATCATGATGATTGCGATTATTTATGCCTTATTTTATTTCTTGGCTAGTCAGTTAAGTGAATTATGGGCAGACTGGCCCTTGCTGGTAAAACAAGTTAAAATAGCATTTCTAGACATCCAACATTGGATCTCTAAAAGTTTCCATATCAATAGCACAAAACAACAAAGCTATCTCACCGATGGAGCTGAAAAAGCTTTAGCAACAAGTGCAGTTGTAATTGGCAGCACACTTTTAACGCTGTCATCCAGTTTATTATTCTTAGCTTTTACTTTATTATTTACTTTTTTTATCCTTAACTATAGAAGGTTATTATTCACCTTTTTGACAACTGTTTTTGCAGAAGAGCATAAAACAAAAGTTGCAGAGATTGTAAAAGGAATTCAGCAAGTGATCAGAAAATATGTTTCTGGCTTATTTATTCAAATGGTAATCGTTACATTTTTAATGATGATAACCCTTACTTTCCTGGATGTAAAATATGCTATCCTACTTGGCTTAATTACCGGAATTTTCAACATCATCCCCTATTTAGGGATTTCTACAGCCTTATTGATTAGCACATTAATTACCTTCGCAACAGCTGGCGCTGCAAAGGCATTATTTGTAGTTTTTGCTTTTATTGGATTGCATACCATTGATGGAAACATTTTAATGCCCCTAGTGGTTGGATCTAAAGTTAAAATTAATGCCCTTTTTGCCTTCATCGGCATTATTATTGGCGAAATGATATGGGGAATAGCTGGTATGTTTCTATGTATTCCCTTTATGGCGATGCTAAAAATTATCTTCGAGCGTGTTGAAGGGCTAAAACCATGGGGAATATTATTGGGAGAAGAAGAGAAGAAGCCAAGAAAACGTCGAACTTATCAAATTACTAAAAAAATAAAATTGGAAGAGGCTGAATAATTAACCCTCTTTACATTTAAAACATTTATATATGCCTGTTAATAGTCCACCACCATTTGCCTTAACACCAGATACTGCTTTTCTTCGATTACTAAACGTATTAGATACGCTACGCACCCAATGCCCATGGGATAAGAAACAAACCATGGAAACATTACGACACCTCACCATTGAGGAAACCTATGAGCTTTCGGATGCTATTTTGGAAGGGGATATGGATGAAATCAAAAAAGAATTGGGCGATATAATGATGCATTTAGTTTTTTATGCCCGGATTGGAAGTGAAACCAATGATTTTACTATTACTGATGTTTTAAATGGGGTTTGTGATAAGCTAATTAGTCGACACCCCCATATTTATGGAGATGTGATTGTAAATGATGAAGAGGATGTTAAAAGGAATTGGGAGCAACTTAAACTAAAAGAAGGAAATAAATCGGTATTGGGCGGAGTTCCCTCATCCCTACCGGCCTTAGTTAAGGCAAGTCGCATTCAAGAAAAGGCTCGAGGAGTTGGTTTTGATTGGGACGAAAAAGAGCAAGTTTGGGCAAAAGTTGAAGAAGAACTGCAAGAATTTAAAAACGAGTTTAACGTTGCCGAAAATGAAAACATCGACAAGGAAAAAGCAGAAGGTGAATTTGGCGATTTACTTTTCTCTTTAATCAATTATGCCCGATTTATAGATATCAATCCTGAAAATGCATTGGAAAAAACCAACAAAAAGTTCATTAAAAGATTTCAGTTTCTTGAAGGCAAAGCCAAAGAAAATGGCAAAGCCTTACAGGATATGACCCTGGCAGAAATGGATGTATATTGGAATGAGGCAAAAAAGCTTTAAAAAATCAACTTTTCAACATACATAGAGGATCTGAAATTATTTGACTAATTTCAATTATGAAACGATTAACAATGATATGCTTGTTAATCATCCCTCTCATACTTTGTACCTCTTGGGGCTTTTTTGCCCATAAGCGAATTAATCAGTTGGCCATTTTCACCCTACCTATTGAAATGCTTAATTTTTATAAAGCTGGAAGCAATTATATTATTGAGCATGCAGTAGATCCTGATAAACGAAGGTATATCGATACCCTTGAAGCACCTAGACATTACTTAGATGTAGAAAACTATGAAAAGAATATTGATAGCATCCCAGAAAAATGGACAATGGCCTTAGCTAAGTATGGACAGAAAAAATTAAATTCAAACGGCATAGTTCCATGGCAAATTGAGCGAACGTATTATAGCTTGGTAAAAGCATTCAAAAATCGGGATTCACTAAAAATATTAAAATATTCGGCCGACTTAGGTCATTATATAGGCGATGCTCACGTTCCGTTACATACTACACATAACCACAATGGTCAGCTAACCAATCAAGCAGGCATTCATGCCTTTTGGGAAAGTAGACTACCCGAACTTTTCGCGGGGAATTATAACTTGATCATTGGTAAAGCTGTATACCTCGAAAACCCACTAAAGGCAGCCTGGGCAATGGTTAAACAATCTCATGCTTCGGTTGATACCGTACTTCAATTTGAGGCTGAATTGAACCGTTCCTTTCCAGCCGACCAAAAGTATAGCTTTTCCAAACGAGGCAATAATCTATTAAAGCAATACTCCTCGGCCTATTCCAAAGCCTATCAAGATAAAATGAAGGGAATGGTAGAAAAAAGAATGCGTACTGCTATCCTAAATGTTGGCTCATTTTGGTATTCTGCCTGGATTGATGCAGGACAACCCAAATTAAAAGACCTTATCAAAATAGATTTAACTACGAACGAAAAGAAACAATTAGCCTTAGCAGAAAAGAAATATTCACAAGGAAAAATTATTGGACGAGAAAATTAAAAAATGCTAATCCTCTTTAGGTACAACTACCTCTTCCACAACTTTTTTCCTAAACTTGCTAGCTATCGCGGCATAAATTGCAGGAACAAAAGTAACTACAGCAATTAACACGATCACAATATCAAAATTATCTTTAAACCACTGGATTTGGCCTAATAAATAACCAGCAAATAGTAAACTAAAGATCCATGTTACCCCTCCAATAATGTTAAATGTGGTATATCTGCCAAAAGGCATTTTTGCAATACCTGCTACAAATGGGGCAATAGTTCTGAATATAGGTAAGAAACGGCTAAAAATAATGGCTTTACCACCATGCTTCTCAAAAAATTCGTGAGATTGGTGATAATATTCGAGCTTTAGTATTTTATTTTTTTCTTTAAATACTCCAGCACCCAAAAAACTCCCCAATTTATAATTTAAAGTGTTGCCTAAAATTGCCGCAGCAGTTAATATAAAAAACATTAACCAAATACTTAAATCTGTTTTATCGCCAGCTATTAAGGCTCCCGTTGCAAAAAGCAAAGAATCACCTGGTAAGAAGGGAGTAATTACAAAGCCTGTTTCAGCAAAAATAATAAGGAATAAAATGAGATAGGTTAAAGTATGATATTCGTTAACAATTTCAGCAAGATGCCTATCGATATGAAGAATAAAGTCTATGAGTTGTTGTAGTAATTCCAAAATTTATATTTTTTCACAAAAGTAGACATATCGTTTTGATTAGCCTATGTAATTTGAAAATTTGATGTTAATTGTAAGTAATTTTATTAATGCTTAAAGTTGAATTGGCAGACCCGCCTATCCAAATGGTATAATTTTTACCAGCTTCAAATTCCTCACCAGCAGCATATTTAATTGTTCCAGTTCCAAGAACTGATACGCCAATCCTTTCTCCTGCATGTATCATAAAATAACTTGAAGCCTCCTTAAAAGGCAAAGAATTAACTAAAAGCTCGTCCTTGCCCAACGATACATTAATTGCATTTGAAAAATAGGGGCTCAAATTAACAAAGCGTATTCTTGCCTTATCTGGCTCAACAGCCCCCAAATTATCTTCAAAAGTTAGAATATCTCCCTTTCCTTGCCTATCTTCTACAAAAAATGAAGTATAAGACAAGGTTGGAACATAGCTAAATTGAGTTTGAACATCTAAAACATTCACTTCCTTATTTACCTTGGTTGTTTGTATTCCCGACTCAATACTAATATAATCACTACCTTCTCCAGCAACCAACGACGATGAGTTTATCTTCAGATCATTAATATAAAAATCAATCGGTTTAGCATTTTGTGAAGCATTGATAAATTTAACTTTAGCTTCACCCTTTACAATTTCCTTCTCACCAGGATTCTCCTTTTTGCATGAATTAAGTACAGTTATCGCAAAAAGACAAATAAAGCTTAAAGTAAAATAAGGTCTAATTGTTGTAGAAAGGGCTAATTTCATATATCTGTTAAAAAGTACCATAAAAAACAATGGCTCGGTCAAAAACCAAGCCATTTCTTTATTATTTGGTATTTTTAAGACGGTATTAATACGCAAAGGTTTAAAAACCTAAGCCTTAAATTATATTTAATAACTATTATTTAGCATTACTGGCATAACCAACATTAAAACATCCTCATTTTCATCGTTGGTTTGAGGAATTAACAAGCCGGCTCTATTTGGTGTAGAAAGCTCTAAAGTCACTTCTTCTCCACTTAAATTACTTAGCATTTCAATTAAAAATCTAGCATTAAAGCCAATTTCTAAGTCTTCACCTTCATATTGACAACTTAAACGCTCATGTGCTTCATTAGCAAAATCTAAATCTTCTGAAGAAATGTTTAACTCACTTCCATTAATTTTTAACCTAACTTGATGTGTTGTTTTGTTAGCAAAAATAACGACCCTACGCAATGTATTGAGAAACAATGCTCGATCAATTACTAATTTATTAGGATTATTTGTAGGAATTACTGCCTCATAATCTGGATAACGCTCATCAATTAAACGACAAACTAAATTAATATTCTCGAATTTAAAGAAAGCACTTGTAGCATTATAGTCTACAGATACATTTACATCAGTACTAGGTAAAGCTGCTTTCAGTAAGGTTAATGCTTTTTTAGGCAGAATAAACGAAGAAGCTTTATCAGCTTTGCTATCCATGCGTCTATATCGAACCAATTTATGGGCATCTGTTGCAACAAACGTAATGTGTTGTGCAGAAAGTTGGCAATATACTCCTGTCATTGCAGGACGTAACTCATCGTTACTTACCGCAAAAATTGTTTTGGTAATAGCTTCAGTTAACACAGAAGCTGGCAGGTTTACAGAAGATGCATTTTCTACAACAGGTATTTTCGGGAAATCATCACCATTCTCACCACTCAATTTATACTTACCATCACCTGCACTAATTTCTATAGAAAAGGTAGCATCATCAATATTAAATGATATAGGTTGATCTGGTAATGTTTTAAGCGTATCTAATAATATTCTCGATGGAACAGCAACCTTACCTTCTTCTTTAGATTCTACCGGTAAAGAAGTTGTCATACTTGTTTGCAAATCCGTTGCAGAAATGGTTAAGTTACCTTCTTTTATCTCGAACAGAAAATTTTCTAATATAGGCAAAACAGTACTGCTGCTAGAAGCACCATTAACTGTTTGTAAATGTTTTAATAATGTCGATGTTGATACTATAAATCTCATTGTAGTTTTTATCTGTTCTCAAAAATATAAAAATTACTTTGTATACTTATGCTTACGGTAATAATGTTGAAAAATTGCGAAGAATATTAACAATAGTAACGGAAAAACTGAATTAATCACCTGCCATTTAGTTTTTTCGGTTTTAAGTTTCATTTTATCTAGCAACCTTACCTTAATTTCCTTATTACGAAGTGCAATAAGATGATGGTCATCGGTAAAGTAATCAGCAATGTTTAACAGTAACGCCTTATTCCCATAATTCTGTTGCGAGTATCTATCAAAGCCTAATGGGAAAGGCATATTATCTGATTTACTCACTTGGTTAGTGAAAATATTCCCATCGCCAATCACAATCATCTTGGTAGGCTTACTCTTTGAAGGCACATCATAAATCTCTTTTATCTCTTCTGGAACAGGCCTATTTAAGAATACAGACTTAAAAGAACCTTCAAGCAATATGCCAGCTGGTTTTGGCCGATTGTTAAATTCTTTTGGATTGGGCTGCTCACTCAATAACTGCAAGGACAGCATTTTAGGAGTCGTATAAACCTGATGATAGGGCGAAGTGGTGAGAATAATCTTCTTGTTCACATTTGCTACGCCAATTGTATCCAAGGTACTCGCAAACTCGGTCCTAATACCATCGATATTTTTTACAATGTTGTGTGAACTATCTGGCATCAAAACTGGATAGTATAACCAAGGTACCAATTGAATTTGTCCTTGGCCCAATGGACCAGAAGAAACTGGTATAAGAGCCGAATTTATATCGGCTATTAAATTATAATTAATCCTTGCGCCATACTCAAAAAGCATATCATCGATATTCAACTGGCTATTGGTGGCTAAGCGTGGTTTTCCAGTCTGTAAATCGTCGAGATTAGCGCGAACCTGGTCAATCAACCAAACCAACCGTCCGCCTTTCATCACAAAATAATTGATTTTATATTTTTCGGCTTCAGTTAACGCAACTTTAGGGTCTGCAATAAAAAGTAATTTTAAGCTATCCAGGCCCTCTTTGTTAATTACCTTCAAATCTACCCTTCCAACATAAAAACGCTGGCTCAAACTTGTGATCGCATCATACAGCTGAATGTTAGTTGGTTCACCATTACCTTCTGTAAATCCGATTCTTGGATTTTGCCCGGTAAGCAATGTTTGTATAGCTGAAGAAAAAGTATATTCGAGATTTTGAATGGAGTTGGTAATGTTTTCTTCATAGTTGGTTGCCGGCCCGCCAGATTTCTGTAAAAGACTAACTGGCATTGGCCTACCATCAATTTCTATCAAGGCCATCGGGAAAACAATCTTTTGAGCTAAACCCGCATCACTTTTTATATTGACAGCTACCGGTTTAATCCCTATTTCATCCAAATCGTTCAATACTTTATCTTGCTCTCCAACGGTTAATCCCGAAATTGGGTCGATATAAATAAGTTTGATATTAACCTTAGCGTTGCTTTTATAATCTACCAATATATCTTTAGTGGCATTTTGCAGTCGCTTAAAAGCTGAGGGCATTTCTCCAGCCAAAAACACGGTAATAGTGATGTCTTTTTTAGCTTGGCCCAAAATTTCTTTTGTTCGTTCTGTTAAGGTATAGCGCTTTTCTTTGGTAAAATCGAAACGGGTGTAAAAATGCTGTACCAATATGTTTATCAATATTAACAACACTAAAAACCCAAGTATTTTCAGGTAATTATTTTTCTGTATTCCCTGGTTCTTATTCCTTGTTTCTTGCTTCTTATTCCTTTCCCCTACCATCTCCTACCTCCTATTGTGTATTTTGTTAATCCTAAAAACAACGCAATGAAGGTAAGGAAGTAAGCTAAATCCCTTGTATCTAAAACACCTCTGCTCATAGACTGGTAGTGTTCTACAATTCCAAAGTTTACTAGTATTGTTCCAATTTCATCCAGTTCAAATAATTTGCTAAGTGATTCTAGTCCACTGAAAGCGAAAAAACACACGAATACAGCAATAGCGAAAGCCACTACCTGATTTTTAGTCAGCGATGAGGCAAAAATTCCGATAGCTGCAAAAGCGCTACCAAGCAGGCATAAGCCAATGTAGGAACCTACAACAGCCCCAGTATCAATATTGCCTTTTGGCATACCAAGTTGATAAATGCTATAGTAATAAACAAGTGTTGGCATTAAGGCAAAAAGAAGCAAAGCAACAGCAGCCAGATACTTTGCCATGATAATTTGCCAATCACTTATTGGTCGTGTAGCTAACAGTACATAGGTACCTTCTTTTCTTTCTTCAGCAAAAGAACGCATGGTAATTGCAGGAATGAGAAAAATAAATAGGAACGGCACTAGACTAAAAAAACTATTCATCTCCGCATAACCATAATCGAGTATGGATGTGTCAGGAAAGAACCAAAGAAGCAAAGCACAAGCCAGTAGGAATACACCAATGGTGATATAGGCCATTAGTGAATTTAAAAACCCAAATAATTCTCTTTTAAAAACTGCGTACATTTTTTTTAAAAACCAAAGCAATAAGCAGCTCTTAGTCCAACAAACGTATCTTTAGATTTAGCACTCAATGCCCAAGTTTCGTATCTAAGTCCTACGTCGATACTCGATTTTGAAGAAACTTCAAAACTAGAGCCCAAGCCTCCTACATATACAAAAGATGTTGTCCTATTCTCTTCAGTAGTAATCGTTGCTCCGGCCTCAGCTGCAGCATAAAAATTTTCAAGAAAATAGTATTTTGCTCCAGCTTTCACTGGATAATAAACAGAGTTTGGAATTTTACTTCCGTACCATGGCTCATAAATTTCTCTATAAAGCTTTGAAGGCGAAAGAGAAACAAAAGCGGCAGAAGCGGTTACCTTAAATTTAGGCAGAACCATATACTCGCCTTGAATGGAGGCTCCATAACCAGCGTTTAGATACTCTGCAGAATTCCCTATTGCATATAAATATTCGCCACCAATACTTACTTTAATTTTTGGATCTTGCTGTAGTGTAAGTGCAGACTGTTGTGCAAGTGTAGAAAAAGTTAAACCTGCAAGTAGCGAGAACGATAATAGAATTTTTTTCATGTACTGTTTGTTTTGTTTATAAGGAAGTATGGTAATATTGTTTTGTAAGTTAACCTTCACTAAAGATTAAATGCATAACCGGCTCTCAAACTAAAAAAGCTAAAGGTAGTATAATTTTTCTCTACTGTATTGAGCGTCCTCGAGCTTGTCCACCCCTCGTACCTAAACCCAATATCAAATTGATTGTTGCTATTTCTACTTTTAATAAAAGAACCAATACCTGGCGACCATACAAAAGCAGTATTGTTGGATGCCGTAGTTGAGTGACCATCTATCACAAATGATGCTCCTAGTTGTCCCTCAAAATAAAAATTCCCTTCTGTATAATATTTTAACCCAGCCTTTATCGGTGCATAAGAAATGGTGGGCTGCCTCGGACCTATGATCTTCTTACCCAAAAAACTGGTTACTGCCCCACTTGCAGTTATAGAGAATTTTTCTGAAAGCCCCACTTCTCCTTTCAAATACCCACCATAACCAATTGGGCTCTGATTAGTAGCGTTACCAGTAGGTAAACTTAGCTCTGGTCCTATTACAATATTTGATCGTTGCGCCTTTACACTCAAAACGAGCAGTAATAGGATCGAGAAAACTTTTAAACTTTTAAGATACATACTAGTTATTGGTCAGTTTTTTAAATATTTCTTCTAAAGACTGTGGCGCATACTTCTCCTTTAACGATAAAAGTGATTCATTCGCTACAATTTTCCCTTTATTAATGATAATGATGTCATCGCAGATCGCTTCCACTTCTTGCATGATGTGGGTAGAGATGATAATAGTTTTGTCCTTTCCTAGTTCTTTAATCAGCAAGCGTATATCAGTTAGCTGATTGGGGTCCAAACCTGAAGTGGGTTCATCTAAAATCAAAATTTTTGGATTGTGAATAATTGCTTGGGCAATCCCCACTCTTTGCTTAAATCCTTTAGAGAGCATCCCAATTTTTTTATGTTGCTCTGGCTCCAAGCCAACTTGCTTAATTACCTCTGCTACCTTACTTGTTAAATCTTTAAGTTGATAGGTTTCCCCAACAAAATTTAAAAACTCTTTCACATACATATCTGTATAAAGAGGTGTATTTTCGGGTAAATAACCTATTTTCTTCCTAATAGCGGTTGCTTTGGGGTTAATTTGCGCTCCATCTATCTCGGCATTGCCAGCTGTCGCAGCTACATAACCAGTAAGCATCCGCATGGTAGTTGATTTACCAGCTCCATTAGGACCTAAGAAGCCTAATATCCTTCCTTCTTTCGCCTCAAAACTGATAGAATCAACAGCCTTTTGTTGACCGAAATGCTTAGCTAGTTCTTTTACCTTGATGCTCATGTGCTTCAAAAATAGGTTTAAAAGTTGGAATATTTTTCTGTTGAAATGATTAAAATGTTGTAAAGTTGAAAGAGATGTTTCACTTTCACCAAGGTGTCCATTCCTAAAGAAGCTATACACTAAAAACAGTGTATGGAAACAAAAGACAACGATTTAATTTATTCAGAACGGACGAACAAGAACCAGCAATTTGATAAGCGGTTAATACAGCATATCTTAA